>Ga0265797_10000002_pt1 | contig 791393 bp, 991 predicted proteins | sample P2T30metagenome_FD_192433 | JGI IMG/M metagenome (GOLD analysis project Ga0265797, IMG submission 192433) | Plant litter microbial communities from East Loma Ridge, Irvine, California - P2 T30 | ecosystem: Environmental > Terrestrial > Plant litter > Unclassified | place: USA: California...
CGGACGCGGTGGTGGAACCACTGACAAAGTAGTATGGTTTTTTGTTGTAGCTGGACTTATCTTTGCCTTTTTCCAAATCCCTTATGACCCAGGTGCTAAAGGTATTATTGAAATTCTTCAAAGTAAAACTGAAAGTGTTAAGCAATGGGCTACAGGTATTGCTCCTAGCGTAAGCGATAAAGTTAAAGATGTTATTGAAGGTGGAGACAGCCCAAGTAATCCTTCTCCCGGCGAAGGTATTGACAAATACGAAGAAGGCGGAAAAGGTAGCTCAGGTGTAGACAAAGGCACTGCTGATACCAATTTATCTGCTATAAGGATAGCTAACCCAGATAAAATTTCTTATGACCGTGATGAATGGAACCACTGGATTGATGTTCGTTCTTGCTGGACGGTTCGTGAACAAGTTTTAGCGCGTGATGCTGTTGAACTAGAATTAGTAGATAAACAGGGTAACCCTACTACTGATATCAATAGCGCATGTGAAATCAAAGGCGGCAAATGGGTAGATTTTTACAGTGGCAAAGAAATTACTAACCCTCGTAGTTTAGATATTGACCATATGATACCTCTTAGTTACACCGCTCAACATGGTGGACAAGGATGGGACAAACAAAAGAAACAAGATTATGCAAATAATCTTGAAGGAACTCATTTGATTGCAGTTTCTGCTGGTGAAAATCGCTCCAAATCTGACCAAGGTCCGTCAGAGTGGAAACCTAGTGATACAGGTTATTACTGCGAGTATGCTAAAAGCTGGACAACTGTTGCATCCAAATGGCAATTAAGTATTACAGAAGCTGATGCTGCTGCATTACGTGAAATGCTTGCAACCTGCTAAATAAAAATAAATAAACGAGGCTAGTTTTGTTCATTTTCAAGACTAGCCTCGTTATATATAAAGTATAGTTAAACTTTAATTAAGGAAAATAAATGCGTAACCTACTTAGATCAACAGTAACTGCCATTCTTGTACTTGGCATTGCTCTTGCTATCTGGAAAATGACTGGTGGGGACGTTGGAGGTTTCTTCGACGGACTAGGAAGCCTTCTATTCACAATCATTTCTTCAGTAGCTACATTCTTCGGCAATCTATTCGGAATGTTCGTAGAGAAGTAATATTAAATATATTAAACACTAAATGCCCGCTTACTAAAAGCGGGCATTTAGTGTTTAATAGCCTATATACATAGAAGAACTTAACGAAAGAGATTAAAGCATATGGTAATGGGACCAACGCACGCTTTAAGTGGTGCAACAGCAGCTTTGGCTGGTATAGCATGGTATTCAGCAGCAGTCGCACCAGTTCATCCAACCGTCGCCATTATGGGAACAGTTGTAGCAGCCGGAGCAGCGCTTGCTCCTGACATTGATTCTGGTCGTTCAACAGTAGTAAACTCATTTGGTATTTTTGGAAGAATTTTCCATATTATTGCTAACTCGCTAAGCGTAGCAGTTTATAATCTTACTAAGACGCGGAGAGAAGAAGCTAAATCTGATGGTCACCGAACGCTGTTCCATACTACAGCGGTTGCTCTGATAGCTGGTGTGGTCACATTCTTAGCTACGTTGCCAACAAACATTGTTGAGCTATATGGCCGTGAATATACTTTAGGTCAACTTAACGCTATTATTCTTCTTTCCATCTATATCAACTTAGCTTTAGGTGGATTGTTAGAACACCAAATTAAAAAAGCACGTAAAAAATATGGACCTTATCTTCTTATGGTAGGCTCATTAGCTTTAGCTGCGTTAATTGCATTGTTTATTCCTTCACCAGAAGATAGCACTTTTGGTCTTGAAATTCCAGGTTTTGGTGGGACATATGCTTACCTTGGTATAGGTGTTGCATTTGGTTGGTTTATCCATCTTCTTGGTGACGCTATTACAAAAATGGGTGTCCCAATGGCTTGGCCTATCAAGGTTAGAGGTAAAAGATGGTATGATGTTGCTTTACCAGCTTTCATGAGAATTCGTGCTGACGGTACTTTTGAAAAAGTTATCCTATTACCGGCATTAACTCTGAGCACAACTGTACTTATGGTGTATACTATTATTGCGTATGTATAGGAGTAAATAAATAATGGCAGACCCCCAAAATCCGGTCAAAACAGTTCAAGGAATGGCGCTCTACGGTCAAGCTTTTAAGTTTGATGATGTTAAGGAACAGCCTAAATTACCTAAAGCCTCAGAAGTAACTATCACAAGTGCCTGGGAAAAGTACCAGCCTAACCCTGATATTGATTATACTGACATCGCTAGCGTTAATAGAGAGCTAGTTGAATTACGCATTCGCTTGAACCAAATTAGGGTTGAAATGCGTAATGCTGACCGCTATACAACGCAAGCAAGATGGATTTACGAAGGTAAAAAGAAACGTTTAATTATTGGTATTTCTGGCGCAACTGAAAAACAACGTGAAGCAGCAGCAGAACTTTTGTGTGAAGAGGAATATTCTATATACATTGTAGCGTTAAACGTAGCAAAGGAAATTCAACAGCACAACCGTGACTTACGTAGTGAGTTAGATTTGCTTAAAGAAGTTTCTAACAACTTACGTCGTATGATTGATTTATAATCTAGCTTGATTTTACACGTTAGTAATGGTAATATAAAGATAGTTTAAATAACTACTTGAGAGGAAACATATTTTGTCAATTGCAACTACCGCCCCTGTTCTTGAAACGGAAACAAAACCTACAGTAACTAGTGAAATTTGTGATGCTTGTGGCGGAAGTGTTAAAGCACGCCATGTTGCATTCAAAGATGATTTCCAGCTTTACTTCTGCACCCACCATGCTCGTGAAAAAGTAGAAAAGCTTGTCTCACAAGGTTTTGAGATTAATCCCTCCGATTTAGAATATTAAACAAATAAGTTAGCCCCTCATGATAAAACTCATGAGGGGCTAACTTATTGCCTAGAATACCTTCTGTAAGGTTCTCAGTGCCATTCTAAGCTCTTTTAACCATAACAATGCTGACTTACCCGCTTGTCATCCATAAGTGCTTAAAATGCGTTTTATGACTACTTTACTTTTATTGTAAAATAAGATTAAGCCTATAAATATAATACGTACCAATGTAGCTTTAACGGTAAAAAACATAAAAATGCTATACTGAGATTAACCTTTAAGGAGATCAAGTTTTGACCAATGATGTAAGATTACTTCCTAGCTTTGTTATTACTAAAGACCTAAACATTGATGAAACATCATCAAATGCCAGTCTTAGTAAACATACGCAGGGAGTAATAAATATGCAGCCATTAATAGAATATTCAACGCACGAGATTATTTCGCCGCTGAATAATACTAAATGGCCAGGTGTCCATGTAACACCTAAAAAAGTATATTCCGTCTTACCATCACAGAAAATTAAAACCAATGACCTCAGTTCCTAATTCAAAACCAAACATTATTACTGTACATACAGCTACAACAAGTTTAGGTTTAAAAAATCATGAGTTTACAGAACTTATGAACAAAGCCCAAGTGGGTAAAGTTAAAAATAGTCGCGGCAAATGGGCTATCTCTATTGATGATTTCAATGCTCTAAAAACAATCATCAAATTAACTCGTGAAGAAGAAAAAGCTAACAAAGTTAGCGATGAAGTTAAAGAAGAGAATTTCCGCAAGAACGTTGCAGAGCTTAAAGCACGTTTGCGTAGCAACATAGTTGTTGACACTCGTCGTCGCACAAGTCAGCCTGCTAAAACAATGCTTTTTGTTGGTCCTACTAACTCTGGCAAAACATATAATGGATTAGAACAATTGTTCCATGATTATGACAACAACCCAGACAAAACACATGTTTACTGTGGGCCTTTACGTCTATTGGCTTTCGAAGTTTATAACAAAATGGTTGACCGTTATGGTGCTGACAAAGTTGGGTTCATTACTGGTGAAGAGCAAATTAACCCACAGGCTAAACTACTAGCAACTACAGCAGAAATGGCCCCCACGGAAGGTCATTCTATCTTAATTGACGAAGCACACTGGCTTGCTGAGCCAAGTAGAGGTCATGTCTGGACAAAACTTCTTTACAGCACAGACTATACAAATATTTATGGGTTAACTGCTGCGGAAGCAGTACCTTTAGTAGAAAAACTTACAAGTCAAGCATGGCATTCAGATAGCCAGAGCTTTACACGTAAGACGCCTATTGTTTATAAAGGTACGATAGATATTGCCAAAGTTCCAAATAAAACTGCTATTGTGTGTTTCTCTCGTAAATCTGTTTATACGGTAGCTAACTTCTTGCAAAAGAAAGGACGTAAGGTAGGTATCCTTTATGGTGACTTACCTCTTAAAGCACGCAAAAAGCAAATTGAAGCTTACGAAGATGGCAAATATGATGTAATGGTTGTTACTGATGTTATTGGTCATGGAATTAACCTTCCTATTGATAATGTTGTATTCACACAAACTGAAAAGTTTGATGGTTCAACTGTGCGACCATTACATATTTGGGAAGGCGCTCAAATTGCTGGGCGTGCAGGTCGTTTTGGTTTAAGTGAAGAAGGTAGCGTTTACCTTGGAGAAGGTCTACCTTGGCTATCTAAAGACCGCGATTTAGTTAAGACAGCCGTACTCGCAGCAGCAGGTAAAGCTCCTACAGATTTAGATGTAGAAACTGCTATTATTGCGCCTAGATTAAATGATTTAGGTTTAGATATTAATGGTGGTGCTGTCGCAGCTTCACAACTACTACCAGCTATCTACCAATGGCAGGTCATTGCTAACAAAACATTAATTGACGAGCCATTAGAAGCTGCTACATTAAGTGTTCTTAGTAAAAACATTATGACCATTTTGCATGCATTGCATATTCCAACTGCACCATGGAATGAAGGTAAAATCTTTGATATCAACGATTATCCTAGTAACCTTAATGTTGACATTAATGAATTATGGCAACTAGGTTCAGGTCCATATGACTCTGCTTTACCTAGTTTGACACAAATTGCTGAATGGTTATGTTCACCATACCGTGAAGAGAGTAACCGTCTAAGTAGCTTCTTTAATGACAATGTATGGTTATGGGCTAAGTCTGCTAAGACTTTGCCTGCCAAAGAAGCAGCTAATACTATTGAAGCACTTGAACATGCAATCAAAATTAATGCAGAATTGAAAATGGCTATGGTCATGTTCGGTACAGAAAAGCAAGGTACTCGCTGGTTAGGTACTCTAAATGAAAATAGATTACGTGAAGCAGAAGATATTATTACGGATGCTATTATCAAAATTCTTAGTATTGGAATTAAGAATTCTAGCTTAGGTGTATGTGCTAAGTGCAACAAGCCTACAGCGCCTTGGTTTAAAACTTGTGATGACTGTTACCAGAAAAACAAAACTAACTCCGATATTAAATAGTATGAGAAATATTAAACCTTTTATTGCTTTGGCTTTAATGTCATCGTTAGCTGTTGGGTTGACTGGGTGTTCGCTTTTCGGTGCGAATGAACCTACACCTGAACCTTCTGAAACTGCCGCAGTTCAAGAAGTTCTAGTTAACCCAACAGCTAACGGAAGCTCTGTTCCTGTTAGTACAAACACATTTTCTAATGGTGTTGAGTTACAAGTGTTTTATGCAGGTACAGGTTACCCTACAGAAAGTGAATTACAAGTAGCAGAGTCTGGCGTACCAGTTTCTACGGAAGTTAAATTGGATGATAAAGGCAATGTAATTATGCCAGAAGCTGATACTGATTTAGTTAAAGACAGACGTGTTATTGCACTTGGTTACACTTTAACTAATAATGGAAGTTCCCCTATAAAGTTAAATACATTTAACTGGTCAACGGTTACATCCGCATCAGGGGAATTAAAAACAGTAAGCACAGATTATGCTCTTCACTCAATGTTAGGTTATCCTAACGTACCTGCTGATTTGACAGTTAATCCTGAAGCGGAACTAAACCCTGGCAGTTCAGCAACATGGGGAGCAGACGTAATTGTATCCGATAATTTAATTGACCAAGAAAAAGTAGATTTAACACAAACCTTTAATATAGGTGCAGACCAGTTAACAGAAAGTTATTCTGTTAAGACTAAAGAGAACAAACCAGCACAAGGACAGGAAATAAGAAGTGAGCAAGAAGAAAAATAAAAACAATCAAGAGCTTTCGGCTTTTGCTAAACGTCAAAGAGTAATGAAAATTACTGCTTTTATTGCGCTTGGCGCAATGTTAGCAACAACTGCTGTCACTATGGGCCTTGGGTCAATCGTTTAATAAACAGGTAAATGGCTAAAGCGTTCGTTAAGCTTACTTCTAATAAATTCAGAAACTTGTAATGAATTTTTAGAAGTAAGCTTTTCTTTAAAGATAATGTTTAGCTCAGTATAGTAACCTTTACTGCTATCTCTAAATTTGAAAGAGAAAGTTTCTACTTCTGGATGGGGATTCTTTTGAAGGAACTCCATCATTTCGTAATAACGCACGCTGTTGATAATAGTTTCATTAACTACTTTAGCTTGTAACCAAGCAAACTCAAAAGTTACTTCAATAGTTTTATTGATAGTTACTTTGATTTGGGAACCATTAGGTAACTCTTCATTAAAGTGGTCTACAAGAACTAACGCACCATTTAATGCTGAACGAGAAAATAATTCCAAATCATTTATTTCAAAGCTAACACTTCCTTTATCAATAGTGACATATTGAGCGGAAGGTAATCTTGATTTAATTGCTTCTAGAATTTCTACGGCAGTTTTAGATTCAGGAATTGTACCATTAGTAATTAGTACATCGTTAGCTAAATTTAAGCGTATAACAGATTTAGTACATTTATGTTCCTGTAATATTTGGATAGCTTTTTCTAAAGTTGTTTTCAAATCAGCATACAAATAATCTGTTAATGATAACTCAACGTTTAAAGAGCTACGGTTAAGGTTTGTAACGCTTACAACGTCAGCTTTAAGGGAGCGGTTAAGCTTAGATTTTATTTGTTCTAAATCAAAAGGGTTTCTTCTACCAAACATAATACTTATATCGGTTTGGTAGAAGAAACCCTTTACTGATTGTTTAGAAGTTTCCGTAGTTGACTTGGAATACAGTTAGACCAAGAGTTTTTCTGTAGAAATCTACAACTTGGTCGCGGTCGTCAAGACAGAACATGATATTGAAACGTTCACGAATGTGTGCATCAAACAGTTCGCCCTTTACTTTCCAGTCAGGACGTGTATCATTTTCGGCACGCATATGAATCTCATCAAACTCAATACCAGCTTCATTAAGTGACCAAATGGTATCTTTCTTAGAAATACCATCACGGCCACTCATTACGATGATTTGATATCCGAATGCACGGAGAGCCTTTACTGCATCTACAACTGGAGCGTTAGGCTCATCAAGGATAACCTTATCCCAGTCAAAAGGTCCACGGTCAGGTGAAATATGCATCGCTGTACCGTCTACGTCTAGAAGAATAGCTTTTGGCTTACTCTCGTCAGGTACATATGTAGTGAAGTATGCACTAGAGTTTTCTAATACAGGGAAAGGTCCACGCTTTAGGAAGTTTGTGTACATCTTACGAATAACTTCCTCTGGAACTTTACGTTCACGCTTAGCGTTGCGCTCTAAAGCAACCTTGATATCAACGTCAACATCTTGATGAGTTACTGGGATGTTAAAACGCGCAGCAACTTCAAGGAAAGGCTTAATAGACTTTTCGCGTAAGTTAGTGTCGTCGACAACAACACTTTTACCAAGAGAAAGCAACTTAGTGAAAGTCTCTAACTGGATTTTTGTGACAACGTTTTCCAATTCAGGTGGCAAAGTGTATGCACCGAAGTTTTCATAACGAATGGCATCACGATTAACACGTGCACGGTTGAGAGGATCTTTACGCATCCATTCAAAAGCAAGTGTTGATTTCCCTGAACCAGGAATACCACGTATAATTTTTACAATTTGAGACATAAACAAAAGTATAGCACAAGCTAAATACTTTTATCAAGCTTTAGTATCTAATGGAAGTTTTAATTCCTGTTCAATAAAATTGAATAGAGGTAGCGAACGTGCATTTGTTGATGTGCAAGGAACATACCAGGTTGGGTCATCTATTGTATTGAAAGAGTAACTTATTTGTGGCATGTCATTGTTAGCATGGCAATAAGTTCCCTCGCCTGGTTGTAAAATACTAAAATCTGCTTCACGGATAAGCTTTTTTAGAGCAGTTACTTGTTCAGGCGTTAACTTTTGTTTAACACCTTTTAAATCAGTATAAGAACCAGTAGATTTTACTTCAAAAGTTTTAGTACATTTTTCGGTTGTATCATATGTGGCACAAAGCATATCTGTAGAATGTATTTCCATAATGGTTTGGTTAGCTTTAGCGGATTTAAACTCGTTTAAACTACTCGCCATTGACCAGTAAACTAAACCGCCAACTATTCCTAGCCCTATTATAAAAGCTAATGCTTGTTTAGCTATCCTGCCCATTATGTTCCTTGTTGTATGTTATGCTTCGGTTTTTCCTAAAGCAATTTGACGTGCTTTATCTATTGTATCAAAATATGTCTCGCCAGTTGCGTTTTCACGTGTTGCTACACCAGTCATTATCATAGCTACAGAAGTAAGAGCGTGAAGAAGTTCATCTTTACTTACTGTTTCTTTAATTACTGTTTTCATATCGTAATCGTTTTTTAGGACAGCTTCTAAATAGTTAAGACCTATAAGGATACTATCGCGGTTTGTTGCAGACATGATATTTCACTGGTGCCTTTCTCTGTTAGTTTCTTCTGGAAACATGATTGTTGTGTATCTCTATCAACCTAGCAATTGGCTAGGAGACTTACCTTTAAGTTGCGCTGGGCGTGTAGGTAAAGGTGGTTTATTATGTACTGGATTTCTTGCAGAACCACCAGGAATAGGTGGAAGACTTTTAGTACCAGGAGATTCAATAACATGCTGGTTGTTACGATGAGGTTCTTTAACTTCCACATTTTCGTAATATTCAGCATTAGAATATTCTTTAGCTGTATCTAAGGAAACTAAACCAGCTTCCACGCGTTCAACGAAATGTTGTTCAAAGCTTTTCATGCTTGGAGAGCGGTCAATAATATCACGGTACAATTGTTCTGGTTCTTCATCTACAATTGCCTGTGCAATTTCTGGGGTGTTAACAAGAATTTCATTGATAACAGTTCTTCCACCAACAAGGTTAGGTACTAGACGCTGTGCAATAATTCCACGTAGAACTGCGGCCAATTGCTGACGCGCTAAATCTCTTTCTTCATTAGGATACATAGTAATGATACGGTTTATAGCTTTAGAAGCGTCAGTGGTGTGCAATGTAGCAATAACAAGGTGGCCAGTGTCAGCAGCTAGGATAGCTGTTTGTAGTGTCTTTAAACTTCTAATTTCACCAATAAGAATTACGTCAGGGTCTTCACGTAAAGCAGACTCCAAAGCCAACTCAAAACTATCAACGTCAACGCCGACTTCACGTTGAGCAATTGAAGCCATAGCATCAGAGTGCACAACTTCAATAGGGTCTTCAACAGAAATAATGTTCACTGGCTGAGTGTTATTAATGAAGTCAATAATTCCAGCCATAGTGGTAGATTTACCAGAACCTGTAGCACCTGAAACAATAATTAAGCCGTTTTTTGATTTTGCTAGCTTTTTTACACCAGAAGGAACAGCTAATTCATCTAATGTCTTAGCTTTGTTTTGTAAAAGTCTTCCTACAAAAGCGTTAGCACCACGAGTATGGTATGCATTCATACGGAAACGACCAACTTGAGGGATTTCAAAAGAATAATCCAGTTGTTTCACGTCAGGTGCGTTGTATTGAGCGAATGCATGCTCATCCATTGTTTCTTGCGTAAGACGCGATGTAGTATCAGCATCAAGAATATAGCTTTCATAGCTTGGAACAGCAAAAAGCTTTCCATTTTTACGCATTTTGGGTGGAGAACCTGGTTTGATATGTACGTCAGAGCAGCCTTCTCCAATTGCGCGCTGGAAAATTTCTACAGCACGTATTTCATCCATGGATGCTTGTTTCCTTTACTCTAGAACTTAATATAAACATTCTATTTAGCTATCGGCTCTAACATATTTTGCACAGGTTTGCAAAACAAATCGGTTTCTGAAATCATAAAAAATCTTAGATGCGTTTGCGTATCATTAAGAAATAAGCTAGGATAATGCAACACTTCACTAAAAGAAAACTGTTAGAAATAAATTACTATGGCAAACGAATATCATGATGAGCTAGGTCGCTTTTGTTCACGCGACCGCATGCGTGTTGCGCTCAGACACGCAATTGAAACAGGTAATGCTGGACTATGGATTAAGCTTAAAGAAGATATGACAAAAGCTGATGCTTCCTCAAACTATTTACCTTCAAAACGTAATGGTTTAATTCATCCTGCTGTAGCTAACAAAGAAGCAGACATTGCGCAACGCGATGCTATTTTAGAAGCTGGAACAACAGAAGAAATAAAGCAATGGGTTAATGACCGTGTGAACAATGAAAACTTCATTGACCTACTTGACGAACGTGACGTAATGAAAGAACGCGCTCGTATGCTTAACCAAGAATACAAAATGCTTGAAGAGCAATCTAAAGCGGGTAAAGTACGTTTTGAGCTTGTACGCAAAAAAGGTTTTGAGTCGCAAGAAGCTTACGAAGAATTTATGGTTCTAAAAAACCAAGCCAATGAATACAAAGATATTACTGCTTTGGCTGCTGCTCGCCTATCAGAGAAAACTGTTGAAGATGAAACAGAAGCTGGTACTTTCCGTGAATACACAGATAACACACTAAACAATCTAGTTGAAACAGGTGAGTTCCCTTCCGGTTCAAGAGAATGGCTAGAACAACGTCAAAAAGGTATTGGTGGTTCTGACGTAGGAAAGATTGTTGGTGTAAGCGATGAAACTGGTCGTAACACTGCTGAATACAATGAAATTCTTACTAGCAAATTAGATCCAATTAGTGATGAGCAAGTCGAAGTTCAAGCAGATGGTCACATTAGCTACACTGGTTATGCTGGACGTGGTAACGCTTGGGAAATGACTATTGCTCAACGTTTCTCAGAGAACAACCCTGAGGCAAACTTAACTCACTGTAAATCTTCATGGAAAAACAGTGAGCATGAATATCAGTTTGCAAACTTTGACGGTTTAATGACTGATGAAAACGGAAAACCAAATGGTATTCTAGAAATCAAAACCGCATCTGACGCTTCCAAATGGGGAGACACATCATTAGGTCTTGATGGTGTTCCTAAAGGCTATAGAGCACAAACTCTTTGGTATGCTGATGCTGCCGGGTTTGACAAAGGTGCTGTAGCAGTTCTTATTGACGACCGCGAATACCGCGAATATCATTTCACTGTTACACCAGAATTACGTGCAGAAATGAACAGTAACCGCGCTAAAGTTGAAGAATTTGTTGCTAGAGTAGATAACATTAAAAAGGGAAAAGAAGTTGACCCTCGTATTCCTAAAAATATCTCAGGTCGTAAAGCTTTTAGTCCAACAATGTTAACAGCGGCTCGCCGTGGTCATGATGTTGTTTTCCAAGAAGCTGCAATTCTTCGTGAAGAAACTGTAGAACAAACTAAAGCTCGTTTCAACGAACTACGTGGAGACTCAGTAGACGAAGATGTTCTTCGTAGCTCTATGCAGAAGCTTTATACTGAAAAGCCATTAAGCGAACGTAAAAAGAAATTTGTTCATATTGACTTAGAAACTTCTGGAACGCAACCTACTGCTGGTCACATTATTGAAGTAGGTATCTCAGTTCGTTCACCACAAGGTGGAGAAGTTGATAAACAAGCTAAACTTTACGGTTTAACTCGTCGTGCTTTAGCTGCTCAAAGTACAGGTGCAACAGAAGTTCACGGTATTACGGAAGGTAAAATTGCTAAGAAGCGTTCATTCCAACATGCTGAAGAACAAAAGAAGTTACTTAAAACTTTAAAGTCTGGAATTATGGTTGCTCACAATGCTCCATTTGAGAAAAGATGGTTAAGTCAACACCTAGATGGTTTTGCGGAAGCACTACGTAAAGGTCAAATCCAAATTCTTGACACCAAATCATTAACAACACGTATGGTGACTTCAACACCTAACGCTAAACTTTCTTCATTCTGTGAAGAGTTTGGAATTAAGTATGAAAATGCTCACCGTGCTTATAATGATGCGGAAATGATGGGAAGAGGATTAGACGGTTTGCTATCTAAATGGGATAACGAACGCCAGTCATAATTATCGCCTAAAGTTAAAGCCAAACTACATTGTAGTTTGGCTTTAACTTTAGGCTTTTTCTTGTTATATGCTAGAATTGAGGTAGATAATAATGGCTAAAACAAAGAAATTTAAAGTAATCTCACTTTTTTCCGGCTGCGGAGGTATGGACCTTGGTTTCCTTGGTGGCTTTGAAGTTTTTGGCCAAAAATATCGCAATTTACCTTTTGAAATTGTGTATGCTACAGATAAAAGCAAACAAGCTACCAAAGCTTACAATTTTAATTTGCCTCAGCAAGCTATTACCACAGACATTACCCATTTAGATGTAAAAAGTTTACCAGAAGCAGACCTTGTTATTGGAGGTTTCCCTTATAAAGCTACTTCACCTGACGGTAACAGTACCTATCTTAAAATGAAGAAAGTAATTGAGTATGTAAAACCTAAAATGTTTGTTGCTGAGAACGTCGATGGTATCCGTAACACTAAGAAAACCGAAGATACTTCTGCTTTAGAGACAATTGTCAAAGAATTAAGTAAAAGTGGTTATGACGTTGAATATAAAATTTTAAAAGCTGTAGAATATGGTATTCCTCAAACTCGCGTAAGAGTTATTATTATTGGCAGACGCAAGAACCTTAAAGGAAAAATTGTTTTTCCCGTGCAAACACATGGAGAAAAGCAAACATCAAAACTTTCGCCATACAGGACAACGCAGGATGCTATAGGTGATTTAGAAAATATGTTAGATAGCGAAGAAGCTCCCACTAACCATACAACTAAAGATTACAGTAAAGTAAAATTCCTTCTTGGTAAAACCCACCAGGGAAACGAAAAAGAAAAAGCTGATAAACCAGCGCATACCGTTCGAGCAGAAGCTCACGGGCATCAATATGCACATTATAATAGTATAGATATAGACAAAGATAACTCTAATCCTGAAACATGGAGAAGATTGACTGTACGAGAATGTGCTAGGTTGCAAAGTTTTCCTGATAACTATAGTTTTCCTTTATCTCAAACCGAAGCGCATCGTCAGATAGGCAACGCTGTACCACCAGTTTTGGCTTGGCATATAGCTAAATATGTTACAAGAACTTTAAAAGATATTGACTTCAATTTGCTTACATAAGTTAAACGTGTTAACCTTGATATATAAGTTTTAACATAAATATTAGGGAAATAATAAATGACATACCCAAGGACACTTGTTTTAGTTCGTCATGGTCAATCAGAAGCTAACCTTGTTCAAAAGGGCCTAGCTAAGGCACCAAGCGGTTTTCATCAAAACGCAGACGTTCACGTGCGATTGACTAATAAGGGCCGTAAACAAGCGCAGGCGGCTGGTGAGTGGCTATCTGAGCATGGTTATGCTTTCAGTAGACATTACGTGTCGCCTTTCTTCCGTGCCATAGAAACAGCAGTCAATTTAAACATTAGTGACAACTGGATTATTGATGACTTGTGGCGCGAACGAGACTGGGGTGAATATGGACGTTATTCCAAAGCTGAACAAGAAAGCTTATTCAAAGATTCCACAGCTATTAAAAATCAGTTTGCCTGGTATTGGAAACCACAAGGTGGAGAAAGCCTAGCAACAGGCGTTCGTTCACGTGTAAATTCTGCACTCACACATTTAGGACGTATTGAAGAAACAGATGCTGTCGTAGGTGTCACACATGGTGAATTTATCAGCACAGCCCAATTTGTGATTGAAAAAATGACCCCTCACCAATGGGTTGAACGTGAACGTGATGAAAACCTCACTATCCGTAACGCAAACATTGTTGAATATACTCGTGTTAATCCCGAAAACCCAAACGATATCAGACCATTCTATAAATGGGGACGTGTAACCAACCCTTGGGACGAAAACTTATCTCACTACAACGGCGAATGGTATGAACTTCATACCCAAAAGTTCAGCATGAAAGAAATGACAGAACTAATTAGCCAGTCAGAACCTTTCTTTCCAACCTTCTAGCTAAGAATGCCCTCAACCTAACCAGGTTGAGGGCATTCTTAGGATTTATTTAATTTTCACGTCTAGCATAATGAACAAATTCGTATTCAATACCAGTTTTTTCTGAAATTAAACGTTTAGTTGCATTAACTCTTTCAAATTGCTGAGCTACTATATCTTGTTTTGGAGCATACGCATCAATATTTGGAGCTTTATCAAATATTTGAGTTACATATAATGTAGTGGCGGAATGAATAGCTTCATTGTATAAGCTTTCACCACCTATAACCCAAAGGTCGCCGTCAATATTTTGTAAAGCTTCGGCAAGAGAAGGATATACTTCCGCTCCCTCTAAATGTTTCACCGTTCTAGATAAAACAATGTTTCTTCTTGAAGGTAAAGGCTTCTTAGGAAGGGAATCCCAAGTTTTGCGACCCATAACAATAGTGGAATTTCGTGTTGTTTGAGAAAAAAATTTTAAATCTTCTGGAATATCGAATAAAAGTTCGTTATCATATCCAATACCACCAGATAAATCTTGTGCCCAAATTAAGTTGACGTTAGCTGGCATTCTTAGACAGCAACTTCGCCACGAATACCTGGGTGAGGGTCGTAACCTTCAATAGTGATGTCATCCCAAGTGTAATCGTCAATACTATCTTTTTTATTAAGGACTAAGGTTGGGAAAGGTCGTGCATCACGAGAAAGTTGTAGTTTTACTTGTTCTACGTGGTTGTCATAAATGTGAGTATCACCACCGGTCCAAATGAATTCTCCTACTTCTAATCCTGTTTGCTGAGCAACCATATGTGTTAATAGAGAGTAAGAAGCAATATTGAAAGGAACACCAAGGAACATATCCGCTGAACGCTGATAAAGTTGGCAAGAAAGTTTACCATTGACAACATAGAATTGGAACCAGGAGTGACATGGAGGTAATGCTTGTTCAGGCAAAGCAGCAGGGTTCCATGCAGCAACAATCAAACGACGTGAGTCTGGGTTTGTTTTAATTTGTTCAATTACATCTGCAATTTGGTCAATGCTTCCGCCTTTACCGTCAGGCCAGTGTCTCCATTGAACACCGTATACTGGTCCGAGGTCACCGTTCTCGTCTGCCCATTCATCCCAGATTTTAACGTTCTTTTCCTTAAGATAACCAATATTTCCGGTACCCTGCAAGAACCAAATAAGTTCTTCTGCAATTAAACGCATGCCAGTCTTTTTTGTGGTAATAAGAGGGAAACCATCTTGTAAATCAAAACGAATTTGTTGAGCAAAATAACTGGTAGTACCAGTACCTGTTCGATCTTCTTTGTGGGTTCCTTTTTCAAGGACTACTCGTAGAGCGTCTTCATAAGCTGTGTTAATTTTTGTATTCATACTTCCAATATTCTATCAGTTATTTTATTTTCGTACCGTTAATCAATCGTCTAAAAGCAGAAATCTTAGATGGATTAAATCAATTCTTTCTTTTTCGTTCAAGCCCTCTTTTAACAGAAGGTAGTACATATGTAAAGTTTGCAATTCTCTTATATGTTCTTTGCATGCCCAAACTTTTTCCCATTCATAAGTTGCTTCGTTTCTTTTAGAAACTTGCCCCCATTTGGTAGGAACATTGCATGTGTCACAGTATTGTTTTAAATCTTCTGCACTAAAACAATCTGGTTGAAAATGGCCACAATGTACACAGAAGCCTGCGCCATTTGTATAACCTCTTGTGACATATTCATGAGAGTTGCAAGTTTGAGTTGCTTGATATTTTTGCCAAAGTTGTTCTTCAGCTTCATCTAAATTAGAGCCTTCGCCTCTAATAAAAGTTCCGTTGACAAACGCTTCTACAAAAGCAGTACGATAGGTGCCTTTCTCTGTCAATACTACGCCGCTATCTCCACCTTGTAAGAAAGCTTCATCAGGCCAATCATGGATAGCAGCTTTAAAACCGTCTTTGTATTCAGTAAACGTTTTAGAGAAGGGGGAGACTTTTATAAGAGAAGGCATTCAATAATTATAACAGAGGCTTCACTTTTGATGCTATTATAGAACCGGAGGATATTTATGTCTAATTTTGAACAATCAGTGAAGGAATTACCTTCTTATGATGTGTTAGCAGAACGCTACGATTTTTTGAAACAATTTGAAGGCGATGAGGTTTTCTTTGATGAAAGCAACCCTGATTACAAATGGGTTCGCTGGGAAAACGGTAGCGGCGATGAAGGAACGTTAGTTCTTTTCGCAGATAAAGAGCACGCTCTAATCTATGGTTATGACCATGAAAGTGATTTAAACTTTTATAATAATCCAGAAGAACAAAAAGTGTTTACGGATATCGATGAGCCATACCAAAACCTTGTTGCAGATAAAAGCCCATTAGCATGGGAATGGGATGATAGTGGTTTTATTTTTGCTACATCTGGTTTTTGGCTTGTAGATGGTTCCTGGCAATATAGTGCTGATTATGCTGAAAGTATTGATTGGGAAAATGATAAAGATGCCATTTATTATGTACTACAAGTTTTCTTAGTTTCTGAAACAAATACAAAGAAAAGATTATCCCATGACTAACCAACACTTGTGGGAAGAATCCCACCCTTACTATGCCACACCAGGTAACTATTATCAGCCATACTCTGAGGCTCATAAAGAATTTGATAGTTGGGAAAGTTTCGCTGATAGCCTTTCAAAGTATTCTCCTAACGAAAAAATGCTAGAAGATAAAGGCAACTGGCTTTATGATGGTGATGAAGATTTGAATTTACTTTGGCGCTGGGATTGGAAGCGTTATGACCATAATGATGAAAATGATGATTATTATGGTTCCAAAGAAGAATGTCATGTTTGTGCTGGTGAAGAAGATATTTGCCATGAACTTTCTTTATTTTATATGTTGCAAAGAAAAGCTTCCGTGTGTTCAGCCTCTGTTTTCGTAACAGAAGAAGATGAGCCAGCTATTCGTGAATGGTTAATTAAGCGTTCATCAGTTATCAAATCTATCTGGTCACCTTTGCTTTAACTATAAAAGTATGTTATAGTAGTTCTTGACACTCTTTCGTGTCTGGTGGAACCCATGAGTGGAATTTCGAAGCTCATTATCCTATATGAAAGAGAGGTACCAATAATGGCAACATTTGAGGTAACTATTGAAAAAATTGAAGTATTCCCACACCCCAATGCTGACCGACTAGAGCTTGCTCGCGTAGGTCTTTACAACATCGTTGTAGGTAAAGGCACGTGGAAAACTGGCGATGAAGTGCTTTATGTGCCAGAGTTTGCTATTCTTCCTGAGAACATTACAATTGCTCTTGGGCTTGAAGGAAAACTTTCTGGTAAAGCACAAAATCGTGTGAAACCTGTGTCACTACGTGGCGCACTTTCACAAGGTGTAGTGGCACCATTATCTCTACTACCTGATGGAGCTTTAGAAAAAATCGGGAAAGATGGAGATTTTGCTGAAATTCTTGGCATTACTAAATGGGAACCTGTTGTCCCTGCTAGCCTTGCTGGAATGACACAATCTGCACCAGAAATTGTTCGTTGGATTGAAATTGAGAACTTAAAGAAATTCCCTGACCTTTTTGAGGATGGAGAAGAAGTAGTTCTTACTGAAAAAATCCATGGTACATGTTCTTGCTACACGTTTGTTGACCCTCAGGGCGAAAATAAACTATTAGTCACTTCTAAAGGTCTAGGTAAAAGCAACCTAGCTCTAAAAGAAGAGGAAAAGAACCTTTACTGGCAAATGAGCAAAAAGTATGACCTAAACAAGCTTGTACAAGTTGTTGTTGAAACATACCCTAATGCTCATTTCAACAAAATTGCTATCTTTGGTGAAACTTTCGGAGCAGTTCAAGACCTTAAATATGGTTACACTAATGGTGGTCATGGCTTTGTTGTCTTTGACATCAATGTTAACTACAACAATGAAGATGGAACTAGCGTATCAAGGTGGCTTAACCCTGATGAAGTTGAAACATTAACTGAAAAAGCTGGAATTCCTACTCCACCTGTACTTTACAAAGGTCCATTCTCTGTAAATACAGTGGTAGCTCATGCATCTGGAAAAGAACTTGTTTCTGGCACAGAATCACACATCCGCGAAGGTGTTGTAATTCGTCCTAAACAACGTGTTAACCTTGAAACAGGTGGCACAAAGATTGCTAAATACGTTTCTGAAGAATACCTTACTCGTAAGGGTGGAACAGAATACAACTAAATAAAATAGGCCCTACCAGAATTAACTGGTAGGGCCTATTTTATTATTTAAAACTAATATTACTTGTAATACCCGTAACGGAAACTTGACGTTTAGCTTTCAAACAAACAATAACATTAAAGTTGTTACTGATATGACGACGGCGTACTTCAAAATAGCCATCTTCTTCATCAGAAGTTAAACGCCAGGATGCATATAATTCTTCGTCAAGGATACAATCTTCTTTGATTTGAGGCGGAACACCATAAATAGCTGTTTTATGTGCACCTTCCGGTTGTAATACTTTACCTGCTTCAAAAACAGTATCTTTAATTAGCTCTTCAATAACCTCAGGTTTACCAACATAATTAGTGCTTCCACCTAACCTTCTTTGAAGTTTGAAACTAACAGAATAGAACTTTGCAATATCATCTACATCAGCAATAGCAACATCTTGGGTTGCTCTGTTAACTGAAGCTATTGCGCTGTAACCACTATTCTTTAATTGTTGCGTAAACCACTCCATCATTTCTTTTTCTGTATTAGGAGAAGGTTTAGCTGGATTGAAAGTTTTAGAAAAAATATTATTCAAAGTTTCATCTTCTGATGTGAAACCATTATCTTCTTTGCATACACCCCAAGCTTTTTGGTATTTCTCTGGGATAACAAAAATTTTCTTATCATCAAAAGTAATTGTATTAATATTTTCAATATCAAATTCTTTATTAGGATAACGCTGGGTCAAATAGAAAATTGTAATTCCACAAGCATCCTGATAGCGACCTTTACGGTAGCCTTTCTCTGCCATTAACTCTACATAGCTTGTATCTTTATTTACAATTGCGTAGTTATATTCAGCTAACTGTTGCTTGCGTGTTTCTTCTGCTGTTTTTAAACGCAAAAGAAATTGTTCGCGCTCAATGCCTTTAGCTAAATCAGCATTTCTACGAAGTTCATGCTGTCCACGTGGAGTTGTTTCGTATATAGCTTTCTTTTCCTCTAAACGGTCACCTAAAAGAATTTTTTCATTAGGTTCGCTACAAGAGGCAAACTTGTGTTGCGCATCAATATATTCTTTGTACGCATGATTACTGCATCGAGGTCCAGGGGTTGGGTAGCACATGCAAAAGATATCGGAGGAAACTTATGCTAGCTAGTTTTTCCTATAGTAAGAAGGAACCCCGTTAGATATTATTTAGAGCAAGTTCTGAGAAAGGCAATAAAACCCGAATGTGTGAAGTATCACCTGGTCCAAGATGTAGCTATGACATGGACCGACGCTTGAAAGCACGTAGAATAGCTTACACTAGTGCTGTCAAAAAGCATGGGAAAACCTCCCCAGAAGCTTTACTATCAAAAGCTAAAATGTTTAATGCTCAGCTAGACTATGATGCTACGCCAGAAGGTTTAGATGTACTCAAAAAACAAATTCAAGATAACCCTGCTGATGAACGTGCCCAAAGTAGATTAAATAATGCAACCACTATCCGTTCTATGCAATCAAATGCTCTAGCTGAAATCAAAAACAAAAGAGTTGATAGTGTTGCCACGGCTTACCTAGCTATCTCATCATTCTTTACTAAAGAAGAAATAGTGTCAGTTGTTGAGTCTTCTAGAGAACTACAAGAAGAGAAAAACTTGTATGGTTCAATCAATGAAACTTCTTTAGATGACAGAACAGCTAGATACAATAAGCTCATCAACACGTTAGAAACTTTTAATAATGAGTCTCAACGTGATGGAGCATCCAAAGAAGTTCAAGATGCTGTTCAAACCCTAAGGTCTTTAGGTACTCCTGATGAAGTTAACCTTAAAACTTATGAAACATTACCTCATATTATTCAACATTCTAAAAATCAATTAGAACAACAAATTACTAATGTTGCTGCTTTACAGAATACTTCACCTAAAATTGCTCAGACATACTATGATGCATACCGTGAACAATACCAAAATGATTTCTCAAAACTTGATGCAGTAGACCAGCCTAACCCACCAGAAAGTTGGGTAAAAGGTGAATTTAAGAATTCTGGTTACACACAAGACCCAACAAGCCGTTTTGCTCCACATGACAAAGCTAGCATGTACGCAATGTACCGTTTACGTTCAGATGAAAACGCTATTCCTGATTATATGAAACAATCTAAACAATATGTTTCTATTCAAACTATTAAAGGCCAAGATGGTTCAGGAACAACAATCCAAGTTTCTTCATACAATACAACTGGGAAACAAGTTAAAAGCGTTAATCTTGTTAGCGCTCCAAACTTAATGACCAGTGTATCTCATGAGCTAGAAGGTAAAATTCTTTTGTCAAGCTCAACAGAACAAGATATTGCACATAAGCTTAGAAATAAACAATCTACCATTGATAGTAGAGAATTTATTACTAAACATTTTGATTTGCCTTCTTACTCTAATGAGTTTGTTAAGAGCCAACTCATTAGCTCTCAAAAAGGTGCTACAGATAATGAACATGTAGACGTTTTCTTCACAGCGCGTAAAAAGGTCCGTCAAGCTTGGAAAGCTAAAGCCGCCCGAGCTAATGCCCCAGCTATTTCTACACCTTTCCCTACAAATCGTTGGGCAAAAGTAGCATAATTTGTTTAAATCTGGTAAACTTTTTATTATGTCTACCAGTTTATTACGTGCACGTCAACTAATGTATGCAGAAGTTGACACTAATCTTACATATGATTGGCATGACGGTCCACTTTTCTGTTTTACAGTGCCTGTTGAACCTTACCCTGGTTACATTGTAAAAGCATTTGTACAAGAAATTCCTACAATTGCTGACACAACAGGTAGCTATCTTTACTCTATATTAGATGATGATATTGAATTATATCTTCGTGAAGGTAGAATGAGTGTACGTGATGCAATTTTACATAGATATACAACTAACTTTATTGTTTCGGATAAGTTAGGCTCTAAAGAACGTATTGTTAACCGTGTTTATCTTGACGGGGACAAAGTAGAAGAAGAGCTATTGCCAGCAGAAGATTACTATTTAGGAGAACCAAACTAATGCCTAGAATGACTGTAAAAGAAATTTTAGAATATACATGGCTTGAACTGGATAGGGATATTGTTTGGTATGACAATAGCTTGCTTACATATTTAACTTACCCACATGAAAATTCTGGTAGAAGACTTTTTGTTAACAGAATTGAAGAAGAACGAGAAGAAGAAGGTGTTGCTACCTATTTAGCTTCTGTTTTTGATGTTAATGTTTTTGATAAATTAAATAATCAAGAAATTGATATCAAAAGTGCTATCCTAGATGAAACAACTATCAATTTTCTTATGGGAACACAAACATTCTCTCGTAAAGTTGGGGATGTAACTACGATTACTTATCCTTACTTCGTATATACTAGTTCTTCTAGTATTAAAACTAAAGATTTGCCTTTGGAAGGCGTTTTGCTTCCTAAAGAGATAATTGAAGAATAATTTATTTAAAGTTTTACCCTTGATTTTTCAAGGATTTTAGTCGCTTTTTAAACATTTTTAGAAAAAGTTTAGAAAAAACACCAAAAAATGTTGCGAAGTGACGATAACTATGTTAGTATATAAATGTAGGCACAAACGGTGACTACAAATTACAATGATTAAGGAAGGTAACTCAGATGAGCGCAACAGCATTCAACTTTGATGTAACACCTTCCTTTAGCGCGCCTGTTGATTTTAGACAAGCATGCTCAAAGTCGAAGCACCGCTCCTTTGAGTATCAGCCTAAACACCAAGCGAATATTAAGCCTATTCTCTGGCGCAATACCCAACGCTAAATAACTGAATAACACATTTTAGAAAACTTTCAGTTTTCAATTCAGTTAGGTTCTTTTCACAAGAACAGTGTATGCCGGTATAGTCCAATGGATACGACTACTCTCTCCTAAAGAGTAAATATGGGTTCGATTCCCATTGCTGGCACGGGACACATGAGAATAGGCTTTAACAGCTTGTTATCAAGGTCACAACCATATAGGGATATGGTGTAATGGTAACACAAGAGCTTCCAAACCTCTTGACGCGGGTTCGATTCCTGCTATCTCTGCGGAAACATCAACATAAAGTTGGAGTTGACAAAGTAAGAAAAACGTAATACAGTAGTAAATGTAACAAAAAACATAATAAAAAATACCTAGGGGTATAGTACAGTGGCCTAGTGCATCGGATTCCAAACCCGAGAACGGGGGTTCAAATCCCTCTACCCCTGCAAAGCTCGCAAGAGTTTTATATAAAATAATATAATAAAGAAACTTAGTTGTAACATAGTTTGTATATCAAACAAAGTTATTTAATCCTCCAATTGGGGAGCGAAAGTCGCTTGAAAACTACATAGAGAAGAATACAGACAAGGTAAATCTTGTTTTGTGAAACAGGATGAGCCAATGGCTCGAAATTTTGTCAATCCAAAATAAAATTAACCTTGTCGCCCTAACCCCTAAACATATCGTTTTTGTTTGCACCTTCGGGTGTTATTTTTACAATATGTTTGCCAAGGGTTAGGTACCATTTTGGTGGGGAACCGGATATCTTCGGATAGAAAGTTCCCCACCAATTAACGGGGTATAGGCCAGTTTGGTAGGTCGCTCGCCTAGGATGCGAGAAGTCGCAGGTTCAAATCCTGCTATCCCGACGTAACATGAAACATCGGAATGTGGCGCAGTTTGGTAGCGCACCTGTTTTGGGAACAGGGGGTCGCAGGTTCAAATCCTGTCATTCCGACGAGGCGGTGGTTGCTAGTGACACTTGGCTGTTGGACAAGTAGGAACTTTTTATTCCCCTGTAGCCAAATTGGTAAGGCATCTGGCTGTTAACCAGTGTATTGTAGGTTCGAGTCCTGCCGGGGGAGCAAACGTTAAAGTTTATGTACGTTAAAACTTATGCTTTTATAACTTAGTAGGTAAAGTGACTGATTGAAGACCAGTATACGTCGGTTCGATTCCGGCTAAGAGCACGTAACAAAATATGCCCTCAAAGCTCAGATGGTAGTAGCGTCCGGTTGAAGCCCGGAAGGTTGTCAGTTCGACTCTGACTGTCGGCACGGAAGGTAACTTCTAAAACAAACATGTGGTCGTGGTAGAATTGGTTAATACAACAGTCTATGAAACTGTCTTCTGTGGGTTCGAGTCCCACCGGTCACCCGAAACAAAATATGCCCTCGTAGCTCAGTGGATAGAGCTACTGGTTTCTACCCAGTCGGTCGGGGGTTCGAATCCCTCCGAGGGCACGCAACACAAATGGAATAGTAGTGTAATATGTAATTAAGTTGTATAGCATGCTAGCTAAACTTGCAACTGAAAGCATTTGGTAGCACGGCCTCCCTGAAGAGGAAAGTGCAGGTTCAAGTCCTGATTATTCCGCGTAACAAAATATGTGGTCGTGGCAGAAAGGCTAATGCGACAGTCTGTGGTACTGTATTGTGTGGGTTCGAGTCCCACCGGTCACCCGAAAAAGATTAATAATCTTATTCAAACGTAGATAACAACCCTTGTAGTTTAAACTGGTAAAACGCGGTTAGATAGTAAACCGAATTGCGGTTCGAAGCGCGCCTTGGGGATGTGTCACGAATTGTTTGATGTTCGTGAATTAAATATCAGCCTATTAGGAGGGAAACGCCTAGTAGTCATCAGACACAAACTTTAAAAATGTTCCAAGTATTCTTGGGCAACAAATAGGGTATGTAAGGCATAATGGTGGTAAAGCTTACATAAGTCAGAGGCGAGGCAAGGGGCAATCTGACAGTTTTAAATTCACAAAAAGATAGCGCAAAAGTTGCAAAAACAAAAAAGATGTGCTATGATTAATACATAAGATAAACAAGCAACACAATCTTATATGCCACTTTAGCTCAGTTGGTAGAGCATGCGCCTGAAGAGCGCAGGGTCGTCGGTTCAACCCCGACAGGTGGCACTGTAACACAAAGTAACAAATATGCTGCTGTAGCTCAGTTATGGGAGAGCACTGTATTGAAAATACAGGGGTCGCTAGTTCGATTCTAGCTGGCAGCACGAAAAAGGGGAATACGAAATTGGTGGTAAGTTCGTATCTGTCAGACGCGAGGCAAGGGGCTTTCTGACACATATTTCTGGGTGGTCTGCTGGCAGGGCCAACCGCGCTTTGAACGCGGGCACGACGTAGGTTCGATTCCTACCCCAGAAGCGCAACATGCTTAAACTGTCGTCTAAGTAAGACGCACCTGCATAGCAGGTAATCAAAAGATGTAGGCTCGTTACCTACCAGGATGAGATCCTGTCGTCTAAGTAAGACATACCTACATAGTAGGTTAGCAAGAAATGTAAGTTCAATACTTACCAGTTTATATTCCCGGTTGTCCATTGGCGGTAGCAACGCGGACTTTGAATCCGTTGTCATTGTAGGTTCGATTCCTGCACCGGGAGCCAAACAAAAACTAGCATTCATAGCTTAATTAAACCGTGGTGGTTTTCTCCAACGAGGTTTACAATGAAAGCAAATTGAAAGCGGCGAAAAAACAACAGAAGAACCCTGGGAAAGCTGATTGATTAACAATCGTATAAGCTATAAAAAGGTGTTTGGTGAAACCCCAAACAGGGTCAAGATGTGGAACCAGTTATTAACCTGTTGCAAGTATCAAAGTGAGTAGAAGCGTAAGTAACTGTAAACTAGATTTTAGAAAATAGGTTTTCGGAAAAGCGGCGGACAGCGTATGCGATTAGAAACCGCAGATGGATATGGGTTCAAGTCCCCCTGAATGTCACCAAAATTTTCACAAGTAGTGTTTTCTCGTGCTACTTGTCGTGGTTATAGTTATATAACGGGAATATGCTACGTTGGCAGAGCGGCAATTGCGTGTGACTGTAAATCACATCTTTCGGGTACGGGGGTTCGAGTCCCTCACGTAGCACGGTATCAATGAGTTGTTAATAACAATAAAGTATGTTAAACTATATTTATGGAATTACAACTCAATGAACTAGAACTAAACCTTTACACTTTAAACTATATGGCAGAAGATTACGGTCATCTAGTTGGTGTAGCTTTAGACAAAATCATTGATACAGTAACAACACTTAAAAGTGAAAATTATGAATTAGCTTTAGAGCTTTCTAAAGTTTACGAAAATGAAGACTTTTGGGAAAGAACAAAAGAAACAGCTTATAAAAATTATTTAGAAGTTTTAGATGATTGAGTTGACAACATAAAAATGGTATGTTATGATAGATATATCAAGTAAACAGCTAAACAAAGTTTACGAAGCTTTTTGATAATACAAGAGAGAAACTGCTACAGAAATGTAGCAAATATGGGAGCACGCCGGAGTTGGAGAGCCGGGGCTGGCTGTAAACCAGTTGCTTAGCTGAGTGGGTTCGAATCCCTCTGCTCCTACGATATAAACATTAATGTTTATTCACACTGAGGGGTCGCGCCGGAGTTGGAGAGCCGGGACAGACTGTAAATCTGTTGCTTAGCTGAATGGGTTCGAATCCCATAGACCTCACAAAAGTTCGTTTATTTTGCGATATTCGGACTTGGTTATGATGCACTGGCATTCCTTTTTAGGGGTGTCAGAGAAATAGCCAAAGGTGAAGTATAAAGTTGCGCAAACACTTGTATACTCATTGTGACAAAGGTGAACCGGAATTCGGTTCGCTTAAAGACACCTTACCCACATGCTCTTGTGGTGGAATTGGCAGACACGCTAGTCTAAGAAGCTAGTGCCAGAAATGGCGTAGGGGTTCAAGTCCCCTTGGGAGCACTCAGTCAAACCCATACGGAAGCCTGTTCCGTCAGGTTGGGGGAGACAGTTTTTGTCACATTATTACGTTCGTAATGTAACAAGTAACACAAAAGAACGTGAACATGTCTTCATGGCGCAGCGGATAGCGCATTTGGCTACGAACCAAAAGGTCGGGGGTTCGAATCCCTCTGGGGACACGAGGCCAGTTTTTGCAAACTGACGAGAAAGTTAGACGTTGACATAAGAACCCATCTAGCTCACCAAAAATGCTATAACAGGAAATGCCTATGAAAGCCTGTTGAAATAGGTATATGCCTCCGTAGCTCAATTGGCAGAGCAACTGACTCTTAATCAGTGGGTTCCCGGTTCAAGTCCGGGCGGGGGCACTGGAATATACACCGCTTTTGAAGTGTATGGCTGAAATTATTCAGCGGGAAAAGTTTAGGCTTATCTCATCCAAACATTTACAAAGTAATCCTTTGTGAAATATGGGACTATAGCTTAAAAAGGTATCAGTAAGTCTTAATCATACTAGTAACTGTTTAAGAAAGAAAGCACCCGTGGATAAAGCGACCTGTGGATAATCGGGAAGACTGAGGGTTCAAATCCCTCTGGTTCCACTGCAATAAAGTAACAAACGTATCAAATATGTCCCTGTGGAGTAATTGGTTATCTCGTCACCCTCTCAAGGTGAAGATTGCGGGTTCGAGCCCCGTCGGGGATACGAAGAGTTGTATTACAGTTCGATTCTGTTAGGTAAATTATTGAAGGTTCAATTCCTTGCCTTCTGGTTGAAGGGATAAAACAATCTGGTATGGTTTACAACTCGTTTTTCTTAGTATAGTTTTATTATACTAATATGGGGTCTTAGCTCATCTGGTAGAGCGCTACTTTTGCAAGGTAGAGGCGAGGGGTTCAAGTCCCCTAGACTCCACGATATTTTATATCAAAGAAATCTAGCTCCATTGCTGAAACGGTACACAGCGGCTGTGATGACACTAAATTAACAACAAACAGTATGGTTAACATGTGCTAAGCAGAGTGGCGAAGGATAAACAAAATGGAAACATTTTGCGTAAAATTTCGTATAGGTTCAAATCCTATATGGGGAATAAATAGATTTTGAGGGGTCTTAGCTCATCTGGTAGAGCGCTGCTTTTGCAAGGCAGAGGCGAGGGGTTCAAGTCCCCTAGATTCCACATACCCTAGGGTTGTAGTTTTCCGGTAATGTAGGAAATATCCCCGCATATGAAAATATGCGAAGTGAGCACTCCTCGATATCGAAGCGCAACGTAAGGGTTACTTATTGCATAAGCTAAAGTTTACATCCCCCTTTTGTCACATGAGGGCGATGTAAACTTCTGGGATATTAGTTCAACGGGTGAGAACGGCTGTTAGACGGCAGCAAAAGACTGGGTTCGAGTCCCACATATTCCACGTAACACATATACACACTAACGGGGTGTGGGCCAGCGGCTAGGCTACTTGTTTTGGATACAAGATATCGTGGGTTCGAGTCCCACCATCCCGACAAGCTCAGTAACAACCTTTACGTAAAGTGTCTGTTTCATTAGCAGACAGGGCAGAGTCATGACTGTCCTCTGAGCAACCACTTAAATTACAAGTGAATAACTTATAATTTTATGGATAGGCCAGCCGAATGGTGGCGGCAACTGCCTTGAAAGCAGTCTGCGGCGAAAGTCGCGTGTGGGTTCGACTCCCATCCTATCCGCGTAACAAAATAACACCATAGTGAACAGAAATGTTTGCATATGGATAGGCCAGCCGAATGGTGGCGGCAACTGTCTAGAAAACAGTCTGCGGCGAAAGTCGCGTGTGGGTTCGACTCCCATCCTATCCGCGTAACGTATCCCACATGCTCTCCCAGATGAAGAAGCTGGGCCTTGGTGAGGCAGAGTAGTGGCGTAAGCACTAACCAATTAATTCAGTTGGTCGTTATATCTGAATGTATTCTGGTAATGGGAAATTGGCGTCCCAAGGCACTGTTAATGCCCCGCTGAAATATGCATGTAGGTTCGAGTCCTGCTACCAGAGCGCAACACAATATGGCCGTATAGCTTAGTCTGGCTCAAAGCGCTACCCTGTCACGGTAGAGAACGAGGGTTCAAATCCCTTTACGGTCGCCATAAACATTAACCAGTGTTTAGCAGAGAAATATGATACAATAGTAATAACTTCGGGATGTGGCGCAGTTTGGTAGCGCACCTGTTTTGGGAACAGGGGGTCGCAGGTTCAAATCCTGTCATCCCGACAATGAAACTGCATAATGTGGCCACATTATGTAAGGCAAGAGGTAGCCTTTCTAAGTGACTGGAAGTTTCTAGAGTAAATGAACAAAGTACACGGAACCTATTTACTCAACCCGCTCTTTAGCTCAGTTGGAAGAGCAGCAGCATTCTAGGCTGTGTGTCACCGGTTCGAGTCCGGTAAGGGCAACGAAAGTAGATTAACACATGTTGCAAAATATGAAATAGCTTGAACAACTATTGAATGTTAATAATCGTGGAAGGCAAAGCAATTTGGTTTCCAGTATCTGATACCCGGATACACTAGAAAGACGCCGATATTGAAGTTCGTCGGTAGGGTTTATGGGCAATTAACTCAGTTGGTTAGAGTGTCTCCTTAACACGGAGGAAGTCGGGGGTTCGAGTCCCTCATTGCCCACGTATACTATCTTTTATACGCAAGTAGGATTAGATAGTAATTACGCCGCCTTAGCTCAGTTGGCCAGAGCGTCGCTCTTGTAAAGCGAGGGTCGTCGGTTCGAATCCGACAGGCGGCTCACAGCTAATTTATTAGCAAACTCGGGGTAACCTCTCGGGCGAGGAAGAACAAAACCAAAATGGGGCCTGTCACATTTTGGAGCCAAAAACTTCCACTATGCCGCTTTAGCTCAGTTGGCCAGAGCATCGCTCTTGTAAAGCGAGGGTCGTCAGTTCGAATCTGACAAGCGGCTCAACGTTAGTATATTAAATAATACTAACAAAAGGGAAATAATATGTGGATTATAGCGGTACTATTAATAGCAATTATTGGATTAACAATTTATTTAGCTATCAGTAGGAGAAATAACGCAAAACTTGATTCATATTACGACCCTAGAGAAATTCCTACCAGCGAAGAAACCATGCGTGGTACAGCCGGTGGAATGTCGTATGGTGCAGGCCACCACAATAGTTACTAAATTTAGTAAATAACCAAAGTTTACATAGGAAACTATGTTTGCCTCCTTAGCTCAGTTGGTTAGAGCAACTGGCTTTTAACCAGTGGGTCCAGAGTTCGAGTCTCTGAGGGGGCACAGGTGCTCAGGAAGTTGGCCTAAAAGCAGCCACCTTTTAAAGAGTTACAAGCGGGACAGACGTTAGGTAAGGCCCGCACCTAGAGCCTGGAAGTAAGTTCCTTTCAGGGTAAGCCGAAATAGCAAGTAATGGTATTACTAACTAACCATGAAAATGTAACGGGTGTAAGGACCGCCCGGTTTTGGATATACTTGGGTTAGAGTATTTGGCGTAAAAGCACACTGGACACCAACAACTTCTTAAACCTCCTAGATAGGTCTTCTAGCAGAAATGGGTACAAGTTCACTACTTGTATCCAACTGTCATCATAATATTTGATGGGAATAGGATAAGAAAACCCTTCACAACGCATGTTAAAAATAAAGTAGTGATTTATTTGACACATGAAAAGTGAAGATATGGCGCGGTCGCTCTACTGGCATGGGCAGCTAGACTTTCAATCTAGTGTCTCTTAAAAGAGATTGCGGGTTCGATTCCCGTCCGCGTCACTCTATACAAGTTTTAGTAAAAGTTGTTAAAAACTTGAACTAAAGCCGATAATAGTGTATAGTAATATATGTAAGCAACCGCAAGGAAACTTATTTCGGGATGTGGCGCAGTTTGGTAGCGCACCTGTTTTGGGAACAGGGGGTCGCAGGTTCAAATCCTGTCATCCCGACGCAAATGAAAAGGAACAAAGCTTGACTGATTTAGTAATCAACCCAATGACTGCTGAAGATGTTCAATCAGTGATTGAACATGTAACAAGCGTATCACTTGCTTCACCACATCTTGACCATCCTAATATTGGTGCATGGCTTAATGGTGAATATAATCCTGCTGAGGTTCTTTCAAAACTTGAAACAAGTATTTGTCTCATTGTACGACATGATAACAACATCGTTGGAACCGGCTTTATTGATACAACTACCGGATATATTTCTGGTGTGTATGTTTCCAACCGAGGACATGGTACTGGTCGCTTAATTGTAGATAAACTACTTGAAAAGGCTACAGCGGCTGGAACTAAACATTTCACTGCAAGTGTGCATCCTGGTTCAAAAGCTATGCAGCATGTTCTTTCTACGTCTGGTTTCACAGCAACCCATGTGGACCCTCACGTTGTTTATTATGTTGGCACTGACTTTATGATTTGGGAAAAATCAGTATAGAGTAAAAGAATTGGCGTAAACACAAATGGTGGTGTGAGTGTTTACAGACAACAATAGCGGTAGGGGTTGTTGTACAAATGAACGGCACAAGGAAACATTGCTGTAATAAAGTCCCTAAGGACGACTTATAAGGAAACCTTGATATAAGACCTTGTAAGTAATATCATTTCACGTATAACGTGAACGGCACAGTAACTATGTCGATTAGGCGGTAGGCCGCTAATAGTTCCACATAAGCTTCCGCGTCTAAGTGAACGTGGCTAAACAATCACTATATTCTCCTGTAGCTCAATTGGCAGAGCGCTTGGCTGTTAACCAGGATGTTGAAGGTTCGAGTCCTTCCGGGGGAGCAAAGTAGTAAAAGACAGGTCGCTGCTAAGGAAATGGCACCGCTTGGCGCACGTCAAGAGAGGTCGGTTGGATTCCGGCTCTTCTACTACCGAACAAACGTTATACCTTACCCATGAAGTATCTTGGAATTTGGTCCACAGAGGACAGAAAGTAAGGACCATAATGACAAGTTACAAAGAAACATTTAACGAAGCAATTAACCTTCTCACATTATTAGGTTATGAAAATATTGATACAGATATCCTAGATATTCGTTTTGATATTGAAACACAAGGTTGCTGCGACTACTGCCGTTCGGACGTGCAAGTTCGCATCGTTGAATATGAAGGTAAAGAATTTTATCTTTAACACCACCATAGTTTTGGTTGTAAATAAACTTATAATCAAAACTTTGCCTATGTATCCCAATCTGGTAGAGGAAGTTGTCTTAGAAGCAGCTAGTTGGAGGTTCGAGTCCTCTCATAGGCACGTAACAAATAAACTTTCAAGGCATAGACCACAATACGGTGGCACTACTCTTGACTGCTTCCCTTAGCATATAAGGGATATAGCGTGGTAGCCCAAATTGCAAGAGGCGGTCCAGATATGGATGTCAGTTGGAGGTTCAAGTCCTTCTCACGCTGCAACATGGAAGTGTACTCAAATGGTAAAGAGGACGGTTTGCTAAACCGTTAGCAGGGGTCAAACTCTGACGTGGGTTCGAACCCCATCGCTTCCGCGCAAAACCTAACCTACCCTGTTCTTTGACATAAGTTGAAGAACGTTAATTGTTTCTACAGGAAACGGGAGCGTGAAAACAAAGTTAGGCATGTTTTGTAACACGTAGCAAAACACTTGCGGGTCTATCGTATAATGGTTTAATACTCTTGGCTTTTACCCATGAAATCAGGGTTCGACTCCCTGTGGACCCACGCATCTAGGAAACGCACCTAGCAGGAAGATTAACCTGAAATGTATAATCATATGGCGCTGTGTCCGAATGGTTAGGAAGCTGCTTGCAAACCAGTTAGGGATAAAACCCGCACGCCGGTTCGAATCCGGTCAGCGTCTCGAACTCACAGATTTGTGAGAGAACCAGGAATTACTTGCACTGGCTAAACAGCAAGTTATGGCTAAGACTCCAATTAGGTATAGGTACCTCTCTGATAAGGAGGACATAGTGAGTTCGACTCTCACCTTAGCCACGCAATACATTTAAGTAGGGAAGTTGGCTTAGAAGCAGCCATCTTTTAAAGAGTGGTGCCAAGAGTTAACCTAGTTAGCTCCCTGGAAGCGAAGAGTTTGTAGAGAATAATCTGACCTGTCTTCATTTTGTGGAGTAACCTCCCGATTGCCTTTAGCGTAACAGCACACCTACTTAAATAGCATGGCCGTATAGCTTAGTCTGGGTTAAAGCGCTACCCTGTCACGGTAGAGAGCGAGGGTTCAAATCCCTTTACGGTCGCAAAACAAAATATGGGAACGCATGTACCAAGGAAGGCGATGAACCCTGGCAGGGTTCGTGGGGCGAGTTCGATTCTCGTCGTTTCCACGTAACAAAGATATTGTCAAGTTAAAGTTGCAAATTTAGCTTGGCACAGGAGGTAGAAGGTCACAAAGAGAAACGTATGCCTCCCGCAACGTAACGAATTCCATCAAGTAAATACTATTGAAGCGGGTTTGGGTGCGTTAACTTGTTCGTATAGCTCAATTGGTAGAGCACTTCCATGACTCGGAAACGGTTGGGGGTTCAAGTCCCTCTACGAACACGCATATAATGCAAATATTTATTAGCAATGATAGATATACAATATATTCCCCGTTGGAGTAACTGGCAACTCACTACCCTCTGAAGGTATTGTTCAAGGTTCGAATCCTTGATGGGGAGCAAAAACAAAAAGCCTTTAATCAGTTAAGGGCTTTTTGTTATATATGTTATAATTCTGTTATGACAAAAGTAACTAAACAGTATCACAATTTTGACCAAATTCTTGCAGACGAAAATGTAGATGACGCAGAGCGTATTAGTTTCACCCGTCAATGGTTAAGAAACAATTATGGTATCGCTCAATATGATCCAGAATGGGTTGACCAGTTAACAAATGTACACGACCATGATAATATGCCAAAACACTTTGGTGAAATATCAGTAGGTTCAGCTTTTGCAACAGCATTACTAACATACTTAGTTCGTTTACCTGATGGGTGGCATTTAACAATCTCACAAGCTGGAAACAGGGACGGAACACCAATTCATCCTAAAACAGAAGCATCTTATACAAACCCAGCTAACCAAAAAGCTCGTTTACATCTTGCACAAGTTCTAAAAACAGGTAAAGTAAGCAAACAACCTGTACAAGGTGCAACGTTCAACACTCAACCACAGTTGACACAAAGCGATTTATTTGCTCAGAAAGATGCAGAAGCTAAAGTTGATGATAACAGTGAACTTAGCAACGATTCAGTTAAACCTGATAGTGTTATTAAAACAACTAGTGTAGGTATTGATTTAAGTCAATATAAAATTTAGTTAAAAACGTATCAGATAGAAATTTATCTGTTATAATAAATATACGGCATAGAAATATGCTATTCCCCGTTGGTGTAATTGGCAACACTATAGGTTTTGGTCCTATCATTCGAGGTTCGAGTCCTTGACGGGGAGCGCACGGTTTGTGAAACCATGTACTTTAGTACAAAGGTCACTGTTAAAGCTAGGCAGGGACGCAACCCCCGGAAAGAGAGCATTGGAATCTAAGGTTCTGAATGCGAAGGTTTGTCGGTAAGTTATGGCAGTTCCAATCCTGTATATCTTTTGGTAAGCACGGTTGGCGGTAACTTTCTGAATGGCTCGTCAGGTCATTCATTGTAGGACAATAGGAAGTGTAAAAACTTTCTATTATGTCTCCATAGCTCAGCGGAAGAGCGCTTCGCTACGAACGAAGAGGTCGGGGGTTCGAATCCCTCTGGGGATACTTTATATTTTACGCGTGTGTGGTGGAATGGTAGACACGCTAGCTTGAGGGGTTAGTGCTCGTAAGGGCGTGCGGGTTCGAATCCCGTCATACGCACCAATAATTATTCATCTTTTAACCGATACTAATTATTAACTAGACACTATTTGGGTGTGTCAGAAAGATAATATAATGAATTTTTCAGAAGCTGTTAAAGCTTTCTTCACAAATTATGTCAACTTCTCGGGTAGAGCCGGTCGCGCTGAATTCTGGTGGGCTTACGTATTCCTAATTATAGGTAATATTCTTACAAGCCTACTTGATGGTTTGATTGGCGATGATAGCGTTCTTATCAACGGCTTATGGTCATTAGTGATTTTCTTGCCTAGCTTATCAATTCTTGTAAGACGTTTCCATGATATTGGTAAAAATGGATGGAACGTATTATGGTTCTTCATTCCAATTGTAGGGCTTATTCTCTTCATTGTATGGTTCGTTAAAGAAAGCGTTGGACCAAACCAATGGGGTCTTCCAGCGGAGGGTTATAATAACCAGCCACCTTTCAATGGTGGAAATGGTGGTCAACAAAACCCTTACAACCAAGGTCAACAGCAAAGTGGTTATGCTGGCTACTCACAGCCTCAGCAGCCTAATCCTTACCAGGCTCCATACCAGCCTCAGCAGGGCTATGCGCAGCCTGAACAGCCCAATCCTTACCAGGCTCCACAGCAACCTTTTGCAGCCCCACAGCAGCAACCAGGGCCTTATGGAGCTAATCCATTACCACCAAGACCAGAACAATTTGGTCAACAGTATCCTTATGGCGCTCCACAACAACCTAATCCTTATACAGGGCAAAACGACCCAAATCGTAACCCTTACCAAGGTTAAATAAAATATGGCTTACATTGTAATCAATGTAAGCCATATTTTTGCCTTCTTAGTTCAACGGTTCAGAACACCACTCTTGTAAAGTGAAAATAAGGGTTCGATTCCCTTAGAAGGCTCAGACAGTATTCTAAACTACGCTAATTTCATTGTTTCTATATATGAATTAGCTTTCTCAGGATTTTCTGTCCAATGTTCACGTGCTTTTTCAATCTGAACTTCACGTTTAGTTTGACCATCCCCGTGACCATTATGATAATTACCACAATGAGAACATTTATATGCTCCCATTCCAGTGTCATTTACCATAATTTGGTGTGTTTCAGCTTTTTCAAAAGTTGGATGTTTTACTTTTCTACCACATTGCCAATAATGAAGCATCTGTTCATCAGAAATTTTTTCTTGGCTTAACATAAGTGGTTTATCGTATTTATCTTTATCGCTTCTAAAAACTTCGCCATTTTTCATGGTTTGTTTCATGAGATTATGATAACCAGTAACTTTGTCATAAAACTCAGGGTCAATAGAACGTAGATTTTCTTGGTCATGTTTCATACTTTGGGTACGTAAAGTTTGTTCGTAATTGCGAGCGTATTCAAGCATGACAGACATACCTTTTAGATCAACATTTAATGATTTTAAAGTGTTAAGAACGAGAATATTCAAGTTTTTAGAGTTTGTTGACTTCATTTGGTGAGCAAAAGTTCTAATTGTATAAATATGATTAGTTTTGTGTTCAGGGCACCAACGAGCGGAACGTCTTGAATGTACTAAACCTTGATATATTTCTTGCATATCTTCTGCATTTTGGTCAGATTTGCATAGAAATTTCTGTTCTGTTTTTTGTGCGTCTTCAATGTTGTCACGAATGCTATCTTGAATGTGGCGCAAAGCAGTTTGGTCTTTGGTTTCATCTAAGTTGACAGTTGGTTTAGCTCCATGTAAACTACAGTTAGGGCCGGAATAGCAATAGCTTCCGTTACCTACAGGTATTCTTGAAAATTTGGTCATAATGTCTCCATATAATATCTAACATTTGGAAAGAAAAGAAAAATTAAAGTTTTTCCAAAAAATGCCGATATTGAGTTGCGTAAAGAAAAATTGTATGATATTATAGTTATATAAGCAGTTAAGAACAAAAGAAATAATGTGAGGGCTTCTAGCTCATCTGGTTAGAGCAACGGACTTTTAATCCGTGGGTGCAGGGTTCGAGTCCCTGGGGGCCTACAAAAACAAGTATAGTTTAGTTGGTAAGCGATAGAGGTTCGAATCCTCATACTTGTACAAGGGTTTAGTGAAAAACTAAACTTTTTGTTAACTGAACGCGATAAGTTAACAAAAAATAGGTTGGAATCACAGCGAACTTGTAAACAGTTTTGTTTGCAAAGCTATGATAAGACATCACATTGTGTAAAGTTATGCAAAGTAGTTAGTAGAAATCTAGCAACCCTTACCACTTAAAATAAAAATCGTATTTTAACAATTAAAGAAAAATAAGTTTGACTTTAGAAAAAGAGTGTGATACACTTAAAACATAAAGAAAAACAAATATGCGGGTATAGCTCAGTTGGTTAGAGCGTCACACTGATAATGTGAAGGTCCTTGGTTCAAGTCCAAGTATCCGCACCACTGCTTGGATAGCTGCCCCTTGTGCGAGATTAACCATCTTTCACGGGGGCGGTGAGTTCAAGTTAGTATCTCGGGATATGAGTTCCAGACTGAGGCGGTCGCTGTGGTGGCGGTGCGCAAGTCTTGGGTGACGACGAGGGAGTTTTGGCCCGTTAGCTCAGTTGGTTAGAGCGCTACCCTGTCAAGGTAGAGGTCGCCGGTTCAAGTCCGGTACGGGTCGCGGTAGCAAGTTTTCTAGAATGTGCTTGCGGCCAATTCCTATTCTAAATGTAAAAGTTTAGAATAGTGAGCCTCGTTGGTCTAGTCTGGTTAGGACGCCTGACTTTCACTCAGGAGAACACCGGTTCAAATCCGGTACGAGGTACGCAACATATAATAAAATAGTGAAATAATATGCCCCGTTGGTCTAGCGGTTAGGACGCTTGGTTTTCACCCAAGAGAACACCGGTTCGAGTCCGGTACGGGGTACGGTTGAAATTGTTGAATGCTACCAGGCAGGAGATTTCAATACAACTGAACAAGGATTTACATAGTTCTATTAAGCGCTGAGGATGGTACCTCAACTTGTAGAACACCTTGTTCAGAGCTTACAGGCTTCACCGTGGTAAGCATAATGGTCCCCGCTCTGGGTTTAAGCACGCATCCTTTACACGGAAGCCGAGCCGAGTTCGATCCTCGGGGGGACCACGCAACAACTAAATATTCTTCGGTGCTCTGTTGGCATGGGCAGCTAGGCTCTGAACTTAGTAACCTTAACTGGAACGTAGGTTCGATTCCTACCCGGAGAGCTTGAAAACTAAATAAACTTGAAAGTAAATAGGGGAAGACATTCCTTGTTCCTTTCAGCTTGTACCTGTTCTGTATGGCGGAACTGGCATACACGCGGTGGACTAGGTGCTAAGTGTTTAACGGATGCGTTAAAACATATGCCCAAACTCCACTATCATAAGGTTACAATGAGGAAACTCATTGCCAGCTAAGTTATGGTTTGCAGGTTCGACTCCTGTTGCGGATAATGGTACAAGTATTTCGGGTCTATCGTATAACGGCTGATTACTCCTGGCTCTTACCCAGAAAATCAGGGTTCGATTCCCTGTGGACCCACACACAAGTAACAAAATAAGATATTAACCTTTTAAAGTTAAGTAAAACAATGAAAGGACAATATTATGGAAACATGTTATTATTGTGGTTATAAAGGAAACATCATAGGCAACCAAGAATTCAAATCTCAGGAAGCCAAACATGGTACAAAACCTTTAGGTGTTATGTGGACAACTGATGCTTTTGCAGAAGAAATCCGAAACAACATGACAGAACATTGGGAATGTACAACATGCTGGTGGCAAGGATGGTGGGATATTTAACGTCCCACCAAAAAATTCTTCCACAAGTATTTGCTTTATTATAAAAAGTATGTTATACTTAATGTAACAAAGCAAGAAACAAGTTATTAAATTTTACTGAAAAGTAAACATAGATAACTCATGGTGGCTGTGGCAGAGTGGCCCATCGCAACTCCCTGTGAAGGAGTACAGCCGCGGGTTCGAATCCCGTCAGTCACCCGAAGGAATGGTCCGCATAGTAGATTATGTGGACCATTCTTAATAATTCAATAGAGTAAGTTTTGAACTGGAAAGAACGGCAAAGCCAGGTGAGTAACTATATGCGTCGTTTGGGTAACTAATTTATTTAGTTGCGTCAGGAACATGTATTAAGCATGTTCTATACCGGAGGCCGTTGCTTGACAACGGAGGTGAGTTAGGGGTCGCAACCCTAGGCACGCGGTCAGTGACAGTTCAATTTGTGCAACGAAGTGAGGCGTCCTTATACACCGCAAGGTCCGTAGAGAAATCGCATCGTAAGGGTTAGCTTTGTTGAGAACGTAGAGTTGCGATTAGAGGCGTTCATAAGTCAAATGTTGAGAGAAGTTGTGTGCAACTGTTTGGCTTTCCGTAGAACCGGACGTATGATTGGTGCGATAATCAATCTTCATTGGGGTATAGCTCAATTGGCAGAGCAGAAAGCTGTTAACTTTAAGGTTACTGGTTCGAGTCCAGTTACCCCAGCGAAAGAATGAACAAATACAGAAAGTATTGTTGTATCGTGTGTAAGCCTCCCACCTGAGCGTTAGTGGATGGGAGGCAAGTAGCGAGCCACTGGGCATTTCCTTCGGGAAATATGACGATAATACAGGCCGCGCCTTCGGAGTTGTCTTCTTTAAGTATTGTTTGCTGATGTACACAGCAAGTAATGCGGGTCACTAACATGGTTCTTAGAACTTCACTTGTGATAACCCTTTACGGGTAACTAAAAATCGTGGTGAGGATTGCTTTCCTCATTGTTGAATGGTATAGGCCACGTTATAGCCCATTCGCTGCTTTTCTGAACTTAAAGCAATAAGTTGCAGTATATGTGGAGATATCACAGAAAACACTGTCTCCACTTTTGCTCTTGTATTCCAATCGGTAGAGAAGGCTGGCTTAAAACTAGTATAGTGTGGGTTCGAGTCCCACCGGGAGCACATTCCAATAACTCGGAATACAGTGCCTATGATGTTTGAAACATAGGATACTTTTATGGAGAAGGCCATAAACGGCGAGGTACAGAAGCCCCTAGTGGTTCAACGGTCGTGAAACAGTTGACGTTCGCGTAATCTACGAGAAGATTATTGGTATGAGAAAAGTTGTTAGTTCTTAAATCCAAATTAAGGGTGACCCCTGGTAGATTTTTACACCTACTGAGGTCACCCTTAACTTATGCCGTTGTACCCCAATTGGTAGAGGGGGCTAGCTCAAACCTAGTTTATGTGTGGGTTCGACTCCCACCAACGGTACTTTACAATAACCCTGCTGCACGAATAGCAGCATCTTCCTGTTCTAGCTCTTCTTTGAGATTGTGCGTAGCAACTTCACGTTCCCCTGTAACTTTGTTATATGTTGTTGAAGTCATGATAGCAAAAGGAATTTTTCGGTGGCCGACAATACCAATAGCTTTTTCTCCACCATCAGGAACAACAATGTCGCCGTATTGCTTGTTTAGGTAAGTAGATACCAAATTGTAGTTTTCGATATCGTTTTTCAATTCGCTCATATGGTCAGCACTGAAAACAAAGTTCATTTGTGCACACAATTCAAAACCATGAACTAAAGCATCAATATCTTGAGCAACAAGTGGCCCAAAAATACTTTCAACTACATCAAGCTTATAATTGTTGTTCATAAACAAACTATGCTTTTCACGGAATTCAAGTTCAGGCAAATTATAACCAGCTAATAATGCAGCTTGTGTTGCTTCCGGTAAAGCAAGGAAATTTTTATAAGTCATATATTTAGTTTAGCATAATATAAAGCCATAAAGCACTATTTTGTTAGGTTTGCAGTTACGATTATGGTATACTGATTATATGACTGATAATGAATTAATTGTTTATGGCGCTTCTGATGACCTTGTAGAATTTGACGGCGTTTTCTATGAAGAATACAACACTTCTGGCGCTGAATGGTTTGGTCAGGTAACTGATGCTAACGGGGAATACCTACGTTTGCATGTTAGCTACGGTCAAGATGGTGTTGAATGGAAACTACGTGCAGAAAACCCATTCGGTTGGGATATTGAAGTAACTGAACGTCCTGACCGCGACAGTGACCCTGCGCTATCAATTATCACGCCAACTGGTGATGTTGATGTAGAAGAGTTTGAAGAAATTTGGGAGAACCCAAGTTTTACTGTTGTTGCTACCTAAACAACAAAAATTGATGCAAACTAGTTTTGCATTTTGGAAGCGTACCCAAGTCTGGTTTAAGGGGACACATTGGAAATGTGTTAGCAGCAGGTAACTGCTGGCGCGGGTTCAAATCCTGCCGCTTCCGCCATAAATAAGTTGTTGATGTTTTGTTTGATATGAGGTATAATAGTTATACAACTTATTAAGGATATATTATGAGCACTTATGACCAAATCATTGAAGGTTTAACTATTTTCAAAAAATATAAAGATAATAATGCAGGTAGCTTTGCTGCTGAGCATGATGAAATCTTTGCTGGACCATCCCCAGAGGATGTTTCAGAAGCTGATAAGAAAAAGCTTGAAGAGCTTGGTTGGCATGAAAGTGACTATGAGTGCTTCTCCAAATTTGTTTGAAAAAAGGAAGCGTGGCTGAGTTCGGCTTAAGGCGTTCGTCTCGAAAACGAAAGTGGCGTTAAAACCACCGGGGGTTCAAATCCCTTCGCTTCCGCTACATGATAAGGATAATATTATGAAGACAAGATATGAGAAAAAATGTTCACCTGAACATGAATGCACTGATGAAGAAATTGATGCGCTAATTGAAGAGCAGCATTTAATTTCAGAAGACACGGATATCATCCGTTACGATTACCCAACAGCAAATGATATGGAAGTAATTGTAACAACAGCGAGAAACTACACTGGGAAATGGTACCATTCAGAAGTTACCATAAATAGTGAACAATATCTTAGCGAAGAAGAAACATCTGATAAACGCTTTATGGAACTTTACCAAGAAATGCAACAACTTGGAGAAGACCACGGAATTGCATTATCATATTATTTAGGTGATTTTGATTTACCTGACCCTAGCTTATTTGATGAAAGCGGTTGGAGAAAAGGTATCACAGAAGAGGAAAAGAATTCTATTCTTGGTATTGTAGAACCTAAAAATGTAGATAATCCAGTTCGTGATATTTTTACAAAAGAAATTGTAGAACCAAAACCAAAATTTTAAAAGACCACCCTTTCAAGCTTACTCTTCTATGAAGAATTGCTCAAATGAGAACATGTGTAAACAAGGATTGATCACCTTAATAAAACTCATGGATAACGCTAAACAGTTGTCGGGCCTTAATATGTTTAGAAATGTTGGATAAGATTTTAATTAATTTTATCCAACACTTGCCTCTTTATTTTAATGGTAAACTATTCCCTTGGTATGGGAACAACACGGGTTCGATTCCCGTAAGAGGCTCGCATTAATGCATAACATTTTATATGAAAGGAAACGATTTCCATTATGGAAGTAAAATGTTCAACACTCTAACTAAACAGTTAGAGACATTCAATACACAGCAACACATTAATTTCTTTGTCTGCGGACCAACTGTATATGATTACAGTCATCTGGGTCACGCCAAAACATACACACAATTTGACTTCATCATAGAGTATTTAAAACAACTCACAACAGTCAAATATCTTATCAACATTACTGATATTGATGACAAAATTATCAATAAAGCTAACACATTAAATGTTGATTATAAAGATGTAGCTGAACAATACAGTAAAGAATTTTTTGTGGATATGGCATGGCTTAAAAATAATGCATATGACCAAATAGCTAACGCTAGTGATTTCATTCCAGAAATCGTCAGTCAAGTCCAAAGGCTACTTGATATGGGTAAAGCATATATTATCAAAAATGATGGTGTATATTTTGATTTGAATAAAGCTCCATCTGAACCTAGGTTCTATCATAGCGAAAACCAGGAACACAGTCGCATTAATACAAGCAATAAAATTAATGAAGGCGATTTTGTTATCTGGAAATATAACAAACCTAACGAACCATACTGGGAAGCTAATTTCGGTAACGGTAGACCAGGTTGGCATATTGAAGATACCGCTATTACTGAAAAAGTGTTTGGGGAACAATATCAAATTCATGGTGGAGCAAGTGATTTAATTTTCCCTCATCATGAAGCTGAAATTATTCAAATGGAAAGCTTATCCGGTAAACATCCCTTAGCACAAATGTGGTTGCATACTGGTTTGTTGGAAGTCAACGGAACTAAAATGTCCAAAAGCTTAGGTAACTTTACACGCATCAGAAATTTCCATTCCACAACACAACCTGAGATATTAAGATACTATTTCATTAAACATCATTACCGTTCTAATATAGAAATCAATAACACGACACTATTGCAAGCAGAAAAAGAACTTGCACGTATTAACGATTTTTATAACAAAACGTCAGGTGACGAAATTACTAATGAACAAGTTGAACAACTTAAAAATGTTTTCTTTGAAGCCCTAAACAATGACTTTAATACCCCAATGGCTTTAGCTGCTCTTATGACTTTAGTTAAACAAGCTAATACAAATAATTTAAAGCCAAATCAGTCATTCATTGATTTCATAAAAAAGATTAATGGTTTTATGAAAGTGTTTTCCATTAGAACAGTTGTCGTTCCTCAGGAAGTTGAACAGTTAGCGCAAGAACGTTTGAAAGCTCGTACTAATAAAGAATGGGCGCAATCAGATTTTCTTCGTGAACAAATTCGTCAACACGGTTATCAAATTGTTGATATTCCTCATAGTTATGAGCTTCAAGAGTTGCGAAACTAAACATTATTTGCTATACTAATAATATGAAAAGCAATGAAGATGTTAACTGGGGCGTTCGCGTTATTCGTGGAACCACTGTTAATTATATTAATTGCGGGGTTAAAGCTGATGCTCTTGCTGCTAAAGAAGCATGGGATACAGATGAGCCTTCGTCTTCGCCTCGTTTAGTTCATCGTGACTGGCCTAGCGGAGAATGGGAATTTAGTAACTAAAAAGTGTAGGTAAATGGGTTCGAGTCCCATTAGTTTAATATCACAAACTTTACATAATGGTATTAGATGAGTATGGAGAATGTGGGGTTCGAGTCCTCAGAGCAGGTAAAGTGCTAAGGGAACACGAATAGGGTTGCGCGCCCGCCGCAGAGTTTGCCGGTTCTCTCAAAACTAGGCACCAACTTTAGTAACAATGTGTTACACTTAGTTGTGTAACAACATGCCTTCTTAGCTCATCAGGTAGAGCGTTTCACTCGTAATGAAAAGGTGGCCGGTTCGAGTCCGGCAGGAGGCTCTGGTGGCTCACATGACGTTATCATGGCTAACTCCCCCAGGACGGAAACGTAGCAAGGGTAACTATGCTCTGACGGGTATGTGGGTTCACCTTAAAACTTAAAACTGCCGATAATAGTTGCATAGCAATAAAAAATATGTTATACTATTACTATAGCAACAAAACATGCGGGTATAGCTCAGCCGGTTAGAGCGTCACACTGATAATGTGAAGGCCCTTGGTTCAAGTCCAAGTATCCGCACACAGACCAGCTATTTTCAGAAATGATACACGGCTTAAAATGTATAATCCAATTCGGAGGTTATGCAGGTCTTCTCAGAAAAAGGTACCGGAAAGCGCGCCGGGAGAATATTCATCCGAAAATGGGGATGTAGCTTAATGGTAAAGCTTCTGACTTCCAATCAGATGACGCGGGTTCGATTCCCGTCATCCCCTCGCAAAACCTTTGAACAATCCCTGGTTTGAAAGATTAACTAAATTGCTTAGGTTACAGATTGCAAAAGTAACACCCTATGCCTGTATAGTGAAATTGGTTATCACGCAACACTCATAACGTTGTATTTCGGGTTCGAGTCCCGGTATAGGTACAAATATTCTTCTCTATGAAGTCATCAAAAGAAAGAGCAAAATGTTCAGCAGCGAACAACAGTTCCGTGTAAACGGCGAAAGCAAAACAATGCTAACCAAAGCTCTACAGTTAGCATTAGACCTCTCAAATAGTAAAATTGAAGGTTACCGTATCATTGACCAAGCCATTTACTTTTACTGGCACAGTGATGAAGAGAATGTTAATAAACTACCTAAAACTAACAACATTGACACGTTAGTTAACATCGCTTGGGACCACCTAAGCTCAGAAGAAGCAAAAGATACTCATACCAAAAACAGTCCACAAGATGATATTGACGGCTCAGTAAGTAGAGGATGGGAAATCTTCATCCCCTCATACGATGAACTAGATGACGAATTCTACGTTGTTGTTGGTATTAGATTAGACTGGCTTTACTTCCACAAATAAACCACCAAACGTATGGCCCCTTAGAATATATTCTAAGGGGCCATACGTTTTTAGCCTTTAGCAGTCTCCTGCAAATCAGAAATAATACTTTCAGGCATATCCCTTAAATCTGAAATAGACTTAACAAACTTATACCTTTCCGCAAGCTCGTAAAAAGCTACAACATAATCTTGATGGAAAGGAACAGAAGGTTCCCTGCTGTCATCATCAAGTAAAAACACAACAGACAAAGTAGGGTCAATACCGCATACATCGCTAAGACGTTTCATTGCAGTTACAATATCACTCACAGTTAAACGAATATTATACTCACGAGTGACAAAAACACGTAAAGCCTCAAAATTTAGAGGACCAAAAGTGTTTAACACAGAAACAATAGCTTCATTTTGTGCTTTAATTAAATCCTCATTAGCATAAGTCATGTATTAATGCTACCACATATAGGTAGCAAAAACCACACTAATCTGCTATACTAATAAGTAAGAAAAAATAAAGGTAGTAAAAATGAAACTAAACGATCTCAACGAATATGAGCTAAATACTCTTCTAGAAATGAAAAATACTTTCATTAAAGAAGATTGGGAAAAGTTGGATGATATTGTCACAGATCCGAACCTAAACGATTTCCAAAAAAGCTACCAACTAGAGCAACTAAAGCTAACAGCACATAATCGTTACGTAAACACCCACGGTAAACAACCAAATGGTGGAACAGATACAAACTTAGAAAACCTACTTTAACAGAAAGAAACATAATGTTTGCAAGCCAACAAATTGATTTTCCTACTACCTCAACTTCCTCATGTTCAACATGTGGAGGTTATGATCGTGATGAACTTCATGTCACATTTGACCTAGCAAACAAAACTGTAGAATTAATGCACAGCTACGGATGTTACGGCTGCGAAGAACTCAAAGATGAGAAAGCAGCACAGTACATTGCAGAGCTTCTAGCTGACCTAAACGCCGTAGAACAGCCCGAAAACGCGGCTGCGCTCAACCACATGCTAAACCAGATTAAAGCGCTCACAGGGCCAGCAGACAGCGGACAAGAGGACTATTACCTTGACATTGAAGTAGGTATCACAGACCGTAGCTGGAACCCACTAGGTGAAAGCATTTGTCATTGTAACAAAACAATTGACAACGCAGAATACGGACGCCCATTCATTACCATCCGTGGACTTATTGACGTAGCCAAAAACAAAGAAGAAATTACAGTACAAGAATACTGCTACCACACAGATGAGTACAACACTATCTACACCCAAGATAGTCTAAACCTTGAATACCTACCACAAGAAATTCAGGCTAATAACAAACCATTCCACTTCGAAAAAAGCTACGAATAAATATGTACGTTTACTCTTACATAGCATATTCCCAACATGCATATGATTATTTGTATTTAACAATTAATCTTGACACAAAAGAACTTATGCTTACCCATACCTACAGAGAGTTACATACTGAACTTGGTGAAAATAACGTTAAAATCCATACAACGGAAGAAACAGATACAGAACAAATTATTGTTATTTTAGAACACTTATTAGCAATTAACTCAAATCAAGGCGTATATGGCCAAAGTATAGACATTGGCATAAACTTTTGGCTCACCCAGATAAAACATTATTTAGGCATAGAGTTAGTTAAAACTACAGAAGAAATTGCAGAAGAACAATATCTTGCAATGCATATTTCGTTGAAAAATAACAAACATGTCAATAAATGGAATAACCCTGATGCCCCGCTTCTTTGTGTCTGTGGAATACAAGAAACACCAGAAAATACAACAGCACCATACACATATAAAGTAAATGGTTTCATAAACTTAGTAACCAAAGAAGAAATTACAAGCGTAGACCAATATTGTTCCCACATGGGAGGTTGGTACAGCTATTATAGGCAAGACACCTTAGACCTCAATATGCTTCCCGAAAACTTAGTACAACGTTTTCAACCGCAATACACCAAACCACTAAAGGTAAAATAAAAATGTATATTTTTCAAAACATTCAATATGCTAAATATAATTACAATGCCATACAATATAGGCTAAATTTGGTGACCAAAGAAGTAGCTTTAGTTCATGACTATTATGATAGATCGTGGACACGTTACGCCACAAAAGTAACTGACCCCGAACAAGTAATCGCAGCCCTAGAACAACTTTTAGCGTTAGCAAGGCCCTCAACAGATGAATTAGTTGAAGTAGACGAGCTAGATGAACAAAGAATACGAGCAATCAAGCCATTACTTAACCATACCCGCGCTTTCTTCGGTTTCCCTGATGTAGAAATTCAAGAAAAACCTTTAGAAATTCTATTAAGTTACCAACACCGTGATTACACGGGATACCATAACAATGTCGTTCGCCATGTAAGATGCACCTGTGGTTTAACTACAGCAGAAACTGTCGTAGTGAACTATGCACAAGCAACCAAAAACTTTACAACAGGTGAAGAGTTAATAAAGATAACAAACTGGTGTCAACATAGACACACATATGACACCGTACATGAACAAAATACCTTAGACCTTGAACAAATACCTGAAATATGGAAACAAAAAATGCAGATAGCATGGAATGACAAAGTAGAGTTATGGGAGCCATAAAATAAATTATGCATCATATTACACTAAATATATCTTATAACCAATATACATATACTTTCGTAGAAGTAACGTTCCAATTAGAAAACCATACAATTAACTTAATCCATGAATATCGTGATGATGACGGTAAAAGTTATACAACACGTGAAACAGAGCCAGAACAAATAATTGCATGTCTAGAACAGCTAGTTGCTTTAGCAGAACCAGGCCACCTAGAAGCAGCAGAAGATTTGCAAGAAATAAATAAACAAAGGCTACAACAAACAAAAGAAATCCTCAATCAAGTGCGCGGATATCTTAAATTACCAAAAGCAGAAATAACAGATTATTTTGTATCAATGCCAGTACATCATGGACCAGGTGGTGCAGCCTACGCAACAACAGAAGGGCCATTCTATTCAACATGCGCCTGTGGCAAAACAAATAAAAGTCGTAATTTAACAGCAGACATAAAAGCTAAAATTAACTTCACAACAGGTGAAGAAAACTTACAAGTAACACTAAAATGTCGACACCAACATGAAGATATTATAATTCATGAACAAGATACATTAGACTTAACACAAATACCTGAATATATAACAAAAATAGAAAAACCAAAATGGTATACATATGCAGGCGCAACAATTACTAAATAAAACTATGGAAAGTGTAAATAGATTATGTTCACAACAATAAACATATATTACCGTAGGTATACATACCATACTGTACGAATATTTTTCAACCTAGAAAACCATACAGTTGAATTAATTCATGATTACTATGAGCGTCAGCAGCACCATGAAACAAAAGAAACACAGCCTGAACAAATTGTTGCATGCCTCGAACAGCTACTAGCATTAGCAGAAACAGTCCCACCAGAAATAAATGAATATCTGCAAATACAAAATGAAGAAAGAATAAAAGACACAGAAGAGGCACTTAACCAAGTGCGAGGCTACCTAAACTTACCAAACGCAAAGAAGTCAAACAAATTCTTGCCAGTAGGATTAGAATATGGTCCAGATTATAGTGCATATGAAGAACACGAAGGACCATTCTATACAACATGCGCCTGTGGTCAACCAAACAATAACTACAACCTAACAGCAGAGATTAAAGCTAAAATCAATTTAACAACAGGTGAAGAAAAACTAAAAGTAACATTCAACTGTCGACACCAACATAAAGACGTAGCGTTCCATAAACAAAAAACCTTAGACCTCACGCAAATACCCAAATATATAACAGATGTAGAGGAACCCAAATGGTACACAAGATAACATCAACGTTAACAACACACTAAACACTCACCACAACCTAGAAACCACACAAAATGTTCATCTATCGAGAATTTGATTATAACAAGTACACTTTTGACAAAATAAAATTTGGTATTAACTTAGCTAAAAACACTATCAAGCTAAAACATACCTACACAGGCCCAGACCGCATAAAACACAACACTATCATCACCGAACCACAAGAGATAGTGGAATTCTTAGAACACTTATTAGCGTTATCTCAACCCGCACAAGATGAAACAGATGAACAAAGAATAAAAAAAATTGAACCACTACTAAATCAAATGTACGGGTACACAAAATCAGCAAAAGTAAAACCAGATGACACTTTTCTATCAGTCGGTATGACGGTTCGTTTTTTGTCAAATATAGACTTATTACCATGCCCCTGTGGGCAAAAGCATGACCATTGTAAAATAGGTATAATAGGCATAATAGGAAATGCAGGAAAAAACTTCACAACAGGAGAAGAAAAACTAGAACTACGCCAAGAATGCCCAGAATCTAACGCAAACTTAATGCTTGAAGAAGATTTTCTCATAACCTACACACAAAACACACTAAACTTAAATAGCGTACCAGAACAATACAAAGCTATCTGGCAACCACAATACTACAAAGCAAAAAGAATATAAACCACCACAACCTAGAAATCACACAAAATGTTCATCTACCAAGAAGTCGAATACAATAAATACACGTATAAAACTATAAAAATAGGCATCAACCTTTATAAACGCACCCTAAAAATAAAACACAACTACGTGAGTATAGATCGTAAAAGATATCACACCACCATTACTGAAACAGCAGAAGCAGTACAATTCCTAGAACACCTAATAGCATTAGTAACACCTGCGCAAGATGAAGAAGATGAACGAAGAATAAAAGAAATCAAACCACTCTTAAACCAAATATACGGTTACATCAAATCGTCAGAAACAACCCAAGACCACAAATATTTACCAGTAGACATAGAATGCGATACTTACAAACTTAATGTAGATATCGCATGTCCCGACTATCAAACAAATCACGACGCTAAACAAATAGGGTTAATAGTACGAGCAGGTAAAAACTTTACAACAGGTCAAGAAATATTAGAACTACATCACACATGTGTTAAAGCAAAACTACCTGAAACACCAGAAATAAACAACTACTTTCCCACACACGGAAAACGTATACCAACATTAGGTTACCACTCAATAACATACAAACAAGAAAACCTAAACCTAGCACTCATACCAGAAGACCTAAAAGCTATCTGGCGACCACGCTACAGCAAAGCAACAAGACTCTAACCACCATCAAATAGAAAACCACACAAAATGTTCATCTACCGAGAATTCTACTACAACAAATATACCTACGACAAAGTAAAATTTGGTATCAACATAGCCAAAAATACTACCAAACTAAAACACTCCTACACAGGTTTAGACCGAACAAAACACAACACCATCATCACCGAGCCACAAGAAATAGTACAATTCCTAGAACACCTACTAGCACTAGCACAACCAGTACAAAACGAAGCAGATGAACAAAGAATAGAAACAATTAAACCAATCCTAAACCAAATGTACGGTTACATCCAATCAGCAGAAATTCAACCAGATGACACATTCCTAGAAGTAGACCTTGGATATTACTCCAGCGTAAGTCCAACAGACGTACCATGCCCATGCGGCGAACGACACAAAAGGCGTTCAATAGGGGTAAGAGCAAAAGCATCCAAAAACTTCACAACAGGAGAAGAAAAACTAGAACTACGTCAAGAATGCCCAAAAAGTATCGTGGCCTGGACACCAGAAGAAGAATACCTTACAGTTTACACCCAAGACACACTAAACCTAAACCGCATCCCAGAACCATACAAAAGTGCATGGAAACTACACTACAGAGCAGCAACGAGAATATAAAACATGTTCATTTATAAAGAACTCCCCTATAACAGATACACCTACGACACCATACACTTAGGTATCAATCTAACCAAACATACTACTAAACTAAAACACACCTACACAGGGTTAGACCGTAAAGAATACAACACTGTCATCACAGACCCACAAGAAATAATACAATTCCTAGAACATTTACTAGCACTAGCACAACCAGCAAAAGACTGGCAAGACGAACGAAACATAAAAACAATACAACCACTACTCAACCAAATGTACGGTTACATAAAATCACCAAAAACAAAACCAGATGACAATTCATTACAAATAAATTTAAACACATGGCACTACATACCGCACATAGTGTTACCATGTGTTTGCGGAACAGAACACAAACAAGCTATAAACGCGGCAGGCAAAGCATCCAAAAACTTCACAACAGGAGAAGAAAAACTAGAACTACTACAAGGATGCCCCAAAACAGGAATTCAGTTAATGGGTTACCGCACTCCCATAAAAGAATACCGAACAGTTTACCAACAAAACAGTTTAGACCTCAACCAAATACCAGAAAAATACAAAAAACTTTGGCAACCACACTACCCCGAACCAACACAAATATAAGCCACATATAGAACAGGAAAACAACAACTCATGTTTATTTACCAAGAAATCACATACAAAAAGTATGCTTACGACAAAATCAAAATAGGTATAAATTTAGCAAACAACACCATAACTCTAAAACACACCTACAAAAGAAACAACACTGTCATCACCGAGCCACAAGAAATAGTACAATTCCTAGAACACCTACTAGCACTAGCACAACCAGTACAAAACGAAGCAGATGAACAAAGAATACAAACAATCAAACCGCTACTCAACCAAATGTACGGTTACACAAATTCAACCAAAGTAACACCAGATGACACATTTTTACCAATCAACATCAACTACAGCCCTGATACCAGCGATAACATGACATGCCCATGCGGCAAAGAACACGAACAACAACACCTTCTACTCCGTGCAAAAGCAGAAATAAACTTCTCCACAAAAGAAGAAAAAATAGAACTAAAACAAGTCTGCCCAAAAACAGGCAGATATCCCCAAGAAAGCGATTACCTTACCTCACACACACAAAACACCCTAAATTTAAACAACATCCCCATCAACCTAAAAGACATATGGGAACTTGAATACAAAAGAGCAAAACAAATATAAAACACACCCACAAGTTGCCCACACAACCAAACTATGCTAAACTAATAACACAGCAAGAAAACATGTAAACAAAAAACGAAAACATCACACAAAACTTGCCGATAATATAAAAGTATGCTAAACTAGAAACATAGCAACACAGTAAGGCCCGTTAGCTCAGTTGGTTAGAGCGCTACCCTGTCACGGTAGAGGTCGCCGGTTCGAGTCCGGTACGGGTCGCGGAACACCATAATGTATGCCGCAGAAGCAAATTCCGGTATTTGCAGTACGCTTATAACGTAAAGGTAGGCGGGTTCAAATCCCCCCTGCGGTACATTAGAAAAACCCTTGATTAATCAAGGGTTTTTCGCATTTTATAGCTATGCAAATAGTAAATATTAAATATTGTGAACATCAATAATGAGTTCAATTCGCGTAATGCGGTATGATTACTTAATGGGAACAAATAATTTAAATAACTTAACTATCAAAGATTTATTGGCTTTTCATCAAGCAGAGGTTATTGCTGCTTATCATGAGACATATTCCTTATCCGCACTTATGAAAAGTGTAGGCTTAAACTCTACAAATATGTCTGCTCGCTCAAAACTTATCTCATTCTTAGAAGCGAATAATTTACAAATAAAAGCATATGTCCGAACTATTGCTAGTGATAAGAACGTTTTATCTAAAGAGCAAATCCTAGAACGCTTTATAAAAAGCGATAACTACGTAGGTTCCGTATTGCGCAAATGGGTTATACAACATGATTTAATTCCTTACAAATGTAACACTAAAAATTGTATGCTAAATACATCCAATAAAGATAAATTACTCTGGAATGGAAAACCTATTGTTTTGGACTTGGATCATATAAACGGGGACAACACTGATAACCGTCTTGTAAACCTTCGCTTCCTTTGTCCCAATTGCCACTCTCAAACATCTACATATAAAGGTGCAAATAACAAACGTTCTCCATTGAGAACATGTCCTGAATGTAAAGGGCCAAAAACTAAAGCTGGTAAGACTTGCATGGAATGCTATCAGAAATCTGTTGTAAGCGATGTGTACCCTCCTTTAGATGCTTTGCTTGTCTCTATTGGGGAGAAGGGCTTTGAGGCTGTGGGGCGCGATTTGGGGCTTTCTGGTAATTCTTTACGTAAGCATTTGAGGCGTAATAATGTTGACCCTAAATCGTTGTCGCCTTTTGCGTCTGGTCCTAAAAGATTGGTCTGATTTTTAGAACATATGAACATAAACGATAACATTATTTCATAGTTATTGTTTGGCTGTTTGTTTATCTTTTGTTGGGCGGATACTATTCTTGTTGATTTATATTGCAGAAGGATAGATATGATTTCTAGGTTAAGAAATTTGAGGACTCGTGGTTCTGAGGAAGGGTTTACCCTTATTGAACTTATGATTGTTGTTGTGATTATTGGTATTTTGGCTGCTATTGCTATTCCTATTTTCGCTAACCAACAGAAGAGTGCTTTGATTGCGGGTATTAAGTCTGATGTGAAGAACACGAATGCTAATGTTGCTACTGCGTTGGTTAAGATTCCTAGTGCTTTGCAGATTGCGGCTCAAAGCCCTGCTGGTGATACTAATACTTCTAATTTGGCTACTATTCGTGGTGCAACTGAAATTTATAGGTTTGATGTTGTGAAGTCTGATGCTAATACATTTTTGAGAATGGATGGGGCTTGGAATTCTTATTACATTTATGCTAGTAACAGTAATATTGCTCCTGGTGAGTTGTTGAGTGCTAATTTATCTCCTGTACTTGATGGTTCAGTTAAGTTGACTGAGGCTAACCAGAAGGCCGCTATGTCTGGTTTTGGTGTTTTGTATTCTCCTAAGACTGGTAAGTTTGTTGTTGTTGGTGAATAATTTTTGATGTTTTTTTAAGAGGCTCTGCATATTAATTTATGCGGGGCCTCTTTTTTAGTTGTTTTCGGTGGCCTTTTTTGTTATCATGCTATTCTTTATTTTCAAGTAGTTTTTAGAGAATGTAGAAAGAGTAACATGTCGACATTGGCAGCATTACCTGAGGTTTCTGATAAGGAAACTGGTGCGATACAAACTTGGATTGTTTTGGCTGTGGTCACTGGAATTGTAGTGATTACAAGCATGGTTAGTATGTACCATATTAATAATAAACAGCAAATGAGTTCTTCTTTCTCTACTTCGGATAATTTTAATAAGTGAGTAGAAAGAATATTTGAGTGAATATAGTTGCGCTTGCTAAAAGCAAGCTGGGTATTGTAAGCAGCAATGAGGAAGGTTCTATTGTTGAGTCTGTTTTGATGATTTGTGGTTTTATTGTTATGGCCCTTTTGGTTGTAACTTTGATGTCTAATGGTTTGAGTAATTCTGCTAGCAAGATTGCTGATTGCATTGAAAGCCCTCAGAGTAACCCTGAGTGTTCCGAATTTGAACCTTCTGAAAGCACCACGCCTACTGTTGAGACAGATTTCAGGAAGTAATAATGGAAGACATATTAATTAAAGAGAAAGCAATGATAGAAGATACATTAGTTAAAGAGAAAGTTTTGCCACAATCTGAGGTTGGCAAAACTAAAGTTGAGAAACCAAAACATAGCTTTGTTGATATTATTCAATGTATTGGATACATGTTGCCTATAGCGATAGGTTTTTGCATTATTGTTTCCATTATAGGTGGTGCTGTTGCTAGCAAAGCAAAAGCTATTTCTGATTGTATTGAGAATTCTTCTGGGGCTGCCTGTGCTGAGTATGAGGAACCTTCTGAGAGCGTTTCGCCTACTGTTGAGACAGATTTCAGGAAGTAACGATGGAATACATTTTAGCTAAAGCTGTGGTGATTTAATGTTCTCATTGGTATTAGAAATTCGCTTTGTTTTGTTACGTTTAGCTGAATTTGTTGTAGCTTTAATCCTTAGAATTGTAATTTTAGCGTTATTGTTTTTTATTGCTTACAATTTGGTTGCTTTGATAGTTAATGCTGTGGCTGAAATTGCTTTTGGTCATAGTGTGCCCATTTTACCTACTGCTTTTCCTGGCGTATCTGCCACTGGGTTGAGCGTTGTGAATAATTTTAGAAAATAAGAATGTATATGAAAGTTGAAAATAATATGTTAAAAATGATTAGGTCTAGGTTTGCTAGAAATGAGCATGGCGATTCGGTTACGAGTACAATAATTTTGGTACCTTTTGTGGCGGCAATGGTACTTATGTTAATTTCTATAAGTGGTGGGTTTCAAGGTCGTAGTGAAGCTATGACCCAGTTGCATGATCGTGGTATTTCGTTTGCTGATGAGAACACTGATTTCAATAAGTAAACTGGATTGTATATAGGTGAGGCCCAACTGTTAATTCAGTTGGGCCTCACCTATATGTATGCAAGCTTATTTCATAAGTAGTAGTTGCGCTATTCTTTTGATTGGGTTAACGTAACTTGGAATTATTTTTCTTTCTTTTAACGGTTTGTTTGTTTCTTGGAAGATATCTTCATTCATGGGTATTGCTGCTAAAATAGGGAAATCGTGCGGACCAATGAAACGTTTTATTATTTTAATATCTAATCCGGAATTTGGATATGTTTTGTTAAGAACAATACCTATTTTGTTTTTATACTCTTTGTCTTGATTTTTGTATTCATCGGTTATGTTTTGTATTAAGTATGCTAGTCTGCTTAATGATAACACTGCAAGGTCTGAGATAAATGTGATTGCATCTGCATTCGCTACAATTAATGGTTCTTGGCCTGAATTAGCTGGAACATCAAGAATAATATAATCATATTCTTTTTTCAGATGCATAAAAATATTTGTATATAGCTCTTCTACGGGTATTGATGACACTTTTTGGGGTGCCATAAGAATATCTAGTTGTTCACCATGTTTTATGATGCTTTTTTGTAAGTTAATAAAAGTTTTTTCTTGCTCAAGATAATAGTTGAGTGTTGTTGGCGAATGTTGACCTGTAAGCCAAACATATTCTCCAATAAGACCGGGTAGTTCTACAATTATTACTTTTTTGGTGTGTTCTGATTTATCAATAATTGTTTGGGCAAGATTGGTAACAAAGGTGGTTGTTCCTGTTCCGTTTTTTGGTGAATTTACTGCTATTATTGTCCCTTTGTGTTGACTAACATTAAAGTTTTGTTCTGTAGAAGTAATAGCACTGAACTCATCTTGCGCTTGTATTACGCCATTTTTTGTTAATAAATTACGTAACGTCTTTTCGGTTTGAGTGCCTTTGTTAAGGCTTAAATGAAAACCACTTGCTTGTACGTCTGGGTCAGTTGAGGTTAGATGAATGGTGTCATCTTTAGCTTTATAGCTTGCGCGTACACCTTCAAGTGTCACAAATTTTTTGTTTTTGTCAGTTTTTGACATAATTATTCCTTTATTAGTTGTTTGTGTCTGGTTTCCGCCAGGTCGGTTGTTATAGTATATAGGCTATTTCTTTTTATTAGATAATATTTATTGCATAAATATACTAAGTTGTCTGGTTTAATCATATCCCATCTGTTATACTTATATTACGAACAAGGCATTGTAGTAGTGGCCGCAAACCTGAATGCCCGAAAGACCCACAGCCGTGTGAACGGTGGTTGAAGCAGTTAGGCGGTTCATTATGAGGTATCTTTGGCATTCATGCTAATCTTTGAGTAAGAATTTATTATAGAGAAGGATATATTATGTCACTAGCACATGCCGCTGTCTTAGAGGAAACTGTTGTTACGGTTGAAACAGAAGCTAAGGCTGAAACAAAGCCAGTTAAGAAGAGATTTATTACTTTCACTGGGGATGGTTATTTGGAGCCTACTCTAAATAACTATGTTGCTACATTTGTGGCTGCTATAGTTACTTTTAGTATTCCAACTGTTTATTTTTTGTTTCAAGCTGACGCTATTAAAGCTGCTGCGCCAACATTCCTTCCATAAGTTATCTGGTTATCATGAAGTTATTTAAACGCAAGTCAAATGCTAAACCTAAGGTCAATCGTAGACCAATTATTTTTCCTATGTTTATCAATATTATTATTTTTATTAGTAAGGTTGACCAGTTAGGTAAGCGCGAGCGTTAGATAACTTGTGCTAGTACAATTATGAGTTTTTCTATGGATGTTTGTTAAACTGTTTGTATGAGTATATTGAAGGATAAATACTATGAAAACTAATTTTGCTTTAACTGGACCTAAGATTTTCTTTACTGTGGCTGTGTTGTTTGCCATTGCGGCAGCGGTTGCCACATTTGTTGTGTTTGATAATATTTTAGATGCTACTAACTCTGTTGGTTATCTTGGTGATGACTTTATGGACCCTGACTTCTTACCTTAAACACATTAGGGTAAATAATTTAATATAGAAAGATATACAATTTTAGATGAAAAAATTAAGTAGTGAGGTTTCTCTTATTGAGTTACTTGTTTTTATCATGCTTTTTGGAGCGCTTGCTATGGTTGTTTCAGTAAGTTTCTCTACTGCGCACGACCAAAGTAACAATACGAAAACTAGTTTCTCTCAACAGTTAGATTTTAGGGAATAATATGAAATCTTTCAATTATAGAAACAATGAAGAAGGTTTTAGCCTTATTGATGCTGTTATCACTTTCGCTATTATTAGTGCGTTAATGGTTGGCGGGGTAATAAGTTTCTCTGCTATGCAAAGTCAACTAGATAACATGAAAGCTGGCTCATCTCAGCAGGAAGATTTTAGGAAATAATATGAAATCTTTCAATCATAGAGACAATGAAGAAGGTTTTAGCCTTGTTGATGGCATTGTCACGACCAGTATTGTTGTTGCACTCTCTGTGGGAGGCGTGTTTGCATTTTCCGCTATAGTTGAAAATGCTAAAGAGGTTAAGGCTAGACAAGAGCAATCTCAAAAGGACTTTGAGAAGGCAGTTAGTGATGCTGAATCGGGCAGTCCTGAACCTACTACTGAGGTTGAAGAGGAAAGCGCTATTGATGGAGATTTCAGGGAGTAATAATTTCTGGATTATTTTAATTTCTGTGCTATAGTTATTTTACAGCCGCGATAGTAGCTGTAAATGAAAGGGCAAAGTATTTTGCACAAAACGTGACTCGCATAATTTCGTTATCAAGAAAGGACGCAAATTATGCGCGAAAACACAGAAAAGAAAAACCGCTACAACGGCTTGGATATTAACAACTGGAAAGTTGTGAGTGTTCAAGGAGTTACCCTAACAAGTCAAGAGATTGACGAGAAGGGGAGGGCTTACACCAAAACCCTTGATGGGTTCAATGGCTTTAAGGCCGCTAACTTCTACGCTACTAAGGTAGGTGGGGTAGCAATTAGGGGTTAAACCCTAAATCAGGGCCAGACAGATACTTGTCTGGCCCTTAACTTTTGCCCAAAACTATGTGTAGTTATTCGTTAACCACAGTTGCTATCCTGCGGCTGCTGTAGCTCATTTGAGAGGGTTTTAAGCGTTTCTGGTGTGGTTGTCGGTAGTCCACATATAAGAGCTTAAACAGGCTTGTAATATAAGTTCGGCCCCACCAGTTAATTCTGGTGGGGCCGAACTTATGCAATCTTTTAGTAGGGGAAAATCGCTGTTCTGAGTAGGCTAATTTCAGATTGTTTTTCCCTGTTTGCTTTTTTGACAGCTTTGTATTCTGCTTTTAAAGCATAACGAGTTTTGGCGTATTCAAAAGCGTTATGTTTAGCTAATTCTTTTGCTTCTTTTTTATGTTCTGGGTTGCCGGTTGCTTTAGCTCGTTTCTTTGCAACGGTCAACTCTTTGTCGTATTTAGTAGCTAATGCATTAAGCTTTGCTTTATTTTGAGCTTTTTTGTTAATAATTCCTTGGACAAGAACATTGTATTGATATGATGCTTGTTCTTTTTCTCTGCGCGCTGCGCCACGTTCTCTGCCTTTGGCAATGTTATGTTGAAGTTTTTGTTGACGGTTGCGAATGCTATCTGCGTTTGTCATATATTTCCGTTCTGTGAAGTATTATTGTAATATTACCATGATTTGTAGTTCTCTTTCATTTATTTGTACCGATAGTAATGTTGTAACAAGTAAGGCTTAGTGGCGCAATTGGTTGACGCGGAGCACTCAAAATGCTCTGTCCGTGAGGACATGTGGGTTCAAGTCCCATCTGAGCTACAACACAAAATTGCGTTAAAACGTTTTATGTGTTATAGTAATACAAGTAACAAAGAAACGCCTTTGGCCTAGTGGCGGAATTGGCAGACGCGCTTGACTTAAAATCAAGTTCCCGAACGGGAGTGTGGGTTCGAGTCCCACCTGGGCTACATCAAGAAATGGTAACTAAAGTTAATTTAGTTACCATTTTTGTTTTCCCTGAAACTTTATCTTGTTATAATATAAACATCATGGATAATATTTCTCTGGCAATGGTGCCTAATGTAACTTCTTCTGTAAACGAACGTTTTATTGAAATGAAACAACGTTTAGAAAACGATCTTCTTATTGTTAAAAGTAAAGTTAGTGGAGCTTCTTCCCTTTTTGCTTTCAATAAGTTAGCTTATGATAAAGCTGTCCGTCATGGTAATTTTGCTGAAATTGCTTTGTTACTTGTTGAGTTACGTAACTCTGAACATGATTTACGTATTAGTGTAAACAATGTTGCTTTATCTGAACAAGTTTTACGTTCTTTTGTTACTCAGGAAGAAAACATTTCTGTTCTTATTTCAGAAGAGAACGTGGATGTTAGCATTTCTACTGTTTCAGCTTTAGTTTAACGGGGTTTCTTTCTTTTCTGGTATGATTTTATTTGTACAGAATAGGAAAACATGTCAGATAACACTGAAAACATTAAGACAGTTAGCAGTAAAGAAAAATGGGTTGAAGAACTCTTTTACTTTGGTAACTCTAACTACCCTTCTGATGCAACTTACCGTCATAGAGGTAAAGAGCTACAGATAAGAGTAGAACTAAACATAAAACTTTCTGCTGAAGAAGGTTCTAAGAGTTTTTATGGTTCTGGTAACGGAGTTAAAGAATTTGTTGCTAATTATATTGATGTTCACTTTTCTGTTCACGATGGATACAAAGCTGTAAATTCTGCTGGTCAACCTTATGTTGCACCTAGGGTATTTCTTCTTGGTTGGAAAGATATGAGTAGTCCTGAAGGCTGGGAACAATATCATAGCGATAAAAAATACGGAATGTAACAATAAAAGTTGTTTCTTTTCTAAAAGTGTGCTATAGTTAATATAACGAAGCGGGGTGGAGCAGTTCGGTAGCTCGCTTGGCTCATAACCAAGAGGTCGCATGGTTCAAATCCTGCTCCCGCAACGAAAACCTTAATTGGTTTTTAATTTAAATTAATCACGCTTCTTGAAATAGATTAATTTAAATTTGTAAATAGTAACAAGTAATTTGTAACATGAGTAATTTGTAACAAGTAATAAATGAAATGCAATATAGTAATTTGTAATTGTAATGAGTAATTTGTAACACAAGTAATTTGTAATAGCAACAAAATGTAGTAACTTAGCGTAGTGTAAGAGAATTATGCACGGCAAGTTTCTTTGCAAGGCTGGTGGTTCAACTCTCTGCCAGTAAGCTCTGTTACTATATCTGCCCCGTTGGTCTAGTGGTCTAGGATGCCTGACTTTCACTCAGGAGGACACCGGTTCGAACCCGGTACGGGGTACCGCAGAGTAGGGAAGTTCGGTCATCCCGCTTGGCTCATAACCAAGAGAGCGTCGGTTCGAATCCGTCCTCTGCAACCATTTGAAAATATCCCAGAAAATGTTTCTGGGATATTTGTTTTTGTTCAATTAGTTAGGAAACTATTAATGGTAAATACTTTACGTGGCAATCAGGTTGTTGCACCTGATGACCTTATGGATATCCCAGTAGGGTCAATCATCCTTGTAGGAAAAGCTCTGCACGGTGGCGCGGATAAAGGCGAAACTTCTGTATGGTTTGTTTTCGCAAAAGGAAAAGCTGCTGTCATTGATGAACATTATCCTCACAGCGAAACCGAAGACCTTGATTGGTTTGTTAGCTGGGAAGTTACTATTGTTGGTAAGAACGAAGAGTATGTAACTAACTAAGTAATTAAACAAAATGAGCCTCACCAAATTAATGGTGAGGCTCATTTTGTTTTAGTTTAATATTTGTTTTACTTTGTTAACACATGCTTGATAACGTTTGTCTCTATCTGCTTCTGCGATGAAAGTAATTTTTACACCATAACTTAAATATAATTCTTTAAGTTGAGCATTATTTTGTGCACGTTTTTCATCATCTACATGTAACCTTGTTCCATCTAATTCATGAAAATTGTATGGCTCAATGTATAAATATTCGTCAATCTTATCTGCATGTTGTTTAATCATTAAATCTAACACTTCATTTTTCTTACCATATGATTGCATGTAGAAAAACTGTGTGTAGATTAAGTCGGAATCAGCAATAAGAACTTTGTGTGCTTTTTTCACTTCCTGGTTAAGAAGATAACAATGACCTGTTGCAATATCAATATAATCTGTTTCTTGGTCAATTCCTGTGTAGGCATTCAGTTCGTCATAATAGAAACGGCCATATTCAGGTGCTGTCACAGTAGAGAAACTTTTAGCTAACATTTTACTCATGTGTGTTTTACCTACTGATTCTATTCCACATAAGGCCACACGTTTGGTATAAAACGTTTGAACAGAATGAGGTAAGTATTCCCATGTGTTGTAAACGTTCTGTTCTCTAATTTGTGTTGCGGAGATATTGATTTCTTCTCTGTTTTCATAGAAAACTACATGTTTGCTTTGAGGCAAATATTTGGCAAAGTATTCATCATAATCATGTGTATTACTGAATATAATGTCAATTTTACCACCTACTTCTTCTAACAGTTGATTGTATGTAACAGCTATACTTGGGTCTGACATATGCTCTGGTGAGCGTCTTTCGTATTGTGATGTTACACGGATATTTGGTAACTGTTTGAGTTCTTCGGTAATCCATCTTTCACGTTTGCGTGGTTCTACCCATTCGTATGGTGTATTTTTGGTTAACGCTTTTTCGTGGTCTTCATCATATTGTAATACTACGAATAAGATATCTACCATTGATTGGGCTTTAAGTATGAAGCTTAGGTGTCCGTTATGGAAGGGGAAGAATTTGCCTCCATATACTCCAATGGTTTTGCCTTTGTATGTTTCTATCTCTGGTCCAAAATCCATTATGCGAGAACTTCCTGTTTTTTCTTTTCTACGTTTTCTGGTTTTGAAAGTTTACGCCAGTTAATGTAACCGTATACTGAGTTAACTAGGAAGGCTACCCACATGGCGAAGATTGCCCAGTCGTTTCCACCACTTTGAACTAAGGTGAAGAACCATAACGCAATTGTTAGAACGTTAACTACAATCCACATTATCCATTGTTCGGCGTAACGTAATAGTAGAAGTATTTGTGCTGCGATTGAAAGAACAACTGCGATGCTGTCTAGTCTTACTTGTTGAGCGTTAATTGTTTCTAGAATAACCGCGTAACCAAGAACTGCTGCGAGAACAATTGGGCTGAAAATAAGTAGTTGTTTCTTTGTAAGACGTTTGGCGTAAATGTCTTCACCGTTAACTGCTGTTGTCTGGTTTTTCTTGTGGCGCATCCATAGAATTAAACCAATAATTTGTGTTGGGAAGTAGAAGAAAGCGTTAAGCATTGCTTCTCCATATAATCCGTAACCGTAAGCGATGTAAGCGTAAGTTCCAGCTTGGATTAAACCGAAGTAGAAGGTCGCTATTTTACCTTTAGCTGCGAATACTACGGTAAGGATACCTGTAATTGATGAAACGAAGCCTAATGGCGTGTCATGCCAGATGAGGCTTAGAACAAATAGGATTGCGGCTGATGTGAAAAGCCATATTTTCTCAAAGAGTGTCCAGTTTTTAAGAAAATTCAATTTGTTGATCATGTTAGGTTTTATCCTTGTCTTGTAGTTATATTTTTAGTATACACTGTTTTGTTTATCTATAACAGATTTTTCGTCAAGTTGACGCTAAATTATTAATATTTTTCAATTAAAGTCAAAGCCGATATCAAAAACATGCTATTTCTTACAACACTATTAACCAGAGCCACCACAAGTAGTTACATTAACCCTACTAAAGAAGCATTAAATGAAGCAAAACAATTACTTAATTTTCTAGAGAACGTTAAACCATCACAAATGCCAGAAGGTGTTAGCTTTAGTGTAGAAGCAGCTAAAGATGAAGATGGTAAAATTTATTCTGACATTGATGTGACTGTTAATGCCAAATTCACATTAGATAAAAACAAATATTTAGTATCTACTAGTGGAATAGCAATAAACGTTCAACCTTTAATTAATTTTTTACGAAAAGTAACTAGTTAACACCTGTTATATATAGAATATGAAGACAGAGACAAAAAGGCATTGGACCCCTAAAAGTGGGTTCTTTCCATGTAAAGCTGAAGTGCATTGCCCAAAATCAAGCGAGCACTTTAGCATGGCTAATAAAACCAGCCAAGAACTAAAAAGCAGTTATGTTAACATGGAAAGCATTGCACGATCATCAATGCTTAATGGTGAAATTACACCACGTGAATACGGTAAAGCTGTTAATCAAGCACGCAAAGAAACAAACAATGCGCTAAAGAAGCTCAAAAGAGTACCTAAGAAGAAAGCTTATACTACTGCAATAGGTCGTGGAACGGCTGTGCTTGCTGGTGGAGCTATTCTTGCTGGTTCCTTAACTGGTTGTGGGGTTACTGTCGCTGAACTTCCAGACAAAACAGCAGATAAAGCTAATTCACAAAGCGTATTAGATACATTAAATAGCTCTGATAGCATTGAGTTAAAGAAGTCAGCTATCAGTATTGGGGATAACTGGACGGTTAAAGCTGGTGGTAGCGAAATTAGCTCTGTGAAAGGTCAAGCTATTGCTGTTCTTGGCGATACTTACAGCATGTTTACCCCAGAAGGCAATTTGGTAGGCTCCGAAGCTGAAAAAACTGCAACTGTTATGCAAGCTGCAACAATGTACGATTATGACAATAATGAACGTGGAAGTATTGACAGAAACATAACACCTATTCTTCAAAAATACACCATTAAAGATGGAAAAGGTAACGTTGTCGGAACTGCTGAACAAAAATTCTCTATTGGTATGAAATTTGATGTAAAAGATGCTAACGGTGAAGTAGAGTACACCGTTTCTAAAGCTTTAGTTTCAATTGGAGATAGTGTATCAATTGAAAAGAAAGTTGAAAAGGCAGATGTTCAAGCACAAGATGCTGTCTGGGTTAGCTTAATGGCAAACGAAATTAATGCAGCACAAGACGAAAAGAACAATAGCAACAATAATAGATAAATAAACAAAATTAGGGCCAGTCAAAATGACTGGCCCTAATTTTTATAGCGTAGTTTACGCTGCTACATCTTCAAGAAGCATCTTACCGAAATCAATAAGGTTCTTGCTGTCGCTCTTGCTGCTCATAACTGTAATCAAACCGCCCATAGCGTTTGCTGTGTCAGTTTGTTTAAGGTCAATTCCTCTAGAGTTGTCTAGAACAAGAGAAGAAGAAACACCAAGTTGGACAAGGCGAGAAGCCATGCGCTGTTCAACTGTTCCCTCCATAACAAGGAACACAATTTCACATGTTTTATTCTCAGAACCAATACGAATTCCTCGTCCTGTTCTTTGAATAATCTTCTCTAGTGTCCAAGGTAGGTCGTAGTGGTAGATTGCAGCGGCTTTGTGGAGTGTCAAACCACGTTCACCAGCTTGTGTGCAAACTAACACATCAAGTTGACCCTCTTGGAATTCTTTTCTAGCACGGTCACGTGTTGTACCGTTTTTACCAGTGTAAGCTTTAGCGTTAATACCGTTGTCCTGTAAAGCCTGAACAAGAGTTGTTGCTACTGTAGCGAATTCGGTGAATGCTACAACTTGTTCACCACGAGCGATACGCTCTTGAACTTGACGCATGAACTCTGCTCGCTTGGTTGGTTCTTCTACCATAGCAGCTTGGATAAGACCTTGACCAGCAAGTAAAGCTGCACCAGTTGACTCAGAAGATAATAGCGCTGATGGGTCACTTGTAGCCATACGAGCTAGCTGTGTACCACCAAGCCATGCTCCATTAGCAGCACGTAGTTGCTCTTTGGCTTTAGCAATATCTTCTTTATCAGCTTTGTTAGTTTGTTCAATTTCTTCTAACGCAGCAACAAGTTCAAGGTAGCAACGCTTTAGCTCACGCTCAGCAGCGTTAACCAAAGCTTTTTCAGCAGGTGAAGGCTTTAGAAGCATAACAGAAGGTTTAGCTTCTGGTAGCTCATCAGCAATTTCTGAAATGTCACGACGGAACACTAATGGTCCAAAAATTTTGAACAACTTAGTTGCACCTGATACAGAAGTTGTATCGTAACGTTCATCCAAAGGTTGACCAGTAAACAAGTTCTTGTCATTACGAACCCAAGCAATCAAACGTCCAATGTCATTAGGAGATTTGTTGATTGGTGTAGCAGTTAACGCTGTAGCAACGCTACTGTTTTTACGTAAGTCCCAAAGAATTTGTGCTTGTTTTGAGCTACCGTTACGAATAATCATAGCTTCGTCAGCACAAATGTCATCCCATTTGCTGTCAAGTAACATTGAACCTACAGTTAGTTCTTCAACTGGTGCATCTTGTAATGCTTTCATTTTGTCAGCAAATTTCATTGTAGCAAGTTCGTCAACGATAGCCTTACGGTTTTCTTTGATTTCGTTTGCTAGCAATGTGTGGCTGTAAGACATAATGATGATTACAGGTTCCGTTGAAGAAAGTGCTTCAATTAATGCTTCGTCATCTGTACCTTTACGAAGAACAAATACTTTGGCTTCTGGGAACCACTTTTCTGCTTCTTCGGACCATTGGGTGCGAACGTTAGCTTCACAAACAACTAAACCACGGTAAGCAGCTTTTTGGGTTGCTTTTACACGCATAGCTGTAAGTTGAATAACAGTTTTACCCATGCCTGGTGAACAAGTTTGAAGGTAACCAATTTTGGTTGCAAGATGTAAACCAACGGCCTCTTTTTGGTATTCACGTAGACGAGGTTCACCCTCATAAGGCTCAGAGTTAACCATGTTTACGATGTCAGTTAGACCTTCGTGAATAACAAAGTCAATGTTTTTGTTCTTAGTTTGTAAGTTTAAAACATCTGACAAAGGAATTTTGGATTCAACATTAACTTTGTACTTACTTAGACGGCTTGTGCGACCAACTTCAACATTTTCGCCACGGCAAATTTGTACTGTAGCAGGTTCATTTGGTGCATAACCTACTGTAATTACTTTTTTGGTTTGTTCAAGTAAAGGTAGTACGTCGTCGCTGCGTTCGTCAATGACTGCTTCTGTTGGAAGGAACGATAGGTCTTTAAGTAGTTTAACAACTTTACGAGGTTGCAAAGCAACAGGAGTTGTATAACCTGCACCTGTTTCACGTGGAAGTTTGATAATGTTTCCAAACTTCTTGATACTTTCAGCAGGAACTAGACGAACCCATAGAATATCTTTTTTAATTTCAACAGCAACAGCACCTAAGCTGAAGTATTTCTTGAAACGGTCACCAGAACGATGGTAAGCTGCCCCTAAAGCGTCATAGTCTCGGTCTTTCTTAAACTGAGGCATGGTAAAGTCTTGTATACCTTCAAGAACACGTAGGAAACGTGTTCCTTGAAGTGCAGTATGATTAGTGCCAGCCATGTAGCGATTGTAACTTCTCCATGCCGCATCATAATCAAAATCAACTTCGCGTCCCATTTCCATAGAAGAAACAAGAGTATTAGGTAGGAAGTTGTCTACGTATTCTTTAAGCCATGCACGAATTTTTCCACCGTTATTACGTGTAGAAATTGCCCAACTGGTACGACCTCGTTGGGTAAATTCATGCTTCTCGAATAGAGCATTAAGTTCGGGTGATACTCCCCATTCAGCTTGGATGATAGCTTCATTAAGCAAGCGTGATAATGGTCGGTCAGTATCCTCTACTTCGAATAGTAGTTTGGTTGGGTGTTTGTAATCAGACAATATAGTTTCTCCTTGTGTAATACTAGTTTACTATAGAAATCAATATTTTGCAAGTATTGCGCGTATGAAATAAATGTGCTAAAATTAATGTATGAACGAAAAATTGCATACCGATCTAGTCGCCTCTCAAATCCGCACAATTCGTATTGAAACGGAAATCAACCACCCTGACAACAAACCACTTATTGCTATCCTAAGCTCTACTCTTACTGAATTAGAGAAGCTTCAAGATAGACTTGCGAATGGTGCGGCTGACCCATTTGCTGCTGCTCCCGCAGTAACTCATGCGCCTGTTGAGCCAACCAATTTCAGAGAAATTCTTGATGCCAACCCTGACTTAGCTGATATTTTTGGTGAAGCAGAAGTTGTACCTCTTGTTGTCCCTGAAAACATGTCAGAAGAAAACTACCGTAATCTTATTGAAGATAACTTTGATGAGGAAACAGCACAACAAATTCTTGAAAATGGTGGAATTCCTGTTGCTGGTCTAGTACCAAATGAAAACGGTGAACTTGTTGAAGTTGGAAACTTTGATGAAAGCGCAGATGAAGCAGAAGCTTTGATTGCTGACCTTGAAGAAGAAAACGGCGAAGAGCGTATCCCAGAGAACCTTGTTACAGTACGTTATTCACGTTTAGATGGTCAAGAGCTTACTGAAGAGGACACAAAAGCTATCATTGAGCATCCAATCAGCGAAAACTTAAAGCGTATTGGTGATATCTACCTTCGTCGTATCCAAGATACAGAACAAGCTTCTACAAAAGATGCTGTATTCATTGTTGCAGAAGAAAACAAAAACATGCTTAAAACATTAGCTTACAATGTTGCCGTTTACAAGGGTATCCACGTATTCCCTGGTCTTGGTCGCGTTCAAGCTGTTGGTAACGTCAACTTCCTTTAATAGTTAGGTTTTAATATTATGAGTGATAGCTTATTTGCTATTCGTAATGCGCTTTCTTTAGTTGGCGTTGAACAAAATAAAGAGGTAAAGTCCGCTAATCTTTTGCCTACCGCTAAAGCTCGTGCTGCTATTGATTTGCTTGCTAACAGTTCACCTGAAAAAATGATTGAGCATCAGGTTAACTTGCGTGACGTTGCAGCGGGTCTGTTCAATTGGAGTGGTCCAACACGTACAACTAAAAATGTTATTCGTGCATTAAATACTGCTTTAACTACAGAGGGCAAATATCATCATGCAGTTGAGTTAGCTGCATATATTGCAGCTTTATCTCCATTGCTAGAGCCTGATAGATTAGCTCGCTTGTTTACTGCTATGAATGAAGTTGAAACAGCGTATGCACCTGCTCGTTACACTTTGCAACTTTCACATAAGTTAGGTAAAATTCTTTCTAGCTTTAACGATGAAAGACGCGAAAAGCTAGCATACAGTTTATGGGTTGAGTCTCATAAAGGTCGTTGGTGGGACTTAACAACTGGTATTGTTAACCCACAATTGGAAGATGCTGATAATTTTGTTTTTGCTGAAAATGAATTGTTACCAGAAAAAGACCTTATTGAAGCTTTCTCTAAGTTCAGCCTTACCTTTAACCCAGCAAACGTTCACCAAATTTCTCGTTTGAAAGAAAATAATGATATTCGTGAAGCTTTAACTAACTACAACAACGCTTTGCTTAAAGGTAAAGTTGTAGACCCTGATATCGCTTTGCTTGCTTCTCATATTAAGTGGCTAGAAATTGATGAGCGCCCTGAAAGCCCTGTTGGAAGCTTGATTGATAACTTAATTACATTGAAAAATGAGATTGAGTTTGATTTCCCTGAGAAACCTAAATCGTTCTCAGCGTTGTTCCCTAACATTACTTTCTATGGTGGGGCTAACTTTCCTTTCCCTAACTCTATTTTATCTACAGATGGTAAAGACCTTGCGAACGTTGCAAAGCTTGAAGTTGTAAAAACAGCTACAGACCTTGCTGCTAATAGAACTTACATGGGAAACTGTACTTGGTCTTACAAAAACCGTATGGAAGATGGTAAATACGTACTTTACCGTGTTCACCGTAATGGAGAAATCTATAACGGTTCTCTTACTCTTGTAAATAATAGATGGAGATTAGGGGAAATTAACTCTAGGTTCAACAGGGGTGCTGTTCCAGCAGATATTCGTGCAGCTTTCTCTAAGTTTATTGACGGTTTACCTGCTATGCAAGCCGATAATGAAATGACTAAGAGCATTGAAAACTACAATCGTTTGAAAGCTTATAAGCAAAAGAAATACCGTTATAGCATTTAATTTGAAGTTTTACCAAAAAGTGGTTATTTTTGGTTCAGATGTATGATATAATAAAAGTATAGTCGGACAAGGTACCGGCTTGCATGTTGACAAATAAACAAAATTCATGTATACTACATAGTGTGTGGCTTTAGAAATAAAGTGCACATTTGCCGCTTTAGCTCAGTTGGCCAGAGCGTCGCTCTTGTAAAGCGAGGGTCGTCAGTTCGAATCTGACAAGCGGCTCAATACAAAGGGTCATGCCTTTGTATAAACCTATGAAGAACATTTAGGACGTATTCTTAAATGGTCCTCTCTAGGTACAAATCACCTTTTAGATATTGGTTAACTATGTTTTGAGAAAAACAGCTAAATTTTAGCAAAGGTAGGAAGTTATATTAACCAATAACTTGTCTCGGGTAATTCTCGGGGGGATAGAGAACAAACCTGTTGGGTAACTAGCAGACAAAAACTTTACGCCTTCTTAGCTCAGTTGGCCAGAGCATCGCTCTTGTAAAGCGAGGGTCGTCAGTTCGAATCTGACAGGAGGCTCCATGTCGAGTAAGGGAAAAGCCGGAAGAGCTTACTTCCGCCCGCTCGGCTCCACTTAAAAACCGTAACTATGTAAATAGTTGCGGTTTTTGTATTCCTTATGTTAGAATATAAATAATACGACTGGTTACTTTTCTAAGTTAGAAGGGTAACCAGTTCTTTTTTGCCGCAAAAAGTGCAAAAAACTTGTTTTTTCTACAATAGCCTGTTATAATATAACTATCACGACTAGCCGTTTTTCTCTGTTAAAGAGAGGCGGCTAGTTTTCTTTTGTGCACTTGTATTTCCTATAAGCCTGTGATACAGTGAATATATAACCAGAGTGAAGGTTACTTGAAAATGCAGTTAAAATCTGACAAATGTGGCGACGGCGTACAAAAATCATTCCTATGAATAAGGATTTCAAGTGAACATGTTGAAGGAACAAAAGCTACGGAACCTCTTCAACTTTAATCTTATTTACGTTCCCGTTACTTATATATTAAGATGAATGAGATAAATAACAATTTACGTTTTGCTACTTTAAATTTTTTAAACAAGAAAGAAAATTTTAGTTTACGAGTACAATCTTTAGTTGAAGAAATTAAAGATAAAGATATTCAAATTTTTGCTTTACAAGAAATCCTTGATGATGTACATGAAGAACTTGAAGCAGCTTTATTTGAGCTAGGGTTTACTAGTTGCTCTTATGGTGGCACATTAGATAACCGCAGGGGCGGTTTTAATGGAAACGCTATCTTTTCAAAAATAGTTCCTATTACATATACTAATTTTGATTTCACAAATGACGATATTTTGGCAAAAAGCGAAATCATTCCTGCTGTCATAGCTCATTTCCAATACAATAATAGGAACGTTTATGCTATGAGCGCTCATTTTTCTTGGGGAGGCAAGAACGAAGGAAATAGAATTCGTCAAGCAACTCTTCTTAGCGAATATGCTGATAATTTGAGACACGAAGACCCTGAATGTATCATTCTTCTTGGTGGAGATTTAAATGCTATAGAGCAGTCTTCCACAGTTCGTTATTTAACTGGTTTAGATACCAACTTAAAACAGGAATCTACTTTATGGATTGACGCATGGAAACTACATGGTAATGAAGATAACTGGTCTACATCAGACCCAGATACTTATTGGGGCGCACACACTGCAAAGCTTGTTGGTATCCACAACCATTTAGAGCTTCCTACTCGTAGAATTGATTATATTTTTAGTTACGAATGGTGTTATGGCCGTCCAGGCTACCCAACTAGCTTTGAGCGTTTTGGAGATAAAAAATATAATGATGCTCGTGAAGTAAGCGACCATTACGGAATTTATTCTGATATTCATGTTCCTTTGAAATAGAAGATTTGTGTGATATACTAGATGTATTAGCAAAGGAGAATTTATGTTGAAACGTAAACTTTGCGAAACTTGTAAGAATAAAAAGCGTACAGTCTTTTTCTTTAAAGAATGTCATGTATGCCGCGAACAATGGCGACTATTTTATGCTGGCCAAACACCAGTTTCACCTATGATGAGAGCTATTGAAGCGGAAAAGTCTGAAAAGTACCGCAAAAAGAATAAAAAGAAGAATAAAAACAAAAAGATTAAGAACTAGAGCTTATTTTGTTCCACATCTGCCGATAATATATATTGTACAGCGGGGTGGAGCAGTTCGGTAGCTCGCTAGGCTCATAATCTAGAGGCCGGGGGTTCAAATCCCTCTCCCGCAACAAAATAAAAGGCGATATAAGGATTTTTCTTTATGTCGCCTTTTTAGTTGCATTTTGACTATAAGTATGTTAGTATATAAATGTAGCAAACAACCTTGGTGGCGTGTCCGAGTGGCCCAAGGAAACGGTCTGCAAAACCGTACAACCGTGGGTTCGAATCCCACCGTCACCTCAAGTAGTCCCTTTGAAAGATTGCAAACCATAGACATTTATGTTAAACTTGGTTTACACTTTTAAAGGGATTTTGTTTTGGAAAAATTTATAGAAAAATTAGCAGACCTTACAGATGGTTATGCAAGAGCATGCTCATCTTATGCTAGAGAAAATCAAGAAAGTCCACCAGACTATCTATATTTTTTACTTCGCCTTTATCGTGACTTATGGGATATTGTTCACAATAAAACTTTTGATGAGTTTAAAGATGAGTATGAAAATAAATACTTAGAACAATATGGCTACAATGTTTTCCATTATATGGATGAATTTATTGATGAAAGCCTAAAAACAGAAAAATATAAACAAATTTCACAGGTAAAACAACAAATGTATGTTGGCGATTTACCTGTAGAGTTAGGTAATATTGTTCATTACAAAATTTCTGGTTGGGATAAAGATAGTATAGAAGGTTCTGTGACTGTCACTGTCGACAAAAGCCTTCTAAATGGTTCGGTGTTCCATGACAACAAAGTTAGCATTGCAAGTATTGAAGAACTGACAGAGCTTTTCAATTACCATTCACCTACGCTAGTTGATAACGTAGAGTTCTTAAAAGATGATGCAAATATTATTCCTACATATGACACAATTTTAAGTAAAGATGATGTCATTGTTTACAAAGGGCACCTTGGAGAGTATTACCAATATGCCTTATTCGGTGATAATTGGGATGAAGATGCCTACAGCGAAGGTCTTATGATTTCTGACCTTTACGCTTGGACAGAAAATCCTTTTTATAATCAATATTCTAAAGAACCTATGTATGAAGAAATTTTCGTCAGTAAGACTTTTAAGTCACCAAAAGCTTAAAAGTGTGCTAAAATAGTAACGAACAACATAGCTAGGTTGAAAGCGCTAAGTGAACTTATGAACTATGTTGTCTATCGAGGTTTATTCTTTTGAACCACTATAAGAAATCAAAACACCTAGCGCATAATCTTTATAAGAAAGGATAGATTGGTTGAAAACTATAATTTATGGGGGAGCTTTTAATCCGCCTACAGTAGCTCACCAATCTATCCTTTCTGCTTGCACTGACTTAGCAGAACAAATGGATGGAGAAGTATGGTTACTTCCCAGTGGAAACCGTACTGATAAAACAATTTCTGTTCCTCTTGACGTTCGTTTAGGTTTCTTAGAAGCAATGCGTCAAGATGATAATTTGACTAATTTAATTCAAATCAAAGATTTAGAATTGTTTAGACCTGTTGCTATTGAAACGTATGACACAATGCAAGAATTAGCATCTTTATATCCTGACCGCGAGTTTTATTGGGTATTTGGTGCAGATTCAACTCAAACAATGCATGAATGGCACCAAGGGGATTGGATTGTTGACAATGCAAACATTATCGCTGTCAACAGAACAGGTTTTGATGTAAATGAAAAAATTAAACATATCACTAAGCTTGACATTGAATGTTTAGATATTAGCTCAACTTTAGTTCGTAATAGAGTAGTGACCGGAGAAATGTTTGATAATCTTGTTATTCCTAGTGTCCATGAAATGATTAACAATCTACATAAAGAAAAAGCTCTTTTCTAATTGCTTTTATGCCGATAATATGTTAGACTAACAATAGTTAGAAAACATATTCCCCTGTAGCTCAATTGGTAGAGCAACAAGCTGTTAACTTGTGGGTTCTTGGTTCGAGTCCAGGTGGGGGAGCAAAACAAACTTAGGTTTGTTTAAAGAATAAACACCCAACTCTCTGTTACACGAGCAACATATGTGTATCATGGTTGTCCAAGAAGAATAGCGCTATTATTCTTGGGGGTTTCTCGAAAATAGGAACTCGGTTTTCTGTAATGAATGGCTCATAGCTTCGGTTATGGGCCATTCATGTTTTAGTTGACAAGATAGATTAAATGTGTTAATCTAGTTATATACAGAGCAAGCTGGACTATCGCGGTCGTAAGATTGAGGAAAGTCCGGGCTGTTGTGCAAGTACCGTGTGGGAGATAACCTAGAGTTGTCGTTCGTACCACTAAGCCTAACTTAAAAAGCAAGGTGAGGGATTCAGCAACACCAAACAGTTTGAGGGACTTGCACCCCTATGAAAAACGGGTAGGTGGCTTAGATAGATGATAGTCTTAAATGACAAAACCCGGCTTACAGGTTTGCTCTCTATTTAACTTTACAAGAATGAGGAAAATGAGTAATTTAAGTATTGACTTAGAATTACGCGATGCCAAATCAATTTTGCATTTCTTATCAAGGCATGCAAATCATAATCTAGGTGTAAAAGAACAAGATTTTATTCCTACATATGTGAATATTGATTATATGAAAGCAAGTATTCGCAAAACCGAAGCTGGTCACTATTTGACAGCTATCGAAGACGCAAGCGAAGAAGATAGCATGAGCGTTCTCATAAAAGAGGTTTTGTGGACAGTTCGCCAATATAGCTTTGTTAGTCACGAAGGCGACTCATTCAATATGGCTATCAATCAAGAACGAATTAAATTTGCTTCCGAAATTCTTAGGTGGGCGACACTATAAAAATGCTTAACTCCGAAGAAAGAAAACGTTTAGAACGTCTTTACAATCTAGCTAATGCAAAACAAAATGAGCCAGGTTGGGAAAAATGGTCTAACATTACCAAAAGTGCTTTAAGTTACGTGCTTCATGGCGATGAAAGTCTCCGTGAAGGTATTGAGCTTGAACTACAGAAGAATGGCATGTAAACAATGGCTTACACTAATGAAGAACTTTTTAAAAAGGCAACAACTTTCACATTTAATGCTTTGCCAGAAGATGTAAAAGTTGAAGCATCAGAAAGCTACAAGTTCGATGTTCATGTAAAGCTTCACCGCGAAGGCAAATGGGTTGTGTCATATCTTAGCGATAATTATGACACAGATTTAAATGACCAATATGAAAATCGCCCTGACGAAATTACAGAAGAATTTGTCAATAAATTCCGTTTCACTCTAGAAGAAGCAATAGAAATTGCTGAAAGACTATCTCGTTCAGATGAAGTTCGCGTAGGTCCATTTAATGCAGAAGCTTATGCAAAATGGTGGAGAGAAAATAAAGATAAATAATTTTATTCAAAAAGTTGCTATTCTTGCCGATATTGTGGTATAGTAATTATATAAGCAATTGAAACATATTGTTTATATGCGGAAGTAGCTCAGTTGGTAGAGCATCACCTTGCCAAGGTGAATGTCGCGGGTTCGAGTCCCGTCTTCCGCTCGGATTAGAAAATATTTTCTAAATCTAATGGGGCCTTAACTCAGTTGGTAGAGTGCCTGCTTTGCAAGCAGGATGTCAGGAGTTCGATTCTCCTAGGCTCCACGCTGATGTCGTCCACATACGTGGGTAGCGGCCTCACGCCCCCTTCATCTACATGCGTTACCTTTTAGCTAAGGTAACGCATGTTTTGTATCTAAACCATTTCATTTTAGAATAGGAAATACTATGACTACAGCTTTTCGTTGTATTGCGCCAATCCAAGGCCACGATGCGAGAACATTTCATGCATCCCAAATGTGTTTAACTCACAGAATTATTGGAGCGCACTTAGAGCCTAATCCAGAAGTTGAAGTCAGCAAAGACAATTATGTTTCCATTTGGAAAGACTTTCAACGTCTTAACGGTGAAGCTCCATCATCTGTAACTACTTATGACCAGTCATACACTTATATGGCTAACCATGTTCAAGACCAAGTTGCTATGGCAACAAGAGTAGAATCATTCCGTTGGCTACCCAGCTTTGATGTACAAGATAATGCTGCTCGTAACAACAAAGCGTGGAGTTTACGTGAAGGTATTATGGCTAACCTATTTCCATACCTTGACAATGATTTAGAGGCAGCAATTACAGCAAGCTCTGTTAATCAAGATAAGTTTGGCATTTCTTTGGTTGCCGCTCAACAAAAACTTAGCGTAAGTATCACCTTAGTTTGGAAAGCTAACATTGCTTTAGGTCTACAACCTAGTTTCCAAAAACAAGCATACCTAAATGCTGTAGATTTCGTTGAGGCAGTAGGAAATGGTTTTACAAAAGCGGTAGTAGTACCTACTTTTGGCGAAATGCTTTATCTACATTCCCAAGTGCAGCAGGAAGCAACTGGTGCCATGCCTGTTAACTTAAACCGTTATGCAGAAGACATGCTTTATGTTCCTAAAGGTTATGAAGAAGCAGAACAGGAATACCAGGCTGCTATTAAAGCACAACTCGAAGCCCAAACAGCAGCACAACAAGTAGAAGCACAAAGGTTAGCTCAGCAAGCTGCTGCTCGCAAAGAAGTGACAGCTAAAGCAAGTAAAGTTGCCCTTATGGGATTAGCTGGTATTGCAAGTATGGTTGTCCCATCTGCTGAAAAGCGTAGAAAAGATAAAGAAAGCTTTGATGCTCAACTAAGAAGAAATGAGCAAGCTGAATATATTCGTAATAGAAATGAAAATGCTCGACGCACGGCTGAGCGTAATGCTCGTAGATGGTAATATACAATATGTGGTACAATTAATCAACACATGTTATTTAAAGGAACACCATGAAAAAACTTGTAGGGCTATCTTTTGCTGTATTACTGTTAACTTCATTAACCGCTTGCAGCATCAATAGTAATTCAGATACACCTGGTAAACAGATTGAACCTAGACCTTCTAAATCAGATATAGTTGACCAAGGAACATTAGAGTTCACAACCCAAGATATATCAGACAAATGGGACTTTGGCGAACAGTTTGAAGATGTACCTGCAATTGCGCAAATTAAAGAAAACGGTTTTGTTTTACTTAATGGAGCAAGTGGAACGTGCCCCAATGTAATTGATACAATTGATATGGACCCACAAAACCTTATTACAATAACGTACAAAGAACCAGACAAAGACCGTATGTGTACAATGGACTTCCGTTTATATGCAACAGAGATTAGCTTGGTTGGTGCGAAGATAAATCCTGACGAAGTAAGCTTTAAATTAGTAAATAATAAAAATTCTTCTGATATTCCTATTAAGAATTGACATAAACGCCGATAATATGGTATAGTAATAAAGAACAGTTACTGAGGAATATTTCAGTAACAATGGAGAGTTGGCAGAGCGGCCGAATGCGTTAGTCTTGAAAACTAAAGTAGGTAAAACTACCGAGAGTTCAAATCTCTCACTCTCCGCGCAGTCCCACCTTGCGACTTCTAGAAAGCTGAATTGGAATTAAGTTTCAGTTTATGGTGGGTTTTGCCTTCATAGCTCAGCGGAAGAGCAACTGGTTTCTACCCAGTTTGTCGGGGGTTCGAATCCCTCTGGGGGCACCATACAGAGAAAGAAGTGCATTGATTATTTATTATCCTGTAATCTCAGAAGAAATCAATGTACCTTATGCCCATCTAACTCTAATCACCAGCGAAGAAACAAACTATCAAGTTTGTCATGGACTCTTTGCAGAACTGATGCTTAAACTTTCTTTACAAGATTTAAGCCCAAGAGTAGAAATTGAAAGTCACGAACTTTTCGGTGACAATCATGATATGTTAGTAGCAAAAATCAAGTCTACGAAATCAATTAGTGAAAGCTACGAAATAGCTAAACAACTGTTAACCGAGAAAAACCAAATTTTAGATACTCGTTATAGTGAATACACTCCCCATATTACTGTTGATAAAGTTATTGATGGTAAAACTATTCAGCTTGGTAAACTTACCATGTCACATAAAATTTTAGGAACATAATTGCAAGTTAAAGTACAAGAAATTCTTCAACACGTTAAACCAATTTATCCAAAAGATGCAAATTGGGAAGAAACAATTTCGTATTTAGTTAACTCTCCAACAGAAAGCATTATCATTAAAAGGCTTTCTAAGGCGCTAGAGAGGGATGGTGCGTTCAGACACCCCATCTACGTGGGAACTGCCGTTAGAGAGGACGACAGCGAGTACCAGGCAGTGCTTAACGGTACGCATCGCTTCGCCACTGCTGTTCTTGAAGGTTTAGAAACTATTGAGGTAGAATACGAAAAATCAGAAGAAGAACGTGAAAAAGAATACGAAGAAACTTCTAATATTTACGAACCAACAGTAACAATGGATTTGTATGTGAAGCCAACAGAAAACGGCATTATAGAAGATGAACGTTTTGAAGTTGTATTTGATATCTTTCGCTCTTTTGAGTTAGATGAAAATGAATGGGTTACTTCTGATTTGTGTAGCGGTAGTAAAGATGGAGGTTTTTGCTTCTATTATGAAGGCTCAAATGGTAGCGAAGAAAGCATTGCTAAAATCAAAGCTAAAATAACAGATATTATTAATAATAATGATTTCTTAAAAGAAAATTATCTAAATCATACCGTTGAGCTATTATCTGATGAAGATGAAAACGATGACGAATGATTTAAACAACTTCTACATCCTTTAAGATGTACCGCTTCATAGCTCAGTCAGGTAGAGCGCAATATTTCCGAGTGTTGTGAGCATTGGTTCAAATCCAATTGAAGCGACAAAATAACTGAATAAAATATTTGCATGAACTTAGAAAACATGTTATACTATAAATGTAACAAAGTAACGCTGCATAGCTCAGTCTGGTAGAGCACAGGCTTCATACTCCTGCGGTCACTGGTTCAAATCCAGTTGCAGCGACAAAGAGGGTTAAACCTCCCGCTTATATTGTCGCAATGTCCTAGCAAGATACTCTGACCTAGGGGTTTCGGGCGGCGGTATAAGATGTTACAGTACGGTAGCGTGGTAACAAAAAACAGGAATGCCTAAGCGTGGTGTTTTCATGGTTTTTATCCCAATAGGGAAGGTAGGGTAATCATATTGAGTATCAATGATTACCCTATTTAAGTATCTACAGGAAGGAGTTAAGCATGACAATTATTTTACCCGCCCTCTGCGGTGTACGTTCTAGTGCCCAAAAACTTGTATCTTCTAACAGAGATAAAAGCCCAATTATTGATGCTCGCGCTGTAAAAAGCATGGCGCAAGGTTATGCAGACGAGTTATGTAAACAATTTGTAGAACAAAAAGTTGACCGTGTAACTCTTATCCAACCTAACGATAACTTCACTAGGTACTTCAATAAGTCTCGTATGCTACGTAACGCTAAATTTCTTTTAGAGTGCGAATAAAATAAGTATTGCCTTCAAACATATTCAGTTTGAAGGCAATACTTATAGGTGCTTTAGTTGCAAATAGTATAAAATAATGTTATACTTAACTATGTTATTTAAATTAGAATTAGGCGATGCTTCCGGCGATGGACATTCAATCAGTGAAGCATTTTATGTAAACGTTTCAGATGAAATCTCTAAAGCTCAACTTCGAGCGAATTACAAGGTCAACCGTAAACGCCTTGGTTTTGGTTATAGTGATATTGCTGACGAGTATGATTCGCCAACAATTCGCCCAAAACAAATTGCCGCATTAGAAGAAGACGGTTTAACATTTGTTAAAGCTGACTGGGGAACTAAATTACCAGAAAGTTACACTGACCCAAAAAGTCGCACAGACCAGAATATTGTTGTTCTAGAAGAAGAAGCAAACGATAAAGGTAACTTCTACTTCTATGAAGAAGACTATTCTAATATTGGTTACATTAGAATTGTAATGCATATGTTTGGCAAAGGCTTAGAAGGTTTCACTTGGAGCTTTCAAGATATCAAAGCTGAAAGCCTTAATGCTCAAGGTGAAGGAAACCCTGGCTACGGCTTCTACGGTAACTAAATAAAACTTATTTTGCCCTATCTAATAGTATTTTAGATAGGGCAAAACTGTATCCAAAATGGATAATCTGGTAAGCTTAAATTATGTTATTTCAAATAGTATTAGGCGATTGGTCAGACGATGGACATGGGAAAACAGGAACATACATCGTAACCATTCCAGATAATTTAAACCTTACTCATCAGCAGTTGTCTGATAATTATGCTAAAAATTCTGAAGCTCTCGGTTTTAGTGCTGATAATCTTTTCAGTGAATACGAAGAGTACGCTATTAACAGAGATAAAGTGGAAAAACTTGAAAAAGCTGGATTAAACTTTATTATTAACGAAATTGAGACTTGGACAGAAACAGAAGAAGAAATTCAACGTCAAAATCAAGTCATACGTAGAATAAACGAGTCTAGAGTAGCAGCAGCGAGAGAAAAAGCTACACGAGCAGCTAGACATGCTGAAATGAAATCTTATGGTGAACAAATCAAAGAAGCTCGTAAGCATGATGACTATTTTGATGACATGTATAGTGACGAAGAAATAGAAAATTCTAAGTCAAATGATGTAAAAGCAGAACCACTAGCTGAGATTACAAATCAGAACGATGACATAGAAATAGTCAGGCTTATGGAATTTAAGGTTTATGAACCCCCTAAAGATTCAATTTATCTTGAAAAAAGCGACCCAAACTATTACAACACTGTTGTATTGAGGGTAGAAGATGATTATGACTATGATTATTATTTAGATGGTGATGATAGCCCTAGCGAGCTTGTGAAGATTATTATGTTTATTGTTGGTAACGGTCTGGATAATTTCAGTTGGAAATTAGAAGATGTACCTTTCATTCTTGGTAATCATGGCTCAATTACTAGTAATCATTCGTCTGGATATGGATTATATAGCAATTAAAATAATTTTTGCCGATATTACTTGCACAACAAAAAAGTTTATGCTATGATAGTAGTATAACAACCCCAGCAAGTAATATTTGGGGTAATAGCTCAGTTGGCTAGAGCGTCACCTTGCCAAGGTGAAGGTCGCGGGTTCGAGTCCCGTTTACCCCTCAAAAGTAACATGTTAAACTTATGAAAATAAGGTTACTGAAAAATTTAACAATGCGAGTGTGATGTTTAATGGTTAGCATCTCAGTCTTCCAAACTGATCGTGCCAGTTCGAATCTGGTCACTCGCTCCAAAATACAATTGAATATTCTGTATATGCCTTCTTAGCTCAGTGGTAGAGCACTTTCTTGGTAAGAAAGAGGTCACGGGTTCAATCCCCGTAGACGGCTCCATTAATCGCCCATTTAACCTAAATCTGGTTAAATGGGCGATATTTGTTATAATAGATAGTAACAACTCAACTGAGGGGAAGAGTATTATGACAAACCAATCACCAAACAAAGACAATTTAGACCCAAATACGCAAAAATCTAATGACCAAACGTATATTACACTTGGATTAGTATTCATTATTATAGGTTTTGCAACAACCAATTTCGCTTTCGTAGCAGTCGGTATTGTATTTTACGCTATTAGTGCAAACAACAATAATGACCCATTCAATGTTAACAACTGGTTCGGTAATAAAAAAGATGCGCCAGAAAAACCTGTTGCAGACAAAACAGAACCGTTTACCCGTGAAAATCTAGATAAAATAGATGAGAACAAAAAAGATGACATTGAATACCTAGAAACTGATACAGGCGATGTACCTAGTACATCAACAGAAGATAAAAAATCAGAATAATTCACTAATTAAGAAAAGAGAAACTAATGGAAAACTGGAAATTTAACACTTTAAATGTAACTTATTTAATTTTAGGAGTAATTTTCATAGTATTAAGTTTCCCAGCAAGTAGTATTGCTTTTGCTGCGTTAGGTATTGTATGGCTATTATTGGGTATAAAATATGGTTTAAAGCCACCTTTTGAAACTACTAGCGCTTCAAACTCTTAATGGATAAAAGTACAGAAGCAGAAAAACCTAGATTAAATATAATCAGTCTGATATACCTAGTATTAGCCATAGTTTATGGCATGCTAGGTATATCAGAAGATTTTATAATATATAGTGTATTAAGCATAGTGTTCCTTACATCAGGTGTTATATTTGCTTTTGAAAATCCAATACATTATTTACGAAAGATAGCTGCTAATAGCAGCAGTAAAGGAAAATAAAATGGCAACTCAACAAGATACCCAAAAAGTTTATCATTTAGTAGGTCTTACATACTTTCCTATAAGCTTATTATGTTTTCTTGCTGGATTTGTTACAAACAGTTTAGTATTCGTTATATGTGGAATAACATTTCTTATTTTGGGTGGTGTTTTCGTATATGTCTCTAAAACTATGCAAAAACGATTAGCAAAAGAAGTCAATCTTAATAATGAAAACAGCTAAGCAGAGAACTAAAGAAGCAACAAGTCTAGTTTTTGCTATTTTAGGCTTGGTTTTTATCTATTATGGTTTGATGCAGGAAAGCATCTTATACTATTCTATAAGTTTAAGTTCAATGGCTTTGAGTATCCTTTACGGAATAACGTGGAAACACGAAAGAGAGGAACAGAATTTAGAGGAGGAAGATGAAGATGACAACGAATAAAGAACCATTTATGAAGATAGGCATTCTAAGTGTAACTTTAATTGTTTTAGGTATAGTTTTTGTGGCAACAGGAATTTTTACTAGTAATACTAGTCTTATCTTTTTGGGTATAGGTTTTCTAGCTGGCTCTCTGGTAACAAACAAAGATTCTTTGCAAGAAACAGACCCTCTTATGTTTAGCAGAAAAGTAAGACCAGAAGTATTATCTACAGAAAAAGTGGAGCCGAAACAGGATAATAAGGATTAATGTGAAGTAATTTAAAACTAATTTACAAATATTTCAAAGTTTTCGTAAATAAAAATAGTCTCTGACCAGGTATTATAGTAAGCTTTAGATAAATATTAGTCAAAATGTAAAAATATTTCTAAAATATGCCGATATTTGTTGCACGACTAAGAAATCTATGCTATGATAGATATATCAAGTCAAACAGGCAAGATAAAGTAACAAACTAATGGGCGATTAACTCAGTTGGTTAGAGTGTCTCCTTTACACGGAGAAAGTCGGGGGTTCGAGTCCCTCATCGCCCACTAGCCCCTTACGCAGCGTTTCAGTCTAAATTTGGAATGACGGTTTGGGTTCCTACGTAATAACAAATAATTAAAAATAAGATTTCCGGTGGTCTCGGTCCTCTGGCTTAGGCTAGGCACCATTCGGATTATGGCTCCTTGGCGGAATTGGCAGACGCGCTAGATTTAGGCTCTAGTTTCTTAGGAAGTGCGGGTTCGACTCCCGTGGGGGCTACTCGCTGGTTGGTAATATCTATCACTCAATTTTAGGTAACTGTGATAGGTTATCTATATTGAATATTACGCAATCAGCATAGGTTCGTCGCAGTTTTTTCTTTCTGCGTCAGGGGACGCGTACAATTCCGGGTTGTGCGAATCAAACAAAGATAGCTTTAAAGCCACCAGAAATGGTGGCTTTTTTGTTGCCCAAAATAATTAAGTAAAATATTGAGATAGAGCTTTTTATAAGGGTTTATCGCAATATTTGCTATGATAGAGCTATGACTAATTCTGAACAATATAAAGCTATTACCGACCCTTGGGATGGTTTTCCCGACACACCTTGGGTTCTAGATGGTTATAGCCTAGATGATGCTATTTGTGACCATATTATGATGGTACGTGGTCGCCATGATGGTCGTCATTTTGAAAATGGTGAAGATGCATTAAACAGTTTGCTAGAACTAGTTCGCTCTCGTAGATTTGATGCGTAATATGACTTTTTGTGATGTTTCGGCTTTCTACGATGATGTTTTAATGTTTTGGCGTTGGCATATTTCTTTCAGTAAAGATACTGATGTGCTAAGCGATGTTGAATTTGAGTACGGTAATGTGAGTTTAGCTTTAGACGGAGCTTTGTCATATGTAGATGTATTAGGTGGACCTTCATGTATTGTAAGGTCATGTAAAACTTTTTATACATATGATGCTTTTGAAACACATCTGTCTACTATTTAAAGCTAGCGTTTGATTATCTTTTATGATAGTATTGTATGTATGAGTGATGACAACAAAGAAATCAACGACCTCACTGAGGTTATTAATTTAAATAAGAAAGCTGAAACAGAAGTTTCTGGTTTGACTGAAACGGATTTGCGTTCTTTGCTTCATATTATGTCTCATGTTAGGCGTTTAGATGCTTCTTACGTCAAGATGATTCCTTCTGTAGAAGTTTCTCTACCTTCCGGTTTAGCTGGTCATCTTGTTTGGAAACCTAAAGTTGGCTATGTTTTTGCGCTAGATTTGGTTTCTTCTTTGAAGATGTAAGTTCTGGCGTGTTTTCGAGCCAGTCAACTATTGTTGACATTGGCACTGGCGTAAAATCATGCGCGTCAACCCCTACGTGATATTCGTAGGGGTTTTCTGCATTTGTTTTATTCTCTGAATGAGTATGCCCATGAATAAGAGGTTTACCTTCAAACTCTGGACGATACTTTTTATGCTTATCTTTAATGCTTTCATGTTGAGTTCTTCCATAAGGGAAATGTGAAAGAACTACTTCAACATTACCATTCTTAGTAGGAATATCCATATGATATGTTTCTGGTAGAATTTCAAAACCTACTTCTTCATATTTCTTCCACCATCTTTCAACATGTGTTTTTGAGTTACCAGAAAAAATCTTGTCATGATTTCCTGGCACTAGAAGTTTAATTCCTGGTAGCCATCTGAAATAATCTAGGCTTTTTTCTGCATCCCCAAGGGCGATATCTCCAAGTAGGATAATTTTATCTGAAGGCGCAACAGTTCTGTACCAATTGTCACAAAGTATCTTATCGTGATGATTAATGGTTTTGAACTGTCCATGACCTCTTCCAAATTTGATTATATTTTCATGTTGGAAATGGTGGTCGCTTGTAAAGTGTATTTGTTCGGTATTCATAATTTAGAACTCGCTTGTTAGTATTATATAAAGCTAAGTATACGTTATTTGCATTATTTTTACAAGGTTTTGCAGAGATTATAAGTAGAGGTTCAGCCCATATATATTATGGTTGCTTTTGGAAGGGTAGTTCGTTGGGTTCTAGCGAGGGTTTGTTTATTTTAGAGTTTTCCGATTATCCTCGTTTGTTGGCATTACGTGATGATGTTGTCCGTGAATATGATGCTATGGGGTCTATTGTATTAACTGCTAATATGCAAGTTGAAGTTTTGATGCGTGATGTTTTAGACAAAAAACGCCGCGCAATAGCTAGGATTGATGCTAGCTCAGAAGGTCGTCAATTTTTGTCCCATTTAGTTGAAAATGGTGACGTTGAAGAACTAGATGCAGTTTTACGTAGATTACGTATTGGGGCTAAATTATATAAACGTAGAATTAGCGTGAATAATGAGTTAGTAGAATATCAGAGACAACTACAAGTTCTAGGTGTAACAGGAAAAGACTATCGCGTTTTATGTGGACGGTATGTTTTTGGACGCATAGATGTTTTGAAGAAAATGCATGAACAATTTAGCGAGTTGGAAGATAATTCGGTTGATGGTTTTGTTTCTTTAGTTTTGGTTGAAGAGTTAGAGTGGCTGCTGACAAATATTGTCAAAAATAGAATTCTTTAATGTTCTCAATATGTGTGCTATAGTTATTTTAGATGAAGCTCGTCACTTCGTTGTTCATTTTCTAGAAAGCCCCGTTTAAACTAAACGGGGCTTTCGTTATGTATTTGTGACCTTTTTAAGGGCCTTATACTTGAAGTCTTTTTAGTTTTTAAGAGATAATAGTTATAGGAGAAGATTTTTATGAGTTTAAAACCCGCTTTTGTTATTCTTGCCGCTGGTATGGGCACACGTTTAGGTAAACCACATCCAAAATGTTTAACTGTTCTTGATAATGGTGAAACTATTATGGCGCGTCAAATCAGAAATATTCGTGCAGCGTTTGGCGAAGATGTAGATATCCACATTGTTGTGGGTTTCCAAGTTGATAAAATTGTTGAAGTATTTCCTAAAGAGAAATATATTTACAATGCTCAATATGACCAAACTAACACTTCTAAAAGCTTGCTATTAGCTTTACAACACATTAACCATAAAAAGTATGATGGTATCGTATGGATAAATGGTGATGTTGTATTTGACAATGATTTGCCTTTCTACTTAAAGAATATTGTTAATAATGGGCAATCATTTGTCAGCGTTGATAACAAGAACATTGGTGAAGAAGAAGTTAAATATACTTTAGATGCTACTGGTAAAATTGATAGCCTATCCAAAAAAGTTCTCATAGCAGATGCTTTAGGGGAAGCTGTTGGTATTAACTATGTTACTTCTAAAGATGCTTTAGAATTTTCCTACTTTTTAAAACATGTTGACGACCAAGATTACTTTGAAAAAGGAATCGAAAAATCTATTCAAAAGAAAGCCCTAGAATGGGTTCCTTTTGATATTTCCAGCTTAGGTTTAAATGCTGTTGAAGTAGATTTCGGTGCTGATTTGGAAAATGCTAATAAGACTTTCTTTCCTGCTTAACTAGGCGATAGTTTAAAACATGAATGACCTTGTTTTATTAACTAATGACAGAGTGGGTAAGGCTTCTGCTTTCCAACTAGTGTATCAAGGTCTATATCTACATTATGCGTCATTGTGGGGGCCTCTGAGAGCTTCTAAACGTTTCCGCACAGAGGAACCCCTATGGCTTTTTAAAGTCCTTACACGCTGGTTTAAGGAATACGGCCTTAACTTTATTATTTTATTATTAATCTTGGCAACGTTCGCTCTTTATGTACCTCACTTAATAGTTTTAGGTTCAGCTATTAGTGTAGCTGCCTTACCTTTGTTAACAGTTGCACAAATGTTCATAGATAATTCAAGAAAAGATATTGTTGTTCTTTTTGATAGAGAAGCTTTATCTGGTCTTACAGTCAAAAAGTCTATTGATATAGACGGCAGAACAGTTTGGTCTTTCTATAATCATTTTGCTTTACCAATTGGTGATAAGAAGGGTGTATTTCTACGTTCTAGGTTGCATATGTTAGCATCAGAAAACAAAGTGATGCTAGTTTGCCATGCGCAAAGCAAAACTGTTGCTAAATACTATTTAGCTGAGAAAACTTTGGGTAATGACTTTGGCGGTTCTAGACCTTTTCTTCGCTAAGGAATTACACGATAGATGCCGATAATAACAATGTTACTTACAATAAAGAGGGCTTATTGGGCTTCTTTAAAAAGTTATTTGGGGTTACTTCTATAAGAAATTCTGGACAATTTCCGTTAGGTAATTTAAAAGTAGCTTTTTGATGAAAAGTATGCTACTATTACTTTAGTAACAAAGTTTGGAAGCGTGGCTGAGTCCGGTTTAAGGCACATCACTGCTAATGATGCGTGGGTAAAACCACCGCAGGTTCAAATCCTGTCGCTTCCGCCAACAAATAGCCCTTCACATTAATTAATGTGAAGGGCTATTTCCTTAAAATGGGTTAGAAATATTCTTTTTGCTGTTTTTCCCGATAATCATATTGTATGCTATCTCAAACACCTTCAACTTTTAATCATAAAGAAGTGACCTTCAAAGAACTAGATGAATTAAGTTCATTAGAAAAAGTTCTATTCAACGAATTTATTGTTTCTTCTTACAGTCACATGGATAGCCAACGCCTTAGTTGGGCACCTTATAACGCTGACCAGATTTTCCACAGCTTAAACACAACGTTTAAAGAAGATATCCGTTGGGTTATTTATAGTAAAGGTAGATTAGCTGGTTTCTGGTTTATTACAGAAAAAGATAACAACGAACTTGGTATAGAGTTTTATGTTTCTCATGGTTTTGAAGGTGGAGCATTAGATTGTTTCTTGTCAACGTTTTTCTCTCACCTTAGCCAGCAGGTTAAAAGTAACTTATTTTTGAATTTGAATAACTTTTCAGACCGTCGTTTAAATTGTTTCCTTGATGAAGAAACTCTTAAAGTCGCAGACTTAAAACACGTGAATTGCCGTGACCTAAAATCAGAAATAGAAGACCCGAATTTTGAAATTCTAATTGAACAGGTAAAAGAATATTACCTGTAAATAACCCTATTTATGGTATAATTTAATTACAAATCAATAGAAAATGAGACAATATTATGGGTTACTACAGTTCAATTAAAGAAACCAATCTTACAATTACTTTTCCTGCAAAAGAAAACCCCAATAAAGTAGAAGACCCTATTTTAGTTGCGTTAAAAGAGCAAGCAGAAGCTCGTGGTCTTAAATTAATTGATGTCAATGATAACACTTCTGAATCAAACAAAGAGGCAAGCGATTTGTTTGACATTCTTAATAGCGAATTTGGAGATTATCCAACCATTAACTATTGCTTAGCTGCTTCTCTACAAGATAATGTTATAACTTTTGAACCTAATGAAGAAGGCAAACTTTACGAGTTAGAAAATGAACTAAAAAGATTAGGTGCACATGTTGCTTCTAAAAATGGAACTATAACTGGTGAAGTTCAACGTTCAGGTGAAGAAAATGGCGATTTAGAACGTTACTACTTTGAAGATAACAAACTAAAAACAGAAGGTGTTGTTATTATGTGGGCAAATAGTAAAAAACCAGTCGACTTATGATTTTATTAGATATTGACGGGGTGCTAAACCCGCTGTTTTCATTTACGTTGACAGAAGATGGTTTTACTCCCTTTTCTAAAGGTTGGGCTTCCTGGTCTTTGAATTCTAAACTCCATTCGCCTATGCTTGAAAGCTTGGATAGAATTGACGACATAGTTTGGTGTTCTTCGTGGCTAGAAGAAAGTAACTACATTAATTTTCATTTTGGTTTAAGCAGAACATACGAATGTGTTCCTCTTAAAAATGAAGGTTTTATTAATATTGATAGTAACGTCCAAGAAAGCTGGAAGTTAAATTCTGTCAAAAAATATACTTCTTCATTTGAAGGTAAAGTAGTATGGATAGATGATGAACTCTATGATGATGCGTTTTTATGGGCTAACCAGCGTGGTTTAGAAAGAACATTACTTATTAAAACTAACCCAGCGCAGGGTTTCACCTTCAAAGACTATCAAAAGATTTTTGATTTTTATAAACAAACATAATTATGGATTTAAGAAAATACTCTAACGCAGAATTAGCTAATTTTGCTATTAACATTGAAGATAGTTTAATATCTTCAAATCATGACATTAGCCATACCTCTTTTGCACTTTTAATACAAGATCGCGGTCATGTAGCCTCCGAAGTTCAACGTCGTGGGTTGGATTATAAAACGTTGTTACGTTCAATTTGATTTCAGCTTACATGTTTGCTAAGCTCTGAACATAACTAAAAGCATGTTTTCTCTGTAAGCCGATATTTAGGTAAAGGAAAGTAGAGGAAACATGCTAAACCCATCCGCCCCAAATGTAACACGTCAAATTCATTTAACGTATGTGACAGATGACAACGGTGACATGGAAATTAAAGTAGACAGCGAAGGGTTTGACGAAGACCCACGTGCTGTATCTGTTTTCCTTTCTGCAACCATTGCTTGTCTAAGTGAAGTAGATTCACCTTCTGATACTTTAACTGAATAATACTGATAGTTATATAGGGAACTCTAAGAAGGACTTTATATATTATGGCTAAAAAGGTTTTATACCTAGGTAGCGGCAAGTGGTGCTACACGGAAGCTTGTAAACAGCACGCTGGAATGATTGCTGCTAAAAATGCTTTCGTTGCTGCACGTAAAAGCGGCGATGAAGAAGCGCTTAAAGCTGCCAGCAATACTTTGCTTAGCTCACAAGAGGGGCGTTCTGCTCTAAATTATATTGTCGCACAAGATTTACGCGACAAACTTGGACGTGCACCAACTATTGGTTTAGACCTTGATGGCACAAGCGGTTCATTCACTGATGGTTTACGTTGGCACATGGCAACCAAAGAACCTATTCGTATTCCTAAAAAAGAATGGGCACAAAGATTTCCTGACCCAGACCGCTACGACTACCACGAAGGTACCAACCCTTGGTTCACTTCCCGTGAAGATTTTGTAACACACTTTAAGGAAGCTGAAAAGCGTGGAGTTTACAAACAAATTCCAATTTATCCTAACGCTAGTAAAACTTTAAATGAACTTAAAAATTTAGGTTTCAAAATTAAAGTTGTTACCGCTCGTAATGCTGACTTCAATGCAGATACAAGCGCTTGGCTTAAAAAGAATGCCATTCCTTACACCGGACTATACAATCCTGGTCATGCTAAAGAGCAAGTAAAAGGAATTGACGTATACATGGATGATGCACCTGTTGTTATCAACCGTTTACTTAGTCACCAAAAAAAGGTTGTTGTTATGACGCAACGTTATAACCAAGATGGTTTAGATGAAAGTGAAAACAGTCGTCGTGTGCAAGATTGGCAAGATGACGTTGTGGGAGCAATCTTTGATTTACTAGACGAAAACAAAAAGAAGAAATAAGTCTTCCAACCGATATACTTTAGGTATGTCATCAGAAAAAACTTTATTTATTCGTAAATGGGAAAGAGCAGAAGGCAATGCGCCTTCTGCTCTTCTTATTCATGGCTTAGCTAGCTCATCAGGAACTTGGAAACAGCTAGCTAAAGATTTGTATAACCAAGGTTATACAGTATTAGCGCCAGATTTATTAGGTCATGGTCGTAGCCCTCGTTCTACTGAATATTCTTTGGAAACTTGGTCAGAAGCTATATTAAGCCTAAACTTAGGCCAGCCAGATATTATTGTAGGCCACTCAATGGGTGGTTTAATTGCAGCGCAACTTCAAGAGACTTTACAAGCCAAAACTCTCATTTTAATTGATCCAGTATTTCATTTACCTAAAACAAAAGTCCTTCTTCGTAGCGTGCAAAGTGGATTTGCCTCTGTAATGATTTATAAAGGTATAACAACGTTACCTTCTATTAAGAAAATAACTAAAGCTAAAGATAATCAATCGCAAAGAGAACTTTTCCATATTTATCGTTGGGATAGAAAAGCAGTTAATGGCTTAAAACCGAACCCTAAAATAATTGCCAAACGGTTACTAAGCGGTCAAGAAGAAATCCTTTTAATCAGAGCTAAAAGAAGCTTTATTCTTCCTGCAAAAGTAATGAACAGAGTTTTTCCTGAAAACGTAAAAGTTTCGTATTTTAATAATGGGCATAATATACATTTAGAGAATTATGAACAATTTTGGCTTGAATTAGCCCCTTTTCTGAAAGAGAGAATAAATAATGGCGGAAACATTTTATCCCCAGCGCCAACGCTGTAAAACCTGTCGTAAAGGTTTTTCTGATACCATTTTAGCTGGTTTATACTGCTCATACCGTTGTGGTGGTTTTGCAGCCCCAGCAAAAACTATAGAGGAAGCACCGCGTTCTTGTAAACGCCAAGTTAATGATAGTTGGGGTTACAAAACGCGCTACAAATCTGAAATAGAAGTTCCAGAGAAATATCGTAGTGACCCTTCTACTAATATCTATTTATGTGATAATTGCAAATTTTATCATATAGGTCACTCTCGTCCTGATGCGACAGAAGTACCAAGAGAAAAACTTGTACGTTATGTTAAAGATGAAAAAGAACTTGGTTCGGTTATTGAAAGATATATGGCTAGCAGAAAAATTGATAAAAAAGTTTTAGCTAAAAAGCTGAAAATTCCTGCAATCCGAATTACTGAAATACATAACGGGTCAGCTAATGTAAAAGCATCAACACTGTTTACAGTTATGAATGAATTACGATTACGCATCGAAATAACCAGTCCCAAATAAAATAAAGTAGCCACCATTTATTATGGTGGCTACTTTATTTTTGAGTAAATTTCTGGTATGATTGTTGTTGTACTGTAGGTGATATCTATAGGACAACAACATAGAATATGAGAACATGACTACTCCTGAGTATAAACATTATCAAGTTGACCTTGATGGTAAAGGTATATCTCACCGCAAAGCAACTGATGACTTTCATTATATAAACCGTAAAGAAGATCGTTTTGCTTTTTCAAAGCGCCGCCAACTCTCTGGTACCACTGTTGCTGAACGCAAGTGGAAACGTTGGGTGAACGCTTTTGTGCTCAGTGCCACAATTAAAACACCTTCTTATAACCCAATTCCTACCATTAACTTTTTTGCTTCTGGTAAAGATTTAGTAAATCCTAGTACAGCAAGTAAAGGGGTAGGCAACTTCACTTCAAGACCTCATAACATTGTTGGTAGAGTTTCTGTAAAATCGTCAAAGGAAAATTTTTTCACTTCCAAAGAGTTAGACTTGTTTACAGAAGAATTTATAAGCCTTTTGGATAGAAATAATATTGAACATGACTTTGCATCTTTAGTAAGTAAGTATGATTTAGGTATAGCTATCAAGATAGTTTCTTACCCTCTAATTACGCATATCAAATATGCAAAAGATATTAATTTCACTGGTGCATCTGCAATTCCGCGTATGGTATCAACAGTTTGCCGTGCACGCACTGAAGAGCAATTCGTAAACTACTTTGGGTTTAAATCCTCTCAATTGAATGAGGCTATCCGTTCACTATATACAAATAAAACTTTAACAATCAACCAGCTTACATATCTTGAAATAATGAATACAGTGTATTCTGAACAAGAAATCTTGCAAGTTATCAATACGGAAAAATTTGCACTAATCCCCATTACTGAACCTCAACTATTTTCCAAACCTGAGCAAATTCGAGGAATGTTAAGGAAAGTAAATTTTGCTACTTTTCTTAATGTATTAGAAAAAGCTAGCAACCCTAGCGATTTTCGTTTCCTCGAAAATGAGAAGTTTCCACCTGAGCCAACTTTAGTTGATTTATGGACAAAAAATTATAAATCTTTACGTGCATCTAAAACTAAATTAACTGATTTCAATGAGCAAACAATTAAAGAGTACATTAAATCGCATACTATAGATGATGAAGCATTTGATGAAATCACCGCTCCTTTAGCAAAACTAAAACTAAAATGTATTATCACTCATTCATGCATAGAATATGAAGGCTTTAAATTTGTCATAGATAGCAAGAGAAGGCTCCCTAGTGGTTTCAAACCATGGTCTTTATCTGCTTACACTAATTTCAACAAAAATAGCTTTTTATATAACGAAATGAAAAAGTGTACTTATAGCCTTAAAGATAATCAGAATTTGTTTAGAAGTTTAGCTGATGTTGTAAATATTATTCTTACAATAGAAAAACTTGTTTTAAAGCAGTTTGAACTAGCCGGAATAGAATTTAATGTAGAGCAAGGAAAACTAGTTTGTGAAAAGTTAGTTTACTTACATAAAGAGTCATCAGTTTCACGCTTCAAAGGCATACCTAGAAAAAGCTATTTGAAACTTGTCAAAGAAGGTGTAAGTGATGAGCTAGCATTTGACCTTATGTTAAATAGTGTTTCTTTTGAAGCAAGTAAACAATTTGCTGTTGGTGAAGATAAGTTACCTACTAGTTGGATTGAAGATATGTTTGTAACTAAGAAAATGTATAGAAAAGTAGAACAAGTTACAGATACTCTCTAATATAAATAGTTAGATTATCTATCAATTTGCTTTGTGGTATAACTTCTGCTATAGTTAATATAATTATTCATCTACGAAAGAAGTTATTGTGATTGCCGCTGTAAACCCCTTTGAAGTGTGGACACTTGTCTTCACAATCATTGGTGTGCTTGCTTTCGTATTTGTACCTTACGTTCGTAAGGTTGCAGAGTGGTTTGTTACTATCATTCACGAAGTAGGCCATGGTTTCTTCTCACTTATCACTGGTGGTGGAATTAGTGGAATTGCTTTACATAAGGACGGCTCAGGTTCTACTAACACAACTCACCGTGTAGGATTGTTTACCTGGTTTACTCGAACTATCGTTCTATTTGCAGGTTACGCAACACCACTTTACCTCGGTGTATTTATGCTATTTATGACAGTAAATGGTCACGCCCAAGCTATGTTCTACGTGCTTATTGGTATTGGTATCCTTACGCTAATTTTCATTAGAAACTTCTTCGGTATTCTTATTGTATTCCTTTACTTTGCTTCATTAGGTGTTGGTATGCTATTGTACCAAGGTGCTTACATTCCAGTGTTCGTTGTGTTCTTTGGTATCCTATTCGTCTTCCGTGGCATTCTTGACCTTCTTACCGCTGGATATCTAGTATTCTTCGTTCCACGTAACGACCCACTTTTCCAACGTTCTGACTTCCACATCCTTGCGGACGAGTCATTCTTTGGAATTCCTGAGCATGTTTGGTATATTGTTTACATTATCCTTAATGCTGTAGCTGTATTCTTTATCTTTAACTTCTTCGGATAGTATTTAATTAGAAAAGCCCCACCAGTTAATTCTGGTGGGGCTTTTCTAATTAAACGTGTTAACAGTTATATTTTTGCAGTTCATTATCTTTAACAAAGACTTCCTGCTTGTAATAATTGTAAGCATATGTTGCTTGTTGTTCTGTGCCACCTAAACCTGTTACTACAAGCTTAATATTACGAATGCCTAAACACTGAATTTCATCTTCTTTTTCGGTTTTACCAGCTATTCTTACACTTTCAGCGGATAGAAGTTGGAATGCTTTAACTTCATCTAAAGTAGGATTAACTTTAGGGTCACTACGGTAATAACCTAAGATTTGAGAACAAGAGTTATATTTAATACCAGCACTAGCTTTACCGCTATCAACTGTTTTTTCTGATGCCCACACGTCAACGAAAGCAAACATTAAACGTTGGCAATTTAAAGTCGAGTCATCAATACCAGAAATAGCTTGAACTACATTTGCACTAATTTCTTTCTGATCTTCTTGATATTCATACTCAAAATAAGATAGCGCACCTGCGGGAGCTATTAAAACAAAGATAATCAACCAAGAAATTTTTCTTCTATTGATGATACCTGCAATAATAATCCAAAGCGCCAAAATCACAAGGGCTGCGATAACAACAATTCTCATTTAAAACCTAACATTGATTATATCTCTTTTATATCGGATAAACTTGTCGGTTCGCTTGTGGAACTTTGTTCATAAAAGGTAACGTGATTTGTGTATATACAGGGTTAATGGGAATGCTATCTACTAACCATGATAAAGGTAACTCAGTTAGCTCCGCTAACTCTTCCTTAGGTAAATCATGAACTTTAGATAAATAGATAACTTGCTCTACCCTATCTTTATCAACTTTAGGGAACAAATAATCAAATGTGTTAATACTTTGATTTAAGACTTTGCGAGTATTGGTACTATTATGCTCATTTTTCAAAATATTTGTTGAAGCACTTGCTAACAACGAATATATATCTTGATAAGGACGAGCGTTCTTTAAAGGTATAACATGATTTTCGTGGACCATACGGCTACCATGCTTTTTGATAAAATCTTTAAGAGTGTATATTAGATAAGTTGGTTGATTAGAAATACCTATACTTAAAGCTAAGACCTTGTTAACTTTATTTGCGTCTTCTACTAAATTAGTTTCATTAAGAATTGTTTGTATCTTTGTGTCTGCATATGTCATAAAGAAAGCAACTTGTTCAGACTTTTCGGTCATCTTGTAACGAACTAAGGGTTCTCCTAATAAGAAATAGCCTTTTTGTTCTAATAGCTTAATATAGTCTTTGACTTTTAAGTGATTTGTCATTTGTTTTATTATATAAGCTATTTTCCATTTATAGTCGTTTTTGAGTAAAAGCCGATAGATAAATATTATGCAACACATTGAACGTAAAAAGTTAGTTACTATTATCGCGCTAGTAGCAGCGGTTGTTTTAGCTGGAATTATTGTTACTATTTCTCTTGTTTTCTCTTCAACCTCAGAGGGTAATGATGACAACACCCCACAACCGCAAGTAACCTCAACAGAAACACCTTCTAACCAAGATGAGCCTGTTGAACAAGGTGCACCTATTGGTAATGCTTCCGATGAAGAAGCTCCACCTGAGAATTTATACGATAACGATTACAGTAATGATTTAGGATACACTGCTTTACCAGAAGGTTTCGACCCTAGCGCGAATACTACAGAAGGTACTGTATATGATGACGCTTTCGTGTACGACACCTTTAATAGGGTTATGTGTGAGCTATCTACAAAGCCAACATCAACTGAAAGAGCTTTGCAACCATTAAATGACCTTATTATTGACTTGCGCAAGAGTGGTACTTCTATTTCAATTAATTATGCGACCGAAGGTGGAACGCATCTTCAATGGTACCAAGATAGACTCAACCAGCGTGTTGGCTCTGATAAACAGAATGAATTGAGCTTAGTCTACTGTGATGCTGGTGTTGTAGAAGACGAAGAATAAAATATTTCTTTTGCCTGTTGTACAAAATAGTTAAATTGTTTTGTACAACAGGCAAAAGTATGTTATACTTCTTTTAGATGATATTCCGATATTATCTTTATAACTAAACATGGGCGTGTCCTGGTTTCGATTGATGAAGCGGACACTTGGAGAAGCAAGCAGAGACAGACTACATATTCTCTTCAATAAGTGTAGTAAAAATAAACGGCACAAAAACCGATTTCGCTCTAGCTGCTTAAGCGAGCGGAGGGTAGATAAGGCATTCTCGCCCTTTCTATAAACCCTCTCATAAAGTGAGAATAGTTTAAACAAAGAGCTTCTAATTTGTTTAAATGAATTTTAATGAAGCAACGGCGTTCCTGATGAGGTAAGCAAAGCAGGAGCCTAACACTAAATTTACCTAAGCTTGTAGAAGGCCGAGTTCAGTACATTAAGACAGGGGTTCGATTCCCCTCACGTCCACCATAAAAAGTATTAGATTATTTTAGAGTTGTTAGAAATATAAACATGACTACTAATCTAAAAACAGTTCCCATCCTAACTCATTTCTCAGCTTCCGAGAAGGTAGAAAGAAACATTCGTAATTTCTTGTTTACTCTTCATGTTGGTGAAAAAGTTATTTTAGAAAACAGTAAACAAGGCATTACTGCTGTTGCTACCGTTGATAGTTTAGATATTAGCCGTTCAAATGCGGTATTTGTATTAGAAAAGTAATTGCTTTTCTGAAAAATGTGTGATAATATACTAGAAGTGTAATTTATTCACATGGCATGGTGGCAGAGGCAGGATTAATGCGCCCACCTTTGTAAAGGTGGTGTAGGGGTCTACCCCTCGGAGGTTCGAATCCTCCCCATGCCGCGTTGGTGAAGTACGCCACACAAAGGAAACCCTAATCAAGAAATGAGAGAAGATGAGAAGCACATTACTTTTAAATGCGTCTTATGAACCTCTCTCTGTTGTATCCGCGCAGAGAGCGGTTACCCTAGTTATTCAAGGCAAAGCAACTGTTGAAGATGCCAGCCCCTACTTTTTCCACGCGTCAGGTGGACTACAAATTGAAATTCCATATGTAGCGCGTCTGACCAAAGAGGTAAAAAGAGGACGAAACGCTAGAGCGCCCCGCTTCTCACGCAGGGGGGTACTCATACGTGACAACTTCACATGTGCTTACTGTGGAAACTACGGTGACACGATTGACCACGTTCTACCACGTGCCCGTGGTGGACTTTCAACGTTTGACAACTGTGTAACAGCTTGTAAGCGTTGTAACCACAAGAAGAGTGACAAAACTCTTGCACAAATGGGTTGGACAATCAAAACCAAGCTTACACATCCTTCACCTTACAGCAACATGCTTAACAAGGTACGTAACAACGATGAACTATTCGATTCTTGGATTGAATACATTTCATGGTACGACGAAGGTGCCAAAGCTGAAAAGGCTAAAAGAAAAGAACTTCTAACAGAAGCTAACTAACAAAGAACCTCACCAGAAAATTTTCTGGTGAGGTTCTTTGTTTTAGGAATAACATAAAAAGATTTTGTGTTATGATACATAAGTTAAATTTAAAACACGAATGGAATAAACTTTGCCTGATATTAACGAAGAAAAACTTATTGAAGCGATCAAGAACCCTACAGTATTTGATATTGCTATTATTGGTGGCGGTGTAGCAGGACTAACAGCAGGTCTATATGCTGCACGTGATGGTTTCAAAACTTTAGTTCTTGAAGGAACCGTTGAATCATCAACTGACTCTCCCGGTGGAGCATTGCTTCTTACCTCAGAAATTGCTAACTATCCAGGTTTTGAAGCAGCAGAAGGATTAGAACTTGTTAGTATCATGCGTACACAAGCTCTTGAAGTCAATGCTGACATTCGTGAAGAAAGAGCAGCTACATTAGATTTAGCTAAAGAAAAAGGAAAATGTCACGGAATTACTACAAATGAAGGTAACGAATACCGCGCACGAGCAATTATCCTTGCCAGTGGAGCGGTAGCACGAAGACTAGGCATCCCTGGCGAAGATGAAATGTACGGACGTGGCGTTAGCTCATGTGGTACTTGCGATGGTTTCTTCTTCCGTGACAAAGTAGTAGCTGTAGCTGGTGGTGGAGACACAGCAGTTGAAGATGCTCTACTTCTTACACATTATGCTGAAAAAGTTTATTTATTAGTTCGTGGGGATAAACTTAAAGCCTCTGGTCCAGAAGCGCGAGAAGTATTGACACATCCTGATATTGAAATCCACTGGAACACAAGTGTACATGAAGTTCTTACTAACGAAAACAAAGAAAACGTTGTTGGTATTAAAGTTCGTGATAACGGCGAAGACAAAGAAATTGCTCTTGATGGTTTATTCGTTGCCATTGGCTCTGACCCTGCTACAAGCTTCTTAGAAGGCACAGGAGTTGCCCTAGACAGCGAGCGTTACATTCTTGTTGATGGAGCGTCTACGGCTGTCCTAGGCGTAGATACAGGTGTTTTTGCGGCAGGTGACGTTGCAGATAAGATTTACCGTCAAGCTATTACATCTGCGGGTAAAGCAGCACAAGCAGCACTTGAAGCTCGCTCATATTTGAACTCCTACTAAAGGCATCAAAAACGAGGTAGAAATTTTTTCTGTTGTATTATATAAAGTAATAACGCTCTAAAAATTAAGGATATACTTGTTATGAGTAAAATTAAACCACTGGTAATGTCTTTTGCGAGTTTAGATGAGCTAGAAAAAGCTAAAGCTGATTATGATTTCATTGGACGTGAAGTTGAAGTTGACAGAAAAGGACTTCGCTTAACCGTTCTTACAGTACCTAAAAAGTATAAAAAGAAATCTGATAGAGAAGCCAAAGTACGCTCTCGCAAAGAAACAGACAGTTACGAAGATTACGGTTATTAAACCAAAAATAAGTAACAGCCCGCCTCAAAAGTCGCGGGCTGTTACTTATTTTAATGATATAATACTGAAAGAACTATAAAGGAATATTAACCAAGAATGAATTTGAATTCACTAATCGAAAAAGCTTTTCTTTGCAGCTTATTCGTAGATAGCACTCTCTTACCAACTGTTACAGAAATTCTTGAAGCAGAAAGCTTCTTAGAGCCACGTAACGAACTTATCTATCGCACAATAGCTTCTCTTTATGAGCAAGGCCATGATGCCAGCGTTACATCCGTAGCCGCTAATTTAAATAAAGAAGGTTTGCTAGAAAACGCCGGAGGCATTAGCTACCTAAGAGAAATTGTTATTCCTACAGAAATGCATGCAATGGGTGCTGACCCTATTGGAATGGCTGAGATCATCAAAGAAGAAGCTAAACGTAGAGATTTGCGTTTAGCTGGTGAACAAATTACAAACAAATCTGTTGAACGAAATGGTACAAGTGCAGATGATGTACTTGCAATTGCAGAACAAGCCATTCTAGAAATTTCTAACAAAGATGCCGCGTCAACAACTAGCGCATCTTTAACTGATTTACTTCCTGATGCTTTAGAAGAACTAAGAACAGCTAAAGAACGTGCAGAGAACGCTACAGCCGGTATTCCAACTGGTTTACCAGAACTAGATGAAATGACAAACGGTTTCAAAGCCGGTCAAATGATTATTATTGCTGCTAGACCAGCTATTGGTAAATCTACTTTAGCTGTAGACTTTGCTCGCAGTGCTGCTTTCCTTGCTGGCAAAACAGTTCTATTCTTTTCACTTGAAATGGCAAAAATGGAACTAGTTAACCGTATCATTTCAGCGGAAGCTCGTGTAGAAACATCTAAAATGAAAAAAGGTGAACTAGACGAAAATGACTGGATGAACATTGAGGAAGCTAAAAGTAGACTTCAAAATGGTACATTTATTATTGATGATCAACCCAAAACAGGTTTAAGTAGAATTCGTTCCGTAGCAACAAGACAAAAATACAAGCCAGAAGGTTTAGATATGATTGTTATTGACTACCTTGGTCTAATGGAGACACCATCAACTGGACGTTCATCTGACAGCCGTCAAACAGACATTAGTTCTTTATCTCGTGGCATTAAGTTGCTTGCAAAAGAACTAGAAGTACCAATTATTATTCTTTCTCAGCTTAACCGTAAATCAGAAGAAAGAACAGACGGTAAGCCTATGCTTTCAGACCTAAGAGAATCAGGTTCTTTGGAACAAGACGCTGACATGGTATTCCTTATCCACCGACCAGAAGCTGTTGACGAAAACAACAGACCTGGCGAAACCGATTTGATTGTAGCAAAACATCGTGGAGGTCCAAAAGGAACAGTTCCTCTTACCTCAATGCTTTCTTATTGTAAGTTTGTGCCTGGTCAAGGTGTTTACGAAAGAGAACCAGAATTCTTGCCTGTAGAAGGCGAAAAGGCAGTGTTTGCAACAACAGAGGATGAAGTTCCTTGGTAACTTTCAGCTTTATAGCCGATATTCTAGTAGACTAAAGGAAGGTAACTCATGGTACTTGACCCATTTGTAGCTCTAGGTATTGTTGCAGTTTTCATTATAGGTTTATGTGTAGTAGGCGTTGTAGTCTACAAAGTAGTTAGCGGTAACATCAAAAAAGAATCCAAAACATCGATGCCATTAGGTAGTGACAGCACTACCACAGCATCTATGTTACAAGACAAGTATAGGTCAGAACGAGACAGTGGCGAATTCAAACGAAACATCTAACTTTACAGGCATCTGGAACAGAGAAGAAAACTCTGACAAGATAAATGAGGTTGCTAATAAACTAGGAGAAGAACAAACTCCTCTTGGTGCAGTAAACTTCAATAAGAAAAACAAAACATGGGGTGTATCAAGCGCTCTGCTTACCTTTGCTGCCTTCCTTGGACTTCAAGTAGTATTAGCAATTGGTTTAATCGTTGCTGTTGGTCCGTACAACACAATGGAAGCATTAACTAACCCTGCATTCTTATTACTTTCTTCTCTATCCATGTATGTTGTATGGATTGGTGGCATGTATCTTGTCACCAAATTCAGAGGACAAAACAGTTTCAAGCTAGACTTTAAAGTTTGGTTTAAGAAGTGGGACGTTTTCATTGGTTTAGGTATTGCAGCAGGTCTATATGGTGTAGTTCTTCTCAGCCAATGGCTTTTAGGTGACGTACTCGGTGTTGACTTAACTGGTTCTGATAACGGAGCAACATTCACTAACTTAGAAGGTGTTTGGTTCCTTATTCTTGGTATTGGTGTAGCTTCCATTCTTGGCCCAATCAGCGAAGAATTATTCTTCCGTGGGTTTATCCTTAATGCTATTATCAAAACTGCTGATAACCAATCAGAAAAGATTAAAGAACAAAAGCTTGACGAATATGAAGCACCTGTTCTTATCAAGTTCAACCGTTTAGTTCAAAAATTTAAAGTACCTTTGGCTGTAATTGTTTCATCTATTGTTTTCGGTTTGATGCATTTCCAAGGCGTCGACACATTTGGCCAATGGTATGTTGTTATTGTTACTGGAACTCTAGGTCTAGTATTCGGTATTGCAGCGGTTAAATTCAAGCGTATTGGTCCTGGTATTTTTGCCCACATGTTCTACAACGGGGCAACCTTACTTTTGGCAGTCTTTTTAAGCTAAAAGTAGTGTTCATGGTATAATTAAATTACCTATAAGTATTGGAATTATATATTGAGTAACAGCGCTTTTGGCTTAACTACAACTGATAGCACATCTAAAACAATTGCTGTAGTAGCAAAAAATAACGAAAACCTAGTATCTGTTGTAGGCCGTATGGTTTACATGGATGCAACTGTAGACGGTGACCTATATCGTTCTATTGGAACAATTACTGACATTAAAACAGTCAACCCTGGTTTCACTATTCAATATGAAGCTATAGCAGCAAAAAATCTTAATCCACCACCAAGTGCTGATTTAAGAAAGCTTATATTTAATATTCAAGCTACTTTCCGTAAAGGTCACCAATCTGGCGTATGGGAAAAATATAGCTCTGCTTTGCCTACCTCGCCTTCAACAATGTCACCTGTAGAATTTCTTACAGAAGATATTGTTAAAGAAATGACCGCAGCGGAAGTTTACCCAACTGTAGGATACTTCCGTGGCATGGGAACGGCCCCACAGCCTCTTATGGTACCTGACTTTGGTGGAAGTACAGGTTCATCCCACTCTGCCGTTATTGGCCGTTCAGGGTCTGGTAAGACCGCTTTCTACACTTACGTTCTCTCTACCTTTATGAAGCATGAACACCATGCTATTTTAGTTATTGACCCACAAGGACAATGGTCTAACGAAAATGGTATGGTTATGTCTGCACAAAACTTTGCAAAAGGTTTAGGTAGACAAGTAAGCGTTCTACGAGTTTCAGAAGATATCAAACTTCCTATGAATGAAGATATTTTCACTCGTATGCTTAGCAAGCTTCGCCTTTGGAGTAAATTCCGTAGAATGGGTTCCGAGAACTTAGAAGCATTCTCTGATGCTGTGGCTTCTCGTATTGCCCGCAAAAGAGATTTTGATGCTGACCCACGTGAACTTCTTTCTAAAGTGTTCTCTGAAATCGCTCATTCTGAATCTGCGTTATCTCGCATCTACACAAAAGGTGACAGACGTGATGATTTCCGTCGTGACCTTTTGTTACTTGCCGGAGAGCCTATCATTGACCCTGAAACTAATGAACAAGAAATTTTATCTGTAGAAGACCAAGAAGATGTAGAAGAAAACTGGAATAATATTCTTTCAATTTTCCGTCCTCTTATTAGTTTGTTTTCTTCTAAAAACATTAGTGGTCAAAAGCGTCGTGCATTAGGTGGAGAACATGGCTTCTTACGTGACGTATTCCAAATTCGTTCGCCACAATCAGGCCCTGCTCCTTATGTTGTTCTAGACATGTCTCCAAGTGTTGAATTACATGCTAAAGCTGAACTCATGGGCAATGTTGATGTTAACTTGAACATGCAAAAAATTCTTGATAATCAAGACGTTAAAGCTTTGATTTTAATGATGCTTCTTGATGAAATGAAAAGAGCATCAGAAGTTGCTTTCGCTAAAGGTGGAGGTAACCTTAACACTCAAATCGTATTTGACGAAGCATGGCGTTTTGCCCCAGAAGGTAAAGCAACACCTGAAATTGAAGAACTAGCGTCTATGCTAGAAGGTTTTGCTTTGGACACGCGTAAGTTTGGTATTGGTTGGACTTACATTTTGCAATCTCCTGCTGACCTCAAATATGGTATTTGGAAACAGCTTACATATGTATATGTAGGTTATGGACTTGTTGGAGAAGATATTAAACGTCTAGAGGCTCTAACTGACGACTCTAAGCAGTTAGATTTATATAGACAATTCATTCCTCCAAAATCTACAGGTATCTACCCATTCATGTTAATGGGTCCTATCTCGCCTATTATCTTTACTACTGCACCAGCATTCGTAAATGTATTCAATAACAACCAAGATTTCCTACATTACAACAATGAATGGATTAAGAAAATAACTGGTGCTCGCAATTTACCTAGTTTGACATTAGAATACTTAACTCAATCTTTAGTTAAAAAAGAAAAGCATGTTATTAAAGAAGGTAAAGAACCTGTCAGCTTCAAAGTAGGTAAAGATGCTAAAAGTCAGAAAGTTCAACCTCAAACAACTATTATCAAAAAGCCTGTTGTTGAAGAAACAAAGTTTGATGATGGTCTAGATGATATGCCATTCTAATTACCGTATTAATGTACAAAACGTGTTTATTAAAAATAAAAAAGTTAGAGATAAATAGTTATGAAAACAAAAACTACACGAGATTTTTTGAATGATGTTGCTGCTGAGGATAGTTCTTTTAGTCCCGAAGACAATTTGTTACGTCTAGTTGAAGCAGACCGCACAGTTGGTGCGCTATCAAGTGTGCTTAACTTTATTATTACAGATGCTTTCAGCTTAACCGCAGAAGAATCCATTTGGATTAGTCGATTATTGAATAATGCTTTGGAACCTTTGAAAGAAATTATTCCTTCTGCTACTTTGGGTGCTGTAAGACAAGAAATGACTAATAGCGCATACAGTATTAGAATGTTTGAGCGTTCCATGCAACCTGAGTTTGCTGTTGGCGCAACTAACAGTACGCAAAGTTTTGCTAAGGATGTTAAGTATGCTTCTGCTTCTGAATGGACAGAAGGTATTTGTCAAATAGTGTTAGCAAGTTATCCAAATGTTCGCCCAGCTATTTCCTCTCGTATAATTGGTTCAGTACACGGTATCTTTACTGAATTAGGTGTTGGTGAAGACCCCAAGCAATCTCGTTCCTCAGCTTATCTACCAAACTCAATTAGATTTATCCTTCGCGCAGATGAAGATTAAATCTTAACAAAAAATATCCCCTCTACTTAGAACAAGTAGAGGGGATATTTTTTGTTAAACTAATTATCAGGGTTTTCGTTAGCTAACTTAATTGTTGTTTTTCTTATATTACTTAGTATCACAGGAACTTCAATTTCTGTATCTTCAGATACTACATTTAGCAAAGAAAACGATAATGCCATTAGACCTAGTTTGATAACTTCTGGATCTAATGTTTCATCCATTAAATCTGCAAGAGAACCATCACCATGCATTTTTGACTCGTAATAATTAACACCAGCAATACAAGCATCTAAGAAATCTTCCATAGACATTATATTTTTGTTTTTGTCATTCATTATGTTCTATAACCTTTTAACATACCGGCTGCTTCATATGAAGAAGTGACATTATTCAAAATGTGATTTTTCAAAATACTAATAGCAACTGAAACTTGTTTAGCTCCACGGTCAGCATGGAATTGGGACCAAGGTTCCTGAATAGAATCATCTACAATGTCTTGGTCAACAATTTGGATTAGCTGACGAGCTTTTTCTTCTGGTGTTTCTTTGTTGTCACCACTATGGTATAAGAATTCAATCTTAATTACAGGTGAATGTTCATGCCATATAGAAGGTTTGAAATAGGTTGCCCATAACAATCCTTCTTCTGTGGTTTCTTGTCCAAGCCTTCTTAGCAATCCTGCTTTGTCATTAACTAATTTGGATAAAGCAGATTTGTTACTACTTTTGTCACCAAAGTCATCAAAAGTTATAGTTTTAGATAAAGAAGAAACTAAACCAGGGTTAGACTCAATATTTCTTGGCGTAAAGAACTCGCCAGGATTTAATACCCTAGAAGCAAACATTCTATCAGTAATACCTAAGTCTTTTAAGTTGTATTCTGATAGCATATGGTTAATATAGTAAACAGAGCTATCACTTTTAGGTACTGCAATAATTAGATTATCTTTCGTTCTAGAAGGATAAAGAATTTCTTTCATAGCTTTTGCTAATAATCCATCTTTATCATATTCTGCATATTCTAAAATAGCATTAGACACTCTAGGGTCTTTATCAAGTAACGCATATAGTACAGATGAGATATTACCTAAGTAAGCTCCATCAATAATACGAATGTCAGCTTTTGTTTCTGCTAAAATTCTAAGTTCTAGCAAAGCTCTGATTGACTTTTCTATTTTATCGTTACTTGATGTGTGAGATATAATAGTAGAATATACTTCTGAGGGAATTTCGTCTTCCGAAGCATACAATCTTCTAGAATTAATACCTTCACCTAAAGTAGCACCTGAAACAATTAAGTCACCACCAGCTAACTTTTCACTGGCGTTACCACCGTCAATTGCTACCATTGAAAGGTTTGGGTCAAGTTCTTTACGTTCGAAAGAACGAATTAGCTTACCATCATGTCGTATATCTTCTGCAACTTTCTGCAAAGCACGACTAGGCTCGGCAATATTGCGGGTATACTCTTCTGAGATACCCGCAATATTGCCGAGCGCAATGTCAGTTATTGAAGTCATAAACCTTGTTTAGAAATCGCTGTCTTCGTCTTCGATAACATCTAAGTCTGCTAATTCAGCAGCTTCTTTAGATGCTTTATCCTTTGGTGGTTGAACGATAGCAAGAATTTTGTTTTCAATTTCGATTGCTAGTTCTTTGTCTTCACGTAGTTTAGCTCTAGTTTTTTCTTTACCTTGGCCTAATTGTTCGCCATTGTAAGAGAACCATGCTCCACCTTTTTTGATAATACCGTGGTCTACACCAAGGTCAATAATGTCACCCTCACGAGAGAAACCTTCTAGACCAGGTGTGAAGATAATATCAAATTCTGCTTGCTTGAATGGTGGTGCAACCTTGTTCTTGATAACCTTAACACGTGTTTTTGCACCAACAACGTCAGTACCTTCTTTAATCTGTTCAATACGACGGATATCCATACGTACAGAAGCATAGAACTTAAGTGCTTTACCACCAGTAGTTGTTTCGGGAGAACCGAACATAACACCGATTTTGTCACGAAGTTGGTTAATGAAGATAACGGTTGTTTTGGTTTGGTTAACTGCACCAGTGATTTTACGAAGAGCTTGTGACATCATACGTGCTTGAACACCCATCATGCTGTCACCGATTTCACCATCAAGTTCTTTTTGAGGGGTCAAAGCTGCAACGGAGTCGACTACTACGATATCAACTGCACCTGAACGAACCAAAGATTCGGTAATGTCAAGAGCTTGTTCACCGCTTGAAGGCTGTGAAATTAGTAGGTTTTCAACGTCTACACCAACTTTTGCAGCCCATTCTGGGTCTAGAGCGTGTTCCGCGTCAACGAAGGCAGCAATTCCACCATCACGTTGTACAGCAGCAATAGCTTCTAAACAAAGAAGTGTTTTACCAGATGATTCTGGTCCGTAGATTTCAACGATACGGCCTTTTGGAAGACCTCCGACACCTAAAGCAATGTCTAATTTAAGAGAACCAGTTGAAATAGCTTCAATGTTCATTTCTGGCTTGTCGCCAAGTCTCATTACGGTATTTTTACCGTGTTTTTTGTCAATCTGGCCTAACACACTCTCTAGTGCTTTTAAGCGATCTTCTGCTACTGACATTCGTTATATATTCCTATTCCTTGATTTACTCTAAGTTTGTTTGTACTTCTATTTTACCATTTACATTAAAACTACCTCAGTTTTTATGATTGGTTTAATGCAATTAAAGATAAATATATCAGACTATCTATATCTACCGGTGTTTTATTTAAAACTGATATTACAAGGCATAAAACGACGGTGAAATCTCCTTTGATGATAAAATTGAAGATGTATTCAAAGAAAGAAGTATTTTGTCAAACGACCCTAACAACACATTAGAATCACCTGTTGAACTATTAACTGAGATTATCAAACTAAAATCCGGTGGTGAAACAAGAACCCAGCAGGTAACAGCCGTAGAAGAAATTGGTCTATCTATTGCTAATGAAACTAACCTATTAATCGAAGCTCCAACAGGATCAGGTAAAACAATCAGTTACCTTATTCCTGTTATTTTCCATGGGTCTAAAGCTGTGATTTCTACTGCAACAAAGCAACTTTCAGAACAAATCACTGAAATTGATATTCCTTTCTTACAGAACGCTATCAAACAGGTTGCACCTGACAAAAAGTTCAGTGCCGCCTTACTTAAAGGTAGAGACAACTACTACTGCTTAGCTAAAGCTGATGACCAATCAAAGCTTGGAAAACAAGCAGAAGCTCTTTTTGAAGTAGACGAGTTCATTCCAACTGGTTCCAAAACCTCAGCTAAAGCTAAGGAAATGGGTGCAGAAATGAAACGCCTAGAAACATGGGCTGACAAAACAAAAACAGGTGATAGGTCAGAAGCACCTGCTGTATCTGACATGGTATGGAGACAGTATTCTTCTTCTACAACAGAATGCCCCGGACGCAAAGTGTGCCCATTTGGAGAATCATGTTTTGCCGAATTCGCTCGTGAGAAAGCACGCAAAGCTGACGTTGTAATCACAAATCATGCTGTTGTTGCTCACGACTTGCAAGCAGATGAAAGTTCAATGCTTGGAGAACGCGACCTCTTCGTATTTGACGAGTTACACGAACTTGATAGCTACCTATCTTCTGCATGGGGAACAAGACTTACCGCTAAAATGGTAAAAGATGCTCACAAAGTATTCAAGCAGCTTCCTGACCTAAAAGAAGAATACATCAACGAAATTGAAGTTCTTGGTAAGAAATTCAATGGAGTATGTGACACTATTCCAGAAGGCGTAATTGAAGGAACACCAGCCTTATTAGGCACCTTAGCTTCCCGCTTATATGCAGTAAGCGCCAAAATTGTCATGCAAGCAGCTAAAATTGCTAAAGATGAAGCAGAAAGAGAAGGAAACCGTAAAGTTGCTTCCATTGTTGTCAAAAAAGCAACAGAAATCATGGATTCTTCTCAACTAATCTTAGACGATGGTCCAAGTACAGTACGTTGGATTACCGAAACCGAAAAAGAAAAAGCTATTAACGCTGCTCCTTTACGTGTTGGACCTCAACTACAACAAGCTTTAGAGAACCGTAATGCACATATGGTTGGTACAAGTGCAACCATTCGTGTAAATGGTGACTTTGCTATTCCTGTGCATAATCTTGACTTGACTACACCTACAACAGAGTACAAAACTGTTGCATTGGACAGTCCTTTTAACTACCGTAAACAAGCCATTATGTATATCCCTCATCAAGATGACTTCCCAGCACCTGTAGGGGCTGACCGTAAAGAGCACACTGATGCTGTTAAAAAGGAAGTTGCTGATTTAGTTCAGGCTTCTGATGGTAGAGCTTTATGCTTATACACTACAAGCTTTGCTGCGCGTGAAAATGGTGAATACTTACGTAAGAAGTTCCCAAAGATGAATATTCTTATTCAAGGTGAAGCACCTGCGCCTCAACTTATTGAAGAATTCAAAAAAGATGAACGTAGTGTTCTTGTTGCGACAATGGGTATGTGGCACGGTCTTGATATTCAAGGTCCAGCTTGTTCACTTGTTATCATGGACAAAATTCCTTTCAAGCCTATGAATGACCCTCTTTCCGTTTCTAGACAAAAATGGGCAGAAGAAAATGGCCGTAACGGTTTCATGGATGTTTATGTAGCAGAAGCAAACGTTATGTTGGCACAGGGTGCTGGACGTTTAATTCGTTCAATGAGCGATAAGGGTGTTGTAGCAATTCTTGATACACGTTTAAGTTCCAAGCCTTATGGTCGTTCTATGCTTAAATCATTGCCACCTATGGTTGTTTTCCAAGACAAAACCAAAGTTATGTCTGCTTTGAAGCGTTTAGCTGAAACTTTGAACAAAAGTTAACAGATTTATTTTGCAAATTAGCCCTACTGCCGATAAATAAAGAAGTTAATAGTTTAGTAGGAGGAGCCTACCTTTATGGGTCGTCGTGATTTTCAAAGCACAGTTGCTGACGCACTGCCTCGTGTAATTAAAGAACAAGCTAAGTTTAGTGTTGGTTCTATTAAGTTCACGAAAAAAGATAAGAAAACAATTGGTAAGGTTTACCTACGTGCCGGAGCAATATATGGAATTGAGTTAACCACTTATTCTCCAAGTATTGTTAGTCGTATTGTGACCAACGAATATATTTCTGAGAAAAATCGTTCACAGGTTATCAATAAATATGAAAGTAACCTTAAAGATACCTCTGTTGTAGAATTTGTATTGAAATATCAAATTTTTCCAGAGAAACCTTTAATGTCATATATTAAAGATTACTTCTTTGACGCTTTTGATGAATTATATCAATGGGAAGAAGTAAATGTGGAATGGCGTCCAAACGAGGAACCATCACCATCTGTTCTTAAAGTACCTAATTCTAGCCCTGATGAAATTATTGAGAAGCTTCAATTACGTGAAAAGTTCTTACGTGAAAATATTTCACAAGAATGGAGCATCCATCCACGTGATTTAGATGACGTTGGTTATGTAAAAAACTTTGATTACGAAGACCCTGATTACACAAACTACTTGTTACTTTCTTTTGCAGATGAAACCAGCTTAACTATTGGTCAAGTTGCAGATTATTTAGGTCTTTCCCGCTTTAACACTAAACTTGCCTTGTTTAAATTATGGCAGGCTGGTGCAATTGATGTTCTGCACCCTTCTGGAATTAGATATTCCAACAGGTCAGAAGAGGAAATTCAAAAAGCTCAACAAGAAGATGTTCGTAAAGTAGAACCAGTTGTTGAAGAAACAATTTCTGTAGAAGCAACTCGTGAAGAAGAACCAGAAGTTGAAGTTCCTGAAATAGAGGAATTTGAAACACCTGATGAATTAGAAGATACTCTTGCTGAACCAACACCTGTCATTGAGACACCTGACTATGATATTCCAGTTGTTCCTTTGACTTCATACCCAAGTGAATACGTTGCACCTGAGCCTTCTAAAACTGATTTACCAGATTTTAATGAAACATACCAAGACGACTATTCAGCACCTGAATTAATACAACCAAATATCGAGGAAGAAATGTCAGATACAGCACCTGTTGGAACAGCATCACGTCTACGTTCTATTGCTGAACAACTCAAACGTGAACTTAATCTATTGAAACAAGGAATTCAGGATGCTCAGAGCATTGTTTCAGATAAAAAACAGAATATAGCTACCTTACATTCCGAAAGAGCCATATTAGTTACTAAATTGAAAGAACTAGACGGTAGGATTACAGAAGAAAACAACTCTGTCGCTGTAGCTCAAGAAGAAGTCAACCGTCTTCAAGCTGAGTATGATGACGGCATACAGCTATTAAACTAATAGCTGTTCACCAATAAGAGGATTAATGGCCCAGGCTACTAACACAAATGTGGAAAATGTTGAAGACGGTCCAGAGTATGGACTCAACAAGTTCCCTGTAGCGCTTCTAATTTTGTTAGCTTCACCGCTAACAGTTATAAGCGCTATTTCAACGTACCTAATTTTCGCTAAAGGTAGAGTAAAGCTTTCTGTAATTGCTTGGTTTGGGTTAGTTCCTTATTTAGTTATTCTTGCTTTTTTCTGGCAAGACGTTTTAGCTAGATTTATTGCTTCTTGGACATATACTATTCCAGGTATGATTTCGCAAGAAATTCCCTTGGAAATTGGATTGTTTGACGTATTTACGCAGCAAGCATTACTTTCATTACCAATTGGTGTTATTGTTGGTTTAATCTACTCTGCTTATAAATGGAGTACAAGACCAGTTTGGATTGAAACAGAGTTCCGTTTAACCCCAATTGAATGGCTTAAACGCAAAAAGAACATCAAAGATATAAGAACTGACAAAAATAGCTCTTATGACGGTATGACAATTGGTATTGATGACCGTGGTGAAAGAATTATCCAATCTTATAAGGAAAGTGTTGGACATACACTAGTTTTCGGTGCCGTTGGTGCAGGTAAAACAGTAACTATCCTTGGGCGTGTACGTGATGCTGTCCGTGTAGGCCAAGGTGTTGTCGTAATTGACCTTAAAGGTGGAGAAGATTTGCCTTTAGCTATGGCCAAACTGGCTAAACGTCATGACCGACCTTTCCGCCATTGGTTATTCCAACCTCTTTCAGAAGAATATACTGCACCTGCCTTAAATGGTGCAGCCTTTTATGACCCAGTTGGACGTGGAGAAGCTACAAGACGTAAAGATTTACTTATTGAAGCACGTACATGGTCAGAAGAATACTATAAAAATGAAGCAAGCTTCTACTTGCAACTAGTTATGTCTGTAATTGTTGCTAATCCTAAAAAGGGTATTTCAACACTATCTGATGTAACAGAACTTCTAGACCCATTAAAACTTTACGAACGCGCTGTACCTCTTGCCGGTAACCCTGTATATGCAGATTTAGTAAGAGATATTGAAGCAATGACAACTACCAAAATGGAAGCTGGTAGAAAATCAGCTATTTCTAGCTTAAATTCACAATTTGGTCTTCTACTTAACTCAATTGCTGGCCCTTGGTTACAAAAAGACCCTAGCGGACAGAATGATATTGACTTATTCCGTGCAGCGCACGAAGGTGAAATCGTCGTTTTCTCTCTTGACTCAAGCAACTACGGTGCACAAGCTGCATTAATTGCTAACTTAATCATTCAAGACTTGAAAACTGTTTCTTCTGAACTTAGAAGAAAACCAATTGATAAGCCATTCCAAGTTATTATTGACGAGTTTTCAGCTATTGGTTCAGAAAACATCGTAGGTTTAGTCAACAAATCTCGTGATGCCAACATGCCTGTAACGCTTACCACTCAGACCCTAGCCGACTTACGTAAGTTCTCTCCAACATTACAAGACCAACTTCTTGGTATCGTAAACTCATTCATTATTCACCGTGCAAACAAAATTGATGATGCAGAAGAACTTGCTGGTTTAGGTGGAAAGGTTATCAAAAAGCGCTTCAATGAAAAGGTAGTTTATCGAACTGGTTTATTCAGTAGAGGCGCAGCAGTAGGTGAAGGAAGCATTGAAGACGTAGAAGCTTACGCTATTGACCCTACGGAAGTGCAAAGCTTATCAACTGGTGAATTCTACTACATTAATAAAAACCCTATGCGTATTGTTCATGGTGTTTGTATTCGTGAAGAAATTGATGAAGAAGATGACACAATTGAAAGAGTTAATTTTGTTCCAACGCCTGCTGTAATTCCGGATGCTCCTGTCGCTACTTCCATACCAATGGTCGCTGGTCAAGTATCAACCCCTCCTATTGGTGGAGAATTTAGCTTACCTATCAAACCAATTATTAATTCTAACGATAAGTTAGAAACGCCTTCAAGTGGTATTGAAAGCAAACCTGCTGACCGTAATCGTCTTCGTAACATTATGAACCAAGACCCTGATGAGTTCTCTCCTAAAGATGTAAATAGAGATACTTATGAGAACAAGTTGATGCCTCCTAGAGTTGCACCACCTTTAGCTAGAACACCTGATAAAGTAGTAGCTTCTAAACCTGTGTTACCTGGCCCTTTGCCAAGTCTTCCTAAAGCCCCTGTCAAGGTTCCAAATAACACAGACAATAAACCTTCTGGGTTACCTACTTTACCCCCTAGAAAAGGCCCTAGTAGCTTGCCAGTCCTAGTTCCTAGCTTACCAACAGTACCAAAACCTAACACTAATACTTCTCAACCTGCTAATACTAAAGATGAATTTGATTTCTAAAATGAAAACAAAAATATCAAATAAGTATAGAGAAGCCGATAGAAAAATCAGGAGTTTTTAATAATATGGATTTTAGTTCACCAAACAATAATGGCCAAAACAAGCCAGGTTTCCCAGGCTTACCTACCCCACCAGGTAAGCCTACCCAAGGTCTGCCTAAACCACCATCTAGTGTAGGTAAACCTTTACCTCAACCCCCAGCAACAACGGGGCTTCCTAGGTTGCCTCAATCACCTGTAGAACAGGTATCCCCTCAGAGGGTTCAGCCTACCTACAATCCTATTGTAGAACAACCACAGCCACAACAAGAGTACCAAAACCCTAATCCTCCTCTTAACAATAACTATAATTTTGGTCAAGAGGAAAATACTAACGATGATTTTGAAACTCCTACAGAGAAAAAAGGTCGCGGCGGGGTCAAAAGAAACAGTGGTGTGCGCGGAAAAACTCCTTCGCGTCCAGCCAAAAAAGAACAAGAAAAGAAGCCTTCCGCTTATGCAGGTAAACGTAAGAATGTAATTCTTGCTCGTGTAGTTGTCTTTGGTATTGTTGGTGCACTAATGCTAGGTGGAATTGTATCTTTCTTGCCTAAAGCATCCGGCTTAACAGCTAGTGATGGTCCACTAATTCTTTCTAAAGTAAGAGAAAACCTAAACGTAACAGATTTCCCTCGTACACAAGGTGAAGGTGTGGCTCTTAGCTTCACAAAAACTTACCTTACATATGACCCAGCAACAAGAACTGAACGTAATACTGCTTTAAAAGCTTTTGCACCTGATGATGTTATTACTAAAATAGATTCACGTCCTGCTACAGCTAAAGAAATAGCACAAGCACAAAGTGAGACAGCAACAGTAAGCGAAGATGACACAGAAAGCTTAGAATTAGGCTCAGGAGAAGCAACTTCTAGTGTTCAAAACGTTACAGAAGGTCCATATCTCGTTGGTAGTGAAATGTTCAAAGGTGGAAACGCAGCTTTAATCACTACAATGACTAAAGTAAATAACTCTAATTGGATTTATTTAGAAATTCCTATGTATTATGACGACAAAACTGGCGCGATGTCAGTTTCAGGCTCATTAACATTTGGTTCACCTGTAACAAGTGCAACAGTACCTGCTCGTGAGAATTCATCTAACTGGACTAATGACCGTGAAGTTGAAGATGCATTCAAGTCTGATGCTGCAAACTACCTTAAAGCATGGACAGAATCTGATACTGCTGGACTTGAACGTTACCTTGTTAAAGATAACGGTAAAGTAAGTGCAACCCCAGAAGCACAAGCTGGTTTAGGTGGAACAGTTAAATTTGTTGCAATGAACTCTCTAGCTGTTGAAAGCAAAGAGAAGCCAGAGGCTGGGGCACCTGCATCAGCCACTGCTGACTTCCAGACAAGAGAAGCAGAAGTAACTGTAACAATGCTAGAACCATCTAGCAACCTTGCTTACACTGTCACCTACCGACTTGTCCTTAAATATGTTAACCAAGACTGGTTCGTAGAAGATATTAAGAATGTTTCAGCGTTACTTGACCGTGACCAAATCATTCAAGAAAAAGCAACAGATAATTCTACAGAAGAACCAGAAGAAAATTAATTTTCCGAAAAAAGTCTTCCGATAGCATCTATGACAAATTCACCCGTTATTTATAAAGTAACAAGCCCTCTAAATTAAAGGAAAAACAATATGTTGGCACTAATCAACGACCTATTGCTTGCTAACGCAGCCGAACAAATTGTTCGTACAGTGCAAGCATATGTTGGTCCTGTATTCTTACTTCTAATCGGTATCGTAGCACTTACGTTCCTATTCCGTCGTGAAGTAATGCAATTCGTAATCTTCTTAATCATTGCTATTTTGATTGCTATTCTATTCTACGCACCTGGTGTCGTAAAAGCGATTGCGGAAGCATTCACTGGTGAAACAGGACTAGACAATGGAAGCTCAGGTTGGTAAACCTGAAAACTATCTAGCAAAGATATAAAAACCGCAAGGGGCCAAGCTTAGCTTGGCCCCTTTACGTATGCCGATAGAAAATACATTATGGAAATCAAAAACTATACCTCATTCTGGAGTTTAGAAAGAAAAGTTTACTCTTTCTACGACGTTCAATTACCTATTCCATTGTCATTACGTGTTTTAGCCGTATTCGTAGGAACAGGAATTCCATGGTGGCTAGTAGTTGCTTTATTACAAGTTCCATTCGGACCTCCATGGTATTTAGTATACGTAATACCACCAGGCGTTTTAGCATGGGTCAGTAATAAGCCCATCTTTGAAGGTAAAACCTTGTTTGAATACTTAAAAACAAGAGCCGGTCACCTTCTAGAAAATCGTTCTTACAAACGTTTAGAGCCTGATTTGAATAAATACGAAGAAGACTTAGAAATTGAACAAAACGTCATCACAAAAGAACCTTTAAATCCCTCACCTTTTAAATAATTAGCAACAAACTCAAAGACACTTGGAGGCGTCTTAATGTCAACTATCATCCCCGGACGAACAGAACTACCTATTTCAGGAATTCAAGGTAACTTAACTTTTTCCTTAAATGAAGTTTGGGCATGGTACATCTTACCGATTCCAGAACACGAATATGGCGTTTATCCAGAAGAAGCTGGTTTGCCTAAATATTTCCGTGAAAACTTAATTCGTTTACGTAAACAAGCTAAAAAAGATGAGCTTAAATTACATCTGCTTGTGTCCACACCACAAGCAGGTCAACCTCCAATTGTTACTGTAGGTATTAAACTAGGCGAAAGAGAAGAACGTGGTTCTAAACTATTACCTAATAGTTTTGATAAACTAGTTAACTTAATCGCTGACGCGCCTCTAAATGATTACATTTCAGACAAAGAACTTAACTTTTGGTTAAGTAAGTCACGACCATACGATAATTTCTTTGGAAACACAGTTGGTTTCAAATTAACTGACCCTAACCAGCTTGCATACATGGTACGTAAGCGTTTCTACCCAGCAATGTCAATTCCACGACTTTTGCCTAAAGCGGAAGATAAAGGGCAATGGGGAGAATCTAATATTTCTGAGCTTGCAAAAGCAACAATTGTTCCTTACCCAAAGTATTTAGCAATTACCCAAAATATTGGTGAAGAATTAATTACTGGATACCGCAGTGGTGTAGAAATCATTAAATACAATGAGGACTCGCAATATCCAGAATTTGAAACATGGTTACCTTATGTACCTGCTTTCCCATTCATAGTTGACTTCTCTGTACGTTTTAGTGTTACAGAAGATGGTATAACCAATATTGCTACACGTATCAGTATTGAAGCTGGTTCTACAGAAGAACTAATTGAACGTACCGATGACATTATTAACCATTATGATGAAAACGATATGTATGCCGTATGGAGCACTGGCGACCAAGTAGCCTTACTGAACGAAAACATTCCAAATGGTAAAAATGTTGATGCAGATAAAAGAGTTAAAAACAGCGAATTATCCATTTCACATATTTTTGACAATATTACATTCTCAAAAACTGATGTATACGCTTGGGTAAAACTTCCTTTAGTTCAATTTGAGTTCCTTGATGACATTAGCAAAGAACGTCTGTCTTATGACCTAGACGTTGCTTTAGCGAGCCTAATCGTATCAGAAGAAAAAGCTGTAGAATGTCATTTAATTCTACAAGGTTCACCTTTTGATGCGCGTTCTTGGATTCAAGTATTAAATAGCAAAATTGAAAGCGACAGACCATTACCTTATAACCGTGAGTTCTTAACTGACATGTATCAACATGTTGCAGATAGCGACTTCCGTAACCGCATTGTGCTATTAGGTATCAACATTGGTAGAAGAACAGCTTACTCACCTAATAAAAGCGTTTCACCTACCCTTGTAGAGAGCGTACTTAACATTATTCCACCTATTGTTACTGATGATGTTTCAGAACAAGAACTAGAATATTGGAAAGTACCTGCACGTCAAATTACTTCTGCTTTACAAAGCTCACGCGTACGTGCAATTCCAGCAGAAGCAAAAGAAATTGCTTTCTCTGTACGTAAAAACTTCTTCCCAGAAATGCCTTTACCTTCTCCTGATGATTTAGCTGTTGGTACAGGTGAAGTGTGGAGAAAAGAAGAAATCAACTACCTAGCTGACAGTAAAATTGAAAACCACTCTAAGTATCTAAAAATTAGTCAAATGATTGATGGAGAACTAGTTACTGGTTACCGTGCTACCTTATGTTTCTCCCGTTTCCCTGAAACAATGGTTTTCCCACAAGGTGACCCTTGGATTCATTCAGCTTCAATGTTGAACTTCCCAACAGATTTTAGTTTGCGTTTTACTGTTGAACCTGCACGTAAAGTCCGTAAAGAAGTTGGAAAAAAGCTAAAAGAAATTGTTGACCAAGCTATCAACATGGAAGGTGCTGGCGGTAACAGTACAATTGAAGTTCAAAGCCAAATTATGCAAGGTGAAGACCTTGAATACACTTTGAAACAAGACCCTTCACCTTGGGTATATGGTCGTTACCGTATTACTGTTGAAGCATCTTCTGTTGAAGAACTTAAAGAAAAAGCTAAACAAATCATTGACCATTACCGTGGAATGGAAATTTATGTTACATGGCCAACTGGTGACCAATTAGCTCTTCTTAAAGAAGGTCTACCTAACGACCGTGTAAGGTCTAAAGCTTATTACCAACGTCATACACTTCCAGGTATCTCTGCTGGTATTCCAGCCGGTACAGGGACCGCTGGTGACGCCCTAGACCTAAGCCCTCAGGGTGAAGTTCGTGGTTGGATTGGTCCATACCTTGGTTACACTACAGGTCAAACACAAGACCCAGTATTCCTTTCAATGCATTCAACAATTGATACAAACAATGCTAACGGTTTAGCTATCACAGGAAGCCCTGGTGGTGGTAAAACTTTCTGTGCTTTGACATTGACCTATCAAGCTGTTCTTGCTGGTTCTTGGGTTATTTACATTGACCCTAAAGCTGATGCAAAAAATATTACTAGTTTGCCTGGCCTTGCACAGAAGTCTAAAGTTCTTGATTTGCGTAATGGTAACGCTGGTATTTTGGACCCATTCTCAATTGGTACAACTACAGCGACACAAATTGACCTTGCAATTGAAGTAATCTACTTATTCTTAGGTGGTTTAGATAAAATTACAGAAGAACAGCAGGTACAACTTTCCCTTGCTGTTGAACGTGTTACTACTTTACGTAAAGACCCTTCACTAGGAATGATTGTAGATTTCTTAATTAACTCTGTTAACCTTTCAGCTAGAAGCTTGGGAGCGAAACTTGATATTTTACGTAAGCTACCTTTCGCTCAACTATGTTTCGCACAAGGCCAAAGCACCATGAAGCTACGCCCAGAAGATGGTTTGACTGTTCTTACCCTAGAAGGTCTAGATTTACCTGCTGCTAGCGTTGATAGAGACGGTTTTACAAATGCTAACAGACTAGCTGTTGGTGTTATGTACTTGCTTTCCTCATTCACTAAAGACTTAATGAGAAATAGTGATAAATCTCATGCTAAAACTATCATTATTGACGAAGCATGGGCTATCACATCAACAGAACAAGGTAAAAAACTTATTAATGAAGTAGCTCGTATGGGTCGTGCTCACAACACTTCTCTTATTTTGGTTTCACAGAATGCTGCTGACTTTGCTGGCGATGGTATCACTAACTCTGTATCAACAAGATTGTGCTTTAGAGCGAAAGACCCTGGTGAAATTGACCAAGTGCTTACGTTCTTACAAATGGAACACTCCGATAGTAATAGAGACACTGTGAGGAACCTACATAACGGTGAATGTTTGCTTCGTGACTGGAGCGGACGTATCGCAAAAATTCAAATTGATGGCTGGGATGAGAAAATGCGCAAGGCGTTTGAAACTAATCCCCGTTCAAAGGCATCAAATGAAGCTGCTTAACTGTTATATATAAATAGAGCGCCATGAAAAAATTTAACTTTCTGACTAAAAAGCCCAAATCTAATTACGTATTAGAAGTTGTTGATACAACTACGCCTAAAACTGTTAAACGCAGTAAAGTACGAGGCGGTTTTTCGCATGGGAAAAAAGCAATATCAGCTTTTATCCTTGGTGCAATTATGGTGGTGGGAACCGCTGGTGGAGCTATGGCAGTCAACATGGCACCAGAGAAAGCTGATGCAGCTTTATTTGATTCCCTAAACCCTGCCTACTATGTATGTTCAACTAAAGACACACCTGGTGCGTACCTTGGTGGTACCAGCGACTCGCTAAAATCAAGCTTTAAAAAAGAAACCAATGACTCTCCTGTAGGTAATGGTTTAAATGTTACCATTAACTCACAGTTAGATGAAAACGAATTTGTTGATGGTAACGGTCGCCCTAAAGCTGGACAAAGATGGACCGCTCTAGAGCAATACGGTTACTACGCTCCTTCATTTGAAACTTGGCAAGGCGCTCTTTATGAAGACAAATATGATGGAGCATGGCCTTTCTATGGTACCGGAGGTAACGGAAATACCACATCTTACGGTAAATTAGTAGCAATTACGGATGCTTCACAAAGCCCAATGTTCTCAAATGACTTATGGGAATGTTTAAATGTTGATGGTTCCATGAATGCTGGTTTTGGTAACTTTGTATTTGGAATCACCAAACTAGGTGTAGCTATTGCTTCTGAGAGCTACGGTATTGCTTCCACAATGGATATTACTAGTGAAAGCTCACCATTAAATGGTTTAGCTACTGGTGTAACTGACATGATTACCGGTGGAGATAACCCTAGTCAAGGTTTGAAGCAACTTCTTTTCCTTGACTGGTTAATTGGTGTTATTTTCATTGCAACAATTGGTTTAATCTATGTTGGTCTAGTTAAGAAATCTTCTATGCAGGCTGGTCAAGGTGCTGTTTGGATGATTGGTGCGACCATTGCTGGTTTCATGTTCTTATCTAATCCTCTATTAGTTCCTGGTATGGTTGACCGCGTAGTTGGTGACTTTAGCTCTGCTGTAACAAAAGCTATTATTCCATCTGACAGTAACAGCACTAACCTTTGTAAAGTAGATGCCACAGGTAGTGCCGCTTCTGTACGTCAAGTTAAATGTTCTATCTGGTATTCAACAATTTACACACCTTGGGTACAAGGTCAATTCGGTGTAGATGAATATGATATGTCACGTGTTGGTAACAGCACAAATGAATTAGGCGACAACGAAAAACAAGCTATTGCTAGTGCTAGCTGGATGTACAACGACGGTTACAAGGCAACTCGTGCTGGTGCAACATCAACCGTAGGTACTTGGGATGCAGGTAAAAAAGTAGAAGGCGATGGTTATGCTGACGCTGTTGAAGCCGATCCTGGTTCCGCTAATATCAATGACAATAGTCGTGGGGTACTAAGTAAAGCTGACATTAAATTTGGTGATAAAGCTTATGATGGTAATGTCAACTGGGCTATCTACATGCTTGACCGTCAAAATGACTGGGAAAAGAACACTGGTGTTGACTATTCAGAAATTGCGTTAAACCAATTAGCCGTGAACAATAACACTCAATGGGCTAAAGCATCTGATGCTATTGGTAGCTCAATGATGTCAATTCTTGCGGCTGCTGGACCAGTAACAATTCTTCTTGCATTAAGCTTAACAATGATTGGTTACCAAATCTCTATGTTGTTCTTAATTGCATTCTCACCATTGCTATTCCTTGCCGGTGTAGCGCCAGGATGGGGTAGAAGAATTGCTATGCGATGGTTTGAATTAGTAGTTGGTTTACTAATTAAACGTGTTATTTTAACAATTTTCTTAGTTCTATTCATTAGACTATACATGCTTGTTGTGCAAGCAGATATTGACTGGTGGGTACAAGCATTGATTGCTCTAGTTCTTTCTATGGTAGCAATGAGCCAACGTGACAAGATTACAAATATCTTTAGCTCTGCGATTAACTTCGGTGGAGATAAGAGACTTGACGCTGGTGGCCAAGTAGGACAGCAATTGAAGCGTGGTGCTTTGACTACTGCAACTAAGAGTGCAAGATTGACAAACGTGGCTGCACGTAAGTCTGCTCCTCTTGTTGCTCGTGGTGCTGGCGCAGTTAAGAAAGCCCCAGCAGGTCTAGCCGGAGCAAGCGTAAGAGGCGCGACAGCCCTTAAGAATGCGCCTGTTAAACTAGATGAAGCCGTAGCTAAACGTGAGCTAAAGAAAGACAACAAGGCTAAAATTGGTCTACAATCTTCTGATGAACGCCAGAAGACAATGGGTAAGACAAACGCTGATACTTACGCATTTGGTAAGAATACAACAATTGCTGAACGACGCCAGATGGGTCGTGTAGGCCGTGATGGTAAAATTACCAATAGACTTGACCGCAAGAAAGCGGAAGAGTTCGTTGAAAGCAAGAAGAAGTCATTCATTGATAAAGACCAACAACTTGTAGAGCGTCGTAATCAAGCTATTGAAAAGAAGCGTGTTGCAAAAGAAGCTCTACGTAACAAGACAATGAAACCACAAGAAGCTCGCGCTCAACGTAAGGAAGCTAACACTGAGCGTAAAGAAATCCGTAAGGAAGCTAAAGAACTTCAAAAAGGTTCTGTGAAACACTTCGGTAAGGACCGTGGTGAAGTTCGTGAGAAAGCCGCTAAAGCAACTCGCAGACTAGACCGACCAACTTACTATCGCAAGGGACAGAACGACAGGTTCAAAATTAAGTAATTTTAATGGGGGAGCATTAAACATAATGCTCCCCCATTAAACGACTATATAACTATTATGGCAATCAAGAAAAATCTTTTAAAAACATTTCAAGCAGTCACTGCACGCCCGCAGAATGGCGAAAACCAGTCAACTGGTAAGACCATTGCTAAAGGCGTTGCTAAGGGCGCAGCGAGCCGCGCAGCAGGCGCAGCAGCTATTCCTTTTGCCAAGTACATTGCTATTGGTGTCGTCGTAGCCTTCATCCTCATATTACTTGGTGGAGTAGGTAACGCTGGTATAACTATTGCCAAAAACGCTGCACCATTAAGCGACTGTCAAAACGTTGGCGACAAAGGCGAATTTATTAAAGGCTTAGAAGAAGCTAATGGTGGCGCGCTATCAGAAGAAGATAAAAAGAGAGCCAACGAAATCAATACTGATGGTGGCTGTAAAACTGCTGGTGGGGTAGGTTTTACTGGTGAAGCTTATCCTGTAACCTCAGGTTACGTTTCAACTTTCTACAACGTTATTGACGCATTACACCCTAAAGGTCATGCTGGTATGGACATTGCTGGTCAATGTGGTGACCCAATCTATGCTTTCGCTGGTGGAACAGTTATTTCTGTAACAATGGGAACAGAAGCAAAATCTGTTGGAAGCAACTGGGTTTTCCCTGCTGGTGATGTTGTTATTCAACACACAGATAACTTTAAAACTCGTTACCACCATTTACGTGGTTCAACTACAACAGTTAAAGTTGGAGACGTTGTAACCGCTGGTCAACAAATTGCAACACAATGGTCTAGTGGCCGTTCTACCGGATGCCATCTTCACATCGAGGCTTACCTTGATGGTCAACGTACAGACATGAACGATTTCTTAAAGGCATGTGGATTTGAATATAGTGCTGGTAGCTCATTCACTGCTTTCCCACCCGCACCTGTTCAATGTGAAGGTGGTGGAGTAGGTACCGGTGGCGGTGATGCTGGTGCAGGAAGTGGAACTGGTGCAAAAGCATACGCTAAAACACAAATTGGTGTCATGATGGGCGTCCCTGCATCATCACTTGATAGCGAATTCTCTTGTTTAGATAAACTATGGAACCGTGAATCAAACTGGAACCCACAAGCAATCAACCCTCGTTTCGCTCCCAGTAGAGCGCCTATCCCAGAAAACCAAGCTTATGGTATTCCACAAGGTGCACCAGGAAGTAAAATGGCTTCCGAAGGGGCTGACTGGAAAACTAACCCAGAAACACAAATTCGTTGGGGATTAAAATATATTAAAGGCAGATACCAAACACCTTGTGGAGCATGGGCACACTCAGAAGCTAACAACTGGTATTAACCATTGTGTGATAAAATTAGTAAAGTTTAATTAGAAAGAAAAAACTTGAATATTATAAAAGCTTATCGCTCAACTAAAATAAGCACCCGCATAATTATATTATGTTTGGTGCTTATTTTAGGTTCTGTCATATCATGGGTTAACGGAACTAATATTTTATTAACTGCTGGTTCAATTGCCGCAGCGGGCGCTTTAATAGAAGGGGTGCTTGTACATCATCGTAAAATGCTTACAGTAGGTATCCTAATACTACATCTTGTAGCATTGAGTTTTTATACATTAACGTTCTACACAATTTATACAGCTTCTGTTACAGAAGAAACAGGTATCTTTGTTGCCGGAACAGTATTCATTACTGGTATAGTTACCAGCCTTTTTGCTATGTTCTTATGTTCTAAGATAGCTTACGGAAAATTTTGGATTAATATTCTAATATCATTTATTTTATATTACGTTAGTCTTACTGTAACAATCACTCTATTACCTAAGCTAACGCAGTTAATTCCTATTGCTATAGCCTTTGTCGTAGTAATGGCTTACCCTGCCTTAAATCACCTTGTAGGGCGTAAGAGAGCATATAAATACGACGTGGAGAAGTTTCTTAAGAATAAAAAGCAAACAATTCTTGCTAATAAACTTCCAGAAGCATTTAGTTCTATTCAGAAGATTGATTTAGAAACTAATCCTTACATTCAAACATATCGTAATCGCAAGGGCGTCATTTTAGCAGTTCCTCTTGCTGGGGATAAATCAGTTGAAATAGAAAACAATATGTTAAAAGTAGACGGGGAAGATACAACGTGGATTTTAGAGTATGTATTAGAGTCTTCTAAAGAATTTAGCCGCAACTACCGCATCCGTCAGAAAAAACTTGTTCCAGTTATTATCGTTAATGGTATTAACTTACCAAGAGGCATTACCCCAATTAATGTTAAAGCTCGCAACAAGCCAGATAAAACTATTGGTACCGTATTGATTTGTAAGTTAGATAAAACTAACCTTCTTATTCGTCAACTAAATGATATGCCTGAACTATCAAATAAAGAAATGACTATCCTTATTAATAGTAATTAAAGAAATAAGTAATGCCCCTACAGAATATTCTGTAGGGGCATTACTTATGTAAATTTAGTTTTGGCCAACTGTTTTGATAATGTTTTGAACTATTTCAGGGTCAGATAACCAGTTGCGTCTTAGGTTTAAGTAGCGGAAACGAACTAGTAAGCAACCTAAGATAGTAAGCACAAGTTGACCTATTAAGGCTAGCCATACTTCACCTTGTGTGACCATAAGAATACCACCGTAAATACCATAGCTTAAACCGCTGATAGCGAAGCCTAAGATAAATAGTTGAATCATGTAACTAAAAGCTTTGTTAGGTGGTAGTACACTTTCTCCACGAATATGTACTCTATAACGGAATGGGCTGTAAACAGCTTTGTTTAATGAGAATTGTGTAATTACTGCTGATGTTAACGCAGTAGCTAACAAGAAGTTAACAAATACCGTTATGTTGCTTGGGTAAATTAGGAATACTAAACCTACAGTGATAAATGAAATCGCAGCGATAATAATGTATTGAATTTTCGTTACACTAGATAGAATACCTTTCTTACCGCCAGGAAGAGATACAAGCCAAGTCGTACCTGAACCTATAATACCAAACACGTTAATTGCCCATACAAGGCTAATCATAATTGGAATAAGTGTAGAAACAGTAAGTAATACGTCATAGAATGCATAAAACGAGACAGCCATTCCGACAGCGAATACTGAGGATAGCGCTAATGGTTTCCAAATGTTATTTTGACGTAAAATCATATTAGCAAGGAACTGAGTTAAGCTACTTACTTTGTTTTTATCTTCCAAGCCTAGACGAGCAATAAGAACCCTGTTTGTGTTACGTTTCTTAGGACGTTCAGCTTTCTTTAGAGTGTTAGATGCAACAACAGAAATGCTAAATAGGATTGCAACAATAGCAGCTAAAGCAATACCAATACCAATAAGGAAAGGTAAGAAGTTAGCAAATGACATTTCTTGAATGAATAATGTATATGCTTCACCAACACCAAAGAAACTGATGAAAGTATCTGGGAACATTAGATACAAACTACCTGCGGTTCCACCTAGCACACCGAAAATAATCAATTTAGAAATTAATCCAAATCTACGGTGTAAGAACTCAAAGCACCAAGCGGCTAGTACAGTAACGAGAACTGCGATAACCCAGATTACCCATGAGAACACAATTCCTAATCCGGGTGCATCAGAACCAATTGTGAAAATGGAAGTTAAACAAGTTAAAACCATAACTTGTACGAAAGAAATGGTAGAAACAAATTGCAAGAAAATACTGTCAGCAATTTTGTGGTTATCTGTAATTTTGATAGACGCTAAATCACCTTCTGGGATAACAGAAGAGAATGAATATCCCACAAGAGGGATAATTAAAATACTTGCTACTAAAGCCCAAAGAACACCACCAGCAGCTAGGGAAGCGTTATTAGCAAGGAATACGTTAATCCAAATAACTAATGCATCTTGCACACCTGATGTTCCATTTAATGGTGTAGTCATAGCTACACGGAAAACGGAACCAGTAAATGCAGAAGCTAAAAGTAAACCTGCTGCAAATGCAAAAATAACAAAAAGCCAAATTTTTTGTGGTAAGGTGCGTAGACCTTTCCACTTAAAGGCCATAATGTTTAAGGAATCGGAGAAACCTGAAACTAAAGGTTTCATATTAAGAGTTAGCTCCTAAGTCAGCATCAGTGCTTGTTTCAGCAACGTCTGTTGCGCCTGATTTTTCTAGAATGTCTTTGTAACGCTTTTCGCCTTCTGCACCAGTAAGAGCATCAGCAGGCAAGCGGTCAACAATTTGGCCATTTTTCATAATCACTAAGTCATCTACAACTCGTGTAAGGATGGACTGTAAGTGAGTACAAACTACTACAGCTAGACCGTTACTTTTTGCTTCATGAATAATTTTCTCAATAGCATCAACACCAATTGGGTCTACACCGTCAAAAGGTTCGTCAAGAATAAGAACTTTTTTGGAAGCTAATGTTGCTAGGACAACAGATAGGCGTCTTGACATACCGTGGGAGAAACCACCAACAGGTGTGTCGATGAATTTGTCTAAACCGATTTCATGGATAAGATATAATCCTAAATCGTAATCTTCTTCTCTTTTATGTAAACTAAGAAGAAGCTGCAAATGTTCTCGTGGGGTAGCACCTGTAATTAAACCACCAACGTCAGGGCAATATCCAATTACGTTTTTCGCTTGCTCTTCTTCTTTAAGAGAAGTTAGAGTGTGCCCATCAACTACAATGGCACCCGATTCGGGTCTAATGATACCAGCTAAGGCTTTCATTGTTGATGATTTACCGGCACCGTTAGATCCTAAAATCCCAACAACTTGCCCTGGTTGAACATCAAAAGTTATTTCATCAACAGCAACAAAACCGCTGAAACTTACTTTTAGTTTATCTACGCTTATCAAGGTCGTCTTTCAAATTTAAATTCGTCTTTGTATTATATCAGCATATATCGTTTCTTCCGTTGATTTTAAAGTATAATTGCGCTATCTGCCGATAACATTAATGTTATGGTAAGCACAATTGTAGCCCTCGATTTAGGTACAACCCACATCCGTGGTGTTGAAGCTGACATCAAAAACGGGCACCCACCTAAAATCAAAAAGATTTATTCCCTTCCTATTGAGTCAGAAATTATTTCTTCTGGTGAAATTACTAATGAAGAAGGCTTAACCAAAGCTATTAAGAAACTTTGGGATGAAGCTAAATTCAAAAGCAAATATGTAGTAGCTATGGCAGGTGGAGAAGCTGTGGACACACGTATACAAAACGATGTACCTTGGTCACCACCAGAAGACTTCAAACGTTTGCTTCCCCATTACCTTAAAGATACTATTCTTCTAGACGTTGATGAAGAATACTACTTTGATGCACATACTTTACATGAATACTATAAATTGCCTGAAAGCAACGATAGTTTTACATTAGATGATGCCAAACCAGTTCGTTACAAAACAATCATGGTTGCCGCTGTTAAACAGCGTTTCTCTGATTCCTTAGTACGTGCCGTTGAAGCAGCAGGTTTACGACCATATGCTCTAGACATTCTACCAATGGCGCTAATTCGCTCTACAGCTAATTCTAAAGATATTCCAGAAAATGCATCTGTTGTTTCCATTGAAATTGGTGGAGATTTAATTACAATTGTTATTCACAAAAACCTTCAACCAATTTATCTTGACTCTGCGCCTCTTCTAGGTGGTTTACGTGTAACAAGTGAAATTGCTCAAACATTAGGTATTACGTTACAGGAAGCTGAACTTCTTAAAACAAGCTTCTCTTTAAACCCTGAACAACGTAATGAACTAAAAACTGTTGTTTTTGGTGATGATGGTTCTACAACTACAATTTCTTATAGAAACTTTACAGGAACACAGAAAGAACAAGCTGCTGCTGTTGTAGCACGAGAAGTATCTAACCTTGTAACCCATATTGGTGACATTATTGAAGACGCTTTCTCTTCTACACAAGACGCCCCTTTCCGTATTATTTTAAGTGGTGGTGGAGCAGGTCTACATACTCTACTTAACCGTGTTCAATCAGAGCTTGGTATCCCAACTGTAATTCTTCAACCATTTGAAAACTATGATGGAAGAATTGAACCAGAAATCCTTGCTAACCAACACATTTACGCTTCCGTATTCGGACTTTTGGTAGGACAGAATGAAATTAAGTAATAAAACTGCAAGCGGTAAACCGCCAACAAAAATTTTTGGTATGACAATAAGTGGCAAGAAAGCCTCAAAAGTACCCGAAATCGACCCAGAAACATTCGTTTTCGCACCAGAACTACCTAAAGTAAACGTAATTCCTCAACACGTAACTGAAAAATACGAAGTTAAAGGTCTTATTCGTAAGCTTGCCTTTGCTGGAATTGGTGTTATTGGTGTGTTCACACTAGTATTCATTGGTGGACAAGCATACACAGGTATTCTAAACAACAAAGTAACGGAAATTCAGGCAGAAGAACAAGCTCTTAACACACAAGTTGCAACATTAACCCCATACGAACAGTATAAAACTGCTGTAAGTGGTAAAAGAACCGCGTTAAGTCAAGAAGTTTCTACAGACGTTAACGTAGGTTCTATCTATGGAGACATGTATACTACTGCTAATTCTTTCCAACTTGAACTAACATCAGTTAGTATCGCCCAACAAGATGAGTCTGGTTTAGAAACTGGCGGATGTACAAGTCCTGACCCATTCAATGAAACAGCGAACGTTATTGGTTGTATTACCTTCCAAGGTTCTGGTAGTGACGCACAAGGTTCAAAGAAATTTGTTGAAGCACTTGTAGGTATTTCAGACCCTGCACGCTACGCTAGCCCATTCATTAGTGGTATCGCAACCTCAGAAGAAGGCATCACAACATTTGATGCTTCTATCTCATTCACATCAGAACTATACACAGCACAATACGCTAGCTTAGAAACAGCATTAGATGAAGTGTTAGCTGGAACCCCAACTGGTGGAGAAACCCCTGCGGTAGGAAATGACGGAACAGAAGAAGCACCAGTTTCTTACGACTCCGCAGTAACTACAACTGCTCAAAACTTAGTCCCAAGCTTAACAGCAAGCGACTTAACACTAATTGACACAAGTGCATCACAAGCTTGTACTGTTAGCGATAGTTCTGCCCAACTAGAATCAATCAGGTCTGTAATTCAATCCAGACTTCCTGCAAACAACGCGAATAACCTTGAAGAAATTATGTCTAACTTAACTGATACATTAGACACTGAATGTGGAGGGAGCAACTAATGGCTTTCGTTTTAACTAAAAAATACGTAAAAGTTCTAGGAGCTATAGGTTGCCTTGTTGTAGCAGGATTAGGTGTTAACTTTGCTGTAGTACCTACTATTAATACTATTAATACTGCAAACCAAAGTATTACTGACGCGCAAGACTCAATGACTGCTATGGAAGCTAAATTCAGCACCCTAACCGCAGCTAAAGACTCTTACGATGAAATTAAAGTTGCTAACGACGAACTTTCTGCTCAGTTCCCTGAAAATGGTGAAACTCAGCAATTAATTGAGCAATTGATTAATACAGCAGCAGCAAACGGAATTCCTTCCAACAAAGTTGCTTCTATTTCATTTACTGCACCAGCAATTAAAACGCCACCTGTAGCAGAAGCTGCCCCTGCACCAGCAGAAGGTGAAGGTGAAGCTACAGAAGAAGCAACCGAAGCTCCATCTGATGATGCAGCAGCTACTGATACTGCCGCTGCTGATGCCGCTCAAACTTCTGTTGGTGACGGTTACGCTGTACTAGAGTTCTCTTTAAGTGCATCTGGAACATCTGAACAAGTTCAAGGTTTCCTTAACGATATTAACCAAGAGCTTGACCGAGTAATCATCATTAAAGAATCTTCTTTCAATACAGAAGGTGAAGGACAAGTAACATTAGCGTTTACCGCACAAACATATGTTTACAAGTCAATCCCAGAACCAACTGCAACATTGCAAGAAGTTCCTGAAACAGATGAAGGTTAATAACTTTTAAAGCATATAAGTAACGCCCCACCAGAATTAACTGGTGGGGCGTTACTTATTAAAGTCCTCTTAGCTGAATTTGCTGTCTAGTCCATAGCGTATTATGTGCTTCCATAATAGCTTTCTCTTTAGTAATTTCTTTTTTGATAACTAAGTTAATAAGATACTGATCTGTAGTTATCATATCATTCACACTTTCTTCTTGAATAATAGCGTGAAGAGACTCTTTAGCGCTTTCATCATTGGCATCTGCAAGAATACTGTCTTGAACTCTTCGTGAAGAAGTCATAATTTCCATTACTGGAATTTTATCTTGTTGTGTGTTTACAATTAAACGTTGAGCAATAACACCTTTTAATGTAAAAGCTAATGCTTTTTTCACATTAGGGCGTTCTTCTGAGGGGTAAATACCAGCAAAACGGTTAATAGTCTCTTCTGCTGACGAAGCATGGATAGTAGATAACACTAAATGTCCAGTTTGTGCGGCCTGTAAAGCGCTAGTTGCTGTTTCTTTATCTCTAATCTCACCAATAAGAATAACATCAGGGTTTTGTCTCATTAAAGATTTAAGGGCTACCCCAAAGGAAGGGGTGTCTTCGCCTACTTCTCTTTGAGAGATAACAGATTTTTTGTTACGATGAACAATTTCTACAGGGTCTTCTACTGTAATAATACGTTTGTTCTCTGTTGCGTTAATAAAATCAATCATAGCCGCTAGAGTAGTGGATTTACCTGAACCGGTAGCACCAGATACTAAAATTAGTCCGTCATGCAAACTAGCTAGCTTATTAATAATAGGAGGAAGGCTTAGTTCTGAGTGGTTCTTTACGTTTTCTTTAATCACACGCATTACTGCTTCAATATTGCCTTGGGAAGTGAATGCATTAACTCGAAAACGACCAATTTGTGGAATTCTCAAACCAAAGTCAACTTCTTTGTTAACTTTTAAGCAATCTTTTTGGTCTTCTGTCATACCAGCTAAAATTATTGCTTTTAGCTCTTCTCCTGTAAGGATATCACCTACGCTAACTAGCGTATCTTTAATTCTCAGTTTTGTTCTTTCATCTGCAATAAAGTGAATGTCAGAAGCATCATTTTGTATTGCTGTGTTTAAATAAGAATAAAGTTTGTTCTTGGCGTCCATACTTTTATATATCGGCCTTACCCCATTTTTAGGTTCGCCAAAAGTTTGAGTAATTTTATTGTAAGATGCCGATAGTCTTTATTGAGGTTAATAAATGACAGAGCAAACTAATTCCAACGTACTTCTAGACTTTTTATATGAAAATGGTCATATAACAGAAGAACAAAAAGAGCAAATTGTACAATTCGCTCATGCTAACAAAATTTCAACTACTACAGCTATCACCGACTCTAAAGTAATTGGCGAGCCTGATGATGTTATTGAAGTAATCGCAAGAACATCTGGTATTGAATTTATTAAGTTAGACCAAATTGAGATTGACCGTGAGGCTCTTAATCATTTGGATCAAAAAACAGCTATGAAGTTAAAAGCTATTCCATATGCTTTTAACGACGGTGCTTTGCACGTTGCTGTCCCAATTGAATTCGCTAAAAGAGTTCAATTAAAAAACGACTTACGTAAACTAACCAAATGCGGTGTAATTAACATTGCAATTGCAACACGTAAAGATATTATTCGTAGTATTGAAACGCTTTATCGTAATGATGCAGAATTCAAAACTTTAACACAAAATGATAACGCTCGTGAAGATGTTACTATTGAAGAAGTTCTTCCAGAAGAAATTGCTGGGGAAAGCAACGTTGTTAAATTCGTTGATTTAGTCCTAACACAAGGCGTTAAAGACAAAGCATCTGATATTCACTTTGACCCACAAGAGCATGCTCTTATTATTCGCTACCGTATTGACGGTATTCTACAATATGTAGCACAAGCACCTGTAGAAATGATTCCAGAAATTGTTTCTCGTGTGAAAATCATGACAACAAACCTTGATATTTCTAACACAAGAACCCCACAAGACGGTCGACTAGAATATGAAGTAAACAAGCGACCTATTGACTTCCGTGTAGCAACACTACCATCAATTTATGGTGAAAAGATTGTTATGCGTATTCTAGACAACTCATCAACCAAGCTTGCTTTAACTGACCTAGGTTTCTCTAAACACAACTTAGAACGTTTCCAAAGTGCTACACATAAACCATATGGTGTTGTTCTTGTTACTGGTCCTACTGGTTCCGGTAAATCAACTACTCTATATGCAGCATTGAATGAAATTAACGCTCCTGAGATTAACATTATTACGGCAGAAGACCCAGTAGAATACCAGCTTCCTGGTATTACACAAATTCACGTACAGCACCCATTAACTTTCGAACAAGTTCTACGAACAGTTTTGCGTTCTGACCCTGATGTTATCCTAATTGGAGAAATCCGTGACCGTCAAACAGCTAAAATTGCTATGGAAGCTGGTATGACAGGTCACATGGTGTTCTCTACTCTCCACACTAACGATGCATCATCTGCTTTGACACGTTTAGGTGAAATGGGAGTTGAACCATTCATTACTGGTTCAACAGTTATTGCTATTGTATCTCAGCGTCTAGTAAGAAAACTATGTGTCAATTGTAAAATTCAGGAAGCACCAACTGAAGCTGAACTAGAAGCAGTTGAATTCAACTGGGATTTATGGTCAGAAGATTTAGGTGAAGTAAAATGGAGCAAACAAGTTGGATGTAAAATGTGCAACATGACTGGATATAAAGGCCGTCTTGCTATTCACGAAGTCCTTCTTATGAGTCACAGTTTAGAAGAACAAGTTATTAAAGGTGCTAAAGCTTTAGCGCTTAACCAACAATCAATAGATGAAGGAATGATTGGCTTGAAAGATGATGGTCTTCTTAAAGCCGCACAAGGATTAACCACATTACAAGAAATTGCAAGAGTGGTAGCATAATTATGTCAGATACAGATAAAGATAACTTAGCCAATTTTTGGTCACAACCAGCCAAAACACCAGCCGCACCAGCACCTAGAGTAACCGCACCAGTTGCTCCAAGTAAATTGCCTAGTGCGCCAGTAGTTGGTGCTGCCCCCGTGCCTAACCTTCAACCTACAGGCCCAGCACCTATAGCACAAGACTACAACCCAGCAGAAGTTCGTGCAGCAACTCGTGTTGGCGCAGAATCAACTACATTAGATGAACTATTAATTCTTTTAATTGACTCTAAATCTTCTGACCTTCATTTAACTCATGGTATGCCACCAATGATGCGTAAGAATGGTGAAATTACACCTATTCCTGGTCGCCCTGTTCTTTCTTCTGAACAAATTCGTAGACTTTTGTTTGCAATTATGCCAGAAGATAAACAAGCAACTTACCTAAAAACGCACGAAATGGACTTAGCTTACTCTATTCCTGGTAAATCTCGTTTCCGTGTTAACGTTATGCAACAAAGAGGACATGTAGGTTCTGTTATTCGTGTTATTCCTAATGAAATCAAATCATTACAACAATTAGGAATGCCAGAAGGTCTATCAGATTTCGCTCATCTACCTCGTGGGTTAGTATTGGTAACAGGACCAACAGGTTCTGGTAAATCAACCACACTTGCCGCAATTATTGATGCAGCAAACCGTCAACGTAAAGACCACATCCTTACAATTGAAGACCCAATCGAATTCGTGCATGAGAACAAGGGTTGTATCATTAACCAACGAGAAATTGGTGCTGACACAGCTACATTCCCAGAAGCACTAAAACGAGCTTTGCGTCAAGACCCTGACATTATTCTTGTTGGTGAAATGCGTGACCCTGAAACTATTTCTATTGCTATTACAGCCGCAGAAACAGGCCACTTGGTGTTCGGAACACTTCACACTCAATCAGCCGCAGAAACTATGTCACGTATCATCGACTCCTTCCCTGACGGTTCTAAAGAACAAGTTCGTGCGCAACTAGCAGCAACAATTCAAGGAATTGTTTGTCAGACACTTGTGAAAACTCTTGATGGTCGTGGTCGTGTTGCAGCTATGGAAATCCTTAAAGGTGAACCATCAATTCGTGCGTTAATTCGTAAAGGTAATGAACAACAAATTCGTTCTGCTTTAGAAACAGGTAAAGCAAAAGGAATGCAAACATTAGACATGAGTTTAATGGATTTAGCAAAAGCAAACAAAATAGCAGTTGACGAAGCGGCAACTAGGTCTACTTCACCTGAACAATTCTACCAACAACTTGGTGGAGAAGCCGAAGTAAACAGAATGCGCCGTCGTCAAGCCGAACAAGGTGGAGCAGCAGTCCGTGGCTAACGATAATTTACAAGAGTTTCATTATGAAGCTCGTGACCCGTCAGGGCGCTTTGTTGAAGGTAAAACTAAAGCAGAAAATGCTAAAGTTGTTTCCGAATACTTAGTGACAAGAGGATATATTCCTCTAGAAGTTAAAGAAAAATCAGCTTTAAACAAAGATATTAGTTTTGGTAATGGCCGTGTCAAGCCTAAACTTGTTTCACAGTTTGTGCGTCAGTTTGCTACATTGAACGATGCTGGTATTCCAATCAGTCGTTCTCTTGACGTTTTACGTGACCAACAAACACATCCTACATTTAAAGCCGCTTTAGGTTCAATTCGTAAAGACATTGATACTGGTTTAACACTTGGTGCCGCTGTAGCTAAACATCCTACTATTTTCACCCCTTTAACAGCAGCTATGATTAAAGCCGGTGAAACTGGTGGTTTCTTGACAGAAACACTAAAATCTGTCGCAGAGAACCTTGAAGCGGACGTTAAACTTAGAAGCCAAATTAAATCAGCGATGACATACCCTATTGCTGTTCTAGGTTTAGCTGCTGTTCTAGTTACAGCCATGCTTTTGTTCATCGTACCAATTTTCTCTGAAATGTTCGCAAGCTTTGGTAGTGAACTTCCAGTTGCTACACAATTACTTGTTAACGCATCAGAATTCATTAAAGTTGGTGGTATTCCACTAGTTATTGGAATTATTATCTTTGTAGCCTGGTGGAACAAAAACAAGCACCGAGAAAGTATCCGTCGTGCTGTTGACCCTATTAAAATTAAAGCACCTATTTTTGGTAAATTAGTCCAAAAGATTACTATTGCACGTTTTACCCAAAACTTTGGTGCACTATTGTCAGCCGGTCTACCTTTGCTACAAGTGTTAGACATTGTAGGTTCAACTTCTGGTTCAACTATTCTTGAAGATGCTCTAGTTGAAGTTAAAAAGGGTGTCTCACAAGGTGAACTAATTGCACCACAATTAGCAAAACACCCTATTTTCCCTAAAATGCTTATTGAAATGCTAGCAATTGGTGAAGACGCCGGTGAAATTCCTAAGATGATGGAAAGAATTTCTATTTCATATAACGAAGAAGTAGAGTCTATGACAGAATCCCTAAGCTCACTAATGGAACCTCTAATGCTTATGGTTCTTGGTGGAGTTGTTGGTGGTATGGTTATTGCTATGTACATGCCTATCTTCAGCATCTACGACTTAGTAGGAACATAAACCAAAATAAATAGGTATGGCCCCAAAGCAATATTACTTTGGGGCCATACCTATTTATTCTATTAAGAAAGGCCCTACATGAATAACCATGTAGGGCCTTTCTTAATGTTACTAATCTTAATCTAGAAGAGAAGTAATTGGTGTTTCAATAGCTTGTTTCGTAGAACTCATACCAATAAGTGTTTTTAACACACCACGAGTTTTGGTAATCAAATTGATAAGTTCCTGTTCACCACTTAAAGGAATGTTAGCCAAATCATCTGCACCTTCTTTTTCTACAAAATCAGATAAAGATACAATTTCTTGATGATTTTTTCTTAACAAAGCTTCAATGTATGGGAAGCTAAATTTCATGAATGTATTACGGTCTTCAATTAGTAACACGTTCCAGTCATTACGATACAAAACGGAGAGAAGTTTTGTTCTGTGATCTGAAAAACCTGGTGCTACTTCTTCAACAACGTCTACAATTGTATACCCTCGCTCTTCTGCATAAGCTGTCAAAGCATTCGTCTGCTCTTTCAATCTTACCTTTTTACTAGAAGAAGTTACACGAGAGTAAATAATAACGTTCAAGGCTTCTTTATTAATAGAAGTTTTATCAATCCAGTCACTAACTAGAATAGACCCAGTAGGTAACTGGGTTCCTTCAATATTTCCTAGCTGCCAGTGTCTGTAAGCAGTAATATATGCTACACCTTGTTCCCTTGCGAACTCGGAGAGCTTTTTTCTTTTAATGGCCATAACAAGTTCTATATCGGCACCATTGCGGTTCTTTCTACCTTATACATACGCATAGAGAATAACAAAGATATTACAAGTGAATATGTTTGATAAGAAAAAGGCACACAACTAAATAACTCTCGCATAACTTAAAACCCCAAACAGATACTGAAAGTAAGACTTTCAACCATATCAAGACGCAGACAAATGATTAATAAACTAAAACAAATCCGCTCAACAGGCTCAGAAGAAGGCTTTACCCTTATTGAATTAATGATTGTTGTAGTAATTATTGGTATTCTAGCAGCTATCGCTATTCCAATCTTCGCCAATCAACAAAAGAGTGCAAAAGATGCTGCTTTAAAGTCTGACCTCAAGAACACAGGTCTTGCAGTACAAACATACTTTGCATCTAATCCTACAAAAACAAGCTTATCAGGTACCGGCGCAACAGGAACATTAGCTGGTTGGGCTGTAGTTAAGCTAGGTAGCGCTGACGCTTCATTTAACGGGACAGCTAGTAGCAAACCAGGCGAACAAATTTTACCTACGGGTTTTCCTGACTTTAACGTATCCGAAGGTTCAGGGGTGGGTGTTGTTTCTAACGCTCTAAGCTACAACAGAACATTTTGCGTTGCCGGTAACATGGTTGGTTCCAATTACGAAAGAGGAACTGCAACCTTGTTCTACGATTCTAAATATGGATTAACAGAACAAACAAAAATCAAATCAGACGGCGCATGCGCTGCATACAAAATCTAACACAGGATAAATAAAATGGTTAATAAACTTAAAGAGCTACGCTCAACAGGTTCAGAAGAGGGTTTCACTCTTATTGAACTAATGATTGTTGTAGTAATTATTGGTATTCTTGCAGCTATCGCTATTCCAATCTTCGCTAACCAACAAAAGAGTGCTATTGCGGCTGGTGTTAAATCAGACGTTAAAAACACAAACACGAATATTGTTACATATCTTGTTAAAAAACCAACCGATGCAGTCATTGATGGTAACTGGACAGGCAAAACCTCTACAACAAATCAGGACGCCGTATCTGATACTAAATATAAAATTGTTAAAAGTGATGAAAACACAGTAATCATCGCAATTGGTTCATGGGATAAATACACCATTGAAGGCAGCAACACAAATCTTACTGGAAAGTATGTTTACAACTCTCAAACCGGTAAAAGCACCTCAACTGGCGACTTCTAAGATATAAATTATGACTAATTATTTACAAAAACTACGTAATTCTAAATCGGAAGAGGGTTTCACCCTTATTGAATTAATGATTGTTGTAGTAATTATTGGTATCCTAGCAGCTATTGCTATTCCAATCTTTGCCAACCAACAAAAAGCTGCTATAGATGCACGTACAATATCTGATTTAAAAAATGCTAACACTGTAGTAGCTACCTGGAAAACTAAAAATCCTACTACACAAGAATTTACTACAGGTAGTGTTCAGACAGCTATGCGTTCTCTAGGTAAATTCAGTGAAGGAACAACAATGATTATTGCGGGAACACCTAATGATTATTGCATCAAAGCTTTTAACCCTTCTGGCGACCAGTACCCTTCTACAAGCGAATACGCAATATTTGTATCAGAAAAAGGAAAAGCTGGTTCCACTAAAGACCTAGGGCAATTAACAACATTAAGCTGCGGAAAAGTAAGCAACGTATCTTTTGTTATTTCAGAATAGGCACATAACTAATGATAAATAAACTTAAAAGTATACAATTAAATCGTTCAGAAGAAGGTTTCACACTTATTGAACTTATGATTGTTGTGGTAATTATTGGAATTCTAGCAGCTATTGCTATTCCAATCTTTGCTAACCAACAAAGAGCAGCGATGGAAGCATCCGCAAAATCTGATTTACGCAGTATCCACCGCAGTATGACAATTTATATTGCAAAGAATGGTAAAGTCCCCAACTTTGATGCTGATAAAAATGCATATAATGATATTTTCAAAGAGACTGCCGTTTATAGTTCATTAAAAACAGGCGCTACTGATTATAAAAGATTTGTAATTTGTGTTCCTAGTGGTACAGACAAAGTTTGGGGTGCCGTAGCCACAGACCCTTTGTTAGTAGATAACTTAGATGCATCACAAGGTAAACAAACCGTTTTTGTTGACCAAACTGGTAAAATACAACAAATGACTGTCAATAGCAAGAATACAACGGCAGGAGCAGGCGGCGCATTATGCTCACAAGCCTTAGATGCCTATTTCCCAGCCGCTAACTGGCAAGTCTCACACACCCGTTGGACTAATTTACTAGTCGCTTAGAAGCTGGCTCAGCAATTAAACTAATATAATAAAAATGACAACCAAAATATGGTTGTCATTTTTATTATGAGCAGATATTAGATGTAAGCTTAATTTATTCATAGAAAATAGGAAACTAAATGGTCAACAAACTTAAAGAACTTCGCTCTGTCGGGTCAGAAGAAGGCTTTACCCTTATTGAACTTATGATTGTTGTAGTAATTATTGGTATCTTAGCAGCTATTGCTATTCCAATCTTCGCTAACCAACAAAAATCAGCCATTGTAGCTGGTGTTAAATCTGATATTAAAAATACTAACACTAACATTGCTACTGCGCTTGTTAAATTACCAACAGCAGGTGAAATCCGTGGTAATGCTAACGGTGCAACAGCTACCGGTGAAGTAAGAATTAATACCGCAGACAGTGACCCTGTTACCACATTTGGTATTCCAGTTTCCGACTCTGGCACTAACATTACTGTAAGAGGAAATTGGAGCGACTACTACGTTCTAGGTACAAATAGTGCCGTAGACTCTGTACGCGCTACAGTTACATCAGGTGCCCTAGGTACAGCAGGTTTTGGTATTCAATATACATCTACAACAGGTAAATACAAACAAGTTGGTGGATAACACATCTTTTAAATAATGCTCACTATATTTATATAGTGAGCATTATTTATTATATTTACGATTTGATTATATTTGATAACAAAACGTAAGCAATGTAAATTAAAAGAAAGGTTTATATGGCCTAAACAGATAATATCTGTGAAACAATTTTAAATCTTCGTTGTGAAGATTGCACTTACAAAGGATAATATAAAACACATGGTTAATAAACTTAAAGAACTTCGCTCATCTGGTTCAGAAGAGGGTTTCACACTTATTGAACTTATGATTGTTGTTGTTATTATTGGTATCTTAGCCGCTATTGCTATCCCAATCTTCGCAAACCAACAAAAATCAGCTATCTCTGCTGGTTTAAAGTCAGACGTTAAGAACACAAACACAAACATCGCTACAGCACTTGTTAAAGTACCAACTGCTGTTGAAGTTAAAGGTACAGCAACCGGTGCTACCGCTAAAGGTAGTGCAAACACTGTAGTTGGTGGAGCAACAGGTACCACTTCAGCTTTTGACATCGTTGTATCCGACTCAGGAACAACAGTTACTGTTTCTGGCGCATGGAACACATACAAAATTGTAGGTAACAACACTGCTGCTGACCCAGCAACAGTTAACTACGATGCTGCAACAGGTAAAATTAGCTAAGTTTAATATTTAGTAAATAATGCCGGGAAGAGTAACTCTTCCCGGCATTATTTTGTTTATTGACATGTATGAACAAGACAGACTTACTAATACGTTATTTGTATACATTTGATAATAAAAACTAAGCTTTTAAAGTAAAAATATATTTTACTAGTGTTTTTCCGATATATTTCATAGACAACAAAACTTCATCTTCACTCAGAAGATTTTTATTAAGGATAAAAAATGGTTAACAAACTTAAAGAACTTCGTTCAACAGGTTCAGAAGAGGGTTTCACCCTTATTGAACTTATGATTGTTGTAGTAATTATTGGTATTCTAGCAGCTATTGCTATTCCAATCTTCGCTAACCAACAAAAATCAGCTATCTCTGCTGGTTTAAAGTCAGACGTTAAAAACACAAACACAAACATTGCTACTGCGCTTGTTAAAGTACCAACCGCTGCTGTAGTTGTCGGATCGGCAACTAAAGACCCTGGCGTTGGTAAAGTTGGTGGAACTGGTACAACTGCTGCAACAGCAGTTGGAGCAGGAGTAGCAGCTTTTGACATCGTTGTATCTGACTCAGGCACAACAGTTGCTGTTACAGGTACATGGAACACATACACAGTAACAGGTACTAACACTGCTGCTGACCCAGCATCAATCAAGTACGATGCTGCAACAGGTAAATTAGCTTAATTTTAGCCTTCTAAATAGGACCAAGGACAATATTGTCCTTGGTCCTATTTGTATATGTTTGATAATATACCGACATTGTTTAAAAAATAACAACATTAGTTAAAAATGGTATTCCGATACTTTTTATCAGACAACAAAACTCAATCTTCTTAGAAGAAAAGGATAAATAAAATGGTTAACAAACTTAAAGAACTTCGTTCAACAGGTTCAGAAGAGGGTTTCACCCTTATTGAATTAATGATTGTTGTAGTAATTATTGGTATCTTAGCAGCTATTGCTATTCCAATCTTCGCTAATCAACAAAAGAGTGCTATTGCGGCTGGTGTTAAATCAGACGTTAAAAACACTAACACAAACATTGCTACAGCTTTGGTCAAGTCTCCAACTGCTGCTGATGTTACCGCACTAGGTGCAGCTACTGTTAAATCAGATGATGCAACAGCAATTACAGTAACTGGTGCTTGGAACACATACACCATTCTTGGTACTAACACTGCTGTAGCTCCTGCTGCTACAGCCGCAGAAGTAACAGCCGGTACAGCAACAACAAAATTCGGTGTACTTTACAGTGCAGCTAGCGGTAAATCAGCCGTACTAGGTGGCTAATAGCCCCAGAGAATATACAAATGCCCCGTAACTCAAAGCTACGGGGCATTTGTATATAAAAGATAATAGAATACATACTAGTAACTTGATTTTCTACAAAGACAGCGGTAAACCAGATATATATTATGAACTAAATAGCATTTAAAAGCTATTGCCTCACAATTCTCAAGGATAATATAAAACACATGGTTAACAAACTTAAAGAACTTCGCTCATCCGGTTCAGAAGAGGGTTTCACCCTTATCGAACTTATGATTGTTGTAGTAATTATTGGTATTCTAGCAGCTATCGCTATTCCAATTTTCGCTAACCAACAAAAGAGCGCAATCAGCGCTGGTTTAAAATCAGACGTTAAGAACACAAACACTAACATTGCTACAGCACTTGTTAAAGTACCAACTGCTACTTCTGTAACAGGTGCAGCAACAGGTACCGCAGGTCAAGGACGTGTTGTTACAGGAACATATAACGCAACAACAAACCCTGGTGCTAACTTCGATATTGTTGTTTCTGACTCAGGAACAAAAGTAGAAGTTTCTGGCGCATGGAACACATATAAAGTTCTTGGTACTAACTCTGCTGCTGACCCAGCTTCATTAACATATGATGCTGCAACAGGTAAATTAGGTAATACTCCTGTTACTGCACCAACTACTAACCCATAATCTTACTAATTATAAGAATTTTATACTAAAAGTATCACCCTCAGATTTAGTTCTGAGGGTGATACTTTTTTGCCGATATAAGAACAAGGTATATTAATCTATCATTCCCCATAGGAGCTATCCACATATGTCTATCACTACCAACGCATCTAAGAAAAGTCTTTTCAATGGACGTAAGATGTGGTTCATTTTCAGCGCTGCTGCTGCTTTAGCGGCTGCACTGATTACTTTCGTATTAATGAACACAGCTACAGCAAAAGATACTTATTACGTTCTAAGCTCAGATATTCCAGCTAGAACACAAATTACACCCGACCTTCTAACAGAAGTTCAAACATCCGCAGGTTCCGTTCCACCATCATCTTTAGGTATCAGTGACCTTACAGAAGAAAGTTACAGCCTTTACTCTCTAAAAGCTGGTGACATTTTAACTTCATCAAACACTGGTGACAAACTATCATTAACAGAAGGTCTTCCAGAGGACTACGTTGTTGCATCATTCACCGCTGACCCTTCAATGGCCGCTGGTGGAAACGTAAAACGTGGTGACTACATTGACATTATTGCTCTAATCGATGACAGCACAGTAACAGGCGTTGACGGTACAGCCGCTTCATACGTTCTACAAAGAGCACTTGTTATTGACGCAACAGTCGACCTTGACACATACTCATCTGACGACTCTGCTGCCGAAACTACAACAGCAGATGGTACAGGCACAACCACAACTGACACTGGTGCTGTTTCAGACAACACTAGTGGTGCTGCAATCCGTTCCGGTATCCCAACTATGTTCACAGTTGGTCTTTCACCAGAAAACGCTGCAATCTTAGCATTAGCTACACAACAAGAACTATATGTTGTTCTTTCTTCTGCTGACAGCGTTAACAACGAAACTGTTCCAACTGGCCTTACACCTGCAACAAACAGCGGTATCTGGGGTAACCCACGTAACGCTGGTGAAGGCACAGACAACACATTCGGTCAAGGTGGAGGCGTAGAGAAGCCAAGCGCTACAGATAACGCTACAGAAGAGCCAAGTGCACCTTCTTCACCAACCGTAACCGAAGAGCCAACAACTGACGAAACAACGGAAGGCGAAGGTTCAGGCGAATAATCGTTTAGATTAAACAAATATACCTAGAAAAGGGGGAAGCGTAAAGCTTCCCCCTTTTCGCGTGCCGATATAACAACAAGAGCTAAGCAAATATTCAATAGGAGTCACTAAGTTGGAAAAAGTAATTATCGTAGGACCAGTGGAGCTTCATACGTTCTTCACATCTTACTACGAAAACTGGGACACACAAATCCCAGTAGAACGAGTAGCAGATGTATGGAGTGGTTTTAGCAACGGTTCCTTATCACCTGAAAGTTCTGCCGTAGTATTCACTGATGCTGAAATCGATGACCCAAACGAATACAACAATTTAGTAGAAGCATTAGCTACCTTCACACCAGAAGCTACTGTTCTAGTTATCTTATACAACACAGACAACTATGAAAGCTTACGTGACGCTGTTTCACAAAAGCAAACAGAATTAGACCTTCCACAAGCTAACTTCTTCCCAATTGATGCATCAAGCAACGTTGGTGAAGAAATCAGCAAAGCTTTTGAACAATACAACAACGAAGTAGTAGAACGCACACCTGCTGGAACTGGCGCTTACTCATCTATCGTAGAATCCGACGAACAAGTATCATACCAACCAGCAGACCGTAGCAACAAAAAGCGCGGACTAATTGTTGCATCAACCTCATCTAAAGGTGGCTCCGGTAAAACAACAGTAGGTATGGTTACAGCTTCCATGTTCTACCACGCTTCAAAAACCGCTGTAGACCAAGGTCTAAGAGCAGAACCATTACGTGTCTGCCTAGTTGACATGGACATTCGTGACGGTCAAATTGGTTTCATTATCCAACAACTTGCACCAACAGCTTTGAACATTTTCTTGGAAACAAACAAAGACCAAGAAACCATCATGAACAACCTTGTTTATGATGAGCGTCTAGGTGTTCATGCTCTTCTTGCTCCAAAGAGAGCTAGAACCGCTGACTTCCTTTCCCCAGAATTCTTCATGCACGTTATTGACCAACTAGCAGAAATGTTCGACGTGGTAGTTCTTGACACAAGCGTTGACTACACTGACGTTCTTCTAAGTAAGGTTGTTTTCCCTGTAGCAGACGCAATCATGTTCGTAACTAACCTTTCAGTAGGTTCTGTTTACGGTATGAACCGTTGGATGGACGAAGTAACAACACCAGCAGAAGAAGGTGGACCTGGTATCTCCAAAACTAAAATTGGTATTGTTGTAAACCAGTCAGCACCTAACTTAGGTATTGACGAAGAATTGCTTCGCCATGCTGCTGCCGGTGCAGAACTACTTGTTGCTATTCCATTAGACACAACAGGTGTTGTTGCTGCGTCTAACCACAACAGACTTTCAGATATTATCAAGTACCACCCTGAAATTTCACCTGCTTATTACCATATTGTTCGCCAATTGCTTCCAAATGAAGCTTTTGCTGACCCATTAATTAGCAACGAAACTACCGGCCCAGCCGCACCACGTGGTGGAAACAATAATTCACCTGCTCCATTAAACGCACCAGCTAAAAAGCGTAAGAAATTAGGAATCTTTTAAAAATGGCATTACCAGTCAATAGACCATCAGAAGAAAACAACAAAAAGCCTGAACCAGAAGCTACAGGTGGAGGATTACCAACTTCTCCACCACCTGTAGTTCGTAGTTTACCTCTTCAACCTGCAAAAATTCATGCAGAAGAAGAGGCTGGCAGTCGTTTTCTTGATGATGAAGAAGCAATTATAGAACGTACAAATCGTCGTAAAGACCTTGACGTTTCAGCTAATGCTACATCCTACCAAAGCTTAAGTAACATTACAGCTAACGAAGTAATTACCATTCCTTATGAAAAGAACTTCAAAAGACTTGAAAACAAGGTTGTTGAAGTTAAATCTTGGCTACAAGAATACATTTCACAAGAAAACCTTACAGAACGCGTAGGTCAAGCTCGTAGAGAAAGAGGCCCAGCCCTTATCGAAATGAAACAAAAACTTGACCAATTGTTACTACGTTACTTCTCAAACAACCCTGTAGGAACTCAACAAGACGCTAGTAAAATTAGCTCACTAGTCCTTAATGAAGTATTAGGCTTAGGCCCATTAGAACCTTTATGGCAAGACAGTAATATTACTGAAATTATGGTTAACGGGCCAAAAAGAACTTACATCGAAATTGGTGGAAAACTTCAAAGGGCTGTTGGTGTTCAATTCAGAGATAGTGACCACCTATTAGAAATGATTCAACAAGTTCTTGGTGGTATTGGTAAGACACTTGACATTGCTCACTCATATGAGGACGGTCGTCTAACTGATGGTTCACGTATTAACGCTACTCACCCTGTTATTGGTCCTGGCGGGCCTTATCTAACCATCCGTCGTTTCCCTGAAACTGTTTTCTCTTTACGTAAGTTAATTGAAATGGGTTCTATGACTGGCGAAATGGCAGAAGAAATTGGTAACTTGATTTATCACCAATGTTCAACTATTGTTTCCGGTGGTACTGGTTCAGGTAAAACTTCCATGTTAAATGCGCTTTCTGGTTGTATTCCAGAAACTGACCGTATTATTACAATTGAGGACAACCTTGAACTTAGGTTACACCCTGACCGTCACGTTGCTGCTCTAGAATCACGTAAAGCTTTACAAGCAGAAGGTAAAGGTAACGTTACTATTCGTGACCTTGTAAAGAACTCACTACGTATGCGTCCTACCCGTATTGTTATTGGTGAGGTTCGTGACGGAACAGCCTACGACATGTTACAAGCCATGAACACAGGTCACGAAGGCTCTATGACCACAATCCACGCTAACGACGCTCAGGGTGCCTTAGAGCGTCTATCAAACCTTATTGCTCAGGTTGGTGAGCTTTCATCTAACCAAGCATTAACATTGATTTCATCTGGTGTTGACATTATTGTTTCAATTTCACGTTTCGAAGATGGTTCGCGTAGAGTTGAAACTGTATCAGAAATTCCTTCTAAAGTACATGTTGATAAGAGCGGTCACGTTTCATTAGACCCTGTTATTATTTGGGAATTTGAACAAACTGGTCTTGACGAAAACAACCGTGTTGTTGGTGATTATGTTAAGCGTGAAGAATTCAGCCCTGAATTCAGAAAGAAGCACCGTCTAAACAATAAGCGCCGTATTCCTCTACAGGAATTACTGGAACTTTCTGACTGGGACGGGAAATCTGAATAACGGCTACAGCCGATAGTATTCAGGAAAGGAAAACAATCTAATAATGGAATTAATCCTCGTTCTCGCGCTGGCAGTTGTCTGTGGTTTAGTTGTTTTGTTCTTCTTCCTAGGTTTAGGAAGAGTTGTTACAAAACAAGACCAAAATGAACAATTCCACAACTTAATTAAAACGTTAAACGAATCAGAGCTTGCTCTAGAACGTCAAGACGCAAATCTACCTGACCCTAAAACATGGACAGGTTACTGGAACAACTTAGCACTTAAATCAGGTGGTAAGCCAAATAACGTTAATACTCCAGGTTTATTTGCCGTTGGATTAGCATTCTTTGCTTTCCTTGGTGGAGCCTTAGTATGGCCAGGTGACATTCTTGGTGGTTTAGCATTCGCAGTTGGTGGTCTAGTTCTTTTAAGAGCTTTCTACCAATCAAAAATCAAAGCACGTTTAGTTCTTATGGACAAACAACTACCAAACTTGCTATCAGGTATTCGTGCTAACTTACAAGCCAACTTAACACCACAACAAGCTATTGTTAACCAAGCAAAAGAAATTCCTGCACCATTAGGTGAAGAATTACGTGTGCTTGTAGAAGAAATGCAAGTAGGTGTGACACTTGACAGTGCTCTACGTAACTTCGGTCAAAGAGTACCTTCAAGAGAAATCCAGTTCCTTGTATCAGCTTTCCGTATTGCTATTAAATCCGGTGCTGACCTTGACCCACTTGTAAAGTCAATCCAACACATTGTTATTCAACGTAACCGTATCGCTAACGCATTAGCTTCCGCTGTTGCGAAAGTACAACCAGCTATCTGGGTAACAGGTGTTATGATTCCTGCTGCACTTATCTGGAGTATCTATTCATCCCCTGAGAACAAAGAATTCTGGTTCTCATTCCCAACTGGTGTTATCGCATTAGGTATCGTTGCAGTATGTTATGCAGCGGGTCTATTCATCGCCAAGAAGCAAGTAGAAAGAGTAAAGAAGGCTTAATATGGAACCATCACAATTAGTCGGTTTACTAGCGTTATTCGCTGGTCTAACCATCTTCTTCCTACTATACGCTATCTATGCGCCAATTGTAGAAAGAAAAGATGAAACAAAAGGATACCGTGAAGGTATTCTTGATGACGAAGAAACTACAGAACCAGAAGTTGACCCTAACGACAGTATTGGTCGTTATGTTCGCCCTATTCTAAACAACTTCTTACCTCAGTTACCTCATATTCCTTTAAGTGAAGGTCGCCGTAAAGGCTTCAACAACCTTATTGTTAAATCAGGTAACCCATGGAACGTTAACGCAGAAGAGTTTATTGGACTTCAAATCGCTTTCAGCGTAATGGGTGCATTACTTAGCATCATCGTTGTTGCCACAGGTCAACTTCCAACACAAATTCCACCTTTCGTATTTGTAATTGTACTTACCGCAATGGGTTACGCAATCCCATACAGCAAGTACAACAGTGCAAAGCAAGCTAGAACTAAAGCCATTGAAAAAGAGCTACCAGAAGCTCTTGACCTTCTAACAATTACTATTGCTACAGGTCAAGTATTCGAGTTCGCTTTAGAAAGTGTTACACAACAACTACCAGAAGGTTTATTGAAAAATGAATTCGGTAAAGTTGTAGTAGAACTTCAAGCAGGTTCAACACTTGAAAGAAGCTTCAAAGCTCTAACAAGACGCTTCGAATCAGAAGACTTAGAATCATTCACAAAAGCTGTTATCCAAGCTACAAAACTTGGTTCAGATGTTAGTGAAACATTAACTAACCAAGCTGATTATGTACGTAGTAACTATGAAGCTCGTCTAGAGCGTATGATTGCTCGTTTGGAAACCACAATGTTCATTCCTTTGATTATGACAATGCTTCCAGCATTCATGCTTATTCTAATCGCACCAACAATGAACCAACTATCCGGTTACCTATAAACACCCGATATATATAAGAGAACAAGAATAAACATTCTTAAAGGACTAGCACAACAATGATTATGAAAATTAGAGAACGTTTTGTAACAAAACGTAATCACAACGATAAGGAACGTGGTTCCGATTTAGTTGTTACGCTTTTCATGCTTCCATTTTTCATAGCACTTTTATTCGCCATTGTAGACGTATCCAGTTATTTCCAAACTAAAACACAAGTACAAAACATCACACGTGATGGTGCTCGTCTAGTTGCTCTAATGGGTGGTTCAAGTGATACAATTCCTCTAAACAGAGAAAAGTTTGGTGGAAACGGCGTAAGTGTTACGAAATATGTATCAAGTAGATTAGTAGACTCAAGCGGACAATGCCGTATCTCAGGATGCAACAGCGCACCAACAGTTACCTGTGGACCAACTAAAGCCACAAATCTAACCCAAGATGCATACTGCCGTGTAACATACAACTACCGTGGTGTCGGTGGTGGAATTGTAGCATGGTTAGGTTTTGATAACGTTACAAACAACCAAATCAGAACCGAAGAAATCTTCAAGGTAGAAACCTCATGGTAAAAGGCTTAGCTAAACTAAGAGAATTTAAAGAAAATAAACGTAACAACGAACATGGTAACACCATGGTTATGTACATTATGCTTTTCCCTCTTATCTTTGGTATTTTTGGAGTAGCAGTTGACACCACAGTTGCAACATACACCCAATCAAGCCTACAAAGCAATCTAGACGGCGCAACACAGTCAGCTTTATCCAGAGCCACAAACCCTGGTACAACAGCTAACACAACAAACCGTCCGCTATTAACAAGTGAACAAGCTCGTACATATATTATTCAGATTTATGATACAAACCGTATAGGTACAAAAGAGCAACCATTTGTTAAATGTCAAACATCAATTGCTAAGAAAAACATTACATACGCATCACCAACACTAGTAACACCACCATCAGGATGTAAATGGACCCAAGGTGAATACAAATTCACTAACTATGGTGGCCAAATTTCTGTCTCAATGAGTGTAGTAGAAAAATCATCAACAATTTTTAGCCAAATTATTGGTATTAACGATTTCACCTACAACATTAAATCTGATGCACGTATCTCATACGTAAGAGGCTAAAAATCTCAAACAAATAACCTCGCTCGTCTAAAGTTCTCTTGCCGATATATACGCAAGAAGGCTTAAAGACGAACGAGGTTATTTTATTATGCCACTACCACAAAGACGACCTACTGGGGATGACGAAAATAAATCACTCTCCAACGCAGGAAGAATTACACAACCCCCAAGCTTTGTGCGTCCAGAACCACTTCCAGTACAAGAAGTAAGTTTTGATGAAGAATTTGGTGCACCATCAACACCAGCACCATCAGTAACACCTTCCTTTAGCATGCCTGTAGAACCTTACGTAGAAGAAGAGGTTCCAGCTAAGCGTGTCTACGAAGAGCCAGTCGCAGCACAATTACCTTCACCAGAAGAAGACCCAATTGAAGAGCTAGCTGACGATGAAGAACTAGAAGAACGCAAACGTGAAGCACTTATCAATGGATTAAGCGCAAAAGCAAAACGCAGCGCACGTCTACTTCTAGAACGCATCGGTGACGACAAATGTTCAGAAGTTCTTATGAACGGACCACAGAACATCATGGTCAAAGAAAACGGTAACCGTCTATTCATGAACGACATTAGCTTCGACAGTGTAGAAGAATACCATATCGTAATCAACACATTAATCCTTCACGACACAGATACAGCCGAAAGAATTGGTTCAGACTCTTACCTTATTGAAGGTCAACTAGAGCTACCTGACTACGAAAACGAAGGCGAGCCACCCCTATTCGCTCGTGTACACGTTCTAACACCACCAGTTGTTAAAGCAGCTAAAGTAACTATTGCTAAAAAAGCTAAGCGTCAATTCAAAATTGAAGACTTCGTAGCTAAAGGAACAATGAACCAACAAATGGCTAACTTCCTTAAAGCAATCAGCCGTGGAAAAGCAACAACAGTCTTCTCAGGTCTATCAGGTGCCGGTAAAACAACATTACTAGAAGCATCAAGCTACGAATTTGACGAAAACGACCGTGTAGTAGTTGTAGAAGACACAGCAGAACTACGCCTACCAGTATATGACGTAGTTCCATTACTTGCTACCTCACGTAAACCAGGACAACACTCAACAGAGATTGTAACCCTAGAATGGCTTGTAGCGCAAGCAAACCGTATGCGTCCAGACCGTATCATCGTTGGTGAGTCACGTGGTGGAGAATTCGCAGAGTTCCTTACAGCAGCTAACTCAGGTGCTGACGGTTCAATGACCACAATTCACGCATCATCAACAAAACAAGCTGTAGACAAAATGCAATCCCTAGCAATGAAATCATCCACAACAAGAAGTGAAATGTCAGTAGCACGAGACATTTCATCCACAGTACAAATCATTGTACAAATGGCTCTAATTGATGGACAACACAAGATTACACAAATTGACGAACTAAGTGACATCATCAACAAAGAAAACGGTGTCATCGCTATGCAACCACTATTTGCTTACGACCGTAACCAAAACCGTTTCATGGCAAAAGGCCAACCATCTGAAAAACTAACACAGTTCCTAGCCGGACGTGGTGTAACAGTTGACAGAGCCTGGTTCTCAAGAATGTAATCCAAAGGTACCCCAATAAAACTAATGTCATCACCTATTAACTCAAGGACCAACGCCGAACCGTTAACCCTTGACCTCCTTAGAAAATACGTCCCAGACGTAAAAGAAGGGCAAGAGGCAATACGGTTACTTGGCGATGATACCGAAAAAACATTAAAGCAAAAGCATGAGCTATTAAAAACAAAACAGAAAGGATCAAAAGCACAAGAAGTGCTAATCTATTCTGCGCTGCCTTTAATTAAAAATATCTCATCAAAAGAATTCCAACGCCGAAAAGCATGGTCATCACGTATCTCATACGATGATGTTCTACAAGAAGCTATTACAGGTTTCATTAGAGGTTTGCTATCGTATGACGAAACAGCTAATCACACATCCCCAACAAACTACCTAGGAATGTGGATTACAACATCAATTCGTCGTAAAGTAGAATCAATGGAACACGACTTCGCTATTCCATATGAAGTTGTAGAAAGAGCACGAAGAATTCGCGCCGTAACAGGTCGTCTTACAAGTGAACTAACGCATCCACCAACAGATGAAGAAATTCTTGAAGCCCTAAACGATCCAGAAAGCTACTCAGCAAAAGGATACAAATGGGGTGCAACTGCTGTGCCTACAGAAGAACTATCAGAAGCCGCAGCAGCAAGAAAGAACAGCAAAAAGTTCACACAAGCTCACCTAAACGAAGCCAAAGAACTAGCATCACGTAGCTACGGTCTACAATCATATGACACACCAACTATAGATGCAGAAGAGTCATACGAAAAAGCTTCAACACCATTAACAATTGATGAAAATATCAACAACGGTAACATTGAAGAAGACGACCTAGCAAAATCACGTCTATCATTCTTCACAGAAGCCTTCATCAGCATGAAAATTGGTTCAAAGCAACAAGATATCATCTTGCGATACTTTGGTATGAACACATACACACAACCCCAAACACAAAAAGAAATAATCAGCAACACAGCCTTACCACCACGTTTCGTTAAAGCTGTCATTGCGTCATTCAGTTCATACATGCCAAGAAAAGGTGGAGTGTTCCATCACCTAATCCTAAATTCCGATCCTGATCTAATTGACGGATTGGAACTATCATGGTTACTACCAATCTTAGGAGAATGGCCAGAAGGCATTAAACAACCTGTACCTGCACCAGTAATCCTTACACAAACAAACACAAAGACTAGTCAGAAAAACCTATAAACCATATAAACTGGTATTATTAGAACAGGACATAATATGGCACAACGCAAACGTAAAAATAGAACTCTTGTTCACCCTGAAAACGATCAAACAGTAACCCCTCAAAACGCCCTACAAAGCGTTGAAGAAGAGGGAGCTACGCCTACTCTAGAAGAGCCTGAAACCCCCACAGAAGCGCTCACAGCGCCGCTCAGTGACATTTTAGAGCCACAACTAGAAGATGACGAAGATACTGTAGACAACCTACAAATTCTACCTACCGGTAGAGTGATGAACAGTTCCGAATATCAAGAATTAAAAAACACAGGATTACCACCACATCTAACATTATGGGAAATTGAAGATAGTCCATACACAGAAGATAGAAAAATTCTTGTATTCTACAACGGTGAAAAACCAGTAACACACATGGAAATTTCACCAGACACCACAGAAGAGCTTCTTACAGCATTAAACCATGAAATAGCTTACACAGCAGAAGACAGTGCAGACAGTTGGTTCATCAAAACACCAGACGCTGGGAATGAACCACCATATCTACACCTAACATCAAACGGAGCAATTGTAGATAGCCTACAACTAACCAAACCTTTCATGAAAGAAATAATGCCCCAACTACTGAAAGTATATAACCCAGTAGTAGAAGCTAAGAAAAAAGGTGTAATACCTTGGGCATCAACACACAGAATTAAAAGTGGAATAGTTATCGCAATATTAACATCAATGTTCTTATACGGTACATACACATACTTCTTCTAAAACGAATAAAGTAACCGCTGGTTTACATATTGGAAAATACTCTCCTTTCTCCAAGATGCAAACCAGCGGTTACTTTTATATATAGGCAATAAAACAAGACGATAAAAACTGTAGATAATATACAATATCAAAAATACGTGTTGTAGGTTATCTACAATACTACCTAGTTATTTTGTAGATAACCTACAACACGTATAAAAACGAAAAAACATAAACTATGAAAAGCATTAAAGAAAAAGTCCAAGAAGCGCAACAACTTGTAGAAAACGCACAATACATCTACATAAACGCAGGCGCAGGAATGAGCGCAGACCTAGGAACCGCAACATACTGGACAGGTAAAAACAATAAATACGCAGGAACCGTAGATAAATCAGGTCTTACAGCGTTACAACACGCAACCGAAATGACATGGGATACGCACCGCAAAGAACAAATTGAGTATTTCCACAAAACATACAATATCTTCCAACACCTACATCAACACAACAGGGAGAACCATTACACAAGTCTTTTGTCATATCTCAACAAAGAGAACAAAGAATATTTTGTGCAAACCTCCAATGTTGACTCCGCTTTCTATAATTACGGTTATAACGAAGATGCTCTATATGAAGCTCACGGTTCATACCGCTACTCACAATGTTTAGCTCAACCACAAGAACATGGTATATATCCTACAAACAATAATGTAGAAACTTATACACCATGTCCAACATGTGGAAGCGATAGTAGACCCAATGCACTATTCTTTGATGATTACAAATACCAACCAGATATTGCGCATGTCCAAAGGCAAAACAAATACATCTTTGAAGAAAAGCTACAAACAAATAATGCAGTTCTTATAGAGATTGGCGCAGGAACAACCGTACCAACAATACGCAACCACACTCTACGCATAAACGCAGGACAAGACATACCCGTAATTAGAATAAACGCAAGCAGCCATGAAGATGACATTGACGGTATCAGTGCGTTAATTAAACCCTCAGCCATAGCGCCTATTCTAGAACTAAAAACGAAAGCGCAAACAGGATTGAAAATTCTTGTAGGAACTCAACAACAATAGTAGATTTTTGTTTGTGTGAATGGTACAATTGAAGTATACGAAAGATAAGGAAAACGTATGCACATATTCACAGCACCAGACGCTACACCAGAAAAAGTTGATCTATTCCTAGCTGGTGGTATCAGTAACTGTCCAGATTGGCAGCAAGAAACATTAGATACCTTACAAAAAGATTTAGATATTGTTGTAGCTAATCCACGAAGAACAATTTACGACGACAAAGCAAACGCTGTCAAACAAATTGAATGGGAATACGAAGCACTAAACAAAGCAGAAGTAGTAAGCTTCTGGTTCCCACATGAAACGCTTTGTCCTATTACATTATTTGAATTAGGTCGTTTCAGTCATGATAAAACAAAACCAACCCTAGTTGGAGTACATCCACAATACCAACGCAAACTTGATATTGAAGTTCAACTAAGATTAGCACGACCTGAGATAGAAATTGTATATTCTCTACAAGACCTTAATACACAAATTGTAGACTACTTCCAAAAGTAATAAAAGACACTGTTCACATATGGACACAAAATTGTAGGTTTTCTACATAAGAAATTGTTTTTATCTTATGTAGAAAACCTATTGCTATTTAACCATAAGCTAGTAGACTATCTACAAAATTGCCATTACTACGCTACCGCACTCAATACAGTCAGAAACACCGCTCACAAGGCACTGCAAGCCCGTCTGCACCCATATAAGCTAAGCACGAGCACACGTTTGTATAAACCCTACAAACGCTTAGAGAGGCGCACAGAGCCGATACCTCATCTATGGAAAATATAGGAAAACATGCTCTATATGTAGGCGATAACCTCAAAGTTATGGAAACCCTACAAGACGTTTACATTAACGCTGTAGATTGCATCTATATTGACCCGCCATATAACACAGGTAACAAATATTTTCTTTACGATGATACCTTCGCAGTCAAAACATCATGGTACAAATTCATGAAACCAAGACTAGAGGAAAGCTACAAACTATTAAAACAAACAGGTACAATCATTGTCAGCATAGATGACAAGCACTACATAGAACTCAAAACCTTACTCAACGAAATCTACGGAGAACAAAACTTCATCGCCAACATCATATGGCAAGGAACACCATCAAGCTTATCTAAATACACATCAGGTGGAACCGACTATTTACTCATCTATGGAAAAGATATAAAACAAGTACCCAAGTTCCGTGAACCAAAACAAGGCGCACAAGAACTTCTCAAATTTGTAGAGACACTACAAACAAAGAATGCAACCATAGAAGAAGCTCAACAAAAATTGCGTCAATATCTAAAAACTAATGCAACCACACTAGATAGTAGTCTCAAATACTACAATAGAATAGATAGCCAATATCGTGTGTTTACCACAACCACATTAGATAACAACCTATACAGGCCAAATCTAATATACCCAATAACAAATCCTAAAACAGGTGAAACTCATCAACCACCACCTAAAGGATGGAAACTATCACCTGACACTATGAGTAAATTAATAGAACAAGAACTCATAGCTTTTGATGGAGGTAAATACCCACGAAAGAAAATTCTATTAACCACACAAATGCATCAACTACCACCAAACGTATTCTACTCACCAAGACAAAATGGAACAGCTTTACTTAAACAAATTATAGGACCACACCAATTTCCTTTCCCAAAGAATGTAGAAGTCCTACAAAGATGGTTAACAATAGTTACACACAACAACCCAGAAGCAACCATCCTAGACTTCTTTGCAGGAAGTGGAACAACCACCCATGCAGTTCTCAACATGAACAAAGCAGACAACGGTAAACGCAAAAGCATACTAATTACCAATAACGAAAACAAAATACCTGAAACAATTACTATCCCTCGTATCAAAAACCTTATCTCAGGACAATGGTTCAACACAACCAAAGAACCACATTCTGATACATTTATTGTAGAATACCAACAAGAATTAAATCTATAAACCTTCTATAACAAACAAGAACTGGGTGACAAACTAATCAAAGTTTGTCACCCAGTTCTTGTTTTTGTGTTTAACCCCAGAAAGGCATACGACCGTTAACAGGTGTGTACTTACGGACTAAGAATTTATCTTGAAGACCCTCAGCCTCAGCTAACTTAATTAAAGCAGAAGAGATAGAACGCTTATGAGTGAAATAATAAATCTTAGAATACATATCACCGTTATCACGGTAGTTACGTAAAATCTTACGCCAGTCCGCATTTGTCTTAGGTGTCAATTCTAGCTCAACTGCAATATGTTGAGGATGCCCTTCACTGTCACGTTCACGAGCAATCACAAGGTCGGGGATATGTTCTCCACCTTTACCACCAGCACCATAGACAACAAACAAACCTTCGTTACCTTCTTCAAGCTCAGGTGCACTATCAGTTGATGTAGCAGCCGCAGTAACAAGGTCACGCATTTCTTTCGTAGAACGTTTACCACGCCAACGAAGCTGACCCTGACGAACCTCACGTTCAGTGACAGTCATTTCACCAGGAACCTTACCATCAGGGTTAAACCAAATACCAAGCTTCCAACGGTTAGAAGGTGGAACATAATTTTCAATACCCTTACCTTCACCTAACAAATCCTTACCACCAGCTTCACGTTCAAACTCAACACCAAGGTTACCTAAACCAATAGTGTGAGCAATCGTAGCATAACTGATACTACCCTTCTTAATTTCAGGGAAACTAATATCAGCTAAAATGTTACCAGCTTTACGAGTAGTCCAAAGGTACTGCTTATCAGTAATAGGTTCCTTACGTAGGAAACCACGCTTCTCCAAAATACGCATACGAGCAACAATCGTACGAGGAGTAGAGTCAACCAAACGAGCAATCTGGTCAACATAAGCATAACGGTAACGAGCAAGGAAACGCATAATAACAATATCACGCTCAGTTAAATGGAAAGCCTTAGAGTATTGAGGTTCAACATAACTGTCATCAATCTCACCACCAAGACCAGCAGCAGTACCTTCATCTTCCTCATCCCAATCCTCAGCATCAAGGTTAGCTTCAATCTTACGTGAATACTGAGAACGAGGTTTAGATGTAGCTTTAGCCACAAAAGGTTTATCAACTTTTTGTGGAGCCTCTACAACCTTATCCTCATTGTCTTGAACAGTATCACCTAAAACCTCAGCTTTGTTTTTACTGAAATCAACAGGACGACGAGCAGGTACCTTATCCGTATCAAGGAAGAAACTAGGACGTGGAGAAGGTGTAGATGTTTTAACAGGAACAACCTCACGTTCCTCACCAGCAAGGAACAAAGGATTAACCTGACGCTTAGGTTTAGCATCCGCAGCAGAAATATCTTTTTCAATATCTTTCGCAACAGTTTTATCTGCAACAGGTTTAACATCCGCAACACTTTTATCTGTTAAAGGACGAGGGATAACAACCTTACGTGACTCCACAACATCACGACGAACATCCTCAGACTTAGAACCACCAGTAGGAAGAACCGGGAAACTAATATCTTTCTTCACAGGTTTAGGTAACTCAACCTTCTTAGGGGCATCTGTTCTCTCAGAGGCATTCTGTTGTGGAAGGGTAGCGGCACCTTCCACAACACTCTCATCTGCCGCAAGGAAAGCAGGACCAGCGGTATCCTCTACAGCCTCTGTCTCTTCATCCCTGATAATAGGGGAACGAAAATTATTAACAGGTTTCCTACGCTCAGGGAAACTCTCACTCTCAACAAGCTCAGGTTGACCACTTTCATTAGAAGCAGCACCACCAAGCAACAACGCAGGATTAACCCTACGCTTACGCGCAGCATTACCCTTATTAGCATCAACCACAATAAACTCCAAAACTCAAAAATGTAAACATATGGGAACAGTCCCCTTTTAATCTTTCTCAAACAAAATGTCAGAACTAACACTACGATAATCCGGACGTAACGGTGAATACGAATTACTACCTAAAGAAGCAGCACCCAGAACACCAGCAACACGTAACTCACTTTTATCTAAACCATCCCCCACAACCACAGGACCACCAATCCATAAAGTCCTAGGGTTATCATCCTTACGCCCACGACGTATAATCAAATTATGGTAAGGAGCAATATCAACATTGAAACAAGGAACATCAGTACGAACCCTATCAGCCTTAACAATGTTACCCTCAGCATCTTTACTCTCATAAAAGAACAAGTCCCAAATACGACGACGCTTAACATGCTTCTTAGGATACACAACTATAGGGGCATCAACAAAACATTTAATGTCAGAACCAATACCCTCAATAGAAGAACCATCCACATCTTTCAAAGAAACAGAATTACCAAGGTCACGCTCAGGTGACCATAAACCATACATATCCCTATTAAACTTATTCAACAACATGTAGTTAGCAGAACCATGAATGTTACGTACAACATCATCAGCAAGAATAAACTTCCAAGACCTACCGTACTTAGCTTTCAACCAGAAGTCAGAATGTAACGTAGAGAGAACATCAACACCCTTCATCTTTAAATGAAATAACCTACCGTCATACCTGTAGTAGATAAAACGTTTAGGGCGAACAAACACAATATCACCAGTAGAGGGATTAACAGTACCCAACCTAGGGAAGGAAGATAATGTATTCCACTGACCCCATTCAAGTTCCTTAGGAGCATATCCAGGGGCGTTCCTACCGTTTCCTTTAAAAGGGATAGCCTCACCAAGGAAGTCACTACTATAAAAAGCAGCTATGTCAACCCAGCCAACTTCAGTCAAAACCTCAGTTCTCTCAGGAAAACCACGCTGAACTGGTTTCCAACGCCCACTATCAGGTGCAACCGGCGCTGTAGGAAGTAAATCATTCATATCTTATATATCGTACAAAACAGAAAAAAGAAAACGTTTTATGGGTAAATACTCATAGCATTACGTAAACGCCATTCTGTAACTGCCAACATTCTGTGAATATCCCCGTAAACACTGGGAAAACAGGGTACACTAAAACATACGTTACACATTATGAATAGCCGTTCATACCTATAATTATTCTTTTACACATTAGATTGAGTATGAACAAGGGGAAGCCGTCCCTTGACCCTCCCGTAGAAGTCTCTACTATATCTCGCATATCTTCTGTCCATTTCCTCGCAGAGTAAATGTCCGCTTGTCCCAAGAGATAAACAACTCGCTTCGCTCGGGGACGCCTCTCCCAACTCCCTTTGTATCACAAATGGACAACATGAACACCCGTCCCGGTGTCGCCCTTTTGTGTCCCAAAAGGTAAGGGACTAATGGGTTTCACCCCTTAGCACCCCACCGGTCGTCTCACCGGCTGCTCGTTATGTTGCGGGTCCACATAACGATACAGGGACCGTGCTTGGTGGCGTTGCCCCCAAACCCCCACTAAGGTTTCGCCTCAAACCTTAGAACCTGGCTCATTTACTAGGGCGGGTAAATGATAAGCCACCGTGAGGGAAACTGCGTTTCCCTGGTAGCACCACAAGGGTGCATACCTCCCTTTGCTTACCACATAGTGTGTAAGCATAATGGTATCATCATGTGAACATTGTGTTGCCATACCGTGACTACCAAGTATTGGTGCTACGGTAGACTATGGTCGTAACCGTGTGCGGGCGAAGCGAATGGCTTCGCCATTCACGGGGGGGGCACGAGCGTAGCGAGAAAAAAATTGAGGGGGAGTGTCTCGCGTTAGCGAGGTGGGGGAACATTGGAGCGAATGCGGAAATGTTGCCCCACAACGTGGGGGCGGTTTCTGCCCCCGGTCACACGAAGTGTGACGCACACCGTTTTGTCCCTTGTGCGGTCATCACAAGGGAGAGAAAGTGTGTCCAGAGAGAAACCGTGGCGGGTGTCTTTCTGGTCGGGGAGTGAGCGCCAGCGAACAGGGGTGAAACCCCTTAACACCGTTTTGTCCCTTGTGCGGTTTACACAAGGGAGAGGGGTCTGGGGATGAGGCTATCCCCAGTGGAGCGCAGCGACCTCACACGAAGTGTGAGTATCAGCACTGGAACACTTTGATATAATGGCGAAGCCTCAAAGTGTTTGCCTTTTGGGTTGGGGGACTGTATACATGTGTGTACATGTGGTGTCATTTTGTTGACGGGGACTGTGTACAGTTGGGTACTGTTTATGGTATAGTTGAGTGAGTTGGGGACGTTTACCCCGGTGAGAAGCAAGGTCAAAAGCGGGAGGGGTTCCACCCCTCGGCAACACATGTTCACTGTGTTCTCATGTGTTGCCTCACCCCGCACTCTTGGGGATGGTATCCCCGCCGTGTGGCTTCCCCAACTCCTTCGTTCCTTCCACTGCGTGGGGCGTCATATAGAGAAGTCTTGTTTCTTTATGGGGGATAGGGTAAGTTATGTGGGTGGGTTGTGGTTGTTAGGGTTGTTGGGTTCTTTGCTGTGCGTTTGGTGAATTTTTGTGGATGTGCTTGACATGATGAGGATGTTGTGGTAAACGGACAAAAAAGTTGCGAGTAGGGTCTTGAGGGACGGGGTGGTGTCTATGGGGACGGGTTTGATTTCGGGTTGCATGTGATTTCGGTTTGTGGTAGGCTTGATGTGGTGCGCTGTTTCTTTTGCGGGTATGCATGTATGTGGGTGTCGGGTATCCTTGACCGTTCATGCATCCGAGTAGGGTGCTGCCATTCATCCGAAGGGTGAGCGCGGTATTCCGTTGCGGGTATCTGTTCTTTGTGTGTTTCGGTTCTTTGGTGTTTTTCTCTTTCTTCTTCTCTGTGTGTTGGTGCTTTTGTATCTACATGATTTTCGTTTTGGTTCTGTCTGTGTTCTGCGGTATGCTTTAGGTATTCCGCAGTTCGTTCTTTATGAAAGGGTTCCCTTTATGTCTTCTGTTACTTATCGTATTCCTACGCGGGCTGAGCGTAGGAATGAGGCGAAGGCTGCGCATGCGGCTTCGCTTGTTGCTGCGGCTGAGGCTGCTATGCGTGAACGTGTACGTGCTGGGCGTGTTGCGTTTGCGCTGGTGGTTGTTGGTGTTGCGTGGTTTGTTGTTCCTGTGGGTGTTGTGATGCTTGCGAGTTTCGGTGTTATCGTTCTGGGTTCGTTTGCTTTCACTACATGGGTTGCGGCTTTGGTTTCGGTTGTGTTCTATTGCGGTCTGGCGTGGTTGTTGTGGTATATGCGGTTTGGTCATATTCAGATGTAGGGTGTTGCGGGTATCTGGGTGTTCATGGACAAAATAGTTGCGAGTGTTATTGGGCTTGGGGACAGGTTTGTTTGTGGGTGTCGGGTGTTCCTGACCGGTCTGCATCCGCGTAGGGTGCTGCCTGATATCCGAAGGGTATGATGGTTACTCACTGTGTGGGTAACCGTTTTTCGGTTTACTGGTGTTCTTCTGTTTGCGGGTATCTGTGTTCTGTTCTTGGTATGTTTCGGTTCTTTGTTCTATTCGCTCTTATGGGTGAATAGGTGTTCTAGTGTTCTTCGCTTCTATGGTTGTTCTTGTATATAGTTCATCCCCCTACCTATGCTGTGTTGCTTTGGTAGGGGGATGCGTTTGTGTTGCGGTGGGGACAGGTTATTTGGGTTGGGCGGTGGTTCTTGTGTTGCGGATGAGGGCAGTTATGTTTGCGGGGAGGTTGTCAAACTTTGTGATGCGGGAATACTCTAGGTGGTCTTGGTATTGCTGTATAAGTGGTGGGGTGTTGGCGTCCATTAGGTCGTGTCCTTGAATTGTTGCGGTTAGCGGTTGTTTACGAACTGGGCAAGCTTGTTGTAATCGGGGGCAAGGATAGCGTTTCGCTGTGCGACCACTTTGACGGTGTACAGAGGGAGGTTCGCTCCGAAGAAGCTGACTTTGGTGATAACTCTGAGCATGATGTTCTCCTAGGTGGGTTATGTACTGTTACTTTAAGTGTAGGCGCATTAACGGTTTGGCGCAAGCTTGAAAAAGATTTTGTTGGGGACACAAGTAACCCCTAACCTTTTCTTTGGGTTAGGGGTTACTTGTGTTGCGGTGGTTGTAACCTAATCAGCCGTATCCTCGGTAACAATGAGGCCAACGTAGGGGGACGAGGGCGGGGTGGAGCTTGTACCGTAGGAGGAATAGATAGCCTCGATGGAAGAGGATGCGGTGGGGTCAGAGTTAGTAGTCATATTGTTCTCCTGTGTGAGTTAATTTTACTTGCCGTTGGTTTAAGTATAGGTGCTTTAATGATTTGGCGCAAGCTTAAAAAAAGATTTTGTTGGGGACACAAGTATCCCCTAACCTTTTCTTTGGGTTAGGGGATACTAGTTGTTGCGGTGGTTTAGTTGACGCCGTACTTGATTGCCTTGGCGTAGGCTTTGGTGTATGCCTCTTCGTAGATGAGGGCGTATGCCTTGATGTTGTAGTTGTTGTGGTAGTAATACTTGTTCATCTTGAAGTAGAAGTCTTTGCGGGCGGCGTTCGTTGCCGTTGCTTTGATGCTCTTGTGGTGCGGGTTACGGGTCCGGACGGCTTTGATGACAATGGCCACAACGGCGAGGATAAGGATGAAGGTGACGACGAGAGTGGCGTTCATGATTTTCTCCTAAGACTGTGTGGCTTGGGTTGTTCCCTTGCCGTTGGTTTAAGTATGGCACACGTGCCAACGGGGTGCAACTCTTGTGCGGTTTTTCTGGTGAAAATATTTGCGCCTTACTGAATAGGTTGAGTATTCAGTAAGGCGCAGGTTGTGTTGTCAGATGAAGTTGCGGAGGTATCGTTCGTAGGCTTTGGCCCAGTCGGATTCTTTTTCGCCCCATCCGGGCTTCTTGTAGTAGAGCGTCCGCACTTGTTCCATGCGGGCGGACCAGTAAGCTTTATAGGTGTCGTAAGACATTGCTTCGGGGAAGATGGTGCTCATTTCGGGTGTTCCTCCTAGGTGGTCTTACTCTGTGTCTTGCTGTTGGTTTTACTCTACTGTGTTTATGGTGGTGATGCAAGCTTGAAAAAGATTTTGTTTCGTCGTTGCGGGTGTGGCGTGTTTCTGTTAGGTTTACTGGTATCAAGCAACATTTGTTCTTTTACTGTAAAGGATTTGTCATGACTGCTCTTCGTGCTTTTGGTTCTAAGGTTTCTTCGGTTCAGTTTTCTGCGGCAGCTATGACGCTGTTTGCACTGGCAATCGTTTCTTCTGTGGTGGGGATTGTGGTTAGCTCCATGTCTGTGCAGCCGAACGTTTCGGGTGATACGATGTTGGTCATTGTGTGGGGTGCTTCCGTGTTTGGTTTCGCAGGTTCGTTCCTGTGGTGGGTGCACACGCTGGATTAAATAAGTATTCGCACCTGTTAGGGTTCTGGTGTAGCGGTTGTCTGTAGGGAGTGTTTCGCTTCTTAGGGACAACCGCTTTGCTGTTTGCTTGTGTGCGCTATGCGGTTACGGTGTGGTTGCTTTGCGTGTGGTCTTGGTGTATGCTTGAACTATTGAAGCTGTTCAATGCTTCTTCGTTATTTTTGGAGTTCTGATGTTTCTTGCGTATGATAAGGTTCCTTTCACGCAGTATGCTCTTTATGAGGCATATGCGCTGTTGACGCCTGGTGCGGATGCGGTAAAGACAGCTTACGCTATTTATGGTTCTTCGCGTGCGGATGCGGATATGCGTAACATGCAGGATGCTATTCGTTTTGCGGTACTGGGCGAGAAGCGCATTCCGGTTGAGTTTACGCTTTTCGCTATTCGTGATGCTTCGGGTGTTGCGTTTGATATTTATTTCCTTGATGAGGACAGCTTGTTCCTTGCGTTTGCGGCTGGTGTTGCGGAAGCTGATGTTGTGACTTCTGCGGTTGCTTTGGCTGTTGAGGCGATGAAGGATGTTACGGGTTTCTTCGCTTTGGTGCGTAGGTAACTATACGGTGTAGCCATTCATCCGAAGGGTGAGCGCGGTAACAGGTATTTGGTTAACTGGTGTTTGCGTTTTGGGTTGTGGTGTGTTATAGTTGATATATTCGCTTCTAAGGTATTAGGGACGGGTTCGTTGTAGGTTGATGGGCTTGGTCTTCTTTAGAACAAATGTACGAATGACATGATGTTGGTATTTTATTACCAGTATTTGTCATTCGTATTTTTGTTTATCCTAAAGGAGGATTTGGTTATGGTTACTGTTTACCGCTCTGGTGGCTTATTGTCTGTGGACGAGCTAAGCAATGATAGTGCTGTGTGGTTTGATGCGCAGAGTTCACGTTGGTTAGCTTTTGGTGATGTTGCGCGTTCCCGTACGGTGTTCTCTTCTATGTTTGTGGAGGATGCTTGGTTCTGGGCTGAGCGTCGTATGCATAGTGGGGATGATGCTACTATCTGGGCTATTGAGGTTCCTGATGAGGTTGTTCTTAAGGCGTACCGTTTTGCGCGTTACGATGATGTGATGCGTGCTAGGGATGCTGGGGAGGATTACTCTTGGGAACTTGGTGCTTACTGGGGTAGTGGGACGGACGTTTCACATTGGGTTAAGATGTGGTCCCGCTTGTTTGAGGGTTACGAGTTCTCCGGTGATTGGGAGGTCTTAGTGGACGCTGATGTGGCTGCTAAGGCTACTTGGTCTGTGGTGCATTCTCATGATGAGGTTGTGCGTATCCTTGATGAGTTCCCTGCGTCTACTCTTGATAACTCTTTTGTTCCTTACCCTGATGATTGGGATGATGGTATGGATAGTTGGGATGAGTTAGCTTCTGTGTAAGGGAGAGTTTTTCAGGTTTTGGCGGATATACCTGAAACTTGAAAAACTCTTGTGGTTCTTTATTTCACGGGTAGTCTTACTTTTCTGTGGATATGAGTAATGCCCCGCTGGCTGTGATAGCTGGCGGGGCATTACTTTTTAACGGTTGAGATTTACTGTCCGTTAATCATGTTGATTATGGCTAGCTCTTCGTCGGGACCGTTTGCGGTGGCGAGTAGGTGAGTGAGGGAGCAACGGTATACCTCGTTATCAGTGAGGTCTGAACCTGTGGTGGATAGCTCTAGCTGTTGGTGTCGTGTTGTGTCGCCTGCTAGTAGTTGGTCAACGTTTGTGGTAGGGATGATGTTCTCCTAATATTTTTGATTGGGTTACTTGGTGGTTTTTGCGGGAAGTGTAGCGAGGACGATAAGTGCGACGATGAAGCAGACGGTTTTGAGTGTTGCGCTGATGATGACTGTCAGCCCGGTAATTTCGGTGGGAAGCAGGGCGAAGATGATTGCTAGGGCGAGGACGCTAAGGATGATGCGGTTCTTCATTTTGTTCTCCCGTTTTGTTTAACCTGTTTGCTTTATGTTTTCAGTGTACAGCGTTTGGTTAAAAAGTGCAACTGTGATTAAAAAATTTTTTGGCAGGGGTAGTGTAACTCCGGCTGGTTCACTTTCTAATGTACATGCTTTGATGCGAGGGTGCAAGTCTAGGTGGAGCAGAAGTTAAAAACTTTTTGACAATGAGAAGCGCCCCGTACGGTATAGACATGTACGGGGCGCTTTATAAAGTTTTAAGCTGAATGCGAATTATGCTGCTTCGTCAAAAAGCTTGACCATGAATGCAATGGCGAAGAGGCATCCGGTTCCGAGAAGAACCCAACCGGTGATGAAGAAAGTCTGAGCGGAAGCAGCGGGAGCAACCGTCTGACCGAAGCAGGCAATGCCTGCAACGTAGAGAGCAAGGGCGATGGAAGCGAAGATGACCTTGAACATGATTTTCTCCTAAAGACTGTGTGGTTTGGGTTGTTCCCTTGCCGTTGGTTCAAGTATGACACACCCTGTTGCAGTGCGCAACACAAAAGGCAGAAAACTTTTTGACAATGAGAAGCACCCCGTACAGTGCAGACATGTACGGGGTGCTTCGGTACAACTTTTGGGTGATTATTAGTCAGCGTCAACGAGGAACGGCGTTGCTACGGCGCTGACAAAGAAGAAGACCGCGAAGAGAGCGGCGACGATACCCAGAGCGAGCACCCCGCTACCGAAACCGACGAGGGAGAAGAAAGCTGCAATGGCCGTAGCGATGAGGCAGACGGTGACGAGGAAGATGATGTGCGCCATGATGTGCTCCTAAGACTGTGTGGTTTGGGTTGTTCCCTTGCCGTTGATTTAAGTATGGCACACCCTGTTGCAGTGCGCAACACAAAAGGCAGAAAGTTTCTGAAAATGAGTTCAAAAACTTTCTGCCTTGAAGTGTTTATTAGAGGCGTCCGTTGAAGGGGTACTTAGCGGGGTCTTGCTCGTATCCTTCTCGGGGCTTGAAGTCGCGCAGTCCACCGGGGAGGTCATCGTAGGATGCTCGGTCAGCGGGGTCGTAGTGGTGAACCCAGGGGATAGGGTCAAGCTTAGGCGAGACGGACATTTTAGAGGTTAATCTTTCTGATGAGCGGAAGTGGATTTGCTGGTGGGGTTAGTTGTTTACAATGAGGATGTTTTACTCACATGCAAGTCAGTAAGTTGCTTTTCTTCTATTGATGACAGTACACGGTTTATAGGTTGCAGTCAAGCATCTGAGTTAACCAAAAGTTTTTAAGAATCGGCCACATACAAACTAAGGGTGTGCTCTTATCTAGAGCACACCCTTAGTGGTGAAGATTACTTAACTGAATGAGACGGACAATGTTTCGCGCTGCGCAATGTCGCATTGTGCGTTGTGCACTGCAAGGGCTTTCCTAAATCCATCATTGTATGACAGGCGGTAAAGGTCTGCGAAGTCTGTATTGGTCTTCTCGTATTTGTTGCTGTAGCTGCTTTCTTTATATCCACTAGAAAGCGTGTATTGGTATCCTGCTTCGTATCCGTCGCGTTTTCCTTCTTTGGAAACACTAGAGGCAGTTTTGGGCATTAACAGATTTTTCAGGAAACGCAACATTATGGTATATCCTCATCTAGAGTGATAGTTTTTACTTTTAGCTAAATTGGTTAGCTAATACGTCTAGCTTATCAGATTGTGTTAGTACATGCAAGAAGGGAGCTAAACTTTTTAGGTTTAGCTCCCTTCTTGCAGTGTTAGCTTTTAGTCTCCGAAGATGGTGACTTTGACTTCCCAGTTCTGGCCGTCCTCCGAGACAGTGACGCTATCCACGGTGTTGACCATTTCGCTAGTGGGGAGTTCCTTGTGGAGCTTCTTCACGGCGAGGTCTGATGCCTTCTTCTCCGTGTCCACGAGGGGGATTGCCGCGATAGTGGCGATGTTGGGGACCACTGCGCTGAGGGCAGTAATGTCGGCACGGGTGATACGGGGAATGGTTACGGTCGTGGTGTACATTGTATCCTCCATTGCTGAATGTCTGATTGTGTCATTTAAGTGTACCAGCGTTTAGACGCAATTGCAACTGTTTGCGGAAAAGATTTTTGGTATGCGTAAAGCCCTAACCTTTTCTTTAGGTTAGGGCTTTACGGTTTGTGTTGCGGGTATTAGCTGAAATATATGGGTGTCTTTGTTTCGTTGTCTCCCTTGGTGGGTTCAAAGAAAGCGAAGAAGCTGAGAATTCTGCGGTAGGTGTAGTGGATTGCGTTGCGGATGAAGAACAGGTCCATGATAGTTCCTTTGCGGTTGATGTAGCACTATGTGAATACATTCATTCTAACGCGTTACGGTTCTATACGCAATACGCAAGCCTAAGTTGTTCGAAAGTTTTTAAACAAGTATGTGCGGGTTGGAACTTAATGTAAGTTCCAACCCGCACATTTTGCGACTAACTGCAAAGTCTGCGTTTCCGCTCAGCGTGATTACTGTCTACGCGAAGACGGACAATGTTAGACGTTGGCGTACAGGGTGGCGAACTGGTTGAGGTTCACGGGTCGCTGCATCTTGTTTCCGATTTTGACGAGGTACTGCTTACGGTTGAAGAACATGCGACCTGCGGAGGAAGGGGTGCCACCAATGGGATACAGCACGTTGAGCTTCGTACCGGTACGGTCGTCGCTGAGCGGGGTGGACGTGTAACCGCTGTCAGTCAGGAAGTTGGCAACGTCAGCCTGCGTTGCGGTGGAGAGGTCAAGGGCGGTGATGACGCGGGTCTGGATGTGGTTGATGACAGACATGATTTTTTCCTGACGTTCTTGGGGAGGCTGTTCCTCCCTGCTGAACTCAACTATACACATGACTGCGCTAGATTGCAAGTTTTTGCTGGAGATTAAAAAGTGTGACCCCCTTACTTGGAGAATAGTAAGGGGGTCACACTTTTTAAATATTTGTTTATGCGTTGCGGAGTGCTTTACGAACGGCCCTGCGAATGCGAAGCCTGTTGATGAGGCCGTGCGGGTTCTCAGCATTGAGGTTCTGAACCACTGCAACGGAATTGCTGTACCTGATAATTACGGCATTCCATGTGTTGGGGAATTCGTCCAGGTTGGTGGAATGGCGAATGAAGCAGTCCCAACCTTCGGAGCGAGTCATTCCGTAGCTCTCGATGAGGTTACCGAGGAAAGTAAGCGTTTCGCCGTTACGAAGCATCTGCTGTGTCTTGTAAGTCATGACGTTTTCCTTAGCGTGTGTGAGGGAGGCTGTTCCTTCCTGCTGAACTCAACTATACACACTGCTGGTAGGAAAGGCAACTCTTGGACTAAAAAGTTGAACCCCTCACTTGGTAAGTTTTTAGTGAGGGGTTCAACTTCGTTGAAAACTTTACTTGGTGTCAGCCTTCTTGGTAGCTTCCGTGCTGCCCGGCTGAACGCCGAAAATGCTGGGGAGGCCGAGGGCGCGGCGGTAGCTGCCACGGTAGATGCGCTCGTGAACTGCCTGAGTGCGGGGGGTGGCGTTTACCTGAGTGCTGGGCATGATGTTCTCCTAAGGCTATGGGAAAAGACTGTTCTTTTCTACTGAACTCAACTATACACATGGCTGGCAGGTAAAGCAACTAGTGGATTAAAAAAGTTGAACCCTTCACTTGGATAAATTTCCAGGTGAGGGGTTCAATAGTTTTTAAAGCACGAAGTTAGGGGCGCAGACCGTCGCAGTATGCCATGTAGTAACGGTGAAGGCTCTTGCCGTTCTCCGTAAGCTCGGGAACGCTAGCTGCCTTCATGGCCTTCCACTCTTGGAACGTCAGCATAATTTTATTCTCTTCCTGTTATTTGTTTAGTAGTGGTTGTTGAGATAAGGCTACCTCAATTTTGGTGTTGGTGCAAGCTTTTGGTGAAACTAATTTTCCCGGTAGGACAGTTGGGTTACTCGGTGCGAACGCGAATTCGCGTTACAGCGAGGAAGAGGACACCGAAGAGGATGAGAGCGATGGGGAGAACGGTCCAACCGCTGGTGAAGCCCATGATGACACCGCTGACGATTGCGATGAACGGAAGCAGAGCCATGATGAAACCGAAGAGCATGATGAAAGGTGCCAGGATGAGGATGATAGCCATACCAGCCTTAGCCTTGTTACCGGTGAGAAGCGTGCGCTGGCCGTTACGGTGGGTGCGGTAGACGTTCATGGTGTTCTCCGTAGTCTAGGTGGGCTGGTGTTTCCTGCCCTGATGTTTTTAGTCTATGTGGTCACGGCAGGAAACGCAAGTTGTTTTTCCAAATTTTTTACCGGCTGGTGAGAATTTTCTTGTGAGCTTTAAGCATTGCTTCTGCGCGAGTGAGATTACCTTCGACCTGGCCAAGAACGAAGCTTCTATCATACGAGTTCCTACGAGCAGCATCCGTATAAGGGTTAGCTTGTATCTTACCCTGCTGGGTTCCTGAACCTACAAGGAAACCGGCTGCGTAGCCTTCTTTACGTGCAGGACGAGTTTTGATGCAACGGGCAATGAGGTAGACAGTGGTAATGATGATTACGGCGATACCAACCATAGCGAATAGGTAACCCGTAAGAACTCCGTTTGACATTCGTTTCTCCATATCCTGGCGTAGCTTATTGATTGCAGTTTATATGTTATGACAATGAATAGTCAAGCTGTTTAGGAAGAAATATCCTATATTATTCTTGTCTTTTTGTGGACACAGTTTTGAAAAGATTTTGTGTCCATTTGGAGACAAGGGGTGCTTTTAGGTTTTCGTTGTGTTACAGTGAAACTATGAACAAGTTCAGCGTTTACGTCCCGCTCACTGGCAAGCGTGAGGCCCTCCTGTCTTACTTCCTGTCCGGAGCCAACTTCCTGTACAAGTTCGAGAACTACGTGTCCACGACTGAGTGCGATGTTTCCGCTACCGAAGAGGACGTGTCTGGTGTTGGTGGTGGCCTTGCTGCTCGTCTGATGCTTTCAGGCGAGCGTGAGCGTGACATGGAGGTTCATTCCGCTGATGACGTTTACGAGGTCCGCGATGAGGAAAACGACCTTCTTGGATGGGAGGTCGTTGTTTACGAGAGCTTCTACGACGACAACATGGTTTTTGACTACGACCTTCTCTAAATAGCTCAACTTTTTAAAGTGCCCTTACTGCGGAACATGTAGTGAGGGCACTTCTGTTTTAGACAAACTATCTTGCTTCTTAAGAGTAGGTACTTTTCTTTTGGATAGTTCTGTACAAAAGGTTGCAACCGGTTGCAAGAACAGATATACTTGAATTATCAGGGAGGAAAAGCTTCCCTAAGAACTTAGGAGCACATTATGTCGGTTGTCACCCTTTCCTTGGTCATCCTTCCCGAAGAGCTTACAGAGTATCTTGACGAAGCGTCGATTTTAACTACTGATGAGAAGAAGGAAATTCTTGATACCTTTAAGGACACTGAGCGAGTGTTCTTTACGGGTCAAGTTTCTAAGCTTCCCAATGCCACGTTTTCTCGCATGACTGGTGATGATGGAATTAAGTATGATGTGATTGATTTCACCATCACTAGCCGTTATATCATTAGTGGTGAGTATTGGATTGAGGGCGACCGCTTTCGCATCAACCTCACACAGTTTACTCGTGACCTTTCTTCCAGTGTTTTGGGTCAGTGAATTTCATCCGCTGAAGTCTTAAAAAAGACTAAGTTTTTTAAAGCCCCACTGCATATAAGTTATGTGCAGTGGGGCTTAGCTTATGGGAAAAGACACTTGATAAAACGCAGTCTTACTGCTATTGTGAGATTATGATGAATAAGTTCAGTGTTTATATCCCAGTGCACGGGCAGAGAGATACCGTTGTTGCGCAGTTTGATGGGCGGCGCTCTGCGACCGTCCTTGACCACATTGTATCCTCACAGACTGCTGCTGCAAATAGTTCTGAGGCTGAGGTCTGTTCCATTGCCGAGGATTTTGCTTGGGCTAAGGCTTTGAGGTACCAGGGTGGGGGTCATAACGATATCCTTGAAGTTGATGGGGCTTACGAGTTATTTGACGACAAGTACGAGGACGGCCCTGTTGGATGGGAAGTCGTTCTGTACAGCGGAGTTTCCGAAGAGTAACTAGCTTCTATTAAAAATTGCGTGTGTTTGCTTCTAAGCGAAGTGAGTACACGCAATTTCTCTGTGATGAGTTATCCGTTTTTGGTTGCTTATTCCTGATGCATGTAGTAGGCTTTGTTCTATAAGCTTTTCACCTATTGAGAGAGTTGGATGTTATGAAGGTTTTTGAGCGTGTCAATGGTCGTTGGACTATCACGGCTGACACACTTCGTATTGAGGAAGTGACTAAAAGCGCGGTCACCGGGCGTGAATATGCGACTACGCTTCTTAGCAACGGTAGAAGCGTCTACGTGATTTGTGAGAATGACACTCACCTGTACTTCTACACGAGCAAGGGTCGACGTGGCGTTCGCATTTCCCCTAACACTGTTCTTAACTTCTACGTGGACGGTGAACTAGTTGCTGAGGTTGACCACGAGTGGGCTAAGGAATTTGATGTTGTCCGTGAGCCTGTAGCATAAGGCACATAAGCCAAAGAGAGGCAGTTACCCTTTATAGGTAACTGCCTCTCTTCTTTGTATCTGGCACTAAGTGTTATAGGTATAAGGACGGACGTTTTTACTTAACTTTTCGCAGTATCGCTAAAGCCTCTACTGTGGGGTATCCGCACTACTGTCACTTCTCACTCTTGAATGATTGAGGCTAGGAAGTTTTTGATTATGCAGAGGAAAATTAGGTTGACGCTCAAGATTACGTTTGTGTCGCTCTGCGTTCAATTGACGAGCACGCGCATAACGGACGCGTTCAATTTTTAGATACTGCTCATGAAGTTCTGCTGCTACACGTAGTTTCTCTTGATGCCTATGCCAAATGTTTTTAACGACTAGGTACACTATGGCAAGCGCTAAAGAAATGACTATGACTTGGTAAGGGTAAGGATAGGCGTAGGTGGAAACGGATTGCGCTGTATCCATTTATCGCACCTTGTCTTTTGTAACGAGGATTTCGTTATCTGCACGGTCTTTGAGGATGTAGGCTCCCCATCTGGTCTTACGAGCAACTTCGTGGATACGGACCCATTTGCCGTTTCCTTTGATGTACCATGTGGGTTGCATTATACCTTCTTCTTTAATGGGGACAGTTATCTGCTTCTAGCATACCGCTTTTGTGTTCCTTTCGCAACTACTTTTTTGGCGACATGATTTCATCTGCTTTTACGGTTTTCATGTCTGCGGTTGGGAGTTCGTGCCCCTTTTCATGTCGGTGATCTTAAGTTAGATCCTCGTTCGCTCTTTTGTTTTGCGTTGCGTTAAAAACTTTGCGTGTTTGCGGTTTCAAATGTTGCGGGAGTTTTATCCTGCGTGCTCCGTTTAACTTTCGAACTTGTTCTGAACTGCGGTCCACTGCTGCTCTTCACTGCTGATTACAATTCCTGGGTACTTTGATGTTTGCTGCTAGAATTGCGTTATGGACACTACTTCTAATTTTGCTAAAAAACTTGATGCTTTAATTGAAAGCTCTGGCTCTTATGGGACAGAATCGCAAGTTAAGCTTTTAACGCCGGAGTTGCCAGCCCGTGCTGCGGTGGAGGTTGCCTTCATTGATGCAAATGCTCGTAAGGAAGTTGCTCGCATCCAAGCTTTAGGGGAAGCATTGCGTTCACCTGCTGTTGTTAAAGATCCTGAGTTAGCTAAAAAAATCTTGGCTGCTCTAGGTGTAGAGGTCTAAGCTGCGGCGTATCTTTTTAACGGGAGTATACGTAAAGGGGCGGTAACCGAATTAGTTTCGGTTACCGCCCCTTCTGTTATAAATTAGTTCCTGCGTGAGTTAGGGTCATGTGGCTTCGCTACACCTTCTAGTGCTTTAGCGATACATGCTTCAATGCCGTCTTCGTATTTGTGTTGGAAGATGAACCCGTTATCCCATTCGTTGTTGCTGGGGTAATCAATTGTGTATTGGCGTCCACCTGGTAAACGGCGGGTGTCTGATGTGCGTACTACCGCTGAGTAGGTGTTTAGGCTCTCTGGGTTAGCTGAGCCTTCTATCCTGCCAATGTGTAAGGTTTCAATTGGGCGACCGTTGACTTCAATATAAACTTGGATGGGCATGATGTATTCCTAGGTAAGACGGACAATGTTTTATCCTATGTTTATCTTACTGCATTGAATGCAAGTTGTCAAGGAAATAGGCGTTACTTCACAATATGAAGTAACGCCTATTTTTAACGAATGCTGAAATAACGAGCGTCGTGGTTCTCTCGCTCTACATTGCGCTGCGCTCGGTCTGCACGGAACTTGGTTACTGCTCGCTGAGCACGGAGAGTTGCTGCTGCTCGCGCGTAACGAGCATCACGCTGTGCTCGGTCAGTTTGGGGAAAAATTTTCATGATTTACCTTGTCTGCTTGTACTTTGTTAAAAAGTGTCCATGTTGATTGCACCGGACTTGACAGCGATGAATGCGAGGGGGAGTGCAACGATGGGAATGATTACCCATGCGAACACTGCGGTGACGCCAAAGGCGAGGAAGATGAAGTAGAACGCTGCAATGAATGCAACAGCAAATCCGACGAAGCTGCGGATGAAAAGCTCCATGATGTTCTCCCTAAGTTTGTGCGCCTTGCTTGATATCTCTACTATACACAAATTGCAGACGTTTAACAAGTGTCTTTAAAAAGACGTATTACCTCACCGGAATTAATTGGTGAGGTAATACGTTTAGGAGTTACTTAGACGCGAGTTGCCTTCTGGTACTCTGCGAGCTTCTTGTTCGTGGCCTTGATGATTGCACGACGTGAGGGGTTGAGGTCTTCACTGTAGCAGTCCACGTACCACACGTCATCGTAGGTGCCACGGCGGAACTTACCGCCGAAGCCAAGCGCACCCATGAAGCGGAACTCTCCAACGAAACGAGTGGTCTGGCTGTAGATGAAGCTTTCGCGGCTGTGGTCGTCCTCAACCTCACCAGCCTTCTCAATGAGGATATCATACACGTCGTTGGCCTGCTGAAAAGTCAGAGCGTTGTTGTCATCCATGATGTTCTCCTAGAGTTGATGATTTGGCTTGTTGCTGTTGGTTTCACTATACACGCATGGAAGCTATATGTGCAAGTTTATTCAAGAAATTTTTTGTCTACAAAAAGACAAAGCCCTGAGCTTTACCTACTAAAGGTAAAGCTCAGGGCTTTGGTGCTGTTCTTAGCTTTCGTTCGCCTTGTGCAGGGCCAGGACGTAGGCTTCGCTTTCCTTACGAGCGGCAGCGATACGTTCCAGGGCCTCTTCCGCTCCGTAGAAACCGTAGTCCACGTCCGCGAGGATAAGACCGATTTGGGCGTCAACACTCAGGTAAAGCTCTTCGGCGGTTTCGTAGCCCTCAGGAAGTTCAACCGTCTTCGTGGTGGTGTCCATGTTCTTATCCTCTGTTCGGTGTTGCTCTGTCTTGATGCTCTTACTCTATTCGATGAAAATCAGAAAAGCAACTCCTTTGGCAAAGTTTTTGTTGATGAGTAGGAAGAGGCGATATAGACCAAAAAAGTGCGAGGCTGCTGCGAAGAAAGGACGGACGTTTTTAGTTAAAGCAGCAACGATAGGTCATCCAATCCGTCAAGGGTTGGGGAAGTAGGTAAATGAGTAGTGGTGCGGAAGTTTTTAACTAACTTCCGCACCACTACTTAGTCAAGATTGGGTTTGCTTCCCTTTTTTGCGTTACAGGGGCTACACATAGGGTCATAGTTCTCTAGTGCGTTCAATCCACCTTTGCTCTTAGGAACAATGTGGTCTTTGGTCATTAGTACAAGCTCTCCCTTTACATTCATTCCGTAAAGGTTAAGGTGCGGGGTAACTGTGAGGTCATGAGTTTCTAGGATGAACTGGGTACCCTTGATGCCGCATCTGACGCATACCGTTCCTTTGGTCTTAAAAAGGACTAGACGAGCACTGTTCTTTCTGAACGTACGACCGTCAGGGAGAGTTGCTTTTCCACGGGTGTTCATGGCAGCAAAAACGTCAGCGGCTGAATAAGACGCTATCTGTATCATGCGTGGGTTCTCTTAATGCTAAGTGGATTGATATACGATTGCTCTAAGCATACGGGATGTACAAAGTTTTGTCAATTATGCTTTTTGAGTTGCATCTACTGGTTTGGGGATGTAGGGTTGAGTTATTCAGTCAACGGGTCACCACAAGAAAGAGGAACTATTATGAACGTCACCGACAACCTCCGCTACGTTGAGCTTTACTGCGTGAACCAGGGTGACAAGTTCCGTGGTATGTCGGAAGATGTGCTGGTTATCCTGAACGGTGACGCTTCGGAAACTGAGAAGGTCGCTGAGGTCCGTACGGTTGTCGCCGGTTACGCACCGAAGTACCAGTACCACGTGAACCGCATCGTTGAAACTCTTGACCACGATGATGAGGACTGAAAACTAGTCTTAAAAAAGACAACTTAATATAACGCAACATTCAGGTAGGTACGCTCTTGGGAAAAGACAAGAAAATACTTGCTTGACTGTTGCGTTTTTGTTTGCTGCGTGATAGCTTTAACTCATCAGCAAAACAACCCCAAACTTTGGAGAACAAAATGCTTGGACTGTTCAAGGGTAAGAGCAAGACGGTCGCACCTGTTAAGGTTGCCCGCAAGGCGCTTCGCCAGGATTTGCCTGTTCCGAACTTCACCATCCTTACGGCTGAGCTTGGAGATTTCTTTGACTTCCTGACCAACGACTTCCCTGAGGTTTACTACTCGTGGGTTTACGGTGAGGACGGCGTGGAGGGTGTTACGCTTTTCACGCACGTCACTCTGCACGGTGATTTCTTTGAGATTGCAGAGTGCAGCCGTCAGATGGGGCAGAAGTTCATCACGGACTACCCGCTGAACGTTCGCGGCTAAGTCCTTAAAAAGACAAGGTGCTGGCCAAGAGGTCAGCACCTTGTCTTTTTAATAAACGTTGTGTTACAGTTAACCTACTAATCCATTCTACTGAACAGAAAGAATAGAAAATGAATAAGCGTTTCAAGTCAGTCCTTAACTTCGTTGTTGCTGTTGCCCGTGACCCGAAGGGGTTTGCTTCCGGCGTTGGCGAAGCTGGGGCTTACATCGGAGAACTGATTTCTGAGACTACCCGTGAGCGCCGTGAAGAGCGTGTTATCCGTGGCTGGTCACCTGAGCGCCAGGAGGCTTTCCGTCTCCTTAGCTATGACGCTCGTGTTGAGAAGCTTCATGGACAGCCTTCCCCTGTGCGTATCACACGCGACTAAAACTGTCATTTTTTGTATTGAAGATTATTGTCATACATGATAGTCTTGTTGTAAATCACTCACTTATATATTTAGGATTAACTAATGTTCGTTTTGTTCCTTGACCCCACGCCCACTAAGCTTGCGGAAATGCTGGAATATTCCGGAAGTTCTAAGACAAGCCTTCGTAGGTCTTTGGACCAGGGCGTTGACAGAATGCTTAATAAGCCGCTCGCAGATATTCAGTTTGTTCAGCTTATTAGTGCGACAGGTAGAAGCTCTATTGAGCAAGTCGAATTTAAGGATATTGAATTTATCCCTGTTAGTCGTTATATCATTGATGACGAAACAGTTATCTCTGGTAATGAATTTAGGGTTAACGTTACTCAGTATCAAAAAGACATTGCTACTGTATTTGGCGACTAAAATAATAGGTTGAGAAAGTGGGGATGAACTTCGGTAAAGTTCATCCCCACTTTTGTTCTTCCCCTGCTTGTGTGCTAGAGTTACGGTATTCACTAGTTCGGTTACATCGGTTGGAGTTACACATGAAGAAGCTCATTGCAGTCTGGGTTGTCTGCGCTGTCGCAGCTTTCGTTCTGGTCAAGGTTGTGAAGATTGGTCCTGTCATCTTCACAATTTCTGCTGAGCACGGTTGGGGCGTTCACTCTGGCGACCTGCTGGTTATCATTCCGGCAGCCGTGGCTCTGTATGCTGCTGTTCGTTACTGGAAGAAAAGGCAGAGCAAGTAGTAAGAGGTTTAAAAACTTTGGTTGCGGTTATCAGATGCAAATTCTGGTAACCGCAACTTTTTGTTTGTACTGCTACTTTGAAGTAGGGTTGTTACATCCATTAAAGACGAACAATGATTGTTCCGAAAAAGTTTTAGGAAAAGTTTGGCTTTTGGGTTGCACTGTCGTATTTGGGGTGATAGTTTTAACTCATCAAGCAAGGCACCCACTCCAAACAAAGGATGAGAAAATGGCTACCACCACGAAGATTGAGCGCACCGCCACTTTCACGAAGAACCTGCTGTTCCGTGGCTACGATGTTTCGTTCAAGGAGGACGGTGTGACCATCGACAAGAAGCTCGTGGGTACCGTGGAGCTTGCAGAGAAGGCTGTCACGGCCTGGTCCAAGCAGTAAGCTTCCAAGCTACTAGAAATGCCCCTACTGAATTAGTAGGGGCATTTCTTCGTTACTCTGGTATCTGCGCTAGAGTAGAGACGGACGTTTTAATCGTAAGATGCAATTATCAAATTTAGTTGTCAGTTATGCTCTAAAGATTTGCATATTATTGGCGAGGGTGATAGGTTTAACTCATCAAGCAAGGCACCCACTAAAAGAAGGATAAGAACATGGCTGTTACCCTCGCGGATTACATTGCACACCTGGAAGCTGAGCAGGCGGCAGCGTTCGACTCCGGTGATGAGAAGCGTATTCTCGCTGCGTGTGACAGGCTCAATCACGCTGATAGCTTTAACTGCTAACAACGAGAACCATTAAACACATAAGGCCCCACCAGTCATCTGGTGGGGCCTTTGCTTTAGTTATAGCGTCTAACCCGCTAATAGACACCTGATAGGGGCTGTGAGCTATTCTGCGGCCCTGATACGGCTAAGACGCGTAAGCGGACGCATAGAAGCTCTGAGGCTTAGGAGAGGCGCACAAGGCGTTATATCAGCTATTAGTCCGCTTATAGACATGAGCTAATGAAGGTCACTAGCTGGGTTATTAAACGATTTACCTTGCAATATGCGTGAAGCCCTTACCTATCAAGTTTTTAATAGGTAAGGGCTTCACGCATATTGCTTGTTTTAGTGGCTGCGCACCTGCTTGAGGAAAGCTGCTGCTTGCGCATTTCCCTTACGAATTTCACGACGGCGAACACGACCGGGGTGGGAAAGGACCATGATGATGACAAGGATTGCAGTGGGCCATGCCAGGATGCTGACGAGCGAAGCAATAAGAGTGAGAATGTCCATGAGCTTTTCCTTTGCCTAGAAGAGGAACTAACTTGATGATTTGAGCTTAGCAGTTAAAAACTTTTGGTGCAACAGGTAATGCTCACCAGTTAAGTCTGGTGGGCATTACCTGTTGGCTGGAACTACTTACCAGTCAGGTCGGTGAGAACTCCGTCTGTGATTGTTGCTCGGAGCGGCTGGTGAAACTTGTTACGGACGGGTCCACCTGCTCCACCGGAAAGCGAAATAACTTCGTAACGGTGACGAGCGTTAAGGAAGAAGCGGAGGAAGAAATATCCGCCGCGCTGACCCTTGAGGTAAACGGTGGTGTCGCTGGCGGAAGACAGGTCTACAGTGAACTTCTTGCCACCAATGACAAGCGGCTGACCGTGTTCAATCGTCTGGGTGAGGGTAGGCATTTTGTGTTCCTTCCTAAGGGGTGATGCTTTGAGTGTATCTAATTAATCTGGCCACTGCAACAACTAAGTCATAATAAGGACGGACATTTTTAACTAAGTAATCCCCTCACCATAATCAGTGAGGGGATTACTTTACTTCTGATTGAAGTTAACGAGGTTTTCCTGCTGTACGACCTGAATTCGCTTACCTTCCTCTGTGCCTTGCTTGAACCCCTCATTGTAAGCCTCAATTTGAGTAGGATTAGCGTACTTGTTCTGGTAGTAAATGTTTAGGTCGCGGTTCATGCTCTGACCATAACGCTTTCCGGCCTGAAAGCCAAGGTATGCTGTGTCATCGTATTGCTTTTGTGCGTCACGACGGGGCTTGAAGTGGCGAATCTCTGCGTAAAGATACGACACGAACAACAGGACCAGAGCGAGGATAATAGTAATTTCAACGTGCACGATAATCTCCAAAGTAGGTTAAAGCTTTGTGTTTTTCTTAGTTTTAGCTTACGCCATTACGAACTGATTAACAACTTAACTTGTAGGTTTAGTAGCTTGCGCTGATTGCGTCAATGCTGGCGAAGTACCAAGTCATCAGCGCGGCGTAAGCAAAGACCCCGCTCATGATGACCGAAATGTAACGAACCGGACGAAGCTGGACGGTGGTACCTTCCATGCAGTTCTGCTTGCTGGGGAAGTAGTATTCATCTGCAAAACCACACATACGACGAGCGGCGTAGGTCAGGACGAGCGAAGCAGCGGCGAGAACGAGGAGGATGAGCGAAATCATTTGGAACCCCTTAGCTTGGTGGTGTGTCTTGCTGATAGTTCAACTATACACACCGTGCTGGTTTGGCGCAACCTATTGCCTAAATTTTTCGTCCTTCTTTGGACGAGCTTGGAGCACTCGCTTTTGCTTAAGGCTACTGTATAACTGCTTACACGCTGTAGACAGCATAGCTAATGTATGCTGCGAAGCAGAAGACCAGAAAGCTTACTCCAACGACAACAGAAATGTAGCGAACCGGGCGAAGCTGAATGGTGGTGCCGACCATAGGGTTCTGCTTGTTGGGGATGTAATATTCATCCGCGTAACCGCGCTTCTTTCGCGCGAAGATGGTGATACCGAACGAAGCGATAGCGGCGGCGAGGAAGATGAAAGTGAACATTTGAAACCCCTTAGTTTGGTAGTGGGCCTTGCTGATAGCTCAACTATACATGTTATGGCTATCTCAATGCAACTCTTGGTCTAGAAATATTCGTCTTTCTTTAGACGAGTTTTACGCCAAACGACTGACCGTGCTTATAGACCACCCAACGGCCTACGACTTGTGCGTTCCTGAGTGCGTCTGCTTTGATTAATTCAATTAGGTAGCTTTTGAGGATGTTGTACTTGATGCCAGTTCCAATGTCGCGGACTAGGACACCGGAGCGAGACAAGCCTTCAATTTCTAGGGTTGCGTCAAAAGGTGTGTTTGGCTCCCATGTGAACATGTTAGGGTTCTGGTATTTTAGTAGCGTGAAAGCTAGGCTTTTCTCACCATTGGGGCTGATTGAATAGGGAGCTTCTTGGATAGGCATATTTTACTTCTTTCTCTATTCATCTAGTATATCAAATCATCCACTATAAGGCAAGCTTATAATGCGGTCCTAAGTATATGCCTTTGGGAAAAGACAAAGCTTTAGCCTCTACCAAAATATTTTGGTAGAGGCTAAAGCTTTAGTGATTACTTGCTGGTGAGCTTACGATAAAGCTTCGCGGCGACACTCTGGGAAGGGGTGATAACCGCTGCGATGTGGTAGTTCTCGCTGTCATCCTTGAAAGCAAGGCTAGCAATCATTTCAGCGGTAGCGTAAGTGCTGCACAGAACCAACTTTTCGTTGAACTGACGCATAAGTGCCCAGTCTCCGGTGTAAATGCCCACGTACTTCACCTTGGAGAAAAGAGGGGCAGCGATGTTCCCGTGCACCTTGTGCAGAGCGGTTGCACCAGCAAGGCGAGGGTTGATACCAGCGAGGTTAAGCATGATGTTCTCCAAAGTTTTTGTGTTGCTCTTTGTTTTGATGCTTTTACTCTAACCTACCGCGAACAAGCAATGCAACTGATAAGACAAGTTTTTAAAGAAAAGTGCGGCTCACCAGTTAATTCTGATGAGCCGCACTGCAACACTGGATTAGGTCACATCCCAAACATTGCTTTAAAAAATTCTGCTGTCTTGGATGGGGTGACAACCGCTGCAATGTAGTAGTTCTGCGGGTCGTCACTAAGAAAGATTTGAGCCAAGTTGCGGGCCATGCTGTAGGTCGTGTACAAGTTAAGAAACCTGACCATCTTTTTGGCCTCTGCGTTAGTTCCAGTGTAAATTGCAATGTACTGGACTTCCTTGAAAAGACCAACAGAGAACGAACCCCTTGTTTCAAAAACCTGAGCGTTGGCAGGAATGCGGGGGTTCTCAATAATAGTGACAGTAGCGTTCATGTTTAGCTCCTAGTTGGATTTGCCTTGACCTGGTGCATTTACCTTACGCTGTTTTGCCTATAAGCGCAAGCTTGAAGGGTGGACAAACTAAATTGTTTGTCCACCCTTCAAGTGACGGTTTAAGAGTAAATCAGAATGTACTCTTCGTATTCGGTTTTTACTGTGATGCTTACGCTTTCACTTGTTTCTTTAATGTCGGTAATATCCCACCATGTGTCCATGTGGTCACAATCGCAGAAACCATCCTGTTTGTCTAGATAGCCGTTTTCAATATCAAACTGCAAGCTATTCAAAGCGTTAGTGGAGAAAATGTAATTTGCTGCTTCTCCGGTGTTTGTTGTCCAACTTTTTTCAGTCATCATCATTCTTTCTGTTGTAGTTACATGAATGTGTCACAAGACACCGCTTGTTTATTCATGTGATAACAGTAAGAACGTTTGCTTGGTTATAGTGTATCGCATTGTGAGGATGAATGCAACAGCTAATGTGAGGCAGTGGGAAAAGACGGTCCATCTGATGAAGAATCACTGTCCGGATCTAGATTCTTGCTTTCGTTTTTGACACTCAAAAACTTTGCCTGTTCAACAAGTAATGGCCCCACCAGAATTAACTGGTGGGGCCATTACTTGTGTGGGTTACTTCTTGGCCTGAGCAATCTGCTCGCGCATCGCTGCGGCCTGACGCTGACGCTTGTTGCCGTACGCGGCCATGATGCCGTCCGTTCCGGTCTTACCGTTGACCGGCTTACCCTGGCCCTGGAGCTTCTGGCGGCGCTTAGCGGAAGTGATGTTCATGATTACTCCAAAGGGTTGGTGTCGCTCTGTCTTGATGTGTTTACTCTACACGGTTGAACCAGGTCATGCAACACTAAACCGAAAAAGTTTTGTCTTTTTTGAGACGAGCTTTTAGCTGGCTCTAGTTACATGCGTTTCAATGCGAAACGTGTTCCTTTGCGGTAAACAATCCATGTTCCCTCAATTTTAGACTGACGGATAACGTCTAGCTCAATTAGCTCAAAAAAATGACTTAGGAAAAGGTTGTAATAAACCTGAGTGTCAACATCCTGCATCATTACACCAGTGTCTGTGTTGCTGACAATTTTGATTGTGGCTTCAAAAGGAACATTCGGTTCCCATAGGTAGTTATCACGATTTTCGTATTTACCTATGATGTAAGCTAAATGTTTATCTCCATTGGCTTCAACGAAGTAGGGCGCTTCTACAAGTGGCATGAGGTTACTTTCTATAAATGTAGAATTAGTATAGCACAAAAGTATCTTCATGACTAGGGGTAAATACCAAACACAAAAGCGTAGACACACTAGTAAATAGTGTGTCTACGCTTTTTGAAGATGTTGTGGGATTACTTCTTGGCTCGCTCTGCGCGGAGGGCCTTGCAGCAGTCAATTGACAGCATGACAAGTTTGGTGCTGATTGAGATAGCGAAGATACCGAAGATACCGAAGCTCGTGAAGCGCATGCCCTCTTCCATCACGGCAAGGGAGCCGAGGTAGATGCTGAGAGCAGCGAAGGCAAGAGCGGTGGCCATCAGAACGGCAACAATCAGGACCAGGAAGAAGGTGTCTTCCTTGCTGTGCTTGATTTCTGTGGTGTTCGTCATGATGTGCCTTTCGTTAAGTAATCCTGGCTTGTTCTTCCTTGTGGTTATGAGACTACACGGATGCGCCTGTCACTGCAACTCCTCAATCAAAGTTTTTAAAAAAGTAGGTGCTCACTCTAATTTCAGAGTGAGCACCTACTTTATGCAGCTTGTGCTGTTGGAGTATTTTCGTTTACCGCTACTAGCAGCTTACGCATAACCCCTGGTGAGATTTCACCTTTGTGTTGCGCTAGGGGGAAAGAAAAGACTGAATTTTCTGGCCCCCATAGTTCGTGACTTCCGGTTTGTCGTTTAAAGACCCAACCTTTGCTTCGTAGAGTTTTTACTACATCTTTATATTTTTGAGCTTTCGCCATTGTATACCATGAGCTTTCTCTTAGTGGACGGGGATTACTGAACTACTTCTTGGCGCTTTCCTTGTTCTTGGCTTCTTCCTTGTTCTTGTTGATACGACGCTGTACGAAGAAGATTGAGATTGGAAGCCAAATGAGCAGGTTGGGGATAGTGGGGGCGTGCTGGAACATGACGAACATCAGCCCGGTGTAGATGAGCAGTGAAACTGCGTAGTGAGCCAGGCTGGATGCAGAGAAGTGGTTCTTAACGGACTGAGGCATTTTATCTCCAAAATATATGGTTTGAATTACTATGACTGTTGCTGTGTCTCTACTATACACAATTCCGAGAGGTATTGCAACAGCTAGAGAAGATTAGGACGGACGTTTTTACCGGAAAATACAAGGGGTGGAACACTACGTTGTTGTAGTGCTCCACCCCTCAAAGACTTACTTCACTCGGTAGATTGAGTGTCCAGTCTCTTCACCATGCCAGTCAGCAACGATAAGAACGTCGTGACGGTCATCCTCTAGGAAGCGACCCCATGTTCCGTCGCCTCCGTGGGAAGCGGTACGGCGCTTGATGTGACGACGGCCCGTACCGTACCACTCGTTACCAAGGCGAGACTGCTCCACAGTGGTTCCGACCCAAACGTAATCAACTCCGTAGCTGTTCTCTACGTAGTGAACAATTGTGTCACCGGGCTTGATATCCGCGAACGCGACACTCTCAGTGTCAATCTTCTCTTTGTCAAACTGAAACAGCATTGTATTTCTTTCTAAGTAAGGGGAACAACGATTACTTAGATGCTACACCATTTACTTGAAACTCACAAGCTTTTGTCCTTATTTAGACATGAAGTTGAAGAAGATATTCCATTGATATTTTAGGCTATTCATGGTAATGTTGATACATGGGTACTATTATCAATAAACATGATGCTTCCGAAATCTTTGAAGTCCTTGATAGGGTTTGGGAAGATGCAGGCGACGAGGGATATTCCCGCGAAAGCAAAGTAGCTTTCATCGGTGCTGCGGCAACCATTATGGCTTCTGTTGAAGCTGCTCGTTTGAATTCTTTAGCCGAAATTGCTAAATCACCTGCGGTTCTTCGTGACCCTAAGCTAATGGCTAATATTTTAAAAGAACTTGGCGTTAACGAAAATTAAGTTCTAGCCAAATTTGTACTGAACAACATGAGTACGTTACCTAACACACGGTCAGCGTCTTCTGGTGCTGTAGCGTTTTCCAGCACCAGGTTCTCTTCTGTTTTTAGCCAGAAACGTGATGAACCCCCACCATCTAAATTAAGCATTACTTCTAAGTCTAAATAAAGACCAATTTCTTGCAAGTCCAGTAATGTCAAACCTTTACTATTTCCGGCCCCTTCACCTTCTGCGATAACGAAGACTAGATTGCCATTCTTTTTGCTTCCTACTACTGTCCTTGCATGCTGCTGTAGTCCGTGACCTAAGAAACTTGGTGGGTTGATAGTTCCTGTAGGGACTGGTGCCATTTCTTCTTCCGGCAGAGTTAAAAACTTTCCTTGGTCAATCAACAAAGGACGAGAATTGAGGATGTACTTGCTCTTCAAATCAGGCTTTGTGGTGATAGACCACACTTTGTCTTGATTGCGTTCTAAGTAGCCATTCAACTCTGGGTAAACAGTGTCATCGTATAAGTGTTGACGAATTTTAACCGTACCTACTGGGTCGCCTACGTGGTAATTGTCATGCTGCCAATCGTAAAAGTTTTTACGGTAATGGGAGTATGTTCCGTTGACTGCTAGACGTAAATCAGTTTGGGAAGCAATAAGCTCGTCCAGTGTTCCACCTTCACCTTGGTGATTATTCACTTGGTCCGGTTTTAGCGCTTCTGATGCTTTAGACGCAATTAGTTTTAAGTGCACAAGCTTTTGGTCGTACTCTATGACGTGAACAATGCTGCTCTCTTGCGGACTTGTTTCTACCTCTATCTGCTGGTATCGAAGACCATCCAATTTGTTGTCTATTTGTAGACGTGTGTGCAACTTCATGATGTTAAATCAATCGGCGTTGAAGTGCTCGTTCTATGCTGCTTTGCTGTGCGAGAAACAGGGTTAAAAACTTTGGTCCTTTTTTAGACATGTCATGTTGCTTGATTTTGAATGCTTTTTGGGGTAAGCTTAATACTGAACCAACCGGAGTTACACTACCCCTGCCATTTTATTCACAATATGGTCCTTGAAAGGTAGTAGATGGGAAAAGACACTTCTAGCTGATGAAGGATCACTGTTCGGATCTAGATTCATGCTTTCGTTTTGTAGTGTGTTAAAAACTTTGATAGTCCCAACAAGTAATGGCCTCACCAGAATTAACTGGTGAGGCCATTACTTGTTTAATTCAGATGCTTCGCACGTAAGAGTTCAGCAGAAACGCTTCCTCAGCGGAGACTTCGGACTTAAAGCTGGTGCGAGCTACGGTAAGCTCAACCTCTCCCGACAGGCGAGGCGTGACCGTGAAACGGAGGTTACCAGTTTCTTCGGTCCACTTGTATTCCTGGTAAGCATCGCCATAGGAGGACACGTCAAGAATTCCCTTGATGAAAGCAACACGGTCAGCCTTGCTGATGCTGCAAGCGGTCAGGATTTGGGTAAGAGCAACGGTCTGAACTTCGGTGAAGATGATGGGCTTCATACGGTTCGTCATGTTGTTCTCCAAGTTTTTTAGGAAGAAGACTGTGGCTTCCTCTCTTGATCAATAGCTTAACACTCTGTGGCACTTGATGCAACAAGGAAGCGCACGAACTTTTTAAAGTTCGTGCGCTTCCTTGTTTAGAATTAATTGAGCTTGACGTGCTTTCCGTCACCTTTGTAGTTGCTACCAACCGCTATTAGCCACGAGGCAAGCGCGCTGTAGACAAGGATTAGAACAACGTTTAGCGCAACGTCAAACAACGTCTGGCTTTCAACGGCATCGCGGATGTGTCCAAAACCTCGGTAGAATAGTTGGGCACCAAAAACGCAGGTGATAAGGAACAGGTGACGGGTAATGAACTTTTCCATTATTTTTTCTCCCTAAACGAGGTTATACTTTGTGTCGCTTGCGCATTGAAATGTAGAAGAGCACTACACCTAGGATTACTATAGCAGCAAGTAGACCAGTAAGCAAAGGGTTATATTGCCAAGTGATAATTCCAATTTCGAAGTTGGAAGTTAGAAGAGTTCTACCGGATTTGCTAAGCGCCACCATGCTAAGAAATAAGCTGGATAGCCCGCCTACCATGACCAGGATGAACCCTACGATTGCGTAAGGAAATTTCATTATTCTCCAAAGTTAGGTTATTTTAACTTTACATGATTATTGAGTAAAAAGCAAATAGGTAAAGCCCCTCGCCTAGATAGTGAGGGGCTTTACCTATTTCAGGTTACCAACCGTAGTTGATTGCAACCTTCTTGTTGACCGAGCGGGGACGCTTGCGGTCCTCGCGGCTTTCCTGGGGAGAGGCAGCAGCGGAAGAGTTCAGGCCGTGCATCGCCTGCGACAGGGGCAGGTTGGAGTGGTTGCGGTGCTTCTTCGCCTTGTTCTGAGCCATGATGTTCTCCCTGAAACTGTGTGGCTTGGGCTGTTCCCTTGCCGTTGGTTCAAGTATACACAGATGTGTCATGCTGTGCAACACGGTGAAGCAACAATTTCTAACTTATTTTGAAACGGTCTTGGGAAAAGACAAGCCTTAGGCCCTAGCTAAAAACTTAGCTAGGGCCTAAGGCTGAGGCGGTTGAAGTTAAGCGTTCACGTTTGCGTCGTACTCTGCATCACGCGTGGCCTCGGTCCACACGTCAAAAGCAGCGTCGTTGTAGACCGCGACAGCAGCAGGGGTAGGCTCGTCCTTAATTCCCTGCGCAAGAAGGATATCGCGGACAATTTCCTTGTCTGACTTTGCCATAATATTTTACTCCAAGTTCTAAGTTATTAGGAAGCGATGTGCTTCTGGTTCGCACGACGAATGTCGGACGTGATGAAGGAAGCGGTGGAAGCACCAGCGAACAGGACGGTGAGGACGCCAGCGAGGAAGCTCTCAGTGACACCCGTGTAGATGCCGACGACAACCGCTGCGAGGACGAAGATGACTGCCAGGCGGAAGAAGGTGTCCATGATGTGCTCCTAAATCTGTGTGGCTTGGGCTGTTCCCTTGCCGTTGGTTCAAGTATGGCACGCTCTATCGCAGCGCGCAACACCTAGACGAAAAATTTTTGGAAGAAATTAAGTCTGCGTGAGGTTTTGGAAGTTGGTTAGCGGGTGGGCTTGACGTAGTTGGCGGGGAAGCCGTTCCAGTCGGAAGCCTCAGCACCAACCTCAAGGACCGGACGGGCCTCGTTGATGATAAGGTGATTGTGAATCATCTTCTCTTTGCGGTCCTGCTTCATGAAGTCTTCGGCAGCCTTCTTGTTCTTGAAGTGACCGAGGAACCTGAAAGGCATGTCCAGCCAGTTCGAGTAAACCGAGTAACCGTTCTTCTTAGCCATGATGTTCTCCCAGAAGCTGTGTGGTTTGGGCTGTTCCCTTGCCGTTAATAGAAGCATACACATGTTGAGCAGGATGCGCAACTACGAACGGAAAATTTTTGTCTAAAAATAGACAACAGCCTCTTACCTTAAAAAATAGGTAAGAGGCTGTTGGAAGTGGAGTTAGTTAGAGCTTACGAGAGTGTCTACCATCACGATAGTACCATCCATAGCAGCGGAGGTAGAAGCAATAAGCTTATACCCCACCGTTGCGGAAAACTCAAGAAGTTCTGCACGCTCGCGCATTGCACCTTCCCTACGGACGGGCGTAAAGGTGGTTGTCACGATACGGTGTGTCTCGTTAGGCGATTCCTGCACTAGTGTGTAGATGTTCTTAGGACGGGTGCCGCAAGAAGATGCAGTGTAAAGACGGTCCATGATGTTTCCAATCGTTTTAGGAAGAAAAGGTGTTGTTACAACAATACTGGTTTGGTATAACTAATGCAAGTGCTTCTTACTTCTTTTCCGAAAGCTGTGTACCGTACTTCATGTGAAGCATGTAATCCTTGACCACATCAGCTTTCCCCTCCACCGTGACAATGAAGTAGCCGTTTCCGAACGGAACCGTCATGCCGGGGGCCAGAGTAATAAAGCCACGGCTGTTGGGCTTAGTGCGGTTTACCGTAGCATCAGTGGTGCGGAGGAACATGTTGATTTGCTCTTCGGTGGCCCCATCCGTGGGAAGGGTATCAATGTTCGTCATGACTACTCCAAGGGCTAGGTGGCTTGCTTTCTAACTAAAGCCTACCACTATTTGGAGCAGTTAGGGAGCGGTTATTCAAAATTTAGGACAAGTGTGTCCACAATGCGGTTTTTCACCGTGGACCCATTCACGATAATTTCACTCATTGAGGTTGTAGTTAGCTTATATCCATTGCTGATATATTCGGATAGAGCAGCAACCCTCTCATTCAACATAGTATCGTATGCGGACGGAGAAGAATTTACAGAAATTAATGTAACAACTACTGGTTTCGCTTCTTTATCCATTTCATGGAAGATTGCTTTTACATATTGCGAAATTTGATTTTGCATGATTGTTTGTTCTTTCTAAGAAGAGCTTGATTACATTAAGGACGGACGTTTTTACTTAGCTTCTGCGTCAAAGAAATCTCCGACACTGAACTTGTCATAGGTGGTTTTGTCTACGCACTGGTAACCGGTGTCTTTGTCCTTGGAAGCCTGGTCAATAAGCTCAAAGCAGTAATCTTCGTCATCTGTGTGCCACGTTGTGATAGGCACCTTTCCAGCCATAGTGGTAGTGGCATAGCGACGCTCAGGCTCCACCACCTTGCCTGTGATAGTTCCGGCAGAAATGCCAACACAACCGGTGAGAGCGAAAGCGCTAATCAGGGTGAGGCCAATAAGAGTAAGAGTTTTCTTCATAGGAAAAATATAGCACAAGTTTTCGCCACCTGCAACAAAAAGACGAATTCCCCGTAGTTTAATGGCTACGGGGAATTCGTCTTTTTGTTGCTTTAAATCTCGTCTATGGGAATGGAGTAAAGAGCCTTCACTTCTTCTTCACTGTACAGTGGACGAATTGTGCGCTGAAAAGCTGTGCAAGCGTTCAGAGGAAGATACTCGTCTGACCAGTCTTGCGCTTCTTTTAGAGTCATGTTCTCGGGGTTGTGGTTCTTACCGAACATGATACCGAAACGTATTTCCTGTGCTTTAGCGGTAGAAATCTTCATGAGCTATATCCAAACGATTAGGTGGAAGCGAATAGCTTTACTCTATCCCACTGCAATGAGAAAAGTCAAGCTTAGACACGTTTTTGAGGAATTTAGCGTTCAAGCTTTCGCTCTGCGATTGCTGCAAGAATTGCGTCACTACGGCGAATAGCATTGTTATTACCGTTAGACTTGAAACCCATCTTAACCCGTGCAAAGAAGGTTTGTGGTTTACGGCAAAACCTGGTGAAGACAAGCGGCATGATTTTCCAAAGGATGTTGTAATTGACTATTAGATAAAGCTTACGTTATTTTCGGCTATAAAGCAACAACCTTTTGGAAAAAGACGCAAAATTATAGGTTATTGCACCTGCTTTTTAGTTGCGAAAAAGCTCTAGGACGTGATACCTTTAGGTTATTCATCCACTTCTGAGTAAAGGCTAAAAATGTTTGCACGCACTTTCCCTCACTCTTCTGGCACGATTGTCATTGACAGCAGCGCTACCCGCTTCCTGAAGACGACTTTTACCAATACGTTCTTTGGCATAATTAAGGCCAGCCTTAGCGACCTTGGCCACTCTTCTTTCCCCAGCGAAACGTATGAGCGTGTCACCATCACGGTTGAGCTTGACCTGTTAAGCGAAGGACACATTGTAACCATTAGTAACCGCAAGGCTACTCACAATTATGCTATGACGGGGTACCAGGCTTCCAGCATTCTTTCTCACCTGTCTGTTTATCACAAGCACGAGCTTGCTGCATCACGCCGTCTTGTTAGCTAATTAAAGATAAACTTTGGCCCTACACGAGATGAGTGTAGGGCCAAAGTTTTTAAGGCAAAACTAGAAGAAGCCCTCACTTAATTGTGAGGGCTTCTTCTAGTTTCCTAGCTGTTCCTTGTAGCTGATGTTCGCTGCGTTCTGCTTGCGAACTCGGATGGACTTCTTAACGGGGGTGTTAGCCTCGTTCTTCTTGATTGCACGAGTTGCGTGCTTTCCCTTTCGCATAATTACAGTGTATCACAAGAATAAAGCTTCATGCAAACATCTATTGGGAAAAGACATGAGCCTCACCAGAATTAACTGGTGAGGCTCATATCTACTTTGAAGTGGTATAACTCTACAAGTTTTTAATTAGCGGAAGATTAGCTCTTCGTGTAATCCCCGTAAACTCCATCCCACTTGGCGCTGTACGCGACCTCACGGGCAATGAAGTTTGCGGCAGATGTAACCGCCTCGCCAGGCTCACGAGGAACGCGACGACCGTCAACCTCTTTGTAGAAAGCCATACCAAGCTTCTGGACGCTCACAGAGAAGAACCAGACCTTCTTACGAAGCTCAACGCTATCCATGATAGTGCCACGGATGACACGCCAGAAATACTTATCTCCAAGGTCCGGCAGGGTAAGCCCCGCGAGGTTGTAAGTGATGGTTACTTTGGTGTCCATGTGTTTTTCCTAAGATTAGGGGCAGCTTTTCTGTCCGTTGAAGTCAACGTTACCTGCCTTAAAGACAGAATGCAAGCTTAAGACGAAGAACCTCAGCTAGATTTTAGCTGAGGTTCTTTACTTACTCTGTAAGCTGAGCAAGTGGACGAATGTAGTGTCCAATGTCTTTCATGTGGCGTGCAATATCAGTAACCCTATAAGAGTTTTCCATAAGCTGAGTGTAGAAAACAATCATTACAATGCATGCGTCAAATGTGCCTACAGCGTCAGTAATGCGCTTGAAGTCTGCGTTGTAGTCTTCGGGGTCAATGTCAGCCGCTTCTTCGGACTGATAGTTAGAAAGTGCGTCTACAGTTTCGTAAAAAGATGCGCTATCGAAAGGACTAGTTCTGATGCTGCTTTTGCTAAGTTTAGCGTAGGCATACACGACCCTTTCCGCCGCTGCGATTTCGCTATTACTAATTGTTGTCATTTTATTACCTCTGAAATAGTTTGGCCAGATACAGTATTTAACTATACCGTATCTGGCCAAGTATTACAACCTGTTAAATTTAGTATCCGACCTTCCAGTAACGGCGGGTCATGCCCTTTTTGAGGAGGCTCTTCTGGATGATTGCGCGGTCGGAAGCTCCGTCAGCCCACAGTTCCTGCGAAAGACGGTTGAAAAGCAGTTCGGTCTTCGTAGCCAGGTCACGGTCAGGACCAGCGATTTCCGTCTTCGCGTCAACGAGCTTGACGGAAACTTCGGGAAGCGGAAGCCACGGGTCGCGGTCAGCGGAAACAAAAGCGGACACCGGGAGGCTGTTGTAGTGGTCGTAGACCTTCTGAGCCTGAGCCAGGTCGTTGGTCATACCGGAAGCCGGACGAAGCCAGGTGCGGCCACCCGTGAGCGACAGCAGGACGGTGTAGCGGGGGTTCTTTTCGGTGAAGACCTTGGGGAACGTCATGATGTTTCCTGTCTGTGTGATGTAGCGGGTGGCTGATAAGACCAGCATACACATAAGTCCCATTCAAAGCAAACCATTTTTCTAAATATTTTCAGTTGGCATTGAGAGCCACAGTGTGATACAGTTCTTATATAGAGAAAACAAGACTACATCAAGTTCATGACTTGAAGCGCAAGCTTTAGTACGTTTCTTTGTAAGCTACCTTTCATCCCTTCGCCAATGTAGGGGTCTAGACAAGAGGGGTAAGTAGTGTGACACAGAGAACTGGCCAGGAACCTGTGTAGCTGGCTTAAAACCATTGGCGCGACTTATGGTTATGGGAAAAGACAATTTATTTTCCTTCACCCAATCAAAAGAAGCCCCTCACAACCAAGTGAGGGGCTTCTTCATGTTTAATGCTAATCTATGACGTTGGACACATGAAACATTTCGCTTTGCTCTGTCCCAAGCTTAGTGACCCAAATGAATTCACCACAGAACAACGAACTAGCGAATTTATCATTTTCTTGATTGAAAGTTAGTCTGTCAGAATATTCAGCACTGTAGTCAACAGTAGGAGAAACTACGCTAATCATTATGTTTTTTTGACGGGCAGTTCCAACAAAACTTTTTACTAACTCTTCTTGAAGAAGTTCTTCGTTAGTTCCAGTTGCTTTGTCTTCTTTGTATGAACGAATATCCACAAAGGCTAAATCTGCTTTAGACACAGTATCGCTTATATATGCTTTGAAGAAAGCATGAACTGCGTTTCGTGTTTGCAAATCGAATTCGGCGTACGCGTTAAGATTAAGGGTAGAAAGAATTTCTACTGTGTTATCGCTAATCATTTTAGCTTTGTCGTTGTATCCAAATAACGCTGAGGCCAATTTGCTTCCATGTAACTGTTCTAGTAAAACGATGAAAGAATTAATGACTGCAATTCTGTCAGATGCTTTCTCCTTGTTAACTTGTGTTTTAAGCGCTGCTAATAAGTGTTCCATCGTAGGTTTTTCAAAAGAAGACACAGAGGATACAGCTTTCATGAGAATATTGCGTAACTGTGTTACATAATATTCTTCGCTATATTGCGTTACGCTAACAAGTAATTCAACAATATTTGTATCACTTATATTCATTTGAAATAAATTAAGCTGACCTTCTGATAATGCGTTTAAGTCGTTTACTTGATGACCTTCAAATCTGTAATCCATATACAAATCAGCAAGAATTACTGATTTTAAGTTAACACTTGAAGCCATATCAGCTAATCCTTGAACAGCAAAGGTTTTTCCACTTCCTGGTTTACCAGAAATATTAATGAAAGGCTTTGTCGTGTTGTTTTTTCTAGAGCGAAGAACTAGCTGAGAAAGTGGGCTTGGAATAGAAGCTAAAGTTGTACTTTTTTGAGTAGACGCAGGGTATTTGATGAGTTCGTGTTCCTCTAAAAGGTCACGTAAAGCAACTTCTGTTGACGTGTTACGGTTTAAGGTGAGGAAGAACGACCCTTGTGGAATTTCAGGATCTGATGAGGTTAGATGAATTGTGTCATCTTTGTGATTGTATGAAACGCGAACGTCTTCTAATTCGAGGTAACGACCTCGTTTTGGTTTGTGAACCATAAGGTTATCCTTTGTTAATTGAGTAAACTGGTTTACTGCCAGCGCAGCCCACCGAAATGGGATTAACTATATTATAGGCTAATATATTATTTTGTCTTAGTTTGGACACAAAACAGCTAAGGCCCCTCACCAGATAGTTGGTGAGGGGCCTTAGCTGTTTTGTTGTTAGCGAACGGGAGCGGCCTCAACAATGTTGGGGAGAAGACCCAGGTTGGGCTTGTTCAGGCCCGTAGCGGTGAAGTTGTAGGTGTCGCCCTCAACGATGCCGCTAGCAAGACCCGAGCCGGTGACCTGACCGTAGAAGAGGTTGCCGTCAGCGGTGAATGCACCACAGGAAGAAAGGACACGGTACGTCTCGAAACCATCTTCGTCAATGGCGAACTGGACGGTGTTGACGGTGCAGTTCGTGTAAGCGTTGACCTGCGAAACGTGAGTGACACCCGAGAAGATGACCGCACCGAAACCCAGTCCGATGATGGTGGCGACGATGCCGAACATGACCTTGAAGCCGGTGGGAGCGCCACCAAGGAAGCTACGGAAGCCGAAGGAAGCCTTGCGGTTGTTACGAACGGAGAAGGTGGAGTTACGCATGATAACTACTTTCGTCGTGGTGAGCTTTGGCTTTTCCGCTGCCCTGTTGATTACAGCTTACACACTTAGATGGGCCAGTGCAACTCAAAAACAAGAAACTTTTCAGTTTTCTGACGATTGTTTAAGTAGCTTCAAATAACAAGCAAGAAAGACTAGCTTTTACCTGGTAACTGCAACCAACACTGGTATATGTACTGAAAATAGTGTATGCTATGGGTAAAGACATTTAAGGAAAATATGTTAACTTACGAACAAGCAAAAGAAGTGCGAGAAGGCATTCACTTAGCGCGACGTAACTTTGCGGATAACCGCAGTATTGCTTACGACGTTCAGGTGCCTAAAGGCAAACTTCGTAGCATGGCATATCACCGCACTTGGAGAAGCCTCGTGCAAGGTCGCGTGTACTTCCCACCTAAGGGTAGCAGTACGCGTTTTAACGCTAAAAGATTTGGCCCTACAATTGAGCAGCAGAGGGAAGCTTTAGAGAACGGAACAATTTTTACTACGTTCTATGATGACTTTTATGCAGGCCGCATCAACAAGTAGCTCTAACTAAGAAACACCCCGACTTGGAAGAAGTCGGGGTGTTTCTGTTTGTGCTCATAGTTGGATTCGAACCAACGTTTCTAGGTTGTCGCCTAACGTTTTGACCAGTTCCGCTTGATAGGAACTCAAACTATATGAGTATCACCGTTCTGTTTTTTCAAGAGCTTTGAACCTCTGCTCTTTTCGTGTTCGTAGAGGGCCGCGAGCCAACTTCTCCACTATAGCGTGGTATTTTAAGCGAATGTTAAACTATACGAACTTGTTTTGTTGTTGCGTACCCATAGCAGGATTTGAACCTACAGTCTCCGTAGACCCTACGGTATTTTGCCAGTGATTACTTGACAGCATATGCTACTAAGGCACCGAGGCTGTCGTTGTAGTAATTCTAAACTATATGGGTGACCGTTCTGTTTTTTTAGAGCTTTGAACCTCTGCTCCGTTTGCTTATATCTCTACTATACACACCGTTTCTGGTTTGTGCAACCTGAAACCAAAACTTCTTCTTAAAATCTAAGAAGCCCTGCAAGACCATTAGCCTTGCAGGGCTTCGGAAAGCTATCATGGCCCTCTAAGCGGGACTTCACCGGACTTAGGGACTTGCTTTCCTTATAGATTAAGCATACCACCCTGTTTGAGGTTTCGCAACTTCATCAACAGGATTGGCATAAAAATTCTCTAGAAGACGTTCACGCATGTTGAAAGCAGTTTTGGACATACCTTCTTCTTCAAGCTCGTTCTTCTCAGAAGCGCCAAACAAACCAGCAAAAGTCAGTTTGCCTTCACGGTCTTCAACTCCGGCCAAGAATAGGAAAGCTGGCTTCCCTGTTTCTGGGTTTCTTTTTAACATTAGCCAGTCATAGCCTTCTGCTAAACCAGGAACAGTAATCTCTTTGCCGTCTTCATCTTTAGTAGTGGTATCAGCACCAACAAAGATTCTGTCGTACTGAATTTCTGGTCGGTGATAGTCACCCATTATGGCGTGCATTTTTCTCCAAGTTTTTAATGTGAGTTAGTTGCTCTTCAAGCAAATTTCTTTTTGTTCGTTAGCGTCCCAGATAGCTTTTTGTTTACGTTTTGTGCCAGTCACTAGTGCTTCTTCTTTACCTCGCACAATTGTGACTTTATTTACTGTCACTGTGTCGTTGCTCTTATCATGCCAAAACCCGAGGTAGTTGTCTGGGTTTGTGAACCAGTCTTTATGAGCACGGATGAAGTTGATTACTGGGTCCATTCCTTTGTGGTTAAAAAATTCGTGTGCAGGAATGATAGGGTAATCGCCTTCTTCGCTAATAATGAAACCTTGTGTTGGCTCTTTACCTGTTGCGGGGTGGATTGTTAGACCACCGGTTTGGCTTACTCTTTCCACTATATGCTCTGCTGGCCACACAGGGACGGACGTTTTATTACAATGTTTTGCTGTTTGCTTTTTAGGCAGTGACATACGTTTCTTCCTTTTAGAAATCTGCTGTTACCGGTCCAAATTTTGATATGCAGTAATAGCTCTATCTATAATAGTACAAAGAACCGTTTTACCTAAGAATTTAAAGTAGCAATTGCTAATCAGTAGAGCCTCAGCTACACCATATGGGAAAAGACAAGACGACTACATACAGAAAAACCCCACCAGTTATTGGTGGGGGTTTTCTGTATGTTCTTTACATGAACGGAGCGGCAGCGTTTGCCAGACGGTGAAGCTTCCTCAGACGCGGACGAGCGATGCAGCTAGCGATGAACACCAGACCAAGAACGACAGCGGGCGTCCACGTGAGGATACCCATGATAGCCAGGATACCGGTGACAATGCCGCCCCAAAGGCCAACACGACGGGCGATGATGTCAAGACCAAGGATGAACCCGATGAGGATGAAAGTACCGCGACCAATCATTATGTTTCTCTTTTCTAAGTTAAGGGGAACTTGCTGATGAGTTTAGTTTACACACTATGGAACCTCAACGCAACTTCAAAGTGAAATTAATTTTTGAGGCTTTTTAGTTCATACACAGGGGAGATATTACCCATCTTGACAAAATCATAGGTTTTACCAACTGCTACTTTGTCATACGTTTCTTTGTGTGTAGTTAATTTACCACAAGCTGTTTCTACACGATACGAATGACCTCTGCGTGTGTTCCAATCACGTTTATCTTCAACTTTGCAGCTAGCCACCGTTTCTTGAAAAATCGCGCGGTCCAAACTAATACCACCAATGATAAATAAAGCTATCCCTAGAATAATACTTCCAAGGATAATCCCGTATTTTTGTTCTTGCTTTTGTTCTGGGGTCAGTTCCTTCTTGTTGCTTCCCTTAACGTTTTTATCTACCATATCAATATTTTACCAGGTTAGCGAGTTTCTTCACTAATACGGGCAGTGGGGATGATTGAACCAGAAACGTCAAAGGTGTAGGTTTCACCAATCACAATGTCATCGTAAGTGGAGCGAGTAGTTGAATAGTCAGCACAAGAGGTTTGTAGCTTGTAATGCCAGTTCTTATTAAAGAAACGGGTCTTGTCCGTGACAGTGCAGTTAGTGACTGTTTCATTAACAGTGACGTGATTGTAAATGAAGACACCGAGGAACCCAAGAAGGAAAATTCCACCGAGCAGAGAAAATACGGTCTGAACTTTTTCAAACTTACTCATTGTTTTCCCTACTTGAAGATGTTGTAACGAGTGATGGACGCGCTAAGAATGGTGCGCTTTGCGCCTAGCGAGATAACAGCAAGAACTTCATCAAGCTCTTCCTCGTTGCGGTCACCGGGACGGCTGAAAAGGTTGTTGTGGATGACGACTTCAAGAAGTTTGGTGGCTACTGAAAGCCCCGGCTCATCAGGGTGACCCAGAACAGTCTGGCGAGCAATGGACGCCTTAATGAGGCGGTCAAGAGGCTCACCCTTGGTACTCATGATGATATCAGTGAGCTTGTCCTTATCCGTGTCAAAAAGAGCATCCAGCATGGGCAGGGTCTTAGCGGAGATAGGGTCAATAACAAGAGCAGGCATGAGAACATCTTTCTGTGGAATGAACGATTTAATCCACTCTATCATAAGGTAATGGGAAAAGACAGGGTATTCACCAAACATTTGGTGAATACCCTGTCTTCAAAATTACATTCTGACGGTTACTTGATGTTGAACAAGATTTTCGTCGTAGTAAAAAACTTTGTGGTTATCGTAAGCAGCAACAGTATCTTCATTAGTTACGTCAAGAGGCCAGTGGAGCCTGAACCCACCGTTCTTTTCATAGAAAGCGTCAGCAACATCTGCTCGTACTTTGAATTCCTGATAAGAGAAAGGTGAATTCCTATACCACTTACCATAGTTCTTTTCCGAAATGCGACCTGATGAGTTAAACCATGCAGCGAAACCTTCTACGTTTTCGTATGTCTCGCTTCCTTCAAGGTAAACTTGGCTAATTTTTTCAACAACAGCAAGTAGTTCTTGCAATGCAGGCTCATCTTGATTTTCGTAAAAAGGGCCAGTAATTAGTTTCTTGTAGGCGTCACCGTCACCATGCATAACTTCAATTTCAACCTCAAAGCTTTTAGGCTTGTTTTTCTGTGGTAAGGCTGCGCCAATAATAAGTTCCATACCATCTAGTATATCCCAAATACCCCTAAATAGCAATGACCCCTACCAGATTTCAACTGGTAGGGGTCATTGCTATTACGTTACTTGTCCAGGTGCACCTGAGCGAGAGCAGCCGCCTTCATGGCGAAAGTTGCAAGCGACTTAGCGGAGTACACCGCGACCGCAGCGGCAGCAATTGCGGTGAGGCCAAAAGCTGCAACCCACGCAGTGCCAACGATGGAGAAGATAGCCAGGAAGAGGCTAATGAAACCGGCGATGCCCATGACAACAGCAACACCCACCGAGAGGGCCATGATAGGCGCGAAGAGAAGGGGAGCAGCCGAGATAGCGACCTGGCCGACCGTCTTGCCGTTGCTGGTGATGTTGAGCATTTCATTCTCCTTGTTGGAAGTCCGTGTGTTGCTTACAAGAGAGACATTACACGCCTTTGTGACGGAACGCAACTCATTACCCAAAGTATTTTTAGACAAGAAATAGGTGTGGCCCTGACTGCATCAAAAGCCAGGGCCACACCTATAGTTTTTTAAGCCTCTACAAGGACAGGGTAATCGTTAAGGCGCATCTTTGCCTTGCTTTCAGTGAAAAGAGTTGCGCTTGTGAAAAGACCGAAAGAGTTCGGAATTGTGGCACGCATTGCGGGAATGTAATCACCCGACTTGAACGGGTAAAGCTGAGTGCCCATGAGCGTGTTACCGGCGTATACAGCGGAAACACCAGTGGGACCGTTGACAACAAAAACATTGTGAGACATATTAAATCCTTAAAATTTTGAAGAGGAAGCTTAGATGTGGCGAGTGAGGAAGTGAGCCGCGTGCTTACGGGTGTTGTGGGCAAGCTGCAAACCGGACTTCAACTCGTCAAGGTGGACAAGTCCAGCCCAACCCTTGTGACGGTAAACGCGGTCAGGGATGCTAGGCGAGGGGTGAGACACGATACCAGATGCAACGTAGCCGTACGTACAGTCAGCGTCCTCAGCGTCAACAATCAGGTAGACAGCACGAATGTCGTCAACCATCGTCAGGTCAGTGGTGTCAATTTTAGTGAAACGAACCTCAGGCATTGGATTTCCTTAAAAGTGGGGGCGTGTTTTGCTTACAAGTTAGACACTACACCAAGTTTGCGATTTTAGCAAAACTATTTAGTAATTCTTTTTATGCTGATGAGGTTGCTTTTAGTAACCGTGGAGACTATACTAGTGATAACAACTTATTAAGGGAGAACATCATGGCTCAACCCACTAAAAAGCAGATTTCCGCCGTTCGTCGTCGTGAGGCTCATTTCACTAGGAAGGCTGTGAAGGCAATGATTGACGGAGACATGGTTAAGTATCGTGAGTTAGCTGATGAGCGCGACTGCCAGACTTCATGGCTTTACCGTTACGCTTGAATAATAAGGAAAGGGCCACAACCTAATTTAGGTTGTGGCCCTTTCCTTATTCCTGGTTAGATAAGCTTACGTCGGTAGCTGTTTACGAAACCGTTGTAGAAGTAGCGCCAGATGAACACGAATGCTGCAAATCCAACGGCAAAGACTACAAAAGCGCCGACACTGAGTGCGTTAGTCACAACCGCTGCAATGACAAGAGCGAAGATAAATGGAGCAAGTACCCCGCTGAGGATGAGCACAGCAAACGTAACGGGCTGGTCCTTGATTGTTGCCAGTACAGGCTTAAGAGTTTTGAGAGCCTTCATTATTTTCCTTCTGTTGTAAACGGATAGGTACATATACCATTATACGCCCCCTAAAGGGGCATGTCAACTAGCAACTATGGGAAAAGACACTTAATTCTAGCTAGTAAAGCTTGGGTTAAGTCCAGCCAAAATATGTTTTCGTTTAGACTTGCGTTTGCTAGCGAAACCTGTTAAGTTTCCCTTGTAACCACTTCCCGCTCACAAAAGGAACAAACCATGTTCATCCCTACGGCTACCGCTGACGTTAAGAAAATGGCTGCTAAGGCTTCCATTGCTGCTCGTCCGGCTAAGAGCATTCAGAGCCTTGATGCTCGTCGTCAGGCCGCCGCTACGGCTCACCGTGTGGCTGTCATGACCACTGACCTGTGTGCAATGACTAACCGTAACGTCACTCACGGTATGCCTATTCGTAAGGCTTACGCTGATGCTCGTACTCGTGTTGCTAACACGTCTGATGCTCTGGCGCTGGTCAAGTGGGTTGAAACTTTCTCTCGTTAACAAATGCAGTATCGCCAAAACACTTTGGCGACCTTACAAAAATATGTCTTGTAAAAGACAAGAAAGCGTGCTAGCCTAATATTATGTCTGATACCACTGCAACTACTACCCCTAAGTACCCTGCTCTCAACAAGATGATTGAGAAGCTTGACAACCGCCCTGCTGGTCACGGCGGTTATGTCACAGGTCGTGATGAGGTTATTGATATTCTCAGTAGCCTTTCCAAGCTTGTCCCTGCAAGCGTCATCCTTGACCGTAGCTATAATGACACTGACGGTGTTTCAGCAACCATTACGGTCAGGGTCACGGTTTCTCGTTCTGAGCTTGCTGAGCTAGACGCTGAAAACGCCTAACCCTTCCTATTACGCAAACTAAAACTGCCCCTACATTATCTGTAGGGGCAGTTTTAGTTTGCGTAATAGCGAATTGTAGTGTAGGTTTTATTCAAGCAAGCAAACCACTTCAAATTTAGAGAAAGTTGATTGATTATGAACGGCATCAAGAACATTCAGGACAACTACAACCTCACGCTTAACCGTTTGCTGGCGGTGGAAGGTGAAACTTCCCGAATTCTTGACATTCGTTTCCGTCTGACCCTCAGCGATGGAACCGTTCTTCCTGCTTCCAACCTCATTCTCAACGGTAAAAGCATTGGGGACGCAACCATTCCTGACACGACCACCTTTGAAGGATGTACTGAGCTTTGCATTCAGACGATGCGTATTGTTCTTGACCTTCCTGCCCCTCTGTTCCACCCCATCCTTGAAGTTTCGGCTTATGCTTTTGAGACTAGCGATATTGATGTGAAGGTTTACGTTCAGTAGTTTTTACGAGAAAGCGGCCAATCGGTTAATCCTGGTTGGCCGCTTTCTCGTGTCTATGGGAAAAGACAAGCTGAATGTTCCCTTCAATATTCAGACAGAGTTGACACTAGGCAGAAAGAAGGGTTAGACTGTACCTATGTTCAAGAAGCTCGCCGCACTGCTCCCCGTGCTCGCCCTGACCCTCACCGGCTGTGCCGTTAACATGGAGTTTCAGGATGACACCACGCCTTCGGTTTCGCAGGAAGCAACTACCCTTCCTGCTGAGGCCCCTACCGTTGAGGGTGTTATCTCCGCTGAGACTGTTACCAAGCTGAATGAGCTTGTTGTTGCGGATGAGGCCCACGATGACACGTACAGCCAGGATGAGTTCAAGTTCTGGGTCCGTAAGAACGACACCGGGTGTGACACTCGTTTCGCTGTTCTTAAGCGAGACAGCCTTTCCGGTTTCAGTGCCAACAAGTGTGAAATCACTGGTGGCGAGTGGTTCTCTTCGTACGATGCTCTAACGGTCACTGACGCTTCTAAGCTTGACATTGACCACATGGTTCCTCGTTCTGAGGCATGGCGTTCTGGCGCTTCTGAGTGGACCGCTGATGAGCGAGAGAACTTCGCCAACGACCTTAGCAACCCTGCTACTCTTGTTGCTGTTTCCGCTTCTTCTAACCGCTCCAAGAGTGACAATGACCCTAGCAAGTGGATGCCTGCTACGGATGCTTGTATTTACCTTACGAACTGGGTTGATGTGAAGCACCAGTGGAAGCTTACGGTTGATGCAACAGAAAAGACGAAGATTGTTAGCACTATGTCTTTCTGTGCTATGGATGAGGCGACCGCTGCTCTTCTTCCTGACGTGACTAATGTTGTCAACTCGGATGGTTCTATTCCTGGTGCGGCTATTGCAACGGATGCGCCTGCTGAGACTGCTGCTCCCGTTGAGGCTGGTACGGACGGTAACGACCCTCGTTTTGACACTTGCGCTGATGTTAAAAAGAATGGTTATGGTCCTTACACTCAGGGAACTGACGTTGAGTATGACTGGTACCGTGACGGTAACAGCGACGGTGTTACTTGCACCTAAGAATTAATGAGTGTGGCCCTTTACCTGATATCAGGTAAAGGGCCACACTCATTTTTATTACCTTTTCGTAATCAAAAACATCTAATTACGAAAAGGTAATAATGATTAGCTATTGGGAAAAGACATTATTACTCTACTGTTACGAAATGAGCAACAAGGTTTTCATCATAGAAAACAATCTTGTGACCATCGTAGCTATTAGGGCTATCAGTGAATTCGGAATAAGGCCAGTTAGGATAGTTATTTGTTTTCTTGCAGAATTGTAAAACCCTTGTTTTGTAAGCAATTAGCTCTTGCTGCTTTTCTTCATCGTCAAAGAAATAACTGGCTATTTCTGGGGTTTCAATAATTTCATCACGGAACCAGGCTAAATGGCCTACTAGTTTGGAGTATCCACTACGCCTTCCACCATTGGGGTAAGTATCATCCATTTCTTTTAACGTAGCAAGCAAGCCTTCTAGTAACTCTTCATCTTGACCTTTAGAGAACGGACCTACAACTACATCCTCATATCCGTCAGCATCGCCAAGCATTGTACTTATAGTGACTTCAAAGGTGTTGGGCTTTTTCTCAGTTGGAATTACATCACCAATAACAAATTTCATTTCTTATCCTCAATTTGAGTACCATCATTAAATACAACGTCATAGCCAATGACAAATTCTAGAGAATTAGCAATCCAACGGATTTGCGCCATAGTAAGGTCAACCCCACCATGAACACACAAGTAGGTGTATTCTAAGGAGTAATCAAGCTTACGCGCTAACTCTTCAAGGGAAATTGGGGACTTCTCAAACTGCTCTTGGATGAGAGCTAATAGAGGGTCACCAGCGGCTAAGTTTTCTAAAGTTTTGGGCATACTATTCTGTCGTAAATGATGGGACTTGTGTATCTCTAGTATATCAGATTATGAACCCGAATTCAAGCTTTATGCACACCCTAGATACACGCTCTAAGCCTTTCTGCGCCATTCTGAGCGCCTTGCACGGTATGAGCGCAAGGACGCCGGTACTTTACTGTGCAAAGGCTTAGAATAGCTTCTAGCATCGTTGTATTTTCGCAGGTAACCTGATAGTGTTAGTAACACTTAATTCTATTTTAGACGAAAGCAAGGTTATAACATGACTGTTCTTCTGCTTGACGATGAGCGTTCTTTCAAGAATGGACGCAGAAGCTTCGTTGCCCGCACTGTAGATAAGGCAATTGAACTGACGGACCCGTTGGATGAGCTTGATGAGCTTTGGTTGGACTATGTTCTAGCAGGATGGGCTTCCACTGACGAGTTCCTTTACCACCTTCTAAAGAGGAAGCGTGAAGGTAACCCTTTGGTCCTAAAGACTGTGTACATTCACACTTCTTCCTTCTCGGCAGTTGAACTTCTTCAAAAGCTTCTTTCCGACCTAGAGGTTCCGGCAAAAGACATTATTGTTGTCAACTACAAAGATTACATGAACGACTAAAAGGGAGAAACGAAATGGCAACTTTCACGTCCAAAGAAAAAGCAATGAAAGTCATCTGGGAAGGTGAAGGCCACAAATGGGATGACCTTTACGAGTATCCCTATACTGACCATGAGCGTGAAGAAATTCTTACTCGCTTGAAGCTAACCGTAGAAAACTTGCAGAAACTCATTTCTTAAAAAGTGTGGCCTTACCAGAACTAACTGGTAAGGCCACACTTGGTTCCATCAAAAGTTTTTAAATACCAGCCAGCCTGAACATGATGTGAAAGTACAGCTTTTATGATCTTTTGTTGAATTACATTTTTACATTAAAGCCTCGTTGAACGAGCACTGTTTACATGTCATTGGCTCACTAGTTTCCATCAAACTGCCAAAGTTTTTAATGGCTACTTCACAATAAAAGCGTAGTTTGAAAGAAGGATCTTTTCGGAACTACGCTTTCGTTGTTAAAGTTAACGTTGGGTCTTGTGAGTATTCGCGTGCTCTAAAAGCTCTGCTGCGTGAGCGCGACCAGTTTCACTGTTGCTCATACCAGATAGCATACGAGCTAATTCTTCAAGGCGGTCCTCTGTACTTAGCTGCGCAACGCTTGTTTCTGTGAATGTATCAGTGCTGCTCTTTTGTACACGCAAGTGGTTATCTGCATATGCTGCCACCTGAGGTAAGTGAGTGACAACAATTACTTGTGCTTCTGCTGCGAGGGAAGACAACCTTTTACCAATTTCAATAGCTGTAGCTCCACCAACTCCACTGTCTACCTCATCAAAAATGAACGTAGGCGTGATATCTGGGTTTGCTAGGACAACTTCTAAGGCAAGCATGATACGTGATAGTTCTCCACCGCTTGCTGCTTTATTGATAGGACGAGCATTAGTTGCACCAGGCATTTTGAGCATGAAATTTACTTCATCTGCGCCTGTACTTGAAAAACTTCCTACGTTGATTTCAATGACTAGTTTGTTTCCAGCCATTGCTAGACCAGCGAGTTCTTTGTTCACTTCTTTGGATAGACGTGCTGCTGCTTCTGTCCTGATTTTTGTGACAATACCAGCATGTTCTTCAAGTTTTTTAGCTAGTTCAATAAATTGGCGATCTAGCTTCTCAACATTGTTTGCCTCAGGGTTGAGGTCTACTAGTTTTTCATCGCTTTTCTGCCAGTATTCAATGACATCATCAAGGGTCACGCCATATTTTCTAACTAGGCGATTCAAATCAGCAAGACGTTCTTGGGCCTGGTTTAGACGGTAGATGCTGTCTCCATCAATGTTGTCTAGGTAGCTGCTGAGAGCATCTTTAAGTTCTTGGGCTTCATCAAGGACAGTTTCAGCTTTGTCGGAAATCTTCTGCATTTCTGGGTCGTACTCTGCTGCACTTTGAAGAGCTTTGACTGCTACTACCAGTTGGGAAAAGACATTAGCTACTTCGTAATCTTCGGGGTCAATAGCTGCTAACGCTTCAACTGCCGAATTTTTTAATGCATCCACGTTTGTTAGTGTTGCGATCTCTTGTTTAAGAAGATCATCTTCGTTGGGTGTTGGGTTTACTTCACTGATTTCAGCTACAGCTAAAGTCAAATCATCAAACTCTCGTTGACGAGCGGAGGCGTTAACTTTAACATCCTTGATAGTACGAGCTAGCTCTTTCCACTCTTGGTGAACTTCGCCGTATTTTTTTAATGCAGAAGTAAGCTTGTCTCCGGCATAGCGATCTAAAGCATCAAGCTGAGCAACGCTGCTTTTAAGACGAATTTGGTCTGACTGACCGTGAATGTTAACCAACCCGCCACCAATTTTTGCAAGAATGCTGGCTGGCGTAGTTTTTCCGCCTAATACTGCTCGGCTTTTGCCATCTGTGTTGACGGTACGGTTAATGTACAACTGGTCATCTTCTACTACTGCGCCTGTTTCCAAAATGTCAGGCAATGAGTTTAATCCTGCGACGTTCCAACACCCTTCAATAGATGTGAACTCTTTACCGTGACGCACAATACTGGCGTCACTACGTTTACCTAGTAGCAACTGGACTGCGGTAAGCACCATTGTTTTACCTGCACCAGTTTCACCAGTGATAACGGTCAGCCCTTTCGTAAAAGGCAAACGGGTATGACTGATAACACCTAGGTTGTGAATTGAAATTTCTTCTAGCATTTTCTTTTTCTGTCTCAGTAACTACATAAGTCTACCTTATAAATAGAAATGGGATAAGTTTTACTGTACCTCCGCGTTTTCCACGTTAACCAAAGTTTTTGATGCGTTAGATATAAAGCATGTCTAGAAATATGCACAGAGCAGGCAGTGGTAAATTCACTGGCCAATGGGTAACATGCGATGCTGGCATTCAATGCAAGCTAGGTGGAACTCACACACAAGCTTCAACATTACAAGAAGCAAAAAGATGGGTTGGAAAGAAAAAAGCATCAGACGTAACCGAAGAAGATTATGCTAATTTCCTTCGTAGTAAAGTTTCTGAGGCAGCAACCACATCTACACCCGATCAAGCAACATCAGCTAAACCAGCAAATATGTCACAAGAAGACTACATCCGTTCTCTTCGTCAAAAACTTGCTGACAAAACAAGAACTGAACAACATACTGTTCAAGCTACTGCTGCACTTAACGAACGCAAAGCACAGCGTGCATCCCAAATAGGTACTTCTCTTGACGAACGTAGGGCGCTTCGTGCTCAACGTAGAGACGAGCTACTTATGGGAGAAACCCGTGACGAAAAAGACCAACGTTATGCACGTGAAAATAATCTTGACGGCTTAGTTCCTTTTGAACAGAACTTCTCAATCAGGACACGTTTACGTTGGAACGCTTTCCATGAAACAGCTATGGAAATGGGTGTACATATTCCTCTTGACACTGTTAAAGAAGCTGGACGCTATTTCGCACAAGGTGGACGTAACTTTGAGTTCAAGAATGTTCCTCTTCGTTTGAAGGCAGATAAAATGGATGAGTTCCTATTTAAGACACAAAACTTCATTCAAAAGATTGATTGATTTACCTCATTATACAAAAAGCGACGCTTAGTACATTTACTAAGCGTCGCTTTTTGTATAAATGCTTTGAAATCCCCGATACTCTTCTGCGTATAGCAAATAATTAGAGGCTTTACTATCTGTATAAGGAGAGAGTTACAATTTTTAATTTTAAAGCAGCCACAATTGCAGGCTTAGTAGCAGCATTGAGTTTAAGTTCAGCGTTACCAGCAATAGCGGCGGTAGAGACGAGCATTAATGTCAACGGTTCAGTGTTATCAGGAGCCACATTAAACAGTAGTGTTTTTACTGTTGATGCTTCTACCCCTGCTGATACCGAAGACGTAAGATTTTATCTAGATGGCACGTACTTGGGAAAAGACAGTAGTGCGCCTTACTCTTGGCCAGTAAATACAACAGCAGGTAATCACGAATTAAAAATTCGTGTTGATGGGAAAACTAATTCTCGCGCAGAAGCAAAGTTTGTAGTTAAAGCAGGTTCTCCTGTAACACCTACTCCACAACCTTCCACTCCACCTGTTGTAACTCCACCCCCTACAGCGCCAACCCCAGTACCTGAACCTTCACAACCTGCACCTGGTAGCGCAGTTGTAAGCGTGTCCACAGCAGCGCAATTAGACACAGCCCTAAAAAATGCTACACCAGGGTCAACTATTTCACTTGCAGATGGTAAATATGTAGGGAAGTTCATTGCTCCAAAAGATGGAACAAAAGACCAGCCTATTAATTTAGTGGGTTCTAGCAAAGCTGTTCTAACTACAGATAGCCTTTCAAAAGGTTACGGCTTAAACATCACTGGTGATTACTGGAATGTCAAAGGAATTAGTGTAACAAAATCAGGTAAAGGTATTATGCTTGACGGTTCTGTGGGTTCTGTAGTGGATAACGTTGACGTTGGAAACATTGGAGACGAAGGTGTTCATTTCCGCAAAAACAGTAGTGATGGAATAATCATGAACTCAAAAATTCATGACACAGGTCTTGACTCACCTTCTTACGGTGAAGGCGTTTACATTGGAAGCGCAAAAAGTAACTGGGCTTCAATCATGGGTTCTTCTACAACACCTGACAGAAGCGACCGCGTTGTAGTTAAAAACAACCAAATTTTTAACACAACCACAGAAGGTGTTGATGTTAAAGAAGGAACTGTTGATGGAACAGTAACTGGTAACGTATTCACTAACTCTGGCTTCTCTGGTGCAAATTACGGCGACTCATGGGTTGACGTTAAAGGCAACAACTACACTATTTCTAATAACAGTGGAAATGGAACTCTGTTGGATGCTTTCCAAGTTCACCAAGCTTTAGCTGGATGGGGAAACAACAACAAGTTCAGTAATAACAGCGCCACTGGTATTAAAGGTTACTTAGTCAGTGTACAAAAAGGCGTAACTGGCACTGTTGTATCTTGTCAAGACACGACAGCTAAATTGGGTCTGTCTAACGTTTCATGCTCATAATCAAACAATCCAATCTACGTAAAATTAATTGAAATGTTTGGTTGCAAAGCTGTTTAATCTATGCTATAGTAAATATGTGTTCAGGAACGGGCCTGGGAGCTTATCGTAACAGACAGCAAATCCGAGGGCACGGCAGAGATAGCCGTAACACAAATCATTCTGGTGGATTTGACAGTTTAGCAATTGGAACTGTGACCTATTTATTGAAGGGGTTCAGCACTGGTAATTCAGTGTTGGACCCCTTTAGTAATTCCCTGACTTAAAGCAATGGGAAAAGACAAGCGCCTCACCAGTTAATTCTGGTGAGGCGCTTGTCTTTGTGTTACTGAGCGGCGATACGGGCAATCGTTGCAACGCTGCTGTAGACGTTACCAACTTCGCTGTAGCCACTTGCATGACCCTCTTCAAAAGCATAACCGTAGATTGCGGCCTGAGCTTCATCAGAAAGATGAGCAACTTCATTTTCAGTGGCAAGCCAAAGCATCCACTTAGCCTCTAAAGCACCACGCTGCTCGTAGTAATCCTTACGACTAATGTTCTCTCGTGCGTAAACCTTGTCCAGTTCACGAACGCGCTGGACCAGTGTTTCGGTATCCATATTTTTTTACTCCTAATTACTGAGGCTTGTTTTGTTCCTCATGTGTTTTGATTAATAATTACATCCTGTCATAAAATTACGTTAAAGTCAACCGTTTTCCATGTAGCTTTCGTCAGTGGTTCGTGATACGCTATCCATATCAGGAAGCAAACGGTCTTCCTCCCCCCCAATCTACGGAGAACAAAATGTCGCTTGAGCCTCGTTACCAGCACCACTCGCAGAAGACGCTTGACACCATTGCTGACCTTGACCGCTTGGAGCAGGTTGCCGCTGCCGCAGGTCACGGTTACGCTAGAATTCTAGTGGAGCACAACGCAGGATGGACCGAGGTTGCCATTGCACCTGAGAACAGCCGTCCCAACTACGACCTTCGCCACATCGCTGCTTTCTCCCCTGATGTCATCCAGGCTCTTCTTTTTGAGCTTAGCGAGTCTCGCAAGAAGCTTGCTGAGCTTGGTGAGAGCATCGTCATTCCTGCTCGCTAATCTCACTTTAAGTGGTGCAACTTTACGTCTAGAAAAAGACGTAAAGTTGCACCACTTTTTAGTTGACGAATGACGATGGAGCATGTTAGGCTGTAATCAATTAGTTCGTAACCGCAAACATATTGTTAGGAAAACACATGTCAGACTTCGAACAGTTCCACCGTCACGGTATGCGTGAGGTCTTGAAGCGCAACATCGCCCGTCGTGAGGACATGGTGGTGTTCGCGGAAGAGCGCCTCGCCACGGCCAAGAGGCTCACCCTCGCTCCCGAGTTCCAGGCGCGAGCGGAAGAGCGCCTCGAAAACGCCAAGCAGCGCGTGGACGAGGCGAAGCAGGAACTCGCAGACTTCAAGGCCGCAGGTAAGGTGTCCTAAAAAAGACATAAAGCAAAAGCCCCAGTAAATTATACTGGGGCTTTTGCTTTATGTTAAGCTATTGGGAAAAGACACCTTGCTTTTATTGCTTAAAAATGTTATGCTTAAAGTTCGTAAATAGGAGATTTATATGAGTTCAACAGTAGGCTATGGGGTTGAAGTAGACCCCCAGAAATTTGACGGTGACGACCAATATCAGTTAGAGCTAGAGCAGCCTAACTTACAGGTTGTCGTTTCACGCGCAGAATATGGCGACGAAGAGCGAGTGTTCGTTATGGAGAAGAGCACTGTTCAGGAAGCCGGTAAAAGTTCTGGCACTGCAACACGTTTAGTATTTAGGCTCCCTGGTGGCACTGATAACCTTGATGTGTTTGTTTCTGCACATAAAGACGCAATTATTGACCAGCCCAACTGGTTCCTCGTAGACTATTACGTATACAGCTAAGGCTTAAAAACTATGCCTATTGAAAGACCAGTAAAAGCACCTTACCGTAGTGAAGTTCACACAGCAGCTTGGGAAGCCTGGGATAAGCAAATTGAGAAGCTTGTTGCAGAAGGCGCTGACCGTAAACGTGTAGATACAACAATTCATCGTATGATGTTCATTGACGGTTTCATTAGCGGTTTAAACGCTTAATCTATACATCAAGTGGGGTATGTACTTATAGAGTATGTGCCCCACTTTTGCTTGACATTTCAGTGTTTTGATGCTAATATTATAGTATAAGCACAAGGTAGAAGCTTGATGGACGGTCAACCGGAGCTTTCCGTATGGGAAGGTTAGGCGCTTGCAAAAGTAGCTCGGCTAGCGGGGGCATTACTGTTCGGAAACTGGAAACGGTTCCTTACAAGTACGTCGCGTGGGTTCGATTCCCTCCTATCTTGTGTTTTAACTTTTTAACCAACTCTAAGGGAACATTATGAAACTCAATTTCAAGGAATACCTCCACGGTGACAATACTTCATATGAGTTAGCTGAATGGATTTATTCACAAGTAAAAGATAAGTTTGAAGGCACTGAGGAAGACCTTCTTGCTCTCATTGGAAACAACCGTCCTTTCTATGAAGTAGGACTAAACTGTGAGCTTGATACAGTTACAGGCGATATTCGTATTCTTGGTCTAGCATAATAAAAGCTTTGGCTGTACGTAAACAACTACGTACAGCCAAAGCTTTTGGGAAAAGACATATAAAAATAGGGTGTTCTACCGAAAGTTGGTAGAACACCCTATTTGTTTAAAGCTTGGAGCTTAGAGGCTCGTCACCATGTCGTTGCGGTGGAAGGCATCCAGAACAGCCTGGTCGTCAGCGCCAGCGATGACACGCACGAACTCGTCAGACCAACCAGTCATCACATCCCAAATGGCGTAGTAGTCAAACCCGTTCGCAGTCTCAGCAAGCTGGAACTCAAACGCGTTCGGAACAACGAGAATGGTCTTCTTCTCAGCGACAACAGACATTTTCTAACTCCTAGAACTTTGTGTGTAACCAGCAGGTGTTCCCGGTGGCTTATGACTAAACCTTATCACGCTCAAAACACACATGCAACACCAGAAAGAACTTTTTCTAGAAAAATCTTTTTGGGCATTTACGTTGCATGTAAACCCGCATCCTGCTAGAGTACAAGTATCAAGTTATTCCCCCTTCTTCTTTGAGAGAGAAAATGACTACCACTACGAAGACCACCACTCGTTACATGTACACGGTTTCTGATTGGGTAGCTGGTCAGCCTGAGCGTGATGCTCGTGAGGCAGAGTACCAAGCAGAGAGCGCTGCGCGTGAAGCAAAGTACCAAGCAGAGCGCGTTGCGCGTGAAGCAAAGTACCAAGCAGAGCGCGCTGCTCGTAAGGCAAGGTACCAAGCAGAGCGCTCTGCACGTCTTGCAGAATAGAATAATGCCCTCGCCCTTGCTTTCACCGAAAAGATTGCTCTTAATCAGGCGGACATTTTCTCAGCTATTTACGCACCGTGGGGTAAAAGCTTATTACCGCGTAAGCAAAAGCAACTGCATGGGAAAAGACATATTTTTCTCATGCAGTTGCTTTTTTGTTCAATCATCGTTACGATAGGTAACACCGCAACATTCCCCCTTCAAACAAAGGCAAAACTCATGGACGTTCAGTACAGCAGCGCAGACACCTACCCTGTCACCAAGAGCATCACCGTTGGCGATATCACTATTGAGGCGGGTGCTGGTACAGACGCTTTCAACCGCATTAGCGACTTCCTGCACGTTACCCTTGGGTACAATGAAGATGGCGAGTTCAACGAAAGCTCGGACCCGTTCATCAATGATGTGAAGGCGCTTTATAGGCGTTACAGCATTGCTCACTCTACGGTGGAGGCTATCGCTTCGGGTGCTTTCACTTCCACGGATGAGAACCCCCAGTATGCTGGCGGCGTTGTTACCCCTTCGCACCGTATTTTCACGCCTCAGGAAGCAGCTAAGAACGGTCTTAGGGATATCGCAAAGCACTGACTTTTACCACGTAGTTACAGGCAGGAATAGTTGATTTCTCTGCAACTACGTGGTAAAATTGTATACACAACAATACTTATTTTATGCAGAAAAGGCCACAAATGAAAGCTCCTACATTTACGACGTTTGATAAGCAAATTAGTCAGGTTCAGGAAGAACTTCACGACGCAAGACGTGAAGCTAATAGTCGTCAAGCTATCGTAAAGATGCTTGTTATGGATGCTAAAAAGTTCACCAAAGCCAACCCCGACAACCTTGTAGCACTTCTTGAAGCTAATGCTACAGCGCAGCAGCTAGCTCGGAATAATGCTAAAGAAGCTGGTGATGCAGTAAAAGCGTTGAAGGGTAAAGAAGGTGCCCTGTGGGAAGCTCGCAATAAAGCTAATCGCGCTATGTGGGAAGCTGAAGAGCAGCGTGATAGGGACGCTAAGCTAAAAAGTATTACTGATGCGTTTTCACCTTTGTGGACTAGCGCAGTAAACGATGGAAGACCTATCCTTATTGCTACCGACGACAGCGAAGGTCTTGGTATTTGGGTTGAGGACGATGAAAGCGATGACGGTTTTGGGCTTGTTTTGTCTACCCAGGAAGAGGAAGAGCTTCGCGCTCTACTTAATGCACGTCACAACCGAACGCAATAAAAGACAAAGTTTTTTAATATAATTTATCAACCAAAAAGCAAGCGGTCCCAGTAACTTACTTACTGGGACCGCTTGCTTTTTAGCGTGTGTAAGGGTATACTTATAATAAGAGAAAAGCCCTGGTGAAAGGGCAAATAAGACAGCTTTGGAGAATAAAAATGGCTAAGAACGTTATCGACCTGAACAACAGCGAGTACGCAGTTATTGACCTTGACAGTGGAACGGTTCTTGGAACCAATGTCATGCTTGTTCGTGTGCCTCAGGACGAAGCTGAGTGGGAAGAGATTATCTCCAACGACAGCGTTGCATTTGACTATGCTCAGAAAAACGGTATTGCACTTACCGCTGAGGTCTAAACACTAAAACTTTGGGAGCACAGATACGATTATCTGTGCTCCCAAAGTTTTCTCTATATCAACAAGGTAATGGGAAAAGACACCTTAGTTATTGATTTGATTGAGGTTTCAGACATCAAGTTCTACAACCGTGAAAATAGGTTGTTGCTTTTTCGCTAGAAAACAGTTATAGTAGACCTATGACTACTTCAACTACCGTGGGTATCGCTGGCGACTGGCACAGCGCAGAAAGCTGGGCTATCCTTTGCCTTGACCAGTTCGCTGCTGCCGGTATCAAGCGTGTGCTTCACGTTGGAGACTTCGGTTTCTGGCCTACCCCGCTTGGAGTGCAGTTCATCAAGAGCATGCAGAGCAAGCTTGCTGACAACGACCAGACGCTTTACGTGACCCTTGGCAACCACGAGGATTACGTTCACATCAGCACGTTCGTTGCTCACCCTGACATGCCTGGTTTCGTCTACAGCCCTGAGTTCCCCAACATCCTTGTTGCTGAGCGCGGCGCTCGCTGGAACTGGGACGGTGTTAGCTTTGTTTCCCTTGGTGGAGCGGCAAGCATTGACTTTGAGGGGCGCACTCAGGGCATCAACTGGTGGACCGAAGAGCGCATTACTCTCGGTGACGTGTTCCGCACCATTCAGGACGGCCATGCAGACGTTATGATTGCCCATGACGCAGCACAGGGCGTTAACCTTTTTGGTTCGCACCGTGACGACCGTGGCGCTTGGAGCCAGAAAGCGCTTGCTTACGCAGATGAGTCCCGTGCAATGATGCGTCAGGCAGTGGACAGTGTGAAGCCTGACCTTTTCTTCCACGGTCACTACCACCACTACCTTGATACTCAGGTTCACCTTCACGACGGGGTAGAGGGTTACACGTACCGTAACGTTAGCCTCAACAAGGACGGTAGCAAGAACAACCTTGCAGTGCTTACGCTTCCCACAATGGACGTAAGTATCCTTCCCGTTCCTGGTGAGACTGAGTTCTAAAAAGTTTGCCATGTCCTTGCCTTAACCCCTAAAAGCGTGTAAGGTAAAGACATGACTACTTCAACTGCTACTCAGACACTCCGTAACAGCGATGCTGTGAACATTGCTGCTGGCCTGGTGAACGCTTTCATGGGAAATGAGGATGGAGCGTATGCATCATTCCCCGTGGACACGGTTAAGATTGCTAACGCTTACGGGGTAGAGGTTACAACGGTTACCTTCCCTGACAAGGCTACCGTTTCTGTGCTGGTCAAGGACAATGCAGACACCAACCCTAAAATGATGTTTGCTAAGCGTCTGAGGAACCGTAAGGAAATCCGTTACATGACTGCTCTCAACTTGGGTCATGCGATTGAGAACCAGGACAAGGACAGGTACGGTTTCTACTCCACCAAGTTCGGTCTGTCTGGTGTGGAGCGTAGTGGTTTCGCTGCTACTTTCGCAACAAACCTTCTCATGCCTGCTGACGTAATGCGTATCATGTACGCATCTGGTGCTAGCATCCGCAAGATTGCACGCACTTTCGGTGTGAGTAAGACGCAGGTGTTCATTCGCCTTGCTCAGCTTGGCCTTGCATAGGCGCTGGGAAAAGACACTGAGTAACCCCCTTGGCTAGATAATCTAGTCAAGGGGGTTACTTCTGTTACAGGGAAAACCAAAAAAGTTTTAAACTCAGCTTGCATCCACCAAAACCTTCTGATAGAGTTTACTTATACGCACAAACCGTGCACAACACTTTCGCCCTACTTTTAATAGGATAAGGAATTAGAACCATGACCGCTCCGCTCACCATCGCTGAGGCCCTCGACCCCCGTAACGTCACTGACCAGTTCAAGGGCATGACCGACGACTTCATTCGTGGAGAGCAGGAAAAGCGTCGCATTCCTCTCGTCACCATTGCGCTCAACATGACGCACGACTTCAACAAGGCCACCGTTCTTCGCACCCACTCTGGTGTTGCCGGTCAGGCGTTCTACTTCCTCAACAAGCCCAACGACCAGAAGCCTGGCCACCCTGAGGGAACCAAGAAGTTTGACAAGCGTGGAACCGTTGGCACCCACAACTACAACACCGTCAACCACTACAGCATTGAGCGTTACATGGAGCTTTTCGCTGAGCTTCGTGCAGATGGTTACACCATTGTTGCCGTTGACAACGTGGACGGCTACGACGCCAAGATGGTCTACGACGTGGAGCTTCCTGAGAAGGTTGCGTACATTTTGGGCGAGGAGAAGCTCGGAATCCCAAAGGAAATCATTGAGGCTGCTGACATGATGGTGTTCCTTCCTATGATGGGTGTTTCGCCCCGTTCATACAACGTGTCCGTTGCTCACGCGGGCGTCGTGTTTGAGTACGTTCGTCAGAACCGTCACCTAGTCAAGTAAGACGTTAAAATAAAGAAGCGGTGCCCTTCAACTTAGGGCACCGCTTCTTTATTTATTAAGTAAGCGTAAAAAGACGCTAAATATAAAGATGTAAAAAAGATCATTGTTCGGTAGATCGCTATGTTGTTGCCTATGAGATTAAAAACTTTGGAAGTTGTTCTATCTCGTATGTACTACTTGCTACTCACTAGTTACTACTCATCAACTACTTGCTTACTACTCACTAACTACCCACTAGTGAGTGATGAGTCATATATTAAAAACTTTGGTAGTTTTTCTACTTGCTAGTTACTTATCAACTACTTGCTAGTTACTTATCAACTACTTATCAACTACTTGCTAACTACTCACTAACTACTCACTAGTGAGTGATGGGTCGCAGATTAAAAATTTTGGAAGTTACTGTTTATTTTTATGCGCACGCTAAATCTCATTTGCGATTTAGCGTGCGCATAAGGCGGAAATAATTTTTAGATGTTTTTGGTATGGGTTGCAGAGAGATTTTTGGTCTGCTATTGTTGTTCTTGTAAGCAACACAGACAACTTCTACGAAAGGTAAAATCATGCAGCAGGTCGGCCAGAAGAGCTTCACGGAAATCGAGAAGTCCGGTTCGTTCCACGGTAAGGGTTTCCTGTCCGTTGCTCTCTTCACTGACCGTCTGGTGGCGCTGGATGCCATTGGTGGTGTTGGTATCAAGAGCTACCCGCTGTATGTGTACCACGTAGTCAAGCCTTACAACGACACGGTTCTTTCGCGTTTCTTCAAGAAGGCCAAGAAGGCTAAGCCGATTTACGCTCAGGAGTGCGTGGACGTGTTCACGAATGAGCAGCAGGCTCGTCGTGCGTTCACCAACCTGGTGGAGAACCGCAAGCGTGAGGGTTACGTTCTCGCCAACTAAACTAAAATAGGTAAGGGGTGACAGTCATATGATTGCCACCCCTTACCTATTTTAGCTGGTATGTAACTGTGCGGTGCAATTGATAACCACTATCAATTACATTGCACGGCAGTTATTTAGTTGCTTATATGCACTTGATAGGTTAGAATTAGACTATTAAAGGTAAACATCAATCTTATTAGGAGAGACAAAATGTTGTATAAAGATGTGGCTATTTCCAACGAAGTTATCAATGAACTGCGTGTGCTTGTTGCTACTACAGAAAATTTGAAGGTTCTTCAGCAGCCTGGTTTCGTTTTCCGTAGAGGCAAGAAAATCAACACTGAGTTTGAGAAAATGTTTAGTGCTGCCAGCAATGTTGCTGATTTCTTCAATAGTAGCGGTGAAACTGTCAAAGAAGAGTTTGCTAAGGTTCTTCAACCTATGAAGCTTATCCGAAGAACTATGGAACATGAGGGGACGGAAGACATCAGTAAAATGTCCTCTTTCAGCCAAGCTGTTGTTGAGCGTTGCATGACAGATGCCATTGATGGGCTTAATAAGCTTGCAGTCAAGGTGCTCACTAATTTGGAGAACTAAAGTTTAATATGCAAGAGTGGATGCAACTATCATTAGTTGCATCCACTCTTGCATTCTGGTACAATTGATACATACTGTTTCAATTTAATCGAAAGTTACTATTTTATGTCTAAGTCAACTGAGCCAGCTATTTTCGTTGATGTTCATTCATCTGGTGTGACTGATATTCTCGCTAAGTCTCCTCTTTTTGAGAAGACTGCAACTGTGACGGCTGTTCAGATTACTGAAGCAGAGCATGTTGTTACTGCTTTCGGTGATTTTATTGAGACTGAGCGTGATGCTGTTGCTGGTCAGTGGAAGGTTACTAACCCTGACGGTGAGCAGTACATTCTTGATGATGAGGTTTTCAAGGCTCGCTATAAGGCTTTGGGAAAAGACAAGTACCAGGCTATTGGCTTCATTCGTGCTACTAGTAACCCTTGGGGTGTTCCCATTGAGATTACTGCACCTTGGGGTGAACCTCAGTTCGGTGATGAGGATTGCATCGTAGCTGTTTCTGTCCTTAATGGTGAACCTGTGTGGACTGACCGTTATATTATTGAGCGTAAGGCTTTTGAGAATACTTACGCTTCCGTTACTGCTTAATTAAGAAAGACTGACTATAATGACTGAAACCACTTTTGCTCCTAAGCTCATTTCCTATTACCAGATGGATTACTATGAACTGGAAGAAATTACTAAGAAGGTTTACGGTGCTGACACGGACTACAGTGTTCAATCTGCACTAGAGTGCGGGAATGACACTTCCCACACGTTTAATATCCAGACAAGCGATATCGATATGTTTGAGCGTTTTGATAAGGTGAAGCTAGATGATTTCTTTGCTGGCAAGGCTTGGAGAGAGCCTTATGTTGAATATGTGCTTATTGATTTGTGCATGAAGAAGCACCTTCCTTTTGGAAAGTACGTCATTAACGTTTCTTACTAGTTGTCAAAAGGTAAGCGCCCCGTAACGCAAAGTTATGGGGCGCTTACCTTTTGACACAAATGATGTTTTAGTTTAGAGAATGTTATAATTACGGTATGGACATAATTTTTGATGCTGAGTACAGAGAGAAAGCTACAGGCAACATTGTTGTTGTTTTGGGTTTAAAAAGTTCTGGTGTTGTTGTACGTGACAAGCGTACTGATACTTTGAGCACTTTTAAAGATGCAGATTTTTTGACACGCTATGAAGATACTGGTGTTCATGATCATAAGAAGAGTTGCTGTACTGTTCATGAAACTCATACTTCCCCTCATATGGGTTGCATTTTACGTTGACTTTAGTAGGCAATTGGAGTATGCTTTAGCTATACCACTTCATCCCTACTTTAAGGACTAACTTTAATGGGCACCAAGATTGTTATTCAGCCGCTTCTTCCTAAGATTTCTGTGGAGAAGGTTGACTGGGACAACATTGAGAACATTCTTGCTCTGTTGAAGAGTAATTCTGAGCTTTTCACGGTTTTCGCTAAGCAGCTTGATAACCGTGAGGCTCGCAGCCGTCTTTTCATTGATGATGACAAGATTGTTCTTCCTTCTACTGGTTCTTATCTGGGGACGCATAAAGTTATTGCCACGGTTGGCGATTTCTATGCAGTTTCGGAGAACGGCTACCGTCACTTCACTCACCAGACCGCTATTCGTCATGGAGTGTTGAACACTCTTCCTCGTGAAATGTTCATCCCTCTTACTGGTGATGTTCTTGACGAGGTTTCGTTCATGGCGTTGTAATTAGCTAAAAAGTGTGTGGCCCGTTTTCTTCCTAGGAAACGGGCCACACCTATATGGGAAAAGACATGCACCATAACTGCGTTAACCAAAAGCTACGCATATATTACTTTTGTTTAGAGCGGGTTAGCTATACAAACGAGCACAAATGATAATAAAAATGAGCGTTCTTTACTTTAGCGAATATTTTGATACCAACTTCCCGATGCTTACAAGTAAGCAAGTCGCTAGAAGTTCTTTTAAGTTCACAGGAATGAACCATGAAAATCAAAACAAAGTTAAACCAAAACAAACTTGGTTCGTTCAGGGACGAAGGGTTTACTCTTGCTGAACTTATGATTGTTGTGGTGATTATTGGTATCCTCGCAGCTATCGCTATTCCTATTTTTTCCAATCAACAAAGAGCCGCTATTGAGTCAACAATCAAGAGTGACGTTAAATCTAACTCTGATATGGTAGCTCCGGGTGCCAGTGGTAAACTTTATGTAACACCTAACGTGTTCATGGCTAATAGCAACTCTACTGATGCAAACCAGCGTGGTTACACTGTAAATGCTGCATTCAACCAAGCATGTACATGGTCTTGGAGAAAATTTAGTGAAACTGATGTAGTTCAATACAACTTCCAAACTTCTACAGGTAAAATGACAGAAGGCCCATGCCCTGATTTAGGCACTAATTCTTCTTCCGCTACTACTGCTCCACCAGTTTCAGCTAATCCTTCTGGTTCAACTCCAGGTTCAACAAATCCTGGTCCAGTTACACCAGTAGCATCATTAACTACTATTCCAACAGCCGTAGCAGGTAGCGGAGAATACTCATGTTCTTACGCTGCCTTTAACTTCCATAACCAATATCAAAAATCTATAGGTAAAGCTAGTACCGATTTAAGTGTTACTAAAATTAGTGGTAACCCAACAGATTGGAGTTGTACCATTGATTATTCTAAAGCTCCATACTTTGGTGCAATTCCAGTAACATACGACTCCGAAGTTGTATTAACTAACATTGGCAACAGTCAGGTTAAGATTAGTAACAAAAATGCAGATAGTGGTTTATCTGGCAAATCTAAAGAAGGGCCTTTTGGTTTAACAACAACTTCTGGCATTCTTTATCCTGAGTCTGCTGATGATTACAAATTCTCAGTAGTCAGAGTTAATGCTAATTGTGTTCGTGTTAACGTGGAAACTGCTTCTACCGTTCCTGTCGCATGGAGTGGAACAATTAACTTAGATGAATGGTTTACAGGAAACATGGCAACTGTGGCTTACCCAAACAACATCGTTAAGGTAAAAACAACAGGAAACACTTACAAGATTTCGGGCGGCGGGTTCTTATATGCTCTTAACAGCGAAAGACCAATCAACGAAGAGCAAGAAACTTATACCAAATTCTGTAAATACAATTAACCTTTAAAAACTGCGGTGGCAACTTATTACAAGTTACCACCGCAGTTTTCATTTCTATCTAGTCTTTATTGCTGATGAGAAGGCTAGTTAAGGATGGGAAAAGACATGTTATGGTAAGCTTAAGATATGCATACTATTATTGATCGCAAGAGCTTAACTCAGGAAGAGTATACTGAGTTCTTCCAAGAGACAATCCTTGAACCAGAAGGTAAGGCTGTTAGCCCTACACAAATTAAGAAGACAAAACATAAACTTCGTAAGTTTTTAGAGCGTGTTACTTTGGAGCACATCTATGAAACAACTGGTACTGATTTACGCACAGAGGAAGCTCAATGGGCAATCAGAGTTGCTGTTCATTTTGATTTTGATGTTTCACCAGAAGGCGATGTTGTTGTTAGGGTGAAAACAGATAACGGTTGCCACCAAAACAATAGGAACAGACTTTATAACGACACTTATCGTATTAGCAAGCAAGAACTTTTGAAATAAGTTGGTTTTAGGTTTGCTTTTTGATAAAAGTGGGAGTATGCTTTAACTGTAAGCAAGAAAGACCGAGGTTACTTGAACGCTCGGCATTAAACAAAAACAACAAGAAAGAAGTACCACGTAATGAAGAAAGCAACTTACCTCAAGAAGCTTGCAATTGCGCAGGCTAAGGTAACTGATGCAACTACTGTAGCTGACCTCAAAAAGCGCAAAGCTGCAAAACGTGCACTTGAACTTTTCTGGGAAAAGGCTGCTATTGCTTGGATGGAAAAGAACATTTGGCACAAGCCTTACGCTGAATGGCTTGCAGGTTGGCAGTCGGCTAAGTTCAACTTCACCCTAAACCCTGGTGGTAAGGTGACTGTTGCAACTTTTGGTCACGACTTCTCGTGGGCACGTGGAACTACAACGGAGCCTATGAAAGAATATGTCATCCCTAAGGCTGTTCTACTTTAACAACCGAGGTTACTTGAACGCTCGGTATCAACTAAAACAACAAGAAAGAAGCAACACATCATGATGGAAATTAACATCAATAACAACCTTGTCGCTAAGCGTGTGGGAATGCAGAAGAACCTCACCCTTCGTATGCCCACTACTGAGCCTCAGGACATTTTTGACGAGGCTCAGGCTCACATTACTGTTGGTGACGAAATCACCATCAGTGTCGTGCAGGGAGCCGGAGTTTTTGACAATAACTTTGAGGCAGAAACCACTACTCGTGAGCTTCGCAAGGGCTTTGTTACCGGCATTGTCAACGGTAAGGCTATCGTTGATTGGGTTCAGGGCTAACACTGTCACAGGTTGCTTTTTGCGCCTGTTAGGTGTATGATTTAACTGTAAGCAAGAAAGACCGAGGTTACTTGAACGCTCGGCATTAAACAAAAACAACAAGGAAAGAAGGAACAAAATGTACGCTGTTAACAATTACGAGAAGATTGATAACCTACGCGCTGAGCTTGCTAAGGCAGAAGCAGAGCGTGACAAGTTCGAGAAGCTCACCGAGGACAAGCGACTTGCCACTACCATTCATGAGGACCAGTGTCACTGGAACCATACGGATGGTTGCGGTTGGTTCTATAATGACGAGAAAGACCCAACTATTTGGGTTAAGGACACTACTCGTGCCCGTTACCTAAAAAAGGCTAATGACCTTTTGGCGGTTGTTGATTATGACACTGCTTTGAAGGTTATGAAGGCTCTAAAGGGTCGTTGATACAAAGCAAATATCCCCACCAGAACTAACTGGTGGGGATATTTGCTTTTAGGCTATGGGAAAAGACAACATGTAACGTCTGAGTTCTGAAGTTCCTTAAGATCCTCAAGATCGCTTTAATATAGAAAAGCGATTAGTTTGGTGTTTGTTAAAAACTTTGGCAGTTAACTACAATATTTACGAAACGTGTCCCAACCTTGTTCGTTCCAGTTAAGACCAGGGTATTTACCTGCAATGGGTGGAATAACATCATCAGAGTGACCTGCGTGACCGTTAATAAGTCCGGAGTAAGGCAACATCAATAAGTGCCATTTTCCACCAGCGCCATGACAAACAGGGTATTTGTTCTTTGTGCTGCTGTAAGTTGGAGCGGTCGGTTTAACTGTAGGCTGAGGTTGCTGCACAACAGGGGCTGGCTGGGTAACAACTACCGGTGCAGTTGAAGGTGTTGACTGCTGTGGGACAGGTGTAATGACAGGAGGGGCTGGTTGCTCTTCTACATGGTCGCCAACTGTTGGGTCTGTGGTTCCTGGTCCACTACCTACAATTACTACGCTTTCATCAGGTACCACACCAAGACAACTTCCATCCCCAATTTTTCCTGTTTGGGAACTGTAGTGATAAGAGACAATATCTGTCTCACTGAATACATGACTGCCCCAGATGCATGCTACTTGTCCTGGTCCGGTTCCATCTACCATGAGCACAAGGTTATTTTCACCTGTTATTGCTGCGTTCTGGTTGAAGTAATCTTCACCAACGATGAAACCATCAGCGTCAAGTTGTTTAACTAAAATATTTGCGCTGCTGCGAATATCGCTTTTGACTGTTGCCAGTATGGCGTCACGTTGAAAACTGTTATTCAGAGGAATTACGATTGCAGCTAGTGTCCCAATAATTACAATAACGATTAATAATTCAAGCAGTGTGAAGCCGTCTTCCTTGTCTTTCAGGGCTTTAAGTTTAGGAAGAGTAAAAGTCATACTATTAGTTTCGGTTGATTATAGATAATTTTGTTTTCTGGTGGTTATACGTCTTCAAAAAGACAAACAATTTTTCTTAGTTATGGTTGCATATCTGCTTGATGCTGTGTATGCTGGGTTTATCAGCAACAGTCACCTTCACAAAATTGGAGAACAAAATGTTCGGTAAGCGTAAGAAGCAGGCTCAGGCAATTCAGACCGTCGTTCGCACCGTTCAGGTTCGTACTGACGAGGACAAGACGCTGCGTGCCAATGTCAGCCAGTACGTGGAGAACGCCGAGAACGAGTACGCTCGACTGGCCAAGTCCGTCAGTGATGCCCTGGATGCCCGCGACGAGGGTCGCTACTACGACCGTGGTCAGATGGACCGCGACCAGGGTAAGATGCATGTTCTGGTTGCTTCTGTCGCTGCGGTTACGGGAACTGACCTCATCGTGATGTCGTTCAAGATGGACAAGCTTGCTCAGGCTCGCCGTAACGGTCGTTTTCCTCTGAACTCGTTCCTTTCCAACGGTTCCCTCATCTACGCTAACTGAACAAAATAGGTAAGGCCCCACCAGAATTAACTGGTGGGGCCTTGCCTATTTTAGGACTACATGGTAATGGGAAAAGACAAGCTTTAGTTGTTTTTGCGGATTTCAGCCTTAGCGTTAATCTTAATCTCTTCAAACTTACGCATCCAAATATCTTGTGCGCTTTGTGCTTGTTCTAAAACTTTTTCACACTGTTCAACATATACAGCTTTTGCTTCTGCAAGTGTACGGAAAATGTTGACGCTGATACCTGTGTACCCACGGTAACCAGTGTTGTCGTAGGGAGCAATGATTGTAGAAAGGGCAGCACCATTCTTCCCTACAGGTCGGAAGTGGTAATCTGCGTAGTACACTGTTTTTCGTGGAGGAAGCTCAGTGTTGGGGAAAAGGATAACCTCTGTTGGAGCAATATTACGAATAGGTTTGTTGAGGATATCACCATGACGGAAGTCAGTGATGAATAGCTTATCTCCAACGCTAATTTCACCAGTATTGATAGCTTCAGCTAGCTCTTTGTAATCCATTAAACATTTTCCTTTTCTAGAAGTTCGTGTTGAGCAATCTTTTTAGCTTCGTGTTCTAATATAGCGCGGTTCATTTGTTCTAGTTCTGTTTGATGTTCAAAAGCTTGTCCCAAATTGTAATCTGGGTTACTAGAAAGAATTAAAGCTGGGGCGTACTGTATAGGGTAATAGAAAGTCTTGAATGCAGAGGCTTTTTTATATACATGATTGCCCTGCCATGCCGCTTCTTCACGTACTGCTTGCGCCATAACAATTTTTAAGTTGTTGTCTTGATATTCAACTGAATGCGCAACTGGTGGGATTGAGTAATCAGAGCGAGCATTACCATTTAACTCAATTAAATATTGGTTACAAGCTCTGACGTGAAGAGAAACAGTAAATGGTTGTTGTAATTTAGTCATCACTGTCTTCTCCCTCATATGGTCTTACAATATAATCTAAATATTCTTCATTAACAGTTTTAACAAAATTTGGAATATTTGCAATCAAAAAGTAATAAACAGCTCTGTTTCTTGGTTGAAATGTTTCGTTTGCAACTGTATCTGTATCCATTTCAGTGTTCCAACGATAATTAGGAATCCAAGCTCCATCTTCGTTGACATGAATAAGCATCATTCCGTTTTCAAAAGAGAACTCATGTGCATAGCTAGGGAATTCGACTGACGGATTAATGCGCTCGTTGAGTCTCAGTCTATATCTATTAGTTCCACGCAAAGCTAAGACTTTTTCGTCTAGCTGAATGAATTCTTGCTTATCCATTATTTCCTTAATAAAGTTGTATTATAACCTTACCAGAAAACACTTAGAATATCAATCTTTATATGAGTTAAGGACGATGGGAAAAGACAAAGGTGAGTTGCAGTTCAGTTCAACTGCAACTCACCTTTGTAGCTGTTAGGCGCTTAGTGCCACCCTGGACGCGTTACCGAGAACGTTAGTCGCGCTAAGAAGAGCGATAAGCTCACGGATAGAAGTGGAGCGGGCAAGCTTCACAACGTCCTTAGAGAAGCCAAGGAAGTTGTTGTTAGAGGAAGCTACGAAGCCGTGAGGGCCTTTGCCCTTTGCAAGGACATACACAGCCGTGTGGCCCCATTCCCAACCGTCACGACGGTCATTGGTGGCAGGGGTAAGAGGCTGGTCTACCACGTCAGGAAGAACAAGAAGCTGTAGGGCTGCCGAACCGTAACCCTCAGGGATACCGTAACCGCTGACGGTAGGCATCCAGTGGTTCCAACCAAGCTGGTCATAGCTGGGAGACACGTGCTTGCGCATGTCACTTTCGGGAATGCCCATGTTCTTAGCACCTTCGTAGTCCATGATTGCACCCTTGAAAGTACCCTCTAGGATGGTCACAGTCTCGGCACGATAAGAACCGTCGTAAGACCTGACCTGCTTGCCAGTCTGAGCTTCCCAAACGGCAACCCACAGGGCCATAGCGGCAAGAGGCGTAACGATTGCCTCAGTACCTGCAAGGTAGCGGGTGCGGGCGTCCTTGCGCTCATCCATTTCGCGCTCGAACTCTGCATCGTCAAAATCGTCGTAATCACGGTTAGACATGTCTAATAACTTTCTAAAAGAAGGTGTGTTGCTCTGACTTCATAAGACTACATGAAGCAGGCCGTACTTGCAACATCTTGTTGAACTTTTTGGGAAAAATTATTGAACAAGATTTTTCGGTTTTGGTGTTGCATCTTTGATTTATCCGGCGTATGATTGTCTTAGACGTTGTTCACCCCTTTGAAAGGTTTAACATTATGGCTTCCATGCTGGTCAACCCCAAGTCCGCCCGTAAGTGCTGCAAGGGCTGCTCGTCCGAGTACGGTGAGCGCGCTCACGGCAAGGGCAAGCAGGAGTTCAAGCGCATCATCCGTCACCGTGACAAGCAGAACTTCAAGCGCGAGGTCATCCGCAACGAGTTCTAGTCTTAAATAAGTATCGCCTCTCACCTAAAACTAGGTGAGAGGCGATACTTATTTGTAGGCTATGGGAAAAGACGGATGTTAGCTTTCTTGCGTCGTCATTTTGCCGGTCATTGAAATGTACAATACGCCAAAGCCGTTACCGACAAACTTGTATTTTTCCACTCCATCTGCTGTCAAACCTACCTCAGGGGCAATAGTTACATTTCTACCTAAGATGAAGTAGTTATTCCATGAGCCGCTAACAGTAATAGAGGTATTTATGTCAGTTTTGACTATTTTGTATTTTGCGAGTGAAGTAGCATCTTGTGTATTACCAGCCGCATAACCATAGACGGTATCTGCGGTAGGGTTCTTTACCAAGTAGGTAATGACGTTAGTATTAGTGTTTTTAACGTCAGACTTAACACCTGCAATTAAAGCAGCTTTTTGTTGATTGGCAAAAATAGGGATAGCGATAGCTGCTAGAATACCAATAATTACTACAACAATCATAAGTTCAATAAGAGTGAAACCCTCTTCTGAACCTGTTGCTCGTAAAGTGCGTAGTTTTTCTACCATGTTAACCTCGAAGTATTTGTTATCTTCATTATCTGGTTTCTCTGTGTTTAGCTCGGGCCTTACCAAAAGATGATAATGTATCTTATCGTTTCTTATCTTTTGCATAATGTATGGGTGTCTCAATAATGAGACATTCTATGAAACTATCTCATTATTGAGACACTTGCGTTGGCATAACAACATATGCTATTCTTAAATCCTTAATCTTCATTTAGAATGGAACACTATGGTTGCTTTTATTGCACAAATTATTATCTCTTTCGATCCGCTGCGCGCTTGGGTCAACAAGAAGCCAAACAAGAGCGCATATGTTCTTTTAGCTCTTAACGTGGTGGCTTTCATCCTAAGTTTTGCCCTACTTTCTAGTGGCTCTTGGCCTACTATTAACTGGCTAACTCTATTTGGGCTTGTTGGGTTGGTAGCTTCAATTCTTTGGCTTGGAGCTAACCTAGCTAATCTTTATGCTGTAGGCGCTTTTGATGGTCTAGTGACACGTTATGGCGTATTCGGTAAGCGAGTACAAGAGGAAGTTGTTTTCCAGCGTATCCAGCAAAACACTGTACGTGAAGAAATTCGTGGCAATGGAAAAGACGACAAAGCATTAGAACACCTAATTGGCTAATTGAAGAAACCCTCTCTAGATATTCAGAGAGGGTTTCTTTTTGAGTGATTATATGATAGGCTCAATGGGTAAAGACATTATTAATTGCAACTTATTGATTGGAAAAAATCATGACCCAGCTTTTTGCCAAATTTCTTGTCCTTTTTGACCCTATCGTTGACTGGGCTGACCGTGGCGATACGGACGCCCGTAAATACTTCTCGTTCTCTGTGCTGTACTTGGTGCTCACAGCTATTTTTGTTGTAATAGCTAATCTATTTGGAATGCCAGAAATGAACTGGGGAACAGGTCTTAGTGGTCTAGCTTTCCTTATCTTCGGAATTATGAGCTTTGGGGCTATGCTTTGGGCTTGCCTAGAGTTCTTCAACTCGAACCGCTGGTATTCTATTTGGGACGCAACAGGTGGAGCTATCAGCAACAAGGTTGATAAGGCCAAGAATGAAGTCCGCAACCAGAAGCGTGCCAGCCAGGACGAAGCAATTACCCATTCGGTTGCTCTATACGACCCTTCGGCTTCTCGTCGTGAAGACATTGAGTACATGCGTTAACCACTAGTTACAAAAACACCCTCTTTTTCGGAAGAGGGTGTTTCTTTTTAGGTACAGGTGTGATAGGCTAAATGGGTAAAGACATTTACTGACAAAAACTTATTGATTGGAAAATCATGGCTTACATCATTGCACGGTTCCTCATCCTGCTTGACCCTATTGTGGCTTGGTCTAAGAGGGGGAAGCATGGCGAGTCGCGCCAGTTCTTCTTGGTCACATTGTCATTTCTTGCCGGGTTTAATATTTCGGTTGGACTAACTAAACTTTCTGGTTTTCCTGCTTTTAACTTCGGAACAATTTTGTTCTTTCTTACCGCATTTGTGTGCATCCTTGTAACTATTGTGTCAGCCATAGTGGCGGTTTTCGAGTACATGATTAACGGAGGATGGGCAAGTACAGGGGATGTTTTCTTTAAGCAGATTAGGAAGGCTAAGCAGGACATTCGCGCACAGAAGAATGCCGCTGAGGCCCCTGAGAACGTTCAGGTATCTAAGGCTTACACGCCTGATGACCTTGAATATCTTCGTTAAAGCTTAACCAATGAGTAGTGCCCCACCAGAATTAACTGGTGGGGCACTACTCATTGGTATTAAAGTTGACTTGGACCTGAATATGTTCTTCCGGTAGCGGAATCGTATCTCACGTCATCAGCACCAGCAACTAATAAGCTGGCTTCTGAATTTACAGAAGTGTTCCATCCACGGACACTATAGCTTTTCCAGTCACCGAAAACAGAGACTGTAGTGTTAGTGTCAGTAACGATGACTTTATAATTGTTGATACCTGCACCTACAGGTGCGTCACCATTTCCAAAAGCTCTATTTTGTAGTTCAAGTGCAACTGCTTTAGGGTTCTTAACCAAATATGTGACAACATTAGTGTTGGTGTTTCTCACATCTGATTTAACGCCAGCTACAATAGCTGATTTTTGTTGATTAGCAAAGATTGGAATAGCAATAGCTGCGAGAATACCAATAATTACGACAACAATCATCAACTCGATAAGAGTGAAACCCTCTTCTGAACCTGTGTTGCGTAATTTCTGTAAGTTTTTAATCATGATATGTTCCTGTATTATGGGGTAGTTGTTGGCGCTGGTGGGGAGAAGCTGTATGCGTTGTCAGCAGCACCGCAGCTTAATTGACTAGCATGACCAAGTTCACCATTAAACCCGCTCTTACCTGTTGCAGAAACGAAAATGAAATAACGGCCTGTTTCGTCATACTTATCACCGTTAGCATTGTAAGCTTTAATGCAGTAATCAGATGGTGAACCAAAAATTGAAATTAGTGTACCTTCAGAACGTGGGGTAGCGAGTTCTGGAAGACGACCTTTGAAAGATTTGACCTGTGGGTGTGAAGCTATCCATCCAGCAATAGTGTTATTAGCTGTCTTCACGTCACTTTGTGTTCTTGCATCAATCGCTGCTTTTTGTTGGTTAGAGAAGATTGGGATAGCAATAGCAGCGAGGATGCCAATAATTACTACCACAATCATTAGCTCAATAAGGGTGAAACCTTCCTCTGAGCTAGAGTTGCGTAGTTTTTGTAAGTTTTTAATCATGTCATAGTCCTGTAATAGTTATTATAGTTAGTCGCCTTGTACAGCAAATTTTCCTGTTTTGGATGTGTAAAGGACACCAAACCCATCCCCGGTGAATATTTGTCCTTTGTCAGCGTCAGCAGTCAAGCTAACAAGCGGACCTACTGTTAAATTTCTACCTAAAATAAAGTAATTGTTCCATGAGCCTCTTACAATAATAAGGGTGTCCTTATCACTAATAGTCATTTCGTATTTAGCTTTTGAGGTAGCATCTTGGCCAGTTGCGTTATGGAAACCATCTAACGTACTAGCTGTTGGGTTCTTAACAAGATATGTTGTAACATTAGTGTTAATGTTTTTAACGTCTGACTTGATGCCTGCGACAATTGCGCTTTTTTGTTGGTTGGCAAAAATTGGGATAGCAATAGCAGCCAAAATTCCAATGATTACAACAACAATCATCAACTCAATAAGAGTGAAACCTTCTTCTGAGCCTGTTGAACGAAGTTCTTTAAGTTTATTAATCATGAATTAGTCGCCTTGTGCAACAATCTTGCCTGTTTTGGATGTGTATAAAATGCCAAAAGTGTTGTCAGCAGCTACAAACTTGTAGCCTTTAACTGTGTCTGTTGAAATGCTTGCGATTGGTGCAATAGCAGTGTTACGACCAAGGACAAAGTAGTTATCCCATGAGCCTCTTACTGTAATCACAGTATCTTTATCAGAAACAGTCATGGAGTATTTAGCTTTTGAAACGGAGTCTTGACCAGTTGGTGTCCAGTAACCTTCTAAGTCTGCTTCTGTAGCTGTAGGGTTCTTTACCAAGTATGTTGTAACACTAGTGTTAATGTTTTTAACATCTGATTTAACACTAGCAATAATTGCGCTTTTCTGCTGGTTAGCAAAAATAGGAATAGCAATCGCAGCGAGAATACCAATGATTACGACAACAATCATTAACTCAATAAGGGTGAAGCCCTCTTCTGAGCCTGTGTTGCGTAGTTTTTGTAAGTTTTTAATCATGCTGACCTTAGTTGTTTATTATAATAAACATCTGCCGTTGTTTAGAAGGCTTACAAACCTACGTTTTGATGATTAGGTTTTATTATCTTTTCTTATCTTCTACTTAAACCTTGGGTAACGTTTTTAGTCTATAAAAAGACCAATTATGTTATGCTTATGAAAATACACTTTGATCGGATACCGCATGACAACCCTTTTAGCAAATTTCCTTGTACTGTTTGACCCTATTGTTAATTGGCCTAAAGCAAAAGACACAGAGTTTCGCCAAAACCTTTTAATGTTTGCTTTTACAGCCTTACTATCTACTATCGCAGGTTTCCTGCTACCAGTATTTAACTTCCCTGCGTTTAACGCCGGAACTGCTATCTGTATGACAATTGTTGTTTTTGGTGGGATAGTATCCATTATCCTTGGCATTATGACTTTAGTGGAAATGACAGAGACAAGCTGGTGGAAAAAGACATCAAGAAACATTGAGCTAGCAAAAGCTGATGCAAGAAAAAGACGTTTACGTGTAGAAAAAGAAGAAACAGCTACATCTGTTACCAAAGAAGACCTAGAATATCTACGATGATAGATAAGAAGAAAACTTCATTTGGAGATAAGTTAGCTAAAACTCTATATCTAGATTTAGCTATAATTTTTGTTCTAGCTGTGGTAGGATTAATATGTCTCTACTTTGGTTTTAGATTACCTAACCCTTATGACATAGTAGTAAACGTTATAGCAGGTTTAATAGTTATAGCAGCGAGTGGTCTTGGCGCAGTCGTTTGTTTCAAAATCTTTGTTCTTGGCGAATTTTTTGAAACAGACAAAAACAATAACCTTCGCTCTATATTTACAGAACCAGAACCACCTAAGGAAAATTAAAGGCTTCAAATGGAACTTACTGTACAACGACTTGAACAAATCATTGCATCCCAAAAAAGGGTTGTAGTGGTTACGGGTGCGGGCACTTCAACCTTGTCAGGTATCCCTGACTTCGTTAGCGTGGACAGTGGGTGGGAAGGTGATATCCCTCGTGAAGTGGCTATCAGTAAAAACTATTTCCATGCTTACCCTAAAAGTTTTTGGAAAGTCTACAAGAAGCTTTTTCTTCCTAAAGTCAGGGCTGAGCTTGCACCATCTAAAGCTCATACTTTTTTGAAAAAGCTTGAAGATTTTGCGGAAGTAGAAATCTACACGCAAAACGTTGACGGTTTACATCAAGCTGCTGGTAGCACTAATGTCACTGAGGTCCACGGTAACGCAAATACTCTTACTTGCGTTAAATGTCGCAACCAAGTGGATGTTTGGGATGTTTACGATAGTGTTGTACCTATTTGCGAGCTTTGTGGCAAACTTTTGAAACCAGATGTTGTCTTGTTCGGGGAGAAAAGTCCTGGTTACGGGAAAATGTTTGATGCTTTGAACGGACCTGGTGTTCTTCTTATGATGGGAACAAGTCTTAACGTAGCCCCTGTTAATCAAATGCCTTTGGAAGCCGCTCAATTCGCTCCCCATTTATGGCGTGTGTATTGGGATAAAACTGCTACTGCGGAGCAAGAACCTTTGTTCCATCATTACGTGAATACTGATTTTTCAGAGCTAAACTAAAAAACTTTGGCCCCACCAGTTAATTCTGGTGGGGCCAAAGTTTTTGTTACTTGTTGAGCATGTCTTTCTCATGCTGTTCAGCTTCTAAACGAGCCTGCTTCACTTCATCTGAGTTCTCATCGTAACCCAAATCTCGGAATAGGTTAATACCCATTTTACCCTTTTCTTTAGTTGAACATGTACCCTGCGTACACAGTTGCGGTAGGAGCAATAAGGCTGTTCACGCTTGTGTGACCGTCAGTGTAGAACTTCCTGGTAAGGATGTTCTCACCGTACAGAGTGATGTTCTCGTAGTAATAGCCGTCCATGCGACCAACATCTTCTGTTACCTCACCGAACTGGAAGTTTTCCCCATCAACGATAAGGACATACTCACCAGTTGCAATCTGCTCAGGGTTAACCTGAGTTAGGTTGCTTGCGTTGACTACAGTCTTAACGAACTGCTGTGCGTCACCATTCATTTTTCTTTCAATCTTTGTTGTGTTACTCGGTTAATATATTTCCAGCATATCAAACAAAAGCGTGTTTTGCAACCATTAGATGTGGTGGATGAAATAATTCATTCGTGCAATGTAACGCGTTAGAGGCGCTGCGGTTGGGTTGTGCATCACATCGTAGCAAACCCACTTTTTACCGTCTACAGCGAGCTTGTGAAGCGTGCTGGGGTAGGTTGCATGGTTACGAGCAATCACGCGAAGAAGCACAATGTCTTCGTTGTCTCGCTCAGCAAGATAATCAAGGTCATCAGGGAAAGCATAAGGGTTCTCAGCAGCAGTCACCCGCTCATACCAGTCATCTGAGTGAGCGTTACCCACAGTTATAGCAAACGTAGACATTGTAAGTCTTTCTTGTCTTTCCAATAATTACTTTTACTGTAGCACAGTTGCCAGACATATGGAAATTGCCTCACCGACTAATTTGGTGAGGCAATTTCTGTGATGCAGATAATTTACTGTGCAGCAGCTTTCGTACCAGAAGCAGTGAGAACAACGACAGCAGCACGGAGGCTAGGTGCAGCGCGGGTAAGGCTGCGCTGCATGAGAGACTTGTAAGTGCGAGTATCCGAAGAACGGCGTCCCTGAACGATGAAATAAGGCTTGTCCTTGCGGGAAAGAGGGAAGTGAACGTACTTGACTTCACCCTTCTGAACGAGTTCAAGGGCGGTCTTCTGAGCGATGCTAAGAGTGGGCATGTTATTTCCTTTTAATGAGGGACTTAATTGCTTACAAAGTAATAGTATCACGAACCACTGACATTTTGAGCACTTGTAAAAAGACATACAAAGCTTGTTGCTATTGTCAGTCGTAGGGTGTAGAGTGAACTTAAAGTTATTCAACCATCTAATTGAGAGAGATAATTACCAATGACTTACCGTATTTTCACTGAAAGCGTTCTTGATGAGGTTGCTGATTTCACCCTCAAGCTTGCTATCCCTGAGAGCAGCTACAATGTTAAGAACGCAGACGGTACGGCTCCTGTAGTAACCCTCAAGGTTAACGCTTCTACCAAGCGTTTCGCTCTCGCTGCCCTTCGTGAGATTAACACCACTCAGGAAATGCTCAACATCATCGCTCAGCACCGTCTGGGCGCTGACTTCGCCACTCTTGTTGTAAGGAAGCCCAAGAAGGCTACCAAGCTCATGGAGAAGATTGACCCTAAGTTCTACGAGTTCTACTTCAAGGCCACTCAGGATGAGGCTGACGGCGGTGGAGAGATTGAGGTTACGCTTACCGCTCCCAGCGGCCTCATTGGTTTCAAGGCTTTCCAGGCTATGACCAACCCTCAGAAGCTTTCTGGTCTTCTTGCCAGCTTCATGCCTGATGAGGATGAGGACGACTTTGACGATTATGACACCGACGAAGACTACGGCAACTAAGTAGTTTCATATTGAGCCTCGCACCTGAATAATTTAGGTGCGAGGCTCAATTGCTTTTGACAGACAAATAGTTATGGCCCCACCAGTTATCTGGTGGGGCCATAACTATTTAAGTTTTTAGTTGATAAGACGGGTCATGTAATCTACTGCCACCTTGGTGCCAGCTTCATCTGCCCCATCAATCTTTGCTACTCCAAGGATGAAAGCGGCAAGCGTGTAAGCTTCATCGATAGTGGTTACAGCCTTGATACGGTCGCTTTGCTCCATGAGCACCTTAGCGATAGCATCCGACTTGTTCTGTAGACGCTGAGCGTTCTCAGGGTTGGTAGCCTTTGCGGCAAGAAGGTCAAGTGTCTTGACGGCATCCGCCATGTCACGAATTGCTTCGGTACGGAAAAGTTCGAGCTTTGTGTTTTCAATCGTAGTAGTCATAATGCTACCTCGTTTCTTTGTTAGTTTTTATTATATGTTTCAACTATACACCTTGGTGTAGTTTTGTCAACAAGCAAGGGTATGGGAAAAGACAATATATTAGATAGTGATATATGATTGGTATGCTAGACGCAAGTCTCAACATACCGTCACATTAGGCCCTAACTAGCCCTGTGCAGGCGGTAGAGGGGTTCTAGTGCGCTGCCTGAGCCACTTAGCGTTACGCTTCGCTAAACGGTGTGGCGAGGCTTCTACGACCGCAATGAGTTCATTTACGTCTGACTGCCCATTAAGGAAAGGGAAGATATAAGAGTGGTCAGCGTGACCTTCTTCAAGAAGAGAAGCAACTTGCGAATGGATAATTTGCATTTTGTTCACAATGGAATGCATTTGCTGCAAGGCTTCGTTTGAAGTGTAAGCACCTTTTTCTTCAAAGCGCTTAAAGTAATGTAAAGCCATCTCAGCAGTATCCTCTGCTTGTTGATGAATAGAGTTTAGAGCAGCTACTTCACTTAGTTTATCCATAGAATTTTAGGATACCACTTATAGGTTGTTAAAGCAAACAAAAACGGGGAACAGTATATTAATACTGCCCCCCGTGAGGCTTAAAGAGCCTTGATAAGCTTTCGGATTAGTCCGTTAGTTCCGAACCTAGAACCGAAGGCACTATCAAAGAGCCTCTTTAGCTCAATCTTCTTCTCTTGGATTGACTGGTCGCTGTCCAAAATTGTAAGCGCTTTGTCAGTGATAATTCCGGACATACCGTAGAACTCATTGATGAGCGTATCTACGTTCACGTAAGTGTTGTTGAGGTTGATACTCATTCGGGTGGATACCTTTCCTTTGTTTATGGTTCAATCATAGCATAGAAAAAGGCCCCCATGTGAGGGCCTTTTTCTATTTTTCTCAGACCTCGTAGAGGTAGTTGTTAAGGGGACTGTAAAGAGCCTCCAAGTCACGCATCTGCTGGGCGCGAAGGATTTCGTCCACAATTGCGTAAACGGTTCGTGCGTTGCTCTCGTTAACAACTGCACCAGCGAAAACAGACAGGCGAATACGGGCGTTCTCGAAGTTGTCCGCGCGAACTGCGGAAATGAAGTCTTCCTTCATTGCTTCTGCGAAACCGTTCATTGTCTTGCTCCTTGTTGTGTAGCGAACTGGGATGTTTCAAGTATACATGGACAGCAAGACTTACGCAACAACAAAAGTGCGGAACACCAATATTTCTGGTGTTCCGCACTTTTTAGTCTTCTACGTTCCCTGTGACAAGCACCTGGTCTGTCTTGGGAAACGCCCAACTAGTGTGTGACGTGTGAAGCACGACAGCTTCACCTTCGACCTCAATTGTTTCTACAACGAATGTTTCTACTTCTGAGGTTAGCCTTAGAACTTCTAGGTCATCACCGTCATCAGAGGTAACGTTCTCTAGAATAGGGTAAAAATCAATAAGGTCGCCAACCTTAACTTCTGTTACTGGGGTTAGTGTTCCGTCTTCCGACATTAAATCTCCTGTTTTATGGAATATATACTTTCATAGTATATCAATCTTTTCCCAAGTTAGCAAGACCTAACTTGGGAAAAGACATTACTCGCAGCTATTAAGCGTTGTTGTACTCGTCTTCGCTGCGAGGGCTGAACTCCCAAGCGGGACTGTCTTCCATGCCGACCTTAAAGTGCCTACGGTACTCGCTACCGTCATCGTCAATCGTGACCCAAGGCTCAGGGTCCGACCAAAGAGGGTGAACCTGCTCATCAAACTCGTCTCGCGGGTCGTACGTCCACCCGTTCCACATGACACCGTTCTCGTCAAGTCCGTCCTCGTGAGCGGTGTGAGTGCGAAACTCCTTACCATTCTCGTCAAGGGTAACCCAAGGCTCGGGGTCGCGGTTCACGGTGTACATGTTAACTCCAAAATTAGTGGGGATGAACTCTTAACTAAAGCGTACACCTGTAGAGCAGAAAGAGCAACACCAAAAAAGACAAGTTTTTGAAGAAACTGATATGCTTTACCTATGGAAAAGTTTCGTATTAACCCCTTATGGGCTGCTGTCATGTATAACGCTGGCACTGACCTTGACTCGCAAAAAGAAATTGAAGAAAATGCAAGTAAATTAGCTGCATCATTGTTTTGGCGATACGGCGAAAACAAAGCTTCTTTCAATGTTCTCGACAATCGCGGGAAAGAACAAAGCTTTTCTGGGGATGTTTTCCTAATTTCAGAACATGGAACGAAAATCCGTAATATGTTCTCGGGAACACTTATCTCAAAATGGCGAGAAAATGGAATTGAATATTCTCATATAGATACTATTTTGGTCTTGGATGCAATTTACGATGTCCAAAAAGCAATGCAACAGATTACTGTAACTAAATCGCTCAAAGATTACCGCATCATAGATAAGCATTCATCTTCCTTGACAGAAAGTTTCTAAACTTTTTTGGTCAAGGTGTTGCGGATACCATTTTGACCGTGCTATAGTAGAGATATCAAGGGGGTTGTTGAACACAAACCGAACCTTGTGAGTAAGTTATTGACAAATACATATCGCGTTCAGAAGATGAAAACTTTCCTTTTCTAGTTAGTTTGTGAACTGATACCCCTCCTAAATGGTGCACCGTTTAGGGATAAAAGTGGGAGTACAGGTTAAGGAAAAAGTAATCTGCGCATTAGATATAGTTACTTACCAAAAATGGCACCCTCAATGGGTGCCATTTTTGTTTGTCCAGTAGTTTCATTTACTGTTCTTAACTTCTTTCAGTAGTTGATAGTAGTTAACTTTTTTACGAAGTGTGTCTGGCGAGGCAGTTCGTGTTCCAAAAAGTTTGATTTGGATACTGAAGGCTGACTTCATTATGCGTTCTTCTGAGGTTTCCCCAATAATATGAGTGTGGCCTTTATCGCCTAGTTTACGAGCCATTTTTTCAAGCAAAGCTTTTTCTGTTTCACTTTTACTGTAGCCAAAATCCATGTCACGCATATTAATTTCAACTAGCTCAACGTAAGCGGCTTCAAGCTTTTTTTGTTCCTCGTCATTATCCCAAGGAAGATAGACGTACCCTTGTTCTAGTAACCATCTATTAATACGTGCTTTTTCAGCTAAAGACATATTAGGTATACCCATTATTTTGCCTTCTTTTTTCTAGTCTTCGTTTTGATGTTTTTCTCTTCTTTGACCTGTTTAAGCAACTGGTAGTAGTTTACTTTTCTACGTACTTTTGCGTCAGGAAGGTTGAAGCGTTCTAAGGCGGTGATGTTAATAGACATTATTGATTTCATCATGCGTTCTTCTGATGACTCACCTAAAAGCCTAGTGACCTTTTCTTTATTCAACTTTTCTGAAAGTCCCACTATCAGCTTTCGGCGTGCTTCATCTTCTGCGTTTTCATAAGTGATGCTAGTTAAGTCTATTTCTACGAGTTCAACATATGCATCATCTAGTTGTTTTTGAGTTTTGTCGTTATCCCAAGGAAGATAGACATAGCCTTGCTCTAGTAACCACCTGTTTACGCGAGCTTTTTCAGCCAAATTCAAACTTATTCTTGCCATAGTTACATCTTTCGCAATATTCCCGTTAGCAATTTTAGCATTGTTCTGATTTTCACCTGAGAATAGTTAGTATAAGCAAGTCTTAAAAAAGACGTAAATTACAAAATGCTGATATGGTTACTATATGAAAATGTTCTTAATCGATCCTATTTGGGCTGCTAAAACATATAACCCTAATGTTAATACTAAATCTGTTGTGGATGTAACTAAAGCTGCGATAGATTTTATTACTAATCTCAAATGGTATTACTCGTCCCCAGAAATTACGCACGTACAGGCCAAAACTACCAAGGCTGATGGAACGGAGTATGCAGGTGGGGTTAATCTTATAGGTGAAAATGGAGAAATCAGAAAATATTTCAAAGCTCCACTAATTGCATCATGGCAAGACAGCGAAGATTGTGTCATTGTTGAAATGCCTACAATTCTAATTCAGCGAAAATTATATAATGTTCGTAAAGCTATGGAGCTTTTTAATATAGAACCTGAGGAAGATATCTCTTACCTTGATATCGCTGATGAGCTTGAATACATCAAAGCTTAACCTATAAAAGACCAATTTTAGAAAACGTGATAGATTTTATTTATGCAAAAATTTTATATTGATCCTATTTGGGCTGCTAAAACATATAACCCTAATATAAATGTTAACTCTGTAGAGGAAGTGTCAAAAGCTGCTAACCTCTTTATAAAAAAATTAACATGTTATTATCCTACTCCAACTGAAATTCAAATTGACATGTTTTCAGTGTGCGCGGATGGGGAAAAATTTCATGGTCCTATAGATATAATTTCTGAAGAGGGAAACGAATTAAGAGAAAAACATAAAAGTACATTATTGTCTTCTTGGAGAATCAGAGGCATATCCCATTTCCAAATGACTAGTGGAATTATTATAGTGAAACAACCTTATGATGTAGACAAAGCTATAAAGTTACACAACTTATTGTCTACTGGCGCTGATGAGCTTGAATATATAGAGTTTTAAATGAGTGAAGCCCCACCAGTCATCTGGTGGGGCTTCACTCATTTGCGATTAACGACGGCGACTGCCACCGAGGGTGAAGATAAGACCAACGATGCCAATAATAATCCAAGCGACAGCCCAGTTGTTAGCACCAACGTTTGCAATGTCCGTGATACCGAAAGCAATTGCCCAGATGCAAAGACCAATGATTGCGATGTTGATGAGAAGGTTAATCAGAATGGTCGCAGCAATTCCGAACTCAGCCGGGGCGTCAGTCAGCGTGCTACGGCTACGCGTAACGGGAGCCAGGTAACGGTACTGCTCACGAGGGTCAACAGGCTGAACGGGAAGGTTCTTCTTTGCCTCAGCCTTGAGAGCGGCCTCTTCGCGGGAGTTACGAACAAACATGATTTAATCCTTTGTTTTGAAGGGAATAACTTGTTGGTAGTTCCACTATAAGCTTTCGTACGCTTACATGTCAACTATTTCGCAAAACTTTTTAGGTATTTGGTAGAACAGATATTGGTTGCAAACGCTCAATAAAACGAACATGAGTAATAACGCTCAAACTAGCGTAGACGCCTAGTGTTGCAACCAAGGAGAGTGCACCAGGAAAGTCTATGTCTCTACCTAGTGTTACTAAGATGATTAGTGTAATTGCTATAGCTGCAAGAAGCAGATAAGTAGCTATAGCTAAAACTGCTAATTTTATTTGTGATGATGCTATCTTGTTGGCCATAAGTTAATTATACGATAGAACGCGGTTGCTTCCATTAATTAAAGCACTTGGGAAAAGACATTGCTTTTCAAGGAATATAATGATAAGATAGCCAGTAGACTACTTTATAAGGAATGCAATGACTACAGTATTTATGTACCCAAACGACATGTTTGCGAAAAGCCAGGTTGACGATGAATTCGTTAACGACCTTGCTGCTGCCGTTGCACTTTCTTTCCCCACTGTTTTCCTAGATGCTGAATCGCTTGAAGATGACCGAATTAAAATTCGTGGCGTTATTCCAGAAGGAAGCACTGTTATCTATCGCGGGTGGATGCTTTCACCCGAGCGTTATCAGCGTCTTAGTAATGCTGTAGAAAAGACAGGTTCAGTTCTATTCACCACACCTGAGCAGTATTCTAAAGCTCATTTCATGTCAGGTTGGATTGATGCTCTAGGTGACTTGACCTTCAAAACCAAGCTTTATCCTGCTCCCGTTGACATTGACGCAATTGTTGCATCTGCACCCGATTGGTCCAGTTTCTTTGTCAAGGATTATGTAAAGTCCGTTTACGGCTTTACAGGGGAAGTTGTTAAAGATGACCTTGCTAGTTTCTTGGAAGGTTTTATGGAAGAGCATAGCTACTGGCTTGCTGGTGGTATTGCTCTTCGTGAGTTCGTAAATATCCCTGAGGATGCTGTAGAGCTTCGCGGTTGGTGGGTTAATGGGAACTGGCACTTCACACCACATCCTAAGTTCGCAAATGTAGGAAGCCTTCCTGTCGTTGATGAAGAGCTTCTTAATAACATTAATGACAAGCTAAAAACTTTGGGTGTTGCGTTTGTTAGCGCTGATTTCATTGAGATTTCTGCTGGTTCTTGGACTGTTATCGAAATTGGTGACGGACAAGTTTCAGGACTACCCCACTATGAGGATGCATCAAGAAATGACGCTGTAAATATTTATAGACTATTTTAAAATAGACTAAAGGCCCCAACTCAGATTGAGTTGGGGCCTTTAGTCTTAACTAACGTTTTACTTAATAAGGTTCCTGCGACGAGCTTCTGCCACATACTGGGAGTAATACTTATGTCCTGAGAAGAACTCTAGAACAAACGAGACTATTGACACTGCCGAAAAGAAGCCTGTGATGAGAAGTGGGATACCCAAAATAATCCAGATACCCCAGAAGTTGAAGTTAATCTGTAAAGGCACCGCTACTGCAAGGAAAACAGCCGTTAAGAGAACAGCTACCACAGCAAGGAAGTCTTCTTCGGGAGCGCTGTGAGCGGCGAAGTGAGAATAGTGGCCTCTAGAGTTGGTTTCACTTTTGATAGTCTCAAGTAGCTCACTGTCGGACAAGCTCTTGTGATAAGAGTCTTCTTGGCCCAAGTCTTTTAAGGTAACTGTTTGCATAAAATTAGTGTAGCACAAGCTTCTAACTTGCGCAACCATGTGCAACTTAAAAGTTTGCGCTACATATTGATTTATACGGGTTCTTTGTGTATGCTTACTGTATTGAGCGGCACCGAATACAGCGTGTGCCACATTTGTTGGAGAATATTATGAACCGCTTTTTCGCTTTTGTCGCTAGCGCTTGGATTGCTGTTGCTCTCGGAATCATTGCTGCTCTGGTAATCGTCCTGGTCAACGTTTTTGACGGCCTGAACAATGGTTGGGAGACTTCCAACACCATCTGGATTATTGGTGCTGTTGGCGGCTTCTTCATCTGGGAAATTACAGTGGTTATCATTGCGGTTGTCTCCGCAGTGGTCACGAATAAGAACCGCTTTTAACTAGTAACTAGGTAAGGCCCCAAGTCATTTAAGGCTTGGGGCCTTACCTTTACCCTTTGGGAAAAGACAGTGCATATAAACAAGTGTGGCCCCTTACTAATCAGGTAAGGGGCCACACTTGGAAGGTCTAACTAGATACCAAGCTCATTCATGAGAGCAATCGTCTCAGCGTCGAACTCGTCGGTCATGATGAACTCATCGTCAGTGTAAGTAGCCATTGTAATAGGTTTCCTTCTGTAAGTTAGTGGGTGTCTTGCTTTCTGGTTACAGCTTACATCCTTATTTTGAAGCTTGTCAACTTGAAACGGAACTTTTTTAGAAAAAGATTTCCGGGTTTTAAGTTGCATCCAGCCATTGAGAGTGATAGAGTTCTTACATACAGCAACACCACCTAAAAACTTTGGAGAAATAAATGTTCAACCCCTTCGCTTTCGGTCGTAAGAAGAACCTCACGTTCGTTCAGATTGAGGTTAAGAACCTTCAGCTTAACGATGTTGTTCGTGAAGGTGGGCACACTGCTGAGGTTGCGGAAATGAACTCGTCCGTTGCTTTCGCTGGCCACCTGAACATCAAGCTCGCTGATGGACACACGTTCCTTGCTCAGCCTTTCGAGACGATTTACCGTCAGGCTGCGTAATAAAACATAAAGGTAATGCCCCACCAGTTATCTGGTGGGGCATTACCTTTATGACACTCCATGCTTTATAGTTGAATTATGGTAAACTTAATATATGAAACCTATAATTTTCTTAGACTTTGATGGTGTGATCAATGCTATCCCACGTGAGCGCATTTACGTGGGGCCTGAACCAGCGGACATTCTTGATATGTACCCTTCAAAGAACTGGGAATGGAAAGACGTTACGCCTGACCTAGAAACCCATTTTGAGCTAGACCAAATCACTACTGCGCATACTAACGGTCGTGACTACAAAATCACTTATTCTTCTGAGGTCGTAGCTGCATTACGTGAACTAATTGTTGAAGACAAAGTGCAGTTCATCTGGTTAACGACATGGCGTGAAGATGCTATGTCTAAGTTGAACCCTATTCTTGGTTTCCCTAACGACAAAACATCTAGTTTGCAGTGGTTTGATACTTCTATCAGTCACACAAACCCTCAAATGGGTAAATATTACGGGATGATTGACTACTTTGAAAAACTTGAACGCGATAACGTTGATTTAGACGGAACATCCATTGTCTGGGTTGATGATGTAGCTACAATTGGGTTTGTTGATTTGACTGATAAAGAGAAAAAGTTCCGTATTGAGCATTATGCTGCTTCACCAGTTCTTTTATACCCTTCTCTTGTAGTTAAACCAGATATGCATTTTGGTATTTCTCGTGCTGAATTGAAAAGCATTCAGGATTTTGTTGAAGAGCAGAACAAGCGATAACCGAGTGGTTTAGATTTCCGCGCTTTCGCCATATGCGATAGCGCGGCTTTCTTTACGGGCAATGGACATTAGCTCAAGCACTGCTTTGGCTGCAATAATCTTCTTATCTTGGACAGTGTTCCCGTTCCATGATACTGATTGCTTAGCTAAGTATTTTGCTTCGTCAAGGTCGATTGTTAATGTGTTGGTTGGGCCTGAATATTTCATAGTTCTAGTTTAACCCAAAAATTATTGTCGTTAAAGAATAAGATGATTTCAAACTTAATGCTAAACTTTCTACATGAAAAACATTATATTAACTGGTACCCCAGTTTCTTTGCCTGAACACATGCGACAACTTTCTATTCATGATGCGCCTCTTGATGTAGTGGTCTATATGCCTTTTGATAACCTTTATGTTGATGGCAATTATGGGCTATGGGTTAGCCCTGATGATGGTTTTTATGACCTTGAGGACATTGAGGATGAAGAAGAAGATTTCGTTGCAGTCACTCGCCATGAAGAAGGTTTTGAAATTTGGGTTAGCATACTTGACCAATTTACTGTTGACCGTACAGCCACCTTTGAAAAGTTTCTTCCTGTTATCCGTTTGAACTTAGCGGATGAAGAAGACTAACCCTTTGGGAAAAGACAAGTAAGGCCCCACCAGATGACTGGTGGGGCCTTACTTTATTGTGTGCTACTCAGCGAGGATACCACTGGCACCCGACACGCTCACAATAGCGGTTGCGTTGGTGTCCTCCACCGTTGCAACAGCCGGAGTGGCCGTGGTAAGGGCAAGAACAAAAACGATGCTAGCTCCGAAGACCTTCATGATGTTTTCCTTTCTCAGTGGTTTTTCTCTCTAACAACAAGTATACGGGTTTACCCCATCAAGTGCAACCTTTTGGGCCATTCATTTGGACATATTTGATAACAAAAGTTCACTTGGTTTTCTGGCCATGAACCGGGTTTTCTACAAACACTGATTATAGATATGTAGAAAACATCCGAGGGGAACACGTGTTAAAAATTTTACGCGCACAACGACAAAGCGCAAGTGAAGAGGGCTTCACTCTTATCGAGTTAATGATCGTTGTGGTCATTATTGGCATCCTCGCTGCTATTGCTATTCCAATCTTCGCAAACCAACAGAAATCAGCTATAGCGGCTGGCGTTAAGTCAGATGTTAAGAACACCAACACAAACATCGCTACAGCGCTTATTAAAAACCCTAAATCAGATGATGTATCTGCTGATTTTAAAGAGTCAGAAGTTTATAACGGTCACCCTGTAACAAAAACAGAAGCTGACGCAGGAAAAAATGTTGTCATTAGCGATACCAGAACAACTATTACAATAGGTGATGGAACCGGAGAACGCATAGCTTGGGACCGCTACATTGTGGTAGGTAAAAATCCTTCTGTTAGTTCTACGTTCAGTGTTACTTACGACGTAAAAACAGGTAAAACAACAACAGTGGGAGCATAAAATGGTTAACAGACTCAAAAACTTACGTAGTTCAGGCTCAGAAGAAGGCTTTACTCTCATTGAGTTAATGATCGTTGTAGTGATCATTGGTATCCTCGCTGCTATTGCTATACCAATTTTCGCCAATCAACAGAAAGCTGCTCAACTTGCTGCTGTTAAATCTGACGTTAAGAACACTGCGTTAGCAATTCAAACTCACGCGACTAAAGGTTTCTACCCAACAACTGACGCTCAACTGCAAGCAACAAAAATTAGTGTCAGTGCACCAGGGAATTTTGACCTTACACGCAACAACTATCTAGTATGTACCACTAAAGGCGGCGCTAATACTAATGAGTACGCTGTTGCTGCGTTATCTAATGACGGTAAAACTCTTGTCTACTACACGTCAACCGAAGGATTAAAAACTTCTGAGACTATTACCTTAGCTAATAGCATTGCAGGTTCTTGTGCTCAAATGGGTATCACAGTTGACTCTGCTACAGGTTTTGGCGCATGGGCTTACGGCGGGACAACAACTAAAGCTTGGTACCCTTGGACTGGAGTAACAGCATAATTATGATTAATAGACTTAAAAACTTACGTAACTCAGGTTCAGAGGAAGGGTTTACCCTTATCGAGCTAATGATTGTTGTTGTGATTATTGGCATCCTTGCTGCGATTGCTATTCCTATTTTCGCAAACCAACAGAAGGCCGCTATAGACGCTAGTATAAAAAGCGACGTGAAAAATGGCGTTTTGGCAATTGAAACTTATTTTGCTCAGCATCCAGAAAAGACAACTTTTACTGCTGCTGATTTGTCCGGTCAATTTAAACCAGGCAAAGACACACGAATTGAGGTTTGGGGTACCAAAAAAGCTTACTGTGTCATTGGAAGCAACCCAAACTCTGGTTCATACAACTTAAGTCCTGGCGCATCTGGTAATGACCCAACTTACTACTTGTATTATAACCTTGAAGGGTACAAGAAAGACGCACAACGCTGGTCTTTTGAAGCCTGTCGTGATGGTTCACCTGTAGTATTTACTACTTCTTAGTAGGCTATGGGAAAAGACACTTAAACTAGGAAAGCTCCTCACCTGATGGTGGGGAGCTTTTTTGGATGAGGCGGGGTATTACCAGCCGGACTTGATTGCGTTGCTCTTGGAGGAAGAGCGGGTGCGCTCGCGCTTGGGACGGTTGTCGTGGCTTCCAGCGGCACCAGAAGTGTACTTGGAAACAATTCCGTCGTACATGGGACGGTTTCCCATGTCAGCGAACTTCATGTCCTGCGGCTTGATGTTCTTACGCTTAGCCATGATTTCTTCTTTCTTGTTTAATGCTTAGTTTCTTGGACATTTACAAGTATAGGACAGGTTCCAGAAAATTGCAACATTTCAACCAAAAAACTTTTGCCCTTAACCTGAAACCAGGTTAAGGGCAAAAGTTGTGGTGCTTTTAGCTCATGTACTTGTCAATCATCATGCGAAGTGCCTCCGCGAGGATGATACGCTGGGCGGTCTCGAAGGGGTCAATCCACTGGCCGTTGTCGGGGTAAGCAAGAGCAAGGGTCATCTTGTTGTCGATGATACCAGTCTCGGTGTCAATCGTCATCTTGCTGGTAGCCTGAACGGTGAAATCGCCCGCGTAGCCACCAACCTTGCGAAGAATGGGAGAAAGCGTCTCGGTGTACTGCTCCGTGGCCATAGCGGAAGCTTCCTGCTCCATCTTGGTCAGCGCGTCAGCAATGGTCAGGTCAGTGGAAGTGGCGGTAAGCATCATGATTGGTTTTCCTTTGTTTGGGTGGAACCGGCTAATAATTCAAGTATATGAGGTTGGAACCAGAAGCGCAAGTGCTTTAGGAATTAATTTAGGAAATTTTATCCTGAATGAGTCGAGCAGCGGTAGCTGCCCAATGTCCCGCCTTGAAGTCTGCGCCAGCATCAAGGTAATACTTTGCATCATTCAGCAGAGCAATAGCCTTGTCAAGGTCTTCCTGGGTAAGAGCAGTGTCAGCCATAATTTTTCCTTATAAGTTGTGAATAACAGTTAAATGATTAGTTCAACTGTATAGGATGTTTATTGATTATGCAAGTAGGGGAATGCTAATTAAATGGTTGCGTGCAGGAGGTTATCGAACAGGTTGACAAGCATCACTCGCTGGTCAAGCTCAACTTCATCTTCCGTGCCTGCGGGGAATACGATGCTGCTCTTAATCGTGTTCGTGAGAGCACCGGTTTCCTCGTTGAACCAAGTCTCAGCGACAGCAAGGATTTTGAACTCGCCAACGTAACCGGTGGCGTGGCGAAGAATGGGAGCGTAAATCTCGGTGGTTGCTTCGGTGGTGAAAGCCAGTTCGTTGCTGACAACGAGTTCCATGGTGGACATTGGTTTTCCTTTAGTTTGTTGTATCTCGCGGTTGAATAAATTTACTCTACCTGATTATGGTCAATGATGTAACGCTTTCTTCTAACTTTTTTCCAAATAAGGTAAACTTGATGTTCCGATAGTTTTTGTACCACCAAAAGAATAGGTTAAAATGTCCGCTCAAATGTACGGTTTTGTTCTTCTTCCCGATCAAACCAATTTACGCAAAATGGTTGAGATAAATAACTCTGTGTTCCCTGCGTCCCCGTTACAATTGGACAAGGAATACACTTTGCCTCATTGCACTGTATTACAAGCCCCTATTCGTAATACCTTTGACTACCAATCTTCCTTAGAGAAATTTGTTGGTTTTTCCGGCTTCAAACATGAACCTCGTACTGAAATTGGTACTATGTATCAAGATGGGTATGCTGTTCTTATTGACGTGGATAATGCTCGCTGGTTATCTGACTTTAATGCTTACATGGTCAGGGAAGTATCAGAATTCATTGATGTTCCGCCTGTGGGAAAAGACACTGTTTTTGAGAACTCTGACCAAGAATTAAGCTACTCTTTAACAGGATACAAACGTAACCTTGCTGCCTACTCTCCCCATTTCACTATTGCAGTTAACGAGGGAAAAGATAAAGCTAGTTTTGACCCATCTGCTAACACAGCATTAGGAGCGACAGTACGTTTCCGTAAGTTGGCTTTCTGTAAGCATGGGCAATACGGGAAAGTAGCTCAGGTTATAAGCTCTGTGGATTTACCTTTTCAATGGGATTGATACTGAAAACATCATGCGAATGTTCAGCTAGATGCCAGATTAGGAATATTTTGTCCTGAAAAGGACTAAAACATCCGCAACACGCCGTATTTTTGTGAATAAATTGACTTTATTGATAATCATAGTGTATAGTAGACAACTGTAACAAGCTCTTCTGATCTGGTTACTACTTTTGTTTGTTGTTGATTGTTGTAGAAAGCCCCCGCTATGTTGTAAGCGGGGGCTTTCGTCTTTGTGGAGCACATATTAAATTACTTTTTGATAAGAATGTTAGCTTTCAAAGCAGCGGGAATAGCATAAGTAGGAAATTCTCTATCGTCTTCATAATGAGTGACGTATGCATTCTTAGTTTGGTTCCACATTACGTAACTACCTATACTGATAAACGAATATGTACGTTCATCTACGCTATCACCGTAACCTGATGAGTACGTTGTGTAAGTAATTCTTCCTTTGTCTTCGTCCAACTTTAAATTATGCAAGGAAGGAATAATATCTTCATTGTTGCGGCTGTACATAGGCGTGTAATGCACATATAGTTCTTTGTGTTGGATTGCCCTAAAAAGCTCTTTTAGGTCTTCTAGATTTTCTATGTGAGCTACAGATACACGAGGTAGTTCGTATTCGTAAACAATGTCTGTTTTCATGAGCACCTTACGGTTTAATGGGGGATAACTAGTTTACCATTAACATGACATTTTATCTAGTATTACTTCTACAAGAAACAAAGACATACATGTATCTACTTAGAAAATTGACATGCTGATATACTAAGTAGAGAACTATGGTCCATACTGCGCACAAACTGAATAAGCTATTCCTTGTAGGGTTAGCTGTTCTTGCTGTTGTTGCTTTAACTCGCATATTCTTTGATGCCCAATTCCAGCTTGGTAGTTCACTTCAAAACTTATTGAGCTTATCCATAGCTGTTATTATTGAGTCCACGCCATTTGTTATTCTTGGTATTGTTCTTTCCGGATTGTTGCAAAAGTTTGTGTCTTATGACCATGTTGCTCGCTATCTTCCGAAGAATGCTTTCCTCCGAAGAGCACTACTTTCATTAATGGGAGTGTTCATTCCAGTCTGCGAATGTGGAAATGTTCCTTTAGCCCGTGGATTGATACTTAAAGGGTTTACTGTTCCAGAAGCAATGACATTTTTGCTAGCCGCACCAATCCTTAACCCCTTGACCATTATCACTACATACCAAGCTTTTGGTTGGGATAACGGCATTCTTGTCGGACGTATCATTGGTGGATTTGTGATTGCCAACTTGATTGCTTGGTATTTCAGCACTCACGCTAATCCTCATGGGTTACTTACCGAAAAGTTTGAAGCTGCATGCAATCACAGTCATGGCATGGGAAAAGACATAAAGTTTTTCAATACGTTTCTTTCCGAAGTAAGCGTTATTATGCCCACTTTAATTTTAGGTAGTTTCATCGCTGGTGGCATACATGCTTTCGTTCCACAAGAGTTCTTAACACAAGTTGCGTCCAACCCAGTTTCTGCTGTGTTAGTGATGATTGTTATGGCTTTCGTTATTGCAATCTGTTCAAACGTTGATGCTTTCTTTGCTCTTTCGTTTGCATCTATTTTCCCTTCTTACGCAATCCTAGTGTTCCTTCTTGTAGGTCCACTTGTTGATATCAAAATGTTGGCACTATTAAGGACAACATTCAAAACCTCCACTGTTGCTACAATAGCTGTTCTTGTAGTGATATTAAGTGTAACAATCAGCTTAGGGGTAAGCACTTTCTATGCTTAAACAACTTTCTAACCATCGCGGGCTGTTCATCATCATGACAGTTTGCTTAGTCACATTGTGGCTTTACTTCGCGGATAAACTTGTGCTGTTCATTCATCCTCGTTATTTCCTTTTCACAGCTATATTTGCTGCGGCAGGATTGGCATTCAGCATTATTGCTTTGTGCATAAATCGCACACACGATGATCATGAAGAAGATCCTTTAGATCATGAACATCAAAATGACAGCAAAATTAAAAACTTTGCCTATTTGGGTATTACAGCAGTAATTATCCTTGTATTTGCTTTGTTTACTCCTTCGAGCTTATCAACGCAGAATGTTAACTTAGCCCGTGTAAACAACTTCACCTTTGGGGTGAATGACAATGTAGATGTAAGCAACATAGAAAAACTGACTGTCAAAAACTGGTCAACTATTTTGAGCGGCAACTTGGCATTCAATAATGAGGAAGCTGTAAGTCTTACTGGCTTTGTTGTTCCTATAGATAAAGACAACTTCTTCTTAACACGCTATGTACTTTCATGTTGCGCTATTGATGCCCAACCTGTAGCTGTTCCTATTTATGCTCCGAACTGGGAGGCTTCTAACACAGAAGGTGACTGGGTTTCTGTAGAAGGGTCTTTTGAAGAAGCAACCGTTGATGGATATAGCAACTCTTTGGTACCTTCAACATTAAAAATTATCGATGAACCGGATGAACCTTATGACTATTAAAGCAAGACGTTTCCTCTTAGGCGGGATACTCGTATTATGTTTAGCTCTCATAGGAGTATTCATCGCTGTTAACTCACATAAAGCTGACAAAGAAGTAGAGAACGCTTTCCAAAGCATGTCAGGTTTTGTTCTTACAGACCAAGGTATTGAGAAGGTTGAACAGAATAGTGACACACTAGAAACAGCAATGGTCTTGGAAAAAGACAATATTGCTTCCTTTGATGTGGTTGATAACAAAACTTTGGTGTACGAAGTATACGCAAACAAAGAAGATACTTCTAAGTCCAACATTTTTACTTACAACCTTGACACAAAAAAGTCTGACAATGTTTTTGCAAGCACAGAAACAAACTATTTTTCGAGTCTGCATAGTTTAGACAATGGCCGTTTTGGTGTTCTAGAGACTGATGATATTAACAATGTACGTCGTTTGATGATTTTCAATGTATCTACAGGAGTTACTGAAAATTTTGGTTCACCTACCAAAGAGAACTTCATTATTGACTGGATACCATCCCCTGATGGAAAACATGCTGCTTTCAAAGGTGTGAACGATGATGCTTACGTGTTCAATATTGAAGATGGTACTTCCACATTGATTGGTACCTTCAATAACCAGTTTGGCTTTCTAGACAACAACACAATTTGGGTGACAAACATTGAAGACGATAAGAAAATGTCGGTGTTTAATATTGCTAGCAAACAGTCTAAAGAAGTAAAATTCGCAGATGGATTAGTGAACAAAACCTTCTTAAATGGAGCTTTACTTACTAGTTCGCCTACGGAGAAAGTCATTTGGACTACTAGTGGATTTTACAACTCAGATACGGCAAGCCAACTGGTTATTGCCACAGATGGAACTGAATATTCTACCATCTACGATTTGACGTACAACGGTTACAAGTTTTTGAGTGTTACGCCCTCGTTTGATGCAACAAAACAAATCATGTCTATTGCTTCAACAGATAATTATGAAAACAACGTAATACTTGTTATCGACACTACAACTGGTCAACTGCTTACTACCTTGTTCGGTAAACAGTTCATCTATACAAGCTAATTTAAGGTAATCATGGAAACAATTGCTCGTCTTTTTAAGTCTGTCATCGTTGGTGTTGTCTTTGTTTTGGTGCTGCTCTTCTTCATTTTTGTGGGAGTGTTCGTTATCACCAATGCAACTGATGAAGGTTTCAGCATCCCTTACTTTTTCACTGCCGTTTCGTCAGAAGGAACTTCTTCATTGTTTAATTTCCAGTTTCAGGTAGACAATGTTTACCTGCTTCCTGCTGTTGCTGTCATAGTTGGAGCTATCTATTTCTTCTTTGGAAGTAAGAAGCCTGATGCGCACTTGGAAGAAGACATAGGTCGTTAATACAGTAAAGAGGCATATTACATTTTGTAACGTGCCTCTTTACTTTTGTTTAAAATTTTGATAAACTGGAAACATGATTAGACAGCGTTCCACTTTCTCAGCGTCAGAGTTTTTCTACGCCATTGATTTTTCGCAAACCCGTGATTTAAAAGTTCATCATGGGGAACGTGCTGACGGAAGTACCTTCCGTTCAGCTTCTGCACATTTCGCCGCTATCTGGTTTAAGAGGAAAGCTGGTGAAATCACCGTTGTCAAAGGAACGCTAAACCACTTCATCAGTTCAAAAGATGATGTTGAGCTTAGCCTTGATAACATTGTTGCGGATGCAAAAGCAACATTTGATGGTCGTTACGGTGGGCAAGCTGAGTTCCGCTGGAACGGAGTTAACATGTGGGCACCACAACAGGACTTCGTTACCACAAGTGCTACTCAAGCTGAGCTAGAATTCTGCCTTCAGACTTTCCCTGAAATTCCTTTTGGCTACACTGGCTGGTACAGCATTAAAGACTAAAAGACATAAAGAAGCGCATTCCATTGTTTGCTGGTGGAATGCGCTTCTTTGCTTTTGCAAATAATTAATATACCGATAGGTTTATCATGGAAACTAAGTTATCATCCAAAATTTTGTACAGTGGTTTACTTAAAAAGTATGCTGGAAAACAAGCAGCTATTTTAGGTGAAGTGACGATGGAAGACGAAATAGAGCAAGCTCGTTACCGTACTTATCAAGCCCTTCGTAGTCCTTATTACAAGAAGGCATATATCAAAAATGGTTTGTCTTTTGACGCTGAGCTACCTGATGATTATGTTCCAACTACTACTCATGTACGTAGAATTGACGCTTTAGTTTTTGAAGGACCGCAAAGGACAGCAGTTGAAATCAAAATTTCTCGTGCTGATTTCTTTAGAGACACTTTGGAGAAAAGGTCAGCGTGGATGAGACATACTAATAGGTTCGTGTATTTGACACCTAAAGGACTTATTAAGTTAGATGAAGTACCAGATAATTGCGGTCTTTGGGAGTATGACCCTGCTACAAGAAAAGTCACATCTGTTAAGAACGCGAAGTTGAACAAGGATGTTCAGGATTTTCCTGCTTCAATGGTTAAGTATTTTGCTTGGAGAGCTTTCATCGCAGAAAACAAAAATGGTCGTTACAATTATTAAAAGCTTTGCGTTTGCAGAGTTGTTGGGTTATAGTTAATACAACATCACCCACTGATTTGAAAAGGACATGAAAATGCTTGAAGTTGAGAAGGCCAAGAACGACCGTGTTGCACTGGTGGCCATTGGTTTTGGTTCCGCTTACGTTGAGGGAACTGTCACCGAGGTTCACGATGCTGGTAAGCCTTTCGTTTCCTACACTGTTGCGTGGGATGACAACGAGTACGCTGATGAGAAGTGGGGTGCTGATGAGCTTGATGAGGTCACCATTGGTAAGGTGCAGGACCACAATCTCTAAATAGACATATAGGTAACGCCCCGCCAGAATTAACTGGCGGGGCGTTACCTATATGTCTTGGGAAAAGACAAGCTACTCTGTTTATTCTAATCCCGTAAGTATTTCTTTCTGAATTTTGTAATTGTCAATAAGAAACCTAATTTTTGTAGGAATGATATTTACAGGGCGGGTTACCGGAGCACTTGCCGCACGCCTTGACATGTCATCGATATGAAACCTATTTGTGTCTAAAACAAGGTCGCCAATGCGTTCATTAGAGGCAATATGTGTCACAGTGAAAACAAGCGAACCATTTTTATCACGCAAGGTAAGAGCGTTACCTTGTCCTTCTATGATTCGAGAAGCTACAGAAACTGTAACCATGAATCCTTCATTTTTGAAAGCTGCAATAGCCTCTTTGAGCTTCTTTAGCTCATTAGGACGTATTACTAAATTTGGTGTCATATTAGCAGTATATCAAATTGTGATGTGTTTTGCAATATGCTAGTATTGTTACATTATTGAAAGGTTATTATGTTAACACGCTCTACAGTTAAGGTCAGCTTAACCCTATTCGTTATTGCTTTATGCGCCGGATGTACTTCCTCGCCTGAACCTGTTATCAGCACTCCTACGGCTACCAGTGAAGTAAACGTGGACGTTTATCCTACTTCTGAGGCGGAAGCTAGTGTAGCTGATACAAGTAGCTTAGAAGAGCTACAAACAGTTTTTCCCGAAGTTGACTTTTCGGGCATTGCCGGAAGTGTTGAACATGTTAACAAAAAGGACACAACATTCATCGTTACTGGCACTGACATTGACGCTGGTTTAGCTTGGGCTAAGAACTCTTCATCGTTAGGTTCAGTATTGAACGGTGAAGGAACCAGTGAAGTGGATACATTCGCTTCTTCTTATGTTCAAGATGATGGAACACAAGTGGGTATAAACTATACCCAGAATTCAGACGGCTTCATTCTTTCACTATTTACTGTGTAAAAGTTTAGGGTGTTTCAATCGCTCCTAAACTTTTAGTACACGAGTACGTTTGAAGCAACCACGACGATTGCAGATATGGCAGCAAAACCACCAGTCATACCAAAAGCTACTCGCCACATCTGGTTGCTTTCAGCTTTCTTCGCCGCGTTGACTACTACTGCTTTAGGGGCAGTGATGCGAACGAAGGCAAAGGCCAGGGCCAGCATGGCAAACATGCCGGTCCAAACCATCAGGAATGCCATAGCCAGGTCAAAGTTCGTGAATTCGTTCATAGCTTTATTCTACACATATCAACTTACGGTTACAACACTAATTGGAGACAAAATGACTAATTTTCTAACTGCTGTAAAGAACTTCTTTTTCTTTCAACCTGAACGAGAAGATGAAGACTTTACAGACCGCCAAAGCGGGTACACCACGGAACCTTTTAGACCAGATGTTTCCTCTTTTCATTGGAACCGTAGTTCAAGGTAGCCGATGGGAAAAGACAGCTTCTTAGTGTAGAGATAGGCTGTCTTTTCTGATATACTGAAAGTATATTAGAAAGGTTTTATTATGTCATTTGACTACGACAAGTACCCACTCATGTTTGATGAGAACGACAATGTTGTTCTGAACGATGTAACTCTTGAATTTATTGAAAACCGTTACACGTCTGACCCTATTCCTCCATGCCGTGTTTGTGGTGCGGAGCTTAGTATTCAGCGTATGGGTGGTGGAGAAGCAACCACGTGGGGTCATAGCAAGCCTAACGATGGGGTCACTACTTTTGGTGAATGGATGGACCATTACAGCCAGTCTAAGTACATTGAGCGCAAAAGCGGAGATAGTTTCGTTCTCAAACTCCTTGCGGCTTACAAAGAGCTAGCATCTGAAAACAAATCCTAAAATCTTGTTGCAAATGTCAGTGGAAGGTGCTACAGTTTAATTAAGCGGAAAGAAGTAGATGAAATAACCTTCATCATTGATAGCTTTTCACTATAACAGTAAGCGAGATATGGCTGACCACCTAAGCAGTGGAGGTTGCATCCATGACCTTACTGAATTGATAGTCGGAACGGTTATGTTTCGGTAAATTATTAAATTAAAGAATAGCACTCTAAGACAGAACAAAAGCTAATTTGTTGCATACAAACGCTGTCTTAGGGTGCTTTTCGCTTTTTACGTCGTAATAACGAAAACTCTGCTAAACTTAAAATATACATAACTAAAAGGATATTATCATGGAAACAAGTAACGGGTTCAGAGAAGAGTATTTCTTCCTCAGCAATTTTGAAAAGTCCCCAATGACAGCAACTATTCGTGGCACAGAAGCAGTGTTCCCTACAGGTGAGCACCTATTCCAAGCATACAAGTTAGAATGCTCTAACATTAGCGACATTGCGGCTGTAGCAATGGTTAAACAGTTTGCTAACGCTCCTACTCCCTCTAAAGCTAAGTATGCAGGTCGTTCTGTTCCTCTAGATATTTCTGCTTGGAATGATGCTTCTTACGAATACATGCGTAAGACTCTTCAAGCTAAATTTGGACAAAATCCTAAGCTTGCTAAAAAACTCCGTGATACTGAAGGTCTAACGCTAGTTGAATACAATAGCTGGAACGATAGGCTTTGGGGTAAAGACGAAAAGACACGAGAAGGCAAAAACCAGTTAGGTATTCTACTTATGGAACTAAGAAGTACACTCGTTGCTTTTGATGCACAGTTGTTCTAAACTTTAATACCCTTAAATAAGTGAAGCCCCAACCTAAGTAGGTTGGGGCTTCACTTATTTTTATTATTAGGCTGAAACGAGAGCAAGCTTCTCGCGGTTAGCGGCCTGCACGCCAGCCGCATCTGTAATCCAGTTGGCATTCGCGTTGGCTTCGGTCAAGGCGTTCACATAGTCAGCGAAGTCAGCCTCGAAATCGGTAACATTGCCGTTCATCACATCCACAAGAAGGACACCAGCGAAGCGCTCATAAATGTCGTATCCGGCACCATCAAGGTGGCAGACAACATCATAGGCGGCCTTGAGACGTTCGTTCTGGTTCAACTTAGACATTGGTAATCCTTTGGTTAGTGTTCCTATAAGCGGTATAGATTAATCATACTCCACACAAAGTGTAAGTGCAACCAATTTAGTTGAAGTGGCTGTAGATAATTACGCCAGCGGCATCCATTCCTCTAGCTATATCATCAGAAGGCTCAGCGCTAAAGTCAGTATGGATTTGGTTAATAATCTTACGCATGTCTGCATCAGAAGACATTTGGTTTAACTGTTCTCCATAGTTTTTCATGACATGAAGAACGCCTGCTACTTTAGAAGTGATACGAATTTTGTCGTCAATTGTTGGAGCAGAAGTAGCTTTGTCAAGAAGCTTAGCAACTAATGTGTCAAGTTCGGAATTAATGGCTGTCTTTATTGTTTCGTGCCAGTTTTTGTGTGTAGCATTGTCAACATTTTCCATATTATTCACGCTTTCTTTATATAGATTATTTTCCATCTTATCATATCAATAGTTACAATATAAGGCTGTGGGAAAAGACACACTTTACTTATTCAGAATAATTTGATATGATAAGAGTATGACTAACCTACGAAACTTTGATGAGTTGCAGCTAGATGCCACAGAGACTAACGCACAGCGTGTAGTTGTTGGCGCATCCTATTCGCCGCTCATTCTACAAGGTGAGCCTGCCCCTTCTGAGCGTCAGGTTGCAGCGGTGCTCCGTGCTCTAGCTGACCACACTCACAACATGCTTATGACCAGTCCTGACTTCATTGCTCACGGTGAAGACGGCGGCATTGCATCACCACAGTGGAGACACGCAATGGCCCTAGGTCGCTATTTCCATTACCTCGCTGACGACCTTACAAAATAACAACATAAAGGTAACGCCCCACTAGTTAACTCTAGTGGGGCGTTACCTTTATGTTTAAGAACGATTAGTCAGGAATAACTACTGTCTCAGGGTCACCTTTTTCATAGTACACAGTTTCTGGTACATCTAAACCGTAACGGTCATCAAGGTTCTCTAGTTCCCTTTCGCCTCTGGCTGTATATTTGGTTCCATCAACAGTGTACTCATAGATTATAAAAGTACCGTAGTTACCCCTAGAAATTCTACTGCGTTCAGTATCAATAGGCGTTCCTTGTGTAGTCTCACCCGTTTCAACAAGCTGTGCATTTTGTCGGTCACGGAACTGGTTATAGAAGAAAGCTGCAATGATAACTGCAAGAGCAATAGCCATCCAAATACCAATTATTTTCAAGGACTTCTGTTGACTATTTTTAGAGGGTTCTGCGGCGTGTGTCATAGTTACATTTCTATCGGGATAAATTATGATAATAGACGATAGTCTAAACATGACTACTATACACTATTTAGATAAAATTTTGGGCAAAACGTTTGATGACCAAGCAGCAGCTTTTTATGCTAAGGAAGAGAATATTCCTAACCCTGAAAATGGTTTTAACAAAACTGCGTTAATCAATTTTTATCTACTAGGGCAAAAAATTCCTGTTGTGTATGGTTTTTACGCTTACGGGGCAGAGCTAGTAGAGTCTAAACATATCCGACGTAATTTCAATATGCTTCTAATTATTTTACTTCTGTCTTTATTAGTTCACCCGGTTTTATTCCTAATCATCTTTAGCTTAACTACGCTCTTGTACTTCGCGCCGGTAGTAACAAAAAGATTAGTTGATGAACAAGTCCAGTTACATCTAAACACTGTTGATGAAGAACATCCTGTAATAAAAAACTTCCGTACTTGGGTGCAAGGTCGTTATGGTTTCAACATTAAAGCAAAACAAGTACGTAATTTATTCTTCACTAATACTGGCAAAGCAGACGGCAAATATTGGTCTTTCAAAAAAGGTGGAAGCCAGATGAATGAGTTTTTCTTAGTTCAAGCAACTCAGGAAGACATAGATTACTTAGAATTTAGAACACGCCTTGATAAAGGGTATGCGGCAGAGTTTGTTAATGAAGCTCCTGTTGTAAGCAAAAGAACAACTTTTGGTTACAGAAATACATACTAACGGTCATGTGAAAAGACAATGAGTGAGGCCCCACCAGTTAATTCTGGTGGGGCCTCACTCATTATTATTATTAAGCTGCGTAGCTGAGTTCCACTTCCGCCCAAAGTGTTGCCTCAGCGCTAATGTCACTGAAAGGGTGGACGGTGATGCTGTCTACCATGTTCTCGTCAGCGTCAAAGATATCCCAAACCTGCTCACCATTCTTAGCCCAGTTCGCGTTTTCAGCAGTGAACTCGCGGCCTTCTGCGGTGAAGTAATAAACGTCCATTGTGCTTAACTCCCTAATCAGTTGATGTGATAGTTCTATTCTACTCCGGTGTACGTTAAGTGTCAACTGTGTTCGCAATTTTTACTTCAACCTGAACGTTTTCTCCTAAATTTTAAAAAGATGTGACCATTTTGGGGTTACCGGCAGATATATATTTAGACAAACAAATTGCCAAAGGAGGAAGGCGAAATGAATGCACAACCAAAAACTGATGTAATCAAAGTAATTTACAATGAAGGTGAAGAAAAGCCTTGGGCTTTAGATTATGAAGACGTGAGCGCAATCAAAACTGCTCGTGCTGCATTAAACTATCCTGCTCAGAAGTTCGAAACAGAAGAAAAAGCTGTTGAAGTAGCTGAAATGCTTCGTGATATTATTAAAGCTGATGCTGTAGTAATTCCAAGTGAAGACGAAGTGCTAGATGATGTAGAAAAAGCTAAGTTCTTCCAGCCTATTAGTTCAGAAGATAAAACAGATGAACTACATGACGGTGGACATAGAGATAACCACGACCATGATGACACGAAACGTGAAGATGTAGATTTCTACGCTACTGATGAAGTAGATGAAGACTTAATCCGCGAGTCACAACAAGAAGCTGATATTAAAAATTTAGATAGTGATGAAATTACTACTAACCCTGGCGAGTCTCAAAGACAAGCTGAAAGGGAAATGGGAATAGACACCCCTTACACCGAGGCTGACAAAGCCCAAGGGCGTACTAGACCAGTAATTACACCACCGCCAACGATTTAACCAAATAGGCCAGACACTGATTAGTGTCTGGCCTATTTTTATGTTGATTTTCTGTCAAAGAAATGCTAGACTAACATTATCTATCTATTGTTAAGCAGAGAGCACAAATTTTGAAGAAGAGACTTATCCCAACCATAGCCATTGCTATCGCTGCAATCGCTGTACTTGCTGGTTGTAGTGGACCAGGCGAAAGCAATGCTACTACTCTTGAACCGCGAGACTCTGTTGTCTACGTAGAATACAGTGACGGCATTAAAGCCAACTGCGCCGCTTATGATTTAATGCGCTGTACTTGGCGTAAAACAGATGGCTTTGATTATGCCAAAGCAGTAAAAATGGTTAACGTTGACCCCGGCGAAAGAGCATCCTCAGAAGAAACAGAAGCTTACGATAAAGTAAAAAAGGATGACCCTGACAGTCTTATCAGCGTTAAAGTATCATCAACAAGCAGCGTGGATTCTTTCTACCCTTCTAAAACTGTTAATCCTGATAACAGCATTTCTTATTGCGTAAGCTACGGTGGTTCATATGCATCTTGCACCCATGTATTCTCCGATGATGAAGTAACCATTCTACCAAGCGACAACGACGATAAGGATAGCACGGAACCAAACTCATGGTAAAAAAGTTTGTTATCTTTGCCCTCATTGGTATTCTCGGTTTCTTCCTCGCTGCTTGTTCCTCCGCAGAAGATGAACAATATGGAGAACAGACATTTGATAGTCCAGAAGAGCAAGCTGAATATGAAGCAGAAATGGAAGAATGGGACAACGTTTATGTTGGTTCGGTAAATTTCAATGACGGCATTAACGCTAACTGCAACTCATATGAAGCTAACTTCCGTTGCACTTGGACAAAAGAGGACAACTACACTTACGAAAATGCGATGATTGACTTTGTTCCCGACAAAGCTTTCCCACAGACCGTAAGAAAAGACATTGGAAAGTCCTCTTTCACTTACCCTGATGAAGAGGAAGATTACATCAAGTACAAAAAGGTTCTTCTTGAAGACAACACAATCACGTACTGTGCTTACCGTAACTTCTATCCCGAACGTTTTGATTGTGTAGTAATTTACCCTTCTGGTGACGATGTTGAAGTTGTAAAGAAAGAAGAAAATCACAATTGGTAATTAAGTAAGTTAACTTATTTACAATGACACTTAATCATGCTATGGTGAAGTGTTTAAGCAAAACATTACTAACCCTATTAAGGACAAAATATTATGTTGACTATGACTTCTATGTTTGACGAAAACGGCAAGGCGAAGTTCAAGGAAGCTGCTGCTGCATTCCGCAGTGTGATGGGGAAGCCTGGTGACGTGATTAACAGGGCTGTTCTTGTTAAGCCTAAAGCTGCTGTTCTCGCTTTGGCTCGCACTCGCCCTATCGTTTATAACGAGTGGGACTAACCTAAAAGGGAGAGAAAGTCGGTTAACTTTCTCTCCCTTTTAGGTTGTAATAACCAAGCGTTTCCCCTATACTTGAGGTAACTTAAAACAACCCACCACAAGAAAGAAACTCATGCGTATTCAGACTGTCCTCATCGTTGCTCTGTTCGTTGTCATCGTTTTCAACCATGATGGTATTAGTGAGGCAATCACAATGCTTCTTAACGTGGGTCTGGTATTCCTTATTGGTATGGGCGTCCGAGCGATTGTAAACAAGGTTCGCGGTAAGGGTAAGCCTGCCGCACGTAAGTAGGCAATGGGAAAAGACAAGGTGTGTCAAAAGAATTTCAACTTTCTTTTGACACACCTTGTCTTTTGTGGTTTAATGGTTTTAGAGAGATACAAACCCTTTAGAGAGAGAAACGAAAATGACCACCCAGTACCCCGTCCTGACCTACGGAACCCTTCGCCCCGGCAACCACAACTACGTGCTGCTTGACGGCTACACCACCTACGAGGCGGACGTCGACGTTGAGGGCTTCAACATGTACGTCTTCTCGGGATACCCTTACGTCATTGACGGTGAGGACACCATCAAGGCGACCCTTAACTTTGTTCACGCTGACGTGTACGACGACGTGATGTACGACCTTGACATGCTTGAGGGCTTCCTTGGAGAGGGTAACCCCTTCAACCACTACGACCGCATTCTTGTAGACGTGGACTTCGCTGACACGACCATCAAGGCGTGGATGTACGTTGCACGTGACGCAGTTACGGTTGCCCGCGTGAAGGACCAGCTTCGTTACTGGCCTTTTGGTGACTGGAACCTTTACAAGTCGGTTCTTGTCTAACAAGCCAAAATAAAGAGGGTGTCACCTAATTAGGTGACACCCTCTTTTGTATATTGACGATAGTTTAATATGTAGAAGGATTAAATTATGAGCAAAATAATTATCATATCAAGCATTGCAGCGATTACTTCGGCAACTGTTGCAACGTTTGTTTGGCTAATGTATAAAGAGAACACAGAATGGGACTTGTGGACAACTGAATTCTCCACAACTACCTAATATTTAGGCGATAGATACATATTATGAATAACATGGCTAAAGAAGCCTTTCCAAATGGTTACGCTGCTTTTCCCACTAAACCTGATGCTGTTCAAGCAGAAGCAGTTGAAGAGCAGAAAAGACACGCTACTTCTAACACCGATTTGTCTGGATTAGGCGATATCGCGTATGTAGCTACGGATAGTCTACTTTCCAGACAGTCCACATCAGAAAGCATTTTGGCTATAACAGAGAACAATCCTGTTTCCGATTTCCTTGAAGGAACAGGTGAACTTTTTGGAAATGCTATTGATGGTATAGGTGATATTGCTGGAAGTGTTGTTGAAGGTTTAGGCAGCTTGTTCGACGGTTTCTAAAAGACTAATGGCCCCACCAGAATTAACTGGTGGGGCCATTAGTCTTTTAGTGTTACTCGATTACGAAGCGGTCAGGTTCCTGAGGCACTGGAACGCCAGTTGCCTCAGCGATACGTGCATTAGCCTCAGCGATACGTGCCTCAGCACCAGCACGAGTTGCCTTGTACTTAGCACGGAAAATCATGTAAACGTAGTAAGCCACGATGATAATAGCTAGGAAGGTCCAGAAGTTCATTATTACTTTCTTTTTGGCGGATAAGTTATGTGTTTATTCTAGCAGGATAAGCTAGTTCTGTCTACTCGTTTCAACTAGAAAATAAACGTTTACCTATTTGGTAATAATTGTATAGTTGCATTAGACAAAACTCTGTTGCTCATAAACTGCCAAAGTTTTTAATAGCATTTTTAAAATTTAGGTTGGCGCCAACATCGCCAACCGCCAACTTGTGTTGAATAAGAATATGAATAAACATTTGGTAACGGGAAAAGACATTATTTAAATTATTCTCAAAAAGGTGTTGTTAATGTCGGTGCTAGTTGATAGAATAAGAGTATATCTTCTGCATCCCTACTTTGAAAGGTTATGACAATGGCTGCACCACTTACTCTTCACCGTGAAGTTATGGTTGATGAGACAACCGGCTACAAGGTTGTGGACCACAAAGAAAACACTGTTGGGTTCCTTGTGGCTAAGGAAAAGAAGAACAAGCGAGCTTGGGGCTTTGTTTTCGTTTCCGGTGAGCTAGAGCGTAAGCCTAACATCTACCGTTACGACAACAAGAAGGAAGCTCTTGAAGCTCTAGTCTTTGCTCGTTTCACTAAGACTTCTACTGGACCTATCAAAATCGTCAAGTAATTCAGATGTTCCTAAGTAAACACTCAGTAATTCTATGTAATTACTGAGTGTTTACTTATAGTTACCTGTTTTAATCACTTTTTTCTGTAACTGGCGGATATTAGTATCACGTCATTACAAAATTGGAGGACAGAGTAATGGACAAAGTAACACGTTATATTCATGTAACAAAAACAAATGTAGATGAAGCTCAACCTTGGGGTTTAATTTTCAAGGGTGAAGACTTCCGAGAAATATCTTCGCTTGAAGAAGAAGATATGTTCCGCTTTCAGACAGGGCATCAAGCTCTCATGCTAGCTCTACGTCTACAAAACATGACCCCAGAAGCATCAATTGTGGTTGACCCTGAACTTGATTTAGGAATGGACCGCGAACCTGATGAAGAAGAACTACGAGAAATAGAAAGAGAACTCGTAGAAGCTTAACTAAACACTCTCCCCGTAAAACAGTTATAAATTTTCTTCCTTAAAGTGGTGCCCCTCAGATTAGTTTCTGAGGGGCACCACTTGCTTTTCATCCATAATACTGATACGATAAAATCAATAATTCATTCACTTTAAAGAAAGAAAACAACAATGAGCTTTGTTAGCATGACCATCAATGGAAAGCGTATTAACGTTCCTGGCCGCAATCTCACCATTAACGGAGATAAGATTATCGTTGACGGTAAGCAGGTTGACCTTGACGGTTTCGGTAATGACAAGGTTTTCAACATCGTAGTTGAAGGCAACGTAGACAAGGTTGATGGTGATTTCGCATCAATTGAGGTTGTCGGTGACGCTGGTTCTGTCAAAACTATGTCTGGCGATGCAACCGTTCGTGGTGATGTTACTGGTTCGGTTTCTACCATGTCCGGCGATGTACGCGTAAAGGGTGCCATTGGTGGAAATGTTTCCACCATGTCTGGCGACATCAAGAAGTAACCCATCTAATAGGGAAGCGGTAAAACTACATTTAGTCTTACCGCTTCCCTATTTTTATTTTGGTGTTGACGCTTTGCGTTTTATTGTGTTATCCTAAATTCATGACTACATTCGTGATTGATGACCTTCGCAACTTCCGTGACGACCGCCCTGCTGTGGTGGCTCGCACCAGTGCGGATGCTCTGGCGTACCTTGAGGCGAACCAGGATGCGCATTTCACGGACATTTGGTTTGACCATGACCTTGGTGAGCCAAACGGTGAGTTGGACACGACAATGCCTGTAGTGAACTACCTCAGTGAGCGCGCTTTCTACGACAACCCTGTAAACGTGGACACTGTGTATGTTCACACGTCCAACCCTGTTGGTGCGCGTCAGATTGTCGCTAGCTTGGAGCGTTTCGGTTACAACGTCAAGAAGGTTCCCGCAGAGGTTTACTTCATCGTCTAACACCTTTGGTAAAAGACATAGTTAAGGCCCCACCAGTTAATTCTGGTGGGGCCTTAACTATGTGATTAGGTTTATCCGTAAATGTAGGACTTTCCGTAAGTCATAGGGTAGTCGCTGAGAAGGTCATAACCGTCTACGATGCCCACGATACGCGCTGTGCTGGTCCTGACAGCCTCTTCACCCACATCCTCACCACCGTCTGCCTCAACGGCTCCTAGAGGCTCTACAACGTACACATAGGCGCAAGGGTCTTCCTCAATTTCTTCGTCTTCAGCAACCATGCAAGCAGTTCTAGCCCACATGTACGCTTCACAGATAGCTGTATCATTATCTGCACCAAACTCATCAGTTGTCATATAGACGTGAGCACTACGGCCATAGTTAGCGGACACGCTAAGAACTTCACCGGGAACAAGAATATCCCCAATTTCAAGGTCAGCGTTTGTGCCGTGGTAAAAAGTCATAATTTTTCCTGTCGTCACCTAATAATTTATCACACCAAATGCAGCTTGTCTAACCTACCGCTGTTTTAGCTCAAAACAATATAGTTAGCTTGCTTACGGTTTTGGATTTTAAGGTACTTCATTCGGTGGTAACCGTCCATAAGCTTATAGGTGTCACCAGTTTTAACAAGTATTCCAGCTATACCAGGTTTGTTGTCATAGCTCTGAGGAATTCTTGCTTCTACTTCGTTTAGGCGAGAAGCGCCGCGCACAATAATCTTATCTAACTTAACTGTTTTCTGTTCAACATGGGTGGCGGTATATAACGCACGATTACGGTGAGCACCTTGTTTAAAAATAAGTTCGTTTTCTTCATCAAGCTGACGTTTGATTGCTTGAAGCGGGGTTAAACCTTGCGTTTCTGTACCCTTACTTCGGACGTATTCCAAAATACCTTGGGTGTCTACAGCGTTAGGTTGTTTCCAATACCATTCTTGCACTTTGGACAGCATATTTGCTGTTGCATTATTTGCTGCATCAAGTTTCAACGCATTCTTGCTATTTTGGACTAAGTTTTTAAGCTCATCAGGGAGACTATGAGTTTCATCTTTACCTAGCATGTAAAGAATTGCGTTTTCAGTAGTAGGTTGTTCAGACGAAGACAAATATGTTGTTAACGAGTGTTCTGTTGGCTCGCTATATTCTGATGGGGTCAAGATTATTGAAGGTTTTGTTATGCCTTCAATAAGGTCGCTCTTTGGAGTAAGCGCCTTTTTCACAACACCTGTGGCTGCTTCTTGACCAGAATTATAATGAGTACCGTATTGACAATCTTTTTCATTTGCATTGCATAGTGCAGGTTTGTTTAGCCTAGTTGAGAAGTGGTAACGCGCCTGATTAGTCATAGTTTATTCATAACAGGCCAGACAGAAAACATTTTTGTGTAATTGGTAGCTATTCGGTTGACATTGCAGGAAAATCTCTGATAGGCTCTAGTTATTCAAGCAATTTCCCGTCAAAATAAGGATTAACCATGATTCACATCGTTCGCGCCAACCGTAAGAACTTCTTCGTTGATGCTGAGAACAGCGGTCAGGCTATTCGCATCATGCAGTACCTGCCTTTCAACATGACTGGGGCCATTGCTGACCCGTACGAGCACGATGTCCCTGCTGGTAACATCATCTACACCAAGGATGACGGTCGTATGCCTCTTCTGGGCGGTCGTTACCTTCTCAAGATTCGTGATGAGGCTGGCTGGACTGTCGTCGCTGAGGTTATGAACGGTCCTCTTTGGACGCGCATCTTCCTTGATGCTAAGGCTCGCTACGGTGAGGACAAGGTTTCCTCTGAGTTCGTAATGAACGACTAAAAATAAAAAAGTTAAGGCCCCACTAGTTCATTCTGGTGGGGCCTTAACTTTTGTTGTGCTGTGTTTAAAAACTTACTTCATTTTCTGAGGTAATTTCTGTTTAGGCGATAGACTAGTTACTATGTTTACAATTTTTACATTTATCCTAAGCACTATCGCTGGTATGATTGCCTACCGTTTCGCTGCTGGTCACATTGCTGCTAAAGAGACACCTGTAAGCTACAAAATAGAGTTGATTACTAAGACTGTTTTCTCTGTTGTGGGTGGTCTTATTGGTCTTGTGTTAGCTGGTGTACTTTACGGTCTTCTTAAAGTTGCTATTCCTTTGATTATTATTGGTGGAGCAATTTACTTGTTCTTCTTGTACCGTTCTGAAATTCGTAACTTCTTAAAAACTGGCCGTCTATAAAGTTTAAATAAGAATAGCCCCTCACTTGATTGTGAGGGGCTATTCTTATGCAGATTCGGTGTTAAGTTTAACACCAGTTATATCTTGGATGATGCTACCCATAACGAGTGCTTCAATGCACTTTCCTTCTAGACTAAGCGGTACACGTGGTACTTCGCTTAGCGTGGTTAGAAGGTAAATGTCTGGGACATTATCGTATGGTGTTAACCAGTAAAGTTCTTGGTTTCGGCTGAGAACAACAGAGCGCTTGGTGCTTCTGTCGGGGAAAGGCAAGGCTTCAACTACGAAATCTTTGCCGTCGAGTGTAATAGTTTCATGTTGGTATAGATATTGGATGTCTTCGTTCATAGTGATTTATATATCGGAAGTTTCTAGAAAATTAACGCAAATGGGAAAAGACAATGGCTCTCAAACTATATGTACAGTTTGAGAGCCATTGGTAAGTTTACTTACGCAGCGAGGTAAACTTCGGCAACCTCAGCCTGAGAAGCACCAGCAGGAACCTCAACAAAGTCCTGGGTGAAGATACCATCCTTGAGGATGGAGTAATAATCCTTACCTCCACGAGTTACCTCGAACTCAGCGGTAACGTTAAGAGTGTCGGTGTTGATAAGAGTAATAGCCATTGTGGTGCTCCTAGTTAGGTTTTTGTTTTCCGGGGTGTTCCCCGCTGACATTTATTAATATACACGGTTTTAAGTCAAAAAGCAACTTAGCTACAGCATCCATTAGAACAATAATTCAATTAAGAAGATAAAAACAGTTTTTCCGCTACTATAGATTCATGGCACAAAAGATCAACGAGCGAGACTTAATGTGGGTTCTTAATACTCACATCACAGATGGTATTTACCCTATTGACGGAGCATACCGAGTAGAACCCTATACTAAAGAAGATAGTGGCTGGCGCTTAATTTCCGTAGGAGACACAGAAGAGTACATGGAAAACCCCATGAACTTAGTCACTATGACTTTAGATGAGGTTCTAGCTATTGAACCTTCGTTAAAACGAATTAAAGATTTACCTGTTGGTTCCGAAATTCAGCTTATCCAAGATGAACATGATGTTCGTTTTGTTGACTACGATACCAAAGTAGATATTTTTTAATATTAATAAGTAATGCCCTACCAGAATTAACTGGTAGGGCATTACTTATTTTAGTTAGACACCGGAGTAATCAGGTGTTCCGTCAGCATTCTTAGGAAGTGGCGTTCCATCTTCGTAAGTAGGCCAAGCTAACCTTCTTTTTGGTTGTTCTGGTGGAGTAGGCACAGCTTCTGGTTCTTGAACTGGTAAAGCAGGCTCAGATACCTCTGGGACGCTCTGTGGCGCGTTCTGCGCTTCTGTGGCGCTATCTGCGACAGGTTGGCGGCTCTCTTCCGGTTGAGGCGCTACAGGGGCGTTTACAGGCTGTGGCGCTGCGATTGGTTCTCTTTGTTGTACAGGAGAAACCTGTTGTGCAGGAGAAACTTGTTGTGCATTGCTTCCATAAGCAGGTAAGTTAACTGTTTGGACAGGTGTAGCAAAAATTACTTTTCCATGATTGTCCACAGGTTGTCCATACTTGTCATAAGCATAAGGAACAACAATATTTCCACGATTGTCAACGAGAGTTTGTCCATTGTTGTTATCAAAAGGACGAGCAAAATTATTTACAGGTGCAATTGCTGGTTTCTTAGGACCAAATAAGCTTACGCATAGAGGAATAAGTGCCGCTCCAACTGCGGTAAGAATAACTGTTGCCCACATAGCTCTCCAGTAGAATTCACCATAAGTAATGTGGCTAATTACAAGAGGAAGAACAAGGAACAGTGTTGTTAAGCTGATAAGAACTAAAGTACCAATAGCTGTTGCTTTAATGGAACTGGTTTCGTATCTACGGCTAACATTTACAAGCCATGAACCTATCAATAAGGCTAACCTCAAAAGGACAAGAACCCAGAATAGCTGGAAGAACTTGACAGCAACGAGAATGACATAAGGCTCTTCATTTGTAGTCAAGTAATCTTGCAACCAAATCTTATACAACCCTGCAAGTAGTAAGAATATTGACGTGAATAAGCCAGCCAGAGCAAAGTTGTTGCCTTTGTTTGTGGAAACTTCTGCGTCAAACCATGCAAGAAACGCTAGGACAACAACAAGTACAATTGTGGCAAGTGCTTTAACGTGAAGTTCACCAAAGCTACCAAATAAAGCTGCTACGGCTGCAATTAATCCAGCAAAAACTACTGAACCTACAATGGTTTTTAGGACCATTCCGCGAACTTTGCTCCACAGTGGTGAAAGCTGCTCATCATTGTTGGTTGGTTGTACGCTAGTTACAGCGTTGGGAAAAGACATATATTTACCTTTCGTCAACTGAGGTTGTTCAGTTATGTATGGTATACATATCGGCCTTAACACCAAATCGCGTAAGATATAACCTTAACTGTGATTACACCGTAACTTCGAGTAAAGCTAAGCTTGTAGCAAGCGTTAACTCGGCTGTAGAACTTCCCATTGTTCTTTCTAAGTAGTTATCTAAACGGCTCACATAGTCAGCGCGCTCTTCAAAGCTATAGCATTCCCAGAGATTTTTGTGCTCAAAATACAAATGAACATTCTCAGGAAGACGAGCCGAATATACGTCAATAGAAGTGGAATACTTTTTGCATTCTTTTTCAAAAGCATAATACACTTCTTCATTCAACTTATCTAAACCAGTAATAGACAATAAACCATGAAAAAAGTAGCTTGATGACTTTTTGGCGTTCTTCATTGCTGTCAAATATTCAATCAAGTCTTCTTGCTTAACATGACCGATATATGAAAGCAAATTATAACCGTCAGTGTCCGCCCATGTATCACGGAATGTTTCGGGTGCACTGGCTACACGGAAACCATTCTCATGAAGGTCAAGTTTTAGTTGTTCATCTTCGGGATAACCTGATTGAAGCAAATATTTAATGCTTCGCATAGCTTCTTGGTCTTCTTCTTTCGTACTGTCTTTAATAACTTTAAACAAAGCTAAAGCTTCAGCGTAAACGTTATCTGACCATTTTTTATCTGAGATAGAAAAACTAAACTTTTCATAAACAGCTTTTTTGACAAATTCCTTTACTGTTACCCCACCTATTATATTTAGACTTTGGTAAAGAGGAGTCATACGATTTGGGTTGTTGAATGTTGCTGGTACTTCATATTTGTAGATATACGATTTCAACAATTCTACATTTTCATATGAATAGTTTAGGTAACTGTAAGTAGAATAATTTTCAGTTACAAGCTCATCTGGGTCCATAGTATTAGCAACATCGATTTCAACTGCTTCCTCAAATAATTTGTTTCGTGTGCTTTCTTTAAGGTTAAAAACATTCGCAAATTGTAAAATCCTAGGAATGAATTTATAACCGTCACTATGAAGACCATTAAATACATAATCTTGTTCTGCAAGATACGCAACAGCATTAAGCACAACATCATCCCAGTATCCTTCTTCCCAGGAAGCAGTATTAAGATAATTGATTAGCATGTAATCTCTTAACAATCCACCAATAAACAATTCAGGGTATTGGGAAAAGACTTCTCTCCCATATTTACGAGTAATGTAAAGAGATTGTGCTTTGAAATTTTCAGGCTGGCCAAGTACCGAACCTCTTTCAAAGTAAGGAAGTACGCGCTCTAAACTATCTAACTCATTTGTTGCCATTGTAAGCATTTTACCTCGTTAATTTTTTGCTGGATACGTTTCTGAATAAGTGTGAGTTTCAATTACTTCCATATATAAGTCTAAAGGAAGTTCCTGTTCGAAAAAGCCGTAATCTTTGGTTGTCATCCCATATTTTTTAACTTTCCTCTTGAAAGCAGCTTTTCCATCTTTGTCATAACCCGGATAAACTTTTAGATATTCAAGCCTTAAAGAAAAAGCGTTAACTATTTCTGGTTCAGTGAAATACTGGTCGTTGTAAAAACCAGGTAAAGGATGCGTTTGCGAAGCCGCAGGGGCTAACATACTGGCAAATATTTCAGGTGCTTCCATTAAGCTACGATAAAACATTGAACGGTAATTTTTTCGCCCCTCTTGAAGAGGAAGCATGTCAAAAAGTTTCCAATAATGGTGATGTTTCATACGAGGGTTCTGCACTAAACCTTTCAATAAAATTGAATTAGGTGCCCTGCGTAAACGACCACCCTCATCATATTCATCTACTCTCTGAGACAAAGCATCCAACACTTCATCAATCATCCAATCTTCATTAAGAAGACGGACACGATAAGACCTCTCCATAGTGCTAGTACCATCAAGCACAGTATAAAAACCTAAGTAAGGTTCATCAGGAAGGACATATCTCTTATCATAAGAAATATGTGAGTTCAAAACTTGTTTACGAGCATCAATAGGCACATCTGTGTTATCTAAAGCACTCCTAATAATGTACTTAGGGAAATTTATTATGTCGTTCGCATTCAAACCTCTTAAATGTTCAGCAAGTAACAATGTTCTTGCTTCACTAAAGCGATAATCTGCATAGAATGTAACCTCAGCAAAACGTTTGGCGTGCGTTTCAAGTAAAGCTGTAAATGTTGCATCTGTAAGGAAAGGGTTATCTAATGGACCCATAGTTTTATAACCCGCAACAAGATTAGCAAGCTTTTCTTGCGCTCTCGCGTTTCGTGCTGCTTTGTTAAATTTATCAGCTTCTTCAATGAGGATATCTGAACTAAATCTTGGGTCATTACGTGGAAGATAATCAGGAATAACCCAAGGGGAACCTTCATACATTGTTGTACCGTCTAAAGGAAAAACAATACTTTCTTCTTTTATGAAACGGAAGTTCTTCTGGTTGTACAAACTAAAATTAGGGTAAGCAACTACATCTTTTAAAGCATCAATTGCTTGCGCTGATAACTGGAAGTTCTCGTAAGCGCGAAACGGAACTTTTTGGTCAGTCTTAGAATAAAAATCAGGCTTATAAACTATGCGTTCCAACCATTTCACAAGATGATAGGACGCTTTCTTTTTAGTAATGTTCATATGCAAATTAGCGGAGCCAAGAAGACCTAAAAAGTTGATAGTTTGATAACTAACAAAATTAGCGAAAAAAGACCCATCATCATCTGGGTGAGTAGCCGCATAATATTCAAGGAACTCTAAACTGTTCTGCTGGTTGATGATTGCAGATAAAGACACACCTTTAGCTTGACGGTAATCTCTTGTTTCGTTAAGAAACCAAGGGTTGTCGTCAACAAAGTCCCTTAAATCAGTAGGGTTAATTTCGTCAGGAATTAGAGGCATATTTTAGAATAATTTATTACGGTTGTAATACAAGCATACACTATACAACTCTAAAAAGCAATACAGCTAACTCATACTTTTGTAATAACCAATTCACCGTTTTCAAGCACTGAATATTTTTCTAAGTCTTCATCACTAAAGCTATAAGTTTCAACAATCTGCTGGAATTCCATGTTTGCTTTTAACGCAAGAACATCAATGGTCCATAAAACAGGAAGAGCACCGAACTCAGCAGCTAAATGAGCGTAACTCTGAATGAATTCCTTGCGTTTCTGGCTGTCATAGTAAGGGAACAATTGTTTGATAGCAGAAAAGACATATGTTGCTTGAAAGTTCTCGTCTTTACTTAAAATCTTTAACCCTTTAGCGGAAGCTCTATAACCATGTAAAGCTACTATTTTTGAAGGGCAATCATCTTTGTTTCCAATAAGACCAAGTAGCTCTGCTTTAAATGGAGCCACCTTTAAACCAGGAACATTTTCTTCCCAATTTTGTAAGAGCAAATATGCGTCTAGGAACTCTTCTTCTGTGCGGATGTTGTTAATAAGTTTACGCATAAACTTTTTAACATGGTCTTCTTTATCTGGATGTTGATAGTTAATTGCTTGTTCGCGGTAGTAATCAACGAAAGCATGATGGTCTATACCGTATTCAAGGCAGACAGAGCGATACTTTTTAATGATACGTTCAGAAGGTTCGCATGACTTCAATGCAGTGTTCAAAGTTAACTTTTTCGCAAGCATAGCTTTTTCAAGTATGTGCCATTTAGCTTCCGGTACAGGGAAGTTCTCTACGTAACCATCTTTATCTAAGATAAAGTTCAACATATGGGAGAACTGCCTGTCTGAAAGTTCAGGGTTCTGTACCATTGTTGGACGATGAGTACGGTAGCTTTCAAACCTTTTACTGTAGGTGTCAGCGATTTTCTTTAATGTACGTGTAGAAAAAATTGTCTCATCAACGCGGCCTAAATATTTATGAACATTTTTCAGGATGATTTTTTCTTTCAACTCATAAGGAATGTTCTGTGCATTAATTAAGCCATCAACAAAGTTTACTTCTTCTCCCTCTGCTACACGATGCGCGAAAGGTAGAAGGATGCTTTCAGGTATTACTGCTATCTCTTTTGTTTTCGCGGTAGAGTAATGTTTTCCATAGAAGCTGTTAGGATCTTTTGTCATGTTGACAGCTATGACTTGCTGAATGGCAAGCTTGTTCCAGTTGTCTACTTCTAATTCTGATAGGACAAACATGTTGTCCTTGTTTAAACGCTCTTGGAGAAAGACATTATTTCCGGAAGCGATATACCTTTTGAATTGGGTAACAAGATATAAGCTTTCTTTTTCGTGCGCGTCAGAGTAAGCGTTGTAACGTTCTTGCGTATCTTCGTAAGTTGCCATATTTATAGTTTGTTTATCGTCAAAGTGGGGTTTGCAGCTTTAGCCACAAACCCCACTTTGTTGTTAATTTTTAGCCGCGTGAACGCTTAGCAATCTCCTTTAGCACATCAACAAGAGGCGCAGTGGAGATAACGGTGCGGTAGGAATACGAATTCTTGGAGTAGACATATGCTCCGTTCTTACCTACGTGAAGGAAAGTCTGACCGTAGTCGTCGTCTTCATCGAAATCATCTTCCAAAGGGAAACTCGAAACGTAGAACTCGTAACGAGGCTTCCATGCACGAGCGGCACGCTGGATGCGAGTGATAACGTCTGCAAGCTTAACGATTTCCTCGTCGGAGATTTCCTCGTCTAGACGAACAATGAAGGTGTTGAGCGAGAAGGAATAGTCCTTGTCAGTATCATGTCCAACATGTCCGTACCGACCAAGGAAACGTGCAACACCTTCTGACTTTAGAGTTGCATCAATGAAAGGCGAGATTGTATCAACGTCACCAATACCGTTGTTCCAGTTAGCAATTCCAAGCTCACGGAAGTCATCACGGTCGAAAAGGTCAAACTTGGAAATGTTCTCGGTCCACCAAGCGGCCTTAACACGCTCACGAGCAGCAAAGATTTCGGTGGCGCGAGCGTTAAGGGCTGCACGCTTCTCGTTAATAGCGTCAAGCTCAGCCTGAACCTCTACGAACTCAGGGGCCAGTTCAAAAGACGGCGACTTACTCATTTGGTACCTCATTAGAATGGTGTTGCGGAAATGTTTACATTTTCATAATACTCCATGTTCGTCAGCAATGTCAACCTAATTGGTAGAAAAATTGTTGCCACAAATGTCTGATGGTTGTGTTATGATTGAGGTAACAGCTAATCTACGAAAAGGAAGGAGCCAATCATGGCTAACAAAGTTGTTGTTTTTATGGACTTTGATGGGGTCATTAATTGGCATGGCACTTCCCGTAGTCAGGTCAAGAAGTATGCTGATGCTTTCGGTTACTGGCGTCGTCACTCTGTCCCTCTTGACAGTGGTGTAGCTGGTGGGTGGGGCACGCATAGCACCACTTGGCAGGATATCTCATGGTCTGCTGAGCTTGTCAAAAAGCTCATGGACCTTAAAGACGACACAGGTTATGTGTGGCGTTGGCTCAGCACTTGGGTTAATGAGACTGAGAAACTTGACCGTATCCTTGGCATCAAGTCAGATGGTTGGGTTAATTGGAACCCTTATCCGGTTCCTTCGGTTGCTGATATCTCTGCTTACCGTTGTGCTCGCAAACTTGATGTTGTTCTTGATTTTGCTAAGAACAACCCGGATACACCTTTTGTTTGGGTTGACGACGAGGCTGTAGACTTGTGGACAGATGACCACGCGGCTTCTATGACTGCCCCTCATTTGGTTGTTAAGCCTTGGGAGAAGTTCGGTTTGGTGAAGCATGACCTAGCGAAAATCTCTGACTTCGTTAAAATGCACTCTGTATAAACAAGTATTGCCCCTAATTTTAAGTTAGGGGCAATACTTGTTTGGCTCAGGGAAAAGACATATAAGTTATGGCCTTACCAGAATTAAGTGGTAAGGCCATAACTTATATTTTGCTTGTATAGACTTTCGTTCTTCGCAAGATGGGAATTCCATCATAGAAGTTGAAACTTCTTAGCTCTAGCACAATAGGTTCTTCCTGCTTGCCACTAGTTAAGCTCAACGTGTATCCATTGTAGCCAATTCTTAGTTCAATCCTTTTGTAGCAACCTAATTTTGTAATCTGGTCGTGCTGGATGTCTACATTATTTCCATAAAAATCAGCTAAAGCGGAATGCGCAAACTTATCTAACTTTTTGACATACTTTTTAGGTACATTAGCTAGGTAATCTTCATATTCTTTCTGCGCTTTTTCCTTATCTCTTTCATTAGCTAAACTATTTGCAACGATAAGATGAATAAAAGCTCCTGCCAAAGCGACATAAAAGACGATTTTAAAAACTTCACTAAGGTTGAGCACAATACCCAAAAAGAAAGATACAACTAGCACTATTGCATGAATAGCGAGTAGCGCTTTTTCTAAACGGCTCATATTTTCCTAAGTTTTATTAGTTGGAAGTTCGTGCGCGGAATTCGTCCTGAGTAACGAAGATAGTTTTACGGTACGCACGTAGCTCTTCAATACTTTCCATAATGTCATCACGAGCATCATGTGTTTTCTTTTTCTCAAACTCAAAACCATACCATGCACGCGCAACCCCCGCGAAAGAAGTTACATCAAGGCTACGGTAGTGGATGTGGCTGTAAAGGTTAGGAAGAAAGACGCTAGTGAAATCGCGGTCAAGCTTAATACTGTTACCGCCGAACCAGGCAGAACTTGGCTCAGGCTGGAACCTGCGGATGTATTCTGTAACTTCCTGGTCAATTACATCAAGAGTTTTACCATCAGTAGTAAGACGGTCCCAAAGGCCAGTTTCACTATGCATGTTTTTAACAAAATCATTGGCCTGAGCATAAGCAGCTTCTGCGCCAGCCTTGTCATACTTAACAACAGCTTCATAGCCTTCGTCATCAAGTAGATTTAGGTCGTTGTCTGTAACGAAACACGCAATTTGAAGTAACGTGTCATCAGAAGTAAAAGGTGACAACCCTGTTGTCTCAACATCAATCCATACAATTTTATCCATACTAAAAAGTATATCATGTGCTGACGACATTATACAGAAAGCCCCATGCTTAGTAATCATGGGGGCTTTCTGTATAAATTAACCTACATAGTTGCTTGGGTTGTTGACAGCAATTGATTCCTCGAAAAGACGCTTGCGTTCTGCGAACTCTGTTTCTACTTCGTTCATTGCAGCAAAGGTAAGTTCATCACGCTTGGTCTTATAATCAAGATAAGTAATTGAGTTAAGCTTCATAAGCTCATCATGCCCCTGAGGAAGACCAGCAAGTTCTGCTTTCTCAGCAAAAATTTCACGGTAACGGTTACGGAAATCCTGCTCTAGGTTATATGCGCGGGCAATAACGAGAAGGGAGTCTGAAAGGTTACATTCAGAACTGTTACGTGCCCATTCTTCTAGGACAGTCTCTGAGCCACCAGTAATCTGGCTGTGAGCTTCCCATGCGGGTGTACCTTCTAGCTCAGAAGGTAGCTGATTAATGTCCTCAGCGCCGGTAGGAATAATTACGTTCCAGCCGTCCCAAGCTAGCTCGGCGTAAGCATGGTCAGCAAAACGCTTAGCAAACGCTTGTGCTTCATCAAAGTTCATTGTGGGGTTGTTATCAGACATAGTTATCCTTAATTGTTATATACCCCTATACTAGCATCATCTTAGACCAATGGCAATAGGTGGTTGATACATGTGGTAGTATATTAAGTATGTCCCGCCTCATTGATCATTTCGGTATTGCCCCTCCTGGTGTTTCAGGGGCGTACTGTCGTTCTTGTAATCATTATTTGACGTTCCCTGAGTTAGTTGAGCTAACACGTAAAGACAATACATGCACTGTCTGTAATGCCACTATTCATGTAGACCAGATTGGTGTTTCTTTTCAATACGAAACAGTGAAACTTGCAGAAAATTCTGATGCGGTTTTTGAACAGACATGGTTTCATGCAACCCAAAAAGAAACATGGGCTTCTACTGTTTTAGATGACGGTGTTGTAGCTCATGTTGGCAGCAGAAGGTCCGCTATTCAGCGTGCTATTGACCTTTCAAGACGTTTAAACCGTGTAGATAAAGACTGGGTTGTTCATGAAATTAAAGTGCCTCAGACAGCTTCTGTTAGCTGGGGTGTTGAATACGATATTGACGATGATGCTGTTAAAACAGTGGAAGAGTTAGAAGATAATCACAGTTCAGACATAGTTCGCTACCTTAACATGTATGAGGATTGTGGAAGCATCAGTTTGATTACTAATCCTAATATCATTCGTATTGTTAATAGTGAGTTCATCAGTGCAGACGCTTTGATGGATGAATACTTGAAAGAAATCTAACGGTATTGGGGAAAGACAACTGTGGCCTCACCAGAATTAACTGGTGAGGCCACAGTTGTCTATTTTAGCTGAAAATACTTACAAGTCGCTGCTTTAGAGAAACCTTAACATTATTACGGTTTTCAAATTTCTCTTTCTGCTTTGCTTCACGGAGCTTGGCATCCTTTGAAGCTTTGTTACGACGAGCGCGAGCGCTACGAAGAGCATCAACGTAGTTTCCGTAATCTTTAAGAAAACGGTCGTAATCAGAACCCATTTCGTTGAGAACAGCATCAAGCTGAGCGCCAGTAAAGCCATACTTTGTGGCGTCCTCTAGAGGGGCATCATAAACGTCGGTAAAACGCTTTTCAGCTTCAATGTCTTTGACATAGTGAGAGTAGTATTTGTCACGAAAATGTTTTAGCTCAGTGCTAAAGAACCTTTCAATTTCCATGTGACGGTAATGAACAACACTGATTACGAGTTCGTCAACGCTACTAAGTGAACCACCTGCGCCATATTTGAGTTCATCGCTAACATGAGGGTTCATGAGACTGGGATAGGCAACGCTCTTATACCAGTGGTCATCGCCCATTGAGTAGTTGACATCAAAGTTCTCAACAATGTAGGCAATGATTTCGGCCCTAATCTCAGTGGCCGCATCAACCATGCTGTCAAACATTTGACCAAGTGTGTCTTCGGTCACAACGATTGTGCGCTCAAAGAACTGCTGTTCGTCCTTGTAATCGTGTGAGCCAGTGACAGCTACCTTTGCGCTATATGACATTGATACTCCAAATAAGTTGATAAACGTACTATACAGTTTAATCATACACTGTTAGGGCAAGAAAGCAAGTTTTTCTTTTAGTTGCAGTTTCTCAACAGTCATGTATACTGATAATATCATCTTGTAAACATACCTTTAGGATTTAATTATGACTATTCACATTAATGAGCCTTTCGTTAACGGTACCGAACTGTGGCTTGCTGCGCGCGATAATGAAGACACGCAGACCGTTGATTTCTCTGTTGATGTGCCTCTGTGGTCTTTGATTGAAGGCGACGTTGAAACCCTCAATGATACTGTTGAGAGCATGGCGATTGCAGGTGAAGGATACCTTGAGGACATTAGTTACGCTGTGGTTCCTTTTACGTCAACTCAGTATGTTCGTGTTCACGTCACTGCGGTTGTTGTCATCACGGAGTAACTAGACAAAATAGATAATTAGCCTCCTACTGGGTAAAGTCCTGGTAGGAGGCTAGTTGTTTTTAGGAAAAGACCCCAATGTACAGAACCTGAGTGTAAGGTGTGAGTTAAACCAATTAACCCAAACGTTTTTGACGAATGAACCGAATATATATGTGAGGACAAAAAATCAAACTTATTAACATGGAGGAAAAATGTTAAATAGAAATAAAAGCATTATCGGTTTACTAGGAGCAGGAATGCTTACACTAAGCTTAGCTGCATGTTCAACCCCAGCAGCAGATACAAACACTGGGACTACTTCTTCCCCATCATCTTCTTCATCTGCAAGCTCAGATGTAACCCCAACACCAGTAGCTTCAATTAGCTCTCTAACCGGTGTTGACACTAAGGTTACTGTTGATGCTGGCTTCTTAGACGCATTAACTTCATTGGGTGTAGCACCTGGTACTGTAGGATCAGCCACATTAACTGACGGCGTTCTTGCATTCCCAATTACAGGTGGTAACGTAGATTACTACGACCCAGCAGAAGACTACCGTCCATACGTTCAAGGTTCAATTGAACACACCGGTTCCGGTTTATCCTTAACCGCTGGTGACAAAGTTGTTGAATTGACAGACTTCCGTATTGACCCAGGAACATCACAACTATTTGGAACAGTAACCGTTGACGGTGCTGTTGCAGCAGAAGATGCCTTCCTATTCAACTTAGACGGTACAACACTACAACCATTACAAGACAATGGTGATGGTACAGCTACTCTTCAAGGAACTAGAGTATTAATCTCAGAAGACGCAGCACCATTGCTTAACGACACATTTGGTATCACAGATATCCAACCAGATATGCTTGTAGGTATCGCTTCAATTACTGTTAACACAGGCGCATAAGCTTTACTTTAAATAACCGAACCGCCCAATACCTTGCACTCTTAGGTATTGGGCGGTTCCTTGTGTTACACCAATATGCACCAAATGTCCGATATTGGTTACGGCCAATGTTGAAAGGACCACGATGGATAAAGACACTATTGTTCCTCATTGTGGATACCCCAACCCTAAAATCGCGTTTTATAAGCCTTGGGATGCTACAAATTTAGGGTTCTCTCTCCCACATTTTTTGAAACACATTGCTATAGCAACAAAACAGTTCTTGACAATGAACCAAGTTTTTATGTTTATACTAAGCGTATTCGTTGTTATTGTAGGAATGTTTACTTACTGGGGTCCAGTGACAACAACGCAGTATTTGTTTTCAGTCGCTTTAGTTATTTCTTTACTTCTTGGTTTTATCATTCGTATGGCGAAAAAAGATTTACGTAAAGAAAGTTTACAAGTCTGGTTTCGTGATGCTTATGGCCTCATGGTACCTTACGATGAAATAACTATTACACTTATACATTTTGATAATGGCGAAAAAAGCTATGAAATGTCAAACGGTGGTAGTCTAGTTCGTATTAGTAACGGTTTAGTTTATGAACCGCCTTTACAAGGTAGTTATAGCCCTAAGCCGATAGAAAACCCAGCTTAATTTGTAACAGTTTGGAGGAACGATGATAGGTTTACCTCCTGTTGTCTTCTTTAAAGGAATATCAGAAAATTGGATTGTATCGTCCACTAACTTCGCCACATTAACTTTAATGAAAGTTAGCGAAAGCCAAAAAATAGATACATCACTAATTTGTTCGTCTTTTCAAAGACACCCTGACACCACAGTAGATAATATTGTGCAGGAGGTGCGTGAACAAGTGATGCGCACAAACTCAAACTTCATACCTCTTCTTAACGAAGGTGAAGGACGCATTATTGGTGGCCGTGAATTTGTTATCCTTGGTGGTATTCTCGACTTACCAGATATAGGAACAGTAATCCAAACAGCATACCTTCATTTAGATTTCTCACCTACAGAGCTAAACGTTATTGAAATCTTTTCAACTATGCTATTTGAAAATGCTTTAGATGATGAACCTGAGGTTCACGAAATGTTAGACAGAGTAATTATTGCTAACCCAATAATTTGAAAACCGCCTCACAAGGTTGTAATTCACTCATGAGGCGGTTTCTCTATTAATAACGATAACATAGATACGTTAGTTTTTAAACCAAAAAGACACCCCCACTAAGGGTGTCTTTTTGGTTTATGGGATTACATCTGGGACAATTTCTTTCCAGTCAGCCCAGTTGAAAATTCTTTTGTTCTCAACAAGGTTTTGGTTATAAGGCTGGTCGTAAACAACCTGTTCCCATTCGGGTTTAATTAAACCTGTGATGTTCTGTTTATCATCAATAAGGTAATCGCCACGGATAAGCGTTTTGTCTTTAGTAATGATTGCTCTGTTACCCCACCAGTCACCATGATGTTCACGTAAAGACGATATTTTGTCTGAGGCGCAGCTTTCATTTGTGTAGATAGGTGAAGTACAAATGAAAGCGTTAACGCCTAGCTCACGCATTTCTTTAAGAGCTTCAATGGCACCTGGTAATGGTTCAAGGTTTCGGTAGAAACCTGCTGTATGGAAAATTTCCATGACCATTTCTTGTGTTAAACCAGGGATAGTGGTGAGAAGATTAAAGTTGTCTCTTTTGGATAGTGGAGGCACAACGATGTTATATTTTTCTTCCACAACTTTATGGACGCTTCCCCCAAAATCAACAAGTGTGTCATCTTGGTCAATAAGAAGAATTTTAGTCAATGCGTTTCCTTACTTTAATAGTTTTTAATGAATGAGTTATCGGTTGTTAACCATAAAAACATTGCCCCACCAGTTAATTCTGGTGAGGCAATGTTAAAGGACATATCTTGTTTACCTGCGGAACATAGCAAGTAGACGAAGAATTTCAATGTAAAGCCATACGAAGGCAGTGGTGATACCGAAAGCACCAACCCATTCCATGCGTTTTGGAGCTTGGTTGCGTACGCCGTTCTCAATGAACTCATAAGAAATTACAATGGTGTATGAGGCAAGTAACGCACCTAGAATACCAATAATAATACCGAAAATGCCGAGGTCAGAACGAATACCAAAGGCACCATCTGTAAGTCCTGTGGCTGAAAGAACAAAGTTTAGAAGACTGAACAGAACATAACCTGCGAAAGCAACACCGAAAATTTTATTTAGACGAGGCGTTGTGCGGAAGACTTTGGTATGCGATAAGAACATCACTACAATGAAAACTGATGTTGTTGCAAGTAAAGCCTGAACAACAATACCAGGATACTGTAACTCTAAGCTTAACGACATAAGAGCAACAAAGACACCTTGTAGCCCTGCGTAAGTTAATAGAACTACTGGGTTAGTAATGCGCTTGAAGCCAATAACAAGCGCTAGAACAATTGTCGCCCCAATTAGTCCATAGAAAAGACCTTGTGTAAGGAAAGGTAGTAGAACAAAAATTCCTATACCTGCACCGACGAGAACTGTTACAAAGGACATAATTGTCTTGACGACAGTTCCTTCATAAGTCATTACCTCTGTGCCAGCATTGAAGCTAGGACGGTAGTCCTTTTGGAACGCTTCATTGTTTGTAAAGACGGGTGATGCCATATTTTATCTTTCTCCCAAAAGTTTCGTATATGTATTATACCAGTTTTTTGATTAAGCTACACGATGCTCAGGGATGACAGTCTTAAGGTCACTGCCGGAACCTTCAACAACTTGCTCAGTTTCTGAATTAGCACTCCATCCACCGAGCTTGTGAGGCATAGCCTCTAGGTATTTAATTCGGATAGTGCGCAAACCTGCGGGGTTCTTGGTGTGCAGACGATACGTGATGCGAACACTCTTTCCGCCGACCTGCTTCTCTACAACTTTTTCTGCTACAACTGGATTTGCCATTGGTGATGCTCCTTTAAATAGTATACTTTAAGCTTATACTATAAGTAACACAAAAGCAAGTTGTATATATTCCTTTTACGCATATAATCTGGTATGATAAGCAGATGACAAATAGACATAATGAGGTACTTAACCGTAACGGTCAATCAGTATCTTTACCTTCAATTCAAAAGAATTATGGGGTTAGTTCAGATCCGGTGAAAAAGGCAGCAGTCCTTAACTCTATTGTTGCTGTGTTCGTTACTGTTGGAATTATTGCTTTAAACTTACCTTACCTAATTGTTGCACTTCTTATTCCTGTAGCAGCAATGGTTTATGTATATTTCGCACAAGATTACCGTATTAACTCTTATCGTGACAAATATTTCCTTACCGTTTTAAGCCCTTGGTTCAAAGATAACTTTGGTTACCAATTGCATACGTTTGACATTAAACGTTTCATGGATGGTATTGCAATTATTGCTACTAACAACCTTGATAAAGACGAAGAGGTTCATATTTTTGCTCGCTATGACACCGAAAAAGACGAAATTTATGTCTCTAACGCTGTTGGGCAAGAAGGTCTAAACGAGCTTACTGACTATGCTGGTGTACGTTACAGTTCCCCACGAGTTTCACCTTTCGTAAGAAGCAAAGGTAAAGAAGGTTACATAGATGAAGCTGGTTACTTCAAGAGTGTAGACACTGGAACTGATGCCGGGTTCTTCATTGTTGCTTATTCTGCAACCTCTGATGGTAATTCAAGCTCAGACGGTGGAAGTAGCGACAGTGATAGTGGTGGAGGCGACGGCGGGGGTGGTGGCGGTGATTAACCAATACGACATCAGATGGTATTCCACTGACATACAATACCTTATGCTCATGTTAAGAAGAGCGAATTTCGGTAATGAAAGCATTCAACTAAAGACAAACGTAGTTGTCGTTGAAAAAACTCGTTATTTTAAACCATCAGCAGAAGACGCTAAGTACAATTTAACGTTCCCTTATGAAGCCCGCAACATTGTTCGTCCAAAAGAAAAGCCTTTAGAGGCTGATGAGTTACTTTATATCTTCAACCTACTTATAAAGACAGAAGCTAGCATTCGTCAACAAATTATGTTGAAAAAGAAAAAGAAGAACTCTGTTAAGTTAACATCCATTAAAGAAGAGCTAGTTCAAGAACTTCTTGTTTTGGGTAGTACGAAGTTTTTAAGGGATGCTCTGTATGTGATTAGACAAGAAGTGTTAGAGGCTAAAAAGCTTGAAAACTTCATTCCAGATATGGATGAAACTGTGTATTTGGATAATATTGTAAAATCAGTGCGCCCTTTGGATCGTTCTTTGGTTCCTGACCCTGTTAATCATGTTAGAACTTGTTCTTGTGATTGCTGGAAAGATACTGTTTTAAATCCTTAAAAAGGTTTCATGGTATTATCATAATATGAAAAACAACGCACCGGGAAAAGACATAGATAACAGTCTCAATTTACCTGCGAAAGCTTATTGGGATAAGTTAGCAGCTAGTCCTGACTTCAAATTTACCTTTGATCATGAACGCCCTATTCCACTTTTTGATGTATTCATTGAAGACCTTAAAAAGGTAAACACTAAAGTTTACGGCAAGAAAAGAAAATTTAGCGAGTTCAAAGGTTATCTTATTGGTAGCAGTTCTGTTTCCACAGGTGGAATTGGTTTAGGGATTTTAGGGTTAGCACTCTTTCCTGTAGCACCAATGGTTACTTTTGGTTTGATTCCTTTGGGACTAATGGGTTTGGTTGCTGGCGTTCCTTTGTTATTTTATGATAAAGGAGTAACTTCAACTTATGCGTGGAAAATGTTGCGACCTAAGTACGCAGAGGCTGTCAAAGAATGGCTTCTTACAAACAACCTTAAAGATTTAGCAGAACACCCTGATTTTGATACTTTACTTTCAACATGCAAAGGAACATTCAAAATCACTAAAGATGTTTCATATGAAGTAACAAATGACAAAAAATTTATCTATATTGAAAAAGTCATTCGTGAAGATATCGAAGTACCTGCAAATCTTGAAGAACCAACAACATTCTTCGCTTTACCTAGCGCTGAAAGTGTTAAGAAGAAAGCTTTAACGGCTGATATAACTGCTTTACTTGATGAAGATGCTACTCAGGAAGAGCTAGATACATCCGCTCTTGCTCATTCTATTCTTGAAGCAGACGAAGAGGCAGAAGAGTTAGAAGTACCTAAAGCATAAATAAGTTAACCCCCACCAGAATTAACTGGTGGGGGTTAACTTATAGGGAGGAAGTTGGACTTACTCTTCCTCATCACCGCCGAAGAGGCTGTCCCAGCAGTCGCTGTGAGTACCGGAGATAAGAAGCTCACGGTCATCAATGCTAAGCTCAGGAAAAACATCCTGAATGTAAGCCTGACGCCCCAACCATGCGTTAAGGCTTGTCTCATCAAGGTGAATAACTGAGGACTGGTTGCAAACCATGCAAGCAGGAGTAGTGAATGCAACGAGATTGCTTTCAGCGGAAACAGCCATTATTTTCTCCAAGTTAGTTTAGGTGGACTTGCTATAAATCAAGTGTATCTGATTGCAAGCATAGTTGCAACCTAAATTACAACTTAATCTTCAAAAGTAGCGCGAAGGTCAGCTAGCTGGTATGCCTTCTCAAAACCTGAAATTTCAGGGTTCTGTTCAATGACTGCGCGTTCACGTTGGTATAGTTCAGCAACAGTAATTTTCTGCTCTGAGGCTTCAACTCGTTTGGCTTCTAGACTTGATTGTGACATTTGTCCTTCTTTCAGGTTTTTTGTAGTTATTACTCTATACTAGAGTACATTGATATTTTTTACAACCCTAACCCGATAACTTTTATATAATAACGTCAAGGAAATTATGAGTTTACCCATTAAAGCTGAAATACGTGGTTTTGATTTACCTGCATTGATAAATGATGCAAAGCAAGTTAATGTCTTCGATCATGAGTTTCCTGAAACTGAGTTAACTATCAAAACTAAACAAGTTTCTGCGGCAACCTTATCTGAGTTCATTCGCCGTTATCCTATGGCTGCTCCTGCTCTTGTTAATGCAAAAAAGAAGACAGTAACAATTCGCCTCAACAACGAAGGCATCTTTATTGATGTGTTATTCGCTTTATTAGATGCAGAGCTAGACCTTTTGGGTAAAGACATTTCTAATAAAAAGTACGATGATACTCGTAGCTCTATAATTCGTGAATTCCGTCGTCAAGTTCCTTTTACTTCTATGACATATGGTTTCCTAGAAGATGAACTAACACGTGAAAAAATTATGATTGATACAAGTACCGAAGAATTTAAGCAAAATGTTGAAGACATTGTTGCCAAAGTTAAGGCCAAACGTAAAACTAATGGCACTCCTAAAAGAACAGGTCTAATTTAATGGCATCCCAACAGCGTAAAGAAACCATTGAATACGCGGTACTTGTTATCAGCGGAGACAAGAAAAACATTGTTCCTAAAAATTCCAAAGATGAAGCGTTAGATGCTGTAGCTACTTACAATATGGAGACACCTTTATTTGGAGATAGTGTTGAAGCTCATCTTATTGCAAGAACCAAAACTGTCACTGTTGATTTTGGTAATTGGGGTAAAATAAAGCCTCGCTCATAATATACAAGCGAGGCTTTATTTTACCACTCAGATTTTACCCATTCAGGCTCTTTGACGCCCTCAGGGATTTGGACACCTTTCCAGTTACATGCAAGGTATCTAGCTGTACTGTCTGCTTTCTGGAAACAAGGAATTTTTACACCGTCAGCTTTAATCCACTCTAGCTCTAGCTGTTCTGAATTCTCATCAGTCTTAGTGAGAGAAGGCGCAAGAGTTTCAAAATTACATTCTAGGTTAGCACCTGTTTCAAAGCACATAACGTCACCTAATGATGTTCCATACCATTTAATGTTAGTATCATCGCTCCCGGCTCCACAAGCAGTGAGCGACAGTGTTGCCGCTACAACTAGACCAATAACTAGGCCAATTTTACGCATTAGGTTTTCTCTCTACTTAACCAATAATAATACTCTTAGTTTAGCCTACTAAAAGACGTATGTCAACACACATAAAAATAACCTTTAGGTTTTACCCTAAAGGTTACCGCTCTCCGTTGCGAATAGCATTTTCTTTAATTGCTTTCCTAGTCCTTTGACGATTAGGACGGTTATCATGTGTTCCAGCTTTGTTACCAAAAGCTATATCACGTAAACCTTTAGCTAACTCAGGATTAGCTACACGGTAAGATGAGCCGTTATTTTTCTTTTTCTTAGCCATAGCTTTCCTTTCTTAACTATTATGCTTATATTATATCGGTATAAAAGTTTATCATAAATAACTAAAGAAGCCACCAACATTGTATATGTTGGTGGCTTCTTTATGCTTGTTTAAAGAAAAGATAGAACTACACGGTAAATTACCCATACTGCAAGCGCAGAAAGAGCAACAATGTGAAGAGCTAATGGCTTTAGAACCTTTTCAAGCTTTCTCGCTTTTGCGTGCCATTTCTGGAAAAGCTCTTCGCTCTTAGGGAACGTTAGACCATCACGCTTTGTAACAGGTTTAGTGAGCTTGATATATACAAGAGCACCAAAGAAGACAAGCTCTAAGAACAAGGCTATTGATAGCAGGGAATAGTCGATAAAAGACAAGTTTTTTCTCTCGGTAGAAGTTAATGAACTTTGTTAGCTACAGCTTACCTGTTTTTTAAAGGTAATGCAACCTAAAATGACGAATGGAGCAAACATTTCTGTCTACTCCATTCGTCATTTGTTCTTCAGTGCTTAGGCGACAAGCCAATCCGCTACAAGAGGGATTTGACGGTCAAAGGTCCACTCAGCCTCAGGGTGGAACTGAACAGCCTTGATTGTACCGTCCTCGCTTTCAAGGGCCTCTACAACACCGTCAGTGCTGTAAGCAGTACCGACAAGGCCGTAACCGAAGTCCTTAACGGACTGGTGGTGAGAGCAACGCACGTCACCCATCTGAGAAAGCATAGGGTCGTCAGTCTCAATCGCAGTTACAGCGAAGCGGTCACGAAGCTGCGTGTAGCTCTTGTTCTTGTGGCCGTCAAAGTCCTGAATAAGGCTACCACCAAGGGCAACGTTAATGACCTGTAGACCACGGCAGATACCGAAGACACGCTTGCCCTGTAGTGAAGCGTAACGGACAGCTTCCATCTGAATGTAGTCACCCTTTGCAGTGTGAAGACCACCGTTAGGGTAAACCCAAGGGCCGTCGTAGAATGCAGGGTGAACGTCCTCACCACCGGGAAGAAGAACAGCGTCAACCTCATCCACAATCTTGTGGATTTCGTTGATTTCCAGGTTGGAGGCAACCTTAACGATGGGGGTTACCCCAAGCTTCTCAAAATAGGTGCCAAGCGGACCCATGATGTATTCCTTAGCATACGCGTTGAACGATGCCGAACGGCCAGAGACGCTCGATGCGTCAAGGATAAGAACCTTCTTAGTCATTATCTTTTCCTTCTTCTCTCAGTGGTTTTTCTCTCTAAGTACAGTCTTACAGAGTTTCTATGATTATGCAACTGCAAATAGATTTTTCTTACAAAATCTTGGTTATTAACCTAGTATAGCAACTTATACACAGGTTGTCAACAGGTTATGCACAGTTTATTTGGCTATTTATACCTACCAAGTTGTAGGATGCCAGGAATAGTATCCGTCATTACCGTACTTAGTGAAACCATTTTTCACATAAAACTTGATAACATCATCAGAAGAAACATTCTCAATCTTCTCTGGGAACAAAATTACAGGAAGCTGAACCAGCAAAGCTAGCGCTTGAATTTGGTTAAGAGCTTTAGTGCCATGCCCTTGCTTTTGCTCCTGAACAGGAACACTAATAAGTCTTACGTGAATGTGCTTGTATTTCTGTGAAACAAAAGCGTCAACTACAGTGGATGATTTATTCAAAGCTTTCATGCGTATAAGGGAAAAGACATACTTGAAAACTAGTGCCTTAAACGCGATAAGTGAGAACATGCTTGTTAGTGTATCAGATGTGTTCTTGAAAATCTACTCTATTTATGCTAGCATGAAGATATGCGTACTTTATCTAAAAAGTTACTTATCTTACCCGTAATTGCTGGTCTAGCATTAGGCTTAGCAGCTTGTTCTAGCGAAATAAGCACAGCAGAAGATGGCACTGTTTCTGCTGCACATGCAGAGGACAATACAGCAACTAAAGATGTGAATGAGGCAGTGCAGCCTATTACATTTTCTTTCCCTGATGATAGTACCGTAAACTGCCTTTTCAGTAGTTCGAGGAGAGCGTTAGGTCTTTCCTGTGATTGGGACAGTGCTGGTCCCGCTGGAAATACAGTTGAAAAATATCTAATTTTTGATGACATGGATGCCGAATTCACCACTAGCGTTGAAGAAATCAATGGTCAAGAAGTCCGATGCATCAACTATACTGCTGCTAACTACCGTGGAGATTTAGTCTGTGACTTATAAGACATATGGTATTTATTCTCAATTCCTCATTAAACCCCTTGATGTGCGCTTAAATTGCCATACCAAAAATAGGGATGCTATTGTTGCGGCTGATTTGCTAGTAACTAAACGCTATCTTTCCACTGCCGCTTCAACCGTAGTTTTCATGACTATGTTTTTTAAAACCTTGTATGAAATGGAAGAAGACAGCTTCCTTAAAGCGGATGATCGTCTGGTTTCTGCTTTATTGCATGCAACTGTCTCTTACGGAAGAGTTTATGCAACTGACAAATTAGTCATTCCTGAGCATGAACTGTGTGTAGAAGAAATTGTTCAACTATTTCGCACATCTTTGTCTTCCAAGGACGATATTTACTTATCAATGGCATCATTGCCTCGTCATGATAGTAAACAGGTTGTTAAATATGCTGTGCGTATGGAAACAATGGAATATTTTGATGACGAAGATTTGATGGAATACGACGATAGCGATATTGATTCACAGAATAGGAGGATCACAAATGAGTAATATTTTAGTTACTTTTGAATACAATGCAAGCACTTGGAGCTTTGCGGACGCTGAGGAACATGCAACTGTCGTTGCTCGTGACCTCGGTGGAGAAATTGACGAAACAATTTCAGATGACGACGAAGTGCACCAAATCATTGTTCTTGTAGAAGACAGTACAGTTGTTGATGTTCGTGAAGGACTATACGAACTTTCCGCAGCACAAGATGACGTAACTTACAAAGTTGAAGCAGAAGATTAATTTACCTCAGATAGCCACTAATCTTTCCGATAAGATAGACATGGTTTACAAATTTGAAGTTGAAGTACCCCTTACACAAAGCAGCATTGAGAACATGACTGGTGCTCTTATTGATGATAAGGATTATGAGCTTCTAGGCGAGAGCTTACAGGAAGTTTCAATCAGTAAAACTCTTTATGTTGTTGAAGAAGAAGCGTTAGCTTTGTTGGTTAAAGAGGGTTTGACTGGTGATTTAGCGGATATTCGCTATGAAGAGGTATTTGCTTTGGAAGCCTACCTGTCAAATACCCACGGTAGCGTCCCAGTGTCCCTTCTAAAGCCTTTGACTAGCTTAATCGAGGAAATACCTACACTACTCTTAGCAGCCTCGTTAGAAGGCAGTTTACTGCGTTTTAGTCAATTTCAACCCGAAGAAAATTAGTTTCAAATAAGAGTTGCATCTAGCCAAGCTTTACCCCTATACTCGTAATAACGAGGCAAGCACCCTGCTAAGCCTCTTACGTAAAGGAAAAGCTAATGAAGGTTCTCGGACTGGTCGCAGTGATGACTTCCCTTGGTTTCAGCGCGGTTACCCCCGTTGCAGAGATTGAGACTAACGTCACCATCGTTTCCGTTTCAGGCTCTGCGGGTATCCTCGCGGACGCGTAACCTTCGTTAGAAAGGAAAGGGCCTCACCAGAATTAACTGGTGAGGCCCTTTCCTTATGCCGTGTAAAAAGACATAGATTATGTTTTAGTTATCGTTGAAAGTGACAGCTAGTTCATCAAGACGAGACTGAACAGCAATCAAGTGACGGTTAAAGCGGTAGAAACCATCTTCACTAATCCTGTCCTGAATAGCTTTAGCTTGTTCGCGGAAAACAGAAATGAGTGGAGTGTACTTTTTAACCAAATGAATAGTCATGCTTTTATTAGCGGACGTGTAGTGAAGGCTACCTGCGTTATCGTAAAAGTCAGCAAACTTCACAAGGAAAACAGGGAAGTCGTTAGTGATAGCCTCTTCAACATGCTGAGCGTAAATAGCACGTTTTTCATCTTTGGTCAATGAAGCAGCATCAGGGTTAATAGGGTTAGAGACAGCTAAAACAATACGGCCAACTTCCGCCCCAAAACGACCTGAAAGGAATGAGATAGCTCGCATACGAACATCTTCTTCACTTAGACCCGTTGCGTCTTGACCAGCTAAATCTTCAACAATTTCATTAGGGTGGTCCTCTACAGTGTCATGGAGGACAGCGGCAATAAGGATATCAACATCAACAATGTGATAGTAACGAAGAAGACGCAAAGTGTTACGAAGAGGATGCGTGATATAAGTATCACGAGGCAATCCACCACGGTTAGCGCGAGTGTCATCACGATGTAGGTATGATGCGATTGAAATGGACTCGCTTAAATCATCCAAACGAGCAACATTACGTTCACGAGCTAGCTCCATGATAGCAGCAGCTAGTAACGAGCCGTCCATCTTTTTTAGTGGAAGGGAACTGATTTTCTCATATAGTGTCTTCATATTTCATCATAACACACTTTTTATATAAAATCTACCTGCGTCGTACTTTACGTAAAGACTTAACAATACCAACAACAGCAAGAATAAGACCTAAACCAAACAGACCGGCAGAAACAAAGAACCAAATTTGCGCTTGGTCGCCAGTTCCATCAACAAGAACATCAGGGCTACCATCAGAATAGAAAACATCTAACTTGTAAGGTCCACCCTCTTCCTTATAAGGAATTTCAGTTGTAGCAAACGATGGAGCAGCAGCTTCGTATGTGGCATCACCAATCTCATACTCAACAGTTGGATAAATTTCATATCCGTTCTTTGTCTCTTCAAAAGCGTAGCTCTTAACTATTGAAGAGACAGATGTGGCATTCGTAGCTGTGTCTTTAATTTGTAAACCATAGCCGCCAATTGCTGCACCACCTATAAGAGTGATGAGAGTAACGATTGCTAATGTGATTGTGCTCCAAAGTCGCATTATTTTCCTTCTTTAAAAAATTGTTGTATTTGTTGAATGTCAGTAGGAGTAATTCCTTCTGCACTATGTGGTGTGTAAGTTACATGTTTAAGACCAAGAGACACTAATTTGTTTTCAGCTTGTTCCGTAGTTGCCGTATCATCAATCCAAACAAATTTTTGCGAGGAATTGATACTCTCTGCTTTTAATAATGCATCCAGCTTCCCCACGTCTGAACCTTTATGGTCGTTCCATTCTAGGTATCCGACTGAATGAATATTAAAAAGTTTGTCAAGCTTATTTGGTGCTTCATGTCTCCATGTTGTTAACCAAATGAAATCAACATCTTCTTGCTGTGAAAGCTCACTCAGCTTTTCTGTTGAATGTGAGTTCCAAGATATATCTACTGAACGAGAACCTAACCCGAAAAATACACAGTCGTTTAATCGCGCATAAGAGTTCCCTAGAGTTTCCATATCCAAATGTAGACGAAATAATTCATCAAATTCAGCTTCTGAATAAAACAAAGCAGCAACACCATCAACATCGCAATATACACGATGAGGAGCTTGTAGTGCTTTTATGTCAACACCAGGAATGTAACTAGACATACTTCTAGCATAACTTACAAACTTAAAACGCAGCGGAAACGGCATTTTTGTTGATATTACAAGCTAATTAAGACAAATTATGTCAGATGTTTTATATCTTGCTGATAGAGTATGTATAGGTTTAATTGAAAGGTTATAATGCAAATTCTCAAACCCAAAGTTATTGGGTCAAACCCTAAAGTACCTGATTTACTCAAAAGTTATTACGAAAAAGACATAACTTTAGATGAGTTGTCAGATGCTTTTAATACCAAAGTAAAATGGGAGCACCGTGGAGTAGAAAACTCTAACCCTAATTGGTCCGCAACAAATACATGGGCAACAGTGCATGACGCTTTGGGTGGCTTCTTGTCACAAGACGATTATATGGTTATTGCTCAAAGTTATGAAGACTACCAGGAAAAGGTGACAGCTAATGACTAATGTCGTAGATGAACAAGGCATCCGTAATTTAGCTAAAGATTATGTTGTGAACATTGTTTTAGCTATTGTGGCTATTATTGCTATTTTCTTAATTTTTGGTTTCACTTTTGGTACCGGAAGTTTTTCTTTCTTATTCTTACTCATTCCTGTTCTTCCTTTTGGTATTGTGTTTTATTTACGCATGTTAAAAAGTAAGGACAAGTTTTACAATAAAATTACTATTCATGTAAAGAAGGACGTTCCTGCTCCGGTTGAAGATGAACCAAAAACCGAGGAATTGTAAAAACGTATTTTAAACAAGACAGGTCGTTATAAATAATATAAGAGGTTTGTTGATCTGTATTTATCCTTTAAAATAAACACCCCCATTAACCAGGGGTGTTTATTTTTGCCCAAAAGTTGCTAAAACCATTACGAGTGTGCTACAGTATAACTATAAGGAAATGAAGAAAACGTTAACTGAGAAGATTAACCTCATGACCGCAGATTTGCTTGAAACACTGTAACATCTCTCTTCTCTCTCCTAATTAGTGTTTCAAGCCCATTGAAAAACCCCACGAAAATATAACGTGGGGTTTTTCTTTGCCCAAAATGCATTTTTCTGAGCTAAAACCAAAAAATATGGATAATAGAAGTATGCGTAAATCAAAAGACACTTCTTTATCTAACCCATCCGATAAAACCGGCATGAGTAAAAGCAGACGCGGTTCCAAGAAGAAAACTGACACCAACAATGATGTTTTGGTTCTGGGTACAACCAGTACAGGCAAAACTGTAATTCCGGGTGACCCATCTTCTGAGTTTGACCAAATATTACTTAAATCTGAAAGCGCTTCCTCAGATGAAGTCACATATAACGCTAACAACCAAAAAGTGACAGCAGAAGATATCAACAAAGAGGAAGAAGCAATTGGTGGGGAACCAACACCTGTAGCAGATGAACCTGACTTTTATGCTGATGAAGAAATCAAAAACTTAGCTGTTCTCCTCGAAGCTAATACTTCTCTTTCTACTGATGAGGCAGAAAAAGTTATTAGGGATGCAAAAGCAGAAGGAAAAACTAAGAAAGAAACACAAGCATTACTTGTTGCTAAACATGATGAAAAGAAAGCAGCAGCAGAAAAAGAAGAAGAGTTAAAAACTGTTCCTGTTACAGCTTTGGCTTCTACCGCAACAGCTAATTCAACTGAAACAACAGCACAGTCTAAGAGTGAAACAACTACTAGTACGCAAACAGCGGTTCTAGAAAGAGAACCAGAGCCAGAACTTGAACCAGTTGATGAAGAAGAATACGCAATTCTTTATTACAATCAGAAGCCAAAAGATTTTGGTGCTGGAAGTAATTGGTTCTTAGCTGCTTATGCTCTTATCTCTATTCCTCTACTTTATGCAATTAACGGAGTGTTCAATTGGATTAGTGGTATCAAGCTACCAGACGCTGCACCTAGTGTTGGAACTTTTGGTTATAATAAAGAAATTTTCTTAGCTACTGGTGTGATTGGCTTTATCGCATTTGTTCTTGGCGTACTTGGTCTACTTACCGCTAAAAAGTATGGTTATAGCATTTGGAGGTCAGTGGTAACAGTTGTTGGCGTTATTGCTATTGCTGTAGCTGCATACATCCTCTTTGTACAGTAAAGGGAAAAGACATGAGTGAGGCCCCACCAGATATCTGGTGGGGCCTCACTCATGTCTTAATTTATTTAACGTACGACTTCTTCAAGCGAAAGTCCCAAAATTTCTACACTATTAATATGAACTTCAAATTGGTTACCATCATTATTGTAACCAGTGAATTTTGTGTATCCATCTTCAACGTCAACTGTATCAACGTGCTTTGGCACAAGCTCTAAGACACGAGGGTTTCTTGCAACGACTGTTAATGTGTAATCGTTATTTTCTGCGTTAGTTTTGATAGCCATATTATAATACTAGCATTTATTGCTGGCCAAGCTCATTAATTTCTTTCGTCTGCTTATCCAACGTATCTTTAGTTTCATTAGCTTTATCCACTTGTTTAGTGTAACCACCTAAAGGATTTACAGGAGCATCATTTTTATCTCCACAAGCAGTTAAACCAAATAAGCTGGCACTGACAATTAAAGTAGTTGCAAGTATACGTTTCATTTTTTCCTTTTATAATACCTGCAACTAGTATCGTATTATTCTTCAGTTTTGGCGTAACTTTTAAGCATGTGCCTTCCTGTAAGAACAGCAGCGACCATGACAATGACAGTGATAATTTCCATATCCCTATTCTAGCATAAGAAAATGTGAAGTGACAGTTAAGTAAAACTACGCATTCATCAGGCAATTCTGTTGTTTTTCTTACTTATGTGCGATACTATATATAGAGATTACAAATGTAACGGCGGCGTCGAGAGTAACCCTTCTGGCGTCGTTATTTTATGCCCACAAGGCTATTGGAGAAAATCAAATGGGAATTATTGTCACTGTCATTATTATCGCTGCTATTGTTGCTATCGCATCAAAGCTTGGAGCGAAAAAGACTAAAGACCAAGAAGCATATGCAAATTATCTTCAAAGAGAACATGGTGTTTACACGGAGCGTCCTGACAATCGCTACGCACACATGATGAACGCTGGTCGTTAAAACAAAACCCCACCAATTACTTGGTGGGGTTTCTTGTATATTCAACTGTTAAGAAAAAATATCAATCTGTTCAGTTTTTGTTGCTCTATATGGAACAAATGGTGTCGTAGGGTGTTCTTGCCACATGTCCGCTGGTTCACTCTTCTTTGTATCTTTCCAAGTTTCTTTAGCTGAACCTTGAATTTGGTAATAATAACCATCACCGCTCACAGCCCAAACTGATGGTTTGTTCTTAGCCGCGTTAGAAGTTACAGAATCACCACTTGTTTTTAAAGCTTCTGGTACACCCTTGGAGAAAGCTCCATCTTTAAGAACATGTACTTCTGCTACTTCTGATAACGAAAGACTCATACTTGAATTGTAAAGGCTTACTCTAGAATGTCTAGGTTGACCAGATTCTGCACGAATGAAACTTCCTTTACTTAATTTACTAAAGAAGGAGTCTCGCTTAATACCTGGGATTAGACCATCGCCAGCACCATCATAAATTATTGAACCTGAAAGTGTTTTGATAGCTACAGGGGTGCCATATGGTACTTCTCTTAGCACTCGGTACGACTGATTGTAGGAGTCGTCAGTATTATCGAAAACGAAGCTATGTGTTGCATTATCTTCAACAAAACTGTTGAAAGCTTCATAACCTGGTTTAAGCACAGGATTGTTTTCAATGATTTCTTTACGGTAAGCAACAGCTTCTTCAAAACGACGTTTGATTTCTAGCTCTTCTGCAAAAGTATGAGGCTTATATTTTTCAATATAAAGTTCATGGCGACCTGCTGATGTTGCATCGTATGCTTTTTGGTCATGAGCAAGAAGTTGTTTTGCTTCACTTAGCTCTTCAAGGTTTGAAGCTAAATCGCATGCTTTTTTAGACTCAAGAAGGTTAGAAGCGGCCAAGCTTGGGCTGAGAATTACAGCCGTAGCATTAGTCACCCCGTGGACACGACAAGTTGCTTTGTTTTTTGCTCTACAGATAGTTGGATTACTCATAAGTTATATCTATCATAATTTTCTGTGAAAAACACATGTGGGGCACCCTATTTTTAATAAGGTGCCCCAACATTATATAATTATGTTACTTGGTGCTTGGAGTGTATGAGTAAATAGTTGCCCAGTCAATCAATACGTGACCTGCCGTTGTTTTGGCAGGAATTTTCCCATCGGCTGTTTCTACTTGCATTACCCAATGCATTTTTGCGGTAGGAATAGACTCTGTTGTTGAACCAACTGCAACACCATCAATGTAGTAAGTTAATCTTTCAGGTGTCCAGTCAATTGTGTATGTATGCCAATCTGTGTATTTAGCATTCGTTTCTACAACCATGCAGTTATTGGCTGGTGCTCCAACGCAATGGTTGTAACCGCGTACGTTACCGTTTAGTTCGCCTTCTGGGAAGTCAATTTCTCCATCGTTCCAGTTGTTGTCATCTGACCACAGTAGGAAAGCTGTTTTATATCCTTCTAAGCTGTCTGTTTTCATACGGACACTGAAACGACCGTATTGTTGTCCGCCCCATTGTTCGTTAACAAGAGGAATAGGCGCTGCTGTTTTAGGTCGACCATCTGCACCTGTGTGTAGGTACATGTCTAATTTGCTATCGTTAACTGAAATAATACTTTGGTCATAGTCACCATTTTTGAAAGTGTCAGTGAAACCATTGTAGCTCATCCACCATCTTGCGTAAGGACCAGGGAAACCACCTGTAGCTACAGGGGTGTTAAAATCCTCGCTGTGGGTCTGAGTCCAGCCAGGCAGGTTTCCCTTAGGCATTGATGGGTCGGCGCTCACAGTGGACGCTGGTGGCGCTACAGTAAAGGTTTTGGCGTTATCGCCACCTACTGTCACCCATTGGCCGTTATATAGGACGCAAGCAAAATAGTTATAAGTTCCAGCAGGTAAAGTCTTCGTCTTTGTTAATGTAGTACCTGTAGTGCTTATAGTCACATTATAACTTTCAGCAAAATCAACATTTTTATTAGAAGCATCACGAGCACAAATGCTAGCTGATGCTACCTTTGTTGTAAAAGATGATTTGATTGTTGCTTTAGCTGTAACGCTGTTTCCGGTTACATTTGCGCTCAGGTTTGAGACAGTAAATTTTGGAGTTGCAGCCGAAGCTGGAGTTGCAATCGTCAAAGCTAAAGTAGAAGCAGCTAAAAGGGCTAACCCAGTTTTAGCTAGAACTTTACGTCTAGGTTTGGTTGTTTTCAGAAGGGACATAGAACAAGTCTTTCATGATGGGAAGCTATTTTTAACTTCCCTACTATTATCTGACGCTATGTACCCCAAATAGGGCTAAGACGGGTGAGGAAAGGATTAGTAATAGGTGATACGTAAGGTGATACAAAAGCGGGTGAGGGTTATGCCTTAAGCAAAACCCTCACCCGCTAACTTCTATATTAAGCCTTTTCCGTATCAAACGAAATTAAGTGTTCCCATGAAATACGCAAACGCTTAGTTTTATTACTAGTGTCCGCATACTCAAAAATCATATAATGCGGGTTTTCTGAGTTAAGCAACTTAATAAAAGGTGGCACTTTAACTAGGCGAGCAGCCAAAGGCGTCAAAACAATGTTTACCTTATAAATATTGTTCGTTCGGACAACATCTTCCATATATTCAGTCATTATAGATTTCCTTTTTCAACAAGAACAAAACGGTTTTTACCTCTTTTAAGAAGAACCGTTCCTTCAAGAGTAACATCACCAACAGCTTTCAACCCATTAATAGAGATACCACCATCTTTAATCAAACGACGAGCATCAGACAAACTAGAAGCAAGTTCAGCGTCAACCAAAGTTTTTGTCAAAACGTTACCAGAAGCAACAACACCAATTTCATGACCCAAAGCAGCTACACCTTGTTCATCAAGCTCAGTGAAAGCTTTCTTGCCAAAAAGGACATTGGTTACATCGCGTACAGTGTTAGCTTTAACTTCACCATGAACAAGCTTAGTTACCTCAAAGGCCAAAGCTTTCTGGGCTGCACGTTTGAATGGAGCATCTGCAACTTCTTTTTCAAGTGCTTCAATATCTTCACGAGGAAGAAGAGTAAAGATTTTAAGAAAATCAATTACACTATCATCTGCGGTGTTAAGCCAGAACTGGAAGAACTCAAAGACGCTAGTCTTGTTCTCATCAAGCCAAATAGCACCGTTCTCTGTTTTACCAAACTTTTTACCTGTTGCTTTGTTAACAACAAGGGGTGTGGTAAAGACATGAGCTTCTTGCCCGTCCATACGGCGAATAAGACTTGCACCGGCTGTGCTGTTACCCCATTGGTCGCTACCGCAAAGCTGTAATGTTACACCTTTCTCACGGAATAAGTGTAGGAAGTCGTATGCCTGAATTAGAGAGTAACTGAACTCTGCAAAACTAATACCAGTTGTCTCTAGACGTGACTGGACAAAACCTCGGGAAATCATTTGCGCTGTAGGAACATTCTTACCTACAGTCATAAGGAACTCAATGAAATTGATATCTTTGAACCAGTCATGGTTATCAACAATTTCAAAATCTTGTCCAGCAAAAATCTGCTTGTATTGCTCAACAATAGCTGCTTTGTTACTGTTAATTACATCACGTGTTTTGAGGTTACGTTCATCTTTTTTACCATCAGGGTCACCAATAAGACCTGTGGCTCCACCGACTAGAAGAACAGCTTCATGGCCATGGTTAATGAAATGCTTAACGAGCATTGCTGAGGCAAGATTACCAATGGTCATGGAATCAGCACTAGGGTCCACACCCCAGTAGAACTTACGAGAACCTTCATCTAGGCGCGTAATATCGTCTAAAGTAGACTGATTGGCTAATCCTCGCCAAATCAGTTCTTCTGAAAGTTTCATTATTCCTCAAATGTAGTAGTTGAACTTTCATCATAGCAGTTTTATGCTTAAAAGTAAAATATGGTTACAAGCAACTTTAGCTTGTAACCATATTTTATTTACCACTTCACAGGAACATAATCTGGGTTTGTTTTCATACGGATAAGGTCTTTTAGCCCTTGTACCATAAGAGAATTAGTTGTGCTATGAATATAATCTCGTTCAATGACTAGTTGTGAAATGAACTGTGTTAAGTTCATAATAGGAATTTCATTGCCCCAAAGCGCGTTATCAATCACACCTTCACCTTTTGTAGTAGGCATAAAAACAACAACCGGTTTAATTACCGATTTTGGAAAATGCTGTTGCATGGTTTTTGTAATTCTGGATAAATGGTCATCTGTCCAAGTGGCTTCACCAATAAGCGCACCAGTAGGTACATCCTCACAATAAAGTTGATAACCTTTTGAGTAATAACGCACATCACCGGATTTGAAGTTTTTAACATCTACAATATAGACTGTGTTACCAGTCATAAGGATGCAGTCAAATTCTTTGTTATTTGCAGCGGGTTTAAAGTCAGATTGAAGCGGATGAGGCACTGACCATACAGTTTGGAAGCGTTTAATAAGGCCAGAGGCATCTAAAGCTTTTGCAAAGTTTTTCCTGTTTCGGACAGGTACCCAATATTTTTTATCATACTCTGTAGACTCACCTGGATTTGGTGTTCTCATGCCAGGAGTTCCTATCATGGCGTGCACCTTAGGCAACATACGAGCATCCAAAGTGTTAGGTTCATACCCCGTGATACGACCGGGAGCGGTAGCTTGAGCTATAGGTTCGATTACAATAGGTTTTGCAGCAGCAACATTGGCGTCAGATGAAGTTTTGGCTTTAGCAACAAAAGCTTTACGCTCAGGAACAGGGTCATGTTCACTCCAACCAGTGGCTGCAATAATTGCTTTCTTCTTCCTAAGAAGTCTAATAATAGGGAAAGTAACAAACGTCTTGTTAAACCCAATTACCATAATGCAAGCAGCAATGATGGACACAATAATGATTTTGTCATCATAGGCAGACCTAGTAAACAATGTTTCTGCGATAATTAAACGCCAAGCGAACATCCAACTCATTTTAATAATATGGACAAATTTTATAATCATATGCTTCCTGCAATTGTTAATGTAAGTGATTAAACTTATTTTTAGCTTATTTATCTACCTTACTATATATAGGAGAATTATGCTAGTTAAATTTGCTTGAAAAGGTTATTAAATGAATTTAACTATTTTTCCCGATACTATCTTTAGACTATTAGACAAAATATACTTATATACAGTACGTTAATGCTAAACATATCATAATGATAGTTGTTTTAGCGTTGAATATATCATTTTATTAAATGGATCTACAATGGTTGTTTGCAATGTACAACAAAGCAAACTATAAATTAATAAGCTTTGCAGGTTAAAGTAAGTAAAATGTTTCATTGACGCAAGATTGTACCAACTTAGACAGCAAAAAGGTTCAAGCAATAAAGTCTATGGAGGACAAAATGAATAAGAAAACAACTTGCCTGACAGTGGTAACAAGTTTCTCATTAGGGCTAGCCCTTTTCGCAGCGCCTGTTACCGCTTTTGCTGATGTGTTGGAGGACGAAACATCAGCAAATATTTCCCAAACCAATACTGCACCTAGCGCCCCAACTAATGTAACTTTTTATGAACAGAACAGTTACCCAGTATGGCTAAAATGGACAGCCAGCGTTGATGATACTGATTATAATTTGAAGTATTACATTTATCGTGATGGAATGCCTTTATCCAAAGTTGATTCATTTGCAAATGCACAAGAAGGTGTAGATTTTAGCGCCGAACCAGGTATGACTTACACTTATACTGTAGCTAGCAAAGATAGCTCAGGTAACATATCACCAATGAGTAATTCCGTTACTGTAACTATTCCTAAAGCTGATACTTCACCAACTTCACCTGTTCTTACTTCCATTAATGTAAATAGTGATTTTATTCTTTTCAGTCTGGAAGCTACAGACGATAACGATGTTCCTTCATATGACATTTATGTTAACGGTAGCTTATATGAACGTGGTTATTCCGGAACTGAATACACGTTGTATTTAACTCCTGGCGAAACTTTTGAAATTAGCGCTATCGCTAGAGACAGTAAAAACAATACTTCTTCTGCTTCAAATAGCTTATATGCAACTGGTGATTTTGGAACAATAGTAACACCAGCACCAGGGCCTCTGGCTTCATCACCCTTAACTGATTTCAGAACTGAATATGTTGGACATAACGTTACATACTTCTCTTGGTCATCAGGAAACATACCTGCATATGACCTTGGTGCTTACGATATTTACCGAAATGGGGTAAAAATTGACACTGTTTGGGGTAATGGTTCAGATAGAAGTTCCTATACAGACAAAACAGCAGAAGCTAATACAACATACACATACAATGTTGTTGCTCATGATTGGAGAAATACGAATTATGACTTATCTGAGTCTTATGCTATTTCTACACCTGCGGACCCTAACGGATTAGACACTATTGCGCCTTCTAATATTTTGTTAAACTACTATTACTACAGCAGCTACATGGGTTTGCAGATGACATGGACGCACGCAGTTGATAACTTCGGTTCTGTTGAGTACCAGATTTACCGTGATGGGGTACTTATCCACACCCAAATAGACACAACATATTTCAATGACCAAGATGTTATGCCTGGTTCAACTTACAACTACACTGTAGTGACTGTTGATAGCTCTGGTAATACTGGTACTCCTTTGGAAATACCAAACGTACAAATTTATTAATAGGCCATAGTTAAAGGCCCCACCAGTTATCTGGTGGGGCCTTTTCCGATATATAAAACATACAAACATATAAGGTATCTATGAAAACTGCATTTTGTACTAAACGCGCCATAATGGTACTTGCTTTAGCTTTAAGCGGAACGGCACTATTAAGTGGGTGCGGAGGCGGGTTTACCGCTTTGCCTGACGAAGAACGGTACCAATATATCAATGAAGCTAAAGATATAGCAGAACCAGAAAGTGCTGGAAAAATAACTACTGGGGGTTACGATACGGGAGACGGAATTTTCTCACCTTCATCATACCGCGTAACAATTGAAGGCAAAGATACTTATAATATTTTGAAAGAAAGATTAAAGAAAGCACCTGACAATGGATGTCAAGAATCCGCTGACATGACATATGTATCTTGCGAAATTAAACAAGCTGATAGTAAAATTACTAGAGAGACAGTAAATGCTACTCGAACCAGATTTGAAATTGTAGATACAATGAGTGGACGTGATGCAGAATAGCAGTTAAGCACCCATTGACAATACACCTATATCAATGGTAATGTAATAAGACATAATATTAAGGATATATGTTTATATGATCAAACCCGCCCGTGTCTATGTTGAATGTTCTGTGGATAACACTCGTAGCAAGATGACTGAGGATGACCTTCATGCTGTTGCTATTAATTTCGCTTCACAAGTCCATGGAGTTATCACAGACAGACTCATCACCGATGATGACTTGTGGTGGCGAGTAGTCATTGATGCTTACGCGGAAGACAAGCGTCTTGACCGTATTGCTAACCAAACCATCCAACAGTATCCTTATGTTGACATTGGATGGTTTGATAGGGACTAAACTTCGTCTTCAACATATCCAATGTGTTGAGAGTTGAATTGGAACATATCATGTGGGTCTGCATACCATTTGATTTCTAGAACTTCAAGACGTGCAGTTTTACCAGAAGACATGCTGATAAGTAGGTTATCACCTACTTGAATTGGTTTATTGGCATGCCCAACACCGCTAATCTGCCATTTTTCACGGTCAACTTCAAGCTGACGTAAAGCCCAACCCCATGCTTTTTTACTAACTGTAAAATCATATGTTTGCATTCTTGATCCTTTTGTTTATTAAACAAATGTTATCATGATTATTGCTTATGGTCAAGCTGTATGCTCCGGCTAAGCTTGTTTTTGTTTGTTTTGATAAGCGTATAGCTTATACATCGCTTTGATAAGCTATACGCTTATCAAAAACCACAATATGTCACATTTTAGCAACATATAATATGTTACTAGAAAAGCTTGGACTAATTTACATGCCAAGCTTTTCTTTTATATTCCTGTTGCACAACCGCTTTTGGAGTGCTAGACTAAATTTAATCATTCACCGCTACACCATTTGGAGAAAATAATGTACGTAACTCACGATGACATTCTTAAGGCTGCTCTTCTTTCCCTGAACATCCAGGGTGACAAGAACTTCAAGCGCGCGCAGCTTATCAGCGTCGAGACTGAGGTAGCAGCAACCAGCCTCCAGGAAGGTAAACTTAAGGTTGAGCTTACCGGACACTTTAAGCTTGGTGAGCGTACGGAGTATTTCTACTTCTCGCGTGAGGGTTACGATGCTGTCAAGTTCCTTGACATTGCTATCCGTGAGGCAATGGGTAACCGCCGTTACTAAATCTTAAACATTTTGGCCCCTACCTTGTCTTAGGTAGGGGCCAAAATGTTTTTCCAAGCACAAAAAGCTGTGGCCGCTTCTATCTTTAGAAGCGGCCACAGCTTTTTCATTACTTAGCTGGCTCGTAGTAAACGACCTCGTAAGTCTTCCTTACCATTTCTGTGAACACGATATGTACGTTGGGATTACCCCAATCGCGGAAGTGGTCGACACCGTACAGGTTGTCATTTAGAGCAACACCGTAAACCTTACCATCACGGATACGAGTTGCGGTGTAGTACACCTTCCACTCGTCCAGTCCAGTGACGTAGGTGCTAGTAATTTCTAGCCCAGTGAAGCCAGGCAGGAAACGACTGTGCTCGCCATTACGTAGCGTACCGGCCTCTGCGTTGAAGGCGCGCTTAACGTCCCTCATACGGAGCTTCATGGTTGCAGTCATCATCTTTCCTTAGGTTTAGTGTTTACTGACTTGTTCAAAGATATCAGTAGTGTCAACGAAAGTCAACCTACCTAATAATGACAGGACACTAAATTAGTTAGTTATTTGGATAAAAAACACGCAATCCGGATATGGTTAAGAAAAATTTTGTACAATTAAGTTTTTTGTAAAAGCACTCTCACCAGCATGTATTGTTTGTAACCCATTTGAGGGTAAATAAGTGTTTTAAATAAAAATAACAAACGCTATTTTTATAACAGAAAAGCACCGATACTCATGTAGAACATTTACACGATTAAAGGAGGGACATATAACAATGTCAAATCGTAAAGTAGTCTCAACCCGAAAAAGAATTATTGCAGGGACACTAACAACGCTATTAGCGTGTGGTGGTTTTGTTGGAATGGCCGCAACACAGGCATCAGCAGCAACATGGGCGGACCAAGCAAACAGTTCAGCTAAAGAATTACCAACAGCCGCATCAGCTTATAGCAACAAAGGAATAAGAGTAGCAGACGGAATTAATCCACCAACAAACTCATGGATTTCAGGAGCAGTTTTCGTAGGAGACGGAACACCTAAACCAACATTTACAGGTTCCACATCATTTAAAACGTATGATGACAGTTTTGGCGTATTCATGCCTAATATTGTTGCAACACCAAAAACAGTGTTCGGTATGTATTCCGATGATAACCAAATCAAATTCAAACCAGCCGGAGCGTCCAGCTACCAGTTAACAAGAATTGATGACATTTCCGCTGACCTAACCTATATGAACGGTTCACAAAAAGTTGGTACAGTCACATCAGCAGAAGGCTGGCCTTATGTTCAATACAAAGCAAACACAGCACAACAAGTAAAAGTTACAGCACCAAACGCTATAACTAAAATTGATGGTGGTTACACTTTTAAAGACAACAATGGTACAACCTACAGAGTTATTACCAGTGCAACTTTGACTGACGGTAACTTAAACCTCAAAGCAGGCCAAATGGCTCATGTTTATGCGGTACCAAAAAACGCATCAGCGGATGAAATCAAAACTCTCGATGCAGGCGCTGTAGAACTAACAGGTAGTAACACCAGTTACGCTATCACCAATGGTGAAGCTGTAACAGAGTTCACATTAAAAACAGTAGATAATAAACCAACTGTGTTTGCATCTATGCCTCACCAAGATAAAATAACTAGTAACGGCACCACTTTAAAAAGTACCTACGAAAACCTTCAAGGAACAATGGACTTACTTAGTGGTAACAAGTTTACATACGCTATTCCAGCGCTTGCAACTCCACTTGATTTAGACCTTTCAGGTATGAGTGATGAAGAAAAGACAACACTTAAAGCTCAAATTCGTGCTGACATTCCAACAGTAACTAAATTTGATGCCGAAGGTTCATATTATGGTGGTAAGTACCTTGAACGTGCTGTTCAGGTTTACCGTTTAGCTAAGCAGCTTGATATGAAAACGGAAAGCGCAACATTGAAAACAGCTATCACCGCTGAGCTAGACATGTGGATGGACCCTGACCGTTGCGAAACAGAGTCAACTAAATGCTTTACCTATGATGAACTTCTTAAAGGTGTTGTTGGGCAAAAAGCAGAATATGGTTCTGATACAGAATTTAATGACCATTACTTCCACTATGGTTACTTCTTATATGCTGCGGGAGCTATGGCATTAGATGACCCAACATTAGTTTCTAAATATAAGACTGTTGCTGACATTCTTGCTGCTGATATTGCTAATACACAAGATACTGACACAGCAATTGAACGTCGCAACTTTGATGATTATGCAGGCCACTCATGGGCTTCTGGTGTTTCACCATTCCAAGATGGAAATAACCAAGAGTCAACTAGTGAAGCAACAAATGCTTGGATTGGTCTTAACCTTTGGGCTACTGCTTCTGGTAACACCGAGTTAGCTACAGAAGCACAATGGATGTTCTCTAACGAAGCTCGCACAGCAGTTCAATATTACCTAAATCCTACAAAAAGAGACGGCTTCACGTCGCCTCATCTATCCATGGTTTGGGGAGGTAAAGCAGACTATGCAACATGGTTCAGCGGCCAAGCATCAGCTATTACAGGCATTCAAGTTATTCCTGTGGCACCAGCACATATTGCATATTTGAAGAGCGTAGGAGACGCGCAACTTGATGTACTTAGCGATAGCGTATTTGGAGCTAACAACGAAAATGTTTCAGGTCAACCATTGGTTGATTGGACTGTTGCGTTAACAGCAATGAATGACCAAGAACGTGCTGAATTACTTTATGGTAAATTGAAGGACAGTGACATTGATAATGGTAATACTCGTTCTTACTTGTATGCTCTTATTCATTCCGCTGGCGCAGTTGAGTCTGCGCCAGTTATTCCAAGTAACCCTTCTGAACCAACTACACCCGTGACACCACCCGTAGTTACTCCACCTGTTACTCCACCAGTAACAACCCCCGAGCCAACTACACCACCAGTAGATAGTGGTAAAGCATCTGCAACAGGCTCATTAACTGATACTGCTGACGGTGACCACACTGTATCTGAAAATGGAAGTATCACACAAAAACTATCTTATACAGGGTTAACACCTAATAATGATTATGTTGTTATTACAGAACTGTTTGATACCAAAACTGGTGCAATTGTTGGCGTAAAAGACAAAGTATTCCGCCCAGCAACAGCAACAGGTGAAACAAGTTTGGCCTTTAGCTACAGCGATAACTTTAAAGGTAAAACAATTGTGGCACATACTCGTTTGTTAGGGCCTGGTGGCGCTGTAATTGCTAACTTGAATAAAACAAGTGATACAAACCAGATTGTTACTTTCAGTGGTGGACAAACAACACCACCAGTTGTTACCCCACCTGTAACAACCCCCGAGGTACCATCCGGTTCTCCTAAGTTTACTTCTGAGCTAACTGATGCTTCTGATGGTGACCACAATGCTAAAAATGGTGCAGAGTTAAAACAAACAGTTAACTATACAAACCTTAATGCAGGTCAAGATTACGTTATTGTTGTTGAACTGTTGGATGCTACAACTCAACAACCTGTGGGTGTGGTAAAAGACAAAGTATTCCGTCCATCAACATCAAATGGAACAACCACTTTGAGCGTTCCAACAAGTAACTCACAGAATGGTAAAACCGTATTCGCCAAAGTACGCTTTCTAGGGCCTGCTGGGGCAGAGTTCAGTAATGTTACTACTGAACTAAATGCAAAACAATCAGTTAAGTTAGGTTAACTAGGTTAGTTCTAAATTAAAAAGAAGCGGTGTCTTACAAAATATTGTAAGACACCGCTTCTTTTTAAACGTTTAAACTAGTGATCTTAATAAAGATCCATCTGATTAAATAGAAATGGTGTTGTTCGCTCTCATAAAAACGAACAACACCATAACTTTTTAACTATTAAATATTACCAATCTTTTTGGTATTCGTTGGAACATTAATAAGCTTTGCAATATCCGCTGGGATAGGTGTAGCAACACTTACGTTATTTGTTTCATCAGCAGTCATACTGCTAAGAGGAAGAACTGTTTTAGTTATAGCGTTCTTCCATGTTGGATTAATATTTTTGTTTAATGCTTCTGGTGTATCATAGCGAATGAAATCACCTGTTGAGTCAGGTGTTACACCCCATGCAACAACAGTGTTTTGACCAGTCTGAGCACGAACATTGAATAAGTTGCCTGTTAACGTAATGTTTTTAGGAGCGGCATTCAAAGCGTAGAACTGGAACCCTTTAGTGGCACCAAAAGTGTTGTTAGCAATGGTGATATCTTTTGTTACCCATGAAACAGTAGGGTCTGGTAACGGTTGACGTGGGTCATGACCAGGAACTTTAGTGTCTGAGGCTAAACGACTATCTTGTGCTACACGAACAGCGAAGCGAGAGTTATTTTCAAACTCGTTATTGTAAACTTTTACGTCACCAGTGCCCACAATGGTTAAACCATCTGTTTGGTTACTGGAACTGTTGTTGGCAACAATAACTTTTTGAGACAATTCAAGAGAAATACCTGTTGAACTGTTGTTATTAGTAATGCTGTTGGTAATAGACGCGTTGTAAACGGATTCGTCTAACCAAATACCTGCACCCCAGTTGTTACTTGAATAAAGGTTGTCAATTTTAACATCACGTGAACGTGTGATTTTGAAACCGCCAGCCACTGGTGCTTGTTTGAATTGCTGGAAATTGTTTTGTTCAATACGTGAGTTCGTGAAGGATGAACCGTATGCTGCGTTAGAACCTAAACCAAGCATTCCGCTTCTTAGAATAGTTACATGGTCAACTTTAGCATTGTTGTTACTCATGCTAAGACCAAGGTATGCGTTGTCTTCTATTTGAAGGTTTTGTGCTGTAGCGTTAATGTTAACCATACGGACAGCAGCTTGGTCTTCACTTGTTGAAGCGTAACGTCTTACACCAAAACCTTGAAGTGTTGTTCCTGCTGAGTTAACCATGATACCGGCACTCAAGTTGCTTATACGAACTTCTTTACCTACGGGACTTGTTCCAATAATAACTTTTTTAGCCACAGTATCAACGTAGAAAGTATTACTTTTAACTTCTGCGGCAGTGGCTACTTGTGTCATCTGCACACCATTAATGAACACTTGGTCACGTTTAGACGCTAAAGGATGGTCTTTATGTACGTAACGTGGGTTATCTGCGATACCATCAATTACTGATGATGGGAAGAAGGACCAAGGGGTTGACCATGTTGTACCATTTTGTGTCCATGTGGTTACTTTTTGCGAACCATCAAACCATACAGTTTCTTTAGGATAAGCCTGAATGGTAAGAGGTTTGCTGTAAGGGACATTAATGCTTTCGTTGTACTCACCTGCACGTACAACAACCGTTTGACCTGCTTTAGCTTTTGTAACAGCAGCTTGAACTGTTTTTAATGGGCTTGCTAGCGTCCCTGCGGCTGTATCAGAGCCTGTTGGAGCTACAACAAGTGCAGTAGAAGGGACAGCATAGTTTGTCGTTCCTAGCTTAGCTGAGCCTTGCGTTGATGATGGTCCAGTTACAGGTAGCGTTGCAGCGTTTGCACCGGTTACTGTAATTAGCGGAGAAACAAGAAGAGCGATAGTTATAGCACCTACCGCTCGTTTCTTTTTACTAAAAATAGATAGTTGTTTCATTGTTGAATTACCTTTCCTCATGGTATTTTTTTGAATACAAAATGAACCCTTAATATGGGTGCACTCTATCCCCGTTTTAAATATCTGCATTTTGTTTAAGACCGCAACATAATAGGAAAAGTCTGGTATCAAAATGGTTAACACTTTAATACCAGACTTTTCCTAGAAAACTTTAGATAAGAATAGTTATTCTCCAAAAATAGCTACTCTTGCTGTTCCCATAGCTTCTACAATCTTATCTTCCGCCCAAGATACAATAGCTTCTTTTTCATCTTCTGAGTAAATAACTTCAGAGTCGCTGACTCTATAGTTATATAAGTATTCGTTGATAGTAGACCAACTCGTATCGCCTTCACCTGATAGCCAGTTGTTAAGAATGACGTGAGCTAATTTATCTACGGTTTCTTTATGGTCTTCATACTTTACATCTGACATTATTTTCCTTTGTTTATGCGGGATATTACTCAATCTTACCATTTTTTGTCACATAAATCAACTTATGGTTTTGTTTGTTTCTACCTGTGTCTGGTCTATTTTTGTTTTTCTGTTTGTTTGAATTAGACATAAAAAATACCCCCCATTATAAAAATGGGGGGTATTTCGTAGCGAGTGTCAGCTTTAGCTCATGACTTCTGCCGCTGTCTTCACTACTACAGATTTTCACTGTTTGCCTCTTGCCACCTTCGGGTCTGAGCCAGTCCCTAATGGAGGATAGTATCCGCCGACACGTCCTTTGGTCTGTTTGCCTTGGTTATACAAACACAATACTTATTTTTATCCGTTATTCCTGGTGTCCCTCCCTTGCCACCATTACAGCAGCCGAGTTTGACTCAAAGTATTTTACAGTTTTTACCTATGCAGTTAACAACTCACTGTCAGTTTCTACGGTTTCACGATAACCGCCAACGGAACATCTTTCAGGCGCGACCCGTCAATTTGTTCACTCACAGTGCCCTCTCAGGGACTCGAACCCTGGACCCAACGATTAAGAGTCGCTTGCTCTACCAACTGAGCTAAAAAGGCGTAAATAGTGGAGAAAATGGGAACTTCCCTACATTTTCTGCACTAGACTTGGTTTTCCACTCGGGGCTATGTCAAGCCCCTGCCATCGGATTTGCTGTCTGTTACGATAAGCTCCCGGCCCGTTCCGAAGTGTACCTTTAGTATCGGTTGAATAAGTTCAAATCAGATTCAAACAAAACTAAAGTTGTTTATGTAAATCTCTTTTGTGTTATAAGTTAAGTTTAACAGACCTTCATAGCAATGTCAAACTATTTTGTTAAATTTAAGTCCAGTTAGAGGCCAGTGTCATCATAATGATGTAAAGAGCTTTCTAAGTACCAGGACTTAGTAGAGGCTACCTTTCCCCTATGGGGCACCTGCATTACTGGAACAGTCAATAAAAGTAAGATGAATTAAAGATTCGAACTTTCCAGCAGAGTGTACACTCCGTCCAAGCATCCACGGAATCGAACCGTGTTCCTAGCTACTGTGGCCTACGTTGTATCTTCACTTACTTTTCGCTGGGGTAACTGGACTCGAACCAGTAACCTTAAAGTTAACAGCTTTCTGCTCTGCCAATTGAGCTATACCCCAATGAAGGATAATCTAATGACATCTTAGGGCTGGTCCACGTCCTTATCGCTCGCCTGCCGGAATTACTGACTTTGCAGCATTGACCTTCGCCGTATTTGGCTCTGTCATTACTTCTCTCACCTAGGAAAGAAGGGTGTTGGCTCTATTGTTTTATAGTATTTCATTTAGGAAGACTTACCTATTTGTGTGCTTCCTTGCTTATGTATCTACAATAGCACGCTTTCGTCAACCATGTCAACTCAAAAGCAAACTATTTTGAAAAAAGTTTTGAGCTTAATCTAGACGGTATGCAACAAGGGTTGCACGTGATGGATTGAACTGGGTAACAAAACGCCACCCTGCGCAATCGCGTAGCCCAATACCAATAAGCGTATAATGCTCAGCATCCAACGAGTTAGAATCAGTTGTAAGCATTAGCTGAGGGCTACCCTTTTCAAACTCATCAAAAGGATGCTCAACAAAGACATAATTAATATTAGCCTCTACAGTGTCAATTTCCCAAACACGTAGGTTATTCTTTTTAGTAAGAAGCTTTACAGACTTAACCTTAATATCACCTTCATGCATTACTGCGGTTTTGCGATACACAGGTGTCACTTGTAGCCTTTTAACAAGGGGGTTGCGCATTTTTATCTCTCAATTCTATTGAATAATATATGATTTAAGACTAACATAGTTGATGATATAGTTCAAGCCCCAACAAATATTATGTTGGGGCTTGAACTATAGTTTTGTGCTGATTTAACGTTTGAAGAAACCTGCGACAGTTTTTGCTAGACGAGCGGCAGGAGGCGTGTAACCTTCTGGTAGCTTATCTTCATTAACAATTCTTGGTCTTCCGTTAGAAGGTGCTGGACTTGTGCTTTGTTCAGTTTTTACTTCTGATTTAGGTTCAGCGGTTTTAACGGTTTTCTTTCTACTCTTCTTGCTCTCGCCATAAGCTTCAAAAGTCCCTTCTTTATATCCATGAGCTTTATCAATTGCAGAACCGAAAGCTTTTAATCTCATGCTTTCTGCAAGCATTTCCTCTTGGTACATTCTTTGGCCTGGTCCACCTAACAAATATGAACGGTACAAAGATTGTCCTCGTTCATTGAAATTAAAACCATTATTTTTGCGTAGGGTTGTAATATGGGCATCTGCTTCTTGTGCAGTTAAAGCTCTCTTATGAGACAAGTCAACTACTTTTTTGAATTCTTCTTTTACAATTGTAGCTTTTCTTTGTACTTCTGCTGAATATAAAGCTCTTTCTCCAACAAAACCATTATCAAAAGTAACATGTGTAGCTGTAACTTCTTTTTCTGCTGTAATAACAGGTTGACGTGCTTTTAACACACGAGGAGCATTTACTCTTTCTTCTTCTTTGCGCCAGTGCTCTTCAATTTGTCTGACCATCGCGCGGTCAGGGTAACCTAAACGTTCTTGACGTTTGTCATAAGCAGCTTGACTTTTACGCTGTCTTGCTTGCACATTTTCAGGTAAATTATATACTCGATCTTCTTCTTCACGATGTTTAGCATAAGCATCTTTCATTTCTTGTGGAAGAGCTTCAAAGTCTTCAACATCTTTTAATGTGATATCTTTTTTATTTGTCTTTCGGGCTGCATCATCATTTTTCCAGTCTTGGGTTAACGTAACTGTTATTGCCTCAACGTGTTTTCCACCGTTACGACATTCTTTTTTAGCAGGACAAGTAACCCATTGACCTTCTTTTGCACCAGATTTGGCAACATGCACGCTCATATTTTCTCCTTTAAAGCTGTATTACTTTATATATAACGGCGAAAGCCTTCCCTATAAATAGGGAAGGCTTTTCTTATGAGAGTTTTTTGTTGCGTTAGCGCTTCGGGGTGGCCTCATTGATGACCTTGTGCTGGTCGGTCGTGTAAATGACACGCTTGACACCGGCCTCTTCCAGAAGCTTCGTGCAGTTCTCGCAGGGGCGCGAGAAACGCGGTCGGCCCTGCTTGTCCACGCGAGCAACGTAGATGGTAGCGCCACGAGGGTCAGGAACGCGGCTCAGCGCGTCAGCCTCCGCGTGAGTGCTGATGTTGGGGTCGTACTCAGTGCTCTCGCTGACGGTCGTGTGACGGCTGCGGTAGCGGTTAATGCCCACCGAAAGGACGCGGCCACCACGAACAACAACTGCACCGTGCTGACGGTTAACGTCGGAAGTCTCAGCAACCTTAGTGGCAAGGTCAAGGAAGGAACGCTGGCTGCGCGAAAGAGGGGTGTGGGGAAGCTCGAACGTACCAAGACGGTTCGCGTTTCCCTTGAACAGTCGGTTCCTCGGCGGGGCGCACATTTCCTGAAAAGACATTTCCGTGTAACTTTCTCTCATAAATTTAACGGTTGATACTCTTAGTGTAGCAAGCTGTACTGAGGAATGCAACTTCGCAAGCAAACTTTTGGAAAATATTTGAAAAAAAGTTTTGGCCTCTCAATCGGATATGACTGAGAGGCCAAAACTAAATGTGGTTATTTGATTTTTACAACACCAAGAGACATGTATTCGTTTGAGTGTCTAATGATTGCTTCCATATCTTCTGCATGGTAGATAAGACCGTTATTACCTAACCAAACAGGTGAATGCGTTTTAGTATGACCGACCACGTTGAACAGTTCTTTATCCACAACGATAACGCTTCCTTTAGTGAAGGAATAGTTCCATTTGGTGAAAGCTGAATAAAATGCGAAATCTGCAATCGATAGGTTCTTGTGTTTTTCACCTGCGATTGTAACAAAGTTAAATGTGCCACGTTTTAGGCTTTGGGAAAGGACATATCCGTAGTTAACGTTTTTGCCCGCAATGATTTTGACTTTGGAACGGTTGCGAATAACAGTATTAAGGTCATCAATTTGAGGAACTAACCCTGAATGGCACCCTGACATATCATTTAGAGTATAGGCATTAACTTTCATGGCAAAACTCACTTGTTGTGAATATCAAGCTTGGGAACAAGCTTTAGAAGGCCCTCTGGGATAAGGCTATTAGTCCACTCACCGTCAACAGGAGAAACAATATAGGTATCCCCGGTCTGGTTCCATACAGCATAATCCGCTGTGTCAGCAAGAACGCGCACATGTGGACGATTAGGGTTGAAGTTGCTGAAAGTGGTTACAACAAGCTTGCTACCAACAACACTAAGGTTCTCAGGGTTCACATGTGGGTAAGTTCCAATAATATCAGCTACATAGAAGTTAGTATCATGGTCACCCTTTAGCTTCTGGTGCCCTTCTTTGAATGATAGACAAAGAGCATCTAGCGTATCAGGTTCGTCATCAAGACGCACAACAGTAATACGGGGAAGTTCAGTTTCAATGTGGATGTAAGACATTATTTTCCTAAATAGTTATTCGTCAACAATACCGAGTAAATCAGCTAGGGTTTCACGATTATCCGTGTCATCCCAACCCCAACAACGGCCTGAGTTAAGTAATGCAGCATTTTTTGGGTCTGAAAAAATTGTTTTAACTTTCTCAATATCTTCGTCTTGTAGAACAACAAAGAATTCTTGCTTGATGTCAAGCAGATCATCATCAGTTAACGTTTTGCGTCCTGGTCGGTTACGACGGCTTTCAGCCATTTATTACTCCAATAATTAAGTTTGATGTGCAACCAGCTTACCAGTATTGAAAACATTTGTCAAGAACTGGTTAAACAAGTAATGCGTCAAATCATTGAGACTTGACGCATTACTTGTAATACCTTTAGGAAAGAATAGTTCCCAAAGTTTGTTTCTATCATAAGTAAGGATTCTAACTTTTCGGCTTCTCTGCTTGCGCTCCACCTATGTGAAAAGTTACAACTGACGTAGCACTATTCTTACTACTACTCGACATTTCCATGAGCATGCCAAGCTTCCAACATAATTCCGTTTCAAGCAGTGTATTAAGCTGCTATCCATTCGTCATGGGTACTCCAGGTGGGACTCGAACCCACACGTCCTTTCGGACAAAGCATTTTGAGTGCTTCGCGTCTGCCATTCCGCCACTAGAGCATATTTGGTAACTTGCGTTACCGTGTTGCTCTCTATACATATACTATAACACGTTTTTGGAAGGTATGCAACCTATTTACAATTTTTCTTCTAAAAAGACAAGTGGAGGGCAACTTAAATTAAGTTGCCCTCCACTTTAGTAGTCACTAATTATTTCACGAATGAAACACCAGTTGTTGTTTTGTCATATTGAGGCCAGGTTGTACCATTTGATGGACCATAGAAGGAAGATTTTAATGTTCCGTTCTTTGTGTCAATTTCAAGTGTACGTACTGGGTTTGTGGTGTTTGAATGGAATGTTCCTAAGTAAGAAACAATTTTGTTACCGTTCACACCAGTGTCTTCGCGGTATCCTGCTTCACCGACGTGACCAGAAACAACAATTTTGATGTTTGCGTACTGCTTAATCAAGTTGTCGTAAACGTATTGTGCAGAATTTGAACCATAGCTTGCTGATTGGTCAATTGTTGAGCCGCCATTCAAGTAAGAATGAGTTGATACAACAACATTGTAGTCAGGGTGTGAAGCTACAACTGTTTTAGCCCAGTCAACAACTTCTGTTCTTGGCCATAGTTCAAGATTTAGCATAAGCCATTTTTGGCCTGCTGCGTCAAAGGTTTGGTAAGCGTTATCAACTTTACCTGCTTCAAAGGTTGTAATACCTGGGTAACGGTTTACGTTGAAGTAAGTGTTGAATGTTGTTGTGTTGCGAACCAAAGTTCTTGTGTTCTTTGGGTCTGCTGCTCCACCACCGACACCTACTGCTGCTGTGTCATGGTTACCAATTGTTAATGCGTTAGGAATTTTGTTGTCATCTAGCACTCTCATAGCTTTTGATGCAACTTCGTATTGGTCATGAGTTGGGGTGTCCCAGTTCACAACGTCACCTGTGTGTTCTACGAAACGTAGGTCAAGGTTTTCTTTGTTGTTAACTAACCATTGTGTTCTGTTAATAAATCTGCTGTCTTTTCCAACTTCCTGTTGTGTGTCAGGGATGACTGCGATTGAGAACTTACCGTCAGCGTCTTGTGGGCTTAATGGCGCTGGGGTTGGTGTAACTGGTGGTGTAACCACTGGTGGGGTCACAGGAGGCGTTACAGGGGGTGTAACAGGTACTGTAGCTGCTGGCATTGCCCAGAAGATTGTTCCTTCTGCTGTCCAACCTGCTGCTTTAAGAGCATCTTTATCAGCTTGTGTTGTTGCGTAACGGTGCTTGCTTCCAAGAATGAAACGGTCTACAGGAATACCGCAATCAATCTTTTTAGGTGAAGCATAGAAGTTGATACCTTGGTCAACGTAATCATATTTTGTTTTGGCACTTTCGTATTCGTTTGAACCTGACCATTTTGGAATGTAAACAAAGTCACCTTTTTTAAACATGCGGTAAACAGGAACTAGTCCTTCTTTTTCTTTACCTGCTGCTTTGAACGACACACCTTTATCTACAGTAAAACCATTGTTAACTTTAGCTTTAGCAATCTCATTTGCATTAGATGTAAGCAACGATGCATTTGATGTTGGGTTAACTGATTGGTAGATATCTGTTGTCATTCCAGCACATACGGTGCTGGACGCGGGTGTGGTTGCTGCGTTTGCTGTTACCGCACCCATTGGTAAGAATGCCAATGTTAAAGCTACTGCGCCAAACTTTTTCCAATTTTTGGCAGAGTTCTTGTTTTGTTTTTTCATTTAAACTTTTCTCCTCGTAAATGAACTACTACATATATCTGTTGCTGTGAAGACTTTCAGGGGCTATCCAGAAAAATACTTTTATATTGTTTCTTCGACGCTTTCTGGATAGCCAAAAGGCCCCTACTAAATTTAGTAGGGGCCTTTTGGAGTAAATTACTTAGAAATCTAGTCCAACAGCTAGATAGATAGTGAACCCACCTGAACGCCAGAACATGAAAGAACCAGTTCCTACGCCTTCTGCCATATGAACCCATTCCCAACCATCAATGTCATCGTTGCTTGCATGACCACGGTAGTCGCCGTGCTGCTTGTGACGAAGGATGACAGGAACCCCGTAGTCTGCGGGAAGGTCAGCAGCAGACTTGACCTCAGCGCCAATGTTTTCGTCAGCTTCAAACGTAACAACATCACGGGTGGCGTCAACAAGCTCTAGAGTATCAACAAGGTGACCTTCTGGGGTGAGCAGAGGAACAAAGGTATCGCTTTCTCCCCCGTAGATATATCCAATACGCCCATCCTTCTCGGTGATGTCAGTTGTGGACTGTGCGAAGAGCGCAGGGAAACCGGCTACGGCAAAAATTGCTTTGTCGCCAGCTTTAAGTTCGGACGGGTTTGCGATGTGAATGATAGCCATTAGTTGCTCCTTATTTAGGTAGTTTCACTGTATCACAGTAAATACAGGTTAGCAATGTGAAAAGACAAAGCGGGGTGCCTCATATTTAGAGGCACCCCGCTAGTAAGTTATTCGATTTCTACTTTAGTAGCTGGTTCTACGTGAAGGTCACCATGCTCTGTTTTAATTCGCACGTGACCGGGAATTGCTTTGGATGGCTCTGCATCTTCAATGGCACGGGAAAGATTTCCCTGTGAGCCAATGATGAAGTCTCCACCTTTTACCTCGTCGTATCTAACAATCATAAGTTTTCTCTTCTCTCAGGTTAAATAAAAAACGCTACAGCCCTATACCGTAATGTGCATATAGGACTGTAGCGGTGTATAGCTTCTAATTCCTTCACAAGGAAACTATACGCAAAATTCTGCACCCTGTTGCCACAGGATAAGGAATGCAGTGAACAGCCTCAACTACGGCTCTTGCTGTTCTCGTCAAATCAGGGTGGCAACCCTGGCCGTAGATTTCGTAGCTCAGGTGGGACTCGAACCCACAATCCTTGCGGCACTTGATTTTAAGTCAAGCGTGTATGCCAATTCCACCACTAAGCCATAGTGTGTGTTCCGCCTTACCTTTGTAAGACCTTACGGAAAGAAACACATTCCCGTTACCCAACATCATCACTTAATGTGTCCCTATGCTTTTATTTACATAAAAGAGGCAGATGAGCGGTCAGATAACCCTTGAGGGATCGACGAGATTCGAACTCGCGCCTTCAGTTTGGAAGACTGACATGCTATGACCGCTAACACTACGTTCCCATACCATACAGACAAACAGGAATTTAACCTGTGACCTTGCTCACCACACGCTCTAACACTGAGCTATTATCTGTACTATGCAACGGCGTTCAAATCCGTTCCTCTTCGCTTGCTTGCGAATTGTGCTATCTATACACTATACAAGTTTGTTATAATTCACTATGTAATTATTTTGTTGCGGGAGAGGGATTTGAACCCTCGACCTCTAGATTATGAGCCTAGCGAGCTACCGAACTGCTCCACCCCGCTTCGTTATGTTTCTATTCTAGCACACTTTATGTATTCATGTCAACTTATTTTGTCAACTTTATGTGCTTAAAGTTTTAGTGTGAGACTACCTCTTATTTCTCATTCTCACCCCAGCGCGTTATTAACTCACCTATCAAGTCTACCATCCTAACCCCGAAAGGTTAGGACCGCTGGCCCTCGCGTTCCTTCACATAGAATTGAACTATGGACATTCCAAAAAGTTGGACGCTCTACCACTGAGCTATGAAGGACTTACTAATGATCTCAACTTAGTTAGGTTGAAAGAGCAGTTCCGTAGGATACATCACTCCTGCAAACAAGGTAGCTAACCTGTAAGTTGCAGTCAACTAATAACTAAACCATTCAAAGGAATGTGCCGTTCCTTAATGGCTCTCCAACTATAATGGCACACAGTTGAAGCATGAATCGTTTCCCTGGCAGGACTCGAACCTACACTACACCGGCTATAAATAACTATGCCTAGCTGCCTTGACCAATTTGGCTACAGGGAAATAATAAGATTAACGACAGGGTTTAATACCTGCATTTTAAGGCCGTAGCCACTTACACAATGTAAGATGTTTTACTTAAACTACGTCAACCTAAATCGCTATTGTTTTATCTAAACTATATCTGTTAAAAATAGTTTTTGTGGCTGTAGGTCCGTTGATGAACCTGTCTCCATTTTTTGGAATAAACTTTCACGTTCAAACCAGAAAAGTTGTTTTCGTAAACTAACAGCCTTCCACCGAGATTTTGTGCTATTGTCCTCGGTTAATCCGCTCAGTGCAGCAATGGAGCTACCATATCTTTGCACTATTTATCTTGCGGTTTATCTTGATATTTCTTTATAAGATACTTCTATACTATCACACGATTTTAAGTAAATCAATGTGAAAAGACATTTTCTTCAAAATATCTTTGCCCCCACCACAGGACTTGAACCTGTAAAAGAGGCGCTAAATCGCGGCCTCTTGTTTTGCCAGCTAAACTAGACGGGGATAAGAACTAATTGGTCTTTCACTTATTCTGAAAGCATATTTAGTTCTAAGTTGGTAACTCACTCGTTACCCTTTCAATACTTTAACTCTACACCATGCTACTGACAAAAGTCAAACTAGAACAAAGTTTGCTTTAAGAATTTCTAGAGCCTGCTTAGTATAGTTAAGATTTGACTTGATGCGAAGGTTAGTCTGGAAAGCAAAAAGCATTTCGTTAGAAGAAACTAGGGCCTCTTCCATACTCACACCTTCTGGGGTCATAGCAGAAAGCTGTTCCCACTGCTCAAAACGCAGTACCTCTAGCTGAATGATTTGCTCCTGAACAGCCTCTACAAGCTCAAGAACATCCTCAGTCTGAGAACCGGAAGCCTGAATTGCAACTGCCTTATCCTTAACCCTGCTGATGAAAGTATCAGTGTTTAGCTGGTTCAGCTTTGCTACTACGTTGGTCATATGCTTAGTCTTTCTCTCGATGAAACCGTTTAATTAACACATGCTCAATTTATGAACATCACATAAGACACTATTTTGTGTCTTTGCTCCCACCACAGGACTTGAACCTGTAAAAGAGACTACGCGGCCTCTTGTTTTGCCAGCTAAACTAGACGGGAATAAGAACTAATTGGTCTTTCACTTATTCTGAAAGCATATTTAGTTCTAGGTTAGCAACTCACTCGTCACCCTTTCAATACTTTAACTCTACACCACGCCACTGACAAAAGTCAAATACCAAACTTAGTTTTTAGTTTATTCATAATTTCTTGGTTAATATCAATATAAGCTTGGATTTGCATGTAACGCTGAGTGGGTAGCAAAAGCTCTAGCGAACCCATTGACCCATCTTCAACTGCGGGAGCCATGGCTTGAAGCTCTTCCCACTGGTCTAGAAGAAGTATCTCTAGTTGAATAATTTCTTCCTGCAACTGCATAACAATTGCAGAATACGCCTCAGGCCCTTTATTTGCGCTAGAAATCTCCACAAGAACGCTAGAGAGATTATTCATCACAAAATTATTAGATAGGTATTCAAGCCTTGTTGCTACATTAGTCATAGTTTTCTTTCTTTATTTCGGTTACTTGCTTAGGACAAGGGGTGTGTTGGTTTCGTTACGACGCTGAGCCTTAGCATCCTGGCGCTGTACCTTAACAAGGTCAATCGCAGCGTCAATGGATGTATCATCCTTAAGATGGTTTAGAGCATGACCGTTACCAAGCTTAAGCTTGGACTGCTCGGCAAGGAACGAACGAAGAGCATTCCCGTACTTGTGAGTGAAAGTAAACTCATCAGGTAACACGTAAGGCTGCATCTTCTCTGCAAGGAAGTTACGACGCTCAGCATCATTCTCGAGAGCGTTAAAAGTTACAGTGTCGCTCTTAATGGTCGCAAGGATGTGGTCGAACATGGAGCCGTGCTCTTTCCATCGAGCACGCTCAACAGCGGCACGCTCAGCCTTGTAAGCATACTCTGCCGCAGTAATCTTACGAGCCTTGTCTTGCTTGTAATCGTAAATAATATCCTTAATAACCATTTCCCAAATAAACCAACAAATGAGAGCTACATAGATAACGGGAAGCAGTAGCACTAGAAGAATAATAGGATTAAACATAATTTTGACGGTACTTTCTCATAAAGTGTTCGTGGTTAAGCGGTATAAAGTAATCGTAGCACGACATTTCCAGTAGCGCAACCAAGTGTAGATACAGCTTTTGTTTGCCTGATTACATATTTTCTGTTATAAATAAAACATGTCATCTTTTCCCCAAAACTGCAAAGCGAAAGACCCTCTTAAATGCCGTCATCATTCACCTTTCAAAAATTCTTTACCACAAGCAGAGAAAACTGTTAAGACTAAGAAAGCACCTGAACTTGTTGTGTCTCGTGGCGTAAAAGTTATCAAAGGTAAATTCCAATCCGGAGACTTTGCCAAAGGTTTCAATACACCTGACAGCATTAATGGTTATTACGACGGTTCATGGGAAGAAGTTGAAAAACTTGTTAAGAAGCACCGTAAAGACTTTGAACCTGGTACAGGTAGCGTTGATAACGACGTAATCCTTGTAAACGTACCCGCTAAAGGCTTCTATACAGCCATCACAGCGATTGACGATGACAATAAGCATCTTGTAGAAGAGAAAGATTATGTCCGCCGTGAAGGCGAAAAATCAGTTGGTATCAAAACAATTAAAGGAAAGAAAGAACCAGCTAAGTTTGTAAAAGTTGTTTGTTATCGTGCAGATGTTTTAGCACAAGATGATGGTCGTACAACTGATGCTGAATGGGAGATTGTAGCAATTAATGCTCAATCTGATGAGTACACACCTATGCACCCAACTACAATGTTACGTAATGCTAATCATGATGAAGGTGGAACGTTAAGAGAATACTCAGATAAAGATTGGTCTGACGCTTATTCTTACTGGGACACGCATGCTTACCTTGAAGATTAACTAGACATAACTAAGTAATGCCCCACCAAATATTTGGTGGGGCATTACTTAGTTTGCAACCTGCGTATCAGTTGTCGTGTACTCTTCCATTTTTTGAGTAAGACGAGAAAGTTCAGGTCCACTGTGAAAACTGTAAGCCTGGAAAATCCTGTCTAGGTACTCTTTATGCTTACTATCAAGTTTACTAGTGTCACCTACAGGCCATGTAGTTAGAATATATGCGCCTTTGTGATAAGACATAAGTTCCGTATAGCGTGGACCTGTTTTGGTATGTGTGAAATATTCAGAGAATAGTGGCACATAAAGTGCACGCTGATAAAGAGTGTCAGCTAGGAAACAAAGTTTATGCAACTTCATTGAAGACATACCCTGGTCATTACGCTTATGCGAAATGAAATACTGAGCTACATCTTGGATTGATAACGTCATTATCTGCTTTCTTTATTGACAAAATTATTTATGTATCAATTAAACCATTTTTGATAAAAGTTGTCAAGCTCAGTTTATTCCAAAACTAAAGGGACTGTCTACTTTAGGTAGACAATCCCTTTTAGCTTAATAACTTAATTGAACCGTGTTACTATCTGGTGCAATTTCTACAACTTCAATATCATACCAAGCCACTGGATCATCTTGGTAATCATCATAAGTGTAATATGTTACAGGTAAATCTTTTGGTAACTTTTGTAGCTTTTCAATCAATTCATTTACAGTCATTTCTTTTCCTTATCTTGTTATAGTTTAATCTAACTCAATACTAGATAAAGTAAAGTTGATGCAAATAAGGTGGTAGATACTTTTTCAAATATCTACCACCTTACTAAACATAATCTGGGATTATGTTCAATCTTTCTTCTCGGTTACAAATACTTCGTATCCCCAACCGTAGTAGCCGTTGTCACTACCAGAGCTACGAACAATTTCTGTTTTGATTCCTTCGGCATAAACAAACATGCGAAGCGTTGCTTCGTCAGGTCCGCTTGTGTTGAACTCGTCAACAACTTCTACGTTCGTGATGACCTGTGTAGGTGCATCGTTAGGTGCGTCAACTGACCAGTATCCGTTTGAACAACCGCCACATCCGTAAGACTCTGTTGCCTTAAGAATAGTACCGTTGTCAAGTACAAACTCAATTGAGTCTGTGTGGTATGGTGCTTTGATTTTGCGTGTTTCTACAATACGTCGTCCAACCATAATCTTGCGAAGACGGTCAGTGTCGTTGTATGTAATTTCATTCATGTTTTTCTCCTAATTGGTTTTGTGTTTTCTATATCCAAAATAGTTTTTACACAGTTCCAAAATAAGGAGGTTACTGAATTATTTAATTTTAAAGTTTGTTATGGATGCCGAAATCCGTTCCATACCCAGACCCGCTAGTTCTGTTTCTGGTTTAGCCTGCGCAGCCACTCAACACCAGCAGAGCTTTTACTTTTCACTGGAATTCATCCGAGAGGCGTAAAAGAACCTTTAACATAATTTTGTTAATGCCGCAGTGCTCCCGGTGGGACTTGAACCCACACTTCTTGCGAAACTTGATTTTAAGTCAAGCGTGTCTGCCAATTCCACCACAAGAGCATATGGTACCGTTAGCTTCGCGCATGCATTCGCTTAGCTGAAAAAGGGAAGTGAGCCACGGTTCCGTACCGCTCACCGACTGTAGTAGTCCCGTAGGACACTACCCAGCAATTATAGTCATTTTCATGACCGTGGACCTGATGGGACTCGAACCCACAACATTCTGCGTGCAAGGCAGACGCTCTACCAATTGGAGCTACAAGCCCGTATTATCTCTATTTAATTAGATGAGGTTGGTCCGAAACTTGTTCTCCCGGCATCCCCTCGTTCTTTAATTATTCTAGCACATAATATCTGCATATACCAACTATTTTGTTACTTTTAGTCAGATAAATGAATTGAGTCGCGCATAGTTGTTTGAACATCAGCAACGCTAACCCACTGCGAAGGCCCCTCATCGTTTAACATAGGGACATAGACATCTGCGTTTTCTGGTAGCTCTTGAAGCTGTGCAATTAAATCTTTTACTCGCATTATTTATCCTTTTCTTTAGTATAACGGATTTAAATTTTTATTATCTTATTTATTTTTCCACGGCTTACCATTAGTTTGTTGGCTATGGCAATTTGGGCATAAAAATCTTAGATTGGGCGCACGATTATCATAGTTGCGCCCATTTATATGGTCAATTTCAAGTACAATAGGTTTACCATTATATTCTGAACCAATGCCGCAACCCTCACAGATATGCAATCTTCCAATATCCAGTAGTGCTCGGCGCAAATGAACAGTTTTAGTTTTCCATTTATTAGCCTCTTCGAGGACCAAAATATCTTCAGGTGCTAACCGTTTTGCAGCTTGTTTGCCCTTCATGTGACCTTGACCTGTAAAGTGCGAGATATCAATACCAGCATTTATAATACGTCGTTTGATATGACTTTGGCTACCACCAGCGAGTGGTATCCCAAGTTCTCTTAAAACAGCCGCAATACTAAAACTATCTGCAACAGCTTTAGCAAGAGTTTCTGTAGTGTACTTGTATTTGGTCACAGTCTAATTTTACCATAACATTAGGAACAGTAGTGGGACTCGAACCCACATGCACCGCTAAAGTGCGGCGTAGTTTACCATTAGCTTATACTGTCGAGAACCAATTTCTTGGACCCCTTTTTCAGTTGAGGCAGGTTTTCGAAGCCCTGCATACCGCTCTCACGCGCATTATCCCATTTTATGCTATCTCAACAGCACCATTGCTTCTATCCGCTGCCCGTCCTGTCTCAGGTACCTTGATTGAGGACTTCTTGCTTCTTTTCACTTTAGGTGTTTTGTTAATGAAGGGTGTACATTTCCTTCATTAATAAAACTATACTACTTTAAATCTACCTTGTCAAGTTCATTTTCAAACTTTATTTGAAGATTTTGCTGCTTCCCAGCCAGCTTTTGCGGCAACGGAACGAGGGTCAGTTAAAGCCTCAATTTGTTTCGCCAAAGCATTACCCAAAGCTTCCAATGGCTTTACGATTTCGGACCAAGGAGCGGCAACATGAATGTCTCGTGTAAGGATGCGTCCTGAATGACCGTCACCCCAAATGATAACAGGGGCAACCAAAGCGCCATTGATACCAAAGCTCAAATCATGAGTGTAACGGAAATCAAAAAGGTCTTCGTCATCATCAGTCATACGCTCTTTTAGAAGCTCTTCGTCAGTGAACGAGGTAATGTTAGCAGAGGAAAGATAAGCCCAGTTCTCATTCAACCATTCAAGCACTTCTACTAAAGTCCAGTCAAAGTCCCAAATTGTTTTTCCTGCAACACGAATGACAAGGTTTCCCCATGTACAGTTAGCTGCTGAGTCAGCAACAGACTGGTCTTTATCAAATGACAACGACCAGTCAAATAAACCTTCATTGGTTGACATATAGTTTACTCCTAAGTAGATAATTCTATGGGTTAAAAAGTTTAGGCTTATGATGAACACTTTTTACATGTTCATCATAAGCCTATGTTGGCACTTTAGGTGGGATTTGAACCCACATGTCCTTTCGGACAAGGCACCTTTGAAAGCGCCTCTCGTCTGCATTCCGCCACTAAAGTATGTTGGTAAGGGTCTTTAAGCAAGCCAATGTGGCCCACCTTTGTTATAACAATTACAAAACCTCGCAATGAGAATGTAACTGCTACAAATATACTAGAAGTTTGCGCTTCTATATATTTCACCTTAGGCTATTTCTCCGCACCCATAGAGGGCCGGTGCATCATAACCAATTCCGATTACCGCAAAATAAACGAAACTTTTGTGCTCCCAAGGGGACTTGAACCCCTACGCCATTTCTGGCACTAGCTTCTTAGACTAGCGTGTCTGCCAAATTCCACCACAAGAGCATGTGGCCACTACTTTCTTTCAACAGTGCGCACTGCCCAACCATCTTCTGCGTTTACTTGTAAGCAGTGGACCCCCAAGTAAACAGTGGTTGTATCAATTTGAAAACTCGTTGGTAAGGATTTTACCCCTACGTTAGGAATCGAACCTACCCTGCAAGAACCTGCATTTTCAAATCTCAATAATTTCGGTAAACCGGACTCGAACCGGCGCTCTCGCACCCCTAACTGGGTGGCGCATCAAAGCCTACTAACTGAGTTAGCACAGATGCTTTTTTACCAAAGCTTAGTATGTAAAGTTCAAAAGCAACACATGCCTAGCTGTTACGCTACCAAGGGAATCGAACCCTTGTTTTGCTTTACTGGTCCTGTTAACCAATCAACTACTTTGCGAATGCAGGCGGTTATTAACCTCAGCAAACTCCCGAATAGGCGGGAATGGTTTCTTCTTGTCACTCACTAAAACGTAACAAGTTTACTTTTCAAACAGAACCGTAAGTTATCTCTATTGTGTTGTTAATATCTATCATAGCACAGTATTTTTCTCTATGCAACTTCTTTTTTGAAGAAGTTTTAGTTGGAGCGGGTGGGATTTGAACCCACAAAATTTTACTTATCCGTGTAACGTCACACCATGTCTCACTTCATTAGCCCGTGAATAAATCGTGGCTTAAAGGAAAGACTTTGACTGCCGCCCCATATTTTCTTGTTACTAGAACAATACTACTCCAAATTCTTCTTGTCAAGTTCATTTACAAACTTTCTTAGAAAACTTTAACGCTGTTCCTTATTATGGATTTGAACTCGCTCTTCCTGGTTCTGAGCAGCAATACGAGCTTGTACACGATTAGAACTATGCTGACGCTTAATATTACTGCGCGCCCAAACACCTTTACCTCGTCCAAATCTTTTCTCTTCCTGGTGTTTATACCAAGTTTCACGAAGATATTCATGGCGTGGCGGAATACGACGATGCGTTCTACTCATATCCGTTCCTTAGCTGCTAATACTTATTATCTAATATTGTAACATATTAAACATAAACTTAATCATACCTTTTTGGTATGCCTACAATCAGTATAAACAACCAGAAGGGTAAAAGTCAACTAGTAATTTATCTTAACAACTAAACTATTGATAACATTAGATAACAAAACTGCATGTAATATTGTACCCCATTTTTGGGTACATCTGTAAACACGATATATACGCCAAAGAGGGTAATATATTATGTTTTTAAACTTCCAACACAAACTGAAAGAAACACGAGAACAAGAATCTGGTTTTACATTAATTGAACTTATGATTGTTGTAGTCATTATTGGCATCCTAGCTGCTGTAGCAATTCCTGTTTTCGCTACACAACAAAAAGAAGGCATTAAAGGGACAGTTAAATCTGACGTTCGTAACACAACCGGTAACGTTGTACAATTTTTAACCAAAACACCAACAGCATCAGATGTTTCCGGAACAAAGATTGTGTCTTCCGCTGACAATGTTATCGCTGTAAGTGGGGACTGGCAAGACTACACAGTGCGTGGTAAAAACGCCGCTGTTAATGACTGGTGTTGGGTTTACTCTTCCAAAACAGGTAAAGCAGTTGAAGGCACCGGCGTCAACTGTGACTTCACAATGGCTCCTGTGACCACAACACCAGGAACAACTACACCTGGTACTGGTGGAACAATTATTCCTGGTACTGGCGCTGCTAGCCTTATTGCTACTGCTGCGTTAGAGCAACCTATCTTTGGTCGTGATTATGAAACAAAAGTTGTTGCTAGTGACCCTAACGTTACTTTCACCGCAGATGGGTTACCTAATGGACTTGGAATGAACACAGGTGGCACCATTTCAGGTATCCCTACCACTAAAGGTGACTTCACAGTAACTGTAACTGCTGCTCTTGATAAAGCTAAAGAAACTAAAGATTTCAACTTGACTGTTGATACTATTGCTAACTTCACAGAAAGCTTTGATGATGCAGATTACGCTAAACGAGGTATTGGTGCATCAGGACTTGTGTATGGAGGTAAAAGTTATAGTGGACCTTATGCGACACCTTCACCTGTTGGAACACCAATAGGTGGCGCTTCCAAAATATCAACATTCGGTGTAACTGGCGGAAACCTTGTATTAGCAGGCGATAAAGCAGTTAATTCAAACTCAACCATTAATGCTGTTGTTAACACTCTTAGCATTAATGGTTTAGAACCTAACGCAACATATGATTTCTCTATTTACATTGACAGTAATATGACAGGACGCTATTCAGGTAGTACAAACATTACCGAATTTAAGATTGCCGGTGCAGCAAAAACTTATACAGGTCCAGGTAATTACACTTGGTCAGGTAAAGCTGATACTAACGGTAAAGTAACAGTGGATATTAGAATGGCCTGTCAAAATTCTGTAACACCAATGGCTTTCAAAATGGATAACTTCTCTGGTTTAAAGAAGTAAGCTTTAAATAATTTCTTTCTCTAAAGCTCGTTCATCTTTACGGCATTCATAATAATGCACAATACCTGGTGCAAGTAGAGTGCTAATAAGGGACAGCAGAGCTAATGTGGAAAAGGTTATCCACCATAAAAATATCATATACCATACCTATCATCTAATATAAACGGAATGCCTCACCAAATTAATGGTGAGGCATTCCGTTTTGTTTTAAGATACAGAACTACATGTTGCGAAGAGCAAATGTTAGTTCACCGTCATAACGTACACGACGGTTTAAGCCGTTCTTGTAGACAACTTCGGCGGTTAAACCAACTTTGTCATCGTTCTCTGAAAATGTGTCCACGAATTCAGACCAGCTATCATGGAAATAGTGTGTTACTGCAACAATTTCATACTTAGCTGGGTTTTCACGCTTATCATAGATAAGTTCGTGGTCTTGCCAACCGTATGTGCTTTCACTGAGCGCTACAGGGTCACCATGCTTAGCTAAGAACTTAGCTACTCGGTGGTTGTAAACGTTCTGTGTTGTTTCTTCTACAGGTGGTAAAAGTAAGTTGGTAGCGCTGTAAATAACACTGTCTGCATCAAACCACTTTTGATGAATAACATCTACAGTGGAAAGTAAGAACTTGTCTGAAGATGATGAAAGCCAACCAATTCTAATGTCTTCTGCGCGCGCTACATCAAATAGGGTCATTTGACGGCTTGCTTTAGCTAAAGCGGCAATTGCTTCATCAACTACGTAAGCATTGAAATTGTATAGTTCTGGTGCTTCTTTAAGCGTTAGATAGATTTCTTCTAACTGAGAAACATTTTCTTCATAGGTAGACATGTCATCTTTCTTTTTATATAAGTTCAGGCCAACCTTAATTTTAAGGTTGGCCTGAACGAGGTTTAATGCGACAAGCAGGAATCGAACCTGCGCGACCCCGTTTCATCCAGTAACTAGCTGGGTTACTCGGGGGTTGTGCTACCACTACACCATTGTCTTTACGTCTGCCCTTGAAGTAGTTAATTAAAAGGGTTTCTGTAATTCTTTGCGTATCATCTTTGATACTAAAATTAAAGGACCAGATAGGTTTGCTCTAGCTATAAGTTCACCCGGTCCACAAGTTGCTCGGAAATTCGTGTGTTGGCCTTTTACACTAAGCCCCCATGTGTTGGGGACCACAGGATTCGAACCTGCATTTCAAACGGACTTCGCTCTGTCCTTAATGCTATCTCTAGCATTAACACCCACCTACTATTTCGCGCGAACTTAAGTAGGTGCAACTTGACATCTATGTAATTATTAATAATATAACAGAGGCGACAATGTATTGGTTGCTTAACTTGCGCCAGAGGCAGTTCCGACCTTATTCAGGTCCAAAGTATGTTGTTACCTTTTGATAACAGTGCATGTTATATTAAGTTTTCTAATGGTATAACAAGTCATTAAGTTGTAAGACAGAGGATGCCATTAGCAGTCCACCCCATAAGGGAAATAATGCCCCATTATACCAAATCTTTAATTGTGTTTGTAGGCCCCCAGAGACTCGAACTCTGCACCCACGGATTAAAAGTCCGTTGCTCTAACCTGATGAGCTAGAGGCCCATATTTGTTTGAAGTTGCTGCTGGCTTTGCAGGACTCCAACCTGCGATATACGTTCTGTGCCCTAATAGCGTTGCGCCTAGGTCTGCTCCGTAATGTGTGGCTACCTCATCTAAAACCAGCAGCAACTTCAACTCTTAAATTATTATACACTAAAAATTAGTTTTGGGTAAAATTATTGAGAAACCTACAGGATTTGAACCTGTGAAAACGCGTTCTGTCCCCTAATAGCTTTCCGCCTAGGTCTGCTCCGCTGCGTGTGCCACTCGCCAAGACTTCTCAATAACTTTACACTATTTAATTTTTAGATCAAACAAGGTTTTCTTCCACTTGTTCTGGAAGCATTACTTGTTTAGAGGAAGTATCCGAAACTTGTTCTCCCGGCCTTGTTCTTCCTTATGTTTTAACTCTATCAGATACCTCTGACAAATGTCAAACCATTTTCAAAACTTTTTTAATTTGTTTTGTTTCAGTACCAAAATGGGATTCGAACCCTGCATAACCGCTAAGTTATGCCTCCCTATATGAACTCATCTGATGTGCAAACTGTTCCACCTGGTAACCCCTGAGCTACAGGAACCCTCGGTATAGTTTTGGTTTCCACCGTATATTTTCACTTGCAGCAAGGTAATTAATCCCGCCCGTTAACTCCATACGGATTGTTGCGTGCTCCCGGTGGGACTTGAACCCACACTTCTTGCGAAACTTGATTTTGAGTCAAGCGTGTCTGCCAATTCCACCACAAGAGCATATTAAGAACGCCTTGACCTTTTGGCTTTATCACTCCGGTCGTTCTCTTAAAACTATATTAACACATTACTCAGCTTCTCGCAAATTTTGTTGTTTAGCTCTTAACCATTTCGTAAAATCCATTCGTAATGGCTCCAAAAGAGAAACAACCCTAAAAGTAAAGTTTTCATCTTCTGGAAGCGCGTCAATTGCCTCGTTTGCTTCTGCCTCAGAGGCAAAAGGACCAAATACTGACGTGTAATCAATATCACCATCAGATTTAATAACTACAAATGGATTTACTTCAAGATTACTCATTGCCTTAGACAATCTTTTCAGGATTTTGAACTGGTTCTACACGATAAGCATAATCGTCATTATCGTCAGGTGTTACTTTTTGCGCTTCTGCTGCTGTAGCAAAAGGACCAAATACTGACGTGTAATCAATATCACCATCAGATTGAACAATTACGAACATATTTTCTCCTGTTTAGTTTAAACTTGCGTGCTCCCGGTGGGACTTGAACCCACACTTCTTGCGAAACTTGATTTTAAGTCAAGCGTGTCTGCCAATTCCACCACAAGAGCATATTAAGAACGCCTTGACCTTTTGGCTTTATCACTCCGGTCGTCCTCTTGAAACTATACTAGCATATATTATGAGTTAACGGAACATGGGAAGAACTTCAGTGTCAATTACATTCCATGCCTTAACGCCACCATTGTAGGTGGTGTGCTCAACACAAACAGGGTCACCCCAGTTGTCGCACTCCATTTCGGGGCAGTTCTCAACATAGTTGGGAGACTCACCAATGAAGTACAGGAACTTGTCTAGCGTAAAAATCTCATCCACAGCCTTAGTGAAACGTGAGAAGTTATGGCTACCATAGCTTTCCCCAGCAACTACGTCACCGTTGGGAAGCTTTACGACACTGAGAACCATATCGCTCTCAGCGCTTACGTTAACGTCAGCCCATGAAACAACTCCTTCAATGGGCCACTCATCTACCTCAATTGTGACGGAACAGTTAGTCCAGTCACGCAGCAGGTCATTAATCTTATCCGTGTTCACGGTTTCCTCTTTCTCTCTTGCACCAGTATATACAGTTACTTTGATGAATGTCAACAGAAAAACAAAAAGGCGAAGACTAATAATTTAGTCTTCGCCTTTTTGGTAGATGCATCTTAATCTATTTCTAGATGAAAAGAACAATTATTCAACAGATAATGGAACACAACCTTTTAGAACTTGGAATTTCTAAAACCCAGAGAGTCGAACTCTGACATTTAACGTTTTTACGATGGACGCTCTGTATCTAGCTATTGTTCAACCGCGAGCGCCCTTATTAGCTTTTCAAGGCTAACAAGTTTGGTGGAGCAACTCGCATATTTATACTGTAACACACTCTTCTGACATTTGCAACAGCATAGTTAAAGCCCCACCAGTTAATTCTGGTGGGGCTTTAACTATGCTGTTAATCTCCGGTATCAATTGAGCCTGTGATACGGAAGTTATCCGATTTAAACTGTTTGCCTTTCTTCTTACTAAGAATGACATTATCAAACCCACGTGTATAGCTGCGGTAATTTGCATAATGAGTGAAGTGGTAAACAGTTTTACCGCTTTCTGTAAGAAGTTTCCCTGGCTGGCTACCGTAACTAGTACCAGTTGGTGGCGTATAAGCAACAATTTTTTCTACACCGTTGTCTGTTTCAACCCAAGCGTTATTAATTTTACCTGAGCTATCAACGCTTAGTTGTTCCTTTTTAACACGTGTTGTTTCAACTTCGGTACCAGTGGTAGGAATTTTTGCTTGATGCCATTTAGTTGCACGGTCTAGACGCTCTTGCGCTTTAGTAACTGTGTCATCTGCATAATGGGCTTCTGCACGAGATAAACCACGTTCTGCATAAACCTTATTTGTAATTCTATCTTTCTCTGCAATAAGACCTTGGTATTGTGCGTTTGCTTTCAAACCATGTTTGTACTCTTGTAAAGCTTCTTGATATTCTGTTGCTGTTGCAGCTTTTTCAATTGCACGTTCAGTTTTTGCTTTGATATCAGGGTCTAGTTTGTCTCTTGAACGTTTGATTGGTGCTAAGTTATTTGGGTCATTACGTTCAATATCTTCTACCATCCATCCTGCTCGCGCTGGGTGAACACCTTCTGCGATGTAAAGTTTTTTCAGTTCAGCTAAAACTTCTGCTTTGCTTTCTTCACCAGCCGCAATACTGTTTTGTAGTTCAAAGCGTCTTGGGATATTGTTTTCCTCTATATATGCAAGGGTACGTTGACCAATTTCTCTTTGAGCTTTTTCTTGGGCATCTTTCTTTGCTAATGCTTGCGCCATATTTTCACGCGCATCTTGCAAATATTTTGGGATGCTTCTGTTGTCTACAGGTACACGTGGGTCATTAGCTTGTGCTTTTTGATCGTATTCTGTTTGGGAAATGTGTCCTGCTGCGCCATAGCGGCAAGCACGTTTGTTTGCGTCACAAGGTGCGTATTTCTTGTTCTTATTAATGTGATACTTAGCCATGTTTTATATCTAACGTTTATGAGCAATCTTTTTTCGCTAAAAGTGTTGACGTTTTGTTTTTAGGTGTGCTACTATATAAGTGTTGGTGAAAGACATTGTTTCTCAGTTCTGAATGTTATTTGAAAACTAGAGAAAAAGGAGAAATAATGGATATCAACACAGTTGTAAAGAAGAATGGCCTCGTTGGGGTCTTTGGTTATATGCTAGGCGATTACGATTGGTCAGAAATTGGCGTGTACTTTTCTTCGGAAAAGAACCGTTACTTCTGGTACACTGATAGTGGTTGCTCTTGCACTTACTTTGGAGACAACGTAGGAAGCATGAGTGAATTCTGTGACGGCGACAAGTTCGCTGCGTCACGAGCAATTTACGATTTTGTCAAGAGTGAAGAAGGCGAAAGCGGAGCTTCGGTTCAGGCTGCTAAGTTCCTCATGGACAACTAAACATGTGTGGGTTGGTTAGACGTAAGTTTCACCAACCCACACATTTTGTAATGTCAGTGGTAAATGGTATAGTTCTTATATACCAACTTTGATCTAGTGGAAAGACCACTGAGTTAAAGAAAGAACAGTTGTGATTTACAGTAACCGTATCCTTGAAAAGGGACTTGTGAAGCTTCCTATGCTTTCAGATAATTTCGCGTGGGAAATTAAGCACACTACCTTAGGTGATGCCTGGCTTACTGTTGTAGGGTTTGATGGTCATGTAACTGATTACATGCGTCCCCTTCCAATGCCTTCTACTTTTGATGACGTTTATCAGCGCCGTGTTGTTGAGAACATGGCTTGCAGTATCAAGTATGAAATGCTTGAACGTGATATTATGAGTGTTAGCCCTGTTGAGGATGATGTTCGTCTAGCCTCTGTCACTAAACTTTTTGGCTAAATTTTTTCTGATTTCCCTGAAAATCCCTGTCTTTTAGGCAGGGATTTTTGTCTTTGTAGAAGTCCACAAAGTTTCTTGAAGTTTTCTGTAGCTAACATAAAAAGCCCTGGTCAGATGCACTATTTAAGTTAAAATAAATAGGGAAAAGAATAGACATTTACCTAGGTCTATGATAGACTAGTTATACAACAACGAAACAACAACAAAAGGAAACGATCATGGATAAAAGGAATGTCTTCGCGGCAATCTTAAGCTCAACCGGCGCACTTGTACTTGCGGCTACAGTAAGTTTTGGAGTAGCAAGTGCAGCAAATGCGGCAACTACAGAAGTAGGAACCGGAACTGAGATCATTAGCGTTAGCGGTGCTAGCGGTATCCTTGCAGAATAGCAAAGATAAAAAAGCGAAGTGCCTCACATCTTACAACAATGTGAGGCACTTCGCTTTTTACGTACCAACTAGAAAATTGGTGCTAGAAAAACTACAGACAAATCAGGTGGACCAGAAATATTTTCACCCTCAGACTCAAAATCTATATCAACACTTGTAGATGATAACTCTGGCGTTTTAATACGACTTGCAACTAACAGCAATCTCTTCTGCTCTTGCTCATCAAGAAACAACCTGGCTTTATCATAGCCAGACAAAAATTTACTCATACAACTTATCCAATGTTCCCTAAATAAGACTACCCTATGTATTGAAAAAAGATTATAAATATGCTAGGATTAAAGGGACAGATGAAAATGGAGTAATAAAAATGATCCAAAGCGGTACAGGTATCAGCAGGGCCTCACAAATTCTTGCTGAACTAGAAGCCAAACGTCGTGGCCCAATTGACGCAATTATTGAAAAGCAACGTCTTGCTGTGCGTGAAGACCTTCTAAAAGGTATTGATGATGACCATGACGAATACCTTGAAAAGGGTAACAAAATTGTCAAGCGCATTGAAACCGCTGAAAAAGAACTAGATAAGGTTCGCAGCGAAGTTCAAGCTTTTGCAACTAAAGCTAAAGACGAGCTTCTTTCTACCAAAAAGCAGATTGACGATGCAGTACAAACTGTTAACACAGAAATCAGCCGTCTTGTTGACCGAGCAAACCGTCTTCGTGAACTTAATGACAACGAAGAAGAAGACTACAAGAAGCAAGTAGAGCGTGAAGAATTCCGCGATAGGCTTACTACTCGACGTGATGAACTCAAAGAAGAAATTCGTAACATTACGCAACAAATGAAAGACCTACGTGTTGCTTCTGGTAACAAGTCCATGCCTAAAGAAGTGGAAGCTCGCGCTGTAGCCGTATACAAAGAGTACAAAGCTAACGAAGACGCCCTAGAGCGCCTATCAAGTGTCTCCGGTAAGAACCACGGAGCCATTATCGCTATGCTTGACCAGCGTATCGCAGAAATGCGTGATGCTCACTCTATGAGTGTTGCTTCCTCACAAGATGCAGCAGATAAACTCAGTACGTTACTTCAAGAAAAAGCTGAGTTTGAAATCAAAATCGCTAAACAGCGCGACGAGCTTTACGATGCTGCTCTTACCGAAATTGTTGCACGTGGACTTACAGAATTTTTTGAAGTCAAAAGCGAATAACTAAAGTTTACCAAAGCTAACGCTGGGATACCTTTTCATCTGTCAATGAAGGTATCCCAGCGTTATTTGTATGCCCAGTAAACAAAGGACTAACAGGTAATATATTACCTATGAATATTTAACGTAAAACCCTGGTAAAATACGAAAATAGGCTAGACTATATTTAGGGCAAACAGCCTTTCGTTAGGGAAAAATATGGAAAAAATAACCAGCGCTTATGCTATCAACTTGCGCAATATTACTGGTACCAGAACTCTTTTATCTAACTTATCTACAAGTTTAGATACCCCTATTAACGATAGTACAGATCCCCACGAAGTTCTTCGCTACTTTCAAGAAAAACCGTTAACTTTGCTTATTAAAGCTAACGATGAACAAGCTGCTTTAGTGGGTTTCTCCAAAAACATGTATAAGGCCCCAGAGCATTGGGTTACCACAACTCTTGTCTTCACAAAGTTCCGTGGTTCTGAGCTTAATAAAGAACTTAAAAGAGGTATAGCAGAAATATGTGACCTTAACGAAATTCCATTAGGCGCTATTGTACGTGACTGGAACTTGCGTTCTTATAATGCTATGCGTAAAGCGTTCCCTTACACTGAACCACAAGTTATTCCTTTGAAACCTAAAGACAACAGACCTAATAGTGACAGTGGATGGTTCTTTGATTTAAGAACAGCCGTTTTTGAAGCACCAACTGTCAAAGTGCGAAAATTGGATACATACATCAACGAATGGTGGAGTTACCAAGCCCAAAATGAACTAGAGCTTGTGTAAAGACATAAACTGCACACAATGAACTTTGTCTTCCGATATCAAAAACATGAATACATCAAGACAAGGTTTTACGCCTTCAAATTATTTAGAGCGCATCAAACCTCCACTTATTTCATTTGGTCTAATTATGATTGGCGTCGTTCTAGCTGTGCTAGGTGGGGTTTTCATTATCTTGCGTGATACTGTAGAACTCGGCATTCTGCCTACGGTCACATTGTTCTTAGGTTCAGCTTTAATTTTAGCCAGCGCAGGTTACCTAATTGGACGTTACATCCGTAGAAGTGAAGCTAAACGTGAAGATGAAAACAATTTCCAAAAATGGGTTGTTGAAAATTATAACGTCACATTAAGCAAAGAACAAAAAGACCAACTATATAACTACGGTTCAACAGTAGTAGAAGGTAAACGTTACATCCTTAATCATGATTTAGATGAAGATGGTAATGACAAAGTTTACTTGTTCACAGAAGCAGAAATTCAAGAGCGAGTTGAAACAGGTTTAATTCAAACCCTTAACAGTGTTCCAGAAGGTTTTTACCCTGAGAATGAGGATGACGAAGAACTTATTGAACAAGCAAGAAAAGCTGAACAAGCTGAACTTAATGACACTAATGTAATTCAAGCCCCACCAGTCATTAAAGCTGCTCAACCAGTTAAAGAATAATACTTACAAAATACAGCGAACCTTCAAGTTCAGCTTGAAACTTATGGTAGACTTATACCAGTTAAGCCAAGAGGAACGAACCTTTTGTTTGTTGTATGTTGTTGAAAATCGTTCCCTTGATTTAACAAATGCCCCTAACAGTACAGAACTGTTAGGGGCATTTAATTTTGTTTGATATGATTTGATAATAAAAGTATGAGTGTAAAGAAATACCTTACACTGCCGCATGGAAGTTGCAGATGTATATGTATGAATGAGAGATACTGCACTTCCCAGTGTAAGGTATTTCGGAATTAATATCGGTTCCTCCGCTGATTTTATTTAAGAAACTTTTTCCTCTCCATTTAAACACTCCTCCTCCATAAAAAGAGGGTCAGTTGGAAATTCCTCCTCTTCCAACTGACCCTCTTTTTTGTTGCCTTAAACTATATCTCCAACTTTTTCAAGATAGCAAACGCCACATAGCGATTCATATTCGGCTTCTTGCCCATCAATAGCTACAGCAGCACCTTCATTAACAAAGACCCCATTAATCTTTCTTCCATTAAAAGTTGCTTTACGTCCACAACGACAAATAGTTTTTAACTCTTCCAACGAATGAGCTAATTCAAGTAAACGAGCAGAACCAGTGAACGCGTTAGTTTTAAAGTCTGCTCTAATACCGTAAGCAAGAACAGGTACGTTTTCTTTGACAGCAATTAAGAAAGCTTGGTTAACTTGCTCGCGTGTTAAAAACTGTGCCTCATCAATGAGAACACAATCAACGTAGCCGTGCTCTGTTACATAGTTACGGAACTTAACATGTAAATCATCATCAGCTAATAATGGCAAATCAACAGCGCGTTGAATTCCTAAACGAGACAAAACATTTTTATGTTTAGTATCAATAGAGGGTTTGACGACAATGACTTTTTGCCCTCTTTCCTCATAGTTATATGCAACTTGGATCAACGCGGTACTTTTCCCCGAGTTCATGCTGCTATATCTAAAATATAACTTAGACAAGCTTCTTACTCCTTCGGAAAAGACCTTTCTTTTCAACAACTACATTTTCTGCTTCTTTTTCGTTAGCTTCACGAATGTTTTCTAGATTTTCTTCCCAAAGTCGTCTTGTTTCCTCATCCACTTTGGAAGCGTTGCGGCGAACATTTTCTGTTGAAACATAATGCTCTTCAACTCTAGCTGGGGCTTTAGCGTTCTGCAACATTGGTACATCAGAAAGGCTGTTTGTGCTGTCTACTTCGTCTTTGTAATCAAAATCTTCTTGACCACTAAAAGAGGAAGAATTCTTTTGAGAAACAACCCAAGCAACACCAGCAGCGATGGTACCAATACCAGCGGCAACACCAAATAATACGTTTTTGTTTGACATACCAAAAGTATAGTACAAAACACAAAATAATCTCTGTTTTTGGATATAGTTATGGCCTACCAGAATTAACTGGTAGGCCATAAGGTATTAGGTTAGCTCCAAACGGAAGAGACTAATTCTTTTTTCTCAACAGGCTTCAAACTGTCCATATCCCACATGTCACCATGTGAAGTGTATGTTCCACTTAGGCGATAATTTTTGCCTTCAATTTCAAAGACAAGCCAGGATGACTTAGATGAGTTTAAAGCGTTTTTGTCTCGTTCAACAAAAGTGAAAACCCTGTTGCGGAATTCAATTTTGTCTCCTGTGATATATAGTTCCCTAGGGAACTTTTGTAGCCCTTCGTGACTTCCTGCCGACCTGCTTAGACCACTGTAATCAAGGACAAGATTTTTTACGTCCTCATCAGTAAGTTCTGGCATAACATCAGGATAGATGATTACTTCGTTGATACTATCGCGGCTTTTGATAGTACGAGAAATGAAGTTAAGAGCAGATTTTTCATCTTCAAAATCGTGCGACCTTACCCCTTCACCTTCCCATGAAAAGGTGGACGTTACAACGGTTACTTTAGCCATTAATTAATTCGACTCCTCAGTCGTCAGTCTTTATAGCATATCAGATTTAGGAGGTAAAAGTCAAGTATTTATCGCTTTTACCCTAAGTCAGAAACTTTTATTTCTGTGATGTTGCTTTTCTTGTGTAGGTGTCGTATGATTGAGACATACCGAACATCCCCAATTGAAAGAGTAATCATGTTCACCGAGTACGACCGCACCCTTAACATCCTGACGCTGACTGATGCTGACGTTATTGCTGATTGGCGTAACGGTCTTCTTCGTAACACTGCACTTGTTGTGACCACTCAGGGTCACGCAGAAGGTATTCGTCTTGGCACGTTCGGTTCGTTCGCTGGTTACGTTGACGGTTCCCTTGCAGAGCACTTCTACAAGGGCATGCGCAACCCTCAGTACATTCGTGGTACTGGCAAGTGTGAGCTTGCTAGCGTCACCGACCTTGTTGAGGACACTGATGAGCGTTGGGAGTTCGACAGCTTCGGTCCTGGTAACACGTACACAGATGACATGGTTTCAGCTCAGGTCACCTGTGAGCATGGTGTTACTGGCCGTATGGTCTTCACTACCAGCATTGGTGAACTCATTGGTACGATTGTTAACGCTTCGTAACTGATAGCTAAAAGGGCAAGCATCTAAATGGTGCTTGCCCTTTTAGCGTTTAGCAGATATACTAATTATATAGCCCTGTATAAAGACAGAAAGAGTGCACATGAGTAAGAACATTGTTATCACCGGAATGCCTGGTTCCGGTAAAGGAACACAAGCTACACTGCTAGCTTCACGTCTAGGTATTCCTCACATTTCAACTGGTGATATTTTCCGTGACGAAATGAAGCGTCAAACCCCTCTTGGTATTTCTATTACCGAAAGCATGAATGCCGGTAAGTACACGAGCGACGAGATTACTAACGCTGTAGTTAAAAACCGTCTTGCTCAGCCTGACGCAGCGGACGGGTATATCCTTGATGGTTACCCTCGCACAGTGAACCAGGTTGCGTTCCTAGATGAAATTGGTGTTGACATTACTCATGTCATTGACCTTCACATTGACCCTGACCTTGCTCTCAGCCGTCTGCTAGGTCGTGCTCTAGAACAAGCGCGTGGTGATGACACTGAAAGTGTAATCCGTGGTCGCATTGATACATACTTTAAGACAGTTGTTCCTGTGCTTGATATTTATAAAAGCCGTGGTCTAGCTGAGCAAGTGTCTGCTGTTGGTAAAATTGCTGACATTAACGAAGAACTATATACCCTCCTAACTAAGTAACCGCAGAAAGAAAATAATGCTTAATTTTAAAGAAATCCTTAAAGCTAAAGGCTTTACCCCTAGCGATAATGAACTTTTTGCTAACACCCGTTGGGTTAAAGTTTCTGAAACAAATGACATTATGTTCCATGTTTTCATTGAAGGCAAAAATGGTGACCACGGAGTTAACTACTTCACAACCACCAAACTTAATGGTCTTCCTCAGGAAGCAGATGACCTTACCGGTTCATTTGGAAAAGGTCCAGTTGAATTCTTTGAAGCAGTCCTAGACGCAGGTATCGCTATCCTTAACAAATAATACAAATAAGTAAAGCCCCACCAGTTAGCTGGTGGGGCTTTACTTATTACCTCTTCAAGCGTTGATACCAAACTTAGTTAGGCGTCGTCGTACTTCATCAATTTTCTTATTAGCAATGATGATGTTAGGCGTAGGGCGAGGGGCGCGACGGAGAGCATCCCCAAATGAGCGACGAATGCTTTTATCTTCCGCTACAGCAGTTTCAATGCCTGCCTTGAAAATCTGTGGAAAATAAATTTCTGCAAAAAGGTTAAGTTCCTTCTTATCACGAAGCACTGCCACAAGGTCAGTACCTTCAAGATAAGGCTTGTCAGTGACAAAATGAGTAATGTTATGCTCTTTGAGCTTAGCAACCGCAGCTACTACAAGAGAATGGTCAGCAGCAGAGAAATGCACACGACGTTTAAGTGGCCACTTCACCGCTGTTCCGAAGGTTGAACCGTTTGCTACTTCAATTACACGAAGCATGTTTGTCATTTCTATCTCCTTTCTGATTAACTCTATGATGACATAAGAATACTATAAATGTAAAGCGGAAAAATCGCTTTTTTAGAAAATTTGGAACTTTAACAAAAGTTATAACAAATTTGGTGCAAATAAATTATTAATCCTCTTAGAGGAACTAATTTCATCTTAATATTACTAACAACATATATGGGATTAAAAAGCAGAGACGGTTGACACCATTTCTAGTGTCAACCGTCTCTGCTTTAACTAATTAAGCTTATGTCCATGTAGATTTGAATTTACGTTCAAATTTAGGTTTCATATCGTGCTCTAAACGTTCGCGTTCGATACCTTTTTTAACCGCTAAAGCATCCATAAGGTTGTCATATACTCGTTGCTTTTTAGCGTTATATTCCGGACTGTGATTAGGCATGATACCTTCACGTACGGCACGTAATTCTGCCTGAATTTCAGATGCTACTCTTTCAGCAGAAGAGACTGTCCTAATAGGCATATCAATAACATCTTTCAATACTGAACCGTCAGGTGCAGTAAGCGCTTTAGCTCTTTTAGCTTCCTCGCGTTGAGCTTTTTCTAATGCTCTGTTTTCACGTTCTTGTTGACGTTGACGGAGCACTGGATCTTGAATACGCGATTCTCTACTTAAACCTTCAACAGGCGCAGAAGGGTAACACGCGGTGCAAGCAACTTTCCCAGCATCAGCAACCAATGTTGCTTCATCTTTACCAGAATAATCTGTTAACCAAATGTATTGCGTTGATGGTGTACATGTTCTACAGTTCATGTTTTTGTGGACATGACCGTTAGAGTTTTTAACTAAAAAACCACGTGTCCATGGTCTACGTTTGTATTCAAGCTCATAAGGAACAACTTCTTCTAGAATTTGATTAGCTTCTTTATGATATTCGCTTATCTTTTCTTCTAAACGTTCAATACTACGAGAGGTACTTTCATAATATCTTGAAGTTTCGCTCATTTCTTCAAGGATACGTTCCGTTCTTTCCAAATTGACTACTGCAACGTTAAGAGGTACAGCAACTTCATAGTATTTGTCGTATAGTTCAGAAATTTGTGTGTCTATTTCTTTGGGTTCTTTAGAAGACAAAGGATTTTTAAGTTTTTCCATATCTTTAAGCTGTTCTGTTACTGTTTTGGTACTGAAGTCAGCAGGTAAACCTTTATTACCATGACGTAAACAGTTTGGGCCGGAATAGCAACGGCTACCATCGGGCAAAGTAATATATTGAGCCATTATATTCTCCTTAAATAAGTTATATACCATACCTATCAGATAAACAGCGCTCATATAGTAGAAAAGTGTGGTTAAACTCTTGTGAATGTTAAAATAAGTATATGGAAAATATTACTCTTGCAGATTTAGCTGCTTTTAATAGCCGTAAACCTACAGTGCATGCTCATGGAGCTTGGGCTGACAAATTTAGGCACAGCGCTGGTGGATATGAAATCAAAGACATTGTTGATATCCGTGAAGATATTCTCACTGCACAAATTAATGCAAAACCTATTGTGGTTAAAGCATCAACAGATTATGTAACAAGTGTTCTTGTTGAAACAGAAGATGGTAAAGATACATTTAATGTGGAAGACGAAAATGGTGAGCATCTTTACTTACGTATTTCTAAAGAACTTGGTACTCTAATTTTCTTACCCACAAATGTTAAAGTTCTTCATGATGAAGATGAAGAAGGCAACTTAATCGTTTCACAAAATTATTGGGAAGCGGAAGGACCAGGCTTATTCTTAACTGGGGTCACTATTGACGAATACAATGAACGTGGTGACGAATATTCTAGTCTTCGCTTAAAGTCGCGTTTGCGTTTTGTAGCACGTAACGGTGTGCTTTCTGTTGAAATTTTACCCACCCAATCATAATTGACTTTAGAGAAATAAAGTGTTCTAATTAGAACATGACAACAATTCTGAATGCTAGCGAAGACCTAGCATCTTTCATTCGTGACCGAACTGCAATTATTGACCCAACTTATGCAGCCTTCATGGCTTCTGGTCGTCCTGTCAATGAATGGCTCGCCTACCAGGACCGTGTTGAACGACCAACAGATGACCTTGGCATAGAAGGACTAACATGGTCTGTTGAGCAGTTTACTTCTAGCATGTTCATTATTAAGCGCAAACGTGCTCCTTACGATGAAGACCGCTACGAGTTCACCCCATCAGGACAGAACAAGACATACAAGACTTTTGCTGCTGCACAAAAAGCTGCAATTAAGAAGAACAAGTAGCTGTTATTAGAAATGCCCACCAGGATTAACTGGTGGGCATTTCTAATTGGTTGACAAAATAGGGTAAACATGGTTAACTTGAAGTATACGAAGTAATTCCGTTATCAAAATTGAGAGAAAAACATGTCACTTACCTCATCCGAAGCTAGCCTTCTTATTGGCCTTACCTCAGGTAGTATTTTTGCAGAAGACATTAAGGCTATTACTGACCGTCAGTTCTTTGAAGCCATTACTCCTCTTATCCTTTCCAATAACGAATTTCATACTTTTGAAATTGTTGAAAGTATCGCAAGCCACTACCTTGCTAACCGTTATAACCTCGAAACCATTCTTAGCTTTTATGTGAAGAATGTTCGTAGTGCTTACTCAATCAGGAATACTGCTGGTGGGCTTTCTAAGCTTGAAGCTCGTCAGGCGCTTTACAAGCTTGCACCTAAAATTAGTGCCGAAAGCTACATTGGCATGGAAGATGTAATCCCTTATTCTGATGCAGTTGAGCTTGCGAAGACAAATATTGGTCTTGCTCTCGCTTTCCTTCAGTCTCGTGGTTACCAGGAAGATGTGGTGAACTATCTTTGGTCTGCGTTCGAAGCTAATCCTTTCAATTTTTCGGATACGGCAAAAGACACACTAGCTCGTTTTGTTCCTGACGAGGACCGAATGATTCGCTGTTTCCTTATTTCTCCTAGTGTTGTTGATAATGCTAACTTCACTGCTCGTGTTGCTAAGCAGTATCTTGCACGTGCAGCATCAGATGAGGCTATGTTCCAGGCTCGTCTTTACCACTTTAGGGAGAAGGGTATTTTCCCTGAACTTACCGAAAGTTTTTGATTTAAAAACGCAACAAAATAATGCGCCACCCAACAATATTATTGGGTGGCGCATTATTTTATTAAAAAGATACTCACAAAGTTTTTAATGGCCGATAATGGAGGCATGTCAAACTTACTTTTAATTGATTACCGTCGTTCATTCCTTGATGGACGTGACCATATCCAAGCTCATGATAGTAAAACAGCTATTGAACTTCTTACTAAACATGAAGGTAAGATTAATAGCATCTGGATGGATTATGATATGGGTCCAGGTGATGACATTAAAATTGTTCTTAATTTCCTTACTTTACGCGCTAAGTTAGGTATGGCTTATCCTGTTAAAGTTATCAACGTTCATGCGCCAAGTGAGATTGGTTGGCAAGTTATTAGTAGCAAACTTAAACCAGCTAAATATATTGTCCGTAGAGAAACAATTCGTGATACTTTAGGTGCATATTAAAAATGTGGTGACACTCAATTGAGTGTCACCACATTTTTGTTTGGACTTTAAAATCAACATAATATATGCTAGACTGTTTGTATATTATTGTTCGCTCAAACATAGGAAAACATGCTTCCCTCAGCTATTTTAGCTTCTGCTGCTGCATCCACTAATGGTGGTTTCCAGCCTTTCACCCCCGTAGACACATCTGTTCCCTTCTTCACATGGAATATTGTAACTATTATCATTACAGTAATTCTAGTGCTTATCGCTATATTTGGTATTTTTATCATTTTTGTAGACGGTGATGAATTTGGTGGCCTTATTCTCATGTGTGTTGCAATTGCATTTTTTCTAACTCATTTTATTGCTAGTGGTATCGCTAGCACTAAAGTGGATGACCCTAACCCTGGTAATGAGAAAAAAGACATAGCAAAATATGAGACATGGCTTGAAGACCGTCACGGTTTTACTGATTTGCCTGACAATCTAGTTAAAGAACTTTATGATGGTGATGAAGTCACAATTGTGAATGTTGGTAAAGTAACAATGGTTGAACAAGAAAAGAACACATTCTACCTTGTTTATGTTGACACTTCAAAAGAACTACCTGTAACTGGTAACACAACGAATAAACCAGAAGACCCAGAAGTTAACTGGTAAACTTAACCACCGAAATGGGATTAACCTTAAAATGAGGTTAATCCCATTTTCATGTTAAATTTGAAATATGGAAGCAGTTTTAACATGGATAACACCAGTCTGTATAGTTATCTCAATATTGATACTTACAGGCGGCTTATTCAATACAATTATTGGCCGCAGAACCTTTTCATACTTCCTTAGCATACTTTTTATGGCAGCTATGATAGCGCTATTGCCTTTTGGGCTTCAAATGATGACTGATCTAAGTTCAGGTTTAACAGACGGTCCTAGCAGCACCCCTACCCCAACCCCTGAGTTACCTACAACTCCTGGCGGATACAACTGGTAAAACAACAAAATGAACCTATTAGAGCATCGTCAAAACACTGGGTATTTTATCATGCCCTATACTTCACCTAATGATAGCAAAGGCTACCTAAATACAGCCCATATGAGCGCTCTGTGCGCCTCTCAGCCATGCGCAGTGCATGGACACCCATCCGCGCATTCTTTGAAAGATGCGCCCTTAGAATGGAATGTAGAGCTTTGTATCTTAGAACGTATTTGCGAACACGGGAACCATCATCCCGATTTTGATAGTGCTCAATATTTACATGCTATAGGTAAAGAAAACAGCAACCGCCACATTTGTGATGGTTGCTGTAACGTTCAACAATAGTTTAAATAGAATAAACCTGATATGCCATTCGGGTTAGCTCATCATTTGTGAAATCTTCAAACTTCGTATCGCTAGAATACTCGTAGGTTTCACTGGACGACTCGCCCCATTCATCTTCTGCACAGACAGTATGAACTGAAATACGGTTGTCACGGTAAACGTGTACAAATGTTTCGTCGGTTGTGTGAATGTCATCACCCTCGTCATCAGGAACCTCATATCCCTGGTGGTCCACATAAAAGCTAATTTCAATCTCATCAGCATTACGGGAAATGCTAGGATTAATACTAGGGGACATAGAAAGTAGGGGTTTCATGTGTCCAAGATAATCAGCAATAAGTGTCATAAAAACAATCATAAACCTCTCGCACGATAAAAGCAAGATTAGAATGGAAATACCCTCAACTTTACTAGTTGAGGGTATTTCCATTAAATAATTTTTAGACGGTTAATAAAATCATCAACAGGATACTGAACACCCCAGTTATAATCCTGATAAACCGTAAAGTTTGGTACACGTTCTTTAGGGGTAGTCTTATTTACTTCTTTTTGCCATGCATCCAAACTATCAAAAACAGTTACTTTTGAATGTGACTTAACCGCTTCAATATGGAAACCCTGTTCATCAGAAGCTTTAAGCGCATCACTAAGGTGCTTAAACAAACCTACTGTGCGTGCACCCATTCCAAAACCGGCATCATCAATTTGCGTTACCTCAAAATATTCAATTCCTGTCTCATCAAACTGCAATTCAACAAGTTTGTATTCTTTTAAGGATGCGGAACTTTTCTGCTTTTCTTGAAGATAAGAATAGTCACCAGCAAGATGAATGACATGGTTGAACGTTTTTATGTCATGCCAACTAATGGCAGTCTTGCCGTCAACATCTGTAGTAAGAAGTTGAGGAAGAATTAATCCATAAAAAGTGTTGGCAGACATTTGGGTTCTTTCGTATTAATGATGTTATCGGGTATTTACCACTTAGGGAAATCAGCGTACTGGTCAGTCATTACCTGAAGGATGGTCATTGCGTTTTCGTAGTTCCCAGCGATATCAAAGATACGCTGTGCCTTATTTTCCCACTGCTGGTGCTCTTCTGCACGGAAACGCTCTGGACGCTGGTTGTAAGCGTACTCGCCTTGCCAGTAGCAACCTCCACCACCAGGACGCTTAGCAAAGCAAAGCTGCTCATGCATAGCTTCTGCAAGCCTCTGAACGGGGGTTAGAGCCTGCTTTGCGTCAAGTACCGCCTGAGCCTCGTCAAGCCGAGTCTGAAGCTCAGCAACGGTCTTGGCCGCGTTATCTACTACATCATACATTTTGTTGCTTCTCTCTTGTTGTTGTTATTTAGCGCCGAGCGTTCAAGTAACCTCGGTCTTCCTTATAAAATAAACACTACACCTATTTCTTTGAGAATGCAACACCATGAACCGATATTTATTGTGAACTCCAAATAAGATTTATGACCTATAAATTGACTATACAGAAACGTGACAATGGCAAAAGACATTCAATATAAATTTTTCTTAACAGAAGATACTGAACATAAATCTTTTGGTTGGGTTGTAGCTCAATCGCAAGTGGATGACCATGAAATTTATGCGTATTTACCTTTAGAAAACTCTTGGCACCGCGTGTTCTTCTTAGAGAACGAATTTTATAGCAGCTATGACAAATTGCTTGAACCTGAACTTAAATTTAGACCCCTTGCCCCTAAAGATGTTAAGGATGCAGTTTTGTCAATTCCTGAGGACCATCACCGAAACATGAGTTATTGGGCAGCGCAAGATATTGGTTATGAAGAAACAATTGATTTAGTTCTTTAAATGTCAGTGGCCAGTCTTATCCTTATGGTATGAAAACAATTATGGAAATCAATATTCGCCGTGGAGTTCTTCTTTCATTAATTAAACACACTGAAGATAATGAAGATTGGATTGCTTTTACCAGCGAACTACGTGCACTTGATTGGGTTCTTGGTACGGCCCAAAAGTAAAAGTTTTAAACAAAATGTCCCCCACTAAAATAGTGGGGGACATTTTTATTACACAAGCTTATGTTTAGGATTACCACTTCGTGTGATGTGCCTTGGTGGAACAATAATGGTAGTGTCAGATTCAACTGGTTCCTCTTTTAAATCACGACCAGTTTTTCTAGCCCATACTGCGTAAAGTGCACAAAACAAAGTGGGTGTTAACCAAACTGCAACAAGCAGAACCCAGTTATGGAAACTTAGATGAGGTTGAAGTAACACATTGTAATAACCATCATCATTTGCGTAAGATGAAACAACAGAAACTAGTTCACCAGGTGACGAAATACTACTAGTTCCTTTTTCAGCGGTTCCTTGAATATCAAAAATACCTGTTCCTACAAACAAAGTAGTAGCATTATCATCTTTTACTGATTGACTAATCAAAGATGCGTTGAAATAAGGTTTTGTAATTAAAGCTGCTACAGAAATTAGTAAGTACCAACCCATTACGCGAATAGGAAAACGGTAATATCGTGCACTAAAGTAGCTGGTAATTAAATGTAGAACTAAACCACCTACAATGAGTAATGGAAGTACGCGTAGTAAGAAACCAAGATTTTTCACATGTAGTAACTCTTGGCCAACTATTTGGTCTTGAGTGCTTACAACCCAAGGATCAACAGAGCCATTAAGGTCACCTTTAGTTTTTAAACCTTCATCCGTGACTTCATGAACACGGTGAAAGAATGTTGATTCTGTACCGGGAGGATGAAAAGCGAGAGTATCCCCAACAGACAAATCTTTAATTTGCACAGGCTTACTAATAACAAATGTGCCTACTGGTGAATATGTACCCATTGATGGTGTTTCAACAATAAAAGTACGTAATCCGTTAGCGTAGCCTAGACCAATAGCAGTGAGAGCCGCTAAAAGAACTAAAGCTGTAATTTTGAAAGTCAAACTTAAATTTCTCATTAGATTACCGTCACATTTCCACGCCAAGTAAACGTAGTATTTTGGAAACCTTTTTGTGTAATCACAATAGGTACAGATAATTTAAGACCTGTATCAAAGTCACTATTGTAGTTATCGTTTCTTTGAATTTGGACAGTTATTCTTTGTGTTGAACCAGGCGCAGGGGACACCATAGGAACAGCAGCGGCAGCAGCAAGTTCGCTTACGTTTTTAGATAAAGCTCCACAAGGTGCTGCGCCATTGTATGGGAAGATACAGCTAGTAGTTGTCCCGACAGAAATGTTTACATGTGTGCAAGGGTTTGACGCACCAATCACAGGGTATGGACCAGCATAAGTAACTGTACCTGTGTCAGTGAAATACCAATAACTTTGTGGGCCAAAAGCTAACACACGTGAAGAATAAGTGTTGAATGTAGTTGCGCTGTAAAGGTTAGTAACGTTAGCAGCAGTGTAAACGGAAGGTTGCACTGCAAAGTTAGATACTGAACCTTTGAAGGTAGTACCAGAACCAGAGAAACCATCTGCTGTTGTAATGTTACCCTGACCGACATGCCAGTAACCATTAGCTGTTGCACGAGCAACAGTAGGTGTGTCATGGGTCGCGCTTGCAACAACTGCACCATCAACGTAAAGAGTTGTTTGTGATGTTGATGTAGTAACGTTTGATTGCGCTGTCGCAACAACATGGTGCCAACCGTTATTTGCATAATTTACACCTGATGATGTGATTGTTCTTGCAGAACCTGAAAAGGTTGAGAAAGCTAATGAACCATTTGAAGTAAAGTATACAGACCTGTCATAAAGACCACTAATTTTGTCACTAGCTGCGGGTGACCAGCTAAATAGCGCACCAGAGGCAGTGTCAGTTTTGAACCACATACTTAGTGAAAAGTTTTGTAGTGGTGCAGTAGGGTTAATATTGATTAGTGAACTAGCGTTGTTACCATTCAAACGAATTGAGTTGTTTGAATATGAAAGCTTATCTGGTCCTGGTTGATTAAATGATGTTGACCCACGAGAAAGCATAGGGTTAGCAGCGTTTCTATTGTCTGCAACACTAACTGGGCCACATGACCTTGCTTTATATGTTGAGCTAATCGCGCCCATTGTTCCGGGGTTGCTAAGGTCAACATTACTTGTACCTAGTGCAGCAGTAGGTACTGATGGGAACTGGTCACTTGAACAAACAAAGGAATCTGTATCATCAATTTTGTTTGATGATGGTTCTGATGTGCATTGTGTGGTTCCTTCGCGTGCTGCTTTAAGGAAAAGAGTTCCTGAACCAAAACTGTTTGTGGGGTTGTTAATTGAACCGGTGAAGCCGCTTTGTGCGCCGCTGTTCGCTACAACTAAAGAAACCGTCAAGAAAGCAACAACAAACAATGAAGTAATTGTAAGTGTTGCTTTCTTGACGGTTAACATTCTGAACCCTTTCAGAGTTTTGGTTTAAGTATTTCTATTAGGAAGAGAAAGACCAGGTTAGGCTTTGTGAAGCAGCTAGACCTTGATGAGCATTAGTGGTACTTGCCTGGTCAATTTGTAGGAAGAAGTCGTATACGCGACTTGCGCCTGGTGCTAGTGGAGCCTCTAAGGTTAGAGGGGTTGAGCTAATGTTAGCTAGTGTTAGACCGTTCTCAGGCCCTACAGCACAAGCAGAAGCTGATGCTGGTACGACACACTTTGGAGAAGCAGTTGTGCTGTCCTGAAGGGCAACATTGATTTTGCTACAGAAATCTGTTGCAGTACCGTTCTTTGGCCCATTGTTGCTTTGTGTGCAAACACCAGGAGTTAGTGTGAATGAGTTAGCTGTTGTGGTACCAGCGTTCTTGATGGTTACTGTAGTTTTAACAATTTCACCGGGAGTATGGTTCATACCGCCACCGAATTTGTTAATTTGTGGACAAGTACCAGCATTAGAAGCGGTAATTCCTGCATCAGATGATAGACAGGTAACAGCAGCTTGAGATTCGGACATAAGAAGCGTACCGGAACCAAAAGTGTTGTTGGGGTTATTAATACTAGCGGTGAAGCCAGATTGTGCGGGGACAAAAGCGAATGCCGCAATAACAGTAGCTAAAACTCCTAGAAGAATTGCTAGTGGTAGTGAGTAGCGTCTTGCTTTTGGCATTACATGTGTAGACATATTTATACCTTTCTGATTACCCTTCCGTGGGTAATGGGTTCATGATTAATTTATTATTAGTCGGGTTTGTTTCTGTGATCTGTGATGAATTTAACTTTCTCTATATCACAGGGGAAATAGAGAAAGACGCAAGCTCATCTTTGCGCCTTATTTTCAGTGTAACATACATGTTAAATGTTACTAGTCCCCAGTTAGGGGGACATTGTATGCACGCGCATGTTTTACCAAATTCAATATAGCATACTTCCCATTGTGAAATCAAATTTTATTTAAAATAACCTCACTTCATACTTCGAAATCACCCGCTAATACCCTAAACATCAATTTATAGCAACGCAAAATTCTGTTTTAAAAGCAAAAGATAACAAAAGATAACAGATATACAAGAATACTTTACGGTCAAACTATGTATTTAGAAATAACGGATATACCTATTAAGTGAACATCACGAAAAGGTCTATATGTTAAATAGAATAAAAGAAATACGTTCTGCTAAGCCAGAAGAGGGATTTACCCTCATTGAACTAATGATTGTTGTGGTAATCATTGGCATCTTAGCTGCTATTGCTATTCCTATTTTCGCTAACCAACAAAAAGCTACTATTGACGCACGTACAAAAAGCGATATTAAGACAGCGCAATTAGCTGTCAGCACATGGGTTTCAAAAAATCCTCAATCTAAAACATTTACGGACCAAGCTGGTAGTAATTCAATCTTAGCAAGCCAAAAGTATTCAGATGGCACACAAATTGCTATGTACGGCACTCCAATGGACTGGTGTGTAAGAGCATTCAACACTGATGGTAAAGAATTCAATGCATCTAATAGCTACGTTGTTTACAAATCTGTTTTAGGAAAAATGGGTCACGGTAACGAAATTGGTGTTGTTTCACAATCAAGCTGTTTCTCAGCAAATGGGTCAGTCACTATCGAATTAACAAATAGTTAATCATTATAAAGACAAATTATGTTAAATAAATTTAAAGAAATGCGTTACGCTAAGTCCGAAGAGGGCTTCACTCTTATTGAGTTGATGATTGTTGTCGTAATTATTGGTATCCTAGCTGCGATTGCTATTCCTATTTTTGCTAACCAACAAAAAGAAGCACAATTCGCTGCTGTAAAATCTGACGTTAAAAACGTTGTAACCATGGCAACAACCCAAAAGACTAAAACAGGTAAATTCCCTACAACTTGTGCTCAATGGGATTCTGTAATGCCAAACAACTGGCGTTCAACTTCAACAGGTGGTATGGCTGCACGTGTATCACCAGATGGATTAAACCTTTGGGTAGAAGCACAACCTGTTGACCGTAACGCGGCCAAAACAGAAGCAGAAGAAGCATCATTCACTGCCGTATATGACTCTTCAAAATCTAGTGGTATTTTAACTCGCGCTCAATTTTCAAGCAAATATAACGTTTCTAACGTAGACCAAGCGCAAGCAATGGGTTACACCAATTCCGGAATTATTTTCGGAACAGGTGCCTGCACAGCCTGGTAAAACTTAACAAAACAATAGATAAAGCGCCCCACCAGAATTAACTGGTGGGGCGCTTTATCTATATATTACTTAGAAAAGATATGCTTGATAAGTTTGGTAATAAGAGTATCTAGCTCTACCATATCAACGCTATCAACATACCCGTCTTCGTCAAGTTCGCCAGGAAGGTAACCTTGACTGATAAGAGCCGCAGCAACATCATATTTCCAGCCGCTATTTCCAAAAGGACGTTTTCCTGAAAAACCTTCTTCTTCGTCCCATACCTTGATAAGAAGTTCCTGTAACATTTCTTTTACAGTAGCAACGCCTCTGAAATCCGTAAGAGGGGTTGCAAGAATTGCGTCATAGTTTGTCAAAGCTCTGAACCTACTGTTAGTTCTCTAGGTACTCGGCGAAGCTACCCAAGTCTACGGTGTCTCCGTTAGCTGACTGAGCTACCCCACGTTCTACAGAAGCGCGGGTTTCTGGTGAAAGGGTTTCACGGTTGGTCATTTAAATAAACTCCAAGTTAATTACAATAGGCTTCAATGATGACATAAAGCTAACTTAAAGTCAAGCATTGTCCCTGTTAAAGATAAAATCTAAGAAGAAAAACAGTAATCTAGTATGATTGAAAAGTAACTTAAACATTAAGACAGAAAAGTATTTATGAAAACAATATTGTCAGTAACTAACAAAACCATTAATGATGAAATTACTGGTTATTACTCTAAGAAGCCAATTGATCTAACCGAACCATTGCCTTTAGCTTCATTAAGTACCTTAATTCATCAATACAATCAAAAGAACCCCATTTTAGGTTTCAACTACATAGCAAAAAGCCGTTTGATGCTTACCCTTTCAATAGTGTTCATTGTAATCACTTTAGTTAGCTTCATAGTAAATCCATCACATAGTTTAGGTTTAGTGACTTTATTTGGTTTGGTAAGTATAGCTTTTGGGTTTGCATACAGAAACTTCGAAACAATTACATATTTAACAAAAAGCAAAGAAGCTAACAACCCACAAGATAAACTTAACCAACTTTATCTAAACAAAACTTTCCAAGAGAAATATAATCTCTGGATTAAAGAAAAATATAATGTAGAACCTTTAACACCAGAAGAATTTACACAATTATCTCAAACAAAATTTTTCATGAAAAACGGAAAAGTGTATGAAGAAATTATAGAAGACTTCAAACTAATCCGCTTAGAAGTTAGATAAGTAATGCCCCAACTAAATTAGTTGGGGCATTACTTATTTGTGGATTTTAAAACTGCCATATTCTGGTGCTTCAATTTTGACTTTGCAAGCTAATAACACAAATAATAACCAGTTACCTTCAATTAGTAAACGGCTTTCAGATAAAGATTGCACTAAAAGACAAGCCATGAGTAGCACTGGCAACAAAGTTTGGAATGGTACAACGTTTAGCAAATCTGTTTTTGCTTTGACAGGGTTAACTGCAATACGCCACGAACGGATGCTAGCAATAATTGCAACAGCTATAGCTAACACTGCACCTACAATACCTGTCTGGAACACAATATCTAACAAAGCATTATGTGCCTGCAAGAATTGAGTTCCGTCTAAAATGGCAAGGTTTGTGAAAGGCTCAACCCAAGGGGTCCAATAGCTAACCCATCCCCAACCAACAATAGGATGCATAGCAACAAGGTTCCACACATTAGACCAAATAGTTGTTCTACCAGTGAAGTCATCATCACGCCCAATTAATGCTAAAAGTGGAGAAGAATAAATGACACATACAGCAAGTAAAGCAATTATTGCGCCACCGCCGAAATAATACAAATACTTATGGTTCTGCACTAAAAGTTTACGCATGCTAATAGCTAAGAGGCTAAGTAAAAAGACAGCGACAACAGCTACTGTAACTGTTGCAGATTGAGTTAAATAGATAGTCCCGAAAGCTACCACGAACCAGATAGCATGACGAACATTCTTTTTAGATGCAAAGAACTGAATAGCAAAAATACAGATAGACAACAAAGCAACAAAACCAAGTAGGTTACGGTTACCAACAATACCTTGAATGTCTGCTCCATTGAATAGGTTACCTTCAACCCAAGCGTAACCTGGTACAGCATCAACAAATGGGTTCAACGGTCCACGAATGAAAACTGCAACATACAGTTCAAGTAATAGCGATGACGCAAGAATAAACTTGAAAGCTGATGACAATGTTTTCAATAGTTGACCCCAACTTAATGTTGAAGCTAAAACGTAACCAACGTAAGCTGTTATTAGTTGTAAACCACTACCAAGTAAAGTTTCTAAAGGGTATTGCGACCAGGTAACACTGATGAAACACCAGATAAGAAAAATGAATAGTGGATATGGGATTTTCTGTAAGCTGAACTTTAGATGGTCTTTGAAAACTACAAAAACAAGTCCGAATAGAAGAAAATCTACAACAGCAAAACCTGCCCAACCAATTGCATAACGTAATGCTTGGCCAGCGAAAGCTGCAACCCAAATAGCAACTACAAGAGCATATTTTGTAGATGCAGAGCTAATAAAAGTTTTAAACATATTGTTCACTAATTAAACTATAACATGCTGCCAATACAAAGCAGCAGTTCTCTTTAAAAGGAGATTATAACGTCTTAATCTCCTTTTAAAGAGAACAACACAATTTTTAAAGCTATAATTGGCATCAAACATTTGAATAAATGATATAATAATCAAGAAGTATTAATCATGAAACTAATAGATCATCCAACCCTAGCCGCAGAATGGCACCCTACCAAAAATGGGGACTTAACACCTGAAAATGTTAATAGTAGCTCACGCGAGAAGGGGTGGTGGCAATGTTCTAAAGGACATGAATGGTTGCAAAGAATTGAATTTAGAACATTACGACATAATACTTGTGCAATTTGTAAAATTAATGCTATTAGTCTAGCGGTAACTCACCCTCATTTAGCGGAAGAATTTCACCCTACACTCAATGGTGATTTGACTGCGGAAACAGTAACTTATGGTCGTAGCACAAAAGCGTGGTGGTTAGGTAAAGATTGCCAACATGTTTGGGATGCAACCCCAGCAAATCGTGCGCGTTTAAAACAGAATTGCCCCTATTGTGCAGGCAAAAGAGTAATTCCAGGGAAAACAGATATTGCTACGACCCATCCTGAACTACTTATTGAATGGCATCCAACATTAAACACTCTTAAACCTACTGAAATTTCTAAAGGCTCGCATAAAAAGGTATGGTGGTTAGGTAAAGATTGCCAACATGCTTATGAAGCTACAATTCCTCATCGCTTAGAAGGTAAAAATTGTCCCTATTGTGCAGGCAGGAGAATTTTAGCTAAAGATAATGATTTATTGCATGTCAATCCAAAATTAGGTTTAGAATTTCATCCTACTTTTAATGGAGCGGTCAAAGCTGATGAATTAGCGCCTAATGCACGAGCAAGCTATTGGTGGCTCTGCTCAGCGTGCAGTCATGAATGGAAAGCTGCGGTTTATTCTAGATCAGCAGGTAATGGTTGCCCTAAATGTGGTATCTCAAACTTTCAGTCTGAACCGGAAAAATATATAGTCAATTTTCTTAACAAACTTGATATAAAAACAGAACAAAGCAATAGAACACTTTTAGATGGTCAAGAAATAGACATTTACTTACCTGATTTCAATTTTGCCATTGAATATAATGGCTTGTACTGGCACAGCGAACAAATGGGTAAAAATAAATACTATCATCGTAATAAATATGAACTAGCTCAACAAAAAGGTATCCAGCTAATTCAAATTTGGGAAGATGATTGGAAGGTAAAGAAAGATTTCATTCTTATTAGTTTGCTACATAAACTAAACAAACATGAATATTTGGAAAAAGCTATACCTGGTTTACCTTCCGCTAATTATGAAAAAATTGATGCTAGAAAAAGCACTATATCAGCAATAACTTATGCAGAAGCTTTAGCGTTTTTAAATACTAACCATATTCAAGGTGGAGTAACAGCAAGTATTTACCTAGGTCTAAAAGACAAGAAAACAAATACCCTTCGTGCCGTGCTTACTTTTAAGAAAGAAAAAGATAACTATATTCTCAACAGGTATGCAACTATTGGCGTCATTCGTGGTGGGTTTACAAAAATGCTCTCTTACTTTGAGAAAACATATAAGCCTACTACTGTAATTACATTTGCTGACCACACTGTAAGTAATGGTAAATTATACGAAAACAATGATTTTATAGCAGAGAAGGAACTACTACCTGATTACAGCTATCTCTACAGAAGCAAACGTGAGCACAAATTTAACTTTAGGTTAAAAAGATTTAAAACAGATGCATCATTGGTCTACGTTCAAAATAAAAGCGAAAGCGAACTTGCTATCATCAATAACATTTACCGTATCTGGGATGCTGGTAAAACTAGGTATGTTAAAAGATACAACTACTCGTCTTAAAAAAGACTAAGTTTTTGCATTTTCTCTTTTTGTATGCTATGGTAGAGGTATTACTTCAAAGAAAAGGGAAATTTAATTGGGTAAAACATTAGGGATCGACCTCGGTACCACGAACAGCGCTTTCGCCACAACAATTGCTGGCGAACCAACAGTCATTGCAAATGCTGAGGGTAGCCGTACAACACCATCTGTCGTAGCTTTCGCTAAAGGCACAGGTGAAGTTGTTGTTGGTGAACTCGCAAAGCGACAGGCCGTAACTAACCTTGACCGTACGATTGCATCAGTTAAGCGTCACATGGGTGAAGCTTGGACTACTGCTGATATTGACGGCAAGCGTTACACTGCACAGGAAATCTCTGCACGTACACTTATGAAGCTTAAGCGTGACGCAGAAGCTTACCTCAATGAAGACATTGATGGTGTAGTTATCACCTGCCCCGCATACTACAATGATGCACAACGTCAGGCCGTTAAAGAAGCCGGTGAAATTGCTGGCCTAAAGGTTCTTCGTATCATCAACGAGCCTACCGCCGCTGCTCTAGCTTACGGCCTTGAAAAAGGTGCCGAAGATGAGCTAATTCTTGTCTGGGACCTTGGTGGTGGAACCTTCGACGTTTCACTTCTAGAAGTTGCCAAAGATGAGGACGGGTTCTCTACCGTACAAGTTGTTGCCACATCTGGTGACAACAAACTAGGTGGTGACGACTGGGACATTGCTCTTCGTGGTTACATTCTTGAAGAGTTCAAGAAAGCAAACAACGGTCATGACCTTTCCACTGATGCTCCTGCTATGCAGCGAGTAAAAGAAGCCGCTGAGCAAGCTAAGAAAGACCTTTCTTCTTCCTCACAAGCTAACGTGTCTCTTCCTTACATTGCTGTTACAGCAGAGGGACCACTTAACCTTGAGGTTAACATCACACGCCACAAGTTTGAAGAAGTCACAAAAGACCTTCTAAACCGTCAGCGTAAGCCTTTTGAACAGGTTCTAGCAGACGCTAAGAAAACTGTTGCAGACGTACACCAGGTTGTTCTTGTTGGTGGTTCTACACGTATGCCAGCCGTTGAAGCTCTTGTTAAAGAACTTTCTGGCCGCGAGCCAAACAAGTCAGTTAACCCTGACGAAGTTGTTGCTCTAGGTGCCGCTGTACAGGCATCCATCGTTACTGGTGAGCGTAAAGACGTTCTACTTATTGACGTAACCCCTCTATCACTAGGTATTGAGGTTTCCGGTGGTATCATGGAACGTCTTATTGAGCGTAACACTGCTATTCCTTCAACAGCTAAGCAAGTTTTCACAACTGCCGCTGATAACCAACGCGCTGTAACTGTAAGCGTTTTCCAAGGTGAGCGTGAGTTCACTAAGGACAACCACAAGCTTGGTCAGTTTGATTTGAAGGTTGTTCCTGCACCTGCTGGACGCCCACAAATTGAGGTTAGCTTCGATATTGACGCTAACGGTCTTGTTAACGTTAAGGCTAAAGACCTTGGTACCAACGTTGAGCAATCAGTAACCATTTCTGGTACTGGTAGCCTTTCTGACGCTGATATTGAGCGTATGGTTTCTGAGGCTGCTGCCAACGAAACTGCTGACCGTAACCGTCGTGAAGTTATTGAAATCCGTAACGCTGTTGCTGGTGTCATTGCTTCTGCTCAGGAAACACTTGCTGAGTACAGCGACAAAATCAGTGAAGGTCTTCGTTCCGAAGTAACCACAAACATTGCTGCTCTTGAAGCAGAAGTTGCTAACGAAGCAGCTACAAAGGCTAGTATTGAAGCTGCCGGGGAAACTCTTAACGCTTCTCTTACTAAAATCGGTGAAGAGCTTTACAAGGCTCCTGAACCAACCCCCGAAGCAACTCAGGCAACAACTGATGCACCTTCTGCATCTGCTACAGCAGAACCTAGTTCTTCTAGCGCAGATGACGAAGACATCATTGATGCTGAGGTTGTGGAAGATTAATTTCCCTCTCTAAAAGGTGTGGCCCCACAAGAAATTCTTGTGGGGCCACACCTTTTTTAAATTTCCCAAAACTTTTTCTATTTGGAGTTGCATAAATCTAAACATAGGTGTAATGTAGTTCTTGTAAGCAACACAACATCAACGGGGTTACTTGAACGCCCGACAAACAACAAGAAAGTAAAAGAAAATGACTACCGCAACTATCACCAAGCCCAGCACCATCATCCTCAACCGTGCACGTAAGGCAATCACCCTTGACATGACGGTGCGCGATGCAAACCGTATTAAGGATGCACGCAAGAAGGCTGCTGAGTTTTATCTTGCAGCTATGGGTATTGAAGTTATCCGCACTTGGATGAGGGTCTCGAACCTTGATACCCCTGATGACAAGATTGTCGTCCGACGTTACACTGACGCGGACTTCCACGACTACACTGCTGAAGAGTTCAGCAAGGTTGAGCTTGAGAAGGCTTTCTAAGACCTAACATAAAGGTGCGGCTAGCAGTATAATATTATACTGTTAGCCGCACCTTTTGCATTGACATATATTTCTTTTTATGGTAAATTTGAGATATACATTATTGCATTATGCAATATCACTTGGCTGGAACTTACGTTTTAGTTATTACCATATAATATAAGGATTATTTTGAAGAAAATTGTTTTAGCCGCTGTCATTATGGGAGCTTTGTTTGTTACTGGTTGCACTGCTCAACCTAATGAGACTAAACCCACCGCAAGTTCTTCAACTAGCCCATCAACCTCGGAAACTCCCGTAGCTGAAACTCTTGATACTGCAACAAAGTATGGCGATGTTCATGCTTACAAACTTATTACAGATGATGCCGGTGAATACGCAGCTACCACAATTAATGAGGACGCTGCTGCCTATAACTATAACCCTGCTGTAGTTGATGCAGGTGCCACTTCTACTTTCTCTGAGGACGAAATCCTTGCTGCTCAAAGGGTCGCTGTTAAATTTGTCGCTGAGGAAGCAATGGACTCTATCGCACTCGACTCTACTGCTGGTTGGGAAGAGTGGAAAACTACTGTTGGACCAAAAGTTTTTTACCCCTCAATTGTTAATGAAATGATTGAACCTGTATCTTACGATGCAGAGCGTAGCACTGTTATCGAAAACAACTATGACGAAAACACACCTAAGCTAGTACGTGATAGCAAACCTCGTACTAACGAAACCTTAATTACCGTTGATAGTGTTCTTAGTGAATATGATGAGCGTGTTGGAGATTTTCTTCGTTTTAAAGTTACCGCTAATGCAAAGTATCGTGTAAGCGATGAAGTCGCTCTTGAATATTTCAAAGCTAATACACCTGACGTTGATGTAGCTAACCTAAAAACAAATTACCCTGTACTTTATGATGGTATTGAAAATGCCACTTTGCCTACAAACAACTCTTGGGATTATATTGTTGTACGTCAAGGTAATGATTGGATTATTGGTGGTTTTGTTTTCAACGGTGGAGACAAAAACCTAATCTTCTAATAATACATAAATAGCTGTATACTTAATAGGCTTCTACTTTTCTAGTAGAAGCCTATTAACGTTGAAAGACAAAATGAAAAGCCTTAGACTATATATTTTAAATCGTAATGCATGGCATAAAACAAAAGGTTTACGTGTGTACCGTCGCAAACAAAAACGTATCCGTATTATGAATACGGTTATTCATATTTGGGATAAGTCAAGTAGATAATCCACTTGCAGTTTTATGACATTTCTGTTACACTTTGATTAACAATACACACAGTATTTTAGGAGATTAAATTATGACTGACCACAATCTACGCTTTGAAGATGGGGTAGTTGTTGCACCTTCAAATCCAACCCTTCTTTACATTGAAGGTGATGGTATTGGTAAAGACATTTGGCTCACTGCTGAGAAAGTGTTCAATAATGCTGTCCATAAAGCTTATGATGGTGAACGTCATGTTAATTGGCGTGAAGTTCTTGCTGGTGAAAAAGCTTTCAACCTCACAGGTGAATGGCTTCCCGCTGAAACTCTAGCTGCTATTCGTGAAGGTCTTGTAGCTATTAAGGGACCACTAGGAACCCCAACAGGTGGCGGTCACCGTTCTTTGAATGTTGCCATGCGTCAAGAACTTGACCTTTTTGCTTGCGTACGACCTGTACGTTACTTTGAGGGTGTTCCTAGCCCAATTAAAGCACCTGAGAAAGTTGACCTTGTAATCTTCCGTGAAAATACCGAAGACATTTATGCCGGTATTGAATGGGATAATGGTTCTGATGATGTTCATAAAGTCATCAAGTTCCTTACCGAAGAAATGGGTGTTAAAAACATTCGTTTCCCTGAAAGTTCAAGCATTGGTATTAAGCCAATTTCTGCTGATGGTAGCAAGCGTCTTGTTCGTGCAGCTATTGAACATGCACTACAAACAGGTCGTACACATGTAACCCTTGTTCATAAAGGTAACATTCAGAAGTTCACCGAAGGTGGCTTCCGTAAGTGGGGTTATGAGCTAGCCGCAGAAGAATTCGCTAATGAGCTTGCCACTGGCAAACTTGTTGTCAATGACATTATTGCTGACAACTTCTTCCAGCAAGTTCTTCTACGCCCTGAACAGTTTGAAGTTGTTGCTCTCACTAACCTTAATGGTGATTACGCTTCTGATGCTGTGGCAGCACAAGTTGGTGGTATTGGTATCGCACCTGGTGGAAACATTAACTACGAAGCTGGTTACGCTATCTTTGAGGCAACACATGGTACCGCACCTGATATTGCCGGTAAAGGTCTAGCTAACCCTTGTTCTGTCCTCTTGAGTGGTGCAATGATGTTTGATTACATTGGCTGGGGTGAAGTTTCAGCTATCCTTACTGCTGCTATTGAAAAAGTTATTGCAAGCAAGCATGTTACTGGTGATTTTGCTCACCTTATGACTGATGCAACACAAGTAAACACAGAAGGTTTTGGTGAGCTTCTTATTGAAGCTATCAATAATAACGCCTAAGTTTTAAAATTGGAGTGTCAACTTTCTTCCACAAATTTTGGAGGGAAGTTGACACTTTGTGTATCTGCTGGTATCTTAAAGGTATGACATTCGCACTTCGTGAGCTTCTTCTTAGTTCTGACCCCGTTAAGAAGCTGAAAGACCTTAGGGACAAGGGTACGCTTGGCGACCTTGAACCCACTCTTGCTGCTCTTAAAATGTCTATCCCTAAGGGTTACCACCACAAGGATAACTTGGAGCATTCTTTCCAGGTGTTGCAGAACGCAATTGACCGTGAGGTTGACGGTGTTGACCTTGTTCTTCGTACTGCTGCTTTGTTCCATGACATTGGTAAGCCTGCTACTCGTGAGTTCGGTGACAAGGGTGTTGTGACGTTCACTAACCACGATGTTGTTGGTGCAAAGATTGTGCGTAAGGTTCTTCCTCGTCATGGTTACTCTAAGGCTGAGGTTGACCAGATTGGCCGTCTTGTTTACATGCACATGCGTTCACACACGTTCGCTAGTGGTTGGACTGACTCTGCTGTTCGTCGCCTCATCACTGATGCTGGTAGCGTTCACCAGTTGGAGCGTCTGATTGTTGTGTTCTACGCTGACACGACAACCAAAATTCCTGGCAAGAAGGTTAACCTTCATGCTAAGGTTGCTGCTTTGTCTGATGAGCTTGCTCGTGTAGACAAGGCAGACAAGCGTGCAAGTTTGCGTCCCGCTCTTAACGGTTTGGAAGTTGCAGAGTTCTTGAACATCAAGCCTGGTCCTGAGCTAGGTCGCGCGATGAAGCTTCTTAACTCTGACGCACATGTTGGTCTGGACAAAGAGGCTTCTTACGCTCTTCTTAAGGAAACATTCCTTAGTTGAAAACCTTGCGGCTTGCTTGACATAGGCTCTACCTTGATGCTAAGGTAGAGCCTATGGGGCAAAAGTCCTCAAATATTAATGGAGAGAAAAATATGACTGATTTCATCGTTGATTCTGATATCCTGAACACTATCCTTGTGGATGATGTGAAAAAGGGTAAGGAGTTTTCAATTACCTCTGAGGGCTTTTCTTCGGATAAAGGTATCAAGGAAACTGACCGCCTCACGTACTTCACTTTTGTAGATACTTATGCTACAGGCGATTCAGGCCATGGCGACCGTGAAATGCTTCTTATTGTTAAGCGTTCCGCTGACGGCGTTCTTTTCGGAGCTAAGTTCTGGGAAGCTGTTAGCTCTGATGTATTCAGCTACGACAAGTATTTCCATGACAACCTCACTTTGATGAGTGAAGTCAATATGACCGAAGAGATTGTTGTTCGTCGGGATTATTCTTTCGTCTAATAGTTAAATCTATAATAATGGTGGCCTCAGCCAACTGAGGCCACCATTATTTTGGGTAGAAGATCGTAAAAATATCTGCTATGGTGTAGGTAACTCACTTTTATATATCAAACGAAGGACAGCAAAATGGTTACATTTACGCAGAACGACCAGAAGGACATTACTGAAACTCTTGTCGGTCGTCAGATTACTGATGTCACTGATAATGTTATCACTTTGGATAACGGCGTTGAGCTTGAAGTTGAAGCCAATGATGGTTGCTGGGGTTGCCCTAGTGGCAACTACAGGATTAATGAGCTTAATCAGGTGGAGAACGTCATTACTGCTGTTAAAGTGGATGATAGGCATGTTTCTGATGAACTTCACGAGTACAAAATTTTTGTTTACACTGGTGGCAAGAAGAACAAGAAAGGCCAGAAGCATGTTCTTCTTGCAGTGTCTGGTGATGATGGTAACGGTTACTACGGTACTGGTTACGAGATTGCTGTTAAGTCAAAGTAAAAGTTTTTAAAGAAAAATGCAACTTGTTGAAAGACAGGTTGCGTTTTTCTATTTACTGGGGTACTCTTAAATTAATTGTTCACGAGAGAAAGAGAAACAATGTCTGAAGTTAATGAGCAGTCGTTCCCCGCAACGAAGCTGGTTGAAGTGCCTGTTAAGGTTGGCGACCACGTTTGGTTTATCTCAGATGATGAACTGACGGGTGGAATGGCTTTTGAAGGTGACGTTACAAGCATTACTCTCACCAGTGTCAAGATTGATGTTGAAGGCCCTTTGGGTGGCGAGTGGAACATTCCTCTTGATTGGTTCTCGGATGATAAGGCTTTCACATCTGAGCTTGATTTTGTTAGCTCTTGTGGTCGTACGTGGATGACGACTGCTCTTACTGAGAAGCGCGACCACGATAACCTCAAGAAGGTTCACAGTGCTACGGTTTCTGAGAACTTCCGTTTGAAGCGTCTTCTCACAGACGCTGGGATTGAGTTTTAAACAGCTTAAATAAGTAACGCCCCACCAGAATTAACTGGTGGGGCGTTACTTATTTGTTTTATGAGCTAAGGACAGGCCATTCTCCGTTGATAACTACAGTGTCATCGTTATTCTTCTTGCGAAGGTAAGACTGGAAACTAGCGGCTTGGTCACGCTTAGATTTCTTCTGAAAGTTGTGAAGCTCAGTACGAGACATCACGGCTACCTGTGCTTTCTTAGAAAGTTCCTGAGTAAGGCGACCAGCAAGGTAGCAGTCATAAGCTGCATCGTGAGCTTTAGTTTCGTCAACCTCAATCTTATAGAAAGTTGCAACACTAACAAGCGTACGTGAACCCTTGCGCCACTTATCAATTTCTTTGTCAATAACGAATGGGTCGACAACAAAAAGGTCATCCCAGTTAATGACAGGAACCCCGTTACGCTTGAACTCTGAGTTAAGCATGGTGAGGTCATAAGCTGCGTTAAAAGCAACCACAGGAAGGTTCTGGTTGCGTACTGTGTCAACAATTAGCTGACGAATGCCTGCGAGTGCGCGAGCGTGGTCTTCGGGCTTTAGACCGTCACGTACAGCCGTTTCAGTGCTAATTCCGTGCACTTCGGAAGCTGCCTCAGGGATTTCAATACCAGGATTGAACATCCAATTATTCTCATCAGAGAACTTACCAGTGTCTTCCATGACACCAACAAAAAGTGTAACCATACGGTCGGTAAGCGGGTCAACACCAGTAGCTTCAATATCTAGAACAAGCAAACGCATAATAATATTATTCCTTAATAATCTCTCTTATAATAAGTTTAACACAAACTACAGACATTATAAAACTCTTGATTTGTGAAGGTAATTTTGATATGATTAACTTATGACAGCTATCGCATCTGCAAACAAAGCACGCATTACTTCAACTGGTAAAATTGAAGGCACTATCAGTGGTGTACCCGCTATTGACTATGGTGCCAACGGTTATTTGGTTCCTGAAACTTTTGAGCTTAACATTAATTCTGTTACACTCATGATTGATGGTAAAAAAGAAACGGAAGACAGCTACTCGCTTACTCTGAAAGCTAAAAACTCATCAGATAACATTCAAGACGCAATTTTCAATTACCCTAAGCCTTCCAACATGGGACGATGGAATGACGGTTGGGGCTTTGCTGGTCATCTATCTGATGCACCTATTGAAGCTCTAGAGGCTGTGCAGAAGACCGCAGGAATTAATCTTGTAAGCCTTGTTTCATAATTCAATTTAAAATAGTTGTGGCCCACCAGTTAATTCTGGTGGGCCACAACTATTTTGATACAACTATTTAGCTAAACCAACAACACTGTAAGTTTTTTCTCCTACAGTAACGTTTTCACGTTCAAGAGGTAGCTTACGGAAAGCTTCTACGTCTTTAAGTTGTTTGCTTGAGAAGGCACCTGCTTTACGTAGGAATAGTGCAAGGTCAGGGTTGCTGACAATTACACCATGAACGGTTGCAGGCTCGGCTGTAGCGACTTCAAGTTCAAGTTCTGTACGAGGACTAACCCAACCGCTTTTAACGGCGTCAACGACGTTCTCTACTTTGGCAGCAGCAAGAATATCTTGACGAGTTAACTTAACTGTACCGGAAACAACTTCCCATGGTTGTGGGAGTGCATTGAACATACGAGTATCCTCGTGTAGTTCTTTACCAGCATTACGTCCCCACCAAACAAGGTCAGCAGCCATTAGACGTGCAGCTTTACCAGGTAGGTAAGCGTCAAAGACGTTATCTAGACCTGCGGTGATTGTTGCTGCAATCCATGCTGAACGCATAGTGTTAAACGCACCAGCGTAAGCGTTCCATGTTGAGCTATCAACACCTTGGACCATAACCATTTCTTTACGCATCCATGTAGGTAGCTCTGGGTAAAGACGTGCTAGACCGTTAGCAGCAACAACCATTTCGCGGTGGAATACGCCAATGAGGTTACCGAGTGTTTCGGCATCTAGACGCTTGAAAACAGACTTAACTGGGCTGACAAGAGCAATCTGGTCCCATGAAGAGTTCTCTCCAAGTAGACCGAAAAGACCATCAACAATGTTGTCAAAAGCTTTGGACTGGCTACCAAGCAAGAAAACAGAACGACGGTTTGCGCGCGCAGCAACATAAGCGATGTACGCTAATGAAAGGTCATCAGTTTTTGTAACATCTACTTTGTAAGCTAGACGGCTTTTGGCTTGCATTTGGGCGTGACGAATTTCAAGGGCATTCTCAATACGAGCAATTTTGCCCTCAAAAGAAGCAAGGAAACGTAGACGCTTCACAAAAGACTTTTTGGATGTAGCTAAACCATTCTCCCATGCGAGAGCGTAACGATTTACTAGAGCCTCTTCGGCTGTACCTTCATTAATTCCTAGCTCACGAAGAGCAGCAACAACAGCGTTGCGAAGACGAAGGGTGTAAAGAACAGAGTACACATCTGCGTCAGCAGAAGGTACAGCAATTTCAGGGAATAGCTCAGCAAAAGTTGCAAGCTGTGAAGCTGCATCGTTTACACGGTCGAAGTCATCAGGCATCTGGTTATTCCATGAAGCTTCACGAGCAAGCTTAACAACAGACTGACGCAATGGGCCTTCTGGTAGAACACCAAGGTTCATGATAGCGTTAGCGACAACCCATGTGGGTACACGCTTGGTAAGGCTTTGCTCTAGCTGGATGCGAGCTTCATTTTTTGTAGACATATGATCGTTAACCGTTTCTCTCTTTAGGTACGTAATGTTTATTTGACTTTAAGTTAATGTGACTGACCAGGAACTACCCTGTGTGGTAAGACGTTTAGAGTGATGCAAGTCTGGGTTGATTTCTTTAGCCAGACGGAACATTTCACTAGCAACACCTTGACGTTGAAAAGCTTCTGATACACTTACCATTGCTATGGTTCCATCAGAATGCCAGGATAAAAACCCTACAAATTTCTTATCTAAAAAGCATTCTACAATTCCAGAATTAACTTTATAAGAAAACTTGTTTCCATTTGACATATGTAACTATGAACCGTTCTCTCTTACGGGTGTTTCAATTTAAAAGTTTAGCGCGACAGGATGGATTTGAACCATCAGCTAACCGGAAAGTCATAATAAGAGCCAGTCGTTCTATTAACCTTGAACTACCGTCGCTCTAACTACTATAACATAAATATTTTTGGTTTGCAAGAAATAAACCAACTTTTATCTAAAATATTTTGCAAACAACATATACCTGATAAACTAGAGTAATATATTTCAGGAGAACTATGTCTCTTCATATTGAAGATTTACAAGCATCTATTGAACTGTTTAATGATGCAGCGGAAGATGAACTTGATGAACGTTACATTCAAAGAGCAAAGCTTATGGATGCTGCTAAAACTCAACAGGAATACGATTTTGCTTACAATTTAGATGGGCAAACTTTGTATGACTTCATTTTTTGTGTTCAAGACGGCGACCCAAGAACAGGGGCTTTAGAAGCTAACCTTTCTGTTGGCTTAGCTGAATTTGTTGAAGATGACATTAACGAAACTCGCAGCTATTCAACATGGCTTGTTTTTAGTTTAAACGATGAGTTATTTCGTGTTGAGGGTATCTTGAAATCATTACCTGATGGGCTAAATAAACCTGAAATTGTTTGGGATTATGCGTCTTTACGAAAAGTGCAGAAACGTGTTAAATTTGTTGAAGTTAACGAGTACATATAATCCTTTTGAGCTTGTTTTAGACACTTATTTATGTTAGCCTTAAAGTTGATACTTATTTAGGAGATATAAATGTTCGGTCTATTTGGTTCCAAAAAGCGTACAGTAAAAACGTTAGCAACTGTACCTGTTGCAGCTAGAGAAGTTAATGCTGTTGCTGATGCTGCGGTTTACATTGAAGTTTATCCTGCACCTACTTCAACTAAAGATGCCCCTAACTTTGAGTTTGCTACTATTGTGAATGGTTTTTCTCAGATGCTTGGTGGCGGTAATACTTCTACGGAGGCTGCTGTCGATGCAGGTAAGAAAGCTGCAACAAAACTTGTTGGCGAAGGTGGTTCTGTAAAAGACACTCAGGTTGTCATTATGCGAACATTTGAAGAGCACCTTGATGCTGCTTCTGTTCGTGAGGAATCGACATTCTCTAAGAAGTAAGCAGTTTTGCTTCTCAGCTAAAGTTAGGTTATGATTTAAGTTATGAGTACCCCTATTGAGTCTTTCGAGGCCGAAATGAAGCGACCTGCTTCACAGATTTTTATTACTGCTGTCATGGAACGTAATATTGAAATCAGTGAACTTGAAAGGCAGCTTGAGCTAATGCGAGCGGATGAGTTTCGTTTCTTTGGTGAGAAAGTGAAGTCTTTGTTTAATGGTGATGAGGTTTTCCGTCAACGTCAGATTAGGGATTTGAAGAACAAGATTGCGTTCCTTAAAGACCCTCAACGTGATGCTGATGATGCGGCAAAGCGTGACGCAGCTAATAAGGTTGAGGAAGAAACTGAAGCTGTTGAAGCTGATAAGCAGAAAGTGCTTGATGAAAAGCATGAACTTATTGTTAAGGCTTATGCTGAACGAGTAAAGTTTGCTCAGTATTGGGATAATGTTTTTGACCGCTGATTTAAAATAAGTATGGCCCACCAGAATTAACTGGTGGGCCATACTTATTTGTGTTTATGAGTAATTAAACCACATGTACCAACGTGGGTTCTCGTTGTCGGTTGCAAAGTTACTTCTTAGTAAATCTAATTCCTTTTTAGCTTCTGGTGAAACAAAGCTTTTGGCACTTAAATCTTGATAACCAGGTTCATCTTCAATTTCCACATATGTTGTGCGTGCCACAGCAAACCATTGGTAAATTTTTGGTTTTTCAGTATATGGATTAGTACATATTGAGAAACGTAGGTTAGGTAACTTATCAGAAATTGTTTCCATTTCAAAGTTATCTGGTGAAAACATTTCTTCAATAGAACCATAGTATTCTTTAGTTCTTTTGCTTGATTTATCCCAGATGTATTCTCTGAATTCTTTATATCGATCATCAAGCAGGTTGCGGTCGCTGATATCTACGCGAACACCAAAGCCTGCTTCTGCTGAAAAACTAACACCCATTTTATTTAAATCTTTCTATCTAAGAATATAGTTTAAGTCTATCAGACATTATAAAATTCTTCTAGGTTTGATGCTATACAATGTGATATAATTGAGTTATTAATCTTTGGAGGAAGACATGGCTGCTAAAGCCGAAAATAAAGCAACACCAGCAAAAAAGGCACCAGCAAAACCAAAAAGCGATGCTCCTAGTAAGAAATTCCTTGCTGTAGAAAAACGTATTCTAAATAACTTTGATAACATGGTTGGCGCGCTTACCAGTGTCACTCCTGAGTTCATTAAGAGTAATGTTGAAACGTTTGAAAGAGCTAAACCTAACTTTACCCCCCGAGGTAAACAGCATATTGCTGACATTGCGTTTACCATTCAAGAAAATTCTAAGGACAACCCTAAAATTAGACTTCCTAAAGAGTGGTCTAAACTAGTAGATTTTGCAGATTAATTAGAGGCGGTCACCTTGCTTAAAAGGTGACCGCCTCTTTTAGTTTATAAAACTATAAATAATATAAAAACTATAAAACTATAAAGTTATAAATTCCTAAATTATTACTAGAAAAACTACCAAAGTTTTTAAGCCATTTTAATAGTGATTTAAGTGGTAAAATCACACTTTCGTACTTTCGTACTTTTATAGTAAATTTGCTATAAAAGTTGACACATGTTAGACTAGATATTTACATCAATTACGATAGGATTATAATGCCCTTAACTGCTGAACAACAAGATCAAATTACTCAATCTGCTAAAAGCATTGAAGATACATTCAATAAAAGTTTTAACGAAGAAATTATTCCTCTAGTTAAATTGCGTCTTACTTATGATGATGAGGTTAGCGTAGCTGTTCAGGTTGTGCCTAACATTACCGAAGGCGAAGATGGAAGTATTGATATTGCTAACACAGTTGATTACAAGTTAACTTTTGCTACAGACGCTACAGATGATGAAGCAGAACAAGGTAGACAGCAAGACTTTGACTATGTGTTCAGTCAAGTTCTTAACTCAATGTATCAGTAATATATTGAAATAAAATTCGTTATATATAATGTATGACGATCACTTCTACACGCAGAATGCCTGATGGCACTATTTGTCGTACTGGTCCTGGCTGCAAACGTCATGACGGTGCTACTACAGTTACGCTTCAAAACGATATTGGTAAACGTTTAGAAACAGCGCGTAAAGCAGTTAAGGAAAGAGACAAAAGTTTACCTTTCCCCGAAGGAACTAAACGTGTTGGTTTAAACAAAACGGACCCTGATTGGGCTTTAGATTTGCATAACCAATCACAAGAAATTGATGATAGCCTTGATGTTTCTTCTGCCAACGGCTTAGGTTGGTATCGCATGGGTGGTTATATTGCTACGAATGCTTTCTTACGTGGAGGCAAAGAAGCTCATGATGAAGCTGTACGTAAAGATATGAATTCAAAAGTTGGAGAAGATTACTTACAAAGTTCTTATGAAAGAACTGTCCGCCATGTTGAACAGGTAGACCAAGTATTCAAAGACCACCAAAAAACTTTTGATACTCCCATGCCTGTCTATCGTGCTATCAGAGTTGAAGAAGAAATCCCTGAGGGTGTCAGCACTTTACAGTACATAAAAGACAAGTATAAGCCTGGTTCAGAAGTTGTAGAGAACAGCTATGTTTCTACAAGCGCTGACTCTGATTACATGGCATTCTTTGGCAGAAAAAGAGTTAAAGCTAAAGGTACACATATTGTGTATGAAATTATTGCTAAAAAAGGTTTACCTATTTTTCAAAGAGGATATGGTGCCACACCTTCAAGACCTAGCGATGGTGACATTCAATCCTTTGAACGTGAAATACTTTTAGAACGTGGTAGCAAATTCCGTGTAGTTGGTGTTAAAAACGCTAGCTTTGAACATTCTTACAGTCAAGAAAATCAAGGTCTTGGTTCTTATGTAAGAGATTGCCCTAAAAAAGTTACATTCCCTGTTGTTCAGTTAGAGCAAATAGCTTAAATAAGTAAGGCCCCACCAGAGTTGACTGGTGGGGCCTTACTTATTTAAGCCTTACTGTAGCCAGCTAGTAACTGTAATTTCTTTGGTGCCAGCAGCGTAAGTGATTTCAAATTCTAGACGAGGTTCACCTTCTGCAATGTAGAAACTTGATGTTGATGTTGCAACCTTATCTGAGAAAAACTTCCTATTGAAGAAAGCTTTTCGTACCATGTTACTTGCAGCGCCATAACGGTTTCCCTCTAGAACGTTGTGAGCTTCCATTAGACCTTTGACGTATGCAGTAATTTCTTCACATGTATCAACAGTTAGATGGTACAACTCAACATCATAATTGGAAGGATGGTAACCCTCTCCTGAGTGAGCTTTAGCCGCTCGTGTTGCACGATGCTTAATTGACACAACAGCCCCAGAAATACCTGACATTAGCACAATGGCAAACAGAATAACAGTCATGAAATTGTTATCACTTTGAACTATTGAAGCCAAACCAACGGTCGCTAGTAATCCTATGATAACAATAGGCCCTTGAAGCACAAAGTTGTGTAGACGGTTACGATGAGCGCCTACACCAGGCACATCAAATGTCTTATAAGTTTTTGCAGCGGAAGAGGTAACGGTTGCATTTGTCATATTTATTAGTCCTTGTCTAGCATAATGTAAGAGGTCACCTGAATGTTGTTAGCATCAACAAAGGTAAGGTCAAAGCAGAAGAAAGTCTTGGTGTCTACGTACTCACCGGTGACCATGTTGCGAACGTAGACACGACTACCGGAACCGCCAGTACCACCGTGAGGGTTCTGAACGTTTGTGTTTACGAACCTGTCGTAGTAGCTGTGCTGAATGGTGCGCTCCATATCGTTAACATCAACAATGGGAGACTGAATGTTATCCCTGTTGTAAGGAAAACCCTTGTAGCCGAAGCTGTTGATGTAATCTACAATCTGCGTGTTCACATCATTACGCCAAAGGTAAAGAGAAACATCATCCCAGTTCTTCTTGTCACGCTTGGAGGCCGCTTCAAAGCACTCGCTTGTAACACCAATGATTGCCACGATGATAAGAATCATAGGAATGAAAGTGAGGAACCCTAGCGCACTTTCTCGCTCAATACCAAGCATTGAAAGCACAACCGTAGCCGCAACACCAATGCCAAGAAGAATGAGGCGCTTCTTGATGATAGGCCAAACAATCTTCTGGCGCACAGGAACGGGAACAGGAGTGTCATAGGTGAAGGTCTTGGTGACCTTGTTACCCAGGATTTCTTTGGTAGTCATTGATTTCTCTCTCATGAAATGGACTATTTCTTTAAGTATAGGAACACTTTATGGGTTTGTCAAGTTTTTCCTATATACTGTTGGTAATGATTTTAGACACAGCAATTTCGGAACTAGAAACCGCTTTATTTCAAGCGGGTATCTTTTTTGAAGGAAAATTGCAGTTAGCAAGCAATACGAACAACATTTCCTTCACTGACTATAGTACGATTTTTGTCAAAGTGTTAGGGCAGTATGAAACTAATCCTAAGTTTCTTACCCAAGAACATTATGTTTCTATGACCCACTCAAAAATCATGAAACCTTTGCTATCTTCACCGTTAACAGTTCATCTAAGCGATGGTGACAAACTTTTTGTTACTGCATACAATTATGTTCCACACCTTTTCAAACCTGTGTCTGAATTCACAGAATATGATGGTGTACTTATTGGTGCTGAACTTGTTGACTTTTATGGTACGAAACCTTTATCTCCGTTAAGATTAAACGTAAATTGGTCCGCTAAAAAAGCTTTAGACAGCATGGACCTTTTTGATGTTCCTTTTGATATAAGTTTAACTATTAACTATTTGGCAGATATTGCAATGGATTGGTTGCAAGAATGTGCTCGTAGAAAAAATGTTGATGATAAAGTTCTTATTCATGGTGACCCTCATTCACAGAACATGTTGTGGACCGGCGACCATACTGTAAGACTTATTGATCTGGAGTCAGTTAAATACGAATACGTTGAATGTGACCTTGCTTGTCTTTATCAAAGTTTTGTTCAAATCAATAATCGCCCTGATGTGTTTGCGAATATTCTCATGAAAGTTGAAGAAGCTTACAGTGTGGATATGGATTTGTTGACTGCTTACATCCAAGCTCGTAATGTAACAGCAACCAGTTTTATGTGTAGAACAGGTAACTGGAATGTTATTGAACAAAATTTGAAGAACATTCGTGAGAGTTTACATTCAGGCGATGTTGTACAAAAACTTTATTTGCCAGCATAGTATTGCTTTTCTTCTAGTTATGCTATATGCTCAGAGTTATGACAATTAGAACTACTGTAGATACAGTGTGCAAGGGTGACCTCATTCAGGTCGAAGGCGTCTGGGAGAAGATTATTGCAATCGCTCAGGGGAAGCCTGATGTTGAGTCTGAGAAAACTGCTCTCATCTATACTGACCAGAACCACACCCTAGCTGTTGAGCCTGGCACTTTCGTAGAAATTCGCTAACTTAGGAGAATAACATAATGGAAAGTCTTACTTTAAGCGATAAAGGTGACTTCGTTGTAAACACACTGAGTGGAAGCACGTACCTTCTATCACTTGGAGAAAATTCCGCAGAGATAACAAGGCTACAGGACACAGACTCAGAGGACTCTCTACAGATGCGAAAAGATGTTGATGCTCTTCCGCTTGTAGGAATTTTCCGTTGTGATGTAGGCGCAAGTGGAGTGTTTATGATTTATGGTGTTGCAGATGACCCATCTACTTTTACTCAACGAATTACGTCTCCTATCGCTGGAATTAGACAGCTAGTTTCTTAATAGTTATGGCCTCACCAGGCAATCCTGGTGAGGCCATAACTATTATAACTATTTTGTTACCTTAAACTTTCACTTGAAGGTTGAAACTGGTCACTAGATGTGCCATACTTTAGAAGTAAGAGAAACACACCCCAAGTTTTAAGGAAATAAACATATGTCTATCGTTCGTAACTATTTTCATAACTTCAAGGTTTACAACAAGACCAACATTGCAGGTATTTCACTTGCACTAATTACAGCCGCTTTCGTTTTTGTTTGGGGCATGTTGCTTGCTCTTGTTGTACTAAAGACTGGTGTTCTACCTAGCTTTGGCTGGTGGGCTACTATCCCAGTCACTTTGTTTAGTGCAACTCTTGCTCACTTCTTGGTTCGCCCAGTTGTCGCAGCACGTTACGCAAACAAGTAACCAAACCTAAATAAGTATGGCCCCACTAGAATTAACTAGTGGGGCCATACTTATTTATTTGCTGTATTCAAAAACATCAGATTGGTTGGGAAGCTCAGCATAAGGTATAACCTTTAATGGTTCCTGTTCTTCATCAACTTGTTTCAAATGCTCATCAGGTTTCCATGCCCATTTGTCTTCACTAGACATGCAACCTAACTTAACTACTTCTAAAGCTAACTTAGGGTCACTACCATAAAAACCACTGGACCATGAACGGTTAGCTTCAATAATCAACCATTTGTTAGTGTCTTCATTTAAAGCTACATCCATCACAAAAGCTGGCGGAATATTATTGACACCTAAAGCTTTTAACGCGTAATTAGCAAACTTTTTAGCTTCTTCATATTTACTGGTATCAATGGAAGAACTGTAACCTTTTCCGTTAACAAGATATGGACTCCCTGTGACAACTTCACCATCAGCAATAAAGAAACGATGTTCATAGTTAAGAGGAAGAACCGCTTCTGTCCATTGCAAACTAATTTTGTGAGTAAAGTTTTCTTCACTAAAAATTTTGACAACCTGTTCAGGGGCGTAAAGACCTGCGGGGAATTTAACAATTTTTGCTTCTGATGGTTTAACCCAACAAGTTCTACCAAAAGCTACATAATCTTCTAAAGTACCTTCATAGATTTTTCTTCCACTTAGCTCTTTATCAACATCAACAAGCCATTGAGCGCCAGGTGAAATTAAGGACGCCGCTAAACCCACTCTGCGGACTTTAAGCATGAATGCCCCGCCCATCCAGTAGATCGTGTTCTTGGGGTCAAGTTCTGGAATTGTTTGACCATAACTGAAAATTAGGCGCTGGTCAGTAACACCTTTAGTAATTGGTTCTACTAAACGTGAACTTCTTGCCATTGTGAGAATATTATTCATAGTTTATTTTCCTTGTTATTATTCTATGTTAGCAGTTTAATTATGAACTGTAAACTTTTTGTTATTTGAAGTTGCATGATGGGGAAAGGTGTGCTAGACTATTTATTAGTGAGGGTGACAGATTCCCTCTAAAACCGAAAGATTATTTTACTGTTATGAAGATTACCGTTGATGGACTAACCCACCTTGAGTCAAAGGGCGACAAGGGCGGCGTCACGAAGTTCGCAGAGTTCTACGCGAACTGGGAAACTGGAAATTATTTTGAGGTTCCTAAGGGAACCGAAGACGCTAAGGTCGTTGAGGCTTACAAAGCTCAGTTCGTCACTGCGTAAGTAACAAAGAATTAAGGCCCCTACCGGGATGAGTGGTAGGGGCCTTAACTTTTTTCGAAAATCTTTTCTATTTTGCACCATATTTTCATAAAGAATATGTTATGGTTGTTATATAACTCATTATGAGTTATATAGAAAAGATTTTAGCCCTTTTGTTTGTTGTTTGTTGTTGAAAGCTTAAATCTTAAAAGGCCCCAACTTATGTTGTAAAGTTGGGGCCTTTTCTATATGAACTTTTTAGTAGTTATTGACGCTAACAAACTCTGCGGGAACAGGCGTTGATAGCCATACTCCGTTCTCCGCTTGGAAGAACTGCACACCTGCTTTGTGGGCAAGCAAAGCACTCACTTTAAGTACAACTGGTGTACCGTGTCTTGCACCTACTGATGTTGCAACAGTGATGTTAGAAGAAAGGTGAACGTGAGCGCGGGACATAGATTTAAGGCCCTCAGCAAAGATAAGAGGTAACGTCTTTGTAGTTGTTCCGTGGAACAAAAACTCAGGCGGTACACTCTGAGCAATACCAAGCTCAATAGGGAACGAGTGTCCCTGTGCGGCTCTAATCATACCGTTCTTAACAGTGTAACGCTGCTTAGTGTCCGCGTTCACAACCTCCATAACAAGCTCCTGGTTTACGGGGAACTTCATGGCGTTGTTCATAGCTTTCACAAGTGCGCTAAGAGAAACCCAACCCTGAGCGTTTAGGGTCAACTCAAACTCTGCTGGCTTGTGACGCAATGCGTAAGCCATAGTTTTGGACAGTTTCTCTGTATTCATACGTTAATTGTATCACTATTTTTCCTACGCAACAACGCATCGGCAAAATAAAAACACCGATAGTTTCTATAAGTATTACGAAAAGAGTGAACAATGGAAACAAACAGCAAACTTGGCAGTCTAGTTGAGTTCTTGAACTATGTCGTTATTTTTAGTGAAACATCAAAGTTGTTCACTGTATATTCTACTTCTTATCCGGAAATCCGTTTAGAGCATGCTGACGAAACCAGTGCTCTGCATGGACTTAAACAGCAGTTAGCTGAATTATCTTTAGACTAAACAGCTAACCGCTCTACTTATAGTAAAAATAGTGTCATAAATAGGGTTAGTGTGTTGACTTCACATAATAAGTTGGATATTTTGGTGCTTTTATGCTAGAATTGGCGTATGTCTAAAGATAATTTACAAGCTGGTAGCAAGTTCCGCCCTGTTCGCACATCAAAAGGTCGCAAAGAAATTGTTCAGTACCTTTTTGAAAACTATTTTGATCAGTTCAACTTTAAAGTCCTTTATGGTCGTGGTGGTGTAAAAAACCACATTGCTATTAGTGAAGAAAACCCTGTTTCATTATGCGGACGTTTCTGTGATGCTGTAGGCAATGAAGCATTCCCTACAACTCTTCCTTCAATGTGCTATGTCTGCGAAAGCACATACGAAAAAGCTTTCAAAGCTTGGTTAGGTAGTAAAGTTATTGAGCGCCTACAGAACAAGCGTTTAGATGAAGCTTTAACTGCTGTGGAAAACACTATTCGTGAGAACCCAGAAAAATGGATTAAAGCTGTTACTGGTATTACCAACTAACCATATATAATTTACATCATTTGGTGTTATAACCGATATAGTTCTTAATAAAGAACTACCGATTGGTATGCTAAATGAGTAATCTGTTTCCATCAAATGGTGCTAAAAAAGCCAGAAGAAGGTTAATTAAACCTCCTAAGCCTGTTAAAGGTTCAAAGAAAGTATTGAAAGATACTATTTCTGAACCCAATAACGGTAAGGTGACCCAACTTTCAGCTAGTGATTTTGAAACTAATGATGTAACAACAGATGAACCTTTGTTTGGTAATATCCCAAGAACTTTAACTGTCAATGAACAACCTTTTGTTCGTTGGTTGCAACGTGTTGCTTTAGCTCTAGCTATTACTTCACTTTTTGTTCTTTCTGTAAGTTGGTATGTTCAAGCGCCAATTGAGCTTGCTCTTGGTGCTGTCGCTAGTGTATGGGTTGTTATTTTAGCAATTACTGCACCGGAAGCTATTATTCCGTATAAAAAGACACGTTTTGATTTAACAGATAACACTGTTCGTGTCGGGCAGAAAAAGCCACGCCCTATTTCAGAAATTTCCGAAGCTAACTTAAACACTGATAAGAAAAACGTCAAACTTTGGTTATCATTTAATGATAAAAAAGACGGTTTCTTTGTTCCTCTTCAATCAAGCAAAATTACTATGAAGAGAGAAGATTTGTTAGCATTGAGAACTATTGTTCCTCATACATCTATTTCAGGTCAGGAAGCTTCTGAGGAAATTAACTTTAATGAAAAAGCAAAAGATGTTCCAATTTCTCAGCCAAATTTGATTGATTTCATTGAGCTAAAGATAGATTCCTTGAAAAAATAAAGTTTTTCGTTATCTTACCGTTATAAATTGCCATATGGTCCGATATAAACTCAGTGTTTGTTTCTCAGACACTAATCCTCCAAAAATATGACATTAAAAACTAAGATTAATACGGCATCAATTTCATTCTTACTAACTGGTTCTATTCTCGTTATTAGCTCCGTTCCAGCTAACGCTGCACCGTTAGAAGAATTCGAGCCAGAAGCAACCGCCCCACAAACTGCGCAAATTGAAACACAAACTTTAACTGTTTCTGCCGCAGCAGTACCTGTATCAGTGGAACGTGACGGATACAGTGCAACTTCCCAAGCTGAATTAGATGCTGCACGTGTAGCTGCTGAAGAAGCCGCTCGCAAAGCCGCTGAAGAACAAGCCGCAGCAGAAGCCGCCGCCAGAGCAGCGGAACTAAGAGCCAACACAACCACAACAGGTAACGGTTACACCACTGTGAACAAATCTGGTGTAACACCAGGTCAAGTTATTCCAGCTAATGGTATTATCGCTGCCGCTCAATCATGGGTTGGCGTTGTTCCTTATGGTCACGGAAACAATCCGAGTGACAGCTTCGCATGTGACGGTTACGTACAATATGTATTCGCACAGAATGGTATTTCATTGCCACGTGGCGTTGACTCACAAGCACGTCAAGGAACAGTTATTCCACGTTCAGAAGCACAAGCTGGTGACTTAGTTGTATGGCCTGGTCAACACATCGCTATCTATGATGGTACTGGCGGATATTACCATTCACCTAACTGGGGTCGCTATGTTGAGCACTCCGCAACAATCAACTGGGGAAATCCAGTTATCGTAAGACTATAACAACAACTTTAGAAATAAGTAATGGCCCTCTATATTATATAGAGGGCCATTACTTATTTCAGTTACTTTGTAAATATGAATTAGCTTCTGTTAGAGCTTTAAATAAATCTGAACCTTCTGACGCTAAATCAGTAACAGGGAAACCTGTTTTAAGGTCAAGAAGCTCAATACCAACAAGAGCACTATCATAATCATAATCAATTAGAACCTGCTCATTATGTTCTACAGTAAAGATTTGGCCAGCATCTTCTTTGATTTTAAGGTAAGTTGCTCCTACTTCAAAATCTGTTGTTAGCTCAAAACCGCCTGTAAGAACACGCTGGTCATGGTCTAGATCGTTCAATTGTTACTCCTTGATTAGTTTTAAAACAAATTACACTGATGTAAGTCATTGCAATTTCTATATACAGATTAACACATAAATCACTTTGACTTTCATCTTTTAAACTGATATGATTAAAACTTCACTTCCAAAGGATTATTTATAATGAACACAGAAACACCCTCAGAACAAGATCAACCTATCGCTCTTGCTGTAGTTTCAGCGTTGCTCACCCAATATCAAAGCACATCAGACACTTTACTTGATATTACTTCTGAGGATGCTCTTCACTGGAAAGAAAAATATGTTGAGCTAACTGAAATGCTAAATGACTATGTTAAAACTGGTAACATTGGTCATTTTATGGATATTCTCCATGAAGCTAACTTTAATGCTCATCTAGCGCAAGAAGAAATTCAATACTCCGTTTCAAGTTTCTAATAAACTGCGGATACTAATAGAGATTAATTTACAATCTCTAGGGTAATCATGAAAACTGTTGAAGAAATCACTCATCACCGTAATGACTTACGTCAACAAATTGAGTTAGAACCAGTTGAAGCTAAAAAAGAAATCATTCGTGAAGAAGTTTTCGCTTTAGACAACACTTTAGGTTTATTTGATGATGGTGAACTGAAAACACAAACAGAAATTTTTAGTTTGTTGCAGGCCGCTCAAACCGGAAAATGCCCAGACCCTGATTACCCAGCAAACTATTTAGAGTGCCGAAAATTGGCTGCAATGCACATCTATAAATGGGTTTTATCTCATTAGAAAAATCATCCGATAGATGTAGTGTTCAAGAGCCTTTTCTGCCTAGAGAAGGAATTCACCTGCATCCCTAAGATGTATGAGAGCTTTATCTTACTTACATTAAGATGAAGGGTTTTACCTCAACGTGAATTGCACCAAGCTGTAAAACAGTGACAACTCTGTCCACACCCCGAAACACTAAGGAAAGGAACAAGAGGGCACTTTTTTGTCTTCGACCGGTTCGACTTTAAACCATTGAGCCTTACTACCAAGCATTTCATGGTAGTCACTACTCACATTATGAATATACGTAAAAAATTAGCAATAGTTGGAACAGTAACCGCTTTAGCATTAACAACAGTAGTAGCTGCACCCATTGTTGCAGCCGAAACACAAACTAAAGTTAACAACCAAAAAGTTAGTACAGCTTTAGAGCCACCTAAAACTTCATTAAGTTTTGCAAAGAATAAAGAATACACTCCATTAACTGGTAACGAGTATAACGCTTTCGTTGCTGAGGAAGCACGCAAAGCAGAAGAGGCTCGTAAAGCCGCTGAGGAAGCCGCTCGCGTTGCAGCAGAAGCTGAAGCAGCCCGTGTAGCCGCTGAACAAAAAGCCGCCGCAGACGCTGCCGCAGCAGCAAAAGCAGCTTCTGATGCAGCAGCCGCCAAAAAGTCTTCTAGCTCTTCAAGTTCTTCAAGCTCCACATCAAGAACTTCATATCCTGCCGCAGCAGCAGGAACACCAGAACCAGGCTCAGCTAAAGCATACGCTTTAACCGCTGTAACCAGTCGTGGTTGGGGGCAAGACCAATACAACTGTCTTGTATCCCTATGGAACAAAGAGTCCGGTTGGAACCAATATGCTAACAACGCATCAAGCGGAGCATATGGTATTCCACAAGCATTACCAGGAAGTAAAATGGCTTCATCTGGTGCTGATTGGGCAACTAACTACGAAACTCAAATTAACTGGGGACTAGGTTACATCCAAAGCCGTTACGGAACTCCATGTTCAGCTTGGTCACATTCGCAAGCCAGCAACTGGTATTAAGATTTAAGTAATACAAAAAGTCCGCTGTACTGAAAAATTCTTTCAGTACAGCGGACTTTTTAGTTAAACAAATTAAGACGTATATTGCTTCATCTTAACAAAGCAATGTTACGCGAAAATGTCGTCACCATCGTCGTAAGCATCAACTTCAACATCAAGCGTAAGCTCAATGAAGTCAAGCTCACTAGAGATTTCTTCCTTGGAAGCATCTAGAGGCGCGGTGAAAACGTGGGTAGGGGAAGTCTCGCCAGCAAGGAATGCACCCCACTGAGTGTCAAACTCGTCAACAACCTTGACGGTGTAAGTGTTACCTGCATCAGTTGTAACTTTAATAGCCTTTGCCATTGGAATGACCTCTTTCTTGTAAGTAGGAAACTTTATAATCTAATCGTAGGAACAAAATCTACTTTTGTCAAATCTATTTCTATAAAAGTAGCAAAATTATTTTAAATTCTTTAGAAGCACTTTCGCTTCATCTGTTAGCCCTTCAAAGCTTACAGCATTCACGTCAACTTTTCTCTTCCTGAGGAAAGTTTTCATCCTGTTTTCAATTGTATCCTCGTTGGGAACAATAATAGCAGAATAGCGAACCTCTTGTCCCCATGCGGCAGAGTAAATACTATCAATAACTAGCTTCTGTGCATGGCGATCTTTTAACCCTACATGGTTAATAACTTCTCTAATTGTTTTAGCATGTACTTTATTCATACAATTCATATTATCACAAGAGTTACATGCTTATAGAAAAATATACTGGTAATCAGCTTTGAAAGACGAAAGAAGTAGTAAAACAACCACAGTCACTTTACGATATTAGTAATATATTAAGTTTCTTCCGATAACTTTATCTAGGAGTATTTTTATGAACACACGACGCAACCAAGACCCATTCAGCGAAAGCAATAGCAGTCCTTTTGGTCCACCAAAGACTAAAGCTGCTTCAAGCGAACCACAATTACCTTCTTTGCCTCAACCTCCACAAAAGTCTGCACCTACGCCAACTGCTGGTGCTGTACCTGTTCCACAACTACCTAGACCTGTAACATCACCTACTGCGTTACCTGTTCAAGCGCAAGAGCGTTCATTACCTGAGTTGCCTCAACCTTCTTCATCTGTTCCTGCTTACGTTCCTGGTATTAGAAAACCAGGTAAAGGTAGCACTGTTGATTTGTTCCCAGAAGCCAATCCTTATGACGAACCAGAAGAAGATGACGAGTTAGAGGAAGAAGAGGAAGAACCTCAACTTACTGATGCTGAACTTTATGAAGAAGTTTTTGATGAAGAAATGCCAGAAGACTGGGATGGAACGCAAACGGTAACTGACGAAGAAGACGAGCGTATCGCGCGTCGTTTTGATGCCAGTGTAGCTCCCGCAGCATTACCAACCTTATATGCTTTAGCTAGTGACAATGATTGGCGTGTACGTAATGATGTTGCATCAAACGAAGACGCCCCAGCCGCTTTACTTCAAATCTTGTCTACAGATGTTGACAGCATGGTTCGTGAAACAGTTATGGAACATCCAAACTGTCCAGAAGACATTTACCGTAATTTCTGGAAAGACGAAGATGACGATGTTGTAGTTGACTGGATTGATTTTGAAAGAACAACAGAAGACATGTTACGTCCTCTTTATGACACCAATGATGACTTCATTGCTTCTGTTCTTGTTGAATCGCCTTTGGTTCCAGCAAGTGTTAAAAACCAACTAACACAGAAACACCGTCTATAAAAATTATGAGCGCTCTACGTATTAACAATTCGCGTAGCAAAAAAGAAGTATTTATCCTTGGTGCAGTTTTTGCTGCATGCGGCATATTTGCTTTTGGAGCAATCGTTCCTACGTTAGGCTTAACATCTGTTATGCAAATTGTTGTTTTTGTAGTGGCGCTTATTTTATGGTTAAGTATTTTAGCTTTAGTAGTTCGTAGAACCTATAAAGGCAAAGGTTCACTTTTCGTTAATACGGAAAACAAAACATTCTCTTTGAACGGTGAGACTTTTATGCCTTACGATAGCTTGAACCGTTTCACTTTTTCTCTTGTAGGGAACGGTAAATATATTAGGTCTGGGCCTTACAGTTCTATGTATATCAATCTTGGGACACAAGATTTGGTATGTAAACTAAACGATGATGATGCATCTAAAAATTTAGATGATGCTCAAATTAGTGCTTTACAGGAACTAGTTTTAGGTAGCTCATTGAGTGAGAAACAAGTAGAGAGCTTTAATGGCTGGTTGGTTCGCCTCAACATAAAGCGTAAAGCTTGATGCAAGATAGTAAATTGTGTATAGACCAGCTATTGCTAAATTGGTAATACCTAGACTGTAAATTACAACTTCAGGTAAATCTTTATCCATCATGTTTCCGTTTGCTTTATGCGCATAACGGAAAGAATTAATAGTAAGTAGCAGCACTGCGACACTAATCAGTATTGTGAAAAGACCTGTTACGGGTACAAACATCATGAGTGTATAAATTAGAACACTGGCCGCGATAACAATTTTAAGAATGCGGCGGATGCTAGCATGGTCAACCTGTTTTGGTTCTTGCAACTCGCTTTCATCTATTTCAAAAAGTGTTGCTAGATTGCCTGTTAAATTAGTTTCTTCAATGCGCATTGCCCCTTCTCGTTGTTCTAATTTCCTGAGAAGTTGAATACTTTCAACGGTTGTGTTATTTTTGCGCATACTTGTGCTATAGGCAAATTTGCTGATTTTAAAAGTAAGTTTGTGTCAGAAAAGTGTTGCTATTGTCGGTGGGAAGCCGTATACTTGAACTACAACAACAAACAACACAACAACAAGTAGAAACAACAAAAGGAGTTAATTATGTATGTCGTCACTGGTCTGGTGCTGGCTACCTTCGTTAGCCTGAGTGGAACTTCCGCTTCGGTTGACACTGCAAACGCACAGACGGCCCCCACGCCCATTGTAAGCGTCTCTGGGTCCGCTGGTATCCTTGGATAGCCGCGAACACGGTCAAATAAACAAAAGCCCTCAGATAGCCTCTGAGGGCTTTTGACGTTAAAGCCGATATATTGGAGTATGACAGACCAACAAGAAACTAAACCTTCTAACAACAAAGGTATTATCATTTTTGGTATTATCTTTGGCATAGTAGGTCTTACCGCGTTAGCTATCGTTGGGGCATTATTTCTTGGTGCACCTGATGTAACTTCCAATCCAGAAGACACAGATAACTCTTCCCAGCAATCAACTGGGGAACTAACTAGTAAAGATATCCCTGAGGTAACTAACTTCACTGTTAATCAGGAACCTAACACTTTCAAAGCTGGTGTTGATTTTACTGTAGCAAATTTTGCAGATGACTTATATGTCGAATACCGTATAGAAAATGATGACAAACGCATTCTTGTTGATGGTTTAGTCAACACAGGTGAAAGCGTCCATGAAGATTTACAGCTTAGTGCTGGTGACAAAACTATTTCACTAAAAATGCGTGTATCTAACACTGATGGTTTTAGTAACTGGGAAACGGTTCAATACGCAGATGTTGCCGCACCGGAAGGTGACGCTAAACGTGAACGACCAGTAAATGATGCATATTTTGAAACCCCTTGGGCTTTAGGTACAGATAAAAGCATCACAGGTTTAGAAACAGCTTTAAACACAGCGTACGGAATTGATAGAGTTCAGCCAGCAGATTATTGTTCTTATGGTAATGATGACCAAATCAAACCAGGCGAAATTTTCCCTCCCCGTCCAGCATACATAGAGAACTATAATCTTAAATATGATGTGCTACAAACTGCACAAAATGATTACAAAGTAATTTACTACTGGTGCGAATAAAGTATAGTCAGTTGGTCTACTTTTCTGTTATGGAATACTGGACCAACTGACTTTGTTGCGTTAATGCTAACAAAAACAGAATCTCAACGAAAGAACATTATGAATAAAATTGGTTTTAGTACATCCTGCACTTTTCCTTACTCATTAGACAAAAGTTTTAAAATAGGAAAAGAGGCTGGTTATGATGGTATAGAAATCATGATTACAAATGACAAGTTAATTCGTAATGCCTCTTACCTTCGTAGTCTTGAAGACAAATATGATTTACCTATTTTATCTTTCCATGCTCCAACGTTACTTTTAACACATTTCGTATGGAGCACAGATCCACAAGTTAAATTACATCGTACAGCAGAGTTAGCAGCAGAAGTTGGGGCGGACACTGTTGTAGTACATCCACCTTTTGCTTGGCAAGGTGCTTACTCAGAAGATTTTCTTGAAATAGTAGAAGACATCACAAAAGACACTGATGTAGCTATTGCGGTAGAAAACATGTTCCCTTGGCGTTTCAAAGACCGCGTAATGAAAGCGTACAAACCTTCTTGGGAAACAATTGTAGATACAACACCATACATTACTTTAGATTTCTCACATGCAGCTTTATCCGGATGGAACTCATTTGAAGTAGCCCAAACTTTAGGTAACAAGTTACGCCATATTCATTTGTGTGACGGAATTGGAACCAGCAACCCTAATGGTAAGGATAAAGTTTTTGATGAACATTTACTTCCAGGTCAAGGCAACCAACCTATCAAAGAGACATTAAAATATTTGCAAACAAATAATTGGGATGGTCATATTGTTGCTGAAATCAATACAAGAAAAGCACGCAGCAGAAATGAGCGTTTAAATATGTTGAAAGACACATTAAAATGGACACGTAACGTTTTAGCTAACTAAAAAGAAATTGGCCAACAAGTTGTTGGCCAATTTCTTTTTGTTTAAGCGTTAATGAGTAGACGCTTATCGTGACTTATTTTCTGTAACAAATATTGTTCACGTTGAAGGTTCTGTTGCGAAGCTTTACCGTTGAGTATATCTTCACGTAAGTTTGTCAAATCAACTACTTCTTTATTTAAGCTTTTTGCTAAGAACATTGTATTTGCTCCACGGTTTTTAGCCCATTTCAAAGCGAACTTACGTCCACTCCATGTACCTAAAGTTTCAACTTCTTGTGGGTTGAACCAGCCACCCCATGCGTACTCTGTTAAGTAACGGTATGTTCTTAAAGCTTCTTGATTTCTAAACCATTTAATAATGAACATTGCACCTAAGAACAATGGTAACTCTACAACAAGGTAGAAGGTAAACCATACTGCCATGTCAGGGATAAGGAAACTTGAACCGTTCCATAGTGAATGCAATAACATAGCTGGAACATATCCAGCGAAGAACATACCTACAAGTTGTATAGGTGAGAAGTTCTTTTTAACACCTATACCAATAAGTATACCCATTGGTAATGAGAACAAAGCGTGAGCAAATGGTGACATTACTCCACGAAGAACAAAAGTTAAACCTAAACCAACAATTCCGCTTGCAGTTAAACTGTTAATGAAATACAGAATGTTTTCGGTAAAAGCAAACCCTGCGGCAGCAAGCATCATATAAACAATAGCGTCAATTGGACCGTCAATGTATTTACGCAAGAACAACGCAATAGCTAAGACAAAGATACCTTTTGAGAACTCTTCAATAACTGGCGCTTGAACAGCTAAACCGATGAATTGTTGTGTGGCTCCTGGTATTACATCAACCCATACTCCACCTAAAGCAAAAGTTAGAATAATAGAACCAACTGAACCCCATACGAAAGCTAATATTCGCATGGTGACAGGTTCAGCGTCCCAACGCCCAATCCATATTGTTGCTAGAACAACTAACGTTAATGGTACCAAAGCTAAGAAGAACGTAATTGTTCCACCCATTAATGTTGCTAAACCAAACAACACTAATAGAGCTAAACTGCTAAGAATAAGAATTACTAAGTTAAAAGTTTTACTTTTACGCATAGTGTTCAAATATTCAGGAGGTACGAATGGACCCTGATGATTATAAACTTGCGGAGCTTGGAATTGGTTTTGAGCAACAGGACCACTATATGTTGCCGGAACACGATAAAGCTGTTCTGGTGGTCTGTTGTGTGAAACAACCCCATAATCCATTGGGGCGTATTGTTGTTCAGGAATTGCGTTGTAACCTTGACCATAACCAGGTTGTGGTTGAACGTATCCTTGATCATATTGTGGGTTCCCCTGAGGTTGCTGTGGATTAGGTGGGAAACTAGGTTGATAACCGTTGCTCATACTTCATTATATCGGCTTTTCATAAACGCTCAACGAACTTACTAGTAATACTAAGCATATACATAGGTTCATATAAAACAAATGTGGGGAGCAAGCCATTTTTAGCTTGCTCCCCACATTTTAGTTAATCTTCTTTAGCTAAGAAATCTTCACGCCAATCAACTTCAATTGGTGACATTTTTTCTAACTCAGTGAAATATTTTTCTCTGTCATATCCAGCATAACGAGTAATCCTTGAAGCATTCTCTGTTGTTAAAGTAGGATTGAAACGACCAGTGTAAACAATTTCTTCTAAGTTAAGAGCTAAACGTAAAGCATGACGGTGACGTTTAAATGGGTCTTTCTCTGTCATGGAGAAAGATTTAATTGTCTTCATGTAACGATGGACTACTGCTGGTGAAGAACAGAAGTAACTTTGACGGAACTCTTCAAAGTAATCGCTTCGGGCTGCACGTGAGTACATTGTTTCCAACGCTTGTGGCACTCCTTCATCTGCTAGGTTTGTAAATGTTTTGAAGTCCATTGCAACAATATCGTTGTTACCTTCAAATTTTTGGCTAGCTTGGTTACGGCGAGCTTGACTTCCGACTTTGCGTGCAACATACCTTGTTGGACTGATAATGAAAAAATCATCATCACTATTAGCATGAGATAAACCATAAAGTTTTGAACCATGAGGGGTTTTGAACAAAACAGTATCTTTGTTTGTCCATGCACCTACAGGAACTTGTGGTTTAGGTCGTAAAGCACTTTGTGTTTCAAATGATTTAGGAACATCATAGCTGTTGATGAAACTAGCAAGCTCAGGACAGTTTGGGTTACCGCAGTTTGCTGGCCCATCTTTTGATTGGCATTTTTTGGAACTATTCATAGTTATTCTCTAACGTTTGTTATAATTGTATATTACTGACTGTATGACCGATAGGCATATTACAACATAACCTCTAGGGTTCAAGAAAGGTGTTAATTGTGACAAACATTAACCTTAACTTGAGCCCTTTCGTGTTTTCTACACCCACAGTTTTACATGTTTCTGACATGTACCATAACTTGTTTTCATTTAAGAGAACAAGATGTAACCACATAAACGAAGGGAAAGCCATGGCTACTCTAAGAGCATCCGCGACCGAAATCAGGAAAGCCATCATTAATTATGTTTCTTTATCAGGAAATATTTTACCAAAAGAAATTTACCCTCTAATGGTGAACGATTTCCCAAGAAACAATGTTTACGAAATTCGCAACATTGTTAAAGAAATGCAAAAAGATGCTACCTTGATCCCCGACATTATTTATGGAGGTTTAACATTATCAAGAGGTTAACCCGAACGCTTTAATACAAACGGCTCCCACTTACATCAAGTGGGAGCCGTTCATTGTTTAAATCAGGTTAAGATTTAGCGAGAACAAACCCGCCAATGACGACCGCCCAAAAACCAACGCTAAGGATAGCGCCATTAATTAGACCACGCACAACACCAACACCATCATCTTCTACGGCGTTGTCAGGCTTAGTGAACAAAATCATTTTTATCTCTCTTAAATATAGTCTACGACAACAACGGTCTTCTCGACACGCTGGGCAAGCTTGAATTGCGATGGAGCATCAGTAAGGAAACCCTCACCAGGATGAGCATAAATTAAACCAACAAAAATCTTATCATCAGCCACACGTTTAACAGCAAGCTTATATTCCACACTTCCATGGTCATCAAAGCTATGTGTAGGCACTAACGCTTCAAAAACAAAACCGTTAATTTCACCAGCATGGTTTTCCTGCTGATAAAACAAATCAATCTGTTCATCCGTGAAAGGTGATTTAATTTTACTCATAATATTTCCTAATTAATAAATCCTATGATACAAGTATACATGAAAGCTCGCAACTGTCAAGGTATAAAAGATGTTAGGCGATATATTAAGTATGGAAGATTACTCCGCATATATCCCTAAAGGTGAGCTTGAACTGCCACCTGCGCCAACAGATCATTACTGGGAAGTTAAAAACGTTATCCACTCAACCGAAGGTATAACTCACTATTATATTGAAATTAGGTTGTACAACAAAGACAACAATGTAGTTATTACAGTTATTGAAGAATGGGATGTTAAAAAAGAAACATTCAGTGATTTTGCTATCAGCACAGCCGGTTTAACATTAATTGCTTTAACCGCCTACCAATCATTCAAATCTATTAACTGGGGTAGAGATAATGACAACTTGGTAGCAAGCGCATCAGGTCATGGTGATAACAAAAGCTATGACGTATGGGTAAGTAAAACACTTGATACAGAAACAAAAGAATAATGAAAAAGATATCTACCTTAATCGCTTCAACTTTTATAATAGTAACAATTCTATCTGGCTGCTCTTCAACGCCTGACCATTACACTGACGCTAACTTTGATGACTTAAAAGCAGACGTATCAACCACAATCTGTTCAGTAAGTGGCAAAAGAATTATAGAGAATAAAGACATAACTAGTTTCAAAGAACTAGCTGCACGCTTAAACGGCTACGAAGGTTCCCGCGAAACTAAAATGAAAGAACTTTCCAAAACTTTACGCATTACTGCTGAAAACTGGGAAGTTGCAGAAGGTAAAGATTTAGGTGAAGGTAACGCTAAAACTATGACTGCTTTATGTGAAAAAGTTAAATCATCATGAGCATGAAATTAACTGAACCTCTTAATGAGTTGCGAAAAGTATTAGTTCAACAACAAGTTCTTCAAAACTATCCAGTTGAAGTTGTCGATGGAGAGAACGGTGCTAAACACCTTACACTTAAAACTGAAAACCAAACCTTAAATTTGGCAATGGTAACTGAAAACCAAAATGGCATCTTAATTCAGCTATTTGCAGAACACACCTATTCTCAAGATATAGAACAGGTTTTAGAAGCAGACAGATTAGCTGTAGAAAACTTTTTAAACATTGATGTTGATGAGCTTATGTATGTCCGTTGTCTAATGGGAGGCGCTTACCTTGATTTGGTAGCTAAAACTGAAAACTATTGGCGCGATGGTTCAATAAATTCTTTAGACCCTAAAAGTATTCATGCAGATGTAAGAAGAAGCTTAATGGAAAGTGTCGCTACAAGCAGGTACGAACCTATTGCTACTGCGGTTTCTGTTAAAAATGGGCTACCTATAGAAATATTGATAGAGTTAGAGACAAGTGAGCTTCCCTCTGCTTGGTTGAAAGAAATTTCTACTACTTATGAGGAAGTTAGCTATCATGAAACCGAAACACCAATATATGCACAAGTTGCTTATGGTAGAAAGGTGCTTTAATGGCACTTCAAGAAGACCGTCTCATTGCTATTTCTTACATTAAAGCAAAATTAGCAAAAGACTTAGAGTTAGTTCAATTAATTGAAGAAACAACAGACAATTTAATTCTTGCACGCGAGACAGCAGAAATTAGCTTAATTTTAGCTACCACTTTAGGGTTAAGCCTAAATCGTCAAAATCCACCTAGCATTCTAAAAATTTTAGAAGATTTAAGAGAAATATATTATGAGTAACAAAGATATTGAACTTTTCCATAACCCATTCATCACAGTGTTTCACCGTGAAACGCCTGATGGTTACCTTTATACAGTAGTTAAACCTAGGTTAGGTGAAGGTTCATCTGTTATACCTATGATTCCAGCTAGTGAAAACAATCCGGAGTCCCGTTTTCTTGTGGTAAGCCAATACCGTCCACCAATTAATGGCATTTCTTGGGAATTCCCCGCAGGAGGAATTGATGAAAACGAAACTGCATTCACTACTGCAATTCGTGAGCTAGAAGAAGAGACAAATGTTATTGTCGCACCAGAACATCTATATGAAGTTGGTCAGTTCCATAACGCACCAAGCCTAGCGGAAGACCTTATTCATCTTTTCATTGCTGTTCTCCCCGGAGACTATGATGAGAAGAACGTTATTTGTCAAGAAAGCGAAATTCTTGACTACAAATGGTTAACCATATCTGAACTTATTCACAACACGCTTAATGACAAAAGCTATAACATGCATATCATTAGCCAGTTAGTTAAAGCTAAAGTTGCGGGTCACATTACAGATGAGCTTAGCTTTTAAGAACAACAACACTGTCAATTAGTTCAATTAACCAATCGTTGGGCATAGAGAAAAGGGAGTCATCTTTGACTTTCTTTTCTCTATTTTCATAAGACAACAAAAACACAAGAAAAAGCTTTTCTGTACTTTGTGTTTTAGAGAAATGGTTTTTAAAGAAAGCGGCTAATTCTTGACGCCAGTTTTCGCCTAAATATTCACTTTGTTCAATAATGCTATCTACCATATGGTTAGAAAAGAATGATTGAGGTTCAGATAAACTTTGACTACCGTTTTTGAGGTTCTTATTCATTAATGCTCTCAAAGGTCTGGCGGAAGATTGTTTAGCATCCCACATGTCTTCTAGTTGGTCTACAAGCATGCACCATTGCTTGAAAGCTTCATCGTAAGTAACCCAGAATGAACGGTTAAAAATACTACCTAAAGGTGGGTAACCAACATTGAATAAACGTTTACGTTCTTCTTCAACCCCATTACTGTATTTGTCTCTAGGTAACATACTCATGGTTTAAATATTAGCATGTAACCTTTTTTGACATAAGAATAGCCTTGCATGTAGATTTACGTGCAAGGCTATTCTTATTTTTGTTAGTTAGAGTTGTTATATAACCAGTTTGTCATTGCGTCAACATCTTCTTTGTGACCGTAGAAGGTAAGTTCATTAATATGAATAGTTGCGCCAAAACCAAAGAAGGAAGACGTTTGACCTCTATCAAATTCTATACCAACATTACGACTTGTTGCTAAATCTGTCATTCTGTTCCAGAAGCCTCTGGTGGATTTAAAATCAGTGAAAGTATTTTCACGAATTCTTCTTGTCTGATATTGATCTGCAATAGAAATCATTTGAGCTACTTTATCTTTAGGGCCTGTAAATTTCACATTATCAAGAGTTAAAACTTTTATGTCAGAGTACAGCTTGCTAGTGCCACCTTTATGACTCAAAACTACGCCAGCTTCTTCGCATTGGTTTTTCAACATAAGATAATCATGTTTGTTAAAACTGGCTTGTTCGTAGACCATTGTTTTGTTTTCAGCAATTTGGGGAACAACAGGTGTTTTAGTTTTTTGTGTACTACCAGATTTGGAAGCTTTACCAATACTTTTAATTCTTCTAATCGTAGCTGCTTGTTCGTCACGTTTACGTTGGTTTTCCCTAAAGCGAACTTGGTCTTCTGCTGCTTTTTTAACGTACTTTGCTTGCCATTCGTCAACGTTTGGTTGTTCCAAGAAAGTTTTTATATCATCATGGTTTATTTGAGATAAGTTTTTCTTCTCACCTTTATCTTTTAACCACATTTGTGCTGCATGGAATGATTTCTCTGAAACGTGTAAACCACCTAGTTTACATTTATTTTCCGCAGGACAATGAACCCATTGTCCTTTCTTTGCTCCGGAACCTGCTACATGTCTTGAATCACTCATATAACATATATAACAAATTACAGATGCCGATATTTCTTTTAGAAAGGTTCAATTATTATGGCTACAAATGATGCTTCTAACAGCGGAAAACGCAAAGCTTCAACACCAGAAGAGAAAGCGCACCAAAGGACTTTAGCGAAAGTAAAAAGACTAAACCAAAAACTTTCTAAAATTAAAGCTATTAGTGTCAATATGGCAGTTATCTCAAATCGTAACAACACTATTAGCTCACGCCAAGTTGAAACATGGTCTAAACAGATTAGAGACGTTCTTAACGTTAAAGATGAGAATTAAAGAACTGCTGTAGAAATCATATCTTGAATGTATGAGCGTGGAAGCGTTTGTAGTTCTTGTAGGTTCTCGTAATCATAGCTACCATCTAATCCAATACCTATAGCTAAATCTAGAGGGAATTCCATTCCGGCAAGACGAGCATAGTAACTGTTTTCTTTGTTGTCTCTACAAACTTCTTTAATAATTATCCATTCACCTAAACGTGAAGCAGTTGGTCGTAACCTTGCTTCTTTGAAAGCATTTATTCCAGCTTCAATATTTTTGGCGCGAAACTTTGATGGGTCAAACGGTTCAGATTTACCATGAATGTTGGTAATCATAAATGCTTGGTCTGCGTATGGTTTTAATGTATATAAAGCTTTATCTGAAATAGCTGGGAACCATTTGTATTCATTGGTTAATATTTTGTATACCTCTGAACTCTTTTTCTTGCGTTCCATAGCTTTTGCTATTTCTAGATGAGTTATATCTTCTTTAAGGATTTTTAGTTCAGCAAAAACGTTCAGCACATCAGCTAATTTTTGAGTTGCTGCTACATCTTCTGAACTTACTAATCTTTCTCTTCCAAATCCTTTAGTGAATTCTAGTAGGTCTGATGAGTCCCGTAAGATTTTATATCCTGGCTTTAGGGCAACTTTAGGCACGATTTGATGAACAATAGGATGTTCTCTTCTTAGCTTTGCTCTATCTAATGCCATAGTCTCTATATCGCCTTAGGAACTTGCTTTAGAAGACCACCGTTACAGTCTAGATTGGATTGTAACGGTTTTTTATGGTTGAGAGGCCCGGTTGCTTGTTCTAAGATTGTTAACCTCTTAAATCGCCGTTCTCCTGTTTTGTTTACATAGTAAACTTTTGAATACTTTTGTCCAACTGTTACCTGTTTTGTGGAAAATTATGGAAAATTATGGAAAAAATAATCAAAATATTTCTAAAAGGGTACAAATTTGAAGAAAAAAATGACAAAAAATTATTGAAAAAAATCAAAAATTTCTCCCCTCCTATACTTAAGTGATCAACTTCACCCATTCTTAACCATCTTTTTCTTAAGCGCTTTTCTTTGAATTGAGCGAAGCGAAATTCTTGCCTCGGTTGTGGCGGCGAAGCCGTCGCAGACGAGAGCACACTCCTATCTCTACAAGCTGCGCTTGACTACACATTGTATACATTGTCGACAGGTGTAAACCCCCTTCCGTCCAAAATTGCGAAATTTCAGAGAGGAAAGGGATAATTGGGTTACAAGTTTAAAAGAATTCGCGTGGCGTAAACACAAAAATAGCGAAGGGAATTATTCTTCGCTCAGGACCGGGGATCGATAGCTTGGATTTGAAAGTTGAAGTTTACCTGGGTCTGCCTTGATATAGACTTCTCCGTTGCTATTCAGAAACCTTGCTGCTTTCGCTCTATCTACGCCCGTAGGTCACACGGTGAACGGCTTCCCGGTTAAGATCAATTAAATTACTAGGTGCGTCACGTTCCTAGTTCAACGGGGTGTAATTAGCTTACTCTTAATACTATAACAAGTAAATTGATTAGCGAACACATTTATCGGCAACTTTTTTGAAAAATTTCATATGATGCTATACTTCTAAAGAAAGAACGCTGAGTTATCAAGGAATATGTCAAGAAAAAAGTTTTTGTTCAGTAAAAAGAACTATCTAGGCCAAATGTCTAGTTACGTTACCCGAACACAAAAACAGTACATCTACGTTCTTTTCACTAGTGCGGAAAAACAAAACTATCCTTATTACGTTGGTACTACCCTTAACTTTGATGAAGACTTCACTGATAACCCTGAAGTTCTATGGCATTTGGACACTTTTGGTAAACCAGCAGTAGTTCATGTCGTAGCTTCTCATCCTGATGCTGTAGCAGAAACTAGTTATGTTTCCTTAGTTAAAATGTTAACCAATGAAGGTCACGTTCTACATAGCCATGATTTAACACGTAGTTTTCCTGTAGACGGCTCAGGGGCATCTTTTGATAAGGTGATAAGAGAATGGTCGTTGATGTGGAAGAAAGCTGTTCATAGCGCTCCTGCGGCTTCTGGTGACTTTAATAAACGTGATATACAACAGACAGTTTTCAATCGTACATACAATATTCAAGAAGCTAAAGCTTTATCTTTGAAACTCGCTAAAGCATATAATTATGCAACCAATTCATCAACAATTAATGTTCCCTTTGTTGATGATGCCAAAAAGATGGAAGATATGTTCAAAGCTATTAAGCATCTAAATGGTGATTGGTACCTTACCGAAAATAGTGCTGTTGGTCAGCGTATGAGTTTTCATATGTCTGACAGTTTAAAAGCTGCGGTTAAAGCTGTTGTTAAGAAAAGACTTAAATAGTTTTAAGCTTGTAAGATTTTAGGAAATCTTTCATGGATTCAAGATGCTCCATAGTTAAACCTAGTTTACGGTTTGTTCTAATAATTAGATGGTCGTGATGACCAGTCCAATCTTCTTCACGGTAATGTTTGGTGGCTACATCGTCAATCCAGATGAAAGGTGAAGGGTTAAGTAGCTGATGTTCTTTTAACACTGCATACTTTTTAACTTGTGAACCAGCTTCGCTTAGACGCATTCTGTAATTTAAGAAACCTGAGGAACGAATTCCCGTTAATGGTTCAATAATTCGTACTGCATCATCGTTCCATGTGGTTAACCATTTGAAGTCGACAAAAGCAGCTAACTCATTAACTATTTCGTTAGCAATGTTTTCGTACCATTTGAAACGTAAAGGTACTTTAGGGAGATATAAACCAACTGATGGGGTTCTTCTTCTAGCAATAACACTTTTTAGGTTGTTGTCTTTAGAATAAACATTTAATACACCATCAACATCGCAGTAGATAGTTGGTTTGAGGATTTCATTCATATTGTACATATATCGGTTTTATTAATCACCAAATGTTAGCACAAACTGAGTGTTTAATCTATTTTTATCATTTATAAGATAATATTACGTTAATGGTGCGATATTACTAACATAAGCGTTCTATGTGGAGGAAAACAAATGAGCGATAACAGTCATATCAATCCAATCAGTAGCTGGCGTAACATGAAACAATACCGTAAATTAAACAAGTTAGTTAAATCGTTAACAACTGAAGAACATATTGCGTTAAACGCGTTTTTCATTTCTGGTGCTGGCCCTTTAGAAAAAGGCGCAAATCTTAACAACATTGTAGAGTTCTTAGTTTCGCTTTCAATTGATGAAGTTAAACTAATTATTGAACAAGCTATGGATTGGGCTAAGGAACAAAAGTTGAACGCTGATACTGTTCCGGCTAACCATGATGTGGAACGTCAAATTAATTTCACTTTGAATGTAGCAGACAAGCTTGACCCTACTTCTGTTATTGTGTTGTCTCGTGATATTGGTGATGCTGACCGTTTGACTTTGCAGGAAATTAACGTAGATAATGGGGATTATATTCCTGTTCCACCTGCTGCTATGGCCGAAATTTTACGTAACTTTGCGGACAGCATCATGGAAAGACAAGAAGAAATAAACCGAGCTTCCGGTAATCTTTAACTTCCTTTTAACTCCTTAATATGGTACTCTTGATAGGTATACATATTAAGGAGTTATTTTATGGGACCATTAGATAGTACAGGTTCTCACTATGATCGTACGGACCTTGCATCCGTTATTCGTGAGTATCAACGTCAGTCAAATTTGCCTTCTATGACATTAAGTGCAAAAGCAATGACAGCGCAAGCTCGTGAAGACATTAGAGTTAAAGAAGGCATGGCCGAAGTTGAAGCTATTTTAAGAAGCGGCAACTAGAATGTTTTACGGTTTCCCTTCTGATGCGCAAGGCAACATACCAATAGGTAATACGTTCGTTGTGCAAGGGGACACAGAAGAAGCTGTTATTTCTTCCGTTACCTCAAACACTGATCTAAACATTTATCCTTCTGTTGTGATATTAAATTCAACGACATGGGATAACAAGTTACATAGTCTATAACCTAAAATGAGCCTCACCAGAATTAACTGATGAGGCTCATTTTAGGTTAGAACGTTGTGCGGATTAGTAAGTTAAAGAAATCACTGAACTGTAGATAAATCATGAGAGCTACAGTGAAATATGAAGCAATAATTAAAGCCCATTTTGCTCTAGCGACATAACTAAGCCATGTCACATTTGGGTAATAAGTTTTAATATATTCTGAAACTGTTATCCAGAAGATTGGTATTACACAAGTCCAAACAATCATGCAGTAAATACATAAGGCTTGGATATCATATAGAGATTGGGTGATAAGCCAGATTATGAAACCAAATGCTGCTGTTACACCTGTTAACCATAATGTCCAATACCATTTAGGGAATTTAACAAACAAAGCTGTAAATGCTATTAACGCGAGTATAGCGAAACCTGCTATACCTATGATGGGGTTCGGTAGGACAAATACAGATGACTGCCATGAGTTCATTGGCCCTTGACAACTAAATAAAGGGTTCCACGAACATGTAGGAATATAGTTAGGATTTTTCCATAACTCAATTTTTTCTAATGTTAGTTGAATTGCTGATGCTAACGATATTAACGCTAGAACAATGGTGGGTATAACAAATGATTTACTTTTCATATTTTCCTTCACTTTATAATATCAGTAAACTAATTTATTCTATTGAAATTGTAGGCAAACTTTGATATACTGGAAATATTATGTTTGCAACTGATCTTAAAGTAACACCACAGTCGTTCATCACACCTTTCTATGCAACGTATGTGCGCACGAGGGATACAGGTAGCAGAAATCTGTCACCTGACAAGCTTGAAGCGGATTACACTACTTACCTTAATTTCCGTAACACTTTAGAGGCAGAAGGTTTTCTTTCTGTCAACGATGAAAACATGGATGATTTACAGTTTTCAGCACCGAAGAGTGAACGTGCAAAACGTCGTATCCGTGCTATTTCTTTCTACTCACAAGATTATTTGAAGTTTTTGACACTTGATACCAATTATCAAAAGAAGACTTCTCCATCACATGAGATAGATTTTATGTCCTCACCTATCTTTTCTTACTCTTTAACTAAGCATGAGATTACTCGTCTTGCTTTCAACTCTAATATTTTGCTTAGTATTGCGGCAGATAATGTTGGATTAGATAAAACAAACTTTTCTACCAAGTCATTTTCTATTGAAGACACTTTGAAGCTTCTACGCGAATACAAGTCACTCATTAGACAAGAGTTCGTAGTTCGTCATTATGATATGACTGATAAAAACTTACGTGACTTTATTGCATGTGTCAGATTTGCTTCAACTAAGCAGTCTGTTCTACAAATAGCAAAACTTGATAATGAAAAAATAAGTGAATTTTTTGATTACATTATTAAGGCTATTGTTAACGAAGTAGCACCTTTAAAGCTTATGTTTGCTTTTAGTGTATCTTTCTATCATCATTCTCAAATTACTTCGCCTTCTGCCTTTAATTTGAAAACAGAGGATGGTTCTTATGCTCTTGATACAATTATTAGCGTTGATGACCTTATCGAGAACAAAGACATTCCTGCTACATATTTGGCCGAGTTGTTCATGTTAAATATAGATGATGAAACTCTAGTTTAAATAAGTATGCCCCACCAGAATTAACTGGTGGGGCATACTTATTTATTCAACATGGAATTCAGGTAGTTCCAATAGTTTATTATAATGTCTTGGTTTAAGTTTTGAATATTGTATTAACTCTAGTAAATCTTTAAGAGCTTTAGCAGCTATTTGAAAATCTACATTATTTTTCATAGAAGATATTCTATGACCGTAAGGTAAACGAATTATCAACATAAGTTTTCTATATTCTTCACTGTCTTTTAACGCAAATTTTTCGTATAGAGAACGTAGATAAACATTATCAATTTGTTCCCATTGTTTATCTCTAGTAAAAGAAAGACCTGCCATGGAATTTTGAATAATATTCATGAGAACGATTTCTTTCTTTTTCTCAGGTGTGAGATTATCAAAATAAGATGATAGCTTGTCTTGTATCATAACGCTTTTAGGATTAGCTTTAATTAGCACATTTGCTGACCTTGTATGAGGAACAAAGCTAAAATATGTTGTAGGCCATTCTTCGACATAACTATCCATGCTTTGAAAGCTTTCGTCTCTTACTGTTGTTTCCAAATTGATGACTTTCAAAGCTTCTGCCCATCTGCTTTTACTGGTATGAGTGTTAAGTTCTTGAAGAAGAATAATTTCTTCATCGATTTCGCTGTACTCTTTACGGGTAAGCATGGTTATTTCAGGTAACCCGATTTCAGCATTATATTTTGCAATTGGATATATAGCACTTGAACGGTTTTTACCTACAGATTTAAGTTTATCAGCATTATTTTTCTTACGAGTTTCTTTTGCAATAGCCTCAATTTCATTAATATGATAAGTAGGCATACTGTATTTGATTACATCAGGTGGTACAGTTTCTTCTTCTACATAGATGACATTCCATTTACCTGTAGGAACAAGTTTCTTTTCTTTCATTGCAATAAGAAGACTTGATTTTATTGGGTCAGAAGATTTACCTGAATATTGACCATAAAGAAATACTGATAAAGGTTTGTAATGTGACTTTCTTTCTGGTCGATATTGTTCATCTAATGGTGATGAGCGAGTGGCCATACTTAGAAGATTAATTTCGGTGAACGGATGTAACACATATTTATCAAAAGTATTACTAATTGTTGAATATAACTTCATTGGAGTTTCGGACGAAAAGTAGTCAGTTAAAACAATTTTCTTAGGTACTTCTTTCCCACGATAAGTAACGGCTGGAATTATATTGTAATCATCTTTATGGTCATCTAAGCTATAAAGCTTGGTAGGGTTTTTGATCCATGAATTAAAACTAAAAGTAGGTGAAAGACCATAAGTGTTCCAATGAGCAAAAGAGTAAGCTTTCTCAGGTGGTAAACTTTGTAAATGCTCATTAAGGGCACCAGGAATTAACATAATTACATTTGTTAACAAACTAGCAATAACTTGACGGTTTTCATCAGTCGCTTGAATACTTTCCCTGTCAGGTGTCAAAGTAAGAGAACCAATTGGGGCATTTAGATGGATTGTATAACCCAAACTAAGCATTGTGCTATAGATGGTGTGCTGCTCACTATCAAGCATGTTCTCATCCATTTCATAAGGAATTCCTCCAATGAAAATTTCAGGGAAAAGGTAAGCACCTAAAGGCTCAAAAGTATCAGGTGCTCTTCTGGTGTTATCCAAAAGGTTATTTCGTGTTAACGTTGTTTGTTCAGCTTGCTTTTCTTCGCTAAGGAATTGCACCCATCCAATTGGTTTATCTATAGAGTTCATCAATGGAAGCACTCTATCTTTATTATCAAAATAACCAGCCCAGAATGGTTCTTCACCATTTACAGTGACAACATTTTTGGACCAAGCAAAGAAGAAGCGTTTGCTTTCTGCATCAATTTCTTGCGCAATAGTATCCGTAATTGGAATGCGTACTTCTAAACCATTATGGTCGTCAGTTTTTTCAACAGTTAAAACGTACATTTGCGCTATGTTTTTGCTTTCCAATTGAATGGAAGCTTTTATTTTTTGCCCATCTTTAATTGAAATAACTTCAAAGTAATCTGTAATAGACAAAGCAGATTTAGCTCCAACACCGAAACCGCCAATGGACTCGTTTTCATCCTCTTTGGTGCTATTACCGTATTTGGCATAAATGTCTTTCATTTCTTGATGAGACATTCCTGTTCCGTAATCTTTTACGGAGAATACGCCTTTGTCTGTCAAAACAGAACCATCAAACTTTTTGAAAGCTCCATCTTGTGGGCGGTTAATGTTGACTTCTATTTGTTTTTCACCAAGGTTACCTGCACGCATTTGTGAGTCGTATCCATTTGCAAGATATTCACGGAAAATCGCAAGAGCACCATTTTGGTATAGATTTGTAAGCAATGACATAATATGCGTCATTCCTTTAGGATCAATGGTTAACTGAGTTTTATCAACATACTCAGTAATTTCTTTGTTATGTTCAGTGTTCAGTTCATTTACAATATTTGTGGTCTTCATATGGTTTCTTCATATCCTGTAATATCCATTAAGTCTTTCATCCAACTTTCTGGAAGCATCGCGTCTTCTCCGGTAAGCTGTTGTCTAATTTCTTCTGGGTCACGAAAACCAACAACTAGTAGTTTGATTATGTCTTGCATTCTGCCACCATTAATTAATGTGTCAAGAAGAATTTCTGGTGACCAATGTTGCGAAACAAACCAGATAACATCAATAGGTGCGGTAAGGTTTTCATTTTTCATCCATGTAAGAACAGTATTGTAGTTATCAATTTCTTGTTTCGAGGGGACACAGGTTTTTGTGTCCAACTGAATGATTGGCGATTTGGCAAGAGCAGATAAAGTTGAAAGAACAATAATACTACTGTTTACTCCATAGTAATGAGCAAGATATAGACAGTTTATGATTGATGTTTCAGACAGTTCAACCTCATGTGTGAGTGAACTAAAACTGTAGAAAATAATATAACTGCATTGTGGTGCATAAAATTTTACTAAGGCATCATATAGCTGTTCCTGCGTTGTTTCTAGTTCAAGGATTTCTATATTCTTCCATGTCCTACCTTTTTTGATGGATTGAAAGAATATTTCAGCTAGTTGATGGTTGTTGCTTTTACCGGAATATTCATCTGGTAGTTCCATTTCTGGGTGTACCAAGCTAAGAACTTCTCTACTTGGTAAATATAGTTCAGGTATGGTATATGAGGCGTATAAGGTCAATTATTTTCCTTTGTTTATCTTTCAAGTATAGGCTTTTTTCTTATTTCATTTAAGTTTTTGAAGTTTTTATATAAAAGATGGTTATTTTTCGTCAATGTGACGATATATGTGGTATAGTAGAAATATAAACAAATAAAGGCGAGGTTTCTTCTACGCTCGCACAAAAACAAGAAGGATATACAATGTTTAGAATTTATGACCGCAACACAGACGGAACACTAGTTCCCTCAGAAGCAACAGTAATGCATTTCTATGGTGGTGAAGTTCACATCAAAAACCTAGAAGAGGCTTCACCTGCCGCAATAGTGCTTACAGGTGCAGACGCTGATGAGTTAGTCACTGCGGCAATGGTAGCTGATGCAGCACACCAAAAAGGTAACGACTTTGAACTAATTTTACCTTACCTACCTGGTGCCCGAGCAGACCGAGGCAATCCATTCGGTGCTAAAGTGTACGCAGATATAATCAACACAATGCATGCTGAAAAAGTATTCTGTGTTGACCCTCATTCACCAACAATGCCTTCACTTGTAGACCATGTAGCTGTTTTCCCCGTAGAAAACGTTATTGAAGGTTACGTTCAAGCAGAAGGCATCAAATATGCTGGTATCATCAGCCCAGACGAAGGTTCACGTCACCGTTCAGGTATTATTGCTGATAAGCTTGGTCTTCCTCTTATTAACGCTTCAAAGCACCGTGACTTTGAAACAAGTAAACTAAATGGGTTCACTTGCGAACCAGTTCCAGATCCAGATGGTATCTACCTTGTTGTTGACGATATTTGTGATGGTGGCGGGACATTCATGGGTCTAGCGAAAGCAAGTGGTCTACCTAAGAACCAACTACACCTTTGGGTTTCACATGGCGTCTTCACAAGTCGCGCCCCACAGCTTAAAGATGCATACGACAAAATTATCACAACTAACAGCCACCCTGGACATGACAACCCAGAAGTTGGCGCACATGTTGTAGATATTATTTCATTGCTTATCAAAGACTAATAAACAAAAAATAGTAAAATATATCCCTTTCTCTTCTAAACGTTAGATATTACAAGAGAAAGGGATATATTTATGTGTCAAGCTAAACCAGGTCCACGTTGTTCTGCCCATCAAAAGCAGAACTTTAAAAGCGCATTAGACAAAATGACTGTAGTACGTGGTTCTACTAATAGTCAACTAAAAGAAGGCGAACGCGAAGAAACTATTAGAAACTTTGCTAATAATCTAGCTGAACTAAATGCAACACCAATTGGCCAACGTTTATTAAGAACCAGACTGTTACAGGCAACAAATGAATTTGATAAAAAGAGCATACGTCGTCAAATGACTTTTGGTAAGCAACTTCGTGAAGCTAGACTTGAAGCTGTTAAAACTGGTGGTGAAGTAGTTGAAACACCAGCATTTAAAGTATCTGCAAGCAGCTTGAACAGCGTTATGACTGCATATGACTGGTACAGTAGCCAATTTAAAGCAGAAGCTGCTGAAAATAACAATGAAGAAAAATCTGTAGCTCAACAAAATGAAGAAGAAAGACTTGCTGAAAAAGCAGCTAAAGGTTTAGCTCTTCGTCGTCGCCGTGAACAAGAAAAAATTTCAAAGCAGCAAGCAGAAGACCGCAGAAATAACAGAGCACTTCAACGTTACGTTGAATCATCAGTTTCAGATATTCGTTACTTAAATAACACCAACAACGGTGTTATAGCTCAAATGAATCCATCAGAACCATTATGGAAAAATAGAGCAGCCACGAGAATTAAAATGGCTAAAAAACTGCCTCCCGAAGTTCTTGAAGCGGCAGGGCCTAGAATTAGAAAACTTATAGAAGAAACCGCTGAACGAGAAAGTAAAATTGAGGAGTATCAAAAAACTTTTAATACTCCACCTGTTACTGAGAGATTATCAAACTTATTTGCCAAATTAGGTAGCAAACTACCTAACAGAGTCCAAGAGTTCTAATAAGAAACAAGTTGTATTATAAAGAAGGCTAAATTTAAAAATTAAGGGTTATCTCACATATAATGTTATATTTATGTGAGATAACCCTTTTTAGTTGAACAAAAAGTTCAAATATGCGCTTTTTGCCGATTTAAATGTTATCTATATTAATAGAAGGAAGGTAGTAAAATGCTTGAAGATGATTACTGTGAATGGGATATGGTTGACGAGGACTTAACCGAAACCGCTAACGTAAAACTGAAGCACACTACTGATTATTCATCTTTTTATGAAGACAATTTAGTTGATGATGAACTTCCTGCTAACACGCAACCTTCACGTTTTAGTGTTTATGTTGAAGCACAACCATTTTATGTTGAATATGCATACGTTGATGAAGACGAATTCTTACCAATGTTTGCTGCCTTAAAATTCTAGTTACTTCTTCAACGCCTTCTTAAGCTTCTTCAAGATAGGTCGCTGACCAGGAAGAACAATCTTCAACGCTTCCTTCATAGGGAACCACTGAGCGTCAACAATTTCAGCATAAGTTACAGTCTGGCCACTCTTCGGAGGCCATACCTTAACTTGTACGTTACTGCCACCGAAAGTAACTTCCTGGTCCGTGATAGCTGCCTTAAAAACTGTAACCTGACGGCTTGCCTTAGGTCGCACATGCTTCATGAAGAACTCATAGCGCGCACGAGGAAGAGGAATACCAATCTCTTCGTTGAACTCGCGTGATGCAGCCTGGAACGGTGTCTCGCCCGCGTCAGAACGGCCCTTAGGCAAACCCCAACGGTTCTCCTGCTGACGCTTCCAATAACGAGGCCCGTTGGCCTGAGCAAGGAACACTTCAACTTTACCCTTAGCGTTAAAACGGTACAGAAGAATAGCAAAAGCGTGACGCTTGATGGGCTGCTTGTTCTTGGGCATAAGGTAAGTGTATTCCTAAAATACAGTAAAAGCAAACAGTTAAGGCATAAACTTTTCTATAGCTGCACCGGTATCATGAAGACCGGAAGTAACAACGACTTCAATGTTAGCTTCTTCCAAAACTTTGACTTGTGCTTTTGAAGAAACATCATCACTGGCTGTCCACACTGTAGCTAGGCGCTGATTAGTTCGACTAGAAATAACAAGGCCCGTAGAAACGCCATAAAGGCGGAACTGCTCATAATTAGAAGGGGCAGTTCCTAAATTCAAAACAAGATAGAAACTCATATATTTAGCGTAACATGAGTTAACTTAAAAAGCTAGAACTATCTGTTAGATAAAATTGCTAATAGAGTTTTATCAACCACTCTATCTAAACTATTACTCATACCGGCTTGGTCAACAATTTGTTCAATTTTATAAACATTATCAAACATAGGGAATAAAGCTTTATAAGTATCAGCAATATCTTTACGATGAGCCGCTTCTGCTTCTGCCTCTTCATCATCAAAAATATGACCAAATTTAGGGTTACGCCAAGCTCTTGTATCACCTACAAGGAATGGGAAAGTCTCGGAGTGCAAATGAATGAAACCAGCTTCATCAATAATAAGTTTAGTTTTATCAGTAATAAGAACAATACCTAAAGATAAACCTTTAGCTTCTTCATCAGAGTTGTTTTTAATGAGAGTGTTTAGTTCTTCAACGGAACCAAACAACACTGGAACTTCTTCTAAAGATTCGAAGTTATATTCAACAGTGTTCTGTTCATATGCTGCTTCAATTTTTTCACTTTGATATAAACCAAAAGCGGCATAAATTGTTTTGCCTAAATGTTTAACCCCTTGCAAAGGAACACCAAAGTTCTGGTATTCCTCTAGCAAGGGGTTAATGGTTAGATTTTTACGTGCAGCTTTAGCTTTCTTAGATGACATATCTAACCTATCGTCTTTTTAGTAAACGACTGACCAGAAGTAGTAACCTAGACGGTCAGGTGAAATACCAACAGCTTCAACAAGCTCTAGCAAAGGGCCGTCATATTTAGAAGCATCCTTCAAACGTGTAGGTGCTTTAGATTCGTAGCTTTCACCAATAGACAAAGACCACTTGCTATCATAAGCCACGAATAGATATTTTCCAGTGTTCTCATCATAGCTTTTGCTAAGAACAATAGAAGACCATGCAGGGTCAGCGTTAATAAAAGCAATAGTTTCAGGACTGAAAAGGAAATCTTCCAAAGCGCTAGCTTCTGCTTCCTCTTGTTCACTATCCACTACAGGAACAAAAAGTGCAGGGTCAAGATTTAGCTCAGCAGCCTTCTCGGCGCGTTCACGTTCAGCATAATCTTTACCAGGACCACTGTTCTTTACCTTCTCAACAAGCTCGTTAAGGAAAGCATCAATTTGGTCTTCTTTAACAGAAAAACCATAAGCCACTGAAACTGTTTGGTCAATACTCATAATCTATAATCCATATCTATAATAATGTACTACAAGTATACCTTATTTGAGGCACAAAAGCTAGAAGATGGTTACAAAAAGTGATGTCTTTTCTTTATAATGAACAGTTAGATATATTTTATGGCTGAAAATAAACAACAAGAATTTATCATTGCAAGAGGTATTCCTGGTTCAGGTAAATCTACCTGGGCAGAGCAATGGGTACAAGAAGATCCTTTTAATCGTGTTCGTGTGAACCGTGACGATATCCGTTTCCAATTATCAAAACAACTATATGGTAAAGGCCAATGGATTGTTTTAGATGAAAAAGGTTACCCAGACAAAGAGTTCGAAGGTAAAGTAACTAACTTAGAACAATCTTTAGTTAACCGTGCATTACGCGCAGGTAAAAGTGTATGTTCTGATAACACAAACCTTCCACCTAAAACATGTAGACAATGGGTTCAGTTAGCTAATCGTTACAAAATTCCTGTATCAACACGTGAGTTCCCTGTAACAAAAGAAGAAGCAATTCGTCGTGACGCTGCACGTTCACGCACAGTTGGACCTAAAGTAATTGGCATGATGTACTCACGTCTAGGACCAAACGGTGAGTTCCATCACGTTGATGGAACCTTTGAAGTTCAACCATTTAAAGCACCAGAAAAAAGAGGTCAACATGCAGTTGGATTTGACCTTGACGGTACATTAGATGACGTACGTAGTGTTCGTCACTTCTTAGACAAAGACGAACGTGGACGTAAGAACTTTGATATGTTCCACCGTTCATCGCTATTTACTCCACCAAACGAGTCAGTAGTTGAAATTTTACGTGATGCTCAAAAAGAAGGTTACGCAATCTTAATTACAACTGCAAGAGGAGCCGAATATAAAGAAGTTTCTCAACGTTGGTTGCATGAAAACGGAATTGAATTTGACAACTACTATTGCCGCGCAAAAGGCGACTTCCGTCCAGACAACGTGGTAAAAGATGAAATGTACCATGAAATCAGCAGACATTATGACTTAGTACATCAAGTAGATGACAACCCAAGAGCTATTGAAAGTTTTGAGAAGAATGGTGTTCTTGTTACAAAAGTACCTTTCGGTGATGCTGCGCCAGCAGAAGGCCCTATCGTAATTACCAACCCATTCAAAACTGGTGGTTGTTTAAGATGTGGAAAACCATTAAGTAAAGGAACTATTGGTCCACGTTGTGCTAAAAAAGTCTAACTAATAAAATGGATGTTACTGAGAAATTGGTAACATCCATTTTATTGGACTACGAGATTAACTATTTCTAGCTTTCTTAGTAATGCTGTGATAACATTTATTTATGTCTACTAAAAATATTTCTGCACGTTTTGCAGAGTTTAACACTAATCCAAAGTTTGCTGAACTTAAGGCTGAGCGTATAACTCGTCTTCACACCCTTCCTAAAACACCCGGTATCTATGAAGACGAAAAAGGAGACTTCTGGGAGTTAACTGCTGAGAATATCTGGATTGATAAAAAAGGCGATTACGCTGACCCAGAATTCAACTGGATGCTTGTAAATTACACTTTCACTGCAAGTAAGTAAAATAGTTTATTTAAAGCGGTCTGTCACATCTTTTATGTATGTGACAGACCGCTTTGTTGTTAGAACTAACATATGACTAAGTATCACGTTTCCCCAAAAACCGGTAAAGTTGCCGAATGTGGCGCAACTGTAAGACCATGCCGTTACGCAAACTATAATTCTATTGAAGAAGCAGCGGCAAGCATTGTTGATAATGGTGTAACACCACAACACATTGAAGGTATCACTAAACCTGCCATTATTTTACCTAAATCTAGTTTAATAGAACCTAGAGTTCTCTCTACTTCTGCACTGTCCTATGAATACGATTATGATTTTTATGGTGACGATGGTAGTGGTTATTATAGTTTAGGAGAGGATGATTATTACAGTACCCCTGAACCTTATTCTGTTTATGACGGTTTACGTTTAGAAACCGTTGATGCAGAAGGTACTGTCCGTGGTATTTTGGGCATACGTGACCGTAACGCACCTTTACCTGATGGTTTACAAACAATTGTTGACGAAAATGACTGGAACGATAAATACAAATGGGAAATTTCTGCTGAAAATGATTATTACGGCGAAAGTGTTGTAGTTACCCCGCCAGAAAACATGTTACCTAAGTTACAGGAATGGTTCTGGAAACAAGAAAATGCTTCTGACGTGGAAGGTGTTTTAGATTATGTTCGCTCTAAAGGAACAGAAACAAAAGGTTTAACGCCAGTTGACGCAATTAAGAAGCAGCTTTCAGAAGAAAATGAAGGGCGTCATAACCGTCGTGTGGAAAATGCAACAAAAGTTTCTACTGCCAAAGTTAATTTCAATAGAATTGTTGTTCCTCATCAAAGACGACTAAACGATATTGATGCTAGACCGGCAACTAACTACGAAGGACAAGAAGATTTTGCTGGTGTTCTTATTAAAGAAGGTAATCGTTACCGTTTAGCTGATGGGTACCATCGTTTAAAGCATTTCAAAGGTACTACTCGTAAAACAGGTAAGTATATTATTTTAAGCTAAATTAAAAGTAAACCTTCACTATAATTATGGTGAAGGTTTACTTTTTCTATTTTACGTGTTATACTGGTTATAACAACATGCCCCTGTAGCTCAATGTGTAGAGCGGCAGATTCTAAACCTGGTGGTTGTGGGTTCAAATCCCATCGGGGGCGCTTCGATCTTATGAATAAAATGAAAAATGAAATGACCAACCTTGTTGATACTATGGTTGTTGTCAAGTTTACAAATGGCCGCGCTATGTCTGGTATTTTGCGAGAAGACCCTAACGGTTCTTTCTCAATTAAGTTAGGCATTCAGGTTCTCCCACTTGATTTGTCAACAATCCAAAAAGTAACAGTCTTGGATTAACTACAATATTTACCCTCACTTAAAACAAGTGAGGGTATTTTTTTTACCGATATTAGAGTTATGGAAAATAACAAAGCAGGTAATGTAGAAAATGAAGGTAATGGAAGTTTTTCCATGAACCCTCAGAAACAAAAACTGTCTTCATTACCTAGTCAAGGTGAAGCTGGTTATGCACGTGACCCTTATGCTTCACCAGACAAAGTTCCTTTATCTTCTCAGGAGCAAGCCCGTAGAATTCTACAACAAAGGAATACTGGACCTGATGAGTATGGTTTCACAAATGACATTGGGAACTCCTATTCTTCGCGTTCTCTTACTTTAGATATCATTGCTTCTTTTATAAGTCGTTTTATTAGATAAAACTTGTTTTTAGCTGTAGATTATGCTAAGCTTAATTTATGGATGATAAGACAACTTTTGATATTGGATCTGAAAAAGAATTCCGCCCCGTACGCGTTCCCGTTGAGGACGACGGTGACGCCCGTGCTGCACTAGATGAGATTAATGCGGATAAGGCTTGGGAGTTTGAGTCTGCCACTGCAATTGAGGTATATGGCGTGCCTTATGTTGTGTATCTGTTCTCCCGTACCCGTGGTGTTCTACCACTAGGTTAATCAACCAAATAAACCCTCGAAAAGGACTAAAGCCAAATGTGCTTTAGTCCTTTTCTATTATGTTAGAGATAAAAGTATGACCACAAGAAACGCACCTTACCGTCACAAAGACGGAAGTAACTGCTGGACAAAACAATGTTCACGCGGAAACATTTCATCTAGCAACAGTGCTAAATATGAAGCACAAAGAAAGTTTGCTACCCAAATGGGAGATAGCTTTGTCCATGTTGACGCTATCGCACCTATTGAAGACTTCTATGCTGCCGCAGAGAATGGCGATGTTTACCGTAACAGGCACCCATCTTTGCCTTACAGCATTTTTAAATATTCACCTATCACTCAATATTCCAAAAACTGGAACGAAATCACTTTAGCTTCACGTGGTTTAGTTATTAATGATGACACAGGTGAAATTGTTTCGCGCCCATTTGGTAAATTCTTCAACTACTCTGAACATGCAACACCAGAAGAGTTAATGGTTGGACCTGTAAGTGTTTCTGAGAAGCTTGACGGTTCTCTAGGTATCAGCATGAACACACCAGATGGTTTAGTTATCACAACTTCTGGTGGTTTCCAATCACCACAAGGTGCTCATGCAACAAAAATTTACCGTGAACGTTATGAAGGTAACTGGAAACCACGTAAAGGTGTAACTTACATGTGGGAAATCATCTACCCTGAAAACCGTATTGTTGTTAACTATGGCGATGAAGATGACATTCACCTTCTTGGTGCAGTGAACAACCGTACAGGTAAAAGCATTCCGTTGAAAGAACTTAAAGAATGGAAATGGAAGAGAGCTACAGAGCATGAAGAGTTTGACTCTATTCATGCTGCTGTTGCTGCACCTAACCGTACTAACCACGAAGGTTACATTGTTCATTACACTCAAACTGATGCTCGTGTAAAAATCAAGCATGATGAATACTTAACATTGCACCGTTTTGCTACAGGTATTAACAAACGTCGTGTTTGGGAAATGATGCGTGAAGGTCATGATATGGAACAATGGCGTCAACAAGCACCAGAAGAGTTCCTTGATTTTATTGACAGTCAAACAACATCTATTCGTAGCGAGTTTGATACACAGTATAGTCAAATTGAAGGCCACGCTGCGCGAGCTAAAGCTGCGATGAAACCTGGTCACACTCAAAAGGATTTGGCTTTATGGGTTCAAAACAACGTACCTAAGGAAGACAGAGGTTTTGTTTTCCCAATGATTCAACGAGGCAAAATTGAAGGAAATAAACTTAACGGTTTATGGGACAGAATTAAGCCACCCGCTGAAAAAGGTTTCTGGCTTGCTGGTGACGGTAAAGTTGAAGGCGAAAGCTAAAAAGTAATAATAGAAAGGCCCCCACTAAAATAGTGGGGGCCTTTCTATATGAGGTCGAAGAGTTAATCTCTTATGTCTTCCTTAACATCGTTACGTTTTTCAACTCTGTCTCGGTCAGCTTCTGCTTTCTTTACTTCTGCGTCAGCTTTAACTTCGTCAGCTTTATCACCAAGACGGTCTTTTGTTTCTTCAACATTGTGGCGAACTTTCTCACCAGCAGTGTTTAATGTTTCCTTTGCATCGTCAATAAATCCCATGATTTCCTCCAATATGATTTACGGTTGTAATAAAACAATCGGTAAACACCCCTATAAGTGGTTCAAAATATTGATAATTTTCAGAAAACATTCAGTTTATTCGCAAATTGTACATATTACTTATTGATAGAGATATAACATGATTAGCTTAAAAGGCAAAAGGATGCCAGATGGAACAGTATGTCGCAAAGGTGCGAACTGTAGAAGACATGACACACAAGCTAAATCAGTTCAAGCACAATTCCAACCTAAACCTGAACTTACACAAACTTTTGTTAACACAACTTTAGAGCACGTTGAACCAAGAAAATATGATGGTGATCGTCTAACTTATTATGCTAAAGCTAAAGCACAAAACGAAATTATTCAAAAACTTGAAAAAGAAGGAACCAGTTTTGAAAGTTTACGTCAATACATGCGTTCAGGCCATGAATATCTAAATGCTTTCCTACGTGGTGATGAAAGTTATGAGCAATATTTCGCTGAAACAGAAGCAAGAGGCTACGGTTATTTTGGTAAAGATAAAGAAGAAGAATATGTTGCTAAAGCTAAACAAGAAATTCAAGAAGTAGATAAACTTCTTCAAGATTTACCTTCTGAAAAAGAAGCATCAGTTGTATACCGTTCAGTAAAATCTTATCCTGAAATCAAAACCTTAAAAGTTGGTGACATTATTGAAGAAAAAGCTTACATGTCTACAACAGAAGACCCACAGTTAATGTTGTTAATGGATGAAACAAACAAAGGGAAAGAAACTGTTGTTTTTGAAATCATCACTAACCGTAACAAACATATTGGTGGAGTAAGACTTAACGGTTTAGCATTCATGGAGAAAGAACATTTGCTTCCTCATCACACAAAACTTAAAATGGTCAGTAAAAAGAAAGTAACATTTTTAGCTCACGAAAAACCTTTTGATCGTTTATCTAATGGTTTCACTAACAAAACTCAGAAAAAGCAATTCACAGTTATTCAATTTGTTGATGTAACTGAATAAGCTAAAAATTTTCATATTGAATTCTTGTCTACACAATGCTATAATTATAAGGTATATTCCATTTATTGAGAAAGAATTATGACTACAATTTTACCTTCGGTTCAAGAGGTCGCTCAAAGCATTGACCATGCAATCCTTAAACCTAATCTCACCCAAGCTGAGCTTGACGCTGAACTAACTTTAGCTAATAAGCTAGGTGTAGCTACTGTTTGTGTGCGACCCACTGATGTGGCTTATGCGCAGCATGTTATGAGTAAGTTTGAGAACCCCACTCCTGTTGGAACTGTAATTGGTTTCCCTCATGGTTCCACTACCACAGCAGTTAAAGCTGTAGAAGCTTTAGAAGCCATTGATAATGGTGCTAGTGAGATTGATATTGTAGTTAATATTTCTCTTGTTCTTAATGGACGAATTGATGAAGCTGTTCGTGAGGTTTACGAGATTGTCACCATTACTCGTGAAGCTGGCGTTAAAGTTATTAAAGTTATTTTTGAAAATGCTTACCTTACACCTGAGCTTGTTGAAGAGCTAACTCTAGCAATGCAACTTTCCGGTGCTGATTTTGTTAAAACAAGTACAGGTTTTGCTCCTACTGGTGCTGTTATTAACGATGTAGCAATTATGCATTACAACCGTGGCAATATGGAAGTTAAAGCATCCGGTGGTATTCGTTCACTTGATGATTACCTCAAATTTAAAGAAGTCGGTGCCACCCGTTTTGGTACTAGCAATGCTCAAATTATTCTTGAAGATTTGAATTCTCGTTTAACTGATGGAACATCTACTAATGAAAGTGGAAATGATTACTGATGGATTTAATTGAAATTGATTATGTAAACTTTGACGATTACACTACTGTCTATGTTGACGGTAATCTTGTTGCAGAAGGTAGTAGTGTCCCATTTTGGGAGTTAGCTGAAATTATTCGTGAAAAAAGCGTAAAGCGTGTTGATGTATGGCTTATTGAAGAAGCAGATGTTGATGTTGAAAAAGTGTTTGCAACATATAATCCTTCTATCTTAATTTTGAATAACTAAAAATGTCCCCCAGTTAATATTAACTGGGGGACATTTTTAGTTTTAGCTAGGCATGAAAGCTGGTTCTTCTGTTACTTTCTTGCCATCTACAATTGTAGTTTCGGCGTTATCAATTTCTAATGTAAGTTCAGCCACTTTTTGCGCTTCTGAGGCTTCTGCTAATGACTTCCCTGGCCAAATGTAAGGTACTGGTTCTCCGTTAACATCAATATCAGGGAAGAGTTCAGCATAGATTTCTGGTGCTTTGAAAACTAGTGAGCTTCGGTGTGCGTAATGGAAATCTTCATCACCTATCCATTCAGGTGTTTCGTAATCACCACGGTCGTATTTTTCTAATTCTTCTTCCGTAAAGAACGCGCGGCTTTTCATCCAACAAGTATCTTTGAAACCTTTGGATACCCACACCCAACAGATTGCTTCTTGATATGCAAGTAAGCTTAATTCAAAGTTTTCCCACATTCTTGATGCTGGATGTTTAGACCATCCTCCATGTAATCCACCACCTTGTTTAAGGGCTTTTATGATCTGAAGGTTTTCAACTCGTTGCTTTCCTAGCCTCTTAGTGTCATCACGAAGGCTTTCTGCTGATTGAGCATAATCAGCGTATGGTAAAAATGTCTGCATCTTTTCCCTAACTGTATTTGACCCTCAAATAGGTCACAATATATACAACTATCTATCACCAGATACTATTCCAAAATATCTAAAATATAAGATTATTTTTAGAAAATAATTGACATATAATATATTACTTTAGTAAAAAGCTTGACAAATATTCATGTTTAGTAGTAAACTATTATTAGTTCACAAATACTCATTAAATGTTAGGAAAACAAATGCCTGTTGTAACTGTACCTCTTGTTGGAATGCCTGCCACCTACCACATTGGGTCTGACCGTTACGCTTATGTTGTAACGCAGGTCACTCCTTCCACTATCCATGTAGCTCACGCTGAGGAAACCGCTGATGGTCGCTGGATTGTTAGGCCAGGTGCGGAGTCTGAGAAGGCCACTAAGCGCCGTGATGGTCGTTACCGAATGAAGGGTGAAAACTTCGGTGCTATCACCCTAGGTGAAGCTGAGAACTACCGCGACCCTAGCTTCTAAACAATAAGTATGGCCCCACTAGACTTAACTAGTGGGGCCATACTTATTGTTGTCACACGTAAGCGAGCTTAGAAAGATGCGCAGTTAAGGCTTCTAAGATGCCTTTTTGACCTTCACCAATTTTGGCTTGTGCTTCGCTAAGAGGGAACCAACGCCCGTCACGAGTTTCACGGTAGCGACGTTCTGCACCGTTACGTAGGAACGTACTGATTGCAACTTTTTTACGAACCCATTGAACGTTGTATGTTTCCGCGTCAGCCGTGAAGACTGTAATTACTTTACCTCGTTTAGTTACGAAACTAGGAAGAGGGACATAGGTTAGTTCTGGTGCAACAGTTCCTGTTTCTTCACGGAACTCACGTTTAGCTGTTTGAAGAGGACGTTCGCCGTCTTCCATACGGCCTTTTGGTACGCCCCAAAGTTCTGGGGTTGAATTAGGTGTGTTCGCACGAATGAGAAACACTTCAGGTTCCTTACTACCTGAATTAGTTGAAGGTTGACGGTACAATAAAATTCCACAAGACTTGATAGCCATAAAATTATTTTAGCATACAAACGTAATTTAAACTAATTGGGAAACATAGTGTTAACAAAATATAACAACATAAGTATATGTCACTTTCGGGCGGATGCACCGATTAATATATAGAAGTTATCTGTTCTGGTAGAAACGTGGCTCACAGCCTCTGTGCGCTTCCCTGGCGCTATATGACGCTCAACCTGAGCAACCACATGGAAGAAAAAGCTAAACGCTTAGAACGGCATACAGAGGTTTTCTTGTATAATAAAAGGTGTAAATATATAACCTGTTAGCTTTCTTGCATATTTTACAAAAATGCTGTAAGATAGATAACGAAACTATAACCGGAGTATTAAGATGATCTTTAAGATTAGTTCTATCTTACTCTTCGTGTTTAATAATTAATAACCAAAAACAACTTAGAGAAAGAGGAATTATGGGATTATTTGACAAGCTTGAAAAGGCTCTTAGTAAAGGCGCAGACATCGCTGGCGATACCATCAATAAGGTAGGCGAAGCAAGCGAAGGTTGGGGCGAGCGCGCTGACGCTTGGCTACAACAGGACGACAAGTTCGACAAAGTCAAGGAAAAGGTTACCCCTGTAGCTAATGCAGCTAAGGAGAAAGCAACTTTTTTCGCAGGTAAAGCAGAGGAAACAGTAACCAAGGTTGTCAATGACACCAAGGAGAAGGCCGCTGCTGCCAAAGCCAAGAACCAAGAAGACGTTGACTACATCGCAGAAGATGATGTAGTTTCACCTGAAAAGGCCGACGTTTTTGTAGCACCAGTTGAACCTGAACCTGAAACAGTAACTGTTGTTGTCGTTGAGGAAAAGGTTACCCCTAAGGTTGACGACTTTGACAATGCAGTAAAAAGCAATGCTCAGGAATTTCTAGTTGGCGAGGTTAGAGAACCAGAACTTGGTGATGTAACAGCTAAAAAGAAAGCTTCAACCAAGAAGAAAGCCCCAGTAAGCCTTAGTGCTCTTAAAGATGAAGCTAAAGCTTTAGGTATCAAAGGTTATTCTAAGCTTGGTAAAGAAGACCTAGCTAAAGCTGTTAAGTCAGCAAAGCGTAAAGCTGCTAAGTAACTTAAACAAATAAGGAAGCCCCACCAGTTAATTCTGGTGGGGCTTCCTTATTTTATTTCATAACATCCAAATGTCTAACCAAACTCATTAAACTTTTTTCGTTTTCACTAGGATAATCTTTAAAACGCTCATGAACCCATTTACGTGTTTCAGTAATAGCTCTAGGTAACTCAGACCATGGAAGGTTTTCAGCTTCTTCTTCACAACCGAAACCAAAAGAGATATTGTCATCAAAATCTGTTTTGCCTGTTTCTGGGTTAGTAAACATACGGAAACCACAGATGAATAACTCTTTATTTTCTACTTCAATGGTTAACGTGTGTTCACCGTAATGTTCCCAAGAGGCATAGTAACCATAAGGTTCGTCTGTTCTTTCATTAGACAAAACTGTGAAGAAAGGCTTAGGTAAATCATAACCACCAACCTGCTCCAAACATGCAAGCATCAAACGAGCTTGCCATAGCTGTAAGCCTTTACCTTCTTGCCAATATTTACTTGCATAAAAATATTCTTTTAAATCTACTGTTTCGCTCATTATTTTGTTCCTTCTTTGACAAATGGGTTAACTGCGATAGTGATGCAATCAGTACCCCAACGATTTGATGTTTCTCGTGCACGCTCTGCGTTAGTGGTTCTGAAATTTTCATTCCAGCATCCATCTTCTGTACATAACTCATTATGCACATGGTCCTCCCAAGACTCCTCAGTATCAATAACTGAACCCATCCAACCTACAGCGTAAGTTAAACCTTCGCCTTGGTTACGAGATTGCCAACCCAAAGCTTTTGCGCTAAGAATGTCATCTTTAGAAGCGCTAATAGCAGCTTGACGGGGGTCTTTTTTACCTAGACAAGGTAAATTAGCAAGGAAAGAACGATTTTTCTCACCAGGAACAAAAACAACAGCAGTTAAACCATCATTAATGTCAGGCTCACGAACAGCTACAAAATCAATTTCTTTGTTTTCAGCTTTAACAGTTAAAGCAAGAAGTTCAGCTTCGTTTTTAGCTTCCAAAACAACAATATAGTTAGATTCAGAATGCCATTTGCGGTATTCATCTGTACGTTCAGCAGCAAAATCTGCAACAGCGTGAGCTACCTGTGCAGTTTGGAACCCACTAGAAAGTTCAGAGTGAGTAACAATATATAGTTTGTGATTAACCTAAGTCATTTTTTATCCTTTTTTATGAGACACAGTATTTGCCTTGTGCTTCTAATGAGAGTCGAACTCATTAGAACCCACCTACTGGGAGAAGCTTTAGTGTAACCAGATTTGTGCACGTTTAACTTGGTCAAGATGAACAGGAACATCTTCCTCATCCAACCATTGTTCAGTGTTAAATCTTTTAGCTACCTGTTTTAAATCTTGTCGTGATTTATGTTTTCCTGCATTATTCTCATCGTAAATTACATCAGAATACCAAGGTCTTTGTTTAACGTAAGTAAGCTCACGTGTACAAGGATTAAGTTTTCCATTAGCATTCACACCATCACGTGTATTAACGCTTACACCACAAGTGCAATGGTCCTCATATTCTTTGTAAACATAAGGTTCAGTTGCGTAAATATATTTTGTAACATCTTTAAAACCACGGATACGATACCTGTATGTGGTAAGAGTAATTTCACCTTCATCATTATAATAATGATTAGGGTACTCTTCAAAAGTATGTACTCGTTCAATTTTCTTTTCAACAACATAATCACCATTTTCATCAGTGACATAACGTAACTTTTTGTACTTTTTGCCAATAAGAAAATGACTATGCCTGTAATAAACATGAGTCTCCTCACGGTTAGCACGAACCCAATAAGGTGCGTCTTTAAATGTTCTAGACATTATTCTTTCTATGGTCAGTTCACACCAAGTGAACCTGTTAATTAAACCACTCAAAAGAATGCAAAAATATTTATCATCATATAATCCTTCCTACCAAAACATAGCTTTGTCTGCTTTAACAATAATTGCTTCTGGTTCAAAGTTATCGTCTTCATCATAACCTAAAGCATATCTTTTACTAATAATTTGTAACGAATTACTATTTGTCCTACGTGCACGACGGTGTTCAGTGCGTCGGATTTCACGGTTCCTACCGTTTTTCCTGTTGCCATACCATGCAGTGTAACTATATCTGCTACATGGTTGGAAAACACCAATTTCTTCTTCTTGGGAAGGGCTTAAAGGCGTTTCACCTATGTTACATTGGTCAGCATAGTAACCAATGATAACTTTTTCCATCACGGGTACACGGTGCACTTTACGTACGTTTTTGAAAACCCTGAAATAGTTGTCACCATATTCATCAATAGAAAAACAGTCCGGTAAATCTTGTTCTTCGCCACGTTTAATAGTTCGAACAAGCTTTACGTAAATTGTTTCTTTCTCTTCAAAAACTAAATTACCTTCATCATCCAAAACCTGTTCATTTTTATAAACAGGCGTGCCAAAAAGGCCATGGTGATGAAACTGGTGGATAAATTTTCCAGGTGCAGTTTTTTCTTTTACGTAAGATGGACTTGTGTTATAGCTTCTACTCATTAATCCCAATCCCAACGGCGACGTGAAACATAATCGGTAATGTAAAGGTCTTCAAATGCATCGCTTTCAACATCAATGTAACCAGGGTGGTTAAGTTCACGTTTGATAGCGTGAGCTTCGGCACGAGGAAGACGACGGTTACGACGAGCTTCGCGGAGTTTGCGAGCGCGTTGGTAGTTGCCGTTCCAACCACTGCGGTAAACATCAGGGGAGTAGTGGCAAGGTAAAGCCCAACCCCATTTGTTGGAAGCATCAGGAACTACATCAATGGTGCATTCGTCGTAAGCGTAGTATGGTTCTTCTACAATCTCTTCAACGGGACGAGTGATTTCTTCGCGCACGAATAGAGCAGTGTCATAACCATAGTATCGCACATAACCACGAACGTTGCGGTAATCAGCAAGAATAGTAGCAATCTCTTCAAGATTGCCGCTAGTGCTTTGGAACCAGAAAGGTTTACCGTGTGTAGATGGTGCAATTTTGGCGTTCACAGTGTGGTGCATGTTGATGCGCCAAGCACTCAAAGTACCGTCCTCAGGTGCAAGAAGACCTTTAGCGGCTAGTTCAGTCACTTTAAGGGCTTTCCATGAACCAAAGTAAGCTTTGATAACGGTAAGAGTCTCCATGACAATTTTACCGTCAGCGTCTTTGACTTTGTTACGAACAGTGCGAGTACGACCAAAATTGGTGTGGTCGTGCGTGGCATCTGCACGGAACTTTTTTGCGTCACGAGAAATAACCTCGTAAGGCTTGTCCTTATCAGTACGGGACATAATTAATACTCCTTCTTTCATAAAGAGGAAGCAAACTCTAATACAGCGACCTGCTGCTGGCTCACTTACCTACTTATGGTAAAAGTGAGTGCTGAAAGTGATGAACACATTATTCCCTTAGTTGATTAATTATAATAAAATTTATTGCGTGCTCCCAGCAGGAATCGAACCCGCGACCATGTGTTTTAGAGGCACTTGCTCTGCCATTGAGCTATGGAAGCATTACTTGTTTATATAACTACTATACCATAAAAATTATTTCTATGCAAACCAAAAATAAGAAAAACCGTAAAAATAATTTTCATGAGATAATGAATACTCTTTAAACAAGCGGATATCAATAATATGAAAAGAATATTAACCATTGCTGTAAGCCTTGCAGTTGTCATAGGTTTAACTGGTTGTACCTCATCAGAACCAGCCCCTAAAGAGACAACCAAAGCCCCAACATCCACAAATGAGAGCTTAACATCAGCAGCAGTTAAACTTACTTACACGAACTATTTAAATGACTTAAACGCTATCTCTTATGAGAAAGATATTGTGCCTATTATAGATCCTCTTTTAGCTGACGGAACAATGTCGCAAGAAGAGCAAGACACTTTAGTTAAAGACCTTAAAGCAAAGTTTCCTACCGTTTTTGGGCGTATCTACATTCCCACTAATGAAGAGAACTACGACAGCATAATCTTTTCATACTATTCTTCTTATGTTGCTTCCTTAGAGGCAAATAATGTTCAAAAAGATTATGAAGTTCCTACGGACTCTATCCAAATGAATGGACGAGTTTCTGTAGTCAATAATGAGACACTTAAAATAACAAATATTAAAAGTGATGCAGAAGTGCAGAACTTTTTATCTAACGAAACAGCATTAGTATATGTGGATAATAAATGGCAAATTATTCCTGATTATATTGTTGACAGCGTAGACTTAGCTGCTTTCAATAATATTAACTCTGAAAGCGCCAATCAGTAAGTTTTGTTATACCAATCTAAAGCATAAGGTGCAACAGAAACTCTTTCACTACCGTCAACGAAATGCTTCTTTAGGAACTTTTTGTATACAGATGACCAACGGAAGTAAGAGTAGAACTCGATTTCAGTTTTATAATGATAATATAATCTATATCCTTCACTGAAAAGTGAAGACCTGAACTCCTTATATTCTTCTTCGACTATGGTTAGCGTAATTGTATTTTTAGAAACATGTGAAACGGGGACATTCACTTCATAAACGTAACGTGATTGAATACCAATCATTGTATAAGTGATAACGCGTTTGTTATCCTTGAAACGCTTTTGAACTTTGATAATTCTAAAAGTAGTATCATCGGTATCCAAAATTACATCATTCTTAATTCCGCTCTTTTTACCAACTTTGAGCATAACCCCTAAAGAGTTAAGTTCTAACTTCATACCAATAAGCGTTGGAGCAACAAGAGGGTTCCTGAAAGGCGCTTTCTGCCCATCTAAAATAGAAATGGGTTCACGAACATTGGTAAGCCATATTGTGGCAAGAGTATTTTTAAAGAACTTAGTTCGTTCGATAAGTTGTATAGGTGTAATCATTATAATAAGTTATGGAATAAAATTGGTTAATAGAAAGTTATAGTGACTGTAGCTGTTCTTTGAGTTCGACTACATAAATTTCAGAAGCCTCAAATGTGTCAATGTCTTCAAGGCTAGCTAAAGTTGGTTCATAGACGTAGATAGTTGATGCTTGGTTTGTAATTTCAAGCAAGAAGATACGGTTTGCACTGCTTTTCACAATATTACCTTGAAGTAAACTTGAAGAAGAAATGGATTCTGTAGGGAACTGGTTAATCAACCAAAGAGATAACATTTCGTCGGACTCAACAATACGTTGTGCTTTAACTTTGGCTTTAACGATGTTACGCACAACAAGAGCAGAAGCTAAAACTACTAACCCTAAAGTGAAATAGTTTTTAGTAGCTACCCCGTCAATAAGATTGACGATAACAATAAAAGCGATAAATGCATAAAAGACACGACTTGCAAGTTTAACGTATTTGTTGACGGAAGTGTTGCCGTAAATAAGAACACCACCAGTTTTGAGTGGGTTGCTCTTTAGCTGACTTTTCCAGACACGTCCCCATACGTTCATGTAAGTGCTGTCATTAACCATTATAAAATTTGCTCCTGAAATTAAAGTTCTCTGTATATCTTAGCAATTTTTGGTTTAAATGTCAATCGCAACAGATACTATAAGTTGGTCAATGGTGATTTAATTTTAATAAGCAACAAGAAAAGGAAAAATCACTAACCAATGTCACATGAGGTACTTGTTATACTTTTAGGTATAGCGTCATCAACAACTTTGATAATCTCAGCTTTATCAACCCATAAAACAAGATTAATCATCTTCAACATTCTTACCTCAGTTTTACTGATTGTACAATTTGGCTTAACTGGCGCTCTTGTTGGTTTAGGTGCATGTATTGTGAGTATCCTTCGTAGCTCAACAGTTTTAGCTTCAAACAAATGGTCATGGTTAAACCATTGGTCTTTGATACCTTTCTTTATTGTAGCCCAAGCAACCATGTTCTATTTTATGAACGATTGGTCAGATGTAGAGTTTTACAATTTTGTACCAGTTATAGGTTCGATGCTCAGTGTTGTAGCCTTATATTTCACAAACCTTATTTACACTAAAAGTCTATATATGGTTTCAGGTGGTTTATGGCTTTTCTATGAATTCTTTGTAGGCTCATATGGTCACATGATAGGCGAAACTGCAAACATTGTTGCTAATGGTGTAGCTCTTGTTCTACTTGTTAAAGCCGCTAGAAAAGGTACAGAAGTTATCGAACCTACCGAAGAGCTTGTTAAAGCAATTACAACAAGCATTCCAGTTATAACCACAGGTATACCTTTAGTGAAAGATAAAGTTATCACAGCTATGACAGGTCAAATCCCTGTCATCCGTCAGAGTTCAGTGTCAACTAACACTTTACCTATTCCTACTAATAAATAGTGTATTTTTCTTGCGCTGCAAAATGACGCACTTTATTAAGATACTTTTCACCTAGAAGAGGTTTAGAACTGTAACGATAAGTAAATTTACCTACAGGCTCAAAAGGTAAAGGTTCAGCATCACTGTTTTTATGACCTAAATGATAACCAGTGCAGAAAACACATAGATAAGTGCTCATTCCTCTATCTGATTTAGCAGACTCAGAGGTAATTGCTTCTTGGACTGAAAGGTAAACTAGTTTGCTTTCACATGAAAAGAACTCTTTAATTTGAAGAGTATTAAGAACCTGTGTCTGATTAGGTGTAACAACTTTATACGCATCGTTACCAAGGTCTTCAACAGAACAAATCATGACTAACTGTTTTTTGTTAGACTTTTTCTTGGACTTCTTTTTAGGCTTAGAAAGAACAACCTTATTTGTTGAACCAATACTACTACGCTGTTTTAGGTAAATAGATACTTCTTTATCAACAAGAAGATAATTAGTGAAACCACGAATATGCTCGTTGTTTTTGTTAAGGTACTCATTATTGACATGGTTTCTTGTTGTTTTTAGGTTACTTTTAGTAAAACCATTTGCTTCTGCTATTCTACGAAAGAATGCAGCAGCACTTGTACGCATTTCATGGCGAGTTTCATCAATAAGGCCCGCTGGCACAATATGTGGAGCATGACCTTTGTTCAAACCACATGAGATAACATACACTTTTGAAAAATCTGTTTTGGTTGAGTTATCAAGATTATGATGACAAAATACTCTGCGCATCGTGTTCACGTCATCTTTTTCGCGCTGCAAAATAAGCTTATGAATATTAGCTTCACTCATAGGCTTATTTGTGTGTTTGCTGCGATACATTATTTAACTTCCAATTGAAAACTACCGGTTTTATCCTCAGTAAGAACTAATGTTGTGTCATTTTTAGTAATTTTTCTATCATAGAAAAAGTTTTTTGCTTCGGTGTCAGTTAAATCTACATCCACAGAAGTTTTGATTGTTTCAGCTAATGTTTGAGCGTTCTGGTTATCACGTTCAATGAATTTGTGTGTTTCCCAAAAAATTACAGGAACACATACTGCGATAATAGCTGCTCCTGCAATGAAGTAGCTGACAAGCTCTTTTCTGTGCCCATCATTAATTGTTTTACCGTCACTAGTAAGGTCTTTCCAGAAAATACGTGACACAATTACAAGTACAATTGAGAGCACAAGAAATAGTGCTGCAATACCAAGAATAACCATTTCATGGGTATGGTAAACAACTACTGGTTCCCAATTAAAATCAGGTGACATTTTGTTAACATTCTTTCAAAATAAAGTTATTTCTATACTACCGGTTTTACGCAAAGATTTCAACTTCTTTTCTAAACTATGTGATAGACTTGGGATTGTTCCTCGGCCAGCAAACGAGATAACAGAAAAAAGATGAATATATTTAAAAAAGCAGTTTCCATTTTACTTGGAACAATTATTGTATTTGGCACTTTGGTAGCAGCATTAATGATCCCTGTAGCCGCAGCTAATTGGACAGTCACGGCCTCCCAAACATCTGGTATGTCACCACAAATCTTTAAAGGTTCTTTAGTTGTAAGTCACCCCGTTGAGATAGCTAATGTCAAAAAAGACGATTTAGTTGTCTTCGGGGTTAACACTGGTGCGCCTAGAATAGGTAAAACCATTGATTACGAACAGCGTAATGACCTTTACCTTGTTCGTGCATACGGTAGTGATAACGAAGCTGACATTATCACATACAACACTAGAGGTAACATCAATGAAGTTCTTTTCAGTGTTCCTCTCATCGGTTATTTAGTAACCCCTCTAATCTCCCCAATAGGTGCAATGATTTTTGCTGGATTTGCTGTGCTTATTGGGGTTCTATACCTCATGTTGTTCTTCACACCTAAACCTAAAAAGGTTATTGAAGAAGAACCAGAAGAAAACCAATTCAAAGTTCTACAAGAAATCTTTGACGACGCCCCTGAGCGCAAACTTAAGCGTAAAGAACGCAAACAAATTACCCAAGAAATTAAAAGAAAGGAACTAACCAATGTCTAATAAGCCTTTAATTTCATGGAAAAATAAAGCTCTTGCTGGTGCCGCAATGGTCGCAGCAGTTGCAGTAGGTGTAACCAGTGTCATTGCAGTTAACGTTGTTGAAGAAACCACACCTGTAGACCGTTTAGATACTGCTCTAGCTCATGCTGGTCAAGACACAACACAAGTCCTTACTACTGATGGTTCACGCTACGTGCGTGGAGCTAACAGTGACGGTGAACTTGGTATTGAAAACAGCAGTTTAATGTTACGTGACTGGGCTGCTGGTGGTAACACTATTACTGACTTCACAAAACTCAGTGGTGATTTTAACCATACTTTAGCTTTGACTAAAAATGGTCAAGCTTACGGTTGGGGTGCTAACACTTCTGGCGAAACCGGTAATGGTACAAATCCTGCTTACACACCACAGCAGATTAAAGTTTCTGCTGCTTACAACACTGTTGTATCTGGCTCAAATTATGTTTTAGCTGTTGATACTGCTGGGAACCTTCTCACTTGGGGTCAAAACGAAAACGGACAACTAGGTACAGGGGATAAAAAGGAACGTATTGTTCCTACTCAATTAATGCCTGGTACGAAATGGAAATCTGTTGCCGCTGGTAAGAACTTCTCATTAGCTATTGACTCTAATGATGACCTTTATGCTTGGGGCCAAAACGGTTCAGGTCAATTAGGTCTTAATGATAACAACGAACGTTTAGAGCCAACAAAAGTTGGTGAAAACAAATGGTCATCTGTTGACGCTAACTTTGTTTCCGAAACAGTTCTCGCTATTGATGCTGGCGGTAACCTTTACGCTTGGGGAGATAACAAAAATGGTCAAATCGGTAATGGTACTGACTGGCGTAAACTTCAAATTGAAGAAAACGAACGTGTTGAGCGCGAAATTGCACGTATTAAAGCTAATGATGCCACTCGTCGTCAAGGTTTAATTAACGCATGTCAAGTTGGTCGTGACCGAGAAATTGCTGCTTGGGAAGAAGAGAACAGGCCAGAACCTACCCCAACCCCAACACCAACTCCTACACCAACTGCTGTGCCAACACCTGGTGTGACACCTGCTCCAACTGCAACTCCCACACCAACTCCTACACCTACGCCCACACCTAAGCCAACTACACCAAAACCAACATGGTCTGATACTTGTACTCAGAATGTAGATGGTACTTTCCAAGCTACAGATACATCAGGCATCAAGCCTGCTGTTATTGAAGCGCCACCATTACAACCAAACTCTGCAACACCTGTAAATATTGCTACTGACTCAAAGTTCATTAGTGCTGCTGTTGGTGCAGAAAACAGTTTTGCTGTATCAACTAACAACAACCTTTTTGGTTGGGGTAATGATGCTAATGGTCAAAGTGGTCTTGGTCTTGATGAAAAAACATTCACTCAGGTTCCTGTTTATATTCAGCAAGGTAGTAAATATAAGCAAGTAGATGCCGGTAACCTTTATGCTGGTGCAGTTACAACAGCTAACACCTTACAACTTTGGGGCTACGGTGGAGCTACAGGTTCTACATTAGAAAACGAAAAACTTGTAACAGTTACAGAAGTAGCTAAAAGCGTTCAATCAATTGCTTTATCCAACAATGCTGGATATTACATTCACACAGATGGTACTGTTTATGTATGGGGTGAAGTACCTAATGGTTTATCTGGTGATGTTAATGACACAACACTTAAAGCTATTAAAAGCACTGGACAGCAAATGAAAGCGGTGAGTGCTGGTAAAACAGGTGCTGTTGGTTTGAACTCAGCTAACCAACTTCTTACATGGGGTTCTAACGTTGATGGAACTTTTGGTAATAATGCAAAAAGTAAAGATGTAACACCTATTACTCGTGTTGTTGTTGAAAAGTTCAAAGATGTAGCTGCTGGTTTACGTGCCAGTGCAATCATTGATGAATTTGGTAACGTGTGGGCGTTCGGTCGCGGATGGTTAGGTCAAGTTGGGCCTTACAGTCAAGCTTACAAAGTTTATGAGCCAATGTCTGTTCCATTACCTGTAAAAATGAAATTCATTGAAGTCAACCAGGAAGCTGTTTACGCAGTGGGTGTAGACAATAGCGTTTGGACATGGGGTAACCGTAACCCAACGCCACGTAAAGTTGCTGATTATGATAAAGAAATCACTGCGATTTCTTCTAACAACTGGGCACTTGAAATCCTTGATGTGGATGGTGAAGTTCTAGAATGGTCAGAAACTAACAGAGGCATTATTAATGCTGATGTTGCAGTTGATGGTCTACGTCCAGTTGCTTTCGATGAAAAAATCACTCAAATTGAAGGTGGCGGTGGTGGTACTTTCGCTATAGGTGAAAGCGGTAAACTTTATGGTTGGGGTAGCGCTGCTATCTACAGTTCCACAGAAGATGCCAACGATTACAACTATGATAGAACAGTTCTTATTGATGACACCCGTGAATATACAAACGTTTCATTAAGTTCAACTCATGCATTGTTCATTAGTAAAGAAAAAATCTTGTATGGTTCAGGTTCAACTCTATATGGAACTTTTGGTTACGAAACCACAACAAATAACACTATTACAGCAATTGACGTATACCAAAATGAAACAACTGAGGAAAATAAATAATGGCTAAAAAGAAAAGATTTGTAATCTTAAAGCAAGCTGCTTTTGTTACAGCTTTAGTTGCAACAAGTGTCACTATCAGTGGTGGGGTTTTGGTCTACGCTAACGAGCTTAGTAAAACTAGTGTTGAAACACTTTCTGATATTAGCGGTTCATACCAAAGGTCCATAGGCTACAGTAGTGTCTCACAGGAACAAGAAACATCTGATACTGGACTAATTTCTACAACAATTAAAGGTAACCTTAGTCTCAGCAGCAATGGTGGGCCAGCTAACACATTAGCTGTATTAAGGGATGATATCCAAAAAGTTAACACAGGTGAACTTGTTAATGTGGATATGGCATTAGTTGATGAAGAGAAAAAGCAGAACATTAATATCAAATATTACGCTAGCTCTTCTGAAGATTATGCTGATGGTAGTTTTAATTCCGTTATTGACACGGTTGATGCTATAACTGAGACACGTCTTTCAGAATATGACATTACTGTACGACCAGGCTTAAATGGACGCCACATTACTGTTGAAGGTAGCTTGTCTGGTTTAGTTAATGAAGAAGACCCATTTGAAAACAAAGATGACGTAATTCAGGTTGCTCAAAAGGATCTTCTTGCTAAAACTGATGCTTCTATGTTAAGACAACCTGGTGATGTTTTTGATGTTACTTTTATTGATGAAGCCCCAGCAGGTGATGAAGCGTTCATTCCATTAACTGTGCAAACAATTTATGACAGCGATTCATCGTTTGAGCAAGCCAATAACCTTGACTTCCCAATGATTTCAAAGCTTGTTATGCCTGGCTCATATTCATATTTGGCACCTAAAGCAGTCAAATATGTAAACACACCTTCTATTAACTCAGGTCAGTTAATTGTTGTCATCAATGATGAGGGTGAAGGTAAACTTCAAGAAATTAACCAAAACGTTAGTGCTTATGTAAGCAATGATGTCATTTGGGTACCAGAAGCATATGATGTTATTTTCCGTTACAGCATTGATGGTTTAAATAAGTTGACATACAGCAGCTACTATTCAGGTTAATAAAACCGATATACCTTAGAGCGGAAGAGGTATAGATGAATAGTAAAATTAAGTTAGGGCTAATATCTTTTGTGGTATTAGCCCTAATTGCTGTTGCAGGGTGGCTTTCTATAGGTTTAGGAGGAAAACTTTTAGGTAATTATAAGTCTTTAGAGAACATCAAAACAACCCAAGGTTTAGCGTCAGATACATCAGATTATGACCCTCATATTACAAAAGTTTCTGGTGAGTATCAGAATTTTTTGAGTATAGTAAAGTCTAGTGGGGACATAGAAGGTATTTATGAAAAAGTTTCTGCTGGTGACTACTCATATGAAACCCTAGATGATAAAAGCTTAGGTAGATACACAGTTGAAAGTAAAGTTTTCATCAAAAACGAAGATGTTGCCAATAAAGTTTATCAAGAAGCGGTAAGAACTTTTCAAGAAATAGGTTATACAACTGAAACTAAAGGTAGCAATGAAATGAGTTTTACCCGTGAGTTCCAGCCAGCCAAAGAAGCATCTGACGCTCAACCAGGTGTTGATACTTTAGTGATAGCGTTAACTGAAAAAGAAAGTTCATATGAGGTTAGTTTTAATTACCAAAGCACTGAGTTACCATTAAGTGGAATACCTTCACAAGGTCAACCAGATTATACTGTTGAAGAAGTAAACAAAATGGTTTCAGAAGTTGATGATGGAACTTTAGATGCTTGCGATTTTGAACCTAATGGTGCTGTTGGAGGATGGTATCCAGAATATAGTTGCTTAAAAGAGTTAATATAAAAAGTAATGCCCACACTAATTATAGTGTGGGCATTACTTTGTTTTGGTATTAATCTACCAAAATTAAATCTTGATGTTCAACTTGCTCTGCACTAGCTCCGGTAATATAACCACCGGCAAAACCTAAACCTAGCATTAGCAAACTAATTCCTGTGACATAAATCAGAAAAGTTTTTGTTTGGTTTTCTTTACGAACAATGTTTTTATTGACACCCTCTTGCATTGTATCTGATGCTGCCATAATATTACCTTCCGTAATTAAGTTATTAGTAATATCGTGCAAAAAGCTTATCTTGGTGACCAGAGTTTTTTATCAATAGGATAGTTCTCAAAATCATCTGCATATAATGGTGCCGCATTAAAATTAATGCCAGGAATATGTTTCTCTTTCATAAGTTTCTGTAAAACTAAAGCAGTAGCATACGCATCACTAATTGCTTGGTGAGGGTTATCTATTGAAATTCCATAATAGTCAGCAATAGTGGATAGCTTATGATTACGTGTTTTCAGAAAACTACGTGAAAGTTTTAGAGTGTCAATAAAATTGTTAGTATTAACACTAACGCCTGTATGATCTAACTCTCGGGTAAGAAAACGTGCTTCAAAATGTGCGTTATGCGCAACAAGTTTACGGCTTTCAAAAGCAGCTAAAATTTGCGGAGACATGTTCTCGATAGTAGGAGAATGTCTTACCATGTCTTCTGTAATACCATGAATTTCAGAAGCTCCCATAGGAATAGGTGGGCGAATTAATGTCTCTAACACATCTGTGATATAACCATCAACATCAAGTAAAACTATGCCTATTTCAACGATACGGTCAGTTGAACGCAAACCGGTTGTTTCAAGGTCAACAACTGCATACCCTTTTAAATCAGAACCGCTGAAAATGTTTGACATTCAAAATACTTTCTATCCCTTATATTATAGGCAGATACAGCAAAAATGGGAGCCATTAAATGACTCCCATTTTATATTGCAAATATTATTTAGAAAATATTAGCTTGGTGTAATGCGTAAACCCCAGCAGAAACAGCAATAATTGCAAGGACACCAAAGATAATTAAGCCACCGAAGCGACGTTTATTTGGTACCTCTTCAACAGCAGGTTCAGATGCAACGACATGTTCATCATGAACAGCAATAACTTCATCAAAGGTTTTGTCTTCATCTGCTTCAATAACAACTCCACGAGCTAAAGCTTCATCAACAGGGATAATAGTTTTGTCATTATTATCATCAACAATAATAATTTCTTCTGGGTCTATAGCTTTTTCAACTACAACTGAAACACCATCAATGACAATTGGTTTTTCTTCAACAATTATAGCTTTGTTATCATCTACAGTTTCAACCGCTTCTGGTTCGGGTAATTCTGTTTCAATAGGTGTTTCAGGTTCTTCTGGCTTTCCGCCATGAAAAGTTGGTGGTGGAGCAATATGTTTGCCACTCATGATTTTCCTTCCGAAAATTTCTATAAACTTAGTATAACTTATATTCTAAAAAGACCAGATTTATCTAGAAAACACCATTCCAAGCTTCGCCCGCAGCAGCTACTTGCTCGGGTGAACAAGTGTTACCATAGTTGCTCACATAAGAAGCGCCAATTTTGAATTGAGCCATACAATCAGCATGTAATTCAGCATCACTATTAAACAAAGTTTTAATACGTTCACTATTTCTGAAATCAGTATAATTACCAAATTGTTTAGTATGAGCATATTCGTGCATCATAACCATGTACCAAGCTTCATATGAATAACCAACATAATCTCGGGTAACTTGAACATTTTTAGGGTTAGAAGAAGCAACACAAGCCATAGCTCTTTCTCCATTACAAGCAAGGTCTACAACTGTTAAAGTAATTGTAGGGTCAATAGCATCCATAGCTTTGCGAGGGTTAGTACCTATACCACTTTCAATTGCTTTCTCTGCTTGACTTTGAGCTTCTTTATAAGCAGCCAAAGAATTATAAATCTCAGTTGTATAAGCATTCAGTTTATCCCTTTCCGCTTTTACATTAGAAGGGTCCGAAACTTCCTGCTTTACAATGTTAATAGAAGCTTCAACTTTAGCGGTAGTTTCATCTGTGTTAAAAGAACCAGAAACAGAACCAACAGCGGCTTTATAGTCATCTAAAGCAACTGCGTAACTTTCACGTTCGTTCAACAAATCAGTTTTGTTTTTATTATCTTCTTGTAAAGTGTTAACATCTTTTTGAAGTTCAGTAATAGTTACGTTTGCTTTATCTATTTGCTCATTAGAGCTTTCAAGTAGCTCATTATAACGATTAACGCTTGTATACGCTAAAGCGCTGGCACCTAAACTTATAGTGACAAGTCCAGTAATAAGAATAGGGACGAGTTTAGATTTCTTTTTCTCATCAGACGGCTGCTGTTTATAAGGATTAGCCGTTGGAGCTTGAATATATGTTGCAGCAGGTGTAGCCGTTGGGCGTTTTATTTCCTCAGGAGGGCCAAATGTATTACTCATGCCTTAAATATCGACTTATTTTTAACATTTATACTATAAACCGTCACCTATGTAGATAGTATAAGTAACTTTATAAAGGTAACATTGTGGCCAAACACATCAAAAATCACCCAGAAGATAAAACTTCATCAGAAAATAAGCTGCCAGAAGACAGCAAAGCTTTAGTGGTGTCCCCAAAACATGATATAAAACCACCAGAACCTGTAGTAAATAATAATAAAAAAGAAACCAAAGAAAGTTTGTGGGATGACCGTATAGGTAAAGCATCCATACGTTCGATACAAGTTCTTACAATTTTAATTATATTAAGTATATGCGCATTTGCTTTTGCTTATATGAAAATTGTGTTTATACCAGCTTTAGTAGCATTGATTTTAGCTTCCGCTGCTACTCCATTGATGAACAAAATGATAAGACATAAAATACCTCGTCCAGTGGCGGCTGTGATTACAATGGTTAGCTCTCTCGCAATACTAGGAGCAATAATCACAAGTATTGTTTTTGCTGTTCGTAATGAATGGGGTAACTTATCTCATTCAGTTGTTAAAGCTTTTGAGCAAATTAGAGGTTATCTGAACTCATCAAATCTTCCAATAGACCAAAAGAAAATTGATGAAATTTTTAATGATTTAAATAACTTCTTAACAAGCGCAGAGTTTGGCAAAGGTGCACTTACATCATTAGGTACTTTTGCAGAATTTTTAACAGGTATTATCCTGATGCTTGTTATATTGTTCTTCTTCCTTAAAGATGGTCCACAAATTTGGAACTTCTGTATTAGTTTCTTCAAACCTGACACTAAAGCCCGTGCGATACGTTCAGGTTCAAAAGCTGTTGATGTAATGGGCGGATATTTAAGTGGAACGGCTTCTGTAGCATTAATTGATGCTGCGGCTATAGGTATTGTCCTATTCGCTTTACAAGTTCCACTTGCGTTACCTTTAGCTGTCTTGGTTTTCTTAGGTGCTTTCATTCCAATTGTTGGTGCGACATTAACAGGCATTGTAGCTTCTTTAGTTGCTTTAGTAACCAATGATTTAACAACTGCTGTCATTGTTGCAATTGCTGTTATTGCAGTTCAACAATTAGAAGGTAATTTGTTAGCTCCTTACCTTCTAGGTAACGCATTAAAAATACATGCTTTGGTTGTTTTGATTGCTTTACCTATTGGAACAATCCTTGGTGGAATTTTAGGTACATTATTAGCGGCACCTTTGACTGCTGTAGTATGGGCAATAATATCTACATGGAACCAACCGTTAGTTGAAGAAGAGGATTTAACACCGTAATTAAGTAATGCCCCACTATTTTCTAGTGGGGCATTACTTAATTAGTTAGTATAGTTTCGGTCATCCCAAGCAACAGGAAGAACCTCAAACTTTTTGCTAGGAAGGTCAAGAACAGCCATGCTGTTTTGTGAACCATCCATATCAAGACCAACAGTACGAAGAGTGTAATCCTCGTCACCATCATTGAGCGTTGTAGTTGCGTCAATGTAGAAGTGATAATGGCCATGGAAAAGCATTTCAGGCTTAACACCATCAACTGCATGACGGAGCATATCACGGCTTTCCTGAGCATAACGAAGCTCTGTGGGGGTCCAATCATGGCCGTTCTGACCGTTAGGCCAAAGGTTCACACCAGCAGGGCAATCATGAGTAATCATGATGTCAGCGTGACCACCATCAAGTGTTTTGTAAACATCAAGTGCAGTAATCTGCTCACCCTTCCACCAGGATACCCACTCAGTACGACCAGTGAAATCAATGCTATTCGCCCCTCCAAGAGAAACAAAGCTGACACCGTTCCAGTTCCAACGAGCACCACGCTTAGCCACAAGGACGTTAGGGTAACGACGGTCATACACGTGGTCTGCAACCGTAGGGTGAGGCTGGAAGCGAGAAATCTGAACGTAATCCTCATGGTTGCCAAGAGTTACGTAAAGCGTCTGACCGTTCTCATCAAGAGTTTTATTCACACGGTGCAGGAACTTCTGGCCAGAGTTACCTACCCAAAAGCCAAAATCACCAACATGAATAACCTCAGTAATACCCGCTTGGGCAAAGCTATAAAGGGCAACGCGTGACCAGCCTTTATTACCATGCCAGTCTCCTGCGATACCCACTTGGGCGAAGTTCTTCGTAGTCATAGTATTAGTTTAGCATTATTTTCTGCGCTTTGTCTACCCCATATCAGTCCTGAATTCATTGGCCATATTTTAAACATGTAGCCGATTTAACTTAAAAGAAGATTTTATGACTAAACGTACTTATAATTTTAAAGAACCAGTTAGAGCTAAGTTCAAAGGTGAAAATTTAATTAGCTCATACCCTTTTGTAGCTGAAAAATGGCACCCTACTAAAAATAAAGAATTAACGCCGTACTTAGTAGGGCCTAAAAGCGAACGTAGAGTTAGCTGGTACTGCTCGGAGCATAAACAAGAGTGGGAATTAGAAATTCACAAAATGACAGCAAATCCTTTGCGTGGTTGTCTATATTGTCTATATAAAGAAAATAATTTACAGTTTACAGACCCAGATGTAGCTAAAGAGTGGCACCCTACAAAAAACGGTAATTTAACTCCGCAGCAAATTTCAAAAGGTAGTAACAAACCTGTTTTTTGGTTATGTGAAGAAAATAGTCATGAATGGGAGCGTTCACCTTATCAGAGATTTGGTGGAGGCAGAGTTAGAGGTTGCCCTTATTGCAACCCAAGGAATTCAAATACCTTATTATTTGCAAAGAGCTTGGCGGGTGCTTTTCCTGAAATAGCCAAGTTATGGCATTCACAAAAGAATGGTACTTTAACCCCTAATTTGATTTTGCCTGGTTCAAACAAAAATGCTTGGTGGCAAAGCACAACATGCGGCCATGAATGGGAAAATCGTATTTCTCATCAGGTAAAAGCTACCGAATGCCCTTATTGTTATGGGAAGCGATTACTTAGAAACATAAACAGTTTACAACAAACTCATGCTGCTGTTGCTTCTGAATGGCATCCTACAAAAAACGGTGATAAAACACCTGATGATTTTACTTCTGGTTCGGATTTTAAGCCTTGGTGGATGTGTGCTAATAATCACGAATGGAAAACTAGAATAACTCATAGAGCCGCAGGAACTAATTGCCCTTCTTGTTTTACGTCTCGTTCTTCATATGAAACAGAAATTGAAGAGTTTCTAGAGCAAGAAAAGATTAAGTTTATAACAAGTGACCGTAAATTAATTAAGCCTTTTGAATTAGATTTCTTCATTCCTCATTCCAATACTGCTATTGAATTTAATGGAGTTTATTGGCATTCTGAAGCGCAAGGTAAACATAATAAGTACCACTATGATAAATGGTTGGCATGTAAAAATCAGGGAATAGATTTAATTCAAATTTGGGAAGATGATTGGAAAAGCAAAACAGATATTGTCAAGCGTAATCTTTTAGAGAAAATTAATGATACGAAACTTTTAACAGATAAGCTATCTGTATCTTCTATTAGCTTTTTGAAAGCTAAAAAATTCTTAGAAGATAACCATATGTCTGGACATTCTAAGGGAACGTATTATTTAGGGCTTATAGATGGTTCCAGCTTAAAAGCTGTTATGGTTTTAACTGTTAAGAACGATAAATTAACAATCATGAAGTACGCTTCCCTAAACAATAGTAATAAGCATTTTGAATTATTACTGGACTACATAAAAAATATTTTGTTAACGGGGCATACTTCCATTAAAGAAATTATTATTGTGGATAATCACGAAAATAGCAATGCAATATTTTTAGAAGGTTTGGGTTTTACGAAGAATAAAATGTATCATCCAACTTACAGTTATGTTCAACATGGTGTTAGGTATCATAAGCTAAAATTTCAAAAATCTAGATTTGAAAATGACCCTAAGCTAAAATATAAAACAGGCATGACAGAAAAGGAACTAGCAAGTTTAAATAAAATAGACCGAGTATGGAATTCAGGTTCGACTGAATATCTCCTAATACCAACAAAATTACATGATTGATAATAAAAAGCTGTATTTACGAAATATCAATTGCATATATTTCAATAATACCGATAATGTATTTAGGTGATATTAATGAATAAATCATATAACAAAAATCAAGATAGTCAATCTCATGAGATATTTGGATTACAAGCGGATACATTACACAAGCCACTTGCTTCTGAAAGAGTTTGGGAACAAAAATATATTCCAGTTTCAAAATCTTTATTAGAACCTAGTATTTCTTTTATTACAGGTGATTTCTTACCCCGTTGGATAAAAGACTCTCCTGTTCGAGCTTTGGCAGAATATGAAGAAATAATTTCATCTGACATAGAACCTACATATAATTTTTTAAATGAAATTTCTGATTTTATGAACGATAACAGCGTATGTCGTTTTCCCCATCGCAGAGAAGATGATGTACTAGAGTTCCATTTTCCTCATAACATGCATGTAGCCTCTTTTTCTTTCTTACCAACAAAAGAAATGTTCTATTCCGAATTTCATGATGGAGAACAAGTAAAGATAAGTATGGTTAAAAATTTTGACCATGCAAAAGAGTTGCTTATGGTGGCCTAATGGCCGAAAAAATTGGTAGAAGGTTCTTCTATTCTAATGATATAGCCAAAACTCATATTCTAATCGATGATAATGGAAATGCTTCACCAACTGGAGGATTTTCGTTTGAAGAGGATGGTCTGTCTGTATATTATTTATCAGAAATGTTAGAAAAGTACAAAATACTTGATGAAAAAAGCTTAATTTTACCCCCATTTGATAAAAATACGTTTATAAATTCTAACATATATTACTTAGGTATAGCATCCAAAGAAAAAATACTTGATATCCCCGATTGCTTCATAAGAAACGATCCTAGTTCAAATGATTGTTATTTTTGGCGTGGAGAATTTCATGCGTTGATCCAAGCGGTTCCTCATACTAAACAAAAGTGGAAAGAACGAGATATAGGAATAATAGATAATCGAATGTTTAGAGATAGATTGCGTTCGTTGTTTAAAATAATTACTTAGCGCTCAAAAACTACAATTGGTTTTGAGTTCGTACGAGCAAAGCGAATTGTGTACCAAGTTCCACCATAATTTGTTTCGGGTTTAGATGGAGTAGCTAACATCGCTTGTGTTTCGTTAACAATGTCTCTGTTTCTATCAAGGTAAGGTTTTGCTACCCTAATTTCATCATAAGGGACATAGGCTTGTAGTTTGGTGTCAGTAGGTGGATGACTAACAACCCAGTAACCTAGTTCTTTAGCGGTGGTTGCAGCGTAAGCATCAGAGCCTACACAATCGCCGTGATGGAATTCTACTTTCTGGTTTTCAGCTTTACTCTTAAAGGTAGTAAGAATTTGTCTTATCTTTTCCTTTTGATAATCGCTTGGCTCTTCTCGGGAGCCAGTAAAACCAAGTTTAGTGAATTTCGTCATATTTAAATTGTACCAGATTATGCTATTGATTAAGCAGTTTAAATATGATAAAGTTAATATATGAGCGTAGATCAAAATGATATTGTAATTGGAATGCTTTTAGGTGATGAAGGTAAAGGAACAGTTGTTGACTACCTTGCTTCACAGCGTCAAACTCATGCTGTAGTTCGCTTTAGTGGTGGAGCGCAAGCAGCGCATAATGTTGTTACACCTTCTGGCGCTCATCATACTTTTCACCAGTTTGGTTCAGCGAGTTTCCATGGGGTGCCTACTATTCTTAGTAAGCATATGATGATTGAACCTTATTCTTATGCATATGAAGGTATTGCTTTAGCTGAAAAAGCAAGTTTTGATGTTTTCGATAAAATTCTAATTAGCGAAAATAGCCTCATAACTACACCTGTCCATCGTGCAATTAATCGCGTTAGAGAGTTACGTCGAGGCGGTGAGCGTCATGGTTCTACGGGCCTAGGAATTGGCGAAACTCGCCATTACAATTTACTTAAAGGTAATGTGTCACCTTTTACATCTGACTTATTAGATTTAGAATCTCTTGGAAGTAAATTAGGTTTTCTACTTGATTATGCCCATGAAGAATTAGGGGATGATAAACTTTTTGATGATATCAATATTCCTTCTATCCTTTCTGATTATAAAAATATGATTGATGATGGACTGTTTGACCGAATAGTTTCTGATGATGATATTTCACACGAAATTAGCCAAGGATATATCATTTTTGAAGGTTCACAAGGTGTACTTTTGGATGAAGATTTAGGATTTCACCCAAACACCACATGGTCTGGTACAACTCAAAGAAACGCTCAGAGCCTCTTAGAGGCCGCAGGATTGCCAGCAGGTAACGTTGTCGGTGTTGTACGTAAATATCTCACACGCCACGGCGCAGGGCCTCTTCCAGGTGAAATTATGGAAGACATGGCAGAACAACTTCCAGAAGAACACAATAAAATGGGTGTCTTTGAAGGTGGATGGAGAAGAGGTTACTTTGCTCTACCATTATTTGATTACGCAGTGCGTGCAAATGGTGGAGTAGATGAAGTAGCTATCACTCACATGGACCTAGAATTTGATACATACATCAAAGATTTTGAAGGTTTCCCTGAGCTACCAACTGATTTCTTTAACGCTAACCGTGACAAACAGCTTGAAACTATTGAAGTAATGATGAAAGCTGCGGAACATCCTATTTATGCGGATGGTGTAGAAAACCTAATTTACGATATTAGAGAAATTGCTAATGCACCTGTAACTATCTATGGTTACGGGAAAACTTGGGAAGATAAAAGAACTACTCTTTAAAGCAAATAGGTAAAGGCCCCACCAATATTGGTGGGGCCTTTACCTATTGTATTGCTAGTGCGTTGCTAGTTGAAATTTTTCCCAACCGTTGTTGTAAGAATTCTCTTCCATCTTGTTGATAAGCTCGCTTACATCAGTGTAATGGAAATCAACTGTACCGAAGTGAGGCCAGAAATTGTTATCCTGCCAAGTCCACTTCTTGTAAGCCCAGCTACCATCGGACCTCTTAAGGAAAGTGTTTCCATTACCAACACAGATATCCACTTCGCCTGAGGTATCCATCTTCTGAATTTCCTGAGGAGTGTAGAAACGCTGACGAAGATACTGACGGTAGCGGTCAAGAGCTTCAAGCTCAGCCTCAGTAACATCCACATCTTGCGTTGCATAGCAGACTAGGTAGTTCTTGTCAGGCCAGAAAGTATCAATTTTGGCAATACGACGTTCGGACATTTTGTTACCAGCTTCCTTCGTAGATTTTAATTCCTCGTGCTTCAAGTTTCTCGGACCAAGCAATTTCCTCTTGAAGTGCTTCAACCTGTGCTTTAAGGGCACTGGAAGGCTCGCAGTAAGGGCAAGCGTACTCCTGCTCTGCAACCCCGTCAAAAACAGGGCAGACACCAGCAGTGTCACCGTCATACTTGCAGCCGTGCTTAGCGCAACAGTGTGACGTGTGAGTGCCTACGCGAACATAGACAGTTCCTTCAATCAGGGTTTCGTTCTTCTCCATATCTAAAGACTACATAGTTTTCTACGAGTTGTCAAGAAAGATACCGATACTTTTTGTATGTTTAAAAGAAAACAACCTAAGCCTCGAACAATTGAAGAGTTATTAGACGTAGATAATCATGCTTGGCCGGAAATTCAAGAATTAATTGAAGCATCTGAAAAAGATATTACGGTTCTTCCAATTAATAAAGAACAAGGAATGCAAGCGTTATATTCTGTACAAGTAACTCCACGTTCTTATTTAGGTGGGTTAGCACTTAACACAGGTGGGTTAATCTTAGATAATGGTTGGCTTAGAATTTTGGGTGGAGGTTACAGTGGTTTACCCGATTTAGCTACGGCTAGTGGAATGAATAATACTAAAAACACTCTACCCCCTCCCTATATTGTTGCTGCGTATGATGTCATGGGAGGAACTTTTGTTGTTAATGGAGGCAGTTTACCAGGTCAACCAGGTTCCGTAAATTATATGGGTCCAGACACCTTAGAATGGCTAGATTTAGAAATTCCCCATTCTCAGTTTGTAGCATGGGCTATAGATGGGAAAGGGTTGGAAGAATTTTATACTGAACTTCGCTGGAATGACTGGGAACATGACATTAAAACTCTTGAATTAAATCAAGGTGTGTATTCTTTTCCTCCTTTATCTACTGTTGAAGGAAGCGATTTAAATAAAGCGATTAAAAGTTTTGTTCCTTTCCATGAAATACAAACATTTTATGGAATCGGATAAGGCAAAATAAGTATGGCCCGCCAGTTAACTGGCGGGCCATACTTATTTTCTATTGTTTAACGAATGTTAAGGTCTTCGTCTTCAACATCAAGACTTACGTTACCTTGTGCTCGTACAGCTTTTCCTCCACCGTTACGGTTTAGGCGAGCTACAGCTTTAACTGTGTTACCAGCGATAGCTGTTGTTGCACCTTCGTCTAGAAGGTCAGCTTCAAGTTCGTTGTCATCAATGTCTTCGTTCTCTAGAACACCAAGAGCAGCACCAATTGTTTCACTGATAGTGTCAGCGCTTTCAAGAATAAGAACGTTGTTGCGACCGAATAGCTTAGTGTAGAACTCTTCGCTTCGTTGAGCTTTTGCACTCATGTTGTCAACAAGAAGGATAATAACTTCCCACTTCTTTTTGACTTCTGTTGCAAGGTATTCAGCAGTAAGTTCATGTTCGCCTACTGTTTCTTCAACCCCAATGAATTCTTTAACATGTTCAGGCTTAAGGTCTAGGGCCTTTTCATCAGCAATTACGAATAGGTAACCTTTTTTGCCTCGTTTTTCCCAAGCGTCTGTTACGACATGATTGTTAAGGTAGTACCAAAGTAGTGTTTGAGTTTCACCACGGTTTCCACCACCGTTACCTTCAAGGAAAAGATTGTCTAAGTTGTCGTCGGTTCTGTTATCAGACTCGAACTGGCTGATTTGTAATGGAACGCTGTCTGTGTATGCGTCACCGTAAGCACTAATCATGATTTGTGGGTCTTCTACGTAACCTTTACGTACAAGTAAACCAAATAAACCAGTTAGTTTTTGTTGAACTGTTCGTGGGGTATTTGCCATTGAACCAGTAACATCAAGACCTACGCAGATTGGAACACTATTAGGGTGTTCGACGCTGTCGCGTGATTCGCGGATTTGTAATCCTGCTAAGTTTTTACCTTTAGGATCTAAGCTTTCGTGTGCTTTTCTAATACCTGTGCTACGTACTGTACTGTCGTAAGCAAATGTACTTCTTGTATGAATTTTTCTTGCTGTTCCTGCATCGTAACTTTTTGCACTCCATGCACCTTCACCCATGATGGGCCTCCTTTGTTACATTCTTGAGGTGTTTCCTCGTATGTATCTATTGTAGCATATATCGTCGTATAATCGTCGTTTTGACGAATAATGAATAATAAAGTATTTAAGCAATAGCTAAGTTCATATTTGATAAGGTTTGTTATCAACAAGTTTGCACGTAAAGCAATGTTCTATACTTAGCAGATAGATAGAGTATGCACATTTCTAATAAGTTACCTAAAAACTTTCATCAAAGGAAAGTTAATGAAGAAGGATTTACGCTAATTGAATTGATGATTGTTGTAGTCGTTATTGGTATTTTAGCCGCTATCGCTATCCCAATCTTTGCTAACCAACAGAAAAGCGCTCTGGACGCCACTGTTAAAACCGATCTAAGAAATACAGTTACTGTTCTAACTACAGAAGCGACACGTAATGGTGGAAAATATTTATCATACGTTCCTAGCTCAGCTACGTTTAGTGAAGACAACTATGTTTATATTGATGCTAACAAATCAGGTCCAGATAAATTATGTTTAGTTGGCTATAACAAAAAGAACACAAATCCTTATTACTATTACGATTCTACAGTAGGTAAAGTAACATCCAATCCTTGTGGAGCTTTACCAACTGGAACATTAAGTTTCTCTGCTGCATCAGCAGAAGCTTTACAGAGTAAGAAAGCTTTAATTGTTTACGACCCTAGCTTAGATCCATCATCTGCTAGCAACCAGATTAAAAACTTCGGTTATGGAACTGTAGACACTATGTTGCCTAACGCATACACATCAGCCTCAGATACCGCATTGCAACAATACGATTTAGTTTTCTTAAACTTTAAATTTGGTAGCAACTCAGTAGAAGTAAGAAATAAAACTATGACATTCTATAACTCAGGCGGAAATGTCCTTCAAGATGGTAACGATGGTACAAAAGCAGCTACACCTTTAATTGCAGAGAGCAAAAACTTAAATACTGGAAGTGATTACACTCCAACATTTAACAGTCAAGGTTTAAATCCAAGTTTCCCATTTACATTCAAAGATGTAGCTTTCTCTAGTGACAGTTGGCAATGCGCAACTAAGGTTGCTCCTGGCGCTGTAACTCTTGCGGTATCTCAACAAGGTAATGATACTTGTAGCACATTGATAGCAGCAACTAATGGTAAAAGTAAATGGGTTTATATGACTTTCTACTCAACATCCAAACCAGAAATGTCTGGTATAGCAAGTGCTAGTTTAACTTGGTTGACACAAAAGTAAAACAACTTTTTATATAAATAACCATGGTATTATAACGTTTGATAACATTTGCCATAAGGCAATGAATATGTTTTAATAGCATTGACCTGTTACAGATAATAATAGTATGCAGGGTTTATTAACATTTCTAAAAGAACGACGTGGTACCACAAAACATAATGAAGAAGGTTTCACCCTTTTAGAACTTATGATTGTTGTAATAATTATTGGATTATTAGTAGCAATTGTAATACCTGTATTTAGCACACAACAAAAGTCCGCTATGGATGCTTCTGTTAAAAGCGATATCAAAAACACTGTAACCGTATTAGTTACAGAAGCTACTAAAAACAGCGGTAGATTTTTAACTTACGTACCTAATAGCGTCACAGTAAGTGAAGATAACCACATTTATATTGACCCAGCAAAATCTGGACCTCAAAGACTATGTTTAGTTGGCTATAATAAAAAGAACCCAGACATTTACTACTATTACGACTCCAATATTGGTAAAGTTACGTCCACCCCATGTACAGCTTTGCCTGCGTCTTCTGCCTCCTTCTCTTCTGCTGCGTCTTCTGATTTGAAGACCAAAAGAGCGTTAGTTGTTTACCATGCTCAAGCTAATCCAGAAGTAGCTGCCACACAATTAAAAAGTTTTGGTTATGGAACTGTTGATAGCATCAACGCTATTGGTTATTTAAACTCTACTGATAAAGCAGTTAGTCAATATGACCTTGTTTTCATTTACTATAGCTTCTGGGGTACCCCAAGTGACGTATCAAACAAAACACAAACTTATTATAACAATGGTGGGTTAGTAATTCAGGATGGTAATGACACTAACGTTGGTGGTAATCCTTTTATGAAAACAACAGTTCAATCTGCCAGTGGAAGTGATTATTCACCTACATACAAAACAGCAGGTTTAAGTCCAGCGTTCCCATTCACATTTAGGGACTTAAGTTTTGGTAGTGACAGTAGCTGGAAATGCGTAACAGAGCTACAAGGCAATGCGGTATCCCTTGCTACTTCTCAACAGAACGGGAACACGTGTAGTACATTATTCGCCGCAACTAACGGTAGTGGTAGATGGGTTTATATGTCTTACTTTACTTCCCGAGCAGAAATTACTGGTGTTGCTGGTGCTAGCTTAACTTGGTTGACGCAAAAATAGTTAAAAAGTAATTCTAGATGATTGTCATACAAATACTTGCGATGTATATATGACTAAAACCCCTGGTAAAACCGCGATTTTATCGGTTTATGACCGATACTTGTTGAAAGACCATAAGGGGTAAAGATAAGAAATGAACAAGACCAAGTTTTTGGCAATGGCATCCGTCATTTTAGTTGGAGCAATGCTTTCAGGCTGTACATCAGAACGTCCAGCGCCAACAGTTACAGTAAAACCTAGCCCAACAGCAACAAGTAAACCTTCAGCTACGCCAAAACCTTCTACTAGTCCAACAGCGACACCTGCACCAGTAGAAACAACTCCACCAGTTACACCAATGCCCACTCCAACAACTAAGCCAGCACCAGAGCCAGAACCCGCTCCTGTTGTAACATCATTAGTTATTGGAGCACAAGGTTTACGTGTGGTAGACAGCGCAGGCACAGTAGTAGAAAGACTTCCTTATACGTTAACTCCTGCACAAATGCGTGCAGAACTTGTTGATGTATTTGGTGTAGAACCAACAAGTGAATTCTCAGGAGAAGAAAACTATTGTTGGTACAACATGACAACAATTCGTTGGGATGACTTTGTTATTAACTTCTCAGGTCAAGACTCAAACAACTCCAAAATCTATAACGTAGCTGGTGTTCAAGGTAAAACCAATGACCCTATTACAGTTCAATCACCAAGCGGAGCGGTAGTAGGTGGCGATTACAGTAAAATTCGTAAAAACACACCAGGTAAATTAATCGTTGAAAGTGAATATGACGGAACAACATATTCACAGCTAATGGATGAACATATTGGTAACTTCCCTAAGACAGAAGAAGACTTATATAGTTTAACTGGTGCAGGCGTATTATCTATGAATAATGTGGTCACAGGCATTGTTGCACCATTTTATCTTTATGGTGATTGTTAATCTAAAATAAGTGAAGGTGGTGACTTAATAAGTCACCACCTTCACTTATTTATTCAGCAGTATTTTCTTTAGCTGCTTGTTCCGCTAACCATTTGGCTTTGAAAATTTCGCTTTGCTTCTCTTGGTAGACATTTGCTGCCTCGCGTCCTTCATAAATCCAGATACGAACATGTTCGCTTAACTGTTCGTTTTCTGGGATATCTTCTAGCGTGTCAATTAGCTTAGAAAACATTTCGTAAGCTTCTTCTGGCGACAAACTACCATTATAAATATCTTCTGGGTCAGAACCCTCTAGAGAAGAATATTTTGCAACATGATGAGGCATGAAATCATCAGCATCTTCACGAACTACTCGTTCTTCTTTTTGTAGAGACATAAGTAGCTCTCTGTCAGAAAGGTCTTGCTTTTCGTATTCTTCGTTACGCTTTTCAATGTCCTCGTTCACACGTTGTGCATAGAGCTTTTCAAACTCGTGCACATAAGGTCCAACTCTTAGTTGAGCTACATTGCTGCGGAAACGGAAGTAGAAACGTAGACCATCAATATGACCCCATGCTTGCACAGGTACAGCACCAATAATATCTACTGTAAACTTTAGACCACGGTCAGCATAATCAGCTTCAAGCTGCCTTGATACATTTTCTTTGTTTTTGAAATTAGTCATTTATCTATAGTACCTCATACTATGTATTGTTTAAGTGAGCCTAGTTATATTAAATAACCGAAAGCTCTATTCACGACTTGTAACCTCAATATTACCTTATAAGCTACCTAAATGTCAACCTTGATTTTTAAGACAAAAACTGTTACAGTTAAATGTTATTTCATTTTAAAAGGAGAGAGTAACAATGGTTACATATTATGACCGCCCACAGGAAGCTAAACTGCATGTTCACTTAGAGAACGGCGAAACCTTTGAGGCTTCAAAAGAAGACCTACAAAAGTTTGGTTATGTAGACAGGTACGTGGCATACAGGAGCTTCGCTAACCGTCTTGATACTATTCTCCGTGAAGCTGGTCTACTAGACACTTATGATGCTCTTACATCAGCTAAACTTAACCCATTACGCTATCTAGCTGAACTTGCTATTGTCATGCCTGAACTTCTTGAACACCCTGAGACAGCAGAAAATGATGAAGCTATTGTTGAGCTAGAGAAAACTCTACGAAAAGAAACCCCAAAAGATGAAGACTAACGATGATGTTCAAGCTTTAATTGCTAAAGCTGCTCAATTATTAGATGCTGTACCTCTATCGCATGACCCTGTTATTAACCTCAAAAAGGATGCTGTAAAGGCTTCAATCCTACTTGTAGGGGCTTATTCTAAGTCTGGCAACTCTATCCCCGGTTTACGTGGAAAAGGGCTAGAGGAAGTAATTAAACTTTCTGAGCGAATTATTGACAAGGGAGGCGATATTAGTAATGTGCATTTGAATTTTAAAGCACTTGCTAATATCACTATCTTGTAAGGAAAATCTCCGAATGACGAACACCCACTCACTGAATTTTGATGAAGCTTCTGAGGAAGCGCAAAGAATTCATCCAGATGCTAAAGCAGTTCTTAGTAATGGTAAGTGGGTGTTCGTCATTATTACTGATTATGTAGAAACATTAGAGTTTCCAGATAATCTAAAAGGTACTCCTGCTTATCAAGCATTCAGTCAACCTGTTGACGAAGACAGCAATGCTTTATATCAATGGGGCGACGAGAATGAACATGAAGGGCTACCTTTACTTCTTCTTATTAAAATTTATAATCTTGAAGCTAACAAAGAAAACCTTGCAAACGATATACATTTGAGACTTCTTACAGAAGCTGGTATTCCCTTAACCAAAAAAGAAGTTTTCGCTAGCGAAGATAGCATCTTTAACGCTTCTGCTTGGTTGGAATATCTAAACCAAGCTCACGTTCAAGCCGCAGAAGAAACTGAACGCGCTATAGATAAAATTTATGGCATTGACTAATAATTACATGCTCTGTTATCATAGTTATATGACGACTGAAAAAACTTTCGAAGAAGTTCTAGCTTACGCCCAGACACTACATCCTGATGCAACTGTCAAATCAACGGATGAGAACACTTGGGAAGTTATTATTCCTACTGACTTCACTATCCCTTATGGCCTACCTGAGAGTTATAAAGGCACCCCCGCATGGGAAGCCAACGAGCAAATGGAACCCAGTAGCGGAGAAACTGTTTTAGAGCGTTGGGGACGTAAGAACAGCCATGGATGGAGTCCTCTAGTTATCGTTGCTGACTACTACAACCTTCTATGCGAGAAGCTAGAATGGGTTCATGAGCGTGTAGTTGTCGACGTAGTTGCTGCTGGTTTCCCTGATAATGCAGAAGCAATTCTTGCTATTGAGGATGAAGAGCGTAACGCAGAAGGTTGCCGTATTTGGATTCGTTCTGAGGACAAATACAAGGCGGAAGCTGATGTTCACTTCCGTGACAAGCTTATTGCAATCCAAAAACGTGATGTTTAAATAGTTAACATAAAAATAGCCCCTCACCAGTTAATTCTGGTGAGGGGCTATTTTGGTTACGCAGTCCTTTTCATTTTAAAAACTTGCCATTCCTTTGGACCCCAAAGTTCCTCAATGAGTTCTTCAAATTCCGTAATGGCGGTAGCAGTGTCTGCTGGTGGGAACTGTGAAGTGCCACGTAAGGCCCTAAGAAAACGAGAAGGGGTATCCTCATCACAAAGGAACAAAGCGGCCTTAGCTGCCAAGGAAATGTCTACTCTGGGGGTTAATCCTTTGTAGTCGTTAACCTCTGGAAGGTAAAGCATGGTTGCTGCTTTGTTAAGTAGTCTAGCTGGTTCGTTAATCTTAACTGAATACTGCCAATCTTTAAGCACAAGACCGTGACGTTCAGGGTGAATCATGAAAGAGTCAATGTATGCTCCACCGTGAACGAAACCAGCTTTATGTGTTTCGTTCAAAGCAATAAGCATTCTACGGTACATCCATGCTACTTGTCGCGCAGGGATACCATCAGGATAATCTGACTTTACATCGCGTAATGTAAACATATCTTTAAAGCTTTCTTCTGTTTTCAAAGCAACAGCAGAAACTTCACTTGTTCCATTTTGAAAAGCAAAAGTATCAATAACTTCTGGGAAGAAGCCACGCACTTTTTCGTTAGCTACTTTACGGATAGCAATTACATTACGCATACCTTCTAGGAATAGACTGTTAATGTCTGTGCGGGCTGCGAATGCAATAAAGGCATCTTTGTGGCCAGCATCGTAGGTTGCGTTGTAATAAACGGTTCCATCAACTTGGTAACGTTTTTCTTGGAATTCAAACTCATGCCTACGAGTTTTGATGGTGTTTGTGTTACCACCTTTTGCAGTACCAGTTTTATGGGTATACGTTTTCCAAATAGAATTTAGGTTAACGAACGCTTTTTCTGCATCTGCTTTACGTGTTGGGTTAACATCAGGGTGAGCTACACGAAGGAAACGTTGAAAGCGCTTTTGGGCTGCTTTTTCATCTAAATCGGTAGGGAAAAGATCGCTAGGTGTTTTAGCGTTGAGAATTTCATCTAATGTTGGCATGTTTGCTCCGTTGTAGCGTTTATACTTAAGTGTAGCATAGTTTAATATATTATCGTCTTATTGACGAAAATTAATTACCTAAGTTGTCTAGAAGATTATCAATAAGGTCAAAATCAAGGTCATCTTCTTCATAATCAAAATTAGAATCATGTGTAGATTTATTAACTGTAGCTCTGATAATGAGATAAGCTTTAAACTTTTCAAGAGACTGGTCACGATACTTGGCAAGCTTTCTCTCCAAGTCTGCTCTTGAAAGTTTTGCATCAGAAACAGTGAGATAGTAAGTATCTTTACCGAACCCCAAATCTCCTCGACCAGAATAAGGTCTAGACACATATCCAGAAACCACATATTCCATGACCATGCGATTATTGATTGTACCGCGACCTAGTTTACCTTTAACGTAAACGCTAATTTTGTTTTGCATTTCTATAGGCTCTGAATTACCCTCTATAATCTCGTTTTGTAATCGTAAAAGTTCTTCATACCTATGATGTTTAAAGTTTGGTTTAATTGGTTTTTTAGAGTAATACGCTTGCTGAGACTTCAACATATTTCTCAAAGCAATGTCACTGACATCATTAGACGGAATTTCATGAGAAACTTGTTGAGACTCTAGATACTCAATTTCTTCATCAGTAATATCAGAAAAGTCTAAATCTGGCTCTTCTTCTATTTCTAGTATTTTGTCCGTAAAAGGGTTCACTGTATCATCAATCATTTAACATAGCCTGATCAAAACTATCAAGATCAATTTCATCTGTATTCTCATGAGAAATAGATGAAAGTTCAATATTTTTTATCCTAGAAATAGCATATTTACGCCACCCTTTATTGGGTTCTAACCCAATAAGTACAGTGTTCCCTGTAGATTCAGCGACTTGAACCGCAGTGGGGGATACTTGTCTTTCTTCACCTTTATAAGTTAGGTGAATAGCTGTACCTTGTTCCGCAGCTTGACGCGCAATGTCTAAGACTGACATATTACTTCTCCAATGATCGTGTTATATACCTTAATCTTACCAGAATTGGACCTTAAATGCAACCTTAAAATTTTCTGAAAATTTATAAAATTTATACCAAAACTGTTCAGTTTGGTTAAAAGTTGCAGATATATAGTATTAACCATAGAGATTTGGAGGAATCAAAATGGCTACCTTAATTGAAGATACAAAAGAAAAACTAAACGTGTCTAGGACACGGGTGCAAGTTGGACTTAAGGAAATTAAGTACCGGCTGAACACTAAAGGCGGCGAACAAACCCAGCCAGACCAATATAGGTCTTTCAGGGCGCGGCCAATGAAAACATAGAGTTTCCTATATAAGAGGGGGCAGAACAAATGCGTTCTGCCCCCTCTTATTATTTGAATGGTAAAATATATTATGGACAAACACAAAACAGAAACTGACTGGGTTGATGATACAACAATGCCCCCAGAAGAAACAATGAAAAAGTTTCAAGCTCTAAATCCCCAACCTTCCTCTAGACAAGCTAAATAATAAACTTGCTTTTTATTACTTAATACGTTATAGTATAGATAAGACATTTTATTGAAAGAGGAAAATACCTAAAATGCTTGCTCTTACCAAATAGTAAACACTTCCATAAGTGTTTCTAAGTTAAAGCTCCACTCACAATGAGTGTAGAGCTTCCATTGGTATAAGCGAAAGGTATTTGTTTTGGAAACGTACCCATCTATTGGGCGTAATGTAACTAACGAACCTATCATTGCTTTTGATAAGCTTGATGGGTCTAACATTCGTGCTGAATGGAGTCGTAAGAACGGTTTCACTAAATTCGGTACACGAACAAGATTGCTTGACCCTAATGAAAAAACATTCGGTGAAGCAATAGAACTATTCAATAACACACATGCAGACATTCTTTCAGAAATTTTCACGAAAGCAAAAATGCAAAAAGCTACAGCATTCCTAGAGTTCTACGGAGAAAGCAGTTTCGCTGGTTTTCATAACGAAAATGAGCCACACAAAGTTTCTTTGTTTGATATTCATGTTTACAAAACAGGTATGCTTACAGCTAAAGAGTTCCTTAAACTTGTAGAAGGTAAAGTAGAAATACCTAACATTCTTTACCAAGGTAAAGTTAACTCAGATTTTGTTGCCAAAGTGAAGAACTCTGAACTTGAAGGTATGACATTTGAAGGTGTGGTATGTAAAGGTGGTCTAGATAACCGCCGCAGACCAATCATGTTTAAAGTCAAAAGCCAAGCATGGTTAGATAAATTGAAAAACAAATACATTGATAATCCTTCAATGTATGAGAAATTGAAATAAAAAAGTGAGGCACAGTATTTACATACTGTGCCTCACTTTCGTGAACGAACTAAATGTTATCAGAAAGAAAACATTGCGGGTAACAGAGTGCCTTTTGTTATTCAAGGTAAGGCCACTAAATCGAGGTCCAAATATCCAAAGAAATGGTACCTATTTATCTCTTTGTTCACATGAATATATCTTGCTCACTTAGTTTACATCTGTTAGCTTCCAATAGCCAGTAATTGCATTATTCCACTAGCTACCTTCCGTGCAATAAACTCTGGAATATTTCTGTTTACCACATCAAGATAATATTAGCATGATTAGCTAACTTTAGCAAGTGCCCATTCATCAAAGTTAGAAAGAACCGTGAAATAGGTCATAGTTTCGCCATGATAAACGTGAATGAAGCTGTATCCAACCATACAGAAATCACTAGGCCCCATTCCTTCTGGTCCGAAATGGTCAAGTGCGGCATAGTAATCATCCATAGTGACCTCACCTGTGCACATTTCGCACTCATCGTTGAAAACAGAAGAAACCTCAAAAGTGGCACCCTTAAGAGTTTCCTCATCTACGCCCTGCGCAGCAAGAAAAGCAGTCAGGTTTTCAGGGGTGTACATATCAGCAGTAACAGTCATTATTCTCTCTCAATCAATAAATAATATACCTCTAGTCTATACCATATTTTCTAGTAAAACAAGTTGCTTTTTGAAGAAACACCTGATAAAATTAAGGTATGTATCGTAAACTTACTGACTTCCGTAACCAAGGTAACGCTATTGCGTTCCGTCCTGATGAAATGCGTGAAACAACAAATTATCGTAACAACCCTACATACAACATTCCTGCTGTATGGATTAGTGCCAACAGTTCAACACGTGGTGCTTTAGTTATTGGTGATGTTCGTTTTGACTTCACAGGCGATGAGTTCAAAGGTCTTTCCTACATTCAAGTTCTAAACAACGCACAAAAGAAAGTTCGTGCAGAAGGTGCACCAGGGTTCGGTTACACACCTTTCGTCCGTGACGTTTCCCCTAACGCTCAGGCTCTTATTGGGGCAGGTAGCCTCTGGGGTGGCGGCTACAACAACACTGTTGAGCTAGTCACTGAGCTACTTCGTGCTTACGCTGAACTACCTGGCCTAGCATCAGGTTACGACGGATGGTACACGCTAGTTAAGTAACCAAATAAATGCGGGTAACTCTCTAAAGAGCTACCCGCATTTCGATCATTGAAACCAAAAACATAATCTTCCGATAAATATAGTATGCATAAATCAATTGAAGAAACCTTAAAATTCTTACCAACTGATATTAAAGAGTTGGAACGCCGCGCTGCTTTTTCAACAGCGTTCCAAGGCACATGGGCTACACCATCTTTTGAAGTTGAAACTAATAATGGCCTTGTAAAATATTACGGGTGGAATGATGGTGGCGGTCAAAGCTACAGTTTATGGTTTACAGAACATAACACAGCATTAATTACTTTCTTTGACCATGAATGCATGTTTAATTTCTATGCAGATGAACCAGAAGACCAAGGTCTACAGGAAGCTTTCTACGAAGGTATTCCCAAAGAATTCAAAGAGTTTGTTTACGATAAAGAAGAAACGTACGAAAACTTAAATATTTCCACATCTGATGGTCATGAAATTTATACCGCTTCTGGCGTTATCTGGCTAGAAGATGGACAATGGCATGTCAATGAAACCTACGCAAAACTTTCTGATGAAAAGAAAGATGATGGTGGTATCAAATATTGTTTAGGTGCATTGACTTTCCTAAACACAGGCAATATTGAAGAGTACCGTAGTAATCTTGAAAAAGAATGGGTAGATGACGAAGCCGTTGTTGGTTTAGATACTCTTGTAAAAATCTATAATGACAGTAAATAAGGTATTCCCTAAAGCTCACAATCATGATAATATGAAAGTATGAGCGTCTTTACGGATAGTGCTCCCCTAATTTGGGAGACAGAAGACGACGAAACCGTTACTGGTATTCGTTATGCCTCTGTAAACACAGACGGCGATTTGTTCATTCAAGGCAAGAACTTTACTTGGACTTCTATGAACCATTTTGTGGACCCCAATCCTGTTCAGCCTGCGAACAAAAAGAACTCGCCTGCTTTCACTAATGGTGGAGCAGAAGGGGAAGAAAAAACTTGGCAGCTTTTCCTTGATATGGGTGTACCACCAGAGTTCGTTTACAAGCCAGCTTATATTCGTGTTGATGGTGTAGGGGATTACGAGATTAGTGATGGTGTTATCATTTATGGTGACACAGCTTTCTTGCTTCAAATTAAAACCCGTACCACTTCTGTTGAAGGTCGTGACGTTGATTGGTTGCGAGACAAGCTACGTGACTCTCGTTGCAAAGCTTACAGCCAGGCAATTAGCTCTCTTGACCTATTGAAAGAAAAAGGTGGAGCTTGGTTTGAAAACTTTAATGGAGAACGCCATTTTCTTCGTGCAGAGGATTACAATTGGACTGCCTTAATTGTTCTTGCCTACAACGAGCTTATTCCTGCGCCACCAGTGCGTTATGCAGTGCAAGAGGATGCTAGCGAAACCCTAAATAGGCTTACTATTACGTTAAAAGAACTGCGTGATATTAGCACTATCTATGGTAACCCTCTTCTGCTACTTAACTACCTTCGTCGTGTACAGTACCAAGGTGTGGATTGCATTGGCTATGAAGTAATTCGTTTCTTCCAAATGCTTGATGCAGGAATTTATCCTACACAGGATAATGAACCATGTATTGTCCAAATGATTGATGAGGCTTTACTTAACTATCGTTATCCTAATGGTGCAGCAATTGAGCCAAATAAGTTACGTGAAATTTTTTATGCTATAGATTATATGTCTTTAGAAGATATTTCTCATTTACAAAAAGAGTTTGGTAATGATTATCGTGCTGATACTTTACGTAAACTATCTTTTGCGCATGATGGTGTGGCAACAACAATTGTTACAACATCTGATAACAAAATGCCTTCATCAGAGTTAGCTACAAGTTTGGCTCTTGAAGCAATGACTTCTTATAAGTCTAAACATGTCAAATATTCTTTATGTATCTTTTATGGAAGAAATGAGCAAAAAGTTTTGGGTATCAGTTTAGTTCAAATTGTAGCTTAAAAAATGTGGTGTTTATCAGAACAAATGATAAACACCACATTTTTCTTTAGAGGCGATAACAAAAGATAACATTATATTCAAGTTTAATGTGCACAATATCTATAGTTATATTTGTACAGATATCATAGTTATGAGACTTGCTAAATATAAAGAAAACACTGTCAACGAAGAGGGTTTCACCCTTATTGAATTGATGATTGTTGTGGTAATTATTGGCATTCTTGCTGCTATCGCTATTCCAATCTTTGCTAATCAACAAAAAGCCGCTAACGATGCAAGAACTAAATCTGATATAAGAAATGTTGCATTGATGATTAGAACTTGGACAGCTAAACATCCTTCTGAGGTTATACCTGGTAATAAAGGTACTGTTGGGGCTGATTCTTACGAATGGGCAACAGGTTCTGTATCTATTGGGGATTACAAGCAAAATCTAAGTGATGGAACCGTTTTAGGTTTCAACGGTAATGATGGAAGTTATTATATTTGCGCTTACAATCCAAATGGCGACCGTTTTAAGTCTACTTCAACTAATTTATGTTGGAATGAGCTTAAAGGCGGATTTGAAACAAGGTAGATTTAAAATGGCTGTGTCCCACTAAAGTTAGTGGGACACAGCCATTTTAATCATTTATTTCGGTTAGCACGGTTAGACTTCATTCGCGCTAGACGTGTAGCGTCATTTGGAGCAGTGTAACGACCGTTGCTTCCTTCGTGCATTTTGCAGAATGTGTACCATCCATGGCCACTCTCCAAAAGTCCACAGTAAGCACAGCCGTTAACATGAAAAAGGTTATTGCCGTCTTTCCAAATTCGATTGGTGTAATCAAATAGGTCATACATGGTTTTGCTTTCTCGACCAATTGAAGTGATTTAACGCTTTGCTAAATGTTCAATAGTTTTAGAGTACAGAACATTTCGTAGAATGTCAACTAATTAAAATAAAAATAGGTGCCACTAATTAGTGGCACCTATTTCAACATTATGGTTTAACCAAACCAGCTAAAGTCTCCGTCAGCAATGCGTGCTTTAATCTCTGGGGTGAAAACAATTGTCTTTCGACCATCGTTAAGGTTAAGAACATAATCACCTACGCTAGCGATGATATCACCAGTAAGCTTTGTGTTAGCTTTGGAAGTAGGGACATAGATTACGTCATTGTTAATCGCAAACCCGTTGGTCTTCCAATCAAGTTTAGTGACAAGCATCCAATGATCAGTGTCATTAGCCATATTGTCACGTACCTGAGCTAGCTTGTCAATGCTATCAATGAGTTCAGCGTTTTTAATTCCTGTTACACGACCTGTAGTAGTAGCGGTCATAGCATTTCCTTTCTTATATGCATGATTTTAGTGTAATCTATTTTTATCATAAAGTCAAGAAAGCAGTATATTACTAGCGTAAAATGGCTTAAAAATTATTCGATATTTTCATAAAAACTCCTGTTCAGAGTTGAAATTAACCACATATTATGCTATACTCATAGTAACAACAAAAACAACAAACAAACAACAACTATAAGAATAAATATCGTAACTAAGAACAATATATGTTTAAGAAGTAGAGGCTAAATTCACCACCGAATTAGCCTCTACTTCTATTTTAACAACAAAAAACTTGACATATTTCAGGTATAGCTGTATTATTGTAGTTAAATGATCAATGAAAGGTAAAAATTATGGCTACTCTTGTTAATATCAAGGAGAAGCTTCAAGCTGATAAAACAGCTTTTTGGAAAGCCGGTAAGACTTTAGAAAAAGATACCCTTGCCGTGGTTCTTGGAAATATCCAGTATGAGGAGAAAAAGGGAAAGACTATCAAAGTCTTCTCTGATGATGAAATTCAAACTTTTATTTTCACGGAAATGAAGAACCGTCGTGACGTATCTGCAACATATGCGGCTGCTGGCGTAACTGATCGCGCAGAGCGTGAAGCTGCCGAATCGGAATTCCTTCTTAACTATCTTCCTGAGCAACTTCCAGAAGAAGCAATTCGTGGTATTGTCAATAAAGCTGTAGTTGAACTTGGTGAAGATGCTAACCTTGGTAAAATTATGAAAAAAGTTATGCCTTTCACTAAGAACCGCGCTGACGGTGAATTTGTTCGTGAGATTGTTCAAGAACATATCAGCTAAGTCCTGTTGAAATAAATTATCCCCCACCAGTTAATTCCGGTGGGGGATAATTTATTTAGTTAACTATTTCAAGTTTAACGGTCTTGCCAGTTAGTGATAGCAAACAATGCAGCTAAGTTTGCACGGTCTTCTGGACGACGCACAAGAGAGTCAATGAATTCTTGTGCTTTTCCGTTGCTTTCGTTGAATGTTTCCTTAGTGTGAGAGCTACGGCTACCAAGAGCTTGAGCTTCTTTTCTCTTGTTAGTACCAATTGTCTCACGGCGTTCTGTTGATTTCTTTGAACTACCATTTTGGATAACTGTACGGTCAGCAAGGTCCGCTGTTGCAACACTCATGATAACTTGCTGTTGGATGATAGCTGGGTCTAGTGAACCATCCCACATACGGAATTCAACGTGGCTTTTCTTGTATACTGAGTTAGAAGCTCCACCGAAGTTCATACCAGTGTTGTGATTGTTACCACGAACGTTGTATAGAACGTTGTGACCATCAGCTAATTCTGAACTGATTTCATCGTGTTGGTCATCAGTGTTAGGTGCACACCATTGAGTTCCACGGTGACGACCACGGGCAGGGCTTGAAGCCATACGGTACATGATGTCTTCGTTTTTGTTAACTGTACGGATAAGTTCAGCGTGCTTAGCAGTTGACATACCGTATGAACCAGTTGAAACGTGAACGTGTGAACCAGTACGTGTTGTGGCTTTAGCACCGTTACGTTCAAGGATTTCACATACTTTACGTAGTTGTTCCCAATCTTCTGGTGTGTCTTTCATAAGTGGTGAAACAATTTCACCAGCAACAGTACAATCATTCTCGAATGACCATTTGTTCCAACCGTTAGCAGCACCAGCATGGTAACCAGCTTGGTATGAATCTTCTGTTAGACCAGCAGCATGAAGTTCAATACCAATTTGACGTAAGTTGCTGTGGTTGTCAATGTCGAATTCGATTTCAACACCGAAGCGACGTGCACCTTCAACATCAGCACAAACACCGTCAGTAACGTTTTCTGTACGGAAAGCAATTACTTCTTCACCAGCAGCTTTACGAGCTAATGCAGCTTTGTAGTCATCGTAGAAAGCATCGTCATTTTCAGAATATGGTGCTTCAACATTTGACCAACGCTCTAACATGTTCTCATGGTAACGTGCTGTTGCTGCAACAGTTTCAGAGTTCATTCGGTCAAGACGTTCACGTTCGGCACGTTGTGCTTCAATGCGGCGTTCTTGTTCCAGACGACGACGTTCACGTTCTTCTGCAAGACGACGTTCTTCTGCAAGACGACGTTCTTCACGAATACGTACAACTTCTGCACGAGCTTCTTCTTCGCTGAATGCAGGGTTAGCGCTCATGGCTTGAACAACTTCTTGTTCAGCTTCCATTTGGTCAACGTAACGGTTGAATGTGTCTTGCGCAGGATTAAATGCACCTGTTGTGCGTGAACGACTGTTGAATAACATATTTGGTTGACCTGCAACTAATCTTACGTGCTTGCAATCATAGTTTTCTTGGTAATCAAAACAGTTACATTTAAGATTACGGCCTTTCATTTCTGCATCTTCTGGATGGTCAGCTTTACCGTAAAGAACAGAACCTGTTACGTGAGGAGTAATGTAACGTCCATATGCGTCTGGGTTGTCATTGCGTTCACGTGAGAATTGTACACTTACAGGAATTTGTGTATCAGTACGCTTCAATGCAGCACGTAAACTTGATGCGTTACGAGGGACGGAAACATAAGACACACGGTTAGAAATACTGTGGAAATCAATAAGCTCACGCATTTGCTCAAACGTTGGGTTATCTCCCATTTCACGCAAAGCAACGGGTGTTGAAATACGGCGACGTGCATCATAACCAGCTTCGTTAGAAGATGAGAAGCTAATATCTTGACCGAAAGAAATATATGGGTCTTGGTCTTCCCCACGTTCAATCAACCTAACGTCTTCACGGTTAACTAACGCAGCAGTTAAGAAACGGTTGCGTGGTGCACCATCACCAGTAGCTGTTGGAAGAGCAGCTTGTTGTGCAAGAACGTTTGTAATGTGACGTTCAGTGTAGTTGATGTGCGCACAGTAATACTTTGTACGGTAATCATAGCAATCACACTTCAATGAACGACCATTGCTTACAAGTTCAAGAGCACCAGAAGCATTACGACGAACGGCTACTTGACCTGAAATTGTTGTGTTACCATATTCAATTTCAAAACCTTGGTCGTCAGGAGCTTGACCACGGTAGTCTGTAACAACTTGAACAGGAACAACAGCTACTTTATTTTCACGCAAAGCACGGCGAAGTTCTGTAACTTTACCTGTTGTAACATGAGGTTGTGTTGAAGCGGAAGCATCAAAAATATAACGACGTGTACCAGTTGCGTTACCAGTTACTTGTACAGCTTCACCTTGGTTGATTAAGCTTGTAAGACGGGCTGCTTCTACTTCACGGGCTGCGTCACGTTCTTCACGAGTGTTGAATTGCTCCATAGGGGCACGAACTCCACGACGTGTAAGAGTAAGTTCAGTTCTACGTCCGTAAACGTTACCAACTGTGAATAGTTTGCTGTCGTAAGCACCTTTAACAGAAGTGTTACCTTCTGTGTCACGAGCAACAATGTAGTTAACATCGTCTGGTGCGGTACGAATTTTCGCTAAGTCATCTTCGCTTAACTCGCTAGCTAGTCCGCTGTAACCTGGTTCAAGGCGGTACATGTTGCCAGCGCCAACTACAACGATACGTTCCATATTATCAATAGAGTAAGCGTTTAAGTTTTCTGGGTCGTAACCTTCTGGGGTAAGTTGTTGTTCAGCGGAAGGTTGAGTTGTAAGCATTCCACGGTATTGGTCAATACCAATGTAGTTTTCAATTTCTTGGCCTTGAAGGTCTGCCGCTGGGTGTTCTTCACCGTTAACATAAGGGTTAACAGTTGGAACTGATGCAGCAGCAAGAACGAATTCTGCTTCTGGTGCTTCTGCTTCTTCTGCGTCAGAAGCGGCAACTTCTGCTTCTGTTTCAACAGCTACAGGTGCAGTTACAGTGTCTTCTGCTTCTGGTTCTTGTTCAGCACCAGTAATAGCTGCACGAGCGTCAACGTTTGTTGTCTCTTCTGCAAGTGTTGTGCGGATTTCTTCTGGTGTTAGACCTTCGTCAGCAAGTTCTTGACGACGAACACGTGCTGGACATGTGTGACCTGTACGTGAAGCAAATTGACCACAAGAACCACAACGAGTTGCGTAAGCGTCAGCTTCTGCTTCTTCTGCGGAAGCATAAGTGTAATCAATGTTAGAGCGGATGCTACGAGCATAAACGCTACCTGGACGGTCAGCAGTGGCTAAACGGTTCCATAGTTCTTCTGGTACGTTCTGGTAAGCGTAAGCTACATCTGGGTTAGAGTTGAAAGAAACTTCCAAACGACCATCAGAGTAACCAATGCTGTGAAGGTGGCTACCGTTGTTAAGAAGAACTGGTGTAACACGGCGGCGACGTTCAGTGCTACCAATGTTATTTAGACGCTCTAAAGCAACAACTGATGTAACGTCATGAGGAAGACCAGCAAGAACAGCACGACGACGAGTGTTCTGGTTGTATTCTTCTGGGTATTCTTCACCACGGCCACGGTGGAAAGTAGATAAGTGATGTTCGTAAACAGCTTCAACTTCTTGACGTGTAAGACCATTTCTGTCTGCAACTTCATCAAGACGTTCGTTTAGAACCATTCTACGAGCGACAGCACGGCTAATAATTACGCGTTGTGCATAACCAGCAGCACCGGTAAGTTCACGATCATTTTCAGCAGCTTTAGTTAAATCTGCTTCTACTTCATCTGTAAGTCCGTTAGCGGCAGCGGCTTGGCGGATACGGGCGTATGATGCTTCTTTTTCAGCATCTGTTAATGGTTCTGCTCTACGTCCTTCTTTGGAAACTTCTTTGAACAAGTCTTCAACTTGGGAGCGAGTTAAACCACTGGCTTTAGCGGCTACGCGAATAGCTGCAATATTTTGGTGCATGTGGATGGGACAACGTAGGCCACCATCACGTCTAGCTTGACACATAAATTGTATTCCTTAAATTAAGTGCGGGTTTACATAATTACTATCGGTTCTGTAGAAAGACATTGTTGCTTTTTAAGCATTTTTCTGAGAAAATGATGAGGAAATATTATTTACCTCTTAATTGTTACGATTATTAAGACAATGACATCACACAACTTATCAATACACCAAAGATACGACAACTTCAAAAAGGGTTTAGAGAATAAACATCCTTTCTATCAAGTGCTGAGCAAAATAGCTGTGGCCGTAGCCGGAACAGTAATCATTATTGTAGGAATAATATTAATTCCATTGCCTGGCCCTGGTTGGTTAATTGTATTCTCTGGATTAGCATTACTTAGTCTAGAATTTCCTTTAGCGGCAAAAATAGTAAACTGGATAAAGCAGAAAGCATTATTCATCTGGAACAATACTTTGGGTGCCAAAAAGTTCCGCGCTCAACAAGCTAGCCAGTCAACTAACCAATAAGACAGGTTACACTTGACAAACCCAAAATAGTGTTATATACTGGGATTATATCGTATTCGTATTGAAAGAGAAAAACACTTAGAATGACTACCCAGTACCCTGTTCTTACTTATGGCACCCTTCGTCCCGGTTGCGGCAACTATGTTGCGCACCTACAGGGATATACTGTGCAGGAAGAGACTGTTGAGCTTGACGGTTTCCAGATGCGCGGAAACTTTGGTTTCCCTTACGTTCTAGAGGTTGAAGGTTCAAAGATTGTTGCAACCTTGAACTACATTGACCCTGAGGTTTACAACCGTGTCCTTGCTGGCATGGACCGCCTAGAGGGTTACCGTGAGGGTTCAAATGGTGGAAACCATTATGACCGTATTCTTGTAGAGTTCGACTCTGAGGGTACAACTCGTCAGGCATACATTTATGTTGCTCGTAGCCGTTTTTCCCGTGAAATGGCTGAGGCTCTTCCTGTCATCGAAGGTGGCGACTGGATTGAGCATGTTCGTCAGGAACGTCCTCATTACGGTTTTGCCGTCTAAGTTGTAATTAAGAAGACCCCCACCAGTTAAGTCTGGTGGGGGTCTTCTTAATTACAACTAATTACTGAGGCAAAGGTGCAATAATTGCGGCTGGTTGACCAAAAGTGATAAAACCAATACGTGAAAGTGAACGTAAGAAATCTTCTTCATGTTCAGGTTCAAGCCAAATAATGTTCTTAACATATTTGTAGTCACCTTCACTTGACATAGGGCGAGCAATATCAGTGTAAGGTGCATATGTGCTTTCAAGAAGCACAAGTTGGTGTTTGCTTGACCAAACATCAATTACCTCTGGGTCATACTTACCTAATTCTCCGGTACCATCGCCCCAACCGTAAGGGTCAAGACCAGCTTCTTGGTCACCATAAACAAGAACGCTCCATTCCCAGTCGGAAACATCATCAGGTTCAACTTGGCTGGCAATAACACCACGAGCTAGTTGTTGAACACCACGAGCTAAATTAATACGAGCTTCGTGTCGTTCCTCTGTGTTAAGAACTTGGTAACCATCAATAAGGTAATCTAATAGTTCAACGGTAGTGTCAGCGTCAACAATTCTTTGGTTGTTGTCGAAGAACATACGCCAAGGGTAGTTCTCACCGTTTTGTTTTAAAGCAGGAGCAGGAGCAATATTGTCACGTCCAGCAATGTTGTTTGTTGATAAAATAGCAGTCATAAGTAAACCTTTTCAATACGTTATACCATTCTATATCGGAAGATAAAAATACAGCAGAAAATAACGTTAGAGATAAAATAATAAGGAGAATAATGAAAGAAACAAAAGGTAAAGGTAACCCTTACCATGACGAGAACGGTCGTTTCTGTTCTGCTGGCGAAATGGGTCAAGCTGTTGAACGCCTAAAGCAAGCTGGTAAAGTTGAAGAGTATTTTCAGCTTCGTAAAGAGTACGAGTTAGCTAAAAATAACCAAGTAGAGGTACCCCGCGAATTCATTGAACAAGCTATTACCAGTGGAATGATGTATGAAACATCAAAAAATCCTGTAGTTGTACAATACATGTACGAACGCTTTAAAAGCGGTGAACCAGTAAGAACAACTAACTACAGACTTGATGTAGATAGCTTAGATATGTTCGTTGAAGTAGGTATTTTTAAAAACCCAGCTACATCTGATGAAGTCAAAAAAGAATTAATAGAAAATGCAACTCCAGCTTTAAAGAACTATATTTTGGAACAAACACGTCGCGGACACTTTTGGCCAAACCAAAAAGAAGAAGTGACTGTAGACCAAATTAAAACACTTCTTAAAGGTGAGAAAAAAGCGGAAGTTCTACAGAAAGCTATGGCTAGCGAACTACTTAGCCTCAAAGATAAACAGGAACTTGTCGCAACTACAGAAGCAAATTCTGTGTACGCTTCGTTCGTACATCATAATTCAGAAGAAGTTCTTGCTGACCCTCAATTAGCAGAAGAATTATATAACAGAACGCAAGCACTCGAACAGAAAATGGTAGATAAACCATATAATAAGAATTATACTTATCTTCTTAGTGTTTTAGCTGAATCTAACAACGAAAAGTATTTAGAATATGCTGCTTCTAGTTTAGAGGAATCTAATTATTCCAGTATTTCTCATAGACTTTTTAATAACGAAGCGGTAACCAAAGAGACAGCAGCATCTGTGTTAGCTAAAGGTGTATTGTTGTCCGATGATTTCCGTAATACAGCACGCGTATATTCGCAACATCGTTTCCGTTATGTTAGTGACCATTTAAGCAGACGTGAATTTGCTCAATTTGAAGACCATTTACCAAAAGGTGTTGTAGATTCTTTTAAAGACCATGAAGAGAAAGCTTTCCTTAATCCTGAAAGACATGAAAAATTCATTGAAAGCATGAAAGCATACAATGCTTACAAAAATGGTGAACTAAAAGAATTGCGTAAACAAGCTGTCAGAGCACGTAAAGAAATAGATGGAGACTCTGCTGCCGAAGTAAAAGCAAAAGCAAAAAGAGTTGCCCAAATTCATGAAGATTTAGTATTGTTCTTCAATCTAAGATAATATAAAAAGTGCCTACCAGAATTAACTGGTAGGCACTTTTTATATTAAACTACTTTTTAGGTAGACGTACTTTATATGTTTCTAGGTAGTTTTCAATAACATTCCAAGAGACATTAGTTCTGCCTTCATCATCAAACTCATAATAGCTGTGCTCAATTTCGCCTTCTAAAATAATTTGATATTTGCGTCCTCGTTCATCGCCACTATTAGCCCAGCGTGTAATGGTAATGATTTTATCTGCATTAAAATATCTGCCTGGCGGGATATATAGCATGTTACTCAATTTGTTGGTTCTCCTTGAAATCTATATTTCCAGACTACCACATTTAGTTGATTTATGCTACACTAGCAGTATGACTAAAGCAAGAATGTATCTAGACTTTGATGGAGTTTTCAATGCTCCTGAGCCTCCATACAATGATGTAAAAAAGTTTTCTCTTAACGTTAAAGATAGTGTACATTTGCGTGAAGTGAGTACCATCACGTTTAGCCCTACCGTTGTAGAGCGTATGGAATATATGCGTAAGTTCTTTGATGTTGAACTTGTGTGGCTTACTTCTTGGAATGACGATAACCATATTCTTGCTGTAGCCCCTCATATGGCTGGTCTAGATGGTGGACGTGTTATCAAGGCTGCCCTTAACCATGATGCATCCAATTCACATGATTGGACCATTTGGAAAGCAGAAGCTATTCTTGCGGACCAGCAAGCAGACCCTAAGCCTTTCGTTTGGGTTGATGATAATGCTCCTAAATATCATGGCCTACGTGTTATGACTGAACTTGACCATATTATGAAGAAAATTCTTGTTCCTGATAGCAAGACTGGTCTTACTAAGCCTGACCTTCAAATCATTGAGAAGTTCTTCGCAATGGCTATCTAAAATACATATAGTAATGGCTCCCACCTTATTTAGGTGGGAGCCATTACTATATGTATAAAGCCTGGTAATTATTTCATAATTTAATATAAAACCGATAATATTGGGACGGAAGGATGTGTTATTCACATGACAAGTATTGTTAAATTAATGGAAATAAAACCACAATCAATATTATCAGAGGAAGATAATGTTATATGGAACGAAATGGTTTCATATTTAGAAGATAAACCTCAAATTAAATCTGCTGCACAAATTATAGAACTCATTGATGAAGCATATGTTGCTATTACTGGTATTAATGTAGAACAAAATGATAATAGTAATAAATGGCATAATGTTATTGCTAAAGAGCTAATACAGAAATATTATCTTGTTAGCTTTTAGTTGACTTTTAGATAGCTGTAAGCTAATATAGTTATATGCGTGCAAACAAAAATCTATTTCTGGATCTTAAAGAAGGTTTAGATTTAGCTGAGCTTTATTTTGAAGACCTCAAATCTATAGTTGTCTTTGGAAAGTATTTTACTAGAACCCAAGTACCACAAAATGTTGCCTTTTTTAGCTTACCCGCATGGTATTTAAAAAGTATAGGTTTTGCAGCTTTCAAAAAAGGTTTTGTTGACAGAGAAGATAACCTTCCACAGGATATTTCTGAAGAAGATTTAATTAACCTACATACTGCTTTGCATAGAATTATTTATGTTCAATCTACAAATCAAGTAGATAAAATTTGTCAAGCATTACCACAGATGAAAGCTATAATTGAGCTAGTTAGCTCTTTTACTTCTTGTACTCAACTTGACCTTAGTGATAGCAAATACAATTTATCAAGTATTGCTGAATTAGGTCCAGCTATGGAGCTAATGTTTGAACACATTATTGGAGAAGTAGATTTTGCACGCACAACAACTCTAGCTTCATTCGGACCAAAAGGAAGAAAATAATGGCAATTAACGATACGATTTTACCCAATTCACCAGTTCCTAGTGATGCATACTATTTAGATGATTATAGTATGCCTTTCACCGCATTTGGACAATATGGCGAAGGTAATTTAGATGTTCGAGTATTTGACCAAGACATTTACTGGGTCAATATTGAAGGCGAACCATTTTATATTAGCGAAATGTCGCCTGAATATATTTCTAATGTTATTACATTTCTTTTAGAGAACCTTGAGGCATATTATTTAGGCTATATGACATACGCTTTTTCTTTTGCTTCTTTGACACCTTATAAAGATAGTTTACGCTCAATGTTCCAAGAAGACAATATTACTGAAACAAAAAGTAAAACTGAATGGTTAGTTTCTACTATTCTTGTGAAGAAGCTTATGGAGCTTCATGCTCAACATTCTTTAGCTTAAAATAAAAGACCCGCACTTCCAGTAGTTGGAAGTGCGGGTCTTTTATTTAGTTAAAATTACTTCAATAGCTCAAAAAGCTCTGGACGAGACTTGATGACAGTGCGAAGCTTTTCAGTTGCCTTAGGTGTCTTGAAAGTCTCACCCTTGGCCTCTGCCTCAGCTCGTGCAGCATCCATTTCAGTCATACGCTTAACCATGAAACGCTGAAGAACCTTAGAGTAACGGGCCTTGCAGACAGGGCAGACAGCACCAATAGCTGTAACAGTCTGCGAGCTACTAGTACCACGGGTACCCTTCATTCCACAGATGCTAAGAGGTACGAAGCTATCAAAACCTAGGTGACTGACAACCGCACCAGGGACATAGATAGGTCGCATAAGACCCTTTTCAAACTTAGCTACAAGTAGCTCATCAACTTCCTTAACCGAGTCGCGGTTGAGGATAACGTTGGGCATCCAGTTGCCAATCTTAACAAGTGTGTCAGTCATTATTATTTTCTCTCTCGTTTGATTAATAATGTATATCTACGATAGTAGCCACAATGAGAGTAAATGTCAACAAATAAACAAAATAAACTTTTTTCTTCTCTCAAGTGGACAAACCGAGAATTATCAAGTATGCTGTTATACAGAGAGATTAACCAACGAGAGAAAGAACAAACTATAATGCCTATGCAGCGTGATACCCGTTACCGTGACCTTCCCCTTTCCACTTTCCGTGAAGACTACTGGTTTGACGATGAGTTCAAGAGCCGTCGTGCTCAGGATGCCGCTGCTGAGCAGGAGGCTTTCCTAGCTGCTCAGCGTGACATGGATATTGACCTTGCCCTTGATGAGGACACTTGGTTTGATAGCATCATGGAAGACCTTGACCCTAACGAGAACTCTTACTACCAGACTGGTGAAGACCAGCCTAGCCTTGACGATTACCTAGAGGCAAGCCGTGGACGCATTTCTGGTGGCATGAGTGTTTCTGACGCTGCTGCATATTACGGTGGTTCGCCTGCTGTTCTTGATGAGGCTCGCGGTCGTCGTAGCACTTACGTTTCTAGCTCACCTTACTCATCTTCACGTGGCCGTTACACTGGCAAGAAGCTTCCTTCTCCTTACCGCGAGCGTGTCAACAAGGATGTTCTTGGTCTTGCAACTCTTAACAAGGATGCTCTAGCTGAGTTCAAGAGCGCCAAGGGCGTCAACTAAATTTAACAAGCTTAGCGGGTTAGCGCCTTCTTTCTCTCTCCTATAATGCGCTAACCCGCTTTGTCATACCCAAAAGTTCCGATAGTTTTTATATGAATACAAATATTGAAAACACAGAGAACAATGTAACAACAGATGCTTCTGATGAAACAAACCCTGACGAAGCTATTTTTATTGAAGGGGATGATGTTCAACAGATGGCATCTAACCATAAGAACTCTTTAGAAAAGTACATTCATGAAATGGAAAATCATATTAAAGAAACCTTTTCTCGCTGAGCTTGACATTGCGCTGAAAAAGCGTATATACTAGAAACATGACACAGACTACTAACAGCGTCCCTGCCCAGAGTGAGCGACCTGCTCCTATTTCCCTTCTGCTTGAGGTTAATGTAACCAAGGGCTTCAATGATGTTGATGAAGCACGTGAACTAGCACTAGTTCTTAAGCGCGCTTTTGGCGACGACAAGGGTATTAAGCTCCGCGAAGTTGGAACATACCGCAACGTTCCTCTTGTAAAGCCTGCCCCCGTCAAGTCAACTCGTGGCAAGCAGAGCGCAGAAGGAACTGCTGGTAACATCGCTAAGGCTGTTCGTACTGCCCTTGAAATTGAGAATGTTAGCGATTTCCCTCCTGTGATTGTTCTTGAAAAGGACATTAGCACTTGGGTTGTTGATTACAAGGCAATGACCGAGAACGTCAAGACTTTTGACTCTCCAAGGTATCTCCGTGAAGACCGCGTAGCTATTTTCCAAGAGGCCGTAAGCAGCGTTCTAGCGTCCGAAGCGCTACGTGGTATCAGCATGAAGTAAAACCCCTTAAAAAGGCTCCTGTGGTTTATACCGCAGGAGCCTTTTTATTTGAAAAACCTGGGAAAAAGAAAAGTTGTAGTAGTATATGAAAAGAACCGGAAGAAATTAGACCATAGTAAACAATATGAACCACAAAAACCAAGACGCTGTTATCGTTTTCAACAACGATAGACTATCTGAAAACCAGCTATCAGATGCCAATAAAAGTCGTGTGCAAAAAGCGGTTGATTTATACAATGAACGACAAGTTAAGAACATTATTTTCGTAGGTAAAGATGTTCAACTTTTTGCTGCATACGCTAAAGAAAGTGGTTTAGACGAAGGTGTTATTACATCTTCTCCTAATGAAGAAGATATCGTTAAAGCTTTGTATGATCTAAGAACAACCATTTTAGATAAAAGAAAATATAAGAAAGTTGTTTTCGTTACAACATCTAACCATTTCTCTGTAACAAAGTTTGCATCTAACAAAATTTTCGGACCAACATTTGAAACAGATTTTGAATTAGCTGTAAGTGGTTTACGAGGATTGCCTTACGACTATGCTATGAAAAGCGAAGCGGAAGTTATGTCAAAACTCATGTCTACTTTAGAGAAAGTTAAAGAAGGTAGTTTAGAAGATTTAGAGAAACTTCTAGGCAAGTAATATAAATGAGTGTGGCCCCTGAAATTAATCAGGGGCCACACTCATTTAGTTGGTAATATTAGACTTCTGTGGGTTCTTTTCGGAAGTTTGCACCTGGAAAAATTGTTGAACGCATTAAGCGCTTGTCGAATTCTTCTTCTGTAATTACCTCTGCCCAAGATTCAGCAAAGTTCTTACGGTCCCAACCATCAGGGTCGTAGACTGTAACATCTTTATGGATAGACCAAGCTGCTGAGTTCATCTTAACAATTGTAGCCATTTTTAGTGCCTTTCGTGGTTTGGTTATAAAAATTAAACGTTGTTTTTTCTACGCCAGTTGGTGACCCAACGACCGTACATAATGTGTTCAGGAATTTCTTGACCTGTGGGTTGACTACCTTGATGGTAAAAACCACAGTGCTTGCAAAGATACCCTTGTTTCTTTACCTGTAACGCTTCCTGTAGGGCTTCTAACGAAGGATAAGCGACTTTACGCCCACACTCATAGAAGCGCTGCAATTCTTCCTTAGAAGGCAAATTGACCTCTTTCACACCAGAACCAGTAGCTTTACGGCTAGTGCGAACACAAGAGTTTACAAGGTCTTTAAACTCGTCACGCAACTTACCAACCTTGACAATAATTTCACCAAGCTTTTCACGCTGGTAAAGACCATCGCTTTTGATAAGTTTAACAAGCGACATAAAAGCTACTTTAGCATCTACATCATCATGGCGCATAAGAAGCATTAAGTATTCTTTGTCGACGTAACTTAAAGCAAAAATAGAATACATTACGTTGTCATTTAGGCCATAAAGCTCAGAGGCAAGCAAAGGGTAATCATCGCTTACGTCAATAACAACTTTATTGTAATGTTCGATAAGTTCTGTACGTAAAAAGTTTACATAACGTGGTGGTAAATTGGCGCTACAAAGAACATCATCGACTAATGTGTCCATATATCCTTTGTGCATTCTATTATTTTATACTAAAAAATTTTAAAACGCAAGTTAAACGTTAGAAATAGTTTATGCCAACACCAACAAAAGCACCATGTCGTGCTAAAGATAAAACGAAATGTCCTTATCATTCACAAGGTATGCCTTCTGAACAGCTAACTCTTCTTCGTGAAGGTGCTTTAATCAATGGTGACATTGAAAGATACCAAGAATTTGTAACCGCCGCAGAAGAAGCAGAAAAAGATCGTTTCCTTGCTTTAGTAGCAGTTAAAGAAACAATTAAAAACGGAACCCCTGAGGAACTTAAAGAAGCCCTTAACGATAGAGTACAGAACTTGTTTAACCGCTACGATGAACAACGTTTTGTTACTAACCTTATGTCCCAAGTTGAAACAGCAGATGAATTAAAAAGGTATGCTGAATCTGAAAGTGGCAACATGGCAAAAAACATTCAAAAAGGTTATGAGAACCTTTCAGATGAAGAAAAGCAAAAGTTCCTTGACGAAGCACCAGCAAAAGCTTTAATTCCTCTACTACCTATTGGTCATAACTGGCGTCAAATTAGTGGTAACTCTAAATACCATAAACCTTTTGAAGCAATAATGTATCGTGCAGATGTAACTGATGAGTCTGTGATACGTAAACTTGATTCAATTACAAGAGACAACGAGCTTGGTAACAGAATTCTTAACGATATTAATACAGGTAAACGTACAACGTGGCCTTTTACTGCTGCTTTAGGCGACGTAGAGAAACGTACATTTGGTGGCTTTAGAGCAGGCAGTATGCAACGTAAAGATTGGGTTGAACATACAACCAATAAAGAAGTTCTAGCTCGTATAGGCGCAAACGACAGCATTTCTTTACCTGCTATCATTAATAATCCTGCACTTGATGGTAAAGTAGCTGCAACTATTTTATCTAAAAATAATAACCTTACTTCTGTTCAATATGACAAATTGTTAAGTAAAGTTGCAGGTGATGATAGAACAAGACCTCAACTTAAAAAAGCTGTACAAGATAACATTGGTTACAGTTTAGCTGCCAAGCTTACGCCAGAAGAAAGCAAAGAAGCCCTTGATACTATACGTAAAACATCAAGATATATCCGTAATACAAGTATTCAAGCTAGACGTTCAGATATTGGCTCACTTATAAGAAAAGCTAGAGAAGACCAAGTTAAAGTACAACGAGTAAAAGCTGATTCGGCAAGAGCTAAGTTAGATTCAACAGATGTCGCATACGATTCGCTTGTTAAACAAAAAGCTTATTTAGAAAAGAATGCAACTTACTACCGTACAAACAAAAGCTATAAAAATGTGTTGAAGCGCCTAGAGAACGCTAATAGATACCGTGAAGTTCATGGTGCTATTAAAAGCATTAGAGAAGTAATTAGCTGGCAAGATATATATGACTCTAAGCCTTTCAGAGGCGACCAGTTCAGATATTAAAAATAAAGAAGCGGCAACCATTTTGGTTGCCGCTTCTTTTATTCTTGTAACCAGAATTTACGTTGCTCATTCAAAAGTGCGCGTTGTACATCAGAAGAAATCTCAATCCCAACACTCTTATCACCCAAAGCACTGTATTTAGCATACTGTTGGAAAAGCATGTTTTTATCATCACGCCTAAGAACAACACCAGCATCCAAACTATCTTCAACAACAAGTCGTTGAACAAATACAGTGTTTAGCTGGCCCATGCGGTGCGCACGAGAGAAAGCTTGCAATTCAAGAGAAGGCTTGATTTGTGGTTCACAAAGGATAATACGCGAAGCAGATTGCATGTTAAGACCTACACCACCTGTACCAATTTGTGAAATCATTACTGCTGGGAATTCATAGTTATTGAAACTATCAACAACTCCTTGACGTTCCTCAGCAGAAACACTTCCATTAATTTTGTATACTTCCATAATATCTTTAGCAATAGTTTCAACCATAGCTAAAGTATCTAGATAGAAAGAGAACACAAGAACTTTTTCACCTAAAGCAACTGCTTCTTCAAGAATTTCTTTAACACGAACAGCTTTAGCGAAGTCACTATCGCTATAAGAAGTACGCATCAAATCATGCCAAGTGTTACCTTGACCTTTTTGAAGCAAGAACTTATACCTAATTTGTTCTTTAAGGCCCATGCTAAGAGCTTCATCCTGAATAATAAGCTCAGGAAGCTCATTAAGTACATCTTCTTTGTTACGGCGAAGATAAGTACCAGCAATTGCTTTTTTGTAAGCCGCTGGGGTATCAAATGTTTTACCATCCAAAGCTTCTTTCAAAGCAGGGTTAGTAAGAATAAGTAGCTCTGTTAGTTCTTCAAGCTTATTCTCCAAAGCTGTACCGCTCATAAGCATGACATATTCTTTGTCATAAATAAGACGTGCAACGTTTTGTGTACGTTGTGCTTTACGGTTCTTCACAAAGTGCGCTTCGTCAACAATTACGCTACCATCAGCGTTCTTGATAACAGGGTCGCTTAGACGCTCAAAAGTTGTAATAATGACATCATAATCATCGTATGAAACTTCTTGGTTTCTATGCTCCATGATAAAAGGCTTCAATTCAGAGAAGTTCTTTACTTCATTGAACCAGTTACGTTGCAAGCTTAATGGCACAACCACAATATGGGTCATACTTGTTAGAGCTTTACCTTTAGACACATGTGCGTCTGCATGGGTTGCGCTAAGGTGACTCATAACAGCAATTGCTTGGATAGTTTTACCTAAACCAGCGTCATCGCCAAGTAACGTACGCTTTTGGTTAAGAGCATACTTTGCACCAAACTCTTGGTATCCACGTAGTTCAGCAGTAAAGAAGTTAAGATTAAGTTCAACTTTCTCAATTTCGTTATAAATCGCATCTGCAAGTTCACCTGTTGAACGAGTGGCTACACCCTGCGCAAGGCGTGCTTTGACTACATAGCGTTCAAGCATCGCAATATAAGGTACAGGCTTTTGCTTGAATTCTTTGAGAATAGAAGCAGTGTCACTGTTATAACTAGAAATGTACGTATTGTAAGCATTATTAAGCGTAATAGTTACATTTTCAGGTTTAATAATAGTGCTACTGTCAGCTTCTGTCATGTATTGAAGAAGCTGCTCACGAACTTCTGTTTTCTTATTACGGCCAGTGAAAAAACGACCAAAAGTTGATAGAGGCCAAACGTAAGCATTAGGTACTTCATTTAGGTGATGAATAAATTCAGCATCAATATTTAGGTTTTCATAAACATTTTGGAGTTTCCTAAAAGCAATACGGTGCTCTAGAAGAAAACGTAGTTCCTCTGATGCGTCAGAAGCATCAACATTCACTTTAGTTCTAAGAATTACTTCTTGGATATGCGCGTTAACAACACGTTCCATATCTTCTGCGCGGGTAGGACCAATTCCATGAACTTTTGTGTAATCTTCTACTACATAACCCTGCACATCTGAAAGGGTAAGTAAACCTTCATTGTTTAGAGAACGAATAACAGAAGGAGGAATGTTAGAAGGAAATTCTTCTAGGTTAGTCAAATTAAAAGAAGCTAACGCTTCATTAACCTTACTGTTGAAAATGTTATTAACGTAGCGCTTCAATTCCAAATCGGTTGTACGATTTGCATTTTCGTAATTTTCTAAAGGTAGCTTTTGTACCTCAGCAAGGTTCAGTAAATTTTGAAAAGCTAGATAGAGAGCCTTGTCATTTGTATACGAAAAAGGCGCAGTCTTCTCCGCTTTTACGGGAGCGGGAGGAAGAATAGTCATGATATTAGTTTACCTTAAAATATAGACAAAATCAAATGATTGTATGTAGATTATCCAAACCATGTTTGTACATGATAATAAAAGCATACAAATTGTAAGCACTTACTAATGTAGCAATCGGTAGATGCTAGTAAGTCTGATAACTATTATGAATAGTATTTGGAGCTTGCATGTTTACTCATAAACTTAAAGACCTTCGTGTAGCAAATCGCAGCGAAGAAGGTTTTACTTTAATTGAACTGATGATTGTTGTGGTAATCATCGGTATTCTTGCCGCGATTGCTATTCCTATTTTCGCTAACCAGCAAAAAGCAGCTAAAGATGCTGCGCTAAAATCTGATGTTAAAAATTTAGCAACAGTTTATACAACATGGAAAACAAGTCACCCAGGCGAAGACTATCCTAACCTTTATGTTAATTGGGGTAGTGGCCAAAACGAAGATAACAGCAACGTTGCTAAATACTTTAAAACATCAGAAGGTGTAAGAATTCATTCCTTCGATACCGCTAGCTTTAACAACCCTGGAACACAAGGTGGATTGTATTTCTGTATTCAATCTTCTATTCAAGGTGGAACATACAATGGAGCTACTTACGACGAACATCTTTTTTATGACAGTAGAAAAGGTAAATTTACTAATGGATGTTAATAACTAGAAAAATGAACAAAGTATTTAAAATTAGAACTAAAAACGCTTCCGAAGAAGGTTTTACTTTAATTGAGTTGATGATTGTTGTGGTAATCATCGGTATTCTTGCTGCAATTGCTATTCCTATTTTTGCTAACCAACAGAAAAGCGCTATTGATGCCACAGCAAAATCAGACTTAAAAAATGCTGCAACAGTAATGACAACAGATGCAGCTAAAAATGGTGGAAAATATGCATCTACATTACCGTCATCAACTACAAAATCTCCTGGTATTAAACTAGAATTGGCTGGTGCACCAAGTGGCCCGCTTACTAATAACCCTAGTTTGTCACAATCTGTATCTGGTGCTATGTCATGGAAAGCTTTTGAAGCGGCACTTAATATTAACAGCGGTACTCAAAAAGCTACTTATACTTTTGAAAATGCCACAACCAAATACAAGCTATTCCACTATTACCCTAGGACAGGTTCATCTGCCGCTAATTTGACTGCCAAAGTGAAAGAGTTATGTCAAGAAGGTAACACAAACGGCCAAGTTTCTACTGTTAACTTCTGTGGCCCAAATGCAACAGCAAACATTAAAACAGTTTGGGATAATTCATTTGCGTCAGGCTCAATCCTTACCGTAACTCAAACAATTGACTCATCAACAATTTGGGGAACAAACGTGAATATAACTTCTGGTGGTTCGCCAGGAAGTTTAATTACAGATGCAGTCCCAAATTATTGGACTTTAGTAGAAACAACATCAAAAGCTCCCATTCCTACTAATGATTGGGGACGAATTCCTTCTCTTGCTGATACAAACACTACACAGTATGGCACTCCCGGTTCTGTTTCAACAGATGTAAGCAAATATTGTATTAATGCAACTCACGAAACAATTGATACCGTTAAATATCATTACGATTCTAGTGTAGGAAAGATTAAAGAAGGTTTGTGTAGCTAAAATATTTTATCTCAGCGGTACATTATCTTATAGATGATAACAAAAGGCTAGATAATTTTAGCCACCAAAGATAATATTTGTGTTTCCCCGATATGATTAATATGATTAAGTTATTGCAAGCTAAAAGAAGCGCAGCCTCAGAAGAAGGCTTCACGCTTATTGAATTGATGATCGTTGTGGTCATTATTGGTATTCTTGCAGCTATCGCAATTCCAATCTTTGCAAACCAACAAAGAGCAGCTAAAGATGCAACCTTGAAGTCAGATATCAAAAACCTTGCTTTGGCTTACGAAACATGGAAAACATCTCACCCTGGTCAAACATACCCTGATTACCAAGTCAGATGGGGTGGAAATAATGCTACTTTCGGTGGAGAACCATTAGCTACATATTTCAAACCGTCCCCTGACATTAGATTGCATGCTTTTGATATCAAAGGCTACGGTCCTAAATACACTGTAGATGGACAATATTTCTGTATTGAAGCTGGGGTTCCTGGTTCAAATTACACAGCCACAGACGATGGTGAAGCATTATATTGGTCATCTAAAAGTGGAAAATTCGTTTCTAGCTGCTGGATAGAGTACAACAACTAACATGTTAAATAAACTTAAAGAACTTAGAAGTCACAACTCAGAAGAAGGGTTTACCCTCATTGAGTTGATGATTGTTGTGGTCATTATTGGTATTCTTGCCGCTATTGCCATTCCAATCTTCGCTAACCAACAAAAAGCTGCTCAACTTGCTGCTGTTAAATCTGATGTGAGAAACACTGGTTTAGCAATTCAAACATTTGCAACTAAAGGGTATTATCCTATCTCTGGTTCCGAATTACAGAACATGAGAATTGCTGTTAGCGCACCAGGTAACTATGACCTATCCGTAAACAACATGTTAATCTGTACCACACGTGGTGGCTCAAGCACAAATGCTTATGCTGTTGTTGCTTTAGCTAATGACGGTAAAACAGTTGTTTCTTATACACCTACTGATGGTTTAAAAGTTAAAGAGAACGCAACTTTAGATTACGATTACACACCCGCTTGTGCTAAAGCTGGTGTGACAGTTAATAATTCTACTGGTTTTGGCTTCTGGGGTTACAGTGAAGATACCAAAATTTGGTACCCATGGACTAACGTAGGAACAGCATAAAATGATTAACAAACTTAAAGAGCTTCGTGCAACTGGCGCAGAAGAAGGTTTTACTCTTATTGAGTTAATGATTGTTGTTGTGATTATTGGTATTCTAGCGGCTATTGCTATTCCAATTTTCGCTAGCCAACAAAAGGCTGCTCTTATTGCAGGAATTAAATCTGATGTTAAAAATACTAACACTAACATTGTTACTGCTTTAGCTAAAAATCCAACATCTGCTGAGGTTGCAGCTAATGCACCAGGATTAATGGTGCGTAGCGATGCTAATACAAATGTTATTATTGGTGGAGACTGGAAACAGTATTATATTTTAGGCACCAATACTAATGTAGGTCCAGAAGCAAAAACCAACGCCTCTAATCCATCCACCACAACTTATGCTTTTGATGGCGCAACTGGTTTTGGTGTCTTATTTAACTCTTCAACAGGTAAGTTAACCGTTCAAGGTGGTTAAGACCAAGTTGTAATAAGCATTGGTCTTAATGTTAATGCAAAATTTTCTTCTTCGAATAAACCACTGAATTCAATAACATCACGAACTTCATTAGGAACAATAGGTGGGTATTTGGCTTTCATATCTTTATAACCTTGAAAGCCAAGTTGTTCTTCTGAATTTTCAGTAATACCAATTTGGTTATAGTCTTCTTCGGATAATCCTAAGAAAAGCTTCAATAAAGTATGTTCAGGCTTGTCTGAGTCAATTATACTTTCACCAGTAGTAGCAACCATTCTTCCAGAATAAGGATAAAGCGCTATATCAATATGTTTCACAGAAGCAGAGATATCCTTATCTTGGAAGAGCGCTTCATAGTAATCAATACTGTCATCATAACGTGACCATTCAATGTACTGACCATATGGAACTAAAGTGAAATAAGTATCACCATCAATTTCATTAAAGTTAAATAAATCTATAACACTCTTTGGCTTCTTATACTCAGGTTGGTTTTTATGATGGTTCGTTAATATATCCATCGTATGTAAAGTAGTCCAGCTATCTCTGTCACCATATTTATTTTCTAGAAACTTGCGATAATTTTCTATGCTGTATTTATCTAAATCCTTATCAGCCAGATCGTAAATAGTTTCTTGTAGCTTAGGTTCAACGATAACACCGTAACCTAAAGTCTTCTTAATTCTTATTCCCATGCTTTAATTCTACCGCAAAGTTTTAAAACGCTCAACTATTAAATAGCTGTTGCCACCCGATAAAATAGTTATGGAAAAATATGTTACACAACAGGATGCTAAGCATCAAGTTAACCATATTTTAGTGCAATCAGAGAACCTTGATTTTCTTATTAATGAAAAAGAAACCAATCAATTCTCTTTGAATAATAACGTTGACGTGTGTTATATTGATCCACCATATAACACTGGTAAAAACTTTACATATAAAGATGCTAATGATAATTGGTTACAATTCATGCGCGATAGATTATTACCTCTAAAAACATTACTAAAAAATACTGGTGTTGTCATTGTTAGTATTGATGACAACGAGGTACATTATTTACGTGTGTTAATGGATGAAGTATTTGGACGTAATAATTTTATTGCTCAGTTGGTTGTTGATGGTGGTTCTCAGAAAAATAATGCTAAATATTTCTCTGTTACGCATGAATACATGTTAGTTTATGCTAACAATTTAAGTGAACTAAAACGTTCTGGGATTGTTTGGCGTAAAGAAAGAGAAGGCATTGACATACTTCTCAATGAATATGAGAAACAAAAGAAAAACCAGAAATCTTATGATGAAATTTCTTCTTATCTGAAACAGTGGGTTAAGACACAACCTTTATCTGGTCGTTTAAAAATGTTCACTAAAGTTGATGCTCATGGTGTATATACTTATGCTGATTTATCTACTCCTGGCAAGAATGGAGAAATCTATGATGTATTGCACCCGTTAACAGGTAAACCTTGTGTTGTGCCTTCGCGTGGTTGGGGTTTATCGAAAGATAAATTGCAACAATTGATTGACGAGGATATGATTATCTTTGGTAAAGACGAAAAAATTCAGCCTTTAAAGAAAGTTAGATTACATAAACGTAAAGACCAGGTACAAAATTCTATTTTAAGCTACCCAGCAAGAACTTCTACCCATATGTTAGAAAAAATGCTTGGTCGCCGTTTATCTTTTACTCATCCTAAAAATTTAGACATGATGAAAGATTTACTAAACCTGGTAACCCCGCCTGATGGTGTCGTTTTGGATTACTTTGGTGGAAGTGGAACAACAGGTCATGCTGTAATTGATATTAATGAAGAAAATAGCACTAATCGTAAATTTGTTCTTGTAACTAATAACGAAAGTAACATTTTTACGGATGTTACTGTTCCTCGGTTGCAATTTGTTATTGACAAAGCTAAAGAAGACCAAGGTTTGTTAATTTACGAAGAAAAATAAGCGAAGGCCCTAGGTAATCCTAGGGCCTTCGCTTATTAAATTATTTAATTAACTGTGTAGTTAGTTGCAACAATATGTTGTACAGAAGTATCAAAACGGTTACGAATGTTAACACCGTAACTAAGGTCATACACATCAATGATGTTATCTGCGTAAAGTCTTTCTGTTAATTCTGATTTGTCAATAATAACCATGAAAGAAGCATGCTTTAGAGCTTTTAATGTAGCAGCAAGTTCTTCTTGTTTATCTTCACCAAATTCGCTATCAGCAGAATATGTTTTCATAACGCGTGTATATGGTGGGTCAATGAAAATAAAAGTGTTAGGTTCATCATTTGCTTCTACTACTGCTTTATAGTCACCATCAAGAACTGTCGCATGTTGTAGTAGGTTTACATGATTTTCACTTGTTAATGCACTACTGTTAAGGTTTTTGTAATGTCCGAATGGAACATTGAATTCGCCTTTGCTATTAAAACGGCGCATACCAGAGAAAGCTAATTGGTTAACAATCCAGAAACGTGCTGCTCTTTCTGCTTCGCTAAGATTAGCTAATCCACCATTACGATCAGCATTACGCCATTTGTAAAACATGGCTTCTTGTTCATCGTGCCTGTTTACATCTTCAATAGGAATAAAAAGTTCACTGGCTTCTTTAACATGTTTTAAGAAATCTGCATCTTGTTTAGCAACATGACGGTAGAAGTTTGCAACATCCCAATCAAAATCGTTAATAACGTTTGTTCCATCAGTGTTGTTCAAAGCCCAGAAAACTGCTCCCGCGCCAGCAAATGGTTCAACAAAATTAAAAGTTTCTCCATCTTTTACAAATGATGGTAAGTTTCTTCTAATATGTGGGAGTTCCTTACGTTTTCCACCAGTCCACTTAAAAAGTGGTAATAAATCTTTCACAACAGTCCTTAAATATTTTTCTAATTATACATTACAATACTAAAAGACTATCGGTTTGGAAGGTTATTATTCGCTTTCCACAGAAGGACGTGTTTGTTCTGATGGGTCTACATTCTCATCATCATTTTCATCAGTTCTGTCATCTGTAGAAGAGTTATCTTGTGGGTCTTGAACGGATGGGCCAACTTCTGTTTCGCTGCGTTCTCCGCGTTCAGCAGGGCCGTTTGGACGGTTGCCTCTGTCACCAAAGGAACGCTCACCTTCTTGGAAGACATAACTACTATCTTTTCCATGTCTTGGCCCATCAAAATCACCATGACCATGTGTTGGAATAGCCAAACCTACAAGTAGCCCAGCAAGAAAAATAACCGCACCTGCAAGTAAAGGTATAACAAGACTACGCCATGCAGGATTAAACGTTTTCTTTTTGTTAGTTTCTTTCACCACTACAGGTTCAAGGCCAGGTGTAACTTTTGGTTCTCCATGTGGTGTAGTTTCAATTTCAGCCATTATAGTATCCTCTTTTATGACCTGTTTAAGGTCGTTTGTTATAACGTGTATATCCGTATAACAAACAAAGAAGATAGCTAAAAGTAGTCTTATACAGCAACCTCATAGGAAATACATAGACTAATAGGGCCATATAATTGAAAGAACCGCCTCTACCAGTAAGAGGCGGTTCTTTCAATTAAGAGTTACGAAGAGCTTCAAGCTCTTTTTCTAGCGTGGCAATACGTTTCTCTTTATCGGTTTTGGTTTTCTCGGCTTTACCATCAAAATAAGCTTCTTTTTCTTCATCAAGGAACTTTGTAATATTATCAAGCTCGTCAAAAGTAAGAGTTACTTCTTCATCATCCCCGTGATAAGTAGTAAAACCAAGTACGATACTTTCTCTATCTTCTTTTACATAAATATAGCTAGTAGAGAACCAATTTACGATTTCTACCCATCTATATTTACTCTCAAAAGGCTTATTTGCTCTAAAATAGTCACGCACTTCTGTAGCCATTTTGTTAACTAGGTCTTCATAGTTTTTACGAGGCACACGAATGCTTTCATATGCTTTTTCATACTCGAGAACTATTCTCTCAGCGTTATTCATTATAAATCTTTCGTTTGATCTGCCTTTAATTTTTAAAGGTTATATGGTATTAGTCTAACATTTTTTGTTAACAAATTCAAGCTCATAATAAAAATAGCAAAACAGCCTGTTATCCTCATAAAAAGCGATATTCATGTATACTGAAAGTAAACGCTTCTAAATACCTTGATAAGGAAAATAATGCCTCACATTCATACTCAACATGGTGAATATGATCACACTGTATCAGCTTATATTGTTGATATCTCAGGAGACGAACCTAGATTATTGCTTCATATGCACAAAAAATATGGACGCCTTTTCCAACCTGGTGGCCATATTGAGCTAAACGAAAATGCTTGGCAAGCAATTGAACATGAACTGTTAGAAGAAACAGGTTACGATTTTGACCAGCTAAGAATTATCCAACCTAAATATTTAGAAAAGCTTGTGCTTACTAACACTGAAAAAGTAATGCACCCTGTTCAGTTTTTATATAACTCACATCCAGTAAATGATGACCATTTTCATTCTGATGCTGTGTACCTTTTCACAGTAACAGAACCACCACGTCATGCTCCTGGTGAAGGCGAGTCAACTGATTTGCGTTGGGTTAGTTTAGAAGACATTAGTAAACTAACAGAAGAAGACCTAAGTTCAATGGTCATTGATGCTGCCGCTATCGCTTTTGAAGCTGCAACATCTGGTGAATGGTCTAGTTTACCTACTTCACATTTCAAATAAACCATTGTTAATAATTAACAATAATGATACGCTTAACATAAGACAAGTAGAAAGAATATAATGAACGAAGAAGACGCTTTCCGCATCGTGGATAACTGCTCTTTATTAGAAGTTATTTTAGGTAAAAGAGCATTACTATATGCAGTGGATGTTCTTAACATGATTGATCCTGGCAAGATAGCTTTATCTTACGTAAACTTTTCTCTTCTAGAGGTTGTCTACGATTCATCACTTCCCAACAAGTTTGTACTTTATGATGAGCATGATGACAAAGTGGATAGTTTTGATGTTCCTCGTGATTTCCTCTTTGCAACTGTAGTTTCAGAAGAGCTTGTCAGAAACCACAAACTACTTCAACTAGAATTTTCGGACGATTAAAATGTCAACAGCAACTGGCTCAGCATATAAACTAAAAGAAGCAATTGATTTATTTACTATCTCTGAACAGCTTGATTTGGTACGAGAAAAACAAAATTTAGCTGTTACCCAAGAGTTCTTTGACCTTGCCGTTCATAGTTATGACCACACTGATGGTAAAATTAGTTTTGCTGATTTTTTAAAGGAAAAGCGTAACGAAATTTACGAAAATCTTAAAAAAGATAACAATATTCATTACAGTTTAGCAAGGCTTCTTGAACCTGAAATTTTCTTGTACCATAATTCAGTGCGTAATGAAATTTATGCTCGCTTAATTAACTTTAGTGAAGCAGCAATTATAGAATTCGCCAAACTTCCTTTCGTTGACAAAGACATGTCATATTATAACGGAAGCGATAGTCAACTATCAGAAATATCAGAAGAAGAATGGTATGACAGAAGAGACGCTTGGGATGAGTTAGGATTACTTGGCAAAAAGTACCCAACTATTCTTAAAATTGATGTGATAGATACATTAACTGTCAAATATAATCAGATTTCTCCTAAAGCAGTTCAAGAGCACTGGGATGAATTGAATAAACCATCTGTGAACGCAAGATGTACAAGGAAGTTTTCTACTGTTTACTTTGCATATTTACAAGATAAGGAAAGTAAAGATTTATCTTTTGACCAAGTAATGGAAATACTTAGATACCGTTATGATGAAGAAGTAGAACTTTTATATAGTTATGATAAACATAAAAAAGCTATTCCTAAGTTAAGAGAAAAAACAGAAAAATTCGTTCAAGATAACCCTATTGAATTCTAGAATGGTTTGCTATTTATGTTAGAAATATAAATAGCAAACCTTTTTGTTTTCAGCTTGACTATTCACTTTTTATGTTTTAGACTAAAGGTAAGAGAAAGGAGGGTAGGACAAATGCTACCTAAAGAGAACCGTATTGTTTCACCTAATGACTTCCGTCATGTAATGCGCAAGGGTAAGAGGGTAACAACTCCTACCCAAGGCATTACTCTTCACATCGTTAAGCGTAGTGATAACGTTAGTCGTTATGGTTTCATCATCACGAAGAAGACTGGTAACGCTGTTGCTCGTAACCGTTTGAAGCGTCAACTTCGTGAAATCGCACAAGCACACATGGTGACAGTAACCACAGGTTACGACATTGTAATGCGTGTTAACCCAACAGACAACGAAGTAACATGGGGCGCATTGAACAAGGAAATCACCAAAATCCTTAGTCGCTAAAAGGTTGCTAAGTTACATATTCTGTAACTTAGCAACCTTTTCTATTTGTTAGATATAAATTATGGCAAATACAAAAGGTGTAAGACAGGCTGACGGCACAATCTGCCGTAAAGGCCCTACTTGTAAACGTCATGGTTTAGCTGCAACCATTCACCGTCAACTTCAAGAAGCTCAAAACAAAGTTCCATCAAAAAGCGAACCAGAAAAAGTTTCTGCTTTCGTTCACCCTTTACTTAAAGATGGTACCCATGTACGTAAAGGACTGAACAGTGAAGAGAATGCTCATTTAGTAGAGAAACTACACCAAGACACTGACGACTTACTAAGTTCGCTAGATGTTCCTACCAGAAATAACCTTTTCCGTTATGCTCATGATGCTTTCCGTTATGTGAATAATTATCTTATTGGCGGAAAACAGTATATTGCAGATGTCTATTTAAGGCGCAAGAAAACCAAACTGGCAGATGATTTCTTGGAAAGCCAAGTGTCAGCAGCCCAAAGACATATACCTGTTATAGATAGTGTTTTCAAGCAATACGAAGCAACTCACCCTAACCAAGAAGAACGAGTTCTTTACAGGTCATTTAGAGTGTTACCGCCAGAAGGTAAAAAGAAAACTGGACCTAAAGACGTAGATGATTTTGTTCAACAAACATATAAAGTTGGAGATACCATTACTAATAAAGCGTATACTTCAACATCAATGGATTCTGATTTTATGCTTGTAGATGCTGCGAATAAGCCAGAAGAAATCATTGTTCATGAAATTGTAAGCAAAAAAGGCATTCCTCTGTTTAAGAGATACAGTTCTAATAATAAAAGTATCCAAAATGCTGAAAAAGAAATTTTGTTACCAAGAGAAAGCACATTCCGTGTAGTTAATGTGACTAAAGCAACATTCAAGTCATCTTATCGTGACCAATATAATTTACCTTTTAATGTTTATGGTGGTTCAATGCCTAACTCTAAAAAGTTTACTGTTATCCAAATGATTGAAGAATAAGAAAAGCCCCACCAGTTAACTGGTGGGGCTTTTCACAGAAAGTAAACAATCTCCGTCCATTTTGAGGCAGATGCTGTTATAACCAGGCCACGACTCTTCACAGTAGGCCATCCTGTGACTCCAGCTTTTACACTGTGTCCGTTATCTTCGGTTTCTCCTAACACCCTCGCGTGTCAACGACTCTCCCTAGTAGACCACCCTAGAGCTTCTTATTTACTTTCTACATATATTCTAACTGATAAGAACTTATCTGTCAACTCAATAATCAAACTTTTCAGGAATTAATTTCCACAGAACACCTGCTGCTTTAAGTGCTTTCTGGCATCCTTCATTAGTGAATAATTCACCCATAAGACGGTAACCATCAGGAAGGTTTTCGTTACCCCAGCAGTCGTAAGATGCATTTTTATCTAAATGAGCCGGAATAGCTGGGTCATCAATATTGCAGTATTCTCGTAGCTCTTCAACACTAATACGTGTTAGCTCAGCATCATAATGATGGTCTGAACATAGTTGTGCTCCATTTTCGTAAAAATAGCCACCTGTTTCGTTGTCTTCTTTGAAAAGGTTGCGATTAAGAATATGGTGAGCATCAACGGCTTTCAGTCCGCAACTAGGAACGCAACAATTACCGCCGTCACGTGACAGCGTACTCTCACGGAACTTATCCCTAGATAATAGTTTATGCATTTCACCAGTTTATAGTATATGAAAGAAAAAATCAATCTTTCTCCTATATATTAACCATAGTTAAACCACTTGTTAGTGGAGAAAAAGTAAAATAAATGAGTAATCGTAAAACATTAGGTCAAGTATTCACTCCGCAGTGGGTTGTTGATTTGATGCTTGATGACCTCAATTATAAATCTGATAATCCAGATATATTGACACAAAGAATTTTAGAACCATCTTTTGGTGAAGGAATTTTCTTATTTGAAATAGTTAAACGTCTAATTATCGCTGGAAAACATCGCAATCTTGATAGTAAGCAAATCAGTCAAATAATTAGCTCAAATGTATGGGGCGTTGAATTTGACAAAAGTGTCTATGAAGCAACTTTAGGTGCACTTGATACTTTGATGAATAAAGAAGGTATTCGCGTAGATAAATGGAATTTGTATAACGTTGATGCTTTGACATTTGATACCGAAGATAAGTTTGATTTAGTGGTAGGCAACCCTCCTTATGTGCGTATTCATAACATGAGCACAGAGTTACGTGACACAGCTAAATTGTTTAATTTGTCAAAGGGAACGAAAGACGTTTATATTCTTTTCTTTGAGCTAGGTATTAACCTTCTTAATGACACAGGTCGTTTAAGCTTCATTACGCCTAACTCTTTCTTTAGAACAACTTCACCTAAAATTTTCCGTGACTATGTGGTTGATAATCATTTGTTAGATAAAATTACTGACTTTGGTTCTAAAATAATTTTTGATGGTGCTGCTACCTATACGGCTATAACTAATTTATCTAAAGGTGCACATAAAACGTCACTTAAATTCTCATATCGTGGAACAGATAATCCGTTTGATAATATCATCCAATATAGCGATTTAGGGCTTGTGTGGGCGTTTACTAATCCTGACGATACGCTCTTCATGAGAGGTATAAAAGGCCGTCAGAAGAGCTTAGGTGACCTGTTGAAGGTGCAATACGGCATAAGCACTCTAAGGGATAAGCTTTATACTGTCTTACCTGAAAACATTGAGAAATCTATTGTTCGCAAAGCAATTAAAGGTGGAAGATTTAAAGGTAATAACTATGCACAAATTCTATTTCCTTATGACATTGTAGATAATAAACCAGTCGCAATGTTAGAAAGCAAATTGCAAGAATATCCGGTTGCTTATGCTTATTTGTCTCAACATAAAGAGGAACTTCTATCAAGGGACATAGAAAAGAATGGGCAATGGTTTCAATATGGAAGAAGCCAAGGGATATCACATCACAACAAAAGAAAACTTGTTTTCAGTAACGTTATTTCTACCACCCAAACTACAATAAAAGCACACATTATTGAACCAGAAACTTTGGTATACGCTGGATTTTATATAACTGAACAAGCAGATGGTTTGACTTTAGAAGAGATACAGAAAATTATCGAAACGGAAGAGTTTTGTAAATATATGAAACTCTTAGGTAAAGATATGTCTGGTGGATTTAAAGCAATATCACCAAAACTCATTAAAGAATTCCGTATATAAGTAATGCCCCACCAAATATTTGGTGGGGCATTACTTATATGTTAAATTTCGTTGTCGTCAGCGAAAAGACGGTTCTGAATTTCTGCGTACTTTAGAAGTTCAGCATCAGAGTGCTTTTCGGTACCAAAAGCAACCCACTGACCATCATCCCATGACCTTGAAGCATCCCAAGGGCAAATTGCACGTCGCCAGTGGAATGTGCTGGTTACTTCATCAGCGTCATTAGGGTTCTGACGAGTGTACTGTACAACCATTGTGTTAGCAACACTGTTTGTACCACTTGCATCCATAAGGTTGAATGCGTCAGGGGTCATACGCTCAATTACAAAGCGTGAAACGTTAATGAATTCACCGTGAGCAACAGCAACAACGTTATTGACGTTCTTGCGACGATAAAGCGAGTCCATAACAGACTCTGCACGTACGCGAACACCTGTGGCAAGGCTTTCACCACCCTGTGGCTTCCAGTACCATTCGTTCATCTTCTTAAGACGCTTTGAAAGTTCGGACATAGGGTTCTCAAAATCCTTTGTAGGATTAGCAACCTCGCCCCAGTCGCGCTCACGGAAACGGTCATCAACAATCCATTCACCGTTCAGACCAAGGTGAGCAGCAGTCTCACGTGTCCTAACGTGAGGGGAAACGTAGAAGCGGTCAAACGTGTCCCAGTTCTCACGAAGCCAAAGACCAGTTGCCTGAGCCTGACCTACACCTTCCTTAGAAAGGCGCATTGTGGAGTCATGGCGATTAACGAAGTCAGGGTTAACCATACCTGCGAGGCCAGTAACATCGCCTGACTTAATAAACTTTTGAATACGGTTAGCCTCAGAAAGTCCGTGCCTAACCAGAGTGTAATACATTGGGAGTGTCATCTTTTGTCCCGTCCTTGATAATTATTGAATAATCTTAGTATAACACTGATGCAGTAGAAGTCAAATCTAAATCAGCAAGTTTTGCTGTTAGTATCATAATACCTAAGAATAACCAAACCACAGGTTGAACTAACAATAGGAAAAGTCCTACCCCACTAAGAAGAGCATGGTATTTAATCATTTCCCAAACACATCTAACAATGCCGCCAGCCCATGTTGCTACAGTAATAATGGTAAGAAGAACATAAAGAACAGTAACTGACATGTTCAAATGAACTACTGTTGACAAGAAGCTATGGAAATTAGATATTAACAAAAATAGAAGAGGTAAAAATAGGCTAACTATAGCCCAAATTAGCCCTATACCTGCTCTTCGTGTGAAGAAAACTTCGTTACGGTTTTGTTCCTTATATTCATTTTCATAGCTCATAGAAGTGCCTTCATTGTAGTTGAAATTTATATCATATATATGGGCATGGTGTGGGAATAAACTTAATAAGGGTTCTGTTATGTCTCAGGTAAGGAGATATAAATGACAGAACAATTAACTGTTACGCCTGATACTTTTCAGGATGAACTAGACAAACATGCAGGAAAACAAATCATCGTTGACTTTTGGGCAACATGGTGTGGGCCTTGTCGTGTAGTAGGACCAATTTTAGAACAAATTGATGACGAAAATGAAGACATTGTAGTATTAAAAGTTGATGTTGACAAAAATCAAGAAATCGCAGCAGCTTTTGGAATTCAATCCATTCCAACAATGTTATTCTTTAAAGGCGACGAAATGAACAAGCCAGCATTCATTGGTGCGGCTCCTAAAGAAGCCATTCTTTCCCACCTTAGATAACACAATAAAAATGCGAGCCACTAACCTTTCCTAGTGGCTCGCATTTTTGCGCCCTTTTACTAATTACGTAATCTTTGAACTAAACGAAATGTATGCTAGTATTAGTACATCGTTTAAACAGAAACGCGCCTTAAGGTTAAAGTTCTCATGTAGCTTATAACCATTGAGAGCAAGGTTCAATGAATCCTGTTACTTTAACCATCATTTATAACACAATGGTTAGACATGAGATAACCATGATGAAAGATAATGATGACTGTCAACAATTCGTTCAAAAAAGCTGTACGTACTCGTATGGAAATCACGGGTGAACCTTTCTCTGTAGCTAAACGCTATCTAGACAAAAGTTTTTCTTACCCTACCGAAATATCTGAATTAGATAACCTTATTGAAGGTATCCAAAGCTCCCGCGCTTATCTAATAACAAGTATCCCTAAACCCAGCGGCAGGCTTCGTTCTACTATTAAATTAGTTGAACCTTTATTAAACAACAACGTGAAAATTGCATGGGTTGAACCTGAGCTTAATATAAATGAATTTAAGAACAGGTTCACTACAAAACAATTAGACAATTTAAGTTATGTTGATGCAGCTAACGGACCTTCAGATTTTGTTTCTGGCCTTAAAGAGTTAATCATAAAAGATGACATTAAAGTTATTGTTGTTGACAATCTTAAACTAGCGGCTCACAATTACTACACGAACAGCGGTCGCTCTTTACCTTATCTGTCAGCCAAATTATTGATGGAGCTTAAAAGAATAACTGTAGAAGCTAATGTTGCTTTGTTAGTTAATACCCCTTTGCATAGGAATGCTATTTTTAATCAACCTTTCATGTACGAAGCTAGTGAACTAGAAACCACGGCTGATGTTGTTATGCAAATATCTGTAAATGAAGATGAAACTGGCTTTGATTTAAATATAACTAAGAATCGTAGTGGTAGCACTGGTAAGGTAAACAATTTTCTTATGAACCTATAAAATTAAAAATATCATCTGTTATTTAATTACCGTTTTTCTAATTTTATAAACAATTATTTACGGATACTCTTTGTGAGGAAAAGGAGTACCTGTAAAATGGGGAAAATAAAAATTTGGCAAAAAGCCAGTGCTACATTTGTGGCTGTAGCTTTACTTGTCACAATGGGAGCAACATCTGCTTCCGCTGTGACAGCCACTAACACTGTTTCAAAAACGTTAACACAAGATATACAACAATCAATAAATCCTAAATCTGGCGCATCATTAGTTACACGTTATGCTGATGAAATAAATATCGCTAAAGATAAATACGGTTTTACTGAAACAAAAGGTGCCATATTTAAAGCATCACCTAAAGCCGCAGAAGGACTAGTTCCTATTTACCGCCTGAAAAAGAATAATGATTTCATGTGGGTTCCTAAATTGGCAACTGCTAGCGAGTACGAAAGCGCTACATCAAAATATGGTTACCAAGCGCAACAAATTGATTTTTATGCATCAGTCAATAAAGTAGAAGGAACAGTTCCTGTTTACCGTTATCTAAAAGGAAGCATGCACCGTTTAGCGGTATCCACTGTAGACCAAAACAATTTGAAAGCTGCTGGATGGTCTAATGAAGGTGTTAAGTTTTATGCCGCTTCAACAGTAGCGCCTGACCCTGCTAACTGGGTTCGTTGGGAAAATATCGCTAAACCAGGAGATACAATTCAAACTGTTTTAGACAACCCTGCTCTTGACGGTAAAATTCTTAAATTACCTGCTGGTGTTTTTGAAGTTTCTAATTTCCAAAACCCTGCTGTAGCTATTAATATTCCTGCTCGCGTAAAAGGTGTAATTGGTGAAGGTAACAACACTATTTTACGTATTAAACCTAATACATCAACTTATGCGTCTACAGTACCTAAACAAGGAACTGGTCAGACCAACCAGTTATACGTAATTCGTATGAATAATGGTGTTGGTACAGGCGCACAAGTTCTTTCTAACCTTTGGGTTCAAGGAACAGAGCAAGGTCATCTTTACAACGGTATTATGGTTGGTAAAGCGGATAACGGAACTACAGTAAAAGATATCCTAATTACAGGTATTCCTGGAGATGCAGGTTCCCCTCCTGGTGAAACATTTGGTTTAAACTGGTGGAGAACAAATCAATCATTAACACAGAACATTGAAGTTGATGGTTACCGTTGGACAGGTGACACTTACGAAACTCGTGTTAAAGGTTTAAAGGTAGGTTCATCACCAATCGGTTACAATAATGCTGACAATGGAAAACTATATGATGCATATACTCACGACTCAAAAACAGGAATGCCAACCTATTGGCAGTCTAACAATAACGAGTCATGGAACTTGCAATCAATAAACAATAATGCTGGTATTAACCACGAAGAAAGCTTCGGAACTATTCACCATCAACCAGTTATTTATGGTTCAGCTAACCATCAACACATTACATTCAACTCCTCTCGCTCAGATGGTACTTTAACCATTATTGGGGCAACCGTAGATGGTTGGATTAATGGTAAAGAAGTAGGACCAGTAGGAAAAGGTCAGAAATTGTTAGTGCTAACAGGCCAAAACTATGTTGGTCCAAACACAAATAAAATTATCACAAAACCAGTGATTGTTTTGGATGACGGGGTAACTCCACAACCATTTACTTGGGCGCATTAAAATAATAAATATGGGGTGTATGACATATGTTGTACACCCCATATTTATGTGCAAAATCAGTAAATAGTTTAAAATAGATATAGACAAATAAAAGGAAAACCATGGATGACATTAATAATCTAATACAAATTAAAGATTTAGAACGCATTGAAGAAACGCCAGTAATTGAAGTATATCGTAACCCTTCATCAGAAGACTTTTGGGCAGCAGGATATGACAACGATGCCGCATGGAACGGGGACATAGAAGGTACAGGGTTAATTGTTTACCTATACAAAGGAAACCGTTCTTGGGCTAAAACCTCAGTATCTAAAACACCTTTCTCTTATTTAAAGAAAAGCTTGGCAAACCAGTCAACATATTTAACAAATGTTATCGTTGTTAGAGGAACAGAAGATTACCCTTTGACTGAGAAAGAAAGCAAAAACTTATCAGCGTTACTTCTAGATCGTTTTAAAGACACATCTGTTGCAGGTTTTTCAAGCTACACAACAATTTCAGCAGAAAATGATGAAACACAAACAATCCTAGACAATGTAATTGCAGACTTAACTACTGTAATTAGCGGTTTTGGTTATGACTTAAATAAAACAGAAAACCCAGAACCTGCTTCTGAAATCAATATTGAAGACTTAAAAAGTGGTAGCGAAACTGTTATCGTAAATGGTTTGAAAGTAACCGTTCAAACTAAACTTAACGATGATAATGACCCTAATCAAGGTATTGCTTATACTTCGGTTAGAGTAACAAATTCAGAAGATGTGAGTGTTCTATATGCATCAACTGGTATAGCTAAAGACGCTTGATATATCATTGTATTTATAGTATAGTTGTGATATATAACCATTAATTGATAAGGATGCTATGAGAGACTTTTTAGGTAACGATTTAAAGATTGGTGATTTGGTTTCATCAACTTATGGTGGGTATCCAGAACAACATTTATTTGAAATTGTTGGTTTTACTCCACAGAAAGTTAGAATTGTTAAAGCAGACCGTGGGCACCTAACAAGCGCATCAGGTCGTTTTGGTAGTCTACGTGGTAATGATACAACTCTAAAGTTTGAACGTGAATTAGTTTTCATTGCAAGTGCTGAAACTAAAAACGTTGTACTTGAAAAGTACGACAAACAAAAGCAATAATCTAATAAGTAATGCTCCCACCATATTGAATGGTGGGAGCATTACTTATTTCTCATCGTTAAGGATTTTATTAACTTCGTGAGGCGAAACTTCTTTGCCTATTACGTTAGATAAACCAATTGGAACAACTGCATGAACAATGTTTTCATCATATATTTCAATTAAGTTATATGCTTGGCCAGTATCGCGGCCACGTGTTGCACCTATAATGGTACCTAAATCTTGTGTGTAACATGTTGACGATGCAACACTTACAGGAACACCGGCAAAAGTGGAGAACACAGAGTAGTGCATGTGACCACCAATAATAGAACGAAGATTTTTGGCTCTTTTAATTACAGCAGCTAACTTTTTCTGTTCATGCAATTCAACAGTAATAGCCAAAGGCATAATTACTGGTACAGGCGGATGATGTAAAGCTAAGATACTACCGTAAGGCGTTTCTATTTGAAGTTGCTCATCAAGCCAAGCTAACTGGTCATCAGTGATTTCACCATAATGTTTACCAGGAACAGTTGTGTCTAATACGATCATGTTCAAGCCGTTAATATTTATAACATAATCAACTGGCTTATCATTAGCTTGTTCATTCAAAAGAAGAGTTTTGAATGGTTCACGTTTGTCGTGATTACCCATGACCCATAAAATGTTATCGCTAATAGCTTTTAAAGGTTCAGTTATTTTAAGAAGTTTATGGTAAGCACCTTCTTCACCGTTATCAGCAATATCACCTGTAAAAATGATTGCGTCAGCTCTTCTGTTAGAAGAAACTATGGTAGCAACTGTTTCGCTAAGTTTAGCGTCAGCATCTAAAGTGAAACCGTTCCAGCTACCATTCTCGTCAACTAATTGCGAGTCAGAAACATGGATAAGGGTATGGGAAGGAGGATTATATTGTAGAGGATAATTCATGATTATTTTTCTTTTGGGAACGTCTTTGTTCTTATTATTACTATCGGAACTAGACTAGCTGGTACCTTTTATTTTCCTGCTTCTTTGCTAGTTGTTAACCTGTTGTTTTGTGCCTCGAAACGTTTATACGCTTCGGCTTTTTCTTCATCGTTCAAAGGTGTAGGCCACCTACCAGAGATTAAAGCCATAGCAATATATTTTTGTTCAGCATTGCATCCGACAGAACCTAAATATTGCATAGGTTTACCAATGTACTCAACTTTTTGTGCATAGCAATCAGCAGAAACTTCCAAACCTGAAACCATAGAATGCTCATGTGCATCATGGTTATCTGTAGGCATCACTTTAGCTAAATCATAGTTAAGTTTCAATAAGTAATAATAGTAAGTGTAAGATTTAACAGGGTTCCATACGCTAGGGTAACCGCCAGCTTTTTCAGCAACCATTTCTTTTTGTAACACATGAGTTAACTCATGGCGATACATGTAGCTATTACGTGGTGGTGCTTTAAAGTATCTATCTTTGTTAAAATAGATTATTGGTTCAGGCGACATGACATCCACATAACCAATAACCTCAGTAGAAGCTGGTCCTACACCACCTGATTTTAAATCGTCAACTAAAGCTACTTCAATGGTTCCATAAGTTTCATTAATATGAACATCCGGGTCATGCTGAATAGTGGTAGGTTGCATGAAATACAAAACGCCCACATTGATAAAGAATAAAGCTCCTAAAGTAATAAGGAAACCTTGAAAAATCTTACGTATAATTTTAAGACCTACTATATTTGGTTGCTGTAAGTAAAAGTAATTGTGTTATTTTCAACAGCATATTTTAGATACACGAAACCTTTAAACTCATCATTATATGAACTGTTTTCCTCTAAATATTCTACTAGACCCTCAGTAGGTGCATCTTCTGATAAAGTTAATGAGAAAATTGCTCGTTCATCATTCTCGTCAACACTACTTTTGTCTTTTTCAAATAGCTCTCTTAGATTTGTTAAGTTAGGATGTTCAGAGTAGAAATATTCTTCTACTTCATACCTTAAGTTCTCTAAGTTTTCTTCAACATCTACATGTGGTGATTTCCAGTAGTTGTAAGTTTCTTCTTCAACAGCATCCAACGCAGCATTAAGTCTATAAGTACCAGCGAAGAACATGCCTTCTTCCCAATAATCTAAAGTAAAGCTAAGTGATTTACTATATTGAGGCGCTGCTTTTTTGAACCATTCAATAGGTGGTGCCCAAGCGGTAGTAAACTTAATAGAAGCGGTATAAATGTCATCGTATCTTTTTTCAATGACCCATTCTTCAATTTCAGAAGCATTCCATTTGGTACCCCAGTTGGCGATATTCCAATCATACCAATTGTTTGCGCCATGAATTTTGCGTTCCTCCTGACCTAAATTACCTTGGTAAATTTCATCAGGGTAAGGAGCAAGTTGGCTAAAATCAATGTCACCATTGTCACCTTTGTTGAGTTGAACAAATAGATCGACAATTTCTTTTTCACCGACGACAGTGAGCGCATTATAACAATAATTGGGCATAGTTTTACTTTCTGTATTACCATCAACTATACCATATAAAAGTAGAAAAAACTATAAAGTCTCAGTAACCATGTTATGCTTATTAAACAATTATGTCTTCTGCAACGATAACCCATTTAACTAAGTATCAGCACTATTATCCTTGTGCTACTTTAGTGAGGTTATCTAATGAAACACACAGGAAGAAAGCCAAAATAAAGTGTTTATTTGCTGACCGTGATGTTCCTGTTCAGGTTCCAGCAGAAAAAATTGGTGGAGAGAGGCATTTATATGAGCCATTAAGCCTTTACCCTAATGAGATAGAGAATTTATTAACCGAAGAAGTTGATAACAAATTCTCTACTGTTTTGAATAAAACCTTCTTTAGGAAGCTAATGTCTCATAAAGAAGTTACGTTAACATCCGCTGACCTTAAAGCTTTATATGCATACTGTTACTCTTTGATGTTAAGGCATCCTAGTATTGTTAAAAACGAAGAAGCCATGAAGATTTTCTTACCTTCTACTTCTGTTCCAAGCATACCTTTAGCTTATGGTAACTTTTTGAAGAACTTCTTGAAAGCTTCATCTGATTTTGCGTATAAAACAGAGTTCTGGGTGACACAGAAAGCTATTCCTGTAAATCTATCTAACCCTGTGGTTTTCTTACCTACAGATGAATACAATTTACCTAAATTGTTAGTTGTTGTTAGTAAAAATATATACATGACTGTTGATACTTCTCAACCCGTTGAAGAGGAAAGCAAATTAGCAACTGTTTATTACGAAGAAACATCTAATGACAGCAGCTTGCAAGCTATAGATTACTTATTATCTAAAAACATCAAAAACTCAACTTACGTTTTTGGCTTAGATGAAACAAACGATATTACAGACAAAATAAAATTGTACAGGGAACAAGATTTGTTGCTAAAACCAGTAGTTACGAACTCTTCTTTTTGTATTGAAAAAGAATAAAAGGTGCTCACTAAATAATCAGTGAGCACCTTTTATATAATTTTAGTTAGAGTATTTCCATCTACTTAAAACTTTTTTGGATAAGGGAAATACCGTACTTGTTGTAGTTTCAATCATGTTGATTTCAGAAATCTGTTCACCGTCTTTGTCTACCATTTTTGTATGGGTAAGTTCTACTTCTTTATTATTAATTTTACTAACGAACGCGTATACTTTGCCACCTGAAACAATGTCACGATAAATCATATCATCAACATTAAGGTGTTTTAGGTTAACAGAAGTGCCTATGGTTTTCATATTGTTCTACATTCTACTTGGTTTTACGAGCTAAATAGGTATTAGCGTTAAATGTCATACTGATGGTTGAATAATGGAAAGCTTTTTTCACTGATTTGTAACTTTCGCGTTTCTTAGAGAACGAATAGCGCCCATGACTTTTAACTTGGCTGCTCAAAGCGTTAGCTAAAACTACAAGTGCTTCACCATTTTTAACCGTTTTGGCAAGAAGCTCATCGTCGACGTTGTTGTAACCTTTTTCTTCCGCAAAGGTGTTTGCTTTATCTATCTCGTGAGATAATTCTTCAATTCGGTCTACCAATCGTGATAGAGCTAGTTCATCTGCCATATATTAATCATACAATAGTTTCCAATAATCTAATATAATTGACTTGATTAATGCTTATAAGCATGTTAATCTTACATTATGTATCCCATGAAGCCAGAAGATAAAATTGACCCAACATTACTTGTTGACCGTCAAATGTATGTCATCAATTCACGTAACTTACGTGTTGGTGCTTTTGATGCTTCCACTTCTTCTTTCTATGGTATTCGTACTAAATTTAACTCAGTGTACCTAGATAATGAGTATGAATGGAATTTGTCCGGTAGTGGTACTGCTCATGCTTTAGCAGTAATTGAGGGTGCCGTTGTGCCTGCGGATATCAAAATGCTTTCACGTTTATATGTTGTTTGTGCGGCAGAGTTGCAAGTGAAAAATATTGCTCCACGAATGACAATGCCTATTCATAAGCATGTTTCTGATGATACATCCTGCGAACATGGAGGTACGTATTGGTTGGAAAACAAAGCTTTGTTTGATTTTATTAAGCCTTTTGATGATAAGCAAAAGCTAACTTCAACTGAGTTCTAAACAAAATTGGGTGACTATATAACAATAGTCACCCAATTTTGCATTTAGTGCAAGTTTTTTATTAAAAACTGGAATAAATGAATAAAGCAGATAGTTTAGATTAGAGTTCGCCAACTACCTAAATATCATATGACTAAAACTAATACCTCCGAAAACCATTTAACCAAAAGACAAGCTTTATTAAGAGAAGCTGTTAAAGAAAACATTAGCCCTGTAGACCTAAAACGTCGTTGGCTTATCCTGATCACATTATGTGGAAGTTTGTTAGTAGTAATGCTAGCAAACAGCGCATTAAATCTTGCTTTACCTTCAATTGCTGTAAGCATGAATGCAACCTCAGGTGACTTAAACTGGATTGTAGAAACATATTCACTACTATTTGCTGGTTTATTATTTACAGCAGGTGCAGTAGGTGACCGTTACGGGCGTAAAATAATCATGCAAATAGGTTTGCTTATTTTCCTTGTTGCATCCCTCTACGCAGCATTTGTCGCTGGAAACAGTACAGAATTAATCATCATGCGTGGTTTGATGGGCGTTGGTGGAGCAATGGTTATGCCAACAACATTATCAATTCTTAATGTTACTTTTCCTTCCTCTCAAAGAACTAAAGCTGTAGCTATTTGGGGTGCGGTAGCTGGTGCCGGAGTTATTGTTGGTTCCATTGTTTCTGGTTTCTTATTAGAACACTTTGAATGGGAGTCCGTATTTATTTTTGCAGCAATAGTCGCAGCAATTGTTCTTATCACCAATCAACTACTTACACGAGAGTCTAAAGACCCAGAAGAAACCAAAGTTGACTGGTTAGGTGGACTATTGTCCACTGTTGGTTTAGGTGCGTTAGTCTTCGGTTTGATGGAGTCCTCTCATGCAGAAGGTTGGGCGAATCCAATTGTTTGGGTAGCCCTTGCAGCTAGTGTCGTCTTCTTAACAGGTTTCGTGTTCTGGCAACGCCATACAGACCATCCTATGTTAGATATGGAACTATTCAAATCTCGTCGTTTCACTGTTGCAGTTATCGCTATTACGTTAGCGTTCTTCGCTATTAACGGTATTTTGTTTGTCATGAGCCAAGTGTTCCAACTTATCCTTGGCTACACACCACTTGAAGGTGCGCTAGCAATGTTACCAATTATTGCTGTACTAGCAATTTTTGCACCTATTGCACCTAACATGATGAAATGGGTGGGTGAAAAAAGAACCCTGCTACTAGGTGTAGTTATGCTTGGTGCTGGGTTCTTCACTGCAACACTATGGCCAACTGAGGTTGGTTACTGGAACATCTGGTTAACAATGGTTCTAGTTCTTGGTGGAATGCAATTCTCTTCAACCCCAGCAACCAACATGATACTTGACTCTGTTCCAAAGAACCGTTCAGGTATGGCAGCAGCTATGAATGACACTACACGTGAACTTGGTGGTGCTTTAGGTATCGCTATTCTTGGCTCCATTATGGTGTCTTCATATAACGAAGACGTGCAAAATAAACTTAACACTATAACAAATTTGCCAGCAGCAGCACGCAGTAGTTTAGAAGACTCCTTAGCTGTAGCTTTACGCGCAATTCAAACGTTAGCTGAAAAAGGTTTAGATTTGACAGACCTTGTGCCAACATTTAAAGAATATTGGTTAAATGGTTTAAATGATGCTATGAGCGTTGCATTATGGGCATGTGCCGCTACTGCTTTTATTGTTATTTTTGGCTTAAAAAGCAAAAAACGTAAAAGAGATATTGTTATTGTAGAAGAGGACGCTCAAAAGAATTAAAGCGATTTCTTAACAACAGCAATAGCCGTAGGAAGAAGAAGCTCGTTCTGATATTTTGTGTAATTTAAGCTATTAGTTCCAGCGCATGTTAACCAGTTGAAAGCTTCTTCGTTAGCATAAACTGCAATATTTTCGCCTAGCTTAGCAATGAGGTTACTCCAACGGGAAGCTGTTGTAGAAATACCTCTAGAGTTCAATTCCGTTGCTGTAATAATAAGTGCACGTTCAACGTTTGCTTTGCTTTCTTTCCAAGGAGCAACAGCACTGTTTTCTGTATCAAACCTAATTTTGTCTAGGTTTTTAGAGACAGAAGAGTTATCGTTTTCACCACTTGTTTTAGCTTCTGCAATACGGATTTTACCGTTTTTTAGAATAACAATTGAATCAGGAAGATTAATTGAACGGTCGTTGAAAGTAATAATGTTCTCAATATAAGCTTTATCCATCTTATATGAAAGAAGCAACTCGTAACCTTCAACAAAAACATCATGGTCACGCATGTTGTCATTGTGCAGTTTACGTAACACTTTGATGGTACGAAGTAAAGTATTACCTGTTGTGTAACGCTCAACGTCAGCGAATAAACCGCTTAAGTTCTCGTTAATATAGATGTTGTAAGCAACTTCAAGAGCATTACCGTAACGGGATGCCATTACTTGTGTGCTTTCAGATAAAGCATAAGAATTTTGTCTGGCATAATCTAGCATCATTAACATGCCTGTGGAGAGAGAAGTTTTACTAATTGACACGCTTGTTTTAGCAATCAGCTTTTCAACTGTTGCTGTATTAGCATTATCAAAACGGTACATTGGGTTCTCTCTCAAAAGTTCCTTTTATCATACCATAACATGAAGGCAAAAATCAATCGGGGTACAAAACGTATATGAACCGTGAGTTTTTCTGAAAATAGCAGATAGTAAAGTTACGATTTAGAATTAACCAGAGGAAAGGAAATATCATGAGTATTGGACTTGGAATTTTTCTAATTGTTTTAGGAGCAATTTTTGCTTTTGCGATTGACCCAACAACTGTAAGCTTTGTTGACCTAACAATGGTAGGTTACATTCTTATAGCAGGTGGAGCAGTAGTAACATTGCTAGGATTAGTATTTGCTTTACGCAAAAGAAAAGTATCTTCAACTACAAGAACATTAAATGACGGTAACGAAGGTATTACACAAACCGAACGTAGCGTTAGATAATTTAGACATTAAAATACTCGCTTAAACCATATGGTTTAAGCGAGTATTTTTGTACATACGAACTAATTAGATTGCATAAAAATATGCGCAGTTTTCTGTTTATCCCAAAAAATGTAAAGACTAGCATTATCCCCATAAATAGCATCATCAAACTCATCTATTTGAGCTAAGAAATGATTAAAAGGTTCAGATAGCGTTTCATCTTCTTGAACCCAACCTGGCGCATAAGGAAGTTTACTTGCGTTGACATAGCGTGCAGCAGGTGAAGTTAAAGGTAATTCGCTTGTATTTTTTAACTTCTTCATAGAAATCCAACTTGGTGCATCACTGTCATCAAAAAGCACAGCATAAGCACCTTTAATTGGTTCCCCATTTTCATTTGAAATAAATAAATCAGTATAATATAGTTTGGCTTCTCCATATAAAGCGTAATTAACATCATAGAAAATATATGCATGGCGGTTGTTAACAATAATTTCTGCAATAAACTCTAAAGGAAAAGTTTCCTTTGTGTTCATCAAAAACTTGTTCTTACGAGTAACCTCATAATGAGGCCATACGCCAAATCTAGAATAAAAATCTGTTGACCCACCAATAGCCATATCTTTCACAGGTTCATCACTTGCAACCCAATCTACTTTATCCCATTCAGAAGGGGTATAAGAAGGCATTGGCTTACCGTGATATTCGCTGTATTCATGATGGGCAGAGTAAGTTAAACGAGATAAAGCTTCTGGCTCATCTAAATCGTGAGCACCAATGTTGTCCACATCAATGTGAACCATTTCATCATTAGGTAATATAATAATGTTCATATGGTCACCACGTAGTAGGCGTAGATTTCCTAACGTGTTACCTAGCTCACCATTAGAGAAAGCCAATAAGTCAAGTAAAGGGTATTTCTCTAAATGAGGTCGTACTTTATCGTAATCGAAAGAAGAATATTGACCTTCTAAATCAATAGAAAACTTTCCTTCATCATATTCATTACTATTACTGGTATCAGACATGCCCTAAATATCGGTTGAACATTATTAAGTGTTGTAATGACTGATAAAGCATGATATGGTTGAATTATAAATTGTTCATGAGAGAAAGAATTTGTAACCATGGTTTCACTATATGTTGTTCTGACTATTCTTGCTGCTTTTGCAGTGGGTGTTAAAATTGGTCGTTCTGGTTTTCGTTTCACTGATATCTTTGGCAAACGTGTAACATCCCTTACCGTTTCTGGCGCTTTTCTACCAGCTAAAACTAAAGTCATTACTGATTATGAAATTCGTGAGCAGGCAGCTTACGATAAACTTCGTGCAAGTAAAGTCACTGATGCAGATGTAGCTGAATACAGCGCTGTCATTGATGACTGCCCAGATGAAGTTCGTGAGTACAACCGAATGCAGAACGAACTAAGCTTCCGTTAATTTTAGTAACAATAGTAAAAGCCCCACCAGAATTAACTGGTGGGGCTTTTACTATTTATCCGATAATAAGGTTATGAGTTTACGTATTAAAGAAGTTGCAGGGAAGATAGAACGTCGTATTTTAGTTGGCTACGGATTTGAACCAGAAGTAATCACACCTTTACTTCCACAAGGTATCTTACCAAAAATAGTTAATGGTAAAGCTGTTGTTGGTTTATGCTTAATCCATTTTGATTACATGCGTCCTACATGGATTCCTTTGCCTACAGGTATTCCTTTCGAAAGTGCAGCACATCGTATTGGTATCCAATGGGAAACACAGCAAGGGGACATAGAAAATGGTGTCTATGTAGCTGAACAGTACACTAACTCACAAATTATTAACACGATTGGTGGGAAGTTCTTCCCCGGTGTACAGGAACTTTCTCGTTTCAATGTGCGCGAAGATAAAGACCAAATTAAACTTCGTATACATAATGAAAACCGTGAAATCAAAGTAGATATTAAACCTTCTACAGAATGGAAAAGCTCTTTATTCTCTGACATAGAACAAGCAGCGGCTTTCTACAAACCACCAAAAGGTTGGTCAAGAACACTTGACCAAGAAAAGGTAGAAGGCGTAGAAATGAGAATTTCTAATTGGAACTATGAAAATTGGGAACCAAATGAAATTCTTTCTTCATTCTTTGAACAATTCCCAGAAGGAAGTTACAGCTACGACCACACAATTGTAATGCGTAATTTACCTGTTAAATATAGCGCACCTAACGTGTCTAGAGACTTCAAATAAAAAGTGTGGCTTCATCCAAATTAGGATGAAGCCACACTTTTATGTATTAGTGAGAACTGTACCAGTCCCCATCTGCTGCCTCAGCAGCTTTACCATATAAACCATCTTTACGGTAAGGGTTCAAACCGGAACCTTCTTTATGGTATTTAGGCATAGCATCACGACGCTTCTTTTCTGCTTTTTCAGCTTTTTTCTTAGATTGCTTTTCATCAACCACACGCTTTTCAGCTTGTAATCTTAACGCTTCTGCTAAATCTAAAGGACCATAATTAGTGTTAGTCAAACTAATTAGCGTATATAGAGTTTCTGCTAACTCGGAAGCGTAATTGCTGGCAGGGTCAATAGCTTTTCTGCGACTAAGGACTTGCGCTCTATGTGCTTCTACACCTAATTTAGCAACTTGTAGTTGTAAATTTCTCATAATTTCGTCATGGTCAGAATATTGACCATTTTTAGAATATAATCTAGCTTTTTCTTCTGCCTTAACAAATTCTTGTAAGGCTGTAATACCTGCTGAAACGTTTTCTGGATAATCTGGGATAGCTCGGTCGCTCATCAAATTAATCTTTCGGTTGAGGTTGGAATTAATTATACCATGTTTCTTTCCTTCTCCTTATGTAAGTGGTAAACTAGAACTATGGATAACGAATTTAACTGGAAACTTGAACTAACATTCGACGGAATAACATACCTTTATGAATGGTATGAAGCCTATTACAAAGATAACCCAATGGGGTATTTTAGTAGAATTACTTTATCAGATACAGGTGAAACAATTAGTAATAATGACATGGCTAAAGCTGTAAGTAATGCTGCAATTGCTTTCCGTGTAGAACAAGTTAAAGCAGAACAGAAAGACCTTGATATAGCTCTTCGTCGTCCTGATGCATTAAAAAACCTTATTATGCACTACGTGGAGCGTTCTCAAAAAGGCGAGTTCTTAGGGCAATTCAATAACCAGAACTTCTATGTACAAAACGTAGCTGCGCTTATGGATTTACCAATGAGTTATGCAAGTGACCTTGTGTTTGAGTTAATCCAAGAAAAGCGTGTTGGTTTGACAGGCAACATCTTTATTACATATGAAGAGTACGCAGAAGATAGAAGAAGGGCTTACGAAGATACTGGTCATAAATCTTTCTTTGCTTCTGACTGGGGATATTGGTCATGTGGGGCATGTGGTAACAGTGGTGACCCAGAAGACCCAGAAACTGCTGACGCTTCAAAAATTCCTTGTACACCAACAGTTGACATTGTAGAATAACTCCTGTAAGCTATCAATAATAGCCAAGGAGAAGAATGCTAACTACTGCTAAACACGCTACAAAAGATGTTAACAGCCAATCTTCATTTGTTCGTTATATCAAACTAGGAAGCAACACTGTTGTTTTCTGGGATGTATTTAACCTTCAAGAGCAAGACTACGCACGTAAACCAGGTGAAGTAGGCAAGAAGCTTCCCGTTGGGGTTCTACATCGTTCAATGTTGGATGTTGTCCTAAACCGTCATGAAATTCTTTCTATGCGTAACCTAGGTCCATTCCGTTATATCCGTAGCATTCCACTACAAAAGTAATCCAAATAAGTATTGCCCACCAGAATTAACTGGTGGGCAATACTTATTTATTCATCATCTTCTGCGACGATTTCAAAGTTATGTTTTGTAGCAATTTTTTCAATAAGTTTACGTTGGTCACGGCTGATAAGTTCCATCTGACCATCTACCTCTTCAATGAATAACGCGGTAGGGTAAGTCCAACTGTCTGTTTGAGGCACTTCTTGAATATTAAGAGCGTTGAGGTCTGTAAGAATAGCGTCTAAAGCCGCCTCAGCGCCACTGACGCCTTTACTATCCTTGACGTAGTAACGAGTTCTAAGTTCGCCTTCAACGCTTACAGCGCCTGTGGCCGCGTCATCGTTACTGAAACCAGCATCATGGAATTTTACATGTGCTGCCCAGCCTTTTTCACCGTTACCTGCATTGCCGTAAGTTAACCTAATTGTGCTATAACGAAAGTTAGAACCGATCATGTTTCTCCAAAATTAAATAGGTTAATAGTGTAGCATTTATTCTTTTTATAGTCAAAAAGCTGGGGTGACAACATAAGCTATGTTGTCACCCCAGCTTTATAAAGTCGCTAAATTACATTTTACCTTTTGCAAACTTTTCTTCAAAGCTAGCAGTTGATAATAGTGAGCGCAAAACACGGGTAATGTCTAGTCCACTACTCATTGCCTCTCTAAAGAGAGTGACGTACATGTTTGAAAGATAAGGGCTGTTTAGAAAATAATCCAATAGAGAGATATTTTCTAAGTTATTATATTTTTGGACATAACCATAAATAACAGGAGTAATGGTTTCTAAATCGTCATCGGTGAAAATATTTGTAAGGCTTTTACCAAAATTTACCCCTGAAGTTTCGTGATATGTTAACATTCTTTTAGTAAGAATGTTAACTTCTACTTCTATTTCATATGGTTGATTGCTTTTTGCTAATGTGTTCATTTGTTTTCCTTTTATCTCGTGTGGAGGTAACTAATCTATAGTCTTAAAAGGTGTAAATGTAAACAAAAAGCGAACATTACTCAAAAAACCGAAAAAAATTGTTCGTTTTGTCAAGACATGTACGATATTAAATTCAAGGTCGCGGGAGAGCGCCCTAAAAACATCATATCACTTGTTAGAGTGGCATAATCGGAGGAAGAAACATGTCTAACAGTAAGAATATTGTTGCACCAACTAGAGTTTCAGGAGAAACTTTTGTTAAGAAAAAGCGACTATCTACTAAAGTTAAACCTACACTTGCAGGTTTAACAGCAGCAACATTAGGATTATCTGGTATTTTCCTAGCAGCAACACCAGCAAGCGCAAACCCTGGATATTCAGCCGCAGAAGCTCAATACCTTTCAGGTAGCTTACTTGATTTATCCTTAGATGACGTAGCAGCCGTTGAAGGACAAGCAGCAACATCACCATTTGGTAACACAGAAAGCGATGTGCAAACCGGAAACCTAGATTTGAGTGCTTTAGGTGACGTAATCACAATCCAACTAGCAGATGGTGTACAAATCCCAGTAACATTAGCTGACGCTGGTGTTGTAGGACAATATGCAGAAGCTAACCCAGATGGAACATCATTTGCAGCTTCCGGTTTAGTTTCCAGTGACGGAGTAGTTGGCGTAGGTCCAGTGCCAGCCAGCCCACCTGGAATTCTATCATTAGATTTAAGTGATTTATTAGATGCTGACATTACAAGCCAAATCGCTAACCTAAATCTTACAACTAACGTAAACACTGCCACAGCAGAACAAAACGGTGCAAACCCAGCAGTAGGTACATATGATATCGCTGATTTGGACGTAGCTCTAAACAGCCCAACTGTAGCTGGTCTAAGTGGCACAGTTTCTTCTAGCGTTACACCTTTAGAAGAAACTATTGACGGTGTAGTAGGACAAAACGGTTCAATCGTTACAAGCCTTACAGGTTTACTTAGCGAAACTGGTTTAGTAACAAGCAACGTTTCACTTGATGTTGACCTTAACCCTGTTGTTGATGATGTTCTAGCACAAAATCAACTATTAGGTGCTGACGGTCCAGTAACTGTTAACCTTGCTGATGGTGCAATCAATGTTGATGTTGCAGCACTATTAGCTGCAAACGGTCAAGACCTTAACGACCTTGACCCTAACACCGAAGTGTTAAACACACAACTTGCTACCCTAATCACAGCAGAAGTTGACAGCCTTGTTAATGGCTTATTAACAGAAGTTGACGAAGCAGTTACTACTGCCCTAAACTCTGCTGTACTTAACCTTAACGTGACTATTGGTGACGACCCAGCCGCACCATTACTTACAGTAGCAGCTAACGGACCATTATCAGACCTTGCTGATGGTACCCTTCTAAGCACTGTAACTGTTGGTCAAGATGTTGATTTAGACCCAGCACTTGTTAACACAACAATCCAAAACGTTCTTAACGGTGTTCTTGGACTAGAAGTTGACACTGCCGCTCTTGATGCAGCACTTGATGGTTTATACCCAGCAGTAGATGACGTATTAACTGATGTTGTTAGTTTAACAGCCAACAACCAAGACACAACAGATGGTACTTTCACTGAAACTGCTCTACGTTTGAATGTTCTTAACTTCAATGACGGTTTAGGTCAAGCATTGAACCTTAACTTAGCGCAAGCTTCTGTAGGTCCAAATGCATTAGTTATTGACCCAGCTAACCCAGATACAGTCATTGTTGGTTTCACACCTACTAGCGGTCCAGAAGCCGGTGGAACACCAGTAACCATTACAGGTGCAGGTTTCACTGGTGCAACTAGCGTAACTTTCGGTGGCAACGAATCAACAGAATTTGATGTTATTTCTGACACAGAAATTGTTGCAACAACACCAGCAGGTACCGGAGCAGTTCCAGTAACTGTCAATGGAACACAATACGGTGAAGCAACCGCTCCTGGCGATTTCACATATGTTGCTGATGGTATCACTTCATTCACACCTAACCAAGGCCCAGAAGCTGGTGGAACAACTGTTACATTAACAGGTTCCGGTTTCGCTGATGTAACCGCAGTTCGCTTCGGTGACACACCAGCAGCAACATTCAACGCAACTTCTGACACTTCAATCACAGCAGTTACTTCTGCTGGTACAGGTTCAGTTCCAATTACACTTGTAACACCAAACGGTGAAATTACTTCAACCGGTTTGTTCACATTTGTTCCAGCTATTTCAAACGGAACAGTAGTTACGTCAATCACACCTGACGAAGGTCCAGATGTTGGTGGAACACCAGTTACAATCACAGGTGAAGGTTTCACAGGAACAGAAGCAGTATTGTTTGATAACGGTTCTGCAAGCAACGTAGTTGTTGTTAATGACAACACAATCACAGCAGTAACCCCACCAGGTGAAGGTGTAGCTTACATTGGTATTGTTAACCCAGTTAACGGTAACAACGCATCTAACGTTTCATACACTTACCTTAGTGCTGTAGCTCCAACACCTGATGTTACAGGTGTAACACCAGCAGAAGGTCCATTAACTGGTGGAACAGATGTAACAATTACTGGTGATAACTTCACTAACGTTACAGAAGTTCTTGTTAATGGCGTTCCAGCAACAAACGTAACTATTGTTAATGACAACACAATCACAGCTACAACACCAGCAGGTGTAGAAGCAGGTGCAGTTGACGTTACTGTAGGAACTGCTGATGGTGCGACTGACACTCTTGCAGGCGGTTTCACATATGTTGCAGCACAAGCACCAGCACCAACCCCAGGTGACGGTGGAACAGATGGTGAAGCACCAGGAACAGACGGTGGCGTAATCGGTGGTGGCACTGACGGTGCTAACAACGGTAACTCTGATGACTATGTAGGTGATGGTGTATTCGCTAACTGTGATGCAGCCGCAGCAGCAGGTAAAGTTAACTTCGCTACAACTGACCGCAACCTTGATGCAGATGGTGACGGATACGGCTGTGAAAACAACGGTGCAACTACTGACAAAAACGGTAACCTAGCATACACAGGTTCTGATAACCTAGCAGTACCAATGGGCTTAGGTATCATGGCTCTAATTAGTGGAGCAGGTCTTCTTCTAGCAAGAAGATTCAGCTTCTAAGTTAAATAAGTAAAATAAATCGGCGGTACCAGTTAATTCTGGTACCGCCGATTTATTATATGTAAAACATCATAAAAGCCTTAATTTACATGAGAAGTGATATACTTACTTTATGTATAAAGTTATTGATGTAGAAGGTAAGGATCGTGGATATTCTTATCGTTGCTCATGGTGTCATAGCTGCGGACCAGTAAAGAAAACAGAAGACGAAGCTATAGATGAATACCTTGCGCACCAAGGTACCGAAGAATGCAAAAAAGAAGAAGCCTGGTATGACTATTACATACTTGGCGGTAATTTTTAAGGAGAAATATTATGGGTTTGTTGCGAAGGTCTGACCACGGCAAAGGGTTCCGACATAAAAATAAGAAACAAGAGGAAGCCTTATATGAACACCCTCACATTGTAGTCGGGGTAAGCGATAATGCTTTATTTATTGATGAAACAAGATTAAACCAGTACATCATTACTGGCGTTAAGCTCAAAGAAGTGCACACATGGAAAGAACCAATTGCTTATTCTTTAGAAGCTGAAACAGAAAGCATTGCGGAGCAACAACAATCTAACTTCTTATTCAATGGCATCAATTGCACTATTCATGAGAAAGCCAGTACAGAGCAAGAAGCTATTGGCCTCTTTTTAGAAGAAGCAAAACTAACACACCCTGATAACTAAATGGCAGTTTATGTAGATGACATGCGTAAACCAGTTCGTTTGAATAGGTTTACAGCTAACTGGTCACATATGTATGCTGATACTCCCGAAGAGTTAGCAGATATTGCTGCAAAATTAGAACTTAAAACTTCTTGGTTGCAGTATGCTGGCACATGGAAAGAGCATTATGATGTTACAGACACAACTCGTAGAAAAGCATTAGCTTTAGGTGTTATTTCAGTAACGTATCGCCAAACAGGTATATTTATGAGTAATAAACGTAAAAAGTTTAATATATAAGAAAAGCACCCACAATATAGTGGGTGCTTTTCTTATAAAGCTTAGTAGACCTCGCCAGCCCACTTCTTTAGACGCTCTTGTTTCCATAGCTCTGTGTCAAGGAAATATTCCTTCCAGACACCTAAAGTGCTTCCATCTACTTTACTGAAAAGAAGTACCTTACCTGAATCTGCAACAACATCTTCTACTTTGTCAGCTTCAACTGCTAGATGACCTTCATTAGGTTTATGTTCGTCAAAGAATGGTAGGAGGTCAGTGTTAACTAACTCAACCATTCTTTCAACAGATGGGTAACCTTGTTCTTTAAGTTTTTCTTTAACGACTTCTTGCTCGCTGGACATTTTTCTCCAAATTGTACAATACTGATTATTACGTTTTTGGCCTTATTTCAAGGCATCATTGTTCATTTTACCACATTAAGTTGTTAGATGCACTAAATACTTAACGCGTGTCATTGAAGTACCCTGTGTCACAGTTAAATATTGACTGTGACACAGGGTACCAATTAGTTATGAGAAGACAATACCAATACCTGGCTTAAAATCACCATGGAATAGGTGCACTGTGTCTCCGACTTTGTGCTGAGCTTGCTTAGTGAGAATACGGACCTCTGTAGGCTCACCTTCGTAGAACTCAATAGGCTTAATTGGTCCGCCGTAAGTTGGTTCACCAACAGTGTAGAAGTTCTTCTGCTCAACAGTGTAAACAGAGAACACGCGACCATCAGGTAGAAGCGATGTGCCCTGTACAGAAAGAACTTTACCGTTTACTGAAAGTTTACCTGTTACTCCATCGCTAGAGCCAGGTGGGATACGGACAGTTGAGTTCTTGGTGGCTTTCCTGTTCTGAACAACCCACACGTTCTCATTCTTATGAAGAGTGATAGCAGTAACTAGCTCTTCAATGTCAACTACAAGCTTGTGGTTGTTAGCAACGTGAACACGTGACACAAGCTGGCCATGCTTTTTATCTCCAAAGTCAATTCGGATGCTTTCACCTAGGTCAATGAGCATAGTAGCTTTAACTGCATTGTCAGGTTTGGATGTGTTTACTCCTGAGTAAACTTCAAAGTCAACATCATGCTCAAGGCAGAGGTTAATAATGTCTTTAATATTGCGTGTCATAATTTTCCTTAGATAATTTGTGAGAGTTGCACTCACCTGATTATGTTTCCTCGTAAGCGTACCACAAATATTTGAACTAGTCTACTAATATTTTATCCGTCTTCATGTTATTTGCAAGATAAGAAGCTGATACTAATATAGTAATAACTTATATTTAAGGATACCTTTTTCATGTGTAAAGATAATGACCACGGTGGAGCACGTTGCCCAAGTGATACCAGCGAAGCCCGTCGTTTGCGCCGTAAAGCAAGTAATTTACGTAACTCTATTGGTGAACGTCAAGAAACACCTGACAGTGAAACCATCACAATAGATACTGCAAAAATTGAAGAGTTTAAAGCTAAAGCAGAAGCATTGAAAGAAGAGATTTACAATGCACCTACTGGTCCTAAAGCGCAATTAAAACATGACGCCAAAATGGAAAAGAAAATCACGGCTTTTGGTATGGCTCTTGGTCAGGAAGCAGAAAAACTTGCTGGATTTAGCACAGAAGACATGGAAGCTCAACAAAATGCAATAGCAGAAAAACTGTATGAAGAAATAAATACGCTTATGGAAGCTAACAATTTAAGAAGATCAGAAGTTGAAGACAAATGGGAAGAATTTGACGTTAACGAAAGACTTAATTTAAATAAATGGGCGAACCCAGATAAGTTAACTGACGAGCAAGTAGCAACATTAAGTGATGAAGAGAAAGCTGTTTATGATGAATATGCAGTTACCAAAGCAAACCATGATGAATACATGGATAAGTACAGAGAAATTGATAAAGAATATGATGCTGCGCGCGCTAAACTATATGAAGAATCCAATAAAAAACTAACTGAGGCATATCAAACAGTTATCGCTGCTATTAGACCTGTTGGCGGCGAAGTTAAAGGTGAAGTTAAAGAAGGTTCCGAAGGTGTTAGAGAAATTATGGATAACACTGTTGCAAAACATTACCCAACTGAATGGTTACAACATCACAATGATAACAATGGTGAAGATATGGTGCTGCAATATACTGACAACAGACCAATGTTTGTTGCTTTCCAATTCTCAGAAACAGAAGATGATGGTGTAGAAAAGTCTGTTCCAGCGGGTGGAACTATTGGTATACCGGATGGATATGAAAAAGAGTTTCAGCAAGCATATGGTAATCAAATTCTTACTAATTTAGATTATAGGCAATGGACTGGTACGACCGTAAAAGCTATAGCAGTTAAGTTCCCAGAAGAGGAAATATACGATGCTGATAAGCATGGTCCGGAAACACCAAGCGAAGCTACAGGATGGGAATATAGACCTACTCTTATGTCAGGAAACATGCCAGATTTACAATTTAACGATAATGATTCCTATGCAAAACACATGTTAGAAAAGCGTTGGGTTAAACCTGTGACTAGCACGAAAAAACTTGTTAGTAGCTTGTCTACCTTTAGCGAAGAAAGCTCCGAAAAAATATTAAAAGAGCAAATGAAAAATCGTTATGACCTTACTGCTGGTACGGCATATCACGAATTTGGTCACCGCATGGAACAAGTGCTACCAAACAATATTTTGCCAAGACAAGAAAGAGCTTTCTTAATGAGAAGGGCAAACAAAACAATAGGTGATGATAACGAATATTCAAATATGGTTCAAACAGGTATGAGTGGAGAATATGGTCATGATGGTAAATTTGTTTCCAAATATGTAGGAAGAGATTACTTCACTGGTGATAACTATGAAGTTTTCACTATGGGTATAGAAAGTTTATATAGCGGCTCTAACGGTGGTTTAGTTAAAAATGGTTTAGAAGTATATACCGAAGATAAAGACCACAGAGGTTTCGTTTTGGGCGCTTTAGCTACTCTATAAACTGCCACTTTACAATTACATACAAAAGTAGTATACTAGATGAGTATACGTTTATTTATCAAATGAGGAAACATGACTAAAGCGGACCCACAAGTTGTTGTAAGTGTCAACAACGATATTGTTATCTTAGTAGGCACACCTGAAAGCTTTGTTATTCAATCAAATAATAAAGAATATGTCAAGGCTGCAAAAGCTAACACTGAAAAGAGTAACCAAGTTCCTCTTTTACAAGATGTTCCTTTCGTAACCTTCCCCACAGGCAAAAGCACTTTACTAGAGTTAGTAGCTTCAATTGTAGCTATTGACCCTGCACAAGCAGTTATCTTAGAAGCCCCAGAAGAGGTAACTAAAGCTTTAGAAGACGTTAAAGGACCACAAGTACCTGGCGCTATTTACTAAGTGTTAAATAGGGTGTGAAGCTAACTGTTAGCTTCACACCCTATTTTATTTTGTCCTTGACTATCTCATCCTGCCTTGCTATACTTGAAGTATTCAACTTATTAGGAGAGAATAATGGCTACGCTTACCGTTCATGTTCCAGAGACAAGTGACCTTGTATCGTATCTGACAGAAGTTCTTGAAGCCCTAGAGAATGGCGAAAGTAGCGGTTGGATTGATAAGTACCAGAATTGGGATACAGAGTAAAAATTTAAAACTAATGGCTTCAACACATTGATTAGTGTTGAAGCCATTAGTTTTTGTATGCGGGGATTGATATTGCCTCATAAATATGCTAGTCTAGAAGAAACCTATAGGATGCCACGAATATGACAGGTATCTATTTTAAGAGAGAAAATGCCAAACCTTCTATTAGCCTCAGTCGCAACGGCTGTACCTGAAACTTTTGTAAACTCAATTGAGTTCCCTAGAGGAGCTATGGTGCTTTCTCTTATCATCTTTGCCGCTGCAATTGTTATTGGTATTGTGTTTGCCATTCAAGAGCAAGATATTTTAATGGGATTTTTATTGATCGTAGCTGGATTTATGTTAGCCGGAATTCCAGCCTCATTTGGCAGTTTTTTGCTTCATAACGAAAACCAAGACGCTTTTGTTAGTTGGGCCGAAAAAAGATACGGTGTCACTGGATTAACAGAAGAACAATCAATAGCATTATATGATGGTGAACCTGTAATCACAGAAGATTATGGTCAACTTCAAAGAATTGAAGAAAAAGATGGTTCTTACACAATTTCTACCTCCCCTGTTAGCAACCAGGAACTAACTCCTTTAGATGCTGTTGACGCTCCAACGGAAGAACCAGGTTGGTAATGAATAATCTTATTTTAGCGTCAACTAATGTAGCCACAGACGGCTTTGTTTTTAGTTCAAGCGATGTAGCTTGGCGATGGTTTATAGCAGCTATTGCTGTTGTAGTAATTGGGCTTATTATTGGTATTATTCTATCCATCAAAGAACGCGATGGATTTTTTATTTTCCTTGGAACCATATTTGGTGTTCTCGTAGCTTTGGTCCCAATGATAGGTGGTTTCATGGTCTATTACGGTAACAATGCTGACAACTTTGTGGAATGGTCAGCAAAAAGATATGATATTCAGCTTACTAAAGACCAAGCGGAAACTTTAACTAATGACGACCGTGAACCAGTAAAAACAGAAAAGTATGGTACTTTGCAACTTTTTGAAGTAGATGAAAAGCTTTACATCATTTCAAGTAAAACAATGAGCGAGCTACCTATTAGCGCAAACACAAGCAAACCAGAAGAAAGCACATGGTAATGACTACTTTAGCAATTGAACCTTATATTCGTCCTGAAAATGGCTTTTGGAATACATCTATTATTATCTCTATTGTTCTTGGTCTTGCTATGATTGTTGCAAGTATAATTATGATAGGTAAATTTACAGGTAAAAGCAAAGTTCTATTTGCGATAGGTTTGAGTTTAACTCCTTTAGCATTTGTACCTTATGCTATAGCTAGTATTACTAATAACCAAAATTTCCGTAATCAAGCGTTACCTGGAATGGCTGAATATTTAGAAAAGAATTATTCAATTAGTGGTCTGCCAGACGAAGATTTAGAAAAACTTTATCGTGGAGCAGAATGGTATGGCAACATTGAAAACGCGGTAGTCAAAACATCTAACTATGGTTATATTGTCTCAGTTAGAGAAGGTCGAGAAATTGTTGTTACCCAATCTGATTACCAACCTACAGTTACCGAACCCATGGAACCTAAAGTTCAACCTATGTCATCTGAAAACGCAGAAGAAAGCACATGGTAACAATGAATAACCTCATTTTAGCTGCATCCCAGCCAGAAGGATATATTTATACTTATTCTGCTTTTCCTAACATATTTAATACTGCATTTTTTATTGTTGTAGGAATTATGGTTGTTTGTAGCGTTATAGCGTCAATCGTATTTAAAGATATATCTTATTATTTGGCCCTGCTTATAGGTGTCCTTGGAACAATAGTAGTATCTCTTGTAATAGGTGAATTAAACCAAACGAATTTAGACAACAAGACTAATAAAGAAAACTTTAAAGTATGGGTAAAGGAACGTTATCAGCTAGATTTAAATGAAGAACAAATTAAAACTTTATATAAATCTAATGATGAAGAAAAACCTGACCACTATAAACCACTTGTTATTGATGGAAACAAATTGGCTCTCACTGAACCAGATGAACTAGGTGCTGTATTTATTATTGTCACACAGTATAAAACCCCTGAAAACGAATACCAACCAAATAACAAAAACAAGGAAGGGGAAAGCTGGTAATGAATAATCTCATTTTAGCTGCATCCCAAAAAACTGAAGGGTATGTTTATCTAGAAAGCCCTGTGCCTAGCATTTTCAATACAGTATTTTTTGTTATTGTAGGTTTTCTTATAGTAAGTTGTGTTATTGCAGCTATCATTTCTAAAGAATTTATATTTCTCGGAATTATGTTTTTAGGGATTATGATTACTTTCATGGTATCTTTTTTCGTCACTGGTATGCAACAAACAAATTCAGATGATACAATTAATCTGAAAAATTTTAAAGTTTGGGCACAGGAACGATATAATTTAGACTTAACAGATGAACAAGTCGAAACCCTAGAAAATTATGAAACAATTGTTGTGAATGGTAAAGAATTAACTTTATCTGAGCCAGATAAATTGGGTGCTTATTTTATTATCACCGCAGAATATCAACCTCCTATTAACGAATATCAACCAGAAGACAACACCAAGGAAGGGGAAAGCTGGTAATGAATAACCTTATTTTAGCTGCATCCCAAACAGAAGGCTTTAAAGATAACTTTGATACCAGCATGGATGTTTTTTCTTCACCTATTGCTTTTGCAGCGGCAGGGATAACGATTATTATATGCATAGTAATTGCTATTAAAAGTAAAGAAATTTCATATGGATTTTTGGGTTTATTAACAGCAGGAGTAGTATATCTAATGGCAACACTTGCCTTGTTACCTTTCCACGGTATGGCAGATGCACGAGACAAAGATGCAGCATTTATTCAATGGGCTAAAGAGCGTTATAGTGTTGAACTAACATCAGACCAGGTAGATACTTTATATGAATCTCTAAGTACGCCAGCAAATAGGCCAGATGACTACAAACCAGTTGTCATTGAAGGTAACATGTTAAGCCTCACCTATAATAAAGAGTTTGGTTTATACTATATCACCGTAGAAAAATACGCTAAACCTCAGGAAGATATTCCTGAAAATGAACTAACAAAAGATGATTTGAACAATGAGGATGCTTGGTAACGAAATGAAAAATACAATTTTGGCAGCATCAGGAAATAATGGGTATGAGAAAGTCTATTTAGAAGTAGATAATTTTAATGCATTCTTTACTAATCCAATTATTGTAATTTTACTTATAATAATTGGATTAGCTTCTATTTTTGTTGCAATAAAATTTAGGCAACCTTTTGCTATGCTTGGTGCAGTTGCTCTAGCTCTTTGTGGATATGTAGCTTATGATATTACTTCATTAAGTCAGTTAGCAGGTAAGCAAGATGCTCTAAACATTACACAATCACGCGAGTGGGCTAAAGAGCGTTATGGTATTGATTTAACGGAAGAGCAAACTAAAAAGCTTTGGGATAACAAGCCAGTTATTATCAAAGGTAACGAGTTAGACCTTGTTGAAGATGACATAATTGATGATATTTATTACATCGCCGTTTCAAAATATGCGCAAACACCACCAGATAACGAACTAAAAAATTCTGATATAGCAGAAGATGAAACAGAAAACTGGTAATACCAAAAAGTTATTACTTTAATAACGCACGATAGAAATAGAATATGACAAACTGGACACCTTCCTTCACTTCCTGTGACGATTATCTTAATGAACGCACAGGAAAATATGACTACCGAGCCGTAAGATACCGTAAAGCAGCAGATTGGCTTTTCCTTAACGGTTTAACTGATGAACACACAATAGTTGACATTGGTGCCGGTTGGACAGAATTTGATTACTGCTTACGTAAAGAATATGATTGGCGTGGACGTTACATTCCTATTGATGGTGGAATTAACAATATTGACCTCAACAATTGGGTACCAGAACGTAACGTAGATTTCTTTGTAGCTTTAGAAATTCTGGAACATCTACATAACCCAGTTCGTTTACTTAACGAAATGCAAAACCATTCTAATATTGGTGTTGTGCTATCAGTTCCAGACCCAGAGAAAGTTGATGTTTTTGGATTAGATGAAACACATGTTATTGAAGTAACAACCCAAATGTTAGAAGAACAAGGTGTAACCGCTGTTAGTGAACAACTATATGGTGGCGTTTTCTCAGATGGAGATAACGATGCTTTGATGGGTTACTGGCGAAAGAATTAAATAACAAATAGGTAAGGCCCCACTAGTTAATTCTAGTGGGGCCTTACCTATTTGTTAAGATTTAGTATTTACGATTGCTACGGTTCTTTGCAACTTCTTTTTGTTGACGTTTGCGTGCTTTGCGTTCTTTCTTAGCTGCTTTATTAGCCGCAGCGTAAGGGTCAGCAGAAATCAAACCTTGGTATAATGCAACTAAAGCAGCCACAAGAATAACAGCAGCAACAACATAACCAAGGACAGATCCAAGTGTCACAGAAATAATAGCAACAACAAAAGTTACCATCATCAAAATGATAGCTAAACCAGAAGTATCAATTTTTTCGTTTGTAAGTTCATTAATTTTATCAGTCATGAAACCAACTATACCTTAAAAATAAAAACTGCCACGAAAAAGAGCTTATCAATACTTGCGCTTAACAAAAGCATCCTGTATAGTAGAACCATATCCTCACACATACAGAAAGTATTTTAATGAGAACAAAGCTCCTATCAGGTATTGGTATTGTCCTAACGCTTGGTCTAGCACTAACTGGTTGCACAGCGGACGCTGACACCACAACAGAGAATGGCTCTGTAAACAGTGCTTTTGATGATGACGGTTGTACCCACATCACAATTGCTACTTCTTCTGAGAAGATTAACCTCATGGAAGAAATGGCTACTGCCTTCAAGGAATCCCCTGAGGGTTCTAAGCTTGACAAGTGCGTAACTGTCAAGCCCATTAACGTAACATCTGGTGATGGTACTAAAATTCTTTCCTCTAGCCCTTCTGAATGGCCTCTAGAGAACAAAGAATATTGGCCTACACTATGGTCACCTGCTTCAACTATTTGGACTAACCGCGTAACTGCTGCTGGTAGTTCCAGCGTTAGCCAGGATGCCAAGTCATTCACTCGCACGCCTGTTGTGTTTGCTATGCCTGAGTCCATGACTAAAGCTCTTGGTTATCCTGACAAGCCAATTAGTATGGCTCAAATTAAAGACCTAGTTGCTGACCCTGATGGTTGGGGTAGCGTAGGTAAGCCACTTTGGGGTTCATTCAAGATTGCGAAGACAAACCCTAACACTTCAACCACTGGTCTTGAAGTTATTCTAATGCAAACATACGCTGCATCAGGTAAAACTGCTGACCTTACTGTTGATGACGTAACTAACTCTGCTGATTTCTCACGAGTTTTTGAGTCCGGTGCAATCCACTACGGTGACACCACTGGTAAAGTTCTTACAACTCTTTATGATGAAACACAGAACGGTAACACCAACTCAGGTTACGTTTCAGCTATTGCTGTAGAAGAAACTTCTCTTATTAACTACAACATGGGTAACCCTGACAGCCACACTGTTCAACCTGGTGAAACCCTTGTACCACCTAAAGAGAAGCTAGTTGCTGTGTACCCTTCAGAGGGCACCATTTGGTCAGACAACCCTGTAACTGTACTTAACTCCCCTTGGGTTGATGCTGAAAAGAAAGCCGCTGGTACAGCGTTCTCTGAGTTCCTACAGACTAAACCAGCACAAGAAATTCTTCCAGATTATGGTTTCCGTCCACTAGATGATAGTGTTGACCTTGGAGACAAGTTCACTGCTGCAAATGGTATTGACCCTGCTCAGCCAGCCGTAACCCTACCTCAGCCTGACGCTGGTGTAGTATCTGCTGCTATTGACCAGTGGGAAGAAATCCGTAAGCCTTCTGCTGTTCTAGAACTTGTAGACATTTCAAACTCAATGAACGAAGGTATTGGTGATGGTCGTAGCAAACTTGATGGAGCAATCCAAGGTGTGCAATCTACTGTAAGCCACTTCCGTGGGTCCGATGAAATCGGCGTATGGGCATTCACAACAGATATCAAATCTGATTTAGGTGAAAATGTTGTTCCTGTGCGTGAGTTCAGTAAACTAGGCTCAGATGCAGAAAATCTTCAAAGTTCTGTTGAAGATTTACGAAATGCACAAAACGGTGCAACACCACTTTATGATGCGCTATCAACTTCGTACGATTACATGCAAGACCATGCAGAAACCGGACGAATTAATGCTATTGTTGTTCTAACAGACGGTGATGACGAAGGTTCTAAGACTTCACTTGAAAGCCTTCTTGTAAAAATTAACTCCGAAAAAGGCGAAACCGGAACTGATGCACAAGTTCGTATCTTCACTATTGCTTATAGTGACGGAGCTAACAAAGATGTACTAACACAAATTGCTAAAGCAAGTGGCGGTCAAATGTTTGATGCGTCAGACCCAACAAAGATTGATACAGTATTCGCTTCTGTTATCAACAACTTCTAAACAAGGAAAACATTAACTAATGAAAAACTCTTCTAAGGCGGCTGGTGCGCTAGCTGTAAGTGCTATTGCTTTAATGCTTAGCGCCCAGCCCGCCTTTGCGGACTCTGGTTACATTGATGATGCTGTTACAGCGCTTCAAGGTGACGCAACAGTTTATGTTGACTCCGATGTAAGTCTAGAAGGTCAAGGTAACATCAGTAGCGCACTAGATGGAACAAACATTGATGTAGTTGCGCTACCCGAGCTAGCCACAAGCACATTCTCTCCATCCGAAATTGCTTCACAAATTCGCTCAAACACTGGTGAGACAACAGTAGTTGTTGTTATTGACAAAAACTCTACAGATACTATTGCCGTTTCATCAAGCTCTAACCAAACCGAAATTGCTACTGTCCTTAACCAAGCTTTGACAGAAAGTGGTGGGGAAGCTGGTCCAGCTATTTCTTCTTCTATTCAGGAAGTCAAAGACCTTTCAGATAGTGGAACAGTTATTGGCGCTAATGATGGTGCAGGGATTTCCGTAGGGTTCGTTCTTGTTCCAGTGATTATTGTTATTGCTGCCGCTGCTGTAGCCATTAGTTACGTTTTAGGTCGCCGTAGGAACCGTAACGTCATTACAACTCTAAAGACTGACGCTCCAACAAACTTTTCAGAGCTAATGCCTTCCTCTCTTGTTCCTCTTCTAAAACAGATGAGCGACCTTATGAAAAAGCATAATAAGTTGCAAGATAAATCTCTTAGCGCTGAGCTACGAGCTATCATTGATAACCTTCAAGAGCTATTCAAGCGTCTTAACAAAAAGGGTTCAAATAGTCAACAACGTATGGCCGAAGTTGAATATGCAGATAAGCTTCCAAAATTAATTGAAGCTTTAGGAACAAATTATTATGTAGATATTGTGGAACATGACGATTTGTGGGATAATTCAAATGAAAGACTAGAAGAAGTTGCTGTAGCTGTAGAAGCTGTCAAGAAACAGCTTGTTCAAAACATTCGTCAAGTCAATGCAAGTAAAGACCTAGAATTCAAAGTAGCTCTAGGTTCACTAACCAGGTCATCAGACAACCCTAGCGTTGATGACGTTTTCAAAAACTAAAACTCAAAGAAAGAGCAAGTAACAAATGTCACAATCTGCTGTTCCCGGTATTAACATGGATGCCCTTCTAGGAACCCCTGAGAGCAACCCTGTAGCCACTACTCCACTAGAGAACGCTCTAGCTACTGTTGACCCTTCTGATGCCGCAGCAACAAGCATGGAGGAAGTCAAGTTCCAGTTCCGTAACCTACTTGGTCCTGAGCAAGCGCTAGCTCTTAAAAAGAATGCACCTACTGTTGCCGCCAAAATGGTTAATGATTACAACTCAATCATTCAGTTTGGTGAACCTGTTCTTACTAAACTTAACGCAACATCAACTGAACTACTTAACACACAGCGTGGCATTGAACTTCCAGAAGCTGAAATTGTTGTTAATGACCTTCTACGTGAAATTGACGGTTACTCCGCTAAGTTCCGTAACGAAAAAATTGAAGGTGCTGTAGCACGTGTTCAAGCTTTCTTCAAAGGCGCAACCTATTCACTTAAAGCAATGGTACGCGAGTCAAAGCCTATCATTGAAAAAATTGATATTGCAGAAGTTAGGCTTCGTGAAATGGAGCTTAAACTAGCTGATAACGTTACACGCGGTGAAGAACTACACAAGAACACAAACGAAACTCTAGAAGCTGTAGTTGGTGTTCTTGCTGCTCTAGAAGAAATCATTGAAGTAGCTAAAGCAGAGTTTGCTGCACTTGACACCACTCTTAAAGTTGCTGAAGCCAAAGAGACAAAGAACTCACCTATTGTCGTTGTTGAGCTTCACGGTAAGAACATCAGCATCAACGAGCTACGCGCTAAGCACACAGCTTACGCTAACGGTATTGGTCAGCTAGAGCAAACCTGGTTTGACTGGCGTCAACAGTTCTTCCTAGGTTACGCACAAGCCCCATCAGTCCTTAACCTTGTTCTTGTTTCAGCTACCATGCAACGTCGCTGCCAGGTATTCCGTACAATGGGTCTACCTTCTGCTCGCTCTGCTCTAGCCATGTGGCAACAAGCTGCTCTAGCTAAAGAGGGTGCAGAAATGGGTACAGCCGTACAAGAAGGTACTAACAAGCTTATCCGTCAAGCTTTTGATGCTACTGCTACAGCCGTTTCTGAAACAGCTATGGCTGCACAAACACCAGTTGTTTCAGAAGAGACAATCTTCGCAGTTATTAACAGTGTTAAAGCTCAATGTGAAGGTCTAGTTGCTGCTGACAAGTGGGGACGTGACATGCGTACAAAGAACGTACAAGCTCTAGAAGCCGGTGAAGCTGGTATCAACCAAAGCTTCACAGACTCACGCCGCGCAATGGTAGAGAACGCTGTATCCGCTACACGTACTCCACAAGCTCTAGCGCCAGCACCAGACAGTGACATTCTTAAACAAATTGGTGTAACAGCCTAAGTGCTATAAAGTTGGGGTGTAGTATTCAATTGCTGCACCCCAACTTTATTTTGTTTCTTAATTTAAGATACAACTGTTATTAAATAACTAATACACAACTTTAAGGCAACATGAAATATATTATTCAACCTTGGAAGAACATTGTTAACTTCACAGGTAAAAGCACAAGGAAAGAGTTCTTCCTTTATCTAGCGTTTACATTTACTGTATGGATTACAGTAAACTTGGTTGCTATTCTAGCTAGTTATTTATTTGAAGTAGCAGCTTTGCGTAACTACTCAACATCACCAGCACCAATCATTTTTTGGTTCTTCATTAACCTTCCTATGTTTGCTCTAACTGTCAGACGTATTCGTGGCACAGGAAGTAGTCCTTGGCTTTTCTCTTGGTATTTCTTCCCTATCGTTGGACCTTTAGTTGCTTTAATTCTTTGTATGCGCAAAAGCGACCAACTAGTACAGTTATCAAATGGAGAAGTTGTTTACGAGAAAGAATATCTTCGTACAACCAGCACTTTAGATGAAAAACCATACATTGTTGCTGGCCTTGTTGCCTTAGGTGCAATTGCAATGTTAGATGGTGCATCTTCATCAACTCCAACTAAAAAGACTGCACCGACATCCAAGACAACTAGAATCAAAGCACCACCTAAACTTTTCCATGAGAATGGTATGCCTAACCAGAAAACAAATATTATGGGTAGACGTAGAAGCCACACTCGCAAAGGTGGAATTAATGTACGCGGAAGTCAAAACACATATAAATGGTAAATAAGTATTGCCACCACTTAAGTGGTGGCAATACTTATTAAGGCGATAACTAATATATATTTGCGCAACAGCTTGTTGCACAAATGGGATAAAACTAATTCTAGGATATAATTAAACTATGAACTTACAAGAAGCTGCTGACATGCTTGGTATCACAGTAGAGCAACTAGAACAACAAAGCCAGAAGAACATTCAAGAAAATGACGCTTACTTCAAAAAAATTGATGAAGATTATAAGAATTTGAGCGCAGATGAAAAAGCAAAAATAATGCAAGAAATTGAAGCTGATACGGAAGCTAAAATTCAAGCAATCAAAAACAAATAAGTAAAGTTAATCAGCAGACAACTGTAAAACTCGTACCTTACGTTGAATGCCACCTAAATCATGGTCTTTAACTTCTGTCTCAAAAGTATTTTCTAAAGTGAAGTTAGTGTTAGCGTTGAATAAAACTTCTTGCTCTTGATTTGTGTAAGGCGCAAGTTTATCTAAATATAAACCAGACTTAGAAACAACTTCAAATAAAACAGGATAGTTCTTGTCTTGTGCAAAACTCCAAGCACGTCTAGGTTGAGCGCTTGTACGAACAAACTCTTTAAAACGCATACCTGGTTTACCGTCAATAACCGTTACGTTATTTTTAAACCATTGTTGATAGTCTTGTTCTGATTGGAATTTAAAACCACGGAATAATCTGTTTTCAAATTGTCGTGTTGGCGCAACTGCAAAAGCTTGACGTGTTGCAGCGATAATAGCATTGTGCTGTTGGTATCCTTCAAAGGTTGAAAAGCTGTCAAGAGCATTATCGTTACGAACAACAATATTATGTTTTTCATTAGCTGTCATAGCTTTCAAAGCTGTTTTCACTTCTTTGAATTCGCTTTCAGATAAATTTTGTTCCAAATAATCGTGCTGATATCTAGATTCCGCTTGATAGAAAAGTTTAGCGGAGCCACGTAGGCCATAATCCCAATCATTGACAGCAGAACTGTATTCTTCTGGTTTCATAAAACTATCAACTGTGTATAGTTTACGTATTTTCTCTATACGTTGAGCACGGTTAATTAAAAATACTTTTCGTTCTTGGATTTCATCCAAAATCTCTTGCGAAGCCATGTTTAATGACGTAAATTTTGTTGGAATACCATGAATACGGCATTTAGATTTGTCTTTAGCGCGACAACGAACAGGAACCATAGTATATAACTAATAGTTGTGTGTTATGAAAAATACAGTAAATATTATTTGACAAAATTAAGTGTAGTGCCACATTCCATAAAGCTTTGATATTTGCCTTGGTCAGCAGAATTTATGCCATAAAGGTCAATATCTGCTTTTGGTTTAACAGCATCAACTTTAGATACATCTACAGGCCCACCATCAACACCATAAAGGTTCACAGATAGCTGTCCACCAGCTTCTCTGACAGAAGGTTGAATAGCAATAGCTGATTTAAGTTTGCAATCAGCAGCGGTAATAGCTTCATCATTGATAGCTGGTGCATTCCAGTTTAATTGAGTGTTGCCGCTAACTATAGATACTGAAACATCTGATAAATCACTTTTTATAATCGCATTGATACTAGCTAAATCTTCTTGTGAAGAAAAGTTGTCGCCTTCTTTACCGAATTCATCTATGCCAAGTGTCTGGCCGGTTAAGCTTGCAGAACCCTTTTGTTCTGCTACAGTTCCATCAGCATTAAATTTTGATGTTTTAGAGAAATAAGTCAAATCACCAAAAAGTTCTGTGTCAACTAAAGAAGAATACACTTTGATATCATCTTTGATTTCCTCTGAAACAGGGCTTTCAATAGTTACACTATAAGAACCATTATCAATACCACGAATAGCTACACTAACTTCTTCGTCATCAAATACACCAACAATTTTATTTAGATTAGTTTCAGAAAAATCTTCTGTTGCAATAGTAATTTGTTTAACGTCTTCATCTTCAACATTAACATTACGTGTATCAATTGAAGAGAAAACTGCGTTAGCATCTTTCAGTTCTTTATCGTAATTACCTGCATTAATAGTCATAGTGCAACCAGATAAACTAATAACTGTAGTAGCAACAATGGTACTTAATAGAATGCTTTTTAACATATTCATGGTTAATATATCGGACTTATAGCTATTGGTCTTAATTGACAAATTGAAGCGTGTTTCCGCAAGTTAGAACTGATTGAATTTTTTCTTTGTCTAATGTAACGTTTGGTTTATTTCCTTTGTTATAAATATAAAAGTCATATTCAACAGGAACTTCATCGTTAGTTATCGGACCTACCGTTGTGCCAATTTTTCCATTCATATAAACTTCTATATGAATATCTATATCAGTTTTCTCGCTTTCCCTGATAGCTAACGCGTTTTCTAAGCGACATTTACTAGGCGCAGTGTTGTAAGCATCACTTGACTTTACTGGCTTATTCCAAATGAAAGATAAATTATCAGTCATAATTTCAGTTTGTATATCTGTAAAATCTGTTTCGGCAATTTCTTTGATAGTATTTAATTCATCATTTGTAAGCAAATCTGTTCTCTGTGCAAAAATATAAGGTTCTAAGCCTAGTTCAGAATAACCTACAAACATTGAATCAATTGTTTTTATAGAAGATAATCCAGGCAAATGGGCCTTCGTACTTTCTTTAACGGGCGTTACTACACTTATTAGAAGTTGCGCATCAGATATCTCTAAAAGTATTGTTTCATTATCAAACGCCTCCATAATATTAACTAAATTTTTAGGGGAGTAATCATCAATATAAACAGTAACGTTTGTAAATTTTCCACTAGAATTAATCCTATGTAGAGATAATGACTCTATATGAGCGTTATGTTCTTTTAAACTTTTTTCATATTGACTCATTTGAACTTTCTCTTGTATATCTTGTTTTATAGAGCAACCAGTTAATCCGACTACAGCTATAGATATGACAACTAAAGAAATAATTCGTTTTAAAATAGGCATAATTATATATTATCGATCTACGCTTCTAAAAAGGAAATCTGTCCAATGTTTTCTAGGAGCATAACGGTAACGCCAGACAAACTCTTTAATAGAAGTGGGCCATAGGTCGTCTTCAATTTCAGGGAAAACGTCAAGCTTGATAAGTTCTCTTTTGTTTTCAAAAAGGTCAACATTTAAAAGTTCAATTTGCTCTTCTACAGCGTTTTTGTAGGAAAGTTGAATGTAGCTGGTATCTATCTCAAAATTATTATCTTGTAACAAGGTTTGATAGATGGGTACTTGCATTGACATGCCAACTACTTCGTTGATTGAGAAGTAGACTTCTTCTTCATCACAACTTAAACCTTCATCTTCTGTAAGACTTAGAAGGGAACTGTAATAGTCTTGTAGTAATACGAATACGTTAGTGAGTTTGTATTCTTTTGTACCTTGTCCGCTTCCAAAATTGTGGTATACGATGAACGTTCTTTCTTGTTCAAAAACGCTATACCAGTTTTCCCAGTTTTCTTTTATTGTAAAAGCTTTCATGATTAAGTTCTATCGGAATACGACTATTACAGTACAAGCTCTGTACGCCATTCTAAGCGTTTCTAGCTTTTAGGCAAGTACGTGTGGGTAAACGAACTCAGCGCCCCACAGAACTTAATCTGTGGGGCGCTGAGGCTATTTTAGAGGTTACTGAGTAACTAAGGATGGTGTGCGTTGAAGTGATTGAGCATAATTCTTCAAACCATTCTTAATCTTAGTCCAACGTCCGTTAAACCAGTTATCTTCATCTTTCTTTCTCTCCTGCATATCATCAATTAACCTGACAACAAGAACGACAACATTACAGATAACACCAAAGGTATTTTCAGCAGCAAGGAACGTACCAATGTTTATTACAGACAAACAAATGATTGTCCAGCTTAGAACAATGCGGATGGTAGTGAAAACGTAGCGTCCGTGAGAACCTTTTACCAAACGATCACGAATAATTTCAACGGCTATATGCCCAAAAATTAGGTACATCCAAATAAGACTTATCATAAACGTAATTCTATCTCATAAACGAGTATTTGTCTATTTTTCATCTGTTAATAATAAGAAGCATTCAGTTTTAATGTTTCAATGTCACCCTAATTGGTGTCAATGAAAACTTTGATTTAAGCTCAAAAAGAGTTATTCTGGATGAACCACTAATTAAGGAAAACAAATTGGATAACACAGTTCTTGACCAGTCTTCTGTTGATGTTGTTTCAGCACGCGAGGCAGAGCTTAACGACCAAGCTCGTCATAACCACCTACGTAACCGAGGTTATAGCGCATACGTAGAAACAAATTAATTGAATAATTTTCTTCATAGAAGAAGAAACTAAAATGTGGCCTGTATTTCCTCCAATACAGGCCACATTTGTTTGTCATCTTATCTAAACCACCTATTCATGGTAAACTAGATATATTACATGGAAGAGGTTAATATGCAAACATACCCAATTGATTTAACAAACGCTGTGGTACCAGACCATTTCAGCGTTGCCGCAAAAGTTAAAAACGGTGGAGAAGTTGTTGACTTGTGGGTTATCGCAGCCACACAGGAAGGGTTCGTAGGTTACCCTATTGGTTTTGAAGCTCGCAATGAAGAAGCAGCAGTTGAAAATCTACCTGGTTATATTTGGGAAGATGTTGACAAAGTTGAACCAATCACAGAACCAACAGATGCTTTCCATAAAATTAAAAAGTTTCACTGGAAAGCATGGACACAAACAGAAGGTCGCAAAGTTTAACCCATAACCTAAATTTGTTCACAATTAGAATAATCCACTCAATAGAAATTAATAGAAAGAGGAACTATGAAATCTTACGAATTAGTGTTAAATGACGAAACTATTTACCCAAACCCTTACGCTCTTTTAGCGCAAGTTAAACAAGGCGAAGAGGAAGAAACTTATTGGATTGTTGCCGCAACAGTTGAAGGTTTTATAGGTATAGTTTTCGGTGATGAAAACAACGCAGATATGTCTAATCTTCCTGGTTTGATTTGGGAAGAAGTTACCGCTTTAGGTACAACAGAAGACCCAGAAGTTGAAACAGAAAATACTGCTGTTCGTCATCAACTTGAAACTTTATGGTCAACAGCTAAAACTAGTTAGCTGTTAAACCAAAATAGCCCCTCACTTAAATGTGAGGGGCTATTCTTAGTTATTCGCGGTACTGAGGGGTCTTGATACCCTCTTCTCATATGGAACTAGGTTCTCTGTACGTGTTTTACATTAAACTAAACTACCTTTAAATCAGTTGCCAGATAGGCACTACCGGATTCGAACCGATTATCTTCCACTTGACGTGAACGTTTTTCCCGTAAACTAAGCACCGTACAACTGTTTTAAATTGAATAACTAAAAGCGATGGTCACCGTATGCCTGACCGCACCCGATAATTGGATGACACCCCAGGGAAACACTACCATGTTTCACGAGAACCTTCCCAGGTTTCGCTTCCAATCCGCTACGCAGCATAGGCTTGTACCTAGTTTGCGTGCATTTTGAAACAACATACATACAACAGTGGTAGTCAATTGCACAAGAGTTATTTATCTTCCTTGCTGACCATCTATAAATAGAATACCACATTATCTGAGTAAAAGCAACTTTATGGTTAATTGCTTGCTACCAAAGTTGTTAGATATAACATATGTCACCAACGCAAACATTAAGTCAAGCCACAGGAACTAAATGTTCCAAAAAAGCTGGCGAACACTGCCGTTTGCATAACCCAGCACCAGCGCAACAACAATTTACATCAGTAAACGATGTTTTCAAAAAAGTTGCCACAACATCAGAACAAAGAAAAACAGCTATACCATCAGCAGTTCAACGTACACCTTTCCAAAACATAACTGAAACACGTAAACTCGCACAAGGTATCCCACTTAATTTAGAAGAACATGCTGCACAAAGTGATGCAAAGTTAACTCATTTGACTGCTGATGAAAGAAAAGCGTTAAGAGGTTACGCCGGTTTTGCCGCAGGGGTATGTAACAACGTTCTTCTTGGTAAAGATTACGAATATTATGATGAAGCTCCATTATGGAAAGAGTCGCCTGCACCTTGTGATTTTGTTAACCGTGAAGAGCTTGTAGATTATATGGAAACAATGGATACAGTGTTGTCACCCCGTCAAGATAAACAACAAATTGTTTACCGAGGAACACCAATCTATAAATCACTTCATGACGAAATTGGTGCAGCTATTGGTAAAGATTTACGTGTTTCTGATACAGAAGGTTTAGTTGAAGGCTTAAAAGAATTTTACAAACCAGGTAAAACGTTCAATTACAAAACTTATTTGTCTACAACACATAGCGCTCATTATGCGGCTCAACGTGTGTCAAATATTGCTGGCACTAAACAAAATTACTACGAGAAAGCTGAAATTTCAGGTATCGTTTACGAAATGAAAACTAATGCTGGCCTTGACATTACAGGGCCAGGGCGTTCATATGAACGCGAAGTAGCTCTTCCACGAGACACACATTTCAAAGTAACAAACGTCTACGTAAGACCAGAAAGATATGATACAGTCTCAGGCTACGATAAGCGAGGTAAACCAGATGAAATCACAGAGAAGGCTTACAAAAACGTAGCAGTTGTTGTACAAATGGTTGAAGTTGATGCAGAAGGTAAAGAAATTACCCATAAACGCCCACACAAACCAACAACACAAATTGAAGATATTATCGCTAAATAAAAATAGTTGAACCCTCTAATTGTAAGTTAGAGGGTTCAACTATTTAAAGGCTAATCTTCAATGTATTCTATGTCAGGTTCTGGTAACTCAGGTGGAGCAGGCGGCACTTCGTTAAGTTTTAAACTTGCTTCTATATTGCCTTTAGGTAGCATGGATACAACAAAACCACCAATATTATAATATACGTTCCCATCGTATTTAAATTTTGACATGTAACCACGCAAGTCGGTAACTAAATATTTACCATCTTCTGAAATGATGTTAATGCTTTTCAAGCCTGGATTAGTTTTAAGTTTTCCTTTTCGGTTTTTGTAAATTTCCTTATGAAGAAAATAAGTTTCACCTTCACCCATAAAAGGTTCGAAATACTTCAGATATTCCTCATAATTTTCTTCAACGAAACTAGAAGAAGTTATTTCAACTTTTTCCTGGTGGAAAGTTTTTGTTGCCCATACAGGGTCGATATACCAAATGTCTCTATTCAATATACTCTAACCCATCATTATCAAAATCATCTTTAACACTTTTGAGAGTATGACGTATAACACTTTTATATACATCTTGATATTTACCCATAGAGATAACGAAAATGGAACATCCAGCATAATGTTCACCTTTGTGGACCCATGTTGTTATAGGTCCAAGTAGCTTATCAACATTATCTAAACCGTCTTTTGAAATGATGTTAAATTCTCGTAAGTATTTGACTTTGTATTTATCATTAGGGTCGCTATATTTCAATATGCAAGCGTTAACATCATAATATAAAACAGTGTTTTTGAAGAATATGTCGTAATCGTACTTTACGTCTTCTAAGTTTGTAACATCAACAAGAGGGTTATGCACTTGGGCACCCCAAACAGGGTCAATATACCAAAGAGTGTCTTTCATTTTTATGCGTCCTATTATATATTATTGTGTTTTGGCAGATTTAAGCTAAATCTAAATATTCTAAATCATTCTGAGTAACAGAAGTAAGAGCAGTTGCAGGTGTCTCTGTGTCGCCTGGATAAGGGATATTATGCAATTTGTAACTTGCTTCATAATTTGGGTTAGGATTTCTTAAAGCAATAGCGTATGGGCCAAAACTAATAAACTGTTCGCCATCTTCTTCCCAAGCTGTTAAATCACCTTTAAGTCCGCGAACCAATTCTGTAGCGTCAGGCGAAATAATTCCGAAGCTTGTAATATTATATTCTTTCATTACAGGTTTTTTAGGCTTAGACCTATCTAATCTTCTAAATGCTACCTTTGTTTGAGTTTGATAGGTTCTATATTCAATATGTACTTCTTTTTGGAAAAGCTCATATTGTTCTTTAACGTCAGATAAAGAAGTAAAGTCTCTCATACCCATATGTGTGGCAATAGAGAGTGGATTAAGATTCCAAATTTGGTCACGTTTCATAATTTACTTTCCTTAAATATATTCAAGTTCGTCAAAAATAGATGTACCATTATTGAGCCTCATGCTAGCTCTAATGTCCGCTTTTGTTGAAGAAAAATCAATAATATAAGGATAAATAGAAAGGTACCTAACTCCGTTTTCTACCCAAGAAGTCCTGTGACCGTCTAAATGGCTAACAAGGCGGGTGCCTTCGGCATTAATAATACCGAATTGAAATAAGTTGGCAATTTCTACAACTTTTCCTTTACGTATCCCAGAGGCAGAAACAGTATAAGATGAACTTAAAGATTGAGCATAATTAACAGAAAGACTGTTTACACATTTCTTATAATTATGTTCAATAGCTGCATAAGAGGTTAGATCAACTTCAGCGTTATAGAATTTAGCCAAATCAATAGGGTCAAAGTACCAGATATCATTCATCCTTCTAGACTACCATAATCGCTTAGTATTTTCCAGTACAATGTTTTAAGCAATGTATTCAATCCCATCTTCACCATTTTTGATTGTATCAAGGCTAGAAGTATTTAATTCAAGCTTATTTAATCTAACACTTGCTTCGATAAGCTGTGGTTGATATGTAACTTCAATGGTATAAGGGTAAATGTTTAAATATTTAATGCCATTTTTGACCCAGTGTGTTCTATTGCCGTCAAGGTTAGTAACTAATTCGTTGCCTTCACTGTCAATGATAAAGAAATTATATCCTTTACGGTCTATAATTTTATTTCGCTCGTTAAGCGCCTTGTTATAGAAAGTAACATGGGGGATGGGTTCATGACTAGTAACAATGGAAATGCTTTCAATGAAAGCTAAATAGTTGTCCTTGATAACATCTAAGGACGTTAAATCAGCTTTTTTATTAAAAGCTTTAGCGCAAGCGATAGGGTCAAAATACCAAACATCATTCATTATTTAGCACCCAACCCTAAATGTATTCAATGTCATCAGTAACAGGGTTAATTTCTGGTATGCTTGTTCGTCGATTGTTAATCCTAATGCTTTCCGCAATTTTGTCAGAACGCCTACCGACACAAACGACAAAATTAGAAATACCAATAAATTGAACATCGTTTTCAATCCAAAAACTAGGAATGCCTCGAAGTTCACGTAATACTCGTGAACCATCAGAACTAATAATATTGGGTCGAACAAACGTAGTGCGTTTAATTCTACCGTTTACTACACGGTTAGCTTCCCAGCTAATTTGACCATTAACAGTATCAAATATAGCAGTTCGTAAGAAAGCTTCAGAACCTCGTTTTACTTCATCGTAAGATGTTAAATCAATAGTTTTATCGTAAAGCTTAGCTGCATCAACAGGATCAAGATACCAAATATCATTCATCCTTACAGACTACCACAAATGAAGCTTAATTTCTAGTCAATATATTCTAGGTCATCAGGGAAAACATCGTTATCAGAAAGTATTGTTTTGTTGAGAACCATACTTTCTTTGATTTTAGTAGACATTTTTCCAATGTTAATGTTGTAGTTACCAATGCTAATATGTTGGTAACCCTTTTCAACCCAAGCACCCGGTGGGCCTTGAACGTCAGTTAGCACCCTACTGCCGTTAGCATTAATGATATTAGGGCGCACCCAAGAAGCATGACGTTCGATAATGTTATCTTTGACAATATCCGCTTGTAAAGAAATGTAACCATTATTAAGGTCAAATGTAAGGTTAGCAATGAAAGCTTCGTAGCAACGCTTTACTTCATCGTAAGAAGTTGCGTCAACAGTTTCATCATAAAGCTTAGCCGAATCAACAGGATCAAGATACCAAATATCATTCATATAAACAGCCTACCATATAGTAGTAAAAATTCTTAATTATTGTTAAACAATATATTCAATTTCATCACTGTCAGAAATATGAGTATCATCATCATCATCAGTCGGACTATCTGTGTTATCTTTTGGCACGAAACCATAATGTTTCATACTAGCTTCAATGTCACCAAAAACATGACCTAGAGAAATTATTAAATGACCCATATCTAAATGCAATAAGCCTTTTTCTTTCCAAACTAAAGGATGACCACCTTCTAATTCAGTCAATAACCTTTTACCGTCAGCCGAAATAATACTAGGGTGATATACATGGGAAGTCTTAATTTTACCATTTTTAATTGTAGGATGACCTAAATAAATTTGACCTTTCTCAGCGCCAGCAAACCCTACAGTAACATTTTTAACAAACTCATTACAACAGCTTTTAATATCATCGCGGGAAGTCAAGTCAACCGCAGGGTTATAAAGAATTGCCGTCCATACAGGGTCAAGATACCAAATATTAGTCATATAAATAGCTTACCATAACTATAAAATTAAGCCATTTCTAAGTATTCTAAATCATCATCTTTAGCGATAACATTCTCTACCGAAACATCGGTCGCAATATCCATTTCACTGATTTCAACTAACGTTTTAAAATCTTCAAAAGAAGGGGAGAATAATGCTACATGGTAAAACCCATAAGATAAATATTTATGGTCACCTTGTTTCCAGTAAATCGAATTACCTTCTAGCCCATTAATCTTTTCACGCGTGTCTAAAGAAATGACATCTAATTTAGCTATAACTCTTGCCGCATTTTTCACGACACCTGTTTTTTTATTTTCTTTCCTAATATACCCAATACCATCAATTAATTTATTTTCAAATGATACCTTATTAGCATGTAGGCTTTTAGTAAAAGTATTATACATATCATATAAATCATGAATAGAAAAAGAGCTAGTGTCAGTTAAAGTGCCTTCTGCTACCCATACAGGATTAATGTACCAAATATTGTTCATGGTAAAAGGCTACCATAAAGAAACAAAACAGAGATTAATTAATTACGAAGCTAAATGCTGAGCAAGCGTGTTACCCAAAACAATAACTTCACCAACGCCCACACGTGTGCTAGCGCTAGCACCAACGCTTCTATTCACACTAATAGATTTAATATGGAAATCTTTATACAACTCACGAGTAGCAGGAGTATCGCTGTTAGAAAGCAACACAAAGTTACCTAACCCATCTAAACGTTTTGCTTCTTCCATAAGAAGAATTTGTTCATCAGAACCAAAACCATCCATAGTGTAAGAAGCGAAAGAAGAAGTTGCTGTCAAAGGAATATAAGGTGGGTCCATGTAAACAAAATTACCACCATCTTTAATCTCAGAAGTAACAGCCAAATAGCTTCCCTCAACAATACTTACATCATTTTGGTTAAACAACTTAGATACGTTTTCAAGGTTATCTTTATCAATAATGCGTGGTTTAGGGTATTTACCAAAAGGAACATTGAACTGATTTTTAGAGTTAACTCTATACAAACCATTAAAGCAAGTTCTGTTAAGGAATAACATTCTTGCTGCACGTTCAACTTTGGTTAAACCAGCAAAAACATCAGCATCACGGTCAAGCTTACGAATATCTAAAAAGTTCTCTAAAGAGTTCTCATATTTAGTTTTCTGTAACTCTTCAATAAGAAGCTCATGGTTATCTTTCACTTGAGCATAAAAGTTGACAAGTTCACCATTGAAATCAGAAATTACAGCAGCAGAAGGTTGAAGATTAAAGAACAAAGCCCCACCACCAACAAAAGGTTCATAATATTTGTTGTAAGTTTTAGGGATATATTTCTGTAACTCAGGTAACACCCTTCTTTTACCACCTGGCCATTTAAGTAGAGGTAAAGTCTGGTTTAAAGTGTTATCAGTCATGTTGTATAATATCGGTTAAGGGTTCGTTTGCTCTGGCTAATCTAAGGATTTCAATTACTGTAGTACGACGCCAATAGAAAGCTCTTGTTTTAGGTGCGCCACGTCCAGCACCTTTAGTTCTTGTTTGTAAAAGTGTTCCATAACGAGCATGTAAAGCTTCACTGTTAGCAATTTTTTCGCATAACAAAATCCAGTCCAACTGTAAATCAGACATGAACTCTTCAAAAGCAGGTTCAGACATGTCAACCACATCAACTGAACGTAAAATATTTTGGTTATTCACAATTTCAAAACCACAATAAATGGTTTTCTTCATCTTGTTGTAAACATAACTGTCCACAAAGTTGTAAACCAACTCACCAGTTACTTCATCAAGAGACAACTGAATATTAGCTGGGTTCAACATGGTCAAAGCAATACTTTCCTTAGGAATTAACACACCATCTTTAGTACGACGTAAAGAAAAAGATTTGATTTCACCTTCCAACGTGTCAGGCTCATGAGAAGAATTGTTCAACAACCCAATAAGGATTTCTAAAGTTTTACCTTTAGCACCTTTATCAATTCTACCGCTATTTAACACAGGCATATAAGGGGTAATATCAACCCCCACTAAAGCTTCAAGTTTCTGAACATATGTAACATCACATAAACTGTTGCTATTAATAGCAACCAAAATTTCAGCATCATCAAGGTTATTTTGTAACGCAAAATCTGCTATGTTAGTTATAAATGTACTGCTCAAAATCGGTTTTTCCTGTCTTGTTTCTCTCTTTCAAGTTTATCATAATCGTTAAAATGAACTCAGTTTGGCAAATGATATTTGTTAGATATAACTTATGAAGCTAAAACCAAAAATAATGGCAGATGGTACCCGCTGCTATAAAGGCCCTGGTTGTAAAAAGCATGGTGTTCAAGCACAAAGAGTAGCTGCCGCAGCTAAAGCTGAACAACTACAAACAGAGATCACAGCATTATTAAACAAGCCACAAAAACGCGTACCTAAACCTTTAACAGAAGTACCAGAAGGTTACATAGGTGACTATCCACCAAAACCTGAATGGTGGGATGACCACCAAGACCAACGTTTTGAACGCAATCGTGAACTGTTCCAAAAACTCGGTGTAGAGCACGCATATGTTCCTACTTTCCATCAACAAGCAATTGATTACGGTTACATTGGTATTGAAACAGGAGACAAAGATACACAACTTATTGTTTCCCCAGATGGTACATACCATAAACAAGGTGAAAAGTATTACTGTCGCGCCTGGATGTACAAGCATGGTAAACCAGTAGCTATGTTACGTTTCTCTGCTTATCCTAAAGATTATGTTCCAGAGGAAGGAAAATATCCTTACGTTGAGTCAACTGTTTGTGATATTGAAGTCAACAAAGACCATGTAGGTAACGGTTACGGTATGGAAGTCATTCGTCAAGTTGAGAAAAGAATACTAGGTGGACGACTTATTCATTCTAATGGTAGTTACACACCAGAGGGTAATAAAATGTTAGGTGGTAAGTTGCCATATACGCATGAAGCACAAATGGAACATGGTCAAGATTTACTTGAAGGAAAAATTCCTGCACCAAAGTTTAGGTCCATGACATTTGTTAATGATTGGGAAAACCTTCGCCCAAATAGTTAAACAGTTATCCCCTGTATTCAGTTGAGTACAGGGGATAACTTATATCTAAAATATTACTGCTACCTGGCATGTTTTCGTGTCAAAATAGCCACTTTCTGCTATGAAAACATGTCACAACCAACAACTTTTATCACAGTTTCTATTAACTCGCGCCTCTAGATAAAAGATAGTAAATGTGATAAACTGATGTTATTGAACTATTACTTTTAGTAAGGATTACATTTAATAATGTCAGATGTGAAGCAACTGCTTAACCGTAATGCTCTTGCGGTAGAAATGTATACAGCTAACCCAGCGGTAGATGCTAAAAATCTAGTTAAGCTAGCTTTTGACTCAGAGCACCCAAGTGCTGTTACTGCACGTGAGTTAGCTTACGAATACACAGATGATATGCTCAGAGCTATCAGCACCCTTTCACAGGTTACAGAAGACTACGTAAACGTACTAAAGTTCCAATACACAATGATGTTCGTCACGGCTTCAACAGTCGCAGCCGGTGCATTTTACATTTGATAAGAATTAGGAAAATTAATGTCCAACATCCCTAACATCCACCAAAAGCTCTTCCGTGAAATCCTTGCAGAAGGTTTTTATTTGAGCGCACCCGCAGTGGACCCAGAAACTAACAAACCTCTTAGTTTCATTAGTCTCAACAGTGAAGCTAACCCTAAGCGTGACTCTGCTTATGATTGGGCTGACTCAGCCATTGAAGCTCTAGATGTATTCTTAGCAACGGGTAATCAAACTGATGAAGAAATTGAAAATCTTATCCTTGACTACAACATTTACTACATCGTTTCCAATGAGCCAACAACCGCAGCGTACTTCAAAATTCAAGAAATGAGAAAAGAAAATGACTGAACTTGATACATCAGTTCCACCAAGTGAACTAGAAATTCCAGAGTTAGAAGTAATTGCTAAAGCAATTTACGATGAGAACCCTGCACTTCAACTATGGAACGGTGAGCCATACGGTTACAACGAAGATGCTGTCCGTAACCACGAAAAGCGTAAGTTAGCTCTAGTACAAGCACAAGCTGTTTATGCCACCATTTATCCACCTAAGTTTAGTGGAGCCAACTATGAAGCAGAAATTACTGCAACAGTAAAAGCCGTCCGTGAAGTTGTTGAAAATACAGCTAAACCTTTATATGTTAACGAGTTAGTCAACGAAGTGAGTAAAGTTAACACAGTACCCACCAAAATTGGTATTGTTGTAGCTGAATTAGAAAACCTAGCTAGAGAAGGTAAAGTTACATACAAAAACGTTCGTCGTCTATCACCAGAAGGCAACATTATTTATGATGGTAACCAAGTAATTGCGCCAATCAATGATGAGGCATAATGGCATTTAATCTTCAAACTATTTACCGTGGTGACTTCATGGAAACATGGCTTACAATTCGTGACACCATGCTTAATCATGTAGCTGTATATGCCACACCAACAAAGCCCACTAAACTACAAAACCTATATAATGCTGGTCTTGCTGTAGAAGGTGCTGACTTTGTAATGCGCAGAGTAATTCAAGACACATTCCAAAGCATGCTTGTCGCTAAAGAAGCAGTATACAGAGTAGGCGAAGGTGTTTACCTTGGACCAAGAATGCAGAAACGTTCCTACAGAACAATTCTAGATACAAGCATTAGTTACCCAATTGAGCTTAAACAAAAATAAATAAACCAAATGTGGGGTGTCACTTGTAATTAAGTGACACCCCACATTTGTATCTAAAGAAGACTGAATGAACTATTAAAATTTAATACCCAATTTAATCCAATTTTGTTCTAGTTTTTCTTTTTCTATTTTTTGCGCAGGCGAAAGAGTACATCTGAAAATTCGGAACGCATTAACTGGTTGAGCTACTAAAAATGTACGAACAGCATAAGGTTCCTCATCGTAAGCAAACTTTGAGTTAACAGTACGAACAATTTGTGCACCACTGGGAATGCTAACCACATCGTGGCTACCCAAAGCAACCATTAAAGCTTTACCAACTTGCATCGCACCACTGACAGAAGAAAAATCGTAAGGCCCAACATAATTATATTTACCATATAAAGACCTGACCCTTAAACCCTTATAAGAATATTTAACTTCATAAACATCTTCAACATTTAATGCTTCAATGAGAGCATTAAGGATTTCAAGGTCAACATCTTCAAGCTTAAAAGCAGAATAATCAAAAGAAGCGATATCAAAAACTTCATCAGTTTTGTAATCAACCTCAGAAGCATGCTCACTAATAAAATTATCATCAGGTGCATAAAAAGTACGTTCAATAACAACAGGTGCAGGAACGTTAATTTTATTAACATCTTTGGCTTTAACATTGTACTTGTTAATTAACCAACGAGCGTAATCATTAGCTAAACTACGTTCCAAATGCCCGTTAGCTAACCAATGAGTTTTACTAGCAGCATCATCCTTAAAAATAAGTTCATCAAACTCTTCAAAGCTCATTGTCTCTTCCACTACATCCCTTGTAGCGAAATGAAGTTGAAATGTTTCATAAACATCAGAGGCAGGATGTACACCTAAAGCATCAATGATTTGGTTATCATTAAGAGATAAACCAACATGGCCAGCCCAACTACCATCAAAATCATAAGACCACACTTTAAGTTTACCACTAGTTAACTTAGCAAGCTCTTCCGCAAGAACAGTACAAGCACCAAATCCAAAGAAACGCTGAAAATCATCGTCATTGCCTAGATAAATGTCATGTTCCACATCAGACCAAAACACAGTGATAGGGTAAATAGTACCGACACCGCGTACATGGCGGCTATTACCAATTTCATCTTTATACTCTTCACGAATACGTTGCTTAGCAAGAGTAAGAGTAGTTTCAGAAAGATCAGATAAATTCATCTGATAAGCATAGCATACTTCAAGTAGTAATGTAAATAGAACCGACATTATATATAATGTAATAGCATATGTCAGGAAAGGCACAGCATGTTCGAATGGATACAAGATTTACCTGGTGCACAAACAATCATTCCGGGGGTAATACTTATCCTAGTGAACCTTTTCGTCAGCATCATGACAGGTGTCAGCAGAACGCGTAAAGTGGCTTACATCAAATCTTTACAAGAAGTAAATATAGGTCATTCGCATACAAAGAAAATGTCAGAACTCATTGACCTTAAAGTAGAAAACCTTATATTAACAGACCGCAAAAATCAAGCAATCATACGTCTAGTACGCGACATAAGTATTCTACTTGTGCTATTAGCCGTAGCAGTGATAACAACAATTGTAACCAGTAATGCAAATGTTCTCAACAGTGACATACCAGGCAATATAACAACCTTTTTTATTATCCATTATGTGTTATGTTGCATAATGATACCATTCGTTCAAGTTAAAATTTTCTTAGAATACACAACTAATGTCACAACACCATACAATATTGAACTAATTAGCTCTATTAAGAAAACGTTTATATATTTCTTTGGTATTCGTAAAGCATTAAAATCCGGTAAAACATATAAACAATACACTCGTGACACCATAATATTTCCAGAAACGAACAAACCTATACGAGAAATACTTATGGGTATATATTTCGTAGTAGCTTTTATAGCACTATCATCATACTATTTATATATCACTCTAAAAGGTAATATGAATACCTTCCTTGAAACTTTCCCTGGCTATAATGAGTTTGTGCTTGATTTACAAAACAACCCAATATACATAAGCAACTGGTACTTAGTTGTAGGTTTCTTAACTGTCACCATTATATTTGGAAGCTTTGACCGCCAAGCTAACAAATTACACACAGAAGACAGCTAACATCAACGTTAACCAACTTTCACTATTACGTTAGACATAACTTATGACAAGAAAAATGCATATCGCTAAACGCGGAAAAGACTCAGGAAAATGGGTAACATGCCCAGCCCAAACCAAATGCCGTATTGGTGGCGTTCACACAACCTCAGCTTCTTTAAAAGATGCTAAATCTTTTGCAGGTAAAAAGAGAATAGGTGAAATCACTTACAAAGAATATGTAGGGTATTTAAAAACTAAAATTGCTAAGTATCACGAAGATGAAAAGCAAGAAAACTTACCAACCCCAGAAGAGTTCAAAGTTCTTATTCATGAAGAGAACAAAGAAGTTACTATTCGCGTTAAAAAGATGTTAGCAGAAAGGGATGCACAAGAAAAAAGAGTAGCAGAAATAATTGCACAACAAGATGCCAAATTCGAGACAGTTAAAGAATTTAATTTCTCAGTAGAAAAAGAAAACGGCGAAAGAGTATTCCGTTTTACTGATAAAGATAACAATGTTATCTCACTCAACGATGAGCAAGCTCAAACCCTGCAAAAAGAACTAAAAGATGCAGAAGATGAATATGATGACAAAATAGAAAGAGCTATATTTGACGATTACCCTTCTGGTGATGACGATTATGACCCTGGATATGATGACGATGACGGTTATGACGATTACCCAGAAGTAAATTATATCTCTTCCTTAAACAAATCAATAACTATAGAAGAAGTAAACAGGTTATCAGCACAAATAACTACCGAGACAGAAGGTTTCGATGCTTACAAATCTTACAAAGAAGCAGAAGCGCAAGGTCAAATTTTCGGTGAATCGTTACAGGAAAATTTAGATAACAGTACAAAGTAGTTAGAATGTAGACATGTAAGTAGCGGCCCCACTAGACTTAACTAGTGGGGCCGCTACCATATTACTCAATATTCAGTTTTAAGTTTAAAGCTTTTGCCCACTCTTCACTTCTTAGTTCAACAAAATCATCAAAATGTATCAAGTCCCAAAAATCAGGGTCTGTAACAATAAATTGTTCTTCCAAATATTTATTATCTACATGATTTAAATAATCTTTAGGAAGATTGTCATTTATAACTGAGTTGTTCGTTAAACCTGTAACAAAAGCAATATTAGCTAACGAGTCTTTACTATTGATATGAGAAGTCTCAATCTGTTTTAGATGTTTTAAAGGAAAAATATGGTGTTCTTCAACTCTGTTAGTAGTAGATCCAGCCTTATTATTTAAATCTTCATTTGTACGCCAGTCTTTATAAGTATGAAGAGCCAAAGTGACAGCGCTAATTGCTTTTGCTAATCTGTGGCTACGTTTGGTCAACCTAATTTTTTCAGGAGTTAAAGGTAGAATATTCTCTACTTTAGAATTATTTTTAAGAATGTAATTATCTATGATGTTATTTGCCGCTTCTTCAATAGAATCCGAATTAGCGATGATTTTTACACATGCCTCCGCATTAGAATGGGCAAAATGTTGGGATAATATCCCTACATATACAAAACGTCTGATAGCTTCATGTGCTTGTTCTGACTTTGGCTTATCTCGGAAAGTGTACAATAGGTAGCTAAGAACTGCTATAAACGAGTCATGAGGTAAAACACTTGAATTATTAATACCTAACTCTTTGAGTTTGTCAACTGACATAATAATTGCATCACGAGTTTTTGTGAATTCTGCACGAACATTTTTTAAATTATTTGCCTTAATCAAAACAGGGTTTTGGGTTGTATGATAAGCCTGTCCTTTAAATAAGAAAGCCGAAAATAACCCTAAAATCCATTGTTTGTGCTTTTCTTTTTGCGCTGTCGTAAAAGGAGAATTTCCATAAAAACCATTTGTTTTACCGGACAAATTTTCTAGAGCAGCGTTCAATCTTGTTTCAATATCGCGCATATTGCCCATAACGTTAGCCATCGCAATTTGGTTCGTTGTTAAGAGTTTTCCGCTCTTATTAATAGCAACAAAAAGTTTCGCTACTTGTTTATACTCCTCTTCTTTTGTTGTAACAATAACAATTTTATTGACAGTTTTAGATTTTAACTTTTCTATAAATCTTAATGTAATATCAACAATATTTTTATTAGTCTTTTTGGTATTGCCTAACTTAAATTGCCAATAATCTTTACTATAAAAATTACCTTTTTCGTCAGTAAAATCTTCAATACAAATCAAATTTTCAGATAAATTATGCTCTTTCTGCTCTTTTGCTGTTTTAATAACAAAATAGTTTCCATTATTAGCAGCTAAAGGATTAAAGAATATATTAGACGTTTTTATTTTAGGCGTCTGTATGCGTCTTTCTGGATAGATTAAACTTGCTAAAGCAGAAATTCTTTGTTGTCCATCTAAAATCCATGATTTTTCATCTTCCAAACCAAAATCTATGGCATCGTTTAAACGTTTACTTTTATCGTCCCAGATGAATATATTTCCAATAGGAAAATCTGAATTAATACTTTCTAATAAATCAACTAAATTATCAGTTGTCCATACTTTACCTCTTTGTAAAGCAGGAATAGTTAGATGAGAACTATTATATTCTCTAACTAAATTTACAATTTGTTCGTTCTCATTGGGTTTGATTTCCACAATTATCCTTAGAGTATCATTACTTATCAATACTTTATCGGTTCGCAGTGCTTTTAACATAAATTAGCCGATAACTTTTTTACGGCAAGCTTGAATGCCAAATTTTATGTAACAAAACAATCCGCACATTGTTTAACGTTGCTATTAAGGTTCATGGGAATCCCAAGCACTCACTTTTTCTTATCATAATGGGTGCGGTCATGTATACTAAATAAGGAAAACCATGACAACAAATAATTCACGCAAAAAACTTATTCGTCAAAGAATGGATGAGACAGGCGAAAAATACACAACCGCCCGCAAGTACATTCCAGTAGATGAGAATACTAGAATTAACTTAGCACAAACGCTAACTGTTAAAGACCTCATCCCTAATACATTAGCTCTCAAACGCCTCACAACAGCGCTCAAAGCGCCAGGACTTATTCTCCTAGGCGGACATGCAGCGGCAGGAAAAACGTCCCTACAGCACGTTATAGCGAACGAGCAAATACGTCAAGATAAAAAGGTACTCCACCTATTTTCTTCAAGAGAGTACCTTTACGCAGAAAATAACGACAACTATACCAAAATTGATATTGATGCATTACCCAACCAAAGTGTAGCTAACCATACAGACTATGTACATCAACAAATAAAAGAACTAGCGCAAACACACCAAGTTATTGTTCTAGACGAAATCAGAAGTTTAGAAAATGTCAAATTTATACAACCATATCTAGATACCCACACAGTCATATCATCAATACACAGTAATAACGTTTTATCCGCAATAGATAGAATAGTATCTATTTATAACTACAAGAATGCCGTGGATATATTCAAAATATTAGATAAAGTTAGTTTAGTTATTGCGATAGAGCGCATAGGAAACTTAGTTACTTATGATGCACAAAATACAATTTCATCTGCATTACTTCACAAACGTCATTACACAGTAGTACCTGTAACAGATAAAGTAAAAAAAATTTATGAAAACAATGATTTAAGAGAAGCAAAAATTTTACTTGAAGCATTATTTATAGAAGAAAATATTCTTACTGTACAACAACATGTAGAACAGCTAGCCGAGCAGGGGCTTATTAAAGCTGAAAAGAAAACTGTCACATACTATAAGTTGAAGTAATTAGTATCTTGTAAAATTATTAATCTGGTGTTCAGGTTAGCCGATATTTTATGTACGGCAAGCTTGAATGCCAGATTTTTATGTAACAGAACATCCCGCACGTTGTTCACATGTTGCTAGCCAAGGTTCCAGGGGATCACAAGCACACTTTTTCTTATCACAATGGGTGCGGTCATGCTACACTAAATAAGGAAAACCATGACTAATAAAAATTCTCGTAAACAACGTGTCCGTCAACGTATGGAACAAACAGGTGAAACCTACACCACCGCTCTTAAAAACATTTTAGCTGAGCAAGAAGGCCAACCAGCACAAGTACACAATGATGCATTAACAAAGCTCATCGTAGATAAAATAAGCTTAGGTCGTGTCCAGAAAGCTCTTACCCAACCAGGGCTAGTTCTTATTACAGGTAAAGACCATAATGTTGCAAAAGAGCTTAACAAAGCCATTATTCAACATTTACTTCACACTGGACGTAAAGTTGTAGACGTTACCTCACGTCAACCATCCGTTCAACAGCAAATAAAGCCTGGTCAGAGCGCTTTAGAAAAATTATTGGAACAAAGTGGTGGTTCCTCATTATTCCAAGAAGACTTACAAGCGGGTTGTGCAAAGTTCGTTATTAACCAAAACCCAAAACGTAGCGAATTATATCAATCAACTACACAAAATTCGTTAGATAAATTAGCAGAACAGCATTCCACTATTGTTCTCAACGAAATAGCAACCTATGCTGACTTAGCTTTAATTCACAAGCATCTAAAAACTCATACAGTTGTTGCATTCATTGACGCTCATGATATTGTTCAAGGTATATCACATCTACTTGGTTTCAACTCTTTTGAAGGTAAATTCCCTATCTTCGACCACTTAAACCTTGTTATCCAAAGTGAACATGTCACTTCTATTAAAATTGAAGATGAAGACGTATTTTGTGATGAAAAATTCAACACAGTATACCCAGTGGGTCCAGAAGTAGAAAAGATTTTCAATTTAACAGAAAGCTACGAAACATGTAAAGCTTTATTAAATGATTATGCTTTAAAGGATAACATTTATAGAGTTGAAGATTATGGTTCTGATTTAGTAGATTTATACGGAGTAGAAGAAGTAAAAACTCCAACCAGTGAAATACTTAGATTAAAAACACCTGATGGATTAAAGTTAACACCTGAACAGTTAGATGAACAGGAACAACGTTTCGTTAGTCTTAATCTTTACAACTCTACTAGAGGCATATTAGACCCATTTGATTTAGGTTAAAAATAGTTTATTTCAACCAATGAGGAAGGCCCACCAGTTAAACCTGGTGGGCCTTCCTCATTGTAACGTTTTAGTTTTCTTTACTGTTTTTGTTTCACCATGAGTGGATTTATTCAAATCGACAATTGTCGATTTACCTAATCAACAATTGCTTTATTCAAATCAACAATTGTCGATTTACCTAATCAACAATTGCTTTATCCAAATCAACAATTAACTTATTCACATTGTCATAAAGTCTAATTTCACTGAAAGCAGAGTTATCAAGATGTTTAAGTTTATCCTCAGCAACATCAGCAAGGAAACGTGACCCTAAAGCAAAATCTGCAACCTTACTAGCCGTCATCAAATAATCAATATCTAAGAAATCGTTAATACCAAAATGGTCTTCCGCAAGAATATCACCATAACCTTTATCTAGAAGCATAGTGGCTAACAAGAAGTAAGCATCCATGTGTTCATAAATGAAATCAACAATGTTGTTGTATTCTAGCGAGTACCCATTAACCCTTAAAGAAGGGTCATGAGTATGTTGCTCTAAACTGAAAGGTTCAACTTTGAAAACAGCACTTTCCAACGGGTCATCAGCAAAACCTTGCGCAAAAGCTTCAATATACATAGGGTGCAGCATCTGCCACCCAGCGCTGAACCTCAACATTGTTTTAGCAAGTTCCCTGCGTTCCTCAGTGAAACCAAGCTCAGATATTTCCAACAAATGAATATTAGCAATAGGTAAAATAATTTTACCTTCCTCAGCGTATTCAGCTAACTTCTGGTAAGCAGCAAGTTGAGTAGTGTTCTTGATTTCCTCAGGATGATTAACAGCTTTATGTAACTTAACCCATTGAGATTGATCCAAATAAACTGTCTTCATGTCGTTGACAGGAGCAGTGTTATTAGAACGAGGGAAGTTAAAGGCGAAAAGCTCATCATTGTTAGTTCTAAAAGAAAGAATATCCAAATCAGATGAATAAGTCATCTGAGTGATAGAGCTTTCAGGGTCAACGTATTCCATTTCATCATAGTTAACTTCATCATCAGCGATGAACACAATGCTTTTCTCGCCAAGGTCATATTTAACAGTAATACTGCTTACTAATTTTTTAGGTTCCATCTAATAATTATACCGTAGAACAAGAAATGAGAGCATGTATCATATGTCCACAAAACTAAGGGACATAGAATTGCCCTCATACTTTTGTCTAGTATGAGGGCAATTCATAGAGAAGGTTTATTCGCTGCCTTATTTGTTCCGTTTAAACTCTTTATTTAACTCTTCAATAAGTGAAATGACATCAGAATAAACTTTAGCTTTATCCTCAGCATACTCATACTGCTGTGGCCCAGAAACTTCAATAAGCTCATCAGAACCTAAAACAAAGTCAGCATATTTTCTAGCAGTAGCCATATAATCAGCATCCTTAGTATCAACATCAATACCAGGAGTAAGAATATCCGCATAATCAGATTTCAACATCATAGTGACAAGTGAAGCAATAGCAAGCATATGTTTATAAACAAACTCAGGCTCAGAATCGTAAACCTCATTAAAGAACTGATGCCTCAAAGAAGGGTTATGGGTATGTTGCTCCAAACTGAAAGGTTCAAACTTAATTTGTAAAGCAACCGCAGGGTTAACATTCAAAGCATATTCGTAAGCCAAAACACTCATAGGATGAAGCATCTGCCAACCCACACTCATACGCATAATAAATTTAGCAAGCTCATCACGCTCAACAGCATCCTCAATTAAAGAAACATTCAAAATATGGTTATGAGACAAAGGCAAAATAATCCTGCTATCAAACATGTAGTTTAATAGTTCCTTGTAAGCGACAACTAAAGCTTTATCCTCAATAGTCTCAGGATGATTAATAGCCTGATGGAAAGCAGCCCAATGGTTCTGGTCCAAATAAACAGCTTTCCTACCTTTCAAAGGTGCAGTATCTTCTTTAGAAGGAGTGGAAAAAACAATATGTTGATTATCTTTAGGGATAACATAAGTTGCACCCATTTCACTGTAATACATCAACTTATTTAAAGGTGCGTCAACATAATCGTCATCTAAGACGCTTCCCATAACAACTTGATCGTTCTCTTGCCAAATAATGTTACCCTCATTGTAATTGAAAATAACAACTTTATTTACTGTTTCGTCATTGGGAGCCATATATAAAGTATAGCGCAAAACCTGATTGGTTACTAGTATATAACTTTATTGCTACATCACTCTAGCTAAGGGACATAGAATTGCCCTCACACTAAATAAAGTATGAGGGCAATTCAGAGAGAAGGTTTATTCGTCGTCTTCGTCTTCAAAATAATGTTTAAACTCTTTATCCAAATCTTCAATAAGGTCAAAAATGTGATGATGTAACTGAGCTTTATCATCAACCTCAGGTTCAATATAATAATGAGAACTACGAATATCATCCGCGTTAGCTAAAACATAATCAGCATAAAGCCTAGCAACAATAATATAATCGCTAGGTGAAATATTTTCATACTCACCAATAACGTCATCATAGTTACCTTCCAACAATTTGGTAGCAAAAGCCGCCGCAGCATGCATCTGCTCCTGAATATAAAGAGCCTGGAAATCGTGAACAAAATCAACCCCACCAGTTCTTACAGAAAAATCATGAGTGAACTGGTCCAAACTGAAAGGCTTAGAGCTAATCTGGTTTGCAGTTTTCACAAGCTCACCATGCACACCATAATCATGGAACTGAGCAAACACAGGATTAATCATCTGCCAACCCTTACTCATAGCAAGCATAAACTCGCCAAGTTGCCTACGTTCCTTCGCATCACTAATCCAAGAAGACTGAACCAAATGAGTATGAGCAAGAGGTAAAATAATTAAACCCTCCACAGCATATTTTAGAAGCCTAGCATACGCCCCAACAACCCAAGAGTCACCAATCGTTTCAGGATTAGCATAAGCTTGGTAAAAAGCAGCCCAATGGTCCTGGTCCAAATAAACAACTTTCCTATCATCAATAGGAGCATCCTTATACAAAGTAGGAACTTCAAAAGAAATCAAATCATTCTTTTTAGTAATAAGTAGAAACTTGAAAATATCATTGCTGAAAATAATTTTATTTAACGCAATGTTTTCACCAGGTTCACCCAAAGGGCCAGGTTCAAACAAAGTACCATCAACATTATCGCCCTCTGCTTTAATCAGACCATCAGTGTAATCATAAGTAACAACAATTTTGTTAACAGGGTTAATCTCGTAAGTCATACCTTTAGCATACCGTAAAAGCCCAAATGATAACATAATTACTCATTCCAAAGGGACATAGAAATGGCCTCACCAGAATTAACTGGTGAGGCCATTTCTATGCAAACTTAATTGTCATTTTTAATACTCTATGACAGCATCCAAAGCATCAACAAGCTCAACGATATCAGTGCAAACAACAGCCCTCTCAGGAAGACCCGCAACAAGACGAGAACCATCTACAACCCTCTGAGAACCCAAAGCGAAATCAGCATAACTTTTACCAACAGCAAAATAGTCATCATCAGACATATAATCATCAGCCTCAAAAAGGTGAACAGGTTTAGATTGCAAAAGCATAGAAGCAACCCTAGCAACACCAAACAACTGGTCCTCAACATAATTAGTAGAAAACTCAGAACCCAAAGGCCCCTCACTCACAACACGCTTATGAGTATCAGACTTCACATTGAAAGGAGAAAAAAGATGCATACCATAATAACCATCATTATCCGTAGCGCTATGCGCCTGCTGCATCACAGAAACAGGGTCAAGCATCTGCCAACCACCACTCATAGAAAGCATCAACTCACCAAGCTCCCTACGTTCAACCTCATCCTCAATCGCAGCAGTCTCCAAAAGATGAGTGTGAGCAAGAGGCAACACAACAAAATCATCCTCCACCAACTCACGCAAATGAACATAAGCCTGATAAGTCTTATAATCAACCTTAGAATTAGCAGACTCCGTAGCAAAGAACTCTAAAGTCTGGAAATTAATAGCCCTACTGAACTCAGCCCAATGATGTTGGTCCAAGTAAACAACTTTCCTGTCCTCCAAAGGCGCAGAATTATAAGCAGTAGGTAACTCCAAACCAGCAGTTTTAGCTGACCTGAACACAAGGGAAGTGTAACCTGAATGGCTATGGTAAGTCATTGAGCGGATAGGATGGTTTCTATTAAGCTCTTTTAAAGGCTTAGTTGTAATAACTGTGCCTTGTACGTTTCTTAACACAATAGTGTCAGCATCGTAATCAAAAGTGACAGTGAAATCATCAGATTGTCTATAAGGGAAGTCCATAATTTCAAGTATAGCGTATTTTATCCTTTCATAAACTAACTAGCTTTGAGTGTCCGATAGTATTTAGTATAAAACAAAGGAAGAATTTGTGAAAATTGGAATTACTAGGATAGTAGTTTTTTGGGTTGCTGTAGCTTTAAGTTTTATTTCTTTATTAGCAACAATTGCGCCTTTTGTTACTGGCAAAATAATAGAAAACTCAAATTCTAACGATTTTTATAATTTTATTTCTAGTGACAGTTTTACTAGTTTTTCTTTTAATTTGTTTTTAGCTTTTTTGACTCTAGCTTCAGCAATATTTGTATTTTCTATGGAAGAAAATAACATAGAATTAGCTAAGACATTTCATCATTATGAAGGTAAAACAAAAAGTATTGATAGCCCTGATTTTAAAACTTTTCATAGACAAACTATGAAAAAGAAAATAGTAGTCACTCAAATACCTGACAAAGAAGAACCAAGGATATTCGACATCCCTAATCTTAACTTGGAAATTTACTTTAATTTAGATACTAATGCTAATAATACGTTGGTACAATCTCAAACAAAAAATTTTAATGGAATAGAATTACTTGATATTCAATTATCTAATACTGGTCGTCAAGCAACTACAATTAGTGATATCAGAGTTGTCATAAGAAATGAAAAAGTTAACCATATATTAAATACTATGCCCGTGTATAAAAGATTAGTAGAGCAAGAAACTTCTCAGTCTACTTTCTTTTTAGAAACAGGTAAAAATATTATGTTAACTTATTCATGGCTTGATATTTATTATCAAGCTTTTTTAGCAATCCAAGAAGCTAATGCAAATATAGTAAATCAGAAAAAACTAATTTCAGAAGAAGCTATAAAAATAGGAATAGAATATAAAAATAATGGAAAATTAACATATCAAAAACTATTATCTTTCAAAAAAGGGCAAACTCATGTGTTTGTTCCAGCATCTTTAGAAAATAGTGAGTTTTTCGATAAAGCTATTGATGAAGTAATGTTTGACTTTGATCAAAAGTTATTTAACATCCAAAGCTTAGAAACAGCGCAAGCGATAAGTATTATTATTCAGCATAAACTTTTTCTACTTTTATCTTCTAATAAAAACAACTATCCATTAGATATTAAATATCAAGCCGTTGTCTATATCACTAGATTATTAATGACAGAGTTATTAGTTGACAGAAAAAACAAATCCATTCCAGAAAAAATAGAGAATACTATGCAAGGCATTAGAGATATAGTTAACAAAAAACTTTCAGATACTGCCTTAGCTAAAGCTAAAATAGAAATTGCGGCTCTTTCCTGGGAAGAAAGAGCCGCAATTATAGCATTCCTTAAATCTAGATAATTCCTAAACGGTCTAAACGCACATATAAGGAATCTGGAGATACATTAAATGCTTTTGCCATAGCAGGCACGTTTATTGAATTATCATTTTCATTTATGTAACGAATTAATTTTTGTTTTGGCATAAGAATAGTGGCAGCAAATTCGTCAATTTTCTTTTCCTCGGGATCATCTGAGCCGTCTCGATATTCTATTTGAACATCATTAGTTGTTGGCCAGGGAGTATTGTAATAATAATGTCCTAATTCATGCGCAATAGTGAAACGTTGCCTTTGCTCACTTTCTCTTGCATTGGTTTTCATAATAAATTTCTCGTCATCGTTTTTAATAAGAAGTCCGGAAATTGAAGTAGGGAGCGTTTCCGCTAGATAGTCAATATTTAATAAATCTGAATTCACCAGTGCTATTAAATCAATGGCATACTCTTTGTCATTTATTAAACTACCTTCTGAGTTTAAACTAAATTTTTTGTAAAATTTAGATACATCTGTTTCAGCAGAAGTAATTTTGTCGTTTACAGTTCTAAACATTTTATCTCCTTATGTACTATATATATCGGTTGAGTGGGAACAAACGAGTGGGAACAAGGACAATTGGCTTATGTTATATACTCAAATGTACCCAATTAAAAAATACTCAATTATTTTTCGTCAAAATGACGACAACTGCCGATAAGTATGGTATAGTAGAACTATAAACAAACAACGTAGCGAGGTTCCTTCTACGCTCGCTCATCAACAAGAAGAGGAAATAAAGAAATGAAGAAGTCGCCAGTAGCCGCACTATTTGAAACCGACTGCTACAAAGTTGGACATAAGCTCATGGAGGAACCCGGTACAGAGTTCGTATACTCCAACTTTACCCCACGAGGTAGCCGAATTGAAGGCGTTAGCCACGTAGTAGTTTTCGGCGCACAAGCTTACATCCAAGAACACATTGTAGACGCATTTGAGGACTTCTTTGCGGCAGATGAAGACCTTGTAGCTAAACTTTATGAAGACCGCCTAACATCCATTCTAGGACCTAACCAGGTAGGTTCTGACCACATTCGTCAGCTACACCGTAAAGGCTATCTACCCCTAGAGTTCAAAGCTCTAGAAGAGGGAACAATGCTTCCAATGCTTGTTCCTATGCTCACAGTTGAAAATACTGACCCAGAATTCGCTTGGTTGACCAACTACATTGAGACTTCACTTTCTCGCATCTGGTTCAGCGCAACTAACGCAACTAAGACTGTACACATGCGTGAAGCAATTGAAGCATGGGCAGAAAAGACTAACGGTAACAAGGACTTTGTTGACTGGCAATGGCACGACTTCTCTTCACGAGGTCATCACTCAGCAGAATCAGGTGCTATTAGCGCCGCCGCTCACCTTCTAAGCTTCACTGGAACTGACAGCCTAAATGCCTTTGAATGGATTGACTACTTCTACCCAGGAGACAATGGCTTCGTTGGCGGTTCAGTAAGTGCATCAGAGCACTCAATCATGATGTCACGAGGTAAAGACCACGAGCTTGAAACCTACGAAGCTCTTCTAGATACTTTCCCAACAGGTATTTTGAGCCTCGTTAGTGATACTTGGGACCTATTTTCAGTTGTTACAAACATTCTTCCTAAGCTTCACGACAAAATTGTTGCGCGTGAAGGCAAGCTAGTAATTCGTCCCGACTCAGGTATCCCAGAAGATATCATTGTTGGAACTAACCTTGTTTTCGGTGAAGGTAAAACTCCAGAAGAAAAGGGTCTTGCAGAACTTCTTTGGGAAGAATTCGGCGGAACTGAAACTGATGGCTTCAAGCACCTAGCACCAATTATTGGCATGATTTACGGTGACTCGATTTCACCAGAACGAGCAGACCGTATCTTTACTGGACTAGCTAACAAGGGCTTTAGCTCAGACAACATTGTTTTCGGTGCAGGTTCATGGTTCGCTATTGGTAACACAACCCGCGACACTTTCAACTTTGCTATCAAGGCAACACAAGTTACAGTGGATGGTGTTCGTAAGGACATTAAGAAAGACCCTGTAACTGCAAAGGGCAGCAAAACAAGTGCTACAGGTCGTCTAGCTGTTCTTAAAGATGATGCTAACGAGTTCTACCTTGTAGAGCAAGCTACTGTTGCTGATGAAGCTGCTAGTGAACTTAAAACTATCTGGAAAGATGGAGTTTGGGTTCGTCGTCAAAGTTTTGCTGAAATCCGTGAAACACTAAAGGCAGAACGCGTTCGCGTCTTTAGCTAAGTAAAATAAGAAAAGGCTTACCAACTATAGTTGGTAAGCCTTTTCTGGTATAATAAACTATATCGAAAAGAATTTATATATGCTATTTAAAGATTTTGACTTTCCTAAACTAAGCTCAAACGAGCCTAATTACAATATGCATGATGCTGTTCAAATTACTTCACATAATAAAGTTTTACTAATATGCGAGTTAGGTCATGAATGGGCATCACAAATTAGATATAAAGTTAATGGGCAAGCCTCTTGCCCATTTTGTAAAAACAAAATATTACTATTTGGGTTTAATGATTTAGCAACAACCTTTCCGCTTATAGCAGAAGAATTCCATCCTAATAAAAATGGAGTTTTATTGCCACACCAAATTATTGCTGCTACTAATCAAAAGGTTTGGTGGTTAGGCAGTAAATGTGGCCATGAATGGCTAGCTAGTGTAAGAAACCGTACTAGTTGCAATAGTGGGTGCCCTTATTGCGCTAATAAAAAAGTTCTCAAAGGCTTCAATGATTTTCCAACTACACACCCTCACATTGCGAAGGAATGGCATCCTACTAAGAATGGTAGTCTAAAACCAGAAGATTATACATTTGGTTCTTCTACCACAATGGCCTGGTGGCGAGATAGTCATGGCCACGAATGGCAAGCTACCATTTCGTCTAGATGCTCTAATAAACGCGGTTGTCCTTATTGTGCAAACAAGAAAATATTGAAAGGTTTCAATGATTTCGAAACTACTCATCCCTGTTATCTTGCAGAATGGGATTATGATAAGAATACAATTTTACCAGACAGTATTATGAGCAGCTTTTCCGAAAAAGTGTGGTGGATTGGGAAAGACTGTTTGCATTCATGGCAAAGTTCTCCTTTAAATAGGATTTTTGGTAAGCGTAATTGCCCTTACTGTTCTAATAACCAGTTGTTGACGGGTTTCAATGACTTCAAGACTTTATATCCATTGTTAATGAAAGAATGGCATCCAACTAAAAATCAACATATTAACCCTAGTAAAATTAACTTATCTTATAAAGAACAAAAAGTTTGGTGGATATGTGAAGAAGGTCATGAATGGCAAGCTTATGTTTATCAAAGAACTAGGAAACACAAAAGAACTAATTGCCCTGTCTGTGTTACTTCCTATGCTCAAAAAGAAATTGTGTCTTGGCTAAAAGAACAAGGTATCCAAGATATACAAGAAAACACTAGAACTATTCTTTCGCGTAGAAAAGAACTAGATATTTATTTGCCTGCACATAAGCTTGCAATTGAATATAATGGCATTTATTGGCATGCTGAAGATAGGGTTAAAGGTGGACAGCATGTTCACTATGATAAATGGAAAGAATGCCAACAATTAGGTATTGAACTTGTTCAAATTTGGGAAGATGATTGGATAAGTCGCCAAAAAGCGATTAAAAGAATACTAACAGATAAGCTAAGTTCTCAACCTTCTGATTTATGCAATAATTTATATATTAAAGAAGTTGGCATGAGTGACGCTTTAGATTTTGTCGAGACTTATAGTGCCACAACAATTAATTTAGAAAACTTTTCGGATACTATAAAGATAGGTTCATATAAAGCGGATGTTTTATCTTCGGTACTAGTTGTTAAAAAAGCCATAACTAACAAAGCTGTTTCTTTTGAAATCGTTGAATATATTTGCATTGTAGACAAAATTAATAGCTTTGATTTAATTTTAAAACATTTACAATTTATGTACCCTACAATTAAAGAAATTTCTATTTTTAGTGATAACAGTATTTCCGAAGAAGAACTTTATATTTCTAATGGTTTTACCTACTATGAAGATGTGCTACCGGACTATATGTACGTAATTAGAAATCAACGTTTAAGTAAAAGGACCGCTGTATTTTCAAAATTGCCAAAACTTATTTGGGATGCTGGTACTACTAAATGGACAAAATATTTTAATTAGTTGGTTAATACATTACAACCCGACAGATATTAAGAATATATCGGAAAGGTTTATATGAAGAAAATCATCGGGATTTTATGTATTGGCGTAATTGGTTTTAGTTTGACTAGTTGTTCATCACCAGAACCAGAGCCACAACCTACTGTAACAGTTACAGCAGAAGCAGAAACTAAAATGGTAGATGTTCCAGATGTTAATAATCTCCCTGCTGACCAAGCTCATGAAATTTTAACTCAATTAGGGTTAGATGTAACTTTCAAAGAAAGCGTATGGGCTAAATCTAACTGGACTGTTACAGGTCAATCCATAGCTGCTGGTGAAAAAGCTGAAGAAGGTAGTACCGTAATCCTTGACGTTATCAAAATAGCCCCACCCGCTTCTACCGAACCTGCTTATGACCCAAATGGCCCTGTAACAGACTCAGCAACGGCAGGTACTGCGTGTGAACAATACGGTTCTAATCAATACCCTTATGGTTTTAAGTCCCATTATATACTGGGCGTAATTGGTGAAGAACAAAGACCTGATGGTACTTACTTTATTAAAACTGAAGCTACTGTAACTAACACTTTTAATGCAGAAGGTTCATTTGTAATGGAATGTGTTGTCAGTGGTACTGGAGATAACCCTGTAGTGTCTAGCTTCTTAGTTTATTAAATTCAAGATTATTGCCTCAAATAACCGATTATTTTAATAATACAAAAAAGGAAAAACATGAAACATTCTGAAACGCAAGCCGAAATAATAGCTGATTTAATTCTTAGTTTGAATTATCATGGTAAACGTATAGCTGCTGAGAAATATAATGTATATTACAAATTTAAAGGCAAAGAGCCAAGCCAAAGGCCCCGTTATATCGAAGACGCTTTCCTTTCGACAAAAGTCGAGGGTAAAGCATTAAAAAAAAGCTGAAATAAAATTTCAAAAAGCATATGACGCGTTAAATTTTAGATGTACTGATACTATTTTCTTAAAAGTTATTGAAGATGCGAATACAGCTATTGCAAACTTCAAATATCAAGAATTCAATAAAAATCAAGTAGAATTTGGTAAAGAGTTAGAAGAAAAACACCGAGAATTACAAGATTCCTTAAAGAATTTAGTTAGTTTTTACAAAAAACAATATTTCTCTATTAATTAATACTGTAATCATTTAAATAGAAAGTGTCTCACCAAAATTAATTTTGGTGAGACACTTTCTATTTATTTATAATCTGCTTTATTCACCTTCTACAATAAGCTTTTCTGCTTGCTGTAGGGTGTGTAGGAGTAGTTCACCTTGGTATGCTATGTCGTCTGTGGTGTCTGGTCGCATTGCTAACCACATACCGCTGCCGTTGGGGCTTAGGTATTTGTTAGCTTCCCACCATTCATCTTCTTTGCGTTGGTTTTCTGCTGTGCGTTGTCTCACGTCTTGTTGACGGTCGTAGGTTGTTCTACCGTTGTCTTCAATTTTTGTGCTGAAAATGTGTACGGTGATTTCTTTTTCGTCACCAATGGTTTCTACAACAGTGAGCATGTAGTGGTTGCCGTATTTGATTTCGTCATCGCCAGCAAATTTGCCTAGTTTGTAGGCTGTTTGTAATTCTGGGTCTTCCCATGTAATTTGGGTTAGTTTGACGGGAAATGTGTCGCCGTCCCAGCCTGCTGCTGTGTCATCTGCTGGTTGACCGTGTTTGTTTACGAGGCGCACGGATAGTTCATGTAGTTCTTGGTTTACTTCATGAATGTTTGTGTGGTAGTAGGGAATGTCATCGTGGTCCATACTTTTAGTGTAGCAGCGTTTAGTTTTTGGCTTAAGAAAAAGGTGCCTCACCAGAATTGACTGGTGGGGCACCTTTAAGGTTGCTTAGATTTAACTTAGCTTACGCTGCTAGTCGTTGGAGTTCTGCTTTGTCTGTGTCAATCCATTCGAAGGTTTCGTTGGGTGCTAGTTGACCGTATACTTTGTCTTCTACTTTTCGACTTGCGGCGAAGTGGGCACAGATTTCAATGATTGCTTTGTCTGTGCTATCTAGCTCTAGCGTTAGGCCGTCTTCTAGCCTACCTAGGCGTTCGTGCCTGCCTGGTGTCCAACCTTTGTAACGAAGGTTATGTTTGTTTAGCTCTTTACTTGCACGGACTTGGTGATGTAGTGACAGGTTATCAAAGAATGGTAGGCGAATAATATCGGTTGTCATAGTTTTATGGTAGCAGGTTTATGGCTTGTTGTCTATAGCAACTTTCAGGTTGCTAATATACGGTTGACCAGGACAAATATTTGTTTGGCTGGGTTTCATGTAGAGTATTTGTGTGGTAGAATAGTGTTATACGTTTTGTACAGATTGGAACTGTTTTTTCATGGATTTAACTATTGGTGAGCTTATCCCTAAGGCGCAGACGCCTAACTCTTTTGAGGTTGAAATTTTGACTTATTGGGGTGATGCTGATGGGTATAAGACTTTTGTGATGGGGCCTTTTATTAAGGACCAGGATGAGGACGCTTTGCAGGGTCTTCTTGAAACTTTGCACCGTATGGATAATGCTTACCCTGATGGTCGTGGTGGGTATGATGAGTATAATGGTGTTGAAGGTTTTGCGGGTTGGTTTGTACGTGAGTTTGACCCTGAGAATGACTCTGATACCGATGCTGACGCTATTGGTCGTAAGTGGAGGGAAACTCAGGTTGGTAAGGCTCATATTTATTGGCCTATTGACCCTTATGCTGATATGCAGAACAGTTACGATAAGCACAAGATTTTCTATTATGATGAGAACCAGAACCAGTATGCTGTTTCTGCTAGTTTGACTTACTCAGCATAAAGTTTTCCATATAAGTAGTGCCTCACCAGTTAATTCTGGTGAGGCACTACTTATTTAGTTGGTGGTGTCAAATAGTTCGTTGGGGATTTTGGTTGCTTCGTATGTGTTGTATGCTTCTTCTTCGAGGCGCTTTTTGTTGTTAAGTTTTTGCTGAGCTTTTTCTTTATTTATCCATGCGAAGTGCACTGAGTTGTCAGTGGTACCGTTTGTGAGGTCTTCTGTTTGTTTGATGGTGGCGAAATGTTCACACATTTCTATGATTGTTTTATCTAAATGGTCAAGTTCGGCGGGTAGCGAATGTGTTGCTTTAGCTAGTTTCTCTTCACGGTCTTCCCAGCCAAGGTAACGTAAGTTGTTTTCTGTGAGCATTTTGTATGCAAAGATTTGTTTCATGATGGGAAGACGATTGAAGAAGTCTTCTACGTAACGTGATTGTGTTGTGTTAGTAGTCATATTTTATTCTAGCATAATAGTTTTATGATGAGAAGAAACCTGTGTTGTGTCCTATTTGGGTTACGCGTTGAGGATAGTGGCTAATGGGTAGCCATAAGAACTATTTCTTTTCCACAGTACAGAGGTTATTTTTTGTAACTAGTTTATAAACTTATAATCTGAGGTCTGGGTTACTTATAAGTAACTAGCGGGTTCGCTTATGAGCTTTTTCTTTATCCTGGTACTGCATACACAGTATTTTTCGTAATCAAGTTGAATAAAAATTTGTTAATTGCAGTTGTATGCTGAATACTCGTAATTAACTTATAAATAAATTACTGTTTGGCTTATAAATTGTTTCTAAACTTATAAGCAAATGGCTGGTTGGCTTATAAGTCATTTCTTTATCCTGGTACTGCATACACAGTATTTTTCGTAACCCGATTTTTGGGCTGTTTTTGGCTCATTTCTTTATGTTGGTGAACTATACCCAGTATTTTTCGTAACTATTTTGGTACAAATTTGAAAAGTGCTTTTATGATGACTTTTAGGTCGGATAGTGCAAATTATGTGTGTTTTGCTAATTTTTAGCTTATTTCGTTTTGTAGTTACAGATAATCTTTTCCACAGTACAGACTTTATTTTTCGTAACTATTTTAGCGAATATTGCCTTTGGTCTTACTTTCTGGTAGACTGGGTGAATGACTGATCTTGTTCACATTGAAAGTAAATACGATATAGGTTTTGAGAAATCTATTAATGGTACGTTGCAGAGCGAATTATTCTCTTTCTCTGAGGATGCCTCTGATGAGCAAATTCTTACTGATGTGATTAGTAGTGAGTTTTATGCCACAAAATATTCGGAGTATCTACCTGTTGACGGCTTCGAGGATTTGGATGAAGCAGGTATTGATATTACATTAGCTGATAAGGAATACCACGGGCCTTATTATGTTCGTGAGTTAAGTCCTTCTTCATTTGTTCATGCTGGCCATGAGTTCATTCGTGATGAACATGATGATGCGGAATACCGTGCTGAGGTCAGAGGTAAGTTGGACGTTGTTGTTCATGACCTTATGTTATATTTACAGTCTTCTGAACGTATTGCACCTTTTGAAGGTGACAGGTACCAAAGTATTAGTAGTATGTTTAGCGCATACTTTGATGCTCTTCTTAACCGTTCAGGTAAAACAACTTCTGCTGATGGTTTAGATGTTTATTTGCTTACGGAGGCTTTGCCTTATAGAAGCATTTTCGGTGATGGTATTTTCTTTAAATGCGTCATTGTTGGTTTTGCTGAGGTTATTGTTATTGACCGTAACAAAAATGTTGTCCATGTTTTCACGATGACACGTAGACGCTAAACTTATTTTATAAGTTGCAATATATTCAAACTAATTTTATTAAGGATACGCTAATGGACCCACAAAGATTTGCTACTGTTTTGAATACTCTTATGGTTGAGCCTAATGTGTATGGTGTATCAACAGTTAAAGAGTATATTGTCGCTGCTATGGGAGATAACCCACCTAAAACTTATGATGACGTGTTATTTGGTACATGGTATTCTTCTGATGAAGTATGGGCTGAACTTGATGAAACTTTTAGGCTCAATGGTCTTTTAGGCCCTGACCCTGCGGATGAAGATGGTAGCGAACTTATTATTGAGGTTGTCCTTGAATATTTGGGTTTGAACTAACTGTTATCAAGATTTTGTTTTTCACGGAGAACGCACTATTTTTTGTATTTTTCTGACACTAAATTTGTTCTAATATGAGTTAGTTATTATATGCTTTATCCGATTGGTTTAGTATGTTTGATAATGTTATTGAAGAAAAAGTAAGCGTTTTGTATGCGGTTATTAACCGTGACCAGTATGAAGATTTTTTAGCAACCGATTTTGATGTTTTTCCTGACAGTGTGTGGGATGAAATGTTAAGCAACAAAGGTAGTTTTATTTTCAGCACAGGTCGTCAACATACTATTGATTTGGCTAAACTGTTAGCTCAGCATGAAACACAAACTTATGCTATTGAGTTTGTTGTTAATTCTTCTATTTTGTATGCTTATGGTATTTCAGTTGACGCAGCTAACCCTGTGATTACTTATTCTGTTCCTTTATCAGATAAAGATAAGTTGAACGAGAACGTGATTAATAAAATTCTTGTTGTAAGAAGTTTCAAAGGCTAATAAGAAAGTCCCCTACATATATTTGTGTAGGGGACTTTCTTATTAATACTAGTTGTCTATTAGGATGAGCAATAGTAATAAATCTTTATCTTCGCCCAATATTTTTTGTAATTATATTTGGTAAATTTTCGTGGATGCTATGTTGACTTTGGTTGATATAGCAACCACTTTGTATTGGCGTTTGAACTACTGGACTAGAAAAGGCTCGGATAGCTTATGTGCGGCTTACTGAGGCTGTTATAGCTCTAGTTAGCGTAGTTGAGTGACCCTATGGCTATAAGCGCTTACACGGGCTTATATGGGTTTTAGGCGCTTGTTAGATATATCTTTATGAGTACAAAACAAAGAGCTTGTCAAGCTAAAGATCCTTCACGTTGTTCATATCATGGTTCACCAGATATGGCATCTAACTCTCTTAAAGAAAGAGTTAAAAACTTAACTGCTGGTAAACCTGTTTATTTTGAAGCTTTCTCTCATAAAGCTAAAAAGTTAACTGGTTCTGTTGTTGTCACACCATTCAGTGCTGCTGCTAAATCTCAGCCTGTATATATTGATCTTGAAGGTGACAGCTACGATGATTTACAAAACCAACTTGGTAACACGTTAGAAATGGTCAGATTGAAAGACCTTAAAACTGGTTACAAAGCTGATATTACTTTGCCTAGCTCTAGCAACAAAGACGCTGTTCCTGTTAAATTCTACGAAAGCACAAGTAGAAGCAAAATGTTAGACGACCCAAGTGTTACTGAGGATGGTGTTCCTGGTTTCAAGCAAGCTATTATGGCTAGAGTAAACAGTGAAACTCGTAACAATGAAGTGTTTGACACTGTTATTAACAGAATTAAAGATACAAGTGTTGCCCAAAGCGTTAGTGGCGCAAAATCTATTGCTGTTGTGGAAGCTATGAATGAATTCAAATACTTCCATTTAAGAAAAGATAATGACGCATATGAAGTCACTGCTGCTTTCAATAGCATTTTAAACAAAACATCAGAATACACTAACCGTGGTTACGGTATTCGTGCTTACTTTAATTACAAGAGCAACGGTGAATTAAGTGGTGCAGAGTTCTCTCTTGACAGAGAAGACAGTCCAAATAACGCTTTCACGCCAGAGCAAGTAAAAGGTATAAACAAGAAGCTCAAAAAATACTTTGACAGTTTTGATAAATAAACTGTTTAAATAAAAATGTGGCCAACCAGTTAATTCTGGTTGGCCACATTTTTATTAGTTACTTCTAATAACTGGTGGTGGAAGTATGCTAGGTCTAGATGAAGTCAATAAATCATCTGGAACAACTAGAGTTTCTTCTGTTTTGTTAGGATGGTTCCATGAGTTAACTTTTCCTGGTTCCAAAGCAATAGCTTCTGTTTCTTCTTTGGTAGGTGAAGTTCTAATGAGAGGTAAAGGTTCTTCATATACTTTGAATTTAAGAATTAACGTATCATATGCAGTATCTATAGCATCATAGAAAGATTGTATGAATGAGTTTCTTGCTCTGAAAGTTTTGGACTCTCCCATTGCGGATGAAAGAGATAGTTTAAAGCTAACAACGCTTTTACCTTCTTCAAGTAACTGTTCAGGCATAGTTATTGTTGAAGAGGAAATAGCTATACCATCACCTTTGCGCCCACGCTTGAACTTAGTTTTTATTCTTATTGGTGTTTCAAGCTTTTCTACTTGTTTGAGTAACCATTTAGCTTTCTTAATTTCGGAACGGTTATCTTTAACATCCATATATGTTGAACAAATTATTTGTCTTCTTGCCATGTCTACTTCTACATAAATGTCACTGTAAGTGTTTTCTACTTTAATGGTAGCTTTGAAAACACCTTCTATAGCTAAATTATTAAGTTGTTCTTCTATACGTTGAGTTTCAGAGTATAAACTTTCTTTGCTATATACAGGGGTAACGTTACGACCAAGTTTAGCTGTTAATTTTAATGTCGCTGCGCCAGTTAATGACATCAATTTGTTAACTAAAATGCGTGCTTCATCAGAATTTTTATCAAACACTTTGTTTCTTAGGTTATCTATTTGGTTGGTCCATTGAGAACCCATATCGTTAAAGTCTTGGACACCAGATTTTGAGGACTCAATGTAACGAATGAATTCAGATAAAATCCAATCTTGTTCGCGGTCTTCAATACCTAAATATTCTTTCAACACTGTAGCTTGCGTGCTTATATATGCCCATGAGAAATGAATAAGTTCTACGTTAGTGTTAGGTAGCTTACTAGCATAAGGATGTTGACCTAAAATTGGACTAATTTGATTGCTAATAGTTAACAGAGCATTAAAACCATTATCTTCTGCAATTTTAATGTATGTCTCTAATTGATGTGTTTCAAGTTTATCTGTACCAGTTTTCACTTCGACAAGTGAACCCCAGATAATACCTTTTCCATCAATAGAAATAATTCCATCTGGTTGGTATGTTTCACCTTGATGAACAAATGGCGCTTGAATGTAAGTTGAGATGTTACCTAATTTAATTTTAGGTGTTTTAACATTCTCAAATAGTTTTGCAGCAAAAGAAGGAACTCCTTTCATGACTGCTAATAAGGCTGAGGTTGCTCGGTTTTCTGCTTCTTTGCCACTAGTTATCCCATGAATAGGAATTAACCTAGCTTCTTGCCAATCTTCATTAATTAAATGTGTCATTTTAAAGTCCTTTAACAATAAGGTTATGCTTCTATATTCGGTAGAATTACTACTTACATCTTATTTTTGTTATGTAAACCAAAATACCGATTGTTTAGTTATGACTAAAACAACTACTTTATGGCGACCTGTGGGCATCCATGAGCTTGCTTTGTTAGAAGATAACAACTTTTCTTCTTGGCCTCCACGTTTGAAAGACCAACCTATCTTTTATCCTGTGCTAAATAGAGAATATGCAACAAAGATAGCTAAAGAATGGAACGCAAAAATTGAAGGTTCGGGTTTTGTTACCCAATTTGAGGTTGAGACTGATTATTTAAACAACTTTGAAGTTCAACAAGTTGGTGGTCAAACTATTCTAGAATATTGGATACCAGCAGAGGAATTGGGAGAATTTAATACACATCTTGTAGGACAAATTGTACTTATAGAAAGCTTTGAATTAAATAAAGATACAGATAAGGTCGTTGCCATATATACAAAGTCTAATTAGCTAGACTTATATAAATATGAATAGTATTTTTACCGAAATAAATTGTTAGATATAAAAATAAGAAAGGTATTATTCAATACCTGCAAAGGGAAAAAGATCAAATGACTAAACAGCATATAGCTGCCTCTGGTAAACAGGAAGGAAATTGGGTTCCTTGCTCTGCTCAACAGTGCACTTTGACAAAAAATCAATATCACACTACATCAGCGGAGCTAATCCAAGTTCAACAGTATTTTGAGGATAAAACTGGTAATAAAATTGCTAGTCAAAGAGTTCCACTTCAAGCTGTACTAGAATACAAAATTCTTAGTGAAGGCAGTAAGAAAATAATCGCGGATAAAGTAGAAGCACGTAAAGAAGAGGCTCGTACAAAGAAAGAAAGCAGAAAATTACAGGCAGGAACTGTTTTAAGAAACAAACGCGCTGAAGCTTACGCACAATATGAGAAAGATAACAACGCAGCTAAATATTTCAAGAACTATTTAGCTGATTATCCTAATTTATCCAGATTACCTTTAAGCGACTTACGTAAAGTATTTAAATATGCTGAAACACGTTATGGTACTGCTGAGATTTCTGGTGCTCTTTCTAATGGTGGTAATAAAATTGGTCTTACTAGTCAAGAAAAAGTATATAAAGAGTTAAATGATAACCCTAGATTGCTACCTGCCGTCTTGAACCCAGTTACAGCAGAGCGAAGAGCTTCTGCCCATCCTGCACGAAATACAGCTTTGACTAGAGTTGTAGAAGAGCAAGAGCGCAGAAAAGAAGCTGCACAACGTCAACGTATTGCGGCAGGACAAGCAACAGATGGAGTGAAAGTTAGACGTATCAGGGCTGGCTTATCCACCAGAACCGCAATTAAGGATTCGTTAGAAGAACTTAAAGCTCGTGGTTGTGATGTTTCGTATAACGAAGATAAAGGTTTAATGAGTACAACATTCCATAATGTTGAAATTGTTGGGCCAAGCTACCAAATCGAAGCATGGAAAAAATGGATGAGAGACGGTATGTTCTAAGCCTTAAATGGTAAATGAGTGGGTGAAACTAACTTAATAGTTTCACCCACTCATTATTTGTTATATATGTTGTATGAGTAATAATAGATCAGAAATAGAATGCCAAGCGGCAGATAAAACAAAATGTAGATTTCATGGGGACCATAGCAAAATTCTTTTACAAGAAGCTATTAAGAACCAAGATTATGCAGCTTTTGAGCAATCTAAAGCTATTGAAGCTGAAAGAGCAAGCAAAGCTGCTGCTCCAAAAGAAGAAGCAGGTTTTGTTCATGATGGTAAATACAGAAACGTAAAGAAAATGCCTGCGTTATTTGTTATTGACCGTGAAGCACATCTTGCTACAACAGAGCTTAACGAGAAAGCTACATGGATTTTTGATGAACCTTCCCGTGCAACTTTAAAGAAAGATGGTACCAGCGTTACTGTCACAGAAGACGGTAAAGTTTATGCTCGTCGTTCTGTGAAGAAAGGCAAGAAAGCCCCTCCTGGTTTTATTTTAGCTGAGGTTGACCCATACACTGGTCATAGTTTTGGCTTAGAGCCTGTTGAACAATCTGGTTTTGCTAAAATGTTCACAGAAGCCGCTGATGGTCAAAAACTTGAACCAGGTACTTATGAGCTTTGCGGTCCTAAGATTAATGGTAACCCTGAAAGTTTAACTGCACCTAGATTAATGTCTCATGGTTCTGAGGAAGCAACAGAAATTCCTGATATGAGAACTATGCCTAAAGAGCAAGCTTTTGAAACACTAAAGGGCATTTTTGCTGACTATAAGAGTAGAGGTATTGAAGGTGTTGTTTGGTGGGGCGAAAACGGTAAGAGAACTAAACTACGTGTTAATGATTTCTTTGGCGACCCTCACCGTCAATAAAAATGTGAAGTAGAAGTAAAGGTCAACCCAATATAATATTGGGTTGACCTTTACTTTTGTCAGTGGTAAGTGCTATTGTTATATGTAGAGAAACTTTTATTCAACTTTTTGGAGAGATAATAATGGCACAAGAGCTTACTGTAGATGCACTAACTGATGTTGCAAAGATGACCCTGCTATCTAACGGTGGTGTTGATAACTGGGATTGGTACGGTCAGAGCCTAGAAGGTTACGGTTACGAAGAAGTTGCTGACCCTTATGAGGATGCAGCTAACTGGCTTAGTGCGCTTGAAGCTGGCGGGGTTGACAACTGGGATTGGTATGGCGAGAGCCTAACTGGTCTGTACGAGTACAAGGAATACCTTAAAGGTCTTGACGACCTAACTCAGGCTCTAGATGTTATCTCTTGGAAAGACAAGGCTAATGACGAGCCTGCTGTTGTTGAGGTCGTTGAAGTTCCTGAGCCTGTTGTAGAAGAGAAGCCTAAGTTCTCTGGTGCGACTGAAGAAGCTCTTTATGCACGTATTGTTAGCAAGTTTGGCACTGACCGTGCTGACGAAATTCATGCTCTTGCTAAAGAGAAGGGTGTTTGGGCTGCACACACATTCCCCACTGAATTCAACAAGGCTGTCAAGGTCATCAAGAAGGGTGTGGAAGACCCTCTAGAGAAGGCTCGTGCTGCTCTTTACGTTGCTGTGGTACGTAACGGTAAGCTTGATAAGTTTCTTGCTGAGCTTGTCTAAAAAGTAATATAAGTATTGCCCCTCAGAAATTAATCTGAGGGGCAATACTTATATGTAAAACAATATCAATTACATTGATGTAATTATAATCCTGCCAGTTTCATTATCTACCCATCTAGTTATTTGTTTAGGTGAGTATCGGGTAAGAACTCGTTCTTTAGCATTCTTTAACATTTTAGGTATTAGGCTGATTGCTTCTTCTTTAGTTAAAGCCAAAATAACTATACTTGTTGTTAGCTCTTCTGTGTTATCAGAGTAAACATCACGTCCAATATCAATAATTGGGCTACCTTCAAGGGCAAGTTTATGAGCTAGTTTCTCTAAACCGTTTTTAAAATCCCAGTATTTACCCCATTCTACTTCTTGCAAATCAGAATACTTCTCATTGCTGAGGTCAGCTTTGAACTCTACTGTCCCGTCAGGCGAGAAAGAAACTAGCCCAGAGACTTGGTGGAAACTTGTTATACCTCTGTTCTCATACGCTAAACGACTAATATCAGCTTCGTAATAGTTACGATGTCCGCCTTCGCTGAGATATGCTGTAACTTTATCTTGATCTGTCCAGTCACGTAAGGTTTGTTCAGACACAAAAAGAGCTTTAGCTGCTTCACCTATTTTAAGTAACTTACCTTTAGTGCTTGTATTGCTTTTTAAAGAGACTGTTGTCATAATGTTTTCCTAGTTTTAACTGTTGCTTGCTATAGTTAAATGTTAACATACAAAACAACATAAAACAGCCGTGTGACACAAGTATTGAGATTTCTGTAAAACCTCAACTTTGTATTACACGGCTGTTTGTTATTTAGTGAATTTTATTTCTTTTGTAGAACCATCAGGCAGTTCAACATAAACTTTAGCTCCGTTATCTAAATAATGTTGGATAACATTATGTGTCATTAAAGCACGTTGAGTATTTGTGAGGGAATTGCCTTTGTTTGCTTGGTTAGGCTCTTCAACAGGATAAGAGTTTATTTCAAAAGTGTACTCTGGGAAATCTTCAATATTTGAAGGTTTAGGTTTTAAAGGAACAACCATGTATCCTTTACCAACTTTAAATTCACTACCCTGCATTTCACTAAGAACACGTTGAACAATATTATGAGGTATATTAGCTCGTTGAGCTACTTCTGCATAAAAGTCTGCGTTAGTTAGGGTTTTATATTCATCACTGTTAAGTATTAGCCTTGCTACAGCGAAACCACGTTCTAATTTTCTATGTTTTTCTGCTAACTCATCTTGATACCTTTGACGAATTTCTACAGGGTTGAGAGGCGTTTTATTACTGTAATCATCATAATCATAATGTGACATATGTGTTGTGTTACCTTTCCTAGAAGGTATTTAATTATACCATGCTTTAAATAGTTACTTATGGTAAAACAAAGGTGCGGTACCAGTAATTAAACTGGTACCGCACCTTTAAACGTATACTACTTTCTTAGAAGAGTGTATTTTACGTTATGTAAATCATCTAACTTATTTCCACCAGCATATGATACTGAGCTTTGTAAGTTCTCTTTAACGATTTGTAATGTTGTTTCTAGTGAACCTTTGTATTGAACAAACATTTTCTTACCTTCAACATGTTTGTGTTCACCTTTTTGGAATTCTGAGGCACTACCGAAGAACTCTTTTTTGCGTTCTCCATCAACTTCTAGAATTTCGCCTGGGTTTTCGTCGTGACCTGCGAACATTCCACCAACCATTACGAAGTCGGCACCAAATGCTACGCTTTTAGCAATGTCACCGTACTGGCGGATACCACCGTCAGCAATGATTTGTACTGGTTCATCTTTAAATGCTTCTGCAATGTTGGCAATTGCAGATAGCTGCCAACCACGTGAACCGAAACCTGTGTTAGGTGCTGTTAAGCAAGCTGAACCTGGTCCCACACCGATTTTAATAGCATCTGCACCAGCTTCAACAGTTCTGCGTGCACCTTCAATAGTTGCAAGGTTACCTGCGATTACGTAACTGTTTGGTAGTTTCTCTTTTAGTGTGCGAATAATTTTGTATACTTCTTCGCTGTCACCATGAGCTACGTCAACTGTGATATATTCTGGTGTTACTTTTTCTGCAACAAAGCGTTCAATGATTTCATAGTCAGCTTGTTTAATGCCTAATGAAATCGATGCGAACAAGTTCTGTTCTTGCATGGTCTTTGTGAACTCTACAGCATCAACGTTGAAGCGATGCATAATGTAGAAGTAGTTACGGGTTGCTAGCCATTCACATGTGCTTTGGTCAACGATTGTGGACATGTTTGCGGGTACAATAGGGAGAGCAAATTCTTTGTCACCAAGTTTTGCAACGGTGCTCACTTCAGAGCGACTTTTTACGATACATTTTTCTGGAACCAGAATAACGTCATCATAATCAAAAGTGTTTTCAGCGGGAATGTATAATTCAGGCATATTTTAGTTATCTATCTCAATTAGTTATTTTTAAGTAAAACGTTGTTTTTACCACAGAATATATCGGACATTTGAACAACATACGTTGTGATAACTACATTTACTAGTTTACCATGATATGGTTACAAACAACCTGTTTATGTAACCAATTTGGGGTACAGTTATCCTTTGAGCGCACTAGCGCTTTGATAATTTACTCTTCAATAAGAACCATTTGAACATAAACATGGTAAGGAAGGTCATCTTCACCTAACGTACTGTTTTGCTCTTCAACATAAGTTTTAGCGTCCCTATACGTATCAAAAGGAACTGCTGAACCATCAAGAGTATCTGCGTAATATTGTTCAGGAGTTTGGTAAGCGTAATGTACGTAATTGTAGGCAGTCATAATAGCTAATCCTTAATGTTGTTGTAATAATAGTTTAACACATTAAATATGGGCTGCTGACTAAAACTTTTAACTTTATACGTATTCTAAACGTTATATATAGTTTATGACTGTTGCTACTCTTACTAAACGATCAAAGACATGTCAGGCTAAAGACCCGTCTACCTGTCGTCATCATGGACACCCTGTAGTTTCTCATGCACATAAAGCTGCTGATTTACAAAACAAAATTAATGAAGCTTTAGGTTCAAAAATTACTGTACCTTCTGCACCTTTACAATCTAAAAACCCTTTAATCAATCAAGCTTTGAATTCTGATATGAATTGGAAAGGAGAAAAACCTGACTGGTGGGAATCTTACAAAGCTGAATCAGAAAACGACCCTCATATTCCTAATACACCGGAGCTACTAGATGTAATTGATAGTCCTTCTGGTAAACTTGCTGTTATTTGGCATGAGCAAGCTAATGAAGACAGAGTTAAAAGTCTTACTTTAGATTCTGGTTATGGTGCTACTGCTTGTTATTACAAATCTGTAGAAACGGGAGAAATCATGGGTTATGTTCGCACTACTTACATTGATGAAGACAGTTTAAAACGTAGCTTTGGGGATGATGAATTTGCAGTATGGCGCATGCGTAGTCGCTACGGTGGTATTCGTTATCCTTTCACAAGAGACAACGATACTATGATGCTTGGTGACCGTAACTTAGAAGGTCAAGAGTTATTAGCAAAACGTCGTGAAGTATGGATTGCTGCTCATAGAGATTTAAGAAAAAGCATCATCAATCCGGATGGTTCAGAAACTTCTTCTTATAATATTAACGAAAATGATGTCCCTAATCATGCACAAGTAGAAAAGGATTTAAAAACTTTATCTAAAGCACCTAGAAAAGAAATGCAAGATAAAATTAAACACTTTGGCACTCCATATATTGATTATTCCAGTGTAAACGGTAATCTTAAAGGCCAAGGCTTTGGTACAGCATTATATCTTTACTCTGCTCGTCAACTTGGAAAGCAAGGGAGAACTATGCGTGCATCGGGAACACAAACAGATGATGCACAAGCAGTATGGAAACGTTTTAAGAAAGCATTCCCTGACAATGTTTCATCAATAAAAAGAAACATGAATAATAGAAGAACAGTTCATCCTATGTTTGATTTTAGGGAAAACAGATAATTTATAAACTATAAGCGGTAACCTGAATAATGGTTACCGCTTATAGTTTTTTACAGACTAGTAAATCCACTCATATAATGGTAAGATAGATGTATTGTTACTTTGACTGAGAGAGAATGAACATGGCTAAGCCTAAGGTATCTAAATTTTCCTATAGCACTATCCGTGCATATGCTGAAAAGGTCGGTGCTCACTATGACATCTATGATGAGCATGGATATGCTGACATTGATGGTCTGTTTGAAAAGATTGGTGGACGTATTGACCCAGACCACAGGCACAATGAGCGTTCGCCTCTTATTATTGAAGAAAAGAACTCTCTTGTCCTTGTCATCCTTGAGTTCCAGTCAGCGCGTAGGGCCAGGTTCAAGAAAGCATGGGCAATTGCACATTACTTCCTCCACTACCTAGAGCCAGGTGTTACTTCTTATGTGAAGTTCGACCAAATTGATGAAGATGTGCTTGGTATGCAAGCTAACCACTTTGCTGCTACTTTGATGATGCCTGAGAAATACTTCACTGCTGAGTTCAACAAGGTGAAAGAGGAAGAGAAGTGGGATTGGCTTCTTTCTGAGATTTATGAAATCTCACCACAAGCAGTAAAAGTTAGAGCCGAAATTTTGGAACTAACTTAATTAAGTGGGGCCAAGCTAGTCAATAACTAGCTTAGCCCCACTTTTGTGCAAAGGAAGACAACACAAAATTAGTGTGGCCCCACCAGTCAATTCTGGTGGGGCCACACTAATTAGACTATTACAGACTTAGTGCTTCAGCTTTACGCTGAGCAATTGCCTCATAGAGCGCTGTTTCGGCTTCCTCATAGCTTTTACCCCATGCAGCGCCAAGATAAATCTCTGGGCGACCTTCTTGTACTGCGGCGCGAAGAATAGGCTCAGGTACAACCTCGACTACTGCTTTACCTGTTGAGCGACTAATTACAGGCGCTGCATCAGTATCCCTTCTTTTAAAGGTTTTACCCTCATCAGCTTTGTAAGGAAATTCACGAGTTACTTGATAAGCCACAAAAGAAGCAGTCTCAGTGGTACTGTGTTCCTCAACCCTAGCATGGCCATGATAACGGTTAGAGTTGAGAAGCTCGGCCTTAAGGTCTGCTGTTTCTTTAGTAGTATAAACGCTGTTGATGCTGTAGTCATCATACTCGCCTGTAGTAACAATAAAAATCTTCATTTTCTCTCCTTGGTTAAGATTTGTGTCTCTCATTTACCAGTTTAGCTCTTTTACATAAAATTGTCAACAACCGTGGGTACTTATTTCAAATATAAGCAGTCTATGATAGACTTATATTATGCTTGATACTAAATCTATTGCAGATGATCATTACCTTCACTTAACTTTGTCTTCTGATTCTGTTAAAGCTGACTTTCGCTGCATTAATCATGAAAAATGTGAACCTGTAAAGCTTATTGATGAAGAAAACGCGCAATATGATGCTTTTGACCATGACACTGCTTTGGAATGGTATAACGGTAAAGAAACTGTTGTATTAGAAAGCGGTAATGTGAACCTTATAACAGAAGGTGACTTCATTGGTTGGCATTATCTTGATAAAGAACAAACCCCTAATGAACTATTTGATACTTTACAACAAAATGCTCATGAGTTTAAGAACGCTTTAATTGCAGAAGTAGGCCAAGGTGGGCATGTTGAAGTTTACCTAAAATGTTTTGATACCCATAACCACGAGAGTGATACTGAAACATGTTATGTAGATAGCTTCTACCTTGACGGTAGTATGAACGTAACGTCTTCTTATATTGGGGAAGAGGGGACTGAGTTTAAAAACGATTTCATTAAAATTCAATGGCACGGTAAAAATAATATGCTCAGTGAAGATGAATGGGGCTGGGAATGGTTTTACGCTACTGATGTAGCATAAAAAGTAAGGGCGCTCTAAATTTAGAGCGCCCTTACTTTTTTATTAAGCTAGTAATATCTTAAGAGCTAGACTTTCTTTGGCAACAGCTTGAGTTTTACCGTAACCTTCTAGTTTTTTATAATCTTTGTGACAAGCGAACCATTTGCTACCTTTAGGTAAAATACGAAGAGCGATTGAGGGCAAAGGATAAATATTAATTTTGTTTTCCGCTAAGAAACCTTTAAGCACTGTTTCTGTAACAAAGTTCTTATCATTGATACTAATTTTTACAGTGTTATCAGACCTGTTAATTTCTGTAACATTATACTCTGGTGATGTAGAGTTATATGCTACTCCTTGATAAATATAACGTTGTCCATAACTATCAATTACCGTTTCATTAAGTTTAAAACGAGTATCAGTAAGAATTGCATTATCTATAGAAGGTTGCTCTGATGATAGTTCTTCAAAAGAAGACCCATTAAGAGGATAGCTTCCACCATCAATATAAGTTTCCCAAAAACCATTGTCAATGAGACTTTGAACAACAGTTTTGGCTGCAATGTTAACGTCAACAGAAAGATGAATATGTTCATTCTTTAGCTGGTTTGCGTAAACAAACCCATAACCTTCTTCTTCCTCTTGGTCAAAATCGGCAATATCAATAAGCCAAAAAGTTTGGTTTTCGAAAGTTTTCCCAACAAGTTTTTGAGTAATAGCTTCTACCTGATAAGTTAGCGCCCCAAGGTAACCTGTAGAAGCTTCCTCTGGGTAGAGGAAAGTATTAATAGGTAAAATACCTTCGCGGTCATGGTAACGATAATGTAATAAAATTGCTGACTTCAATTTTTAAGCTCCTGGCTAACGACAATATATATTACTATAGTATCAGAAAATGCCTGGTAAATCAAGCTTTTGGAGAATTTCAATTTATTTATTCAGGTAGATTACCTTTAGTAATTTTATTATCTAGTGAAACACCTAAAGCACATATCGCTAAAGCAACAACTGACATTGGTAATAACCATGAAGCTCCAATGGTTGTAACAATCAATGTTCCTAATAGTGGACCTATAAGGCCACCTACAATCAATCCATTAGCCATACGTGACGTTGTAAGACCCAAACCATCTTGTGGACGAGCATCTGCTGCTAGAGGGTAAATAGCGGATGCTACAGGGGCTTTAAGCAACCCAATGATACCTCCACCAACTACAACTAGTAAGATTGTTGCTAGAACGTTTGGTTCTGGCCATACGAAGAAAGCTGTAGCAATCAATAGCGTTGGGATTGCTTGCCCAAGTAAACCAAGGTAAACAGATTTACGTAAACCGTCATGAACATTCTTTTTACTAGCGAAAATAATACCCGCAAGTGTGTGACCAATTGATGGTGCAGCAGATGAAGCACCAATTAAGCTTTGCTGATTAGCTCCAACTAGAACTGCTGTTGAACCAGCGTTTAGTAGGGCACGAGCAATATGGTAGAAACTATATGTTGCTGGCATCCACCAGTCGTGAATAATACTTTGGCGTTTGTTGCGAACAGGAGGTTGATGTGTTTCTTCTTCTACTTCATTTTCTGGGGAATCAGTTTTTGTTTTATCTTTTTGATAAGGATTAGGTAATGAAGACAATAAGAATAAACCTATTGCTCCTGCTACACCAAAACCAACTACAGCCCAAGGTGTCAGAATAACTAGTGGCGCTGCGATTGTTGGTCCAACAGACCAAGCGATTGCAGATAAAGTTGGTTCAAGGAAACCACCACGTCTTGCTAATGTTTTGTTTAGCCCAATTTCATGCCACCATGCGCGAGCTAACCCTGATAACCCTGGTGAGAATAGTGCAACAGTAAACATTACTGCACCTAAACCTATAATACCTAAAGTGGTTATGGAAACATAAGCTCCGATTAGGGCAATAATTCCTACTACGAAAAGTTGCAGAATGGCTGATACTCTAAAGTTAGTTTTTACACCACCAAGTGCTACAAGTTTATGCCCAATACTGTTTGCTAGTAAACCACCGGCTGAACCTGAGGCTGCAATAATACCTAATGCAGCTAAACCAGAAAGACCAGGGTAATCAACGAAAGGTAACCAGGAAATGTTGTTTTGAACAGCTACTAATGTGGGGATTGTTGTTGCAAATCCGCTTGCAGCTACACGGGTGAACATCATTCTTCCCATGAGGTTACGCGCTGCGGTGTTTTTTAGTAAATCTTTAAGTGAGGTATCATCTGTGTCTGTTTGAGGCGCAGTTAAGGAGGACAAGTAGTTTCGCTTTTCTTGGGGGAGGAAAAGATATATTTTATTATAATAAATCTAATATTATATCTAACAAAATATCGGATGTGACATGTTTCTAAGATTTTTAGAAAAAAGTCTATGCAAAGGAATAAACTTTTCATGTCTTTAGTTATCTTGGGTATAACAAATTGAAAAGGAAAATAATGACTATCAAACTTGGATTAGACACATTCGGTGATATCTCTTCTGACGAAAACGGTAACTCTATAAGTGCAGCACAAACTATTCGTAATGTAGTTGAACAAGCTGTTGTTGCAGACCAAACAGGCGTGGATGCTTTCGGTATTGGTGAGCATCACCGTGATGATTATGCTGTATCTTCACCAGAAATGGTACTTGCAGCTATTGCATCTAAAACAGAAAAAATTTCTCTAGGTTCAGCGGTTACAGTGCTTTCATCAGATGACCCTGTGCGCGTATTCCAAAGGTTTTCTACTTTAGATGCTGTAAGTAATGGCAGAGCCGAAATTATGGCTGGGCGAGGTTCTTTCGTTGAATCGTTCCCATTATTTGGTTACTCATTATCTGACTATGATGACCTTTACGCTGAGAAGCTTGATTTACTACATGAGCTTGTTAAAGAGAAGCCAGTAACATGGAGCGGTAGAACAAGAGCGGCTTTACATAACCAGAATGTTTACCCTCATACTGAAACAGGTAAACTTAAATTGTGGGTAGCTGTTGGTGGTACGCCTAGTTCTGTTATGCGTGCAGCCCATTATGGTTTGCCTGTAGCCTTTGCTATCATTGGTGGAGCACCAGGTAACTTCAAACCTCTTGTTGATTTATACAAAAAAGCTGTTGAAGAGGAACATAGTTTTAGTAACCCTGTAGGAATGCACTCAATGGGTCACGTTGCTGAAACTGACGCCCAAGCACGTGAAGAGTTCTACCCTTATTATGAAACTTTCCATAATCGTTTAGGCGCTGAACGCGGTTGGGGTAGGTTAACACCTCCTCGTTTCTTGCAAGAAATTGAGCATGGTTCTCTTTATGTGGGTTCACCAGAAACCGTTGGTAAGAAGATTGCTTCCACAGTAAAGACGTTAGGTGTTGAGCGTTTTGACTTAAAGTATGCGACAGGAGAAATGCCACATTCATCTTTAGTTAAAAGCGTGGAGCTTTATGGGACAAAAGTGGCATCAATCGTTAAGAACGAGTTAAGTTAAGTTTATTTGTCGCAGCCAACTCCGTCTTTATCTCTATCGAATTTGTCTTGCCAACCAGGTTGACCAGGATAAATAGGTGCTTTGCCCGCAGCTTTAACCTCATCGCAATTAGCATAGGTAGGTGCGGCTGGCGCAGGTGGCGCAGCGACTGGTTGTTCAACGACAGGTGCTGGTTCTGGTGCAGGTTGTTGAACAACAGGTTCCGGAGCTACCGGCACTGATTCTATAGAAGGTTCGGCCACAGGTTCTTCAATAATTGGCGCTGGTTCTACAGGAGCAACATCTTTTGAAATATCTTCTGAATTTGTAACAGGCTCTTCACTAATTATATTTTGTCTTTCCGCCGTTGCAGTAGTTTCGGGTGATGAACTTACTGCTCCTACCGCCATAGAAATAGGTGTAAAAACGATACAAGCTGTAACTACCAGTCCAAGTTTAAATCCTTTAAGGGTTTTCTTTTGCGGTTGAGGGTTGTTCCAAGACATATTTTTCCTTTATAGTTGAGTAGCATTACCCTTAGTATCGGAAAATAGTATTTATGGTAAACTTCTAATATGGGCATAAGTAAAAGAAAATATTTCCACCTTCCTACTATTTGGGGAGAATATACAACGGTAGATATTGGGGTTATCAATGAATACTCTGAATATGCTTTTACCTCTGGGCAATGTTTAGCACTGGCTGTGGAATATATGAAATCTCTTTCTGTTGAGGAAGCTAAGGGACATAGAATTCATGTATTTTTACATCATTATGACCCAGATAAGCCTGCTGGCTTTGTTCATGCTTATGTTGTAGATGACCAAAATCGTAAAATTGATATTAGAGGTTACGAGGATGAAACTAGGTTCATTGAAAGATGGAAAGAAGGCGACCATAGCGAACACAGAGAAACCTCTGTTATTGAAGTTTCACTAGAAGATGCTTGTAAATATGAGACAAGTCCTTTATCTTTATACGCTAAAGGTATATATAAACAACGATTTGACGCAGCAAGATATTTTATTGAGCCTTTAAAGCTACGTTTACAACAACAACTTGCCTCAGGTAACATAAAGTAGCCTTGATTTTTAGCCCTTTTTAAGCTATACTGGATGTATATTCAACAATTTAGGGATTTATATAAATGGCTGTAAAAGGTAGCAAAGTTACAGAGTTCGTAAATAATTTTGTTTACGAATATCTTAGTCGTGACATTGAGTTCTCTGATGTGTACGAGTCAGATGAAGCACAAGATTTCAGTAGGAAACAACAATTGAAAGCTCATGATGACATCCATGCACTATTAAAGCGCATTCGTAAAGAAATTTATGGAGATTAAATGATGGCTAATACAGTACCTCAGGAAGAAAAGTCTGAATCAAGGCTTGCTTATGAACGAGAGAACCCTTGGATTGCTGAGGGTGGCTCCCGTTGGCCTAATGCTGCGGATGCTCAACGTTGGGCTGGTTCATTCGGTAGCATTTGGCGTGACCCAAACTATAAAGATAACTAAAGTAACATAAATAATGGTCTCACTAATTAATTTTAGTGGGGCCATTACTTATTCGTTAGATATAACTTATGTTTAAGAAAAACACCATGAAGTGTGGTAAGAAACCAGGCGAACCTTGTCGTTTACATTCTCCACAAGAGCATTCAACGTTGAAAGCTAAAGAACAGTTCATTCGTGATGGTTTACGTGAATATCGCAAACGTGAAATGGCTAATAAAAAACATCCATGTAAACCGGAAGCAGAAATGTTAGCACAAGTTGATGCTGAAAAGAAAAACGAGTTAGCTCTTCAAGAGAAGCGTCGTCAAGATTTTCTTGTCAATGACATGGAAGAACACATGAACTTAGTTGTTGACCCTGTGACAGGTAAGAAAACAGTTTCTGTATTTCGTTCAGGTATTGTTGCTCCACCTAAAGAACGTGGTGTTGAGAAAGAAAGTTATCTTTATTGTGATGAGCATGTTCCAGAAGGACGACAAGGCCGTAATACAGGTATCTTTGCTTCACCTACTGTAAATGGTGTTGCTCATTGGGTTCGTGGAGTATCTAGCGTTGTAGCTGACTGTGGCGTAAGAGAACTACGCGTTGACCCTGATGAAGTTCATGTGTATTCAGTTCATGCGTGGGAAGAATTCTCTGGTGGTTGGTATGGCTTTACCCCAGATAGCGCAAAAAAGTATTGGGACACTGGAATGACATTAACACAATGGCATGAACAAATGAGAACAAATCCTGACTTTAAACCCGAACAATGGGAACTTCTACTTAACCCGGAAACTATTAAAGCATCAAGCAATTTTGACCCAGATATTGTTGCGCGTAAAGCATTCTTCAGCAGTGAAGGCGAAAGAGATACCCATACTTACAGGTTATTGACTGACATTTAAATTATGTGTGTTATATAAACATAAGTTTGATTGAATATGTTTGATAAGATTTGGCTAATAAGAAAGATTAGCCAAATCTTATTCTTTTAAGCAGTAGATAATAGATATGTATATTCACTGTTAAAAGGTTAACCATGCTAAATATTTTACGTTCACAAAGAGAACAAGCTTTTGAAGAAGGCTTCACCCTTATTGAGTTGATGATTGTTGTTGTAATTATTGGCATTCTTGCAGCTATTGCTATTCCTATTTTTGCTAACCAGCAAAAAGCTGCTTCTTTAGCTGAACTTAAATCCGACATGAAATCTTCTATTCTTACAATAGAGACATGGAAGACAAGTAACCCAAATGAAAAGCAGTTTAATACAGATAAACTAAAAGAACAGTTATCTGTAGGTAAAGGAACTAAAATCCAACTTTTTGGTGTTCCAAGTGATTACTGCATTCAAGGCCACAACATTAACTCAGAAGTTCGTGGTATTGCTGCTGATGATGCATCAAAACCTAGCTACTTCTTATACGGAAACAAATTAAACTTCAAACCTGAACAAAAGCTTTGGGTTTCTACTCAAACATGTAATTCATATAACAAAATTACAGTTCTTTCAGAAGCTAGTTAATAATTGCTTCTTGTAACCATTGACCGTTGATTTTAACAAATTTAGTATCACGAGTTAAAGTGTTTGTTTTACCTGACTCAGTATGCGTTTCAGTTACTTTTTCACCTTTAACTAAAGCATAATCTTTTCTAAACTCTATCGCATTAATTGGAACTTCAAAGGTAGAAGGGCCACCTACTGAGCTAACTTTTTTAGCGATTGTTGTTTGAAGATAATAGAATTCCCATTGTTCATCAACACTCAAATTTTGGGTACTGATTTTAGATAATGCAGGGTGTTCGCTAAGAATAATTTTGTTAGCTTCTTCTTTAGGCATACCATTAGCATCTTCTGTGAAGACTGTTATATCTTTACCGCCATATAAATCAGTTTTGATATCCTTGTAAGCATCTGCGATTATTTGCGCTTCCTCAGGGGAAGCCGTAAAAGTTTCTGTAGAAACAATAGAGCTATTTGTTGGGTTACTGGTTACTTCATCTTCTGTAACTGTCGTGCAGCCAGCAAGGGAACAGGTCAACCCTACTGCGACTAAACTTAAAGCCAATTTTTTATGCAACGTAACATCCTAAACATTTGTTTTCTTATATTCATAATTATCGGATGTTGGGAAAATATTTATAGTAGCATTACTGTAGATGCTATTAAATGCAAAATGGTGGTTGATAAGATTTATTCTTATCAACCACCATTTTTTAATAGAGATTAACTACCTGCTTGAAGTAACTTTTTAGAGTCTACAAGCCATTGACCATCTTTTTTAATAAAACTAATTAGTGTTTCTTCAGAACTACTACTGGTTGGCTCAATAACTGTTCCGTTATTGCTGACAACTACTTGACTAACATCAATAGTAGCAGTTTGGTCTGTAACAGTTACGGCCTCTTCTGGTACAGATACGGAGTAACCTTGTGCGTCACTACCTTCCTGGTCCGATAAGAACGCTCCTAAGAATATGAAGATACCGTAACTTTGAACTTGTTCTTGGAGACTTAAACCTTCAACATCAATTTTACTAAACTCGGGAACCGCTTCTTTTAACATATTGACCAGTTCTTGTTGAGTTTCATCGCTAGGGAGAGACTCTTGGCCATTGATGAAAGTAATAATTTCATTATAATCTGTAGCGTCAATATTAAATACGCCATTAGTAATGTCTTCATAAGTTGTTGCAACAGCTTGTGCATCGTCTTCTGCATTAACTTCTGGTGCAGGTTCTGTATCTGGGCTAGAAGTGCTTAATGAGCTTGGCTCTGAAACGGGAACATCACTAGAATTATTAGGTGTGTTAGTACATCCACTTAATATAACTGCTAACCCAATGGATAAAATTCCAGCAGTTACTTTCTTAGAAAACATGTTTCTCCTTATTAATTTATATTTGTTGTTGTTATATAACGATATAAAGAGTGTAACACATTAAAGAAAGCAGCTTTACGTGATTTTGTTTTTAACCTTAAATGTGTTATAAAGATAGGTAGTAGAAATTTGTGCAACTAAATGTTGATGTAAACGAAAGTATAGGTTTTTTGTGGAAACGGATAAGAACGCTCAGCGCCTTTCTGACGGCTCTGGGTTTGTCCCACCAGCAACTGCACAATATGCGCCATATGAAGGCACAGAAGCTAGCACACAACCGTTTAACGACACTTCTGAGGTTGTTAGTTCAACACCTACAGATAAGTCAAGTGCACAGAAGTTTATTAATGCAGTAGTCCTCATTGTTTGCATCATGTTACCTGTAACGGTATTCTTTTTATTCACTTACAATCATAACCAAGCTGTAAGAGAATACGCTTTTGAGCCTGCTTTATCTGACGAAACAAAACCTCCATACATTGAACCCATTGACCAAACCATTCCTGAAATTGGTGATTTTACCCAAGGCGATAATGGGTATGACGTTAATACTGGTGTTGCTGTGGATTATTATGAAGCTCAATGGAAAATGGGTTTATCAAACGAACCATTACCACAAAGCTTCAATCAGATAAATGACTTTACTGAAGGTTACGAAACTCCAGAAGATTGGTTAGCTTCACAAGGTATTGCAGATATGAAAGTAGTTTATACTGCTGACCCACACGAAAATTGTGGGGCGGAGGGAACTGATTTTACTAAAAACACTGATGCTCTTGTTTTGGGTTGCTACAAATATGAATATGGAAAAACTCTTCTTATTTGGTGGGGGCCAGATGCTGATGATAGTTTGAAAAAGCTTGTTCTACTTCATGAATATTCTCATTTCGTTCAAACCTGGTCCCACTATGATGTTTCTATTAGTGCAATTATGGATGGTAGAGGCCAAAATGAAAATGACGAATTCTATAAACTACGTGAAACAGATGCAACATGTCGTGTGTTCTATGAATGGAACTACTCTGGTTTGGAATATTACAATAACATGTTAAGTAGCTCTTGCAATATTGATAATTGGACACCAGAATGGTACCAACAAGAAACAGAAAAATTAGGTGTAGTAATAGCTGATTGGTAATGCTATAATTAGCTATGATGTATAGTAATACTGCATTCTAAATATTGTGTGGCAATGAAGCCACATCCGATAGATATTATGTAAGACTGGCAAAGGAGCCACTGATAAAGTTAATGGAAAAAATGCAAAAGTTTGTAAGCAAAGATGGTCGTTATGAGATTTTTCACAACGAAGACTGCACTGGATACGTTCAGATTGCTGAGTTCCAAGGCGAAGCGCCTAGAAGAGAAGTCAGCCGCGTTTCATTTCCTTATGAAATGCTAGCAGGTCTTATGGATAAACTTATGTTTGCTACACCTGCACCTATTGAAACTGTTCAGAACCAACAAATCGTTGTTGACCTATACAACGAAGATATCTCTGAAAACATAGTTTACTACGTAGATTAATCTCTATATTACTTCTTTGTGCGATAATATGGTTATGAAAAAACTTATTACGTTGGTACCAGTTGTACTTATTTTTGCTTTAACCGGATGCGCAGGTTCCACTGGTGGTAACATCACCAATACTGCTACAGGTGACAAGTACAAAAACAGCGAAACGGTTGAAGGTCTAATCTACATGGCTAAGGGAACACCTGCCACTGATGCGCCTGATGATGCAATTATCAATATTGCACCACTTAAAGGTGGTTCTGGTGAAGCTGCCTTAGGCGAAAAAGATGTTAATACTTTGCTTCCTTGGACCAAAACAACAGGTGGCGCTACAGACAGCAAAGTAAGCATGACTGTTGAGTCTTTATCTTCTGATGGAGAAGTTGAATGTCAAATCTTTTTCCAAAACATGATTATTCATAACAAAGCATCAGGCGACCACGCTAAAGTAACCTGTGAAGGTACTTTAGAAGTTTTAGAATAAAACCTTAACGGTACAAAGCAGTATTAAGGTAACTATTTAAACGTAGTTCGGCTTTTTCGTAATGTTCTTCATTAACGTTACCAATCATGCCAAAAATTGCTACACGTTTTGCGTATTCAATAATCTTTTCGCAGTCATAACCATTTTGGGAAAGAATGTTGACATATTCATTAATAGTTTGCTGGTTGGTTCCTCTTCTTTGAGCTACACCAATAAGAACGCCAAAGTCATATTCTGGTTCACCATATAGAACGTTTTCTAGGTCGCAGAATTTTATGGCACCACTATTAGTGAAAATAGCGTTACCCATATGTAAATCACCATGAATTGCAACAAAAGGTGAATTTGGTTCAATAGGTTGAAGGTTAAGTTCAGCTAAACGTCGTACTTCTTGTGCAACAGGTTGACTAAGGTCAAGCTTTTTAACTGTTTTAAGCCAACGGCGTTGATGTTTATTAAAGTTTGTTTTCTCTTTAACAAGGTCAGGATGACGCGCTAACTCCGTATGAAGTTTTTGTGCTTGTTCAGTTGCCGCTAATAGGTGAGCAAGAGTAATCTCGTGTTCGCTATAAGTTACACCTGTTTCCCATCGCCATACTGTTGCAGGTAAATCAGCAATAGTAATAATTTCGTTAACGAAAGGCGCAGTAACAAGTTCTGTATCAATTAAAGCTTGTGATACAGACATTTCTTTAACAAGATTTTTGTAACGCTTTTTAGGGTCACGGTCAGCGCGAGCAATCTTAATAAGAAGGTTGTTTTTGTCAGAGAAAACAAGGTGGCCACCACTAAGTATGTAACTTAGTTCCCCATGTTCTATTTGTTTTACTTCAAGAGCTTTTAAAGTATTAGTCAAAAGACTGTCAATAGAATAATCATGAATACCTGTCATGGGATTATCCTTCCTTGATAAAGATTGTACCTTATCACTATCGGTTTTTTGACATAACGAAAGTGATAGTTTGGTTCATTCTTGTTACATTCATAAGAATAATATGTTACAGGCGTATAACAAAAAATGGCGGCCAGTACAATACTGACCACCATTTTAGTAGTAGATTTTAGTCTTCATTATCCCAAAGAGGGTTCTCAACATCAAGATGCCCAAATTCGGTAAACCCAAGTAGGCCACTAACACTGTAACCTGTAGCAGCATAGAAATCTAGGTAATCTTCTAAGCTATATGTTCCTGCGTAGTATTCCATGGCAACCTGGTTAAGGTCAATTTTGTTTCCCCTACTACCTGGTTGAGTATTACGGTCAACCATTTGGCTAATTAGATGGTTTTTGCGGAAACGTTGCGTGCCATGTCCATCAAGGTAAGTTTTGAATTCACGTCCGCCAATTTTAACAATAATGGTTTCAGCTTCTGCTTCCTGAATTTGCTTAGTGTTAGGCTTGTAGCGGTCAAAAATATCTTCAAGACGTTCTTGGAAGAATGACCCATATACTTCATCTACATCACTAAGATTACCGTGAACAGGGTGCGCAACATCAGAGTCTTCACCATTAAGATAAGCGTCACGGATATAAGGAATATAATCCAAACTAATCTCTTCTGTGGGAAGCATATTCTTCAAAGCATTATCAATATTTTCTTTAGTTTTTTCCATGACCGTTCCTTAATAGTATTATCCTATTTTACCATGTTACGTATATTCTGTCAATGTAATAGAAGTAAGCCTGTACATGTTTGATAACATTTGTTTACTTAGCGAATGATACATGTTTTAGATTATTACGAAAGGTAGATATAGATAATGTATCTACTGTGGAGCAAAATGAAAAAACTTGTTGACTATAAAAGTAAGGTGAACTCTAATGAAGAGGGCTTCACTCTTATTGAGTTGATGATTGTTGTGGTCATTATTGGTATTCTTGCCGCCATTGCCATTCCAATTTTTGCTAACCAACAGAAGAGTGCTGCTGATGCAACGTTGAAGTCCGATATAAGGACAGTTGCTAACGCCCAAGTAACATACATAACTAAGAACCCTTCAAGCTCTGGAACAAACTCTATTATAGAGTTAACTAAGTTGGTACCTTCTCTATCTAAAGGTACTGTTATTGGTACATGGTTTGTTGAAGGTAAAGGTTTTTGTATTGCTGGGTTTAACACAGGTGGTAGCACTAATGGAGATAAAGATGGTGGAGCCGGAAAATATTTCTGGTACGACTCGGCATTAGGTGGTTTTAAAGCAGATGCTGTAACTGGTAACCCTCCAACAGGTGGAGCATGTGCCGTTACACCTAGACCATTAGGTGCCTGGTATTACGGGGTTGACACTGGTAGCAATCCAGAAGGATGGAAATACTAAACTATGATTAAAAAACTTAACGAACTACGTTCCAACAATTCAGAGGAAGGTTTCACCCTTATTGAGTTAATGATTGTTGTTGTAATTATTGGCATCCTAGCTGCGATTGCTATTCCTATTTTTGCCAACCAACAAAAAGCTGCTAAAGATGCTGTGCTAAAATCTGATATTAAAAACTTAGCTTTAGTATATACAACATATAAAGCAGCTAATTCAAAAATGACAGAATATCCTGATTTCTATTACCGTTTAGGCGATGGAAATAATCCAGAAAACGTTTTTGATAGCAGCAACGTAGGCAAATACTTTAAGCCAAGCGAAGGTCTACGCAGCCATGCTTTTGACCTTGGCTCTTATGTTCCAAGTGAACCTAAAAACCAAAAGTTCTGTATTCAAGCTTCCATGGAAGGCAGCAACTATACAGGCGCAAAGGATGATTGGTTATATTACAAAAGTTCTACAGGTAAATTTAGTACAACAGGATGCACAGATTAATGATTAAAAACTTACAAAAACTACGTAACTCAGGCTCAGAGGAAGGTTTTACCCTTATTGAGTTGATGATTGTTGTTGTGATTATTGGTATTCTAGCGGCTATCGCTATTCCAATTTTTGCTAATCAACAGAAAAGCGCTGCTGATGCAGCTTTAAAATCTGATTTAAAGAACACTGCTCTGGCGGTTGAAACTTATTTCACTAAAAATCCTACCAAAGGTAATCTTGTAAATGAAAACGGTGCCATTTCTGGTTGGGCGCTGGTAAAAACAAGTTCACCTACCGAAGTATTCGTAGGGACAAAAGATAAAGTCGGTCAAGAAATTGCGCCAGTTGGATTTAACCCAATTAATGTATCTAATGGTACTGCTTTAGGTATTGTATCGCAAGGTACATACGAATTTAAAGCATACTGTATTGTGGGTGTAAATTCCGGTTCAAATTATGTAGTGAACGGTACTGATAACTCTAACCCGTTATTCTATGATTCCAAATACGGAATAACAGAAAAATCTAACATAAAAGCTGATGGAGCTTGCAAAAATTACGTCAGTAAAGTTTGGTAAAGCTAATATGCCCACATCTATTCCTTCTTAGATGTGGGCATATTTGATAACGTTTGTTCATAACAATCTTTGCAGCAAATGCAAATTATACTATCTGTAGATACTAATATTAGTATTTATAGGAGATATATGAACAAACTACAAGAACTTCGTAACAAAGCTAACTTAAAAGAAGAAGGGTTTACTCTTATTGAGTTGATGATTGTTGTGGTCATTATTGGTATTCTAGCCGCTATTGCTATTCCAATTTTCGCTAATCAGCAACAAGCTGCTGCTGATGCGGCTATGAAAACTGATTTGAAAACAATAGCGTTAGCTCAACAAACATATATTACTAAAAATCCAAATGCTACAGGTACCGGTAACCCGGATGAATTAAATAAATTAGTACCCAAATTATCTCAAAACGCGATAACAGAAACTTGGGCTAACGCTAAAGGATATTGCGTTGTTGGTGCCAGTAAAGCTGCTACGTCTAGTGATGCTAAATTCTACTGGTATGACTCAGCTTTAGGTGGATTACAAAAAGGTTCACCCGCAGCAGGTGGAGCATGTGATGTTCCCGCAAATGAAAGGAACTCTAGTATTTGGAGAGTGACTTCTAATACAAATTCAGAAAAATGGGCAAAAATAGTTTACTCATAAACCCGAAAAATTACTTCCAAACTAGATACTTATTATCAAATATGCCCACACCTATTTTTAGGCGTGGGCATATTTGATAATATTTGTTTATATGACTTTGCATGCATAAAGAGGATTATAGCTACATGTAGATACTAATAGTAGTAATCACTAGGAGCATAATGGAAAAGCTAAAACAACTACGAAATAACATTAATTCAAAAGAAGAAGGTTTTACTCTCATTGAGTTAATGATTGTCGTTGTAATTATTGGAATTCTAGCTGCTATTGCTATTCCAATTTTTGCTAACCAACAAAAAGCTGCTATTCAAGCAACAGTTAAATCTGATGTAAAAACTGTACAACTACATATCCAAACATACCTTACCAAGAACCCTACTGCTACTAACGCTGAACTTGTAGCAAACCCAGAAGTTCAAAGATTTGCTGGTGCAGGCAAAGTTAGTGACCCTAGTACCAGAATTGATATTACAGGTAAATGGGATACATGGCGAGTAACTGGCTCAAATGCTAAAGCTGGTAAAGACGATACTACCACTTATACATATAACTTTGACTCTGCTACAGGAAAATACTGGCAGGTAGGTAACTAATGAAATATCTTAATCAACTACAAAATATACGTAACAAAAACCAAGCAGAAGAAGGTTTTACTCTTATTGAGTTGATGATTGTTGTTGTGATTATTGGTATTTTAGCAGCTATCGCTATTCCTATTTTTGCCAACCAACAAAAAGCAGCTATTGTAGCTGGTGTTAAATCTGATGTTAAAAACACAAATACAAATCTTGTAACTGCATTAGTAAAAGCCCCAACTGCTGCTGACGTAAGCTTACCTGCGGTCAATGGTAAATCTACCACTGCTACATTAGCGCCAGGTGTTACATATAGTAGCGTAGTATCTGATTCAAACTCTAACATCACTGTTGAAGGTGGTTGGAATAATTACATTATTACAGGTAAAAATTCTTATGCCGGAACAGGTCAAATAACATTCTACGGCGCTACCGGTAAAACAACTGCTTCTATTTAAGAAAACATATTATGATTATCTATTTAAAAAATTTACGTAACAAAAATACTAATGAAGAGGGCTTTACCCTTATTGAGTTGATGATTGTTGTAGTCATTATTGGTATTCTAGCAGCTATCGCTATTCCAATTTTTGCTAACCAACAGAAAGAAGCCGCATTTGCTGCTGTTAAAAGTGACGTAAGAAATGTGTCCACAATGGCTGTAACACAAAAAACTAAGACAGGTAAATATCCTGTTACTTGTGCAGAATGGCAATCAGTTGTACCACAAGGTTGGAACTCTGATAGTAATGGTTTACTTAGAGTAAGAACTTCACCTGATGGTTTGAATTTGTGGATTGAGTCTCAACCTAACACTTTAAAAGGTAGCGACCCTGATGCAGTTCGCGCAGAGGCTACTGCTATTTACAATTCAAGTAAAACTGACGGCATTATTACACGTAGCGCTTACATGACTAAATATAACTTTGCTAGTGGAGCTTCTTTAGCAAATGATTCAGGTTTTACTGCAAGAGGTTTTCAATTAAATACCATTAGTGACTGTACAGTATACTAAAACTGCATAAGTTAAGCCCCATCAGAATTAACTGATGGGGCTTAACTTATGTATAAAGTTTCTTAGCTGTCATGCTTTTCTTGTTCAGAACCTTTAAACAAACCAACAATTGATACAGCCAAAACAATTAAACCAATACCGCTTGCGATAAGGACAGTTGTTGTGGTGTGACTGTTGTGGTTCTTTTTCTTCAAAGCTTTATTTTTAAGCTTAGTTACTTCCCTTTTACTTGGAAGGTTCTTCTTTAACGCTTTAACATTTTTCTTAACAAGTTTTTCTTGTTGTTTATTTAATACACTCATATTGTTAACCTTTCTCCATATGGTTTCCTTAACACTATCGGGTATATTAATAAGTAAAGAACGTTGTTAGTTCATCTTTTCTTTTCTGAATTTTTGCTTCTGTGTCAGCCTTGACTACTGCTTCTTCAATTGTAACTGTAGGCTGAACCCAAGCTGCTTCCTCAGAAAACATCTTGTGAGCGTAGTATGTGTTGGTCTTTAGGGCATAAATCTTGTAACCAAGTTCATCTTTCTCATAAGCAGCTTTCACAGCATCTTCAAAGTTATGGTAGATGCCTTCAATGCTGAAACGGTTCTGCTCAGATGTACCAATGTGACCAATGGTGTCAATACCAAGCACAAAGATTGGCTTAGGAATAGCGTTGTCAGGGTCAGGAAGGCCGTCTGGGTCGTCCTTATAAAGCTCAACATATTCAGCCCACTTTTCGGTGACTTCGGGCATGCCAACAATTTCGTTAGGAGCTTTGAACTTTACATCATAGAAAGGTGTAAAAGTGAACTTATCGCCTTCAGTCTGGAAAGCGCTTTCAACCTGGTCGTAGAAAGGAGTGAAAGTATGTGCAGCCCAAAGTGCTACCCTGTAATCTTCAGTGAACAAAGTAGGAATTCGCCAACCGCGACCCTCAGTACCGTCAACGTTAGTAGTTGAAAAATAGAACATTATCTCTCCTTGTTTTACGCGAGCGTATAAGTAACCTCGCTATGTGTTAAGTATAGCAGTGACCACTGACATTAGCAACTTGTATTGTAATTCCAAGTCGGGTTGACAGATATATAAATACAGATAGAGGAAAATTAATGGACGAAAAAGTTATAAGTAAAATAAAAGAAATGACAGCTAGTTATTTAGTCGGTTGTAATTTATTTGCTTCAACAAAAATAAAAATTAATTCTACAAGAATAGATGAGCTTGCAGATGCTATTTACAAAAACTTATCTGTTGATTCTGACGATGAGTTTTATGATGTTTTAACTAGTGCAGCTATTTGTAACGAAATTGGAACAGGTAACCTCAATTTCTCTGAAGTTTTAAATATAGTTTATATAGATACCGGTATACAAGATAGTAATACAATATTAGCTATAGCTAGTGGCCTTATTTATAAGATGTTAAAACAAGATAATATAAAAATAGATTTTGAATATGTTAAAAAAGAATATGGTATAGATGAATATTGCAACATAACAAATTCTTCTCTTGAAGATAAGATTATACACGTAATACGGAATAATGAAAAGCCAAAATTTTATTTAGTAATTTCTAATACTTTAGAGGGATTAAATATTAGTTCACAAGTTAGAACTTCCTTGGCTATAAATAACTAAAATGAATAGGACATAATCAAATGAAAAATAATATAATATTAACATGGGTTAACGAAGAAGATACTTTAAGACGCTTAAAAGAAAACGAATTTTCTAGAGAATGGCTTGATTATATGGGGTACGCTTCTAATAAAGAAGCTATAATAGACTTTAATCAGTCTGTAGAAACATTTAAAGATACAGAATATACTTTAGCTCTCTTTATTGATTTAACTACGTCTCAACAACAAATAAAATTCGTTGATTTAGTAGAAGAAGACTTGGAACAAGAAGCAGGTAAAATTTATTTAGAACATAAAAACATAGACTGGGGTACTGGAACATTAGAAAAATTACCTAATCTTTTTACTCTAGATGTTTCTAATTTAGACGTATATTACCACTCTTTTGAGGGCGAAGGGGCATATGAAGGATGGCACCAAACGTTTTTCATTTTGTCAAAATTTAGGTTTGATAAAATATTATGAATATTAATAATCACTTCATGCAATTATCAGAAGTTGTTAGTCTCCAATCGGAAATTGATATATTCATAGAAGAAAAATATCTGCGCGCTCATAAAAATAATTACTATATTGATGCAAACGTAAATCTTTATACTACTACAGGAACTATTATAGATTTAACATTTATTAATACTGAATCTAACAACTATGGTATGAGCTTTCATCCCATACAAGACGATTTAGATTGGTTTACCTGTGCAGCCAAAGTGCTTCAATGTTTAGATATAGACAACACTAGTTTGTCACAAAGGTATATCCGAGATTTCAAGTTTGATTTGATAGTTAAAGAAAAACTTTATGACGACTTACTGCCTAGTGATATAAGAGATATTTATACGGCGCGTGCGCAGAATTCATTAAGTGTTTCTTTTTGGAAAGAAACACTTAATAAAGAAATTAATGATGAAGAGAAAGTAGATAGATTTGTATTCTGTAATCAACTATTAGATGAAAACAATATTTTAACAGTTCAAAGAGTTGTTTAATTGGAACCCAATTTCGCCGGTTAAGTTTTTTACTTCTAAATCGCTTAGCTTGACTAGCGTTCTTTTGTCATTCCAAGGGGACTTATTAGGGAACTCTTCTTGGTTAGGATATCTTGGTATAAGGTGTGCGTGTACGTGAGAAACAGTGTTTCCTAGGATTGCTAAGTTAACACGTTCTACTTGGAGAGCTTTCTTCATAGCTTTTGTTACATGCACTATTTCTTGCATATAATCATTAAGCTCGTTTGATTCTAGTTCTTCTAGATTGTCGTAATGTTTATTGAGCGTCAGGATACAGCGACCAGGGAAGCGCGCATCATTATATAAACCTAATGTACTTGTTGGTAATGTTTTGATAACAGTATAAAGTTCAAATCCGCAATCTGGGCATGGCTGATGAATGCTGTGTGTTTCCTCATTGTTTTCTTGTTCTGGTGCCATACAGCAATTCTAACATATTCCCCTTGTTAGTAATGAAAGATACTATTGACCCCTATACGAGGGGTATTTTAAATATTAGTTTATAATAGTATATAGAGTAATAAGTTACATATTATGAGGAACTAATACAACACAGATGTTGTTCTATGTTACAGGGGAGAAAAATATGTTAGAAATGAGAAATAAAGTTATCCATTATATGATGGACATTGACCATGCTGCTAAAAAGCTTTTCGTTGTAGAAGGTCCAATCTCTTTGATGGAATTTTCACAAGAGTTACAAAAGGCTACAGATATAAGCACACCTTTTGAATTGCAACGTCAAGCTCATAAAGCTTGCAATATTGCTCGTTTACGTGCAGCTTTACAGAAAGCTATGGAACATTTTCAAGGCCAACCACTTGTTGTTGCGGCAGCAGCAATGCAACCAGGTATTTACGAATTTCCTTTAGATGATAATAAGCTAAAATGTGAAGATGAATTACTAGAATATATTGATAAGGTCTTTTAAATCGTCCTGTAATATGTTATGCTTATAGAGCGCGGTTTTGCGCGTTAAAAGGAGTGAAATGTTAAAGTCTGATTTTTATGCTCGCCTAGTTGAGAACCGTTTTAAAGAAATCCTTAATCAACAGCAAGTCAAAAAGGACGAAGCAGATAAAGTTACTGGTAAAGTTCTCGTACTTGGTGATTACACCTACGATGGTTCCGGTTCTGACACCCATTTCTGTTTCGCAGCTAACTATGTTGATGCCAAAGAAGGCAGCATAGAAATCAAACGAAGCCGTAGCTTCAAAATCCGTGAAGCGGACCCTACTAGTGATGAAGTTCTTTATGAACTAGACAACTTCGCACTTTCAGTCTCAAAGCTTATCAAGCTTCTAGGGTAACCTTTAGGCGATATACTAAGGTATCATGCCACGTTATTCAGACCAACTAATAGACCAATACATCAACTTGGAAGACTTTCTCAATGTATTGAAAACATACCTAAGCTACGATGAGACAACTAAAAAGCATCTTGACTTAAACGAGTTAAGAGAAACTGCTAAAAAGTTCATTGAAAGTAATGGTCCTGTTGGTTTCTGGGGTGAAAAAAGTAAATACATTGAATATGCGGTAAATGCTCACATTCTTGCAAAATACTTGGAAAGCCAAGAAACACCAGTTGGTTTTGGGTACCTTGACGAACTGATTAGTGCTTTAGCTAACCTTGACCAAGAAACTGATATCAGTGGACGTTTTAGTATTGAAAAAGTGACACAAGTGTGGAGCGATGTAAGGCACTTCCGAGGCAGCCTTCAACATCGCACTAATATAGTAGAATAATAAAAGTAATGGAAGAAGTTTATAATGACTGATTATTCTTTAGTAGAAGCTTTACAGGAAATGGCTCATCTACTTAAAAACGATAACCAAATTATCAATACGTTTAGTGTTGTGTCAGATCAACAAGAATTCCAACGTGTAAGCGAGTTCGTTAAAGAAAACGGTCACGGTATTATAACCTTAGATGTATTCTGGAACTTGCAGCACCTTCATGACAAAATTGTTCTTAATTTTAATGAGCTAGAAAAAGCCCTTAACCAAGCAAACCTTCCAGAGCACACCAAAGTTTTAATCACTTTGCAATGCTTTAAAACCTTAAACTATGACCCTCTTCTAGAGACTGTTCACAGTAAGCTTATACGTTCTATCAAACATCTACAAAACAGTTGATATTCGCATACTAAAATGGTAATATTAATGTTATGAGTAACCATTCAATTAAATGCGTAAAATGCGGTCACAAAAACTATGCCGTTACAGAACCTGTAGAAGTTAAAGTATCCGATCTTCTTCCCAGCGACAAAGGTTTAAGGGCTAATATTGGTGACTATGGTTATGGAAATGTTCTCATTTTAAGTTCAGGTCCAAACCGCACAGAAGAACGTAATCATCTATTCGAGGTTGAGTATTTCGACCCAAATGTTAATAGCTTATTTGAACCTAACTCAGGAACGCGTTTCTTTTATGACGCAGAAGAAACTGTTACCGTATGGCGACCTGTAAACTAGTTCGCAAAACAAAATAGTTGTGGCCCAATAGATTTAATTCTATTGGGCCACAACTATTTTAGGTTAACGTCCTCCGACTGAACCGCCGCCTCCACCGCCGCCTGAGAAGCCGCCACCAGTAGAACCACCTGAGCCACTAGTTCTAGCTTGTGCAGCGTCATATGCCTTCACAGCCTGTCTGGTGGCACCTACAAGGTTGCTTACTTGCGATGCATAGTAATAGTTATATGAACTATAGTAACTTTGACGTTGAGTTTCAGGTAGCTGTTCAATACGGAACTCAATAACTTTCTGCCAGCTTTTCTCTAGACCGAAAATAATAGCCCAAGGAAGAAGTTGCTCATAAATGTAAATAATTTCAGCATCATTGATAGTTTTGCTTTCAGCCCCTTCAACAGACTGCAACATTTGAATACGGTCTTCTTCTGCAACCTCTATATACTTTTTAAGACCAAGCATATAGTTAGCTAAATCTTCACCAACCTGGTTAGGTATAGGTCTACGTGCCCAATGAGTAATGAAGAAACTTAACATTAGAAGAATGAAAGCTGCAACACCTGTAAGAAGAATAACAGCAAGGTTTGGAGCATAAAGGTAAGCTCCAACACCACCTAATACTAAGATAAGCCATGGCCATAGTGGCATGCCAGCTTTAACAGGTTGGAACAACGCTTTTTCATCATAGAAGAAAGCATCTGTTTGATTTAATGGTTCAAGTTTCTTTCCTTCTACCACTCTACTTTTAGAGAAAATAATATCAGTAATTGCTTTTAGCACAGGGTTAGCAACGGTAGCTTTCTGGCGTTGAAGACTAACATCCCCACCATCTTTACTAATAGATAAACCACCTTGTAAAGCAATTTCTAGAACACTTGAAGCAAGGTTCTTTTCACGTGAAGTTTTTACATAACCTGTTTTAGCTAAGAAAGTACCACCTTGAACAGCGCTCCAACCTTCTGGCGCTGTATATTGAGCAATAACAGGTCGTTTAGAAATATTAAGCTCACTAATAGCCTTTTTACGACGTTTAGTAGCAAATGCAGTACCTAAACCAAAGGTAGCTAACATGGAACCAAGAAGAATTCCTCCTATGACAGGAACTTTACTACCAAAGCTTGCAGCAGGTTCAGCAAAAGTACCTGGTTCAAAACCAACAGCTAAAGTAATACCACCGTTGCCCTCTAAAGGTGTTGTTTCTGTTGAAATAACATTATCAGTAATATTAAGCGTACATTGAGTGTCTGAACGTAAAGCTCCCTGGTAACATGCATTATCACCTGTTAAAGAGGAAACCAAATCAGGCGCAATAGTCAAAGTAACTTGTGCGGCGTCTGTAGGTTGTGGTCGGTCGCCACTAATTAAATTCCAATAAAACTCTTCGGTTTTGCTTTCTTCAAAGTATCCAGTAACACCTGTAGCTGACCATTTGACAACATATGTGTGCAAACCTTCTTTATATGTGTCATCATCAATAAGAAGTACAGCATCACCGTTTTCATTTTCAATATCATAGTAAACAGGTTGGTTACTTTCGTTATAGACACCTTCTATACGTAAGTTCATGTCATATTTGCCCCCATTCCATGTTTTAGGTAACGCACGAACGATACCTTTGTTCTGGTTAGGTGTAGCAAAGTTAGCGACATATGTTTCTTCAACGTTAAGAACGCTTTGATCTTCTGAGTTTTTGCTTAACTCAGCTTTTGTTGAAACTTGGTTGAACGTAAAGTCTTCTACGCCTGCATATGCAGGCGATGGTGTAAACATCATAAAGAATGCTGTTACAAGTAAAAACATTAATGAAGCTACAGCGATACGTTTGTTATAAAGTTTAGGACTTTCCGTAAGAGTATTCATGTTAACTAGTCTACCTGAAATCCGTTTTTAGCCATGTTTTTAGTAAACATGAGATAATCAACCGATAGCTTTGTTACCGTACTGGCGGTTCATCCAGCCTAATTAATATTTTAAGGAGACAATTATGTCTATTTTCGGTCGTAAAAAGAAATTTATAACTCTTGATGGTGTCAGAGTTTATTTTGATCGTAAAACTAACACCATTCAAATTACTTCAACTGATAAACGTATCGTTGGAGAACCATTCAAAATTTCGCTCAACCAAGGTACCGAAACAGAGCAAACTCTTCGTAATTTACTTCTTGAAGAAGGAGTTATTACGGAAGAAGACACACCTGGTTTGAGAATTCCAAAAAGAGCTTTATATCCTACCGATTTCAAAACGTTAAGAGCTTTGCCTTGGAACAAAATTCCTATTGGTTTAGGAGTTGATAGCGAAATAGTTTATTGGGATGTAGTAAAAGAACCCCATTCTTTAATTGTTGGAGCTACTGGTTCCGGTAAAAGCGTTTATCAACGCAGTTTAATTCTTCATACTTTGCTTCATAGCGATGAATGGCGTTTCATGGGCATTGACCTAAAAAAGGTTGAGCTATCTCCATATAAAAAGTACACAAAAGTTGTATTAGACATTGGGGATGATTTGCGTTCTGGTGTAGAAGTGATTGAAGCTGCTTATAAAGAAATGATGAAACGTTATGAAGCAATGGAAAGCCAAGGGTTTAATTACTTCAAAGACTTGAAAGACGATAAAGATGAAGAGTTACCTGCAATTATGGTAATGCTTGATGAAGCTTCTATGTTCTTAAGTTTAGAGGGTATTCAAACTGACGAAGGAATTATTACTGATGGTTTGCATATGCAAGCACAACATCTTGTGGGTACTATAGCTCGTTTGGGAAGAGCAGCAGGTATTCATTTGGCTATTTCTACCCAACGACCTGATGCAACTTTCCTTAAATCCGAACTAAAGGCAAACCTTGATTTCCGTGTTGCCGCTGGGCGTTTAAGTCCTACCCCATCCAATCTAACTTTAGGTACAGATAAAGCCACCCAATTACCTGGTGATATTAGAGGACGAGCTTTAATTAGAAGTTACAATGTAGATTATACTGGTCCACATGACCATGATAACATTATTGAATTTCAAATGTATTATGCTCCACAAGATTTCTTAGAGGAAGCAATTCAACCAGATGATGAAGATAAAATTTAATTCATGGTAATATACAGTCTAATGTTTAATTAAGGATAATGGAAATGTACGACATGTCACGAGAAGTAGAAATGATGCAACAGAAAATTTACATGCTTGAAAATGAGCTTAACAACAAGCAAGAAGAAATTAGTAAGTTCTTCGGTACAGATTATTTCCCTAAACCTGGCCCTCCTGGTAAGCCTCGTCCAGCCGTACCAAAACCTAGTGGACCCACACCAAGTAGACCTAAGCCTGGTACACCAAAGCCAAAACCTAGTGTACCTAAGCCAAGTAGTCCAATTCCTGGTGCACCTAAACCAAAACCACCAGTTAAAACAAGTAATTTTGTTGATTTTTCCATTGTCAATGAACATACACAACAGTCATTAACTATCAATCGTGAGTTTGATGATACTGTTGAAATTGGTATTAATGAGAGCGGAAAAGATTCCGTTCAAATGATTTTGGATCGCACAAAATTAAACGAATTAATTACACATCTGAAAACGCTATAACATAAAAAGGTAAGGCCCACACTTTGATTAGTGTGGGCCTTACCTTTTTACTTAGCTGGTAACAGATGTTCTAAATCAACCGGTGAAAGTTCAATTAAAATATGACGGAATTCTTCATAAGGTAAATGTGCTTTCTCGTTAATAAAAGCAATGCGTTCATCTGAAAGCTCTGGCTTATAACGACCCGTTGTAAGCATATCTGTTAAGTTAAACAGAGTGCGTAAAGAATGGCGCTGTTTACGGAAACCTTCCTGTAAAGCAAACTTAGAAATAATTCGCTTATAAGGTGCAATAACCTCATAACCAGTACGGTACGAAGCACGGATTTCAGAGATTGCATCAAACTCCGGTTTCGCTGCAAACATTGCATCCAAAGCTTGATGTGAACCGCTTTGTGCTCGCTCCATAAAATGAGACAGAGTCATCTGCGTAACATCTAAACCGTCAACAATGGTCTGACGAACAGGGCGTGCATCAATGCGCGTAGGGATAAAGAAAGGCTCAGTGTGAACCTCAAAATAGTCATCATCGGAAATGTCAGTTGCATAACCATACAGATGGGAACCAGCTTGCGCTTTAAGTAAAAGCATTATCTTTCTTTCTAAACTTTAGTTAACTGTTAGAGTTTCTTTCTCAATAGTGTGCCAGTTAACTACACGGTGAATGGGGAAGTGGTATGTTGAAACGTTGCCGTTAACGTCATATTTCTTAATAGTAAGAACGTTATTAACTACTTTTACATCATAACACTTGTAGCTTTCGCTTTTAATTCTTTCAAAAGCAAAAGCCCCAGAATTGTAAGTTTTGACAACATCAGGCACACTGACCTCTACAGTGATACTGATGTGATTTTCTCTCTTATCCATATTTCTAGTTTATCACATATATTAAGCAATTGCCACACCTAAAATAATGTGCTATAATAATCGTATGTTCATTAATCGTAACTTCCATCTTCACATGTGGCACTTGCAAACTTAGCAAGTTTAGTCATATGGATGATTGAACCTACCCTTTTGCAAGTGTAACGCACAAGCAAAGGGGTATTTTTTATGTAAAAATTCAAATCAATCATTTAGAAAGAAGTAAATAATGTCAACATCCTTCAACCCAGTCCGTGGTATGCGTGACTTTGGTCAACAAGAAATGGTTACACGAAACCGTATTCTTAAAACAATCCAAACAGTTACAGAAACAAACGGTTTCAGTAACATCCAAACACCTGTTGTAGAAATGAAAGATTTTCTCAGCAAAGGTAATGAAGAATCAGATAACAGCAAGCTAGGTTTCAGCGTACTTGCTGACCGCAGTACAAGCGAAGCCAAAATGGGTTTACGTTATGACCTTACAGTTCCTCTAGCTCGCTATTTTGGTGCTAATAAAGCTCAACTTACTTTACCTTTCAGAGCTTATCAGACAGGTGAAGTGTATCGCGCAGAACGACCACAAAGAGGACGTTACCGTGAATTCACGCAATGCGACATTGATGTTATTGGTGACAAAACATTCATGGCTGAACTAGATATTCTTAACACTGCTTTCATCGTATTTGAAGAACTTAATATTAGCAACGTTAACGTCATCATTAATGATAAGAAAATCCTTGTTCGTTTGCTTGAACAATTAGGATTTTCAAATGAAGACATGCCTGCTGTTCTACGCGAAATTGATAAGCTTGACAAAATTAGTTTAGAGAAAATGCAAACTAACCTTGCTGCTTTATGTGATGAAGGTCCAGTTGATGCGTTGCTTAAATTTATTGCAGATGTTTCAGAGTGCTCTGACAATGCAAGTAAAATCACGTTAGTTGAAACACTAGTTGAAGATAGTTTCTTAATTGATATTTTGAACTTTTTTGATGATAAAGTTATCTTCAATCCTTTCCTTGCGAGAGGTATGGATTATTACACTGATATTATTTTTGAGGTTAAAGCAGTTGATGACAACCTATCTATAGCTGCTGGCGGGCGTTACGATAACTTTAAAGATACTGTACCTGCTGTTGGGTTATCTTTTGGCTTTGAACGTATTATTCCTTTAGTTTCAGTTGAAGAAGATAACAATAAAGCTTGTGTTCTTGTTTATGATAAAAATGTCAATGCTAGAGATATTTTTATGACAAAACAAAAGCTTGTTAACGATGGGTTCAATGTGTTATTGCAACCTAGACCTAAGAACCTTACTAATTTACTTAATAAACTACAGAATTCATACGGTTACTTTGTACTTTTACAAGCTGATGGTGAAGTTGTAATTAAAGAAATTAACTAATTTAGAATGGTAGTGAAGCGAATATATATTGATGGTTCGCTTCACTACCATTAACTATTTAACGGGTTTCTCAGTATCTTCAAACGATAGATATATTTGTAGGATCACAATTAAAGGTAGAAAAATTGGCTAATAAATATCATGACGAAAATGGACGTTTTTGTTCCCGTGATGAAATGGGCAAAGCTGTAGATAGATTAGGTCAAGCTGGAAATATTAGTGGCTATCTTCAATTAAAAGGTGAACTTGAAACCATTGATAGAAGCGATAAAAGCTCTAACGGAGTAGAACAATTAATTAATGCTTCAGTTGATGCTGACCGCCTCAAAAGTTTAACTAAAAGTACAATGGGTACTAATGTTGATGTTGACATGGCGAATAAGTTATCTAAAACCATGAAACCTCTAACTGATGAAGATGGAACTAACGATCCTTTAGGTGATGATTTAATGTCTAGTTATGAGAAACTTTGTCAAGAATATGGCGTAAAAGCAAAATGGCAAAAATATGCGAAAAAGCAACGTTCTATTTCTAGCAAAATGGGTTATACCTCTGAAACTTATGTCCAGTTATATGCAGAACGTCATGTAGCAGATAAGAATAGTAGTATTGCAGAGTATTTTCGTGGTAAAGAAGTTGAACTTGATATTAAACAGGCTCGTAAGCGTGTAAATAAAGATAAGAAAAAACTAACAGAAGAAGCACAAAAGTTAATAGTTAAATACCATGTGTCAGAAAGTTATGCTAATGGTGTTTTAACGTCTACAGAAAGCGTTTCCATCCCTGACTGTATTGCGTTAATCAAAAAAGATGATGGTAGCTTTATTCTTCGTACAGCAGAAGCGAAATTGGGTGGTAAATTAGACGCTAAAAACCTACCAAGTAATATTAAAACTTTGCGTAAAAGCAATGAAAAAATTTGGGCTAACTCTGGCTTTGAAGTTGAGAAAGCTATTGTGCTATTAACAACAGAAGATAAACGACAATCAGATAATTACCGTGAAGGAACTGAACGTTTCCCTAATAGGTCTTCATGGGTAAATTCTTTAAATGGAAGTGGTGTGCAAGATGTTCAAGTTCACGCTAACGAGTTTTCACTTAACTGGTTAACAGGAGTTGCACCGGATAGAGACACAGAAGATGAGAACATGAAGAAAGCTATTGCTTTCCGTGAAACTCTGGCATTTGTTCATGCCAGAGATATGTTTAATACATTCCATCCAAACACACTAAAATAATAAATAAAATATGGCCTCACCAGAACTAACTGGTGAGGCCATATTTTATTTATAATGCTGCATCAATTAAACGTAAAGTTTCATCTTTACCAACAGCAACCATGTAGTCATTAGGTGGCAAGAAACGCTGCTCACCAGATAATAGCCTGCCTAAGGGCCTGAAAACGGTTTTGTTGGAAAACTCCCCGTTGCTACCAGCAATAGCGGCTGACAAGCGCTCAGTGACCTCAGAGACAGTAAACTGACCCTCTGGAATGCTTTCAACTACGGATTTTACGAAAACAATATTTGCTTTATCTAACTCATCAACTTTAGTAGGAACATAGTCAGTCAATGTACTACGAAGATAAGGCACAGCTTCTTTCAAAAGCTGAATACGTGTTTTTAGTACATTTGCAAGAGCAAGAACTTTATCTTCTTTTCCTACAACATCTAGCTCACTATAATCTTTGAGGTAAGCAAGTAGAATGTCACCAAATGTTTCATCATCAAGCATACGAATATGCTCAGCGTTAATAGCCATAGCTTTCTTCATGTCAAACTGCGCAGGATTACTACTTACTTTAGTCACATCAAAAAGGGTAACAAATTCTTCGTGACTGAATAAGTCGTTGTTACTCTGACCCCAACCTAACAACATAAGATAGTTAGTCAAACCGGAAGGAATGAAACCTTCACGTACTAGGTGGAAGAAATCTGAACTAGCATCCCTTTTAGAAAGCTTCTTTTTATCAGAACCCATAATGTAAGGAAGGTGACCATATACAGGTGTTTCTACAGTGGTAAGACCTACGGCGTATAGAGCTTTCCATAGCGCAACCTGCTTCCCTGTGGAAGGAAGTAAATCTTCTCCACGAAGAATATCAGTAACACCCATAAGAGCATCATCTACTGGGTTAACAAAGTTATAAAGGAACTTCCCATCACCACGAGCAACAGGGAAGTCAACAAAGTTTTCTGCATGGAACACAACGGAACCACGAACTAAGTCGTTGACAACGATGTCCTCATCTGGCAGACGGAAACGGTAGACAAAAGGTACACCTTTTGCTTCAAACTTAGCAATTTCTTCTACCGTAAGATTACGGTCATGATTGTCGTAACCCTGGTTAACAGGACGATGGTTCACAAAATTACGAGCTTTAATATCTCGGTCAGAAGAGTAAGACTTGTAAACATAACCAGCAGCGATAAGTTTATCAAGAGCGTCACTGTAGACAGCGTTACGAGCAGACTGAACGTATTCAGTATCAAAGGTTACTGTGTCACCATCAACAGTGTAACCTTCATCAGGTGTAATACCAAGCCAAGCTAACGCTTTAACAATCTCGGTACGGCTTTCTTCGGTGTTTCTTGCATCGTCTGTGTCTTCAAGACGGAAAATGAAATCACCAGAGTTATGCTTGGTGTGATACCAGTTATATAAAGCGGTACGTAGTAAGCCTACGTGAGGCACCCCTGTTGGGGAAGGGCAAAAGCGAACTTTCATTAATTAATCCTTAAATGTATACTTTCAGTGTAGCAAAAATATGTTCATAACACAAACCTTAAAGAATAAGTTCATGTGTTATTAAACTTCATCCCATTTTGTAATATGGCTTAAACTATAACCAGTTTTAATAAGTTTGCCTTTTTTGTTATATTTAATAATAATCAAAGCACCATCTTTTACGTAAAAAGCTTTGCAATCGACAGTAACTGTTTTGTAGACAGGTGCGGCTACTTCGTTTTTAAGTGTGTGGTAGCCAACACTACCAACGCGGAACTCATTTCTTTTCCATTCAATAGTAGAAATATGTAATGTACGGTCATTTCCCATGATGACAGTCTAGCATATTTTAGATGTTATAGATATACTATGAGTAATACAAATGAAGGTCGTTGTCAAGCCGCTAACCGTGCGACTTGTTGGAAACATGGTAGTGGTTTAGGTTTTGATGCCAACCGCAAAATCCGTGAAGATATGAAAAACAATGTTCGCCCACAAGGCACACGTTTTGAATTGAAAAAACTTGATTGTGAAGAAATTGCACAACATATTATGCTACAAGTGGAAAACTATCCACATATTGATGCTGAAAAAGTAAAACATGCTATTTTACTTGCATCAGATTTGCACAAAACGGACACCCGATCAAACCGTGGCGATGCAGAAAAAACACCCTACATTGAACACCCTTTACGTAACACTTTGCGTTTAATGCGCTTGGGTTGCACAGATGAAACAGTTATTATTGGTTCATTGCTTCATGACACTGTTGAAGACCATCCATTTGAAATGGCTGAAAAGGTTGGCGTAAAAACAGAAGATGAACAAGAAGCCCGTGATGCTTCATATGCTTACCTTGAAAAGAAATACAGTAAAGAAGTTTCTGACATGGTTCATGGTATGTCTAACCCTATTATTGAAAATAAGTACATGCCTGCTGCTGAAAAGAACATTATTTACCGTGACCATGTTCACGAAGCAATTGAGAACCCTCACGTATTTTTAGCTAAAGTAAGCGACTTCATTGATAACGCTTTGTCATTGCATCACACCGAAAGCTCTATGAGTTCAATTTCGCTATATAAGAAATCAACTAAATATTTACTTGTCTGCGATGTTCTTTCAGGTCGTCTGCTCGCAGGTATGGGAAAGAAAGACATTCCTTTATCTGACGAAAGTTTAGGTAAAATTTATGCACAACTTGTTGGCGGTAAGAAACGACTTATTGCTATGCAAAAGAAACACGCTCCGCAGTTACAAACAGCATAAAAACTTATGGCCACCAAATTTGATTTGGTGGCCATAAGTTTTAGCTAACAGGGTAATGCTCTGTGAAAGTAGGAGATTTAGAGAAAGCATCCCAGATGTGCTCAGGTTTAGAGCTTCCACCTTCCGCTACATGTAGACGAGCGAAACTGTAAGCATCACGGATTAGTTCTACGGCACTGTTATCAAGTTTGTGTTCATTCATCAAATAGCTGTCATATGCAGCTAACTCTTCTGGTGTAAATACGTTCATTATCTTACCCTCCTTAATGGATATCAATACTTTACTTTAACACTATTTCGGTTAATAGTTGTATTTATGGCACCGAAATGGTATACTTGTTAATGAACTATTAACCTATTGAGGGGTACAGATGCATACATTTGATGGACATGAAGACGAAGCTTTACAGCCACAAGTTTTCTTATTTGACGAGCTTATTAACAAAGGTCACGAGTCCTTTCTAGGTTTTATTCAAACCTTCAAATGGAATTCAGAAGATAACTATTCCGTGTATACCCGTAATGCTAATAAGCATGTTACGTTAACTGTAGATGAGGATGCAGGTACAGTAACTTTTACACCAAATGATGTTAATGTAGAAACTAGTGTCAATGTTGGTGGTCGTGTTTACGTGTATCCTTCTGATACAACATTCCCTGAATATTCAGGTGAAGCCCAAATCAAATACGAAGGTTACACATATGATATGGGAATAGCAGAAGCTTTATTTAAAGATACGTTTACTTACAAAGGCGTAACTTATAATGTAGATGTACCTATGTTTGAAGATTAAACAAATAAGTATTGCCCCTCGGATTGACTTCTGAGGGGCAATACTTATTTGTTCCAGTTGTCTGGTACTTTAACTGCTTGGATACCACGACGTTCAGCAAGTTTAACCATATTAGGTCTTAAATCAACTGCTACCACAAGGCCGGTAACATTTTCAAAACCTTCTTGGTCTTTCAAAGCATCAACATAACGGATAGCTTGGTAAACACTTGTAGGCATAGCTACACGTTTTACTTCAACAGCTACAGGGTTATTATCAGCATCATGCATAAGAAGGTCAACTGCACCAGCGCCTGTAGGGAACTCACGTTGAATAAACTTGAAACCTTCACCAACAGCTTCCGGATTGTCTGCTAACCATGCTTGCAAATGGTTTTCAGTACCATCACGAATTAAACCTTCATCATCTGTAGTGATATCAAAATTGGTGTCACTAATAACTTCATGTAAAGTGACACGTAAATTTTCTTTAGAAGTGTCAAATAACCAAACAGTTAAATCATCAACAACTTCTTCGGAAAACTTATTACCTTTACCCATGTAGTTAAGAGGTTTATTACTTTTATCATTATGAATGGATACAGCACCATCATCTTTAATAATAATTGCACGGACAGCCTGGTTCAAACGGGTATCCCCGCGACCAGCATAAATAACAGAGCAGGAAGCTACAACAATACGCATTGAATGTCTATCAGCTAAAAGGTGAAGGTTCTGTGACAGTTCCCCACGGAGCGGAATAAGTTTTCAAAATAAACTCACGCATTTTCTTTTTAGTTTCATCATCACTGGTAAGGTACTCATTAATTAGCTTATCAGTATGGTTTCGCAACTCAGAAGTTTCAATGTAATCATCTTCGGTAACGTTAGGAACAGTCTTTTCTAGCTCTCGCATGTAATAAGGGAGGAAGCTGCTTAGCTCTAGAGTTTCGGTAACAACAATTTCTTCAATGCTAGGAGTAATAGTTTCCCAGAACAAAGAGTTAGAACGTTTGCCTTCTTCTGGTTCAGTTTCAAGTAACTCAACTGCTGTGTCCCAGTATGAATGAATTTGCTGAAGGCGTGTTTCAGCTTCCTCTTTAGTGTTCCATAAACTATCTAAAACTTTACGATAAGTGTCCCAAGTGCCTTGTTCAACATAAACAGCAAATTTAATATCCATCTAACAAGCTTATCATAGAGTAATATATTTACCGATTTTAATATTAGTAAAAATGTTAGGTATAACATATGTCAAACCATGTTCACACAAGCAAATGTCACAAGAAACCAGGTGAACCTTGTAAATTACATAATCCTGTCGTTTCTGTCGCATCAGCAGAAGAAAGAGTAGATGAACTATTTTCTGAAAACTATGCGCCTAAACGTAACTACGATAGTGTCAAAACAGCTTTAAATAATGTGACAAAGAATAGAAAAATTATTAATCGCTATATTCCACAGGACAATGATGCCCGTTTTGGAACAAAGTTCATTCCAAGGACTTCCCGTTTAGGTGCAACTTATTTAGGTTTAATTGAAAAAGCCCGCACAGGCGAACACATTACTGACCTCAAAGAAGAATATAGAAATGCTCTTCGTGAAGCAGAACATGAGCTTAACAGTTTAGAAGAAGCTTACGAAATGGGTAACGCTGATGACACAAAGTTCCGTGGAGCGTTACTAAAAATCCAAATGTACCATTCTGCTGTTTTGACAGCTAAAGATACAACTATTGCGTATCGCCCTGACCGTTATAGCGTTAAATACAGTAACGATATAGAAAGTTTTGAAACACAAGCGCCAACTTTGGAGGCAGCACATAAAGCAAGTGATGCTTTACGAAGTAATTTAACTAAACCTGCTGTTGAAGGCAAAATGTACCGCATTGAGGGGTCGCGTGAAGATACCGTAGGTGAAATGTGGGATGACAGTGGTCGTTATACGTATTGTTTATCATTAAAAGGTAACGAATGGTATATTCCATTGATTCGTCTTAAAGATTAGGACCGATAATACTAATGAGCTGGTTGGTTTTGTAGACATTTTCCTTTTTAAAAAGCTCTCTATAATGGGTGAAAGCTTGATCTTCTAGCTTTCACCCATTATTAGTTTACAAATGTCTGTGGTTCCTGTTACACTACAAATATGACTAAAGAGTTCAACCCTACCGTAGATAGCCTGGATGCAGTTCCCGCTGTTGCAAATAAAGCAACTACTACACTTGCTGGTTTTGATATCGACAAGACAGGCAATGTTGTTCTTCCTGAGGGAATGCAATGGAAGGTAACTGTGAAGCCTGACAAGTATAATATCACTCATAAGGTTAGCCTTCAGAAGAAGTCCCGTTTTGGTTTTGAAACAGTTGGTAAACTATCTTTCTGGCAGCGTTACGATGAGAACAACAAGCCACGAGGTACGGTTAACGTAGCGGACCTACAGGACACGTTGCTTCTACGTTATAACCTAAGTCTTTAACCAAAATTAATGTCCTTGTGTTGCTTCCATTTTGCAGAAGCAACACAAGGACATTTTTGTATTTTGATACCTAGCTTTATTTTAAAATATATGGTAACCTGAATACATATGAAAAAGATCACTACTACAGGCGAACTTACATCTTTCCTTGACAGTTTCAGAAGCATCAACGATTTTGATATGACCAAGGAAGAATACGAAGTTATCAAGAAACGTCTAGCTACAGAGTTAGACCTTCCTTATTTTTATGTAATTCCTAATCTTACACCTGTTTATGAAGCTCATATTATGGCTGACCCAACAGGTGAATTACCTTTTATTGTCAAAGTTATAGATGACAAAGGTCAACCTTTTGGTGACGAATTCTACCCTAACCTTACATCAGCATACGATTATGTTGTTAATTCAAAAGCTGAATGTGTGTTCAAAGGTGAATACGCTTTAGCAGGTATTGAAAAAGATGTTGAACATGGAATGATTCAAGAAGGTACTCGTCTACTTATTAGTTTTACAGACGATGACAGAATTAGTTTAGCTAAAAGTAACTACCTTCACTTCTTATTCAAAACAGAACGTTACCGCACAAATCCTAATGATTTTTATACAGCTTATAGTTGGGTTAGGTCACATCCCGCTTTCTGGTACCGTAACCGCGCGGACAGTTCATACTGGGAAACTGGTAAAGATGGTTTCTGGTTAGATATTAGTAAAACTAAAAGCGGTGACCTTGTTTACATGCTAGAAGGTGGAGCGGCAGTAGAACCTGACCGTACCTCTCATTACCATGACATGCGTTTAGATGTTTATGCTCCCTCCTTTGAAGAAGCATACATCCAATTCGCTGCACTAGTTGATAAGTTCTTTAATGTCGACGGCTCTAAACGTGAAAATGTTTCTTATGAACCAAGCGAGTTAGAGAAAACTCTTACAGAGCGTCTAAGCAAACTTAATGAAGAATATGGGGACAATGGTGAAGACGATAAAAAATAATATCAGACCCGGTTTAGTTGTAGATAAACTAGATGATGTAAAAGAAGAACTAGCTAAAGATTTATCCCTTCCTAAGGTTAAACCTACCAAAGGAGAGAAAGGTAATTCTACATGGGATAGATATATTCCTAATACAATTAACCCTGAGACAGGTTTGTATTTTCTACCTGAAGGTCAATATTGGAAAATTAGCAAAGATGGTTCCAGATATGACGTTTATCTAAAACTAAAAACAAAAGGTTTAAGGTTAGATAAAACACTTGGGTGGCATGTTTCAAAAACAAATCGTAGAGATCAAATTCTTGAAGCCGCTGCTTACATCCTTTATTCACGTCAGGAAGCCCAAGAAAAAGAAGAAGCTGAAAGAAAGCTTGTAGACGAAGCTAAAAAACTAGAAAAACAAGGCAAAGTCGCTTTCTTTGAAGCCAAAAAATATTAATCTATACTATTATTAAAGAAAATTATGTTTAAACGAAAACTTATCACACCAATCGTACTATTAGTCACAGCAGGTTTTGTTATCTCTGGATGTACTACTCAGACTGAGGAAACAAACGAAGCTGCGCCAACAGCTACCAAAGTAATTGTTGATTACGGTGATGTACTACCATCCGGTAAAACTGTTCAAGTAACTGATGGTACATACGAAACAGTCAAATTTGATGAAAATAATCCTTTATATAGCAAATATCAACAAGAAGCTACTACTAATGAGGTAGCAACTTTTGGTTTTACTTTTGACCAAGTTATTCAAGCTCAACAAACTGCTTTAAATATTTTGGTAGATGATTATATTGATAATCCTGCTGTTGGTGGAACTTCTGCTGATTATCTTACATGGGTAAACAGCTTAGCTGAAACTAACAAGTATGACCCTGCAATTACAGACCAGCTAGAAACTTTTGACACCAACACTGGTGATAGTTCAGATCCAACTACCTTAGTGTTAACACGCTCAGAAAATAGCGTTTTACCAGTTTTTGTTAAAGACGGTAAGCCTAGAATGAGTGATGTTGATATTGATATCACTAAAGTTGATGCTACAGAATACGATAAGAAACCTTATCTTGAATTCACTTTCAAGGCTGACACTGATTACCGTGTAAGCGATAAATCAGTTATTGATGCAGCATTAAAAGCTTCTGAATTAACAAATAAAGAAGATTTACGTGGAATTCTTGACGACCAAGTATTTGATGACGAAGGCGATAATGCTTTCGCTGTAACCAGTAACATTACTCTTGGTATGCAGAAATTTGATGACCAATGGAAAGTTGTAACTGTCACATCTGATTACTCTTTTGATGAAAGTGACTACAAAGTTTCTACAGACAAAAAGTAGTTCATAAATAAGTAATAGCCTCACCAGTCAATTCTGGTGAGGCTATTACTTATTTAGTTTACTGTATACACAACTCTTTTAACACCGGCTGCATAAAGAGCATTCATGCAACGCCAGCAAGGGCGAGAAAGCTTACGGTTACCCTTTTCATCTACACGAGCAATATAGACAACTGCTCCATGTGCATCAGAAACGCGAGCAAGTGCATCAATTTCAGCATGAGTTGTCAGAATGGGTTGCCAAGTGTCATCAGTCTGTGTCAGGCCCTTATTACGCCACTTATTAATACCAAGAGCGCGAACACTACCATTTTTGACAATAACAGCACCGTGACGGTTATCAACATCTGATGCTTCTGCCATTCGTACAGCCAGGTCAAGGAAAGACTTCTCTTTACGGGAAAGCCCAACCTTCATAGGCGGCAAATGCAGGTTTCCATAACGGGTGGACTGAGTGCTTTCATCAGTATCATATCGCTCATCAATAAGCTCATTCAATAGCATTAAGTTCTCCCTCTCTACTTGGTAACTTAATACAAGTGTAGGCCAAGAATTTTCATATGTCAATTCCTGGCCTACACTCAATTATGGTTAGCTGTTTTTCTTAGCTTCCTTTACTGCTTTGCTTTTAGCTTTACGCGCTTCACGTAATTTAACAACAGCAGCTTGCTTAGCTTTAGAAGCAGCAATTTCTTCTTTGGCTTTAGTTACACGAGCTTCTTCATTTTCGTAAGATGTTTTAGCTTTTGCTAAAGCTTCCTCTGCGACCTGAACAAACTCGTCACCATCTGAATTAATTCTTTCAGCAGCAACTTTACGAACATGTTGAGCAATAGCAACAGGGTCATTCCATAGGTGAGCAGCAGGAACACTTACTCGTTCTGTTGTAACATGCACACGTGGACGTGCGCCGTCTGTAAGTTTTGCTACTTGATAGCTGAATACAATAATGTCATCATACTTGATGGTATCTGTACCGTTTTCAAGTGCAACAACACCATGAGTGTTAACACGACCGCTGACAGCATCAGTGCGAGTTACGCCATAAAGTTTTGCATCTTTAGGAATTTTAGGGATATCCACTGAGTTAAACATTGGAAGTTTACGCAAAGTGTTTACAGTTACTTCATTGTAGAAGTCAATGCGCTCTTGTAGAGTAGCGTCATGCTTCAAGCTGTTATGAAGAACCTCAGTTAATGTTTTACGTTTAGGGGTATTTACAGCTTGTGTGTGAACCTCTGTAATAAGTTCGCGTAGTTGTTCTTCGGTCAAATCACCTGTTTGTAATTTAGCAACGAAGTGGTTAATTGTTTTTTCTGTTAAAGCAGTCATTTCTTTTAATCCTTTTTCTTAATTATTTGGGTTTAGGTTTTGTGTTACAAATATTACTATTTTGAACTCAACAAATAATCAAGAGGTATCAAAATAAGTTACCTAAGTGAATGTAGTAAACATGATTTCCTTTATTAGTTTAAATGGTTAATTATACTGTTGCTTGTAGTTCGCGTGCCTTAGCGCGGACTTTCATCTTGTGCTCAGCACGCTTTAGAATGTACTTCTCGCGGCTTTTCATACGCTTGTCATATCCATCAACAATGGCTGTAGCATCGTCAACCTTACGTTGAAGCGCGGCAAGCTCTGACTTTGCTCTATCCTGAGCAACCTTAGCGTTCTTGTATGCTAAAGCGCGCTGCTCAACCTGCATACGACGGATTTCACGTCGCACGTACACAGAGATAGCAATGGGGTCATTGCGAAGAAGTGACATGGAGATACTACGAGAGCCAATCATGTATTCACCAGTGTAGGTGTTAATACGGCTTAGCTCTGAGCTAGGTGAAATGGATAGCTGGTTGTAGATTTGGCTGAAACTAAGCTCAGGTGAGTTGAACTTAGTGGCAAGGTTTCTTACAACAGTGTTGAAGAACTTAATGCGCTCTTGGAACTCAGCATTGAACTCAGCGTTACGCTTTTTAGCGTCTTCTCGCTCTTGAATGAAAGCAGCAGCGAGGTCTTGAAGGTTGGTCTTTGAAGCTTTTGTGTCAGTAGACATTTGGGTTATTCCTTTTCTTAGAATGATAAATTGGGTTGATTAGTTTTGTTGCATTATAAAGTAATCAACCTTATTATGAGGAATCCCAGTAAGGTGTGGTTGTAACCTAGGTGAATGAAGTAATTGTTTTCATAGTTTTATAGTAGCATACTTTTTGCTACAACACAATATCGGCACAAGAATTAAATAAAAATCTTTTCTAAACAACCTGTACTCAAAATATGGTAATATAAGGATATGACTAAACTAACACCTGAAACGTTTACAGAGTATGTCAATGAACATAACCCTGATGCTGACGTTCATCTTGTTCGTCTTATGGAAATTCTATTCTACACTAAACCTTATGTTGAAGATGTAGATTTTGAAGCTGTAGCTCTAAAAGTACCTTCCAAATTTCCTATCACTTTACAGAACTTTGAATATGTAATTTTTGTTCTCTACATGATTGCTTTAACTAAAGAGGAAGAAAAGGTTGATTTTGATTTCAACGCTGTAGCCAGGCAACCTAATGCTCTTCCAGAAAAAGCTAGGTTAATGTACGAAACTTTCATGGCACATTACTATAATGTGTTAGAAGAAGACCGTAAAGCCAAAAAAGTAGCAGAGCAGGCCCGAAACAATCATTATCGTGGTCTTGGTACACCCGAAAAACCAAAAACCCCTTCTCCCGCCGTTATTGCAGCCAAAAATGCAACAGAAGCAGCTTTCCAGGCTGCTCGTCAGAATACTAACGCTGTTGTTTCAATTGAGCATTACATTCGTCCTTTGCAATACATTTACAATCCTCTTGTTCTTGACAGTTACCGTTTTGAATACATGATTGGTGCTGTAGGAGCAATTTCTCGTTTTGGAATTGACATGTGGCAAACCTCTTACGAAAACATTAGCTACATGCTTGACTAAAAAATGGTGGGTCTTTCCTAATTAGGAAAGACCCACCATTTTGGTTTAACTAGTTATTTTTGATAGCTACCCAAATAGCGTTGCTATCAAACCATTCGTCCGTTTTGTCGCCCACTTGAAGACGAATGGTGTTAGCAAGATGCTTAGGGTAGCCAGGCTGTAGGTAGCTTTCTGTATGAACGACAGTGAAGCCCTCTTCCTCTAGAAGCTCAACATACTCTTCAAGAGTTTTTACTGCATATAGCTCTTGTGTCTCACGTGGGTAGCTGTCAAGACCCCAAGTGTAAGTGTACGAAAACTCTAGAAGTGAGCGAACATTACCTTTAAATGTTTTCTCACCAACCTGTTCAAGGTTAACAAGATGGCCTAGATTTGTGTGAACCCCTCCATTTGCAAATGGGCACATTTCGAGGTATTTAAATACGCTAGAAACTTCATGCCCCTCTTGTAGCTCAATGGTTCCTTCATCTTCCCAGTTTGTAGGTAGAACACCATCACGGATAAGGAAAGTACCATCTGTTTTAAGGACTTTATGGAACGCCTTAAAAGCACGGTTGAGTGAAGAATAATGGCCTTTGCTACGGTAATCATCCCCGTAGCTGAAAACTTCATGAAGAATTGACGAACAAATGACAACATCAAATGTTTCATCACCAAGGCTATCTACATGGTTAGCTAGCAAGGTTGCAGTAGTGATGTGTGGGAACTTCTCACGAATGCGCATAACTGCATCGTCACTAGCATCAATTGCTGTTACGTCATAACCTAGTTCAGATAGCTTGTTTGCGAACTCTCCACCACCAGCACCAATATCAAGAATACGGGGAGCAGGTGCACCTTCGGTAAATGCAGGAAGGAATTCAAATAGTTTAATTTTGTCACCCATGCTACCTGCCATACGCTGGAAATAGCGCTCTTCTAGGCGAGGATGTGCTGAATGGACTTCATTAATTTCTCTCATATTTTCATGGTAGACCTTTTTGCCTGAAAATGCAAGCTTTTAGAACATTTGTGAGAATAAATACCAGTTCGGTTCAGTACCAACAAATTTGGCAATATTATTTATAATAAGAACTTCATTGTCATGTACTGATAAGTTTTCTTGGAAACCTTCCATAGGGTCAACATTTTCTCTAGGTAACCCTTTTATACCTGTTCCATATTCAGAAATCAAACTGCTTGATGCAAAAAGTGTTAAATAGCTTTTGTTGTTATCTGTATCAATTTCTACAGGTGTAAGAATATCTGTATAGAAGTCTTCTAAAGCATCATAGAGATATAGATTTTCTGGTTCTGTTTCAAACCAAGGACTTTCTCTAAAAGGATGGTCGTTGTCTAGAAGTTGTATGTTTTGACAGAAAAATTTTGCAAAAGCGTTTTGCTGTTTTGTGTTGAGTTTAACTCCCCAACCAAAACCTTGATGTATTCCTGTACCCATTATGTTAACCCGCCCAACTTGAGATAATGTGAGCTAATTCAGTTTTATAATTAGCCCATTCCATGATTTGTTTTAAAGCTTGTATTTCTTGTTCTTGTGGTGCGATAATTTTGATTGGGTTGAAATTAAAATCGTATTTTGTAATCATTGTGCTTGCAGCAAAGAAAGCGTAAGAATTACCACTCCATTCAATGTAACCATTTGAGTGTGCTTCTACTAAGAAGTTTGTGATTTGAGGAATATAATCAGGTAGAGAGATATCCCCTTCCGGATCGTAAAAAGTTGCTTCTTTTTCTGGTGGATGAGCAATAAAATACTGTAGAAGTATTTCTCGGTTTTCTTCTGGCAAGTAAAAGCCGTATCCTTGTGAGGTTGTAAAAGTCATACCCATATTTGTTCCTTAATCTATTTATCAAGCGTACCATATTAACCTGTCATACCCTTGATATCTCAATGTTTTTATTGTTTTTAGTAGGTAAATGTGGTATAATTAATGTACAAACATAAGGAGAAACATAATGTCAACAAACGCTTCCGTATCAACAGGCCGTGGCCCAATTACCGTTCCTAACGTAGAGCTAGTCACCAAAGGTGCTTATACTATTAATGTATATGGTGAAACAAAAGCTGATGAACTTTTCGAAGGAATTTATATCACTGAACCTGCTGCCGCTATTGAGTTCATTGCTCATTACGCTGAGCGCAGGAACCTATCTCTTGCTCGTAACATTCCAGGTTACGATTTCGCTCTCATCAACCCCCGCCACAATTCTATTCGTAATGTTACGATTACAGATGATGAGGGCCTTAACTTACTTCAGTTCATTGAAGGCGAGTTCATTACTCTTACACCAGGTTCATAACCTGAAATAGATTTATCTGAGAAATGGTCACGTATGGCACCTGTTATGGGTACATACGTGACCATTTCTTATTTAGAAAAAGCCGATAGATTTTATATGGAAACAGAAGATAGACAGAAAGAATATCCTGTCGTTAAGAAATCTTCTTCTCGCCCTTATGAAGACGCAGCTTACTTTTATATTCAAAGTAGAAGTAGAAGAGCATGGGCTACATTTGTAAGTGAAACACGAGAAGGCAAAGGTTATCTTTACGATGACTCCTCTTTGCGTGTGAAAACGTATTACACTGCGGATGCTTTAGAAAAGATTGATAGTATCTCGGAGCGACCTCATTTAGGTGTTCCCACACGTTTAGCTTTAGTTAACGAGAAAAAAGATTTAGATAAAGCTAGCACAGGTTACAGCGCAAATTTCACAAAGTTAGGTGCTGTATATTTCAAGAACCCTTTTAAAGCTGACGATTTACTCATAGCGGTAGGTTATTATGAAGAGGAAGCTATAACACATCTAATTCGTGGTGGATGCGATGGAGTTAGAGTAGAAATCTTTGTTGACAAAGAAAATGCAGCTAAAGAAATAATTTATTTAGTTGAAATAGTTAAATAAGTATGGCCCCAAGACTAAACTTGGGGCCATACTTATTTAAAGCAATATTATTGTGTAGCTTGGAAGGTCGCTACATCAATTTTCCATCCATCTTTAGTAAGATGCATTTCAGTGGTACCACCTTGTTGAGCATTATCATTTAATAGAGTAGCTAAACCAGTAGTATCATTGTTTTCGCTAGAGAACTTAACTTTTTTACGGTCAATAGTAGCAGTATCACCTTCAACAGCAATCCCTGAGGTATCTACTTTAACAGCTACTTTATCGTTAGCTGTATTTGAAAGCATTAATGAAAGGATAGTTAAACCTGAGGTAAGTTGAGTATAGTTTTCGTCATTCTCTGGAATGTAAGCATATTTGATAGGAACTTCTGGGGTAAGTACGCTAATAGCTGCATCATAATCTGTGCCCTGACTACCAAGAGCATCGACAACCTTATTGTTAAGAGCATCTAATTCGTCTGCACTTTTACCATGATTATATGTTTCATCAACGAACGTTTCATAAACAGATACAACATCTGCATTTTCGCTTTTATCTACAGTTTTAGTGTCATTAGTGCAAGCAGAGGTTAACATAATACCTGCTACTGCAACAACAGCTAAAACTGTCTTGTTGAATTTATTCATTGATACCTTCCATGTGCTGAGATTACAGCATAAATACTACATCTATATTATCATCTTTTGCAGTGAAAAGCTATTTAGGCTCAAATGTTTAATGTTTTATGCTAAAAGGTAGTCTTTTTTCAGGCAAAGTATGTAAAAGTGCGTCTTTTTGCGAAATCTTTCGTTATGTATAAAATATGACAAATGTACATGCCAAGTGCCAGTCAAAAAATCCTGAAAGATGTGTTGACCCGCAATGCCCTGAACGTAGAGGGTATAGAACACAAATCGCGCAAGCGAAGAGCTATACAGAATTTGAAGCTGGCGCTAAACGAAGAGAAGACGATCAAAGAAGGCAACGACAGAGCCAATTCAGTCGTCAAGCCAGTAACTATAAGCCTAAACAGGAAACAACTTTTGATGGCGACCCTGTTATCAAATTCCACCGCGATTTAGGTTTTCCTCAAAACTACACTCCACCTAGCGGGGCAAGAAGTGTAGTTTACAGCAAGCATGCTAAAGACGAAGCTCAGAAAGATATCTACGGTTCAATTCCTCAATTAGAGAGAGTTAACCTAGATACTATGGAGCTTGTAGAGCTTAAAGTCAATGCTAGAACAAAACAAGTTTACCGTTACCTTTACCGTGGTGAACTTGATGATGAGAACGACGTATGTTTAGTTCTTCAACCTACAGGAAAAGGTAAAATGTTAGTTGTCACTAACTGGATCAACAAGAAAAGCGACAAACACAAAACATTACGTGCAGATGAGTACGTAAGACCAAGACAAGCCGCTTAAATAAATAGGTGTGGGGCCGAGATAAAACTATCTTGGCCCCACACCTATTTTTATAACTACTTTTTCAATAAACGTTCAGCAACTAAAATATAAGACTCAGCTAATTTATTACCATTGTCAAATAAGCCAGCTAAATCATTGCGTCTGAAAGCTGACAACAAACCAACAGAATCCATAGGCACGTTACCAAGGATGCTTAATGGAGAAAAAGTTCTTCGGATATCATCCAAATTGGCCATTACTTGAAGCTTAGGTGTATTTGTCAATAACGTAGTAACTTTTTTCACATTTCCACGATTTTTGTTATAAGACGAAAGCCAAGCTCTAACACCATATTCAGATGAACGGTCAACATTACTTGCCAAAATGATTACATCACTTATATCAAAAGCTTTCTGATTAGAATGAGCAATATCGTTGCTTTCTGTATCAATAATGATGACATTAAATATAGTTTTTAGTTCATCTAAAAGTTTACAGAAGAACTGTTCCCCTAAATGACCTGATGCATTTACTTTTTTGTCAGAAATAGGTAAAGCATAGATACCTAAATCTTCTTTATATTCAATATGCTTTAAAATGGTTTCCCTATTGATGACACCTTCTTCATAGATGCCTATGCTACCTTTTGAAGTGGTTTTAAGAATACTACTTATTTCTCCATCCATTACGTCTAAATCTAAAACAAGAATTTTATAACCATCATTTTCTTCAATGAAATTTGGTTGTCGTGCGAAAGCGCTAGCTAACAAAACTGCTGCGGTACTTTTACCTACACGAGGCTTAGAAGATGTAACTGAAACAACATGACCTTTGCCAGTGGGATTAAAAGTAGGTATATTTCCAACTGTAGGCATTATTAAGGAAGTATCTTTAATAACTTTTGGTTCTGGTTCTTTAACTGGGAACGTAATATTGTGTTTATTTAATAAAGCTAATAAATCTTTTTCAAGTTTCCCACCTTTTTGCACCCCTAAAGCAAAAGCTTTATCTAATTCAGCATCAGCGCACACGATTTTAACTGTCTTGTTTTCGGCGTCAAGGACAACACTCACTTGATCTAACGTGATGCTTTTCTGCGAAGGGTAACTTTTCGCCACTGTATTTGTCCTCTTTATGCTTTCTAATTCTCAAATAGTTTAACATTGTTTTAGTTTTTGGTGCCAAAATAGTAGGGTTAGAGCTTTAAAATCACCCTTTTATATGTTATAGTACATTTTGGAACTTCATGTGATGTTCGTAGCGGACGGCTTTTCAGTTCAGCTACTAGCAATCCCCAGATTTTTATGCTAATATAGAGGAAAGAAAGAGAACTGTGTCTATTGGCACAACGGAAGGTAAAGATTTTGACTACAGAGGACGCCAACCCAGGCACTTCACTATCTATTGGTGTTGCTGCTAAAGCGCAGAACAAAGATATTGCGTTACCTCCTGTTGGGGACGCAGTTATTGCTGACCTCCAAAATCAAGCTAACAGCTTTTTGACTAACATCATGCAAATCCCTGTTAACTCTCCTGCTTTCGAAGCTTACATGAAGCGTATTGAAAACCTTGGACACAGTGAAATGTCCAGTATTGGCGGAGGTTCCAAGCGACTAATTGAGCGTAACATTGCGACAATGGGTGCCAACCGTGGACCCACCAACTCACATGAAGTTGTAGGCGCTGCTTTAAGCCGTCTTGACAACCTTGTTAAAGAGCTTGCCCCCACGGAGCGTAACATTGCTCCCCGTAACCTTTTTGGGCTAAAAAAGCGTAACTCTCTTAATGTTTACTTTGACAAGTATAATGAAGCACAAGAATCTATTAACGATGTTGTGAAAATCCTACTTGAAGGTAAAGACCTCATTCTTCGTGACAATGCTCACCTTGAAGAAGAAAAGTTTAAGCTTGTAGGCGTTCTAAACAGTCTTCAAGAATATCTTGCTCTTGTTAACATTCTTGAAGAAGAGACAGAAAAGCAGATTGCTGCTGAGCGTCTACATGGTTCTAAGAGTGAACAAGAAATCAAAACTTTTGAAACAGAAGTAATTTTTGCTATTCGTCAGAAAAAGCAGGACATTCTTTCACGTATTACTGTTGGTTCTCAGGCTTACCTTGCAATGGGACTTATCCACGATAACAACAAGCAGGTTCGTAAAAGTATTGACAATGCGCGTGCCACAACAATTACTGCTCTAAGAACTGCTATTATGGTAGCTCAGTCTCTAAGCAACCAGAAGAACCTTTTGGATGACTTTGAAACAATTATGCGAGAAACAGAAGTTAGTGTTCGTCGTGCTAGTAAAGATGCCAACAAGCAAGCTGCTAACATGTATGGACCTAAGCTAGATAAAGACCAAGCTATTGCTGAATTGTCACAGGTATTTGATAGAGTGCAGCGAGCAATTGATACTCTTTCTTCTGTGAAAGAATCATCTGACAGCCAAATGGAGCAATCCATCAGCGACCTAAACAGAGAACTTGAAAACTCTGTGGAAGCTATTGAAGAAAACATCACCAATCAACAGAAATACATTGAAGAGGACGAGAAATAACCCATGATTGATTACAGCATTCCCACGCATCTTATCCGTGTAATTGAAGACGCACGCCCTAAAATTCCTTTAGAGGCTTACACTTTAGCTACATCTATTGCCAAAGAGCTAACTGAAATCCTTGACAAAACAGGTACTGTTGCTCTTTCTGCTGATTATGAGTATCTTCTTGAGTCAATGGCAAAGAATGACATTCCTGAGTCTCTAAAGAACTTCATTACTTTCCCTACTGACAACCCTAAAAGTGTTCAGATGGTTACTGATTTGCTCTTAGACCAACTTGTAACAATTCTTGATAGCGTCAAGAAAGTCAAGGATGAAATTGAAGAGCAAATGATTGCTGGAATGAAAACACAGTCACGTTATATCTCTGATAAGTTCTCTCCTATCACCTTAGAAGATGAAAAAACAGAAGACGAATTATTCGACGTGACTAATAGCGGAAAACGTGCTATGATTGATTCATTAGAGGGTGAAGATATTGGCGAAGGCCGTATTAAACAACCTACCGGAGAAACGAAGAGAAAGCGTTTCGGGTTATTTTAACCTCTACTAGAAGAGAGAAAGGTAAAATGAGAAAGAGACTCTTTGGAATTATTGCAACCTTGGCGGTTGCATCTGCTGGCGTACTTGGGCTTGCTGCTCCTGCTATGGCCGCACAGGTAACATCCATTGACAGTTGGAACACTACTGTTACACCTGAAAAAGATGGAAAAGTTGCCGTAGAGTCAACCGTTTCACCTATTGCTGCTGGTGATAGCCTTGACATTGCTTTCCCTATTGTTAGTAAATGGGATGCTGTCGAAGGTTGGAGCGAGGCTAAGAGCCTTAACTATGCCTACACAAACTTCAACGTTTCTGAGGGCTACAAGCTTAAGGTCACCACACGTGAGGGTACATGGGCTATTGTCTCTATCCAGTCAGCACCTAAAGACGGTGCTACTCAGACTGAGCCTCTAACTTTCTCTTACGTTGCCAATAACGCTATCTTTAACTCACAGGATAAGAAATTCCAGCAACTAAACCTTCCTCTTATTGACGAGACTTTCAATGCAACTATTGCTAAGTACACCGTCAATGTAGATAAAGCTTTCGGTGCAGAAGCTATCTGTGTTCGTAACACAATGAACTCTGACAGTGGTTGCCTTCCTGCTTCTGAGACTGAAAAGAGTTTCGTTTCAGAAGTTGAGCGTAAAGCCGGTGAGCGTGTAAGTCTTCGTGCTAAGTACCCTGCTGGTGCTTTTGCTGACCTTACAGCTACTGATACAAAAACTGAAACTGGTGAAGTTGCAGAGAAAGCTCTTCCTGCGCCTACAAACTACCTACGTGAATTCAAAAGCTGGAACGGTGACGTTGTTGTAAACAATGACGGCACAATCCAAATGAACAACACAATTGTGTACGATTCCACAAAATCTAACGCTGATAACATTGTTGTTGCTTATGACGTAACAAACGCTGACCAGTCCGAAGTTTACAACTACAAAGACTTCGCTCTAACCGGCGACAGTGCAGCACTTTATGACCTTTCTGTAGAGAAAGACGACTATAAAGTACACCCTGACGGTCACTACCTTGTTACACTTGCTAAGAAGCCTGTACTTGATGCAGACGGTAACCCAGTAATCACCCAGCCTGAAATTGATGCTGAAACTGGTGAAGTTGTACCTAAGCTTGAAACTGTTACTTTTAGTTACAACGCTTCTGGTTTCACTACTGACGGTAAAGCAACTGGCGTATCAAATGAGGGCGATGACGCTAAACTAACTGAGGTTGTTCTAAAGTCATCTTCACCTAAGATTGCTGTTGAGAACGTACAACTTGTTCTTGACAAGGCTTCTTCACCTGTACCTATGAGCGCATATTCTGTATGTTCTGCTGACCGTGGTAGCAAGTATGACTGTGATGTTCAAAATGATGGTTTTGTTTACAAAGCTAAAGGTAACATCAACACTGACTACTTCGTAATTTACGAATTCAACCCTGATGACATTGCAATCGGTGGGGCTGCTGCAACTACTGGTGACGAGAAAGTAAACAACAAGCCAGAAGTTAAAGAGCCTGTTGACCTTGGTTGGCTATGGGGACTTCTTAAAATTCTTGGTTGGGTTGTTGGTATCGCGCTAGCTGCATTCCTAGTGGTATTCTTCTTCCGTAAAGCACGCTTTGGTTCACTAGCAAAACTTGCTTCAACAAGCGCTGGTCTATACAAAATTGCATCTAACAAACCTGCTACATTCATCCCTGCTGTTGCTGACCTTAACCCTCTAAAGGGCCGTAAGGTAAGTAAAGCAGCGAAGAAAGCGCAGAAGTCAGGTGTAGCTTCAACTATCGCTACTGCTGGTGCCGGTAACATCTTTGATGAAAAGACTTTTGCCCCACCACGTCTAGATGACGGTGGAGAAATCAAGCCTTACATCTACCCATTCTTGTCACAAAAAGATGAGAAGTCAGCTATGCTTACTTCTGCTCTTAGCTTGGTAATGAGCCTTGCATCTAAGGATGCAATCCGTATTGTCCATGACAAGAACGGTCGTGCTGGAATTGATGTTCAGGCAGACACAGTTAATCTACCTCTTACACCTATTGAGCGTATTACGCTACAAGAAATTGTTAGCCAAACTCAACAGGGTGGTAAGCCAATGATTTCCCCACGTCTACTTGAAAAGATTACAGACAACACCCGTCTTGGTAACATGATTTCTGATGAAGTTAAGCAACTCAACTTCTTTGAAGAAAAGGGCGGTCTATTCGCTAAGGGTAACACTGGCCGTACCGTTGGTACAGGTGTCTCAACTGTTGGGGCGCTAGCTTCTGGTGCTGTTGTAGTTGGTGGTATCGCAACTGGTGGTATTCTACCTATCGTACTTGGTGCAGGTGGCCTAATTGCTGCTTCTGCTGGTCTTGGTAAGAGTGCTGTCAAGCTTGGACGTAACCAAAAAGTACGAACAGTTACCGGAACCGGTTACCTTGCACGTATGGAAGCTTTCCGTAACTACTTCAAGGTTGCACGACCTGAATCACGTTACTCACTAGAACGTGCTGACGTTGACGGTAAATACCTTCCTTGGGCTGTAGTATTTGACCTTCCTGAGAAGTGGGTTGATGTGTTCAGCGCACCAACATCAGCATCAGGTAAGAACGTCCTAATTTCAGGCAACGCTTACCCAAGCGATGTTCTAAGCAAGTCCATGAAGTCCGTACTTGACGCCATTAACATTAGGCGTGAAGATACTAAGGGCGAAGAAGGACCATTGTTAGACCCTAACCGTTTCTAACAAAAAAGTATGGGGCGGGACTTGAAAAATCCCGCCCCATATGATACACTTATAGTAATTCGTAAAATTCTAAGAAAGAGAGAATATTTTAATGAAGCCATTAACTCCCCCAGAGGAAACCCCAGAGCAAGAGCTAGTTCTAAATCCTGCGGATGACGACCTAACTACAGAACTTCAAGTATCAGACGACGGTAAACAGTCCAGCGCAAGCGGTATTCTACCTTCCATTGATGGTCAAACCAAACTTCAAATTGGTGACATGGCTAAAGGGTTCGTTAAAGACCTACGTGCCTTCACCCCACAATCACCTGAGTACATTCAGAAGGTTCGAGAGATCAACACTCTTGCCCACGGTGAAATTGCTACAACCACACAAGGTTCAAGTCGAATGCTTGACCGCGCCACATCATCTATTGCTGGTGCAAAGCGTGATGGTTCAGATACAAGCCTTAAAGTTGCTTCAACTCTAGGTGAACTTCGTTCAACCATTGAAGACCTAGCCCCTGGTAACAACAAAAAGGGCATCCAACGTTTTGTTTCCATGCTTCCTGGTGGAAACAAAATCAACAAGTATTTCCAGCGCTATGAGTCCGCTCGTGGTCAGCTTGAAGCTATCGTTGACTCACTAGAGAGTGGTCGTAAAGACCTAGAGCTAGACAACAACGACCTAGCTAACGAAAAGGCTAACCAGTGGGATAACATGCTTCGCCTACGCGAGTACATTCTTCTTGCAGAAGCTCTACGTTCCGAGCTAGAGACAGAGATTAACACTCTTAAAGCTGCTGGTAACCTTGACGCTGCTCATGCTCTTGAAACTGATATGCTCTTCGCTGTTAACCAGCGTTACCAAGACCTTATCACACAGGTAACTGTTGCTACACAAGGTTACATGGCTATGGAGCTTATTCGTAAGAACAACATTGAGCTTATCAAGGGTGTTGAGCGTACTCAGAACACCACTCTTACTGCTCTACACACTTCTGTTATCATTGCTCAGGCACTTGACCAACAGAAAGTTATCCTTGACCAGATTGATGCTACTAACGAAGCAACAAACCGTATCATCATTTCTACAGGTCAAGCTCTACGTACTCAGACTGAGCGTGTTCACGCACAAGCTTCTTCTTCTGGTGTTTCTGTTGAAGCACTACAGAAAGCTCACGAAGACATCTTCGCTACCATTAACTCAATTGACAGCTTCAAGGTCAGAGCTAATGGTCAGATGAAGCTCACCATCGATAACCTCAACAAGCAACTAGAGCGTGCCAAGCCTCAGCTTGACCGTGTACGTGCCCTAGAGGAACAGAGCAACACTGATGCTCTTACTCACAACAGCCTTGACTTCCACCAGTCACAAGTCAAAGCCATTGGTGGTGCCACAGACTAACGTTAGTTTTCTCTCTCTTCGCTAACGTTATAAAGAGAAGTCCCCCAGCCAGATACTTGGCTGGGGGACTTCTTGTATGTTAAACAACAATTATAGATATAAAAATTCCCCCTGTTGTCAGATTGCTTGTCAACAGGGGGAATTTTCTTTTCATCTGAACTAGATTGAGAAAGAGAAAGAAAGAACTAGTTCAGAAACTTTCACTATTCTATATCGTCAGGGAAAATGGTAACTAGAGTAGCCCAGCCCTCTAATGCTTTCTCTGCTTCTTTAAGATAATGATTGTTACGGTCATTAGTGTTCATAACACCTAACACAATGAAACGTGCGTTTGAATTATCTAAAGGTTTTGAAGGCCAACCAGTTTCCAAGTCCGTAGCAAGAATGCAAATATCTGTTTCTTTCTTACGAAGCTGTTCTTCGAAAACTTGGAAAGCAACACGCATATCTGTTCCGCCTCCACCTGCCATATCTTTAAGAACGTCAGAGGGAACAGGAACAAATTTAGGTTTATCTGCTTTCACGTCAACACCAAAAGCAGTAAGTTCTCTACCGCGAACCCCAGCTTGCTTAGAAATCTCTTCAACGTTAGCTACAACAATTCCAAGGTTACTAAGGTTGGACCCAGATTTATCAATACCAACACTGATACGAGCTTTAGGGGCACGCAAAGCTGGCATAATAATATCAGGATGGAAACTACGGCGTGCACGACGGCTACGGTTATAATCCATTTTACCGTTCTTCCATGAAATGCCTTGCTTCAAAGATGAGCGAAGAATGGTACGCCAGTCAGGCGTTGGTGCAGTAAGCGTTTCATCTGCCCAAAGAGAAATATTACCAGGAACCGTACCAGGATAAGATTGTTCATGACGCTTAATATCCTCAGCAACGCTTCTACGGATAGAGTCAATTTCACTCTCAGATAGGTGGTCATTATCTGTAGGGTCAAGTTCATAATCATTAGGATTACCTGCACCACTACCACAATTTCCACCATCAATACCTTGTTGTGGAGTACCACAACTAGAGCAAGATTTACCTTGACCCTGGTCTTGACCGTCGCCTTGACCCTGGCCTTGGCCCTCGCCTTGACCCTGGCCTTGGCCCTCGCCTTGACCCTGGCCTTGGCCCTCGCCTTGACCCTCGCCTTGGCCCTGGCCTTGGCCCTCGCCTTGACCCTCGCCTTGACCCTGGCCTTGACCCTGGCCTTGGCCCTCGCCTTGGCCCTCGCCTTGACCCTGGCCTTGGCCCTCGCCTTGACCCTGGCCTTGGCCCTCGCCTTGACCCTGGCCTTGGCCCTCGCCTTGGCCCTGGCCTTGGCCCTCGCCTTGGCCGTCATCGTCGCTTTGACCGTCGCCGTCGCTTTCGCTCTGGCTTTCATCACCTTGACTATTGTCGCTCTTGTCGTCACCCTTAGATGGGTCGCCATTAGCGTCAGGTTCGCCCTCTGAGCCTTTATCTGCCTCAGAGGTATCATCGCTTGGGTTCTCGCTCTTATCGCTTTCTACGTCATCCTGTGGCTTTTCTTTATCTTTACCTTTTTCATCTTTTTTCTTATCTTCAGGTAAAGGTGCGCCACAATCAGGACAAGCGTTGCCACCAAAATCTTTAACAATCTGCTTGTAATAAGCTTCGGTTGTTAGATTTGGCTTATATTTGGAGAAATCTTTTTCTCCAACATGCAAGGCATAAGCAGGAACTATTTCTTTGATATCCTGGTTGATTGTTAAGTCACCAGCGTAGTTCCAAAACTTAGAATTTTTAGCGATACCATCGTTGTCAATTTGAGGGTAACTATCAAAACGATCATGATGGTTACGAAGAATATGCCAAGGCTCATGGTTTAGATATTTTGTAGCCTCAATAAGGCCACCACGAGGATTGTTTTCATCCATAAGATAATCAAAATCAATGTAGCATCGACCATTTTTATCAACACCCATAGTTTTCATACCGGGTGCATTGACTGGGATTAAATTGAATAGGATATAGCTAAGGAAGGGCTGACCAATATCAGGACTGGTTGCACGAAGTAACAGTAACTGCCAGAACTTTTGTTGTTCTTCTGTTAACTTTGTTGTTGCCATTTATTGCTCTTCTTCCCATGGAAATAGTTGTATGCCTATTCTACCACTTTTCCTAAAAATAATCAATCTAAGAAAAATGGATTATCTTACCTATATTAAGCAAATAAGGTAGTATAGTTTTACAACAAAAGGAACTATGTGAAATCTACATTTATTGCCCCAAAGAGTGCTAAAAATAATTATAAAGATAATCCTTTAGCAGAAGAATTTACTGTTGACCCAGAAGTGCTTGAACACATTATGGGTACATTAACTGAACTATATTCTGATACAACACATTCGGTATTAAGAGAATATGTCTCTAATGCTTTAGACTCTCATTTCAAAGCAAACGTAAATAAACCTGTAGAAATCTTTGTTCCTTCTTCTGCCAACAAATATGTGTTAACTGTTCGTGACTTTGGTACTGGAATGTCACTTGATGAAATCAATACTATTTACCGTCGATATGGTACATCTACAAAACGTTTAGATAACGGACAGATAGGTGGTTACGGTCTAGGAGGAAAATCTGCATTAGCTTTATCTGATTCCTTCAACGTAGTTTCAGTTAAAGATGGGCAAAAAACAGAATTTCATGTTGAGAAAGCTCTTTCTGATGAGACAGAAGCAGAAATTCCTTACCTTATCGTTGATAAAGTAAGTTCAACCTCAGAACCTAATAGTTTCACTGTACGAATTCCATATGGCAAACATGCTTTTACGCCGGAAGAAGTTGAACAATTTTTCATAGGTGTACCTAAAGGTGCTTTAAGTATTAATAATAAACTTAATGAAAAAAGTGTTTACAATGAAGAAGAATTTCTTACTGTTGTAGGGGCTGACGGTATTCCTGCTGGTTGGATTAAAAAGCTTGACCGACCTAACTATTTTGACAACCATCTTAAAGCAATCGTTGGTGGTATTAAATACGATATCGATTTAGAGAAAATGGGTTATGACAAAAATAATCGTCCTCATTTCTTAAAACGTGATGTAGAAGTATATTTAAATGTACCTGTTGGTGCAGCTAAATTAACTCCGTCACGAGAGCACTTTATTTACAAAACTCAAACTATTTCTACGTTAGAGTTTTGCACTAGAAACTTTGTTGAGTTATTTGAAGCTAGAGTTTTAGAACTGCTAGCTACAGAAAGTAGCCCTTCAGAAGTAGTTCCTTTATATTGGAGATGGCAACAGTATTTTAAAAACACTTTACATTGGCGTGGACAAAATATTGATATTGTGTTTGATAATGAAAACAACACTTTGCCTATTTTCCGTATAGGTGCACCTAAGAAAGGTCAAACAGCAGTAACTGTAAGCAAATCAAAGCCATTTAAAATTTCAGAAGTAATAAGAACTACCGCTCTTTCGCAATTAGTAGTGACGTATTCCTCTGGGGAACTTGATGATGCTGACGTGGAAGCAGAGAAACTTCGTAAAAGATTTAATTCTATTAAAAGAACATGGGGTTATGAAGAGATTTTTCTAGTTCCAGAAGAATTATATAACAACAAATGGTGGAATTTCTATAAAGCATTTGTTCCTGCTCTAAAAACAACAGATGATGTTTTGGATAACTTGAAAGCAAAGGCTGTCCCTTCTGGTGCTAAGAAGAACGAAACTCCAAATGTTTTAAAAAGTGTTTTCCCTTATAAGGTTGCTTTCTTTTATGAGGAAGGGGAAAGCGATAACAATTATGTGTATGGTCATAAAAATGTAATGACAGATGACCCTATGTTAAATAAACCTATTGCTTATCTAACACCTGACAATAAAGGTATCAACCATCCTAACTTGGATATTGCTACCCAATCATTAAAAGATGTAACAGGAATGTGGAAATATATTAGAGATAACTTTTCTGAATATACTATTGTTCTTCTTAGTCGTAGACAGAAAGTTGAAAGGTTTACAAAATTATATCCTGATTCCATTAATATATACCCAGAGTTAGTTAGTAAAATTAAAGCAGAAGGCGTTCCACAGTTAAGTTATAGTTGGGAAGAGCTTAAATATTATTTCCCTAATCGTAATGATGTGTCTAAATTAATAAGTTTAAGCACTTCTTACCATGAAAAGTTTGTGCGTAAAACTCATTTAACCTCACCAGAATTAGATAATTTATATAGATTTACAAAGAAAACTGATAACAAAAAAGCGCCAATAGAATCTTTGCTTAAAAATGTTAGTTCTAAGGAATTCTTGAATACTTTATATGCAAAACATGTCAAGAAATATTCTCAACTAGTTGAAAAATATGATATGTTCCTTCATATGTTAAATCATCCTAAATACAATGACCATATTGAATCTATTATTAGAGAATTTAAAATTATCACTAAATAATTTTTGTGGTAGAGAAGTCAAGTTTATAACAAGTATAGTGTTACAAACTTGACTTCTCTACCAAATGGTGTTATTCTGGATGCAGACGTCGAAAGGTTAAATATCTAAAAATGGGATATTACATTGGCGAGTCAGATGATGTAAAAGAATTACTTCAAATTCTTGAAGCTGGCCTCGCAACACAAACCCCCGCTATTATGTGGGGTCCACCTGGTATTGGTAAAACGGATCTTGTGCGAGCGATTGCTCGTAAACACAATTTACCGCTATTTATCTTGTTAGCGTCCACAATGGACCCTACAGATATCAATGGTTTGCCCGCTATCAAACGTATTACTATTGAACGCCCTGATGGTTCTAAAGAAGAGATTACTGTAACTGAACCTACATTGCAATATTGGGCAGAAGCTCTTATCCGTGAGGGTAAAGGTATTCTATTCTTCGATGAGGCAAACAACGCTGTTCCAGCGGTGCAATCAACTTTGCTATCTGTATTGCAAGGACGAATTGTTGGTCGTCACACGTTACCAAATGAGATTTGGATGATTGCTGCATCTAATGAAACAGCGGATGCTGCTGATGGTTGGGATTTAGCCCCACCTATGGCGAACCGTTTTCTTCACATTGATGTCAGGCCAAACTTAGAGGACTGGTATGGCGGTATGATTGTTAACTGGGGTGATGATATTGACCCTAACGATAAGGAATCTTACCGTAATTACATTCTTATGCAGCGTCAGCGTACAGAGGTAGCTGGTTTTGTTAAGCAGAACCCAGGTTTGCTTCTTGATATGCCTAAAGACTCTCTTGCTCGTGGAAAAGGTTGGCCCTCACCACGTTCATGGGATGCTGTAGCTCGAATGTTAAGCCGTATTCCTAAGCCAAGTGCAACTCACCACACCCTAGGTGTTCGTAGTAAAATTGTTGAAGGTCTAGTAGGTAAAGCTGCTGCCGTTGCCTATGAGAAATATGAAAAAGGTTTGAAACTTCCACCTTATGAGGTTGTTATTACAGCACCTGATAAGATTAAATGGAAAGAACTTTCAGCCGCTGAAACACGTCTAATTCTTGACGTTGTTGTTGTTAACGTGTCACCTAAAAACCTTGAACAAACATTGCAGGTTTTTGGTGCTATTAGCACTATTGGTGAAAGAACAGATATTGCAGCTTCAATGAATAAAGCTTTGCTAAATAAGGTTAAGCCTTTTGTTCGCTCTGGACAGGTTAATATGATGCAACTTTTGCCTACAATGAAGAAATATGCGCCTTTCTTGAAAGAAGCAATGATTGATTAATTAAATAATATAGGGAGACAAGATTTAATAATTTTGTCTCCCTATATTATTTATGCAAAAAATGAGGTAAGTTTTTAGTTTGAGGTAACATGGAATAATGAACCCAGTTGCTTTTGCGCTTATTATTGTTTTAGGTGCCTTAATTGGTGCCGTAGCTTTTTTCGTTTTTATGTATATTAAACGTAAACAACGTAAACATATGATTACTGCCATAATCATTGCAGTAGTAGCAGTTCTATTAAACCTAGCACTTCAAAATGGTGTTATTGATAGCTTGTTCCGATAGATAACAAGTATAAACTTTTAAGGGAGAAATATTTTTTATGTCTGATGATAACGTTGGCGGTCGCCGCCCTCTACCTCCATTGCCACCACGTCCTGGTGCTAATGGAGGAGGACAAGTACCCCCAAACGAGGGCCAAAATGGGGAAGAAAGCCGTCCAGCTTTCCCACCTGCCCGTCCAACAACACCACCAGAACAACCTGGTTTTGCTAATCAACCACCTGCTCCTAATTTTGGACCAGGTGCTGGTTATGGTCAACCTCAGCAACCTCAACAAGGCTACGGCCAAGGTCAACAACCACAAGGTTATGGTCAGCCTCAGCAACAAGGTTACGAACAACAAGGCGCTTACGGGATGAACGCTCCACAACAATTCCCACAGCAACCACAACAACAAGGTTATGGTCAACAGCCTCCCGTTAACCCATACAACCAAGATTTGAAACAAAAAGAAAACAAGAATAATAAATCACTATTTATTGCACTTGGTGTATTAGGTGTTGTTATTCTACTAGCAATTGTTGGTTTCATTATTGCAGGTTTTTCTAATAGCAACAACGATACTGCACAACCTGGTAACCCTTCATCATCAGAGGGACCAACAGATGAAACTAACTCTGCTGGTTTAGGTGACCCAGCAGCCGGTGATTACGCTATGACAGGTGCAGATGGTTCTAAAATCTATCTAAACATTGACCCAACAAGCAAATGGGCATTTGATTCTAAAGGAACCGACTCATCTGGTCTAGAATACGCAATTTACGGAAGTTCAGATGCAGCAACTTCTACCTGTAAAATGCTTTTCACTGGTACAGAAGCACCTGGTTTATCTTCCACTAGCGGTGACGATAAGAAACTACTTGACGATTTCATGGGTGGCTTCTTAGGTGGATATGGTGCAGATGATACTGTAACAATTGAAGATTACATTGAAGGTACTCCACCTACATACGGTGACGGTAGCCAAAGTCTAAATATGCGTGCATATGCAGTTCCTGCGCAAGGTAAAGACAGCTACGTATTCGTTGGTGTTGACAAGGAAGCTGAACTTTATGTCAGCACAATTATTTCTTGTGATGACAACAGCCAACTTACAGCAGTTACTGACAGCCTTGGAGAAAGCAACACAACATACGGCTTCTATGCAGACGTTGTAAAGTAAATTGAAAAAATAAGTATTGCCCCTCAGAAATCAATCTGAGGGGCAATACTTATTTAGTGGCCAATGTGAATTTTCCCACAAGCGCAAGTGTAAGGATGAATAACACTGTCATTGGGATGACGAGTAGCAATGAACTCTAGGGCCAAAGTTCGGTTATGGAAAACCTGCTTAGTAGGCTCAGGGCACCTTACGACACCCTTTGGCTTAACAAGAACCGCATTACGATATGTTTTCACATCAAAATCAGCATGCTTACGGTTTAGTCCGCTGCTTCTTTTAGGCTTAGTGTGTCGTTGTTTCTTTTTGCGGTCTACAGAACCAATTTTTGCTTTGGGAGCTTTGGGAGCTTCGAATTTAAGTTCTTTACGGTAGTTAGAGCCTAAAGCTTTTTTCTGGGCTTCTGCAAGTGCAGCCAAATCAGCAAAAGATACAGGAGGCTTTGGCTTTACTTCAGCTACAGGTGCAACTGGTGAAACTTCTGAGGCTGTGGATGTAACAGTTTTTTGAGTAGTAGCAACACGTGCCTTAGCCGCTTTATTACGTTTTTTGCGAAGGCGCGTTTGATTGTTGAAGCAAGTACGTGAACAAGTGTTATTACTCATAATTCGACCGTTGAACTTGTTATCAAGGATATAAACAAACTTATTACAGCAAGAAGCACAGTATGCCTCTTTAAGCTCAACGCTTCCCTCAGCCGCTTTAGCTGTAACATCTTCCAACCACTCATCATAGCTAGCAAACTCGCTTAGAGCGTCTGCGAGGGCCTTCCTAGCATAGTGTTTGCCGCATTGTGATGAACAATTTCGGGTGTGGTAAGTGTTTCCATTTTCTCTGATATGTAGAATAGCTTCAAAGCTGTTACCACATGTTGCGCATGTAGTTGAAACAGTCTGTGTGTCTTCCATGTCTATTGCTCCTTTAAGTGAGTTACAAGTTATGTTGTTAGTTTATCCCATAGATAATCAAAATGCAACTTATAATAATAGTTTGCCAAACTTTGACTTATGTGTTACGATTTACAAGTTCAGTTAATTACGAGAAAGGAGATACATTATGGATAAGCCAAGCTATCCAATTTATTCATACCCTCGTACTCCTCATCTCGATTTTAGCCCTGGTGCTACTTCTGATGATAAGTACGCCTCACCAGACACGTTGGCATTCCTTCAATCTGGGGTTGAAATTATTACTACAGAAAAGATGGACGGCGGAAACCTTTCACTGTACCGTGATTACTTCCATGGTCGTTCTCTTGACTCTGGTACCCATTCATGGGATACCTTTGCAAAACAGATTTGGTCTGAAATTCGTTTTGATATTCCAGAAGGCTGGCGTATCTCTTGTGAAAGCATGTATGCCCGCAGAAGTGTTGCATACGAAAACCTTGCTAGCCCTCTTTACATTATTGGTATTTGGGATGACAAGAACACCCTGCTTTCCTGGGATGATACTGTAATTTGGGCTGAACTTCTTGGTCTACCTTCTGTACCACTACTTTACCGTGGTACAGATTACAAGAAGGCATCCAAAGTCTGGTTTACCGAAATGGATGACGAAAAAAGTGAAGGTTTTGTCATCCGTAATGCGGGAGCAATTCCATACGAGAAGTTTGGTGACAACATTGCTAAATGGGTGCGTGCTAACCACGTACGTACCGCAGCAGATTGGCGTCACCGTGATGACTTCGCACTTAACACATTTGTTAGCTAAATAAATATGAAGAAAGCCTCCACCAGATTTGGTGGAGGCTTTCTTCATATAGTTTAAGTGAAATAGGTAACAACAATTGGTTTCATGTCTTCCCAAACAGTATCATCTGTGAAAATATCTAACCAATTAGTAAAAGATTTTAAAGCAACAGGTGGAACTAACTTTGCTTTGTCTTCTAATTCTTCTAAAGTTTTATAAGGTGTACGACTTAAAGCCATCAACTTATTTATTTTGTTACTCTCTTTGTCTGAGCTACTTAAATACCTAATCGCATCTGAACTTAATATTTCTTGCTTAGTATCAACATCAATTAAATTAGTGTCATATGGGAAAGGTGCACTTTTCATTATATAGCTGGTGCCAGTTAAATCATCTAAAAGTTGAGGGTGATATTGTTCATAGTCCGCCCAATCCATAGTGCTGTCAAAACGTGATGCTTCTTTTAAAATTAAAGGTGGGACTAATACGAAAAAGCCTTGGTTGTTACTCATAGGAAACTCTTCATCAGGTTCACTATAAGATATAAAGTTGTACAAGTTAAGGTCAGACTGCTTTTCGTATTGCAAACCTAATGAAGTAAAATCGTCTCTACCAAAAGCATCATCTTTATCTTTTAAACCTTCAACAATAGTTTCGTATTCTTTAATAGATTTTGCACCTGACATATTATCTGGCTTAAAACGTGGATCGTCTATCACAACATCATTAAAGCCGTATCCCATCATTCTACGTAATCGTATACCCATTAGTAACCATACTCTTTCCATGTTTTTTGAAGATTAAGAAATTCTTCGCGCGCAATACCAATATAGGGAGAAGTAAGAGGTTGCTTAAACACGTTTAAATGTGAACACCAGCCTGTAGTGTGAATATTGTCATGTCGTGAACAAAATACCCATTTGACACCAAATTCTTTGTCATTTTTGCTTTCAGGGTTAACATCAAGCGAACGAATGTAAGGCCCACGTAAATGAACATCTTTAATAGCTTCTGTAAAAGGTGCAGGAAGATTTTCTCTAGTCATAATATGTTTTAATTCTATCATCTTTTCTTATTAATCTAAAGTTAGAACAAAATATAAGTCCGATTTCGATACTTATGATAAAATTAGTTGTAAGGACACATTAAAACAGCCTTACGGGACTGAGAAAACTAATGTCTGAAAACCCAGTTGATTCTTTAGAGTTATTCGATAATCCTGGTTACCATAAACGTGTTATTCCCAAAGGTGAAGTTGGGGAGTTATCAAAAGTTTATGAAGAGCTTCTAGAAGCTTACGATGCAGAAGAGCAAGGTGTTGGCTTAATGACTTTAATTGAGCTTTCTGACCTTGTTGGTGCTGTCTCTAGTTTCTTAGATAAACATTACCCTGGCACGTCACTTGATGATTTAATTAAAATGAGTGATGTAACAAAACGCGCTTTCTTATCAGGGAGAAGAGCATGAGAAATTATCAGCGAGCACTCAAATTTGATTTCACTTTAATTGCAGATGCCCAATCTTTCTATACCCGTAATGGTTTTAAAGATATCGCTGTTCCTTGGGTGATTGACCAAAAGTATGTGGCGGAAACAAAACCAGATAATGTTGAATTTTATGCAACTCTTGGTGGTGTTCTTGTAGCTTCTGCGGAACAGTCATTTATGCAAATGCTTGATAAAGGCTGGAATAAGCCAGGGGTTTACCAGGCTACCACGCCATGTTTTCGTGATGAAGACCATGATGACCTCCATTCGCCTTACTTTATGAAAACAGAATTGTTTGATAATGAAACTGTTAACGTAGACAGGTTACATGAAATCATTGATTTATCTTTATATTTCTTTAATTCTTTAACAGAAGCTAAAGTTGAAGAAATTGGTGATGGAAGTTTTGATATTGTTGGTAAAAAGTCTGGTTTAGAGTTAGGTTCTTACGGTATCCGTGAGCGTCATGGAAACACTTGGATTTATGGTACTGGTATAGCTTTACCACGCTTTCAACAAGTATATGAAAAAGAACTAAACATGTAAACAGAAATAAGCTAGGGCCACATTGATATAATGTGGCCCTAGCTTATTTGCTGGTATTAGTTAATGCCTCTAATAATGATTGAGTCAGTTAAATCTGATGGTTCATATTTAGTAGGTGTATCTGCAACAACTATATTGATTGTTTCTGTTCTAGAGAAACGGTGAACAATTTTTGCATATTCACTTTTAGCTGTTTCTTTTACGTTATCTTCCACAGGAATTTCATGGAAGCTAGGGCAATACTCGCAGTTGTAAACTGTTGTTTTACCTTCAACTGCTTGTTTTTTCAGTTGACGTTGGCTGTAGCCGGTTCTCATTCCACAGTAGTAGAATTCTAGTAATTGTGGTTCTGATATATTTTGTAACATACTATCCTTTTTGTTAGTTAATGGTGGAGCGTAGCTCTACGCCATTGGATAGCTTATTTCCTTTGTATTATTAATATCGGTTAGCTGAGGAAAGTGTTTAAAACTTTTCAGCTATTTTTGATGTTTACCATGAACGACTTTCATCGTATGCATCTTTGCGTTCAATTTTTCGGTAAACACCACGTGCGGGTTTAGGTTTTTCGTGAGTGAAAACACGGCCAGCATCTAAAGCGTTTGTAAGGCATTCATCACAAACGGAGATTAGTAATTCTACTGACATGTCGTAGTCGGAACCGTAGTGCCCACTTCCGGAGAAAGCAACTGCTTCTCCTGGCTGGAAGTAATCATTGCCTGGTGCAGCAAAAGCTTGCTCCAAGTGTTTATGGCAGACAATGCAGCTTATATCTAATTGATCTTCTTTATCCATGAATTTCAGTATAGCATAAAATAGTGGTCAACTCAAAAAACTGATAGTATAAGAACGTTAAATATTATGCCTACAGTTAAAGACCTACAACAACAAATCAAACTTCTGCGCGCCGAAAATAAAGCGCTTAAAGGTAGCACAAGTAGTAGTTTTTTCAACCGTATGTTAGAGCAAACTGATAGTGCTCACAAATTGCGTCAAAACAATGTGCCCTATTTTGTAGAAGACCAGAAGCTTTCATTGCTTAAAGATGGTGAACCTACAACTACTTTAATTGAAGGTGACAACCTAAGTGTACTTTTAGGTTTAGAGTACAAATATGCTAGCCAAGTTGACTTTATTTATATTGACCCACCTTATAACACAGGTAAAAACGTTTACACCTATTCGGATAACTATAACTATTCTGGTTATAAAAGAACCAACAACATAAAAGATGACAGTCATTCTTCTTGGTTGTCTTTTATGGAACCTAGGTTAGTTCTTGGCAAAGATATGCTCCGTGAAACTGGGATTATCATGGTAGCAGTAGGCACACGTGAGCAAGCGCATCTTAAACTTCTTATGGATGATGTTTTTGGTGAAGAAAATCTAATTGCCATTCTTTCATCAGAAGGAATGTTGAAAAATAACGCTAAATTTGTTTCTGTAAGTAATGAGTATTCTCTTATTTATGCTAAAGATATTAAAGCTTTGAAAGCTCATAATGTGGAATGGCGTACTGTCAAACCTTCCGGAAAGTTTTTGCTAAATAAAGCTAAAGAAGCTTGGGTTGAATCTGGTGAAGATGCCAAAAAGGCTACTTTGTTGTTACGTAAATTTTATCGCACCATAGAAGCGAAAGAGATTTTTAACTCTGAACCAGGGTTGAAAATGTATAACAATATTGATGATAACGGACGCGTTTATCGTGCCGGAGATTTATCGTCTCCCAGTAATAAAGGTGGACGCTATGAAGTTGTTAATCCTTTAACTAATCATGCTGTCACCGTACCTAAACGTGGTTGGGTGCATAGTGAGAAAACTTTCCACAAAATGATTGAAGATGAACTTATTTTGTGGAACAGAGATAATGGTGTTCCTAGTTATAAACGTTTCTTAGATGAAAACTTACAGATTGTTCTAAGCGATGTAGTTCGTCGTGATAGGGATGCACCTAATCGTCTATTACAAAAAATTATTGGCAGAGATAAGTTTACTTTCCCTAAAGACCATTTCTTAATTAGCGAATGGATTGAATATGTTATTCCTGACTTCCGTAAAAGGGACATAGAAAATCCTCCATTAGTTCTAGACTTTTTCGCTGGAAGTGGTACCACAGCACATGCTGTAGCTTATCTTAACGCCCAGAACAACTATAATTGTGAATGCATCTTGGTAACAAATAATGAAAACAATATTCCTTCTACTGTTACCCAACCACGCTTAAAGGCTTTATTTACTGGTAAGTGGTTCTCTGAAAACCGTGAACCTTTACCAGGCCAACTTATTTACCTTAAAACCAAATATTCTACAGCCAAAGTTGAACCTAAAACTAACTGGGATTTAATTCCGTATTCGTTGGATTATGTCAATTTTGTCAAGAGTAAAATACAAAATTTCAAGCAATCTTTTTACCTTTAAACCCTTATATTTATAGGGTTTTTGTTGACTTTTCTTTTCAAAAATGGTATAATTAAATTACATAAAAAGTAATAATTCTTGGAGAGAACCGTGAGTGAAATTGTACGTGAAGCGATGCTTGTTAAAGTGTCCGCTACAGACAACAATAATAAGTTTTACCATGTCACTTTAGACAGTAATGGTCAACTTGTTAAGCGTTGGGGCCGTGTAGGTACCGAAGGTCAGACCACCCTTGAAAAAGGAAACGATGCTTCCTTTGACCGCATTATCAAAGCAAAAACACGTGCTAGCCATGGTTATAAAGAAACCGGAATTGTTTCTTCTAATTCAAAGAAGTCGAGCGCAAGCGTTAACTCATCTGAGCTTGAAAGCGTTGCAAAGTCTGTTCTTACCACTCGTCGTGGTGACCCTGACCTTGACCGTCTTATTGAAATTCTAGTAAAGAGCAATGCTCACCAAATTCTAGAGTCTTCTGGTGGTTTAATTAAGGTTAACGATGAAGGTGTTATTTCAACACCTTTGGGTATTCTTAACCGTGATACTATTCGTGGTGCAGAAAAAGTTCTTTCAACTATTAAGAACCCTAAGTCTGTTGCTTCATCTACTGTTGAAGAGTATCTTCACCTTGTACCTCAAGCTGTTCCTCGTGCACGTGGTTGGGCTGCTGACTTCTTCTCAGAGCACACAAGTGTTAGCAAGCAGAAAGAGTTCCTTGAACAGCTTTCCGAGTCGCTAAAATGGTATGAGTCAGAAGCTAAAGCTCAGAACGAGGCATCATCTGATGGTGAAGTTGACCTCTCTGTTAAGTACGCTAAGCTTTTCCGTTCTAAGATTGACATTCTTGACCCCAAGAGTAAAGAATGGGACCGTATCAACAAATACTACATGTCTTCTATGAAGCGTCACCACACTTCATCTAGACTAAGGTTGAAGCGTGTATATGTTCTCGCTGATGAAGAGGGGCAAGAAAAGTACGAAGCTGTTCGCGCGAAACTTGGTAATGAACGTCAACTTTGGCATGGTACACGTGCTGTTAACGTTCTATCAATTCTACGTTCGGGGCTATATGTTCCTGCTTCTCGCGGTGGTTCAATTCATGTTACAGGCCGCATGTTCGGTGATGGTGTATATTTCAGTGACACTTCTACAAAAAGCCTTAACTATGCAGCAGGCTATTGGAGTGGCACTAAAGAACAAAACACTTTCATGTTCCTAGCTGATGTGACAATGGGTGAAGAATACAAGCCAACACGTTTCAGCCAGCAAAGTATTCGTGAAACCAGAGAAGGTGTAAGCAAAAACGGAAAGCCTTATAACTCTATTCACATTGCGCCAGGTACTTGTAATGTTATCAACAACGAAATTGTTGTCTGGAACACAGAACAAATCAACCTTCGCTATCTTTGCGAATTCGGATAAAATAAATGAAGCCCAACCAGTTAATTGGTTGGGCTTCATTTATTTGTTAGCTGGATTTGACTTCTTTAGCTATCTTTTCTACTTGAAGGGCTAAAGATAGGTATTCTTTTAAAGCATTGACATTGTAGCTTAAATCAGAAAAAATTCTTTCTGCCTGCTTCAAGACAATGTAATCATCCTCAGTAGGATCGCCTTCCATTTCAGCTTCTATAGTATAGATAGTCATTCTCATGGCATCACGTGCACGCAAAGAAAGCTCGATGCCTAGCATAAGCTTGTCAAAGCTGTCAATAAGACAAACATCTACAATCAAGCTCTGTCCATCTGGTGAGTTACCGTAATCTTCCATAGAATTAATAGTACCACTTATGAGAGAAAAGCCGATATAAATTGCATCATGGCAAAGAGTAGAAAAAATTTCAGGGCAAACGTTCGCTCTTTAGATAGGAAAACAGTTGTTGTTACCTTTGCTTTTAATGATGAATATGATTACTGGTTCGCTCCGCTAGGATATGAAGGTCAAGTTGTTACTGACATTGCGGAAGGCGATACTTTAGATGAGCTTTATGAGGATGTTGAGAAAACTATTCATGCAAACAGAAGCTATAAAGGTTCTGAAATAAGCTATTCAATAGACAGAACTAAAACTTCTACTGAAAAACAAAATGAAATTAATACGTTTTTCTCTTTAAAAAGTTTGTAACATCATACGAACAACCGCCGATATAAATATCAAGACTTAGTGGCACGAAACCAGGTGGTTTTAACATTTTACCTGTGAATATTTTTGTTCCAATGGTTTATCTGGCCACTAAGTCTTTTTTAATGCTCAAATACAAAATCAATGCAAGGGACCACAGGAATATAGATGAATAGTAAATCTAAACCTAAAACCCGAGCCATAATCTTCACTGAAAATAATCACGAAAGAATTTTTCCCGCTGCATCAGAAGAAGAATTAGCTGCATCATGCTTATTAATTCTTAGAGAAAGATACTCTAACCCAATTTGGGGTTACAGACCTTACATGAAGAATATTACTGAAGAAGAAAAAGATTTCATTCAGTATTGGGAGCATGATGCTCATTCTTTGCCTGCTTTGCTGTACCGTCATGGCAAAAGAACTTATGAGCGTTTGAAAGATAATATTAGCGAAGATACAGACCCTGACTGGGTTTGGTATCGTTCTGTACAAGAGCTTTTGGAGCTAAACCCCAATAAAGCTATTGCTTACAAAGTAGCTTATGGTGGGCGTTTTATACCTACTGCATATTATCTTCTTCTCAAAAGAAGAAATTACCCTAATGAAAGTTTTGTTCTTGCAGAACTAACAGGCTGATATATTTACATATGACTTATCGAAGGAAAATTAATGTCATCTAATTTTGTAACCGATGATGCTCCACACGAAGAAAATGGAGAGCAAACACAACAAACACCAGTAAATGCAAAAGAAAACATTAAAGGTGTTTTCATTGCTGGTTGGGTGTTAGCTTTCTTACTACCTTTTGTTGGCGTTATTATTAATACATGGTTAGTACGTAATGCTCATCTATACACATATAATAAATTAGCTGCTCTAGCTGCTTTAGGTGTATCTATTCTTTGTTCATTTAGCCTTCTATTTGTATTGTTCAGCGCTTTATACAACTTTTATAGCGCCTAAATTTATTTGGAGGAATAAATGCAGTTCCTAGAAACTTTAAACCCAATTTTGCAATGGTTAGGCATATTTGTAGCAGGAGCTATACCATACGTTGAATCCCATCTAGCTGCTTTTATAGGTGTCCTCATAGGTGTACCTATAATTCTTGCAATTATTTTTGGTATCTTAGGTAACTTTGTTTCCATGTTACTTTTGGTTGTTTTTGGTGAAAAAATACGTAAGTGGAGAAAGAGCGATACTAAACCTTTAACTAAACGTCAAGAGAAAACCAAAAAAGCTTTTGACAAATACGGTGTTATAGGTGTTGCTTTCTTAGGTCCGGCTCTTGTTCCAAGTCAACTAATTGCTATGGCAATGGTAACTTTCGGTGTAGCAAAAAATAAAGTTATTTTATGGCAAACTTTATCTATCATTGTCTGGGGAACAAGCTTTGGTATTTTGGCTGCTTTAGGTGTAGACGTAATTGGAATGCATTAACTAGTTAGACATATAGAGTATGTGTTATAAAAAACCTGGCCCACGCTGCTCTGCTCATGCTCTCGCACAATTAAGCAAATCTCGTATAGATTTGTTGAACTTTACTAGAAATGAAGGTACTAGTGAAAAAGCGTTTGAAAAAGAGTATTTGAAGAAACGTAAAGTTGTTGAAAAACTCGAAGAGGAGTTTTATACAACTCCTGTAGGTCTTAAAGAAATGCAGGAAGAACTAGATAATGAGACAGACCGAATTCGACGTTTCAAATTAGAAACAAGAATTAATCTATGCCGCCAGAAAAGAAACACACAACTTAAAGCTGTTAAAGCTACAGTAGATGAAGACCGTCACAATGCAGAGAATTTTGTGTTTCAAGAATACGGCACAAGCAACTATGGCGAAACTTCACAAAGTGCCAAATTGGAACAAATGCAGGCTTTTCTTGCAGATTCATCTAATTGGAGCCAGAAGTTAACTACGGATGAAATTGATGCTGTCAGATGGTACACAAAAGCTGGATATATTAGCATCTATGATTATCAACAGAAAGGTATTCTCACGAATGTTCCTTCTAAAGAATATGTAGAAAGTAAAATAAATAATTTGAACTCTGCTTTATCCAAATATGAACGCAAAGAACCTATTGTTGTTTATCGTGGTTTGAATAAGTTCAATAACTCTGTGTTGTCTCATGAAGAAGCGAAGACTGCTTTTAAAGTAGATGATGAATACAGCTACGAAAGTTTTTCTTCTACTTCGTTAGAGCCAAAAATTGCACAAAGATTTGCTGTCTCCCAAGTTATCTTTGAAATCAAAGCCCGTAAAGCCGTACCAATCATGGCTTTGAGTGTTCATTCTGCTGTTGAAACTGAATTGATTATTCCACCTAAAGAACGTTACAGAGTAGTTCATGTAGAACCTGGTAATTATTCTTCGTTTACAAAAGTTCAGCTTGAAGAAATTTAAAAGTTAGATATAAAGTATGTGTTATCCAAAGCCTGGCCCACGATGTTCTTCTCACGCTAGCTTAAAAGTTGTTGAAGCCCAACGAGAGTATTTACTTGTTCGCCAGAAGGGTAGAAATTTTGATGACATGAATAAGGTTCTCAAAAAGCTTGAAAAAGCTCGTGAAGAGTTTTCTTTAACGCCTGCTGGTTTAGCTGAATTAAAAGCTGGTGCTGACGAAGGTTCAGAGCATGATGCAATGCGTTATGATTTATGTAAAAAGCTTCGTGAAGAAAAAATTAGACTAGTTAAAACTAAAACAGATAATGTTTCAGATAAACACAAAGTAAGTAGCGATGGTCGCTATGTTTATGAAAATAACCAGTTTACTGTTAACAATGGTGAAGTGTCATGTGTAGAACCTTCACATCCTGATGTTGACAACATGCTTAAGCAGTCAATGGATTGGGCACAGCAATTAGAGCCAGAAGAAATTGCTACTATAAGAAATTATACTAGAGGCGATTATGCTGATGTTAATGGTTTCTTGTCTTCTGATACTTACGAACTTACTCGTTCTAATAAGGATAAAGTTGAAAAAAGTATTACACATTTGGATACTGCTTTAGCTAAAGCACAAGAACAATCAAATATTGTCTATAGAAGGCATTTCTTTTACAAAGATGATGGTTCATTTGCCAGTTTAACGCCAGAAGTAATCAAACAAAGATTTGCCAAGGGCAGCACTTATGAACCAGGTTTTTATTTGTCAACTAGTATGGACCCACAAAATATTGAATCTATTGGAACTGATAGAGAAGACACATTTGTGGCTGCGTTTGAAATAAAAACTAAAAAGGCTGCGGCTATTGGAGCTATTCACGCTGGTAGTATGCAAGAGTTAGAGTTCTTAACAGCGCGTAATGCTAAGTTTAAAGTTATCTCAAATGATAAGACTATCATTGTTAATGATAAAACATCTGGTGAACGTACTGCTGTCAACGTTATTCAATTAGAAGAAATATAAAGTCTATGTCCCTTATTATCTTTTGAACTGATATAATATAAGTAATAATCAATTAGGAGATAATATGTGCCGTTCCTCAGAGCATGGTGGCAGACGCTGTAATCATGTTGACACTAACGCAGGTAAAGCGTTACGTAATTTGCAAGCTAAAAAGCAATATCATGAAAAGAAACTTAGCGAAACTGATTTAACCGCAGAAGATCGTACTAAATCTGAAAAAGTTTTAGAAGAAACTGTTTCAGAAATGAATAAATGGCGCGAAGAGCGTACTAAGTTCGGTGCAGGTAAACATTTAACTATGCCTTTGAACCCAGAGACAGAACGAGTATTAGGCCAACTAGAAGAAGATGGATTTGATGCTTACATTGTTGGAGGTAGTGTTCGTGATGAACTAATGGGTTTACCTTCAAAAGATATTGATATTGAAGTGTATGGGGGAACAGCTAACCAGATTGCTAATTCTTTAAGTAAAATTGGTCGCGTAGATGAAGTTGGTAAAGCTTTTGGTGTTCTAAAAATTCGTTTAGGTGATGAAGATTTTGATGTTTCTTTGCCTCGTAAAGATTCCAAAATAGGCGATGGCCATAGAGGGTTTGATATTAGTGTTGACCCAAATCTTTCCTTAGAAGAAGCAACAGAACGTCGTGACTATACAATTAACGCTTTAATGTATTCTCATAAACATGGCTACATTATTGATAAGCACGGTGGGTTGGAAGACTTAGAGAACAAACAGTTACGTCATGTTAGTGATGCTTTTGACGAAGACCCATTAAGAGTTTTGCGTGGTGTTCAAATGGCTTCTCGTTTTGGAATGGACTTGCACCCTGACACCATTGAAAAAGCTAAAACTTTAAAAGATAGCTTCAATGAGTTAGCTGTTGAACGTGTACAAATTGAATTCCAAAAACTTTACGAAAAAGGAAAATCTTCCCATAAAGCCTTGAAGCTTCTAAAAGCTACAGGTTGGGAAGAAAATTTTGCTGGTTTAAAGGAAGCGAACACAGAAGAACTACGCACTAATGTTGAACGCATGCAAACAATGATTGCAGATGAAACAGTTCCTAAGGACCGTCGTGATGTTTTCTTGTCCGCTTCAATTGCTGGTGGTATCGCAAATGAGAATGACCGTCAAAAGTTTTTGACAACTACATGCGTTGGCGACCGCGTTAAAAATGAAGCATTACATTTAACAAAAATGAAGGAACCTGAACAGATTACTAGTGAAAGTTTGAAAACGTGGTCTTATGGTTTACCTCGTCAACTTTCTATTAGAGATTGGGCTATTCTACAGACAGCTAACGGTAAAGAAGAACATGCCAAAAATATTTTGCAAAAAGCTGAACAATATGGTGTGGCTGACAAACCAGAACAAGATGTTCTCAAAGGTGAAGATGTGTTAGCACTATTCCCTGGTGAGCGTCCTGGTCGCTGGGTTGGAGAAACAATTGCTGCTGCGCGTAAAGCTCAGTATGCTGGAATTTTTTCTTCCCGTGATGACGCATTAAATTGGTTAGTTGCAAACAAGAATAAATAATTTTTTATAAAGGTATCCCCTTGGCTTATTCACATAAGCCAAGGGGATTTTAATATGATCGTTGCTATTTTGTTACGTGTTTAGTAATCTGCAAGAATGCCGCTGGCACCACTGACAGTTACAATAGGCTCACTGATGACAGGTGCAGCAGCAGCCGTAGGCATATCTGCAACACCGCCAAGAACTCCCATTGTAAGACCAAACATAGCTACTAGAACTTTGCTGATAATCATTATATTTTCCTTTCGTTTGTTGTGTGTTGTTTTGTTGTTGTATATCTATTGTAACAGTAAAACCGCTTCTTATCAAGAATAATCTGCACTTTTAGAAAGAAAAATTGTGCCTCTGACCAGGCATTTTAATCTTTTTAGGAAACCTACAAAAAGCTTCAACGGATCGTTGTAGGTCCACCATCATTGTCCACAAAAACAGTTTTTAGGGACAAGCCGATAATGTACACATAATGGAAATAATCATCTTACAAGCAATCATTATATTTCTTTGCTTCATGCTCGGAGCTTCATTAGCTTCATTCCTTGGAGTAGTAATTGAGCGCGTACCCAAAAAAGAAAGCATCAACGGAAGAAGCCACTGCGCTTGTGGGCGTCAACTAAAATGGTATGAAAATGTACCAGTTTTTGGTTATCTTAGAACAGGCGGCAAAGCAAAATGCTGTGGTTCGCAACTTCCAGTTTGGTATGTTCTATTTGAAACTGGTTTAGGTTTAGTTTTCGCTGTTATTGCAGCTTTTATCGTACTATAGAACTATGAGCTTAACTGAGCAGCGAAAAATTGTTCGCCAGCAAGAAAATTTAGATTTCAAGAAAGCTGTCCGTGTGCACGGTGCAGCTTTCTTTCTGATGCTAGGAAGTGTAATAACATTTGGTATATTAATATATCAACTTTACACTCTTGATAAAACAAGCGAAACATATGCTGAACAAGTTTCTGCTATTCCCATTCTACTTTTACTTGTAGTAGCCAACTCATTATTACTAATTTCCTTTATTGTCGGATGGGCTGCAACATTTTATAGTAAAAACACTTCCATAATGGCTAGCTTTGTTGTCATTCTGATAACATGGCTATTAACATTAGTTATGTCAATAGGTTTCTGGTATCTATTGAATGAAAAATTTATTTTAACAGTAGGGTTAACTATTTAATGGAAACACAACATCCACTTCTTACTTATGGTATTTATATGCCAAAAGAAGATAATTATGTCGTTTTAGAAAATAAAACACAGTCAGAAGAGTTGTTAGATTTAACTGGATTTGACATGTATTATGACGTAGGTAGTCCAAGAGTTATTACAGGTACAGGTAGTATTAAAACAAATCTTGTAACTTTAAAAGAAGAAAGTTACAACAAAGTTCTAAATAAAATGGATTGGCTATTAGCTGTTCAAGACGAAAAATCAATAAACAAACGCGTGTTGCATACTTTTACCTATGAAGGTAAAGAAATTCAAGCATGGATTTATATTAATGAAAAAGCAAGAATTTCTAGAAATATTAATCCCGAAAAACTAATTTCTGACGGGGATTGGGCTAAAGACAAAGCTGAACGTAAGCTAAGAGCCAAAACCGCTTAACCCTGAAAAACGCGATAAAAGTAATTTCTTTGGTATTCTATATGTAGTTAAACACAAGGGAATTATGGGAAAAGCATCTAGAGCTAAAAACTCACGTCAACAAAAAATTGGCAAAATTAAAGTCAAACAACCAAAAGATCGTTTCGGTTTATTCATTGGAGCATTCGTTGCTTTAATTGCAATTATTATCACTGGAACTATTGTTTACTTCAACGTTAACGAATCAAAACAAACAGACGCTACAGCATCAACAGTTACACCTAATGGTGTAGTTAACGACGGTTTCGTAATTAACAATGCAGGAATTGTTAAATCAGATCCATATAAAATTGATACAGAATTAACAGCATCTGAGTATTCTTCAGATAAAAACAATGTTTCATTATATATAGATTATGCTTGCCCTCACTGCGCAGACTTTGAAGAAGCTAACATTGGCCAATTAGAAACTTGGTTAGATGATGGAACAATTGATACTGTTACCATTCACCCATTAGCATTCCTTACACAATACTCATTGGATGCAGCTAACGCTTTCTCTTGTGTTGCTAACTATGAACCTTCTCGTGCTTTAGATGCACATGAAGCACTTATGGAAAACCATGACCAAGGTCTAAACACAAAACAGATTGTTAAGGTTCTTAGTGATAAAGGTCTTAATATGACCGAAGAGTTCACCAAATGTATTCGTGGTTCACAGTTTGAAAACTTTGTTCTCAAATCAACGGAGCATGCGCAAACAGGACCAATTCCTGGTACAGAAGCTGGCACAGAAAACATTACAGGTACACCAAGTGTATTCGTAAACGGTTTCCGTTACAAGAATGACCCAGCAGATGGTTCTATCTTTAAACTATTTGTTGAATCAGTTCTTTCTGGTGAATACAAAGACTTAGTTGACAGTGGCGCACTTGACGAGAACACCAGCCCATTACCTGGGGCAGAAGGGACATCTTAAACAAATGGATGAGTTCATAGGCAACATTACTGATGGAACCTTTGGTGGAGGAACAGTTTTCTTCATCATTGCGGTACTAGGTCTTGTAATTCTCCTATTCTCTTTCTTCCTAGATGGTATCTTTGAAATTTTTGACTTCGGGGATGGTCCTCTAAGTCTAACCACCATGTCTGCATTTGCAACAGTTTTCGGTTTCTCAGGGATAGTAGCTTTATCTCTTGGGGCATCAGTTCCTGTAGCAGTAGCCGCAGGTGCAGTAATAGGTTTGTTAGGTGGTCTTGGCGCATGGGCGTTAAGTAACTCACTAAAAAATTCTGACAGCACATCTTCTGTTTCAACTGAAACTTTAAATGACCAAATTGCTACAGTAATTTTGAACATTCCAGCAAAAGGTGTAGGCGAGATTGCTTTTAGCCGTCACGGGCTACGTCACACCTTTGCCGCTTATTCTGATGAACCTATCAGTATAGGTGAGAAAGTCCGCATCATTCACGCTTTATCTGGTTCCTCTGTTCAGGTAGAACGTGATGTAATAAACATCCAAACAGAAGATTAGAATTTAATTTAGTAGAAAGAGAAAGGATAAATTAATGTTCTCATTTTTAAGCCCACTTGTCGTGGGTATTGCAGGAATCGTTCTTGCAGTAATTATTGTGGCAGTTATTGTTGTTCGTCGTTACCGCATTGCTAATCCTGACGAAGCAATCATTGTTACTGGCCGTAGAGGTAAAAACACACAAGACCTAACTGGACAAAAAGTTGTTACCGGTGGTGGAGTATTCGTACTACCATTCGTACAAAAATCATTCCAGCTATCCTTGCGTTCACGTCAACTAAGCATCACCACAACAGCACAAACACAAAATGGTATTACTATTAATGCTCGCGCTGTAGCTGTTGTTAAAGTTGGCGGAACAGAAGAAATGATTCGTGCTGCTGCACAGCGCTTCTTATCACAACAAGAAGAAATCGAATCTTCAACACAAGAAGTTCTATCAGGTTCACTTCGTGGAATTATTGGTGGATTAACTGTTGAAAGCATTATCCGCGACCGTAGCGCTCTTGCTAGCGCTGTACTTGGTGCCGCAGAAGAAGCCTTAACCAAACAGGGTCTAGTTGTTGATACACTTCAAATTCAAGAAATCAATGACACACAAAACTACATCAATAACATTGGTCGCCCAGAAGCTGCTAAAGTAAGCCGTGAAGCTGACATTGCTGACGTTGAAGCTCAACGTGCTGCTGAGGAAGCTAAAATTGATGCACAACAAATCATTCTTGAAAAGAACCGTGCGCTTAAACTACGTGAAGCTGCTATTCAACAAGAAACAGACCAAGCTCGTGCTGCTGCTGATGCTGCTAAGCCACGAGAAGATGCTATTCAGCGTCAAAAGATTGTTGAAGCTGAAGAAGTTACTGCTCAAAAAGAAGCTTCACTTCGTGAACAACAGCTTAACGCTACTGTTCGTAAAGAAGCTGACGCTGAGGCTTACCGTGTGAAAACAATTGCTTCCGCTAACGCTGACGCTGCTGCTAGCCAAGCTGCTGGTCAAGCTCGTGCTGCTGTTTCCGCTGCTGAGGCTGACAAGCAACGTCGTGAACTTAACGCTGCCGCTATGGAACGAGAAGGTAAAGCTGAGAAAGAAAACCGTACCGCTTTAGCAGATGCTACAAGAGCAGAAGGTCAAGCTGAGGCTGACGCTATTGCTGCTCGTGGTAACGCTGAAGCTGCTGCTATCCAAGCTCGCGCCGAAGCTCTTGCACAACAGTCACAAGCTGTTCTAGCACAAGATGCTCTTAAAGCTCTACCTCTTATTGCTCATGAACTTGCTCTTGGTTACAGTTCAATTGACAACATGACTATTGTTTCTGCTGACGGAGCAAACAAAGTTACAGGCGATATCGTTGGTAACATCAAGGGTGTAACTGAAATGCTTAAAGACGCAACAGGTATTGACGTAGCTTCACTTGTTACAGGTATTGCCGGTGGTACCGCTGCTGGTCGTGCCGTTGGAGCAGAATTGGGAAAAGCCCAAGGGGAGTAAAACCTAAAGTTTTAACTCCCGTGAAACCTAATTTAGTCAGTTCCAATGACAGAGCTTTTAATAAAGCGAACCCTGCCAGTTCAGACACAAAGTTAGAAACACTTCTATCTGCGTTAGATGCAACTCAAATTGATTTAGCTACTAAAGCTAAAATTAAGTTTGATAAAGTTGAAAACGAATTAGCTACAGCTAATAAACGTGGGATTGTTTTTGATGAAGTCATCAACAATAACACTGCATTAGAGTTACAAACAGTTTTGAATAAGCTAGAACAAGAAAATCTATTACGTTTAGATGATTTCGTTAAAGCATATCCATTAACATCAGAACTGTTAGGTCTTAACTAACCGATTAATTGGGGGAGAGTATTATTTACTCTCCCCCAATTTGTGTATAGGAATATTATGATAATAGCTGTAGCTTTAGATAACGTCGTTACCACTTACATAAAAACATTTCAAACGTATATGGCTGAAATGTTAAATGTATCAGAAGAAGAAATAGAAAACGTGTTACCTTCTGATACCACACCAGATTTCGAGAATTGGCAGCATGTTAAAGAAGACTTGTATAGCCACCAGGTTCAAGCTTTCTCTAAAGGTATTCTGAAAACAATGAGTGTCGCAGATGACGCATCAGACGTTTTATGGAAACTTAGTAATGAAGGCCACCATATTAGAATAACCACTTCACGTTTCCTTCAACATGGACAAAACCATAAAGTAATTGCTCATACAGGTGAATGGTTAGACCGCAACGATATTCCATATCGTGACCTTGTATTTATTCATGACCGTACAGAAGTAAACGCGGATGTTTATATAGAAGCATTACCTGTCAACATTAAAGCGTTTGAAGAAAGCAACCGTCAACATATTGTTTTCAACCAGCCATACAACACCAACATAGAAACTAACTTGCGTGCATATGGATGGAAAGATGTATATACAATAATTAACCGCATCTAAGGTTATCCGATAGTTATTAAGTATAACTCTTAACGACAAAAGGAAAAAATATGTGTAAACCTTGGCCAGGTTTAAGGTGCACGGATCACCCTCATCAACGTATCCAAAAGTTCTCTGAACAAATTCACAAAAAGGAAACAGAAGTTTCTGAGATTGACGAACGCCTTCATGAAGTGTATAATGAATATGGTGATGAATCCGCTAACCAAGAAGAACACCAAGCATTGACTGCTCGTAAAGGTAAAATTCTTGCTAGCATTCAAGAAATTAATGAGAAGCGAGACTTTGAGCTTTGCAGTTACGCAATGAGCGCTGGTGGTCGTAAAGAACTTGAAGAAATTAGTCAGGATGAAAACGCTTCTGCTAATGACCGTTTAAATGCTGCCGCTGAACTCGAAGCTGCCAAAACGCGAGTAGATGAACAACGTCAAATGGGCAAAATCTTAAACGATGATGAACTTACCCCTGACGACAAACTTGCTTACTTTAAAGTTATGGAAAACGTTCAAGCCCAAAAGCTTAAAGATTTGTTAAAAGATGCAGATGACACAAAGCGTCGTATCGCGGCTGTTGATGCACAAATCCAAATTGAGACTGCTAACGGTAACAAAGAAGCGCTGGCTACTCTTAAAAGAGAAAAAGCTTCACTTGCAATTAAGAGAAGCGTACAAGAAAAAGAAATCAAACAACGTGAAGCTCTCCAAAAAGAAATGGAACGTTACCGTGCAAAGCTTGCAAATGATTGGGTTAAGTCAGTTGAAAGAAGCACAAAGATTTTCCTTAGCGTTGTAAACTGGTTGCTAAAACCTAGAAGAACTGCTTAAAAAAATACTACAGATTGAAGATAAATATGACAGACACAAATCGTATTGCGAAAATTGTTTATGGAATGGCTTTAGGGGATGCATGGGGGCATCACTTAGAATTTAAACGTTTTGAACAGATTTCCCAAATGGAAACACCCTTCCCATTACGTAAAGCTTTCATTACTGATGACACACAGATGTCATTGTATGCAATGCGTGGAGTGTTTGATGCTAAAAAGTATCTTCCACATTTGAGTTTAGATACACCAGAAGTTAGTGATAAAGTTCGTGTCGCTATTGGTAACGAATTCCTTAAATGGTTAGATGACCCAGAAAACAATCGTGCACCAGGTGCCACTTGTTTAACCGCATTACATAAACTTAAAGACCGCAAAGAAGAAATCAGCGGTTTATTTGACCGTCGTAAGTTAAACGGAATTGAAGGAACACAAGCTCAATCTAAAGGTTGCGGTGCTAACATGCGTAACCCTTGGTTTGGTGCATTGCCATACAGCCATGATGTTATTGATGAGCTAAGTTTCATTCAAGCTGAAATCACTCACTCGCATCCTTTGGCTTACTCTTCTGCTTCTTTGACAGCGTTAATTGTTAAAGATTTAGTTGATGGAGTTATCGTTCCAGTAAAAGGTCAGCCAGTCATCTTTGAGCATTTGCTAAAACTTGCTCATGAACATAACGAACGCGAATGGAACCGTCCTAGAGCAAATGAAGGTTTCCAACTAATCGTAGATTATTTAGAAAAGACCAAGCCTTTGTATCTACATGCTGTGCAAAACGATGACGGCAAAGAAGATTTGTGTGCTTACCTTGACTCAGAAGGTTGGATAGCAGAAGAAGCTCTTCTTATTGCTGTTCTTGCTAACGAATTACATTCAGATAGCCTTCTAGATACGTTACATCGCTCTGTGAGAACTAATGGTGACAGTGACAGTATTGCTGCTATTGCTGGAAGCATTGCCGGTGCGTATACCAACAATGAAATTCCACCAACATACATTCAATCTTTAGAGCAACAATATCGTGAAGAGTTAACTGAAATCATTGACACTATGGGTAAGCTTTAATCTTGTAAAATTCTGAAAAATGATATAATTGATATACAATGGCTAGTAAACAACAATATCAATGTACAGAATGTAAAGAAGTTTTTGCAAAATGGGGTGGACAGTGCCCTAACTGTAAAAAGTGGAATACCATGGTCGACTATGACCCTCCCATTTCTATAACAACCACAGGTACAAGTAAAGGTATCCGTGCAGCGAAAGCAGCAACAGGTAACAAAGCTCGTCCTGTTTCTGAAATTGGAAAAGAAATCCAAGGGCGCGAACGTCTTTCAACAGGAATTAGTGAATTCGACAGAGTTCTTGGTGGTGGTTTAGTTGCTGGTGGTGTAATTCTATTAGCCGGTGAACCTGGTATTGGAAAATCATCTTGTGCGTTAGCTGCTGCTTCTGCTGTAGCTAAACAAGGTAAAAAAGTTCTTTATATTACTGGTGAAGAAACTGTAGAGCAAGTTGCCTCACGTGCTGTTCGCATTGGCGCAACAGATGGTCAAGGTAAATTAGGGGAAAGCCTTTACTTGTTATCAGAAGGTAACTTACAAAACGCTATCCAAGAGTTAGTTGATATTCAACCTGATTTCCTTATCGTGGACAGTATCCAAACGTTACTTTCTAATGATAGTGAATCTCGTATTGGTTCTGTGACACAGGTTAATGAAGTGGCAACAGACTTCAATAATATTGCTAAAAGAATGGGTATTCCAGCTATTCTAATTGGTCACGTAACTAAAGATGGTCAAATTGCTGGTCCTCGTGTAGTAGAGCACCTTGTTGACGTTGTTCTCTTCTTCGAAGCTAACAATGATAGTCCTTTACGTATGTTACGTGCAAATAAAAACCGTTATGGTGCTACAGATGAAATTGGATGTTTCGAGCATACATCAGAAGGTCTAATGCCAGTAGATGACCCTTCTGGTTACTTTACAAGTCCTCACGCAGAAGGCACCACTGGTTTTGCTACTTCTATTACTTTGGAAGGCATCCGTGCATTACCTATTGAGTTACAAGCTTTAGTTGCCAAAACTAAACTTCCTAACCCAAGAAAAATTACCCAAGGTATTGAACATGGTCGCGCATTACAAATGCAAGCTGTATTAGACCGTTATATTGGTTTACAGTTAGATTCACAAGATGTTTATGTAGCAACTACAGGTGGTTTACGCTTGAAAGATACTAGCACTGACCTTGCAGCTATAGCAGCTATTGTTTCTTCTGCACAAGATATTGCTATTCCAGTGGAAAGTGTATTTATTGGTGAAGTATCTTTGACTGGTGAAATCCGTGCTTCGCGTGAAAGACAGAAACGTTGTCAAGAAGCTGACCGTTTAGGTTTCACAACAATTTATACTACGCCTAGTGATAAAAAACTTAATGTTAAAGCAAAAGTTATAGAAATCTCTAGCGTGTTAGAACTTTGTACTCTTCTTAAAGAAATGAAAACAAGTCAAAAGCGTTATTAAATAAAATAAAGTGGGTGTTAAATATTAAAGTATTTAACACCCACTTTATTGTTTTTCTTACAATATTAGCTAAATAATCAGGTTAATTAGATTTTATCCACAACTTATGCTAGACTATTAAAAGTTATGCAAACGTTTTAGGTGAAACGTTCGATATAGTAATTATAACTTTTAGATTAAATAAGGAAAACCTTGAAGAAAACACTTGTTGGCCTTTTGATGGTCCCAGCGCTCCTATTGGGGACGGTTGTTGGAGTAGGGGTTGAAGCAACTGCTGCTGAAGCTGCTGTTGCACCTTCCGCTGGCGACCTATCATATGCTCGTACCACCATTCTTAATCAAACCAATGCTGCGCGAGCTAATGTTGGTCTTCCTCCTCTTGTGCTTAACGCATCCCTTAACCAGGTTGCTCAGAACTGCTCAATGACACAAGCTGAGAACTTCACAATGAACCACTGTAATGGGTTCCAAAATAATTATCCTGCCGGTTGGACAGTTGCTGCTGAAAACGTTGCTTCTGGACAAAGCATTGAAAATGTTACAGCCGCATGGATTGCTTCATCTGGCCACTACGCTAACATTACTAACTCTTCTGCCACTGACATTGGTATTGGTTACTACCTAGATGACAGTGGACGTACTTACTTCACACAGAACTTTGCTGGTTACGCTGCTACCAAAACAGCACCTTCACGTGTTGGGGCTATCGCAGCATCACCACAAGGTAACGGTGGAGCAGATGTAACTTTTGTTGCACCAAGCTCAACAGGTAACAGCCCAATCACTCGTTACGACATTCAAGCTGTAGCTGCTGGTCAACCAACCGTTACTTCAACAGCACCATCACCAGGTACTTACACTATTAAAGGTCTAAAGGGTGGTGTGGTTTACGCAGTTAGCGTACGTGCTGTCAATGCTGTAGGTGCTGGTGCTTGGTCCCCAGTTACAAACGTAACACCAGTTGGTGTTCCATCAGTTAACGTTACAAGCATTGATGTTACATCTACTACAGCAACTGTTAACTTCACCACAAACAATGGTGGTTCCGCTCTTTCTAAAGTTACTGCAACTCTAAGCAGTTCACCTGATGCTGTTCTTGCTGCTGATGCAACAAGCTACACTTTCACAAACAAGCGTCCTGGTAGCAACCACACTGGTAATATTTATGCTACTAACGCTCTTGGCAACAGCGAAGCTATTCCTTTCAGCTTCTCAACTCTTGCAGTTGCACCTGATGCACCTACTGCAAATGCTATTGTTGAAAATAAAACTAATCTAAAAGTTTCTTGGACTGAACCAGCTTTTGATGGTGGAGCAGCCCTAACTGGTTACGAAGTTCGCCTATATGATGCTGCTAACACTGTAGTTTCTACACAAGTTGTTAGTGCAGCAACACGTAACTATACTTTCACTGGCCTAACACGCGGGCAAGCTTACCGCTATGACGTAACTGCTGTCAACTCTGTTGGTGGTACACCATCAACCCGTGGTGGTCTAACTGTACCTATCACAGCACCAACAGCAACTCAAAATGTTGTTGCTGAACTAACAGATGAGCAACAGATTGCTCTTAACTGGTCAGCACCAGTTGACGATGGTGGAAAAGCTATTGTTAACTACGAAGTAAGCATTATTGCTAACGGTTCTGTTCAGGAAGTAAAAAATGTAACAGGTACAAACGTTACATTCAACTCTGATGTAATCAACGCTAAGACTAACTACACATTCTCAATTCGTGCTAACAATGGCGTACTTGCTGGTCCTTCAACATTCAGTAACGCTATTATTGTTCCAGCTACACCTACTGTTCCTGGTGTAGTAACAGGTCTTACCACATCAAACGTAACTACACGTGCGTTTAACTTCAAATGGGTAGAACCAGCTAACAATGGTGGTACAGCTATTACAGGTTACAAATATGAAGTTAAAAACACTTCTGGCGATATTGTTGCAAGCCAAGAAGTAGCCGCTGACACCTTCTCTGCTTCTGTCAATAATCTTGACCTTTACAAAGATTACACTGTTACTGTTTTTGCGTTAAACAAAAAGGGTGCTTCTAACGGTACTTCTACAAACGTAAAAACTCTTGCAAACCGTCCAACCTTAATTACTATTAATAGTGCTGTTCTTGATGCAGATGACCCATCAAAGCTTAATGTTAAAGTTTCAATTGGTAACAATGGTGGAGATTCTAACTTAGATTATACCGTTGAACTTCGTGACCGTAATACAAATCAAGTTGTTCAAACAGTAACTAATAAAACTGGTGAAGTTTCATTTAATGGGCTAAGGTCAAACTACGCATATGATGTAGTGGCAAGTGCTACTAACTCTGGTGGTTTCAGTGGAATAACTGCTACAAGAGTAACTTCTGCGGTCACTGCTGCCGGTCCAACAGATATTGCTGCAACTCTAAATGGTAAGCAAATTAATGTTACATGGGTTGCACCAACTGAAACAGGAACTTACCCTGTTAGTGGTTACAAGGTAACTGTTCTTGATGCACAAGGTGCTGTTCTTGCTACTAAGAACACCACAGATGCTAAAGCAGCCATTGACCTTGATGATGCAGCAAACATTGTTAACGGTGGACAGTACACTATCCGTGTTAACACACTTACTCACAAAACTGGTCTTGTTGGAGCAAGCAACGAAATTGCTTACAAAGTTCCAGCTACAACACCTTTTGCTCCACAAAACGTAAAAGTTGTAACTGGTGACAAGAATGTTACTGTTACTTGGGCTGCACCTGCACGTGATGGTGGCGCAGCAATTAACAGATATACCGTTAATGTCTATGACCAAGAAGGAACACTAGTAGTTGGCTCAGGTTTCTCAGCTACTACTAATACAGCCGTATTCACTCGTACCGAACCTTTGACATCATATTATGTAACAGTTTACGCTACCAACTCTGTTGGTAATGGTACAGCATACAAGTCAAATATCTTCACTACTAGTGCTTACTCACCTTCTGCTCTTTCAAACGCAACCCTAACATCAGAGCCTGGCCAAAAGAGTGTTGAGCTAAACTTTGGTAAAGTTGTTAATGATGGTGGAAGCGCTGTAACAGGTTACGAATACCGCATTTTCAACGTCACAGATAGCAAGTTTGAAAACGCTTGGACAAAAACTAATGCTGCAACAGTAACATACGAGGGCGCTGTTAAAGGTAAAACTTACCGTGCCGAAGTTCGTGCAATTAATAACGTTGGTACAGGTGACAGCTTCCTAACTGCATCCGCAAAAGTTGCATTAACTACACCAGATGTTGTTACAAACCTTAAAGCTGTTGACGTAACTGACACTAACGCAGTAATTACTTGGAACGCTCCTACTGACAATGGTGGTGTAGCAGTTTCTAGTTACACTGTAACTGTCATTGACGAAAACGGTAACGTATTAGTTGAAGAAATTGTTGATGGTAACACTACATCCTTTAACGTGGACAAAAAGTTGGCCCCAAACGCTAACTATTCTGCAAATGTTATTGCTACTAACTCTGTTGGTAACGGTTCTGGATTAAACTACGTTTTCAAAACAACAACAGGTAAAGCTGCTGCTGCACAAAACGTTAACATTAAACTAACTGGTACAGAAGCTACTTCTGCTCTAGTTACATGGGATGCTGCTACAGTTCACCCTAATGTTGCTGGTCTACTTCGTTACAATGTAAAAGTTGTTAACGTAACTGATGGTACTGTTGTCAAAACTGTAACCAATGTTGCTACAACTAGCGTTCTTACAGAAGGTCTAGTGCGTGGACAAACATATCGTGCAGAAGTAACTGCAAGTTTCGGTACTAACGAAACAGCAAGCTCACCAGTTGTTTCTACTTCAAATGTTACTGTAGCCTATGTAGCACCATCAGTAGTATCTAACCTTACATTCGGTACAGATGCTAAGCTTCTTCCAACCGTTTCATGGAAAGCTAGTGCTGACAACGGTGGTACAACAGTGTCATATGACGTTCGTATTGTTAATTCAGAAAATGAGCAAGTTGTTCTTGAAGAAAACACAACTGCTACAACATTAGCTGGTAAAACAGAACTAGAACCTAACACTAAATATGAAGTTAGTGTCACAGCCGTTAACTCTGCTGGTTCAAGTGCCGCTGTAACAAAAACTTTCACTACTGCAACTGTCGCACCAAGCGATGTATACAGTGTTAAAGCAACTACAGAAGGTACAGTTGTTAACTCTACTTGGGAAGCTCCAATCAAAAATGGTGGTGGAACTGTAACTTACACAGTTAAACTACATGATGAAAAGGGAACTGTTGTTTCTACTATTGAAACATCCGCTCGTACACAAGCATTCACCGGTCTTGACCGTGGAAAGACTTACTATGTAGCAGTTCAAGCTAAAAACTCTGTTGGAGCATCTGCTACAGTTAAATCAAACAATGTATTTGTTGTTCCTGTAGCACCTAATGAACCTACTTTAACTTCTTACACTGTAACTGGAGATAACCGAGTTTCCGTAACCTGGGCTGCCCCAGAATATAACGGTGGTGCAGCTATCGCAAACTACGAAGTTACTCTTAAAGATGCTAACCGTAATGTCATCAAGACAGTTACTGTTGAAGGTTCAGTAAGAGCATACGATTTTGGTACAACAGTAGACCTAGCGCCTAATGCAAGACACTTCATTGAAGTTCGTGCACTTAACGCATATGGTTCAAGCGTTTCTTCAAACGCAGCATTCACAACCAAAGTTGTAAAACCTACTGCTCCACAAGCAGTTAACATTATAGTTAACCAAGAAACTAGAAATATTGCATTTAGCTTCAAGCAAGTTTCTAAAACTGGTGGCGAAGATGTTGTTTACAGCTACAAACTTGTTAATGTAACTGATGGAACAGTTCTTCTTGCTTCTGAGGATGCAGAACCTGTTACCGCTGTCTCTGCACTTGGTGAACGTGGTAAGACATATGAAGTTGTAGTAACCGCTACTAACTCTGCTGGTTCCGTTTCAACAACTTCCAAGAACGTAACTGTTAATGCTGTCGTTTCAGATGCACCTACAAATGTAGTTGTTGATGAAGTAGCTGCTGATAACGCTGTAAGTCTTTCATGGACAGCACCAGCTTACAATGGTGGTGCAACCGTAACTGGTTACGAATATTCTGTTACTGATGCTAACGGAACAGTTGTTACCTCAGGTAAGTCCACAACAACCACAGCAAAAATTGCTGCTGGTGTTCTTGCCCCCAACGCAACATACTCTGTTGCTGTTAAAGCAGTTAACTCTGTAGGTGTAAGCGCTGTTGTTGAAGCACCCGAAGCAATTAAAACAAATGTTGTAGCCCCTGGTAAAGCAACAATTGGTGAAGTTGATGTAACAGAAAACAGTGCAATTGTTAACTTTGCTCTACCAACCGATTTAGGTGGAGACAAGAACATTACACATGTTGTTGCTCTTTACAAAGATGGTGTAGTTATTGGTTCATCTTCTGATGAGAACCCAATTAAGTTCAACGGTCTTGTTCATGCTTCTAACTATGAAGTCCGAGTAACTGTTTCTAACTCTGTTAGCTCAACTACAGTTGCTAAGGCTTTCAAAACAAGCTCAATTGCACCAGGTGAACCTACTGATATTAAGGTAGAACTAACTGGTGAACAAAGTGCTAATGTTTCATGGGTTGCCCCAGCAGATAACGGTGGTGAAGATATCACAGGTTACGTAGTTAACTACTCTAATGAAGATGGAAGCGTTAAGGGTTCTGTTACAGTTCCTGGTACATCTGCAACTCTTACTGGTTTACCTTTGGGTAACCGTTACGCTTTCACTGTAGCTGCTGTTAACAATGTAGGAAACAGTGCGATTAGTGAAGAGAGCGGTACTATCACAACTGCACCATCAATTCCTATTGTTCCTATTAACGAAGAAACATTCAACGCTATGCTTGACAGTTTGAATGAACTTGAAGTAATCAAGAATGGTGATACTCTTACTGTTAAAATTCCTGATGCTAGAGAAGACCAATGGTTCGCTGGTTTTGCTTACTCTGAACCAGTTTCTCTAGGATGGTCATTCGTTAACAATGGGGAACTAACATATGATGTAAGTGATGTTGTCGCTGGTGAACACCACATTGCAGTTTACACAACTGATGGTCAGCTATGGGGTGTAGCAGCATTTGCTGTTGCAGAAGAACCTGTAGTTGAAGAACCTACAACTGAGACACCTGTAGACAATGGCGGTAACGTAACACCTGCACCAGTAGCCAACAACGGTAACACTGATGGTGACTTAGAAGGTAATGGTAATACAACACCAGCTAAGGATAAGAACACTGTTGTTAAAGTAGCAGCAACCAACGAACGCAAACTTGCTTTCACTGGTTCTGACGTAGTTCTACCAATTGGTGGAGCAGCAATTCTTCTAATCATCGCTGGTCTAGGCTTAGCCTTTATCAAGCGTCGTAAAGAAGTAGAAAGCGACTAACGTTAGCAAGTTGTAAGAAAAAGTGGAAGCTATTAATTTAGCTTCCACTTTTTCGTTTTGCCTCCGATATAAAAAGAATGAGTGCAGAAGAGCTAAATAAGCAAATACAAGAAGCCAAAAAGGGTAACGCTATTCTCTTTGGTTCTAACCGTGAAATTCGTCGTTTACCTATCTATTTGCATGAAGGGGAACAGGTATACAAAATTATTACTGGTTCACCAGGTAAAGGTCGCGGAGTTATTGTCGCTACGGACGAAAGAGTTTTATTCATTAAAGATGGATGGGTGTTCCGTACTGTTCAAGATTTTCCTTATGAAACAGTTAGTTCTGTAGAATTTAAAACAGGTATTTTATTTGGTTCTTTCATCATGTATGGAAAAGGTGATGAGACTGCATACAACTGGGTAGGACGTTTCGCTGGTGCTGAATTTGCTAGACTTGTAAGAAAGTATTCTTCTGACTCCAAGCGTGGCACAAATGCCCCTCAAACGGCCTCAGTGCCCGTACAGCAGCCTCAAATACCTTTGTCGCACACTGAGGCGGTATTACCTCCCGTGCCCGTACAGCAAGGCCCTAGGGAGCGTTTACGTAGGATAGAAGAGCTACGCGATGAAGGCTTAATTAATCTTGATGAGTACGAGATTAAGAAGCAACAAATCCTCTCTGAAATGTAAAAATAATTTGTTACTTTTTAAAATTGCTGTAAAAACTTTTTATAATAATTTTCATGTGTTGGTTCCCTTATAGTACAAGGGAACCAACACATTTTTTGCCGCGAGGGGCGAAAAATCTTCTCGGAAAAATGTGTTTTCAAGTTATCATAGACGATAGATATACCATACGCTTAAAACAGCTAAAGCGCAGGACTAGATGTGTCTGGTTCGGCGTTATTTTTTACCCCAAAAGACGAAAAAGGATAACTAGAAATGCCAATTACATTATACTCAAAGCCAGCATGTGTTCAATGCAACCAAACAAAAAAGGCTTTTGATCGTAAGGGCGTAGAATACGTTGTTGTTGATTTGACAAAAGACCCAGAAGCTTATGACAAAGTTATTTCTATGGGCTTCAAGAGCGCACCAGTAGTTATTGCTGGCGACGAATCTTGGGCAGGTTTCCAACCAGATCGTATTAACGCTCTAAATATTTAATCTCTGCTATTATTGAAGAGTAATGCTACATATAGTTTATTTCTCTAACGTAACCAATAATACTGCCAGATTTGTGGACAAACTTGAGTGGGGAAGCTCAACTCGTATCCCAATTAAAGGGGATTTTGAGGAAGAACTTCCCCACTCTTACGTTCTCTTCGTTCCCTCATACGGAACATCAGATACAGGACATGTTCCACCGCAAGTAAGAAAGTTCTTAAAAAACCCAGAACATCGTAAAAAGTGTGTTGGAATTATAGGAACAGGTAACAGAAACTTCGGAGAAGAATATGCTATGGCAGGTGATGTTGTAGCAGAAAAACTTGGAGTTCCTATGCTTTACAGGTTAGAGCTAGCAGGAACAGAAACAGACGTAACAAAAGTCCAAGAAGGATTAACAATGTTTGAAGAACACCTTTCCAAAAATAACCTTCAAACAGAAAATAAAAGTAAAAACTAAGGAAATCAATGACAATCGATAACACATTTGATGTTCAAGCTACCACTGGTGGGCTTGCTAACTATCTAAAACTAAACGCTAATTTAAATGCTTTTGATGCTGACGGAAATATTCGTTATGACGATGATCGTGCAGCAGCAAAAGACTATTTCTTAAACCACATCAACCCAAACACTTATTGGGCACATAATCTTGAAGAAAAACTAGACTTCTTAGTAAAGAACGACTACTACGAAAAAGAATTCCTAGAACTTTACTCTAAAGGTTTTGTAAAGAAACTATTCCAAACAGTTTATAACTACAAGTTCCGTTTCCCAACCTTTGTTGGAGCGTACAAATTCTATACCTCTTACGCACTTAAAACATTCGACGGTCGTCGTTTCCTAGAGCGTTTTGAAGACAGAGTAACTGTTACAGCATTATACCTTGCACAAGGTGATGAAAAACTTGCTAAACAGATTGCAGAAGAAATTATCACTGGTCGTTTGCAACCAGCAACACCTACATTCTTAAATGCAGGTAAAAAGTCCCGTGGTGACCTTGTATCATGTTTCCTTCTTAACATCGAAGACGACTTAAACAGCATTGGTCGCGCATGGAACAGTGCAGCACAACTTTCCAAGCGTGGTGGTGGAGTTGCATTAAACCTTACTAACATTCGTGGTAAGAAAGACCCTATCAAAAATGTTGAAGGTGCCGCTTCTGGTGTCATCCCAGTAATGAAAATTTTGGAAGACACTTTCTCATACGCTAACCAACTTGGTGCACGTCAAGGTGCTGGTGCAGTTTACTTAAACGCTCACCACATTGATATTCTTGACTTCCTTGACACAAAGCGTGAGAACGCTGACGAAAAAATCCGTATTAAGACACTTTCATTAGGTGTTGTCATTCCTGACATTACTTTTGAACTTGCTAAAAAGGGTGAACCAATGTACTTGTTCTCCCCATACGACATGTCAAGAGCATACGGTAAAGAATTTGCTTTCATTAACGTTTCTGATGTTTACTACGAAGCTGTTGATAACCCTAACATTCGTAAGAAAAAGATTGACCCTCGTGCTTTCTTAAACACATTAGCTGAAATCCAAATGGAATCAGGTTACCCTTACATCATGTTTGAAGACTCTGTAAACCGTCAGAGTGCTCTTGATGGTAAGATTACTATGTCTAACCTTTGTTCAGAAATTCTTCAACCACAATTACCTTCTATTGTGAACGATGACCAAACATACTCTGAACTTGGTAAAGACATTTCATGTAACTTAGCTTCATTCAACGTTCGTAAAGTTTTGGAATCCCCTGACTTTGCTAAGAGCGTTGACACAGCTATCCGTTTACTAACACAAGTAAGCGACTTATCTGACATTGAAGCTGTACCAACTGTTAGAAACGGTAACGCTAAAGCTCACGCTGTTGGTCTAGGTGCTATGAACTTACATGGTGCTTTTGCTCATCACCACATGTTCTACGGTGATGAAGAATCTCTTGACTTAACTAACATGTACTTCTACTTAGTTACATACCATGCCATTAACACAAGTGCTACTCTTGCAAAAGAAAAGGGTTCTAAGTTTGATGGTTTCGAGAAGAGCGACTATGCTTCCGGTGTTTACTTCGACCGTTACATCAACCCAGCAACACCTGCTTTGTTCACACCACAAACTGACAAAGTAAAAGCAATCTTTGCTGACATTGCTATTCCTACTTCTGAGGACTGGGAAAAGCTTGCTGCTAAGGTTAAACGTCACGGTATGTACAACCAGAACCTACAAGCTGTACCTCCAACAGGTTCTATTAGTTACATTAACCACTCAACTTCATCCATCCACCCTGTAACTTCTAACTACGTAGAAACACGTAAAGAAGGTAAGCTTGGAACTGTATTCGTTCCAACAGCAGAAGTAGAAGGTAACGAAGAATACTTTGGTGCTGGTTACTCTATGTACACCATTGACAGCAGAGCAGTAATTGATGTTTATTCTATTGCTCAGTTCTATGTCGACCAAGGTTTGAGCTTAACATTAGGTTACCTAAGCTCTAACACAACTAAAGACATTGTTAAAAATGTTATGTATGCTTACTCTAAGGGTAAGTCAAGCAAGAAGGAACTTGACGAGCGTGGAAAGGTTCTCGCTAAGTTCCCTCAGGGCGAAATCAAAACTATCTACTATGCACGTATTCTTAATGAGGATATTGATGGTATTGCTGATAGCAATGAATGTGTTTCTTGTGCACTTTAATTAACCCTTAAATAATTTTACCCCCAACTATGATTTCGGTTGGGGGTAAAATTTTGCCCAAAATAAGCTTAAAGTTTACTTAATATATTACATAAAACTAACCTCTTTCTATAAAAGTGTTACAATAATACTTGAGTTAAACAGACTCAACTTGATATTTTGGAGATTATATTATGACTAGAGAACTAAGAAGAATAAGTCCATTTGCAGAACTTGGACGCCCATTATTTGGTCCAGCTTCCCTTCTATCAGATGAGTTTTTCAACAGAGTGTTCAGTACACCACTAGCACGTGACGTAAAACAATGGTCAGACAAAGAAGGTACACATATTGAATATGTAGTTGCTGGCTATGATAAAGAAAACATTGATATTCTTTATAATGACAAAACTAATGTTGTCACAGTAGCTGCCAGCCAAGGCTATGGTCCTTCACGTAGAAGCTTTAACGCTAGCTTCGCTTTGGATGACCGTGTATCCAAAGAAGACATTAAAACTTCCTACGAAAATGGCCTTCTACGTTTTGATATAAAAGAAACTGAAAAAGAAGAAGAAAGAAATAGACTTCATCGCTTAGAACTTGAATAACGCATAAAGGTGGGTGAGAAACAAATTGTTTCTCACCCACCTTTATTTTATTTACTTAGAAATCCCATACATTTGGTAAGGAACAACTTTATCAGAAGCTTGTGTCCATCTTGTTTCATTAAGATGAGGCATAGGTAATGTTTCATATTCATCTTGCTTATCCGCAAACATTGGATTAAGCGTATTATGTGGAAGAAGCATGTTTTTAGTTGAGAAAGTAACTCTAAGGAAGGTACGTAAACCAGGAATGGTTTCTAGTGGAGTTCTATGTACTGCATAAGGGTCCATTAGATAAATGTGTCCGGATTTAGTAGTATAAATGTTTTCCTCAGAAGCTTGTTTATCAAACTCAGTGAAATGTCTTTCATGAGAGTCATCTAAATGCCCAACAAAGAATGGTTGTAGGCAGAATTCTGTTCCAGGTGCTGTTGTCAAAATATAAGAATGAGCAATTACTTCTTTTTCAGGGAAAGCACCACCTTGCAAATCGTCACCATGAAAACCAGGGAAACGATGAGTTTTGCCTTCTTCTACTTCTCTGGTGTCATGAGTAATATGAGCTACTTGGTCATAATAGAGAGGGTTATGACATTTGTCGTAAGTGAAAATTCTGTGAAGGATACTTCTAATTGGAGCTAGTTCTTCCGGAATGTTGATTTCTTCACTTTCCCACCACTTTAATGGCATACGTAATGTGTTAGGTACTGATTGAATTGACTCTACGCTAGCGACACCTAAATCAATAGGCAAACGAGGATTAGTATATTTGCGTGGCTCAAAAGGCTCTAACATATCACGGTAAGTAGGTGATAATGGCTGGACCTTTGGATACCATCTTGCAGGCGCAACAAGAACTTTACCTGGTGTCAATGGAGCATTCTCAAAAGTACCAATATCTTGGGTAGCTTTTTGGCGTTCTTCTTGAACAATCTCTTCTGGCTTTAGCTCATCAGGTGTTCTAACAAGTTTTTCTTCTAAACCATAGTATTCATAATGAACATCACCATCTGGTGCACGCAACCAATCACGAATGTCTAGTTTAAATTTAGGCTTAACCTGTTTCAACATTGGGTTAAGTGTATTATGTTCAATAGGTAAAGGCGCATTAGCTACTGTAATACGAATAAAGCCACGGTTGGTGTCTTCTAGGATAGTAGGAGTTCTATGAACCATATAAGCATCCATTAGATATAAATGGTTAGCGATGCCTCTATAAATATTTACATCTTTTGCTTGTTGGTCAAAAGCTTTAAAGAAGTTTGTAGTATCTTCGTCGTAATGTTTGATGAAGAAAGGTTGCATACAGAATTCTGTGGGGTTATTCGTTGCAATAACGTATGAATGTTCTGCTAAAAGTTTTTCTTTGAACTTACCACCTTGTAGACCGTCGACATGCCAACCAGGGAAACGTTGTGTCTCTTGGGCTTTTACAAAACCATAATCTGTTGTAATGTGAATTTCACAATTCTCAAACTGGTCATTAATCATTCGTTCATATTCTAGAACTTGTGTGATGAATGGTGAAATCTCTTTTAGTTCTTCTGGGATGTATGCGTTCAAATCACCTACTGGTTTTACAGTTAAACGCAATACTCGTGGTAGATGTTCTACGGCGCTAATATCGAAAGGCCCTAAATCTACAGGTAACCTTGGCGAAGTGTAATGGTCGAAAGAGAAAGGTGAAGTAAGATGTGTATACACAGGTGACCAGGATTGCGCTTGTGGCATCCACACGTCACGGATTTCTACAATTTCACCAGTATCACTTATTTGGGCACCGTCATATTGAATATTTTCAACAGTTTTATTATCTTTTGATTGATAAGCCATATTTGATCCTTATTGTTAAGTTGACTATTATATACTAACAGATTTTTCGTCAACTCAACTAATATAAAGATTAATGAGGTTCGTAAATAAAGTGACTGGATGCTTCTTTTAGATGCTTAAAGCCTGCCATACTATAAAGCTTTTCTAGCGCACCATAAGGAGTTCCTAGTTCTGGTACAGGCAAAAGCTTTAATGGAACTAAACAAGCGTCCGAAAGCGTGATATATTCATCTAAAATTTCAGATGCTATACCTTGTCTCCTAAGTGGTACAGGGACATAGATATACTCAATCACAATAAAGTTTTCTTGTGGAAGGTAATGGGCGAAAGTTTTAACCCCTTTACCATATTCGGGGGCTTCTTTCTGTATAGACGCTAATTCTCTAAAAATTGCATCAGAAGTCAAAAAGTGTGTCATCCTTAGAAACTGTTACTTCCATAGTAAGAGGGTTAATTTGAATAATTCGTTTATTTTTGCTTTTAGCATAACGTACACATGCGGCTGTTCCTCCGGTTTTCTTACCTGTCCAAACAGCAATAACAGTATCTGCGCGGTTAACCATATATTGGTTCCTATTGTGGTATACATATGCACCAATATATTCTGTAGCAGGGTTAACATTGACTACTTCTGCTGCATTTTCTACAGCTTTTCTGTAAAGTTGAGCGTCAGCATTACGTGGAGTATGCCCAGCCCAAGGTTTAGCGCACACAAAAGGTGTGCCTACTTCCATACAGATTTCTGCTGACATCAAATCAACACCTGCGGCCATGCCTTGAATAAGTAATTCAACATTGTTTTCAGCAATGACGCGTTTAAGGTTTTCACGCACCCATTCTTGGTTCGGTAAATCCTCTGGACGGTGGCCTGTAATTGATACGATCATCTTTCAATTATACCATTTTTGGGCTAAAAATAGCTATATACAAAGTAGTATTTGCTACTTTTATTGAGAAAAAATCTTTTTTCAAAATAGTTTGACATACTTGTTCTTTTCTGGGTATACTAATAGTAGAGAGAGGAGGTAGCTAACCATGGCTAACACAATTATCATGCTTCACAAGGAGCGTCAGAGCTACGCTTGGTCATACATCATTGACCGTCAGCGTTACATCACTACTACACCCCAGTCACCTTTGTTGGAGCAGATTATTCATGTTCTTACAGAAGTTCGTGAGAAGTTTGACCTTTACGATGAGCCTGTAACGGTTTGTTCTACCACTCTTCTTCGTTCTGTTCTTTACGACCTTACACTTACGTTCCCTAACATGCATTTTGTCCCTGTGACAGACTCTGATGTGGGCCGTGTGTTCCGTCGTGTTATGACACGAGCAAGCGCACCTGAGGTTCGTAAGGCTCGTCGTGGTAAGACTTTGTTCATCTGCTCTGATGCATCTAAGAGTGCAACAACAGACATGTGTGGTTGGGCTTGGTTCTCCACAACGGAGGGCAAGGAAGGCTACAACTTCGGTGTCTCTGAGCATCACTCTACAGTGAGTGCAGAGCTTGAAGGTATCCTTCATGCTATTGTTGAGAACGGTAACACAGAGCACACAACAATTCATGTTTACTGCGACTCTCAGCGTTCTGTAGAGTGGGCACAGGCAATTGTTCTTGGTAAGTTGAAGAGCAGCCAGACTGCATCACTTCGTGGACGTTTGATGAACCTTACACATGAAGCTCGTGAGGTAGCTGAGCGTAAGAACGTGAAGATTCAGTGGGTTCGTGGTCACGGTAACCACCGTTTGAACGTTGCTGCTGACTTCCTTTCTCGTGAAGCTCGTCTTGCTGCTAACCGTTACCAGCGTCTTCGTAAGGATTCGCCTAACGTAGAAGCTGTTCTTACCTTCATTGGTGAGTAACCTCAAAAGTTGCCCTAAGTTATAATAACTTAGGGCAACTTTTGTTCGAAATACAGATATTAAGTTTATGGATATTGGTTTTGGAGATTTGGGTGCAATGGCACCTGTTTATGTGTTGTTCCTGACCAGCGGTTTAATTATCTATGCTGTGTCATCATGGGTTGGAGAAGCCCTACTTAATCAAATTCGTGAAAGTAAAACTAGCGTATTTGGTCGTTCAGATAACTACAAAGAAAGTAAAAGTAGAGCAATTTATGTTCCACCTGCACAGTTATCTACTATTAAACAAGAAACACGATTAAGTAAAAGCTCTGCTGAGTATAATTTACCCTCTATACCGTCGATACCTGTAAGACCACCTGTTAGACCTAGTAAATAAGTATTGCCACCATAATTATGGTGGCAATACTTATTTAAAGCAACAAACGAATTTCAGCTATAGGACGGAAGTTATGTTCATCACGAATTTTATTACTATAACTAATATCAATATACCCTTCAATATCCATTTGTCGTAACACTAAACGTAACTGAGCGGGTGTAGTAGATAACGTATCTTCTTTACCTAGAATTTGGTAAATGTTTGCGTTATTACCATAACGGCTAATAAAGTCAACGACGATGACACGTAACTCATAACTATTTTGTACTTGCATAATTTTTTACCATTCTATTCTTGTATACAGTTTTTATCGGTTTGAATTAGTTAAAATCAGGTAAAGTGTAGAAATTAATAACAGTTGTATCCGAACGTGGGTCATCAGGTAAAGTTGGAGCTATAACAATTTCTATAACAACATCTTTAAGTTGATAATTGAAAGATTTGTAACCAGTTTCATTTGTAGTTGGGTCCATTTTGGTTATCCCATCTATATCAGATAAAGTAGCAATGTACTTTTCTACAGCGCCTTCAGGATAATCTTTTTCTGTAATAGTCATGGCACTTTCAACATCGTATACATACCATTCAACTTGTGGTCTGTAAGTTTCAGGAATTGGTACATCTTCACCAACAGCTTCATCCCAATGTTCTTTGATAATTTCTGTACCACCAGTCATAGAAATATTAATTTCTGAGTTGGTTCCATCAGGTGAAGCAGTAACAATAGGTGTTGAATTACTGTCACTTACACAGCCACTAAGTAATAAACTAATACCAAGAATTGAGCTTACACTGAGAGCCAAAACTTTAGGTCTTATATGGGAATGTCTCATACTTCTATATATCGGCTTTAGTGGAATAAAGTGCTAAAAACTACTGATATAGCTTGACATTACAAGGAAAATCAGTCATAATAGATATAACATCAATTGTTAGAGAGACAAGAGAAAGAATACATGACAACCACACTTGACCGCTCTGCGGAAACATCAGAATCAACTGACGTCGATTACGCTTCAATGGGTACTATCAATGTTGGCACAAAGCTTGCTATGGCTGTTGACCCAGATTCGCTTGCAAACATTCTGGAAAGCCTTACCGTAATGTACGCAGACTCTCATTACGCTGTCATCCGTGAATACACTTCAAATGCTTTCGACTCACACATTATGGCTTCTTCTACAAAGCCTGTAGAGGTAACCCTTCCTTCTGCTCTTAACCCTGAACTTGTTATTCGTGATTTCGGTATTGGTATGAGCCGTGCAGGAATTGCAGATGTTTATTCTTTCTTCGGAAAGTCAACCAAGCGCGAAACAGCGCAGCAAATCGGTAAGTTTGGTCTAGGCTCAAAGTCCGCCCTTGCTGTTGCCGGTGGTTACACTTTTACAGCTATCCAAGATGGTAAACTTAACCGTGTCCTTGTTGCGCGAAACGACGAAGATATTCCTGAGTTTAATATCCTTGATGAAGTAAACACTGACCTACCAAATGGTGTAGAAGTGCGTATTCCTGCTACCCCTGATGATATTGCTCGTTATCAAAGTGCTGTCAATTCCGGCGTTTTCTTTGCATGGCCCAAAAATACTGTTCTTGTTAATGGTTCAGTCCCTTCTACCTCTAATGGTTCACTTTGGAACACTGACAAGTGGACGCCTCTTGTAGAAGATAAAATTTGGTTCCAGAAAACTCCCGGTGGTTCAAGCTACTTTGGTGCAGAAAACCGTTTCAGCCCAACATTGAACACACGTATTCTTGTTGGGCCAGTAGCTTATTCTATTAACGACCCAAAAAAGATTGAAGAACTTGATACACTAGTTAAAGAAAAGCTAGGAACAAATAATAACATTAAGTTTAATTCTAAGTTTGTTGTACGCGTACCTAACCGCTCTGTTCGTTTTGTACCTAGCCGTGATACTTTTGTGTTTGACAAAGCAACCCGTGAAACTCTTGCTGACGCAATTGTTAACGCGATTAACGTATACATGGAGACAGCAAAAGAAGCTATTAACAAATGCGATACTTATTTTGACGCGGTATCAACAAGTCTAAGCTTTGACGCAATGCTTGGCGTACCTCATCTTTATAAAGGTAAAGCTTTTGGTTCTCTACAATCTATTCTTACTTCCAGTTGGTATCGTTCTTCTGGTCATTCTACGCGCATGATGAAGTTTGTTGATGGTCGCTTCAGAGAAGCTGATTATCACACAAAAGTAACCAAAAACAGTGTTTTTGTTAGTGATATTCCTTATGGTACAACCGCTGGTCTAGCTGGTTATGCTTCTACTAGGGGAGCCATTCACTATGTTCTTCTATCTGAAAAAATGGAAGATTGGGATGCAAACCTTGTTGACTCAGAAAACCATGTTACTTTTGAGCATGTAACCGAAATTGCACGACAAGTTCGTAATGCTCGCGCTGCCGCCGCTCGTGCTGCCCGTGAAACTGAAGTTTTTGCAGCTAACGCTGTAACTATTGCAACATATGTTGACGGTAGTTCACGTAAGCAAGTTGTTACGCCTGAAATGGTTGAGACAAGCAAATTTGTTACGTTTGATATGTCCCTAAAAGATGACGCAAGTATTGTTCGTGGTAACGCAAAAACAGTAGGTACTTTTATTGCTGAAAGTACAACTATTACAAGAAATATGCAAAAGAACGGTTATATTTTTGTTCCCATCACAAAAGCTCAAACTCTTGATAAAATAAACAACATTCTTGGTGCTGAGGCTTCTATTGAAAGTCTTGATGTTGCAATTGCAAACTTTGTAACTGAGGTTTACGAAAAAGTTACAAGTAACTCTGCACTTTTTGCTTCTCTTACTGATAACGTAAAGATTGCATCTTACAAAACCAGAGAGTTCCTTGAAGCAATCACCAAAGAAGAAACTCGTGAATGGTTCAAAATTGCATTTGCATCTAACGCGCTAGCTACTGTTATTTCTCGTGCTACTTACTTCTCCTACTCTTTTGCAAAGCTACAAGCAACTTCTGGTTTTACCAAAACAGTAGAAACTTTCAATAAAGTAGAGAAAGATTTCAAAGAAGCTAAAGCAAATTACTCATTCCCTTATCCTATGATGAGTGTAGTTAGTAAAATTGATAGCACAAAAGAAGCCGTCATTTGTGCTGAATATGTCAACATGATTGACGCAAATAACTAAGCTTTAATACAGAATAGTTTGACTTTCTGATATAATTGAACTACAATATAAATAGAAACTTTTGGAGAAAGAATAAATGAGTAATCAAGATTATAGCTTTACCGTAACAGGTAGCGGAACAGGTACATTGACAATTTCTGTCATTACCTCTGATGGACAAATTTTACAGGTGCAAGAAGGCGCGGCCAACTTTGATAAGCTTTACCGTGCGTTAGCGGATAAAGCACCCGAAGTTGAAATCGTTGAGCTATCCCGACCTGTCCTACAGGTTGGTGCTACTCTACGTCGTCTATCTGACCGTTTTAGCTTCGACGGAACCAATATCACATTTGATGGTGACATTATTAGCAATAACATGTCACGTCAACTTATTGCCCTACTTTCTGACTCTGCTTCTGCCAATGCTGCACAATCTTTTGTTGCATTTATGGAAAAGCTTTATTCAAACCCTTCCAAACAGTCACGAGACAGTCTTTATGACTTCATTACTCGTTATGATATTTCTATTCTTCCTGATGGTGACTTCATTGCATATAAGGGTGTAAATCGCAATGGTACTTCACGTAACGCTGGTTACGGTATTGTTGATGGAGTTGTCTTTGAACATGCTCATCTTCAAAACAATGTAGGTTCAGTTGTTGAAATTCCTCGTTCTAGAGTAGATACAGACAACGCTATTGGATGTTCAACTGGTCTACATGCTGGTTCATACGAATATGCTTCTAGCTTTGCTCGTGGTTTACTTCTTGCAGTAAAGATTAATCCTCGTGATGTTGTTTCTGTGCCAGAAGATTGTTCATATGCGAAAATTCGCGTTTCACGTTATGTAGTTCTTAGCACAACAGAAGTTGCATTAACCGAAACATATGTTGCGTTTAATGCGGATAACGATTGGTCACGCGATGATTACGACGACGATGACGACGAAGGCTTTGATGACAACTGGCCTTTTGACTACGATGTTGACAATGGAGAAGACCTAGATGATGACGATGAGGATGAAGAAAGCGAGGAAACAACTCAAACAAACGTTAAAGTTGTGACTGATGACCTTGACACAACTATCCGCGATACAATCAGTATCGTATACAACGCTGATGCAGATAGTAACTTCATCAAATTCTCTTACCCTGACCGTGTAAACGGTGGCCGTAAAGATGTTACAGGTTTCAACATCGAAAATGTTGCTGAAAAAGCAAACTTCGCTGGCCGTCTTTACGATGCAACTTTCACTGGTGTAAATCTTGAAGGTAACTACCGTTCCTACTTGTTCTCTAAAATGGAAAACATTGAAGTAGACACACTACCTGTTCCTCACATTCTTGATGCAGATATTGTAACTCCTTTCAAGATGGATTAAAAACTTAGTCTCCACTCTGTATCTCTCTCCTCTCTCATAAAAATAGAGTGTTGAGACTAATAAAAGAACCGCCTTACCAAACTCTCTCATTGGTAAGGCGGTTCTTATTTTATCAAAAAGCGAATTTTATTCATTTCTCAACAGATACTAGGTATAACCGACTAAGACACTTTGTTTTAGCACAAAGTGGAAACAGTCAAATTTATGGTTAACGACAACCAACAAAACCTTGGATTAGTCCAAGTAAAAACATTATCTCATCATAATGCCAAAACTTTCTTTGGAAAATTTTTTGCTATAATTGGTGCCTTAATTCTAGCTTTAGCTTTTACTAGTAATATTTCTATGGCATATGCCGCAGCACCTACAGAAGCAACTGAACAATGCAACGATGTAGACAATGTAGGTGGACTTGCAATTTCATGTACTGTGGATATTGTTAACAACTACAATGCTGCAACACAGCTTGGTTCTTCTACAATGGTAATTGAAGAATGCCACGGCGCTGCTGGTGCTGAACCAACGTGTATCACTGTTCCTTCTGCCTCTAACACTTTAATTACTTCCGTAACTCAGTGTAACGGTTCAGGTAACGGTGGCGGTGCAACAGTAAGATGTGATGTTAATATCGTTAACAACATAACTGGTACTGCAACTGCAACTTCTGCAACTGTTAACCAGTGTAATGAAGCTGGTCAAGAAGGTGGAACAGAACCTACTATTCTATGTAATCCTTTAGGTGACACAGTAAATGCTGATGTTATTCAGTGTAACCAATCTGGTAACGGTGGCGGTGGAACCGAAAGAGTAAGATGTAACGTTATTACTTCTTCTACAGTTTCAGATGTATTACCTATTAATATTAATCAATGTATTGGTTCAGGTAATGGTGGCGGCGCTATAGTAGAATGTAATACTAATATTCAAAATATTATTACAGCTATTGAAGTTCCAGTTCCAACGGATGAACCTACAACACCAACAGAGCCTTCTGATAATCCTAGCGTTCCTACAGACGAACCTACAACACCAACAGAGCCTTCTGACAACCCAAGCGTTCCAACAGATACGCCAAGTACACCTGTAGATGTTCCTGCAACACCTGATGTTCCTACAGATACACCAAGTGTTCCTACAGACACACCTGATGTGCCTTCTGATACGCCTAGTACCCCTGTAGATACCCCAGCAACCCCTGACGTGCCTTCTGACACACCTAGAGGTCCATCGCAACCAAATACTCCAAGTAATAACTTAGGTGGCCCAAATGCCCCTCAACAGAACTTAGCTTACACAGGTAGTGAAAGTGCACCCATTCTATTTGCTGCTGGCGGTGGTGTTCTACTTGGTGGAATATTACTAATGTTCAGTTCAAGAAGAACTAAATTAGAACAAAACTAATCTACAAACAATTATTGCCTAACTTAATTAATTAAGTTAGGCAATAATTGTTTGTCTTTTCACATAATCTATGTTACACTATTAAACGAGAGCTTTTCTTAGCAATGTTCCCCAATGTTTACTAAGAAAACAAATAGACTTTAATATACTTATGAGGAGAAATATGTCTAAGACAATTCAACGAGTTGCAATACAACACCGCGATGCAGTGATCTTGCCAGCTAAGCTTGGCGCTAATGACGTATCCGTAGAAAGCATTGTTGCTTTTGCGCGTAACGTAGAGAAACTTGGCTACCGTCTTTCCAAAAACCTTTTTGTAGCAATCCAAGACTTTGGTGCTACCGAATTTGACGCATGGGCTAAGTCTGTCATTAGTGACCTTAAAGACCTCAAAGGGGCCTCATTCAAGTATGAGCCAATGTACCCTAACTTCCCTGCACAAGTTGCAGAAGCATCTGAGGTAGAACTGTACCTAAACGCTATGGTACATTACTTTGGTGACCTTGTAGGTGTACGTATCATGCCTGTCTACACAGTTGAAGCACGCAAGAAGCTTAAAGTTGGTAAAACTCAATTAACTGAACTTCATGCTGTACGTGCAGATGCAAAAGAAGCTGTACTCAGCCAGCTATTTGTGAACTTAATTTCAGCTAAAGTTGCTCTTTCTTCTAGTGTTAAAGATGACATCAAACTTATCGTTAGCGAACTTGAAAGTGTCCCTGTTATTACAAACATTTCAATCAAAGAGAACTTAGCTTTGTATGCAGGAATTATTCGTCAAGATGTTACAACTCTTGGCGCAACTTTACGTGCGTTAAGCAACCCAACTGATGTATTACGTATCGCTGCTGTGTTCGGAGATAGTGACCCTGCTCTTACAGAAGGTGTTAAATTCGGTAAGCTTACACGCGCAGAACGTCGTGTTTTCCTTTCTACTCTTAACGAGTTTGGAGAAAACAAACTTATTTCTGCTTTCAAGCGCCACATTACTTTGTGGAAGAAATTTGCTAAGCACGTTCACGCTGGTGAATACTCAACAAAATACCCAGTAGCTTTTACAGCCATTGATGCTCTACGCAATGGTAAGCTTGTTGACGCTTTCAACTCTGAAGTAGAACTAGCTATTATGTCACGTAACGTTGATGAGGTAGTACGTTTACTTGTTACACGTCCTTCCGTTCTAGTTCGTCGCGCTTATGAGCTATTGACAACTTTCAGTTCAGATAATGACGTTATTCTTGACGCATTAGCTGACAATGCACGCAATGCATCTTCACAAGTGCTTGCACAAGCTTATGGTCGTTTCACAAGCGACTTAAACGTGAGCCGTGTTGTCTTTAGCCGTAGCGTAACTAAAGTTCCTACAGTAATTAAAGAAGCTGAAACATTAGATGCAGGTACTGTAAAAATTGCAGCTACCATTATTCGTGATGCCCTTGTAAAGAACTTTGCTACACGCGAAAGCCTTGGTAAAGTTTACCTAGAGCAATCAGAAGCTGCCCACGCTATTCCTTTTGGTTTCCGTGCTGCCTCTGATAGCTTCAAGCTACTTGGGCGTGGTTCAGCGTTACCATTTGACCAGGACTCTACATTACGTTTCTTCCTTCACTGGAAAGATATCGATAACTACAACCGTGTAGACGTTGACCTTTCAGCAGCCCTTCTTGACGAAGAGCTTAACTTAATTGACAACATTAGCTACTACAACCTTCAAGGTTTTGGTGGTGTACACTCCGGTGACATTACTTCTGCACCTAAGGGAGCGGCAGAGTTCATCGATGTTGTTCCTAGCAAAGTCCTTGCTACCAACAAGCGAGCACGTTACATTGCTATGAGTGTAATTGTTTACACTGGTCAACGTTTTGACACAATCCCTGAAGCTCTTGCTGGTTTCATGGTTCGTAAAGGTAAAGCCCAAAGGGGAGAAATCTTTGATGCGCGTACTGTAGAGAACGCTTTTAAAGTTAACTCAAGCTCAGTTAACGCAGTTCCTTTTATCTTTGACTTAGTTGAAGGTAAAGCTATCTGGGTTGACCTTGCTACCTCTGTTCACGGTGCTGCACAAAACGTGGATAACACTCGTCATTCCACCACAAACCTTCTTAAGGCTGTTACTTCACGTAACTTCCTTAGTGTTGAAGAGTTATTCACTCTTCACGCAGAAGCTCGTGCTACAGAAATTGTTGATGCGCCTGAAAATGCAGATACTGTTCTTGTATATGACAACTTCAGCTTTGACGAAATCATTGCTGATTGGATTTAAAAAAAATTTTAATCAAAAACTTGTATAACATATAAAAGTATGCTATACTATATATATTGAGGCTCCAAGTTAATGCTTCCTTCTTTTCTTATTTAATTGGTAAATCACATACAGTGTTAGCACTTTCCTCAACCAAATAGTCACAAAACTTTGGCCCTAAACTATACATTATAGTTTAGGGCCAAAGTTGTTTAAGCTATCAAAGCAGTAGGATTTTTCTTTATATAATCCTTTTCGTAAGAATGTAAATCACTAACACGAATACGCATGAAATTAAGATATTGAGTGTAATTTTCTATTTCTCTTTTGGAAGCACGTAAATTATTTATTTCTGCTTTTTCGTTACGTGTAGAAATGCATCTTTCAATTCCCATAGCATAATTAGCACGAGCTAAGTTTAATTGTTGTTGCACATTTTGCATATAACCAACAATCTTTTCTCTTTCAGAACCAGCAAGCGTTAAAGGTAATCTTCTATCATTAGAAAAAGTTGACCCATTAAGTTTCTTTAACATAGCTGTTTGCCACGTACGATGAGCTTGTGCATTATTAAGAAGAAACGTATCCGACAAATTAGCTTGTTCAACAAATTGAACTGTGGCCCAATCACCATCATCAGTCATTGCACCATCTTGAACACGCACTCTTTTACCTTCTGTTTCTTTAACTCTATGCTCTAGATGACTTAGGCCATCTGGACTAGCATAATAAGAGTAAAGAGCGGCGTTATATTCTTTTTCTACAGAGTTTAAACGTTGTTTAGCTGCTGCTGCTTGCTGTTTAGCAACAGTTAACGCTTCACTAGTAGTTGCGTTAGGGTTATTGTCATAAGCATCTTGGGCATAAGCTTCGCGGTCAATGACAGGTTCTGCTTGTTCTTTTACTGCTGTATATACTTCATATGTTGAATACATTGCAGCGCGAGTATCGCTACTACAACGTGGGCCTGGTTTGGCTTGACACATAATACTAATCTCCGAAAATGTTACTTAATGTATATCTAACATTTACTAAAGTCTGCAATATAATATTGTGTTTTTGTTTTCTAAGCTAGACTGTTAAAGAGGATAAAATGAATGATATTAAACGAATTACTTACGCTTGGATGGAACATCAAGGATATACACTTGAAGAAATTCAAGAAGGTGAGGAACAAACATGTGCCAATAGTGGTTGTAATTATATTGACGGGCTTGGTTATGCAGAACATGAGGACGAAGATGGGAAATCTTTACACCCTATTTCTGATGAGCTTTCACATACCGCAGAATTAGTAATGTTTACTATAGAAAATTTGCAGCAAGACCAGAAAAAACAACTCTAATAATTTAAAAAATGTTAGAATAGAGAAAGAGAAACTATGACAGATAATAATTCAAATCCCCCAATCAACATCCACGAATTAGTAAACCCTTCTTGGGTTGCTATCAACTGGAACAATGCTGACAAATTAGATCCCACTTCCAACACAGTATGGAAAAAGCTTACCGAAAACTTCTGGTTACCAGAAAAGATTGCAGTAAGCGGTGACGGACCATCATGGAACACGTTAACAGATGACGAAAAACTTCTTGTTATGCACGTTTTTGCTGGTCTAACATCACTTGACACAATTCAATCACGCTTTGGGGCACCAGCCTTAGCGTTAGATGCTCGTACATTGTTTGAAGAAGCTGTTTATGCAAACATTACTTTCATGGAAGCTGTTCACGCTAAATCATACTCCAACATCTTCTCAACCTTAGCATCAACAACAGAAATTGAAGCTGCTTTCCGTTGGGCAAGAGAGAACCCTTACATCCTTAAAAAAGCATCTACAATTGTTTCATACTACCAGGATGCCCAACACATGCCTTTGCCTCATTTACGTCGTAAAGTAGCATCCACTCTTCTAGAGTCATTCTTATTCTATTCCGGTTTCTATCTACCATTGTACTTCAACGGTCAAGCAAAGTTAACAAACACTGCTGACATTGTTAAACTTATCATTCGTGATGAATCAGTACACGGTTACTTCATTGGTGCTAAATTCCAAGAAGAATTTAAGCTAGTTTCTGATGAAGAAAAAGAAGAAATTACTGAATGGGCATATGACCTACTTATGGAACTTTATGAAAACGAAGTTCTATACACCCAAGATTTGTATGACACAATTGGCGTAACAGAAGACGTGAAAATCTTCCTTCGTTACAACGCCAACAAAGCATTACAAAACTTAGGTTTTGACCCTATCTTCCCTGCTGAAGAAGTTAACCCTGTAATCCTAAACCAATTGGGTACCTCAGGTAAAGAAAACCATGACTTCTTCTCCGGTTCAGGTTCTTCTTACACTATGGCTACAGTAGAAGACCTATCAGATGACGACTGGGACGAATACTAAAAACTAAATAAAAATACCCACCCTAACAAGGGTGGGTATTTTTTATGTCAAATATTAGTGAAAACTATCACCACATGCACAAGAGCCTTGCGCATTAGGGTTTTCAATTTGGAAACCTTGTTTATCCAAGGTATCACTGTAGTCAATAACTGCTCCCTCTAAATAGGGACCACTCATTTTGTCTACAGCAACCTCTAACTCACCAAAAGTTTCAATGTAATCACCATCTAAAGTTCTTTCATCAAAGAAAATCTGATAAATAAGTCCAGAGCATCCACCTGGTTGAACGGCAACACGTAAGTGCATATCTTCACGTCCACCACGTACTAGAAGGTCATGAGCTTTAGCAGTTGCAGCATCAGTTAAAGTAATTGGGAAGTCAGTCATTAGTGTGTCCTTAGAACGGTTTTATACTATTATACCTCGTTATCTATAAAACATGTCTAATATTAAAGTTCACCGTAACGCTAGCGGTAAATGGGCACCTTGTGGAGCTACAGTAAGAGCTTGCCGTTATGCTTCTAACCCTCATAAAGAAATAGCCACAACTGAGTTCAAAACTGTAAATGATGTTTTTGAGAACTTAGAAAATAAAAACAATGCAGAAGAAGCGTTAACCGAAGAGAACAATGGTGTATATTCGGTGTTTGTAACACCAGAAAATTATGATAAAGCTGTTAATTCTATCAACAAAGCTAATCGTAAACTAGAACGCCAAGGAATAGCTGAACGTTTTACGTATGAGACAGAAGATGCTGAAAGAATTGATCCACAAACAGGTTTTAGGCATGCCTTCAAAAAGATAACTCTTAACACGCCAGTTATCAAAGAAAATGGTTGGTCTTTCGTTGGTCGTATAGATGAAATTGCAGGCGATGATGGAAATTCTGCTTTCATTGCAAACAGCGTAACAGGTGAAGATATTAATACTAATTACAATGTTGAAAGTTTAGCTTGTGAACAATGCGGCCAAGCCAGAAGCCGTCACAAAACATATATTTTACGTAATGAGCAAGGCCAATATAAACAAATTGGTTCAAGCTGTGTTGAACGTTTCTTAGGTGTAAAACCAAGAGGTTTATGGGCAATGGGTACTAACCCTGTTGACACACAAGAAGATGACGGATTAAGTTCTGGTGGTGGTTTCGGTAGAAATAATCAGCTATGTGATACAAAAGATATTGTTGCTATAGCTTTAGCTGTAAGCGATGGTGGACGTGGCTATGTTGGTGCTAACTCTACAAGTAATAGAACACCAACTAGAGTTGCAGTTATGAATCATTTGTTTGGTGGAGAAAGAAACCAAGTAGAGTTTGAGCAATACAGAGAACAAGCAGAACAAATGATTGCTAACACAACTTTTGACGGTAATGATGATTACCACCAAAACATGAGAACTTTGTTAGCTCAACGTGATATCACACCACGTCATATTGGATATGTGGCTTCTGTTATACCAGCTTATGCACGCCAACACCGCATTGCACAAGAAAGAGCAGCTAGACCACCTAAAGCACAAGGTTTTATTGGTAACGAAGGTGACAAGTTAGTTAATGTTGATGCTGTAGTAGAAAACATTTCTTCTTTCCAAAGTGACTACGGTTACCACCCTCAAACTGTAACTATGTATATATTAAGAACGCCAGATAACAAACTTATTAAATGGTCTACTGCTTCTATTAACGAGAAGTTAGAAAATGTTAAGAAAGGTAGTAACTTGACTTTAAAGAAGTTAACAGTTAAAGGTCATGGTAACTATCGTGAAGAAGACCAAACGGTTGTTAAAAATGTAACGTTCGATATTAATGACCCTGTTGAAAGAATTGAACAGTAAATAAGTATTGCCCCTCAGAAACTAATCTGAGGGGCAATACTTATTTAAATGTTAGCGAATGTATTCGTCAAGTAGTCGGCTTTCTTCAAAACGTTCTGCTGGTAGTGCTTCCCAACGGAAACCCTTTGCAAGAACTGTTTCTTCTTTACCTGTACGCTTGTGAACAAACGTAACATCGCGGTCATGAGGAACCTTTTTGATTACGCGTCCGTGCTTGTACTCTGTAGCGTAACTCTCCCATGGCTGGCTGATAGCGTTAAGCATTTCACGAACTTCAAGAGTGTTTTTACCTTGTAGCTCTTTATGTGAGAATACAGACTGTCCTACTGAAAGGATAGAGTTCTTTGTACAATCACGCTGTCTCCAGATGAAATGTTCAATTGCTGTCTGAGCATCAGGTACGTTAAAGAACCTAGCATCAAACATAGCCATTCCTTTTTCAGGGTAAGCTGATGACATGACAACGCTGGCACGAGCAGCGCTTAGAGAAACAACTTTCTGTAGACGGTTGTTAAAGAAAGGCTGTTCGCCAGACTCTGCATCAGGTTGCATAAAGATGCTGATTTCGTCGGACTGGACAAAAGCAAAACGTGATGTAGGGATGTTCTGAACAAGCTCAACAGCTACTTTGTTCATGGCCGCGATAAAGCGGTCATCAAAGGGACGCACAAAGCCTTTAGTGAAAGTGTGAAATGCGTTACCATCAAGTTGAAGAATGTTGTAGCCGTTTGCGGGCAAGCTTACATCAGTCAAAGCTTGGTAATGCTTTGACTGTGCTGCTAAACGTGTTTTATCCATACATACACTATAGCAGATATGTTAAGAAAAATAAACCTGATAAATTTATGAATATTTGCTATACTTAAACATTGACTACTAATAGGAGAAACGTGCTACAAGCTTTAAAAGGAATACAGGAATACTCACGACAATTCAACAATGAATTTGTTTTTGGAGAAACCACAAACAATGTTGGAGCTTCGGCTTTAGGATCTTGGATTAACCTTGCTTTAGTAGGTGAAGCTCTAAAAGATAAGTTCACACCTAAAGAAACAGAAAACTTAGAAAAAGCTTTAGGGGTATCTATCTCAGATGCTTACTTTTATGTAAAATTATTAGCAGAGCGAGAACCAGAGATTGTTTCTTTAGCAATTGCGTTCTGGACTGACGCAGGAACACTTAACGACTCAATCTTTAATTTGATAAGAGAAACAGTTGGTAATGTCACTAATTCTGAAATAAGCCTATCCATGCCACCGCAATCCGAAATTAACAGATGGGCTGAAAACAAAAGCAAAGGACTTATCAAAGAATTCCCTGTTTCTGTTGAAGATGCAGAAGCAATATTAGCTAACTTGATTGCAACTAAAGTTCAATGGAATGAACCATATAATCTTGTTCCATCAAAGGAAGTTTCTCATTGGGGCCAAGAAAATTTACTACACCAACCTTATGCTGATGTAAAAGTTTATTTGACCGCGAACAGTGAACCTTATCTTGTTCATAAGAAAACTTCTGCTTACAAAGATGGTCGTTTAGCTGTGTATTCAATTATTGGAGAAAAAGATAAAGATTTATCTGAACTTTATAGCGAATTCTTGTTACATCTTGAAAAAGGTTTTGAAGTGGACCAAGGTGTAAGGTTAGCGGAAGATAACTTCTCTTGTGATTTTATTTCGTTTGAAACGATTGAAGTAACCAATCCAACTATTCCTGATTTTTATTATGATGTAACACTTCCAGCATGGTCCTCAGAAGATATCCATGATATCAAAGAAGTCGGGTACGAAAGCATTGTTTCCGCATTAAAGCGTGAAAACTTAGAAGTCAAAAACTATCAAGCAATAGTCTCTAGCTATAACAAAAATGGTTATGAAGCTGCTGCCTTAACCCTTATGTCAATGCGAGCAGGTGCAGCTAGACCTTTGCCTAAACAAACAAAAGCAGTGACTGTTGGAAATGCTATTTTTAACCACAGTTATTTATCTGTGTCAGTATTTGAACCTGCTGTCCAAGATTTTAACCATCCATGGAATTCTATTCCTTTGTTTGTCAATGTTATTAATAAAGCAGATACTCCAAATGTTGATTAAACAAAACTTAAATATTTACTGTAGGGACCAATGAATAACGAAATACTTGTTACATTAAGGGACGCTTTCCAAAGAAACTGCTGTGTAGATGTATTTTACAAGCAAGAGAATTTAACTCTTATTCCTTATGAATTAAAACGTCAAGATAATAAGGTAGTTTTATATGCTAAAACTGAACCTGATGGTGAATTACTTCAATTCTTAGTGGATGATATTGATGGAGCTAAACTAGATTTGTTATCACAGGTACCATTTGATTTACCTTGGGATAAAAAGTTCGTTGAATCTCGTTCTTTTAATATTCAGCAAGAAAAAAGAGAAACAGTTAATCTTGTTTCTATTGAAGAGCAAGAAAAGAAACAGCAAGAAATTGACGCTTTAGTTAAATTTGAAACTGACCAAAAGCGTATTCTTGCTGAGCAGGTGGCTAAACATAATAAACCAACACGCGCTTCTAGAAAAAAGCATAAAAAAGAAAATGTTTCTACTAAGAATAAACCTAATAGAAAAGTAGCTATTTTTGGGGCTATAGCTATTGTTGCTGTCGCTGTTCCTTTGGCTTTATCTAACAATGATAATTCTAATTTTGATGAAGAAGAATATAAAGCCTGGCGTGAAACAGTTGACAAACAAGGTTTAGCAACTGAATATAAGCAAGATATTCCTTTAGATAATTCTTATGAAGGAATTATTAATGATAACGTCAAAATTGATTTTAGGTTCCCTTACGAAGAAGGCCCAGGTAGCGACCAATTTTCACCTGCTTGGGATACTATTCTTGATGACCCAGAGATTGATATAATAGATTACCGTTTACGAAGTGATGCTGCGAACCCGTATGGAAGTATGAATCGTGCTTATAATTCTGATTTGCAATGCATGGTACAAGAAAATCCTGCAAATTCTGTTCGTTCTAAAACCTTCATTGAAGAAAACAATGTCAAAAACAATGATGATGCATACACTTTATTATTAGTTGACGAAATGTTAGCAGAAATGGGCGTTGAAGAGCCACTTGCCATAAATCCAGTTAGTGCTTATGTATATGGAGAACGTAATGTTATTGAAGCTTATGACGTTCAAGTAACTGATAAACTAAGTTTTACTATGCGTGGATTTAGTGGCAATGGTACTTTTATTTATCAAGTAAACAACTGTGGATTAGGTTTAGATGAATTGGTAGATGAGCAAAGGTTCCCTATTGAAACATATTTCTATGCTTCTCAGCCTTCATCAGAAGAAGGCAGTAACCATGTTCCCCAACCTAAGTAACCGCCGATAGTTTTTCTGCAATGAAAACTACATCTACTACTCCCGGCGTTGTTCAATCCGACTCTAAACTATTAAATTATTTTACACGTTTAATTGTTATTTTAGTGGCGGCTGGTGCAGCAATTTTATCATTTGATGCATTAACTGCATTAGCACAAGCTTCTGGAATTCGTATTGAGTTCTCATGGATTTGGGCTGTTGTCATTGACGGTTTTATCATGGTGGCAACATTTGCAGCTTTTGCTTTAAAGGATAGAAGCGGTAAAAGTAAATATTATGCTTGGGTAACCTTAGGCTTATTCGTTATGTTATCTATTTTAGGTAATGCTTGGCATGCTGTAATTGAACAAGAAAATTATATTCTACCAATCTGGGTAGCAGTTCTAGTGACAGCTATACCACCATTAGCTTTATTCTTAGCTATCCACTTGCTTATTTTGATGGTATCTCCTTCCCATGAACAAAAAGAAGAACATAAGAAACATCTAGAGCAAGTAGAACGTTTGAATAAGATTAAAGAACGTGAAATTGAAAAGATTGAGAAACTTGCGGCTATCAATGAAGTTCGTGAAGAAGCTGGTTTGGAACCCTTAGTGACTTTAGGTAATCAATCTTCTTCTACTCGTCGTACTACTACTCCTAGAGTTGAGAAAGCAGCTACTGTTAAAACGCCTTCTAAGCCTGTTAAAGCACCTGAGGCCCAGGAACCCGAAGTTGCTAGTACAGAGCCTACAACGGTTACTACAGAGCCTAAGGAAGCAGCTTCTGGCCTTCCAGTCACAAACGAGCTAACATATGACATGAACAGTAATGTTCTAAAGTCAGAAGATGAAGTAACTTCTCTTTTGATGGAGCTTGTACAAAATGGTGAAAAACTTCCAACAGGAAAAACTATCAGCGAATGGTTAGGAAAGAGTGAAAGAACAGGACAAATGTTCCTGAAAAATTTCCGCGAATCTAAGCTTGTCGACTCCCAATAATCGATATACTTTGCTATAATAGTTACATCAAGGTAAACAGTAAACCTTAAAGTTTTATATGAATAATGCTATGTTCATATTACAAAACTGATATTAACTATATAAGAAACAAAGGAGATAGAATGGTTTATAGATTGCCAAACTGGTTCGTTTATGAAGAAGGCGACTCAGTAACTGTTTTGAAAAACGGAGAAACAGGTCTAATTGTCAGTGTAGAAGAATTAGATGTAGAAAACAAAACACAAGTAGTTACAGTCAAAACCCGTCTCGGGACTGAAAGCTTCAACTCAAACGATCTTGATTTAAAAAGGCGTTTACGTACTGTCGTAAGATAAAAATAGCGGTTAACCATTATAGGTTAACCGCTATTTTGTTACTTGTTCCACTCTAAGATGTTAAGGAACAAAACGCCTTGTTCAACTGCATCATCTAAAGCGTTATGAGTGTGAGGTAGCTTAGGCTTCAATGACTTGGGCATATTATATTTACTGGCATGTAAGATAAGTTCACCGCTTTTAGAAGCAAATTCAGTTTTAATATCTACATGACGTGAATGACCGAAAGGTGAACCAATTTCGGAATACTGTATTAAATACCAGTATGTAAACATCCAGTCAAAACCTAGAGGGAAAGCTGTAAAGATAACTCCATTGGCGTTATTATCTTTTTTGATTTGCTCTAACCATGTAGCAAAACGTGTCATAGCTACAGATGGGTCTTCCCCTTCTAGAATAAGCTTATCTCTATCTAAACCAGCTACCGCAGCAGCTTCAGGGATGAATTTATCAGAGATAGGTTTTAGTTCAGCATAGAACTTTTTACTCTCGTCATCTAAGCTATAACGTTCGATGTTGCCTTCTTGGTCACGAGAACCAGCAGCAAAAGCACCTAATGAGTTAAGTGAATATGGACCAGGAATTGGACCATCTGATTCAATATCTACCGAAATGTAGATTTCTTTTTTATTTTTCATATTGTTTCAGTATAACATGATTTAGGTCAGAAAGAAAGGGTATCTGGAATTTCGTTAATTTCATCCAGCCCAACAAGTCTATGTAATCCACTTTCGGTTTCAACTACATAACACAAATGACCGGTTTTGTCACCATAATCTGAAACATTAATAATTTCAGCTTCGCAATTGTTCTCTTTGAGAGCAACAATTTGATTTTTAATAAAATTTACCATTCTTGTTTAGCCAATTGTGCACTAAAAAGCTTCTTACGGGCGTATCCTGTGTGAATAGTCTGTTCGCTTAAGAATTTGATTGTAGTATCTAAGTCAACTGTACGACCAATTTCTTCTGTTAAACCCTCAGCCCATCTATCAAAATCAGGTTCAGTCCATTGAAGTTTATCGCTATCGCGCATAATCTTCTCTAACATGTTAGCTGGCTCAACTCTAGAAGGATGTTCCGTAGTGATAATTAGTTGAGCAATAGTATTGATATCTTCATCTGACAAGCCTTGTTCAATAGTGGTCATAATATCAACCATTTCCGTAGCAGCACGGGATACGTTGATTGTGTCGTTGTGTCTACCATTAGAATGGTTGAAGTCATGGTACAAACCGGCAAGCAAAAGCAAGCCGTTCTTTTTATCTAAACTATTACTAGTGTAGTAACGGCCTGCTTCGCAAGCATGAATAGCTGTAGTAATACAGTGTTGGCTGTTATGGTAAGGAAGATTAGCGGAAGGGTTTAGCTCTAAGCTTGTTACCACATCAATGTGGGCTTCATTAAAACCATATAAATCTAAATAGCGTTTTACTTTTTGTAAACGGTTTTCATCAAAAGTTGACATTAAAATAAACCAATCTGTTCACATTCAGTTTAGCATATGATTTATATGCCGTCTAGAATGTCTTGTACTATTTCTAACGTTCCTTCATCATCACCAGATAGGGTACGAACGTTTTTCATACGTTCTAGAACTGTTTGCAAAATTTTAGGTTCAATGGTTTCTTCGGTATACATTAGGTATGCCATAGCAAGCTGACCATCACGCGTAGTTCTACCAACAATTTGTGTCATATCAATTGCACTATAACGGATATCGTGAACAACTAGAGAGCGTTTTACCGCTGTTGCATTTGTACCATCAGCAAGTTGTTCACCTGCATGTAAACTAATGCCTTCTTTAACTGTGAATAGCATTACTTGGGCTTCACCTTTTTGGAAACGAATACGTTCGTTTTCTCTATCGTTAGTGTTACGACCAGAGAACTCAGCACAATGCCAACCTTTTTTCTCTAAATAATCTTTAATAGTATCTAAAGTTTCAATGAACTCTACACTGATAGCAACTTGAATGCCGTTATCAAGTAAATCATTTGCGAATTCTGCTGTGGATAACGCTGATAGCATTGATGCTTTTTGACGGAAACGCAAAGTAGCTGCTAAACCGCCTTTAGGGTTTTTACCACGAGGGTTTAAGCCAATGTAGCGTCGGAATTCATTCCAAGCCTCTGCATATAAGCGGTTACCTTCGCTAGAAAGTTGCAACGGAGTAGCAGCATATGTTTGTGAAGGCCAACCAGCGATTTCCTCTGGGTTACGGCGAATACTAGGTGCAGTAGGTGAGAATAAAAGCTCACTAATACGTTGAACATCTTTACGTTGCTGGTTAAGAACAAACTCTCTATCAGCATTTGTTGTGTCCGGTTTAGGTTTAATCCAAGAAAAATTACCAGCTTTGGACTTTTTGACATTAAATTTATTAGTAATTAACCAATCACCATATTGTTCAACAGACAAAGACTTGAAACCACAAATCTGAGCGATGATAGGTGCAAGGTAACCAACCTCTAATGGGTTCTGTCCTACAGTTGCAGAAGCCCAAATAGTAAATGGTGCTTTCTCAGCCGAAACCGAATAACGAGCAATGTTATTAAACGCAGCCGTTCTTTGGCTTTCATTTTTCAATTTGTGAGCTTCGTCAGCAATGATGATATCCCAACCAATATTAGGGCGACCGTTTAACATAGTGTGGCGGTTAGCAGTAACATTTTTCTTTACCTGAGAAGCAGAAGCAGGAGAGTCTAAAAGTTTTTTGGCTTGGTCATAATTGATTACAACAACACGTAAATTATTTACACCTGTTGCTTTGATTGTGTTCCTCCAGTGAGGTAAGACACTTTTAGGTGCCACAATAAGTAACTTCGCTTTATTTTGGGGAGTAAAACCTTTAACTTTTGCTGTAACATATGCACCGAACACAGCTTCTACAGTTTTACCTATTCCAACATTGTCTGCAAGAATAAATCCACGCCAACCTGCTTTCGCGGAAGCTTCAATTTTGCGAATAGCTTTTACTTGGTGAGGTCGTGGTTTCATTGATGCATTAGCGCCTTCAATTGGGCTAACTTTGCCATTTAGCTCATCTTCTACCCAACGTTCAAAAGAGAAGTCTTCTGACCTGTATGGTTCTAGTTGAACTGGTAAACGTAAACCTTCATAAATGTATGAACGCAAAGGTGTGTTATATTCAACACCTAAACTTTTGGAAAAGAACTGTGCTTCATAAGGAATGTTTAAGACAAATACATTTGTTCCTTGTAGCTCTTTTCTTCTAGCACTTATAAGACCTGCAAAAGAAGTGTCAGCTTTAGGGGCAACACGAGAAACTTGTCTTGGAGCGGAAGCTTTAGCTTTAGGAACAAGCTTTGAGCTTTGAGCTAACCTTTTAGTGTTTGGAATACTTTTGCTAGAAGGTGTTTTACGTGAATTAGTTGGTTTGCGTTTAGGTGCCATAGTTTTTATCTCCATCTGAGCTATCGGCTTTAAACTACTTCTGTATGTTACAATTGAAGTATGTTTAAACCTAAAACTGATGAAGAAAAAGTGTTTTCCCCATCAGTCGTCAATATAATGTTAGCTTTGTTAGCTGGTATTGTTTTGCCTTTAGCTTTCCAAAATATGGTTGCCACTACTGTCAGTAATTTGTCTACCGCACCGGTACTTATTGATGGCCAAATTGAGCAAGTAACAAAACAAGATGTAGGTCTTGCAGGTATTATCATTGCTATTATTGCAATGGTCTATATTGTTTTAGTTGCTTACCAAATTCGTTTCATAGCTATTTTGCAGTCACATTTTAGTGTATTTGCTTTTGCTATCACGGTTGTTGGACCTTTTATTATCTGGTTAGGTCTTCCGTTTATTTTGCAATCTTTCAACAGTTAACACTGTCATCGCACATTGACTTTTAATAGAAAAAGGAGTAATATACAATTATGAGTAACGTAGAATTTAAAGTAGGCGACCTGTTTTCCAGCGAGCTACCCGCAATCGGGCACGGAGTTAATATTTATGGTGTAATGGGTGCTGGAATTGCGCCTATTGTTCGCAGACTATACCCAGCAGTATTTGCACCTTACCGCGCTAAGTGTGAAACCCACGAATTCCAGGCCGGGGATATGCTTCCTGTAGAAGTGCTACCTGGCAAATGGGTTTTCAATCTAGCTTCACAGGATAAGCCTGGTAAGAATGCCCGCTTAGAATGGCTTGAAAGCTCACTCAGAAGCTCTTTTGAGTTTGCTGCTGCGAATAACCTAGAAGGTTTCGCTATTCCTCGTATTGGAGCAGGAATTGGTGGATTAACATGGGATGATGTTAAGAAAACAATTGCTGACGTAGCGGTAAATTACCCTAACGTGACAATTGAAGTTTGGTCACTACCTGACGCAAAAGATTAATCTTCTTCTGCTTCCCATTCAGCATCTACTTCTTCAATAGCTTCTTTAGCTAAACGGAAAATTAGGCTACCTGAATAACCTCTTCTAGAAAGGAGTCCAGCAATTTGTTGGACTCTTTTTTGGTTGTCATAACGCCTATTTGTACGAGCTTTACGAACAGCTAATTCTTTAGCTTGTTCTTCTTCTAATTCTTCATCAATTTCGGAGATAGCTGCCTCAATAATGTCAGAGTCGACACCTTTCTCACGAAGTTTAAAAGCGATGGAACGTTTACCTAGTTTTTCGTAATGTGTTTTACTATGAACAAATTGGTTTGCATATCGTTCATCATCAATGTAACCTTTTTCTTCATATTCATCTAAAACTTTATTAGCAATCTCATCAATGATGCCTTTGTTTTTGATTTTAGTGAAAAGCTCTTTACGACTACGGTCAGCAGCCCCTAACCAATACTCTGCTACATTTTTAGCCTGACGTTCCATCTTTTCTATTTCTTCTTCTGTTGGAGGAAGACCAGTTTCAGGATCGTAGATTGGTTTGCGCTTTTTCTTATAAGGACTCATATAACTATTATACCAGTTATGGCTTGTTTCCCAGAGATAATGAAATGATATAATATACTTATGACTTCATCACATTCTCAGCATTATACAGCCCATTCTGGGTGGTTTCCTTGCAAAGCTAAAAAGCAGTGTCCTAAAGATCCATTTAAAAGAAAAACTATAATTAGTGGCATAATTGAAAACATGAATGATGAAGAAAAAGCCGCAACCTTGAATACTCTAAAAGAAAAATCAGAACAATTATCAAGTTCTTTAATTGACCGTGTAGGACCATACTCTGAGTATTATAAGCAAACAGAAGAAAAGCATTTTGCGAAAAATAATCTGCCTGGTTCCAAGTTCTCCCATTACACTAAACTTGAAGAACCATTAACAGATACTATTTTGCAGCATGGTGGTTCGTTAGAAAATTTAACCAGTGATTATCCTGATGATCGTGAACAATTAGTTGCTTTAGGCTCTGATCCTCAAGCTTTTCTTGAACCAGACAAATTTAGATATTTTCTTGTTCAGCAAGGTGGAACTGTAGGTATTAAGAATACCTCAGATTTACATGAAGACGATACTGTTTCTGTTATTCGCACTAAGACTATTGCGCCATGTAATATTGTTCTAGATGTTCCAGAGCAACAGACAACTAACTATGGTGTTCTAATTTTACAACAAGATGAAAATAAAGATTTATCTTTTATTACTTCATATCCTGGTCCTGTAACAAAAGCTGCATCTAAAGGTAAAGATGGCACTCATCCTTTAGATGAATACGAAAACCAAGTTATTACTGTGAAACAAATGCGTTCTATTTTAAAAAGAGATATTTGGGCTAATACCAGAGTGACAAGCTAAACTGGATTTTTAGTCAAAATGATGATATATTATAAGTAACCAAATTTTAAAGGAAGAAGTAGAAATGCGTCCTATTCAGCTAGAGATTATTGATGAGCTAGGTGTTCTACCTACTATTAATGTCGAGAAAGAGAAAGAACGTCGTAAAGATTTTCTTAAAAACCTATTAGTTAACTACAATCTTAACGGTTTTGTACTTGGTATCAGCGGAGGTCAAGACTCCGCTCTAGCTGGTAAATTAGCCCAAGAAGCAGTTAATGAAGTTCGTTCAGAAACTGGCAGGGACGTTAACTTCTACGCGCTTCTTCTTCCTCATAGAGTACAAAAAGACGCTCATGAAGCTCTCGAAGTTGCCGAAAAGTTCATCCAAGCTGATAAGGTTCTCAATTTTAATATTGGAGAAGCTGTAGCTGGTTTTGAATTAGAATACTATGGAGCAACCCATATTCCTATTGCTGATTACCACAAAGGTAACGTTAAAGCACGTATGCGTATGATTGCTCAGTATGCTATCGCTGGTGAGAACAATCTTCTTGTCATTGGTACCGACCATGCTGCTGAAAACGTAACTGGTTTCTACACTAAGTTCGGTGATGGTGCTGCTGATGTTCTACCTCTTGCAGGTCTTAACAAGCGTCAAGGTCGTGCTCTACTTCTCTCATGGGACACAACACCTAAGTTCCTTTACACCAAAAAGCCTACTGCTGACCTTTTGGATAACGCTCCACAACAAACTGATGAAACTGAGCTAGGGATTACCTATGACGTTATTGATGATTACTTAGAAGGTAAAATTGTTGATGATGTAGCGGCAGAAGCAATTGAAAAGCGTTATATTGCAACAATGCATAAACGTCGTCTTCCTATTGAACCATAAATTAAATAAGTAATGCCCCACTATTTTCTAGTGGGGCATTACTTATTTAATTATTAATATAGAAAGCGACTATATCAGCTTCATCATACGTTTTGTAGTATTCATCTGTTAAGAACTTGTCTTCATCATAATCTTTATAATCATCATCTATAATTATTTCTAATACAGTTGGCTGATTGTCAACTTCGTAGACACGATAATGCGTTTCGTTTAATGCCGGAATATATGTGTCAGGATTATTTTCAATTAGCGCTTGACGTTCAGCTTCTTCTTCATAAAGATAAAAATTAGTATCAATAAAGTTTTCTGCATAATAGTCAGGGTAATCAAAATTTTGAAGGCAAGCAACTACAATTTCATTTTCATCTTGTATTGATTTATACAGTCGGTAATGTACTGTATTGTCATAAGGGTCATTATTGTAATAGTCGTAAAACATTATTCTTTCTCCTTCCTTGGTTGTTATATGTCTATACTTTATCAAGTTTCATATGAAAGCGCAACAACTAAATAATGCCTTCACCAGAATATGGTGAAGGCATTATTTAGTTGTTTACAATTATTCAGTTACAGCAACATCTGAATATTTTGGACGGCTAATGGAGTAAGCATCATTTCCCAAACTTGTTAAGAATTCACTAAATTTGTCAAAACCACCTTCTGCTTGAATAAGATCAACTTCTTCTTTGTACAAACGGTTAACAGCGACAAAAGCTAAAGCAAAATCAGGTGTAAGAATAGGAGGATGACCATGCCCATTTTGAATACCTAAAGGTCGTTCGGTGAATAGATAAAAGATTTCATCATTACCATTAACGCCACCGATTACCATACCAGGGAACAATGGTTGACGATTTACACTAACGATAAAGGAAATATTAACTAATTCTTCAACAAGAACGTTAGCTACAGGTACACTTGAAGCAACCATGAAAAATTCCGCGTGGTATTCGTATTCTTTGATGTTGTCAATATTAATTTTACCTTCTGTTGGTACGCCACCGGCTCCATATGTTGAAAGTAAAGTATGGCCGTCTTCTGCTTGTTGTCCTACAACGCATTCAGCTAACTCACCACCACCATTTTCTAGAGGACGAGTAAAGGAATGAGATTTAATCTCTTCACTATGTAGCAACCCCGCAATGGCGTTTAACGATAACCCAGAAATTTCTTCTACGGGATGTTCTTCTAATGTATTCTGTTCTTCAGTCATGGTTGAGTTATCGGCAATTATATGATTTTCTTTATTATTTTCATTTTGACGAGAAATATGGTATAGTAGATTAATAGCATTTTTTAAAGTACATTCAGGAGAATAATGACTTCAACTATCACTTGGGACCAACCGCTAATTGCCGTTGACGTTATCCCTTATACCCTTGACCCTATTACTCGCAAACTAGGTGTTGTTGTTTCTAAGCGTAAGCATGCGCCTAACACTGGCGACTTCGCTCTTCCTGGTGTGCTTCTTCTTGCCAATGAGCGAGCACATGTTGCCGCAGAGCGTGCAATCAAAACTAAGATTAACGAAGATATCAACATTACATTTATCCGCGACATTGGTGTAGCTGATAATCCCGACCGTGATATCCGTGGACCTTCCCTTTCAGTTCTATTTCTTGCAGTAGTTGAGAACGTTGTTGAAACTGATGATGTGAAAGTTGTGCCAATTGAAGATACTGCTGCATACGCTTTCCCATTTGACCACAATAACCTTATTGCCCGTGCCACGAAGGTTATTAACAGCTACGTTCTAGCTGACAAAGAAGCTACAAAAGCTCTTGTTGGCGAAAACTTCCGTACAACTGATATGTTCACCGTACTAGATAGCCTTCACAAGGTGACAGGTGACGGCCTCGCGCCTGACCCATCCAACCTTTCTCGTCGTCTTAAAGGAACAGAATGGGTGTCTAAGGTTGACCAGACAGAAGCGCTAGCTTTAACTTCATCATCTAAGGGGCGACCTTCTACTTATTGGTCATTCGATTAACATTATTGGCTTGTTTCTGCTATGCTTTATAAAGGCAGGAACAAGCCAATAATTATGTCAAAAACCCTGTAATTATCTTGATTTTCACTTAAATAAGTGTTATAATAGATATACTTACAAATAAAGTTGAGAGAATATTTTTATGACTATTGATGTTACTGAGATTGAAGCGAAGAACGACTACGTTTCTCTCATTGAAAAAGCAAACACTGCTGCTCAGGCATACTATGACACTGATGAGCTTGTTATGTCCGACGAGGAATATGACAACATCGTTGACCGTATTCAGGCTTACGAAGACGAGTATGGATGGAATGACGCTGATGCCGTTCTTAACCGCGTAGCTGCTGGTCAGAGCGCCGGTGGTGACGTAAAGCACACTGTGCCCATGCTTTCTCTTGCAAAGGCAAACACCTTTGAAGAAGTAACATCATTTGTTAAGAACCTCAACACTGTTGCTGGTGGAAACGTAAAGGTTCTTCCCGAGCCTAAGCTTGACGGTCTAGCTATTTCTGTTCTATACCGAAATGGCCGCATTGTTCAGATTGCTACTCGTGGCGACGGCCAAACTGGTGAAGACATTACCGCTCGTGTATCTAAGTCCGTTAGTGGACTACCCACTTCACTTGAGCACACTTCACCTATTGAAATCCGTGGCGAAGTATATATCACCGCTACAGATTTTAAGACAGCTAACCTAAACCGTATGGCTTTTGAGTTCGCTGAATGGAAGAAGCGCAACCCTACTGCTGATGCTATTACACCCGAAGTTCTTGTAGCTATGGCTGAGAAGAACCGCCTAGAAGGTACAAAGCATGTAGTATCAGGCAAAACTAACTTCGCTCCTGAGAAGTTCCTTTTCGCTAACTCACGTAACGCTGTTGCTGGTGCGCTACGCCGTGAGAAGACTCCTTATATTGTGCCTATGAGCTTTGCCGCATATGATGTTTATGCAGAAGGTTCAGAGGATAAAGATTACTCTGACAAGATTGCTTACATTGAAGGTCTAGGTGTTCGCGCTGCCGCTACACTAATTCCTGCTGATATTCGCAATGCTCCTATTCTTGAAGCTGTTGAAAAGTTTGGTGAAATCCGTCTAGGTGGACTAGAATACCCAACTGATGGTATTGTTCTAAAAGCTAATTCCATTGCTGTTCGTAATCGCGTTGGCTCTGGAAGTAAATCACCTAAGTGGGCTATTGCTTACAAGTACCCTTCAATTTCACAGAAAACTGTTGTTCAAGGAATTGAAGTAACTATTGGTCGTACTGGTCGTCTTTCTCTACGAGCCAAAGTTAGCCCAGTTCTAGTTGATGGAACTCTTATCAACTACGCAAGCCTTCACAACGTTTCTTGGCTTGAAGAAAAAGATATCCGTATTGGTGACACTGTAAACATTCGTCGTGCTAACGATGTAATTCCTTACATTGACAGCGCAATTCTTGCTCTACGTCCAGCGGATACTGTTTCTTGGGTTGCCCCAGCGGTTTGCCCCCAGTGTGGCGAAGCATGGGATAAAACAACACTACTATGGCGTTGCCCTTCACTTTCTTGTGGTGCGCTTAATGGTGTTATCCACGCTGCTGGCCGTGACTACTTTGACTGGGAAGGTCTTTCAGAAGCAATCATCACTCGTCTTAACGATAATGGTCTAGTTAACGATATTTCAGATGTTTTCGCACTAACTGAAAAGCAGCTTGCTGAGCTTGTAATGCGTACAACAGATGAAGGTAAGCCTGTTTACCTTGGTGAAAAGGTTGCTAAAAAGGTTTATGCTGAAATCCAGAAGTCAAAAACTCGCCCTCTAAGCGCTGTTCTTGCTGCTCTTGGTGTTCGTACTCTTGGCCGTACCTTTGGCCGTCGCCTTGAAGCTCACTACGGCGATATGAGTAAAATTGTGAACGCTTCTGCTGAGCAACTAACTGATGTTGAAGGTATCGCTAAAACTAAAGCTGACATCATTTACGCAGGTCTTCAAGAGAAGCTTGCTGTGATTGCTCGTCTAGCTCAAGCTGGTGTAACAATGACAAGCACTCTCAAAAAGCCTGCCTCTGGAACTAATCCTTTTGTTGGTAAAAAGGTTTGTATCACAGGTAGCGTTCCTGGTTACACTCGCGGACAAGCACAAGAACTTCTTACAGAGCTTGGTGCCACAGCGTCATCTTCTGTTTCTTCATCCACTAACTACCTTGTAGCTGATGAAGATAGCGAAGGAAGCTCTAAGTACAAGAAAGCTGTCCAACTTGGTACAACTATTCTAGCCCCTGACGAGTTCTTGAAAATGGCTGGCAAGAAGTAAATAGATTTATAACTGAATAATAACCGAATAACAATTGAATAATAATTAAATAGCGTGGGTCTTTATAGAAGTTTATAAAGACCCACGCATTATTTGCAATTAAATAGAAAGCTTTATATAAAAATGGCTACAAAAAGAATAATTTTACTTACTATTAGCTTAGTTATATTGGTAATAACTGCCTTTAGGGTAAGTTTAATAAATAAAGAAATTAAAGAATCGGAAGAAAATGACCGACCTATTCGTTATATGGATAAAGAAACATATAACGAATTAGCGAAAGATTAAATAAAATATGAATAATATAACCAAAAGCTTAATCGGTATAGTATTTATTACAATAATTGCTGCCGTACTTATTAAAAATAAGCAAAATAACAGTTTTGGGAAATCTGTCATCTATGTGTCATCAGAAGATTTTGATGATATGTTACAGGCTACAAAACAACCAGGTAAAGTATCAGAAAAACTTAAAGAAGCAGCAATAAAAGCTCATAATCTATAACTAATAATCAAACGCCTTCACAGTCGCATGAAGGCGTTTGATTATTATAGGGAAACCTGCTAGGCTTAACTTTGTCAGAATAAAACTTTTGAGAGAGTTAGAAACTAATGGAAATCTTTTACATCATTTTGAGCGTAGTCGCTGTAGCAGCGATTGTGTTCGCGCTTATTAGCAAGCGTTTTAACTACACATATCTTGCCCTTGGCCTTGCAGTAGCTTTCATGCTACCTCTACCAACATACGCAATTTGGACTACAGTGGCCAAAAATGATGCTCAAACATGCTACGAATTTTGGAACGGTTCCGAAATTGCTGCAACTTCTCAGTCTCGTGAATGTGTCAGGGATGGTTCCTGCAAGAACACATACAACTGTGACCCTTATGTTGTAATGGAAACAGAATTTTACACTGACAGTGAAGGTAAAAGCAGAAGTAGGGAAGTTCCTAAGACTAAATACCATGACTGCCCATACTCATCAGAAGAAACCGAATACATTGTTAACACTACACTAGGCGAATACAACGTTGCCGGTTGGCTTATGACTGGCGCAGAATACCGTGCAGGTCGTCCTATTCCTGGTGGTCGTGTTGTTGCTGCACCTGCGCTTTGGACAGAAGCCAAAAAGCGCATTGATGCAGGTACTCCTGGTGGCGTAACTAAGACTGAATCTTACAAGAACCTTATTCTTGCTTCTGACCGTACCTTGTTCAAACAGTATTCAGATGTAGTAGACGAATACCAGGAAGATAACCTACTTCCTATTCCAGCTACCGGAACTGTTGACCTTTATGATGCCACAAAGGTTTACAATGTCGGTGTTGATAAAATTGATACTGCTAAGCTAGTAGAAGATAACCAGTACCTAAATGCTGCTTTCGGAAGTGAACTTTATGGCGACCTTCATGTTGTCTTTGTTGACAGCAAAAAAGCACAAGACCCAACCAACTATACAAATGCTCTTCATGCATACTGGACTTCAAAAGAAATTGGTAAGCATGCTATTGCTAAGAACACTATGACTATTGTTGTTGGTGTTGAAGATTACAAAAAAGCAAGCGTAGACAACACCGTAGAGGCAACACCTGCACCAGAAGGCACACCTATTCCAGATGCTGTAGAAGAACCTGAAATTAAAGAAGGTACACCTGTTGTTTCTTGGGCTAGAGCTTTCAGCGGAATGCCTGTAAGTAACGAAAGTCTAATGACACAAATTCAATCAGACCTTCAAGGTGAAGTAATTGATGATGACTTTATTGGTCGTCCAACCTTTGATACTGCTGCACAAACTTACACTCATTCAGAAGGTAAAATTGAAAGTGTTCTTTTCGGAACTAACAAATTTGAACGTGTAAGCATGGAAGCTGCTGATGAAGGTGACACTGGTGGTGGCTTTAGTTATCTAGCTGATGAATGGGAACCTGACGCTAAAACTTTAGCTGGTATTAACATCCTTTCTTCTATCCTTGTTCTATTTGCATTAGCAGGGGCAGGTATGCTAGCATTGTCCATGAGGGATGAAAAAGATTACATCCGAGAGATTACAACTACTTTGTTTGAGAAAGAGAGAAAATAATGAAAGAGTTTTTGAAGAAGTATAAGGGCCTAGTTATTGCTGGTGTCGTTGTTCTAATTGTGCTTATCGTAGCTGGCTCGTTGTACGGTAACGTCAACAGTCTTCGTAACACTGCTATCCAGAAGGAAGCGGCGCTTGTTGCTCAGTACGGTGATAACCAGAACGAGCTATCAACCTATATTGTTCAGTTCAAGGAAAGCCTTGGTGTCGCAGACCAAGGTAGTGAGCGTCTAGAGGGCATTCTAGTTGAAGCCGTTAAGGGTCGCTATGACGGCAAAATGGAGCCAGGGGACTCAGGTTCTTTGTTCTCAGCTATCACAGAAGCTTACCCTGACCTAACTGCAACTACTGAAAGCTACGCTAAAGTACAGGACTTGGTTGTTAGTGGGCGTAATGCTTACAAGAACAAACAGTCTAAGCTTCTTGACATGATTCGTGACTACAACACATGGCGTGAAACTGACTTCATTGATTCATGGATTATCCGTAACGTTATTAACGCCCCAACGGATAGCCTTAAAGTAACCGTTGGCTCTAACACCTTCCGTGGTGAAGATGCTCTAGACAAGATTAGTCAGATTGTTCTTGTTCAAGATGCTGTAGATTCCTACGACACTGGGGTTCTAGAACCTCTCATCGGGGATGACAGCGAATAAACCAACATAAGAAAAGCCCCACCAGATATCTGGTGGGGCTTTTCTTATTACTCAGTACCATATAAAACAAAGAAGCCAGGAACTGGATTAATCCACAGTTCCTGGCTTCTTTAGAAGGTTCTAACCTATTTGTGAGAGAGGAGAGAAAGGTTAAAACCTTCTTTATCTCTATTTAATAACCCATAAAGTTGGGTTATGTGTTCGTTCCCTTGAACACATAATAATCATAACACATTTTGTCACAAAAATCAATTACAACAGCTAATAGTCTTCAATGTTATACTAGTTAAATGCAAAATAAATACGGCTTAGTTTGGGAACCCAAAACAGACGCAGCTTTAGATAAATTATTATGTTCTGACGTAAGTTTAATTCAAGATGACCAGTATATGGTAGGTGAAGATACTGTTACTCAACATCTTATAAATTCAGATAACCTTATTGGCTTATATGCATTATCTCAGCAAGGGATTAAAGTTGATGTCATCTATATTGATCCTCCATATAATACCGGGACTAAAGATTTTATCTATAACGATGCTTATGTAGATAATTCAGATGAATATAAACATTCTGAATGGATTTCTTTTATGAGTTTACGATTAAAATTAGCAAAAGAAATCATGTCTGACGATGCAACCATAATGGTTTCAATAGATGACCATGAATACGCGAACCTTAAACTTCTTATGGACGCAATCTTTTCCGAAAAGAACTATATCGCAAGTCTAATTTGGCAAGGTGGAAGAAAGAACGATAGCAAGTTTGTTTCAGTAAGTCATGACTATATTTTGGTATATACCAAAAACAAAGACAGTTTAGCTAAAACACGCTGGCGAGCAGAAAAGCCAGAAGCACAAATCATTATTGAACAAGCTAAAACGTTCTACATGAATACACTAAAGCAAGAAATAAAACACAACAAAGAATTATCTAAATATTACAATGAAAATTATGATATTTGGTTAGCAAATACAGAAAATCATTCTTGGGAATGGTGGACTGAGAATTTACAAGGTGTTGCAGCACAAAGCACAGTAGAACTCAAAAAATGGTTTAAACTTCAACCTACGAATTCAGCTATTATGAATTCTAAACATTTTAATCATGTTGATGAACGAGGTAAAGTATTTTATCCCGAAAATATTTCATGGCCAGGTGGTGGAGGCCCTTCCTATGTAGTTTCGCATCCTGCAACAAAAGAAGCCGTTCCAATTCCATCTAGAGGATGGATTTATACTCAACCTAAAATGGTAGAAGAAATAGAAAAAGGTAATATCTATTTCCGTGCTTCTCATGTGCAAGGTATTAACCGCAAATCGTATTTGCATAAAGTTAATATGACAGTATTAGACTCTGTCTTCTATAAAGACCGACGTGCTAGCAATCTGTTGCTACAAAACATTTTAGGAAAAAACAAGTTTGATTTTCCAAAAGATGTAGAGGTTATCAAAACATGGATAAAGTATGTTTCAGGTAATAAACCAGATATTACAGTTCTGGATTTCTTCGCAGGAAGTGGAACAACAGGTCAAGCTGTACTTGAATTAAATGCAGAAGATAACGGGTCTAGGATTTGCTATTTAATCACTGATGAGGGTAAAATAGTAGACAACGATAATAAAGATGGTAATATAAATATTGCTAAAGAAATAACTTATGAAAGATTGAAAAGAGTTATTACAGGAAAAGGCTGGGCTGATGGAAAAGAACATCCTCAATTCAACCAGTCTTTAGCTTATTATGAAACATCTTTAACACCTAAAACAATAAACGATAAATCTAAAACAGATTTTTTATCTAACTTATAAACAGAAAGTATATTAACACTTATGGCTTCACATGAAGGCAAAGGGGCAATTTTTGCTTCACTAGCAGCTAACCTAGGTATTGCAGCTAGCAAATTTGTAGCATTCCTTATCACTGGTGCTTCATCCATGCTTGCAGAGTCTATTCACTCTCTAGCAGACAGTTCCAACCAGGTGCTTCTTCTTATTGGAGGCAAGCGCGCTAAGAAAGAAGCAACAAAGACACATCCTTTCGGGTATGGTCGCGCGCATTTCCTTTATGCGTTCATTGTATCAATTGTACTTTTTACGTTGGGTGGATTGTTTGCAATTTACGAAGGTGTTCACAAAATTCAGCACCCAGAGCCTCTAACTAACCCAATTGTTGCATATATCGTTCTTATTATTGCTATTGGTCTTGAAGGTTTTGCTCTTCGTACGGTTCTAAAAGAAGCCCGAAGCTTTAAGCCTGCTGACCAAAACTGGTGGGAGTTCATTAAGAAATCAAAGAGTGTCAACCACATTGTTCTAGCAATGGAAGATACTGCCGCCATTACTGGTCTTGTCTTTGCCCTAACAGGTATTACGCTTTCACTTGTCACAGGTAACGCTATCTGGGATGGTATTGGTACACTTCTTATTGGTGTTCTTCTTGTTGCTGTAGCAATTATTCTTTTTGCAGAAGTTAAGTCTCTTCTTATCGGTGAAGGCGCAGATGATGACACTCTTGCTATCATTGAAGCAGAAATTTTAAAAGTTGAAACAGTTAACTCTATTGTTGACCTAAAGACTTTATATGTCGGCCCTGCCGAAATGTTCGTGGCAATGAAGGTTACTGTAGATGCAGAAGATTCAGCTAGTGTTGTGTCTGTAGCTATTGATGAAATTGAAGCCAGAATCAGGCACAAAGTTCCCTTTGTTAAGCTTATCTATGTTGAGCCTGACCTACAGAAAACACCTGAACAACACAAAGCGCTAGACGATAAGTTATCTAAACTACTTAGCGAAGAAAAATAACAAGGCACAATATGAATGATAACTTTAGTAAATCTGACGAATTGAAAGAATTCTTAGATTTAGCAGGTATTACACAAGATATCATTCTAGATGAAATGCCTCAGTTTATTAAAGATACCCAAGACTATTCAAATGAACCTTCTGGTACGTTTGAAGGTTCCATTGTAGATATGCCTGATAATGCAGAAAGCTATATTAGTGCTTTGTCTTTCAGGGTTTTAGAAAATGACAAATTAGCTGTAAATGGTTCCGGTTCAGGGACCAAAAAACCATCAGCAGTTAAAAACATAAATCTAATTAAAGTAGAGAATAAGTATTATGTACGTTTTCTTTACCCAACTGAAATTGAACGTCACAAACCAATCCATTCAGATATTATTTTGAATATTGAGTCTGTAAGTGGAGAGTTTGTATTAATTGACGTTGTTAATTTTTAAAGGTCTACGTTTGTTAAATTTATCAATGAGTAGAGCATCAGGCTTATAAAGCCATTTACTTGAAATGTTAACACGGTTGCTAACGTAGATAGCTTTTGCTACTGAATTTATTTCACAGTTATACCAGCCTGAACACCAAGAAGGATTTGCTTCCAATATAGCAAATCCTTTTTTGGTTTTAGCTACATCAATAACTAATGAATCTGGGATATCTAATTGGGATAGAGCATCAACGATAAAGCGTGTTGCTTGTTTTAACTCTTGTGTGTCTACAATAGCCCCATCGTAAATAGTTTGAGAGTTGCCTTGCTCATCATGGCTTACATATAAGCTACTTGCCACAACTTCTCCATAAACAACAAAGAAGCGGTATTCGTTTACTATTTCAATATGGCCAGAAAATTGCATGAAGCTGTCAGATGGTACTTTATTAGAACTAATAAAATCTTTAACATATTCTAGTGAATATGGCTGTGCTATAAACTCATTACTTTTAGCTTCTGCAAATTTCCAAAATGCATGAGGATCGTTAACCATATTTAGTACCTCTTTGGCGGTTAACGTGGCCACAGAGCGCTGTTTAAGCTCATCTGGCACACCGTCAAGCCATAATGGCCCCGGAGCTTCTACGGGCATCCTAGCGCCGCTAAGCATAAAATGTGTATAAGGTTCCTGAGGAATACGCCAGCTATCATTATCTACATAACTAGGAACTTCTAAGCCAAAACTTTTTACAACCTCATAATTTTGAGCACTATTAAGTTCATCCCATTCCCAGTTGGTTTGTGAAATAAGATGTATTAAAGGTTTAGTTGCGCTCATGAGAAATTAGCCTAACGTGGTAATATAGTTTAAGTATAATACATTTACAAGATAACCCGATAGAAAGATAATGCAAACAACAGTCGCCTGTGATGGTTCATCACACAAAAAACCTAATGGAGAAATGCGCGGAGCCGTAGGATGGGCTTGGGCGCGTGATGACGGCCATTGGCAGCGTTCGGGTTGGTTTGAAGGTACAAACCAGACCGCAGAACTTCATGGTATTCGTTCTGTCCTACTGTTCCATAAACAAGGCAATTTGTTAGTTCAATTAGACTCTCAATATGCACTTAACGTTACAGAAAAGTGGGCAAAAAGTTGGGCAAAAAATAACTGGGTTAAATCTGATGGTAAGCCTGTTCTTAACAGACCAATCATTGAAGAAATTCTTTATTTGATGGAGACACGCAAAGACCCTATTGAGTTTCAATGGGTAAAAGGTCACTTGAAAGATAACAGGTTTCCTTTGAATACTGTTGCTGACCAAAGAGCCGGAGAAGCTAGCGCTGCTGCAAAGCTAACAAAGAATAAAGAAGAATCTTTATCCCTTTACTTAGATAGCAAAGGTAGAACTAGCATGCCACAAGAACTAGCAATGATACAAAAGATTTACCAAAAACCATTTTAAGCTTTACCAAGGCTTACTGTTTGGCTGTTGAGAACTATCACCATCGGCTGCTTCATCTTCACGTCTATCAGCGTTTGACTCATCCATTTGTTCTTGAATTTTGTCACGGTCGCTTTGGGCTTCACCCTCACCAGGTTCTTCTGTAGGCTCATCACCTGGTGTAGAAGGGTCATCTGATGGTTCTTCTTGGTTCTCAGAGTTTTTACCGTCAGAACGTTCTTTGGTTTTATCCATGCTTTCGCCTGTCTGAGAAGTTTCATCGCTATCACTGTTACCTCCACTTGAAGGAGGGAAACATTCCATCGGAGCTTGCTCAACAACATTTGATGCAGACCAATAATTTTTGTCCGCATTTAAAGTATCCCCAGCGTTTTTAAGCTCATCAGCATACTTTTCATAACTTAACGCTAAGTTTGCGCGCACATAACATTCATTAGGAATTACACCTTGTGTATAGTTAAGAGCAGTGTTCAATTCAGAAATACTTTTCTCGTATTTACCTTCTGCGCTTAAAGCTGTACCAGAATTATAATAAGCTAACCATTGTTCCAAAAAGTTGGTAACTTTCTGTTTTTCTGCACTTTGAGCAGATGCACTATAATCTTTTTTCTCAAAATTATCAATACTACTTTGAGCATTTAAATACATAGATGCTGCTTTAGCTGCAAATAATCCAATGACAATAAGAAAAGGCAATGACGCTAAAATTAAAATAATTCTTAATCTTTTTCTATCACGATTTATTTCATCGTATGACTTCAAAACAATTTTAGCCATTAGTTTGCCTCCTTATTCAATAGTGAACGTAATCTTTTAGTAATAAATGCCATATCAATTGTTAACGCTAGGAACATCGCTAAAGCAATCAACCAAGTGTAATCTGTTGTTACACTCATATCCATTTTTGTATCAACTAACACGTTACTTTCTATATCTGGACTTTGGATGGGTTCCTGTGAGCTACGGTGGCTATAATCAACATTTAACTCAGTTGCAATTTCTTGTAATTGTTCTTCATCAATTTTAGATAAAGCATCATCACCTGTTAATGGGTCTTTGATATATCCAGACTCGTTTGTGATAAAGTAACCATTTTGTGTCTCCATAGGTCCACCTTCTGTAGTACCGTAACCGTACACAGTTCCAGCAGTAACATATTGTTGAGCATTAGCAAAACTATAATCACCTGGTGTGTCAGCAGTATTCTCGCCGTCACTAAAGACAAATACTAGGCGTGCCCTGTCAGGATTAGCTTTAGCATTTTGTTCTAAACTAGAAGTTAAAGTATCTGCTGCAATTTTAACTTGTGAACCTTTAGAATATTTTGTAATCTCAGGTTGCAAGTTTTTAACAGATGACATTAATGCAGTAGAGTCTTTAGTCAAAGGTGTAGTAACTTGTGCAGTGCTCGCAAAAGTAATTAAACTATAACGAGCGCCAGAATATGTATCAACTAGACGACTAATATCTTTTTGTACACCAGATAAACGTGTAGCTTTACTGTCAGTTTCCCAATCTTCCGCAATCATACTAGATGTAGTGTCAACAACGAAGTAAACATCGTACTGATTAGTATAAACTTCTACATTTTTGTATTCACCTAAAGCAGGTCGTAGCAATAATAATATGGCAAAGACAATATAAACAGAACGTAAAAGCCAAGTAACTTTTCTGGTTTTAGAAGTTTTGTTAGCTTGGAAAGCCATTAACGCAACAAAAAGAAAGCCTACGACACCAATTATGGTTATAGTTGCATAAGGTAGTACGGGTTGAAATAACATTAAACTTTATATCTCCACATTAGAAGTAATCCAAACATTAATGAAATTAGCATTCCTATAATCCAAGGGTTAGGAACATCATTTTTAGTGATAACTGTGTCGCCTTGAATAGCACCAGCTTCTTCTGCACTAATTTTATTAACTATTTCGGATGTAGCATTTGGGTCATCTAAAGGATAGAATTTACCATTTGCTGCTTCAATAGTTGTTTTCATTTCGTCTTCTTCGCCACCAATTTCAAAGCCTGTTGTAGGGCGAATACCATAAACAGTAATATCGTTTTCAGCAGCATAATCAACAGCAGTGCTCAAATCAATAATTTGTTCACCGTTAACAATGTTGTCTGTTGCTAAAATAATAGATTTTGAACGCTTTTCAGAAGCATCTTCTTTGTCAAAAGTTAAAGAACAACCAGTTAAACCATCACCAATTAAACTTCCGCCAGTTCCATCAACAGTATATTTTGTAAAGTCGTAACCGTTACTTTCACCTGTTAAAGGATCGAAAGTAAAACCGTCACTAACATACTGTAACTGTTCATTAATGTAATCGTAATCGTCAGTTAGAGGGAACACTAAATTGGACGTGCTATTCCATACAACTAATGCAACACGTTCACCTTTGAAGCCTTTGATAAGTTCTCTAAACTTATTGAGCACTTGAACGTCAACTTCATACATGGACCCTGATGCGTCTAAACACAAAACAATATCGCGGTTGTATTTTGTTGGGGTGAAAGCTTCAACTTTTACTGGTTTTGCTGCAATAATACTTACAAGAATTGTTGATATAAGTAAAATGCCTACAATTGCACCTAAACCTATACGGTATTCTTTTAAGAGGGAAGAGTATTCAGGTATTGTTGTCAATCTTTTTAAGTTAGAGAACATAACTTTGTTATTAAGTTTCTCTTCCTTACGTTTAAATAAGAAAACAATAATTCCTGTAATTGACAATACGGCAGTTACGCAAATTATTAGCATCCATGATTGGTCTAATGCCATAATTGAATCACTTCCAAAGCGTCACGAACAGCAAGCTTAACGTTAGCATCACGTTCTGCTTCCTCAAAAGCAACAGGATAGAAGTTGCGAATTTTATCTTTAAGCAAAGGTGGGGCTTGTGTTCTGTTTAAATCTGTTAAGGTCATAGAGTATGCACCAGTTTGAGAATATTCGTGGGTAAAGTTACGCAGATGAATAGATAAAGACTGGAAAGCTGTTCTCGTGCTAATTTCACCTTTACTATGCTTTTCGCCTACAAGAATAATGTCTTGTGCATATTTATTTTTGATTAGGCTCAATTTCTCTGCTAAGTTAGCCATTGTAGGTAAAGGTTTAATGTCTTCTTTAATTTTTACTTTACGTGTCAAGAAGAACATAATGACATAAAAAACAATCGCTAGGATAATTAATGAACCTGCGATAATAGCCCATGATAGTTGATATTGTAATGGGCCAAATAATTCATCGGCGTTCACGTAACCTCCTTTGTAGCAATTCAATTAAATCAAAAACAATAAGGTCTGGGGATGTAAGACTTACTGTAGAAACTCTTTTAGACTCCAGATAATTATGTGCGTTAAATACTCGCGCTTCCTCTTTACGTTTAAAAATGCTTCGCAAAGATTTTTTCGTTTTAATAAAATCTGGAACAAATTCGTTTGTCTCAATGTCAACAATTGAGCCTTTATGCTTAGAAGCATCAATAATTTCTAATGGGTCTGCGTCCCTAGTGGAAATCCATAAAAGCTCATGTTGTGTTTGAACACGAGATATAATGTTCTCTAATTCATTACTAGGTTCAATATCACCAGATACAACAATAACAATACTTCTTTGAAATTTATGTTCCATAAAGTAACTAAGTTGACGGACAATATCACTATGTTTAGAATCTAAAGTTGTTTCATCAGAAGCAGTTTTTAGAATAAGCTCCAAATGTGCTTCTGTGCTGCGGCTAGGCAAAAAAGAACTGGTTTCTTTGTCACCATAGACAGCAGATACGCTGTCACCGTGTCTTAAAGCAATATAACCTAATATTCCAGCAGCGAGAATACCTAAATCTTTTCTTTCTCCACCGTACGGAGCCAACCCATTCATTCCTTTACCTGTGTCCATTATGAACACAACAGGAAAACGTTTGTCAGCAACATAACGGCGCACTAAAGTAACATTAGAACGCGCTGATGCTTTCCAATCTATATCGCGTACGCTATCACCAGATGAGTATTGGCGCAAATCGTCAAAATCTAAACTTCTTCCATTTGTAATAGAAGCATAAGCTCCATCAAGAACATTTGTTGCTCTCTTATTAGCGGCAACAAAAAGTTTAGTTTTAACTTTATTAATTAAAATATCAGACACGTTATAAAACCCTCACATTAAGGTGAAGGAACAACGTTAAGAAGTTGTTCAATAATTATTTCAGGAGTAATGTTGTGAATGTAAGCATCATAGCGCAAAATAATTCTGTGTCTGAATACTCGTTCAGCTACAGCTTTAACATCATCAGGAATAACGTTCTTACGACCGTCAAGAACAGCAACAGCACGCGCAGAAGAAACTAAAGCTAACGAAGCGCGTGTAGAAGCGCCATATTCAATATATTTAGCTACATCTGGGGAAAGAATAGTTTCAGCGGTACGTGTAGCATTTACAAGATTAACAATGTAACTACGGATAGCATCACTTACATAAACTTCTTTAACAATTTTTTGAATATGTTCAACGTCAGACAACTCAATAGCAACAGTGCTGTTATCTAAATCTAAAGCTCCACTGTCATATCGTTTTAGAATTTCAAATTCTTCTTCTGCGGATGAATAAGTAAGAATTTCTTTCATAAGGAAACGGTCAAGCTGAGCTTCTGGCAAATGATATGTACCTTCTTGCTCAATTGGATTTTGTGTTGCGATAACAAGGAAAGGTCGAGGAAGTTTATGCATCACTCCACCAATACTGGTTTGTTTCTCTTGCATTGCTTCAAGCATAGCAGATTGTGTTTTAGCTGAAGAACGGTTAATTTCGTCAAGTAAAACAAAGTTAGCATGGACAGGACCAAGCTCAGTTTTGAAGTCACCTGTTTTTTGGTTGTAGATTTCGGTACCAATAATGTCGCTTGGTAGCAAGTCAGGAGTACATTGAATACGAGAGAATTTACCGTTTACGCTTAACGCTAAAGTTTGAGCAGCAGTAGTTTTTGCTAAACCAGGAACTGATTCAAGCAACAAATGTCCACCTGAAAGCAATGCGATAAGTAAACTTTGTTTTAGGCTGTTCTGGCCAACCATTCTTTGAGAGTAAACAGCATTAATTTTTGCAATACTTTCTTGCGCTTTAACGAACTGTGCTTCTTCATCAGAAGGAACAAAAGGTTCGGGGGCATCTTGAAGTTGCTTCGGGATAGAGATTTCTTCTACAGGGCTTTCTTCTACTTCTTTAGGTGAAGCATATTGCACTAAAGGTGGTGGGGTAACAACATTGCTGTTAGATTCACCTGGCATGTAGGAGCCAATACCGTTTACTGGTTCGTTATTATCTAAGTTTTGATTCATAATCCCTATTGCTTTCTAGACTTAAACTATCGGCATTAAGAAAGCCCCAGCTATAAATAGCCAGGGCTTTCTTAATGTTTCGTAACCTTAGATAAGTTCCATATCATCAAGTTCATTTTCAAATTCTTCATGGGTTGAACCATTGAATGTGAAAAGTCCATTCTTGATATCAACTTTAAGCACACCATTTTTAGCAGCTTTACCAAATAGAATAGCTTCTGAAACTGGTGTTTCAATTTCTCTTTGGATTGCTCTACGTAGAGGTCGTGCACCTAATGTCTTATCGTAACCAACTTCGGTTAGTCGTTCACGAGCAGCTTCACTAATTTCAAGTGAGTAACCATTAGCTACAAGTCTTTCGTTCAAGTTACCAACGAAAATGTTAACAATTTGAAGAAGTTCTGGCTTCTCTAGGTGAGGGAAGACAATAACATCATCAATACGGTTAAGGAACTCAGGACGCAAGTTCTCTTTCAATGCACTGTTAACTTTGTTACGCATTGCATCGTACTCATTACGTGTGCTGCTGTCTCCACCAACACGGAAACCTAATGAACCATTACGGATTTCACTAGCACCAAGGTTAGTTGTCATAATGATAACAGTGTTCTTGAAGTCAATAACACGACCTTGACCATCAGTTAGACGACCTTCTTCAAGAACTTGAAGAAGAGGGTCAAATGCAGCAGGGTGAGCCTTTTCAATCTCATCTAGAAGAATAACACTGAATGGGTTACGACGAACAGCTTCTGTCAATTGTCCACCATCTTCATAACCGACATAGCCGGGAGGAGGACCGAATAGACGTGAAACACTGTGCTTCTCAGAATATTCACTCATATCTAATGTAATAAGTGAACGTTCGTCAGTGAACAAGAACTCAGCCAAGGCTTTAGCAAGTTCAGTTTTACCAACACCGGTTGGACCAGCGAAGATGAATGAACCAACTGGGCGCTTAGGGTCTTTCAAACCTGTACGTTGGCGACGAATTGTGCGTGAAAGAGCTTTAACAGCATCTTTTTGACCAATAACGCGCTTGTGTAGCTCTCGCTCCATGCGAAGAAGACGGTTTGACTCTGTTTCAGTAATCTTGTAAACAGGAATACCAGTGCTTTCAGAAAGAATATCAGCAATAGTAATATCAGTTACTGTTGAACCCATGCTTTCTTCCATGTCACTCCAAGCTTTCTGAACTTCTTCACGACGAGCTAGAAGTGAAGCTTCTTCATTAGAGAACTTACTTGCTTTTGTGTAGTTCTGCTTTGAGATTGCTTCTTGTTTCGCTTTGACAGCAGCTTCAATTTTAACATCAATTTCAGCTACCTCTGGCGCGGCACTACCTGTTGACAAGCGTACACGAGCGGCAGCTTCGTCAATAAGGTCAATTGCTTTGTCAGGAAGGAAACGGTCCTGAATATAACGGTCAGAAAGTTGTGCAGCTACTTCAATAGCTTCATCAGTAATAGTTACTTTGTGGAAATCTTCGTAACGGTCACGTAAACCTTGAAGGATTTGTACAGTCTCTTCTACGCTGGGTTCTTTGACCTTAATAGGTTGGAAACGACGCTCAAGTGCAGCATCTTTTTCGAAGTATTTGCGGTACTCAGCAAGAGTAGTTGCACCAATGGTTTGTAGTTCGCCACGAGCAAGAGCAGGTTTCATGATGTTAGAAGCATCCATTGAACCCTCTGCACCACCAGCACCAACCATTGTGTGAATTTCATCAATGAATAGGATTACGTCAGGTCGTGAAGTAACTTCTTTCATGATTTTCTTCATGCGTTCTTCGAAGTCACCACGGTAACGTGAACCCGCAACAATAGCAGTTAAATCTAGAGTGTAAATTTCTTTACCGATTAGAGGCTTAGGGGCATCTGCTTTAAGTAAAGCTTGTGCTAGACCTTCAACGATAGCTGTTTTACCTACACCAGGTTCCCCAACAAGGACGGGGTTGTTTTTGGTGCGACGAGCTAATACTTGAACTAGTCGGTTAACTTCTGAGCTACGACCAATAACGGGGTCAAGTTTCCCGCTTTTTGCCATTTCTGTAAGGTTGCTACCGAAATGGTCAAGAATTGAAGCTTCTTTCTTTGCTTCTCTTGGCTGAGTTAGTCCTGTACCGGTTAGTCCAGATGAAGTGACACCAACACCTTCTGGGTCTTTCTTGTTATCCCCAGGTGTAGATGTGACAATACGCTGAATGTCTTTCCAGTTTAAACCAAACTTTTGAAGAATGCTTACTAGTTCTTCGTCAGCATTACGTAGAATAGAAATAATAAGGTGTTCAACTTCAACAATCTTAGAATTTAATGTGACGGCTGTACGAATTGCGTTCTTTAGAACCTCTTTAGCGATAGGGCTAACAAGAATTTGACCTGTTACAGGTTTAGCCTCATTTACTAAGGTAGAACGGATTTCTTTTTCAAGCTCTTCAGTGTCAACTACTAGCTGATCCATGATGATTTTGGTGGTAGGTGCCCCTTGTACAAGAATACTAACCATAATGTGAGCAGGAACAATATTTTGTGTTCCATACTTTTTGGCTTCGTCTTGCGCAGATGTTATAACTCTACGGGCTTGTTCTGAAAAATGTTCAAACAATTCTTATCCTGTCCTTGTTATTTGTTACATACTAAGTAACAACTGAAACCTAGTCTAGCACAAAAAACACTTTTTCGCTATTCCTTATATAAGGCGATAATTCGTGTTTATGTTAAAATTAATAACGTAAACATCCGAATTTTTATTCCCTAAATATTCGTAAGACGATATACCCCGTAGACTATCAGAAAGAAAATATAAATGCCATTATACCCTAGCCCACTTGTACTTGTTGAAGAGTTCCATTTAACTTATGGACAAAAAGTTCGTATTATTCCTAATATAGACATTGCAGAGCGTCAATTACGTATCGAACTAATTAGAGAAGAAGCAGAAGAACTAGAAACAGCAACCAATGAAGATGACTTTATTGAAGTAGTTGATGCTCTAGCTGACATTCTTTACGTGACATATGGTGCAGCCGTTGCTCACGGAATTAACATTGATCATGTTCTAGGTTTAACAGATAATGTTTCCCCTTCACGTCTTATTAATTTAGCGTTAGAGGCAGAAGGTGCTCAAATTCCTACCGAACCTCGCTTTATCAAGTCAGTATTACTGAAAGAAGTTCCTGTGCTTAACGATGCAGTTGAACGTTACACCGAAGCAAGTAATGCTTTAGATATTAAGGGTGTAACTAACGCTATCACTAAAATTATTTTCACTTGTTATGCAACATCAGCCCGTCTTGGTGTAGACATTGATGACGTGCTTGCAGAGGTACAACGTAGCAACCTTTCTAAGTTAGGTGCAGATGGTAAGCCTATCTACCGTGAAAGCGATAACAAGGTTCTTAAAGGACCAAACTTCTTCACACCTAAGATTGCAGAAGTGCTTACAGACCAAGGTTGGCAAGGTTAAGTAGAATTCCCGATACTAATAAGGAATTACTACAGAAAGTTTATTTTGAGCAACACAAATTTAGTTAACACCCATTGGAAAAGTTCAATGGAAGGAATAAGGCTAACAGAAAGTCCTGATAAGGAAAGTGTTACTCTTACTATAATCAATGATAAATCACATGGTTATAGAAGTTTCACAATATGTAAAGAAGATATGGAACAACTAGTTGAACTGTATTCTCTTCTCAGCAAGTAACTGATTTAATAAATATGGCGCATGTTCTCTACAGGATATGCGCCATATTTATATAAAAGATAAAGAATGGTAACGATAAGCTGACTATTAAGTAGGAAACGAAGAAGTATACCGATAATAAAGGTATCGTGTTGCATGTAATTTTGAAAAAGAGCAGAGAGCGCCTTCGTGAAGAAGGTTTCAGCCTCATTGAAATCCTATTAGGTATCGTTGTTATTGGTATCCTAACAGCTATTGTTGTGCCTATGTATTTGAACGCAAAAGCAGAATCAGACTCTGCTACCGTCAAAACTGCGCTACAATCAGCCGCAATCCTTGTTGAACAGGAAGCTGTAGATAACAACGGTTTGTACCCAACTTATTTCCCTAATGAGATTAAGTCAAACCCTAAAATGCAGAAGTTTGTTTATTCTTACTCTGACAGTAGAACAAATTTCTGTATTCAGGCTCCATCTGCCGTAGGTAAACTATTCGTATCTGCAAACAACAAAGAAGTATCATCTACTCCTTGTGTTGAATCAAACATTGCAGACGGCGGTGACCTTCCATGGCAACCACCAGTTGTAACTAACCCTATTGCGCCAAGCGTTGTTAACACTTGGGCATCAAATGCAACCACATCAGTTTCAGCTATTCAAATGAGTGCAGTATCATGTACTCTTGATGAAGATGACCGTGCTCAATTTGACAGCAAAAAGTCCTTAGAATACCGTGTTAAAGTCTCCAACTTATCTCGTAGCGGAGAATTCTACTACACTTCATGGGATGCTGCACGTAGCATTACAACACCTTTGACAGGATGGTTACCTAATGAACAAGTTACTTATGAAGCACAAGCTCGCTGCCTAATTAGTATTGGTACTGACTTTAGTTACCCTTCTCAACTTTCAACAGCTACTTTAAAAAATGTAGCAGTGTTCGTTGTCACACCAGCTAACTTTGTTGCTACAACAGCTTCATGGACAAGCAACACAAACTTCCGCGCTAATGCTAGCTGGAACGATGCTTTCTGCCCAGCCGGTGTCAAACAATCACTATTGTCTGTTGTTGATACAAAAACAGGTTCAGCTATGCCTTTCTCTAGCACATGGGCTGCATGGAGAACTTCTCTAACTTATGATGTTAGTACCTGGTCAAGTGGTGGAACAACACGTTTCTCTCACACAGTAGGATGTTTACTACCTAACGGTACACGTATTTCTTCTGTAGCGAAAATTGCAGACGTTAACACAGCATTACGTCCACCTGTAGCCCCAACTGGATTAAGTTCTAATAACGCGCAAGGTTCAACACTTGTTATCCCAAACAACGTCCTTTGGTCAGCAGTTACCTGTGCTACTGGTACACCAGAATATAAGTTACAACAATATGCTCCAAGCGGAACTGTTGATTCTGGCTGGCTTGGAGACTTAAACCAAGCACAAGAACATCTTGCAGGTACAACTTATTCATGGCGTGTCCAAGCACGTTGTGTGGACGGAGCAGCGGCTTCTATTGCATCTGCTATGAGCGACCTACATAGTTACACTGCTCAATACTCTCGTGCACCCGCTCCATTAAGTGCACCAGTGCCAGATAAGAGCGTTCCTTATCTTGTAAATACAACCGCTGTCTTTACATTAAACAGTAACACTTGTCCTACAGGAACCACTGCAACTCAATACAGATTGTATGCAAATGGCGAACTTGTTACATATCAAAATGATAACAATAAGGTAAGTGTATCTGTGGGTTCTTCACCTGGTAGTGACAGATATACGTATTCACTTATTTGTAATATTAATGGTTTCGTAACAACTGAATCTGCTCAGTCCCCTGCTGCAACAATTTCAGTTATTACTAAACCAGCCGCACCTAACAACTTTACAAGCGTAAGAATTTACATTTTGAGCAACTACTTTAGTTGGTCAAGTGTTAGTGGTGCAAGCTATTACGAATTAAACTATAACGGTTCTACAACTCGTATCAATAACAATGGTGCAGCTACATATACCGCGACTGCCCAAGGGACTGTAAGAAACCAAGGCTTCCGTAATGCAAACAAAACTAATCAGCCAGGTTTAGAAGCAATGCCACAAGCTTCTGTTAGGGCTGTGGACGCATATGGTAATGTTGGCGCTTGGAATACTATGTCTGTAGATACACCACGTATGCGTTTGTTCTCATCTGTTCACAATGGTTTCTTACCAATGCAAACATACTCAAATGACACACGTTCATCTAACTCAATTGTAGGTGTTGACGGTGAATACTTCACAATCATTCAGACAGACCGTAACCTTGTGCGTTACAACAAAGCTTTTGTTGCTCAGAACGCTTCATCCTACACATTAGGTGGAAGACAAATTGTTGACCACTGGGTATACAACCAAGATGGTGCTTTTGCTTGGTACTCACGCGGTAATGGTACTTGGGACTTGCAATATGTCCAAGTATCTGACAGCGACATGATGGTACAGGAAGCCGCTTCATCAGGACAAAAGATTAGAATTTACAAATGGAATGGTTCTGGCTTCACTTTGAAGTCTGAATTCTAAAAAATGTTATACTAAGGTTTTAAAGAAAGATAAATATGTTAAAGAAAACATTACCAATTTTTGCATCTGCTGTGTTGCTAATAGGCTTAACTGCTTGTACCTCTTCGTCAGATGACAAAAAAGATACAACAAACACAAATAATGCTATAAACAACCAGCAAGAGTTTGTTGCGCCTGTGGATAAAGTTGACAAATTACCTTACTTTAAGCAGGATGTTGAAGGGCTAGGTTTTGGAGTTTGGGGTGAAGGTAACAAGCCTGACCCTAAAAAAGCGGCTACAAATGTAACCCCAAGCCCTAAAGCTTCTGATGAACCAGAAGTTGGTGACAATGTAGATTTGGACCCTAATGCTCCATTACCAACACCTGTTGACCCTGCGTTAACTGAACATCCTGATACTATTTTATTTTATAACATTGATTTAAACGATACTTCAACCAAATGTAAAATCACTGGAACAATAAGTTATTTAGACACATATTTATCTGCTCGTGGCGACAGCTTTAACAGCTTCGAGCAACTATATGATGTTCCACCATCATCAGAAAACCCTGTTGCTAATGCTGCTACAGAAGAAATTAACGGGGTTACTTATGCTACAGGTTCTTACACTACTCCAGAAGAATGGGGACAGAACCCTTATCATAAAACTGCGGTACGAGTCTTTTCTAACCCTGTAGAAAGAATTAAAGGCAGCGATTCTGTTGCAGGTGAGCTAGGCAATTGGAATAGTGATGCTACCACTGGTTTACCAGTTGTTTCCATTGACTTCTCTTGCCCTACAGAAGCTGATTTGACTGACGCTCGTTGGGATGATGGAACACAATGGTTCCAACTAGTATTGAACAAAGATAATCCTTATGACGCTGTTAGCGAAGATTTATCAACCCCATTACCTGGAACTGAAACAACAGAAGACAAATAATAATTTATATTATTTATCCTTCAATAACTTTAATTAAAACACAGAAAGTGATAAACTTGTCATATGACTAGTGGACCCTACATCATCGGAATCTCTGGAAGAATTGGTTCCGGAAAAAATTATCTAGCATCTAAGCTAGCTGATGTTTACCATGAGCGCGGCTTCAAAACAGCAGAAGTATCATATGGGATGCCTCTTAAAAATGAAGCTACAAAGCTAATGGAAGAATTCCGTGATTATCCTTTTAGTTTTGATGAAATTTCTGACAAATATTCTATTGATGCAAATGATTTAAATACGCTCTATGAGCTTATCTTTAATGATATGAAGCACTTCCCTCTTCTTACGGGCTGGGACCGCTCAGAGGGCGTCAGACGCTTCCTACAGTACCTTGGTACTGATATTCGTCGTAAGCAAAATGATAATTACTGGGTTGACCAAATTCAAGACTTCTTCCCTGCTGATGTTGATTACATTTTTATTACAGATGCACGTTTCCCTAACGAAGCAGATAAAGTTCTAGATTTAGATGGAGCATTAATTCGTATTGATGTTTCTGATGAAGTTATCTTAAAACGTAGTTCTTCTCGTGATGGACTAAAATATTCACAGGAAGCTTTAAATCATAAATCAGAACATGCTTTAGATGATTACACCAAATTTGAACTTATTATTGGTGAAACTTTTGACCCTAAAAACCTTGTGGATGATTTCATTGAAATCAAACGTCAACATGTTCAAAATAATGCATAAAGTAGCATCATAAGTTTTCTATCATGTATCAACCCGATAGAAATAACAAGTAAGTGACATTAACGTGACACTTTACGTAAAGGAAAGAATTTGACTAGAAGAGCAAATCAAAACGTCCCTACTATGCTTTATGCTGGAAAGAAGTTAGCCCAACTTTGTTCTGCAAACAATAAAATATACGGACTTTTGGCTCGCGGTGTGCCCGCTACGATCAATACTGCCAGCATAGACATAGGTAACCTTAAAGGTAAATATGGTGAAAATGTCATTGGAAGCATGTTAAACATTCTTGCTTTAGAGAATGATGACTTATATGTGTTCCATTCAGTTTTAGCGCCACATAACAAGCCTGGTGAAACTGACCATTTAATCTTATTCCAGAATAAGCTTATACTTATTGAAACCAAAACATACAGTAACTTTGCAGTTTTTAAAATCAATAAAGAAGGTGACTTGCGTGGCCGTAAGGTAGGCGAGAACAATACTTTACGTATGCTAGAGAATAACAATCTTATTGAAAAAGTTAAAGATTACGAAATGCTATTCCCTGAATACAGCGTTCACGCTATAACAGCGGTTACTCGTTCTGATGTAAAAACAACTAGTGAGAATGGCAAATATAAAGTTGCCTCTCTTACAAATATTTTACAAAACATTGAGTACCATATGGATATGGCTAAACCTGTTGATGAAGAATTAAACGAAGAGTCAATTCATTATCTTGCTTCTAATTGTTTAAGTAAATAGTACAAAAATATCCCCCACCAGTTAATTCTGGTGGGGGATATTTATATAACTACAGGATTACTTTTTATCTTCTGGTTTGATATCAACTGAAACACTTGAAACGCTGTTACCAGGGAAAAGAAGCGAGTCCGCGTCAAAGCGAGCGTTATCTTCACGTGCTTTCTTCTGGTCTGCTTCTGATTTTCTAATATCAATTGCGTTAATAGCATCATCAACTTTTTCTTCAACAGATTTAGCCTTGTATCTGTCATAGCCTACTACTTGGGTAGCTTGAACATTCTTAGCAACCGGTGGGGCAACAGGCTTAACCTCTTCGGGTTTATCAGCTAAGTCAACCTTGGGAGCAGCAGCTTTCTCTTCAACTGGTTCAGATTTAGCATATTCTGCTTTTTCAACAGTTTTTCTTTTTTCTCTTTTCCATTCCTCAGAAGGTTGAGCAACTACTTTTTCAGTTTTCTTTTCTTTTTCAATTTTACTTCCAACTAATAAAGTAGCAAAGTCTTCGCTGTCTTTCTTGGACTTGAATTTGACTTTTTCACCTGCATCAGCGATAGCATCAACAATGTAAAGACGAACTGTATCGTTATCTTCAATAAGGCGAACAGGGATATAAAGTTTCTTGTTTTTGTTTAAAGTAACTACGACAGTATTGGTTCCCATGACAGACTCGAAAGCTACATATGTGGCTTCATTAAGATCACCGGAGTTTTTACCTTCATCCAAACGACCTTTCCACTTATCTTTGTTGGGCTTACGCATCCATACAGAAAGAGTGTGTTTGTCGTTATTGCTTAACTTAGCGAAAAGGGTAGAGCGACGTTTACGTTTGCCGTTTTCAAATAGTAGGTATAACATTAAACCAAAACCAGCTACCATTCCGATGACGGACCCAGCAAGAGTGATTTTTTCTGTTATGCATAGGAATAGGGAAAGTAAACCAATACCTAATGTTAAGATAACGGGGATGAGTTCTTGAAGAACCCATTTAGCTTTTGATGAGACAATTTGTTCTGACATATTTCCTGTTCTAATTCCTGTAGTTGATCTGTGTATTATATCGTCAGTGTTTTGAATTTACCTGTTAGAATATACTCATATGTCATACGCAAAAGAAGATTTAGATACTATCCGCAACAAAGTGGACATGCTTACGTACCTTGAAAACAGAGGAATTAGCTTCCGCAATAGTGGTGCCTCATGGGTAGGCTTATGCCCAGTACACAGCGAACGTTCGCCTTCTTTTCATGTACGACCTGCAATGCAAACATTCCGTTGTTACGGATGTGGTATCTCTGGTGACATTTTTACTTTAGTGCAAGAAATTGAACAACTAAGTTTTCCTGGCGCTGTGCAACTACTTGCAGAAGAAGCAGGTATTGCTTTAAAGATGGATGAAGATCCAAAATTCAAACATCGTCAACGTTTAAGTACAATCAACCGTTTAGCAGCGGAATGGTATCGTCATCATTACGGAAAAATTCCTATGGACCATCCAGCTAAGCATAACCTTGAAGAACGTAATCTACTTGAATTCTCTATCTCAGATGAATCTGTTGGTTTTGCCCCTAATGGTGGTTTATTACCAATTTTGCGACAAAAAGGTTTCACTGAAAAAGAATTATTAGAGTCAGGTATTGTCATTGAAGGAAAAGATGAGTCTAAAACTATTCGTGAACGTTTCCGTAACCGATTAATTTGGACTATCTATGATATTCAAGGAAGACCAATTGGTTTCAGTGCTAGAAGAATTTTTGATAACGATACCGGAGCTAAATATCTTAACTCACCACAAACAGAGTTATATAATAAATCTAAAGCACTCTTAGGTTTAAGCTCTGCTAGAAGAGCAATTTCGCAACAACAGGAAGTATATGTTGTTGAAGGACAAACAGACGTTATGGCGCTAAGGGCTTCTGGTAAAGAAAATACAGTCGCTTCTTGTGGTACTGCTTTTGGTACTGACCATGCTGATATGCTATTACATTTATCTAAATTAGGTAAGCATGCAGAAAAATTCAAAATTGTTTTTTGTTTCGATGGTGATGTTGCGGGTATTGAAGCAGCAAAGAAAGTTTTCTATGGAAACCCACAAATTCATCTAAATTCATATGTTGTAAAATTTGTTGATGACAATAATGAGAAGACAGACCCTTGTGATTATCGTAAAGCTTATGGTGATGAAAAACTTGCAAACTTTATTGATACTACGCAAGTGCCTTTAGTTGAGTTTATCCTTTCAGAGCTACGCCAAGAATGGGACATTAAAACTCCCGAAGGTAAAAGCGGTTATGTTAGTGCCGCTATGTCAGTGCTAGAACAAGTGAATGACCGCATTCAACATTCAGCATATATTCGTAAAGTTGCGGCATGGACTGGTCTATCATATCAAGAGTTAGATACATGGGCTGCTCGTGGTCGCAACCGTTCAAATGCTAACAAAGTGCAAGAAAACACTTATAAAGAAGAAGCACCTATCTTTGAAAATGCAGACAGGTCAGAAGTATCTATTCTTGCTACTCTTGTTCAATACCCTCAGGAGAGCTTAGCTGTTATTCAGCGTTTAAGTTTAGATAGCAGTTTCTTCTTAACACAACCTGAAATAGCTGCAAAGTTAATTGAGAGTGCTGAAAATAAGAGTTTTGATTATAACGACCCTATCTTCATCCAACTTTCTCATTTTGATTTGAAAATTGATGACGTGCGCAAAGAAGAAGCAGTAGAAGCTTCTTTCAAAGGCTATTTGCGTCATTTGTATTCTTCTGAGTCAGCTAAATTAGATGCTCAGCTTATGAATTCTACAGAAGACCCAATTGAGTTGTTTACACGCATTATGGACCAACAAAAAGCTCTAAAAGAGCGTTACAAGCAATAATATTAAGAGATAAACTTTGTAATAAGTTCTCTATCTTCAAGCGTTAGCCCCTTCAAATAGTTAGGGACTAACGCTTGAACTGTTTTAGTAGCTGCGAGCCAACTAATAGTTTCCATATCATCGTTGATGTCATCATCTACCCACAAAATATTTGTTTTAGGATTAGATTTAACTATGTTTTGAATGGTGTATAGCTTCCACCATTTTCTTGCCTCTTTCGGCTGCAACAAACGTTCAGGGTCAGCTTCGGCTTTTACCCAAGGTGCGGGTTTGAAGTTAAGAGCTTCTGGGAAAAGCTCAGTGTCTTGCTGCCAAGTAGTTAACCATTTGACTTCTAAAGCAGAATTTAAAGTCAAGTTATTAAAGAAATCTATGTTTACTTGATTTACATGAACTATCATGTCGCTAAAAATACCGTACCCAAAAGGTAACTTAATAATTTGTTGTAAATGGTCATCTAAAACCGGCATATCTGTTTCAGTTTTACCCACAGGATTAAATACTCCGTCAAAGTCAAAGAGCACAAGAGGTTTTGAAGTATTCATAAAATAATAATACCATTTTTTGTCTTTTTGCAAATATGCCCGATACTGCCTGCCGATATAAAACTCAAATCGGCTATATAAGATTGGAAAATATTGTGGCAGACGAAACACGCGAAGAACTACACTATCTAGATGAGAGTGCTCTTCTTCAACCCGGAAAATTCGGAAGCACCATGAAACGCGGCTATGTTGAAGAAACAGTCGACACATGGGTTGCTGACGCAACTACTAAACATGAAGAACTACTAAATAAGTACAATGGTTTAGTTTACCGTACGCTTCTAGCAGAACAAGGCGTAGAAGAATTAGAAGCTGAAAGAAACAGTTTACAGCAAGACAACGAATTACTTCGTGGAGAAGTTGAAGCTCTTCGTGCAAACGTACAAGAACTACAAAACGCTCCTGTAGCAGAAGTGCAGACAGATGAAGCACCTTCTTACTACACTCCAGTTCAGGAAGAAACAGTTGAAGAACTAGAGGTACCTTACGAGGAAGAAGTAGTTGAAGAGCCTGTTGTTGAATATGCACCAGTAGAAGAAGTTGTAGAACCAGTTGTTGCTGCACCAGTTAGCGACCTTGGTACTGCTTCTCACAAAGCTCAACGTATTCTTGAAGCAGCAGCTAGCGAAGCAACAGAACACGTAACACGTTCCCTTGAAAGAGTTGCTGCTATTGAAGCAGAAGCTCAAGAAGAAGCAGAAGAGCTTGTTACAAACGCCCAAAACGAAGCTCATGAGCTTGTAACTGGTGCCCAGAATGAAGCAGATGGTATTCTTACTTCTGCTACAACAGAAGCAGAAGCTATTAAAGTTAATGCTGTAAATGATGCAGCAGAAGCTCTAGAAAGATTAGAAGCTGCTCGTCTTACAACTCGTGAACTATTCACACGTGTTACAACATTCCACCAATTTGAACTAGAACGTGCACAAGAAGTATTTGGTTACGCTGTAGATGCAGATGAAGAAGCTAAAGTAACTGAAATTGTTGTTCCAGCCGACACAACAGAGCCAGATAACTTTAACACTGTTGTAGAGTTCACAGATGAAAACACTGTTTACCCTGATGTTGAAGGTAGCGAAGAAGACCCATTCGCAGGTGTTTACAAAGAGGAAGAAGAGCAAGCCGCAGAAGCAGCAACTGACCTTTACGCTTACGCAGAAGAAACATCAACTGACGAAGATGAAGAAACAGAAGCTAAGTTTGCCGGTGAAAACGAAGAAGTAACTGACGAAACTTCAACAGACCCTGCATTTGTTAACGACGATGCAGAAGAAGCAGATACTGATGAAGAAGTTACTTTTGAAGAATACGAAGTAAACGACGAAAGTAACAACAAAGACCGCGACTAATTCTAGCAGTCTTATATTACTCAAACAAATATAGCCGAAAAAACCCCACTACTTATATAAGTAGTGGGGTTTTTTGCATACATTTATAGTTATATATTGCAGAAACATGGTAATATTGTATTAAGGATTTGATAGGAAATAATGAGTACAAAACAAACTATACGTCGCTTGGACTTTAATCAAGAAGAAACACATACATTCGGTGCTTTAGATGGAGAAACTTTAATTCTCGATTCGGAAGGCAATTTATGTTCCTTAGATGAACTAGCATGCGAATATCAGTCAACTATTCAAGTAACATGTTTAGATAAACATGGGAGAATGACTTCCGCTACTGCCCATTCGTTTAGAATTGGAGAATGGACAGATGAAATATATAAAATGACATTACAAAATGGGCATATTATTCAAGCGACCAAAGATCAGCTTTTTCTTGCGGCTAACGGCGACTGGATGAAGGCAGAAGACCTTAGGTTTGGCACTGCTATTAGTACAGCCGTATACAACCCAAGAATGCGTTACCCGTTAAAATCAATTAGTCAAATAGAACATATTCATAAAAAACGTATTGACAGCAAAATGCCTGCTTATTCGTTTGAAGTAACAAGCCAAGATAATTTATTGATTGGCCAAGAGGTTTCTGACCAAACAATAAGTTTGGTGCCTGCTCACAGTGCAGTAATTCAATAAAACATTTATTATATTGCGTATCAAATCCAGCAAGATAAACTACTAATATAATTTAAGATAGCAATAGGCTAGAACATATATCTTTTATATGTTCTAGCCTATTGCTATGTTGTAAGACATTGCTACTATGGCACTAGAATTGCTCTCATAGCGCCTGTGAGCGCTTCTGAGCATAGTTTAAGCCCCACAGGTAAGAATACCTGTGGGGCTTAAATATTGTCTTAGATAGCTAATGTACCGTCATCTAAAGGTTTTCCTGATGCATCACGTTTATTGATAGTTTCAGGAAGAGCTAACTCTTTCTTATCTTTATCAAGAAGAACTGGTTCAGTTCCTACGAAAGCATAAATTAGAATTGTTTCACCTTTAAGGAAAGCTTGTGTTCTTACTCCACCTGTTCCTCTACCTTTTTGAGGGTAAAGAGCGAAAGGTGTTGTTTTACCACGTTGACCGTCGCTTACAGTAACAACCATAGCTTTATCTTTAATTGCTGTTGGGATAACACCAAATGATAGAACTTTGTTACCCTCAGCAAGTTTAATACCGGCCATACCTCCACCACTCAAACCTTGTGGACGTACTTTAGAAGCAGGGAAAGTTAATAGGGAAGTATCTGTTGTAATGAAAGCTAATTCATAAGCGTCAACATCGTCAACCCATGCAGCAGAAACAATTTCATCATCTTTTTCTAAGCTAATGATTGAGAAATCATCAGAACGGACAGGCCATTGTGGTGAAGCAATTTTTACTACACCATTCTTAGTTCCAATTGCAACTCCACCGCTTTTACCTTCGGAAAGGTCCACTGGGGTCAAAGCAATAACTCTTTCACCAGATGGTAGTTTCTCAGGAAGAATACTGCTAACAGGAGCTTCCTTTGTACCTACATGAAGCGTATCTAAGCGGAAAGCGCGTCCCTTATTTGTCACAGCAATGAACTTGCTACGAGTAGTAGAAGTAATTTGTGACATTACAGCTTTAGAAACGGAAAGCTTAGGTGAACGTACCACGCCACCCTTGTAGGTTAAGAATACGCCACAAGGTTCATCTTCAACTTCAAGAGAAACAGTAACAGCAGCAGTTTTAGCAGCTTCTAGATGTTCAGCTAAATCCCCACCGACAATTTCACTTCTACGTTCTTGGTCAAGAAGCTTGCGAACGTCTTCTAGTTCTTTAGCAATAACAGCACGAAGCTCTTTATCATCATTAAGAATTTTGTTTAATTCTTTAACTTCATCAGTAAGCTTTTTCTTTTCGTCAGTTAATTGAATTTGGTCATATTTAGTTAGACGACGCAAAGGAATATCAAGGATATAATCTGCTTGGATTTCATCTAACTTAAATTTCTTCATTAACTTATCCTGAGCCGTTGCGGTATCAGCAGAAGTACGGATAATTTTAATAACTTCATCAATGTTAGCTAAAGCTTTAAGTAAACCATCAATAAGGTGCAAACGCTTGTCACGTTTTTCTTTACGACTTTGAGTTCTACGGGTAACAACATTAACACGGTGTTCTAAGAAGATTTCTAATAGTTGTTTTAAGCCAAGAACTTTAGGTTCACCGTCTAAAATAGCAACATTATTAATACCAAAACTTACCTCTAATGGTGTTTGTTTGTATAGCTCATAAAGTAAGGCTTGTGGGTTAACCCCAGCTTTAGTTTCAAATACAAGACGAGTTTTTTCTTCACGCCCTGCAAGGTCTTTCATATCTGCAATACCTTGTAGTTTATTAGCACTAACTAACTCTTTAACCTTTTCAATTACTTTTTCAGCAGAGATTTCATAAGGCAAAGATGAGAAAGTAATATGGTGTTTACCACGGCCTACAGGGTCAATTGTTGCTGTACCCTGAATACGGATTACTCCACGTCCAGTTTCATAAGCTTCTTTGATAGCATCCTGCCCAATGATACGACCACCAGTTGGGAAGTCAGGACCAGGAACAAAGTCCATTAAACGCTCTGTTGTTGCAGTTGGATGAGTTAACAACCAACGTGCAGCATCAATAATTTCATTAGGATTATGTGGTGCCATTTTAGAAGCAACACCAACAGCAATACCCGTTCCACCGTTGATTAGAAGGTTAGGGTATTGAACAGGTAATACAACAGGTTCTAACTTTTTAGCGTCATAGTTAGGAACAAAATCCGCTCCATCTTCTCGTAGTTCACTAAGTAATGGTAGAGCACTTTTAGCTAAACGAGCTTCAGTATAACGGGGAGCAGCGGCAGATGAACCAGGTGTTCCACCAAAGTTACCGTGGGGGTCAATAAGAGGCAACGACATGTTGTGAGATTGAACTAAACCAACCATAGCTTCGTAGATAGCACTATCACCGTGAGGGTGATAGTTACCCATTGTGTCACCAACGATTTTAGCTGATTTAACGTGAGACTTATCAGGTGTCATGCCTTCATCAAACATGCTCCACAGAATACGACGATGAACAGGCTTTAACCCGTCACGAGCATCAGGAATAGCACGAGAAAGAATAACCATATAAGCATAGCTAAGGAATGATTTCTCAATCTCATTAGATAAAGAAACGTTTTCAACAACTTTAGCTAGTTTGCTAAAGTCAGCTAATGGTTTGTTTGATTTAGTATTTTTCTTAATAGCCATTCTTATACATCCAAGTCATTCTCATCAATACGACTACGGGAATCCATAATCCAATCTTTACGTGGTTCTACTTTACTACCCATAGCAAGTTCAAGCATTCTTTCAGACTCAACCGCATCTTCAACTGTAATGCGACGTAAGGTGCGCTTTTCTGGGTCTAATGTTGTGTCCCAGAATTCGTCTGGGTCCATTTCTCCAAGTCCTTTAAGACGTTGAACTGGTTCATACTTAATGCCAGATTTTTGAAGCTTAATAATTGCAGCGTCACGTTCCTCATCAGAGAACAAGTAAAGAATTTCTTTAGTTTTACCTAAAGTTTTAATTGTAAACAATGGTGGCTGTGATGCATACAAACGGCCAGCTTCAACAAGAGGGCGAAGGTATTTCCAGAAGAAAGTAATCAAAAGTGTTCTAATGTGGGCACCGTCAATATCAGCGTCTACAGCGATACAAATGTTCTGATAGCGCATTGCTGAAAGGTCAAAACTTTTACCTGAACCTCCACCAATTACTTGAATAATTGAAGCACATTCGGCATTATCCAACATACCTTTAAGAGTTGCTTTTTGAACATTAAGAATTTTACCACGAATAGGCAAAAGAGCTTGGTAACGAGGGTCACGAGCATCTTTCATAGTACCCAAAGCGGAATCACCTTCACAGATATGAAGTTCAGCAAATTCTGTACCGTTCTCTGCACAGTCAACCAACTTACTAGGCATTGAAGCGGACTCAAGGCTTGTCTTACGGCGAGCAGTTTCTTTTGTCGCTCTAGCAGCTAAACGCGCACGAGAAGCATCAACAACTTTTTGATAAATTGTTTTTGCAACAGTGGCGTTCTTTTTGTTATCAAGGAAAAGTTGTAAGTTTTCTGTTACGACATCTAAAACAACTTTACGCACTCCGTTGGTACCAAGCTTATCTTTAGTTTGACCAATGAACTGTGGTTCTTGTAAACCAATTGAAATTACAGCAGTTAAACCTTCACGGATATCATCAATAATAGGTGGGGCTTCGGAAGCTTTAAGTAAGCCACGACCAGCTTTTTTAATATTACCTAAAACAACTTTAGTAAAAGCAGCTTCCATACCTGCAACATGCGTTCCACCTTCTGGCGTATTAACAACGTTAACGAATGATTTGATTTGACTTTCATAACCATTGTTGTATGAGAAGGCTACATCAACTTCTACTTCACGTTCAACCTCAGTGTCAACCATATGACCTTTACTATCAAGAACAGGTACAGTTTCGGTAAATTTACCAGTGTCTTTAATATGAATTGGTTTATGTAATGCTTCACTTAAACCAACGTACTCAACCATATCCACTAGACCACCGGAGAACTCAAATGTTTGTTCTGTAATAGCGGTGCTATCTCTAAGGTCTTTAACAACAATAGCTAAAGTTGGAACTAAGAAAGCTGTTTGACGTGCACGTGAATGAATAGCTGTTATATCAATTTCAGAGTCTTTTAGGAAGATTGAACGGTCATACCACCAGCGTACGGTTGTACCTGTTGGGCGTGCAAGCTTTTCTTCACCAGAACGCTTATCTGCTTTAGCAGTTAAACCTTTTTTGGCTGTAAATTTACCGTGTTCGTCATCACCAGTCCATATACCTGCAACTCCACGTTGGAATGAGATATCATGTTCTTTTTTATTACGGTAAACTCGTACATCTAGACGTGCAGATAAAGCGTTTACTACTGACGCTCCAACACCGTGTAGACCACCAGCGGACTTATATCCGCTACCACCGAATTTACCTCCACCGTGAAGTTTCTGGTATGCAATTTCAACACCAGTTAAACCAACTTTTTCGTTAAGGTCTGTTGGGATACCACGACCGTCATCTTCGACCTGAACAGAGTTGTCAGGGAAAGCGGTAATTGTGATTTTGCTTGCGTACCCGGCAAGCGCTTCGTCAACAGAGTTGTCAACGATTTCCCATACAAGATGGTTTAAACCTTTACTGTCAGTAGAACCAATGTACATACCTGGTCGTTTACGGACAGCTTCAAGTCCTTCAAGAACTTGCATGTCACTTGCATTATATTGTGGCTCAGTCGCCATTTTCTTCCTTCCAAAAACTTACGTATAAAATTATTTTATGCTCTAGGTACCATATCTATCGGAACATTTTCAGCAATAATCTTTTCTTATCTTACTAGAAAAACTAAAACTGCCGCGCTTTTTACGATGGTGTATTTTGGTATCTAGTTCTGTTATCGTCGTCCTGAAACGAAACACTGGAACTTGTAGTTCGCTTATTTTTGGTTTTTATGCTAGTATTGTGTCAACACTTTATAACTGAATTTATCAGTTGTTACAGACAGGAACTAATAATTGCATACTCGTGAACCAGCAGCAATCTCTGCGCCACAACACGCATTCCAGAGGCTTCTTAAAAGCAGGATCATTTGGCTAGGTGAAGATGTACGTGATGATAACGCTAATGAAATCATCAGTCAACTTCTTCTTCTTTCAGCAGAAGACGCAGAAAAAGATATTTACCTTTACATCAATTCACCCGGTGGTTCAGTAACAGCCGGAAGCGCGATTTATGACGCAATGCATCTTATCCCTAATGATGTTGTTACTGTTGGTCTTGGTATGGCCGCTTCAATGGGACAGTTCCTTCTCACTGCTGGCGCACCAGGTAAACGTTTTGCAACACCATTACTACGTGTCCTTATGCACCAACCACATGGTGGTTTCGGTGGTTCACAAACAGACATTGAAATTCAAGCTAAGCTTATCAATGATATGAAACATCAATTAGCTTCTATTACAGCTAAAAACACAGGCAAAACTGTAGAACAAATCAATGAAGACGGCGACCGTGACCGTTGGTTCACTGCTGAGGAAGCTCTAGAATACGGTTTTGTCGACCACATTCTCACCCAAGTTAACGATATTGTTAACTTTGCTAAAAAGGAAGTAACTAACTAATGAACTCTCTATCACCTTCCAGTCGTTACATTCTTCCTCAGTTCGAAGAGCGTACCCCTCATGGTACTCGCACGCAAGACCCTTATAGCCGACTTTTCCGTGACAGAATTATTTTCCTTGGAACTCAAATTGACGAAATTAGCGCCAATGATATCATGTCACAGTTGCTAGTTCTTGAAGCAATTGATGCTGAACAGTCAATTACCATGTATATCAACTCACCTGGTGGCTCATTCTCAGATATGACAGCCATTTATGACACTATGCAACACATTAAACCTGATGTTGCAACTGTTTGTTTAGGTAAAGCTGTTAGCTCTAGTGCTATCTTGCTTGCAGGTGGAACTAAGGGTATGCGTGCTGCTCTTCCTAATGCTCGTATCGTACTAGACCAGCCAGCAGTTTATGGAAACGGTAGAGGTCAAGCTTCTGATATCAACATCCAGGCTTCTGAAATTAAGCGTACACGTACATGGATTGAAGAAACTCTTGCTGATATTACAGGTCAATCTGTAGCAAAAATCGCTAAGGATGTTGAAAGAAACTTCTACCTTAGCGCTCAGGAAGCTCTAGAATACGGCATTATTGACGAAGTGTTAACTAAATAACACCTGTGAATAGTGTTTAACTGATATATTTAAGTTCTGTTCCCTTCCGATATAGGTAGGGACAATATTGAAAGGCATATTTTATGTTCGGTGGTTTAAAGCTTAATCAGGTTAAGCAAATTATGGGCATTAGCCGTAAGCTTGAGTTTGACAAAAACAAACTTGATAAACTTATCGCGGCTCGTGAAGAAGGAAAGAACGAAGAGGATACGCTTGCTGAGCTTCTAGGAGTTCCAGAAGGTCAAGACGCTAAGACTTATCTTCATTCACGTCTAACACCCCAAGAATACGAAGTCCTTCGTGAAGTTGTAGCTAACTACACTAAAGGCAAAGGTACAAACCCTCTAGACTAATTTTTAAGGGCGAGTTGTTAAACATATAACATAACTCGCCCTTAAATTTTTTCTATAAACAACACTACTATTATTGAGGAAAGAGAATAATTTTGGAAACAATCACAAAAGAAAACCCAAAAACAGTTTCTGCATTCAAAGCGCTATGTGATAGCTGCCCAGCAGAAGGCCGTTTTTCAGCAGTGAAAGGTAAAGTTACCTTAACATTCTGCGCACACCACGCTCGCGCTCATGAAGCTTCATTACTAGAACGCCAGTTTACTATTTCACCTTCAACATATAAGTTCTAAAAAGGAAAATAATGGGTAAAGCATTTTTAAGATGGGCTGGCATTGGTTTGCTAATAAGCTTAAGCCTTAATATCATTATTAATTCAACCTTCGTATTAGGTACAACGTTCTTTGTTGTACTAGCATGGGTCATTGGTGTTTATGTATTTAAAACACGCACCACATACAAAAAGTTTGTTAGCGATAGACTTCAATACGAAGATTTTAAATCCGTTGAACCTGTTATTCAGAAAACAGAAACAGTAGGCGCACACAAACAAGTTCAAGTGCATGAAGGTGGTTCACTTACCAGTTTTGAGCAAGAACAATGGAATACCCTTATTGGTGGAATTGATGTTTCAGAAATGAACGAAGTCACCAAAAAGGTAGAACAAGAAAAAGTTGTACACGATAAAAACGATCCATACGATCCACCTATCAGTTTAACTTGGGATACATTCAACATTTTCAAACGTAAAAAGAAAACACTCTAGGAACAGTTACATGCCATTAGATTTGCCACCAATACCTGGTAAAAAACCATCAACAGTTGTTGTCAACGAAGATGGTGAAGAAGAGTTTGATTTTGAAGCTATTCCCTTCAAAGCAGACTACATGTATACCGACCCTAGCGAAGTTAAAGAACTTCTCAAAAGTGGCAAAAAAGTATTAGGCACACCTGCCGCATCCTTAACATGGGGCATTGATGGTAACCGCATGATACCTGCATTGGAAGCAGGTAAAGAAGGCGAAAAACTAACTGCAAGTCTTCTAGACAAACTAGCAGAAGAATACAAAGATTTGTACGTGTTTCATTCCTTATCGTGGCCAGAAAGCGCTGGTGACACAGACCATGTACTAGTTTACGGTGATTATATTCTTATTATCGACTCTAAAAGATGGAAAGCTTCAAGAAAATATTCTGTAACAGCCGGAGGCTCAATTCTTAGAGGAACAGTGCCTTTTCCATCTGGTAAAGTACATATTGCAAGCGCTATAGGTATTTGGAGAAGGAAGCTTAAAGGGCTAAAAATTCAAGGTGTCGTTACAATTGCACAAGAAAAAGTTTTTGTGTCACGTGACAAAAACTGGTATAAAGCACCTTTCCGTTTGGTGGAAAATGAAAAGTTGGAAGACTTTTTGCGCGAAACTTTTACCAAAAATCCTCCCAAAAGCCGTCCTAACGGGAAAATGTTAACTGAATTGGGCTTATTACTAGTAAAAGCCCGCGACCGTCGTTCAGATTTAATCCGTATTGGCGGGGAACGACGCGAAAACGACTAGTTATTATACTTATTTAATGGTATAATTGAGTATATAGACTATAAAGAAAAGATTATAATATGAAATATGTTGTTTTTGGTGACACAGGTGGTCATGGTAAGCAACTTTTTGGTGCGTTAAAAGGACTAGGTGTTGATCTTAAAAATTGTATTATTCCAGAGGATTTGACAGTTATTCATCTAGGTGACCTTATCCATAAAGGGCCTTCATCTAAAATTCTTTTAGAGGTTGTTGATAGGCTTATTATTAATAACCCTGGTCGTTGGAAACAAATTTTGGGTAACCATGAGTTCAATCATATTCCAGGTGCACCAGCATTTTGGCGTTGTGACTGCGATTTACAAGATATTGCTTTACTTCGTAAATGGTATAGAGAAGGTTTAGCTCGACCCACATTTGGTTTAGATAACATTGTTCCCCCAAAATTAGAAGTTTCAGAAAAACCTAAAATGGTTGCAGCCAATAATTCGTGGTTCTTCTCTCATGGTGGTTTAACTTTCTATTGGTGGGAAGCTATGGGCGAGCCAACATCCGCTGTAGAAACTTCTAAGCTTCTTAATGAGCTTAGCATTCAGGAAATTACTCTACCTGGTGCAATGCTTGGTATGCCTCAGTTTAAGGCAGGTCCAGTATGGGCTATTGGTAATGATGAAGTATGGCATTCTTGGAAAGGTAACGCAGAAGTTCCACCTTTTTCTCAAATGCATGGTCATACAACTTCATACCGTTGGGACCAAGCAGCATGGTGGGATAAATCTAAACAATTCATGCCTTTCAGGAACGCTAGCAAAGTAAACCCTGAAACTCGTGCTGTTATCACCAATCTTGGCGATAATAACCTTATGGTTGGAATTGACCCTGGTTACAACAAAACAGCTTCAACCGTTACACAACCTTACATTACTTTAGAAACAGTTAGTTCTTAAAGTAAATTTTATTAATAATAAGAGAGATATGAGTCAAGTAAGCTTTTCCTACAAAAATACCAGAAGAGGTATTATTCTAGCGTTATTAGCAGCAATTTTGCTTCTAGTTAGCGTTGTAATCTTTGGTGTTAACCCTAACAGACCATCACCAGCACAAGGTATTGGTGGTTTACAATACCCTGCAACATTAACGGCTATGGCTAACAGTTGTGGTGATATTTACTACAACCCACCAATTGATGGTAATTTTGGTGTTATTCAAGATGAGTTCTATGAACTTAATAAAGATAAACCAGAATTAAACATTCCTGTCCATCAACAGATGGTTGTACCTATGTTTGGTTACATGGATAAAGAAAGCTTTTCTGACGCTGATATCCGTTTCTACGATGCAGGGGAAGTAAAAGGCCCAATTAACAGAGAACGTCTTCTACGAACAATGTATGACAAAGATATAACTGTTATTTGGTATACTGCTGAAACAGAACCAAGTGACGTTTCAGCTATCAAGGCATACACCGTAGATAACCCTGGTAAAGTTCTTGCCTACCCTTGGTATTCCACTACTGGTAAATTAGTGGGTAACAGAACGGTTGGTTTTGCAACATGGGGTATTTCTCAAACTTGTGGTTTGTATAACGAAGATATTGTCAAAGAGTTTGTAGATTTTGCTAAAGAGAACCGTGTTGACCGTCCAACAGAAATCCCAGAGGCAAGAATGAATGACCAAGGAACTTTGTTCCCAATCCGTAGTAACATACAAAACTAGTAGAGAAATTTTATGACTGATACCAAACATCTGGATAAGTTGCCTGAACTAACTTCCGAGCTTAAAGCTGGGCTAAAGTTTGATTTTCATAGCACAAACGTAACATATTATTTTATTCTTGTTATAGGTTTATTTGTTGCAGCTATCAATATTCTTAAAGTGGTAGAAGCTGGTCAATTTGCAGTTTTGCCTTGGGCTTTGAATGTTATTTACTTCGGTTCATCTGTTGTTGTAGGTTTACTTTTATGGCGCGCTATGGTGAACCGTGCTGCACGTAAGAACGTTATCAAAGAGTTTATTGCAAATGGTGCCTCGTTAACTTTCATGCAGACATTAGCTCATGATATTCAAGCTCATTCCAAAAGTACCAAAATAACTGTAATTAAAATGCTAAGGTTGTTTACAACTTTCTTTGCTATGTTGAGTGCAAATTTAGCTATTTGGGCTTTGGCTGATATTGCAGGTAAGACAAATGATAAGTCAATTACTTTAGAATATGTGTACTCTCAATTAGGTTTAGCTGGTATTAGTTTTGTGTTTAGCCTTGTATTTACATGGGTGCTAAATCGTAAGTATAAAAAAATATTAGCTTAACCTTAATATATTCTGTGTTTTTTCCGATACTTAACTAAAGAGTGCATTAGGAGAAAAGATGCTAACAAAAGAGGTCTTGTCCCGTTCTGAGTTACAAGAGAGACTTGAAACTGATAATAGAACAATAGTAATTAATTTTGGGGCAGAAACTAATGGTCCTTGTAAAGTCATGAAATCTGTATTAGATTACTTTTCTGGCCAATACTCCGATGAAGTGTCTATTGTTAAAGTGGATGTAGATAGAAACCCAGAATTAGCGGAGGACTATAATGTGGTTACTATCCCTACAATGGTTATATACAAAAACGGTATAGAACAAGAGGACCGTATCCTAGGTTCTGTACCGTTTTCAGTAATGGTAGACGCGATTATCAGAGAAGATATCTAAACTTTAAGCAATAGCACCCGGAGGCAGCTTGGCGATTTCGTCAAGCTGCCTCTTTAATTCTTCGGAACATTCTTTAACGTAAGTTCTTCCTGGCAATACAGAAAATAGAGCCGCTAGAAGATTTAATTCAGTTTCATAGCTCGCTTTAATAGGCTTAGTGCCCCAAATAATTTCTGTTTCCATTTGTAAAAATAGAGCATCATTGATAAGTTTGGAATGCTGTTTATTTTCACATGTTATTTTAACGTTTTCTATACTTCCAACACCAACGCTTACAATCAAGTCACCGTCAACGTCTACAACAATAACTGGGTCATCTATCTTTTTCATATTTTCCTAAGCTGTTGCTAATAATCCTAGAATAAAGTTTCTATGATCTTGGTCCGCTTTTATATTATCGGAAGCCCCAATTAGACCACCTAGTTTTTGATGCCCAAACATAGATTCCATACCAACAGAAAACACTTCACGATGATGAGAAGTAGTGTATTCCTTACCAATGTAATGATGTAAGAAATTATCACGACGGCCAAGCTCTAAATCACCAACACTAGTACCCGGCAAAACTGGATACATAATAGAATTATCTTCACGGATACCAGTTACTGGGTCTGTGGTACGGCGTTTTAACCATGCTTCTTCCATACGCATAATATGTGGTCTAGTTTCTTCCATACGATGCGCATATTCATGAATAGCTGTTGCCTGAGCATCAAGCTGTGTTTTATCTTCATTAATTTCGGGAAGAGAAATAGTGCTTCTTTTAACAGCAGGTTGAGCTAAGCTTTTATTCCATACAGGTGTTTCAGTAGCGGTCGCAGTATTAAAATCGTAAAAATGACTAAGTTCCCAACCTTCACCAGCAGGAGTACCATCATCATTTGTTGCATCTACACTAGGGTCAAATATTTCGCGGGCAGGGATGATAACAATTCTTACCATTTCATTGTTGATATCAAGCTCTCGGGCATCTGCAACATAAGCACCATGGCCAATTTTAGCAGCAACTTCCTCTGCTTTATCACTCGGAATATGCGTAGAAACTAGACCAGGTGCTTCCATGGTTACTTCATCAGGGTATTGCTTAATTGCTTCATCGCTAAAATCAACTAAGTTAGAAACAAAACCAGCACGACCATTTGTGGACTCAAAATGTAGAGGACCACTAGCATTAGAATTATCTATCCATTCAGAAGGATAAACTTTTTCTACGCTATCTTCTAATAATGCTACAGCGTTAGCATCGCTATCTCGCGTAGCATTATTTACTTTGCCGCCAATAGGGCGAAAATCTGAAAGAACAGTAACATACGTATCTGCAACTTTAGATAAATATTCGTTAGTTATTGCACTTCTTCGTACATCATCTAACTCGCTAGCTTCTTTAAATAATGCTTCTGCTTTTTCTACCTGTTCAGCAACAGCTTTCTTTTCTTCATCAGAAGCATCTGGTGCTAAATCAGCTTCCGCTACAAAAGCATCTTCATAGACAACCATAGCCGCATCAAGCTCATCATTTGGAGCATCATAGTCTTCTTTATACTGTTGTTTTAAAGGTTCTACAAGCTCGTCTACTTTTTTAGCAATTTCTGCGCCAACTGCTGTTACTTTCTGCTCAATATGGCTATCAATAATATCTTGTTCACTTTGAGAGACTGTAGGAGCTAACAAAGATGAATGGATAGAGGCAACTTCATTAACTAAGTCAGAAGATACTAAAGAAGGAACAGTATTAAAAGATTTATTTGGTTTAACAGGCGCTGCAACAGTAGTTAAAGTTTGAGACGTTTTTCTACGTAAACGACGTTTAACACTAGTATCAGATTGGCAACGAACGCCACCTTCTGCACATGACTTACACAAAATAAAACTCCAATAAATATGAACTACATCATATCTATCGGTATTAACTAAATAGAATTTAAAGCTTCCAACTGGTCTGCTTCTGAGAAATCAGTAAACATTTGTTCTGCTTTTTCATGGAATTCGCCTAAATCATATTCAGCAAGAATAGCTGTATATAGAAGGTCTTTAGATACTTTATCAAACTCAATCAAGCGTTGAGTTGCTTCTAAAGCATAATCCACTAAAGCATCATTGTTGTACTCATCAAGGGATGCAAGAAGTAACGTCCCATTAAGTTGTTCATTGAACTCTAGAAGAGTGTTTGGTGCAATAGCGTTAAGCAATACCTCAAAAGTAGGGCTAACTACTAGTTTACTCAAGTCAGTAGGGTCTGTAAGTGTGACAAATTTTTCGTCTACAACTGTTTTGTTTACACGCTTGATACAGTTAATAATTTCTGCGCTTTGTAAAGTATCTTCTAAGGTAAGAAGGAAGTCAATAACACGGCTTAGGAATAGCGCATCAGAGTTATTCGTAATTGCTTCTTTGATGACCTGTTTACTCTTGGCATCAAGAGAACCAAAGGAAGTGTTATCAAGAATGTTGTTTGCTTCTACAAGATTTGAAGCGACGAAAGAAGCATATAGAGCTTGCGCTGCACCAAGTCTTGCTTTCTTTTGAAGAAGAACTTTATGTGGGCGCTTGTGATCATGTGAGTTATAAGCCATATATAGAGTCTAGCTTATTGGTGATGAAAAGTCAAGAACTTTTCTTCTGTTAGGCAAATTCAAAGCTTCAATAACGTTTACTTTAACATAAAAAGATGATACTATAATAAATAACTATAAACAAAGGTTTAGTCCTGCATGACTTTAACAAATAATGCCATTGTAAAAAATGGCGAATTGTCACCTGTCCGAAAAACAGGGGCAAATAAAACACTATCACATTATACTGAAATCTTAGCTAGAGCTAAACAAGCTGGACTTCTAGAAAAAATTCCCTCATTCTATATTAAACGTTTAGCTATTATTACAACGTTCTCACTTATTCTTTGGGCCGCATTAGTGACTGTAGCCTTACTCATGCCTTTTTGGGGTGCCGTTTGGGTATCTGTACCAATTATGCTTCTACAAGGTGTAATGGCCGCACAGTACGCCTTTATCGCTCACGAAACCTCACACCGTCAAGTTTTCCGTAGTAATAGACTAAATGATAACACTGGTAGGGTACTAGCTAACCTTCTTGCTGGATTATCCTATGGTTTTTGGATGCGTAAGCACAACCGTCACCACGCAAAGCCTAACCAAATTGGCGCTGACCCAGACATTAACATTCGCGTTCTATCATTCACAACTGAATCGTTGGAAGAGAAAAAAGGTGTAGAGAAAATTGTCTCTAAAAACCAAGGTTGGTTATTCCCTTTCCTACTTCTATTTACTAGCTTTGACTTATTATTGGATTCTTTCGCTTCAATCACTAGCAAAGATAAAAAGGTTAAACATAAGTTCCTAGAATTCGGTATGATGGTTGTACGTCAAGTTACACCTTTTGTTGTTGCGTTAATCCTTTTCCAAAACATTTTTGTTGCATTTGGTCTATGGATGATTATGATGATGTCATTTGGTTTCTTCATGGGAGCAGCATTCGCACCTAACCATAAAGGTATGCCTATGGTTGATAGGAACGCCAAAATTGATTTCTTTGAACGTCAAGTATTGACTTCTCGTAACATTAGAAGCACATGGTTAACGGACAACCTTATGGGTGGTTTAAACTTCCAAGTAGAACATCATTTGTTCCCTTCAATGGCTCGTCCACATTTGAAGAAAGCACATAAACTTGTAACCGAATACTGCAAAGAGAAAGAAGTGCCTTTTGTTGAAATGGGTATTATCGAATCTTATGGTGTAATTATTCGTTACTTGAACAAAGTCGGATTATCTAACAACAGAGATCCATTTGTTTGCCCTATGATTGCAGAATTACGACCACGTAATTAAAACATTTAAGCAATATGCCACTCACATTTAAGTGAGTGGCATATTGCTTTTAGACCAAAATAATGTTATGCTTATTAAATGATTTATGACATGACTAATCTTAGCTTGTTTCAACATGCTTGCCGTGGTACCTATGCGCCCCGTGACAAATACATCTTTGACCGCAGTGTAGCAGAAGGCCACCTTCGCGTTACTATTCAGGATGACTTAACTCCTGAATTTTCGTTTGCAGAATATTCAGGTGATGTAGAGCCAACGCCTGCAAACATTGAAGGTGCACTAAAATCTCTTGAATTTTATAGTAAGGAGACACGTAACTCTATTGCGAGTTATATCCGTACAGGTGCTAAATTTTTATCCAAAATTACTTACGACGAACTTACTGAAGAGCTTGTCACAGAGTATCTAAATAGACACTATGAGGACTTAATTTTGCGTAAAGGGTCAAATCATTTCCACAGCATTTATGCAGCAGAATTAATGAAATATCCTGCTAACGTAGCAGAGTATTTCCGTAACGGAGGTAAAGAACTTGTTTTCTGAATACAAAGGTAACTTGGTTACCTCAAATGACGTAATTATTTGGGATGTTTTTCTCAACAAACAGGGTAAAGCTAGCGTACGTAATGAACTAAGCTTTATTTGTGGTCTATATGGCATGGAAGTTGAATTTGACGACAATTTTATTGCCACTTTCAATATCCCCTACCAGGCCCATTTTATGCGTGACTCGAAAGCTACTGACCGTAAAAAGGTTTGTTTAGCTTTTGAAGCTATTGCAATGGAAGACTTAGAAAATCTTAAAAATGAGTGTTTAGATAAAAAGTATTCTGAAAAAGAATTCATTGAGAACCTTTACGCTAAATATGTTGAAGAAGCTAACCTTATGAGTACAAACTTTTATCGTACTGTTTTATATTCTAAGTTGTATAGAGATTACGCTTCAAGTTATTACACATACATTACAGAGCAAAGCTAAATAACTAAATTAATCATTTGCGTATCTGCTGATATAATAGAGGAAGAATATATATTCTTCCTCTATTATTGTTTTAGGGGAAGAACGAGAGGAATATACGTAAATGTCAAATTATAATACATCATCAACCCAACCAGGCTTATTTGAAACAGCCCGTTACGGAACTTTGGCTGTTATTGTTACAGTTGCGGGGATACTACTTAGCCTTGTTGGTTTAGGTGGCGTTTCTGGTTTTGCCAGTTTAGCTGGTCTTGTTCTAGCTATCATTTCATTGGTCAAAAAAGAGCAACCTAAATGGCCAGCAATTGTAACCTTAATTGTTTCCTTCGCTGGTGTTATTATTTTCCTTGTCATAGGAGTAATCTTAGTTGGATTATTAGGGATTGCTTTACTTTAATGACAAACCTAGAACATCAACCTGTAAACTTATATTCTATAGAGGAAGAAGAATACAGAAACCAACCTAAAGTTGTTATTATAAATAAAAGCTTATGGGGTGCTAACCCTCTAGGTATGTGGAGTTTTGCTCTCATGATTGCAGGTGTTATCACTTCAATCATCCCGTTCATGGGCATCTTTGCTTTCTTCTTACTACCATTAGCACTTATCTTAGGTATTGTTTCTCTAGTTAAAAAGAGAAAACCTAAATGGCCAGCTATCATAGGTATTAGTGTTTCGTTAATAACAATGATTATTAACACTGTTATATTTATAATTTACGTAGCTCTTGGAGTTACAGCAATTTGGGGTATATTTTCTGGATTGCCAGAATTTATCAATCAACTTTAACTTTTCTAGACGATAGATTAGTTACATAAATTTTGGGTCAAGCGGTGCCGCACTTTCGAGTGTGAACTAAATGTTTTGCAAGCTTGTTGGTACATCAGTAAAAAGTTATTTTCAGCTTTTTACTCTTTTCCAATGCGGTATTTTTTGTCCCCGTGATAGAATTGGAGAAGATAACATGACTAACAATAATAAACAACCCGTTGACCCATTTGTGCACCTTCACTCGCACAGCACCTATTCCTTATTGGATGGTTTCTCAACTATTCCTGAGCTTCTAGATGAAGTTCAGAGATTAGGACAACCTGCCGTTTCCGTGACAGACCACGGTAACCTGCATGCCGCATATGAATTCTACAAAGAAGCAACTTCTCGTGGAATTAAACCAATCATTGGTTTAGAAGCTTATGTTGCTCCTTCTATTGGTTCACATAAAGATCACGTTCCTCTTTACTTTGCCGGTGGTGTACCTGGTGACGTATCTTCAAAAGGTTCTTACACTCACATGCTTTTGTTTGCAGAAAATAATGTGGGGTTAAAGAACCTATTCAAGTTGAACACGTTATCTTACACGGAAGGTTATTACCGTAAGAACCGTATTAGCATTGATTTGCTAGAAGAATACCATGAAGGTTTAATTGGTACAACTGGTTGCCCATCAGGTGAAATCCAAACACGTTTACGTTTAGGTCAATACGATGAAGCATTAGCTTTCGCGGCTCGTATGCAAAACATTTTCGGTAAAGATAACTACTTCCTTGAACTCATGGAACACGGTATGAGTATTGACTTGGAACGTAAAGTTTTAGCGCCATTAATGGAAATCGCTAAAACTTTAGATATTCCTTTACTTGCAACCAACGACAACCATTACACCAAAAGCAGTGAAGCTAACGCTCACGAACACATGCTTTGTATTTCAACACATAGCCAGATGAGTGTTCCTACTTCTCGTGAAGAAGGGGAAGGTGGTAAAACCCGTTTCGCGTTCGATGGTAACGGATATTACGTTAAGTCACACCAAGAAATGGCTCAAATCTTCCCAGAAGACAAATTCCCTGGTGCGTTATCTAACACTGTGAAAATTGCAGAACGTTGCAATGTAACTATGGCACCTGACAATAGCTTACGTCCTGCTCTAGACTTGCCAGCAGGACACACAGAAGAATCATACTTACGTGAACAAGCTTATGCTGGTATGGAAAAGCGTGTTGGCGCATTAGCTCACACACAAGAATACATTGACCGCATGGAAACAGAGCTTGGGGTTATTATTCCTAAAGATTACTCTAACTACTTCCTTGTAGTTTCTGACTTCGTACGTTGGGGTAAATTTATTGCTGAACCACCAGTACCAACTGGTTTCGGTCGTGGTTCTGCTGCTGGTTCTCTTTTGGCTTTCTCACTAGATATTACAGATGCTGACCCTATTAAGCACGGTTTGCTTTTCGAGAGGTTCTTGAACCCTGAACGTGACAGCCCACCCGACATCGATATGGACTTCAACGATGTTGACCGTGACCGTGTTATTCAATATGTTAAAAATAAGTATGGTAACGACCACGTTTCTTATGTTGTTACTTTTGGTAAAATTCTTGCTAAGAACGCAGTTAAAGACACCATCCGTATTTTAGGTGAACCTTACTCTCTTGGTGACGAACTTACTAAGTCAATGCCTGAACCTGTGTTCGGTAAAACTATGCCTTTGAAGTACATGTACCAACCTGGTGCACCACGTTACGATGAAGCTGATGGTTTCCGTAATCTTGTAAAGGAACGTAACGCAGGTCACGTTGTGGATATTGCTAAGCAACTTGAAGGTCGCGTACGTTCAACTGGTGTGCACGCTGCTGCTGTTATTATTTCATCTAAACCTGTATGGGAAACTGTACCTCAGATGATGCGTCAGAGCGACGATGCCATGATTACCCAATGGGATTACCCTACTTGTGAAGAGATTGGTCTTCTAAAGGTTGACTTCTTAGGTTTGCGAAACTTAGGTATTATGCGTGATGCCATTGCTAACATTAAGAAAACACGTGGCATTGAAATTGATATCCAAGATTTAATTCAAGGTGATATGGATGACCCTGCTACTTATGAATTACTTCAAGCTGCTAACACAGTTGGTGTATTCCAAGTAGAAGGTGGCGGTATGCGTGCTCTTCTTAAAATTTTGAAAGCAACACATTTTGGTGATATTTCTGCTCTTCTATCTTTGTACCGCCCAGGCCCTATGGGTGTTGATGCTCACATTAACTATGCTCTTCGTAAGAATGGTTTACAAGAAGTAGATTATATTCACCCTGAATTAACTAAAGTTCTTGAACCTATTTTAGGTCCAACTTATGGTTTGGTTATTTACCAGGAGCAGGTACAACTTATTGCTCGTGAAATGTCTGGCTATTCGCTTGGTGAAGCTGACAACCTTCGTCGTGCTATGGGTAAGAAGAAAAAAGAAGTTCTAGAGAAAGAATATATTCCTTTCCGTGATGGTGCTGTAAGAAATGGGTACTCTGAGGAAGCTATTAAAGCTATCTGGGATGTTCTAGTTCCGTTCGCTGATTACGCGTTCAACAAATCTCACACTGTTGGGTACGGTTTAATCACTTATGTAACAGCTTACCTTAAAGCAAACTACCCTGCTGAATACATTGCTGCTCTATTATCTTCTGTTTCTGATGATACAGATAAAACTGCTATGTATCTTGAAGACGCAAGGTTGAATGGTATTAAAGTTCTTCCACCTGATGTTTCACGAAGTGAAGTAGATTACACACCTATTTCTGAAACAGAAATCTTGTTTGGTTTGAAAGCTATTCGTGGTATTGGTGAAGCAGTGTCAGAGGAAATTGTAAGTGTTCGCACTGAACAAGGTAACTTCAACACATTTGATGATTTCCTTCAAAGAGTTCCACGTACATTAGTGAACAAACGTATTCTTGAAGGTTTAACTTATGGTGGCGCTTTTGACAAATTAGGTACTTCTCGTCGTGCTTTGATTTATCAAATCCCTGAACTTGTTAAACAGTATCAGAAAGCTTCTAAATCTAAATCTTCAACCCAAATGTCATTGTTTGATATTGATGACATTATTGAATACAAAGTTCTTCCTATGGATGAATACCCTAAGATGGAAAAACTAACTTTGGAGCGTAAAGCTTTAGGTTTGTATGTTTCTGCTCACCCTATTGATGGTTTGAATATTTCTAATATGGCTACTGTAAAAATTAGTAATCTTAATGATGAAACTGTTCCTGCTCTTGAAGGTTGGCCTGACCGTAATGCAGTTCCTTACCGTATTGCAGGTATTCTTACTTCTCTTGCTGTAAAGAGAACTAAGAAAGGTGAAAACTTTGCTATTGCTAAGCTTGAAGACCGTTCTGGTTCTATTGAATGTGCTATTTTCCCTAAGAGCTACCGATTAGTTGAAGATTTACTTAAACTTGATGGTGTTTATCAGTTTGTTGGTTTCTCACGTAAACGCGATGAGGAAATCAGTTTCACTGTGGATAACGTTAGACCATTAGAGTTCTCAGCTTCTGGTAACTTGTCAGTTCGCTTGAAAGTAACAGAGTTACAGTGGGCTAGAGCTAAGGAAGATATCTTTAGAAGAATGAAACGTCATGTGCCACCTATTGGTGAACCTGGTGATAACGTAATCGTTTCTATCAAATCAACTGAAGGCGCTATTCGTGAAGAAACGTTAGATGTAATGGTAAAACGCTCTCCTGCTCTTATTCAAGAAATGCAGGAATTGCTTGGAGCTATTTGTATTGGACGTTGGAGGACAGCTAAGAAACCTGCTGTTACTTCTGAGGAAGAAACGCCTGAAAACGAAGCGTAAATTACGTGAAATGGTGGGGAGTTAACTGGTTTATCTGGTTGGCTCCCCACCATTTTTTGTTATAGTGGAGGATAGTGGAGAAAAGTGGAATTTTTTCCAACTTTTTATTGGATTTCGTCTTTTTCTGTTATTTAACGCCGATAGCATTGTTAGAGATACAAAAGACGAATATTTACGATATTGTCTTTTTGAAAGGACTTCCCAAAACTATGTGTCAAGCACAACCAGGCCCACGTTGCTATAACGATAGCAGTCGTAGGCTGGGTCAACTCGAAAAACGTGTTGGTAAATACGTTGCTGAGTGTGATGACCTAGAAAAAAGTATCAGTAAGGCAGTTTCTGAGAATAAAGCCAGCGAAGTTAAGAAATTATCTGAGCGTAAAACTGCTGTTACTAATCGTCTAGAAACAGTAAAAACCGAATTGCGTCATACTCAGCGTGACGTTGACGGTACATTAACTGGTCGTCGCAAACTTAACGATGAAATTGCCAGCGCAAGTGACCCAGCACTTATTACTGAACTTGAAACTCGTCTTAAGACCGGTCAAGGACAGCGCTTTGCCCGTGAGCACGCCCTAGAGCGCCTTAATTCAGGCAAACCAGCACCTATTCGTTTTGCTATGAAAGCCGCTTAAAGCTTAATTTAAAGACAAAAAATCCCAAGAAAAATCTTGGGATTTTTTGTCTTTTTTGAGACTGGAATAGTGAATTATGCCGATAGTCATTTTAAGCGATTTGATAGAAGGCATAAAAAATGACCAAGTACCAACCACGAGTAGTTCGTTTCAGTCTTGACCTTGATGTTGAGCAAAAGAACTTTCTTCGCACCTATGCTGCCAAGAACGAACTCAGTGCATCCATTGTTCTAAGAGCAATGATTTACGTACTAGAAACAGATATAGACTTCTCAAACCGTATTCTAGACCTTATCTTCTACTCACCTGAAATCGAAGTAGAAGACGAAGAAGGCGAAGACATTGACGCCTAATAGTTAAACTATTATCCAATTGCTTAAAAATAGCCCCTCACAATTAAGTGAGGGGCTATTTTAATGTCCAAATTAAATCTTCAACCAAATACCTAAATCAGCTAACTCAGAACCATCACCATCAGTAGGTGCAATTTTCTCTAAAGTGCTTTCATCAGCACAACGCACAACACCGAAGAAAACAACTTTGTTCAAAGGAGAGTGACGGTAATAAGCCATAGAATAATTACCGGCCTCATCAATGTACTTAGATTTAGCTACTTCAATACCACGAGTATCATACCCTTTTAAAGGAACCCACGCAGTGCTATTAGAAAGTTCTTTACCTTCAAAGAATTTCTTAGTGTAAGCTTCAGTGTCTTGCTTATCATTACCGAAATCACCATAGTCTCCGGTCAAACGGTTAAAGTACATGGAACAACCGTCATATTCTTTACTAGTGAAATCACCAGTTTCGGTGTTTAAGGTCCAGTCACCAGTTTTAGTATCAAGATTGTCACCTTCAAAGTTACCTTTAGCTCCCCAGCTTAAAGCATCCCAACGTGAAATATTTTCTGACAATGGAATGTCCTCATTAAAGTTACTAGGAGTAAACCAGTTCTTAATATTAAAAGAGAACACGCCAACAATAGCTACAAGTAAGACGCCAGAAATAACCCAACGTAAAGTCTTGCTTTTCTTTTTACTTTTGGAAGTATCTACAGTTTTAGCTTTATCCAAAACGTCTTTAGACAAGTTAAATTCTTCGGGCATATTATTAGTTGTTCTTTCAGTAAAAGGGATGAAATGATTATACCAGTTTTACAGAAAAGTTAGCTTTTAAACATAAATGGTATAATTAGTCTTGTCCGATATATAGGATGAACAACCAAATTAAGGAAAGAGAATAAACAATGGGATTATTAATTGCAATTATTGTATTAGTAGTTATCGCAGCAATTGTTGTGTTTGCCGGTATTGCAATTCACAACAGTCTAGTAAAATCTAGAGTACAAGTTGAAGAAGCATGGAGCACAATTACCGTACAACTAAAACGTCGTGCAGATTTACTACCTAACTTACTAAAAACAGTACAATCATACGCTAAGCACGAAGAAGGCGTTTTCCGTCAAGTAACCGAAGCTCGTGCATCTACTATTAGCGCTACTTCACAAGGTCCAGAAGCTGCTGCTCGCGCAGAAGGCGAAATGCAAGGCGCATTGAAGAGCCTATTCGCTGTAGCAGAAGCTTACCCTCAACTACAAGCTAACCAGAACTTCCTTAACCTACAAGAGGAAATCACTGACACAGAAGACAAAGTTATGGCTTCTCGTCGTTTCTACAACGGTTCTGTACGTGACCTAAACACAAAAATCCAACAATTCCCTTCAAGCGTAATTGCTAAGCGTTCAAAAATCACAGAAGCAGAATTCTTTGAGGTTGAAGACCGTCGCGCAATTGAAGAACCTCCAACACTAAACTTCTAAGGAAAATAATTGTACCAGCAAATAAGTAGAAACAAACGTAACAGTTTCTTCTTTATGCTTGGATTTGGTCTTCTATTTGCTTTAATCGGAGCTACAGTAGGTTTCGCCACAGACAACTACATGGTAAGCATGTGGATTATCATTGGTGTCATTGTTTACATCATTATTCAATACTATTTCAGTTCCAAACTAGCAGTATTGATGATGCGTGCCAAACCAATGGACAAAGAAGAAAATCCACGTTTATACCGTCTTGTAGAAAATTTGGCAATCACAGTAGGAATTCCTACGCCTTCAATTTACATAATAGATGATTCCGCACCAAATGCTTTCGCAGCAGGAAGAAATCCCGAAGATTCAATTCTAGGATTTACAACTGGACTTCTAAACACTTTAGATAAACAAGAGTTAGAAGGTGTCATTTCTCACGAAATGGGTCACATCAAAAACTATGATGTAAGATTTAAAACCATTGTTTTCGCAATGGTAGCTGCAATTGCTCTTCTAGTAGACCTATCAATCCGTATGGTCTTCTTCGCTGGAAGAGACAAGAACGCTGTACCGTTGCTTCTTGTGGCAGGTGTAATCTTACTAATCGTATGGCCAGTATCCCATTTGTTAGCAGCAGCCGCAGGAAGAGAACGAGAATACCTTGCTGATGCAACAGGTGCTGAAATTACAAGATACCCAGAAGGTTTAGCCTCTGCGTTAAGTAAAATCAGTAACTACAGTGGAGCGTCCTTAAAAACCTCCACATCAACAACAATGTTATTCTTTGAATCACCAGAACGCAAAAGAAAACAAAACTGGTTTACACGCGTGACAGCAACACATCCACCAATTGAAGAAAGAATTGAGCGTTTACGTTCAATGGCAGGATAAACAAAAGTCCCCACCAAGTTTGATACTTGGTGGGGACTTTTGTTTTACATTACTTATCTAGAAACCAAAAACTTTTTACAGTTAAACTACCAGCAGGAATTTCAGTTAAACCAGCATCAATAACATCAAAAGAGTTATCAGGCATAGTATCCCAAGGCTCAATTGAAACCTTCCAAAGGGAATCAACAAACCATTTATCCCAAATAGAAGCATCAGCCTGTAAAATGGCAATCTGGACAGCATGACCAACTTGAGCTAACGTTTTACCTGTACTCATTTTGATATCAGGGTTAACAGCAACCCCAAGTCTTGTACCAGAGCCAGAGGTAGGTGAAGCAGGAACAAAATCAATACCTTGAACCTGTAGCTTTTTAATTTCAGCAGGCAAAGGTTCATCCAAACGATGAGGGGCAAAAATCATGACCTCAACATTATTATGTTTCGCATAAATATGGTCAAGCTCAAAAAGCTTATCCCAAGCAGCACCACGAGCTTTGCGCACAATTTTACGAATGCGCCCTCTCATCCAAGCCTCAACACTGCTATTCCATTCTTCGCTTTTTGAATTCTCAGAGAACAAATTAGTAATAGCAGCAGATACAGCAAGGAATGCATCTTCTTCCGAATAATCCACATTACGTTCCACACGAACTACAACAGGCAAAGAATATGCATCATTATCATCCCTCGCATAATGAGGGGTAATATCGTAATCTTTCCATCTATCTGAAATCATAAAAATCCTTTAAGTATTTATTAAGCAAAAACAAATCTTTTACAAGTATACCAAAGACCTATAATAAAAGCAATTTATGATATTATTGAAATATGCAGCTAAATGAAAACCGTATTATTATTGGTTACCCAAAAATTCAACTTACATACAGTCATGATCGTATTAGCTGCGGAGGTTGTGCTTTAAATCCAGCTAACGTCTATGCAGCTATTTACCCATATCACGCTTACAGCGTACACAGAATTCTACATCACCTTAAACTACATGAAGAGCAAGGCGATATCATACCAAAAGGTTTAGAAAAAGAACTCTTCCAAAAAGAAGCAGATATCTTCCCAGAAGGTGGCACAGATAAAGGCATCTTCATTTTACCTACAGAATTAGATAAACAAATACTCAACTCATACGGACCAACACATTGAAAATTTCTACTAAAAGACGTTTAACAGCAATTATCATTGCTTTCATTACAATCGCAATTATTGTAGGAATTGCTTTTGCAACTAATGCTTTCAACGGAACAGAAAAACAAACGCCTCCTGATACAACATCTGAGCCAGCACCAACAGAAACTTCTACAGATGCTCCCACAGAGCTAACAGTTGAAGAAAAACAAACAGTAGCAGCAAACACAACCCAAACATTCTTTGACGCATTAATGTCAAATGTTAAAGAACAAATTGGTGAAGAAAAAACTAATGCAACATTAGTTACACCTAACACAAGTGACCAAGACAGCACAGGTACAGCCGCAACAGTTGCAATTTATGCTGTAACTAACATTGATGGAAGCTTTGATTACAATGTTAACTCAGAGTTCCTTAAACAAATAGTAGAAAAACTTAAAACAGACACTAGTGCCCCATGGACTTACGTTCAGTCAGATGATGCTGCTTTTGAAGAAAGTGAAGTTCTTACTGCTTTCAAAATTTATGAAGATACAGACACCCCAGACAACCCTGCAATTGTCGAGGTAAGCTACGTCAAATACACTGACGAAGCTGGTGTAGATACATACGAAATGTATATCTCATCAACCGTCTACTAGCATTTCACCAATTAATATGGTATAGTAAAAGTAATTAATCATCAGCGAGGTTACTTCTACGCTCGCTAACCAACAAGAAGGAAACATGACTGACACCCACATCGGCCTAAAGACCGACAAGTACGAGCTTACAATGCTAGAAGCATTCATTAAGTCAGGTACACAAGACAAAAAGGCTGTATTTGAACTATTTGGGCGTAAACTACCTGAAACTCGCAGCTATGGTGTTGTAGCTGGGACACAGCGTGCAATTGATGCTATTATCAACTTCACATTCTCTGAAACTGACCTAGAATATCTTGAAGAGCACCTTAGTGCTGAAACTATTGAATACCTTCGTAACTACAAGTTCTCAGGTAACGTCAAAGGTTACCGTGAAGGCGACTACTGGCTACCTTACGCACCTTTGCTTACCATTGAAGCAACCCTAGGTGAAGGTGTTATTCTAGAAACACTCCTACTTTCAATCTTCAATTACGACACCGCTGTAGCTTCCGCCGCATCACACATGTACGAAGCATCCAAAGGTGCAAACCTAATGGAATTCGGCTCACGTCGAGTTAACGAAGATGCCGCTGTAGTAGCTGCGCGCTCCGCATACATTGGCGGATTTAACGCTACAAGCAACCTTGAAGCAGGACGCCGTTACGGTATTCCAGTATACGGAACGTCCGCTCACGCTTTCACGCTAGCATTCCCTACCGAGCTTGAAGCTTTCAAAGCGCAAGTTGTTGCCTTTGGTACAAAAACCACAATGCTTGTAGACACCTATGACATTGAGCAAGGTGTCATTAACGCCATTGAAGCAGCCGGTACTGAACTTGGTGCTGTACGTATTGACTCTGGTGACCCATTCGTTATCATCCCTGCCGTACGTAAACAACTTGATGAGCTTGGTGCTACCGAAACTAAAATTGTTCTTTCTGGTGACCTTGATGAAGAAACACTACAAGCTCTCACAGCAAAGAACATTCCAGTTGACTCCTACGGTGTAGGTACCGCAGTTTCAACTGGTGGTGGATATGTTGCCTCAGGTCTAGTATACAAGCTTGTCAGTGTTGAAGCTGCTGATGGTAACATGGTTAGCGTTGCAAAGAAATCTGCTGGTGGTAAAAAGAGTGTAGGTGGAGAAAAAACTTCATACCACCTATACAACAGGTTTGATGAATTCATTGGACAACTTCACTACACAGAAGACAACAAACCACAAGTAGAAACAAACACAACTCTTGTTCCAGCGCAGTCATCTTTTATTGAAAAAGGTGAAGTAGTTTTCATTGAAACAGTAGATAAAGCTCGTGCACGTCACCTACATGTTCTAAAAAATTACCCTGCTGTTCAAAACCTTGTTGTACTCGTCAACGACGATGCACTCTGGGAAAGATAACATAGAGTAATAAGTATGGCCCCTCGCTTAATTGCGAGGGGCCATACTTATATATCAAATAACTGTATATATACCTAGTTTATATACAGTATGTCATAAAAGTACAGATAGTAAAAGCAACATGATTAATATGACAGATAAAAAAGCTCTAATAACAGGTTCCAATGGTGAAATTGGTAAAGCTGTTATAGAAAACTTACTTAGCAAAGGTATAGAAGTATACGGTTTAGATAAAGATGAAACAGCATATCCATTAGATAATTTCATTCAAACTAAACTTGGTGAAGGTCAACTACCTACCTTTGATATTCATAATCTTAAAGTTGATTACATTATTCATATAGCTGGTGGGGTAAGCCCAGAAGAGCTTGCTGCCACAGAAATCATTGAAGACCAACAAGTAATCACAAATACCATACAAAACAATTTCTTATCAGCAATAGATGTTGTTCTAGCAACAAAGAACAAAATAAATGCTAACGGAAGTATTACATTCATATCTTCAATTAACGCTTACGTAGATTACGGTCTACCCATCTATTCGGCATCCAAAGCAGCCCTAGAAGGCTTAATGAACGGTTTAATCCCAGAGTTAACCCAAGACTTCGTTCGCGTTAACGTAGCCACACTAGGCTCAATACAATCTAACTCTACAGAAGAACGATACAAAAACGACCCACAAAGATTAGCTGACCTCACATTAGATATTCCAAAAGGTATCAAACCTCATACACCAGAAACTGCTGCCACTGAAATAATAGAAGTGGCTCTATCCAACCAGACAGGACAAGTCTTCCTATTAGACAAAGGCCAAATGGAATACAAAAGAAATAACAGAAATGTCAAAACTCATGTAAGGTTCTAAACAAAGCTCCAAAACCAAAAATGTCTGATTATTCGTACTTTTTATTATGTACGAATAATCAGACATTTTTGTTACTAGCAAATAGAATTATTCTTTATTGATTTCTTCCAAAAGCTCTTGGATACTATCTTGAATAGAAGAACTACCAATTTCAACAGTATGTTCATACATAGCATCTGGTCCCCTAGGACGAAGAAGATTATCCAAGACTTCCCACTCATCCACAAAAACAGTGCGAACAATGGTTTCTAATTCAATATTATTTGGACCAAAACTATGGATATAATCATAAGCTGTAGAAGTAACAGAATTAAAATTCTCGCACTTTACAAACTCGACTTTACCATCAGTATGAGTAACCTTAAGACCGTATTCTTTTCTAATATATGCCATAAATTAATTTTAGCAGAGTTAGTTAATTCGTCTAAGAATTACTTACCAAGTATTAGTTTTCTCTTTTTGGCCACTAGTGTCACCAACAACAGGCAACTCCTTATCATTCTCATCATAAACAAGATAGAAAGTATTCTCCCCCTGCTCCATCATAGTAACAGTACCAATGTTAATAAGGTCAACATTGGTACCCGAATAAAGGTCTTTCAAAACATCCTTAGGCAACCCATTCAAACCATAACGCTCACTAACCCACTTATCATAATCAGGTAACTGTTTTACAGCATTTTTATCTACCGCATTACTATTAGCAGCCAAACCACCAAAAAGTTGAGTAAATATAAAAACAACAATAACAATAAATATTAAGAAAAGGGGAGAAGCCCATTCATCATGCAAGAAATACAAGAAAGCTAATACAATCGCTACTACAGGAATAGCAATAGTAAAAAAGTTCCAAGTAAAGAAAGGAGTGTCAGCAGACAGTTTTTCAAACCCACCGACAACAGGTGTAGTAGAAGCCAAAACTAAAGAAGTAAACATAAACCCAAGTCTACCAGAAACCTAAAAAGAAATCTACTACAACAAAATATAGATGATATACTAAAACCATAGTAAACAATCCATGATAGGTTTTCAATGAAAAAGCGTAAAACACCTAAACAACCTGACAACATCTTCACGCCAGAACTAACACAGGACTTGAACGAGAACTATGTTAACCAATGGGTAGCAATAGAACACAACAAAGTGCAACACTCAGCACCTAGCCTAAGTGAACTATTAGAAAAAACTAATACCACTCAACATACTTACTTCGTAATCTATATACCTGAACCTACATCAGACAATGTTGAGCTAGCATTCTCATCCACAGAACACAAATAGTCAACAACATACTGAGTAAAATAGCCTTATAAGATTAAGTAATAAATACAAAATATGACGTTTTATACCAATATATGTTATAATATATTATGGATAAAATTAAACTATCACTATTCGCCAAACAAGAAGGATTGTCATACAGACAAGCTTTATCATTATTTAATGAAGGAGCTATTTTAGGTATTAAAATTAAATCGACTGGCACAATACTAGTACAAGGTTGGAACCCAGAAAGCATTGAAAGTAATATAGAGAGCAAAGATGCTTGATAGCTTATTAAATACGCATCCTAATCTTGCTGCTGAGTTCCACCCAACCTTAAACGGAGAGTTGAAAGCGCAACATCTAACCGCAGGTTCCAACAAAAAAGTATGGTGGGCATGTAATAAATATCAACATGCATGGCAAGCCTCGGCTAATTTAAGAACTGGCGTTAACAAATCAGGCTGTCCAGGGTGTTCCGGCAGAAAAGCCATAATTGGTTTTAATGATTTGCCTACTACGCATCCTAATGTTGCTGCTGAGTTTCACCCAACCTTAAACGGAGAATTAAAAGCGCAAGATTTAGTAGCAGGCTCAGACAAAAAACCATGGTGGCAATGTAAACAACATCAACATGCATGGCAAGCGAGTGTAGATAAAAGAACAAGAAATAAAAGAGGATGCCCTTTTTGCTCTAATCAAAGAGTTTTAATTGGTTTTAATGATTTGCCTACTACGCATCCTAATGTTGCTGCTGAGTTTCACCCAACCTTAAACGGAGAATTAAAAGCAGAAAATTTTGTGGCTGGTTCTGGGAAAAAGGTATGGTGGTTAAGCGAAACATGCGGACATGCATGGGAAGCAGTTATTAAAAATAGAGCTACTAAAAAAGTTCCATCAGGATGCCCTGCTTGTGCATTTGCTGGTGGTGCTTCTGTTGCAGAGGCAGAAATCAGCAAGCTACTCACAAAGTGGAACATAACTCATGAAACTTCTAACAGAAGTATACTGAACGGCTCAGAACTGGATATATATGTACCATCGTTAAGGATTGCAATTGAATATAATGGCATATATTGGCATACTGACGCTATCAGAAAAAATACTCAATTTCATTATAATAAATGGATGCAATGCCAACAACAAGGTATCCGTTTAATACAAATCTGGGAAGATGACTGGAATTCCAAAAGAGAAGCAGTAATGGCTAAATTAGAGGAAGTGTTCAATATAGATAATAATTTAGATAACACTAAAATTACATCAATTGATTTACTTGACGCAGAAACTTTTACGGGAAAGTATAATTTAACTAGAACTGATATTGGTACATATAACTACGGATTAACTGATGAGTACAATAATATAAAAGCTATCCTATCGTTTGATTACGAACAAGATAAACAAATACATATAAAATCTTACACTATGAAGAACAGTACCACAGATAGCTTTGGGCGTTTGCTAGATTTCATTCAACACAAATATGCAGTAAATAAAATAACAGCTATTTTAGATAATGCACATGATAATCCTAAGGATTATATAAATAATAATTTTGTTGAAAATAAAACTATAGAACCAGACTTCACTTATTCAACAGGCCATAAACGTATTGATAAAGATAGTGTTTCTGACATGACCAATAAACCAAGAATTTGGAATTCTGGACACACGGTTTATATAAAGAGTATTTGATAGTGCAATGTAAAAATTCTTGTTTTTCTGCATAAAAATAAAACTTTAAGCAAATTCAAATAAAACCTTAAAAAAGACACGTTTATGTCCTTTTTGCCTTTTCTAACCGATAGGAATACCAGAGAAACCAAGAAGAATAAAGGGAACTACACATATGTGCGCACCAAAATCAAAAGGCGGAAAACGTTGTTTACGTCATCGTGCTAATACAAAAGCCGTTTTAACATACGTTCATGCTAAGACAGGTGTTGACAAAGAACAGATATATGCTATTATGAAAGAACTAAACAAAGAGGGTCGCGGTTTAGAAGCTCCTTCTAAAGAAGAGTTAGAACAATACTTTAATTTAGAGGAATTCAAAGCAAAGTACGATAATACTCTTGACGAAAAGGAAAAAGTAGCTATTTTGAAAAATCTTCTACAAGCCCGAGCAGAAGCCGATGAGCACGGTGTTACTGGTGGGTCCATGAATGCATGGAAAAACGCTTTAGCACGCACCGTAGCTCGCGTTAAGAAGCCTCTAATTGCAGCAGGTATCGCTGGTACCTTACTTGTTAGCCTTGCAGCATGCACAGGTGGCCAAATGCCAAATGATGACAAAACCAATGCACCTGCACCAACTGACACTGTAGCTTGTTCCACAGAAGATCCAGGTAAGTATGGCGATGTTGTACCTCAAGAAGAAGTTACTGATGACTATGGCACATACTGTAAGACAACGATTGACCCTAATTCTGGTGCTCTTAAATACGACTCCAGCAAATCTGACGTTGCAAGCTTAACTGAGCATGGCTTCACAGAAGAAGATGCCGCTGCTGCTCAAAAAACTGCTGTTACTTTCTTAGCTGAACAAGGTTTAGACTCAACTCGTTTAGACAATGACAAGCAAAGTGATGCCGACTGGTTAGCACAAAACAAATCTCTTCTATCTTCTCCTGACGCTTTCAACGGGGAATCTTTAGTAGGTACTGGTCTTCTTGTTGGAGATTACTTACCAACACCAATTTCTCGTGATGGTAGCCCTCGTGCAGAAGAAACGAACATTCAGGTTAACAAAATTTATGGTTCTACCTCTACTACTGGTAAAGATATTATCATTGTAGAAACTGGTGCTACTTCTTCATATGAAGCAAAAAACTCTACCGTTGTTGACCTTATGGCTAAAAACAGCAACCTTTCAAAAGAAGAGATTGTTGCTGCTAATCCAGCATTAGGTAACGAAGATAACCCAGTAGGTCTTCTTGTACAAGGTACGTTCTCTTATTCCGTTACTAAAGATGCACCAACACAAGTTGCTGGTTCAAGAGCTTCTTGGACTTTGAACACACAAACTGGTTTATCCATCGCTTCATAAGCTTAAACCACATATAAAAATGTCTCCCAAGCCGATATTAGGTTGGGAGACATTTTTATATGAAAAACAAAAAAATATTAATCAGTATCGCAGTAGCAGCAGTAATAGCTATAGTTGCAATCGTCGTTTTCGTTGTGAAACCTTTTGGTACAACTGACGATGCTATCAAAGAGCCAGTACCATCTACTACGCCAGTAGATAATGGACTAGTAGATATTGAAGCACAAGATAAAGCTTTTGATGAGTTGACTAAAACTAAGCAGTATTCTGATGCTGTGAAAGCAGAAAACTCTACTTTTTATGCGCAAGGTGACATTGGTAACACCAATCCAGTTTATGGAATTCTAGGTGCATACACCGTTAACAAATATGTCGAAGATGCTATAAAAAACCCTTACTTTGCAACAGGGTGGTGGAAAACAAAAGATGATTATACTGCCGGTTCCATAAAAACATATATTACTCCTTATGTTTCAGAGGAACTTAACGCTCAATACTTAGAAGCAGCGAAAGAACCTGAAAGTGAAGCTTTTAACAGCTTCTATACTGGTAAAGTATCCATGCCAGATCCATCGTTGCAAGTATCTCCTAATTGCTACGATACGTGGGATGCCGAAGCATGCGCAGCTTTCCCTCCACAAATTACAGATATGACCATAACTGGTCTATCTGATACTTCCGTTAAAATCACTGCTACTGTAAATATGCAGCTTTTATACCAAAAGCCTGACTCACCAGAAGGTAATTTAATTTCTCAAGATAGAGATTACAAATTAGAATTCGTTCTATCAGAAAAGAACAAACCAGCTTCGAATGATACCGAAGTACCGATAATGATTATAGATGATATTTCTGCATCGTTAGAGATAAAAGGTAACACGGATTATCTAATCAACGTGGAGGAATAAAAAAGACTATTATGGAAGCAATCAAACTAAACTTATATGCACCCTTTCTAAGGGTATTACTTATCGTAGCTGGGGTACTAAGTGCCGCAGTTCTATCTCTGTTTGTCTTTGCTGCCCCTGCCCACGCTGATGGCGGTATTGGTGGTGGCGGTGGTGGAGACATCGACGTAGGAGTTGGTGGTGGCGGTAGCGCCCCTCCAACATCTGGTATTGGTACCGATGTGCCAAACACACCTAAACCTTCTGGTGGAGCTACATCACAACAAAAACCACAAGTTGGTAACAACTATGCTCTTGGTTGTGCAAACTGGTCTGGTGCTGGAAGTTGGCAACCTGGTGCCTCATGTAATAGTGAACGTGCACATACTATTGCTGGTGGTCCTGCTAGTAGTGCTGGTAGAAAAGAATCATGGGGTTCAAGCACCGTTTATTCTGGAATTAAGTTCACCACTTACGTTCAAGATAACCAGTGCGCACCAAGTGGTCAAAAGTCTGCTTATGGTCAAAACTGGAGACAACTTGTTGCTGACTATGTAGAACACCCATACTACTACAAATGGAACAGAAACTTCGGTTGGGTAAAATTTGAACAACCACCTGTTCTAATGGGACAATACATCAGTTACTACCAATTCGGTTGTTTATACCCTACTGACCAACGTTCAAGCACAACATGTTTCTGGAACTACGGCGGAAACGCTAAATACTCTATTGACAGAACAAGACCTCAAAGCGCATGGTCCGCTTACGGTAACCGTCCTGCATTAGCTTCTGACCCTCGTCAACCAACAGGTGGTAGCGGAACAACTCCACCAAGCTGTGACCGTACAGGTACAGCAAATGTTTACTACAAGACAAAAACTAACCCATTCGGTTACTATAAAATGTTTACATCTTATAGCTACAAAACCTATAACAACCTTAAATGGATTGCATGGGGAAATCAAGTAGTTTACTCTCAATGGAGTTCAGGTGGAACACAACCTGGTTCAGCAACAACATACTGGACACACTCTTGCCGACCTGGTGCTGCTAACGCTACAGAAGGTCCATACAACAGTCAAGGCGCATTACCAAATATTGACAAATTTACAAACCCTGCAACTTGTCCGCAAGTTCAATGGCAATGTAAATTGGGAACACCAACAACATTTGGTCTAGACCGTGCTGCTGTAACATCAGGAAGATTATCACCAACAACACCAGCCGCAGCTATGCGTAACGGTGAGAGAGTTAATCTAGACTTTGCTAACGTTCGTATCGTAGACACTTCAACTGCACGTGATGTTGATGTAACAGATGGTGGTTCAAGTAACGGGGTTAAAGATGTTACTAACATAGCCTATAAGACTGAGGTTAAAGGTGGTTCAACTCCATTCTATGGTACAGACGCTAATGCTAGCATCCAATACTTCAAGTATTTTGCTAACAGAAGTAACGCCTCTATCGAGAAGTTCGGACAATGGTATAACAACAACAATGCTAACGGAAACAAGGCTATGTCCTTTAACTGGGCATCTGAAAGTGCAAGCCAAGGTTTCGTTGTAGAACGTACCTATCGTGTAACTGCATCCTTTAATACCCCCCAAGGTGGGGACATGGGAAACGGTGCCGCATCAGCGCCACAAGGTTCTTCATGGAAAGTCGGCACATATGACTGTAGAGACTATCAAGGTCGCGGTGCAAATCGTGTAGACAAGGGTATCCTTACAAGTTCATCTAACCCACTAAATGTTGTAAGAGCAACGAACAAGTAATAAAGCGAAATACAGTAGGCCCTCAGCTAGAACTTAGCTGAGGGCCTACTGTATTTTATATTGCCCGCATGATTGTTGGCAATTGTGTGTGCCATTTCTGTTTCCCTGGTATGCTTGTAGGCAATTAGAAATATTAAATTGATTGTGAGCCTGTGGTGGTCTATAAACCTACTGAACAAGAGTTAAATGATAAGTTGTCAACTTTTTATGATAGTGCAACTATTTATACAGATAAGGCTTTTCCTGTTCCTGTTAAGGGGATTTTAGATAGTTCAGGCTTTTATGATCCTAATATAAAATATGATTTTGTACGTATTGGGGCTTTAGCAGCATCAGTTACTTCAATGATAGTTGGTTTTGTTTTGTTAACTGTTGTTGCTGTTATAGAAGAAAGTGCTTGGCCTTATACAATATGGGCTTTTGTTTGGGGTGGTTTATTGTGGGTTAGCATTCGAGGTGGAAAAATTCATGCTATGAAAAGTAAAGCTCATGTGGATATGGTAAAGTTGTTGCCAAATAATTATTCTTTTAAGAACGCCTATAATGAATGGTTAAATACTCGTTATGGTATTCCAGCTTTAAGTGATGAGAGTATTAATAATGCTATGGCTAATAATACTTTCAAATTTAATGATGATTATTTTACGCAAGTGTGGAACGAGAATAAAAATAAGATTAAAACTGTGCGACAAGCTTCGCCAGAAGAAATTATTGCTTATGAAGCATTCAAGGATAGACTTGAAGTGACTTACTTGTAATACTTAAATTATTACCCTTCTGAATGATAAGTCCAATCAGAGGGATAATTTTTATTTCCTGGTATGCTTGAATGTATAAACGTTCTAGTAGATTGTAAAATAAATATGAGTAAGTTAATTACTGAGCAAGATTATTCTGATGAGTTAACAAAGTTTTATGAGAATGAATACTTTAAGCCTTCTAAGCCTTTTCCTTTATATACTGTTGACAGGTTGCTTACTAAAAAAGATAAGATAAATTTTGGAATTTCTAATTCGCTTCAAATTGCCGCAATCGTTTTGCTTTTTGTTAGTATAACATTCACTTTGGTCGGTATTCCTTTTATTGGTGCTTATGGTTTATTGGGTTTACTTGGTGTGGCAGGAGCTATATTATTAGGAGAAACTTCTTCCAAGTATTATATTAATAAATCTAAGCATATTGAAATCTCACTTAAAGAGGGTCAAAAGAGTACGGCTTACACAAATGCTTATCGTACTTGGTTAAATGATAGGTATAATTTTCCTATTGAAGAATTAACTGATGATGTATTAGCTAGTTCTGTTTTTGTAATTGGGAATAAGTATTTCGCTAAAGTTTTGAATGATGCTAAAGATGAAATTACTTTTGTAAGGGAAGCTTCTGAAGAAGAAATTGCTGTTTATGAAAATGTTCAACAAGAAGCTAAGAAAGCATTAAAAGAAGCGCCTCTAAGCGATAAGGTTAAAGATGAGGTTGAAGTAACCTATTTATAATTTTGAGTTAAGCGTTTTTGTAATTACATCTAGTAATTATGAAGACGCTTTTTATTTTCTGCTATGCTTGAATGTATAAACGTTCTAGTAGATTGTAAAATAAATATGAGTAAGTTAATTACTGAGCAAGATTATTCTGATGAGTTAACAAGGTTTTATAGTAGTGAAGTTATTGATCCTTCTAAGCCTTTCCCTTTGCCTTTTGGAAACATGGTTGACAGTTTAGTTGCCAAGAAGAATAAGATGAGTTTTAAAACTTCTGATAATCTTGAAGGGGTTGCAATTATTTTAACTGTTGGTAGCATTCTCTTGACTCTTGTCGCTATATATCCTTTGGGTTTTTATGCATTCTTAGGTTTACTTGGTGTAACTGGAAGTATAATATTAGGAGAAAATGCTTCTAAATATTCTATGAGTAAATATAGGCACGTTGAATGTCTGCAAGAAGAAAGCTTAAAAAACACAGCTTACAAAAATGCTTACCGCTTATGGTTACATGAGAGATATGATTTCCCTGTTCGAGAATTAACTGATGATGTATTAGCTAGTTCTGTTTTCGTAGCTAATAATAAGTATTTCGCTAAAGCTTTGAATAATGTTAAAGATGAAATTACTTCTGTACGAGAAGCTTCTGCGGAAGAGATTGCTATTTATCAAGATGAAAAACTTAAAGCTGAAAATGCGTTAAAAGAAGCTCCTTTAAGCAAAAAGGTTAAAGATAAACTTGAAGTAACATATTTGTAAAACAATGAGTTTAGCTTAAAGCTAATTATTTCTTGTAGTTAAGTTATTTGCTAAACGTGTAACAGAAGTAGCCCCTCACCAGTTAATTCTGGTGAGGGGCTACTTCTTATATTCTGGTTAATGTTATATCACTATTATGGTTTAAGTTTTTATCTATTTGAATGAAACCATTATGATTGAGGAAACTAATAAGGTTTTTATTGTGAGGTTTAGTTTCTATATAAAATATAGTTTCTGATGGATACAAATTAACAATTGTATTCATTAGTTTACTTCCTAGGTTTTTGTTACGTGCTGTTTCTAAAACTTTGAAGGTAGAAATTTTGATTGTGTTATCAGTATTTATTTTAAGTATAGCAATAGCTTGGTATTTTTCTGTTAGATTTTGTTTAGTAACAAACACTCTACGATTATTTAATGTTTTAATATTGTCTAACCATTGGTAGAAGTTTGGGTAATCTTTTGTAAATGAGACAAAAATATCCTGTAAGTTGTCTAATGACTTAGGTGCAATTTCCTGTATTTGGAATGTCATAATAGTTTTGGTTCAGTTAATTTTTGTCTTTTTTGAAAGGCTTACAGCATCTAATCTTGTCAAGTCGTAATAGCCCTAGAATAGCACCTAATTAGCTCCCTGTGGGCTTTTCTAAGCTACTAAACACCTTCTACGAGCAAGTTATGCTTGAAACGTTATCTAGTCTCAGAATGGCGTCTACAGTTACTGCTTTTCTTCGTGTTCTAGGGCTTTCATCAAGATGTTGACTATAAAATCTTCGTTAAAAGGAACGCCTTCTTGCTTGGCTTGTTCTTCAAATTTATCAAAGGTTCCTGCTGGTAGTGGAACTGTTAATGTTTCATCATTAGATAATTCTAAAATCAGAATATCTTCTTCTAGCTCTGGCATTGGATACCCTTTCTATAACATTTATGAATAAGTATATCTTACCATGAGAACGTGTTTACCAAATAGTTATTGAATGTCGCATTCATATGTTGTAAATTTCAGTTTAAGGCGATAGAATGGGTATCTATCTAAGGAATGAGTTGTAATGGGTGCGGTTCAACAAGACCATAATGTAGAAACTATGAACACAAATAAGGTTAAGCCTTCTGCTGTTGTTATCAGTGATAGCACAGGTAAACTTATTGTTGTTCGTGGCAAAGAAGTAGAAGAATTAACTTTACCTGTAATTGCAAAGGTTGACTTAGCGGGGCAATTTGATGCTGATATTATTGACGATTTGGTTGTAAGTTTAACTGCTTTGAAAAAACTACTTTAACTAAAGCTATTTTGGGGTGCTACTATTTTCAGTAGCACCCCAATTTTTGTGCTATGATTACTAGACCGGCTGTTATAGTAGCCTGTCTTGTCTTAGCTCTTCCTACGTAAGAATTAAGGTTAAGAGCAAAGTCCTTAGTGGATTCTATTATTAACCGTTTGTTATTTTACTGAGTAAAAACCAAGCTGGTTTGACGTAGGTTTCTAGCTTGTGAAAGTTTGTAATGACTCGTAATAGTAATCGTAAAAAAGCTATCCGTGACCGTGTTAAAGAAACTGGTGAAGCTTATTCTGTAGCTGCGCGCGAACTTGGTATGATATTTGGGGAGCCTACTTCTGTTGGAGTAGAAAAATGCCCTGGTTATCTTACATGGTCAGCATTTGGAGCCAGTTATCCTGATAGTGTTTGTTCAACTATTGTTGAATGGGAAGGCGATTATCAAGGGTGGGGTTTGTGTGATGCTGATGATGATTTTAGAGATAAAGGGGTACCTTGCCCTTTTCATGACCCTGTACAGTTTATGGAATACATGTATGGTGGCGGTTTCTATGTACCATTTTGGTCAGGTACGGAACAAAGACTTCCTGATAGAACAGAAATACACTTTCATGAGGAAGGGCCATATTTATGGCTTTCTGCTACCCATGAAAAATATGGCGAATTAAAAGTTACTGTTCGTGAGCTTGATGTTCCCGATGAAGAGTTTGATAATTTTGAACCTTATATCTTATCTGATGGTACTAAGCTATAAACACTTAGCATCTTATTTTGCTCTTAACCTGTACAGACGTACTAACTCTTTCTCAATGTTGATATCAATAAACTATTAAAGCTTTTATTTAAGGGGAATGTTATGCCTAATCCATACCATGACGGTAATGGTCGTTTTTGTAGTAAAGGGGAAATGCGTAGAGCAGTAGATACAGCGGCTGCTTCTGGTGACTTTAACGCCTATTTTGCATTAAGAAAAGATTTTGAAGCAGCTTCTGGTGGATCTTATGAACACGGTTCTACTGTTGAAAAGAATTCAGATGGCACCGCTTTTGAACAAGCAAGACAAGAAGATGTTAAGAAGTATAAAAATATAGACCCTGATGCGCTTGACACTCATAGCGCGTTACGAAATGCAGACCATTACAATGACGGGCCAGGATTAGATGAACCATATATTAGTTATACTCAAGTAGACCAAGAAGAAGTAAGGGAAGCTGCTGGTTCTGCAAGATTTTTGGTAGAAAGCTTGCAACAAAAAGGTATTGTTGTAACAAAAGATGATGCTGAAAAACTTAATCAAGAGCTAAGTGAAGTTGGCTATAAGGGTTATCAAAATGGTGTTGATATGGAAATGAATGGTATAAGCAATCCATTTAATAAACTTGATACTGGTTTTAGTAGACCAGGTTATTATAGCTTTGATAATCAGCTTGATAGTAGCACTTATGAAATGGTTACGGGCGCGTTAGAAGAAACATTTAAGCGAGAAGAGCATAATGGCGGTTGGGACTGCTAAGTTATAATAAATAGTACGGGCTATGAAACTGTAATTAGTTTCATAGCCCGTACATTATAATTTATGGATGTAACTTTTTATTTCTATGTAAACGCTCAGTGACAGCTTCTTCTCCGTCTGCTGGGTTTTCTAGTAAATCATCTAGAGCATCTTCTGCTTCTACACCTGAATAGATTACAGTGTTGGGACCAAATTCGGGCATTTCTTCTGCAAATGCTACTCTTTGGTCAGCGGCTAGTTTTGCATTATGAGCTTCAATTTGTTTACGAACTTTAGCTAGTTGACTTGTGTTACCTGAAACGCCAACATAAGCGCCGCGCATAACGCTTTTTGCAACTACTTTACCTAGAAAAGGGATTTTAATTTTATTTGCCATATGTTCAGTATACCGCAAAAGAGTAATGCCCCGTCATTTTAGCGGGGCATTACTCTTTTGGTTAGTTGGGAACAGGTCCAATTTTATTTAAAGGCCAATATCTAAATGCAACTTGGGCTTGAATATCTGAGATAGCAATAAATTGTTTCCCTTGTGCAATATGATATCGTGAATCAGCGGAAGCTTCACGGTTATCTCCCATAACAAATACATGACCTTCTGGTACTTTTTGTTCAGGGAACTCAGCAGTTGTTGCGCCTTGTTTAATATATGGTTCATCAATTATTTCCCCATTGATAATAACGTTGCCGTTTTCATCAGCAGAAATAGTATCACCAGGTAAACCAATAATTCTTTTAACGAGCTTATCTTCTGTAGGATATTGTGATTGGTTTAGCCAACCTTGAATATCATTGAAAACAACAATGTTTCCACGTTCTGGTGTAAAGTTATCATTTGTTACAGTAGCAAAAACACGGTCCTTAGTCATAAGGGTTGTTTCCATGCTTGCAGAGGGCACATAGAAGTTATTTAACCAAAAATGTTGCACTGTAAGAATTGATGCGAAAGGTAGTGTGAACGCTAAAAGCAAAGTTACAAATTTTCTTGTAGAGTTTTCTTTTGCAGGTTTTACTTTACTTTTATCCATATTTGTTATTGTATCATTATTTTGGGCTTTTTGGAAGTAAAGCCGATATTTATAGGAGATAAAAGTAGTAGTTGTGTATAATGGAGTCAACATGGAAAATTTTAATGATCGTCAAAAAGCTGAACTGGAAGCTTTAGTCCAAGAAACTCACGACGCTAAAGTGCGTGCGGCTCGTCGTGCAGATAAAATTTTTAAAGATAAAACTGAAAGAGTGAAAGAAGAAGTCTCTGATGTTGAATACTCTGAACGCCTCAGACGCTCTCTCAACAAAGATAGACTAGTTGTTGATAAGGTTAACCATGAACGCATTGAACGCTCTGTAGAGGACTGGAAGAAGCGTGTAGGGGCAACGTTTGCTGGCGCTACAGTAGACCATCCTGTTGTGAAGGACCGTATCTCTAGACTTAATCAAGGTAAAGGTCTTCACAAAACTTCACTTGTGTTCCACGGAAATATGGGTGTAGGAAAGTCTTGGGGTTGCTATGCATATATCAATATGGCTATTGCTGCTGGTATTGTGACTGCTGGACAGATTGTTAATGATACTGAAACTGGTGTTTTAGGCAAAATTACCGTTTCAGGTTACAAAAAACCAGAGCTACTTGAAGCGTTATTTAATGACCGTAACAAAATCTATTTCATTGATGATGTAGGTCAAGGTTTCTTCTCTGATGCACAAAAGAGAACTGAAGTATGGTTTGAGCTTATTGACCATATTTATACTCATCAGTTGACTTTACTTATTACAACTAACTTAACACCTGACCAATTAAATAGATGGATTGGTCCTCGTGCGTTTGACCGTTTGCGTTCAATTGTTGGCGATGGTTTCATTGAGCCTTCAAAAGTTAATCGTCGTGATGCTGTACTTGAACAGCAAGAAAAAAGCTACAGAGGCTAATCTAATACGGAACTCTTACTCATAATGCCGATAATAGTATTATGAGTAAGAGTTTACGTGATATTAAGCATTTGCGTTCAGAAGAGGGTTTCACCTTAATTGAACTTTGTGCTGTTATCTTAATTATTGGCATTTTAACTGCTATTGCGATACCCGCATATCTTGAACAAAAGAAAACTGCTATTAGAGCACAAGTTCAAACAGATTTAACATCTTCTGCCCAAAGTTTGTCTCAATGGCAGCAGAATCAAGAGGCATATAACGCTGTTCCAACTACTGCTGAGTTTGATAGTAAAATTCGTATCAGGTCTAACAGTCAAACTAACATTGTTTTGCGAACAGGTGAATGGGGAGATAACAACACTCGCCAATTCTGTGTAGAAGCAAACAGCGTTATTGGAGGCGAAACTTATAGGGTTTACTATTCTTTAACTAGTAAAGAAGTCAAAGAAGGAGTTTGCCCTAGCTTTGTTCAAGAAACCACTGAACAGTATAGTTAAAAACATAATAAAATAACCCCACCGAAAATAATCGGTGGGGTTATTTTATTATAAGTATTAAATGTAAAAGATTAAACTACGCCTGATACCATGCTCATTGCAAAAATAATGCTTGCAGCAGATAAACTGATCATAAATAATGAAGAAGCAACAAGTAGAACTCCTTCTAATACTGCAAGTGTCTTATATAGATTGTCTTGACGTTCAATAATAATGCGGTGGCTGTGAAGAGTAATGATAGTTGTTTCTTCTGCCATTGTAACAGGTACAGCTTCGTGTAATTTAGTTACGGGACGAGTATCTGTAGAAAAACCACCTTTAGGCATGTAAGAGCTAAGGTTTTTCAATACTTGTGTTTTTACTGGGTTTTCCATTATAGGACTATTCCTGTCGTGATCATTTAAAACTTATTTGTTTTATATCTAACAAATATTTTCGGTATAATAGCAAAAAGTTGGTTCTAAGAGGTAATTTCTCTTAGAACCAACTTTTATGTTAAAGCTTAGCGGTCTAGTTTTCCAGCTTCGGAAAGAAGTCCACGCCATTTTCTTTGACGGCTAACAGTAGTTGGGTTAGCGAAGTAATCTTCATCTTGATTATGGTCTTCATCTTTAGCAGGTTCTTCAACGACTACTTCGTCTTCATCTGCTTCTTCTTCTTCGTCATCTTCAATAATGTTTTCTATTACGTGAGTTTCGGAAGGTACAGGTGGTAATGGCTGAGGTTCATAATGTTCCTGTACTGGTGCATCTACAGTTTCTTCGGAAGTTGTCTCTTCTGCTTCTACATCATAATCTACAAAATCAACTTGTTCTTCATCTTCTGTTACAGTATCTTCCGTAATGGCATTTTCGTATACTGGTACGACTTCATTATGTAACCATTCTTCAACTTCTGCTTCATTTACTTCTGGAAGAATGTTATTGATTGGGTCAAACGCTGCACCCTTAATGTAATCCCAATCTTCTGTTTCAGCGTTTTGGGTAGAAGCTAACTGAAGAGCATAGCTAATAAGGCTTGCTCCATCAGCATCTGGGTAAGCTGCATGGATTTGTTGTAATGCGGCAACCAACTCTAGTTGCTTTTCTTTGGTGTGTTCTGCTAACTCTACATCTGTGATGAGAAAAATTTTTTCAGCCATTATTCCTTCTTAATATTGAAATGAAATCTAAATACTTTATCGGCTCGTTACGCTAAGATAGTTTTGTCTTTGTAGAGCATTTTTACTTCCGCGTTAAGAAGAACAGATTTCTTTGCTTGCTTTGCTACTTTCTTTGCTACCTCTAGAAGGTCTTTGTGTTCTTTCAAATTACCGACATATAAATCGCTATCACCGGATTGTAAACGCCCAAATAATGAACCTTCTCCGCGAATTTCGAGGTCTTTTTCGGCTAGCCAGAAACCGTCATTAGATGACACTAAAGCATTCAATCTTTCTTCTGCTTCTGGAACTGTAGCTTCACCAACAAGATAACAGTATGAGGCAAAAGCACCACGACCAACACGACCACGGATTTGATGAAGGGAGGCAATACCAAAACGATTAGCGTTAAGAATTGTCATAACAGTAGCATTAGGTACGTTAACACCAACTTCAACAACGGTTGTTGCAACAAGAACTTGAATTTCATTCTTATAGAATTTATCAATTACTTCTGCTTTTTCATCACGACTTAATTTACCATGTAACAAACCAATGGTCATTTCAGGGAAAACGTTGTTCTGTAAAGCAAGATGTGTTTGTACAGCAGATTCCACATCAGCCATTTTTTCGCTTTCGCTTTCGTCAACTAATGCTGTAACAATGTAAGCTTGATGACCTTTTTCTACTTCTTCACGAACTTTAACCCATGCTTCGTCAGGTGTTTCATGCCATTCTGTTTTAATTGGAATACGTTCAGCGGGAAGTTCATCAACAATACTAATATCCATGTCACCAAAAATAATTTGTGATGTTGTTCTAGGGATAGGAGTAGCAGACATAGCTAACATGTCTGGGGTACTTCCATCAGCATTAATTTTACGTAACGCTGAACGTTGAGCAGAACCGAATTTATGTTGTTCGTCAACAATAGCTAAACCTAAGTTTTTAAATTCAACATATTTTTGCGACAAAGCATGAGTTCCTACAATAACGTTAATATCACCATTCTTTAACTCTTCAAGAAGAGTGGTACGTTTTTTACCTAAAACACGTCCGTTGAATAAACCTAATTTAAGTTGCTGTTCAGTAACACCAGCTTTACGGAAAGTTTTTGTAAGACGCTCATAAAGTTGAGTAGCCAAAATATCTGTTGGAGCTAACAAAGCAACTTGATATCCACTTTCGACAGCAGCTAATGTTGCAACACTTGAAATTTCAGTATTATGGGTAACAGTATAATCATTAGTGATAAACAAACCTTCGCTATTCAAAAGTTTAATACAAGCAGCTAACTCTTGACCTTCAAATGTAATAGAAACAATCTGCTTTGTCGCACCTTTAACTTTATGATTTTCAGTATGAGGAACATAAGATGAAATGATATCCATGTTAGGTTGAGGAATATGCCATTTAGGTGTACTTCCACCATATACAGTTAAACCATTTTTAATTAAATCATTAGTTGTCATCAAACGGGAAGGTAATAATTCACTTTCTCCGTTTAGCTCTTCCTGTACTTTCCAAAGATGCTCTTGGTCTGCTCTAGCGCTTGTACCATCAGAGAATACAAGCTTGTAAATGGGACGTTTTCCTTGTGGGAAGAAATGCGTAATTGTTGTAATGCCACCATTAGGAGTAACAACAATATCACCTGGTTTGAGACTACCCATTTTGCGGTAACCTTTAGGTGTAAGGACTAAGGCATCTAAAGGTAAAGCTTTTCCAGAACCTACGTCACCTTGTAATAACCTATACATAGGTGTATTAGAAGCTAAGTCAGTAAGAATTTCTCCAATTACACGTGTTTGCGCTCCAGTAAAATCAAAAGGAAGCGAACTAGTGAAATTGTCAGCCCATTTGGTTTCCCTTTTTGCGCTAGCAGTGTTTTCACCTAAGTCTTCTCTGCGGTTTGCAATGTAAACTTGTAATCTTACGAATTCGTCAAAAGCAATCCTACGTCTTGCGGCTTCAACTTCTTCACGAGTATCAGGGAAATGAATTTTCTTATATGCTTCTGTACGTGAAATAAGATTATATTTCTTTAAAATTGGTACAGGAACTGGATCTTCAATCCATACTATTTTGGAAAGCAAGTTTTCTTGTGCAACTTTTAAAGCCCAAGATTTGTCTTCTGATTTTTGTGGATAAATTGGAATCATTCCATATCCATTATCTTTTATGGATTTGATTTTATCAATTTTTGGGTTAGTAATTTGAGGGAAAGTGCGTTGGTTACGTTTGTTGACATATTCAGAGTAATTTCCGTATAGAACTACTTCATCGCCTTCTTTAAACTGCCATGCTAACCATTTTTGGCGGAAAAATGTAGCTGCGATACGTTGGCTTTTAATATCTGCAACAACAATTTTTACAAAATCATGTTGATGGTTAGGTTCTACCGCCACAACAGTTCCACTAACAACAGCCCATTGACCTATGATTAGCTCAGAAACAGATTGTGGGTTACTTTTGTCTAAATAACGCAAAGGCAAATAGTGAACTAAATCCCATTCAGTTTTAATTTTTGCATACTTTTTGGCAAGTACGTTAACTTGTAAATCAGTTAATTTGATGGTCCAGCGTAGGTCTTTGTCATTAAGCGAGTCTGGGTTGTCTGCCAGATGAGCTAAAATAGCTCTTTCTCGGGGTGGAATTTCGTAATCTTTACCTCTAAGGAAGTTACGTAACTTAGTAGCATTCTCTTGGGTAAAAGGAATTTCGCATAGTTCACCTTCAAATGTTTCTACAATTGTACCGTCCATATATTCTACGAACGGTGTTAAAGTTCCTTCACCTTCTATAATAATAGAACGTGGTGCATCACTTGAAAGTTTATATTCTACAGCCATTAAATTCCTCTTAAAATCAGTTATATAAGGATACCATATTTGCTAATTATTCCTTGAATGTGATTGCCGATATAATATTAAGGTATGGAAGGTCTTAAATGGCGAAAATAAAAAACACCGAGAATGTCAACGAAAACCCCAACAGTTGGGGTTTCGAGGCATTGACTGTTCGTTTGCGTAATTTTGTGGACTCTCTAGAGCCTAGCAAACGTAAAACTTACTGGTTTATATGGTTGGCTATCGCTGCTGTTCTTATTGTAGCGTCATCCTTACCTTTACCAGATAACCTAAACTTCATTCGTCCTGTCGTGGGTACACCTGCTGGTTTAATTGTATTTGCATTGGGTTTATCCATTGTTTATGGTACTAAGATAGGCGAATGGAACCTCTTCAACTATAAAGAAGAAGTTATTCCTAAAAAGAGAGTAACCCCTGTTCTGATTGGTTTGACTATTGTTGCTGCATTACTTATTGTTGCGGGAAGCTGGATGCCTGTTGGTGTTGGTGGAAGCATTATGGTTGCTGCTGCTTTAACAGCTTATAACATTATTCGTAGAACCCCATACGAAATTGAGTTAGCTATGAAAGGTATTCCTGACCCTCGTGAGTATGAACTCGAAGAGGAAGAAGAACAAGAGTATTACAGCGAAGAAGAGGATGTTGTATACGATGATGAAGAAGAAACCCGAAATACTGGAAGAGCATAAGGAAAATAAAAATGAACTTTAATATTACAAACATTGCGCAATATGTTGGTTGGGGATTTTTAGCTATTTTCCTAGCTATTGCACTTTTCATTGGGATTAACTTATATTTAGAGTATTCTAAAGAAAAGAAAGCTAAAGAAGTAACCGCTGATGGTAAACCTCTTAGCAAAGAAGAAAAAAGCAAGTTCAAATCTGTTGGAACAAAACGTGCATTACGTATTGATGACAAAGATAAGAAAAGTATTTCTAAAGACACGCTTGCCAAAAATGTTTTCAGTCAACAAGAAAGCAAGAAACCTGTTGGTTTCGCTCCAAAAGCTGGTTCCAGCAATGTAGAAAGTATTTCTGCTGGACTTTCAGAGCTTAACGGAGCAACAACATTAAACCCATTCCGTACACCAGTTGATGAGGAAGATGCTTTCTTACAGCAAAATCCTGTACAACCTGATGTAGAAACTGAACCTAATCCTTATGATTATGGGACAGAATATAACGAACCTGCGCCAGTTGCGCCTACCGTACCTGCAAAAAGTAGTGTCCCATCAATTCCTGGTCCACCACCAGTTGTTTCTGGTTCTTCTAAACCAAGTGGGTTTGTTAATAAAGAACAAACTGAAAAAGATAGTGCACCTAAAAGTCCTGCTATCCGTAGACCATTACCACCACCACCTTCTAGTCTAAAATAATTTGTTCTAAAACAAAACCCCCTGGTTAATCAATCAGGGGGTTTTGTGCTATACTATAATTTCTACGCTTTAAGTTATGGAGAACAATTTTTAATATGGCTAATGATCAATCAAAACCTGAACAAAAAATCTTCCAACTTACGTTAAGTAAAATTGAAACTATTCATGTTAACGTAAGTGGCCAGAAATTGGCATGCGTATGTCTGGTTGCGAAAGATACCCCTAACTTCAAAAAGTTTTCTAAGAAGCTAGGAATTACAGAACGCCTTATTATTACAGATGTAGTTCCTCAAAAAAGTAACCCTACTAAAGCGGACCTTATTTTTCGTAACATTAACAATAAAGAAACCATTGAGCTAACACAACATATGGTTCTACCACCATATACTTTAGAACATGTTTTTGGTGATATCGTAAACAACTCTATCGTTAACGAAAATGGCAAACTAGAACCATTTGAAGTTGATGAAGATGAGTTACCATTAGATGAAGAAATCCTCGCAGATGCAGCACATGACAACGATGGTGATGACACTGACGAAGACGACGAAGAATACTATGATGAAGACGATGAAGAGTATGGTGAAATCAACTTTGAAGACAACCAAGATGGTTTCCAAGCTTTAGCTGGCGTTCTTCTTAACAACTTAGAAGAAATCCCTGAGCAAAATGATTTAACATCTTACAAAGTTACTGTTCCTTTAGTTCAAGCTCATATCGCTAAAACTCTTTACGTAAGCTCAAACTCTCCTGCTTTTATTGTTATCTCTGAAAAAGAGTACGATGAATTAAATGCAGAGCGTAAATATCCTGAGTTGTCACTTGATAACTTTATGTTACTAGACTACCCATACCCTGATACAGCGGCCTATTTTGAGGCTACAGCGTCCTTAATGCAGAGTATTACAGGAATGTACCAGATGAACATTTCTACCGAAGCTATGGGTCGTCTACGCGGTGAAATGCTTTCTCTTGTTGTCAAAATGGCAAGCGGTTCAACTGATGCTTTAGTTAAAAGTTTTAGTTACATTAACCCTATTAAAAAAGCCAACAGTGTTGTCGCCAGAAGAACTTCTGGTGACCGTACCGCTAAACCAACACCTAATGATGTAGAACTATGTTATTTAGCAGAAGCCATTGACAGAGCTTATGTGTTTATGTCTCCATCAAATATTGCATCCATCATGCAAGATGATATGAATGGTATGGAATATCTCCAAGAGATTAACGCTGTAGATGCATTATTTGCTGAGACAGGCATGAATGAAGCTTTCAATGAAATTATCTCAGAAGAAAAAGAGAAATCTTTATTTAACTTTGTTGTTCCACCAGGCTTGAACTCATCAATCGAAGAAATTGTTCATTACTATTCTTCTGAGATTACTTCTGAGAACCTTCCAGAAGCAATGCGTCCACTTGTGAACACTATTAACATGCCTCTTCTATATGAACAAGATTGGGCGTCAGGTAAAGTTGAACTTAAAGATACACCATCTAACGTATCTGAAATTGTTATTGCTAAATTAATTACATTAGCTGTACGTTATGCAAGGTTAAATACTATTGTATCTTCAACTACTGTAAATATTAATCCAATTGGATGTTTAATTCGTGGTGTGAGCTTCCCCAATGAATCTCTTGCATGGACATATACAGAAGGTGTACGTCATCTACCTGAAAAGGATGGTGAGAAGTTCTTCACAGAGCTATACACTGCTGGTTTAACTAAATCTAATATTAGCCCTGAGTTCTATGATATTAATGTTCTTCTTAACACCGGTCTATCTCATTTGCTTCACCGTTTGGGGCATGCCATTATTCAAGAAGAATGGTCTAAGGATGCATTAAGCATGCTTACTGTCAATCAAACAGTTCTTCCTTACTTTATTGAACAACTTTTCACTACACTTGAAAGTGAAGTTAATTCAGAAGGTGATGTTCAGGAGAATGATTTTGAAATAGAAATTGAAGAAGGTTGCCCTTCCATGCAAGCTACAGGGTCATTCTTAATGTCTATTGATTTTAAAGCTGAGGGCGATAAGCTTGTAGGGGAAATTGCTGAGTTACTAATTGAACTTAGTGAACTTAAAGCATCCCAGACAATAGAGAACCGTTCAGGCTCGAAAGAATGGAAAGAATTTGTTCAGGATTATCTTCTAATTCTTGTTAGTGGAGGGCAACACTAATTATTAGTTGATAGGGTTTTCTAGCTCTGCACTAAGTTTAACAATAGCTGAATCTCTGACATGTTTAAGTTCGCTGACTTTTAGTTCTAGCGCCTCTTGTATTTCTTTATTATTGTATCCCATGAAGTATTTCATTTGAACAAAAGATTTTTCAAGGGGCGTTAGAACTTTGTCCATTGCAATGCTAATAATACTTTCTAGCTCTGATTTTGCATGGTCAGTTGTGGGGCCAACAATATCAATAATGTCATTGTCTACATGGACAACATAAGTTTTATCCATTTGGCTAAGAATAATTCTGGTTCGTTCTTTGTCAAGATTTGCTGATTTTGCTATATCTTGCACGGTAGGCTCTAAAGATGTTTTGGAATAATGCTTTTCGATACTTCTAAGAACTTCTTTAATATCTTGCCTGACGCTACGTGGGGTCCAATCCATTGAGTTTATTTCGTCAAGAATAGCGCCGCGCACACGGAAAGTGGCATAAGTTTGGAATTGAGCTTTACGCTCGTTTTGAGGGTCAAATTTCTCTATTGCATCAAGTAAACCCATACGCCCAGCTTGCACTAAATCATCGTAATCTAACACAGATGGCTTTTTGTGGGCAAAAGTTCCAGCAATTTTATGCACTAATGGCGTATATTTTTCGACAAGAATGTTACGTAAACGTGATGTAGGTACAGACTTATATTCTGCCCACAATGCAGCGGTACGTTCTTGCTCTTCTTCAGATGGTTTGGACATATTTACGATGGGGGTAGCTCCTCTACACTGAGCTATCGGCATTTTCTCAGTAAACGAGGTCTTTTTCTTTTTACCGATATATATTTTGATATGAACTCTTCACCTTTTAAAGCTTTCAACTTGAAAGCCAAACGTTTGAACCCAGAAGAAGGATTAACTGTTGTAGAAACCATGGTTGCTATTGTTATTATTGCAATCGTACTAATCTTCACCGCTAATTCTCTTTCCACGGCGTTCCGAACATCTGCATACAATGAAAACCGCTCAAAAGCATCTTCCATTGCCCAAGACGTTCTAGCAGTCGCTAAACAAGCTGATTACAAAAGATTGTATGTTAAACCAGCAGATACTACAGATGCATCATTATACGGACCTGGAAAATGTTCAGCGGACCAATCATCTATACCAGCATCAAGCACAGTAATTGTTACTAAAGGTACTGGTGACCCTTATGAAGGTTTAGTTTATTGTCAAGCTCGTCAAGCTACTAATGAAAAAGGTGGAGTAGGTTCAACTTTCTATGTTCAGACTAAGATTGTTTACTTAACTGACGGTCAAGGCTCAGCTAGCACAAGTTACTTCCCTAAAAGAGTTTATGTAACAGTAACATGGCAAGATGTTTACTCAGGCGAAGGCAAGTGGAACACATATGTCACTTCTTACACTCGCACACCAACCCCAAATGATTGTATTCCAGACTCAATCAATGCTAATGGGACAATTCCATTCGGTTGTAAGAACTAAGGATTTTATAAATGTTAAAAATGATGGATAAATTAAAAAATTATCGTAATGGCGAAGACCGAGAGTCTGGCGCAGCGATGATTTTCGCTATCTTGTTACTAATGCTATTGCTATTGGTATCAGTAATTGTTGCTACAACAGCGACAACACAATCTCAATCTTCCCGAGTAAACTCTTTACGTGAAGCTAATCTTTCTGCTGCAAACAACGGTATTGAAAACGCTTTATTTAATGCAAACAACAGCACTGACACAAAATGGCTTGAAAGTAAGAGAACTATTGCTAACGCAACAACTGGAACACCACCAGTTGGCGCTTATAATGTTGAAGGTTTAAAATGGAGAGTATATACTGAACGTGTTGTTACATCTGGTAACACCGTTGCTTACTACGTCTACTCAACCGGATATATTTCAAGCTTAGGCCCTGACGAAGGCGTAACTTTGCGTTCCATTTTCCAAGGTTCTAAAGTTAATAGCGGAAAATATGTTTCTCAGGCTGACGGAGCAGTAAATGTAGCTTATACATTAAGCGCTGATAGCTCATGGGCTTATGGTATTTTGGGTACAACTGGTGTAAATTTCTCTGGTACAACGAAACTTTATTCTTTTGATAGTGCAAAAAGCGGTAGTGTTCCTACAGGAACTGCTACAAATGGAACTGTAGCTTCCACTAATACAGCAGTCGCTATTGCTAACACTCAACATGGTATTAGCAACATTATTTCAAGTTATCCTGGCGTCAACACAGGTTGTGTTCCTTCTAACGTATGTAATACCGCTCCTGTTACCCAAAGTTACCGTAACTCTGAGGTAAGCTTAGCTGGTGTTACAGAGAATGTTAAATCTATTTGTACTGGAACTGGTTATCCAATTTGGAAAGCATCTGAAAACAGTGGTGTTCTTAATCTTCCTACTAACACTTGTTTAGGTGGATTAGATTTTGATATTAATACAACGGTTCCTGCTAGTTTTAGTGCTGGTTCACCATTACGTTTGAATGTTTTGGGTAACGTTACAGTTAAACCAGGTGTGTCTGTAAACTCTACTGGTGCTCCAACTAAGCTTGTTATTCGTTCAGTTGGTGGTAACTTAACTGTAGGTAGTTCAACAACAGCAAACCGCACTCAGTTCCTTTACACTAGCGAAAATGCTACATGTAATGTTACCGGACCAGGTATTTTCTTTGGTGGTATGGCTTGTGCAACTGTAAATGTTTACGATTCAGCTAAAGTTTACATGGATCTGGCTGCTAGGTCGCTAGAATCTATCACAACAAGGCACATTTGGGTCAATACTTACGTAGAAGAGTTGTAGTTCGAAATTTTAACCGATATATATAATGTATGAAGGTGAAATTTTTAAAACGTAACGTACCAAACAGAGAAGAAGGTATGACTCTAGTAGAAATACTAGTAGCCATTGCCCTTCTAGCTGCTGTTTCAGTCATGGTTGTGACACTTATTAACACAACCCTGAATTCTGCATCCCGTTTTGGTAATGTAACAACTACTCAAAACGAAGTTTCTAACGCAGTCGCTTCTATGCAGAGAGATTTATCTTCCGCACAGAAAGTATTGACTGCTACTGATAACTCTATTACAGTCCAAATCCGTCAAGCAAGCAAAGATTATGAAATTACATACTTTGCTTATGACCCTGCGAGTCCAAATGCTCTTCCCGCCCGAGCAATTGCGTCTCAATTACCTGCTTATAAAGCAATAATTGAAATTCGTTATGACATTTCCGCAGGAACAACTGGACAAAAGATTACAGTTAAAGGTCACAACCCTGTAGGATTCGCTAACCCAGAAAAGCGCCATGTATTTGATTACTACGATGCTAAAAATGAATTAATTACTGTTCCTGCTATTACTGACACTAATAGCGCACCAGCTTCTTCATTGAGCCGTATTGAGCGTGTAGAATTCCGTATCGCTGCTAACGCAGATGGTCGTGGAACTCCAATTCAAATGGAATCAAGCGCAGCTACAACTGCTGGTGGTTCAACAACTGGTACAATCCCAGACAGCTACAGCAGCATTCCTGAATGTCCTGCTAACTTCCGTGTGGATATTGTTCCTACAGAAACACAAGCTACATTGTCATGGTACTCACCTTCTGGTGCAACATCATACACAATTTACCGTGTAAACAGCAGCACAAACGCTACTGAAGGTTCATTTGTTATTGGTGACCCAGATACTTTGACTTTCGTTGATAAAGACCTTGCATGGGGTACAACATACCGTTGGACTATCCAAGCTAACGGTTCTGGTGGAAACTCACCTGCCTGTGGTCCTATCACAGGTACTGTTGTTCCTGATGAAGTTGGTTTCGTAAACGTTAACAGCCTTGCAACATTAGCTGCTACAAAAAACGGAACTGGAACTGAAACTCTTTCACGTGCCGCAGAAACTAACATTGCTGCTAAATCTGTTGCAACAACTGACATTTTAAGTGGTAACCGTTACACTGTTGCTCGTGGTTTAACTAACCAATTAGCTTGGTCATCTACATATGGTGTTGAAGGATACCGTATTTACGAAGGAACCAACTTTGCTACACCTGTAGCTACAGTTACAAGCGCAGGTACACAATGGACACAACTTTCTAGTGCTTATGGTGCAAACAGAAACTATACTGTTAAAGCTTATAACGCTGGTGGAGAAAGTGTTGCATCAGAAACAGAACGTCTAGTTAGCCCACCAAGCGCTTCAACACTTGTTGCTGCTACACCTGACACTTCAACACGTTCAACAACTACTGACGCTATTATTAGTGTATCTGCTCGTGCAGCTAACACTGATGGTTTCCGTATGCAAACCTTTGAAACATTAGCTGGAACAACAGAATGTGACTATGCAACAGCACAAGCACGTTTGAACTTCACTGGTAATACTATTACTGACTCACAAGCAGACTGGGGTTCATATGACTGCTACAAAGCTGTTCCATATAACGATGCTGGACCAGGTGTTGCTAGCTCTGTTGAAGTGAAGCAAAAACCAGGTAAGTTCGGTATTGCTAACGTTGTTAACGCATCTGTATTCCGTGTTATTGACGAAAGCAAGCCTCTTCCTAACGCTTACACTTGTTGGAGTGACCCTAACGGTACACCAAGCAACCCTTGTGACCTTTCTCGCCCAATGAGTTCAACTAACTACCTTCCAGTTGGTATGTTCTCTCGTTCAAGTAACTCATATGCTTCCATTAACGTTACATGGAATCAATCAATGAACGCTTCTAGAGGTTACAGCCTTGTACGTGACCGTTACGCTTCCGGCGCAACAGTTGACCAAGCTGGTACACAAAACGCATCTGCTGTTTATGTAACAGGTAACCAAAGCTTACTTTACCAAAACGAAATGCCAGGTAGTGCTTACCGTTTCACAGTTACATCATCAGCACACAACGGTTTAACTCGTGTAAGTAACACTGCTAAGTTCTTATCCAAGCCTGACCTTCCTCGTTGGATGGGTGGTAACTATGAGGACAAGCGTTTTGCAAGTGGTGTTCAAACAAGAATGTTCCGTCAAGTTGATACTGGTGTTAACCGTGGTATGGGTTCATATGTTCAAACATACACATGGGTTAACGGTGGTGGAGAAACATTAAACAACCAGAATGTAAATTCAGGTATGTTCACTGCTTACTCACAAAACCAAACTCTTCGTGGAGATAACAACCGTTGGTCTAAGACAGTTCTTAACTACGATGGTATGTCAGCAGAGAGTGACGTTGTAGGTAGATTAGGTTTCCTAAACTCACTATCATGTAGCATGGGTTGTGCTGATTGGACCACATGGCCTTCTAAGTACCCTAACTACTATGCTGCTGCACCTGCACAAGTATGGGCTGGTGGAACTTCACGTGGTGGTTCTGTACAACAAGGTAACCCTAACCAATCAGAAGTTTCTAACTCAATTACCCCTCCTGCACAAGTAGAAGGTCAAGACTGTGCTCTTCAAGAAGAGTCAGACCCTAACTATTCTGCATTATGTGAATATGGTAAAGGTAAACCACCTACACCAACTGGTATCGCTGTTATTTCTCAATCAGCTAATACTTACACTGTAGGTTGGAACGCATGGCAAGGTATCACTAAGTACACAGTTGTGACAACCATTAATGGTACATCAACAACAACATCAGTTACAACTAACTCTACAAAGGTTACTGTTCCTGCTGGTTCAACAGCTTCAATTACAGTTTCAGCTACTAACCCTACTGCAACTTCCGGAGCTTCTGCACCATTCAGTATCAGTCAACCGCTTGATATCCCAGCTAACGTTGAACTTTCAACAATTACCAACAGTAGCGTAACAGCTAAATGGGGTACTGTTACAAATGCCACAAGTTATGTAGTTTACTACACAGCAAATGGTGTAACTAAGTCAGTCAACGTAGCGCAACCAGCACCAGTATTCGGAATGCCAGTTGCACCTAGCGTAACAATCTCTGGTTTAACTAGCAACACAAGCTACATCTTACGTGTTGAAGCTAAATCAGCAACAGCTACATCTGAGAAATCAGTAGCTAAGAGTTTTGTAACACAAAACTAAATAACTAAAAGGTGGGGTTTCTTACAGAAATGTGAGAAACCCCACCTTTTGTTTTAAATAAGGCGATAATATATATGATGAATACTCTGAAAGAACACCGTAAACTTTTTATAATAATAGCTATTGCTGTTGTAGCCGTACTAGTTGCTGTTATTACTTTCTTTGCTGTCAAAAACAATCAGCCTGAAACTGTTGAAGATAAAATAAGCAAATCTACAGTTGGTACAGATATAAGTGAAGTTACCACAGTCAATGGGGAACCTGCTGCATCAATTGTTGTTGCACCACCATCACAGAAATGGTGGGATACCCTGTTAGGTTATTCAACTAATCCCGCCTTAAAGGATTTAAACTTTGATGATTATGATGAAAACGCAGATTATGTTGCTTTCACAATGTCACCTGGTAATGATTTTCAGTCACAGGGTGTTCTAGGTTTACCAACTACTTTTATTGTTTATGAAAATGAAGATGCCGCTATCAAAGTAGCTGACTTAATTAACTCTAAAGGCGGTTTAGGCTTTCAACAAGTGGGTAATATGATTTTATTTATCCAAGATGGAGCATACAGTGATGTTAACTACGCAGTTGACCAATTTGATAACACTAAAGATAGAACTGATAAAGCTGACCTTGAATTAAATGATACTGCCTTCATGGCATTTAATTTTAAATCATTTACAAGCCTTTACGCTGCTGGTTTAAATGATAACGATAGCGAAACAGTTGATACGACTTTAGCTCTACTTGGAATGACTAATCAAACAGTATGGTCAGGAACAAGTAAAGATGGTTTGACATGGGATGGTACTTTTAGTAACACAGACTTCAAGCAACCAAACACACCAACTTCTATTCGTGACTATTTATCCGGACGCTCATATTATCTTGATGTTGATGGTTCTGTTAAATTAACATCCGAAGCAACAGATACAAACCAGACAGGTGTTCAATATCCTGCTCAAAGCATCCTTATTAGCTCAGGAGGCATGTCTGTGCGCTCTAACAAGGAAGCTGTGGGAGTTGATGCGGAAGGTACGCCCATAAAGGCTCTACCGGCCTCTGAGGGCTTATACCAAGTATCTGTAGACCTTAACCGCTGGTTAACTGTTATGAGAAGTGGAGACGTTGTGTACTCTTACACTGGTTTCCAAACCCTTACAGCTACAGTAAAAGATGCAACTGGTAAAAGCACAATTGTGTTAAAACCTATCACAGATGAGAACTATTTAAACGATAATAATAACGTAGAAGAAACCCCTTCTGAATAAGTTAATTTTCCAAGGCAATACGGCAACTCATGGTAAAATGGTTACATATGAGTTGCCGTATTGCTTTTTTCGCTGATGCCCATGTTGGGTACAAAACCAAAGTCCGTTCAAACGCACAAGGAATTAATATTCGTGCCCAAGATGGTTATAATGCCCTTCGTGAAGTTGTGGCTCAAATCATTAAAGCTAACGAAGAAGAGTTAATTGATTGTGTAGTTATTGCAGGGGACTTATTCCATGCTTCTAAACCATCTATGCGTGATATTGTCACAGTACAACATTACCTTCGTGAGTTGTCCAAGCGAAACATTAAAGTTGTTGTTCTAGCTGGTAACCATGATGCTACAGATGCTAGAGCAGAATTAGCTGCTATTGCCCCAATCAATGACCCTGATAAAGGTATTCATGCATTCATTGACCCTTACAAGCAACACGAAATTGCTGATGGTGTTATGTTGCATATTGTTTCTCACCACGGTTTAAGCTCATCCGAGTCACCTGACGTTCAACCTAAAGAAGGTTACTTCAACGTCTTCACTACTCATGGTGCTGCTTTAGATCCAAAAAACCAAGAGCTAATGCGTTGCGCAGAATCTATTAGAGAACAGTTTATTCCTGTTGAAATGATTATTGATGATAGCTTCACAGCTAAATTACTTGGACATTACCATTCCCGTTATCCTGTAGGTGGAGAAAGCCTAAACACTTGGTATAGCGGTTCTCTTGTGCGTCGTGGTTTCAGTGACGCTGCTGGTGCACGTGGTTGGATGATGGTAACAATTGATGATAATGGTCAATCAACATTCAAAGCTCATGATATTAAGCAACGTCCACAATATGATTTAGATGTTATTGATGCAGATGGTAAAACAGCAAGCCAGGTTATGGATTTATTAGAGATTAGTCTTAACAGAACTAAAGAAGCTGAACAAGAGCCTATCGTACGTCAACGAATTATAAACACTAACCGTGGTATTCGTACTTCTTTAGATGCATCAAAGATTAATGAGTTAAGTGCCCATATGCTTTCATGGCAACTAGAGTTCCCTAAAAGCGACAGAATTGAAAAAGATAAGGTTTCTTCTAAGAATGAATTATCTCTAGGTAACAAACATTCTGTAAACATTCTTTCTTCATACAAAGACTGGATTACAGATGTAGCTAAAAGTGTCCCAGAAGAATACCGAGACACAGTAGTTAAAGACGCAGAAGAATATATTAGAGAAGCAAGAGATAAAGGTTTTGAGGAAGGTCATAGCCACTAAATTATGATTATTTTAGAAAAAATTCGTTTACGTAATTTCCGAGCTATTCGTGAAGCAGTTTTCCAGCCACAACTAGAAGGTATTACTGGTATCTTTGGTTCTAATGGTGCAGGTAAAACAACTTTCTTAGCTGGTACCCTTTTTGCTCTTTTTGGTGTTGCTCCACCTAACGCAACTATTGCTTCTCTTCGTAGAACAGGTTCTGGTAAAGAAGAATGTTCAGCATCTGTAGTATTTATTCATTTAGGTCAAACAATTGAAATTATTAGAGAAATCCAAGCTTCCAGTAAAGCTTCTGTTGCCGTAGATATTTATGTTGATGGTGTGCCTACAACTGTGTCCAGCAGCAAAGCAGCTAATGCATGGATTACCCAACGTTTAGGTGTTGATGCTAAAGGCTTCACAACTGCTTTTATTGTGCGCCAAAAAGAACTTGACGCTTTAGTAACAGATAGGCCCGCTGAACGTAAAGATACCATTGAAAGACTTGCTGGCATCAATACAATCAATGAGGCATTAGTTAAAGCGCGTAAAAGCGAAAAAGATACTAAAGAAGTCTTGAAATCAATTCCTGGTTCAGAGTCTGCTATTGACGAAACAGAAGCACAGGTTCATTTACTTTCAAACAAAGTTAACGAATTACGTGAAGTTAAAGAAACCAAGCAAGATGAACTTAATTCTATACAAATTGTCTTAAAAGAACTTACTAGTCAAATTGAAATTCTCCGCACAACAGAAGCTTCAATTCTAAGAATTAGTAGTGAAATTAGTAACCTTGAAACAAGTGTTGAAGCAGACCAGGCGACTGTAGACCGTTTAGGTTATGTAGTTAAGAACACAGTTGATTATGATATTCAAGCGTTACGCGACCGTCATAAAGAAACTATTGCTAAATTATCAGAAGCTAACCAAAAACTTAATGGTTTACGTGTAGAAAAAGCTCAAATAGAAAATGCTATTGAAGCGTTTACTTATTCTATTAGCGACCTTGAACAAAAAATTGCTCAAAGTGAAAACATTTCAGAAACAGAATTAGCTGAAAATATTGAAACTACTAAAAATAGTATTCTTACATTAAGGCAAGCAAATGCTGTCTATGGTAACAAAGCAGAAGACTATCGTGAAAAAGTTACAGCGTTATCTGGCGACCATAAAGAATGCCCTACATGTAACACAGTATTAGCTGACGTTGAAGGTCTTGTAAAAGATTTTGAAACTTTCGCTTCTGATTTTGAACAAAAGCAATTAGATAACATTGAAGAAATCAACAAGTTACAAACTCAGTTGTCTTCACAGGAAAGTCAACTTCGTCAAGCTAACCAGTTAGTTCAATGGAAAGCTAAACTTGAAGAAGATACTCAATCTTTGGCGACCGTAAAAGCTCGTTTAGATACTTTTGCTGATTTGACAGTAATTGAAAAAGAAATTTCTGACTTAGAAGAAGCTAAAGATCGTATTACTGAGGATGGTCTAACCGCCAAACGCTTTAACGATGACAAGAGCCAATACGAAGTCGCTAATTCTAACTTGACTACAAAAACTCAAAGAATTGCTCAACTTTACCCTGAGCTTTCTGAGTTCAAAAAGCTCTTTTCAGAAGAGAAATACAATGCTGCCCGTATTAAGCAAGACAAATTACAAAAAGAAGCTGGTAACTTGTCAAGCCGCATGAATGAAGCTTATTCCGAGTTGAGCACTTTCGAATCAAGGTTATCTGTTGCTAGCAACAATCTTCGTTCAGCTATTGAGCAGTGGAAGCGCAAAAAAGAACTTCTTGCTGCCCAAGAACGTAAAGCATTAACTGTAGAAATTATTGATAAGTTCCGTAAGGACAGTATTGCTGCCCTTGCGCCTGAAATTTCAGAACATGCTACAGATTTGATTAGTGGTATAACTAATGGTGCTTATACTGAAATTCGTTTGGATGAGTCCTTTAATATTACTGTTGTAAGCAGTACCGGTGAAGAACGCGCAGTTGGCTGGTTATCTGGTGGAGAGGAATCCGCTGTAGCTTTCGCTTTGCGTCTAGCTATTGCTTTCCTTATCACAGGTGGTAACCCTTCATTGCTATGGTTAGATGAGGTTCTAACGGCTCAGGATGCTGAACGTCGCTCTACTATGCTTTCAACAATTCAAAACCTTCCTATTGACCAAATCATTATGATTAACCACACCGAAGATGCTAACGATATTGTTGACAAAGTGGTAACTGTTATTCCTAATCTACTTAAAGGTTCAATCCTTGATTCACAAGATGGAGCTAACGATAATATCTTTGATGATGACGAAGAAGAAAACGACCCTTCTGCTCCATCATCATTAGATGACATCGAAGATGATTTAACTTTTTAAAAATCGCAGGTTTTTTGTCCCTATCGTGCCGATAGTTTTTCTAGCTTAAAGTTTAGGAAGGACAATAATGAGCGATTACAACGGTGACAATATTGATTGGGATAACGATGACGATTCCAATGATGAGGAAGTAGCAGCACCTGCTAATTCCAATGGCTTTGCCCCACCACCCGTAATTTCTGCTAACCAGCCAGAGCCTGTTTCATTTAATGAAGTGGAACGTGTAGAAGCAATTGACGGTGAACATGGTTCAATCGTTTCTGTTGCAGCTACAGGTGAAGGCGAACACATGACCGTTATTCAGATTGATTCTAAAGGTGAAGAAGTTGTCACAGTAGTTGACATGGCTTTGCCACCTTTGACTGAAAGCGAAGCTCGTGAAATTACAGAAAAAATTAAAGGTACAACCAACCTTCTTTACTTACTAATCAAGCGTGCTCACGCTGGTAAGGCTTACAAAGCTCTTGGTTACTCTTCATTTGAAGCTTATGTTCGTGAAAACTTTGATTACTCACGTTCTTACGCCTACAAACTTCTTAACCAAGCTACAGTTATTGAAGCAATTGAAACTGTTGCACCAGAAGGAACAGAAGTTTACGTTGGTGAACTTGCTGCACGTGGTTTGAAAAGCTCCCTTCCTGAGCTTCTAGAAGATATTGAAGAGCGCACTGCTGATGCTTCCCCAGAAGAAGCTAAGCATCTTATTGAAGACTCTATTCGTGAATTCCAAAATCGCAAAGAGGAAGAAGAAAACTTTGATGAAGATTTTGATGACGACTTTGACACGAATGATTTCTCTAATTCGCCCTCATCACCAATTGAATATATTGACGATGACGACGATTCATTAGATGAGTTCTTAGGTGGGGATGACCCAACCTTAATTGTTCAGAAGCTAGAGGGACTATGGAACCTTATTAACGGGTTACAAAACTTCTCTGACCTATCTGAAAACGCTAACCTTGGTGACCTCCTACCTCTTATCCCAGAAGATAAGACAGAAGAGATTACACGCCTTATTGATACTAATATTGCGTGGTTGGATACCTTAAAGACTGAATGGAAAGACTTTAGGGAGAACAACCCCGTTAGCAATAATAACAACGGAGAAAATGACGATTTCGACGTTGATGATGATGGGGACATTGAATTCTAGAAAATAGAGTTCAAAATGCCCAATCATACCGATATTATATATGAGTCTCCAAACCACGACTACAAAAAGGAAAGAAAATGAACGACTTGATTCTAAAGGGTGCCGTTAAAATGGACATGGCACGCATGAGAGTTATGGATCGTACAACTAACAGAAACGAAAATGGTGACATTGTTCAGACAATTATCATCATTGCTATGTTCGTTCTTATCTGTATGGTTGTTGGTGGCATCTTAATGACTGCTATCAATGGTCAAGCAGATAAGGTTGGTGAATGTATCTCTAACTCTAACTCAGGTAAATGTACTGACTTCAAGAAGTAAGGCATAACCTAACTAAATAACCCCCGTAAGTTTAACTTACGGGGGTTATTTAGTTTTATATATAAAAAGTTTTAATAAACGTTAACTAAACCTGAAACTGTAGTAACAGTAATAGCAATAAGACAAACGTTCATAACAGGCAAGAAAGGCAAAGCTAAAGCTTTATGATGTGTTGGAGGTTGACCCTCTAAGCCTTTTTTATCCCATTTACGCTGCAAAGATTTCATCTTCAATGAGCTATTAGGAATTTCTTTGTAATAACCACCAAAGTTAATGAACCTAGCTAGAATGTGAATAATTAGTTGTACAAATGCTGCTACTACTAAACCTAAAGCTAAATAAGCTGGGCCAACAATTGCTCCGAATGCCCAACCTGCTGCATAAAGCGCCTGAGTATCAGCGCCACCGAGTTTGCTACCAGCACCAAGCTCAAAAGCTACAGTGAACAAAATAAATGCTAGAACACCAGCTAAACCAGTGGATAGGAAGCTATTCCAGAATTCTAAATTGCCAAATTGGTTTCCTAACGTTAATGAAAGAGCTTTAAGCCCAACGTAAGCAGAAGTCCATAAACCTAAAGCTGAGAACAAAATAGCGATTAAACCAATAGTGTTGTTAAAGCGCATCCATCCTAGGAAACCAATTAAACCAACAGCTACCCCTGCGCCAATCCATAACCATGAGTCACCAGGTGTGTAAAGATAAATGCTTTGATAGAAATTCTGAGCTTCTTTGAGGTTTAAAGAATTAACAACTAAAGCGCCAATACCTAAGATAAAAGCTGAATTTACAGTAATACTGCTTAATTCAGAAGGTACTTTACCTACAACACCGTCAGTATAAGCTGAAATACCTAATAATCCACTGATTACCCCGACAACTAAAGCTGTCATTGTGCTTGCAGGTGTGAAGAAATCAACACTTACTGCTAATATGGTTGCTGCTGCACCTGCTATAGCAAATATTCTAGACCATTGTTTTTCAAATACGGCAAAACCTCTATCTGGTTGGGACCAATCAGGAATAAACATTTTTACTGCATGAAATGCAAGAATGTAGATTAGAGGAATACCTACTAATAGGGAAAGCATGTTTTATTTAGTTCTTTCTGAGTTTGAGGGCTACAATCTCTAACACCCTTTTGATTGTTTCTTGCGTTTTAGCGGAACGTGTCCACATTTTAATTTTCTTTGTTGAAATATCTTGTCCCCAGCTTTCATAGTAAATACCAAGTAACCCTGAAAGGTCACGATTAGCATTTCTATTCTTCATATCTTCTTTTACCGCAGTGATAATTGCTGCGGAAAGAAGAGTATTAGAAACTAAAGCATCTAAATTATCATCAACAAGTTCGTTAGAAGGAATTGGGATATCTGATTCTTCGGTGTGGATAGTAGAAATGTTACGTAAGTTAACAACTGTGTTGATAACTAAGGAGTCTCTTTTGATTGCTGCTACATCTTCTCCAAGAAGTTCTGCAAGCTCTTCCATTTTTGGTTCACGACCGTGCATAATCTTGAAGTTGTTAATTGCACGAGAGTGCTTTAACTCAGCATCCGCTACCGAACGCCCGAAGGATGTTCTATTTAGGTTGAATACCCATTTTGTCAAAGAGGTACCTAAATAAGCAGCGAATGGAATGCTTTTGCTGTCATCATAGCGTTGTACAGCATCTAATACCCAAAGATAAATTTGTTGTTGCACGTCATCATGGTCAGGGATATGCTTAGTAATACTAGAGTTATATGGCCTTAATAGAACTTTAGCGAACTTACCATAATATTTACATAAATCTGATAGATATAAAGGTGGTAAATCATCTAAGTCACGGCGTTTTAAATCTTTTTCTAAACGCATGCTACGAATGTCGTAAGCTGGAATGCTTTCTTTAATTTCTTTAATTTTTTCAAAAGAAGCTTGGCCGTCTGTACTAAACACACGGTATAAGCCACTATCAATTTGAATTAAAGCTAATCTTCCGCCTAGCTTTTTATGTAGTATTTCACGTGTCAAACTGGAGTCTGCTTTGAAATGTACTAAATCGTAACTTTTAAGTGGAGCTTTTACCCAACCGTCATCTTCTAGAATTCCACCAAACCAACGTGGTTGGTATTGTTTTTCTAAAATTTGTGGGTTGTCAGATACTGCTCTCCACCCTTCTAAAATATCACTACGAAAACGGTAGGATTCGTTTTCTCCGGCCATTAGTACATCATAGTCAACTAGACGTTCTAATTCTTCGCTAAGAACTGTTTTAAATTCTTTTGCTTTAGCCGATCCTCTTTCTACGTTTTTATTTATTTTATAGAATGGGTGCCATTGTCCATCTGATAGTTCATCTAAGATGTTGCGGCTTAATTCTGTTAAATTGGAAAATGATTGTCTCATTATACTGTTTCTGGCTCCGTAAAGGCTGGGTACTTATCAAACATCTTTTGGAAGATGTATTCTAAGAAGGCAACAATGTCAGTAGCCTTTTTATTGTTAGGACTTGTGACTTGTATAGAGTAAGTAAGTTTGTTTTCATCTGGTCCGGCTGTTTTAGCAGGGCTAGCGCTGACAAGGGTAACTTCATCATATACATTCAATTGTTTTGAAAGATCAATGATTTCTTTTATTAAACGATCTGTTTTTTCTCCGCGTCTTTCAAGAAGAGAAAAATATATCGAAAATGTATTTAATTCTGTGCTCATGGTTACCTATATGATAACACACTAGATAAAAAGTCAGCCGATATTTGATGTTAAGAAAGGTATATAACGCTAATTATGAATGAAGAAACCGGTCGCTCAGGTTCTCTAGAAAAAAGAGGAATTCCTGTTGAAACTACCATTGATGAAAATGTTTTAACGGAGTCAACCGCTAAAGCAGTACGTTTCCGTGCTGCTCAGGTTCCTAATTCCTCTAAAACCTACGGATATGTATTCAACGAAGTAGATAAGTTCGTTGAAGATATTGTTATCCCATCATTAGCTTGGTACCAAACTGCTTTACATGAACGCGACAAAACTGTTCACTATTTAGGTGACGAGTTAGATAAAGCAGAAACAGACAACCTAAACTTACGTAACCAAATTCAATACATTGAATACAATGGTCAAATTAAACAAGGTATTCAAGCAGGTAGCGATGATAAAGAAATGGCAGCGCTTATGCAGCGTCTGCAAGAGTCCAATTCCCAAGTGGAAAGTCTACGTGCACAACTAGAAAATAACGGCGTTGTCGTTGACACTTCTGTTTCACCTTCTGCTCTTAGCAATGCAGCGGAATATGAAACAGCAATTGCTGAACGCGATGCTTACATTGAGCAAGTTACAGCACAATACAATGAATTGTATGAACAGTACCAAACTGATATGGCTGGGCTTCAAGAACAAATTGATAATGCAGGTACAACTGGTGAAGATACCTCTGAACTAGTAGCGTTACGCGATGCCCGTATTGCTGAACTTGAAACCGAACTTGCTAACGTTCCTGCTAGTGTTCCTGTTACAGAAGAAGCACCAGATAACAGTGCACATGTCGCTGAACTTGAAGCATATATTGAGCAAGTTACAGCACAATATAACGAATTGTACACTCAATACCAAACAGATACTGCGGCTTTACAAGCTAAAGTAGATGAATTAGAAGCTCTTAAAAATAACGTTTCAGAAGTTGCCGCTGGTAATCCTGACGCTGATGCTCGTATTGCTGAACTTGAAGCATATATTGAGCAAGTTACAGCACAATACAATGAGCTATATCAACGTTATGAAGCTGACATTGCTAACGTTCCTGCTTCCTCAGATGATAATGGTAGCGCGGAACAAGTAGCTGAATTGAATACTTATATTGAACAAATTACAGCACAATACAATGCTTTGTACGCTCAATACTTAGAACTTGAAGCAAATCAAGTTCCTTCAACTAATAATGCCGAACTTGGTGCTTTGAAAGTTGAGTTAGAGTCTGAGAAAGCAAAAGTATCAAGACTTGAAGCTGAGCTAGCTCAATACCAAGATGAGGAAGAAGAGGAAGAAGAAAAGAAACCTCGTATTCCTCTTCTAACTGAACAAAAAGACCGCACTCCAACTAACTTACCTAAGAATGTTGATGTAAACAAGCTTCCAGAAGGGATTCGTCCAGACGACCTATTCTAAGGTTGATAGGTATATATTATGGCACGTAAATCAGGTAAATTTATAGATAAAAGCGCTACTGTAGATAGTAGCGAACAAGTTGGACGTTTAACAGTACCCGGCGCTGAGATTGTAGAAATTCAGCAAGAAGGCTGGGGTTCAATTATAGCTACATGGGTAAAAAACATTATTGGTTTTGCTCTACTATTAGCTTTATTTGTTGGGGTGCTCATTACAGGGCTAGGTGCCACTGTAATGACATTTAATACTGTAGGTGATGACAGTCACCGTTCTATCGTATTACGTGGCGCTTGGGCTGATAATGGCGGTAACCCTCCATTAGGAACAAAGGTTGCAATCTCAGAAGACACGTTAGCTCCTACCAGTAATTGGTGGGACTGGATTAGTGTTGCTTGGATAGGTATTCCTTCTGCAAGTACAGTAAAAATAGTTTCAACCGATTACGACAAACTTTATGTTAGTGGTACAAAAGAAGACGCAACAGTTACTAGTATTGCAAATCCAGAAGAAACTGGAACATTAGAAGACAGTATTACTTTAAACCGTGATGATTATGAAGATGGTGAAGCGGTAGAATTTAATTACCAGCTTAAGAAATCTTACCTTGTTGAATGTGTTGCTGGTGCTTGCGAACCTGGAACTTACTCAGTTATTAATGAAGAACAAATTTACGGTGAAGTAAGGTGATTACGTTGACCCGTCATGTTCCTTTTTGGTTAGGACCAGAAAGTTTTGCTACATTACGCAATTTTCTTAGTAGTGAAGTATTAATCCATGAAAACAGTGTGTTAGAAGAAATCAGAATAGAATTAGGTGTAGCAAAAATTAGGTCTTCATCTTTAAATATTAATACACAATTTTTAAGTTCTGCTTTGGGCTTAAAAGAAGGTTCTATTCCTATCTATTTAAATGAAGAAGAAAAGCATGCTTTATTGGCATGTGATAATTTACCCGAAGAGGTTCGTGAAGTTCTACTATGAAAGATTTATACCCTTACAGCTTAGAAAGCTTAGAAGAAATGTTTGGGTTACGCAAAGGTGATATATATTCTTTAATAAAAAGTGAAGGCATACCTTTCTATTCGCCTTTACGTAATGATTTCATTGGTTACATACCTTCTTTAGGTTCTGCCTTTAAATTAGATTATGCAACAGAAAGCATTTGTGTTAATAACATTCAATCCGATTCGTACAATATCTCTTTAGAAGAAAGTGTTGTATCAATCAAATCATTAAATCGCAAAATGCCACCTAGCGCTTTGCTGTATGAAAACTTTTGGTTACCTAAAGCTTTAGAGTTACTAAATGTTTTAGATGAAGATTTCTCAATCCTCATTTCCCGTCAAATTGATGCCCCAGTTTTCTGCGGTCATCACAAAATCATAAAAAGACTTGCAATTAATTTTGTAGGCGATATAAAGATAGAGAAAGTATCTAACTTTGTAAAGGAGTGCAATTAATATGTCCATGTTATTCAATGACAACAACGGTGCAAAAAAGCCTGACCGTGTAAGCGATTTAGAGTCCCGTCCAGTACCACAAAGACAAGATAACTCAGATGCAAAACCTTGGTTTGTATCCGAAGACAAATCAAGCAATAAGAATTTAAACCAGTCATCTAAAGAAACTGTTAAACGTACTGCTTCTATCTTATTTCCCATTATAGGATTAACTGTAGTTATTCTTGTGCTTGCAGGCGTTATCATGTTTGTCGCAGGTATGTATGAATAAAACATTTGAAAAACAACCAATTCCTTGGGAACACAAATCTAGTGCTGTAGTTTCTTCATGGACATGGACTACAACTCATTTCACTGTTAGCATTTTTGCAGAAGGTCTATCTTCTCGTAAAATGTACAACTGGAAAATTTTAGATAAAAGCACAGGTTTCCCTCGTCCTTTTGACAATGGTATGGCAATGAGCTTTAACGAAGCGGTCGAAGCTTTACTTGAAGTAATTGGTAAAGGTTATGCTCGTGAGCTAGGATACCTTGCTTACGCTGGTAAATTTGCTACTACCTTCCAAATTTCAGATGGAAAGAAATATGATTTCGCTGGTGTTATTGGCGAATCAGTTGTAGCCAGAGTAATTGATGCAGAGGGAAGCGAAACAGTTGTAACAGGTTTATTTGATATTCACCATTATGATTTTATTATTTCAAATGGTGATAACGCTATGACTGTACCTCCCCTTAAAGTTATTGATATTTTAAGAGAATTCGGTATGACCAGTTTGATTAAAATTGCATCTGATGAGCCTACTAGGTCACGTACAGGTAGGATTGTTCATGAAGAATGGCGTAAAGGTTGTACAGGCAAACCTGGTTTCCGACCTGGCACAACGCAACATCCCCCTAACGCTCCTTATTGCTCTATCCATAGAATATAACGTTAAGGTTTAACTACTTAATATATAAAAAATCCTCACATTAAAATGTGGGGATTTTTTATATGTCAACTTGACATTGTGATTTTAAACATGTATAGTTTACTTGTAACCACAATTTAAGAGGACACAAATTGAGCACCACCACAGATGATACCCCAGATCCTGTTTTAGCTATTGCTACTACAGATGCTATTGGTCGATTATATCGCCGCCCAGATTTTGTTTTGCCTGAAAAGCTTCCCCTTAAAAAAATTAAGGAACTAGTTATCTCAGGTGACTTAGTGCCTTCTACAACTAATATTATTTCAGTTAGAAGTTCACCTTATCTAGTCCCTTGGGCCGCAAGGCTTTCCGCTAAAGCAGCAGTAGATTTAGCTAAAGCTAATCCTAACATGTTCTTTGAGCGTGTGAAAGCCAATCCTTTCGGAGCTATTGATTATTTCAAGAAAGCTTCTGATAGAGAACGCGACTTTGCAGGTAATCAAGGTTCAAAAATTCATTTAGGTTGTGAGTTACTTGGTGCAGGATTAAATATTTCTCACCTAACTTTGACAGATTACGAATCAAAGTCTTTAGACCAATTTAAGTTTTGGTTGGATAAATTCCAACCTGAAATGCAACATTTAGAAATTACCGGATACGGTACGACAAAGGAAGATAACTTGGGATACGCTCACACAACAGATGTTATTTGTAACATTAACGGAAAAACTATTATTGGCGACTACAAGTGTGTTGTAGATGACACACCTGTTCTACTTCCTGATGGAAGCACCAAGAAAGCTATAGATGTTGTTGAAGGTGATGAAGTTGTAGCTTGGGACAAATCCGGGCTACATACAGCAAAAGTGAGCTATGCTGGCGATAATGGTTTCCATAAAGTTGCAACAATTACAACTGCAAGTGGCCACCGTGTTACATCAACTCTTAATCATCCTTTCTGGTCTTCACGTAAGAGCCAGCAACTTGGTTGGGTAACAGCAGAAGACCTTAAGATTGGTGATGAGGTTTATGTTGCTATGGGTTGGAACTACAGCCAATACCGTCAAGCCATTGAATGGCCTTATAAGAAAAACCTTTCACCTTACCTATTAGGTCTATTCTGGACCTTACGTAATTTCTCACGTCAAGATTGGCGTACAGAGAACCTTATTGAACTTCCTAAAATTTCTAAAGATGGTTTGAAACAAGAACTACAAGAAATTGGTTTCCAATTCAATAAAGCTGGAAAACTTAACACCACCAAAGGTTTTGCTAAGATTGCTCGCAAAAACGGTATCACTGTAGATGACTTCTTAGACCTTGTTGATACTTCCGATTTACCTGATTTCGTTTATGGTGCAACACCTAACCAGCTTTATGCTTTCTTTGCAGGTGTCCGCGAAGTGTTTGCTAATAAAGAAATTTATGCAGAAGAATTATTTGTTGTTCTAAACCGACCTGCTTTAGAAAGTCTTCAACAGCTTTTCGCTAATTACGGTCAACCCGCTAATATTACAACAGACCCTAAGACCGGCTACAGCTACCTTAAAACTCCTTTTGAAAAAGAAGGAACAATCTTCACTCACGGTCCCTCTGTGACACGTGTTACTTCTATTGAGATTACAGAAGAGGAACATCACACTGTTGCTATTGAAGTAGCAGGAAGCCACACTCATATTACTGGTGGGTTGATTACTCACAACACAAACCGTAAAGGTTTACATATGGATGTATCTTACCAGCTTGCTGCTAACGCTCGTGGTGACAAAATCGCTATTGATAATAAAGAGCTAGTAGATATGCCTCAAATTGATGCGGCTGTTGGAATTCACATTTCACCTAAGGGCGTGACAACTCAACGCATTGATATTAGTGACGAAGTGTATAATACATTCCAGTCCTTACGTCGCGTATGGGATATGCATGCTTTCCATGGAGAACTCCGCAATCCCAAAGGTGTATTCCTTGAAGAAATTCATGGTCCAGAAGATATTTAGTTTCAAATAGTATTAAAGGTGGAGACAGAAAATTGTCTCCACCTTTTTTATTAATATAGTTAAAAAAATGCGATGTTTTTTGATTGAATGATAAAATAGTATTACACACAAAGTAGAAATCACAAGGAGTAAATCAATTATGTCAACCGAACAAAATAAGAAACAATCAACCCCATTCAGTTTTGTTTCTCATGATGGTACTGATGAAAATGGTGTCCGCGCAGAAGTTAACGTTCAAGTTAACAAAGGAACCATTAAAGAGATCAGAGAAAATACTGCTAAAGAAGTAGCCGACGTGCACTTCGCAGTTCCTAATACTAAGTTCCCCATCCACGGTTGGATTAGAACTGATGAACCTGTCTATGAGCTAGTTAAAACAGCCAGAGATAATGACGAACAAGTCAGTTTTAGAATTGAAACTCAGCGTAAAGCTAACGTAGAGCGTAAAAGACCTATGGAAGATTTCAAAGACCCTGGTGTAGCTCGTGAAAACGTTAAAGTAATTCTTGTTGGAATTAACAACGTTCTTTCTGGCGAAGCTGTAACAAACCCTAACGAAGACCCTAAGCATTCAGGTGGTCGCTATGTCGCTAGTCCCACTGATATGGCTAATCCAAGTGCTGGTAACCCACAAGCTGGAAGCGCTACAGTCAACGTAGAAGAGCTTTTAGCTAACTTTAAAGCAGCCAGTGCTACACCAGGTGTTCGTGGCTCTGTACTAGACGCTATGGCCGCTCAGCTACTATTAAACGGTGTAGCACCTGAGACAGTTAACGTAGCTTTAGCTGGACCAGACAAACGAGATAACTCTCGCCCTGAACCACGTCAAAACTTTTCAACAGAAGCTCCTTCTTGGAAAGAATATAACAGTGATGGTCGCCTAAACCTTGGTTCTGGTGTAATCGCCGCTGGTGTAGGTGTTGATACTCTTATCAATGATAGAATTCAAACACAAGCAGAAGAAAAATCTATTTCTCTAAGCCAACTAACCAATGTTGACGATGCTGCTTCCTACTACATGGATATTGTCTTTGCTATTACCGACCGAGTTCAAGTAGCTTCTTACGGTGAAGGTTCACGTGTTGACCGCGCTGCCGCATCACACACTCGTATTCGTGGAATTGTTTATGAGCTAATTAAAAAGAGTTTCCCTCTTCCAATTGGTTTCTCAGATAACAATGATGGTACCCACACAATTACTTACAGTGAAGAAAATCACCGTAACTGGGTAAGCAGTGTAGGTAAAGAAGGCGTCAAGCGTTTCCGTAGAGCAGTTGAAGCTTCTATTTCTTTCAAGGGCTTCGCTGTTCCTGTACCAGCTTCTTTAACAGGTAACGCAGTTGCCACTGAACGCCCTCAAAGCGTTCCTGCCCCTGCGGTTTCTCAGCCTGAACCAGAAGTTACACAAACTCAACCAGAACCAACTGCTGTACCACAAGTTGAAGAAAAAGCTCAACCTAGTGCAGCAGATAGACTTGCAACAGCAAGAAGTATCATCGAATCCGGTGGTACTGGAAATATTGCCGTTGTGAATGACGAACCAGAAGCAACAGAAGAAGAAGTTGTAGCTGCATCAGAAACACCTGCTGTTGCTGCAAGCTCTGAAAATGTTTATGACAGCAGTGTTCTATACCCTCAACAACATCTAAATTCTGATGAAGTTGAAGGTGAAGAATTACCTTCTGACGAAACAATTACAAACTTCAAACAAATGTTTGCTGATTCCGGTTTTGACGTAAGCGATAAAGGTGATTTAATTCGTATTACTAAATTACTAGCTTACACCTTTGGTGCCGATTATAGTAACGTCAAGAAAATTCCTGAAGCTCTTGTAGAGGACTTTATTGACCACTACAGTGCGGGCGGTCCAGAAGTCCTTGACCATGCAGTACGCGTTGCTGTAGAGAACGTATAATTAAGGAACTGATGGAAACAATAATTGGTATTGACCCTGGCCCCAGATACACTGCGGTCAGCGTCATCACCGACGATGTAGTTGTTTTATCCACTACATTCAAAAGACCCGACGATACACCACCTGTTACATGGGCGGTTGAAGTAGCTCAACACATTATTGATACAATCATATCTAAATGGCCTGATGCAGCCGTAGGTATTGAAGGTGTAGCTACTCCACAGGCTTACAATAACGGTAAGAAAAGCCTAATGAATCCGAAACATTTAATTCATTTAGGAATGGTAGTTGGTGCGATTTCAGCACTTATACCTAAAGCAGTTATTGTACGTCCTGGTAAAAATGGTAGTGGTACAGAATACCCAGAAGAACTTACAGGCAGAAGGCCCAAAGAGCTTGCGGGTAATGCTGTAGGAACAAGGGACCACGAACGTTCTGCTTATGACGTAGCTAAACAAGTTAAAAGACTCGTAAGAGAAAGATACACGTTAGATATGATTAAGGGCTTGTTTGATGAATAAGTATGACAAGTCAGAACAGAACAAAAATCAAACTCAGCCAAAAATGGTAGAAATTCGTTTCCACAAAAACATAGCTGAACATGATTTAGAAGTAAAATCTCGTAAAATTGAACAAGCACTTAACAAAAAGCATCAAGTTAAGTTACGACTTCAACTTATGGGAAGAGAAAAAGCCCACCCTGAACAAGGTGTGGAATGGCTTTCTTCTCTTGTAGAGAAATTTTCAGAAATTTCTACAAGTAATAGAAAGCCAACAAAAGACAACCTAGTTGTCATTCTATTTCCAAAGAAATAGAACAATTAAAAACCCAATAAATTATTAGAGAAACTAAGGTAAAATAAAATGAGTAACACAGTAACTGTTGTAGGTAACCTAGCACGCGACCCAGAACTAAAGTTCACACCAAACGGTAAAGCAGTTGTAACACTTTCTGTTGCAGACACCCCTCGTAGCTTCAACAAGGCTTCTGGCGCTTGGGAAAATGGAGTAACCGACTGGGTTAAAGTTGTAGCTTGGGAAGCATTAGCCGAAAACATTGGCGCTTCATTGAAGAAAGGCGACCAGGTATTCGTACAAGGCCGTTATGTTGCCGAAAAGTACAACGACAAAGAAACAAACGAAGAGAAAACTTCTCGTAAATTAGTTGCTGACGTTGTTGGTCCAACATTACAATTCGCTACAGCTACAGTTCAAAAAGCTGTCCGTTCAAACAACGGTGGCGGTAACAATGCTGGTGGCGGCTACACAGCCCCAGCAGTAGCAGCATCATCTAACGATGACATGCCATTCTAATCTTAAATTAGACTAAATAAAATTCCCCTTCAAACTTAGTTTGAAGGGGAATTTTATGTTGAAGCCGATATCTATAACACGATGGATGATATGTTTGGGGCAGACTACTACACAGTAGGATTGCCAACTATTTTTGTAGGTTTGATTGCTCTATATATTGGAGCAACTATTTTGTGGAACCGTAAATGGGTTCCAATGCGACGTGGAAAAGGTGTAGCAACACCGTACTTTGGCAACTCGTTTGCCAGAGTAACGCGTTTTGCTTTCCGCGAAGACCCAAGAAACCTTTTGCCTAAGTCACAAAATAAGTTTGTTAAAAAGTTTCTTTCTATTAAAAGCATAAACTGGGCCTTATTAATCGCAACTTTTGCCATGATAGGTTTACATATGGCTGATGCTTGGATACCAGCACTTATTTTACTACTTGTTGTATGGATTCAAACAGCAAAACCATTATCTCAACGCGACAGAATTCTTCAAAGAATGTTTGCTGTTGCCTCTGCTGGCTTCCGTTATGGAAGAGGTTCAGAGCTTAACCCTTGGGGCTTTGTTCGTATCAAAAAATGGGAAGATTTAACAACTCCTGGTGAAACTCATATTAGCATTCCTGCCAACTGGGATTCTTCATCTATCGCTGCCCGTGACGGATTTGAAAGCCACTTCAACACAACCGTTACAGATAATAACTCATGGATTTATGAATGGAAATCTGCTGACGGAACAGTAATCGCACAACCAATTAGCCACCTTCCTGAAAGAGCAATGTATCCTGGTGTTGGTAAACATCCTTGGTATGAAATTCCATTAGGTTTAGGTACACAAGGTGAAGTTAGTGTTGACTTAACCAAAACTCCTCACATGCTTATTTGTGGTTCTACTGGTTCCGGTAAATCTGTTCTTCAAAGGAACTTAGTATTCCATTGTATTCAACATAACGATATGTGGCGCTTCCTCGGTGTTGACGTTAAACGAGTAGAACTTACACCATTCAAGCGTTACAAGAAAACTGTTCTAGGTATTGGTGCTAACCTTGAAGACGGTGTAGAAATTGTTCGTTACGCTAAAGAAGTTATGGAAACCCGCTATGAAGAAATGGAAGCTAAAGGGGTAAACCACTTTAGTAACTTGCTTGACGAAAATGGTAAGCCACCATACGCAATTATGCTTATGGTCGATGAGGCGTTCATGTTCTTGTCGTTAGAAGGTGCAAAAACTGATGAAGGTAAAATGCGTGACCAACTTCATGGTGAAGCTGCTGTTATGCTAGGTGAAATTGCTCGTCTAGGTCGTGCTTCCGGTGTCCATCTTGTACTTGCTACTCAGCGTCCTGACGCTACAGTTATCAAGGGTGAGCTTAAAGCCAACCTTGACATCCGTATTGCCGCTGGTCGTCTAGACGCTACCCCATCTTCTATGGTTCTAGACTCCGGTGCAGCTACACAACTACCAGGTCACATTAAAGGTCGCGGTATTGTACGTTTCGGTGGTGACCAACACCAATTCCAAGGTTACTTTGCTGAACAAGACTGGATTGAAGAATTCTTACAAGCTAACCCTCATCGTGAACCAGAACTATATCCAACAGGTAACACATCCTCAGAAGATATGGACTTAGATGATGAATTAGAAGAATTAGCAGCATCATACAACTTTGAAGATGGAAAAATTGATATTGCTGGTGAAACAGTTACAGAAAGCTTAGATGAAGAAGAACTTGCTCGTCAGGAAGCTATCGTAGAAGCTCCATTGGGTGCTCCTGGTGAAATTCCAGAAGAACTTGAACCCGAAAACTTTAATTCTGAGGCGGATTTATCAGAAGATGACAAAAAACTTCTTCAAGAACTTGGCTTAGATGACAGCGCAACCATGTTACCTCCCGTCAAAGAGGACATGTCTAAATCAGAAGCAGAATTATATCTAGAACAGTTCTATGCAAACCAAGAACCAATAGATATTGATATTCCACCTACTATTCAGTCTGTGCCAAAGAAATTTGTTGTACCTGAACCAGAAGAGGAAGAAGAGGTCGCTGTTTCTCAAAGCGTAGAAGAACCTAAGCCTGTTGTTGGTTTACCTAGTAAGCCAGGATTAGATAGCTTGCCTCCATTACCCCCATTGCCTCCATTACCAGCGATGAGAACTATGCCTAAAAATGGTAACGCTAATGTTACATTACCGTCATTACCTAAGCTTCCTTCAAAGCCTTAACGACGATAGATATAAAGCAAGAACAATAAGATTAATTAAGGGAATAAAAATAAATGGCTAACAGGTCTAGAAGAAGCTCAGGTGGCGGACGCGGTGGTGGAACCACTGACAAAGTAGTATGGTTTTTTGTTGTAGCTGGACTTATCTTTGCCTTTTTCCAAATCCCTTATGACCCAGGTGCTAAAGGTATTATTGAAATTCTTCAAAGTAAA